>Ga0316204_10000005_pt1 | contig 1170625 bp, 966 predicted proteins | sample 6monrhotite_MG_2_FD_205661 | JGI IMG/M metagenome (GOLD analysis project Ga0316204, IMG submission 205661) | Microbial mat bacterial communities from mineral coupon in-situ incubated in ocean water Damariscotta River, Maine, United States -... | ecosystem: Environmental > Aquatic > Marine >...
TCCTGGCTCTAGGGCCTTCGAAACGACTCTCTCTTTGAATTTTGGTGAATATCGCAACGCTATTTCGCTTGCTCGCCCCCTGAGTTAACTCAAACTTTGGAGGCGGCAACTACGCTGACACAGGGGGCAACAGGGTCCTATGATCCCAATGGCTCAAGTCTGCACTTCGTGTGGACGCTGGGGTCAGCCCCCTCTGGGGTCTCAGGAGGAGTTCTCACGACCAGCCCTACCTACGAGCTGGAACTCTCGCGCGCAGGCACGTACGCACTAACACTGGAAGTCCAGAATGACGCCGGGCAACGAGATGATGCGGTATTGTTCTTAGAAGCGATTCCGCCTGAGCTAAGTGTTGATGCGGGTGAGGACGAGGCAGGTGTCGTTGGGACGCCGACAGCGCTGGTTGGGACCATAGATGCAGCAGACCCAACCCCTCCTTCTCTTATGTGGGAACTCATCACACGACCACCTGGGTCTGGAGCAACGATCGAGAGCCCCACCACCCTTGCGTCGCAATTCGTTCCTGACCTCATGGGGAGATACGAAGCGAGGTTGACTGTCGATGTTGCCGGACAGATCGCAACTGATACAGTGGTTGTGTTCGCGCAGACTCCGCATGTTGATTTGACGTATCACGCGGTCGACTTCGAGTATTCAGACGTTTTGGATAGGGCTGTGGTGGTTTCCCAGACTCCCCCCCAGGTCCATCTTGTCGATGCTCGGACCGGGGATGAACAAGTGGTTGCCTTGCCCACTTCACCGATCGCAGTCTCTTTGGAGCCGGGTGGCACCCGAGCGGCCGTCGGTGCGGATGGCACGGTTGCGGTCGTCGATTTGCAGACGATGACAGTGACGAGTGTCTTCTTCGTGAGTGCCGTAGTGGGAGACTTGTTTTTCGGTGACGATGGGAGAATCCACTGCATGCCTGCAACAGGACAATGGACCAACATTCGCACCATTGATTCAATCACCGGTGTTGAGACCCTTGGCTTTGGAACAATTCGACATGGGACGAAGGCTCGCATCAACCCGGGCAATCCGAGTATTGCGTACGGTGCCAACAATGGGCTGAGTCCGTCTGATATTGAACGCTACGATGCGCAATCAGACCCCATCACTTTCATAAGAGATTCTCCGTATCACGGTGACTACGCCATGTGCGGAAACCTGTGGTTCTCTGACGACGGAAGCCGAATCATCACACGGTGCGGAAACACCTTTCGATCGTCGGATGATCCTGCGCTCGACATGACGTACCAAGGGAGAATGGGCAATGGCAATCTCCTCTGGGTTGATCACGCCCCGACGAATGGAAGCCTAGCCGCAATCGAATACGATTTCCTTGCGGAGACTTCCACAATCGCAACCTACAGTGATGACTTTCTGAGCCCACTATCTTCGGAACCGATGCCGCAGTTTCTAGAGTTCAATCAGCCGGCTGAAGCCACCGGTCGTTGGCTGGCCCACAGTGCTGACGAAAGCGACCTCTTTGTTGTTGCGGAAGGTCCGAGCTCCACACTCATCTTTCGGATGTCGCCATGACAAAAGTGCTCATGGTTTCCCTAGTCGTCATCTTGGGGGGCTGTGCCAAAGCTCCTTCGACTCACGAAGTCGCCTACCCGAATGGAACCGTGCGTTGGAGACAGACTCTGGTCGGTGGTGTTCCTCATGGCAAGAGCGAGACGTTTCACCCGAATGGACTTCTGAGGTCTTCCGGTGTGTATCACCGAGGTTCGCGACGCGGCCACTTCGTCTTTTTCTCAGAGGATGGTGTCATCGAGAAGCAGGTGCTTTACCTAGACGATGAGATTCTGTGGGAGACTGCGGACCAGAACGAGCGCCCGCCAGCGCAACTCGCAAGATTCATTCGGAATCACGGAGAAGGCTCTCGCGACGTCACGGAGGTCGAGTCGGAACCAACTGCATCGACCGTCAGCCTCTCCAACGTTTTGGGCGCTGCACGACGAGGGCTCACCGAGGGTTCGCCGTCGTCGCAGTTCGCTGGCCTCGAGCGTGTCACCGGTCGCAACTTGCTGGGCTTCTCGGCCGGAGCTGGCGGTGCGAGTACGGGAAACTCTCTTACCAGGCTCAGTCTTTACGGGAACTACGAAATCCGCAGCCTCCGCGACAACCGAATTGGGCTCTATGCGGACTTCGCAACTTCGCGTCTCGCAACGATGGAAACGAGTTACGAAGGTCGCAGGAGCTTGGAACTGTCAATGACTCATCGTCGGCCTGTCCTGAGAGGAGCGATTTCCTCGCGCCTTGGTCTCCTCGTGCCAATAGGAAACGATACCCAACACGGAGCGGCCATTGCTGCGGCCAGCTCGATTCAACGGCCCACAGATAGTGTGGCGGCCATGCCATCAACAGTCGCGCTGCGAGGAGGTAGCTCGTGGTCAAAGTCTGGGGAGTTTTGGGTCGTGCAGGGGGATGCCTATTTAGACATCGCCGCAGGCGGTGCTCAGAATTCCTTCCATCCGCTGGGACGCATCAATGCTGCGATTGGGCTTGGAGGCGAGGACCTCATGGTCGGCTTTGAGTCTGTCAACACGTTAAGACTGGACGACTCGGCGGACTCGGTACGATCTCTCGGAGTGAGTGTGCTCATGCGGTTCTCTGGGGTTGCTGTGAGTCTGCTGATGGCGCGGACTGGAGCAAGCCTGACTTCGTTCACGGGTGGTATCTCTCATGAAATCTAGCGTCTTGATCTCATTGCTTTGCGTTCTTGTCGCAGCCTGTGGGTTCGACGCCGAGCCCGAAGTCGAATCGGTCACAGCAACTAGGGGCTCGCTCATAGCACTCGCTGTTGAAGGCGGAGAAAACGAGTCGGTGGGCCATGAGAGTATCTACTGGCTACTCGTTGAGAGGCCGAGTGAGAGCCGTGCATTTTTCGAGGAGCAAGACCGGTTTGGTGTGATGTTTCGAGTGGATCGAACTGGCCTCTTTGTTGTCGACCGGTGGCTACAATCAGGCACTACAGAGAACTGGACCCATCGCTTTTTCATCGAGGCTCGAGACCGCGCCCCAACCGCTAGAATCACCGCCCCAGCACAAGCTCTCGTTGGTGATTCCATCCTGCTCAATGGCAATGGCAGCCGCGGCACTTCGCTAGAGTATCGCTGGCAGCTAACGAGTCGGCCATTCGGCAGCACGGCGACTCTAACCACGAACTCCACGTCGATCAGTGGCTTTGTCGCGGACGAGCCTGGCAACTTCACCGTCGAACTCGATGTATTTGATGGAGTGCAATGGAGCGAGCAGCCTGATCGTCTTCGCATCGTAGTGAACTAGTCCCATGGGGCTTTGAGCACCCAAGAGGGGGATGCGGGCATCTGCTGCGCCTTCGTTCCAACCGATCTTGCCGGCCGAATAGCTCAGTAGTTTCAGCCACTTAAGCTGCAAAGGCTCTGGGTCCACCCCTTGCACGCCCTCCCGGTATGACAGCATCTGGCTTCCCCCGAGCAGCGTCGGCGCTGCTCCTATCGGCCTGTCTTGGTGCCTCCCAACTCATCGCCTGTGGCGGTGATGCAGAGCCCGAGCGCAGTTCCGAAATTGCAACAGAGAGTGCTGCACGTCGGCTGAGCTCCGTCGAACTCGACAACACCTTGCGCGATCTTCTTGGCGACGACACCAGGGCAGCTTCGCGAATTTTGGTCTCAGACCAATACTCTCCCTACGACAACGACATCGCGTTACAGGCTCCCTCGGAAGCGCTGATCACATCTCTCGAATTCATGGCTGGCGACGTCGCGGATCGACTCACGGCCGACGCTGATCAGATGCAAGCGATTCTGGGCTGCACACCAACGAGCGCCGACGATGCCGCGTGTCTTCGCACCTTCGTTGAATCGTGGGTCCCCGTTGCACTGCGGCGACCACTGGAAGAAGGGGAAGCGGATCGATACCTAGGGCTTCAGAGTTTTGCTATCGAAGCGAACCAGTACGTCGACAATGGCTTTGCTACGGCCGTCAATCTCATCGTCCGCGCTGTTCTCCAACAGCCCGAGTTTCTCTACCGCATCGAAACCGGAACCAAGACTGACAACAAAGGAGTGCGTGCTCTTGATGATTGGCAGGTCGCCGCCCGACTCTCGTACTTGCTGTGGGGCACGATGCCCGACCAAGCGCTTCGAGACGATGCACTCGCAGGCAGGCTAACGAACGCGGAGACTCGCTACGAAGTTGCCGAGCGCATGCTCACCGACGATCGCGCAAAACTGCAGATGCGACGCTTTCACGCCATGTGGCTTGGTCATCGAATCCTTCCACAGCCTGCAGAGCTTGTGAGTGCCTTCTCAAAGGAAACCGGGGCGCTAATTGATCGCGTGATCTTTGATGAGCCTCAGAGTTATTACAACATGCTCACGATGCCAGAGACCTATCTCGATAATGACCTAGCAGACCACTATGGCCTTCCAAGGCCCGAGGGTGGCGAGGGCTGGGTCACCTACGAGGGCCCAGCTAGAGCCGGAATTCTATCCCACGGCAGCGTACTCGCCTCGTTTGCCAAGTTCGCGGATACCAGCCCTACCCAGCGCGGCATTCTTATTCGCACTCGGCTCATGTGCGACACCATTGATCCACCTCCGCCAACCCTCGACGTTGACAGCCCACCGGGCAACGCCGAGGCCCTATGCAAATACGATCGCTACGCCCAACACCGTGAGACGCCAAGTTGTGCAGCGTGCCACGCAGAGATGGACCCCATTGGCTTTGGATTGGAGAACTTCGACATGCAAGGTCGGTATCGAGAGCATGACGAAGGCCTTCCCGAGTGCATCATTGCGGGCCAGGGAAGCGTGCCGGGAGTTGGGGAATTCTCGGGTCCCAAAGAGCTTGCGGAAACCCTTATCGAGAGCGGGCGTCTCGAAGCCTGCATCATGAAAAACTTCTACCAGTTCACGATTGGGCGCGAGATTACCGATGTCGAACAGCCGGTCGTTGATGCTCTCTTAGAACAATTCCAATCCGAGGGGCGCGACATGCGAGCGCTCATGCTCAGCTTCATCGGAAGTGAGCGGTTTGCCCTGAGACGAGAGTTCCGAGGAATCACAGAGGAGGTTGCGCCATGAAGAAACTTAGTAGACGAGCCTTGCTTCGCGGCATCGGCGGCGCCGCTGTTGCCCTCCCCATTCTTGAATGCATGCTTGGTCGGCACGGAGAAAAGCTCGCAACGGCCAATGCATCGAGTCTCCCACAACGCTACGCCCTGCTCTTCGCAGGACAAGCCCTCGGCGGTGACAACTACGAGAAAACCTCAAGCAGGATTGCTGGAGAGAACATCCAAGAAGAGGGTCACTTCATTGCACCGGCAGCCGTTGGCCAAGGATATGGCGTAACAACCCCGCTGGTTCCCCTTGAGGAACGCGGCCTCCTCGGTGACGTATCGGTGGTGACCAACATGGCCATCCCGTTTAACCCAACCAACGGAGATGCGTCGGCAGTGCCAGCAGGAGGCGCGTATCGCGATTTCCATGGAGGCGGTTGCAGCCCATTGTTGTCGGGTACTCGATCCACATCGGCGGGCTTCACCTGCAACGGCCCAACGTCCGATCAGGTGATTGCGGAGATGTGCGCAGGCGACACGATTCATCGACATCTCATCATGCGCGCCCAGGTGCCATTTTATCTTACGGGCTACGATCACTCGGGCCGTCAGTACATTTCTTATGCGGGGTCTGGTTCTGGCGGGCGCATCGAAGCGCAGACCAGCCCACGCAACGCGTACATGGCACTCTTTGGAAGCTTTGTGCCTCCCGACGATGAAGAGGCGCAAGCCGTTTTAGACTTCCAACTTCGATCGCGCCGCAGCGTGCTAGACCTCGTGACAGGCAGCCGACAGAAGCTCACCCAAAACGTTAGCAGCTACGATAAGGAGCGCCTTGAGCGCCACTTCGACGAGATTCGCGATTTGGAAATTCGTCTTGGCGCCGAACCACCTTTGGTTGGGGGCGAGTGCCAAAAGCTTGCCGATCCAGGTCCCGATCCAAGCATTGGCGGCGACAACACCGGCGCAGGGTCCGATGACATCACCTCCGCAAGCACAGGCTATAGCGACGAGCATGTGCGCGCGCGAACCATGTGCGATCTAATGCACATGGCATTTGTCTGTGACCTTACGCGGGTCTCAACCCTGCAAATCACCGCATTCCAATCCCACATGAGCGCACTGCCACCAAGCCAACAACAGGGCTACGAGTTTCACGCCGACGTTCACGAGCTTGGACACAATGGAGACGTCAACAACCGCGGCCAAAAAGCTGTGAGCATCATGCTCCAATGGCACGTCTCGCACTACGCATACCTCTTGGAGAAGCTTAAGAATACTCCCGAAGGCAACGGCAGCATGCTCGACAATTGCGCGGCGGTGTTTACGGCAGAGGCCGGCCATGGACGTCAGCTCAACGATGCGACGAGCGAGAACCAAACACACTCGGTCGAGAACATGGCGATGTTGGTTGGCGGCCGAGCTGGTGGGCTCACGCCGGGCAGTCATATTCGAACCGATCGAGCGCACCCCGCGCAATGTCTTACTTCGGCGATGCGCGCCGTTGGCTACCCAGGAGATTCGCTCGGAGAGGTCTCAGGGATTCTTCCCGAACTCTTTGAAGCGTAGTGAGTGGAAGCGAAGGGCGGAATCGAAGTGCGCAGTGCGGAAGCAAAGCGCGGAAGCGAAGCGCGGAAGCAAAGCGCGGAAGCAAAGTGTGGAAGCGAAGCGCGGAAGCAAAGTGCGGAAGAGCCGCCGGTGGCCACTGAGCTAGCCACCTCGAGGCCCCATCCTCCAGAGGATTGAGTGGGGGCTCCTCCCTCATTTGGAACCCCGCCTCACCACCTAGGGAAGGCAACATCGAATGGCGCTTGGGCCGGGACACGCACCGCCAACCGTTGAACCCGCGCAGGTATTGGTGCTCGTGTTCACACACATGCCCTGGGTGCCATTGGAGCTGCAGCTGACGGCTTCGTGCTTGGGAGCACAGACGTCTTTCCAAATCACCGAGGCGCCGCTGTTGCCCACAAAGCGAGGCTTTGACACGCGCTGCGTTCCCGGGATGCCAGAACAAAAGCTATTGCGCGAATCGGGGACGGCAACACATTGGCCCTGCCCTTCGATCTCGGCGCAAAAGGTTGGGGCTGTGCCGGCGAGGTCGCCGCAAAACCCTGCGCAGGAGTTTGAACAGAAGCCAAAGAGCGACCCTTGATCCTGATCAAACCAGCTCAGGCATTCACCGTCGCTAACCCCGCCCTGGCTCATATCGCAGCTGCTATCAAGCTCACAGGTAGTGCCGACCCAAGCGTCCGATGTTGGGTTTGGATTGCCAGGATCGGGGTTTGGCGTAGGATCCGGATCTGGTGTGGTAGGCGGAATTGGAGTGATGCTGGCAAAGGTATTTGCGTACTTCTTAGTCACGTTCCAGACCAGCCAGTTTCCCCCCGCACCCTGCAAAACCCAAGGTGTGTAGGCGTATAGCGAAGCCGTCGCATGGTTGGCAGGCGTAACGTTTAGGGGATCTAGGCTCCTGCGAGTGCGCCCCTTGCGCCATTGTCCCGTTGCCGCAATCGAGCCATCAAAGTGTTTGCGCAAGGTGTCTGCCGCGCAGTCCATTTGCTTGTCAAAGCCCTTGAACGCGGTGTTGCAGGCCTGTCCATCGGGGCAACCGCAGCCCATTGTGTAGTCCACCTTATGCTGTGTGGGGCGGCTGGTTCGGCTCACAGCGCCCTGCTCCACTTGCAGTCGCGCAAGGAGCATCAGTGGATTGATGTTGTGGGCCTTGGCTGCTGCCACAAGCGCATCCGAGGCTCGTTGCCCATTTATCTCAACATCGGCAATCCAACTGCGGATCCCGCCCGAGTACGGCGCGTTCTCAAGAAAGCCCTGCACCATATCCCCGGTTAGGTCGGTGTTGGTGAAGATCGTATCGCTCACAACGTTGTTGCGAGTGAAACTATTGGGAATGCCAGCCACCGAGGCCTCGATGCTGTCAAAGTCTTCGACCTCTTCGTGGTCTACATACGAGCCAATCTCGCCAGGAGCGCAGGCAGCCAAACTGCCGAGCATCAGAGGTAGGAGAACGGTGACTGCGCGAGTAAAACGGTTTGCCATTGGCCTCCTCTAGAGCAACAGAAGTGCCAAAACACTCGAAGGGTGGCTACTGATGTAGCCGGCGTGATCATTTGCCACTCAAGTTTTTCCGGAACGCACCGGTTTGCTGCTGGAGGTAACAACGCAATGGCACGACGAGAGAAGAGAGAATCGATGATTGGCTGGACCGTGTGTCTGGAGGATGAAAACGGAACTCTCCATACCTGTGATCTCTGCGATGTCACCGGCGATGGCGTTTTCGTCTCGCCCAAACGAGGAGCGCACGGATTTAAAACTGGGCAACGAGTTAGCGTGTGGATCCAAACCGGGGGAGTAAAACTTCACGTAGGCGGAGAAGTACGTTGGGTTGGCTCAAGCGACACTCACGAAGTTGAAGGTTTCGGTGTGAAACTCGACAACATGCCGAACCCTGTTGCGAGTGCGTTGGGGTTGGATGCGCATCGACGTAGCGCTCGTGTCGCAAGCTAGCCTGAAGCAAAGCTATTCGCGAGGCCGTCAGTGTGGTAGCCACAAGGTTCAGACCTAAGGTTTGGGCCTTTCCATGACGCCAGAAATCACAGTAACCGACATCGCCCAAGACAAATTCTCAGCCGCGCTCGCAGAAGAGCCAGCGGATGCGGGCATCCGACTTGCCGTGCAGAAGAACGGCCCTGTGTCGCTGCACTACGAGCTTGAGATCATTTCTCCTGAAGACTTGGGAGAGGGCGACATTGAAGTGCAAGCGGGCAAGGTGCGGTTTTGGATTGCCCCAAACAGTGCCAGCTTGATCGATGGCGCGACCATTGATTACCTGCAGAGCGGCGCGAGCGAGGGCTTCAAGTTCATCAATCCAAACGACCTGCGCTACAAGCGCTGGGACGATCCGATTGCCGCGAGGTTTCAAACGCTCTTGGAAGACGAGATCAATCCAGGCATTGCCGCACACGGTGGCGTCATTGTGCTCGTTGACTATACCGATGGCATTGCCAAGGTTCACATGGGCGGCGGTTGCCAAGGCTGTGGCCAGGCTGGCGCCACCTTGCAAGAGGGTGTGGAAGCTCGAGTGAAAGAGGTTATCCCCGAGATTCTCTCGATCGTCGATGCAACCGATCACGGCTCTGGCGAGAACCCCTACTACTAATTCGTAGAACCGATGAGCCTCGCAGAAACACTGGAAACCGCGTTGGAGCAAGAGTTCCAACCAAAGCACCTCGAAGTCGTCAACGAGAGTCACATGCACAATGTGGCACCTGGCTCGGAGTCGCACTTCAAAGTCGTCTTAGTCTGTGAAGCCTTTGAGGGCAAACCTCTGATCGCGCGACATCGCTCGGTCAACTCCGTAGTCGATATGGCCAAGCATGGGATTCATGCCCTTGCGCTTCACACCTACGCACCGAGCGAGTGGAAGCAAGACGACGAGGCGGTGCAAAGCCCCGACTGCCTCGGCGGCAACGGCAAGTAGCCCGCGCTTCGCGAAGCTCTCGCCATGCGAGCGGGCACTGGCGCCTGGCGCCTCTCTTGGAAGCACGCTGGCTCGATCGCGCTAGCGGAATTGCTGAGCGTTTCGATCGCGCGCCAGCTTATCGCGCTGCCCAAGCCCCATCGACATGAGGGACGAGAGTGAGCGCACCATGCTCTTGCGCTCGGTGTAGCTGATTTTCAAGAGGTCGGCATCCTTGCGGCGCGACATGAGGTAGTCATCGCTCGTGCTCAGCTCGTCGACAAGGCCAAGGTCTAGCGCGCGTGTGCCTGGCCAGGTCTCGCCGGTGGCAACCCTATCAATGTCGAGATCGGGCCGAAGACTCACAATGAACTCCTTAAAGAGCATGTGGGTGTCCTCGAGATCTGCCTGCATTTTTGCCCGCCCCTCGTCGGTGTTTTCCCCAAAGACGGTGAGCGTGCGCTTGTACTGTCCAGCGTAGAGCATCTCGTAGTCGACATCGTGTTTCTTAAGAACTTTACTTACGTTGGGCATTTGCATAACAACGCCAATGGAACCGACATACGCAAACGGTGCAGCAATGAGCTTGTTGGCGACGCAGGCCATCATGTATCCGCCACTGGCTGCGACTTTGTCGACGGCGATGGTGAGTGGTACACTCGCGCTGCGAATGCGCTGCAGTTGCGAGGCTGCCAACCCATACGAGTGCACAAGCCCTCCGCCACTCTCCAAGGTAACCAAGACTTCGTCGCGTGCGGAAGCAACCGTGAGCACGGCGCTAATCTCTTCCCGCAAGGAGGCAACCGCGCTCGCGCGCATATCTCCATCAAAGTCGAGCACAAAAACCCTTGGACGCTCGCCAGAATCCGCTAGCGTTCCCTTCTTAGCCTTTTTCTTAGCGCCCTTTGACTCAAGTTTGTGGGTCTTGCGGTCCGCCTTGTCCAGAAGCCGTAGATCTGCATCGGTAGCCAAGGCAGAAGACAAGCTCTTCTCCATATCCTCATAGCGTTTGTTGAGGTGGACAATCTCAAGCTTGGCCTTCGCGGGCCTCCGCTGCCGAAAAATCACACTGACAATGCCTCCGACGATGGCCAAAGTGGCCGCCACAATCGTGATGGCCTTGGCGAGAAAGAGACCGTAGTCGTAGAGGTATTCCATGCCGGCGCAGCATATACGACGGACACGGAATCGTGACAGCGAGGGAGTCGCTACCCGCTATAGATCGTCGAGACTGTCGCAATGGGTTGCATAGCTGTGCCCGGAGATCGATCCACTCGCAAACGTCGACTCAATATCGATAGCAACCATTCGATCGGGGCGATCGTCTTCTGTGCCTTCTGCACAGGCAAGGCATGGGTCGTAGGCTGCCCAGGTGATGGTGTTGGAGGTGGCTTCTTCGCGAATCGAGTCGGTCAGCAGTGCGCCTTCAAAATCGATGAGGTTTGCCGTTGCCGTGATGGGACCTGGATCCACGGTCGCCAGCGGCATGCCCGCCAGAAGTAGCAAGTAGTCGGGGGTTGGCGACTTCATCGTTGGGCATTGGTCGTTCGCGCCAGCGCCATTCTCAATGTAGACCTCCCACGCACCGCTCTCGGATTGCTGCGGAGAGGTGAGGCCAAAGAAGGCTCGGTCAAACGTTCGTGTGGTCGCGCCAAAGGTCGCGGTGAGGTTCATCGTCGCGCAGTCGCCTGTGCATGTGCTGGGGAGCCCATCCTGCGCGTCGGCCGTAGGCCCTCCTGCGTCGACTCTTGCCGCTGCATCTGCACCACCGCCGCCGTCCACAGAGGAGTCGGAATCGCCGCCGCTACAGGCGAGCACCAGCATCAGAGAACTACAAAGCCCGTACAACCTCATGCCGCAAATTCTAGCTCGCATTCGCCGCTGACAACAGAGCCTCGCGAAAGCGCTGCACAATCACATCCACAGGCTCAATCTCGTGCACGCTCTGCACGCTTTTGCCGGCCTGAAAGAAGTCCTTGTAACTGGCCCCCCGCAAGGACGCGCGCTTTAGTTGCCAAACCGACTTCAGCTGATAGGCCATGCGCATGTAGTGCTTGGTCCTCGGGTTCTTGAGCAACCGCTTCTCAATGCCGGTGGCATGAAGCCCAAGCGCTTCGATGTAGGGCGTATTGATTACGGAGACCGGAATGCCCGAGATCCGCTCGGTGAGAACGATGTCAGGCTCTTGTGCGCGGCAAATCGCCTGCTTGTAATCATCGTGGGCTTGGCACTCCTTTGTCGCGATGAAGCGAGTGCCCATCTGCACAGAGGCGTATCCCATCTCAAGTCGGCGCACGAAGTCCTCCTCGCCGCCAACGCCGCCCGCACACACCAACGGCACTCCGAGGGTTGAGAGTTCTTCGTAGAGCCGCTCAGGCGCTTGGTCGCCGGCATGACCACCCGCGCGATTGTTGACGCAAATGAGACCATCGACGCCTCCACGCAGACCGCGCTCGGCCCACTTCATGTTGGTCACGTCGTGGTAGACGATGCCGCCCCGAGCGTGCACCATCTCGACAACCCATGCGGGGTCGCCGAGAGCCGTTACGAAAAAGCGGATGCCCTCGTCCAACGCAATGTCCACCCATTTGCGCATGCGGTCTTCGTAGATCTTCGAGCTTTTCTCAATAAGAGCGTTAAATCCCACGGGTTTATCCGTGAGCTGGCGAATGCGGCGAATGCCCTCTCTAAGCCCAAGACCGTGCACGAAGGTGATGCTAATGGGCTGAATGATGCCGATGGCGCCCGCTTCTGAGGCGGCCGCGACAAGCTCAGGATTTGAGCACGGATACATCGCTCCACAGATCAGTGGAAGCTCGATGCCGAGGCTCTTTGTGAAGGCTTCCGAAGCGGCGGTCATGCGCGCACGCTACGCAGGAATGCTGGGCCCTGCAAGCCCCCAAAAACGGGCATGCGACATCTTGGCAAAGTGCATTTTCTCGCTTCGCGGCACACGATTTTGTAGGGTGGAGCCCCGTGCGCTACTCCATCCTGCCCGCTGTATTGTCCACGACGTTGCTCGCCACCTTGGCGGCCTGCGGTGCTCGAAACATTGGCGGTGCCAACGAGCCCGCTGTGGAGGGCGAGGCCTATGAGGAGAGCTCGAGTAGTCCAGGTACCTCTGCTGGCGGTAGCCGGGAGTATGCGCGCCCGCATCAACAGACCGACGAAGTAAATCTCGACGCAATCTCCGGGGAATTGCCACCGGCCGCCCCCGAGCGCGAGCCGCATCCACTGGCAGGACTCAGCGACAAAGACGTTGAAGCCATGCTGCTGCGCGACGTGAGCGAACTTGGCCCGGCATCGCTGGGAAGGACGAATCGCGGCGCGCTCTTTGGCGGCGTGCAAATGGAGTCCGACGAGGGTTGGAACATTGTCAATCCTCGAGAGACTTGGGGAACCCAAGAAACCATCGACTACCTAACTCACTCGATTCGGCGCGTCGGCGAAATGTATCCAGAAACGCCCGACATCAACGTTGGTGACATCAGTCGCGCCTCCGGCGGTCATATAGCGCCCCACCTGAGCCACCAGTCCGGCCGTGATGTCGACTTGGGATTCTACTACCTCGACGGCAGTGCTTGGTACTCCAAGGCCAACGCCAAGAACCTCGACTTGCCGCGAACCTGGGCTCTTCTCAAAGTCACGGTGACCGAAACTGACGTCGAAGCAATCTTCTTAGACCGATCGATTCAGGCGACATTGCGCAGCTACGCCAAAGAGCTTGGCGAGAGCGATGAATGGCTCGACCAGGTGTTTGGCGGCCCAACAAGCAACTTGCGCCCTCTTGTAATTCACGAAGAAGGCCACGAGACGCACCTCCACATCCGCTACTACAATCCCATCGCACAAGAGACTGGGCGCCGAGTGTACAAGGCGCTTCTAAAGCACAAGAAGATCAAACCGCCAACCTACTTCAAGAAGTACAAGGTGAAGCGCGGCGACAGCCTGAATCGCATCGCGAAGAAGTTTAAGACGGACGTCAAGACGCTGCGCAAAGCCAACAAGCTTCGCAACAACCGGATCTACGCTGGGCGCACATACAAGATTCCGAAAAAGGGTGGCGTTGTTCAGCCTGCGAAATTGGTGTTGCCCGAACGACGAGTTCCAACGCGTTTTGTGCAAACCGCGCCAGCCACCGCTGTCGTCTCCGAAGCTGTCCCGACGACAAGCGGAGCCGGCTCCAAGGCGAGCACATCGCGAGAACCGGCGACGGAGTAGGCCTCTTCCGGTTGCCTTCCACGACCTAGTTGGGATCGCAGCTCCAGGGGCATTTGCCCCCTCATAGTTCGAGGGTTCGTCCCAACCATCACTGCTTGTCCTCGGTCTGCGGCGAGCTCTTCTGCGCTTGACTCAATTCTGCAGAGGGTTGCTAGTGACCACACGCGGTCAGCGGTGACTCAGGGTCGAAGATGTGTCGTCGATGCGTCGAAGCCCATACTGGTAGGTCTCTTCGCCACAAACCCAGAAGATCACTTACGTTGTCGCCACTGCGGACGCAGCGCACAACTTGGAACACATTTCGCTTATGCAACTCCTAGAGGACGCTGTTCGTTGGGCACGAACCACCTGCACAGGAGAAAAGCATGAAAGCAAATACCGCGCTGCGCGTCACGATCCCAAGGGAACCAGCAATGCGAGTTCTCGGCCCCGCCGATCGCCGGATGTCGATACGTTGGCGTCCACCAACATCAACCAAGGCCGAGATGACTACCCCTCAAGCGGCTTGGGCCGGAAGAGTTCTTAATTTAAGTCAGGACGGAGCCGAAATAAGCGGACGCCCGCCAGCAGTCTGGGACTCAGCGAAGGGAATCAGCATTCGGATCAAATTTCAGGAATACGCTGTCGCGTGGGCGGCTTCCCTGCATCGCATCAAGAAGGACTCCCATGTGGTGGTGTTTGACAACTCGCCCCTACTGCGCGAAGAGCAATACCGGTGTTCACAGTGCGGCGACCAAATCCTCACATTTCGGAATCGATCCCGGGCCCTCGGAACTATTCTGACATGCACTCTCTGTGACACGCCAGAGCCACCGCTAAGCGCTTCCCGCCGAGGAGGTTCACGCTAATGCAAAACGAACTCGAACGAAGTGATACACGAAATTGCCGACGAGTCGACTACAGAACTCGTGCGGTCGTTGCAACGGTGCCCCGGGGGCCGAGCGAGCGGTACCAAGGTGACCTGCTGTTAGAAGTGGAAACCCGCGACATGTCAGACTCAGGAGTGCGAATTGCTGGTTCTCCACTTCTCCGCGTCGGCCAGAATACTCTTCTCCGGACAGGGAATCGAACGGGGCTTGTTATGAGTAGCTACGGCCGGATCGTTCGAGGAGCGCGAGGAACACGATCACCTTCCGACTGTGAATGGGGCATCGAATTCGATTCCGGCGATGCACACAACCTCCGCAAGCACCAAGTACTCATGCCGATGTTTCGCAAGACACTGGACATTAACCCTGGCGTTGCCGTCATCGTCAGTCGAGAGCCCTTAGAACTCTTCTGGTGGCTGGGCAGGCTGGCACCATCCGTAAAGCGCGTCTTTGTGTCGGCGACGTGCCCCAGATTGGTGTCGTGCCTTCAGGAAGCGGCACCAGACCGCGATGTCACATCCCTTGAGGCCCCGACTGGGTGAACCGCAGGCATTGACGGCAAGAGCCTCGCCCCAACGCTGCATACGTAGACGTGGGGTGAGGCCGACAGGCCAATTGCGGCTAGCCGTAACTCTCAAGGTGCAAGCGCTTCTTCGGCACGCCAACACTCTCAATCGCGGCGACGACGGTCTCCATGAAGCGAGGCGTTAGCTCTTCGCCAGTCTCCTTCGCCTGAAGTTTGTCCCACTTGCTCAGTGCAGGACCGCATGCGAACACCTCTGCCGCGGTTGGATCTTCAATATGCTTGCTGATGAGCTCGGCTCCGACGCGCCCCGCATACACGTTGGGACCGTGAGACTCGGCGTCGGGTTCGCGACTTAGCGCGTGCACGACTTTGAGTTTGTCAGGATATTGCGCACGGAGATCCTCAAGGGCGTGTCGATAGATCACGTCCTCCCACGAACGGTTGCCGTAGATCAGCGTGTGACGAACATTGAGGTTCTTGTGGAGCGCGTACTTGATGATGCTCCAGTTGGGGACAAAGCCCGAGCCTGCGCAGATGTGCACAAGATGGTCGGTGCGGCTCTCGATGTCATCCGGCAAGTAGTAGGGGCCGGTGAAGCCGGTGATCTCCATGCGTGTTCCCCGAGGAATGCGCCGCACAAGAATTGGGGATAGCAGCGGTGGGTACTTGGTTTTGCCAGGTACATACCGTTCCTCCTTGATCGTCACCGCGAGGTACTTCTCATGAGGTGACGACGCCAACGAGTAGGCCCGAGGTTTTTCCTTCTTGCCCTTCTGGTGCTCAAGATAGGTGCCCCATCGCTCCAGGCCATCAAACTGATGGGGATCGATGGTGCAAAAGTGACCAGGTTTGTAGTCCAAGCTCTCGTTGCCCGAAAAGAGCAACAACGTAGTCGTATCGTAGGTCTCGCGAATGGTCTCGGCGACCATCACTTCGAGCTTCTTGATCCGCTTAGACTTTTTCTTAACCTCGGGCTTATCAGGCATTGTTAGGCCAACGCTCCCTCGATGATGGCGTTGAGAGTTTTGCTTGGGCGCATCGCGGCAGATGCCAAGTCGTCATTTGGCATGAAGTAGCCACCCAACTCAACAGCCGGCCCTTGCGCATCAGCGAGCTCTCCAATTACCGTTTCTTCGGCGTTGGCGAGTTTCTCTGCCAGCGGCGCAAAGTGCGCGCTGAGATCAGCATCGCTGCTCTTTGCGAGTTCCTGGGCCCAGTAGAGAGCCAAGTAGAAGTGGCTGCCTCGGTTGTCGAGTTCCTTTACCTTGCGCGACGGCGACTTCTTGTTCAGCAGCGCCTTGGTGGTGGCGTTGTCGAGTGCTTCGCCAACGATGCCGGCCTTCTTGTTGTCGTAGCGCTCTGCGAGGTGTTCAAGCGAAACTGCAAGGGCCAGAAATTCTCCTAGAGAGTCCCATCGCAGGTGATTCTCTTGGGTGAACTGCTGAACGTGCTTGGGAGCAGAACCACCAGCGCCGGTCTCAAAGAGCCCGCCACCCTGCATCAGAGGAACGATGGAGAGCATTTTGGCGCTGGTACCAACCTCGAGAATCGGAAAGAGGTCGGTGAGATAATCTCGAAGCACGTTGCCCGTGACAGAAACCGTATCCTGGCCTTCTTTGAGGCGCACCAGGGTGAAGCGAGTCGCCTCAGCCGGAGCGAGAATCTTGATTTCTAGACCTGCGGTGTCATGCTCGCCAAGGAAGCGCTCCACTTTCGTGATGAGTTGCGCATCGTGCGCACGAGCTTTGTCGAGCCAGAAAATGGTCGGGACCTTCGTTGCGCGAGCACGGGTAACAGCAAGCTTGACCCAATCCTTTACGGGCTCGTCTTTGACTTGGCACATGCGGAAAATATCGCCCTCTTCCACGTCGTGCTCCATGAGAGCTGTGCCAGCAGCATCGCGGACCGTGACTTTTCCTGCGGCCGACATTTCGAAAGTTTTATCGTGTGAGCCGTACTCTTCCGCCTTCTGAGCCATAAGCCCAACGTTGGGAACGCTGCCCATTGTCGTTGGATCAAACGCGCCGTGCTCTTTGCAGAAGTCGATGACCTCTTTGTAGACGCCGGCGTAGCTGCCGTCGGGAATGACAGCCTTGGTGTCTTGCAGTTTGCCTTCGGCATTCCACATCTGCCCTGAGCTGCGAATCATCGCAGGCATCGACGCATCGATGATGACGTCGCTTGGCACATGCAGGTTGGTGATGCCCTTGTCGGAGTCGACCATCGCAAGGCCGGGGCCGGCTTCGTAAATCGCTTTGATCTCCGCCTCAATCTCACCGCGTTTTGCATCGTCGAGTTTGGAGAGTTTGGAGACGAGGTCACCGAAGCCATTGTTTACGTCGACACCAATCTCCTCAAAGGTGGCAGCGTGCTTCTCGAAGAGGGTCTTGAAATAGGTGCGAACGCCGTGCCCAAAGATGATCGGGTCGGAGACCTTCATCATCGTTGCTTTCATGTGCAGTGAGAAGAGAACACCTTGCTTGCGGGCATCACTCACTTCGCCGTCGAGGAATGCGAGGAGCGCGTTGCGGCTCATTACAGACGAGTCGATGATTTCGCTCGCGAGAATTGCGAGTCCTTCTTTGAGCATAGTCTTGCTGCCGTCTGCAGCAACGTGCTCAATCGAGACCGTGGTGGCATCGGCAACAGTCACCGACTGCTCGTTGGAGAAGAAATCGCCCTTGCTCATGGTGGCGACGTGGGTCTTGCTGTCCTTGCTCCAAGCGCCCATGGAATGTGGGTTGGCTCGCGCGTATTCTTTGACGGCTTTTGGAGCGCGGCGATCGGAGTTGCCCTCGCGAAGCACAGGGTTTACGGCACTGCCTTTGACCTTGTTGTAGCGAGCGGCAATCGCGCGCTCCTCATCGGTCTCTGGGTCATCAGGAAAGTTCGGAATGTCGTAGCCCTTTGCCTGAAGCTCGGCGATAGCAGATTTAAGCTGTGGCACCGAAGCCGAGATGTTGGGCAACTTGATGATGTTGGCCTCGGGCTTGGTAGCCAACTCGCCAAGTTCTGCCAGTGCATCGCCAACCTTTTGGTCGGCTGTTAGCTTCTCGGGGAAGTTCGCCAGAATGCGACCCGCCAAAGAGATGTCACGAGTCTCGACGTTGACTCCGGCAGCAGCCGTAAAGGCGCGCACAATCGGCAACAACGAGTGCGTGGCAAGGGCCGGGGCTTCGTCAGTCTTGGTGTAGATAATCGTCGGATTCTGGCTCATACAAGGCGTACCTTATGCGATCTGACGCGGTGCGCCCACCGCCAGTCGTCGTGATTTGAGGCTAGAACGTCCTAATTTGCGCCTTTGTGGGCGCCAGGTACGCTCCTCGCTATGCATGGCGCCCAATTGGTTTATTGCACGTTCCCCAATGCCACCGAAGCCGAGGAGGTGGCGCGGGCGCTGGTGGAATCTCAGCTGGCCGCCTGCGTGAATATTGTCGGCGCTGTGCGATCGGTCTACCGCTGGAAAGGCGAGGTATGCAGCGAAGAAGAAGAAGAATGCATGATTATTGCCAAAACCACGGCCGCTCGATTTGCAGAGCTCAAGGCGAAAATCCTTGAGTTGCATTCGTACGACTGCCCTGAAGTTGTGGCGGTCAACATTGATGATGGCAACGAGCCGTACTTGCGGTGGATTGCCGAAGAGACCCAGCGCTAACGCGAGTCGGTGGCAGCGACCCGCAAGCGTCGTTGAGCTTGGCCCGAGTGTGCGGCGCCAAAGGCTCGACAGCGCGCCCAGGCTAACAGGCCATAGGCGCCGAGTAAGATATAGAATAGTACCTAGGGAGAAACCGAAGAAAGAACGCCCTCGCCCACGAGCCTCTGGAACTCGCTCCCTGTCGGGCTGCTCCATGCCTCGCCCGATGCATCGAGCCCAAGCTGCCAACTCACAAACGCCGCTGCCAGGGTGCGAATGGTTGGCAAACCACCGCCATCCCCGCCGCAAAACGCTGTGCAAAGGCCGTTGGTTGGATCTTCAAAGTCGCAGTGGGTAGCTCCGGTAACCCTCGCCGCCCACTGCTGCGCGCCCTGCACAACAGCAACGCCATTGTTGTTGCTATTGCATTGGGCCGGCTCGCCCACCATCGCAAACACCGGCATGGTCATGTTGGCCGCTGTCGACGCCGCCAGACCATCCGCATCGACCAAATCCAAACCGAGAATCGCCACCGCGTTGGCATCGAGACTTGCCGCAAGCACTGCGGCGAGCCCTCCGGCAGATTGGCCGGCATAGAGAACATCAGAGCCTGCCGCTAGCGCCTGCCCCAGCGCTGCCGCATCCCTGCCGTTTTGCGGATGGTCCGTATCAAACGCAGACGAGTGACAGAACTGTGGTGTGGCAACGCGAGATCCGAAGCTCGCTATGTGTCGCGCGATGCCCGCCATCTGCGCTTGTCCACGTGAGAAGCCATGACCAAGAATGACGAGCGGAGCCGACGTTGCCCCGGCAGGCGAGAAGAGCGTGTAGGCAAGCTGGCACCCCTCAGTGGTGATCGTTCCAGGGGTTTCGCCCACGCGAAACGGGCCGGCGACAGCAAAATCGGTGGACTCCGATGTCGCAGCATCTGCCGCTGCTGCAGCTGCGTCGACACTGGCGAGGTTTGCATCGCTATTCGGTTGCGAGGCGGCATCAACAGACTCTTGGGAGCCTTGAGAGCCACCACAGCAAGCAAGAGTAACTCCGTAGAAGAGGGCGCATAGGAGCTTCATTTGCAGGACATTCACCCCGAGCCACAAGCGATGTCAATGCTCATTAGCGGCACCTTCGTTCTGCGATCGCACCTTGCTGCCACCCTGGGTCACTCGCGTTGCGAACGTATTTGAGGCAGAGAAACAGCCAATGCACGCACAAACGACCAACCTGCAGATCATCGCGCCCCAAGCCCACGCAAACGGTGCAAGACGTTGGCAGGCATGAAGTGCTAAACTGCATGTAGCGATCACACTCAGTGAGAACGGGAACAGTTGGACTCGAAGTCGCAACGGTCCATTTCGAACACGGCGACACTGGCCAATGGGCATCACGACAGAAAAAATAGCGGCCTTCGACAAGGCCGAAGCGATGGTCCGAGTTCGGTGTACCCAATGCAAGGCGGAGCTCCTGCTTGAGGCCCAGCGAGTGGCGTTCCGAAAGCAGGACTATGGAGATGCTGTTATTGCGGTTGCCGTGACCGGCAGTGTGCCAGGTACCCGCGCGCTGAGTTGCCCCTACTGCGGGCGCGGGCAGACCCAAAGCCTTGAGCGCGTATCGTAGTTTGGCCGCTTGTCGCTAGGCCGCTTGTCGCTAGGCCGCGAAGCTCAGATCTTCGTCACTGCAAATGTCGACGAGGTCGGGCCATAGGTCCTGCAAGTCCGCGAGCGAGAGTCCCAGGTATTCGGCGCAAGGATCTTGCACGACCGTTCGAATCGTTTCCTCCATGGAGACTTCGCCAGAAGTGAGTGCATACGCGAGCTGGTCCGCAATGCGCACTGCGGCAACGATGGCCGTCGTTTGGTCGTTGGCTTCAATCGCCCGCTGGGGTTTGTGATGCCAGGCGATCGCAGTCGGCAGTGGCTCGGGAATGTTCCATCCGGCAAGCACGTGTCCCGCGAGCACTGCATGATCATAGCCATACCTCTCGCGTTCCTTTTCGTGCACTTGATCCGCGCCGTCGCAACTCTTGAGCAACTCGACATACGACTCGTCGGCCTGCAGTTGCAGCAGCTTGCCAATATCGTGCAAAAGGGCGCAGCTATAGACATCAATATCGTAAAGCTGTGAAACCCGAGTCGCGAGCTTGTTTGCCAGCCCACCCACCATGGAGGAGTGCTGCAAGAGTTGCTCGCCAAACCCAGTCTTGTCGTCAAAGACTCCAAGGAGCGATAAGGCGACTGCAGTCTCGCGAACCGTCTTTGCGCCAAGCAAAACCACCGCGTGAGAAATCGATTTGCACTCACTGCGCAGCGAGTAACTCGGCGAATTGATGACACGGAGAATTCGCGATGAAAGCCCCGCATCGGTTGTGATGAGGGCCGATATATCTGAGGTCTTGTAGTCGGGATCATTGACCATAGAAACCAACTTTGCCGCCACATCCGGTACCGGCAGAACACCGCGCAAGTGACCAACGGTCGCCGCTAGCGACTCGGCAGCCTTCTGCTCGGCCTCGTCGTCCTCAAAGTCGGCAAACCACATTCTCTCCATTAACGTAAACTGCATCGATACCCTCCTGCCTAGAACCTTCGGTCAGTTACCGCAAAGGTTGACGATCGAGGCATCAGAAAAGCGCCACTGTCCGTGGCAAATTGCCAACGTGTTCCGCCGACGGCTCTAACGGTCCGCCATCAGAGAATCCTATGCAGCCAATTCCGTACCTACTCTTCAACGGCCGCTGCGAAGAGGCCGTTTCGCTCTACACCAGCATTTTCGGCACGGATCCCGGCTGCATTTCGGCACGGATCCCGGCTGCATGCGCGTCAAGGGCTGAGGCCGTTTCAGCCGTGGCGAAAGCGGAGTATGCGCTCACGTCCGTCATCGACTCCGGTGTCTTCAAAGCCGACGGAAATGTAGAAAGCCTTTGGGCCGGTGGCACCATGCACCGCACTTGTCCAAAAGTCCCTCCCCGGAGCACGCTTGGCTTCTTGGGCGATCGCGAGCTGTAGCGCGCGCTTTCCAAACCCCATGCCCTGGTAGTTGGCATCCACCATGAAACGCCACAAGAAGGGACACCCCTTTGTTGGTTGCCCTTCAGAATCGTCCTGATCGATGGTTGTCATCAGGAAACCAACAGGCGTCTCGTCTGCGAAAATGGCGCGATACCAAACGTGCTCATCAAACTGAGCCTGAGCCAGAGAAAAACTATTGGGGGCGACGTATCGAAACTGACCTCCGCGCACGTCCATCAGGAGTACCGCCCCAAGATCTTCTTTGAGAATTTCTCTTAGACTCACGTTCGAGGTGGCTAACACCGTCGCATCCTTGGGTTTTCGATGATACTCGCGTTCCTCGATTCTGGGAATATTGGCGTCGAGAGAATCCGGCATGAGGTCGCGCATCTTTAGCCAGTGCAATTGGGACGCGACGCATCGATGAAGCTTGGGCTCGATTTGGTGAGCATTGTCGAGGCAGCCAATGGCCACGTTGCAGCGGCCGTCCTCGCTTCCCTGGGCGTAGAGCGTAGTTCCGCAGGCCGAGCAGAAGTACCTTGTGTTGCCGCCGGTCGTCTTGTGTGTGGACAGCGGGGCTCCGGTGAGCTGCAAGTCATCGGAACCAACCTGGGCCCACGCCGAAACCGGGGCTCCGCTGCCTTTGCGACAGGTCTCACAGTGGCAGTACCAGGAATCAATGACATCGCCGAAGGAGAGCCGCGAGGCCCCGCACAGGCATCCACCAGAAAGGTTTGCGGGCATCATTGTGGGAGTCTATCGTGATTCCAAGTCTCGGCAGCACCTGCGCTAGAGATCTTGCGCGCAAATCGGACGACTTGACCATGCCGGGTCTTCTCCCTCGCTTGGACCGCGGCCCCTAGTAAAAGCTACGACGGCGCCCAATCTCTATGCCCCGGCGATTGAGCAGCGCGCCGTCACACAGTTCCTTGAGTTGTTCGCTCTCGCTCTCGGTCCACACATCAAGTTTGGCGAGAACCGCCGCGATGGCCAGTTGCGAGGCTCGAGACGCCCCATCATCGATCTTGAGCGCAATACCGATACCCGCGTGAGGAACGCAGGCTCCATACACGCCTTCAGCCCCAGTCTTGACGAAGGCCCTAGGAACTTTTCTCATTAGCAGCGTGTCAAATCGCTCACATCCCGCCACGAGGTAGGGATGTGCGCGAACGGCGTGAATGATCTGCTGCGCCGGCGTGTTCTCGCTCGTGCAAAAGCGTGCAAACCCTGCGGCCAAGTTGCCCAAGGGAATCGCCCATGTCGGAACAGAGCAGCCATCAATGCCACAGGCTTGTTTCGATAAATCACAGTCACACAATCGCGAAATCGTTTTGGCGATGCGACGCTGTACCGGATGCTCGGGCTCGACGTAGCCCGCGCTCGGTGCACCCAACAAGTGCGCAAGCGCGAGCATGCCTGCGTGTTTTCCCGAGCAGTTGTTGTGCAGGGCGCTTGGCACCTGCCCAAGCTTGACCATCTCGTGCATCGCATCCTCGGCGATTGGCCAGTGCGCACCGCACTCGAGATCCTCAGCGCTATGCCCGGACTTGCGCAGCATCGATTCGGCAACGCCAACATGGCGCGCTTCGCCACTGTGGGACGAACACGCCAGCGCGATTTCTTCAGCCACCAATCCGAGCTTCTCGATCGCCCCTTCCTCAAGGAGAGGAAGGCACTGAAAGGCCTTGATTGCTGAACGCGGAAATACCATCTCATCAATGGTGCCGCCGCTGGCCAGCAAAGCGCCCGAGGCATCCATCACCGCGTATGAGCCGCGGTGAAAGCTCTCCACGATTCCGCCGCGGGTTACGTCTACGAGAACCGGATTTGCTGCGCTCGTCATCGCGATAGCTCTCCCATGCGGCTTGGAGGATACCGCACGTCCAAAGACGATGCCCGTCCGGGCCAAAACGGAAGCGGGGAATGCGCGACGCCACGAGGTCCGCAACTTCGCCACACAACCTCCGATAAGAGCGATGATGGCACCCTTACGACTCCCCCGCATCCTAATTGGCATCGCGCTACTCGTCTGCGCTTGCGGCGGAGGCGACGCAGAACCGCCGATCCCGCAGATCGATGACGCTCGCAATGCCGCTCTCCTGTTGGTGAACGACGCGTCTTTGCTCAGCAGCAGCGACGCAGCGCTCGAAGACCGCCTTGTGCGCTCAGGCTATGAGGTGCATCTCGCCACCAGCGCATCGGACTGGATCGAAGCGAACCAGCATGTCGATGTAGTCGTGGTCGGGCCCACCTCCGAACGAGGCGACTGCGGCAAGCTATCGATGTCCAATTCTCCCATTATCGCGCTGGACGCGGATTGCATGCACGACCTGCAAATGGCGCGTGTGAGTAACGTTGGTGAGCCTGGCCCCGCAGACGTGTCCCTACTTGTTGAACACCCAATCACCGCTGGGTTGCTTGGCGCACTGCTGGTTGAACGCGAAGCGAGCCCTGTCGCTTCTCTAACCCTCGGCGACGGAGCCACGCGCATTGCATCACGACGTAGCGATGCCGAATCTCCAGTGATCTTCGCCTACGAGACCGGCGCTGTGTTGGTTAAGAAGAGCGCGCCCGCCAGGCGAGTCGGTTGGTTGGCGGGTTCGGCGGAACACTTCACTCTCGACGGATGGCAACTCTTTGATGCAGCAATTCGCTGGGCGGCGGCGCCCCGTGCACTTCTCGTCATCGAAGGAGCAGCCCCAACAGCCGCGGAAGAGACGATTCTTGCGCGCTTGCGGGCCCCACTTGGATTCCAAGCCGAAGCTCGATCGATAGCCGACGATACCGACTCGCTTGTCGACAATGCGCGACGGGTGCGGCTCGTTGTTCTCTCCCACGCCGCAAACAGCGATGCGTTGGCAAGTGATTTTCAGTCGCTGCGAGTGCCCATGCTAACCATGGAGCCCTCGGCGCTTGATGCCCTTGAGATGCTCGCACGCGGCCAGGATCCAGTGGTTGACTCACTTTCTCTGCAACGAACCGTGTTGATTCAGGCAACCGATCACGTTCTTGGTGACGACGCGATCCAAGAAGAACGATCACTCAGTACTTCTCCTATGTCGGTAGGCTGGGCGAATCCCCGCGATGAGGCAATCGTACTGGCATCCATTACCGGGTCGCTTGAGCGAGCATCGATCTTCGGAATTGATCGTACCGCTGTCCCAGATTCCTCAATCCCAGCTCGACGCTTTGCCTTTTTGGTGGGCCCGAATGCCGCAAGCTCGTTTACCCCCGATGGGTGGGCACTGTTTGACAAGTCCATACGCTGGACAGCTCGACTCTTTGACCCGCTCTCGGTTTGTATGGGCCGCCCTGATGGTGCGAGCTGCGCCGATGATGACCCGTGCAATGGTGTGGAAACGTGCCAGGCCGAACGGTGTGAAGCAGGCCCAGCGGACACAACCCTTGCCATCTGCGCGGAAGACGAGTCCCCAGAGTTGCAGCTTGGTGACAACGCGATTTCGCTCGTGGCGAGCCACTCCTGCATTCCCGATTCCGAGGTTGCGCTCGACGGGGCAGTGGTTGAAACCGAAGATGCGATTGCCTTCCAGGTACCCAAGACTCTGCGCGTACGTCTAGGCAACGCAGGCAATGAGACCGGGCGGCTTCGCTACCGCAACGATGAGGGCGAGACGGTTACCTGTATCTACCGAGGTGCTGCCCCCGTCGCGCATCCAACAAGTGCCATCGATATCGCAAAGGGCCGAGAGTATCGTTTTGAGAGTTGCAGCAACGAAGCGCTTCCTGGACAGACTCTCGAATCAACGTGGTTCGCGCTGGACCTCGACGGTAGCGACTGCGAGCCCGCACCATGGACGACCGAAGTCGAAGTGCAGCTCGGGCTTGGCAGTTGCGGCGGCATCTTGCCGGATCCAATCTCGGCGGTTGACTCAATGATTACCCGAGAAAACTTTCGATGGGCAGATACCAACACAGTTGGCGAATTCGATGAACTTGGCCGCCCCAAGCTCTACTCCGCCCTCATCTACATTCAGAGCGACGAGGAGCGTGGCTATCTTGATGATCTCCTCATACACCACAGCCTCATGCCGATCTTCAATTCGGAACGCAGTCGCTACGTCGGCCAGTGTGGATCGATCGAGTTCGAGGGCGACGGAGAAGGGCTCTTTGTTCACGCAATACTTCCCGGCGTTACCTACAACTTGCTTCGCAAAGCTGCCCTGACGCCAAAGTTTGAAACTGGCGATCAAGAAGTCTTTCGAGTCATCAAGCTCACGCGGCCACAGGACCTTGGCGCAAGCAATCTTGACGGCTCGCTTTCCTATGCGGCCTTAGGCGCTTCCGGGTTTCGCTACATGCACCTTGAAGCACTCCCAGAGAGCGGCACGCAATCTCAGTTCTTGAGTGGCCTCATTCGAGATGTGGTTAACACCGTTGCTGAAGCTGCTCGCGGAACCGTTCGAGAAGTGTTGTCAACACTCGGCACAATCTCGGTCTTTCTCGGAGTTGACTCTGTTCCCTTTTACGTCGAAGTCGACGTGCTCAATCGGGACCCGGGGTTTGATCGCAGCGAGCACCTTGCTAGCGGTTGGAACGAAGGCAAGGACATCGCACTTCGCGGAGTGCGCGTCGAAGTGTCACAGCGCATTGGCGGCGTTGTTCCGGTGCTCTTCTACTCATACACGAATGGTGAGGGGCATGTTTCAGATCTCACAGTGGCGAAGGGCCGAACCGTGCAGAGCATTTGCATTGCTTCGCAAAACGACGCGGCCGAGGTGACCTCCTTTGTCACGGAGACGATGGTATGTGGCTTTGCAAGCTCGGGCTATTCTGGGCTTGGGCAAGTCGAGATCAAGACCCAAGCGGGTTCAGATCCGTTCGAGGCTGTGCTCGGGTCCATCAAACCTGGACCGCTAACGTTTCTGACGATCGAGAGCGACAACCGTTTTCTGCACCTTCTCGCCCTGCTCTCGGATAGCTATGACTATGCGCGAACTGTGATCGGAAAAACTCCTACTTCCATCGAAGTGCTAAAAGGGTTCACTGCCAATCGTATTGGTGCCTTTAACGGAGGCGCAGCGTTTGTGCCGTGCTTTGGGCACAGCACCGCGAGCCTCGACACCGCAATCGCAGCCTTTGCCCTCTCGGTGCGCGTAGGTGTATCACTTGTCCTGGGGCCGGTAGCCGGGGCAGTGGCAGGTACAGGTGTGGCCGCTGTGATGTACGCGGCAGCCGCTGCGGTGGCAGTCGATATGATTTTGCCTTCCAACGGTGACTCAACCACCTTTAACTCGCGAGGAGTTGCAGTTCACGAATACGGCCACGTTGTCTTTTGCGATTTGCTTTACAAAGCAAACGAGGGTGGCCTCTACACGGAGATGATGCTGTCTCGAATTGAGAGCGGGCAGGATGGGACGCCCAATGCGCACCTTGCGTATGTAAACGAGGCGTTCGCTGACTTCTTCTTTGGCCAAGTTGCTGGCGCGGCAAACTACTACACGCCTTCGACCAATAATGTCGAAGAAGAAGGCGCTGCGAATTGGTGTATAGATGAAGAGCGGGTGACTACCGACCCGGAAACTGCCTGCTTCGACAACAACCTCAAAGGCAAATCATCGTTCAACGATCAGGTTGGTCGCGTCGCCTCCACCTTGCATGATGGCTTTGATGGTCATGCTGGCCAGCGACCCAATTTCCCAAACAACGCAGCAATGTGGGTCGATGACGGGACTGGCCACCTCACCTACGGTGCTGGATACCTTGCAAATACCTTTGACGAAGCGGTTGCGATGAAGGGCCCGTGCATTAACAAGGTCGTCGAGAACTTTGCGAATCGCAGCTCGAACATGCGCGGTGATCTTCGGCTACTTGCGGCGATGTCTGATGCCATGGAGGACCCGTCGTGCAGTGAAGGTCGCACACCGACCTGGTGTGACCGCTGCGTCCTTTTCGCCAACCATGATGACGGTTTACTGGCTTCGGCCAGCCGACAGGAGAAGTATGAGCAATGCACTTCGGGTGATCTTTCGACAATTGTTGGGGCCGCACCTATTAGCAATATTCTTAGACTCAACAGCTCCTGTGAAGCTTGCCCGACGGGCTTTCGCACGACAGATGGCGTGGATTGTTTCTTCGACCCACCGATCGATTGCCCGCTCTCCTCGCCAATTCCTGTCTTCGATGAAATCGAGCAACAGTGGTTTTGCGCAGCCGACTGCCGTGATGGCTTCATCTTCCAAAACGGTCAGTGCTTGGCTCTGATTGACTAGCTTTGTTGTATGCGGCTCGTTTTGCGCCGCAAAAACACTTTTGAACTGGAACAAACATGAATATAAGAACAAGTCTTAGCCCTATAGTTTTAACAGCTCTCGTATCCGTGCTTTCCGCGGCTTGTACCGGGCCCTGCATTGAGGAGACCTTGGAGGCAAATGCCCAATACCGAGTTACCGTTCTCGAACTCTATAATGAGGACAGTACATTGGCCGCCTGGGATCCTGCACTTGCCCGGGTTGATAGTGGGGCATGCGAGCGATTCGTCATGGCCCCCATGACCAGTTTTACCGTCACAGCGCTGACAGAGTTTTCAGCGAGGTTTCCTGGGAGCTGCACAGCTTGGGACCTCGAGCTGACCGAATTTGATGGTGCCAATATCATCTCGAGTGACCCGCGCACATACCGGACGGAATATGTGAGCACCTACGATGTTGTTGCAGGGGACCAAGCTGAGTTGGAGGTAGAAGGGTGCGCAGAAACTTGGAATCTTGGAATCTACGCACCGGAACACGGGGATATCTTTCGGGCCCCACATCCTTCGGAGTTGCCGCCAATTCTCATTGCTCGAAGAACAAATGGAAGCCGTGAACGCGAGGAATGCGGAGAGGCATACAAGCCCTGCCTAGAGTATTGGATAGGCACCATTGAGCGAATCGAATAGACCGCCCCCAATCTGGGAGTTCAATCCACTCGTTCGCAATCGTGAGATTGCTCGGCCGCAAAGCACTGCTGTGTCATCACTCGATGACACGTCAAGCCCGATAGACAAGTCTAGATGCGTCCGAAACCAAAACTGCCACCAAGGCCCGAGGCCCGGTGGCAGTTGTTCGTTGCGATCAGTATTCGCTACGACGCGCTTGGTCGCGCGTTGCGGCCACTGCCTTTTGCAGCAACAGCTTTGTCAGGAGTCCCGCCCTTGGTCTTGGCATCAGACTTGGTCTTCACGTCTTTGCTACCTTCTGCGGCCCTGTCTTCAACTTCGATCTTCTTCTCGCCAATACCGTAGTGCGTGAGCACCTTGCGATCGATCTCGGCATAGATTTCGGGATGCTCCTTGAGGAAGGTGCGCGCATTGTCACGGCCCTGCCCAATTCGCTCGTCACCGTAGCTGAGCCATGCGCCGCTCTTATCGATGATGCCGGCGTCGACACCAAAGTCGATTAGCTCGCCCTCTCGTGAGATGCCTTCGCCATATAAGATGTCGAACTCGGCTTCTCTAAACGGTGGCGCGACTTTGTTTTTAACCACCTTGACCCTGGTGCGGTTGCCGATGACACCGTCTGCCTTTTTGATGGCGCCGATGCGACGAATGTCGAGACGCACCGAGCAGTAGAACTTGAGTGCGTTGCCGCCGGTAGTGGTTTCGGGGCTGCCAAACATGACGCCGATCTTCATGCGGATTTGGTTGATGAAGATAACCGTCGTCTTGGACTTGGAGATGGCACCCGTAAGTTTGCGAAGCGCCTGACTCATGAGACGAGCGTGGGCACCAACATGGTGATCACCCATGTCTCCTTCGAGTTCGTTGCGCGGTGTGAGCGCGGCAACCGAATCGATCACAATAAGGTCGAGAGCGTTGGAGCGAACCAGCATGTCGCAAATCTCAAGCGCCTGCTCACCACAGTCTGGTTGAGACACGAGAAGCTCATCGGTTTTGACACCGAGTTTGCGAGCGTAGCCAACATCGAGAGCGTGCTCAGCATCGATGAAGGCAGCGACGCCCCCTTTCTTTTGCGCTTCGGCAATGGCATGCAGCGTAAGAGTCGTCTTACCGCTGGACTCCGGTCCATAGATTTCGACGATACGCCCCTTGGGAAGTCCTCCGACTCCGAGAGCGATATCGAGACCGAGTGAACCGGTTGGACAGACTTCGACCGCTTGGATCGTCGAGTCGTCGAGGCGCATGATCGAACCACGACCAAACTGCTTTTCGATGGCGCCGAGTGCCAAGTCGATGGCCTTGCCGCGCTCGTTGGTGGTGTCTAATTTCTTCGTGATTGGTTTGGTTGCCATGATATTGCTCTCTCGATCGTCGGTTGGTTGCTTATGGAAGTGGATGCGTATGGGCGGATTCGTAAAGAAACGGAAGCTGCGGTGTTTGCGTCAGGAGTTGCGCCCTGTTGAAATCCTTTCTACTCCCCCCCTGTGACGACAAGATGTGCTTGAGGCCTATTCAAGAGGGTGTCCGAGGGACCATTGGGCTATTTTTTCGTGTTCCGAAGCATCCGATTCTACTGAGGTTTTATAGAGAATCAAGCTTTCGACCGAACTTTTACTGAACACGTGCGCAGGACTCTCTTGAGCGAGCTTCACAAGGTCCGCAGAACCCTTCACTCGCGCCATGGTCACGTGAGGATGGAAGTCGCGCTCAGCCTCGGTAAAGCCGAGCTCGGCGCAGGCTGAACTCACCTTCTTTGCCAATGCCTCAAGCTCTCCCATGCGATCTTTGATGCCCGCCCACAAGACCTTGGCCTTATCCAGGCTCGGAAAGCCTCCCAGATCGGCACAGCGCATCTCAAAAGGCTTTACCCCCGCTGTGGCCTGCCCCACCGCGTCCACAATTGCTGGCACCACCGCAGGATCGGCCCACCCCAAGTAGGCCAGGGTCACGTGATACCGAGCAGGTGGAACCCAACGCAGCTCGGCGCTTAGCGAGGCGCCGCGCTCTTTCAGGTCGGAGGCCGCATTGGCGACAGCCCGTAAGGACCGCATGGAAAGTGGCACGCCGATAAAAAGGCGCATCGAATCATCATTAGACATCGTGCAAAGCTCCTACGCTGCTTGTACTTCTCAGAGTTTTCCCAATTGCTGGCGCACGAGATTGAGCGCCCAGTGGGCAGCCAGGCCTCGAACACGCTCGCGAGTCCATGGCCAACAAAACATCTTGCTCTTGCGGATTCCCGAAGGGCCCGCAACCGCAATCCAAACCGTTCCAACGGGCTTCTCTTCGGTCCCGCCGCCAGGGCCTGCAATGCCGCTCACCGCAACGCCCCAGTCTGTGCCGATACGCTCGCGGACGCCTTCGGCCATTTCCAGAACAACCTCTTCACTTACGGCACCGTGCGCCTCTAGCGTTTTTTGTGAGACTCCGAGCTGTCGAACCTTCTCGTCGTTGGAGTACGTTACAGCGCCACCAGGGAAACTCTTAGAAACACCTGAAACATCGGTCAGAAGAGCCGATATCATGCCACCCGTACAAGACTCCGCCGTCGCTATGCTGTGACCAAGGCGCTCAAGCTCGCGTACCAACGCCTTCGCCATCGAGTCGTCATCGGTGCCATAGACAAGCCATCCAAGACGCTCGCGAACGTCCGCGTCAATCCTTGCAAGCTCGGCCTCAGCAGCCTCTTGGGTGTCGCGGCGCACGACAATCTTCACGAAGGTCTCAGGAAACTTCACTTGGTAGTGCAAGCTCGCGCCGTCCCCCAGAGCCAACCCATCAAGCGCGGTCGCGATGTGTGATTCCCCTTTTCCAAACACTCGAAAGATTCGCCGCCCAACATGCTCAAGAGTTTCTCCTCGAGCGAGCCGCAATTCTGAAATCCGTTCGTGGAGGTGATCCGCAAAGATGGCCTTAAGTTCTCTCGGTGGGCCCGGCAAGGCGATCACCGAGGCGCCATTGCAGCGCACTTCAAAGCCCGGAGCCAACCCCGTCGAGTTTGTGTAGACCTTGGCACCCTCGGGTGCTCGCACTTGCCGATCGGAGTTTGCGACCAGTTCGATCCCGGCCGCGGCAAAGCGTTTGCGCATATTCTGAGCGGATGGTTCGTGAATAACGGCTTGGACTCCGACCAATTCGGACATCATATCGACCGTGAGATCGTCGGATGTTGGCCCCAAGCCGCCGGAAAGCAGCACCAAATCACTCCGATCGGAGGCAGATCGAACAAGCTGGGCCATGTCCTCGGCCACATCGAGGCACGAATGCATATGTGTGACTGTGACTTGTTGGTCCCAGAGCGCTGCGGCAAGCCAGCTCGCGTTGGTATTGACGATTTCTCCACGACACAGCTCGTCTCCAATGGTGATTATCTCGGCCCTCATGAGGGGCCATCGTACACCGCGGCCATGCCGACTGCCGACGCCGGGCGGGGGCTTGTGGCGCCTTGGCGTTGACGCCGCTTTTTAGACTCACCTACACTCAAGGACTACGAGGCCTTGGAAGTGCCTCGGGCAACGGTACCAACTTTGAAGATTCGTTACGCAGCAAAGACCGACGTTGGGATGAAGAGAACTCATAACGAGGACTACTTCTCTCTCATCGAAGACGAGCAACTCTTTATCGTTGCCGACGGCATGGGCGGACACGCTTCTGGCGAGGTGGCATCAAAGATGGCCGCCGAGACCATCAGCGAGTTTTACCAACGCACCAAAGACGAGGAGGCCACGTGGCCATTCAAGATGGACCGCTCGCTGTCCTACCTTGAGAACCGTCTGGTCTGTGGCGTGCGCCTTGCCAACCTCCGCATTTTTGAAACCGCATGCCGCGAGATTCGCTACAAGGGCATGGGCACTACCATCGTCGCATCCATGGTGAGTGGCGACAAAGTGTACTTTGGCCACGTTGGTGATTCGCGCAGCTACCGCATTCGCAACGGCAAGATCAGCCAGCTCACGCGAGACCACTCGCTGCTCGAAGACTACAAAGAAGCCAAGCCAGATATGACCGAGGAGGAGGAACGCAACTTCCCTCATAAAAACGTCATTACCCGCGCTCTAGGCATGCGTGAGACGGTTCAGGTTGACATCAAGTCCCACCAAATCGAAGACGGCGATGTCTATGTCATGTGCTCCGATGGGCTCTCGGGCATGCTCACCGACGACAAGATTCTCGAAATCGTGGAGAACGCCGACTCTTTGGAGCGGGCGGTTGCAGAACTTACCGACAATGCGAATCGCAATGGCGGAACCGACAACATCACAACGCTCCTTCTGGGCTGCAGCTCAGAATAGTACCAACCCCAAAATAGTAGAGGCCTGGTCGCATGCCGAAGTACACCATTGATTCGAAGGCCAGCAAGTTGCTCGTGACGGCGCGCTCCAGTGTTCACAACACGGAGATCGTTTGGCAGGGCATTAGCGGAACCGTCGATGCCACAGCCGGCGACGACGTGGCGAGCATGAAAGCCGATGTCGCGGTTGATATGACGACAGCCGATGCGGGCGATTGGTTAAAGAATCGCAAGATGCGCAAGGACATGCAGTTCGACAAGCACCCGGCCGCCAGTTTTGCTCTTGGTGGTGTGGACGACATTACGCAAGACGGCGAACGCATGACGGCGACGATTCACGGCACCCTAACCTGGCGCGGCAAGAGCGTTGCGGTGGTTGCACAGGGCGAAGGCACACTCGGGGCGAGCCAACTTGTCGCCACCGGAAGTTTCGACATCGACATGACGAAACTCGGGATCACCCCTCCAAAGGTGCTGATGATCAAAGTCGAAGATGTTGTGAACTGTCGAATCGAATTGCGCGCTACGGCGCAGTAGCGGCGGCAGGCACCACGTTGGGGGCATCGCCAGCTGGTGCCCCAGCTGTTGGCTCATCCTCGGGTGCGTTGGCGGCTGGTCCAGGAAAGAGCGAATCGATGCGCTTGGTGTCACTGGTATCCAAAAAGTGCACCATGCAGAGCTCGTCATCTTTTGGCAGAAGAGCGATCACCGTCATCTTCTTGAGCGCCCAAATCGCGCGGGTATTGGCTACCTTGGTTGGCTCGCCGAGCTTCTTTTGAAGGTCAGTCCGAACCGGGCCCACTTGGCAATTCCAAACGCCAACCGAGATTTCAATGAGCGGCGCATCATCCCCATGCCCTCGAAAGTAGAGGTCGGTCTGCGTCTTGTGACCAGCAATCGATGGCGAGCGATTTAGAAAGCAAAACGTGTTGCTGCCCTCATCGCGGCACTTGCCCATGACGTAGCTGTCCCCTGGAGTGGTTTTTCCAATCTTGTATTTCCCAAATCCAATGAGCTCACCCTCACCGCTACTGCAGCCAAAAATGAAAAGACAACTCGTGAGTGCGAGTCCCAAACGTGTCTTGGGGCTGCAATTCGACGAAATCGCTCCGATTGCGTGTCGCGGCATGCTTTCAAGGATACCATCGAGGTCACCGGCCGCAATGAAAGCGACACTCCTCAGCCTGCTTGGCGCCCTGCTCTTCATCGGTGGCTGCTACAGCGATACTCCCAGCGAATTACCCGAGGCCAAGAGTCTCTTGGGGAACCCGCTCACAATGCCCGAACTTGAGCGGGCAAAGACGCTATTTAAGGAACAGTGCGCCGCTTGCCACGGCGATGTCGGACGCGGCGACGGTTGGCAGGTTCCCAAGCTCGAAGGGCCAAGGCCAAGGGACTTTCACAAGGCGTCCATGATGCAGGCGATGTCGCCATCGCGCGCCTACACCTCGATAACCGTTGGAGTCCCGCGAACCTCCATGGATGGCTTCAGTGTTCTCAGCGATCGAGACCGCTGGCACCTTGCATTTTACGTCCTCTCCCTCGGCTACGACAGTAAGGATGCTTCCCAGGGAAACGTCGCCTTTGGTGCGCTTGGACTCGGGCAGCCGGGAGCGCGAACCCTTGCAACGCTGAGCAACGCGACCATTCTCGAAGACCTCAACAAGCGCGTCTCGAACGAGGCTACCTCGCTTCAGCTTCTCGCGTATTTGCGAACCATCGCTCCCTACGATGGGGGCGAGGCGCCGCTATCCACATTTCGCCAAGGGCTCTCGGCCACGATTGAAACCTACCGACGAGGTGATCACGACAAAGCGCAGTTGTTGCTCAAGGCGGCCGAGCTCAATGATCTTTCAAGTCACCTCAATATTGTACGCATGCGTGACAGTGGCCTCGCGCTAGCGGCAGAGCATGAAGTTCGAAGGCTTCGCGAGCTGCTCCAAGAGGGCGCTCCGATTCGCGAGATTGAAGAGCGCGCGCAAACATTGGCGGCGAGTCTCGACCTTGCGGATCCACTGCTGGCGCGCAAGCTCAGCGCTGGCATTGGCGCCGCACAGACCGCGAGCATTGTGTTTTCGTTTGCGGTTGACGGGGCCCTCTGTCTCTTCCTGCTACTTGTTTTGGCGTCCCGACGTGGCTCCGATCGCAGTGAAAAGCGCGCGGTTGGCTTGGGGCTCATCGTAGGCCTCCTGCTTACGGTCGCGTCCTGGCTCGCTTGGTCTGCCATGAGCGAACTTCTTCCCGGAAGTCTTCGCAGCATGCTCAGCCTCGTTCTCTCCGGAGTTGTCGCATTGCTCGCGATTCCCCTCCTTGTCACAACGATACGGCACTTTCGCAGCCCTCCACAGCACAGGTTCCGAGCGCCGATTTCATGGTTGGCACTACTATTTATTCTTAGTGGAGGAATTCTCTTTCGCGATGCCTTGGAGGTTATCCCCGCGATGACCATCATTGCGAGTTATAGCCCGGCGGCGGTACTGGGCTTCGTTGGGGCTGGCATCGCCATCATCGGCATGGTGAGCATCCTCGTCGCGCTTGAGCGACGTATGAGCATTGCGCCTCGCACCGGCATCTTGTGCATGAGCATTACGATTGTGGCGGTAATGGCGGTTGGCGGAACTCTTCGAGCCGCGCAAGAACTGGGGCTCTTGGGCGCAACCCCCGCCGGCTCGACCCAGAGCCCATGGCTTTGTATGTGGCCTACAGAGCAGGGCGTTATCGCGCAACTTGGGGTCGCGGCCTTGTGCACACTCGCCATCATGGTAAGTACAATCGTCCGCCCCGAGCCAGCTGCCGTCCCCAGGGTAGCGTCCTAAGAGTTCACTGGGACGAACGACGGTTATCCACCTTCATGCCTCGCCCTCGGAACCAAGAATTGCCAGCCCTACTGCTGGCGGCTGCCGAAGAGCTACTCGTAAAGAACGGTGGGCCAAATTTTTCGATGCGCGAACTCTCCGCGCGGGTTGGGTACACGCTGACTGCGGTCTATCGCTGCTTTGACAATCGAGCGGCCTTGTTGCGACAGCTAACCTTGCGCTTCTTCTCCGAGTTCAATGCGTACTGCGTGCCTCCGCTGGACTCTGGCCCTCTTGAGGCCACACGCATGGCGGGACGACGCTTTGTAGAGTGGGCGGTGGAGCATCCCACCCAATACCTCTTCATGTTCTCCGAGTACGGCAGCGACTCGCTGCTCACCTCGCAACAAGAGAAATCCACGGCTCGACTTGGTCTTGTTGGAATCACAACGCTTCTGCGTATGTCCAAGCAGATGGGACAGATCGACATCGAAGATCCGGAAGCCACAGCCATCGAGCTTCTCTGCTATTTGCATGGCCTAGCGTCGCTCTCGCTTTCCGGTCGCCTCGAGGGAACGCCTGGTGGCGATGCCATGGAGTTTCTTGAGGCCAACTCGACCCGCATGATCAACCGGCTTTTGGGCATCCCGCCCGAGTAGGGCACAAGTGGTGGAATGGGTTGGCCGAATCGCCAGCCGCCGGCCGCAGCAGATGCTCGTGGATCACATTGGTCTGCAATCTCTTACCAGATAGCGTATCATTGATACCCTATAGATTCGAAGCCTGGTGGAGCCTGTCCGCTATCCCATAACCAATTGAAAAGAGAGCGCTTTTTGAACATGAGACCAATTACGATCGCATTTTCCGCCTGCCTGAGCCTGACCCTACTTCCCATGGGAACCGGACATGCTCGACCTGGCGACGCCGAGCGAGAGCAGAAGAAGAAGGCCGATACCTTGGCGACATGTGACGCCCTAAGCGACGGTCAACTCAAGGGGATTTGTCAGGTCGTGGTTGCCAAGGGCGACAAGGCGGGTGGCTGCGACAAGGGCAAATACACGCAAACCTCGTGCGGCAAGAAGGTCGTCTCTAACTTAAACAATGCGATTCGCCGAGGCGAGAAGGCGTGTTCTGCCTTGGGGGCCTCCGATGCAAAGGCGTGCAACAAGACAATTCGCTCATCGTGCCTATCAGCGTACAAGAGCGATCCAAAGTCGGATGTGGTTGCGTGCGCCATGAAGGCTGGAGCCCAAAACGACTCGTGCAAAGATCCAGAGTTCAAGGCGCAGGGCAACGCGGTTCGAGCGGAGCTTAGTGTGTGCCAGAACATTCCCTATAACATTGGATGGGGGAATTCTTCTGAGGTGGCCGATTTTGCCAATCGGAAAGCTGCTGCCGTGCAAGGGCTCAAGTCCCTCGCCGCCTATGACAGCAAATGGGGAAGCTGCCTCAGCAATCCAAAGGTGCGAAGCGCTATTGGCTCGTCGGATCGACGCACGTGGGGAGAGTGCTTGGCAACCTATGAGACGCGCTGGAAAGAGCCGTACGACCGCAAACTGCAGGAGTACAAGAAGTCGCTAACGTCGATGGCATCGCACGAGTCCTCGAAACAATGGGGCCAAGCGATCTCCGAAGTGGAAAACCAGATCAAACACATCACCGAGATCAAGGCGGCGACGGAATCGATTGGTTCTGCTGCGCAAAATTCCGAAGTGACAGCCGCACTCGCCGAGCTATCCACGAAGCACAAGAAGTTCCTTGATGCGCAACTTGCAGAACTCATGTCCAAGCCCTGCCCGGCTGGCAAGAATCGCAACAAAGGCCTTGAGAAGAAGCTGGGCAGGGTCTTCACAAGTTGGGGCAAGGCACACGCAGCCGGCAAGACCAAGCTCAAGCAGATTCGAATGAACGGGCCCATCGTGAAGGAAGTGCTGGTTAGCGGACTTCGCGAAACGGCGAATACGATTGTTTGCTACGAGAAACCCCACGTGAAAGAGAGCCCACGTTGCCACTACGATTGGCTGAGCTTCGAGCGCACCAAAGGAACTCGTGGTGGCTGGAGCGCTTGGACGCGGGGCGGCGCGGGAGAAAACGGCCCTCTCTTCTGCAAGAACGTTAAGAAGTAGTCTTAGCGTCTCCGAAACGCAAAAAGCGCCTCGACCGGGAAGATCGAGGCGCCCTGCAGCGATGATGATGCGAGCGTTAGCTGCGCATCACGATCACTCGGTGGCTCTTAGAGACACACCATGTTGAGGCCCCAGCTGTTGAGGTCACCCGTATCTGCGTTGAAGTTATCGTCGATGGAGATAATCCAATCGCCAAGAGCTTCTTCTCCGTTGAGAACCGTAAGGTCATCAGCGGACGTCAGCGTTCCGTTGTAGTTACCAACGATGTCGTCTGCGCCGCCACCAGAGCGGTTGTGAAGTCGCACAACCGTTCCGGTTGGGCTCGTCACCGTGACAAGAAGGTCGCCAATGAAGGTGTGGTTCACGTCTAGGTCCACGTTGATTGCGCCAATGGTGCAAGCAGCTGCGGTGATGGTGTCTTGGACGCCTGCAGCATCGTTATCAGGAATCGCAACACCAGGAGCGCTGGTGAGGTTCTGTGATTCGACGATAGAGAGGTCGAGGGTGTAGTCGCCGCCGACTCCGGCTACGTCGCGAATCGCGAAGGCGATGACTCCGTTGGCAGCGAACGTGAAGTTCTGCTCCGTGGTATCGGCACCCGTGTTGGCGTCGACAAGGGTCTCGCCTTCCGCGGTGACGAGGACAAGGATTGGGTCGAGGCCAGCGTTGCCAGTTACGACTACGTTGATCGTCTCACCGTTGTTGGCCGATGCGATGTAGTACTCATCAGCGGTGGCACCTGTGACAACCGAGTTGACAGGAGCTGCAGCAGCGACGGTTCCAAGGTCGGTGAAGACGTTGTCTGCGATTGAGAAATCAAAGGTCGCAGCAGCGTTTGGTGTTGTGCTGTCATCAGAGATCATCAGCAGAACTGGGTCGGCATTCTCGAGAAGCTGAAGGTTGTCTTCTCCGTCAACCAGAACAAAGTCGGCAACGGTGGTGACATCAGCAAAGAGCTTTCCGCTTTCTCCATCATCAAAGACAGAGAGCAGCATGTCGTCATCAAATGCGGTTGGTGTGCCGGTGATGTTCCACCACTCAAAAGCGCCTGGAGTGACGGTGTAGAACGTTGCGTTGTCGGCACCAAAGGTTTGTGCAGCGACCGGTGTTCCAACCGTAAGAGCCGTTGGGGTGTGATCAACTTGCGTGGATACGAAGTTGAATGGGTCGACGGTGCTACCACTGAAATCTTGGATTTCGATGTAGTGAACGCCGGTCTCTTCGAAGCGGTAGTGACCAGCTTCTTGTCCACCACTGAACGTATCGATCGTTGCGACGCGCTCAAGAGAGGAGTTGAGAATGAACCAATCGACATCGGTGCTGAAGCCCGCTGCGTCGAGGTCGAGGAAGATGACATCGTCGGTGCTAGCAACGTCGAAGGAAATGAAGCTTCCGCCGTCGTTGTTTGGGCTGGGAACCGAGACGCTTGAACCATCGGTAGCCATTGCAACGACAGGGACGTCGGTGATGAGGTGGCTGAAGTCGACAGGGAAGAGCGACAGGTTGATGACTGGGTCGATTACGTAGACAATGTCGTCTGCGGCGTTAAGACCACCAGCGACGTTTGCTGCATCAGCACCAAAGTCGCGAGCACCAAGGCCAGCGTTGCTGCTCTGGTACGTGTCGTTGACCATGAGAACGCTGTCGACGAGGGCGTTCGCGTTTGCAGCAGAGGTTAGGCTGCGAGCGACGGTGCCATCAGCTGCTGGCGTTAGGCTGAGAAACTGGGTGTCGGCTGAGAACGTTCCGTCAAGAGCTGCGCCGGGAGTTGCTGCCGTGGCAGCAGGGACGGCAACGTTGCGAATGGTCGCTACGTAGCAAGCTTCGGGGCCACCTGCGGGGAATCCACTCACGATTGCGCGGCTATCACCGAAGGAGATGGCGAAGTTCGCGGCCTTTGGAAGGAAGAGCGTTCGCTGTGACATGTCGTTGGCGAGATTGACACCAAAGCGCTGGAAGCCAGCGTTGAAGAGTTCTTCGTCGCCGGTTTGAATTTGGAATGCGCCAGCAGCGCCGCCGATGCCATCGACAGTGATGTCGAGGAGAGCTGAGCCGGAGCTTGCGAAGACGTACGAGTCGAAGTCAGCAAGTGCTTCGCCGTCCACTTCGGTAGGTTCGATACAACCGCTAATCGTGATCGCATCACCCTCGGCGGGAAGGTCGAAAGTACCAGGAGTACCGTTCAGGTCATTGGGCTCTGCGGCTTCAGAAATATCCGTAGTGACGTCTGCAGGATCTTTGCACTCGCCATCAATGACAACCGTGCCAGCGCCGCAGCCCGTGATGTCGGCAACGCAGGTGCCTGAGGCCATCTCGAACGTGGTGCCGGTCTCGCAGATTACGCTGCCATCCGGTACGCACTCAGTGCCACTAGCAACAGTGCCGGTGCCACAAGTTGTGTCGCTAACGTCCGCAACACAGACGCCATCGACTTCCGATGTGTTCGCGCCGCACTCAAGGCTGGACGCATCATCACCACAACCGGCAACCGTCACAGCGAGCGAGGACGCTGCCAATAACCAAATTAGTCTGTTCATGGGCCGAGGGTGTCCTTGTTGGATCCCAATATCAACCAAAGAAAGCGTCAACCCGGCGAATGCGGTGCGCCAGGTTTGTGAGCGATCCTTGGTTCGGCCATCTCGGCCAATGGCTTGTCCAATCGGGCTTTTGAGCCCAGCGTCAATGTATCTGAGAGGTTGTGTGCCAACAGCAAATTGCAAACGCTTTCCCAAATCGCATATTGCGCGAAGTTTGCGGCTTGCAGGTAGCAGTTGAGAGATTGGTCACAGTCGGAGGACAGGCTTGTGGCCCGATCTCCGAAACGCAAAAAAGCGCCTAGACCACGATGGCCTGGGCGCTCTTTCTTGGGCTCGCGGAGCCGTTAGCTGCGCTTGCGGCGCATCAGCAGAACCGTTCCGAGTAGGAGCAAGAGGGCACCAGCTGGGTTGGGTCCGCCGGAACCGGATTGGCAACCGCAGCCGGCAGCAGAACCACCATCGGCAGCAGGAGTTCCATCTTCAGGAGACGGTGGCTCGGTTGGTGGAACGTCGATGCAATCACCAGCTTCGCAGACTTGTCCAAGACCGCAGAGGCCCATGACATCGTCGTTGCGCTCATCAATTTGGCCATCGCAATCGTTGTCTACGCCGTCGCACATTTCTTCGCTTGGCTCAAGTGCACCTTCACAAGCGCCCCAAGTGCCATCGTTGCCACAAGTCTGCTCGCCTGCTTGGCAAGCATCTTCGCTACCGCAAGCGAGTGTCTCGCCAGGGGTGCAATCACAACCCGGGTCAATCGTTCCATCGCAGTCGTTGTCTTGTCCGTCGCAAATCTCGGTTTCGGGCTCAGGTGCGTCACAAGCGTCAAAGGCGCCGTCGGTGCAGGTTTGGATGCCTGTTCCGCAAGCGGTGCCACACGTTTGAACAACACCTTCATCCACTTCGCCGTCGCAATCGTTGTCTTCGCCATCGCAGATTTCAACTTCGGTAACGGCGTCGGCAATGTCGGTGAGTGCAGCGATGAGCTCAGCTGGATCATCCGCTTGGTAGTAACAAGGGTTGGCAGCTGTTGGGTCGTTGCCGGTTGGGTCACAACCTGCGAGAGCCGTTCCTGCAGTGACAGCAACTTGGTTGAGCGTTAGGGAATCTACTGAGTCACCGAATCCGACGACGTAGGTTGTGATTCCAAGAGCGTTTAGGTTTGCAACGGAATCAACAGAGTCGAAACGGGTTGCTGGGTCGTAGGGAGAACACCACTGCCAACCGTCGGTGATGAGAACTGCGTAGCGTGGCATGTCACCAGCGGCAATCTCAGGCTCAAGGGCAAGAGCATCAAGTGTCTGTGCCATTGGCGTCCAGTTGCCCGCAGCGGGTGGTGCGTCGGCGAGCTCTGTCATGATGGCGAGGTGCGATCCGCCTTGCGGGGCAACCTTCATCTCGCCAGGTGCGCATTGGTTTGGCGCGGGGAAAATGGTGAGTCCCAATTCTAGTTGGCTATCGAATTGCCCAGTCACTTGGTCGAGAGCGTCAACGGCGATGTCCCACTTGGTCTCGTTGCCAATCACTCCGGTCTCCATGGAACTCGACTTGTCGAGCACCACCATCATTCGTGGTTGTGTGCAGTCTTGCGCCTCTGCAGTAGAGGGCATGAGTGCTGCGCCGAGGCCTGCGACAAGTGCGATAGCGGGAATCTTCAGAGACATGATGTAGGCCTATATAGCAGCTCGTGTGCCAGTTTCTATATGCGCTGGCCACAATCCAAAGGTATTTAATTACTGGGCGTTAGCAGATTCCGAACTGGGGTCTTGGTTGCAACGGCTACTCGGTAAGCCGGCTAGCAATCGATCAAATAGGGCCAGCTGTGGGCAGCCACGAGGCGAGATCACATGGAAGAGGCCTGCGGTCTGCGCGGAAATCGAAGTGGTTTGGGAATGCCAGGGGGCTAGCTCCACTTGTGGCTAGGACGTGTCTTTGGCTGGTCGCATAGTCCTGCGTGGATGCCTGCTTTGCCTGGTGGTGCTTACGCTCGCACAGGCCACAAGCGGCGCGGCCGAGGCGATGATCTGCACTGCGGCGGACGATGCGGTTGCGGCAGCCGAGGACAGCTTTAGTTCGCAATTGGTTCCGCAGCTCTCCCCGCTGCCCTCGCCGTCGGTCGCCGAGGCCGCGGTTCGCAACGCAAAGAAGCAGCCGCAGCGTTGCGAGTCGTTTGGTGCATTAAATTGCGACGTGGATGCGCCCGATGGCGCACCGAGTGCTCCCGAACCGTTGCAGCTTCGGCGGCCGATCGCTGCGCTCGTTTCCGGTGACATCCCAAACCGGGCCCCGATGGGCCGCCCCCTGCGTCACTCCGATCTCGCCACTGCGAACAATTCTGAATATATCGACCGTCTGTTTCGGCCCCCGCGTCGTTCATAGCGCTCCATCTTAATCGCTACTGAACATCAACACCTCTGTTTCGGAATTCCGATGCGGAGCAACTCCCTATGCCTTGTGCATGGGTCGACGTGGAACGAACATATGACAACTTGTAAAATCGCTATCGCAGCTCTCTCTCTCGCATTCTCTCTCTCGGCTTGCCAACCCGCAGGAGATAAGAACTCTTCTAAAGAAGAAATCAAAGCGCTCAGTGCCAAACTCGATTCCATCGACAAAAAGCTCGATCGAATTGGTGCGGGGCAAGGCCGGGCAAAGGCCCAACCGCCCAAACGCCCCACGGTGGGGCAACTCTACAAAGTGGACGTCTCTGACGACGATGCCTATCGCGGCTCGAAAAACGCCAAAGTCACCATTGTAGAAGCATCGGAATTTGCCTGCCCGTACTGCAAGCTCCTCGCAGGTGCCACCGACACACTGCTATCGCAATACAAGGACGACGAACTCAAAGTAGTATCGAAGCAGTTTGTGGTGCATCCAAGTCTCGCGACCCAACCCGCCCTCGCCGCCTGTGCTGCGAGCAAGCAGGGAAAGTTCTCAGAATACGAGCACGCGCTATGGAGCGCCGCTTGGAAAGGCGACGAGCGACCACAGCTTGTTCGTGAGGGGCTTGCCGATGCAAGCTTGGATGCCATTGCCGGCACGCTCAACCTAGACATGGAGCGATTCCACAAAGACATGAAGGGCGACTGCCAGCAAACCATTGCGCGGAATCGCAAGGAGATGGCGACACTCGGTGTCAATGGAACGCCAGCCGTCTACATCAATGGTCGCTACTATGGAGGCCCGAGAACCGCCGAGGGATTGAAGGCCGCCGTCGACAAGGAACTCGCCACCGCCAACGCAGTGTTGGCCAAAGGAGGCTCGGTGGAGCGCTACTACGATGGTTTGATCGCAAAGGGCAAAGCGCGCCTCTAGCGGCCTAGCTCATGTCGTCGCGGCGCACGTGCCTTGGCCGCTGCCTGGGCCGCGACGACACCGTCCTCAACTCCGATGCCGCATCCTGTTACCATTGGAATGGTGATGCAGTTGCTTCGATTCGGCTCGCTGGTTCGGCCCGCATTGGTATTGGCGCTCTTGTGCGCGTGTTCGTGTTCAAAACGCGCGAGCAAGACAGCGGACGATGCCCATGCCAGTTCGATGACCGATTTATACGGCCTCAAGAAGGTGCCGACGTTTGATCTAGAGCTGAGCGAGAACGACATTGCCGCGCTTCGCAAATCGCCCAAGGAGTGGCGCAAAGGCAGTTTCTCGTACGAGGGACAGGTGTTTGAAAACGTCGCGCTTCGCATTAAGGGCCACCGCAGCCTTCGAAGTATCGATAAGAAACCCGCCTTCAAGCTGCGTTTTGACAAGGGCAAGAAGAACAAGGGCCGGCGCTTCCTCGGTGTGAATCGGCTAACGCTCAACAACCTCGTCGAAGACCCAACGATGATTCGCGAGTACTTGGCGTATCGACTTGCTCGAGAAGTGGGGCTTCCCGTGCCCAAAGCGGGGTTTGCCAACCTGCGGGTAAATGGCACGCCATACGGCCTCTACTTGGTTGTTGAAACTCCTGATACCGACTTTCTAACGCGACAATTCGGTTCGGCTGCGGGCGAACTCTACGAAGGCGAATACGGTTGCGACATAACCACGGACGATGTCGACGGCTTTGACAGCGATGTCGGCGGCGACGACAGAACTTCTCTTAGGCACTTTGCCAAGGCCGCAGAAGGAGATGGCGAGGCGATGGCAACATCGCTTTGGCGCTCGCCAGAGTCTCCCGTGGACCTTGAGCACGTATCCCTATTCTTGGCATTCTCAACGTATGTTGGAGATTTTGATGGATACCATCACAGTCACAACTATCGAATCTATCGCAATCCAAAGGACAACAAGTGGCAGTTCATGTCGTGGGGGCTAGACCGTGCGTGGTTTAAAGAGGTTGCTCCGTATGCCTCTCGGGGGCTCCTTGCAAAGAAGTGCTTTGGACACCTCGAGTGCCGACGTGCCTACTTGCTTGCATTGCGACGTGTTCACAAGGCTGCGCAAACCCTGAACCTAGCGGTGGGTGCAAAGGTCATTTCCTCCATCATCTCCGAGGACGTAAACGCAGACAGCAAGCGGCCGCACAGCGCCAAGACCATCATGAAGCGGCGACAACGACTCTTGGAGTTTATCGAGGGCCGAGAGCGCTATGTTGCAGAGCACACCCAATGCCTTGATGCCGCGGGCAATGAGGTGGATTTGGATGGCGACGGCTACGGTTGCATGGACTGCGATGACACCAACGCCAAGGTGCACCCGGGAGCCACCGAGTCGTGCGATGGTGTGGACAACGACTGCACCGGCCTTGCCGACGATGCAGCCGCGTGTGCGTGTCCCGAGCATGTCATCGATGGGGAAACCTATGCACTCTGCGACTTGCCGATGCCGTTTGCCGATGCCCGAGAGCAGTGCACCGCACGCGGAGGAGAGCTCGCGAAGGTGACGACCCTTGCGGCCTTGAAAACGCTTCGCTCACTCGCCAGGCCGATTCGCGAGGAGCGATGGTGGTTGGGAGGCAGCGACCAAGAGGTCGAAGGGCAGTTCACCTGGCTCGACAAGACGCCGATTGAGCAGGCACCGAATGCGCAGGCACCGAATGCGCAGGCGCCGAATGCACAAGCAATCTGGGCAAACGGCGAACCCGATAACACCGGCTGCAACCAAGACTGCGTCGTACTTCCCACAGGCTCTTCGCCGAAGTTGCACGATACGCACTGCGGCCAGCACCTGCCGTTCGTTTGCCACATGGCCAGAGCGCCACAGTGAGGGCCCGCCGAACGACGCGGTGTTGTGTGCGAAGCCACGTCGGGTTCGGACCTAGGACTATTCCCTAGGGGGAAACTCTGCTATCCCTTCTACATTAAGGCCCTCTCACTGCGAAGGTCTCACCGCCCGGTCTACCCTCAGCCTATTGAATCGAGACGCTTCCATGATCAAATGCTTCAGCCTTTCCCTGCTGCTTCTGCTAGTTCCGGCGTGCTCCAACGAGCTCAAGGGCGACCTCATCCTGGACGGGCAAGCGTTTGAACTCTCCTCGTGTCGTTCCGGAGCCATCTACGGATTTGTTGGCGTCGAGCTTGTGAGCAAACAGGGCGCAAAACTCCGCTTCGCGCAAACGCCTACAGGAGAAGCGGTGGCCTTCCACATACCGGATGGAGAATCGACCGGCGTTGAAATCGGTATGTGTGGCTCGTTTAGCGTCAGCCAGCAAAATAGCACCATCAATGACGTTAAGAACGTCGAAGGCAAGGGGCAGATGGATTGCAGCGCGGCAGGACACACCCTCAAAGGCAGCTTCAAGTTCTCCAACTGCCACTAGGTATTTTACTTAGTCTAGCTCGTTTACGCCCTTCGGCGCGTTTCGGCTCCTCTCGGAGACCCTAGCTCAAGAGTTCGCGGACTTCAAAGTCGAGGCGCCGCATTCGCTTGGCGAGAATGCTCACAACATACTCGTGCAACGCGAGGGCAACGGTCGGGTCGTCCTTGCGAAGTCTGTCAAAGTCAGCTTGTCGCAACTCAAAGATCAAACTCGCTTCATCGGCATCGATCGAGGCGCTGCGCGGTTGTTTGGTGTAGAGGCCAAGCTCGCCAATCACCGTGCCCTGGGTATAGGTACGGTAGCGAACGGTGCCGCCGCCCTTGAGCTCGCCGATGACACTAACTTGGCCTTGGGCGAGGAAGAACATGGTGTCACTGGCCGCCCCCTGCGTTACCAGCCTCGTGCCTGCTTCAACGTCGCGGCGAACGAGGTACGACTTGAAGACCTCCACCTGCTCGGGCTTCAAGAAGCCTTGTAGTTGCTCCTCGATGCTGAACTGGCGGTTTCGCTGAAGTTCCCACTCGACAAGGATCAATTCTTCGCACCACTCAATGGCCCGATCCATATCGTGAAAGACTTGATTGCCTCGCCCAGCATCCTTGCCCGGAGCCGCCGCCTTGCCCGGAGCCGCGATGACGTGGTTCTGCCGGAGCAGCAATTCGATGGGCGCACTGAGGCTGGCAAAGAGCAGCACGCCTTCCTTCTGTGCCAAGAGCTTCTGCAGTTTTCCAAACGCGACCGTTGCTGAGGAATCCATTCCTGTAACGCTCCGCATATCCAAGATGAGGTAGTGCAAGAAGCTACGCTTCTCGGTTTCCTGGCTGCGTTTGACCTCTTCGTAGACCGTGTGGGCGGTGCCGAAGAAGATGTAGCCCTGCAGCTCGAGCACACGAATTTGGGATCCATACCGCTGGAGCAACGCAAACTCGGAGCCGGGCCGCTCAACGTTGCTGCGCTTCTCTGCCCCCGACATGGAGTGCTTCACCACACCGAGTTGGCTGTAGCGAACCACAAAGAGAACACTTGCGATAAGAAAGCCCACGACCATTCCGCTGAGGAAACTCATCGTGGCTACCGTGACGACGATAATTACGATGGTCCAATAGTCGAGGGCGGCCAGGCGTTTGTACGAGTCAAAGAGCCATGTCTTGAGAAAGCGAATTCCAATGGCAAGGCTCAGCCCGCCAACGACCAACGTCGGCAGCACGGGAACAATGCGATGCCCTGCGAGTAAGAACATTCCCAATGTGGCAGCAGCGAAGATTGCCGAGCGCCAGCTATCTGCCCCCGCTTGTTTGGCAAGCTCGGTAGTCCCCGACGCTTCAATGCCGACAACGCCCCCGAGCAGTCCCAGCAACATATTCCCAAAGCCTATCGCCCGCAATTCATTATCAAGATCGCCTTCCTCTTCGAGGAGGACCTCAAGTGCGGTCGAGTGCAAGACCACAACAATTGCAGTGACAACAGCGATCGGCGCAAGAGACGGCAGACTTGTCATGACGATGTTCCAGTCGATGTGGTCGCCCAGAAAGAAAAGCCCCAAGTCGCCCAACTCCGTTCGATAGGAAGACATGAACCAACTTGCCTCGCGCGCCTCTGGCAAGGTTGTGGACGTTGCCAGAACCACTGCGTGGGCCAAGCCAATGCCCAAGAGCGACAGCGCTGGCAAGAGAAGAACGTGCTTCGACTTGTTCTGAAGAAAGAGAAGCACCAAGGCGAAGGCCAAACCTGGCAAGACGAGCAACGCCACGTCCACCTGGATCAAGCTACTGAGATTGCCCCAACGCAGCGGCATGTCGGTCATGATGGAAATCCCACTCTTGGTGAGCAGCCAGCCTGCACTTCCGAGAAATCCACCGATGATTGGATAGGGAACAAATCGAATCGCCCTGCTCTGCTTCAGGCGCCCAAGGAGAACCAGAAAAACACCGGAGAGAAGTGAGCTAAGGCCAATCGTTGCCATCACCGTCGGCAGAATCGCACGCGTATCCGATCGTGCACTCAGTTGCTCTGCAATCGATGCGCATACCGGTGCCAGCACAACTGCAGCGATGTACGAGGGAAATACCATCGCGATTCGAAACCGTGTCCCAAGCCCCACGGCAAGTTGCAGAATCACCATGCTCAGAAGCACGAGTGTGATTGCGGAGGGACGCGCAAAGGCGAGCGGCCCAGCGAAAACGATGGAGGCAACACTGATGCAGTGGATGGAGACAAGCGTCGCGGGGATAAAGCCGCCCACAGCATTGGCTGCCCACCGCTTCGACTTTCCGCCCCCTGCCAAGAGGTAACTATATCGGCTCACCTTGCTGCGCAAGCGATGCGAAAGCAGAAAACGTCTTGTGCTCGCGAGGTTCTGGCAGGCATCAAGTGTTTCTATGGTCGTTCGAACTTTGAAAGTTACTCGCGACCAAAATAATACGAGGCGACGGTGTTTGACTTGAGCCCGGTAGGTGTGTGCTCGACATGGATGAAGAGTCCACCGGTTCCAAACAGCTCGTGGAAGGCAGAAGTGCGAACCGAGTCCAACGTCCACGCAATCGTGATGCTTTGTTTGGGCGCAATGCTTGTCGTAACGGCTGTCCCAGCTGCAGTGGGAAGCTCTCTTGCCTCGAGGAGGTGCCGTTGGCCACCGGCAACAATCGAGAAGACAAAATCGCCTGGGCCGCGATGAACTTGGATTGCTTCATCGCTATGGTTCTTGAACGCGAGTGTTATGCGGAGCGGTTTGGAGCCGATGATCTGTGCAGCAATCGCATCGCCAGCGAGTAGACTCAACGAAGCCGTTAAGCCGCCAACAGGTACTAGGTCGGGTCGCAGAACCATCCGAGTCGACGCAGCTTCGATTGCCGACGGCTCGTACACTGCGGATACAGCCTCACTCGCTTGCCAGTACGCCACACGTGTTGCACTGAGCTGATAGATACTCGAGGCCAGGCTTCGAGAGCTACTCTCCGAACGCAGGTCTTCAGGTTGCGCCATCACATGCGCGAGAATCTGCGAGACCAGTGGCAGCGCGTCCGCAATGTGCGAGGCGGCGGCGGCTTCGGCAAGGGCCACGTTTTCTGCGGCAATCAGAATCGTAGTGGTGCGCTCGTTTTGGGTGTGCTGCTCATAGCGTTCGCTGTAGCCAATTCCTCGTGACGTGTTGTGCCGTAGTCGTTCCAAAAGTGCGGCAGCGATTTGTGGGCCGCGAAGTTCGCCGGCCGCTCCCCAAACTGCAAGTTCGCGGATCGCTTCGCGGCGAACCGCTTCGTCATCCGACTTGAGATTGTCACAAGCGGTGTCGATGCGAACGATGTCTTGGTTAGCGGGTTGCACGGTAGGAGTTGTCTTCCCGAGCGGCGATGCAATGCCACTGGGTTGGCCAGCGTTCTTCGTTGAACAGGCCATCGCAAGAAGAGCACCGAACAACATCAAATGTACCGAGCGAAAACTCTTCGAATGCAACACGGAAGAAGCATGCCCGCTTTGCAAAGGATTCGCCGCAACGGAGGTGCAAGGATTCGGCGGTGCTGTACCAACGGTGCACACCTGAGCGACGTCATGCACGGCTCCATTGACGAAATACCTACATTCCAGAGCACCCAGCGGCGCCACACTACGCACCGGCGCTCTCATTGCGACTTGGGGATCTCTTGGCGGAGGGCCAATCAGACGACTCAGCAAAACTCGGAGTGGGATATCTCGATGGGTCCGAGCTAGCGCGCGTCAATCCGCCACTTCAAACGACTCACCGATTTTCTCTTCGACCTTCTCCATCGCCTCAGACCCCTCATCGACTTCGATCTCGCCATTCTCTATCGTCAAATCTTTGAAAGGAATCTCTTCCGTAATGTTCTTAAGATCGACTTCAACCGTGAGCGTTTGCCCCTCGCCAGCTTCTAGGCTCAGGGCCAGCGAGAATTCAATGGGCAACGAGACGCTCTCCTGCTCCACCTCAAATTCCGCTTCGCTGCCATCGCTAAGCTCGACATCCCCGTCAATAGAAAACCCGATCACCGTTCCGCGCACACGTGAGTACATGCCCGGCGGCGCGTCTTCGTAGCCGACTGGCACCGGCTCGGCCTCGCCCTCTTTCCAAGAGAGTTCCACAAGGTCCTTGCTGGTGCGAAAGTCGCCAGAAGCTGCGTCGCCAATGAGTCGCAAATCCACAATCGTGAACTCCGCCGAACTCACCGAGATCGTATTGTCGTCGTGGCTAAAGGTCTCTCCAAACGGTGGTACCGAGACAAAGAGCAATCCAATGCCTGAACCAATTTGCCCGCCAATGAAGCCACTGTCAGGGCCTGGACTGTTCGCATCCGCCTCGATGCCGGGCGCCGGTCCAGAGCATGCTGTCGTGAAGACAGCGAGCATGCTTCCAGCAAAGCTGAGAACAAGTCTTCTTCGAAGCCGGGTCATGGGAACAGTCATTGCAAGTGCAAAGCCAGTGCAAGTAGGCGAACACAGCGAGTTACCCCAGTACACTAACCGAACTATGCGCAGGATTGGTACTATCTAATCGTGTCAGTCGTAAGTGCGACGAGTATCGATCCGACCCTCCTTGTTCGGGAAGGTGACGCCGGTAGCACCGAGCGCGCGGTTCTGCTCGTGTACCACGATGTAGGAGAGAACGAACACAGTCGCCTAATTGAGGTGCCCGATGGCGCAGAGGTCCGCTTTGGTCGTTCACGACGATCGACCGTGCACATCGATGCAGACCCGGTTTCACGACATCACTGTGTTCTCAAACGCTCGGGACGGGGCTTTCAAATTGAAGACCTCGAGAGTCGCAACGGCACACTTGTGAACGGCGAGAAAATTTCGAAAGTCACCTTGCTGGCATCGGGTGATGAGATTCAAGTAGGGCCCGTGACAGCGGTGCTCTCGGTTACAAGCCGAGTTGCGTCCAGGCGGCGTCTCGGCACCACGGCCTACTTGGACGAGCGACTGAGAGCCGAGTGCGATCGATGTCAGCGGTATCAGCGCAACCTTGCCCTCTTGATGATTCGCTTTGCTGGGGAAGTTACGCGTATCGATACCGTTGTGGAGCGCCTCGCCGGACGCATGCGACCGATGGATACGCTTTGCGAATACTCGCCCAATGAACTCGCTGTGATTATTCCCGAAGTGAATGAAGCGGGCGCGCGCTTACTGGCCGACCGGCTAACGCGTGAAGCCCGCGATGTGCTCGGCGATCTACCCAATGCGGTGCGCATTGGAATGTCGCTAGCGCCAGGGAATGGAACCAGCCCTGACGAACTCATCGGCGAAGCTCGGGCAGCTCTTCGCGCGGCAAACGCGCAGCAGTTGCCAATTAGTACTCCGCCGATCGACCATGGCAATACGCAGGTCATCGCTTGTGACCCACAAATGAAGCGCCTCTTTGCCCTGGCGAAAAAGGTCGCTGCGTCCAACATCACCGTCTTGGTCTTGGGGGAAACCGGTGCGGGCAAAGAGATTGTTGCCGGTTCGATTCACGATCAGAGCACGCGAGCAGGCAAACCCTGTGTACGACTCAACTGCGCCTCGATTCCCGAGTCATTGCTTGAGAGCGAACTCTTTGGCCACGAGAAGGGCGCCTTCACTGGCGCGGAACGACAGAAGATCGGTTTTTTCGAAGCGGCAAAGGAAGGCACCGTCTTCCTAGACGAGATTGGTGAGATGAGCCTGAGTGTGCAAGCGAAGCTCTTGCGAGTTCTTGAGAATCGCACCATCACCCGCGTCGGTGGCACCTCAGAAATTGACGTAGATGTCCGCATCGTGTGTGCGACCAATCGCGACCTGGAACTTGAGGTTCGCGAAGGCCGTTTCCGGGAAGACCTCTATTATCGAATCAGTGCCTTTAGTCTCGTGGTACCCGCTCTTCGAGACCGACCAGGCGACATTCTCCCGCTGTGCGAGCACTTTGTGCGCATCAATCATGCGGCCTTGCCTGGAGATGTCGATCACACAGCGACACCGGTACTCACGGCAGAAGCGAAGCAGCGACTACAACGCTACGACTGGCCAGGGAATGTGCGTCAACTGCGAAATGCCATGGAACGCGCGGTGGTTCTCGCGTCCGACGGAGTGATTGAGGTAGACGACTTGCCCGACCGAGTTCGTTCGGCGGAAGTGCGTCCAGGGCAGTCTCCGATTCTGGTCGACACATCACTAGATGTTCGCGACCAGCTCGCGGATGTTGAGAAGACAACGATACAAGCGGCTCTTGCGGCCGTGGATGGCAATCAAACCAAGGCGGCGAAACGCATTGGGATCTCCCGCCGAGCGCTCATCTACAAGATGGAAAAGTACGGACTAAAAGAACCTCCGGCGTCGCGACGCAGCTCGTAGGTCGTGTAAGAGCGCACCTTTCCGCAGGTGTTCGAAAGCTGCACGCAGCGCGACAGAATCGTCGCAAACGTGTACACGACGAACCGAGTTGCGCGCACTTGCCTTGGGCACGAATCGTGCTTTGCCTAAGGCTGCTGCCCAAAGCAATAGAAGTCGCTTGCCCCATGAATCAGCACAATTCTGAGTCCGAGTATCGGTACCAACTGGCGAGTGCCGAGGCGAGAGCCTTGGTGCACTTGGCTGCGGACCACCTTAGCCACGATGTCTACAACCCAAAGAACCCTGTCTCCTATACTCGCACCACGTATTTCGATACGGCGGACCGAGCGCTAGCAAAAAGCTGTTCAGAACCTGTGACGCGCCGACTCCGAGTTCGGCAGTACGCCTCGGCTCCCACAACACTAGCGGAGCCTCTTCTGGATTCTTCAGCGTTTCTAGAGTGCAAGGATTCTTCTGGACTGCGGCGTCTAAAGACTCGCTACAGAACGCGCCCCGAAACCCTACGAGCGCTCCTCACCGGCAGTCTCGCAACAGTCTCGGAAGAGGACATGAAAGCACTTCGCGCCCAGCCTCGACTCTATGAGTTTGTTCGAGCGATTCGTCGCGAAGAGTATCAGCCTGTCTTCTCCACCTGGTACCGACGCGTCTCGCTATCAACAACAGGCGTACGCATTACGATCGATGAAAACGTCAACTTCTGCGGGCCTCAAGCCATTGGCGATGTTGGGACCAGAGCTCGCCCAAAGCACACCTTCGACCTTCTCGCTGGTCGCATCGTGGAAATCAAGTTGACGGGGGCAGCCCCTTCCTGGCTTGCCAATGCCATGGTGAGTCTCCCATCGGTTGCCACTCCATCGAAGTTCCAACGCGGTCTCTCCGCGATATCACTGCCTTCCAGAAGATCGATAGCGGGAACTCGCCCCCTATCGGTCCTGGCACCTTCGACGAGTCCGTCACCTCATGAGTAACGCAAACCAGTTTCATCTAGCATCTCCCGCGCGCGCGCAAACACGCACCTTCTTCGCTGCTTCGTTGCTCTCGTTCGCCTTGCTCGCCTCCTGTGGAGGCTCTTCCGAGTCCGCTGATGCGGTCGATGCGCAGCCAGGCACGCAAGAGGTAGATTTAGACCGCTATTTTCCCATCGCGGTCGGGGCGAGTTGGAGTTATGAGGTGAGCAGCGGTGGCACAAACGGAGTCAAAGTCCAAACCGTCTTAGCGCTGGAAGACGTGGGCGGTGCAAAGACAGGGACCGTGGCCTACAAAGTTCAAAGCACGAAGCCCAGCGGCAAGATCACTGTGAGTTGGCAACAAGACACGGGCACCTCGCTCCTGCGTCACCGTGAGCAAACATTTGCTAGCGACCAAACGCAAGAGACCGAGGAGGCATACACTCCTGCAAAACTGCGCCTTGATGAAGGCGCTGGAAACCTCACCGATGGCGCCACCTTCCAGTACACCTATGAGGAGACGGTGGAAGACCTCACCACAAATTCATCGACAACCATCAGCAAAACGGAGGTATGGACGGTGGAGGCCGTTGACGTCCTTGTAACGGTTCCCGCTGGGGCATTTGCCTGTGTGCAAATTCGCAAATTCAACGCGGCAACAGGTTCCGACAAACGATATTGGTTTGCCAAGGGGGTAGGTAAAATTCGGGAGGAGAGTGCCTCGCAAACCGAGGAGCTCACAACGTACTATTTGCCCTAGCGCCGCCCCGATGACGGAGGATTGTAGCGCTCTGTTTGAGACGTTGGCACAGAGGTTCCCCCCGCAAGGAGCACAGTACCGTCGCATAGCACGACGGCTGCGTGATGGCTGCGTGCAAGTGCAAGAGAAGCCGTTGGGCTCAAGTCAACAACACCATCGATGGGATCAAAGCGAGCGATGAGTGCCGTGCGAACCGATTCGCCATCAATGTCCTCGCCGCCAGCGAGTAGAAAGCGGCCATCGGGAAGCTCGGTCACACTCATTCCTGTTACGCCCGAGCTACTCGGAAGAATTCCCGCCGAGCGAAACTGCCCCTGAACCGGATCGTAGAGTTCTAACTCGCGAACCGGAGATAGGCTGCCGTCGCCGTTAACCGCAAGCCCGCCGACGATCAGAACAAAGCCACCAGGCAAACGGACCGCTCTATGAGCGAATCTTGGAATCGCGAGGAGTGCAGCGTCGATGGGCTCAAATGCATCGCTCAATGGCCGGTAGAGTTCGGATTGTGCGACGGCAAGCCCCGCTGCATCGCGGCCACCGGTGATGAGAATGTCGGCACCAACCTCGTTGCCCAGTCGAGTCATCGCATGGCGAGTGCGCGGAACCGCCAGCCCGGGCCGAATCTCACGCTGCACCAACTCCCCGCCCAAGAGTGAGAACTTGGACGCACTCGTTGTCAGCGAAAAGGCTTGTCCTGCAGCGGGCTGCGACAACCCTCCTGTGATCAGCACGCTGCCATCAACCAAGGCGATACCCTGGTGCTCTACAAGTCCGGGTCCAGCAACCTGCAGAACTTGATTATTCACGGTGACCTCGGTCGGCAAGATTTGTTCAACCGTAGCCACAGCGTCGCCGCGACTATCGACGCCGCCAACAACGAGCACCCGCTCGCCAAAGCGCGTAACCGTAGCACCCGCTCGAGCTTGAAGCTGGCCCTCAAGAGGCGTTGCCGTGCCTTCGGAGTTGCCTTGAAGCGCATCAACAACATCAATGGCGCCTCCGTCTTGCCCGCTCCAGAACAGGCCAAGGCCACTCTCATTGAGAGAAATCCCTAGCATTGGGCCTGTGCGATCCGAGGTCAGTGCTGGACCATCGGCCCAGCGCACAATCCGCGAAAAGAAGAGCCTGGGCGTGGCCTCCTCGCCACGTTGCAGGGCAAACGTACATGTCCGTCCATATGCAAGCTCGCTGCCCGCGGAACGCCCGCTCAGGTGCACCACGAGGTCGCTGCCGTAGGCGATGTCGTCGAGGCTAAGAGATTCACTGATGTCACCACTCACCAATGCGATAGGCTCCAGATCTCCTTGTCGAGCGATGCTTAGCTCCCAAGTGTCAATTGCCGCGTAGGGATAAGCGTCGGAATCCGAGTTTGGCACCTCTACGATGGGCACCAGTTCTGCATCGGGAGCGCTACAACTCGCGGCAGAGAGCAATCCCAGTGACAAGCCAAGAGCCCAGCGCATCATGGTGTCTCTCCACCGAGCTCAATACGAAACCCCGAATTCGGTTGGTCCTGCAATGCAAAGGGCAGCAAGATCGCTGTAGTTGCCACGACACCCGCCGCTGCCCAAAGCCACGGATTTTGGTACCAGGAGCGCTTCTCTGCAATCACAAGAGGCGCGAGAATTTCAGCGGGGGCCAATGCATCGAGAAGTCGGCTGAGCGTGGCGATTGCCAGCGGTTTGTCCTCGGCAGAGACTGCAAGCGACATGCTGGTGCGCCCCACTTCCTGTCCACTCACGTTCAGAAGCGAGAACAGTGCGGTGTTGATGGGCCGGGCGAAGGGAACCCGCACAAATGCAACATGTCGAAACCCCCGCTCGTTGGCAAACGCAATCGCTTCCTGCGAAGACAGCGACATACGCTTCTCCAGCTCGGGGCGAACGTTTACGTCGCTATCCAAGAGAAGGGAATCAGAATATTCCCTAAACCCGGAACACGCGAGCTGGAGGTAGTGACGGCCAGCCCGAAGTGAGACCGGCGTGCGCAAACTCCGCTCGTCTCCGTCAATGACAAGAGTGCAATCCCCGCTCGCTTCCACAGAAAGTGCGTGAGCCGGCCCCTGCACAACAGCCGTGCGCGCCCGTTCGAAACTCGCAGCCACACTCGGAGAAAATCGCACAGCGTCCAAATGCCGCGTCGGATCGATGAGCGCTGCCTGCACAAAGTCGTCCCATGCTGCCGAGCTATCCCCCTGCGCATTCCGCACAAGAGCTCGATAGATGAAGAGGTCGCACAATTCTGCATTTGAAACGGTGCGAACACCAAGGGACTGAATCTCCGCAAAGGCAGCCGTGAGGTGCTGCATCGCGCGACCGTAGTCAAACTCCTGATACGCGGCGACCGCACGCCCAAGCTCAGCCGGAGCGGTTGGTGGAGGTGGCGGCGCGACACTTAGGTCAACAAACGACCCGCCGTCTCGCCTTGCCACGTCATCCATCGCCGCTGCGAGAAATCGCGTGGCGTTGTGCGGCCCCGAGAGCAGCAATAGCGGCGCTGCATCTGCCTCTGGCGATACCGCAGCGTTCTTGGCAGCATCTGCCGCTGCGCTGCTAACAGCATCAGGCGCTGCGCTCGGGGCAGCCTCTTGCGCTGCGCTCTCACTCGGCAGTCCGAGCGAAAGTGCCAAGAGAAGAGCAGTGTGCCGAAGCATTGCCCATATCTTGGTACATGGCCTCCCGCCCCGCAAGAGTGACGCGGGCTATACTCGGTGCGTGCCAAGTCACCTCGGCCGATATCAACTGCTCCGACCAATCGGGCGTGGAGGCATGGCCGAAGTGTGGCTCGCTCGGCATCGTGGCGCAGGCGGCGTTGAGAAGCGCGTCGTGGTCAAACGCATCCTACGAGAACGCATTCGAGATCCTCGCTTCTTGGACCTCTTTGTGAGCGAAGCACAGATTTCGATGGCGCTCGCGCACAAGAACATTGTGCCGACCTTCGACTTTGGTCGCGTAGGCGATGAACTTTTCTTAGTGATGGAGTACGTCGAAGGCACAAATCTCGCGATGGCCATGCGAGAGGCAAAACGGAAAAATCTACCGCCATCGGCTCCTCTGGTTTGTCATATTGCATTCGAGGCCTGTCAGGCCCTTGAGTATGCCCACGGCTACAAAGACGACGACGGCATCGCGAGGAGAATTGCCCACCGAGATGTGACACCAGCAAACCTGCTGCTCTCCGCTGCCGGTGAAGTAAAGCTCAGTGACTTTGGCCTAGCGAGCGCCACCGATGAGCACGCGGAGGCAGAAGGCCATACTCGTGGAACGCCAAGATATATGGCACCGGAGCAGGCCACCGGCGGGGTTGTGGGGCCAGCGGCAGACATCTTCGCTCTCGGTCTTATTCTTAGGGACTGCTTGCTCTTTGATGTCTTGCGCAAAGGTTCGCAGGAAGAGCAGCTCATTGCCGCCAAGGCCCCCGTCCCAACAACGCCCGAGATGCTTTCGGATGACATGCGTGCCATCTGCGAGCGGGCAACCCAATTTGATCCTCTCGATCGCTATCAAACGGCAAAAGCGATGTCAGAAGATCTGGATCGGGCGCTTCTCAACGCGCGCATGGCGGAGACTGACGACCGAAGGCCTATGCCAGAGCGGCTCGCGGCGTGGGTTGATTCGGTAAAAAACGAAGAGACTCCTTCGGCCACCGGCAAAGGCTCTGCCCCCAAAGGCCATACGGTCACCTATCTCGACAACGGAGCAGAAGAAGTCTTAGCGGCACTTGGGGATGCAACGATGCGTTCGATGGCAGCCACCGGAATCGAACCGCAAGACGGCGATGCCTCGCCAAGCGAATCCGAGGAACCATCGACAAAAGAGCTCGCGCCCGCACAGGATTCTCCAACACGACGAGGCGCTTGGGTTGCAGGTGCCGCATTCGCTGTGATTGCACTTGGTGCTCTGGCATTTGTCGTTGTCGGATCAGAAAATCCCCAAGTCCGACGAGTGGATGCCTCCGCGCAACCTACGATTGACGCCAGTGTTGCCGATGCGCGCAACCTCGTTCGATGGGATGCTGCGCCACGTCGTCCTGCGCCACGTCGCCCTGCGCCCGACGCACAAGCTCCGCGCCTCGATGCGCACGCGCAAAGCCCAACCAAACCAAGACTTCCCGTCGACATGCCCAGCAATGCGCTCGGCACGCTGCGGGTCAGCACAGCCCCCTGGGCCACCGTTGTTGTGGTTGGCAACTCGAAGTCGTGCGACGAAACCCCGTGTGAGCTGCGACTTCCTGCAGGCACCCACACGCTCGAGCTACGCAATCCTGTGGCAGGCCTTAAAAAAGTGGTTCGCGTAACTGTGAAGGCTGATTCGGTTGTGAAGATTCACGAGATTCTTGAGGCACCTCAGCGCTGATGCATTGAAAAAGGGGCGCCAACCGGGAGATTGGCGCCCCTACAACTCACTCGCAGCAACTGCTCCGGTCTAGAGGCAGTCGCAATCCACGTCGTCGGCGATGCCGTCGCCGTCGCCATCACCTTCAAGGTCAGAAATCGAATCACTATCGCTTTCGCCGTCTTCATCGACAGAGATGCCACAAGGATCATCGGATTCAGAATCACTCTCAGAGTCGCTCTCTGATTCCTCACTCACAACATCACCATCGGAGTTGCCCGAGTCCTCACCACTCACATCCGAATCCGACTCGGAGTGTGCGTTGGCGCAAAGAAACTCATCGTCTGTGCCGTCGCCGTCGACATCTTGCGGGGTCACATCATCGCCTGAGATGCACGCAACGCCGTCACCGGTGTCGAAGCAACTGCGAACACCTTGCTGGGCGGTACCCACGTCGGCCGCACAGCCTGCTAGAGAAAGAAGAAGGGCTGCTGGTAGTACTAGGTATGTTTTCATAGTTGGTCGTTCTCCCAGCCTCTTCTAAAGCACAGGTCATGCCACCGTTAAGTAGCGAGAACTCATTGCAACGCATGTGCAACGCTGCTCAAGACATGCGCAACCGTGCAATTTGCGGACACGTACATCCACCGCATCCCGCTTCACATCGACGTTGGTAGCGGGTCTGCGCTACTCGTCGTCGGACTCGGCTTCGTTCGGGCAGAGACCACCCTCGATGCCTTGCTCTTTGGGACAGAGCCCGAAGAGTTCGAGACGATGTTGGACGATTTTGAAGCCGCCAAGACGCTGTGCAACCTTGTCTTGGAGTGCCTCGATTTCGTCGTCTTCGAACTCGAGCACTAGGCCACACTTGGAGCAAATCAGGTGATCGTGATGATCGGAGGTAACCTCGTAGCGGGTTTGTCCATCGCCAAAGTCTCGAGCGTGGGCGAGACCAGCCTCTACAAGCAGCTTGAGTGTGCGGTAGACCGTCGCATAGCCAATCTTCTTGTTTTCACCGCGCACGTTTTCGAGCAGGTCATCCGTGCTCATGTGCCCTTTGCACGACAGAAACTCCTCGACAATTGCCTCCCGCTGCTGAGTTGTATTGAGACTATTCTCCTGCAAATAGTCCTTCCACTTCTCTTTTAGCGACGTGGCACTTCCCTCGTCTGTTTCTGCCCGGCTCACAATAGAGACTTAACAATCCCATGGTGGCGTAGTCAATGCGGGCGGCTCATAGGAGAGCAGCAACGCGACGCAAGGGAGTTTTTGGTACAAGGATCCTGTGAGCACGATCGATCCCACGACCGCCCCTGAAGAGATTCAAAACTGGCTCGGTACGGCAGCAGAGGCGGTGAATGCTCGCCTCGACCTGCACTTGGCGCTGCCCGATCTCGCGAACGACGATCCGGTGTTCAAACTTGCACAAGCGATGCGCTATGCCGTTCTCGGCGGCGGTAAGCGCCTGCGCCCGGCCCTCGTCATCGCGAGCTGTGAGGCCTGTGGGGGCACCAGAGAGCAGGCATTGGATGCTGCTGCGGCGGTAGAAATCCTGCATGCCTATACCCTTGTGCATGACGATTTGCCGGCCATGGACGATGACGACACACGTCGAGGCAGGCCGACCGTTCACATTGAATTCGATGAGGCAACTGCGATTCTCGTTGGCGACGCCCTCCTAACACTCGCCTTTGGTGCGGTTTCGGGGCAAGAACACGGGGCCGCCAAGGCGGTGGGAATTCTTGCTGCACGGGCAGGTCGGGATCAGTTGCTCGGTGGGCAGATGTTGGATCTCGGTTGGCAAGAGGCCGAGCACACGGCCTCGTTCGAAGACGTCGAGCGGCTTCACAGAGGTAAGACAGGCGCACTCTTTGCGGCCGCCTGTGAGCTTGGGGCAACCGCCGCCAATGCCGATGACCAACGCGTGGCATCGATGGGGCACTACGGCATGGCCGTTGGAGTCGCGTTTCAACACGCAGATGACTTGGACGATGGCGACTTTCCGGACCAGGCAACTCGCGCGAAAGAGCGACGAGTACAACTTGCGAAGGATGCCGAGGCACACTTGCAGGAGATGGGTGCGGACGCAGACCTTCTTCGGAACTTTGCGCAATGGATCGGCCGAGCCTAAGTAGTATTCTTAGCCTCGCAGTTCTGGCGAGTTCGTGCGGCGGGGCAACGGTGTCGCCGCGAGCACCGCTTGGCAACGATGAGCCAGCAGTCGCGCCATCCATTGGCCAGCGCACAACTAGCAGACGTCAAGACTCTCTCGCCTACCATGTTGCACTGGCAGACAAGCGGACCATTACCGTCGAACTAACAGACCGATTCGAGCTCGTGGTTCGCGACGCCAGCACGGCAAACGCGAAAGCAAACATCCGACGCATCGATTTGGCGAAGGCCGACTTTGACATCTTGGACCTGGTCACAAATCACGACGGCAGCATTGCCTATGTTGCGTCGACAGCGGGTTGGGTGCGGGGATACGAGCTTGACTCGGGCCGCCTGCTAAGCGAGTGGCGAATGGGTTCCAGTGCGACCGCCCTTGCGCTGAGTGCTGATGCCGAGAAGCTCGTCATTGGAACGGCGACCGGAGTGCTCTGCCTGCGACGCTTGCGAGACGGTGCCCAGCTTCAATGTGTCGCCGCCCATCAATCACGGGTTTCCGCCATAGCGATTTCCGGTGCGACGCTAATTTCAGGAGACTGGAGCGGTACCGTGGCCCGCTGGTCACTGCCCAGTCTGCGCGAGGAGCGCCGAATTGCGGGAACAGGATTTGTCTCAGCGATCGCCTGGTCGCCAAACAGCGAGACCATTGCGTTCGCCCGCAATGCCCGCAAACCAGTGCGCACCCCCAAACTCAATGCTGCTGAGAAGGAGAGCCCACAGGTTGATCCTCCAGGTCACAACGTGATCGAGCTGCGTCCGTCGTCTCTAGAAGGCACCGCAATCACCCTGGAAGATCACCGCTCCATCATCTCCGCACTCGCATGGATTGGTCCGGATTTGGTCTCAGGCTCCTGGGATCGCACTGTTCGCATCTGGAACACTACGGCTGCCGGAAGAGTTAGGATACTTCTAAGACTCCCACACTTGGTGAGTGATGTAGCCACCTCGAGACTTGGTGGTGACGTCGTGGTCGCAAGTTGGGGAACCGAAAGTGAGAGTACTTCTATCACCTCATTGCAGCTGCTCTACCCTCAACGGTAGCGCTCATTGTGTAACTTTCCTGGCATACTGGATCGCTGGTGAGGCGGGTCCCTTTGCGAATTGACGAGCGCCCTATAGCGTTCGTAAACTACTGTTTTGCCGGGCGATATTCCTGGCAAAGCAAGAACAGCGGCCATGACCGAATGGGATGACACAACAAGCGTCGCTCTAGAACCAGAGCTGACGGACACAGAGGATGACGGGCGTGATCGCGCCTACCTCATTGTCATTGCTGGGTCGAATGTTGGTGAGATGCACAAGCTCGATCACAGCCTCACGGTGCTTGGTCGCAGCATCGACTCCAACGTCCGACTTATCGACGATGGCATCTCCCGCCATCACTGCCGCATTCGAGTCGAGGGCGGCCAAGTTGTCGTCGAAGACCTCGCAAGCCGCAATGGCACCTTCTGCAATGGAGAGCGCCTTAGCCATCATGTGCTGCAAGACGGCGACAAGCTGCAACTGGGCAAGACAACAATTCTCAAGTTCTCGTATCACGACCATCTAGAAGAGAGCTTCCAAAAGCAGATGCTTGAATCTGCTCTCCGCGACGGTCTAACGGGCACCTACAACAAGCGCTACTTTCTCGATCGCCTCGACAGCGAGATAAAGTTCTCTCTGCGCCACAAAGTAAACCTCGCGCTCTTGATGATGGACCTCGACAAGTTCAAAGACGTCAATGACACGCATGGTCATCTCGCTGGCGACAAGGTGCTTTCGACATTCGCCAAGATGGTGCAGAAGAGCATCCGCAACGAGGACGTCTTTGCGCGCTATGGCGGCGAGGAGTTTGTGATCATCACTCGGGCAATTTCGCGCCCCGACGTATACCACTTCGCCGATCGGCTACGGCACGAAGCATCTCAGCTCGTCATCGACTCCGACGGAGTTCGAATACCCATCACGGTTAGTATGGGCATTGCCACGATTCCCGAAGACCCCGCTTCAACGCCGCTTGAGCTCATCAAAGCCGCCGACGATATGCTCTACGAGGCCAAGCGCGGCGGCCGCAACCGCGTCATCATCACGCCACACTGATGGTGTTGTTGTTGTTGGGAAATTCGTTATTGGGACGCTTGGTACGGGGACGCTCGTTGCGGGGACGCTCGTTGCTCGGAACCTTGGCGTCCGGGAAATTGGCGTCCCGCGGAATTCCTAGGCAGGCCGGCTCGTTCTTGAGTTCTGTGCCTTCTCCCGTTTGTACCGTCGCCCTCGCCGCCCTTTGCTTCGCGTGTTCTACCGATGCAAGAAAGTCGTCGAACCAATCTGCGAAACCCGCCGAAGCGCCAATTGTCTTGGCTCCTCTGAGTGGCAGCCTTGGAGAGCTCAATCTCGAAAGCTACTGGGCGAACGGAGACGCAAAGCGCGCAGCAGAACTCTTTGCACGTGAAGACTTCTCCGGTGCACGCACGGCGTTTGCGGACCTGCAAATCGAGGAGAAGGCGCTCGCGAAGCGCCGTGATTTGATGGTCGCGCTTTGTGACGCAAAGCTCGGCAAGCACTCAGACGCGGCGGCAGTGTTCGAAGCCGCAAGCTCTCAAATGCCGCATCTGAGCGACTACCTGCACTATGCCGCTGCACGCTCCTACTTTTTCGCAAAGCAGCCAGACAAGGCAAAGGCCCATGCGGCCGCTGTCAACAAGGCATCCATCCAAGGCGCCGATGCGGAGCTTCTGGTAGGCGACATCCTTCGCGGTCAAAGTGACGCCAATGCCACGTACGAGCACTACTCGGCGTATCTGAAATCGCGACCGTCGGGAATTCGCCGAACGGAGGCTCGCTACTATCTCGCGGAAGCTGCGGTCTCTCTTGGAAAGGGCGACGAAGCGAGCAAGCACTGGACCCAGATTGTCGCAGGGTCGCCTCTATCAAGGTGGGCCAAGAAATCGGAACAACACCTAGGCGGAACTCCGAGCCTAACAAGCAGCCAGCATATCCAACGCGGCCACATCTACTACCGCAAGAATCGCAACGAGAAGAGCGAGGCGGACTTTGCCGCGGCATTGCAGGACGGCAGCGATCTTGCCCCCGCCGCTCGTTGCGACGCTTCCTATCACCGCGCCAATAGTGTCTACAAGCAACGCGACCGCACCCGAGCGGCGCCTCTCTTTTTGCTCGCACTCAAAGACTGTGATCGTGGAATCAATGACGACCTCTACGTAAAGGCGGCCTATCAAGCAGGGCGCTCCTTTGCGACGTTGGGTGAAACTGGCAAGGCACTCACGCACTACGCGCTCATCGAAGCCAAGCATCCAACACACAGCTACGCAGACGATGCGCGTTTGCTGCAAGCTGAGACCTACGAGAAACTCGGAGACGACAAGAAGGTCCAAGAACTGCTCGCCAGCATGGCCACCGCGTATCCAGATGGAGACATGGGCACCGAAGCGCTCTGGCGCCTCGCCTGGCGCGCGTACAAGGCCAATGACTTTGAAGAAGCGACCAAGTGGCTCCAAAAGCAGATCGACGCCACGCCCATCGACAATCGGTTCTGGGCCGAAGGACAAGCGCTCTACTGGATGGCTCGCGCTCAAGGCAAGCGCGGAAACTCAGCCGAGTCCCTCGCTGCATACCGACAAGTCATTCGCGACTACCCGCTCTCGTACTACGCACTGCTCGCTCTCAACCGACTTCGCGAATCGCATCCGACCGTCTTTGCAGAAATGAAGGCGGAGATTCATCGTGCGCCCGATGCGGGTGCCGACAGCGGCGCTCTGACATTTCGCGAACGCGATGAGTACAAGAGCGAGGCGTTTGCACGCGCTCTGGAGTTTTTGCGGCTCGGTCTCTCAAACTCGGCCTCCGCAGAGCTTCATCGGTTGGGCTTTCGCGCCCCACCCGGTCGCGAACCTCTCACCGATGCTGACGAGATCGACAAGGCTTGGGCGGTCGCCTTCCTGCATCACAGCATTGGCAACTACGGGAAGGCCCTGTGGTCAACGCGGTGGCACCTCTTGGACTACAAGCGTCACTGGCCAACTGGTGATTGGAAGCAGCGATGGGATATCGCCTATCCTCTGGGCTACGGGGACCTAATTGAGAAGTATTCTAACAAGCAGTCAATCCCGAAGGAGCTTGTCACGTCGTTTGTGCGAGAAGAGAGCGGCTTTGATCCAATCCAAGAGTCCTTTGCAAATGCGATTGGCCTCTCGCAGTTAATCATTCCAACCGCCGAGCGCTTTGCTGCGGGCACGGGCATTGTGGTGAGTCGGGAAACTCTGCGCGTTCCCGAAAACAACATTCGCATTGGCACAAACTTCATGGCGTTTCTGCTGAAGAAGTGGAATGGCCAGATTTCGCTCGTTGCGCCTTCGTACAATGCTGGGGAAAACGCGGTGGCGAAGTGGATGAAGGTGCGTGGCGAATGGGACCGGGATGCCTTTGCCGAAGAGATTCCGTACGATGAAACGCGGCGCTACTCGAAGCGGGTGATCTCGTCGTACTTTACGTACCGCTACCTGCTGCACGACGAGATTCCGGTGTTTGCGAACTAGCGGGTGTCCGCCGCTGACGTTGCGTATCGCAGGTTTCGATCGGTTTTTGATCGATGTGCGTTTGGAGTCTTCGAGGCGGCCGACGCACGGGCAACTCAGGGAGTCTTCGAGGCGGCCGACGCACGGGCAACTCAGGGAGTCTTCGAGGCGGCCGACGCACGGGCAACTCACGGAGTCTTCGAGGCGGCCGACGCACGGGCAACTCGGCATTCCCCCAACCTCGCGCTGAATCATCGACCAGAATATGACGGAGCCCGCAGCCTCGCGCGGGTCCTTCTCCGCTTACAGCGCAGGCCGGAGAAACGCCGATTGCCTTTCGTGCTGAGGACTCGAGTCCTTTGGCTTTCGGCGGCGAGCTGGTGCTGAAGCTTGACCGAGTTCAGATAGGCCGGAGTCTCCCAGCCACCTTCAGCTCACCCACTGGTGAGGAGAAGCTCGTCGCTGGTTGCAGTTGGATCCGCTCCAACGCCCAATTGGTTCTGCATAGGAGGTCACCAAGACAGTGCGCTCTGGTGATTGCGTTTCTGCTTACACTTTCAAATGACTACTGAGTACAATGAGGGGACGCTATGAAATCGAAGCATTGGTACGCATTGATAGGCCTATTGCTCGGGAGCAGTTGCAACTCCTTTGAGCGCAAGGTTGAGTTCTGCGACACAGAGTGGCCCATCTCAACCACCCATATCGAATGCCACGATGCGTCAGTCACAGATCTCACACCTCTTTCGCAGTTTCCAAACCTGCAGCACATTGACGTGAGTGGTTCGAAGGTCGCGAGCCTTGATCCGCTTGTTGGATTGGTTGAGCTTGAGTATCTAAACGTATGGAACTCTAAGGTCCAAGATCTTCGCCCGATCGGGACCAGCCACAAGCTTGAGCATCTCCAGATTGGTTCGACTTTGGTTTCGGACTTGGCGCCGCTTGCTGGGTTACGGGAACTGCAGTGGCTGGCACTAGAACGCACTGCAGTTGTGAATCTTGAGCCACTGGCGGAACTCTCAGCTCTGACTCTGCTCAAGGCTAGCTCGACTTTGGTGTCAGATATTACGCCGCTCGCCGGTCTAGTAAATCTTGAGCTGTTGGGGCTCGACTCAACGTACGTGTCCGACTTGGGACCCCTGTCCGAGCTCACTAAGCTCGAAACGTTGAATCTCATAAACTCTAAGGTTGAGGAGCTGGGCCCGTTGTCTGGGCTGAGGCGGCTGCGCGCTCTTCGCCTTGACAACACCACTGTGTCGAACCTTGCACCGTTGTCCAAACTCGCTGAACTGAGGATTTTGAGACTGGAAGGGACGCGTGTTTCGACCGTGGCTCCTCTGTCGGGACTCGTCAAACTCATCTTTGTGGATGTTGGAGTAACGCAAGTCGCGAGCATTGAACCACTTCGCGGAGCCCCAGCGCTTGGGTTCATCGATGTTGCGAAGACCCAACTCTCTGACATCGAGGTTGCCGCGATCCACAGGGACACACGGTGGCCAATGATTGTGCATTCAGCAACACCCTCTTGCCTAGTTCATAAGCCCCACACTAACCGTCCAAGGCTTGCCTGGAGTAGACAGACTTCGAATAGCAGGTTCTCGCTGGCAAGACTTCAGGTCTTACTGTGTTGGACTGGCCTTGGCTGGCTTGTCGGGCTCATCGGGCTTGGGCGGTTCAGACTTAGGAGTAGAGCGCTGTTGGACACGTGGTCTATTCCTCAGATCGCGGTTGTCTCTACCCTCTTGGCATCGGCGAGCTTCGCTCCGCCGGTTCTGGCTCTACTCGGTGGAATTGCCATTGCCGTTTCAAGGACGACTCGCCAACTCCGGGAGTCTTCGAGGCGGCCGACGCACGGGCAACTCGGCATTCCCCCAACCTCGCGCTGAATCATCGACCAGAATATGACGGAGCCCACAGCCTCGCGCGGGTCCTTCTCCGCTTACAGCGCAGGCTGGAGAAACGCCGATTGCCTTTCGTGCTGAGGACTCGAGTCCTTTCGCTTTCGGCGGCGAGCTGGTGCTTGTCTCATTGAAACTGGTTGCTGAGGCGCGCCAGCGCTACCCTGCATGTCGCCTGATCCGGCCGAAGCCCAATCAGCCGAAACGCCGGCGCCGGCTACCCTGCGTATCGCCGGCTAGCGCTTGCGGCGGCTGAAGATGCCGCGCTTGCCGTCGCCGACATTCACGCCGCTCTCTTTGGCCAGCGCTTGCAGCATGTCGCGCTCTTTGCTCGAGAGCTTGGTCGGGATCTCAACAACGAATTGATAGACCATGTCGCCCTTGCCGCGGCTGCCAACGACAGCAATGCCTTTGCCGCGCTTGACAATGGCCTCGCCGGGTTGGGTTCCGGGTTTCACGTCGATGGATTCTTTGCCTTCGCAGTCGTCGTCCAACGTTGGAACTTCGATCTCTCCACCGAGGCATGCTTGCAAGTAGCTAATCGGCACTTCGCAGAGAACGTTCTCGCCTTCGCGAACGAAGCGTTCATCACTCTCCATGTTGAGAATCACGTAGAGGTGGCCAGGTTGTGCCCCGCGTGGGCCGGCTTCGCCTTTGCCAGCGAGCCGCAGCGTTTGGCCTCGATCAACGCCAGCCGGAACGGAGACGGAGATTGTCGATAGCTCTTGTTCGGTACCCGCGCCTTCGCAGGTCTCGCATTTCTTCTCGATGACACGACCTTCGCCGCGACATGCGGGACAGGTGGTTTGGATCATGAAGAAGCCTTGCGAATGCACGACTTGGCCCGAACCTTTGCATTGCCCGCACGCCGATGCATCGCTGCCCGGTGCCGCGCCGCTGCCCGAGCAATCGGAACAGCCTACATTGCGCACGATCTCAACGTCCTTGGTGCAGCCGTGAACAGCCTCGGCAAAACTGAGCTTGAGCTCAACTTGCAGATCCGCACCACGTCGCTGACGTTGACCGCCGCGAGCACCACCAAAGAAATCACCGAAAAGGTCGCCGAACGCCGAGAAGATGTCGTCGGTGCCGCGGAAGCCCTCAAAGCCTCCGCCACCGGCCCCGCGTCCTAGCCCAGCGTGGCCGAATTGATCGTAGCGAGCCCGCTGGTCGTCGTCGGAAAGCACTTTGTAGGCATTGGAGCCCTCTTTGAACTTCTCCTCGGACTCCTTGTCACCAGGGTTGCGATCGGGATGGTGCTCCATCGCGAGGCTGCGGTAGGCCTTTTTGATATCGCTCTGGCTAGCGTCTTTTGCAACGCCTAAAACTTCATAAAAATCACGCATAAAATAAGAACCGGAGAGCCGCTTGGGCTCAATCAGGTACTGAGATACGTCTGGTTCCAGCCGCTGTCAAGGTATCGTGGCGGCATGACGGACCTGGCGAGCCGCGTATTGAAGGATGCGCCGGATGAATCTGACGCTGAACGGCGCTTCGAACGCTTTGTCGATGCTGCCGAGTTTGACGGGCTGAGCCTCTCTGAGCTGCCTGAGGACGAAATTCTGCTTCTTAGGCTGTGCTGTCAACGGGCTCCCTACCTCGCGACACTGCTCGCCAGAGATCCACAGAGGCTGGTCCGCGTCGGAGCCGATGCTTACTTGCGACGAGCCAAAGCAGCCGCTGTGATGCGCGAGGAACTCGGCCAAATGTGGCTGGCCGACCAGGATGTCGAGAGTTTTGACGCAGTGCTTCGAAGCTACCGAGCCGACGAGTTGGTGCGGCTTGGCGTGCGGGAAATGGAACTTGGGACGGCGCTTGAGGTTGGTGAAGAACTGAGTGCGCTCGCTGACGAATGCCTGCACGCCGCAATCGAGTTTCACGCCGCCAGGCTTTCACTGGAGTTTGGTGAGCCTCTGGAAGACACCCTGGATGGCTCGAAACGGACGGCGAGTCTGGTTGTAATCGGGATGGGAAAACTCGGAGGTGAAGAACTCAACTTCAGTTCCGATATCGATCTTATCTACATCTACAGTTCCGATGACGGCGCCGCAGGGGAACTCTCACTTCAGGAGTACTTTGCCAAACTCTGTCGACGCATCTCTTCGTCGATCGGCGATGTCACCGATCAAGACAGCGTGTTTCGCGTTGACCTCCGTCTTCGTCCCGAAGGTTCGCGCGGAACCATCGCAAACTCCCTCGCATCGGCCGAGCGCTACTATGAGAGCTTTGGCCGAGCCTGGGAGAGACAAGCGTGGCTCAAAGCGCGAGCGTGCGCGGGTGATCTTGAGCTCGGCGAGGAAGTCATGCAGATGATGCATCCCTTTGTCTTTCCCAGAAACGTTTCGCCAGCGGTTATCGAACAAGTACGCGGTCTCAACCAGCGCATCAAATCGGAGCTTGGCCCTGGCAGCATCGACGGCGGCTACGATCTGAAGAACGGCCGTGGTGGCATTCGCGAGATTGAGTTCTTTGTGCAAACTCTGCAACTGATTCACGCTGGTCGCAGACCAAAACTGCAGACCCGTTCCACCATCGTTGCGCTAAACGAGTTGCTCTTTAGTGGGCTTGTCTCGGAAGAAGAACGACACGGCCTTGCGGAGGCCTATCGCTACCTTCGTCACCTTGAGCACATGATTCAGCTTGAGAGCGGGAGGCAAACACAACGACTTCCCATGGGAGCAGACGAGCTCGACCTGCTCGCAAAGCGGACGAAACACGAATCGGCAGAAGAGCTACAAACAACGCTAGACGCACACATAGCCTTCGTGCACGAATCGTTTGAGACGTTGGGCGAAGAAGATCCAGCGCCTCCAAGCGAGGTCCAGGATCTGCTGCGGGGCCACGAGAGCCCAGAGCGCGAGCGCGAACTCTTGGGGCTGCTTGGATTTCGCAACGTGCAGGAGGCTTGGCAGAATCTCGATACCGCCCGAAGCAAGGCCATGTCGCCTTTTGCGGGGGCAGGAAGCTCGGTCGCGCAAAAAGTCGCTCCGGTTTTGCTAACGGAAATCTCCCGTTCCCCCGACCCAGACCAAGCGCTTCGGCACACAAGCGAGCTGATGGCTCGGCGTGGCAGCTGGTCACCAATTTGGGCGATGATGCATGAGAACCCAGAACTCTTGCGGCTCATCGCATCCGTCTTTGGTACCAGCGAATACCTCAGCAAGAACTTTATCAACCACCCTGAACTTGTCGACGTGCTGCATCTCGCAGGCAAAGCACAGGAGTTTTACTCGGATGAAGATCTCAAGAAATCGCTAGCACGGCGCCAGATCGACACGATTCTCGATCGGGAAGAGCAGTGGAGCAAACTCGCAGAGTTCAAAAACTCTCATGTGTTGCGAATTGGCCTAGCAGACATTGCAGGCGCCCTGGCTCCAGAAGAAGTCTGTCAACAGCTTAGCGACGTCGCCGACTTGTGTGTTCAAAGGGCATTCTCCCTCGTGGAAGACGATCTCAAGGAGCGCTACGGCGTTGCCCGCGATACAGAAGGAAACAAGATCGCGATGTCGGTGATGGCGATGGGAAAACTCGGAGGCCGCGAACTCGGCTATTCTTCCGACCTAGATATCGTCTTTGTGTTCTCGTCCCAGGGCGAGAGCGATGGCAACAAAGAGCTCGATGCCACCACCTACTTCAGTCGCATTGCGCAGCGACTGATGCGCGGTCTGCACAGTCTGCATCCTGGAGGCCGACTCTACGAAATTGATACGCGTCTCCGCCCGTCTGGCTCACAAGGTTTGTTGGTCTCTTCACTGTCGGCCTGGCGCAGGTATCACAGCAGCTCGGCGGCGCTGTGGGAGAAACAGAGCCTAACGAAGCTGCGCTTTGTCGCGGGGGATTCTTCGCTTGGAGCGCAAGCCATGCGAGTTGCGACCGAGTGCATCTATAGCCGGCAAGACAAGGATGCCAACGAAATCGCCCAGGGAATTGGAACGATGCGAAACAAGATCTGGCGCGAACTTGTGGCCCCCAAGAAGCGCATGGACCTAAAGGCAGGGCACGGCGGGCTCATCGACATTGAATTCGCCGCCCAGTACCTACAACTTGTGCACGGGCCCAAGCACAGTGAAATGCACACGCAGTCCACAACCCAAGCTTTGGCGATGGCGGCGCAGCTCGGGCTCGCAGACGATGAAACCTGTCGAGTCTTGATTGATGGCTACGCATTTTTGCGCAGGCTCGAACACCGCTTGCGCATCGTGCATGACCGCTCAGAACAACACTTACCAAAAGACCCGATTGAAATGGAAAAGCTCGCACGTCGAGCAGGATACGACGACGGCGAGCAGCTCGTTGCGGATTTCCAGATGTGGTCCCAGGTGCTGCACGAGGCCTACCTCAGCATCCTGGGACTCCCGAGCTAAGGAGCGGTTTCGGGAGCGGCCTCAGGCGCCGTGTTGGCATTGGGATCGGGAACGAACTCGGGAATTACGACTGACATTTGCACTTCCATCTCGGTGCTGCCCTCCGGAACCTTCAGAGGCTGGCACTGAGCCGGCAGATTGTCGCCTTGCCGCTCCATGTACGCGAACGTCTTCTCCATGCCACTCACTTCGGAGGGGTACACCAGTGCACAGAGACTGTAGGAGCCGGCGGGAACGTTCTTCGCATTTGCCGGCCCACCGCGAATCGACATCCCAGATCCTTCAAAGCCCATTGCCCCACCTTGCGCTGTTTGGAGGTCTCGAGCCGTCTTGGCAGCAATCCCTGGCCCAACAATGGATAGCCAGGTAAACCCGAGTTCCCCTTCGGCACTCAGAATAACTCGTATCGTCGCACCTCCGTCGTCAAAGTCGATATTGAGAGCTGTGGTCGCATCCGCAACAACGCTCGATTTCTCGGCAAAGTAGGACATGCCACTCATCGGATTGGCACCAAACATAGCCTTCACTCGATACTCATCCGCGACGAGCCGGTCAAATCGGTAGCTGCCGTCAACGCCACTCGCGACATTGAACGTCACGCCAGGATGTCTCACGGAGGTCGCCGTCACCACGACGCCGTCCTCGGGCTCGCCGTTCTTGGTTACGATTCCCTCAAGGGCACCCGTCTTCTGCAGTTGCAGCGATATCCCGCGTATCGAGTCGCTCGTCTGCACAACGCTAATTGGCAGGGAGCGGCCAACGGTCTCGTGATCTGCGACGATTGAAAGGTCGCCGCTCACAACGCCATAGATCGAGAAGCCGCCATCCTCCCCCGAAGTAACGGTCTTCGTGGCACGCGCCATCGGATTGCGCGCTCGGCCACCGGCCTCCGAACTCGAACCATCCCCAAAGAGCACACGCCCGGCACTGACCTTTGCGCCGGCCACAGGGCTGCCCTCCAAATCAACGACGGTGCCAGAGATGGAGCGCCCCTTCGTTGCGGTGATGCTGCCAATATCGGTGTACACGCCTTCTGTTACGACAACCTCCTCAACCCGAGCTTCGTCGATTCCCGGGCCACTAATGACCACAGTAAATGTCTTAGGAGGCAAGTCAGAAAGCTCAAAGCTCCCGTCTTCTGAAGAGAAGGGCGTACCACGCTGCCAACCTACGCTAACCGTGAAAAGTTCGGGTGCCTCGCCGTTTGCCAGTGTGACCTTGCCTCGAATACCACCATCGGCAGGCAGAACAATTCGAACGTCCTCGTCACCCGTGCGAGCCGGCGTGCCTTCGCTTAGCCAAGCCCGACCCGGGTTGTTTGAAGTTCCAGGGACAGCACGCACGCGGTAGTTGGCATCGACAGCGAGCCCACTCACGCGAAATTTCCCGCCAGCATCCGTAAGTTCGGTGCTGAACCCACGCATTCGCCATTCCGAAGAAGAGCGCCCTCCCCCCTTTTGAAAATCGGGGAAGAGCGTGACTTGCGCGCCCGCGACCGGCTCCTCGTTGCTATCCACCACAACGCCGGCGATGACACCATCGATGGCCAGCGCAATGGCCAGCTCAACGTCATGCGGCGCCTTACTGAGGTCTGCGCTCACAATCTCGGAACTTGCGCTCTCGTGAAGCGCTACAACTTCGTGCAGCTTCCTGCGCAGCTCGCGTATCTCGTACTTGCCCTCCTCATCCGTGTAGGCCTGCCGAACTCCACCGCCACGCACCATTCCCGAGCCCTTGACCGCGACTCGAACTCGCGCTGCCGCAACCGGTGTTCCTGCAGCACTGAGCACGCGCCCCCGCAGAACCGCGCTTGGTTCCATGCGAATCTCAACGCCCGTAGTTTCAGACTCTCCGTCGAGCGCTACGACATCAGAAGAACCCTGAGCGTAGTTTTTTGCGTCCGCAACAAAGCGAAAGCTGCCCCGAGGCAGCGCAGCAATCGCGAAGCTGCCATCAGCGGCTGAGAGAACATGGTCGAGACGAGCATCGGCTCGAACCGACCAATCCGAGGCGCCTCGATAGAGAACATGTGCGCCTGCAACAGGCTTTCCTTCCGGACCAAGTACAACGCCCGATACTTTGGCGCCCGCTCGTAGCGTCAGCGAAACGTCAGCGGCAGCCCCTGCCCGACTCACCACTACGGCGGATCGCTGCGGTGCGAATCCCGGAGCCGATGCCACAACGTCGTAGCGACTCACAGGAACTTGCGCGAACGCAGCAAGACCGGAGGCGTCTGTCGTGGCAGTCTGAACCGCGATTCCGCGAAGCTCAACGTTGGCATCGGCGAGTTCCCCACCGCCGGCTTCCAAAACGCGCACGCGCACCGTTCCGCCGGATCGCAGCACAAGAATCACCGGGTCGTTTGTCTCCGAGAGGCGTGCCGTGACGGGCCCAGCGGCGCCCTCCTCAGCTTGCGCGACGATGTCGTAGTTGCGTGCAACGAGCTTGTCAAAGTAGAAGCTGCCGTCCTCGTCGGTCTTCGTAAATCTTGGCGGCCGAGAGTCGAGTGCAACCATGGCACCTGCAACCGGATCATCTTCGGTTGTGATGACTTGCCCCTCAAGCCTCAAGCTGCCCTCGGGATCGTCTTGATAGTTCACCTCGACGTTGCGATTGCTACTGCCCTGCGACGCTGTTTTCGGGGCTTGCTTGGTTTTTACACTCGGCGCAACCGGTGCCTGAACCACGGGCGCTTCCTTGGGTTTCGCAGGTGGACTCTCTCGAAATCCAAACCAGTACACAAGCACAGCGACAAGTGCCGCTGCCGCGACTATAGAAATATTCTTAGGTGACATATCAGAGCCTATTGTTAGTCGTTTAGAAACGCTCGGTAGCCTCGGTAGCCCTCGTAGAGGTCAACTTTGGAAACCAGTTCGAACATAGAATGCATGGAAAGTAGGGGAATCGAAACGTCGATGCCCTGCATTCCCAAGCGAGTGAAAAAGTTGAGAACTGTTCCTTCATCGCCCTTCGAACCATGGGTCTTGCCCCACATCGATGGTTGATGCTTGACCTGGGCCTTATCAAAGAGCCCACGCACGTAGGCTAGAAGCTCCGCGTGCACACCGCTCTGATCCCAAATCACTCCAGAGCCCAGGAAGGAGGCGTTTTTGGCGTCATAGAGAGATGGGTAATGAGGATTTACCGCACCGCTCGTATCGGAACTAAAGACGATGGACGAGGCAAAGACCTTGGCGATGGCAGCAGCACTCGCGCTCTTGCCCTGTTTCTCGAGGAGTTCTGCGACAACACGGGGGAGAAAGTTCGAGCGTGCACCGGTGTTGCCTGCTGAACCCACTTCTTCCTTATCCACCAAAACCACAACGGCGGTGTGTTCAGGTTGTCGTGCATCCCACAGGGCTTGCAGCGCCGCATAGGCACACGCCCTATCGTCCTGCCCGTAGCCCCCAACAATCGCCCGGTCGAGCCCCACGTCGCGAACCTCAGCAGCGGGAACAAGGGAGAGTTCTGATGACGCAAGGTCTCCGATCGAAATCCCCAGTTCTTTTTCGATTAGGCGCGCAGCCTCCGTCGCATACGGATCCGCACCTTTGCTTGCAGGCATCGAGGCAACAATCGGATCGAGACTCTCACCAAGAACCTCCTCGCCCTCTTTGCGGTCGACATAGCTCGACATGTGAACGGCGATGTCGGGGATTACCAACACAGGTTCCCCCGGATCGTCCCCAATCGCGACATCGACGCGCTTGCCATCTTTGCGAATGACAACACCGCGAAGTTGGAGAGGTTGGCTGAGCCACTGATACGGTTTCACGCCACCGTAGTAGTGGGTTTCCAGCATCGCCATGTTGCCATCGGCGTACAGGGGAGTCTGTTTGAGATCGATGCGCACCGAATCGATATGCGCTGCGACGACATGCATGCCTTCGCTCAGCGGCTTCTTGCCGACGATGACAAAGGCGGCGATCTTGCCGTGCTGCTCGGCAAAGAGTTTGCTGCCGGGGGTTGCCGCTATGCCCTTGCCGTCGGCGAGCAGGTCGACAAAGCCACGAGTTTTGGCCTGCCCTAGCGCCGCCGCTACCACTTCTCTTTCGGTGCGATTGGTGTTTAAGAACTCGCGGTAGCGCTTTCCCATTTGCATGGCGGCTTGGGTGTGAATTTTGCCCATGCTCCACGCACTGGCTTTGTGCCCCACCGGCCTGGCGTCGTCTGCATGCGCCTGAGATGCCATGAGCCCTGTCATTGCCACCAAAAGAAGAGCGTTGCGCGTGCACATGGCGGCTGGGGTATCACGCGATACACGGCCGTGTATAGTCGCCGCACCTTGCGACCCATGACAGTCATCCGTGCCGTTCAATTTGCCTCCGTCATCGTCACGGCGTGGTCGTCGGCGATGCCCTGGGGCGACGAACTCGGGATTGGCAAAGGCCCTCCCACGCAATACGAGCGGCAACTCGTGGGGGCAGCACTGCTGCTCTTTGTGGGAGCCGTCGCCTTGGTAATGACTGCCCGCAAGGAACCCAAGCCCGGTCGCTTTGCATTGGTCGTGGCAGGCGTCGCGAGCCTTAGTGCAATCGCCCTTGCCCTAACGGTCCGGTCCACCGCGATGAGCAACGATCAGGCACATGTCCTTTTGGGAGGTGGGTGGATGTGGATGGCAGCAGGTGCATGTATGTCGCTTGGGGCCACCGCGAGCGCGGTCGCACTGCGCTTTGCAAAACCGGTCGAGCCCCCAACCAAAGTCACAAAGCGCGTTGGCAATAAAAAGAATCGTTAGCCCAAAAAATCGGGCACGAAAGCCATCCCCAAACCGAGCAATGTGACCACAGCTGCGACAATTGTGAGCAGTGCGTATGCCACATCTTTGGGCCGGCCCTCCTGTAACGTACCGCGCACACTACGCGTTAGTCCGACCGATCCAGCGATTGCTAAGAGAACTCCTAATAGACGCACTGCATCATTCCATTTGCTGATGTCACAGATCGATTGGCTCGCAACCGGGCTGTGACCTGCGACCTTGATCCACCAGAGTCGGTTGGGATACAAGAGCAACAATCATATTTTACTGCGCTCATCCGCACTGGAGTCTTACCAAGAACATGTCTCTCATTAAAACACTATCCTTAGCGGCTCTTACAGCCACAACTTCTTTTGGTCTTGCTTGTGGAGGTGGTGACGATGACACCGGCAACACTGGCGGAACTCCTGATGGCGGCGCGCCAGAGGGAACCCACACACAATATGTCGTTGACGAACTCATCGTTCCAGCCAACGCCTCACAGGCGACGGCCGTCGCGCTTGATCTCGATGACGATGGCATCGCAGACAACGCACTCGGCGGACTGCTGGGAGCCCTAGGCTCAACAGCTGGCCTCGACCTGCAAACCGGTGTTGATGAACAACTCTCCGCTGGCGACTTCATCCTTCTCGCCTCTCTCCAAGCATCCGACCTCGTCAATGCAAACAACGTGGGTACCTACGTATTTTTCGGAGACAACCCAACACCTGCAGCTTGCACGGACGAAAACGACCTTGCAACCTGTGGCAAGCACCTCGATGGCAACGGTAGCTTCGACATTGCTGCAAACTCCCCAGCAGATGCACTCATTGTTGGTGCTCTTGCCGGTGGCTCACTCTCCGCAGGTCCAGGTTCGGTTTCGATCGAGCTTCCTCTCGGTGATGCTGCCATCCAACTCGACCTCATTGCCGCTCACATTGACGTAACGGTAGCTGCCGGCGGCCTAACCTCCGGCAAACTCGGCGGAGCAATCACGGCAGAAGATGTCGACGCCAAGCTCATGCCAGCTGTGCAGAGCCTCATTGTTGGTCTGATCGAAGAGAGCTGCACACCGGTTGGCAACGACTGCGGATGTGTTGAAGGTAGCTCGGGCGAGCAGGTCCTTGGATTCTTTGACACCAACGACGACTGCATGATTCCTCTTGAGGAGCTCAACTCCAACAGCCTCATCGATGCAACGATTCGCAACCCGGATCTCGACCTGCTCGACGCTGATGGCAACTTCAACCCCAACTCCGATGGCGTTGACGACTCTCTCTCTGTTGCAGTCGGTTTCTCAGCCGTGTCCGCAACGTTTGACCTGCCTGCGGGCATCTAAGACCTAGTGTTCTAAGATAGAGACCTGGCGGATTTCGCCAGTACGGCGCTCCTTCCCGGAGCGCCGCTCTTGTTTTCGGTCTACGTGGCCCGCACGATTCCCCGATGCGTCACGGAGTTATTCTCGCAGGTGGCGGTGGAACGCGGCTCTGGCCGGCGTCACGCCGATCGTGCCCAAAGCAATTCTTAAGCCTCGGAACTGGTGAGGCTTCGCTTCTGGCAGCCACCGTCAAACGACTTGAGCCAGCATGCGGTGAGTCCTTGTGGGTCGTCACCTCCGCAGATCAAGTTCCACAGGTTCGGGATGCCGTGCCTACCATTGCCTCAGCACGTATCGTCGCCGAACCCGCAGCGCGCAATACAGCCGCCGCATTGGGCCTCGCCGCCGTGCAGGTGTTGCACGAAGATCCAGACGCGATCATGGCGGCCATTCCGTCTGATCAGCACATTGGGAATACCGAAGAATTCTTACGCATCGTTGACCTCGCGTTCTCCGCAGCAGAAGAGCATGACGCGATTATCACAGTAGGAATTGTTCCGACCCGACCGGAAACCGGCTACGGCTACCTAAAAGTCGGGACAGAGGTAGCAGGCGAACTGAAACGCATCGACGCCTTTGTCGAAAAGCCCAATGCCGAAACCGCAGCGACGTACATTGCGACTGGCGACTATCTCTGGAACGGCGGCATGTTCTTTACCAAGGCACGGCGCCTTCTCGACGAGATTCGCTTGCACATGCCCGAGACCGGCAAAGGCCTGGACACCATCGCAGCCGCATTGGGCACGAGCGAAGCGCAGGCCGTATGTGACGCCGTCTACCCCACCTTGCCCAAGGTCTCGATCGACTACGGCGTTATGGAACGCACATCCCCAGTCCTTACGATTGGCGGCGACTTTGATTGGAATGACGTCGGTTCCTGGTCGGCGCTTGCCGACTACAAAGAAGCAGATGCAAGTGGCAACGTCACTCTCGGCACCGTTGTGACCCATGAGGCGAACGGAAACATTGTCGTAGGCGACTCCGATACCGTGATCGCGCTGGCTGGGGTTTCCGACCTGATCGTGGTGCGAAGTGGCAATGCCGTCCTCGTATTGCCTCGCGATCGAAGCCAAGATGTTAAAGCCCTTGTCGAAGAACTCAAAAAACAAGGCCATGAGGCCTTTCTCTAAAGAGAAGTAGATGCAAATCAATCACAAGATTTTCCGCCAATACGATATTCGAGGCGTCGCAGAAGAAGACCTCGGCAGCGAGCTTGTCACCGCGCTTGGAAGCGCACTCGCAACGCACTTGGCTGGGGCTGGTGGAGCACCAACGATCGTAGTTGGTAGAGACTGCCGCCTCACCTCACCGAGGCTTTTCGAGGCCCTCACAACGGGCATGCGGGCATGCGGCGCAAACATTATCGACATTGGAATTGTTCCAACACCGGTTCTCTACTTTGCCGCGTTTCACCTAGAGCCGGATGGAGCAGTCATTATCACCGGAAGCCACAATCCTGGCCAAGACAACGGCTTCAAGATGCTTCGCGGGAAGAGCTCCATCTACGGCGATGAAATTGTCGCGATCCGAGATCGCATCGTATCAGAAGACTTCTGTACGGCGGAACAGCCCGGTTCGATGCAAGTGCGTGATGTATCTGACGCCTACATCGACTACCTGCAATCAACGTTAGCGCTCGGCGAGAAGCGCGGCAAAGTCGTCGTGGATGCGGGAAACGGCACTGGCGGGCCTCTCGCGCAAGTTCTCTACCGCAAGCTCGGATACGAGGTGGTGCCTGTGCACTGCGAAATGGATGGCCGCTTCCCAAACCACCACCCAGATCCAACCGTCGAAGCGAACCTCGCAGATCTCAAATCTGCAGTACGGGAACACAAAGCGGATCTTGGCATTGCTCTCGACGGAGACGCCGATCGCATTGGCGCCATCGACAGCAAGGGACGCGTCCTCTGGGGCGATCAGCTGCTAATTCTCTACGGTCGGGCGCTACTCAAAGAGGTGCCCGGGGCGACCATCATTGGCGAGGTGAAGTGCTCCCAGTCGCTATACGACGAGTTAGAGCGTGCCGGCGGTAATGCGGTAATGAGCCAAGTGGGACACTCACTGATTAAAGCTAAGATGAAAGAATGCGGCGCGCTCTTAGCAGGTGAAATGAGCGGTCACATCTTTTTCGCACACCGATTCCTCGGATTCGACGATGGGATTTACGCTGGCGCGCGTCTACTAGAAATTCTTAGTAACGGTGATGCGAGTTTGGCTGATCTGTACGACACGCTTCCGAAGATGGTGAATACTCCTGAGATTCGCGTCGAGTGTGCAGATGACATCAAGTTCCAAGTTGTGGAGTATGTGACTCAGCGCTTGCGCGACAGTGACTCCGTGAAAAGCGTCATTGATGTAGACGGCGTGCGAGCGAACTTCGGAGACGGTTGGGGCCTTGTGCGAGCGAGCAACACGCAGCCGAGCCTCGTACTCCGTTGCGAGGCCGAATCCGAGTCGAGGCTCGCAAGCATTCAGAGCATTCTCGAAGACGAAATCACACGTGCCAAGGCTGCACAGGCCACATGAGCGTTGCGATTGGCATTGATCTCGGAGGCACAAACCTTCGAGCCGCCGTCTTCTCCGGGCTTCCCAACTCAGCAGACGCGGCGCTTGTTCATCGCGAAGATGTGGGCTCCGATCGAAGCCCAGTTGCCATCGTGGAGCGTCTGGGAGTCCTGATTCCCAAGCTCTTGCAGCAAGCGGAGCTCGGCGGTCTTTGCATCCCGGTCGGCATTGGCTTTGCGGGCATGCTGCGCGGTCGTGATGGCTACGTAGCGAATTCCCCAAACTTCGGGTGGAGGAATGTCGAGCTCGGCTCCATGCTGCGTGCGCGACTCGGAGAGCGGTATAACGTGGGCGTTTACAACGATGTGAACGCAATCACCTATGGAGAGTTTAAGCTCGGCGCTGGAGTCGGTGCTTCCGATATTCTCGCAATCTTCGTCGGAACAGGCATTGGAGCCGGAGCGGTTTGCGATGGCATCCTCTTGCAGGGCGCGAACAACACTGCGACTGAACTCGGCCACACCAAGGTGGTCATTGACGAAGATGCCCTGCCCTGTAGCTGTGGTCTAAAGGGCTGCGTTGAGGCCTATGTTGGCGGCAAGCTCTTGCAAGAGCGAGCGCGTCGCGACCTCGATAGTTGGGCATCATCGGCGGCGGTCGAACTGGCTGGCAGCGTACAGAACGTGCATCCTGGGCATCTCGATGCAGCAGCAGCCGAAGGGGATGACTACGCACTTGAGTTGTACTCCGAGGTTTCACCGATGCTGGGACTCGCGATCGCAAATGCCGTCACATTGCTCAACCCTGGACGCCTTGTGCTTGGCGGTGGCGTTTTCTCAAGAACCCCCGTCCTCAGGGACCATGTACTGGCAGCCTTTGAGGCAGCCGTAAATCCGCCAGCACGCGAGGGCCTGCAAATCGTAGAAGCAGAGCTTCACGACACCGGTGGTCTCGTGGGCGCGGCTTTGCTCGCCAGTGGACTCTAAGAACGATTCTTAACAGGAGAGCTTCAAGAGCTAACGCATGCGCTTAACTTCGGAGCGCGTCAGCCCGGCTGTGGCCATGAGCCGCAACTCGCGCTGCTCGCCAGATCCAAGCTCCGAAGTCGCTACATGCAAGATGCCGTCAACGTCGACGGTGAATTCCACAAGAAGCATGACCTCGCCAGCGGGCGCACTTGGCAAGTCTCGACAGACAAAGCGACCGAGCTGTCGATTTGCCGCTGGAGTGGCAGCACCGCCCTCGTAGACCTCGAAAAAGAGTTCGCGCTGGTCGTCCTTGCTCGTGGCGATGATTCGATGCTCGCGAGTGGGAATCGTCGCGTTGCACGGAATGACTTGCTGGTAGCTACCATCTTCCGACAGCAGGCCAAGCGCCTGCGACGTTACATCCAGCAGGACAACATCTTCGATAAGACCGTCGAGAATCGCGCACTGGGTCGCAGCTCCGATAGAGACAATCTCATCGGGATTGACGACTTTGAGTGCAGGCCTGCCAAAGATCGAAGCGATGCGGCTCTGAATGGCTGGCATTCGAGTCATGCCACCCACAAGAACGATTGCGTCGACATCTTGGGGCGAGAGCCCACAACGAGCAGCGGCCTCTTTGCAAGGTGCGTCTAGGCGGCGCAGTACGGGCGCGACCCAGTCATTTAGTTCCGCCCGCTCAATCGTGCGACGGTAGTCTAAGAACTTTCCCGAAGTGAGTTCGCCGAGGTGCAGCAGCTCCAAGGTGGCGGAGCGAGCCTCGCTGAGTGTGTGCTTGGCCTGTACAACTTCAGCCTTGAGCCGCTGCAGAGCTTCAGGATTCTCACCAAGGTCGAGCCCTTGATCGGTTCTCAGCTCTTCCAACAACTCTTGCATGATCGCTCGATCGACATCATCACCGCCGAGAAACAAATCGCCTTGCGATGAGATGACCTCGACAATGCCACCTTCGACATTCACGATGCTCACATCAAAGGTACCTCCGCCCAAATCACAAACGGCAAGCCGTTGGTCCTTGCCACGATGTGCTCCGTAGCCGAGAGCGGCAGCCGTCGGTTCGTTTAGAAGCCGTCGAACCTTGAGACCAGCGATTTCTGCCGCGTCGACAGTTGCGCGTCGCTCCGCATTATCGAAGTGCGCGGGGACCGTAATGATTGCCTCGTCGACAGAATCCGCAAAGTGCGCCTCGGCAATGTCGTGAAGCTCTCGAAGCACCATCGAAGAAATTTCTGGAGGTGAGAGTTGCGCTCCAAGAACCTCAACCCAGGCATCGCCATTTGGTGCCGAGACAACTTGGTATGGCAGCGTTGCCGCAAGCGCCTGAACCGAGAGGTCATCAAACCGGCGACCGATGAGGCGCTTGACGCCGTAGAGAGTCTCCGAGGGATTTGTCGTCGCGCGGCGCATGGCAGGGGCTCCGACAAGGGGCGTCTCCCCATCACTTCCTGGAGCCGATCGCAGCGAAACGGTTGATGGCGTTGTCGACTCACCAAGCTTATTGGCGATAATCGAAGGCTTGCCCGATTCGTCAATGGTCGCAACACAGCTGTTGGTTGTGCCCAGATCAATGCCAATACTGCGCTTCATCGTTTGAATATCCTCTTGAGCAGGCTTGGGCGCGACTTGCGCTTCGAAGAGGCACTGTGACTGCGGGCAGCCTTTGCAGCCTCACAATCGGGATTGTGTTTTAGCGCAACCTCAAACTGTGTCATCGCGGCCGAAGCATTGCCTCGCTCGACCAGCGTGTGGCCATAGGCAACGTGATACAGGGCCCGGGCCTCGCGATTTCGGGGTTCGTGCTCCAAGACCTTTGCGAGCTGCTCACGTGCCTCGTCATACTTTTTCTTATCGAGATTCGCGAGAGCCTGCTGAGACAAGCCAAGCACATCGACTTCTGCTTCCGCTTCTGCTTCCGCTTCCGCTTCGCTAGAATCGCCAGAGTCCTCAATTGGCCTCATGCCAGAGACGGTATTGCGAGCGTCTACGAACAGCGATCCTTGTTCGAGTTGGCTTGCAGAAGGTTCGTCCCCCGTGCTCTTCGATTCATTGCTCGCCGCTGAGGCCGAGAAATGCACTTCGACATTCTCCTCAATCTCGGGGGCGTTAATCGCCAAGCTACTCATCGCTTTCACGGGCACCGGCACCGGAGACGCAAAATCGGTGATGCGATGGGTTTTCCGTGGTCGTGCAATGCCGATGTCATCAAAGTCAGCAATCCAACCGCTCGAAGGTAGCAGTGCAGGCCCGGCGGCAATTGCCTTGCCGGCAGCGACGGCAGAATCGCGAAGCCGGTCGTAGGCCTTGTTGATGTAGATGAAAATCTCTGCGCCCAAAAGCGACACAGCATCGGAGCCGTGCTTGCTCAAAACATCGGGGTGATAGAGTTTGACGAGGCCGAAATAGGCGAGGCGAATGTCGGAGACTTCTGCGTCCCAATCGACTCCAAGCACGTCGTGAGCGGCTTTCTCGCGCATCGCAGCCAGTGTGGATTCAAGCTCGCGATAGCGCTCACGAGCGTCCTCGGGCACGTCCTCAGCGGCGGGAAGACGCACGACAATGACGGGCTCATCAATGGGGACGTCGGACGGAATCGGTACAAGGAGCCCGGTTTGGGTGCGGGGAACCGAGGGCGTGGCCGCGGGGGCGGCGTCAGCTGCGGCGCCGTCCGCGGAGTCTTCGCGCCCCAGGGCAACGGCGCGTTCCAGGCGCGGGCGTACTTCCTGCATCTTGCGAAGCACCATGCGAATGGCAGACTTCTTCCCATCGGGCGCTTTGCGCACCGCTTCCACATCGGCCTCGATGTCGATCACGAGACCATCGGGCAATTCCAACGCAATCGTGACGACAGAACCAATCGATGGCGAAAACGGAACGCGCGCAAGCAGGAGATTCTCGTTCTTGACCTTGGCCGAGTAGAAGTTTTCCAGATGGCCCCACGTTGGGCATCGGATGCGCAGCGTATGTTCTCCGGTCACGCTTTGCCCGCCTCAGCAGCCTCTAGAGCAGTCTTGATGCTTTCGCTCTCGGGCTCCTTTTGAAGCGCGAAGCGAAGATTCATAAGCGCAGACTTGAAGTCACGGTCGCCAAGAGCAGCTTTGCCAAGCTTGTAGAAGCGCAGCGCACTCGCATCGGAAATGTCGTGCTCTTTCTTGTTGATGTCCGCACCCATTCCGATGCGCACACTGCCCTCACCAAGTTCACGATCGTAGCGGGCCCGAAGCGAAGAATCGGCAAGGACTTTGTAAGCCTCGGCGACCCTTGAAAACACCGCTGTCAGCTTTTTCCGGTACACAGGATCAACGCCCACGCCATGCACATCGGGATGCAGGCTCGCAGCGAGCTTGTAGTAGGCCGCGCGCACCTGATCCTCCGTCGCCGTGGCGGGAATGCTGAGCAATCGGTAGTAGCTAACCTGGTCGAGAACTTTGTGCGCTCGTTCCACAAAATCTTCAATAGCGGCTTTTCGGTCCTGGGACATGACTGGGTGCTTTTATTGCTGCGGAATCGGATCCGGTAATTGCTCTTCGGGAAGAGGCTCCTGTGGGTGATCCACCTCGGGTGCACCTACCACTTGAATCGCCGCCTGCGCCACTCGGCCGCTTTCTGTATCTTTTGCTTCGACGCTGAGAATGCCATCACTGTCGACGGTGAACGTGACGTCGATGGTGGTTTCGCCGCGAGGACGGGGCTCGACTCCCTGCAGTGTGAGCAATCCAAGAGGCTCGTTGTCGTTGAAGTACCGCTCCTCGCCCTGGCAAATTTTGATGTGAACTTCGGTTTGGTAGTCACTCGACGTACTGAAACTCCGAACGCGCTCAACGGGCACTGGCGTGTTCTTATCGATAATGGTCTCGGCAAAGCCGCCGACAATTCCAATGCCGAGAGCACGGGGCGTTACATCGAGAAGCAGGGCGTAGAACTTGGAGGGATCCAGGCCGCCACCCGCGAGTGCCGATGCTTGAATCGCGGCCCCGTACGCGACGGTTTCATCTGGATTGATCCGCGCCTTAGGCTCCAATCCAAAGTAGTGCTCGATGGCCTGTCGCACCATGGGAACTCGCGTCGATCCGCCAACCAAAATCAAGTCGCCCAAAGACTGCGCATCCACCCCCGCTGCGTGCAGCACCTCACGACAGGCGAGAACACTGCGCTCTACATACGGGAAGATCATGTTCTCGAACTCGTTGCGATGAACCTCAAAGTTCAGAGCGAGAGGGGTTCCTCCAAGGCCGGTGGCGAGTTCGTGGATCGTGCCTGCGACGGACTCATCTTCAGAGAGGCGACACTTGATCTGCTCGGCGGCGGCTCCAAGGCGCGACCACCCGGTGGGGTTGTCACGAAGGTCGACTCGATTGGCCTGCAAAAAGTCTCCCGCCAGTTTATCGAGCAGCACCTTATCAAAGTCGTCGCCACCCAAGAACGAATCCCCGCCCGTGGCTAGCACTTCGAAAATCTTGTCGCGAATCTGCAAGACGGTGACATCGAAGGTACCGCCACCCAAGTCGTAGATCGCAATGCTCGCGTTTAGCGACCGGCCAAAACCATAGGCTAAGGCAGCAGCCGTTGGCTCGTTGAGCACACGGAGGACTTGTAGCCCGGCAAGCTCACCAGCGTACTTTGTTGCTTGTCGCTGAGCATCGGTAAAGTTCGCAGGAACAGTTATGACTGCTTGCGAAACTGGTTGTCCAAGATGGCGTTCTGCGCAGCGCCGAAGATGCTTGAGCACAATCGCGGAAATCTCGGGAATGGAATACTGCTTGCCACGGATCACCACCATGGGTTGCTCGTTGGGCCCACCGACGCATTGGTAGGGCATCGTGCTCATTGCGAGCCGAACGGTTGGTGTGTTGATGCTCTGTCCGATGAGCCGCTTCGCCGATGAAACCGTATTGCGCGGATCCACATGACGTCGCGCTCGTGCCGCATGCCCAACCAGCACATCGCCACTTGGAACAAAGGCAACAACCGACGGGTGCAGACGATTGCCCTGCGAGTCGGGAATCACTTCAATCTTGTTGTTGACCAATGTTGCGACGACCGAGTTGGTCGTGCCCAGATCGATTCCGATAACCGGTGACATCGGCGCCATTGCGGCTAAGGGTATCAATAGGTGCGCTCGAAAGCTTATGACAAACCAGCTTGCCGCACGCTTTCTGCGACTCCCTCGCAGTCGCCCAAATCAGCGGTCCGGAGGTAAGAACTTCCCCTTCCGTCGGGCGCCAGAGGCGACTATTTTTTGCGCTTTTTACGACGTCTAGGCTCAGGGGCCGCGGCCTCTGGGTCTGGCTCGAGAACAACGCGCTCACTCAAAATCGGCCGCATCGGCCCTTCGCTGCCACTGAGGTACCAGGATTTCGCCTTAAACGCGGCAAACGCCGGCCTAAAGCCATCCTTGAGCACCTTGAACTCGTAGTCGCGCCCCGCCTCGATCCCGGCAAGCGACATCTCGGGAGTAGTCCCAACCAAGAGCCAAACCTCGGCTCCTGCAGGTACGGATTCTACCTTGATGGTGCCCTGCCCTGGACCGCCGGGGGCAATCGGCGGGTTTGCGATTGGGGGAAATGCCGGAAGAGCAACCGGAGTCTCGCCCTGAGGCAGCAAGCTCGCGGAAAGTGTGGCCTTGCGTCCCGCGCCCTCTCCCGACCAGTGCGAAGCCCCAACACTCAAGAACAGCGGGGCGAAGCCTTCGTGCTCAACGCGCAGTTCATGAACCATGCTCGACGGCAACGGAAACGACTGCGCTGGAGTTCGTCCTACCAAGAGCCAAACCGCAGCTTCTTCGGTTTCGCTGAGGAGGGTAATCTGACCCGCTTTGGGCTGCATCCGCTCAATCTCATCGAGCGCTTCGAGAGCGCGATCTTCATTGTCGCGAGCAGCGCCGCGCAGCAAGTCGGTCTTTGTGTACGCGACCGCAAAGAGCGTGGCCAAGACAAACGCAATGATGGCCAACCAGCGCAGCGAGTTTGACCGAGGAGGAGCCACCGGCATACTCGCGTCGTCGTGAAACGGTGAACTTGTGGCTGCCTGACGCCCGACCAACTCGACGAGATCAACAGCATGGGTGTGATCCTGGTGAAACGGACGCGGCGGCGGCAACGGCGTATCGTCTTGCCCCTCGTAGTCATCGGCCACCGGCTGTTGCGTGGACCTGCGTGGTGGCGTGTTGGACATCGCGGCCGCAACGGCAGGATGTGGCGTGCTGCGAATCATCTCTTCGAGTGCATCCGCCGGCGCCGGAACCGAGCTGTAGTCGTCGTCGACCGCTGTGAGTTCCTCTTCATCAGCAAACCCTGCGAGCGGGTCAACCGAAGTCACAACGGGCGGAGGTGGCTTGGATTGCTCTCGGTTGGACAACCCTCCGGCGTCGCTGTCCTCAAGCCCTTGAAACTCATCATCTAGGCCGGCTAGAGCCGCATCGAGCCCAGTCGGCGGGCGGGCATCGGGGCTGGCGAGATCCAGTGAAGCTAAGAGATCTTCTGTATCTGCATCCAGCATCGCCTCGGAGGGCCGCCGCAGCCCACTAATATAGTTCTGCACTCGAGAGGCACCGGCGACTTCCAATTTGTCCTTAGAAATCGCCGAACGGACTGCGCTCTCTAACTCCACTGCACTGGAGTAGCGCCGCATCCGATCTTTGCTCATCGCTTGGCGAACCACTTCGGCCAGTGCCGAGACATTGCCTTCCGGTGGCACCGATTGGCCCCAAACCAGGTTTGCGACCAACGCGCCACCGCCGTAGACGTCCGTGGTTTGATCCGGCTCCTGGCCCAGTGCGAGCTCTGGGGCCACAAATCCACGCAAACCTGCGAGAAGTTCTGTATCGCCAGATTTCGATGCAGCAGAGGCCAACGCGAGGGCGAGGCCAAAGTCGCCCAGCTTGGCGACGCCCTTTCCATCTACAACCACGCTGCGTGGGTGAAGTCCGCCGTGGATGATTCGATGTTCGTGAGCATGCGAAAGCCCTCGAAGTGCCCCCATGGAAACGCTGAGGGCGACGTCCTGCGAGAGGCGTCCGTTTGCCCTCGTGAGAAGCGATGGCAGTTCGCTTGGCGCTTCGACTGCGGATGCAATGATGACCAAGCTGCCATCTTTGCCGCGCCCAACCTTCTCTGTCGTGACGATGTGGGGGTGCATGAGCTCCGCCACGTCCCCGGCACTTCTCGCTAGCGCTACAGCAAAGTTCTTACGCTGGGAGAGCCTGGACTCCACAACCACGACGCGCGCCTCTCGGCCGGTATTGCTGCAGCCGCGAAACGTCTCGCCGAAGAGGCCCACCGAAAGGCTCTCCTCGCACATGTAGCCCGCGAAGGATCGCTTAACCAATTTGGCTTCTACCTTTCCAGGCCTTTGGGAGCCGGCCGTGAAAGATCGGTGCTAGCGCGTACATTAGGAGCCACTGAGTATAAAAGTGGGTTCATGCCGCTGTCCAATAGGCTGCCTACATCCCCACACAGCCGGGCAAACGCTACCAAAGCGGAGAGAGAGCAATGCGAAGTTCGCTCTCGATGAAAACGAAAATCACAGCAGCAGAGGCGAGAAACGGGCCAAACGGAACTGAGACAAGACCGATTTCGGGTGCCGTTGTTGGGCTATCTTCGCCGTCGCCATCGGCGGTCTTGCGGCGCCGCAGCACCAAGAGCGCGATGCTGATCACGGCTCCCAAGAGCGACCCCAGGAAGAGGGAAACCAAGACCGCTTGCCACCCGTAGAGAGCTCCAATGATCGCCAGCAACTTGCCATCGCCATAGCCCATGCCCTCGCGATGCGTAATGAGCCAATACCCATCACTGATAAGGCGCACAACCCCGTAGCCCACAGCGATGCCAATGAGCCCTGTGGTTGGCGATGCGTTCGGTAAGAGAAGTCCTAATCCGTAGAAGATGGGAATGAAAGGGTAGGTGAGTTTGTCTAGGATCAGTTGATGATCGAAATCGATAAACGTGATGATGAGCAAGAACCAGAAGAAGGTGGCAAGCACCGCAAACCGAAGCAGTTGCTCCCCTGGCGTGCTCTCCACGAACCCAATGGCAACCACGTAATGGTAGGCCGCGACAAACAGTAGTGCGGCAGCTCCCTCGACCAACAAATACCGTGGCGAGAAGCTCACTTTGCAGTCGCGACAGGCTCCGCGCAACCACAGGAAGCTCAGCAGGGGAACGTTGTCGTACCAACGGACATGAGCGCCACATTCAAAGCAGTGCGAGCCAGGGGCGACGACCGACCGGCCTTTGGGAAATTTGTCACTCGGAGGCATGCGATAGATGCAGACATTTCCAAAGCTTCCCCACAGCGCTCCGAGCACCGCGACAAATGCGTAAGCGGTCTTCGAGGTGGAAAACACCGCCCAAAGCTCTGCATCCAGCTCGAACACGTGGGCAAGGTAGCACGCCTGCACGGCCCTGCGGTTGACCCGCGCTGCCGAGAAAGCTATGAATCCCTTATGCTTTCACGGGTAGCCCGGCCCTACAGGTCACTTGCGGCCATGCTTCCATTGGCCATCCTGGCTGCCTCTGGCTGCGCGTCTGAAGGTGAGGGCCGTCCCGACTCGGAACTTGGCAACCTGGTGATTTCGCCATCCACCGAAGTTGCGAAGGTGGAACTCGATAGCGCCGCTGTCGATGCCGGCGCACTGCTCTCAGCCGTCGAACTTCCTCACACCTGGCTCGGCACCAGCCTCGGCGCACATCGCATCGAAGGCACAACATGGGTTGAAGTTCGAGAAGGTGGAGAAGTCGTTTCGGAATTGAGCGATGTGCTTCGCATCGACTTTGATGGGGAAGACCGTTTTGCTGCGACGCTGGATACCTCGAACGAATACGGCCGCCACGTACTCTACGATGGCGCGAACCTCTTCCTTCGGCCTCGTTTCGGCCTCTATCACAAGCGCGCGCCGCAAACCGAAAGCGAAGCAGCCGAGATTCGAACGGAAATGGCGGCGGCGGCTGGCGACTATTTGGGACTGCTCGCCCGCGGACTCGAAGTGAGCGATCGGGGGGCGAAGACCAGAGATGGCAGAGCGGTTCGCGAAATTGAGATCAAGCTTGCACCCAAACCGCGCAGTCTTGCTGAGGAGACGCTCACCCAAAAGCGTTGGCGCAACAGCATCGAAGTAAAAACTCTTAGTGGGCAAGTGGATCTCGATGTCGAAAGCGGAGCCCCCGTGTACATCAAGCTCGATGGCAGCATTGTCTTTTCGCGCGAAGGACGAAGCTTTCAAATGTTCGTGAAAGCCGAGCGAAGCATTCTTGAGATCGGCCACACAAGGGCTGTCGAGGCCCCCGCGGACGACGAGACGCTCAGCATAGGAATTCGCCGAAGAGAGTTGGACGAGCGCGATACACTGTTGCGTAACATCGCTCCTCCGGCCAGGCGAGCGCCAACTCCGAAGCCCACGAAGGAGCCGACACCGTGAATTCACTGGTTCAGAGTCGCGAGTACTTGGCGGAGAACCGCCGCACCATTATTGGCCGTTCCCTCGCTGCTGCAATCGCAGGAGCTGTCCCCATTCCCGTCTTGGATGAGTGGCTCGTGGCTTCGATCCGGCGCGGCACCATTCGGCGAATTGCCGAAGCGCGTGGTGTTGATCTCGACGATGATGCCGTTCGCGCGATTGCCGATGGCCCGGAATCCCCGCCAAAGTGGAGCGAGCTTGTCGGCGGTGGACTCGCAATTCGGCTTCTATCCCGACAGTGGAAAAAGCTCCTCATTGCGGTTCTCGCGGCAAAACGCGCGCAGGCGGCTGGGCGCAACTTTGAAGTTGCAACGCTCTTTGACCACTACTGCGCTAGGGAGCACGTGGGCATGGGCCTCACGCTCGAATCGGGACGTGCCGTTCGAGCGCTCATCGACCAAGCTCGAAGCGAAACCCAGGGCGGCCTTAACCGCCAACTCTTTCGTCGGGGACTTGTTGCAGCAGCCAAGGGTAGCGCCAAAGCGCCCATGAACATGGCCGACATGCTCACAGGCGGGCGTATTGGAAAACTTCTTACGGGAAACTCTGAAGAGGTCGCCGCTACGACCGAAGTTGACGAAGCTCTTGAGACCCAGCTTGGCACCGACAGCAGCTTCCTCGCGCGCTCGGCTGCGGCCATCGAGCTTCAACTCGCCGTCGACCGCAACCCCTACTTGGACGACCTACTCGACCGCTTTGGTGAACTCGCGGTCAAAGCCCGCGAGGAAGAATCGTAGTGAGCAAGAACCCGCGCATTGAGCATCTCGCTTCGGCAAAGCGAATTGTTCTGAAGGTGGGCTCAAGCCTTTTGGCAGCATCTCCGGCGGGGCAGCCGGCCGCCATTGCCGATGAGATTGTCATGCTCCAGGACCAGGGCATCGAAACGGTCATCGTGAGTTCTGGCGCGATTGCACTCGGCTTGCATGGCCTGGGTCTCAAGAAGCGCCCCACCGACCTGCCCTCGCTGCAAGCAGCAGCAGCCATTGGGCAGAGTCGTCTTTTGCAAAACTGGGAACATGCGTTTGCCGCCCACCAAGGCTGCATTGCCCAAGTCCTACTCACACACGACGACGTGAGCAGCCGAGTGCGTTTTCTCAATGCCCGTCACGCACTCCGAGCACTGCTCAATGCCGGCGTTGTTCCCATCGTCAATGAGAATGACACCGTCGCCATCGAAGAGATTCGCTATGGCGACAACGATCAGCTCGCGGCACTTGTGTGCAATCTAGTCTCGGCGGACGCTCTCATTATCTATACCGATGTCGACGGATTGCACGATGCCGATCCGCGACACGGAGGTGTACGAATTCCTCTGATTACCGACATTGACGGCCAGGCGGGCCCGGTGGCCAGCACGACGTCTGGGTCGGGCTTTGGCTCGGGTGGAATGGCCTCGAAGGTCGCGGCAGCCAAAAACGCAGCGAGCTTTGGCGTACCGACGGTGGTCGTGCCGGGCGCGCGTCGGGGAATTTTACTCAGTGCCCTCACCGGGCAAGATGTCGGCACCCTCTTCGTTCCGAATGCCCAGGCCATTAGTAGCCGCAAGCACTGGATAGGCTTTGGCGCAAAGCCTGCGGGCAGGCTGGTGGTCGACGGCGGCGCGTTTCGAGCCTTGAGCAACAATGGCGGCAGCCTCTTGCCCGCAGGCCTCGTGGAAGTGGTTGCGGACTTTGGCAGAGGCGCCCTCGTGTCCTTGGTGACGCCAGAAGGAACCGAGTTCGCACGCGGACTTGTGAGCTACAGCGCCGAAGACTTGCGCAAGCTATGCGGTTGCAGAAGCGATGAGATCGGAGCAAGATTAGGCTACACGTACTCGGGCGAGGTCGTCCATCGCGACGATTTAGTCCTCCTCTAGACGGTCACTGCCAGTCTGTCTGGGGATTTATCACCAAGCAGCGATCCCTGAGCAGCAAAATCAACACCGTAAACATCGAAGAACTCTGCCAGCGCGCTGTGCGGGCGTCGCGGGCTCTCACCAAGACAACTGCCGCTCAGCGCAGCGAAGGTCTGCGGTGCATCGCCAACGCCATTGACGCGCGATCCTCAGAAATCCTGACGGCCAACGCGACCGATTTGGCCAATGCTCGCGCCTCGGGGCTCTCTGCAGCCATGACGGATCGCCTCGCGTTGGATGAAGAGCGCATAGGCACACTCGCCGCGGCAGTTCGCGAAGTTGCCGAACTCAAGGATCTCATTGGCGAAACCGTTCACGAGCATCGGCGTCCTAACGGCCTCCTGGTATCGAGAGTAAGAATTCCTCTGGGTGTGATCGCGATGATCTTTGAGAGCCGCCCCAATGTTACGAGCGACGCCGCATCCCTGTGCCTACGCTCCTGCAACGCGGTAATCCTTCGCGGGGGCAAAGAGGCGCTGCAGTCCAACCTCGCCCTCGGAAACGCCATTCGTGCAGGCCTTGAGACGGCAGGGCTTCCGATCGATGCGGTTCAGGTCTTTGCGACCACCGATAGGGCTGCCATGCAGGAACTCCTGCAACAGGAAGAGTCCATCGACCTTGTGATCCCGCGCGGTGGCGAGGGCCTCATCCGCTACGTCTCCGCCAACTCACGAATCCCCGTCATCAAACACTACAAAGGCGTTTGCCACGTCTATGTGCACCAAGATGCCGACTTGGACATGGCCTGCAGAATTGCCGAAAACGCCAAGGTCTCACGCCCAGGCGTCTGCAACGCGGCCGAAACCATTCTGATCGACGAAGCCATTGCCGCCAAGTTCGTGCCGATGGTGTGCCAAACCCTGGCGGCGGCAGGAGTAGAGATTCGTGGGGATGCTCGCACCCGGGAGCTCTCAGGAGTCCCAGTAGCGACCGCCACAACTGAGGACTGGCACGCTGAGTACCTAGATACCATCGTCGCTATGCGGGTCGTGGCCGATTTTGACGCCGCAGTCGCCCATATTCAGGAGTTTGGCTCGAATCACACCGAAGCGATTGTCAGTGGGAATTCGGCCGTAACCGAGCAGTTTAAGGCTGTGGTGCACTCTTCAACCGTGGTAGTAAACGCCTCAACTCGCTTCGCAGACGGAGGTGAGCTCGGCCTTGGCGCCGAGATTGGCATCTCTACAACAAAGCTCCACGCATACGGCCCAATGGGAGCTGAGGGACTCACGGCAATTAAGTTTGTCGTGCAGGGAGACGGCCAAGTGAGGACATAGAACATCGTGACGAACACACAAAGCCAAGCCGAATCGGCAGACACCATGAACAACGACGAAGCAGCTCAGATTCCTAGGAAAGAACTCAGCTCTCTCGAGCTCGCAAACATTGCACTCGAAGCAGCCCGCGACAAGAAGGCGCTAGAGCCTGAGCTTCTTGAGGTTGAGAAGCTTTGCTCGTATGCATCGCACATCCTCTTGCTTAGCGGCCGCTCCGACAGGCAGGTCGACGCCATTGGCGAAGGCATCAAGATTGCGCTTCGCGATGTTGGGTACACCGCTATGGGTGTCGAGGGAAAAGCCTCGGGACAGTGGGCACTCCTCGATTACGGCGACCTCATCATTCACATCTTTCACCATCCGATTCGCGAGCACTACGACCTTGAGAGTCTGTGGAGCGAAGCGGGTCGCGTCGACATCGACATTCCCGACGAAGCGCGCATCTCCGCCGACGACGGCTACTAGTGCCTGATTCATTGACATTGATTCCGCTCACTCGGTGTTTCGCGAGCGAAACCCAATTCCACTGGATCACACACTAGCTCCCACTGGGCCGCCTTCGTGAATATTTCACTACTCGCCGTCGGTCGGCTCAAAGAAGACTACTTCAAAGACGCGCAGGCGGAGTATCTCAAGCGCCTTCGTCCCTACTGCAGTCTCAAGGTTGCTGAGCAGAAGTCCGACAAGGCGCTGCTCGCGGCGATTCCTGAGCGAGCTAAAGTCTATGCACTGGATGAACGCGGGGATCAGCTCAGCAGCCAAGAGTTTTCTGACATCTTTAAGGAGTTAGAACTCTTCGGAGGTGGTGCCCCCATCGTCTTTGCGATTGGCGGGCCCGATGGCCACAACGATGCTCTTCGCAAGCGAGCGGATAGGCTCCTGGCCTTTGGCAAAGCGACGATGGCGCACAGGCTCGTGCGGCTTGTGCTGCTTGAACAAATCTACCGCGGGTACAAGATTCTGCGCGGCGAGCCGTACCACCGCGAATAGCGCGAGCTGAAGGAGCACTCCATGAGCAGCATGAAAGACAAGGTCATCATCGTCACCGGAGCAAGCAGTGGCATCGGGCGCGCGACAGCGTTGCGCTTTGCGATTGCCAGAGCCACGGTCGTACTCGTTGCACGCTCCAAAGACGCCCTGCAAATCCTTGCCGGCGAAATTGCCGAAGCGGGAGGCAAGGCCAAAGTCATTGCATGCGACTTGCTTGAGGAAGCATCGGTCGAGCGCGTCATCAAAGAGACGGTGGACGAGTATGGCGGCATCGACGTTGTCGTGAACGCCGCCGGCATGATTCAGAGCGGTTCGGTAGAAACAACCTCCCTTGCCGACTGGGACCGCATGATGGCAATCAACGTCCGGTCGCCCTTCTACCTCATGCAACTCGCCATGCCCCATCTTCAGGAACGCGGGGGCAACGTTGTGAATGTTAGTAGCGTAACCGGTGTTCGCGCCTTTCCCGGAGTGGTTGCGTACTGCACAAGCAAGGCCGCGATGGACCAACTCACCCACTGCGTTGCTCTTGAAATGGCTCCCAAGGGCGTGCGGATCAACGCGGTGAATCCTGGCGTCGTCGTAACAAACCTGCACAAGGCGGGTGGAATGGACGAAGACGCATACGCCGCCTTTCTTGAGCACAGCAAGACAACCCATCCTCTGGGCCGCGCAGGCGAAGCGGATGAAGTCGCTAGTTTGATCTACTTTCTCGCTTCGCCAGACGCAGGTTGGATCACCGGTGTTTCCATGCCCATCGATGGTGGACGCCACCAAACGTGCGCTCGCTAGAGACAGATTCACCCTAGATACGGATTCACTATGTGGAACGATATACTCAGCAGCTTACAAGAATGGGCGCCCGCAATCGTTTTCGCTGCGGTAAGTATTCTTCTTACAACGGCAGTCAGTCGTTTCTTGCGCCGGCGGCATGAAGCAACTCCGAACTCAAACCTCGGCGTCGTCGGGCCACTCACCACGGCCGCACTAATCGCTGCAGGGCTCGTCGTCACGATTTTGGCGCTTCCCATCGGCGATGCTGCACATGGACAGTTGCTCAGTTTGTTTGGGCTTCTCGTAACGGGTGCCATCGCCCTCTCTTCCACCACAATTCTAGGAAATGCTCTGGCGGGCATCATGCTCAGAGCAATTCGCAGTTTCCGCCCAGGCGACTACCTCCGAGTCGGCGAGCACGCTGGTCGTGTTTCCGAGCTGGGGATTTTGCACACCGAGATCCAAACCGAAGACCGGGACCTCACGACGTTGCCAAACCTCTACCTTGTCACGACACCGGTTACTGTCCTTCGGTCTGGCACGGTCGTCTCGGCTCTGGTTTCCCTTGGCTATGATGTGGACCGAGTTGCGGTGGAAAAGCAGCTCATTGAGGCTGCCAAGAACGCCGGGCTCGCTGACCCATTCGTCGAGGTCGTAGAGCTTGGAGACTTTTCGATTTCCTACCGCGCCGCCGGCTTCTTGACCGAGATCAAACACATCATCACGACGCGCTCCAACTTGCGAAAATCGGTTTTGGATTCCCTGCACGCCGCGGAGATCGAGATCGTATCGCCGACGTTTATGAATCAGCGGCAACTTGTAGGCGACGAGCGATTTGTCCCGGCAGCAATGCGCCGTTCGCCAACGCCGGTAAAGCAAACGCCCGAGGCTCGCATCTTTGATAAGGCGGATGCTGCCGAGGCCAAGGAGCGGATGCACCAAGAGCTGACCAAACAACAAGCTGTGGTAGCGGACCTTGAGGTGCAGCTCAGCTCGAGCGCGTTTGAAGCAGAACGCGCGCAGCTCGACGAACAACTCGTGCGTGAGAAACTTCGCCTCGAAGCCCTCCAGGCAGTGATCACAGAAGCGTCCCTGTAGCGCTCGGCCTTGGCCGACGAGCCTGCCGCCAGTTGCCAGTTCGCCGTCCGCGCCCACCTTGGGGCAGTTTCCCGTTCACAGCCTGTTCTCGAAGCCAGAATTCTTGTGCGATCGGGCCGATCCAAAATGCGCCCTCTCGACTTCAGCAAACGAATTCGCGTCCGATGTAGTTAGGAGGAATGCAGCACAGGGAGTGCGCAAGGGGGAAATTACTATGGGAAGTCTGAGAGATCGATTTGCGCTAAAATATCAAGAAGTTGAGCACCGTAGAGTCATTGCTGGGGCACAGGTGATCATCCACTGCCACCACTACAACTCACGAATTCAGAACACGATCGAGTCCGCTCAAGGCATTGATGGCAAGCAAATCATTGTCGATTCGGCGGAAGCAGCCTGTTTTGCTCCCATCCAAGAATCGCTACAGGCTGACGACGATGATGCCGCAAAATGGGCTGCTGCCGTTGAACTCTACGCTCATCTGGGGTTTGGACACTTTGATGTCAGCGAACTCGCTAGCGATGTGATTACCGCGACCTCATCTCACTATGTCGAAGGCTGGGCAACGGGCTTCAAACAACATGACGGTCCAGTTTGCTCGTTCGCCGAAGGCTATTTGCAGGCCGCGATCGCAGCCGTTACCGGTGACGTTGTAAGCGTAAAAGAAGTCGCTTGCATGAACTCTGGGGCAGAACGATGTCGCTTTGAAGTCGACCGCAGCCGCACAACAGCAAGAGTCGAGAACGCCAAGAAGTCGTTTAGCTTCACACCCAAAGACTCTGGATACGATAGCGAACTATCCAACATCAACGAGAACGCGATCATCGATGCGCTTGTTGGCATGCCCATTTATGGCAATGAGCAGGGTCTCATTCCCGCATTCGGCGTGTACTTGGCAAATACGCCGGCCGACTACTACAACTTGGTCAACATCCGCTTTCTCAAAGAGATGACCGCGATCGGAAAATTCTCTGCGGCAAAACAACTCCTGCTAAACGCTGGCGAGACCTGTGCCATGAACACCTTTCGAGGAATCATGGAGTCTCCCGAGTGGGCAGGCCTTGTGGCGCCCATGCTTAAAGACGAGCAAGACACACTCTTTGCTCTCGTGTCCCTTAGCAACGGCTTTGGTTGGGGCAACTGGTATGTGACAGAGCACGAAGCAGAGGAGAGTCTCTGCATCGAATCCATCAATGGCTACGAAGCCTATGGCGGTATGGAATATGGCGACCCATGCGAGCACGGTCAGTGCTTCATGCTTGCCGGCGTGGCCGCGGGAATGATGGAGCTTGTGTACTCGGAAGGATCCATCGCCGATCGCTTTGGAACCTTCGACAGCGAAGAACAGAGCTGCATATCCAACCGTGGTGGCTGCTGCTCTTTCTCTGTTGAAGCGGTGTGAACCAGTACCCCTACCGCAAGCGTTCCGTAGCGTGCATCCATCCCGAAACCTACAAGTACTTTTTTGACCCAGCGTTGGTCGAGCAAGTATGGCAACGGTTGGAGCAACGGTACGGAAGGCCAAAGAGAAACGAGGCGTTTCGAACGATCGAAGTAGAAACGCCGCACCTCTTTCTCCGCGCCGTCGTAGGGGGAAACCCCATTACGGTAATTCGCAAGCGAGGCTGTCCAAGCCACGCAATCGATGCGCTTCACGAAGCGATTCAATTTGTCCCCCCTAACGTAGCTCTCGAAATGCCTGTAACCGATACCAAGAACCTCGCCCCAATAGCCGCCCTCATCACAGACGATGAACAACGAGTCGTGGAGGTGAGCGAACGCTTCTGCTCGATCTTTGGATGTGAAGAAAGTGCCGTCCTGGGACAGCGCTTCGAAGAGCTCATCTATCGCAAAGACCGCAAGGGCCAGAGCGACTACGTTACGGGACTGAGCACGTATGAGACAGGGTATCTCGACGTGAAGCTCGTCCTGGAACTTGGTGGAGAACAAGCCTTCACTCGAGTGCGCGCTTGTCGTGCGGGAGACTCGGGTTGGTGTTTCTTTGTCGAGTCGCTCGGTACAACGCCCGACGATCGATACTACGAACTTGTACTAGGACAAGAGCGTTGGCGGGCTGTCATGACACCATCGGACGATGGCATTGCAATTCTCGACGCTGACAACCAACTCGTCGAATTCAACCCAAGCTTTCTTCGACTTACCGACATCCGCTCGGAGCATGGTGTGCCATGCAACGAAGAGTCCCTAGATGGTCGCGATTTGTTTTCGCTGCTAGCTGCGGATCCGCAGTTTGCTCCGGTGCGCGACATCGTCGAGCTCTCCCGCAAAAAGAAGAAGAAGAAATTTCGCGGTGTGGTGATTCGAGGAGACCGCCATATCGAACTATCGACCGCGGCGATACACCTTCCCGTCAAAGGCTTTTCCGGCACTGCGCTCACTTTGCACGATGTGACAGCGCAGAAGGAACTGGAGGACGCCTCCATCGAGATCGCGCGCAAGAATGCGGATATCACCGCGATTCTTGAGAACCTTCGCCAAGGTGTCTTCACGATTCTCCCGGACCGCACCGTGCACTCGGAGTATTCGGTTCATCTGGAGACGCTTCTCAATACCAAAGAGATTGCGGGCGTCGATGTGCTCGACGTTCTCTTTCGAAACGCGACGGGGCCACGTGGCCAGCGCGATTCGGTCGAATCACTTTTACTTTGTCTGGGCGAGGACTTCCTGTTCTTTGAAGTCAATGCCCACATTCTCCCCCACGAAGTCGTTTACAACTTCGACGGTTGCAAGAAAATCGTTCAACTCGACTGGTCAGCAATTCTCTCAGAAGATGAGATTGTTGAGAAGATCCTAGTTAGCCTACGAGATGTTACGGAGCTCCGTCGCCTGGAGCAGGAACGCAAAGAGCAGGAACACAAGATGCGGGCCATTATGACGTTAACCAGCGTCTCGCCACTTGAGTTCATGGACTTCTACATCGACTCGGTGGCCATGCTTGAAGCGCTTGAGCGTTCGGTTGACGTGGACCGCAAGCCCAACACCGAAGAGATCGAAGAACTCTTTCGAAACTGCCATACAATCAAGGGCAACAGCCGAATCATTGGGTTCACCAAGCTGGCTGAGTTTGCACACGAGGCAGAACATCACTTAGGTGAACTTCGCGAAGACCCAAGCACCGAGTGGCAAGGCCCCGCGGTCATGGCTCATATCGCAGAGATCCGCAATGCACTGGAGTTTCTATGCAACATCGAGCGCGACGTTCTCAAGCGCGGCGTGACGAATGAAGCACGACTGGGCGAGGCTGTTCTCGATGCGGAGACTCTCGAAGACCTCCTGGGTTCCCTGTCGGAGGCGGACTCTCACATGGCACAGTTGCAGGAACTCACAAATCAGCTGCGACTCATGACCAGCTGCATGCTTGAGGAGATCACGACGCAAGCACAGCACGGTCTGGCCTCGACCGCAGCACAGCTTAAAAAGCCCGTTCCTACGGTGTCCTTTGAAAACTCGCAGAACCTCCGCTTCAGTGGAGCGGTTGCGCAGCCCCTTCACAACATGTTCGTGCATATGTTCAACAACAGCTTGGATCACGGAATCGAGGACGCCGATGTTCGCAGCAAGGCTGGCAAGAACAAGCAGGGGGCACTGAGCATTTCGATCCACCAAGACGAAGAGCAGGCGGAAATCATCTTCGCCGACGACGGTCAAGGGTTAGACCTGGCAGCACTTCGGCGCAAGTACGAAGCTGAGAATATGTCTGACGAGGATGTTGCAGCGCTGATTCTTAAATCGGGTATCACGAGTTGCGATTCCGCGACCATCGTCTCGGGACGTGGCGTGGGAATGGACGCCGTTCGATGCCTGGCGCAAGGGTTTGGAGGAGACGTTCAAATCCGCCTCAGTGAAGAGGGAGCAGCCACGAAGGGCCATCGACAATTCTCTCTCGTTGTTCAGGTCCCCAATCAGTTTGTCGCATCGGCACCCGAATCCGCGTGAACCACGTCAAAGACACGATCTACTTAGACAGCAACGCGACGACTCGTGTTGACTCGCGTGTCACTGCCGCAATCGTGGATGTCTGGCAGAGACCAGGCAACGCCTCAAGCCATAGCAACGCCTCGGGGCGGCACGCACAGGAGCAGCTAGCAAACGCAGCCAAACGCGTAGCCGAACTCTGTGGTGGCAAGGCCGACGAAATCCTCTGGACCTCGGGGGCCACGGAGGCCAACAATATCGCGGTCCGCGGGTCTGGCGCTGCATGTCGAGAGGATGTGCTTAGCTGCCAAACCGAGCACGCCTCGGTACTAAATAGCATTGCCGCCCTACCCTCACGAAACTGCGAAGAACACCTAGGAACATCGCTACTATCGGTGGGGCCCACAGGCCTACTGACCCCGGACCAGGTTGTCCGAGCTGTCACCAAATCGGTCCGCATCGTCTCGATAATGCTCGTAAACAACGAAATTGGTGTCATTCAACCAATCGCGGATATCGCGAAGGCGCTCGCGAGACACCACCCCGATGTCTTGTTGCATTGCGATGCCAGCCAAGCAGGCTCGACGTTGCCGATCCATGTTCACGACCTTGGAGTTGATCTTCTGAGCCTCTCGGCGCACAAGATGTATGGCCCACAGGGGATTGGTGCCCTTTGGGTTCGCAACGGCATTCGCGTGCAGGGCGCTCTTGCTGGGGGTGGACAGCAAAACGGTCGACGACCTGGCACCGTCCCCGTCGCACTCGCCGTCGGCTTTGGTGAAGCCGCACGAATCTGCAGCGTGGAAGGCGCCAATGATGCCCTTCGCATTCACGCCCTGCGAGACACGCTCTGGCGACGACTTCAGACCGACGCAGGGCACGTGCACTTGAATGGCGACCAATTTGCGCGAGTCGCGGGCAACCTAAATGTTTCGTTCGACGGGATCTTTGCCGAAGACCTAATCGAAGCCGTACCTGAACTTGAGCTGTCCATGGGCTCGGCCTGCCACGGTGAGCGGATTGAGCCGTCCCACGTACTTGTGGCCCTAGGAAGGAACGAGCGTCTGCACTCCTCGATTCGCATAGGGCTCGGTCGCCATACAACATCAGAAGAAGTCCAAGAAGTGGCTACTCTGCTGTGCAACGCGGTCGCCCAACTGCGCGCGCTCACACGCGCTTGCGGTTAGTCTGCAAAGCGCCTTTACAGAACCGATTCAACCGAAGAGCTTGCAAGCCAACCGGTCGTGCCATCGGGAAGTGAAATCTGCGTCCACGCTCCACGGCGCTCCACAATGGAGACCTCAAGTCCGGCAGGTACGGGGGCACCAATAGCCGGTGGTGCTCCGATGCTATCGGCGGTTCGCAACGTCTGGCCGTGGTTCACCACCACGGCACTCGCGCTCGTATCAGGCTCCATTAGTGCCGAGCCCAGAGTGGCCAAGAAGAGCAGAAGGGGCAGAACCGAGATGCGCCGAGCCACTCGGGAAAACCGTTCACTCCATGGCACGAGGAGCAATATGAAGATCGCAAACGCGATGGCAGCAACCAGGTGGCGTGTTGCAAGGGACCATTCGCGATGCCAGAAGAAGAGCGAATCAACTGCGCCTGCGTCGCTCTCGGCGGCAAATTGCGACGGCATTTGCTTCCGAATCCAATTGAGGTTCTTTTGCGCCCGGACCATCCCGCGATCGCGATGCAGTGCCCGCTTATAAGCCAGTGCTGCCGTACCCAGATCACCAGCGCCAAGTGCCGCGTTGCCCCAGTCTGCCAAGAGTTCTGGACGCCCCGGATACTCTTGTACAAAGCTGCGATACAGAGCCTCGGTCGTGGCAAATCGACTTGTTCGCTCACCTCGATCAGTAACCTCAAGAGCGCGCTCATACGACGTACGTGCATCTTCCGCCTTTGCAAGTTCTACGGAGGCGCTTGCTTGGCCGGCGCTGGTTAGCAGTGCGAAAAACACCAAGGCAGCGGCTGTGGCCTTGGTGGAGGATGCGCCTTTTGGAGCCCATGACATCGCCTCCGCCAACGCTCGATCGACAAGCTCGGAAGGAACGGCTTGGCTCCGGCGCTTGGGATCAAAGGCCAGGCTCTCGAGCTCTGAAATCCACGGACCAGGCGTATTGCCCGTCATGCGCCCAAGTTCCTTAACACTGCTCATAAGTGCCGAAGCGCTCGTTTCGGCCTTTGTACTGCGCGCCTCCTTGGCGGCCTTCTCGATGCTCTTCAAGGTGGCCCGAAGCTCACTAGAGCGTCCACGGCTCTCCCCGGTTCTTCGGAGCCAGACGACAAAACCGAGGAGCAAAAGAGGGAACACGTAGAGCGCGGCAAGAATTGGCGTGAGGGACGCTAGCGACAGGGTGGTTCGAAGCGTTTGGTCACCCGAGCTCGGTGTCAGGTCGCCGGCAAAGGCAGCACCTCGGCCTGACGATGTTGATCCGGACGTCGTTTTGCGAGTCGCACCCACAACATCCTGCGCACCGACGATGTCGGCACCCCCGACGTTGATCGCTATGGGCTGACTGAGCGTTGTCTTGAACGAGGCATCCTCCGGATCAAAGTACGAAAATTCGATGGGGGGAATCTCACGGGCCTCCGCAGACTTGAGAACCACCGTGACCTTGAAGGTCTTGCTTAGGCCATCGTCTGCCAAGACACCGGTTGTCTCATCGCCAATGCGATCGAAAAGCGTTGCGTCGAGCCGCCCCTCGCCAATCATCGACGGCAGACTCAGCCCCTCAAGTCCGCGCTCTCCACGAAGCACGACGGTGAGTTCAATAGGCTCGCCCACTGACACCACCGAGCGACTCGTTGTCACGGCGATGGAAAAGCCTGTACCAACCGCGTTAGAGAACGAAGGAGGTCGGTCTGCGCGTGGCAAGGGTTTTACTTCGAGCGCAACCTTCTTGCCGGTCGCCTTAAAGAGTGTGTAGCTCGGGCTGCGGAATCCAAACGCATCTCGCCCCTGGCCGGTTTGAAGCTTTGCCACCACGCGTGGCGCGTCGAGTTCAAAGCGCCCCGCTTGGGTTGGCGTTCCGACGGCCTTGAACTGGAATCGCGTGTACTTGACGCCGTCCTCAACAATCTCACTGCTCTCGTAGGGCAACTCGATTTCTGTACTGCCTGCGCTAAACGAGAGGCGATCAGAAGAACTCGCATCTGGCGCTTCAATTTCAAAGGCTGGATGCTCAAACAGTGGAATGACAAACGTCTGGTCCCTTGGGTTCTTTCGGAGGTACCAAGACACGCCGATTTCAAAGCTCTCGCCAATCCAAACCGGCCGATTGGGAACATCGAGTTCAATCCGCATGTCTCGACTGTTCGCGACACCACTCGCTTCGAAACGGCCCGGGCGTGATGTTGCCGAAACCGTGTCCTGGGTAACCGTGATCTCGGGTATCGCAAACGTGCCAGCCGCCTTGGCCTCAATTCGATAGCTGTACACAAAGCGCACGTCGCGCGACCGGGTCACCTGGCCATTGACGACGGTTCGACTTGATCGAACACTCGGTGACATCCCCAAGTAAGAAATGCTTGCGCCATCAATTGCAAAGTCACTAACGACCGGTTCCGGGGTGTCCTCAAAGCCGCTTGCGGTGACTTGTAGGACGAAAGGGACGTCGGCGTAGAGCTGTCGGCTGCGGACGCTTAGCTCCACAGATTGCGCATGGGCAAACGAGCTGTAGGCAGTCATTGCCAGGAGCACGAGGGCACACCGAATCACGCACGTTCTAACTGTCTGCACTAGCAATCTACCAATCCTTATCCACGCCAGAGCCTTGTGCAGACTGTGCTTCTTCGCGCTCGCGCTGCCGGGCAGCCTCCCGGTCGCGAATCTCTTGAAGCCGCCGCTCTGCCTGTTGCTTCGAGATGTCGTCCTGCTGCTCTTGCTCTTGCTCTTCTTGATCTTGCTCTTGGTCCTGCTGTTCCTGCTCGTCGTCTTGCTGCTCTTGTTCCTGTGGAGGTTCAAGAATTTCAATTGCGGCTTGGATGTGTTCGAGAGCTACGGGTTGCTCCTCCAGAGCAGGGGAAAGATCAACTGACATATGACCGGCGTCCTCTTGCGCCTGCGACAACACTCGCGAGGCCCCGCGAAGTGACTCTAAAGCCGTTCGCACTTCGACAGCAGCAGCCGCAAACTTCTCGGCTTCCGCGGCGGCCTGCGGATCTTCACTCGCGGACGCTGCGTCAGCTTGCTGCTCCAACGCACTCGCCAATGCATCGCCCAGCGCAGCATGCTTCGCCTGGGCCTCAGCCAGCGGTGGCAAGAAGTTGCCTCGCTCACCGTCGTCTTTCGCCTGAAGCTCGCCCGTCACATCATAGGTCTCGCTCTGATCTCGGTGGAGTTCTTTTAGGTGTTCGACAATTGTGTAGAAGATTCGCCGCAGCTCTTCAAGTTCTGCCTGAGCCGCTTCTGCGACTATGAGTGGCGACTCAGCATCGACAGCAAGTGGAGTGCCATTAGAAATACTCTCAAGTGTCGCGAGCAATGCCGAGAGCTTGTCATGAGCTCCAAGTCGATGCCTCTCCGCAAGGTCAAAGGTCTGCGCCGCCTGTGCTTTCGCCTCGTCACCACCCTGCTCGGCCTGCGCAACCGCCGCGGTTCGCTGTTCTACAATGAGCGCCTGCATCCGCACCACGCGATCCACATTGCGCCCTACGGCTTTGAGTGCCTCCTGAGCCCGCTCCTCGGTCCCCATCCCCGCCGCCTCGGCATGGGCCTCTGCCCGCTCCGGATCGAGAAGCGTCAAAACACCTGCCTGCTCGCCATAGGTGAGCTCAATAAGGTTCTTGAGGTCACTAAAGTGCTCAATGGCCCGCAGAAGGTTCCGCATGGCCTCGGTTTCGTTCTCCACCGCCAACTGCATCGCATCACTCGCGAGGTGGTCCCGCGCTGTGCCCATCGCGGCGACGGTTCGTTCAAGGAAAGGAACAGCGAGTCCCGCCATCTCCAACATCCGAGCCGTTTGCGGGTCTATCGTACTCGGATCTGCCGGTGCAGGAGCACTGCTCGCAGCCTGGAACCTTACGAGAACTTCAGAAGTTCTCTCAAGAGCATCAGCCTGTCGCTCGCTCAAGTGATCGGGCTCAAGCCACGCAGGAACCTCTCCTTGGCTCTCGGTCGTCGACGGCTCACCTGGCATCACCAGCTTCTTGGTGCCAAGGGCAAGACGCGCTCCCGTATGCGAGAACAACTCATTTTGGTCTTGGGCAACACCCTTAAGCGCATCGATTGGATCCAAAAGCTGTTCACGTGCTCGCTTGAGTTGTGCAAGTGCGGCGGTGGCGCGCAGGTGGCTCTTCTTGCCATCGAGTTTGCGCAACTCCCGACGCGTATCATCAATTGCGATTCGAGCGTTTTGCAGGTAGGCATCAAGGCCGCGCAACTGCATTTGCCGAAGCTTGTCTTGCTGTTGCATCGTCTCGGGATCCTGCCCGTCAAGACCGGCGAGCTCGTCCGCAGCAAGGTCTCCTACAACGCCTGCGTCTGCCATCAACTCGCGTTCACTCGTAGCCAAGGCGGCGAATGCATCGCGAAACCCAATAGGGTCTGCGCTCTCGCCGGCTTTCTGAACCGCTTCCATTAGACTGCGAATCTCATCGCGCAACGCCCGTTCATCTTCAATCACCCGGTCGAGCCGGCCTTCCAACGACTTCTCGCCTTGGTTTAGTTGGTCTGCCAGTACCTGGGCCTTGCGAGCGACAATCTGTAGGTTGACCCGAGCATCCTCATCATCCGAACGCACACCGGCAGCGTCTTGAAACCAGTTACGAGCGTTTGCGAGTTCTTCTAAGGCCTTCTGCGGCTCACTCAATTCCAGGTCATCCGCTCGCCGCGTGTGCAGCATGCCGAGGTTGAAGGCCGCAGAATAGCGCAAGGGTTGGTCGGCGCCTGCCTTGCTTCGAGCATCGAGGAACGCCGACTCTGCGCGATCGAGTTCGCCTTCGGCCATAAGCTCGATGCCATGGTTGTATCGGCTGCGCGCAGCAGACCGCTCGCCTTCTGAGCACGAAATCACCGCTACAAGAACGATTAGAGCAAGGACAAGAGTTCGCATCTTATTGGAGCCCTCCTTTGCGAGGAGACGATGCGTTCGTCCCCAGAAAAACACTGATGAGTAGTGAGAGAAGCGCAAGTAGCAACATCCAGGGATACCGCTCGCCAGGCACAGACCGCGATGCTTTGAGCGATGCCTCCTGAACGATGGGCTCAATGTGCGCATCGACAATCGCCTGCAGATCAAGCGCTGCCACCTTTGCGGGTATGTAGACCCCGTTCGTCTCTCGGGTGATCGATTCCAGCAGCTTGCCGTCGACGCGGGTCATAACGTCGTTGCCATCCCGATCCTTTACGACTTCCTGAACGCCGGTTCGAGGGTTGGTGATGAGAATGCGTGAGCCCTTCTCGCTTCCCAAGCCGATGGCCACGATCACAACGCCTTCTTCGCTTGCGAGCTTGGCCGCTTCTTCCGGGTAGCTATCGTGGTCCTCGCCGTCGGTGATCAGCAGAAGCAGGCGCGAGGCAGCGCCGCCGTCTTTGTCAAACGCCTCTAGCCCCGTTCGAATCGCCTCACCGATTGCTGTTCCACCGCGGGATACGCTCGATGGGCTCGCACCGCGCAACATCATGCGAAAGAAGCCGTAGTCGGGCGTGAGCGGCGAGAGAATAGTCGCCCGGCCTGCAAAGACCACAAGCGAGACTCGGTGCCCAGCCAACTGATCAAGCATGCGGCTAATCTCTGATTTTGCGCGGGCCAGTCGATTGGGTGCGGCATCCTCCGCGAGCATGCTTTTGGAAACGTCGAGCGCCACAACAATATCCGCCGCAACGCGTGACGTTGAAACGTTTGTGGCCGTCCCCTGCGTTTGCGGTCGCATGAGTGCGAGGATGCAAAACCCCATCGTGGCGAAGATGAAGAAGAGGCGCATGACGCGACGTTCTTGGCTCACCGACACGGCAAGACGTTTTTGCATGGTTGCCGAGACGAAGCTCCCGAGCTGCGACCTATGCGCGAACTCCCCATAGCCAAGGAATACAACCAAGGCGGCCGCAGGCCAGAAGAGATGCACCAATTCGATGTGCGCCCAACTCCAACTACTCATGGCAGCCTCCGTAACACCGTAGCCATCATCAACCAGGCTAGGGCCGCGAGCAGGAGCGCCAGCGCCGTAACGTGACGGTAGTACTCGGTGTACTCGCGAAACCGCTCTTCACCGATCTTTGTGCGCTCTAGCTTGTCGATTTCGCCATAAACGTTTCTCAGACCTTCGGCGTTGGTTGCCCGGAAGTATCGGCCTCCGGTGCGCTTGGCGATCGCCTCCAGCGTCTTCTCGTCGATCTGCACTTCCACCTGCTGTAGCGTTGGACGCCCCGTAAATGGATCGGGAACGCGCACACGAGCGAAGCCCTGGCTTCCGGCGCCGATCGTATAGACCTTAATGCCCTCGGTTGCCGCCAAATCCGCAGCGGCAAGCGGCGTCTCCTCACCTCGATTGTTCACACCATCGGTAAGAAGAATGATGATTCTCGACTTTGCCTTGCTCGCACGAAGGCGTTCTACGGCAAGCCCCAATCCATCGCCAACAGCTGTTCCGTCCTCTCGCCTTGCGGTGACGATTGCAAGGCTGTCTGCTACTTGCATGAGAATCTCGTGATCGAGCGTTAGCGGACATCGCGTGTCGGCAAAGCCCGCAAAACTAATGACTCCGATTTGATCGTCGGGGCGGCCCGCAAGCGTGTCGGTTCCGTGCACAAACTCGCGAAACACCGATTTCACCGCATCGAGCCGGGTGCGCTCTTCGTCGCCCTCGCTCAGATCCAGAGCCTGCATAGAACCGGAGATGTCGACTGCCATCATGATGGCAATGCCTTCGCGCTCAATGCGTTGAGACCTGTCTGGCAACCTTGGCCCCGCGAGTGCCACCCCCAAAAGAACTGCCGCGAGTGCGAGCAGTGCGGGCGGCAACCACACAAGCCTGGTGCGAAACGTGTGAGAATGCTCTGGAAGAATTCGTAGTGACGAGAACAGCACGCGCCCAGAGGGAAAGAATGCTGCAACGACAATCAACAGCGCCGAGACGCAGGACAGCAGATACCAGGGCTCACGAAATTCGAGTGGAGCAATTAGGCTAGCTAGACTCATGCTGCGGCCTCGTCATTCGATGGTGTCGGATCGGGTGGCAGCCCCGGCGCAGGCGGTGTCTCAACCAACAGTTCGGTTCGGGTCTCCAACAAGAAGCGACGAGCGGCCTCGAGAACTTCTTGAGATTCTTCAGCGCCGGGTTCGTATCCGGCAAACTTCACTTGGTCACAGTCCGCCAAGAACCCCTTGAGCAACGCCTTGTGTTCCTCCGTGAGCCGCTCGGAGCGTTGTGCGACACGTAAGAATTCTTCTGTCGTTAGCTCGGGTGCCCGCAAGGAAAAGCGATCTTCAAGATACCGTCGCACAATGCTGCTGAGTTGCACGTACCAATGATCGCGTGATTCTTCGTCGGGAAGCCCCTGAGACTCTAGCTGTGCCAGAGCAACGGACGCGCGTTCGTACGGGGAAATTGTTGGAGCAGTGGTCCCACGTCGCAAAAACACGAGGGCACCGGCGAGCGCGGCAAGGGCACCGCCACCAATAAAGGCCCACCAATAGTGCTGCCAGAAGGTCGCCCCGAGATCTTCTTTAAGCGTGCGCCGAATGGGTCGAAGCTCACCCGCGGCAGCTTCGTCGCCCGAGAGTACCGCGCGCACCTTGAGTGCGAGTTCTTCTGTAAGAAGTTCTTGTTCTTCTCCGCCGTGCTCGCTGTTTGGGCGTTCATCGTAAAACACAATGCGCAGGGGCGGCACGCGCAAACGTCCACTCGTGGAGGCGTGCAAGCGATAGAGTTGGACATGCTTCACGTGATCGCTAGCAACGGTTTCTTCGTTTGAGTACCCCTCGATGGAGAAGCGCGAGAAGGCCTCTTGAAAGCGGGGCATCTCTACGCGCACACCTGCTTCAACAACAGCCTCGAGGCGAAGCTCCATGACGTCCCCAATGAGAGGGGACGACGGTGTCACGGTAACCGTGGCCTGAACTGGCCCCAGGCTTGAACTCACCGCCAAGGGGGCCCCTTCTGTGACCTGTGGAGAAGCACTTTCGGACTCTTTGGAATCCGATTCTGAGGAGCACGAGGCGACGGCGCAACTGGCACCAACAAGCACGAGACATAGCCAGCGCCTCATCGTCTCTGCCTCCGCTCGCGCATCCGAAAGAACTGAAGAAGCGGATCAATCACCGGGCGCGCTGCATCAATCTGAAGAAGATCCACCCGAGATGCGCGCAGTGAACTCTGCAGAGCGTCAATGCGGCTGCTGCTGTGTTCGGCGACCGACCTTCGAAAGGCCGACGAGCGCGTGTCGACGCAGCGAAGCTCGCCCGTTTCCGCATCTTCAAGAGTTATCAGCCCAGCTGGTGGCATCGCGAGCTCACGCTCATCATTCACCAATGCGCAGATCACATCATGCCGTTGGTTGGCGTGGCGCAACATATCGATGTAGTCATCGTCGATAAAGTCGGAGATAAGAAAGAGCACAACTTTGCGAGGCAGGACACGCCGGCAAAACTCTAGCGCATGAGAAATATTCGTAGCGCGGTCACGAGGATTGCTACGTTTGGAAACGAGCTGCCGAAATCGACGCAGTACGGCGCGCGGTAGCCCCAGGGGATTGCCTGGGCGAAGAGCTGTCGGAGATTCGTCCTGCCCCCGAGCAAGGACCTCTCGAACAACACGTAGAGCGTGCTTCTGGCCGCTTCTGGGAGGGATGTACTCCTCGGTGGCGCCATGAAAGAGGAGTAGACCGACCTTGTCCTGGTTGCTAATCGCCGAGAACGCCAACATGGCAGACAGTTCCACCGCCGCCTCACGCTTTGAGCGCTCTGCAGATCCAAAATTCTGCGATGGACTGATGTCTACAAGCAGCATCACAGTGAGTTCGCGCTCTTCGACAAAGCGCTTTACAAATGTTTCACCAGTCCGCGCCGTAACATTCCAATCGATCGTTCGAACGTCGTCGCCTGGCACGTAGGGGCGCACCTCGTCGAACTCCATTCCTCGGCCCTTGAAGACCGAGTGATAGGCACCCGCAAGAACATCGCTCACATCACGACCACAGGTCAGTTGTAGGCGTCGTACTTGTTGGACGATTTCGGCGCTTAGCATCTACGTTCGATTCCTAAACCTATGGAACTTCAACACTGTCGAGAATGATGTCGACGAGATCGTCTGCGGTTTTTCCCTGAGCCTCGGCTTCGTAGCTAATAAGAATTCTGTGCCGCAGAACTTCTTTCGCAATCGACTTAACATCGTGAGGACTGATGTACGAGCGACCGCCAAGCAGCGCATGTGCCTTGGCAACCTTGATGAGGTTAATGGAGGCACGAGGCGACGCACCGTTCTCCAAAAGCGTTGCAAGCTGAGGAATGCCAGCCGCCGTGGGATTGCGAGTTGCTGCAACGACGTCGACAACGTAGCGCTTGACCTTGTCATCAACGAAAATCTGCGAAACAGCCTTGCGAGCATTTAGGACTTCATCAAGCTCCATCACGACATTAACAGTCGGAGGAGCAGTACTGCCCGCCATGCGATCGAGAATCTTGAGTTCTTCGTCCTTCGTCGGATAGTCCAAGACGAGCTTCATGATGAAGCGATCGAGTTGCGCCTCTGGTAGTGGATAGGTGCCCTCTTGCTCAATCGGATTCTGGGTGGCCAAAACCAAGAAGGGCTCCGCGAGCTCGAAGGTCTCATCACCCAGCGTGATTTGGCGTTCCTGCATCGCTTCGAGAAGTGCGGCTTGCACTTTTGCCGGCGCTCGGTTGATCTCGTCGGCGAGAATCAGGTTGGCGAAGATCGGGCCCTTCTTTACAGAGTAGCTGCCCTCTCGAGGATTGTAGACCTGCGTTCCGGTTATATCGCCAGGCAGCATATCCGGTGTGAATTGCACACGCGAGAACTCGGCGTTCACGGCTTCACTAAGAGTTTTTATGACAAGCGTCTTTGCGAGGCCTGGAACCCCTTCAAGAAGCACGTGCCCGCCTGCCAAGAACCCGAGAAGAAGCTTGTGCAGCATGTCTTCTTGGCCAACCAAAACTTTGCCGACCTCGGACTTGAGGGCGCTGAAGCTTTCCTGGTAGCGATTGATTTCGTCTGAATTCTGCTCTGCTGACATCACGTAAGTCCCTTAACCCGTATTGGGGGCACGAAGATTCCCGAAAAGCGCATCGAGTTTCAAGCCTTGCGACCCGCTGTCAAGATACTGATATTTCAGAGCACAAATCGTGTGAGTGGCCTTCAACCCTGTTTATGAGAACCTTCGCTCGTGACAGAGAGTGCCCGCCCGATGCCAACGCGAAACCAGGCCCTGAGTGCGCAACAGCGACTCCGGGGTAAAGTCTACAAGACACCGGTTCTGCGGAACTACGATTTGGACGAAGAATGCGGTGCTCAGCTGTGGCTCAAGGCCGAAAACATGCAGCGTGTGGGGGCGTTTAAGGCCCGCGGAGCCTACAACGCCATTTCCCAGCTGACCTCAGACCAGCTCACCAATGGCATCACGACCTACTCCTCGGGCAACCATGCGCAAGCTGTCGCCTGGGCCGCCCGCGGGTTTCGTCTCAAGGCGACCATCTTCATGCCAACCAATGCACCGGCCATCAAAGTGGATGCCGTCAAAGCCCTGGGCGCCGAAGTCGTGAGCGTTGGCACAACGTCGCTCGAACGACATGCAGCCGCGAAGGCCTTTGCTGCGGAGTCGGGGGCGGTGATCATCGAACCCTTCAACGATGCCCATATCATTGTCGGGCAAGCGACCGCATCCCTTGAGCTTCAACAGGACGTCGCGGCGCAGGCAAATGGTGCCATTCTCGATGAGCTCTTCGTGCCGGTTGGCGGCGGTGGACTGTTGGCAGGCGCATGCATTGCCTTTGAAGGAAGCCCCACAAAGATCATCGCTGTCGAACCAGAGGGATGTTCAAGCATGAAGGCGAGCTTGGCGGCCGGAGAGGTCACGGCCATGGAACCGGGCCCCACCCTTGCGGATGGACTCAAGCCCACTCGGGTTGGCGAGCTAAATTTCGCGATCGCCAAGGATCGAGTTAGCGACGCCATTACCGTCAATGACAACGAAATTGGCAGGGCACTGGTAAAACTCTTATTAACGACAAAGACCCTCGTTGAACCGTCGGGGGCTGCGGCGTTGGCGGGCGCTCTTCGCGACGCCACCAAAGGCAAGCGAGTCGGCGTATTACTCTCCGGCGGAAATGTCGCGCCGGCAACGCTAGCGAATCTCTTGCGAACTCACGGCTAGGCTGGCCATACAAGCGCCAGCCCGATGTTGCGATCGCGACGCGAGCTAGAAGAGTTTGCCGAGGATGCTCGCAGCATCTTTGACGTCGATCATGCCAGCAAGCTGTCCCAGCACGTCAGTCGCGCCGCTACCAGACGCGCTCTCTTTGGAGAGACCCGCGCTCTTGGCTTGCTTTGCGAGGCCTCCCATGGCCAGCGCTGCCACAACGGGAAGCATCTTTTTGACGGTGTCATTCTCGATTCCGAGGACGCCTGCAACAGTCGAAGCAACGGCGCGACTGGCATCTTTTCCGCCAAGCACGTGGCCCAGAATGTTGTTGCCGTCTTCCGTCGTGGAGGTGGCGGCAAGAGTCTCGGGCTCTTCCAAGTACTGCGAGTGATTGCCACTCGCAAGAGCGCTGAGAAGGGAACCAAGGCCGCCCTCCTTCTGGGTGTTTTTCGCAATTCCCGCCGACAGCGAGGGAAGCAGCATTCCAACCGCCTGAGACGTCACAGACGAGGGCAATCCAAATTGTTTGGCGACTTGCTCGACAGCAGATCGGCCACCGAGTTGGGCAATGGTTTCAGCGAGGCTCATATCGAAACCCTATCCATACCGCCCGCGCCCTTCAACGTCAGAGCCCGTTAGGCGTTGGGTATGCGCCAAAAGAATCGGTTCGACTACATGGGACAATCGGCGACGCAGGTTCCCACTTCGCTGGTTACGCAGGTTCCATCGCCACATACCTTTGGACAGGCAATCCCGCAGAGAGCCTCCGCTCCTTGTACGCATGCATCATCCCATTCCATATCGCAGCAAAAGGGGTCGTTGCCACAAACCTGCGCTTCGCAAAATCCACAGCGAACATCGGCTGCCGGACCACGAGAGCAGACGTCCCCGCAAAGAGGGCAGTCGAATGAGCCGCAATCCGAAGAGCAGGATTGGCACTCGGTTGCATCACACGAGAGATCTCCGCAGTTGTCTGTACAGCTGCCGCAATCTTGTGGACAGGATGCGCAGTTCTCTTTTCCCTCGCAAATCGCATCGCCATCGCAGCCGCAAGGGCCACAATCGCCAGGGCAACTGCCGCAGTCTTCACCAACTTCGCAAACCGTGTTTTCATTGCAGCTGCCGCAGGGCCCACAATCGCCAGGGCAACTGCCGCAGTCTTCACCAACCTCGCAAACCGCATTACCGTTGCAGTTGCCCATCGGTTGTACGCAAGCCACGTTACTCATGCAGGCATCGAATGCGCCGCAACCACTCTCGTCAGCGCAGTTCGTTAGCTCGGCGCGTTCCGCTGGTGAACACTGCTGGGAACCGTCTTGGCAGCCAGCGATGCACTCCTGAAGAGGAATGGCTTCGCACTGAATCATGACAGCACATACGGCATTGCAGAGTTCCGCCGTTTCTTCCGGAGACGCATCTACGGGAAAGTTAGAGATTCCTCCAACGGGGGCATCATCATCGACACCACCATCGTAAGCGCCGGGTGGAACGAACGTCCCACAGCTCAGACCAAGCAGCGAAATCAACAAGACAAGAGAGCGCACAAACCTTGGGTCGTCCACGGAGCCCAGATATTTAGGGTTGCGCTATTGATTGTCGGGGTGCTTGATAGCCATGAGCGTCCGCTCGTCACGGAGCTCGATGCCGTCTGCGTCTTGGATGGTCACTGAAAACCGTACGGTCACCCCGTCGAGTTCATCGTCATCCTGGATCTCAAGAATCACCTGTCGCCCGATCATCTCGGCAAATCCGTTGTTTTTTTGTAGACCTTGGCGATAGCTAGAGGCCATGGCATCAACGCGAGCATCACCGACAAAGGCCTCGAACGTCGTTTGCGGGTTTTGCGGGTCTGAGAGATCTTCCGAGTCGCCCGCATTGACGTTTTGGGCTCGCAACGAGCCAAAGAAGTGATACCCACCCTGCGGACCTTGCACAATGTAGATCGACTCAGAATCGACGAGCGGCTCAAAGCCGCCTGTGCCGGTTCCAAGTTCGAGAGACGGCGGCCCAGCATCCGGACGGTCGACGTTGGCCGAACAGGCGGATGCGGATGCAATGAGGAGTGCAACGAAGAAACGCATGCCTAGATGCAGAGGCACTGACAATCGTTGTTCTCGCGCAGGCAGCTCTCGCCTGTCGTCGCTTCAAGCACCTCGGTCCACGAGCCCGAAGCCAAGTTGTAGTTCCACGTATCATCGAGATGGTCGCTGCAATCGGACTCTCCACCAAAGAGCCATACGCTGCCATCCGCGTACCCGAGAAAGCCGCCCGAGCGACGCTCTGGACCGTCTGCGTCCTGAACCACATAGTCCTTAGGAATTTCCTGAGCGTTGCCGAGACAACCGAGTGCTCCGCCGGTGAAGGTGTCGCCAACGTAGACTTGGCTCCAAGCGCTCGCATTTGGATCGTAGGCCCAAATGTCATTTGCTACGCCGAGGTCAGCGTGGCCTCCCATCATCAGGTAGCGATCGCCATCGGGGTCGTAGGTCATCAGCGACGAAAAGCGGCCAACGGGGCCCGTGGTGCCGTCATCGAGAAGCGACCAAACGCCACTGGCGAGATCCAGCGAGTAGAGATCGCGATTGGAGGCAGTAACAAAATCTCCGAGCTGCCCACCAAAGGCGATTAGGGCATTGCGCGAAACGTCGTGGGTGTAGCCCATGAAGAGGCGTGAGGGCGAAGGTGCTTGACCGCTAACCGGAACCTCGGACCACGTGCCGCCCTTGAAACTCCAAACATCGGTCGCAAGAGTAATGTTCAATGCCCCAGGATTGGTGTCGCCACCGTAGACGTAAAATGTGTCTGTGGCCGCGTCGTAAGCGGCGGTTGAAAAGTATCGTGCGGCAGGTCCACCGGCGCCGTCGCTCAGTTGCTCCCACGTTCGCGCCGAGAAATCGAAGGCCCACAAATCATTGAAGAGGGTGTAGTTTCCTGTGGTGCCCGATGTGCGAAAGCGGCCACCAAAGATCAGCATGCGGTTGTTGGTGCTGTCGTATGCAACCGAGTGACGCCCACGGGCGCTCGGCCCGGTAGCCGCTACTTCGGTCCAGCCCTCGCCAGGTTCGAAGAGCCAGGTGTCGCTCAAATAGTTGGCCATTGGGATCTGATTTACGATCGGTCCGTCGTCTCCTCCAAAGATTGCGAAGACACCCGTATCGGGATCAATGGCCCCGTGAATGTCACTGCGTTTGGGAGGGGATGTGGTGTTGGCAAGTCCACCCGCATCCACCGCGCCACCGTCGACACCGGCGGCATCGTCACCACCGCAACCAAGAGAAAGCACCAGAGCCAACGCACCTGCGATTTTGAGCCTCATGAGGCGAAGTAGGCCATACGGAGGCACCTCGTACAAGTAAAGTTGGCGCCAGGTGACGCTCGAAGACTCGAGATCAATCGCGACTTTGGTAGGCTGCGGCATGGAGGGCATTTCCGATGGGATGGCAGTAGATCACTGCTATTACTGCGCCCTGCTCTACCCGGAGCTGGATGCTTGCCCACAGTGCGGGAATCGATTTCGCTACCAACCTGCACGTATGCAAAACGCGGCCACCGTCGAAAGCGAAATTGCGAGCGCCATCACGGTGTATTTGAACGCGCCATCCACAACCACCGCGACTGAGTTGCTCAAACGTTGGCACGAAGTTGGGGAGCAAGCCGACAGCTTGCTCGCCAGAGAACAAATCAGCATTGCGCAGTTGCAAGTGCACTTTGACGCTCCCAGCGGCCACGGGTCTGACACGAGTGAGCAGTAGCGGCCGCAGCAAGAACGCGCTGGCGTTCATTCTGATTACCATTGCCCTCGACGCAATCGGTTTCGGTTTGATTGTCCCGGTGCTGCCAGCCCTGCTCAAAGAACTGCTGGGAGCCAACGCAGCAGAAGCGGCTCCCTGGGCCGGTGTGTTGGCGTTTACCTATGCAGCGATGAACTTCCTGTTCTCGCCGCTCCTGGGAAATCTTAGCGACCGCTTTGGGCGACGACCAGTGCTGCTCATTTCCTTGGCATCACTCTGTGCTGACTACCTCATCATGGGGTTCGCTCACTCGATCTGGTTGCTCATTCTCGGTCGTGTTCTCTCGGGCATATCTGGTGCAACCCAAGCAACGGCCAAGGCGTACATTGCTGACATAACGGATCTCTCCGAGCGAACTCGTGCCTTTGGTCTCATCGGCGCAGCATTTGGCCTAGGATTTATTCTGGGCCCAGCTCTCGGAGGACTACTGGGCGATCTGAGCCCAAGAGCACCATTTTTTGCGGCAGCCGGATTGGCCTTCGCCAACGTTCTCTACGGTTGGTTGGTCTTGCCCGAATCCCTCGCGCCGCAGCACCGAAGGCCGTTTCAACTCTCGCGGGCCAACCCGCTTGGCACATTTGCCCGGATTGCCAAGCTTCCAACAATTCGCTGGCTCTTGCTCTCCGTCATGCTTTTTCACTTTGCCCACGTCGTCTACCCGGCAACCTGGAGCTTTCACGGAGATGCGCGCTACGGCTGGGAGCCTCGCCACATAGGGTTTTCTCTGATGGCCGTCGGGATCGGCTTCACCATCGTGCAAGGCGGGCTCATCGGCCCCATTGCGCGCAAGCTTGGCAACGGCCGCACAGCGGTGCTCGGCGTTTTCTGCAATGCGGCAGCCTTTGTGGGCTTCGCGCTAGCCACACAAGAATGGATGATCTACGCATGGATTGTCGCAGCGTCCCTTGGAGCCGTGGGCGGCCCGGCGGTGAACTCGCTGATGAGTTCCCGAGTTTCCGACAACACTCAGGGCGAGCTACAAGGTGCAGTCTCAAGTGTGCAGGCACTCTCCAACATGGTCGCACCGCTCGTCATGACTCAGACATTTTCGCATTTTGCCGCCCGTGAGTTCTACGGCGCGGCCTTCGCACTAGCAGCAGTGCTCACCCTGCTTTCGCTTGTGCCTCTCGCCCTCGGCCTGCGCTCTTCGCCCCAACCGTAACGATTTCGTGGCGACTGTGTTGCTCGATCGAATCGGGATCGATATCAGGTGCTTCGCCGCGCAACGCATTCCAAGCCGCCCGCCGTTGCGCCGCCTTGTTGCCGCGAGTCTCCTTGGTGGGGAACATCAACTCGCCAGCAAAGCCAAACATCTTCATGACCGGCCCCTTCTCGGCATCAATTCCCAGAGCGTGGAAGGTCTCCTTTAGAACCGTCATTTGCTTTGCGCGACCGCGCTCCATCACGTCTCTCGGGTCAATCCCCAGCGACGCGAGTTCCTTCTCAATGAGCTTCGTCTCGAACATTCCGTAGCCGAGAATCTTGAACTGAAACGCAAACATGCGTGCGCGCTGCAGCTTGTTCATATCCTTCACCAGGAGCGGCAGGTACTGCATTCCAAGGCCAACGTGACGGGCCTCGTCCTTTTCGAAGTACTTCATGAGCTCAGCGAGAATGGGTTCGGGAGCCGCCAAGCGAACACTCTGAAATATCGTGAGTGCAAGGGTCTCAACCATAAGCTGCATGCCCAAGAGTTTGTGGGCCAACTCATCGGTGCCGAGAACCAAGTCGAGCAGTTGACGCGGTGCCCAATCGATGCTTTTAGGAACATCTCCTAGAAGGCTGAGATAGTCGTACATGACGTAGAAGTGGCGCGCTTCATCGTGCACTTGCGAGGTGGCCGCCATCTTGGCCTCAAGAGGCTCAATGCGATCGGCGAGCTGCGCCGAGATTCGCCACGCTGCTAACTCGCCCCACAGAATAATCGCGAAGATCTTCTGCAGTGCTAGGCGATGTTCTTCGGAGAGCTTTGGCTTGCCATGCTCGGCCACCAACATATCCAGAACCTCTTTGCCATTCCAGGCCAGGTCCTGCCCTCGATGGTAGATGTTTCCGCATTTGTTAAGTCGCTTGGCCTCTTCGGCTGAGCGATGCAGATCGAACATTTCATACGACAGAGAACTTTTCTTATTTGTGAGTCCAAACATAGAGTGCCTCGCAGCTAGAGAGATGGGTCTTGAGAAGGGGCGGTTTCGAGACCTAGATAGGCCACAATCATTGCGCCGAGTTCGGCGAGAAATTCGTCATGGGGAACGCCGCCCTGCCCGGGCTGGCTCTGTACACAATTCGTCTCGAGCACCGACAGGCAAACCCAGGAGACAACCCGCATTGCGCGGGTGAGATCGCTTCCGCGAATCTGCACATCTCGGGCTTCGACGAATCGGCTAAGGCCCGCCGCCGCGTGCATGCTTAGCGCACCGCGAAAGTCGGCGAACGATGCATCGTCCATCGATGCCTTGGCGAGTGCCACCAGAAAGAAACGACGCTCCTGCAACACGGTGGCGAGGAACGTTAGAAGCTGCGTGCACATGGCCTCAACGCTTGCGCCTTCCCAGAGTTCGGGACGCATGGCCGAGTCCATGGTGGCCTTGGCTTCGAACACAAAGCGGTCCAGCAAGCATCGGAGAAGCGCGTCCTTGTCGCTGAATCTCGCGTAGAACGCACCGACCGAGGAATCCGCGCGCTTCGCGATTTCTGCGATGGTCGCTTTCTCAAAGCCGACCTCGACAATGCGAGCCTCGGCTGAGGCGAGAAGGCGCTCCATGGTCTTTTGGCTGCGGTCTTGGAGGGGCGGCCGAACCCAGCGCAATTGCTCTTCGAGCGTCATAACGGAATTAGAATACCGATTCTGTTTCCATCAGTCAATGCATTCTTTTTGTCCGGGGTCCGTGTAATTACAGAAGCTTGGTAGCGAAATGGCCGATCCCGCTAGTCGCAGGACGCCTGCTGGACCTCACTCCACTCTCCCGAGCAATCGGTTCCCGCCGGGTTGTACGCATCGGGATTCCACTCGCTGCAGTCGATGTTCATCATGCAGTCCCCAAAGATGTCGAGCGCCGCTTGCCGGCAATCGCCCCAATACTCAATCGATGCATCCACGCAGTCTTGCGACGTAGCGTAGTACGTCCCACCGCACTCCTTGTAGTAGTCGCAATAGCCCGCGAGTCCCGTGCGTGGCTGTGGGCCCTCATCGCCACCCGCATCTGGGCTGATAACGACAGCACCGCCATCCGCCCCGGTGGGTTCATCGGACTCACTCTCTCCCGAGCCGCCCGAACAGGCGACGAGCAGAGGCAGGAGAGCAATGCGGAGAGGGGTGAGGCACGTTAGAAATGCGTTCGTAGGAAATGGCTGCTGTAGAAAACTCATAGTCTGTAGTTCCTAGACGCCAACAAACGCATCGTGTCGCGCCTTTGCTTGCCCTCCCCGAATTTGATTTCGTCCAGTTGTCCAGAGCCTGCCCAGCGGCGAACTAGCGAGTCTCGCACGGCCCCGTTATGCTGCCGCAGTTACACGCCCATCGCACGATGCGTGCCTGGATGCGGTAGCTGGAAGCAAAGCAATTGGATTACGAACGACTTGGAGCCTTCTACCTCGGCAAGATCTTTGACCACAAACGCGGAGAGACAAGCGATGAGCCGCTTCTCTACGACTCGAAGGATCTAACAACCCACGGCATCTGCGTCGGTATGACGGGTTCCGGGAAAACCGGCCTGTGCATCTCGCTTCTCGAAGAGGCAGCGATTGATGGCATTCCCGCGATTGCGATTGATCCCAAAGGTGACCTCGGCAACTTGATGCTCACCTTCCCAAACCTTGCCCCGAGCGACTTTGAGCCCTGGATCGATCCAGCAGAGGCCGCTCGAAAAGGCGAAACCTGCCAAGAGCGTGCAGCAGCTACCGCAACACTTTGGAAGGATGGACTCGCAAAGTGGGATCAGGGCCCAGAGCGCATCGCAAAGCTTCGCGAAGCTGTCGACGTTACCATCTACACGCCTGGCAGTAGCGCCGGAAAAAGTCTTACGGTACTCCGTTCCTTCACAGCACCGCCAGCCGCGATTTTGGCCGACGCGGATGCGCTTCGCGAGCAGGTCTCAAGCGCGGCATCAGGCCTATTGGCACTCCTCGGAATGGACATCGATCCACTGCGTTCGCGCGAGCACATCCTCGTTGCGACCATTCTGCAACGATCGTGGCAAGCCGGAGAGAGCCTAGATCTAGCCGGTCTGATTCACGCCGTGCAAACGCCAAGCTTCGATCGAGTGGGTGTGCTCGACTTAGAACAATTCTATCCCAGCAAAGACCGAGCTGGGCTCGCCATGAGCCTCAATGGAATCCTTGCCTCGCCAGGGTTCTCCGGTTGGCTCACAGGCGAGCCATTGAACATCAAGAACCTCCTGTGGACCAAAGAGGGCAAACCGAGAATCTCCATTCTTAACATTGCTCATCTCTCGGAGAGCGAGCGCATGTTCTTCGTCACCATCTTGCTCAACGAGATGGTGAGTTGGATGCGAACGCAGTCGGGGACGAGTAGCCTACGTGCGCTTCTCTACATGGACGAGGTCTTCGGCTACTTTCCGCCGGTTGCCAATCCTCCCTCGAAGCGCCCGATGTTGACGCTCCTGAAACAGGCCCGCGCCTATGGGCTGGGCGTCATGCTCGCAACACAGAATCCTGTCGACCTCGACTACAAAGGCCTCTCCAACACGGGGACGTGGTTTATTGGGCGGCTGCAAACAGAGAGAGACGTTGCCCGCGTTGTCGATGGTTTGGAGGGAGCGGCAACGGCGGCTGGACAAACGTTCGACCGCCAAAAAATCGTCGCGCAAATCGCTGGGCTAGGTTCGCGAGTCTTCCTGCTGAACAACGTGCACGAGGATGCTCCGGTCTCATTCAAGACGCGCTGGGCACTCTCGTACTTGCGCGGTCCGCTTACGCGCGATCACATTCGGCGCCTAGTTGGTCCAGACGCCAACGCAACGACACCGTCGGCAATCAAACCTGTGCGTTCAAGCCAAGCGACAGCGATACCTGCTGACGCAGCCCCCGCCGATGGGCCGCAAACGTCGGCGCCCAACGTGCCCTCGGATATCTCGGTCTTCTACGCACTCAACGAGGATCTCGCAGGGCCTGAGGCATCGTATGCGCCGCAGCTTTGGGGAACGGCAGATTTGCACTACGTCTTGGCCGCCAAAGACATCGATGAGTGGAAGACCGTGCACTGCTGCGCCACCGTAACGAGTGAGAGCAAGCGAAAACCTTGGACCGATTCCTCCCTTGCGCTAGATCCACCGGCCCTGGCCAAGCGCCCGGAGCCGAGTGTCAGGTTTCATGCCCTTCCGGGATTTGCCGAAAGCCCAAAGAGCTACGAAGCATGGGCAAAGGCCCTAAAGAGCCATCTGTACAAAGAGTGCAGCCTGACCCTCTTTAAGTGCGCAAAGCTCAAGCTGACCTCTACCTTGGGCGAAGACGAAGCCGATTTTCGTTTGCGAGTTCGCGATGCGGCACACGAGAAGCGCGACTTGGCCATAGAAAAACTCCGAGTTTCGTACGGCAAGAAACTCGCGAAGCTTCAAGGCCAAATCGAACGTGCCGAGGAAAAGCTCGATCGAGAAAAGACCCAGCTTGGCGATGCCAAGATGAACACGGCTGTCTCGGCAGGCACTACCGTCCTTGGAGCGCTCTTTGGTCGCAAGATGGCTAGCATCGGCAATGTGAGGCGAGCTGGGAGCACGGCGCGGCGAGCGTCGAAGGTCAACAAAGAAGCGGGTGATGTCGCGCGTGCAAAAGAAAAACTCTTAGACTATCGCGGTCGTCTCCGCGAGCTGGAAGCCGAATTCCAAGAGGACATTTCAACATCAGCGGAACTCGTGACCGCTGACCAGTACCCGGTTACCACCAAAATACTTCGCCCACGCAAGTCGGATATCGAGGTTGACCGAGTCGCGCTCCTGTGGCGCCAGCGAGAATCCTAGCGTTGCTTGGTTGGCGAGCGGCTCCGTTGACGAGGAGCCCAAGTTGGCGTGCGGCTCCGTAGACGTGCGGCTCCGTAGACGTGCGGCAAGTTGACGAGGAGCCCAACGTTGACGAGGAGCCCAACGTTGACGCCTAGCGCAGAGTCTCGGGGGCATCGCTAATCATCAGCGGTGTCTTCTTGGAACCTCCCAGACGCAGGCGCATTGGAGGCCCTTGCCGGTACCCTGAGACCTGGTCGGCACCATCAGGATCCGGCTCGTTGACACCTTGCCCCAGAACAGCAACGAACTCACCTGCCTCCAAAACTCCCTCCCGGTAACGAAGAGTCTTGTTGAAGAGCCAGCCCTTGCCTTTGCGCCCGTGGGATTTGAGAAAATTCGTTTCGCGCACGGTGGGCTCATGAAACGTACCCGACTTGGTTTGAGAGTCGAGTGTTATCTCCAACTCAGCACCTTCCGGACTCACGATGGCTAGGCCAGTTTCATCTCTAAGCATGAAATCCTGCCCCTTGAATTCTCGAATGACCACTTCCCAAGAGCCCATGCCGCCCGTCGCCGAGTACTCTTCAACGAGAATTTCGTAGCACGCGCAAGGCCGCCCTGTAAGAGGAGTTCTCAGGGGTTCTCCTAGGTACGAGAGCGTCCCCACAATCTTCGCCGCCTCACCTTCTTTGAAGGCATCAATCATGCGACGAGGTGCGCGGCGAAGTAGCTGCCTCGCCCTTGGGGGCTCCACGAGAAAATGCGACGCCAGCCCAATTATCGCGCCGCCACCGAGGACGATCGCCAGTATCTCGAATAGCGCCACGGGATGAGTCTAGCTACGGGCTGCAAGAAAGACTTGGTTCCACGTCTGTCACAGCAGGCATCCGGCATCGAAGTTCCTCGCCAGCAAGGCTTTCCATTCCGGAACCCTGCGACCCCAGGCTGAATGACTGTCCGGGGGCAAAGGACCTGGGATGATTGGCGATTGGCCAGAAACCGATGGAGCCGCCCCACGCTCGAATGACAAACCAAGCTACTGTTTTTACTGGCCTTTATGAGGATGCCGGACAGGCTAGCGGTCTGCGGCAGAGCATCGGGCCCCTGGGATCCCCCGCTGCAAGGCGGGGATTTGGGATGGCCTAGAGATTGCTGATGTAGGTCTTACCTAACTTTCGACAAGGATTCTCTCCATGGTTGTGCACGCATCGCTTCGAACCCTCCTGCTCATCGTCCCAGCATTGCTTCTGTGTCTTGGCGGCGATGCCGAAGCACAGAGGCAGCGCACCACGAAGGCGAAGACGACGAAAGCTCGCACAGCAAAGACGGCTCGCACGACGGCGAAGAAATCGACGGCCCGCACGCGGACCACCAAGGTAACGCTTGCAGCGACTCGAGGTAACAAGGCCAAAACGACAGCGACCAAGGAATTAGTCTCGGCCAAGCCCGCCACCAAGACTAAGACTACTTCTGAGACTTCGACGAAAGCGAAAACAACTGCCGCAAAGCAGAAGGCGAAGGCAACCGCAAAGGCGAAGACCGCTGCAAAGGCGAAGGCAACCGCAAAGACGAAGGCAACCGCAAAGGCGAAGGCAACCGCAAAGGCGAAGGCAACCGCAAAGGCGAAGGCAACCGCAAAGGCGAAGGCAACCGCAAAGAAAGCGTCTGATTCCAAGGGAGAGCCTCTCACTCAGAGCCAGCGCGAACAGATTGCCATCAAGCGTGTCCTCGGCCGAGGCGAGACACTAATTCGATCCACCCCGTTCAATGGAGACACCGCAAATCCCATAACCGGTTTGGGCCCCATCGAGGTCCAAGTACGCCAGAGCAACGCTGGTGGCGGCGGACGCATCAAGCGCTTCTTTCAACTATTCTCAACCACAGCAGAGCGCACCCACTTGGTGATGGTCGATGGCAAAGGCAACGCAACGAAGCTCAGCAGCCGGGCAAACTCTCCCCTCTTTCGACTCTTTCATGGCATCGCAAACACCATTCCTCTTCGCGAACTCGCCCACGATATTGTGAACTCCAGTGGTGTTCGAGACGGGCTCTTCACGGCGATTCTAGGCGGAGCGGCCACCGCTTGGAATCCTGTCGGCACGGTAGGAATTTTCCGAGGAGCGCAGCTTATGATCGAAGGCCTGAAGCGACGAACCGAAGCACGTAACACGGTGTTTGAAGGAACAGTCAGGTGGGCCAATCGCATGGGTAAGAAAGGCTCCTACCCAAATCTTGTAAACACCTATCGTCACTACAAGACGCAACTTCAAAAGACCAAGCCGGGCACGCAACCAGCGACGCTTAAGAACTTTGCTGAGAACCTTGCCGGCAGCGGACTGTAGGTCACAGAGCGCTAGGAAGCCCCCCAACCACCGCCACCCGGCGTTTCGATGCGCAGTCGCTGGCCCGGTTTCATGTCGAAGCTGGCCTTGCTACCAACGTCAGTTCCGTCAAGCAGATTGCGCCCAGCCTTGCCCGATGCGCCGCCTTCGAGACCAAAGGGTGCTAGCGCGCGTCGTTCTGAGATCATCGATACCCGCAGAGGAGCAAGTGCCTCTATTTCGCGAACAACGCCATCTCCGCCTCGGTGCATGCCCTCGCCCCCAGAGTCTTGACGCAGGGAAAACTCGCAGAGCCTCACAGGATAGCGTGACTCCAAGATCTCCGGGTCGGTGATACGCGTGTTGGTCATGTGGGTGTGAACACCGCTAGCTCCCGGTGCATCTGGCGTCGCTCCTGCTCCACCTGCAATGGTCTCGTAGTACCCAAAGCTGTCATTGCCAAAGGTGAGGTTGTTCATCGTCCCTTGCGATGCCGCGCTCAAACCAAGCGCTCCCAATAAGACGTCAACCACACGTTGTGAGGTTTCGACATTCCCCGCAGCTACCGCAGCACCAACGGATGGATTCAGAATACTTCCGACGGGTATCCGCAGATCAATCGCACGCATGCACCCGGCGTTCAGGGGAATATTTGCACCGACCATACATCGCAAAACATACATGACGGCAGCAACGGTAACCGCAGTAGGCGCATTGAGGTTGCCGTTCACCTGCGCGCCCGTCCCCGCAAAATCGATCTGCATCGAAGAGCCTTGGATTCGAACGCAGACCTCGATGCGTGCTCCTTCGTCCAGTGAATCTGCAAAGCGGTGGTCACCGTCGCGCAAGGCTTCGATACTGGCGGCGACTTGCGCAGCAGCATTGTCCTGCAAGTGCCCCATATAGGCCAAGACCAGTGCCTGTCCGCGCTGGGCGATGAGCTGTGAAAGAAGGCCAGCGCCGGTTTGGTTGGCGGCGATCTGTGCGTTTAGATCGGCAAGGTTGTCGGCAATTGCACGCGCCGGATGCGGACCACTCGCGAAGATGGAGCGGATGCGCTCTTCGTCAAATACGCCATTTTCAACCAGCGGTATGGCCCGCAAGACAATGCCCTCTTCATCCAAATGCGATGAGAAGGGCGGCATAGAACCGGGTGTTGTGCCACCAACATCTGCGTGATGACCGCGACTGGCGGTAAAGAAAACAAGCGTGCCGTCGTCGTCGTGCACAGGCGTGACAACCGTGATGTCGGGCAAATGAGAACCACCGAGATTGGGATCGTTCGATGCGTAAACCGAGCCAGGTAGTGGATGCGGATGACGCTGGAGGATTCCGCGAATCGATTCCCCCATCGCCCCGAGGTGCACGGGGATATGAGGAGCGTTGGCGACCAACTCCCCTTGTGCATCAAAGATGGCGCACGAGAAATCGAGACGCTCGCGAATGTTGGTCGACACAGCAGTATCGCGAAGCGCGTGTCCCATTTGTACGGCAATGGACATGAAGAGATTGTTGAAAATCTCCATGCGAATTGGATCCGCTCGAGTGTCGTCTTCTTTGGGTTGGGCAACCAGGGGCAGCTCATCGTTCAGGACCAGCCGATTGCCGTCATCCAAGCGAGCAACAAACCCTGCCTCCAGATTCAGTGTCCCGGTGTCATCGAGAAGCAGAGCCGGACCACGTAACTCAACTCCCGACTCTAGCTGTTCGCGACCAAAGACCGGCGTGTCCGCAAAGCGGCCTTCTCGCCATTGTTTGTGCATCCGAAGAGGCACCAAGGAACGCGGCGATGATGGGCGCTCCGCTTCTTGGGAGATGCTCTCGGCATCCGACGTTGCTTCCACGCGCAACACCGCCATCTCAACCATGTGGTCCTTGCGATACCCGTAGAGCGTCTGATGAGAGTCGGCAAACGCCTGTGATGCACCCGGCCCGGCCTCGACCGTGATGGTTGAATCGGTTCCTCGATACCGCAAATCAAGGCGGCGAATGCAGCGCACCTCTTTGGCTCCTTCGGCGTGCAAGATCGCCCTTCCCTCGGTCTCCAAAGCAACAAAAGACGCCTCTAGCTCATCTTGCCGAGAGAGTTCCAATCGTCCCGCGTCTGCTTGCCCATGCCAGCTGAGGCCCGCCAGGCCCATTCCATACGCCGAGAGAACTCCGGCGAGTGGATCCACAAGAATAGAGCGCACGCCGAGTTGCCGAGCGACCGCACACGCGTGCTGGCCGCCGGCGCCGCCAAAGACCACCATCGCAAAGTCCCGCAAGTCCCTCCCCTTGGCAACGGTCACCTCGCGAATCGCCGCTGCCATATTTGCATTTGCGATATCGATAAAGCCAGACGCGATGTCCATCGCACTCGCCTGAAGGCCCCGTGACGCAAGAGACTCCCGAATTTCTCTTAGTTTCTCATGCACGGACGCGCCAGCGAGCGAGAATGGAAAGCGATCGTCAACCACGCGGCCAAGAGCCAAATTGCAGTCGGTCACGGTAAGTGCAACCGCCTCCCGATGCCCGTAACAGAGCGGCCCTGGGTGCGACCCTGCGCTCTCTGGGCCAACCTGCAGGCGAAAGCCGTTGTCCTCACAGATCGACCCACCACCAGCCGCTACGGTGTGAATGCTCATACTCGGCGCTCGAAGCCGCACTCCCGCGATCTCGCTTTCATACACTCGCTCAAGTTCGCCGTCGTAGCAGCTCACATCCGTTGAGGTACCACCCATGTCGAAGCCAATGGCCCGAGGAAACCCCGCCGCCTTGGCAATCTCGGTATAGGCGATGACACCGCCTGCTGGCCCCGATAGCACAGCGTTCTTTCCACGAAAGCGACTGGCACTTGTCAGCCCGCCGCTCGACTGCATGACCTGCAGATTGCTACCAGGCAACTCATCTCGGAGTTCTTCTAAGTAGCGACGAATGATGGGAGTGAGGTAGGCATCCACAACGCTGGTATCGCCCCGGGCTAGCATGCCAATCTCAGCACTCACCTCTGAGGAGCGTGAAACGTCATCAAAACCGACCGAGCGGGCCATCGCCTCAACCTCGCGTTCCAAACTGTCGTTTTGGTAGGAGTGCAAGACCACAATTGCCAAACTCGCTAGACCGCGTTCTCGAAGCCCTTTGAGATGAACTAAGAGTTTATCGGAAGGCGACTGAAGGACGTGCCCCTTGGAATCGAGCCGAGCGTCAATCTCTAGAACTTCCTCGTAGAGCATCTCTGGCTTCACAATGGCAAGAGAAAACAGGTCGGGTCTAGCCTGCGTCCCAATTGCGAGTAGGTCTCGAAATCCGCGAGTGATGAGGAGTCCCGTTCGTGTGCCTCTCCTCTCCAGAAGTGCGTTCGTTGCAAGCGTTGTCCCCATGCGAATGTCGCACGCGGGAATCGGCGCGTCGGCCGCAATTCCAAGCAGAGTTCGAATGCCCACAAGCGGAGCCCGGTCTGAGGACAAGACCTTGACGACATGAAGAGCACCCGTGGGCGCCACGCCAATGCAGTCGGTAAAGGTGCCTCCTCGGTCGATCCAGAACTGCCAGCGCTGCTCCATGGACTCATGGTACCTGCCCGCATGCGGATCGGATATGGTGCGCGAAATGAGACTGCCGCTTCCCATCGACTCGCAGCTGGCCGAAATCGCCGCGGCTGTGCAATCCCATGGGGGTGCCGTGGTTGTTGCCGAGCCCGGCGCGGGCAAGACGACGCGCGTGCCAAGCACGCTCCTCGACGCCATCAACACGCCAATCGTCTGCACCCAGCCTAGGCGGATTGCGGCTCGCCTGAGTGCCAAGCGCGTTGCAGAGGAACGCGGGAGCCGCCTTGGAGCCGAAGTTGGGTACGAAGTTCGCTTTGACCGCAAGATCAGCAAAGCCACACGTCTGCGCTTTGTGACCGAGGGACTCGCGCTCCGGCAATGGCGAACGTTGACGTCCAGTCCACACGTTTTGATCTTGGATGAGTTTCACGAGCGTCACCTCGATGCCGACATGCTGCTCTCACTCGCTGCGCAAGAGCGAAGTCGGGGCACCGATCTTGGCCTTATCGTGATGTCGGCGACGCTGGATGCGGGCCCGATTTCGGAATTTCTTGGCGGGCTGCCAATCATCGAAAGTGCAGGTCGTCAGTTCCCCGTCGAGATGGAGTATCTCCCACCCAGAGATCAGGAACCGCTTGAAACAACCATCTCTCGAGCAGTAAGAGAAGTACTTAGAGACGAAGACGACACTGGAGACGTCCTCGTATTTCTCCCCGGGCTTGCAGAAATTCGACGCACACAAGAGAAGCTCCAACTACTGGCAAGCCAGCACGATTTGTTGCTCTTGCCGCTACATGGAGGTCTTGCCCCAAAGGAACAGGACCTGGCGGTTGCGCCAACACCGAAGCGCAAGGTCGTACTTGCCACCAACGTTGCAGAAACGTCGCTCACCATCGACGGCGTTACCACGGTTGTAGATAGCGGTACCGCCCGAGTCGCGCGACACTCTCCATGGACTGGTCTCGCGAGCTTGCAGGTGGAAGCTATCAGCCGGGCAAGCGCCAAACAACGCGCTGGACGTGCGGGTCGTACGAGAGCTGGACGCTGTGTGCGCCTCTACTACGAGCATGAGCTCAAAGGACGACGCGAGTTCGACTCGCCAGAGATTGTTCGAAGCGACTTGGCAGCACCCACGCTGCAACTCGCCGCCGCCGAAACTTCTATGGCTGACATTGCATGGCTCAGTCCACCGCCAACCGCAGCCCAAGAGTCGGCGAATGCGCTTCTTTGCAGCCTCGGTGCTATCGACGGGAACCACGCGATAACGCCCATGGGGCGCCGTATGAGCGAGGTGCCGGCACATCCGCGACTTGCCCGATTGGTGCTGGAAGGGGCCCAGCTCGGTGTGCCCCGCAGTGCAGCTCTCGCGGCGGCTCTACTTTCCGAGCGCCCCCTCCGCCATTCCCAACGCCGGGGCCAAGAGGCAGAAGCCAGCAGCAGCAGCGACGTTCTCGACGATCTGGATGCCCTGGCAGAGCTTGAACACGGTGGCTTTCGTGGCAACGTCGCTCGGGCGGCCGGAGTCGATCTCCAGGTTGCTAAGAACATCTCTAAGAACGCAAAGCAATGGCTGCGCGCGTTTGGACAACAGAACGACGAGCAACGTCTCGATGTTGAGCAGAGAGAGCAAGCGCTAAAGCTCGCCCTGCTGGCGGGTTTCCCGGACCGCGCAGCACGCCGGGTCCGGCCCCGCGGAGAATCGCTACTGCTTTGCGCAGGTGGTGCTGTCACCCAGTCGCGAAGCAGCGCCGTGCTCGAGGCAGAGTACGTGCTCGCCATTGACGTCGAGTCCCGAGGGCAGCGCTCCCTTGTGCGAGTGGCCAGCGAAATTGATCCAACGTGGCTTCTCGATTTGCCTGGCGTTCGCGATGTGGATGAACACCGATTCGAGGCTGAGGGAGACCGAGTGGTTCGCCGAACCGGCATCTACTACGGAGACATCGCCATTGACGAAGAGAGCATCGTAGATCCGAGTCGACTTGACGAAGAGACCGCCAAGGCGACGCTTCGAGAGGCCCTTCTCGCTGGCAAGCTTGTGCAAGTTGTCGACGCGAATGAACTTGCTGCGTATCGGTTGCGCCACGAGTTTGCAGCAAAACACGCTCCGGAACACTCGTGGCAAGACATAAGCGACGCGATGGTTTGCGATGCTCTCCTCGCAATGAGCCCTCGGCCAACTCGGCTAGCTGACTTGCGCGGAATCTCTGTGGTGGAAGCTGTGCACTGGGCGCTAACCGCTGAAGAGCGCGGCGCCATGGATCGTTTTGCTCCCACGCACATTGCGATTCCGGGGCGCAAACGCGTGCAAGTGAATTACGAGGTCGATCGGGCTCCTTGGATTGCGAGCCGCCTACAAGATTTTTTCGGGGCGACGGAGGCCCCGAGTGTGGCTGAAGGACGGGTGCCTCTTGTGCTGCATCTCCTCGCGCCCAATCGCCGGGCCGTGCAGGTCACAACTGACCTGGCAGGCTTCTGGGAGCGACATTATCCCGACCTTAGAAAACAACTCATGCGGCGCTATCCCAGGCATTCGTGGCCTGAGAAGCCCTAGCTCAGGTCACACTCCTCGGCTACTCTCGCCGCGTGGTTCACCTCTTCTATGGAGACAGTGCGCGCGACGCTTTTTCGCGGTTCAACAAACGTGGCAAGCACATCGTCTTTCGCGAAGCGCTGCTCGCAGGCCCGGCCGCACTTCCCTCTGAATCGTGGCACGAGCAGCGCGCCCGGTTTCTCGCCGACGCCTATCAGGCGAATTACGAGACATGCCTTGCCGAGGGCACGGAATTTGAAGAGGAACTCCGAGCTCTCGACGAGAGCGACGAACTCGTGTGCTGGTTTGGTCGCGATCTGTTTTGCCAGATTGCTCTTATCTACGTATTGGTGCGCCTAGGGGAAATTCGCACGTCGAACATTTCACTTGTCTGCCCCGCTGACACCAACGAAGACGTGTACTGCTTTGGCGACGTTGCCCCCGCAGAGATGAACGACCTCTTGCATGCGCGAGTCCCCCTGGAAACGATCGACTTTCAACATGCGGCCATCGCTTGGCACTTCTACGCTAGCGACGATCCCGAGTGCCTCAACGCCGTTTTCGACGGTTCGATCGAGGTAGGTTCCCGCTTTGCGGAAGCATTGGAGCAGCACGCGGCACGCTTTCCATCCACTCGAGACGGACTTGGCGTAACCGAGAGAGCCATCTTGCTCTCGGTGCACCAAGAGCCTGCGCCGTTCTCAGAAGTATTCCGACATGTGTCGAATCGAACGCGGCACATAACCTGGGGCGATGCACAGATTCGCAACATCTGCGAGCAACTCATCCATTGCGAGCCTCCGCTATTGTCAGTTGCGCGTGACGATGGCAAGCCCGACGTATATGCACTCACCGCTGCCGGCACGAGCGCCCTCGAAGGTGCCGACAACCGTCCAGCAATCTTGCGCCCGGCGCATTGGCTCGGAGGCTACGAAGCGTCCCAAGACACGCTTTGGTCTTGGGACTCTGATGCCCGGCGAATCGTCTACTCAGGAACGTAGATTCGATTGCCAGCAATGTCGTGACAGCCGGCGGCATTGCAGCTGCCCATGTTGTCGGCGATGGCAGTGTTCATTGGCAGCGTATTGGGGCAACGCGATGCTGTGGCTTGAATCGGGAAGGCGACTGCTTGGCTGGTGTAGAAGTTGCCGTTTTGCGCGGTCACCATTTTCACCTCAAGGCCGTTGGCATCCGTGTAGAGAACCGTTCCGCCCGCCAATGGTGTTGTGCCATTAATGTCGGTGTACGCGGTTCCTGCCAATGTCCACAAGGGGACGTCTGCGGTGTTGCCGTCGTGACAGCCACCGACAATGCAAGAGAGGCCAGGATTGTGTTGGCCAGCACCGTTCGGCAATACCGATTCTTCGCAGTCAGGGTCTGACGGTTGTGCATCAGCGCCACCAACATTACTCGCATCAAAGGCCGCGACCGCTGCGTCGTTTGTTCCGGCGTTGGGATCTTGCTCAGAGAAGTCGCCGACCTTGCATGACGGCGCCATGGCCAGAACAAGAGGGAGAGCAAACAAGGAAGCACAAGCTAGGCGACTCATAAGGCCATAGTATCCCGATTTGTCACTGTTGAATCCAGCATGAAACGCCGCGGCGCAGTACCCAGGCTGACGGCGCGCGTCAATTGCCTAGAGCAACGAGCACTAGGCCCAAAGGCGCCCGTACAACGAATGCCCGACAAGGAGCAGCGCATACGCGTGGAGATCGCCGCCATTTTCGCGCAGAACACCAAAGTTGAAATCGAGTGCAGAGAGACCGTCCTCACAGCGCTCGACCACTTCTGCCACCCTGTGTTCACCCAGAGTATTGTCCGCGATCGCCGCGAGATCAGAGTGAATGACTTCGAGCCGACTTCGCGTCATGGGCTCCGCTTCGCTGATTGCCGCATCATCGATCCACTCGAGCAGCATGCCAGCGAGTTTGCGAGTGTCTACAAACTGGTCACTTTCGTTCTCGCTCGGGGCGACAATTCCGACCATCGCCGGGTGCACGCGACGTGTGCTGCGGTTGCCCTTTAGGAGTAGCGCCTCTGGACAAACGTTGTTGTGCGCCAACCCAGTTGCGTGCAAACGGGCCACTTGACTGGCGACCAGGTAGCCCAAGCCAAACGCCTCTTGCGGCTCGAGCACGTGCCCGACAAGGTCTTGGCCAAAACGGGCGTCTTCAACATGCTCACTAAGAAGAAGTAGTATTCCACTGTCGGAATCGTAGATGACTCGATGGAGTGGAGTCATGAGCCCCTGTCGCGCGGTTCGCAACGCAGGCTGAAACTTTGTCATCCACTTCTCGGCAATAAGAACCCGATCGACATGAGCCGAGAGGTCTAGAGCCGTCACGATTTTGGGGTAGACGTTGGCGTCTGGGAACTTTCCCGAAGCAAGCAATTCGGGGTCGGGCGCAGCGGAGAAAATCGCATGCCCCTTTACGCGTCCCAAGCCTCGGTGAAGCTGGTAGCCCTGTTTTTGAAGGATGCGATCGACAGTTGCAATGAAGTCCCCGGTAACAGACTTGTCAGGGCTGCCCTCGCCGATCAATTCGAGACGACTGTCATTGTCGCCATAGCGCATGGTGACTTTGAACGAGGACGTTCGCCGGCGATCGCGCTGCAGCTTTGGCAAAACATCGCGCAGTGCGATGATGACCTCATCTGCGCTCTTGGGACGCAAATCGGGCGAACGCTGCATGCAGTGCTCGATAATGGGGCGCACCACTACCGGGACACTGTCGGGATACGGAATATAGGAGCGCTCGCCTCGAACAACGCCCTCGCTCACTTTGAGCAGAAGACTCCACATATCCTCAGCTTCGCCATATGGGAGCTGTTCTGTGAAGAGCGCGAAGAGAGCAGTGCCGAGTGCATAGATATCGAGACTCGGGAGAATCGGCGACTCCATGAGTGCCGAGTCCAAAATCTCGGGAGCCAGAGAGTATCCAGGCGAGCCAAAAATTCGGCCCTGAAACCGCTTCTTATAGTTTGTCCCCTCAACGTCGGAGAGCTTCATCACCAGGTCAAAATCAAAGAGGCTTGCGGTCTCAAGCTTATCGTCGACCAGAATATTTCTTACGGTGAAATCGCGGTGCAGGAAGCCCGCTCGGTGCATCGAGGACAGGCCGCTTATCGCCTGCATAAGCAGCTCTACTTTGCGGCGCGCACTAAGCTGTCCCCGCGCAATCACTTCGCGAAGTGTCCCGGACCGCAAGGGCGTGACAATCAGGTAATTGTCGGCAATGCGTGTCGAGACGTAGGTGGGCAAGAGGTGGGGAGACGCTATCTCCGCCACGCTATCCACGTTCTTCATCACCATCTCGTGCTCTTGTCGAGCAGAGGGGTCGGTGCGCAACTGAAGCAAGAAGTCGGGGTGAAAGACTTTTCCCACGACCGCTTGCGTTTGCGCTTCGGGCCCCATGCGGCGGCCCATCAGAAAGACGGTTCCCATGCCGCCGTGACCAAGCTCCTTACCGGTCGTGCGGTAGAAATACTGGCCGCACCGGAAAACGATGCCGGCTTGTTCCAGATCATCCGACTCGACCTCGGCAAATGGCCGGGATGGCTCCCACTCTCTTGATTGGTCCACTGCCACGTTAATTGCCCGACAACTGCCCGTCCGCCTCGTCCAAATCGATTGTAGGGGCCCTGCCAAGGTCACAGCAACCCGTATCTTCCTAATAATAACAAATAGTTAAATTGCCCGCCACGAAACCCAAACGCAGGACCCAAATCGCGGCGGCGGCATATTGTCGCAATCTTTCATATGTGAGCCACAGCCGTGGTAGCACCGGCTTCGATGTTGTCCTCAAAGGCTGTTCGCTACCCGGGCTGTGCGCTCTTGGCCCTTGGGCTCGCCCTTGGAGTGTCGTCCTGCAGCAAAGACGCCGCGGAGGAGACCCCTGCAAAGCCTGCCGCGAAACCCGAAGCGCCGAAGGTCTCGGCCCAACCGCCTAGCGATCCAGCTCCCGCCAAAGCTGCTCCGGCCGCTGCGCGTCCCGAAGGTCCTGTTGGAACCATTGCGGGCAAGGTCACACTCACAGGTGAGATTCCCGAGATGCCTCTGCTGCGACGCGGCTCGGATCCAGCGTGCGACAATGGCGAACTCCGCGCAGAGACCATCACCGCAGACAAAAGCGGCGGACTCGCCAACGTATTGGTTCGCATCAAGCCTGGGACCGTTCCCGCCTGGACTCCCAGTGAGGCCATCGTTGTGGATCAAACCGATTGCATGTACCGACCGAGGGTTACCGGTGGCGTTCGAGGCCAAACCGTCGAAGTGCGCAACAGCGACAAAACCACACACAACGTGCACGCGCGCCATCTACCACTGGGCAGGCGACAGGGCATTGATACGATCGTGAACCGAGCACAGCCCTCCGGTGTTTCGATGAGCTTTGAACTTGGAGACGAGCCCGTCGCAAAACTCAAGTGCGACTACCACGGCTGGATGCAAGGCTACGTCGTTGTTAGCGACAACCCCTACTTTGCAGTTACCGGTGCAGACGGTTCCTTCAAACTCGAAGGCGCCCCCGTCGGCTCACAGACGATTGAGTTTTGGCATGAGTACTACGGCCTAAAAGAAGCAACTGCGGAGGTCGCAGCAGATGGCAGTGTCACCCTGGATGCGAGCTTTGATGCCGCCGCCGACGATCCCATGGGAGCTCAGGGCAAGTGAGTACCGCCGTCGCAGAACCGATTCGTGTGAGTCCTCGTGACTTGGTCGCCTTGGCCAAGCCGGGCATTTTGATCTTTGCCTTGATGACTACGGCCGGCGCGATGTCGCTCGCGCCCGGCGTCGTCGAACCATCGCTGTGGATTCCCTTGTTCATTGGGACGGCGCTCATCGTTGCATCGGCGAACTCGCTGAACATGTACCTTGAGCGAGACATTGATTGTCACATGGCTCGCACAAAGAAGCGGCCATTGCCTGCAGGACGTATGGATCCGCAGGTGGCGCTTGTCTTTGGTCTCATCAACGTTGCCATTGCGGTTCCAGTTCTCACATTTGGTGTCAACGCGCTCACCGGCATGTGTGGAGTCGTCGCGTTTATCAGCTACGTGATGCTCTACACCCCCATGAAGCAGCGCACAACGATAGCTACGATCGTTGGCTCGCTGCCGGGAGCCATGCCAGCCCTAATGGGATGGACGGCGGTGACCGGCCGCTTGGATGCAGGTGGCTTGGTAATTTTCGGAGTCCTCTTCTTTTGGCAAATCCCTCACTTTCACGCCATTAGCCTGTTTCGCAGCAAAGAGTACAAACGGGCCGGACTGAAGATTCTACCGGTTGAATCGGGCCCAGAACTCACACGGGTTGCCATGGTGCTCTACACCGCGGTGCAAGTGCAGGTATCGCTCATGCTCTACCCGCTCGGCGTGGCTGGCAAAATGTACTTCCTAACTGCGGCCATTCTTGGCGGCGCATACTTTCTCTACTCCATCATTGGAGTTCGCAATGGAAATGCGAAGTGGGCTCGCCGCTTCTTTCTCTTCTCCATCGTCTATCTGCCCGTGCTCTTTATCGTCATGGTCATAGACGGAATGGCATAACGTTCGTGTCCGAAGTAACCCAAGCCGACAATCGCGATTTCTTTGGCAAGCCTATCAACTGGCTCGTCCTTGCCATTGCTCTCTGTTTCATTCCCGTTGCTGGCTACATGCTGCAGAGTGGAATGCGTTGGGACGAAATTCATCCCGCACTGAACGCCATGCTCAACGCGAGCTGCTTTGTCTTTCTAGTCGCTGGGCGCTCCGCGATTGCAAAGGGACGCGAGCTTTTGCACCGCCAGTGCATGATCGCAGCGTTTACCGCCTCCAGTGTTTTTCTGGTTAGCTACGTTGCGCGCTTCATCATGAGTGGCACGCATCGCTACGGCGGCCAAGGCTGGGACAAGACGCTATATCTCGTGATCCTCTTCTCGCACATGGTGCTCGCAATGGCACTCGTGCCTCTGGTGCTTCGCAGTATCTATCTGGCCGTGAAAGATGAGCGAGAGAAGCATCGACGGATCGTGAAGTGGACGTGGCCCATCTGGGCGTATGTCTCGCTTACGGGCGTTGTGGTGTACGTGATGCTGTATCAGCTCTAGAAGCCCCCAGAGCAGTCCACCACGGCTCCGGCAGCCCCCGCCAATAGCAGCGGTCGGGCGCGTTCGGGAATTGGGGTTTTGCTCGCGAGTTCCGGATCATAGACAACGTAGGTCGTCTCCGCGTCGACCAACAAGATCCCATCAGCCGGGCGCACAACGTCGGCCAAGAGGCAAAACGATGTGGTGCCAAGGGCCTTGGTTCGCACGCGCACGTCAAGGACGTCATCAAAATGGCCTGGCGCCCGCCACTGAACCGTCTGCTTTACAAGGCGCCAGTCGATGCCACCGGATTTGGAATCGGCTGAACCGAGAATGTGGCGCGCATACTCAAGTGCGGCAATGTCGATGTACTCGGCGTACCGCGCATTGAAGACAATCTCTTGCCCATCACACTCGTGGTAGCGCACACGCAAACGGTAGGTGAATGGCGTCGTCATCGTGCGCAGATTGTATCGAAGAGACCGCGAAGCTGCCCGTGGGCTGCCTTCCTTCTCTAGCCGTGTTCGCGCAATGCCGTCTCCGTCAACGTTACGCAGAGTGCATCAATCGCGGCGCGGTCCGTGGTTTGCGGAATGCTGTAGCGCTTTTCACGATAAATGACGCCAAGACTTCTCTCCTCTTCTTCGGCCCATTCTACAAGTCGCTCGTAGGTCCAGCCCCCAGCGCGTACTTCGAGGATTTCGTCCCGATCGTCGCGCCAGATGTTCACCTGGCCTGTGGTCAAGATCTCTCGCGCCATCTTTAATAGCCGAAAGAGATGAGCGCCGTGTTTGGTGTCATATCCATGAGCGGCTTCCAAAGCGGCACGCGCTGGGTTTCGATGTTTCTTCCAATACTGGTATTTTTTCCAGTCGTCGACCGCATTTTTCCACTGTCGTTCCCGGTCGAGAATCGCTAAGAAATTCTCTGAATACCCGATCGAGCGCCCCGCCGCCTGCCACTTCGCGTCACCGACAATCGACAATTCCGCCATATAGCGAGCCACGCCTTGCATGACAGGCACACGCTCCGACTTATCAAGTCGCGACAGATCGAGTTCCCACTCATCAACAACCTTATTCGCTGCCGCCATTGCCGCTTTGATTTGCCCGGGGTTGATCCCTTCGAAAAGATCAAAGTCTTCTCGGGTGGGCTGTTGTTCCATGGGCGATAGAAGCCAGCGCCGATGCAATTTGATTCTCTGAAGCTGCTGAAAGGCATAGCCCGAAAACGTGTGCTTGCACTTGGCCGAGACAAAGAGTTCTCTGTTCTCACGAAGCTTGCGCCCGATGGGTGTGGCGAGACGAACGTCTTCGTCACGACAAAAGAGCGCGTCGAGTATATTGGGATTCCCGTCCATGGCCAGTCGGCAAAACTTGTTGAGCGCATACACCGAGCCCTCGAGCTTGGTATCCCGCGCAGCGGCAACCTCGTCGCCCTTCAGAAGTTCTCGGAATGGTTCCATGTGGCTTGCCTTGTCGGCTTGCTCAAAAGCGCTAGAGCACCCCAGAAGGTACGCAGCAGGCGGAACGGCCACGCCCTTGAGATCCACATCCGAACGATCGGTATGGATTCCATAGGCGCGCGACCCGGAAACGGTAAGCAAGATCGTGTGTTTGTATAGGTCGAAGTTCATCGGATTCTCATCAGGCGTTTAGGGGATGCCACAGGCGTTCTAGAGGCCACATTTCTCGCGATACCACTCTCGAGCAGTCTCGCTTACGCTCTTGGAAACCTGTTTCCAAGACAGCCCCGCCGCTTCGAGTTCTGCGACCGACTCTTTTTTCACATCGCCAGAAACCCACCGAATGAAGTCGCCCATCGAACGCATCGTGAACTCTCCTTGGCAGGCCTCGGCAACCCCTTGCTCAAGGCGCGCATCGGTCACAACGAGGGCTGCGAACTCTTCCACTCCAGCAACCTTCTCCGGAGCAATTTGAGCCGCCTTTTTGCTTCTCGCCGTTCGATGCTTTAGCCCCTTGGCCTTAAATCCAAGCTGAGCAAACGTCTCACTGTCCAGCGGTGCATCACCGAGTTGTGGATATAGAACGATGCCTTCTCCCAGACCGGAAATACCAAAGGTTGCCTTCACCCACGGATCCTCCTCCTCCACGGCCTCGACCATTTGGTTGAGAGTTGCAACCGCCTCTGCCATGTCCTCCGCGTAGTTGATCGTGAGAGCTTCTCCGTGCCACGGAATCACAAAGAGGTCGCGGTGCTCTGGCAGGCGCTTGCGAATTTCTCGGGGACAGACCTCGAGACCACCCGACGAATCCACCATGGCAAACACCGCAAACACTTTGCGATCAATGCCGGTAATCGCCATGCCCGCTTGGACTCCAGGGCCGCACCACTCACCAAAGATCGTCCACCCTGAGTCAATCTCTCGAAAGTAGTCCTCATGGACGCGAACCCACTTGGCAAAGCCGCTGTTGTCAGCGGAGCCTGTGAGAACCTGTGAACGGCTCTGAGGGAACACTCCGCTCGTGTGGCACTGAACCGCCGCATTCGTGCCGTGCAGCTTGATTTTGGCACGATAGAGCACCGAGGGCTTGGGCTCTCCCTGCTCCTCAAGATACTGAAGAGTGCGCACAACGTTGTGCAGAAGCTCGATGCTGCCCCAGGCAACATGCGCAGGAGCATTCGTTGACGAAGAAGTAGTAGTAGACGACTGGGGATCTAGCGAGGTCATGAAAGTACCTTGTGATGCGAGATGCATCGTTACGCCGACAGAAAGTTGTCGTGCGCCGCCAGCTCAACCGAGCCATTACTTTGTACAGGTGCATTCGAGCGAGCGCAACAGAAACTGTTGTGAGCCCTCGCCCACAACAATGCGCTCACAACAATGCGGCCGATTCCCGCTACGCGAAACTATGGCAAGACCGCATCGGCGCGCAGCAGCGGCGCGCCTTGATTGATCCAAGCGAGGATGCCGCGATAGTGATTGGAGTTGATCGTCCAGAACACGTTGGGATGGTTCGGTACGTCCTCGTACACCGGGTTTTGCAAAAGCGGCGAAGCCACAGGATCATTCAAGTCAATCCGCGGGGACCCAGCCGGGCTCACCGCATCCATTTGTAGCAGTTCAAGCGTCGCTTCCGCATTGCCAACAAACGGTAAGAAAAAGTCTGCTACGTGGCACGTTGCGCAACCGTCACCGCCTCGTGCAACAGTTTGCAGAATCGGATGAATGTCCTCAGTGAAGCCCAATGCGACATTGGGATCCAAGACGATCGTCGGATCCCCACGGCCGTCCCCATTGAGGTTCGAGGTCACAAACGAAACGCCACCGTCGGGGACAATCACGAAAATCGTTTGTGTGCCCGCTCCATCGGGAAGGGTCACAGTGACGTTGTACTCACCCGGATCGACGTTTAAGAACCCTGCCCTTGCGCGGCGCAAATCGAGTTTCTTTGGCGCTCCGGGAATCGTGTAGTTGTCCAACGCGCTCACGGGCGTTGTGGCACTGGGCGACAGATCGCTGCCGTCGGCGACAACAAAGAACGGCGAACTCACAGAAACCCCAGGGTTCGCAACGGTTGAAAGCGCGAGGTCGGCCGCAGGCAATCCAACAATCGGTAGCGCATCACCATCGCGAAGATCCACCATGACAACGCCCTTGCCGGCTTCTTGGGTCACGCCCACCGCTGTGTACTGGCGAGCAACGCCCTCGGTGGAGGCAATGTACTGATCGCGAACAATCGCAGAAGCCAGCATCTGCAACGCTCCACTTCGCGATGCAACATAGCCTGTCGCCGAAGACGTGAGATAGAAGAGGCTATTGGCCAACACTTCCATGCTGTAGATGCCGTCTCCATCAATGGTCGCCGAAATGGCAGGGTTCACGCCTTCGGTAACGACCTCCGCTCCGGTAACCGCAATCTCAGGAACAGCAAAGTAGTCCAAGACCTTGCCGGTCACCTCGTAGTTCTCAAGCGGCAAGACCGTGCCGGCACTGTCTGCAAGTGGAGCCGCATCCGTTGTATCCGCATCGGTTGGGATATCCGTGGCGTCGACGCCGCACGCTCCAAGCGTGCCGATGACGAGAGAAGAGAGGACAGTTGTGAGGAGTTGGCTCGTAGGTTTCAAGATGAGAGTCTTCCGCTAAGAGATAGGGTCTTTGGCCAAGAGATCGTGAGTCGGCGGCTAAGAGAGTGGGTTCGCGTACTTCATTGTGGCGTCCCTGGGGCTACCTTAAAGCAACGCTTTGCGCCCTGACCACGGTGTTTTCAATTGTGTGCACTTTGCAAACTGGCGGCCTGCCAGTCCCCGCGTGTGCCGGCTCACATCTGTGGCGCAGATGTGGCGTATCTCGCGGCACATGGAGCACTACCCTGATACCCCGAGGACACTGGTGAGGACTGACCCAAGGTGGGGCCAAGAGAGCCCGGATCTGCACTACCGTAAGTGCCTGAAACCAAATAGGATAGCTTGGATCACATCATGCAATGGTAGTGAGTGTACCGACAAGGTCCTACCAGACCACAAAGGCTCACTATGAAACTCGCAACCTTATTCCTCTCCGCTCTCCTGGCATTCACCGTTACTTCGGGGACTGCATGCACTGGAACCATCACCGACGGTGGCTTCGCTGACAATGGTGGCGACGACGGCGATGGTCCTCTCACCCCAGAAGAGGAAGAAGAGCAAGTTGCTCTTTGTATTGGCGACGGTGAAGCAGGCGGTGCTTGTGAAGTGACTGGCGACTGTAACGCCCCGCAAGTCTGCCTTGGCAACGTTTGTGTCGGCCCCCAAGACAACGCTTACACCTGCGACCCAATCGAAGGCATCGACTGCCTCGAAGCTGGTGAGACTTGTGTCAACGGTCTCTGCATCGCCGCTCCTGGTGCCTGCGAGACGCTCGACGATTGCCCACTCGGATTCACTTGTGACGCTGGTACATGTACTCCAAGCCGCGACGGAGCAAGCTGCTCGGATCCCGGCCCAGGACCAGCTCTCGCCGGTACCTACGAGACCGACAGCATTCTTCACCTTCGCGACGGTCTTCCTGGAATTGTTGATGGCATCCTCGACGTAACCGAAGACGCTCGCGACATCATTAACGGTCAAATCGAGCTCGGTCTCCCAGGAGCCATCGAGTTCATCATTGGCGGAATCGTCTCCGGCATCATTCGCCAGTACGTTCCTTCCTACGCCATCGACATCATCAACAACCTCGCAACCGTCAGCGACATGCTCGACGACATGCGAGTTGAGGGAACTCTCATCCTTGAAGGGGAAGCCTGCGACGGCAACTACCGCGCCAGCCACACTTGGGACTACATCACGGTCAACATGAACGGCCGCGAGCTTCGCACAGCTCCTGCAGACCTTCCCGGAGTTGAGAACGACATCGCAGAAGAATTCGGAGCTCGCTACCACTGTGGTGACCTTCTTCTCGACAAGCACCGCATCCAAAACACCATGGCTACCTTGGTTCGATGGATTCTCGACACGGGCATCGAAGCAACCACGGGTCACCCAAATGTTGAGAGCGCTCTCTCAAGCATCGTGAACTGTGACGCTGTCGCAAACGCTGTCGCAAACGCCTGCACCTTCTGCGGCGCTGCGTACACCCCAGCTCGAAACGCTTGTGAAACTGTCGTGCAACTCGGCGTAAACAGGGTCTCTCAAGCAATCGACGAAGCTGCCGTCAAAATGTCTCTCATCAAGCTGCAAGCCGTGATTCCTGTCGGAACCGACGGAAGCCTCGATGATGGCATCTGGTACGGCTCTCTCGTCGGCGGCGACTTCCTCGGTGAACTCGACGCAGACCGTCTCTAAGAGACTCGCGAGCTAGCTCGCAATCTTCGCCCCCGCTGGTACTGCCGCGGGGGCGTTGCTGCTTTCGGGGGCGAGCTTCGGGAGCTTTCTTCGCGAGCCTTCGCCCGCAAAGGCAATCGGCGTTTCCCGAACAACCTGATGAATCTCGGTTTTGCGCCGGCTCCGGCACTCCATTTCCAACAGAATCACCTGAAGTGGCGGCGGCCCGCTTGGAAGAGAGACTACTTGCACTTAGGAGCGAACTTGAATCCGTGGAGGATGCAATCGAGTTTCAGTCCTACGGCTTCTACGAGCCCCGCTATGACTTCGACACATCGAAGGAATACACAGACAGGCTCAGGAAGGTCAGAGCTAAGCAAAAAGACCTGGTTAAGACAGAGAAGGCCGTGTTCAGTCCAAAGGATTGGGTTGTTGATGGAAGCATGGCCAAGGGCCGCAAGATGATGGCTGAGCACGCAAAGCTAATGTTGCGTGCCTTCAACGGGGACTGTGATGCCACGGTCTCTAGAACAAAGTTCGACAATGTACAGAAGCTTGAGAAGCGTATTGAGAAAGTACGCGAGGAGATAAACAAGCTCGGAGCGACTAAGAAGATTGCGATCACGGATGAGTATTTGAGTGAGAAGCTCGCCGAACTGCACTTGGTGCACGAGCATCGCGAGAAACAATACGAGGAGAAGGAAGAGCAGCGCGCCATTCGAGAGCAAATGCGGGAAGAACAGGCTGCTGAGAAGGAAATTGAGAAAGCGACCAAGGACGCTGAGCGAGAGGAGCAGCAGCGAACTGTTGCACTAGAAAAAGCGCGTGCGAAATTCCGGGAGGCCACGGGTGACCAGCTGTCCAAACTTGAAGGGCTGGTTCAGAAGCTCGAAACAGAGCTTGCGGAAGCGATTGACCGTAAGGCGAAGAGCATTGCGAGGGCTCAACTGACACGCTCAGGCCACGTCTATGTGCTCTCCAACGTCGGCTCCTTCGGGGACGGCGTCTACAAGATTGGCATGACGCGACGGTTTGAGCCGCTTGATCGCGTGCACGAGCTTGGTGATTCGTCCGTACCGTTTCGATTCGATGTACATGCGATGATCTATACGGAGGACGCCCCAGCTCTCGAAAACACCCTTCATAAGGAATTTTCTGAGCGGCGTGTCAACAGAGTTAATCTCAGGCGAGAGTACTTTCATGTGACCCTCGACGAAATCCGTCTTGCCGTAGCCAAGCATCACAGGGAGGTGACCTTCGTGACAACGCATGCCGCGGAGGAGTATCGGAAATCAATTTCCTTGGTCACGGGAAGCTAAGATCCAACGAGCCCATCACGCAGTGGAGAGCACGGCCAGGAGCCTTGATGCGCGCCTAGGCGCGAGTGCTCTACGGGCGCACACAGCGCGAAAGCACGATGTCACAACGTTCCGTGGTACCTGCTGTAGTCCATGGCATTGAACGAAATTGAGGTAGCCCGAGTACGTCGCGTTACGAGTCAGTTTCTAGAACGACGAAGGCCGAGGCCCAGCATCCGGACCAGGTTGTTTTGGATGTTCGAATCGAAGACCAAAGCGTGATCGTTTTCGAGATTCGGCCGGTCTGGAACGATCCAACCGAGGCAACCGAACCGAAGATTGCCCCAATGACCGACCCCGTCGCCTCAGATCGGGCTCCGCGTTTGCTAGCGGCTATTCGATCGCGCGCAAGTCCTCGCGATCGCGCTCTAGGGAAAACACCGGCGGCTGTCCCAGGGGTGCGTCGACAACGACGCGCGTTGGCCCGGCAAATTGCTGACCGCTCCAGACGTGAAACCAAGTGCCCGCGGGCAAATACACGTCCCGAGTCACCGCAGCTTCGCGAACCACAGGCGCTACCAATAACTCGGGTCCAAGCATGTACTGTTCGGAGAGCTCGACCACCTGGGGGTCGTCGGGAAACTCGAGCAGCATGTGGCGCACCAAGGGCACGCTGTCGACCTGCGCCTCTTCGGCCCACTGAGCGAGTTCTGGCGCGAGGGCGTCGTGCACGTTCACAAAGCGGCGAAAGTGATCGGTGGTTTCGGCATCGCTATCCCAGGCCCAGTTTTCGTCGCGAAACGCGCCTTCGTGGGTGCGCATGATGGGTGTGAACGCGCCGAGTTCTGTCCAGCGCATGAAAAGCTCTTTGGTACTCGGTGCCTCGTGGGAAGAAAACCCCGCAATGTCGTGGGTGACGTAGGGAATGCCCGAGAGACCGAGGTTGATCATCGCCGGCACAACCGTCGGCAAGCCATCGGTCTCAGAAAAACTCGTCTCTTGATCGCCGATCCAGTGAATCTGCGAATACGCGTGTACCCCTGTCCAACCCGAGCGCGCGATCACCGCGTAGTCACCGCCGGGTCGCAGATCCTCCATCACCTCACGCCACATGCGATGCCACTCGATGGGATAGATGTTGTGTGCGTCGAGGCCGCTGGTACCGTCAGAGAGCACAGCGTCCATCGGCAGCCATTCGCCGAAATCGGCCATAAAACCGTCGATACCGTGGTCTTCGATCATGTTTCGAAACGCGGTTTGCACGTAGTCGCGAGTCTGCGGGTTGGTGAAATCAGGTTGAGATGCCCGCCCGTTGGGAGCATTGGTCACATAGGTCTCGCCGGCCTCATCCATGATCAACATGCCCTTGTCTTTCATGAACTCGAAGTGGTTGGGCAGAGCGGGGTCGACAAAGGGATTGGCGTACGCAAGAAAGCGAATCCCGCGATCGTGCAGGATACCGATCATCTCTTCGAGATTTGGGTAGCGCTCGTCATCAACCTCCCAGCGGTACTCCACGCCTTTGCCGCCATCGGCATTGAGACGCTCACCGCTCCAGTCTTGCGTCCAAACCACGCCAAAGGGAATATCAGCCGCGGCCAAGGCATCCACTTCGGCCATCACTGCATCGCGCCCGCCCTGCGCACTTATCCATAGTTGGTAGCCCCACTCTGGTGGCTTTGCCGGGCGACCGATGTGCGTGCCGAGTTGAGAAATGACATCTTTGGGGGTCGGGCCGTGAAAGACTACGAGCTCGAGGGGACGCGAATCGACCACTTCGAGCCAAGCGACGTCTGGGTTGCTCTTACACAAATCGACTTCAACTCGGCGATCGGTCTCGAGCAAGACGCCCGTGCCCATGGCATCGAGGTAATACGGCATGGGGAAATAGCTTGTATGGAGATCGCCCGTTAGGACGCGCGGTCCACCAACCCGACCAATGCCCTGCTCGGAGACGAAGAGCGAGAAGGCTTCGCCGCGCTGGTTGGTCGCGTTGTACTGCTCGCCAAAACCGAGAAAGCTCGCTTCTTCTCCGCAAGCGACGGGTACCGCAAGCGCGTCAGCTTCCGCATCCACGTCCCCTTCGAGAGTGAAACGCACGCGCGTTTTGTCGGGCCCCTCGGAGCGCACTTCGACCAGTGCCCCGCGCCCCTTGCCGCTGATCTCAAACTGCACCAAACTCTCGCTAGCTTCGAAGGCACTGCGATTGTTGAGTGCGACTTCTTCTGATGCGCTGCGTTTGAATTCCCAGATTCCGAGAGCCCCGAGCGTTTCTTCATCAAACGTTCGAAGAGTGAACGCCTCTCCCGCAGCCATGGCCCACAGTTCGCGCTCTCCTTGATACAAGCGAATGCGCCCTGTTGACGAGACCTTGACCACGACTCCGTTGTCGAGCTCATAGCTCTCACTTCCCGGCCCAGAACAGGCAATGCAGAGAAGCGAACCCAGGAAAGCAAGAGAGGCGAGACGAACGGCAAACATGGGGCGCATCATAGGGCAGCGGCGCCTCTGGACAAGCACGAAAGCTCGCCCTCCGCTTGCGCAAATCGGCCTGGCTTGCCTAGGCCAAGCCAGGCCAGGCCACCCATGTCCGCTTATTCGAAGACGATGGTCTGTCTTGTTGTCCTAGACCAAGACGTGGTCGAGAGAGGTCCGCTAGCAGCAGATGCGCGAGACCGCAGTCGACTCTCGATCCGGTCGGCACCAAGGGCCTTCGCCACTGAGAAAGTTCAGTATGCGCACTTGCCAGGCACTCAGTTCGGTAAGCAAGTGAATCGCCGCGTCTTCGCGCAGGTTTGTCCCGGCTCGCAGGAACTCGACAAATGACTCCATTCCAAAGAGCACGTGGCTTGCGCTCCAGCCCTGCATGAGCCCACCGTGGCCGAGTGTTTCAAAGAGGATTTGGTAGCCAGTGACCTTTACCCACTCATCTTCATCATCGCCATACTCGTAAAGGGCGGAGAGCAGCGTGCTCACGCCAGACCACGACTCGGTGGGCCGCTCAATGGCGCCAGAGGCAACGCCTTCGCGCAGCCACTCGAGAGCGAGAGGTTCAAAGCGCATCCAAAAGCGGCGCTCGTCTGCCTCGGGGCCCGACTCGGCATCGCGGAACCCCGGAGGGCACAGTGTCCAGGAGAGGCGCTCGCATTCTAAGTAGTCGGCGGCGATGGGCTCGCGGAGCCCCTCCTCATTCGAGCATACAGGGCAGTAAAGATGGGCTTTTGCTTGATTCTCAGTACTCACGGCGGGCTTATCGCGGGGTGAGCCGCCCGGTTGCGTCGTCGAGCGATTCTTCTCGTGGTGCAACCGCGAGCAAGAATATGTCTTAGATGGAACACCGCTCGCGCGGCTAAAAGGAAGGCCTAGACAAACTCTTAGTTGGATGACACCATCAGAGAAATTCGAGACCATGTTGAGATGATCGTCTGAGAGCAACCCCTGTATCGTGGACACCTGGTTCTACGCTGCGTTGGTCTGGGGATTCTCAAATGCCGACGCAGGTAGACATGGAAAGCCTCGCGCACACAGCTGCGTAAGCAGCTGCATGTACATCGACCGAGCGTCGAAGAGCGGAGACCAACCCATTTGTGCGAAGTGGTGTGCCCCAAACGTCGCCATGATCTCGCCCCATACCTGAGAGCTCACCGGCACGATGCCATCATTGGGCCCGCGTAGGCGAGAGAGCACCTCGTGACTCGCGAGCAGCATCGGCGCATCAAGAAAGTTCTGACGCCTCGGAGAGCCGACAGCACTGCCATAGAAGACGTTCGAAGCATCTTGTACATCGCGATTAAACGTCTCTCCCGACTCTTCCCCGAGCCAATCCACAGCTTCGGTGTTTATCCCAAGACGAAGGAGAAACTTGCGTAGGTTGCGCGCAGCGAGTCGTCCACCTAACGACGCCAAGGGAGTCCCGCGATGCGGCGAGCCAACACTTACAAGCGCACCAACGCTTTCGTTTAGCCCCAAGTGGCTAAGAGCGTAGCGCGCATCCAGACCACCCATGCTGTGTGCCACCACCACCACGCGGGGCTCATTTAGATCGCGAATAAACTCGGCTAGGGCCGCGGCGCGAGAAGGAACCGACTCCATGGCTCCGACTCTTCCGACCGAGACCTTCGCCCCCTGTCGTGAGAGTTCTTCTTGGATGCCGCGAAAGTAGTGGACTCGGTGTCCAAGGGTGGCATCGAACCCCATGAACCCGTGAGCGAGAACTACGGCGTATTGTTCTGGGTCCGGAATCGGATACGGAGACTCTATCCTTCTCCGCCGACTAAGAAACGTTCGTACTCGCCTGTAGACGAACCAGACGGTAATCCAGAATCCGACAAAACCGCCGAGTATCAGAGCTAGCGCGATCCACATGGCTAGCGTTCTTTCCGTCTTAAGACCATCCGGTTTTCCCGACTAGGGCGCGGGTGTCGGAACGCTCTTGTCAGTGGTAATCGCAAGATCTACGTACGCATGATAAACGCGACCGCGATCATCAAACTCGCGAACCAACTCAAGCATCTGCGCCATTGCATGGGGCACCACGGCGTCGTGGAGCACCTCCCCGTTGACTTCGATCACCACCTTTTCTTGCAGGTTCACCATGCTCGCGTGCAGCCAAACGCGCATTTGCCGAACGCCATCGCTCTGGATCGCGATGCGGTTTCCCTCTTGGATCTCTCCGTCCATCGTCAACAGTGTTGGAGCCTCGTCGTCACCGACCCGCGAAGTCATCTCAAGCCAATACCGTTGGTTCCAGCGCATTGGACGATCGAGATTGATCTGATGCTCAGGCCAACCATCAATTTCCCAGGTCTTGGTAAAGAGCATGCTGCCTCCTGCTGTGTAGAAGACATGATCCCGATACATGTCGCGCTGTCGCTCTTTAAAGAACGTCGAGATAGCGGGCATCTCGTCCGCGTAGATTTCGTGCCCTCCACTCTTCTCGCGAAACACCCAATCGTATGAACGATCACCGAGCCAAGCGCCCAACGCCAGGTTGGTCTCGTTTAGATCGTACGGCTCTGATGCGCCGAAGGTCACGTAGCCCGATTCGGTAAAGAGGTTTTGTATCGCTCCGCTTTCGATGTACTTCGCATAGCCACCGCTCTGCGGAGAGAAGGCGGCAAAGCGATCGCCGTGACTGAGCGCTGCGCGGTACGCCAGGTGTCCGCCCATTGATTGCCCGAGGACATAGATCCGATCCGGGTCGACATGAAAATCACGCTGCACACGCGACAGAGCAGAGAACAAGATCGAATTGCCAATGTGTCCCCACCCGCGCTCACTTGCCGGCGCTATCGCAATCGCCCCATGCTCTTCGGCCAGCACATGCTCGTAGGCACTTAGGTAGCTCTCAGCAGTATCTAGCGCCCGCTGTGCACTCATGCTGCTATTGCCACCGTGGCCAATCAGCATTACAGGAGTTGCAACCGAAGGGTCGTAGCTGGAGGGGATATAGAGGTGAAACTTGGTGCTGTAGTCGACGTGGTAGCAATCCACATTGACGACTTCCGCCTTGCCCAAACGCGCAGCCTCTACTGCTGGATACTCGTTGCGTCCTTTGCGCAAGAGCGTCTCAATGTTGAGAACATTTGCCCCCATCGTTTCCGCCATCTCGACGAGCCTGGACGTGGCTTCCGAATCGGCCTCGAAGCGTAGATCAATATAGGCATCGAGAGCCCGGTGCAGTTCTTGTGATTGGGCCTCGTCCAGCGATGCTGGGGTTGAGGCATTTCCCGAAACGCTTGGGTGAGACGCACACGCTCCTAGACCACCAGAAACGAGAAGGACTAGGCATAGCCGCAGAAAGGCGCGTTGCATACTAGTCTCCTACCACATGCCTGAACGACGCGTTGGCGTTTTTCAACACTGCGATACCGCGAATTTCCGAAGGTTACGGTCGTCGCAGCGCTTTCACCATGGCGATAATTCCCAAGTCGTAGTCGATGAGCATTGGTCGGCTATTGATTGCCGAGACACATTCGCCGAATGCAGTGCGGAGCTGAGGATGTGCTCGGCATTCGGATGCATCGCCCGCTGCAGATTGCGAACGACTGTTGCAGGCTACACCCGTAGGTGCCGTGCATTCGCCATCCGCTGTTCGCGACTACGTGTTTATCTTAGTCCTCTGCAGCAAAGAAGGTGACGCTGCGTGTCCGCACGGCTGGCGTGAGGCTGCGGACCATGGACGCACTCACGGTGATGGTTGTTTCACGTAGAGGAGGGGGGCCAAGGCCGCCCTCTTCGAATGCCCACGAGAAGTCGATGAGGTAGCCACCCTCAACTTCATATCGATGCCCTATGTAGAGGGTGCGGTTCCCAAATTGCATCGTGACGTCGTCAACATCGACAAAGGGATCATGCGCGACGATTGGGCTTTCTCGGATTGATATGAGAACCGGGACGAAGCCTGAGTAGGTAGAATTCTCAGTCGGGGAGAGGATTTCGATTGTGGGGCCCAGATCAAGGTAGGTGAGAACAAACGCCTCGCTCTCTTCAGCCTCGGGCGCCACGTCTCTTGCTCGGCACCAGAGTGAAATGACTCCGTTGCGAAACGCGCTGATGTCGAGTGTTGCGGAGAACGTGTCGGTGTCTCCGGTGGGCGACGCTGCCGCCTCTACGGTATGCACGCCGTCGCTCGCCGCAACGCGTACGGTTTCGTGAGCGACGGCGATCCCAGAATTGGTGTTTTTCTGAGCGAGACACGTAATCTCGACGTTGTCCACCGTGAGGAGTGAGTCAATTGGCAGCGTCCCGTTTTCCCAAAGAGGGGCCTCCGAGTGCGACGTTATCGTCAAGCTCGGACCCGAGGGAAGCAGCGATCCGTCTACATACTTCCCCGGCGGAGACGGTCTTTGCCCAGCGTCGATGTTGGTTGGGGGCATGCCTGGAACGTCGGTGCACGACGCCATGAGTAGCGCAACAAACAACACGAGCAAGGCGTGCTTTCGAGTGCACTTACACATCATTCGATCTCCGAGTGGGCTCTGGTGCTTAGATCGGATAGCAGCGCGTTGAGCACTGCTGTGCTCGCTTCAAGGTACCCAAAGTCGACCATGCTGAAGGGATCGTGCGCCAGCGGATGTTGCGCATCTCCCTCCACGATCTCTTGCGTTAACGTCATGCCAGGAATCCCGAGCACCGCGAAGACTTGGTGCCCAAGCCCCGAACGCTCGGTTTCAGCAACGGGATTGTCCAAGTTGTGGCGTTCAAGCGCATCGTCGAGAAGCGCTCGCAGGGCGTGATTGCTCAAGTGTGTTTCAAGCCCTTGGTCACCGTCGTTATCAACTCCAAGCTCATCGAGAAGGATTGCCCCCAATACCTCTGCCCGTTCACTAAGAATACTTCTGGCAAAGACTCTGCTGCCGCCCTGCGAAATATAGTCTTGATCGAAGAGAGCAAAGATAATGTCTCGACGCCTGCACCGCTGCTCCTTGAGATATCTTGCACTCGCGAGAAGCGCTGCCACGCCCGTGGCGTTGCGGATGGCGCCTGGAGAGTCCATACGCGAGTCGTAGTGTACTCCTACGACGAAGGAGGCTTCCGTGGGACCATCGAGCTTCGTGATGAGATTGGTACCTCCATCAAAGTGCTGCCGTCGCACTTCGTAGCCAAGTGCGCTGAGTTCCTCTTCGAGGTAGACCTGCGCCCGCGCCCGATTCATTGGTCTATAGCGATCGGAAATGGTTACACCGGTGGCGATGGGCCGATGTCCAGAGAGCTTCGCGACCACCTCTTCTTGCATCGGCCGCAGCCACTCCGGTTTAAGAGGTGGCGCTGTGCAAATGCTGCCGCCATCAGGGAGCGATGCTGCGTCTGATTGCGCGCCGCCTTTGTGGTGAAGGCTCGGAGGCGGCGCCTGGCAGCCCAAAGCGGCAACAAGAAGAATACTGAAGAGCTTGCGCATGAGTGTGGCCGCTAGAGAATACCCCGGTCCGCACGTGAGAACGGGCGTTTGCCGTGCGCAATGCTCGTAGCGCCAACCTTTGCGCCGGTATTCCGCCAGCGCAACGGCTGAAAAACTGCTGCCAGTCCCACAGCACGACTCGCGTCGTGGGCAAGACCTTGGGCAAGGCGGAGGCACATGTCCATTCTGCGCTTGCCATTCAACTCAAGCACCTCTCATTTTGTGAGAGATGCGAATCGAATACCAACCGAGCGAGAACGACGTGATGTTTGTGCGCTAGTCGGTCAATAGTGCAGCGACTACTCGGGTCCAACAATGAGGCGAAGAGGAATGTTGTGGAGGGCTACCCCGAACTCATCAGAGGAAGGTACGTTTACGTAGCCCTCGCTTGCGCCACATTGGGTTTCAAAACCTCCAAGAAAGAGCAAGTAGGTGGCATCTTGTCCCGCAGTGGGAATTCCGATCGCCTGATAGCCACCGCCGCTGGTCGGAAGAACCGTGCCTTCTGGGATTTCGCACAGCACGGTATCAAGCGCCTCGGTTGTGTAGAGGGTTACATCGGCAAAGGCGGCGTAGTGCCGAACGACCGCATCAGGCTCGCAGCTTGACGTGAAGGGAAGTCCGTTCGGAAAATCTGCCGCTTCGATTTCGAAGTCGATTGGCCCTTGCTCGGCCGCGTGCAGCAAGGTGGCCTCAATGTCGGAAGGATCTGAGTATTTGCTCATCACGAACTCATCCCCTGCTTCGGCAGTAAAGAGAAAATCGTTGTTAAAGGCGAGAACGTCGAATGACTCAGAAAATGTCGCAATGCAGTAGGAGCGCCAGACCTCGATATCCGTGGCATCGATAGAGCCCTCGTCGGTGCCCGAGTCTGCACTCTCAATGATTCCCGAGTCTGCCCCCGGGCTGTCGTCGTCATTCCCGCACGCAACTCCAAAGAGGAGCGCGCAAATTGGCAATAGCGATACGCTGAGACGAGGAGGTGTTGGAATGTGTGCTGACATGTCAGAGGGCAAAGCAGGTTTGGTGCCACCCTAAAATGCCGACGAGAAACGCTGTAGTCGCGGTGATTCTTTCGGGACTCTCCGAACATATGACTCTTTGATGCAGAGGCTAAACGAACGGCCCTGTGAACAGGCAGTCACAACCGATGCAGGCTTGCGCCGCAAATGCAGCGAGACTGCGGCGACCATTCAACACTGCTTGCCACATGGTATTCGTCGGCGTCGCGCTCGTAGGGTGGTGCAATTCGCGCAAGCCAGGAATAGGTTTGGACGTGACTCGGGTCTCCCCTTCATGAAGAAGCGCGTCCAACGAATGCAACGTCACTGTCACCCCGTGTGGGTTGCCGCCATTTTCGGTTTGTTCCTATCGGCATGTGGTAAAGAGAAGCCAGCACGTGCGACCGTCTCCAATACGTCTCCAGCCGCAGCTTCGGAGGTGAGAGAAGCTACGGCCTCGGAGGATTGCCCGGGTCAAGATGACGGCTCCGAGCTTGTTGGAAGGTCTGTTCCAGATTGGCAACTCTCTCAGTGGGTGAATGGTGAGCCACGAACCCTCAAGGGGCTTCGTGGACAGGTCATCCTCGTGCGCTTTTGGACTTCACCAGGGTGTCCCTTTTGTGAGAAGTCTATGCCAGCTGTTCAGGCTCTCTCAGAAGAATTTGGAGAAGAACCGGTCACGTTTATTGGCGCCTTTCACAGCAAGCCCAAGGATTCAATTGCCGACATGAGCGAGCCATCGGCAATCGCCAAGGGCTGGGGCGTGACCTTTCCTCTAGCCTATGATGGAGATTGGAATACCCTAGACTCGTGGTGGATGGACACTGGTCACCGCCATGCTACCAGTGCGACGTTTGTGATTGGCAAGGAGGGCAACATCGTGCACGTCCATCCTGGACCGGTTTTTCATCCAAGCAAGAACCCAAATGAGTCTAAGCAAAACACTGACTTTGAAGCGATTCGCGAGGCCATCCGAGGCGCCTTGACAGAATCGTAGTGGACACGACGCCCTTTTGGGGAGAAAGCACTTGTACAGGTCTGCCTGCTTTCGCACCTGCCTACCTCCGAGATCTTCCGAGACGAGTCCGATGAGTTCCGGTCTCGCTTGAGGGCAGGCAATGGGCAAATCATCCTCGCTCCGTGGAAGACCGGGATGGAGACCAGCATGAAGCCTCGCGGGGCACGTGTTCGTGCCGACTATCGCCGGTTTGACCTGCCTATAATCCGGCACGGCATTGGCAAGTGCTCGCCGTCGCGAATCGCGTGACCATGCCCTAGTAGGATTTGACCTCGTTGCCACCTTCTACGAACTCGGCTACATTGGCCACCGATATCGTGCCGTACTGCCATCAGCCAGACCTAAGAATTACACTGTCGCTGATAGCGTTCATATCCACGACGCTTCTACTTGGATGCGGTTCCGCCGGCGAAGGCTCTATCTTCACGCGCAGCTATGCGAACGGGAGCCTCTCGCTTGAGCAGGAGATGCGGAACGGTGTTGGAGAAGGACGCGCGACGGGCTATCACCCGAATGGCACCATTGCTAGCCAAGGCCACTACACCAGTGGCGCACGATACGGAACGTTTCACTATTGGAACGACGAGGGACAATGGCTTCGCCAAGACCTCTACCTCAACGGTACGTTGTGTTGGACTTCGTTCGTGCGCTCAGAGTTTCACCCAGATGACCTGGAAGCTCGTCGGGTTCACTATCGCCCGCGATAGACTAGTCTCCACTGTGAAGCCTAAGCCTTACTTGTAGAATCTCGGGAACTCGGCTTCTGTGGCTGTTAGCGGCTGCGAGAACATACCCGGCCCATCCTCGTCGCGCCGCAGCTATGATGCAGCCACTCCTCGGAGGCAATGCGCTGTTCAGGAAGCCCTTCTGCCATGACCAAGCCAATCCGCACATTCCTAGCCGCCTCTCTCGTTCTCACGACCGCTGGTTGCGAGCTGTACACCAAGGAGGACTCGAAGAAGAGCGGCATTGCGGCCATCATGCCCACCGTGGTCAACCGAGATCTAGATGTCTTGTTCGTCGTCGACAACTCGGGCAGCATGCGAGAGGAACAAGACGCGGTGGCAGCGGGCTTTGCACTTTTCGAGGCCCAGCTTGAGGCGCTCGAGGGTGGTCTCCCCAATCTTCACATCGGTGTCGTGTCGACAAATATGGGAGCCGGCCAATATGGAATCTCGGGTTGCGATGGTGACGGGGACGGAGGCCGCCTTTTGGCTATTTCCGATGCGATTCTTCCGGAGGGCTCGACCGCTCATTTCCTTGTCGACGAGGACGACGGCCAGGGAGGACGGGCGCGCAACTATATCGGCACTCTTGGCGAGGCCTTCACCACAGTATCCAACCTGGGAATCTCGGGCTGCGGCTTTGAGCAACCACTCAACGCGGCACGCCGAGCTCTCAGCGGGAGTCTGCAACAGAACGAGGGGTTCCTGCGTGCAGACGCCCAGCTCGCAGTCATCATACTCAGCGATGAGGACGATTGCTCGGCGGAGGACTTCGCTGTGTTTAACAGCGATCCCGCACAAGATCGCGCCAGTTCGTCGCTAGGCTTCTTGTCGTCGTTTCGGTGCTTCGAGTTCGGGGTTGTCTGCGATGAAGGAGAGCCACGCAATCCCGGGTCACGCAGCAATTGCAGGCCGCGGAACGAATCTGAATACATGGTTGATGTTCACGAGTATGCGAATGCTCTCAAGTCGCTCAAAGCAAATCCGCACGACGTCTTCGTCGCCGGCATTGTTGGCGACGACACGCCGGTGCACGTTCGCTTCTCAGATGACGAGCCATTGCTCGAACCCTCGTGCTCCTCGTCCAATGGCGAGGCCGCCCCCGCCATTCGTCTGGTGAGCTTTCTCGACTCCTTTGGGCTGCGCTCTGCCAAGGCCAGCATCTGCAATGCTGACCTCTCCGCGGCCTGTAGTCGCATAGGCAAATTTCTGCGCGAGGGCATGGAAGGCAGCCCATGTCTGCAGGGTCCGGTGCACTCACCTGGGACATGTAGTGTGGAGATCGTGCACGATCTGGGAAGCAGTCAGGAGACTCGGCGCTCCATCGCAAGATGCGACAACGCGGCCGCTGCGGCCGCTACTGCCGCTTCGAGCACGCTGCCTTGCTATCTCATCGCGGAGGATGCCCAGACCTGCGTTGCTAGCGAGACAGGCCTGGCAGTCAAAGTCGAGTACGGCCCGGCTGCCCCCCTAGCGGCAGAGAATGTCGATGTGTTGGTTACTTGCCAACTTGACTCCTAGGAGCAACGAGCACCGATCTTGGTCGGTCTGAACGACCAGTGGATCCCAACACATCGTCGTTCCCGGCATCTTTCGTCGGTCTATTCCTGACTACTCGGCAACCGGCTTGGCTGCGGCACCTGGTTTCTCTGGCCATGATTGCGAGTACGGTGCGGACCAGATTTCCTTTGGGGTCAAATCCGCATTGGCACCGCCGACCTTAGTGACGAGAATCTCGGCGCTCGCAGCCTCGGCAGGGACATTCATGCCGAAGTCGAGAACGATCTGCTTGTTCTTCTTTGGTGCCAGCTCATCACGCGGGGTGCCCGACATCGACATCGTATCCACGTCGCTCTCAAACGGCGTACCTGCTTGGACCTTTAGCGGAGCACCGCTCTTGTCGAAGTAGCGCAACATGAAGCTGTAGCTCAAGACGGGCGCATCGCCAAAGTTGTGTACTTGGAGCGTCACGCTTCGCTCGCCATTCTTCTCACCAAACGATGTGAAGCTTGCGCCCACAGGGGAACCATTCCATGGTTTCTCCATGGTTTCGGCGGATTCGGATTTGCCTCCGCAGGCAACTGCGAGCAACAGAAGAAGAGCAAGGATAGGTGTTCGTTGGTTCATGGTTGGTTTCTCCAGAGCCGAAGTGGCTCTTCTCCTTGAGTGATGGCAACGAACAAAGTCGCAAACGAAAGTGAATCTGGCGACAAGCCAATTCGGCGCCCCCCGACCGAGGCCGGCGCCCCTGACCGGCGTGACCGGCGTGACCGGTGCCCCCGACCGAAGAAGATCCAGTGCCCCCGACCGAAGAAGATCCGGCGCCCCCGACCGAAGAAGATCCGGCGCCCCCGACCGAAGAAGATTGCGACGCAACTACGCGGCCCAGTTCTCGATACGTACTGCGTGAAACCACGGCAAGTTCTCAAAGGCACTACGTATCTCCTCACTCGGCGCACGACGCAGCGGATGTTCCTGCTTCGCCCGTCAAAAGCCGTGAACGCGTGCATACGGTACTGCCTGGCGTTGGCGCAGAAGCGCTCGGGAGTCGCCGTCCACAGCGCAGTATTTCTCTCGAATCACTATCACATCATCGTCACAGACACCGAGAAACAGATGCCGATATTCACCGAGGAGCTCAACAAGCTCTTGGCCAAGTCTCTCAATCGCCATCATGGTCGATGGGAAAACTTCTTTAGCTCGGGAGATCAAACAAGTCAGGTCGCCCTGGTCTCCGAACACGACGTCATGGCGAAGACGGTCTACCTGCTTGCCAATCCAACACAGGCAATGCTGGTTTCCCACGGCCCCGACTGGCCTGGTGTAAGAATATTTCGCAAGGGCCACTACCGAGCCGTCAAGCCTACGTTCTTCTTTCGCCGCGAGGAGGTTGGTGGCAAGCTCCCCGGTAAACTCATGCTCACACTCACGCCGCCGCCGATTGGGGTGCAGGACCGGCTCTGTGACGACGTCGTGCAAAAGGCGGCGTCGGCTCGCGAGCGACAACTTCGCGAACGAGCGAGGCTGGCGCGCCGGAGATTTCTCGGAGCGAAAGCGGTGAAGGCGCAGAGCATTTATCGTTCGCCAAAGACGCCGGCTCCAAAGCGCGGCATGTCGCCGAGACTCGCGTGCCGAGATAAGTGGCGACGGATCGAAATGCTGGGACGACTTGCTAGCTTCGTTTCCTCGTATCGGGAGAAGCGGGAGGCGTTTATCAGCGGTGTTATTGGCGTCGTGTTTCCCGCGGGGACGTATCAGATGGCGCGGCAATACGGAGCTCGCTGCGAAGAACTCTGACTTGGACTCGCGCCCTACGGTCTGTGCTTGCTGAGATTGCCTCGGTGGGCATCGCTGTGTGCGGAGCATGGGACGGTGGGTAAAAGTGGCCGAGATGACCTTCCGAAACTGCCTCCTGTTGGCTAGATTCCGTCACGTCTGGAGCGTTGAGCAGGGCTCGGAAAAACGTTCCTCGGTTCGGGTGCCCGAAAAAACGTTCCTCGGTTCGGGTGCCCGCGAACAAACTCGGCCGCGGGGAAATCAGGTTGGCTTCCACTCTACTACTCGCCATGATCGATCGTATTTCTTGAAGTAGCGCCTGAATTCAAGTGCGAGGTCAGCCTTAAAGGTATTGGCATCGGGGTGCCTGATGGTCCCATGATTGCAATCGAAGAACTCGCTCTTTCCGTTCATCTTCACCATACCGAGTACGTGCGCACTTGCCTTGGCGTGAAGGTGTATGCTGTAAGCTCGATTGCTCGAGTCGGTGTTCTCCAACAGCCAGTTAAGCGCTTCGGCTGGATTTGCAAAGAGCGGTTTGAATGCTCGGCGTTTCTTCACGCTCTCGCCCACATTCTCGAGCGACCAACCTTCCATGAATTCGGCATCGTTCTCGGCTTTCGTATCAAAGGTCCTAAACTCGGAAGCGTAGTCGACTCGCTTCTTGGCTGTTCCTTTGCTGTAGAGCTTTGAGTACTCCTTGTAATACTTGGGCCAGTCTGCGGAGTTCCCGGAGTTGAGTTTTGCTTCAATGCCTTTCACGTCAAAGTTCTTCTGTTTGTAGAGCAATGTCTCTTCGACGATGACTCTCGCATTGCGTAGAGCCTGCAACTTGTTTCCTTCACCTTCCATCCACCTGAAGAAGTCTCGGTCGCTCATCTTTAATGCAAGCCAATACAGCGAGAGAAAGTGGCACTTCCCGCCTATGTAGTACTGGTGAAGTCCGCTGTTGGCTTGCCCATCGTGGTCTTTCTTGACGCCGTACTCCTTCTCCGCTTTCGCAAGATACTCGTTTGTTCCTTGATTGAAGGTATTCGACCAGCCCATTCTCGCGATTATCAGCGAGATCCCAAATAGATGTCCATCGCCCGTTTGGGTGAGGGCCTGCCGGAGCTGGACCTACGATAAGTGCCGGTTTTCGACCATAGCACCTGAATTCATGGATACAGGTTTTGGTCGGACTTAAGTGTCAAGGGGGCCCTTTACTCTCTCTGAATGAGTGCCCGAGAAAACGATTTTTCGACCGCCCCAAATGCGAATAATTCTTATATCACTGGACCCTATCCAAAAGCGACAAGACGCAAATTCGCCCCTGTCGCGGCACGGCGCAACGCTATTCGTTTGCCCTGCAGCTCGTGGAGCCTGCTCCAACCTGACAGCTCCCCCGGCGCGGGCGGAGCGACATCGTTGCGGTGAGTATCAAGGGTGCCTTGGTAGAGACTGAGCACCCAACGCGGGAAGCTCGGTACACAAAGCCGTTTGCCGATGTTTGCCACCTTGGATGGCAAGTGATGCGCCTCCTTGTGATCGCGAAGAAGTCGGCGCGATGACATCGCTTTGAACCAGGCGGCGAGGTCGCGCACGAATGCTCACAGGGTCGGTTTGTGGCGCTCTACACCCTCGGGAACGCCGCCGTAGACGTCGTCTCGCCCCAGCTGTCCTCGGCTATAGAGAGTCCTGTCGACCATCCGGCGAAAGATGTCGTCGAGCTGCGCTGCGACCTCAGGACCTTCCAGAATCGCAAAGGCGCGGGTGATGGCTTCCATCGTGGCGAGGCCGCCCGCTTTGGGTTCGGAGCGCAGACGATAGGTCGTCTCGCGCCCAGGTGGCAGGCTCACTCGTGGCAAGTCTGCAATCCACGGAATGCGCTTGGTCATTTTGGCCGCTTGTCGCCAGGTTCCATCGGGAACGACGAGGCGAATCGGGCCGTTTTTGAGATGCTCCTGCGAGAGTGGTTCGGCTTCGTCGCCAGGGTAGAGAAGCACGCCACCAGAAATACTCTGAGGCGCCTCATCGAGATCCGCGGCGCCAAGATCCGCGGCGCCAAGATCCGCGGCGCCAAGATCCGTGGCGCCTAGGCTGCGAACGTCACACTTGGATTCTTGCAGCCAGGGAGCTTGCACTCGTTCCCCCTGTTGGCCGTGAATGAGTACTTCGCTCCCCAGCAAACAGCGCGCCGCTAGACGCCCGGTATTCGTCGGCTTGCGCGCCTCGTCGCGATGCATCACCAAACAAAGGCGGCTTGCCACCGATATCGCTGGAACGTGAGCACAGATGCAAAGGCTCTGGTGCAGGGCACACGTGTCGCACCGGAATGCCCCATTGTCGCGCCGGCTCATGACTTAGGCTGCCTCAATGAGTTGGTGTTCCACAAGACGACGATACGTCTCGCTGCCTGCCATGAGTTCCTGGTGTGTGCCTTGCGCCGAAGTTTCACCGCCTTCAACCACGCAAATTCGATCTGCATCACGCACTGTGCTCAGGCGATGCGCAATCACCAATGTGGTGCGGCCCTTCATGAGTTTTGAGAGCGCTTGCTGCACAGCAGCTTCACTTTCTGAGTCCAAGTTGCTGGTCGCTTCGTCCAAAATCAACACCCGCGGATCTGCCACGATGGCCCGCGCAATGGCAATACGCTGCTTCTGGCCGCCACTGAGTTTTACGCCGCGCTCGCCAACAAGCGTCTCGTAGCCCTCGGGAAACGCGCGAATAAAGGCATCAGCGTTTGCGTCGCTGGCTGCCTGCTCGATGAGTTCGTCGCTGAGTGCCGGATTGGAGTAGGCAATATTCTCCCGAATACTCCCTGAGAAAAGTACCGGTTCCTGAGCAACAACAGCGATGGCTCCGCGCAAGTCTCGAAGTCGCAGGTTGCGAACATCCACTCCTTCAAGAGTCACAACTCCCTGTTGCACATCGTAAAACCTCGGCAAGAGTGAGGCGATCGTTGTTTTGCCCGCTCCCGAAGGCCCGACCAAGGCAACAATCTGCCCTGCTTCGAGGTTGATATCAACGCCACGTAAGACAGGGTCATCGGGCCGAGAGGCGTAGTGGAAGTGCACGTCATTGAAGTGAACGGCGCCTTTGCCAGAAGGCAACTCTACGGGTTTTTCTGAGTCGCGAATTTCTGGAACTTGGTCCACGACATCGTAGAGTCGCTCCGTTGCGCCCGCAGCTCGACTGAGAGAGCCATATAGGCTCGCAATGGTTGCGAACGCGCTGGCGACCATGCCTGTGTAGATTAGAAAGGCGGTGAGTTCCCCCGGAGTTAACGTTCCTGCGATAACGGACCGGCCGCCTATGGTGAGAATGATTGCGAGGGCGGCATATGTGAGCACTGAAACCGCTGACATAAAGGATGCGCGCCATTTGACCAGGCGCAGGCCGGACTCAAACGCGAGCTCTACATCACTTCGATAGGCCTTGGCTTCGTCTCGCTCGCGTCCAAACGCCTGTACCGTCTCGATGGCGGCTATGGCTTCTTGAACCCGCCCCGACGCTTCAGCCAATCGATCTTGCACAGCCTTGGAACGCTTGCGAAGTTTGCCCCCAAAGAACACCGCAGCGACGCTAAAGGGCGGAATGATGGCCAGCATCACCATGGTGAGCTTCCAGTCCACGACGAGTAATAATGTGACACCGCCAATGAGCTGCACCACGTTGCGCACGGCCATGCTCAGCTGCGAGCCAATGACCTCCTCGATGACGGCAACGTCTGCTGCCAATCGCCCTACGAGTTCGCCACTGCGCCGTTCGTGAAACCACGAAACCGGCAGCAACATGATTTGATCAAAGACCAAACTGCGCAAGTCGGCCACAGCGCGAATGCCGAGCCAACTCATGATGTAGTGGCGAAACCAGACGAAGACCGCGTGCAGACCGAAGATAATGAAGAGGTACGTTAAGACGTTGTCGAAGGCATCGCTGTCGCCCTTTTTCATTCCCAAGTCAATCGCGTAGCGGGCGACCTGTGGGTAGGCAAGAGAGACCACCGAACCAAGCAACAAGAAGAGTGAGGCAAGATAGAAGCGCGCCCGGTAGGGCCGTACGAGACGCACTAGGCGCAGGAGAACGGAAAGCTTTCGCCCCTCCTTCTTCTCGCTCTCACTACCTGGTTCAGCCATCGCTTGGCCAGCATACTGGCAGCGTCCGAGTTCGCCACCATCGATTGCACACTATGCGCCGGTTCCGAACTTCGCCTGTAGTATATGTTGGGCGATGGCAAGGCACGCCCCCTTCACACTCCGGTTTCTCTGGCTCGCAGCCCTTGGTATCGCGCTTCTCTCCTGCGCTGGCAACCAGCTCATAAAGCACCAGCGCAAAGGCGTATCCGCTCTCACCCCTGTCCCCGTCATGGCCCCTCGCGCCCCCGTCGCGACCGCACCTCGGCCGTTGCGGATTCGGGTCTACGCCGATCGGGAGCACCGGAGCGAGTCTAGCGACTGGGAGCGAAAGCTTCGCAGGATCATCGTCCGTGCCAATGATGTACTAACGCAAGCGTACGGCGTGGAGCTCATTATTGTGAGCACCCATGACTGGGAGCGCGAAAGTGCCTCCAGCGATGTGGGCGATATGATTTCGGAATTGGAGGCACGCGATGCTGGCGAGGGAGCGGACTGGATCATCGGGCTTGTCACTCAGCTTCCTAGGGAAAGTTCTAACCTACACGACCTCGGGGCTGCCCGATATGTGTCCAAGCATCTAATCCTCCGCGGCAGCAACGACCTTGCCGAGTTCAACACCTATCGCAAGCGCTTTGACAGGCTCGATGAAGAGGTGGTCAATGCACTCTACGACGCCCGTGTGGGCCACAAGCAGCTGCTAACCCTGCTGCACGAATTGGGGCACACCCTGGGAGCCTTTCACACCGATGTGGCGAGCATCATGCGCCCAAACTATGCCCCCAAGATTTCGTGGTTTGCGCCGCACAATGATGCCATCGTGGCGCTGGGCCTGAAGTTTCGCGGCAAAGATCCTGTTGAGTACGGCGAATACAAGCCACGCCTCATCGAAACCCTTAGGCGGCTGGACCGGGACGGTGTCGATGTCCGCGTGCCGCTTCAGAGCTTGGGAATTCACTTTGGAGATGCAACGCCTACATCGAAGGCTACGGCTGCGGCTGTTTCCGAGGGAATCGAGCAAGCCCTGGCTCTGGCGCGTTCGGGCAAAGACGACGAGGCTCGCGAGCGCCTGACAACCTTATCGACCGAGGAGACGCAGTCCCTGGCGGTTGTGCACCTGCGCTGTCGTTTGGAACATGGTGCCGAGGCAGGCAAGGGGAATGCCTGCACAGCGGCGCGCGAGGCGGGGTTTGGCGGCGCACAAGAATCGTGGGAATTGGCAAAGGCCTATCGCCTGCGGTCGATGCCCGAGCAGGAGCGTTTCGCAATGCACGCAGCGCGACTTGCACTTCGAGCCGAGACGCTTCTCAACAAGCAGCTTCGGCTGCACTTGGCGAGACGATCGCTGGTGCTCGCACACTTCTCAGAGCTAGAAGATTTCTTAGCACCGCTTGAAAGCGACGAGATGATTGCCAAACTCAAGAACGGGGCAACTCGAGAGCGCAGACTCTTTGGCATTCACCCGGGTGCGGTTTCCGAAGAGGATGAGGCCGAAGCCTATGCCCTTGTGAAGCAGGCCCTCTCCCAGGTACAGAAGCGAGACTTTGGCGCTGCCAAACGTCTGGTTGCCACCGGCAGAAAGCGCTTCCCCAAGATGGCAGGGTTTGTGACTGTCCTGTGTGACCTAGAAATTCGGCAACAGAAATTGCCCAAGGCTTGGACACGCTGCAACGAAGCGATTCGCATGGATCCAGAGTCAACGTGGGCACGCTATTTAGCGGGTGCGGTCGCACACCACCGCGGGCAAGACGGCAAGTCCATGGCATTGTTGCAGGAGAGCGTTGACCTTGGCATCGAGATGGTCGGGGCCTGGAAGCTACTCACCACGCTCCACAAAAATGCCGGTGACGAGGCCGAAGTCGCGGCGCTTCGAAAACGCTTCCTCGACACCTTTGGCCGTCAATCCTCGTTTTAGGGCACATTCTCGTTCTGGCCGCCGCGTCGTTCTAAGTTCCAACGGCCGCACTGTCGTCGTTCGTGGTATTTCTTGCTCATGAGTACGGTCCTTGACGAGTTGGTCAATCTCCTGGCACTAGAAAAACTGGAGCACAACTTGTTCCGTGGCCAGAGCCAGGACTTGGGTTGGGGCTTGGTCTTTGGAGGTCAAGTCTTGGGCCAGGCACTCAGCGCTGCCGTGCAAACAGTTCCAAGTGACCGTTCCGTGCACTCTCTCCACGGATACTTCTTGCGGCCGGGAATCGCCAGCAAGTCGATCATCTACGACGTGGACAGAATTCGCGATGGTAAGAGTTTTACCACTCGGCGCGTTGTTGCGATCCAAGACGGCCGTCCAATTTTTAACCTAAGCGCCTCGTTTCAACTCAAAGAAGAGGGCTTTGAGCATCAGTTCGATATGCCGCAAGCCGATGGGCCCGATGGACTAAAGAACGAAGTGCAACGCTGGGCAGAGCGTCTTGAAAGCATTCCAGAAAAGTACCAAGCGATCGTTTTGGCGGAACGCCCTATTGAGATTCGCGCCGTCGACCCCGTTGATCCACTAACCCCTGACGCCAAGCCGGCTGAGCACAAACTCTGGGTTCGAGCCGATGGCACCTTGCCCGATGATCACGCGCTGCACTGTTACCTGTTGGCGTACTGCTCCGACTTCAGTTTCATGACCACAGCAATGCGACCTCATAGTGCCACTTGGCTCGATCGCAGAATGCAAGTGGCCAGCATTGACCACGCCATGTGGTTTCACCGGCCGTTCCGCATGGATGATTGGCTCTTGCACACAATTGACAGCCCGTCTGCCAGTGGCGCGAGGGGACTTGTGCGCGGATCGATTTTCACACGCGATGGAACCCTTGTTGCCTCAACGGCCCAAGAAGGTCTCATTCGCAAGCGCTCCTAGACCGCCGCTCCGCCGAGCAAACCTTAGAACTCTGGGTAGACACTGATGAGCTGAACATCGAAGACCAACATGCCCGCCGGCCGGCCCGACTGGCCTCGGTACGCCAGATCTTGTGGAATCCACAGCCGAAACTCATCGCCCTCGGTCATAAGCTGCAGCCCTTCGGTCCAGCCTTGAATCACTTCATCCACGCCAAAGGTGGCCGAAATACCGCGCTGCACCGAACTGTCAAACATCGCGCCGTCGGTGGTCCAGCCTGTGTAGTGAACGTTGACTCGATCGCGGGGCCCCGGAGCCAATTCGCCCTCGCCCTCGGTGAGCACGCGGTACGCGAGTCCACTGCCAGTTCGCTGTGCATCTGCCGGGGCAAATGCCACATCATCCGGGGCCGGGATAGGCTCAAGCTCCGCCGGATCTGTCGCACATGCCGCCAATAGAACACCCGCAGCGAGCGGAAGAAGGTAGGAAGAGTTCACCATCGCCATATCTGCGGAGTACCCTGGCTTGGCCCTCACGTCCAGAGACGAATTGCACAGGACGCGTGGCAACCCCTAACTATGGCTGGCAAGAAGAAGAGAAAGCCCAAACGAGTCGCCCAACTAGCGCGCCGCAAACTCGCTGGACAGGAGCGCAAGCTCACAGCGGATTTGGATCGGCTTTTTGCGCTCGGGCCCGGTGGGAGCCCACAACGTCCGATCACAATTCCGACGCCGAGCCTCGTGAAACCCAACGCCGAGGCCATGCCCTGCCCGCTTTGCTTGGGCAAGCTGCGGATGCACGAAGACGATGTCGACAGGAACACCGAGGCCTTGTTGCGAGTGGCCCATTGCAAATGCGAAGGATGTGGCAAGCCTAGAAAAATGTGGTTTCGCATCCAGCCTCCGGGGACGAACTGAGAGATTTGCCAAGCCACCATTGCTAGAATGCACAACTCGATGTCCTACGTAGAAATCCCAAGAGATCGGCTGGATCCACAAACACTCAGGAGTTTGCTGGAAGAGTATGTGTCTCGCGAAGGCACCGACTACGGCGAGCACACGTTTGACTTGGATCAGAAAATCTCTCACGTGATGAAGCAGCTTGAGAACGGCGAGGCGCTCATCGTCTTCGACCCGGAAACCGAGAGCTGCAACATCGTTGCGAAAGAGCAACTGCGATAGTGGGGCGTTTCGATGGCAAGAAGGCCAAAAAGGTCCCGAACTATCGGCGCATCCTGCCGTTTCTGATGCCGCGCAGAAACGAGTCGATTGTCTACTTTGAGCAGATCATCGATGTCGTCGATGCCAACCAGTGGATCGAGAGCTTTAACGAAACAAGCGAGGTTCGTGTTGGAATCTTCCATGTAGCGTTGGCGGCGATTGCCAAAACTCTGCACGAGCGGCCCCGCCTCAACCGCTTTGTCTCTGGACGAACCATCTACCAACGAGACGGCGTGTGGATTAGCTTCGGCGTCAAGAAGAGCATGGACGACGACGCTCCGCTAAGTATCGTGCGTCGCGAGTTTGGCGAGAATGAGCCGTTCGCAGTCTTTGTCGCATCGCTGCGTACAGACATTGAGGTTGCGCGTTCCAATCGCCAAACGGCGGTCGATAAGGAACTCAAATTCGCCTTTCGATTTCCGGCTCCCATCATTGGCCTTGGCGTTCGGATCATCGAAGCGCTCGACAAACGCAACCTCGCTCCGAGGGCTCTCATTGGCGACGACCCGATGTACTGCTCAGCGTTTATCTCAAATCTCGGCAGTCTTAAGATCGACGCCGCCTACCATCACCTCTACGAGCACGGGAACAACCCGCTCTTTGTCACCATCGGCAAAGTCGAGGAGCGCCCGATGGTGGTTGATGGCAACGTTGTGCCGCGGTTGAGTGTGCAACTCAAGTACAGCTACGACGAGCGAATCGAAGATGGCTTCTACTGTGCGCGTTCCATTCGCCGCATCGAAGAGCTCATTCGCGATCCGAACGCGTGGTGCGCCTCCTAGGCCCGACGAAAGCGCGTGTCAGGCAAGAGTCGTGGAATACACGGGCGTTACAGCGCCCACCACACCGAAGCCCTCAAGAATTCGCGGCGGTGCCCGATCGGCTCTACATGCAACGACTCGTCGGACTCCCGCTCACTGCCGCAATTGCCTGTTTTCTGGGCCAGGCCTATCAAATCCATGATGCCAATGCAGGCCTGCCAGAGAACTGCATCGACCGTCTTGAGTCGAAATCTGGCGCGCTGATCGGCAGCGTATCGTCGGAAATTTCCCGCAGTCACGGTCGAATCGAAAACCACTACTCGGGCGTGCAAGGCGCATGGAAAGAGTTTGTGCGCTATTTCCGAGGGGCGTGGGCAGCGGAATGTCTGGAAACCCATCCCCAACACAAGGAGCGCTTTAACGCATGGCTGGCGGCGAATGCCCAACCCGTATCGGATGCGGCCGGAGTCAAACTCAGCGAACTCTGCACGGCGTACACGGACCAGCTAATTCAGAAAAGCACCGAGAAGCTCGATGACTACTTGGCCCAAGGCTCCGAAGCGCAAGTCCTTACAAATGCCAGGAGTTTTGAAGGCCACCTAAAGCGCCCCATCGTTGCGGAGTGCAAGGCCACAAGGGAGAAGGTTAAGAAGATTACCGACACCTATCTTCCCGCGATTCGAAACCGGGCCAAGCTCGATCGAGCATCGCAGAGTTTCGCCAGTAGAATTTTTCTCGTCGATACCGTGCTCACGGAGGCGACGGTTGCATTCGCTTCTAAAGGCGTGAACCTCGTTGAGGCTCCCGGGGTTTTGACGGGCAGCCAGGGAATGGCTGACTTTGGTCGCTCACTCCAGACCTGCGTGGATGAGGCGGAAACGCTCCGCAGCTTTGGGGCCAATGATACCTACGAGCTCAAGAGTCCTCGCCACCAACCTCCTTCTCGCCTGCCGCCAGGAGTCCAATGGAAAACGCCAGAAGGTCGTGCATCCATGACACTCGTCGAGGCCGAGGCCCTTTGTAGAGACAACGTCGGCGGGCTCACGGAGCTCTTCGAACGCGCCAAGACCCACAACGAGAAGGTGATGGCTCAGCGCGCGAAGGCATGGGAGAAGCAGAACCTAAAGGGCGCCGGTATGCGCAAGGTCTACGCTGCAAATGGCAAGCGCTGGCCCAAGATTGAAAATCGCGGATCGTCGGTCGTGTGGACCTATCGCAGCTACACCACCGGAGCCCTCACACACGAGTGCAAAGAATACGTATTTAGCCGAGGCGGTGCGCTCAAGAATCGTAAGACCCGACTGTGTAACTAGGACGAATCGCGAAGGCTAGGAGCGGTTTCGGTGACAACTGCGCAAACTCTTCGTCGGCAGAGAACGAGCCCAATGCGCGCATGTTCGCGGGTTTGTTGAGAACACGATCTCGCGTTTTTTGGAGCATCCAAAGTATGTTGACCAAGCACTACCAAAGTGACTCGCTATGGCCCTACCGTAGCCGCGAAAGCACAGGCCATGTCACGTACAACCAATCTGTCCATTCTCTTTTCTCTTCTCTTTGCAAGTGCCGCATGCGGTGGTGATGACGACAAGTCGGGCGCCGACGCCGGAGTCACTCCAACGTTTGACGGTGCGATTGTCTACGACGCCAGCATTCCCGCTGATGCCGACACAACACTCGACGCCGATATCACACCGGATGCGACCCCCGTCGACAACGGCGTTGACGAAGCTCGCGCAGCCGCCGATGGAACTGTCGATCTTCCAATTGCCGAAGTTCTTGTCACGTACCTCAAGCCCGCCATCGGCAACGACGCAGCAGGCTTCTTTGTGCAGGCAGATGCCACGGGGCCAGCGCTTTTTATCGCTGTTGATCCTGCCAGCCTCAACGTACCGGTTGCCGTAGGCGACCTTGTTAGCTTCAACATCACCGAAATGGCGACGACAGGTTCGCTACGGCAAGCAACCATCATCACCGGCGAGACCATCATCAGCTCAGTCAACGATGTCACGGGCCTTGCGCAGAACGTATCGGCCGCCGCAGACCTTGTGACAGCACTTGATGACTACGAGAGCGAGCTTGTCACTGCGGAGCTCACGGTAACCGAAGCCTTTGGCGGTGCGGGAACCGGCTTTACCGCTGGCGTCGTTGAGACCGCTGCCGTCACGGCCAACGCCGACCTTCGACTGCGACTGCCTCTGACGCTGCAAACATCGATTGGGCTTGTGCCAACCTGCACGGTAACGCTGGCAGCAACGCCTGTTTGGCGTTTCAACACAGCTGCGCAATTGTCGGCATTTGATGCGAGCGAGCTCACGGCAACATGTCCTCCGCCGTTGGTCGTCGAAGCTGTGGCCGTAACGGAAACCGAAGTGACGATCGAATTTGATCGAGGAATCGATGCAGCAAGTCTTGTCGCCGACGGTTCGCAATTCGCATTCGACAATGGCTTGGTCGCGAGTGCTGCCGTGGCCAACGGTCGCATCGTAACTCTCACAACCGGCACGATGCTGGAGGGAACCGATTACACAATTACCATCGCCGATACCGTGCTGGACGTTCTAGGCGTTGCCCTCGCAGCACCAAACAATACCGCGCAATTCACAAGCCTCGCTGCAGACGAAACCGTTTGCGACGATGGCCTCGACGATGACAGCGATGGCTTCATCGACTGCCAAGACGCCGCGTGCGCTGGCACGGCTCCCTGTACCTTCCTAACGCAGCTCTACCTTTGGGAAGTGGATGCGGATACCCCAGGTACCGATGTTGCCGAGTTCGTGGAGATTTGGAACAACACAGGTGCTGCAATCGACCTTGCGGCTGACGGCTACTACATTGTGGCGGTCAACGGCAGCGATGACCTCTCCTCTGATGCCTACGCTCTCTCGGGCACGGTTGCCGCAGACGGTCTCTTCGTCGTCGGTACCGATGATGCGACTCTCGCCGCTGACTTGGCTGTGGGCTCCTCAGGGATTCTTCAAAACGGCGCTGACGGCGTCCTCCTAGTCCAATGCCAAACGTGCACCGATGCAGCCACCGACTTCCCAAACGACACCGATGTTGGAACGGCTGCAACGTTCACAACCGGTGGTGCCCAAACCGCAACGAAGATCGACGGCATGGCCTACGACACCAACGACGCTGATGACGCGGGCGTACTCGCCGCGGTTCTAGCCGTACTGCAGTTCAACGAGGACGAGAACGGTGCCAAAGACACCGAGTCGAACAACCGAACATCGCTAACCGGCTGGAACGCGATGCTCGCAAATCCCGCAGTATCCGGCGTCGAATAGACACGACACCCATCTTGACCTGCGCCGCTTGGAGCGCAGGCACGTCGACGCCGCATCGCACCTGTTACGATGCGGTCTCGATGCCCTACCCAGATTTCGAACAGCTCTCCATGGAGTTTCTCGGCGAGACTCGCACCGTCTTCAAGGCAGGACGGGGGCCCGCAGTCATCGTCATGCACGAAGTACCGGGCCTGTATCCAGCCGTCGCGGACTTTGGACGCAAAGTTGTAGAGCAAGGCTTCACGGCCTATATGCCGTCTCTCGTGGGTACTCCGGGCAAGGAGATGAGTTTCCCCTATGCCCTCCGCAGCATCGCTCGCGCGTGTGTCATGAAGGAGTTCACCGTTTGGGCCAAAGGAAAGAATAGCGCAATTACGCTGTGGCTCCGAGCGCTCGCAGAACACGCACACAACGAATGTGGAGGACCAGGCGTCGGCGCTGTGGGAATGTGCCTAACCGGAGGCTTTGCCCTGGCCATGGCCGTCGACCCTTGGATTCAAGCGCCTGTACTTAGCCAGCCATCGCTGCCCTTTGGCGTTCTTCCTTCGCAGAAGCGCGACCTCGGTATCGATAGGAAAACGATCGAAGCTGTGAAGGCACGCGCAAACACCGAAGGGCTTTGCGTTATGGGTCTGCGATTTACGGAAGATCGCATGGTTCCGAACGAACGCTTTGCGGCGCTGCGCCACGAACTCGGCGACAACTTCTTGGCCATCGAGATTGATAGCGCAAAAGGCAATGCGCATCGCATTTCCCGCAAAGCGCATTCGGTTCTGACCAACGACTTAACGCCCACCGATGGCCACCCGACACAGGAAGCGCTCAATCAAGTGATGCAGTTTTTCCACGAGCGTCTCGACCGGGATGCCTCGGCCGAGACGAAGTAGCCCATGCCCGATTCAGCAATCCCCCTGGCGAAGACGCTTGGGCTCTTTGTCGGCACAGCCGCAGCAGAAATCGTAGGCTGCTATTTGCCGTTTCTGTGGTTGCGCAAATCGGCAAGTGCATGGTTGCTCATCCCGAGCCTTGGCTCCTTGGTACTTTTCGTATGGCTGCTCACGTTGCACCCGACCGGGGCAGGACGCACCTATGCGGCCTATGGTGGCGTCTATGTCGCCAGCGCTCTGGTCTGGCTATGGCTTGTAGAAGGCACGCAGCCCGACCGATGGGACGTTCTCGGAGCGACCATGGGCATCGTCGGCATGGCCATCATCGTGCTCGCACCGCACCCAAGCCCATGAAGCCCTCAAAAGAACCAAAGGCGCTGGCGACGTACGGGGCGTCATTGGCCCGTGCAAAAGCCTGTTGATATTGCGAGGCAAACTCTGCTACCTCGGGCGGAGATACATTGGCGGAACAAGGCGAACATAGCGTGCAGTGGTGGGGTTCTACGGACGTCTCGATGGGGACGTGCCGGCGCTGGAAAATTGGTCCTCTGTCCCTGTGGATCCAGCGATTGCCCGGCGAGTGGCGAATCGCTCGTGCTTCCAACGACGATCCATCCGACTTCGACGTTCAGCTCGCAATCCCTGAAGCCTGCGATGACTTGCTCGCCCATACCCTGGTACGCCGATTTGGTGTCAGTGGCGACAACGAATCGGTAACACTGCGGCCTGCGCTCGCGGACCGAGCCCTCATCTCTACACCACAGCGGCCGTTCATTGTTCCAGCCGGCGAAGATGTAACGCTCTACATTACCTCTCCGCTGTGGGTACAGCTCAGTGTGGGTGCCAAATCGACGTCCTTAGAAGACTTCTCAATTCACCAGCCACCGGATACATGGTTTGGGCCCAACACCCAAGTCGGTGAAATCTGCTATGCGAGCCGGTCGTTCTGTCGAGTGCAGCTCGACGCGATTCCGAGGCTCCCCCATCGTGCGACAACTTCCGTCGTCGTCGAAAACCACGCATCGACTCCTCTCACCTTGGAGCGCATTAAGCTGCCCGTCCCATTTCTCTCGCTCTTCTGCGAAGAAGAATCTGGAGATCTCTGGACCAACGACGTGGTATTCGAACGAGTGGAAGGCGAGCCATTGGCGCCACTGCGCGTCTCCAGCGGCGTGCCAGCAGCCGCTCCCAATGCGACGGAACTCGTCTCACCTCGCAAGCACTCCACTGGCAACATCATGATCCGCGCGTTTGAAACGCTCTTCTCAGAGCGAGAGGGTAGCTAATGCTGGAGTTTCTAGGTCCTTTTCTTCCCCAACGGCGAACGCGGTTTCGCCGGGTCAGACTCGCGGTAGACGCGTGCGCCGAGGGCCCGCGCGACTGTGGTTCCAACACCGCGGAGGACACCACCAATGCGTGAGCTATTTGAGCGCGTAGCCGAGGTCTTGGGCACCGGGCCTGTGCAATCAATTGGCAAGGCACTCATCGTGGTCCTCCTTGGGCTGCTTGTGGCAAAGCTCGTGAATCGCCGGCTTCGCGACGGAACCATGCAAAGCCAATCACGCCTGCTGGTTCGACGCTTCGTCACAGGGTTTATCTTGGTCGTCACGATCGCGTGGGCGCTATCTCTTGCCGGGGTTGATGTGAGTGTCCTCCTTGGCACCGCAGGATTTCTAACCATCGCTGTGGGCTTTGCAGCACAGGCCTCAATCTCCAATTTGATTAGTGGTGTTTTTCTTATGGCCGAGCAGCCGTTCAAGATCGGCGACGTAATCGATGTTTCGGGGACCCGCGGTGAGGTCATCGTTGTCGACCTCATGTCGGTAAAACTGCGAACGTTCGACAACTTGCTGGTGCGCATTCCCAACGAAACGATGCTCAAGGCCAACGTCATCAACACGACGCACTTCGAGATTCGTCGCTATGACCTCCAACTTGGTGTTGCCTACAAAGAAGATGTCGAATCCGTTCGTGCCGTCTTGCTTGAGGTCGCAGAAAAGAACCTCCTCTGCCTGCGAGATCCCAAGGCGCAGGTGATCTTCATGGGCTTTGGAGACTCCGCGGTAAACCTGCAATTTAGCGTTTGGGCCAAGCGCGAGAGCTTCCTAGATCTTCGCAACACCATCGCCGAGGATGTGAAACGCGCTTTCGACGAGGCGGGCATCGAGATTCCATTCCCGCACCGCACCCTGTACGCGGGCTCCGCCACAGGCCCTCTTCCCGTGCACGTTGTCACCGACGCATCGCGCACCTAAACGAGTCCAATCATGCACATGGATCCAATCATGCCCTACCTGGTGGGCAGTGTCGCCGGCATCCTGCTGTTGGGACTTGTGCTGCGCTCGCTAAAACAACCGCATGTCGTGGCGTACCTCATCGCTGGAGTGGTTCTGGGGCCCGATGGCCTTGGGCTCATGAGCGATCAAACATCCATCGCTCGGCTTGGCGAGATCGGTGTAATTCTCCTGCTCTTCTTTGTAGGCATGGAGATTTCGTTATCGGATCTGCTCGCCAAGTGGAAGGTTCCTGTCATAGGAACGCTTCTGCAAGTGCTAGTAAGCGTCGCCTGTGTTGCGGGCCTTGGGAAAGTCCAAGGGTGGCCATGGTCCAGAGTTATTCTGATTGGCTTTGTCATTAGCCTCAGCAGTACAGCTGTGGTCATCAAGCTCCTGCAATCGCGAGGCGATCTAGAACACCCCGTGGGTAAAGATGTCGTCGGCATCCTAATCATGCAAGATCTGGCCATTGTTCCGATGCTCATTGTCATCGGAATGATGGGGGGAGTCTCACCGGGAATTGGCGCCATGGCACTGCAGGTTGTCGGTGGCGCAGCGGTCGTCGGAGTTCTGCTCTATGTCGCCAAAGCACCAAAGCTGCACCTTCCTATCGGCAAGTGGCTCAAGGGAGATACCGAGTTACAGGTATTCGCCGGAGGATTTCTGTGTTTTAGCCTGGCACTCGTAACGGGGCTCGTTGGGCTCTCCGCGGCCTTGGGAGCGTTTGTGGGTGGCATCATTGTCGGAGCAGCCCAGGAAGATGAGTGGATTCACGACTCGCTATTCCCATTCCACGTACTGCTTCTCGCTCTCTTCTTCGTCTCCGTTGGAATGCTAATCCGACTCGACTTTCTCTTAGAGCATGCCGCCATCATCGGCCTCCTCTTGGCCGCAGCTGTACTGACAAATACGTTGGTAAACATGTTGATCCTTCGCGCGCTCGGCAGATCTTGGTCGAACAGTCTCTACGGAGGCGCCACGCTCTCGCAGATTGGAGAGTTTAGTTTCGTATTGGCAGCAGTCGGCCTTCAAGCAGGACTCATCGAGAGCTTCGGTTATCAAGTTACGATCGCGGTGATCGCCCTGAGCATGCTGGTCTCGCCAGGATGGATTGCTCTTACATCGCTTCTGCGAAAACCTGGCGACGACGTTGTGATCGAGTAACTTGATGGGTAGCTCGAATCGCCGAGCTACGGTTCTGCTGCCGTTCCGCTATCGAGGGACCGAGGATAGCCGCTGCAACGACTCTGAAACCGGCACGTCGAGGTGAAGGTCGATCTGAGGGAAGGCAATCACGATATCGTGATCCTTGAAAGCATTCCAAATGTGCTCATTCAAGTCCGACTTTGCCATTCGGTATTCCCACGGATCATTCATCCAAACGCCGATTTCCCAATCAACGGAACTGCTGCCAAAGCTAATCATAACAACGTTTGGCGCCTTTCCTGGCACACCCCAGCGCTCGCTCATCTGCGTCGCTACGGTTTCCAAAACGTCGCGCACGCGCTTCATATCTGAGCTGTACGAAACACCAACAGCACCTCGAATGCGAAAGTTGGAGTCGCGTAGCGTGTAGTTCTTAACAGAGTTCTGAGCGAGTATGGAATTGGGAATGATGATGTCTTCTCCATCGCGCGACTGGACGAGGCTTGCACGAATTCCCATTTCGGCGACGCGAACCACCATGCCTTCAACTTCGAGTATGTCACCGGGTTTAATGGAGCGCTCTGCCAACAAGATGATGCCCGATACAAAGTTTTGCACGATGCTCTGCATGGCAAAGCCGATGCCGACGGCGAAGATTGCTCCAGCCGCAAACAGCCCCGTGAGATTTACGCCAGCCGTACTGAGGGCAATGGAAAAGCCAACAATGAGAACGGCGTAGTGGATGAGGGCTCCCAGCGTGCTGGCAGCCGCAGGGTGTCGTTTGTCAAGGAGCGTTAGCGTTACCTTCCGAAGAAGCTTCGAGATCCAAAACGAACCCAAGACGATAAAGGCCAGAGTAATGATCGTCGAGACGCTAATGTTTGTGTGGCCAATCGTTACGATATCGATGTTTAGCCACGCGCGAAGGTCACCTAAAAAGTCACTCATACAATACCGTTCCTGCGCCGCCCCTAGAGCAAGTCTCAGCGGTGCGCTCGCACTCTAGGTCTAGTCCGCTGAGCCTGTCGAGAACCAAGTTCTACAAACTCCGACAAGCCTCTCCCACCGCCCGCTTCAGGTCTGAGACCGCACAATCGCTCTTTGCCTGCGATGCTCCCACGTGCCTCCAAGCGAGCTACAGCAACCGTTTCGCACAGGGGCTACGCTCGGTGTCAACGCGCCAATCAGGGCTGCTGGGGAAGCGTGGCAAACACGTCTTGCGGACCGCTCCCTGCCCCGTTGGATGACAGCTTAGCCTCACGGGTCCCCGATCGACCCAGAAGCCGCGTTGCGCCGCTTTGCCCCCAAAGGCTTGGAGATTTTCCTAGGCGGATTGCCTAAACTCAACGGGTTGAATCTGTAGCGTTTCGAACGGCATATCGACGTTTGCTGCCACAAGCGTCTCGTACAGTTTCCGGCGAAAATCGCTTCGCAGCTGTATGTGTTGACGCTCATCCTCGATCCAGAATTGCAGTTCCATTCCGATGTTGTAGTCGTTGAGAGACACTGTCCGCACCACAGGCAACGGCTTCGTGGAAGCCCGGTCGTCGGCGGCACACATGTCCAAGAGCAACTCCTCAACTCGCCCTAGGTCCTCCCCTGTGCCAATGGTGAAATCGATATCTAAGCGCAGATGGGGAAAGTTCGTATAAGAAGCAACAGTGCTGTTGACGACCGTACTATTCGGAATCGCCAGCATTTTCCCATCCGGCGTAACAACCCTGGTAGATCGCATGGTGATTGACTCAACCTTGCCGTATTTGCCTTCGATCTCTACCAAATCGCCGATGACAAACGGTCGGTCCCAAAAGATGAAGACTCCTGAGATGACATTCGAAAGAGCGTCCCGCGCCGCAAAGCCAATTGTTAGCCCCAGGACCCCCACACTCGCCAACAGAGACCCGGTGTGAACACCGAGCTGATTGAGCGCGCTCACAAGCGCAATCGACATGATCACGTACTTTAGAATTGCGTCCATAAAACTCGCGGCCGTAGCATCGAGTTTCGAGCGCTTAGCGGCGGCTTGGCTAAACCTGCGAACTACCATCCAAAATAGGTAGAAGAGCGTAAACGTAAGAGCTGCTGCCAGAATGTCGGGAATAAAGGCGCCAATTCGGTCTCCCATTTCCCCTAGGTCAAATTCTTTGCGGAGACGATCAAACATTTCTTGCATGGTTTACCTGCGTTTCTTTTGGGAAGGAGGAGCCTTTAGCGTGGCGGAGAATCGGAGTGGAGAAAGCCCGGCCGCGGTTGCCTCAATCCCCTGAAGTCCAGTAGGTCCAAAGGTCCAAGCCCCGGCTGTTGCGATACCAGTTTCGTCGGTGACTGTGGTTTTTAAATCGAGAGCACCATTGCCCTCCACCACAGACCATAAAACGCTCACGCCGGCGCTAGGGTTGCCCAAAGCATCTTCAACGCGAACTTGGGGCGCGTCGGATGCAGCCCCTCCGGCGGTGCCCACTTGCTCCGCGGAAGAGTGCGCCACCATATTCGCTGGGGGGCCTGCCACCACCTCGACGCGCCACTGTGTGGACAACGGATCGGCGCTAGCCGTCTTCGCCTGAACAAGGGCCGTTCCCGCCTTGGCCGCTGTCCATGTTGCGACAGCGGCCCCTGACGCCTCCGTCTTGCTTGCAGCGACGTCGAAAGAGCCCGTCTCAGAACTCCACTGAAGTTCGAGGTCGGCAATGGGGTTCTTGAACGAGTCTGCCGCCTGTACGCGAAAGGTGAGAGACTCACCCGCGATGCACGATGCGACGTTGTTGGCCGCGATGAGGGAGGCAGCAGCCCCGGGTGTTGCCACGGCAGCGATCGACGCATTGGTATCCGGCAGATCTTTGATTTGTGCACTCATGAGCTGGCGGCCCGCACGAGGCCCCAACGTCCACAGCGTCTGTGCCAAGCCCTCCACGTTGGTGACAGTTCGATTTGGAACAATCTGGCCGGCACTTGCCGTGAGGTAGAAGTCCACGGCCACGCCTCGAACGGGATTGCCATCATCGTCGGAAACAAGAACAGTGACAGGGTCGGAGAGCATCTCTCCGACGATCGCGCTCTGTTCGGCCTCCCGCTGATTCGCGACACTGGTTGGGGCCCCAGCAGCGATTTGCACTTGAACCGACAACATCTTTGAGCCGCTGGTAACGGAGACCTCGCCTTGGCCCACGGGCCCGAGCGATGTCACCAAGCCTCTGCCTGAGACCCGCAATAGGTTCGGTGTCGTTGATGTGTAGACAAGTTCAGCGCCGCCAATCGCGGTGCCGCTTGCATTGTTGGCTTGGGCGACCAACTGCCGACTTTCACCAGCGTGCAGCCGAACGAAGGACGGCCGAATCACCACCTGGTGGGTCTGCACCACATCGGGCATATCGGTTGTGGGCCTAACGTCACCGCACCCCCAAACCGAGACAATGCCTGCCAGAGCAAAGGACATTCGCATGGCTAGCTGCATACGCGCTCGCTATCCTATTGACAAGCGCCTTGATGGGCAGAAGAGTCACGCTTCGTGCCTCGTCGTGCCATTTGCGCTGTTCTCGGACTGCTCACGTTTCTACTAGTTGGGTTTGATGTCCAAGCTCAGCTGCCAGAAGGAACTGGGGATTCGTCACCGACAATCGAGCGCCCCCGCACCGACGAGCTTCCTGGCACAGAAGGCGAATTGGCGGTTCCGAGTGCGACCGTGCGCTTTCGCGGCTTGGACCTCTTTGTCATACGAGATGTTCTTGGCCCCAAAACACCCGAGGAACGCGCACGGGCAATCGAGGTGCGAGTCGATACGCTGGCGGCGGGCTCCGCGAAGGCGGTCGATACCATCGAGGTTCACGATCGTCAGGTCACGACCGACGTTATCAGCGGAGAGGTCGTGCTCTTTACGATTACCGAACGCGACGCTGCGATTACAGGGCGCACTCGACAGCAATTGGCAGCGGACTACACACGAATCCTCAAGCATCGGCTCGCCGAGGATTTCCAGGAACGCTCCCTCAGTGGCGTGGCAAATGCTGCGATGTACTCCCTAGGCGTGCTGGCAGTATTCCTGGTCGTACTACTTCTCATAAATACTCTTACTCGAAGAATTAGCAGCCGCATTCTCTCATGGGAAGGCACACGAATTAAGGGTTGGAAGCTTCAAAGATTTGAGTTCCTTCCAGCCGCACGCGTGGTCGAAGTTCTCGTGGGAACCCTTCGTCTAGCGCGCGCCATTGGGCTCGTCGTTCTCTCCCTGTTGTCGCTAAACGTGATCCTGAGCTTCTTTCCGTGGACGCGAGCGGCCGCTGAGACACTCTTCTCGCAGATCTACAGCGCGATAGGCTGGGTGGTCGGCGGAATCATTGGCTACCTACCAAACATCTTTTACATCGTAACCATCGTCGTTGCGACGAGTTATGGGCTGCGCTTTCTAAAGCTAGTGTTTCGCGAACTTGAGAAGGGCACGATCACCATCCCGGGATTCTTTGGGGAGTGGGCAACGCCGACGTACAAGATTGTTCGTTTCTTGTTCTTGGCATTCGTCGCCGTCATTATTTTTCCGTATCTACCAGGCTCAGGTTCGCCGGCATTCCAAGGCGTATCGCTCTTCCTTGGCTTGCTACTTTCTCTGGGTTCCACAGCAGCGGTGGCCAACGTTGTTGCGGGAATTGTTCTTACCTACATGCGTCCATTCTCCGTTGGGGACCGCGTTAAAATCGCTGATACCATCGGTGACATCGTGGAAAAGACACTCTTGGTGGTGCGAATCCGAACGGTCAAGAATGTAGAAATCACGATTGCCAATGCGATGGTGTTGAATAATCACATCGTCAACTACAGCACGTGTGCCTCAGAGCAAGGTCTTGTGCTGCACACGGCTGTGACGATTGGCTATGACGTGCCATGGCCACAGGTGCACAGGCTCCTGAAAGAGGCCACTGAGAAGATTGATGGCATCTTGCCAGAGCCTGCCCCCTACGTATTGCAAACCTCCCTAGACGACTTTTATGTGAGCTATGAGCTCAACGCCTACACAAATTCCCCCCAACGAATGTCGAAGATCTACTCCGATTTGCACGCCGCAATCCAGGATGCATTCAACGAAGAGAGCGTCGAAATCCTCTCGCCGCACTACCGAGCTGCCCGCGATGGCAATGCCGTGGCCCTGCCCGCCAAGTACCTGGCAGACGACTACGCTGCACCCGCGTTCCGCGTCAAGAACGTGGATTCCGATAGGCCCTAAGCAGCCATCAGAGCCGGAGGGACGCTGAGTCCAATTAGCCAAATGAAGAGTCTGCAGAGCATAGAACGCTCAAACCCAGAGTTTCACTGAATTCCGAAATCGACCTAGACGCCCGCCGCCACACCACTTTTGTGGGGAGTTCTGCTGGGTTGCAGAGCGCTACAAGGTCTTCTGCATCACCTCGACGGGCTGCTTCCCGAGCGTCGAGAAGGCAACCAAAACTCTATCTAGCTAGAAAGAACTAGGGTAATTACTCGTTCATGCTTGATTCCAATATTGCTCAAGTCAGCACACTTCCCATCGTGACAAGTGTCAACGTTGAGGACTGGCCAAAGGGCAAAGCAACTCAGCTACGGGTTCAGATGGTTGGCAACGGGCTCGGCCAGATTATCCACGTCCCGGTTGTGGTCGTGCGCGGGATGGCCGATGGCCCAACCCTAGGCATTACCGCTGCCGTTCATGGCGATGAGCTCAACGGCATTGGGCTCATTCACCAGCTCTTGGCCGGCTTGGATCCGAAGGAACTCGCGGGAAACGTGGTTGCAGTTCCGGTTGTCAACGTGCCTGGCTACCTCCGACAGGAGCGTCGTTTCGTCGATGGGGTCGACCTCAACCGCATCATGCCGGGCAAGGAAAATGGCATCCCCTCAGAGGTGTACGCACACCGATTTCTCACCCGAATCGCCTCGTGTTTTGACTACCTCGTCGACCTGCACACGGCAAGTGCGGGGCGCATCAACTCATTCTACGTGCGAGCAAATCTCGAGCACGAGGAGAGTGCGTGGATGGCCTTTGCGCAGCATCCAGACATCATTCTCCACAACGAGGCCAAGGACGGCACCTTTCGCGGTGAGATGATGGGCAATAGCGTTCCTTCGATCACGATCGAACTTGGTAATCCGCAGCTCCTGCAACGCAACGTTGTGCGCATGGGAACCACAGGCCTCCTAAACATCATGGGGCGTCTGGGAATGATCCGTCACGAGATGCAGGAGGCGCGAAAGCGCAAGCCTGTTGTCTGTACAACGTCCTCCTGGATGTACACGCAAAGTGGCGGCGTTCTTCGCGTACCCCCCAAGATTGCGGATCGGGTTAAGCGTGGCTCACTTGTTGGAGCCGTCAACGACATCTACGGCAATCTGATCGAAGAGTATTTTGCGCCCAACGACGGCATTGTGATCGGCAAGTCGGTCAATCCCGTAAATCTCACTGGCTCTCGGATTTTGCACATCGGCAAGATCGCGAGCGCGAGGCAACTGCGCGACGATTTTCCTTTTGCGGTTCACAAGAAATGAACAGCGGACACGTATTGTGGATTGGCGAAAATCGTAAGAATTAGTCGTAAGAAATATAAGTATGGGTCATAAAGTACGAAAACCTCCTGTCTCACTGGAACGCACCGACTTCAAGATCGGCGAGAGCACGATTCCCCTCGGGACACGCACGCGTCTTGAGCTCCCGGTCGCGAGACTTGCCGTAGGGACAATGCTATCTCTCCCGGTCGAGGTTGTGCACGGAAGGCAGCCCGGACCGACAATTTGGCTAAGTGCCGCCATCCACGGTGACGAACTCAACGGAGTTCCCATCATTCGCAGAACCCTGCAGAAGCTCGATCCTGAGACGCTCTGCGGTACCGTGGTCGCAGTACCGGTGGTGAACGTATTTGGCCTTGTTACCGAGTCTCGTTACCTCCCCGATCGCCGCGACCTCAACAGAAATTTCCCCGGCCGGTTCAACGGCGCACTAGCCTCTCAGCTTGCCAAGCTCTTCATGACAGAAGTCGTGAGCCAGTGTGACCTCGGGCTCGACTTTCACACCGGTTCTGGCGGACGGGCGAATCTCCCACAGATTCGCTGCAACCTAGACGATAGAAGAACTCGTATCGCCGCTCGCAAGTTTGGAGGCACCCTCGTCTTGCACTCAAAGCTCCGAGACGGGTCGCTTCGGGCCGCCGCGGGCGATCTGGGGATCCGCTGCTTGCTCTTTGAAGCGGGAGAAGCATCAAGGCTTGATAACAAAGCGATTCAAGCCGGAGTCGATGGCACACTGCGCGTCATGCATCACCTTGGCATGATTTCGGAGTCCCCCGCGGACACGGGAAAGCCTCCAAGGCTAGCGCGTTCGAGCCGTTGGATTCGTGCGAAACAATCGGGCTTCCTCGAACTCGTTGTGCCCTTGGGAGCCCGAGTCGAAAAAGGCGCCGTCGTAGCGAGAGTGTTCAGCATGCTCGAAGACGACGAAGCTGTCATGAAGGCCCCCGAAGGCGGATACGTTATTGGACACCAAACGACCGCCCTCGTGCACCGAGGCGATGCCGTAGTGCACTTCGTGCCAATCCCGAAATAGCGAGCATTGCCGTTGCCTGAGCGCCGACGTAGCGCTTGGGCACCAAGCACGATCGAAGGCGATGTGCGGTTAGGTGGTCGGCGTGCGCGAGGGCGACTTGGGAACATCGAGATTGTATCTCTCGAGCTTTCGATAGAGCGTCTTGCGGTCGAATCCCAATATCCTTGCAGCCTCTCTCTTGTTGCCACCAACCGCTTGCATGACGCGAACAATGTATCGACTCTCAACCTCGTTCATCGTGACCAGATCCGATGGGTGGTCACCAACAACGAGAATATGCGATCGTTTGTGCGTGCGTATCTTTTCGGGCAAGTCTTGAACTTGAATCTCGGAGTCTCGCGTGAGCGCAACCGCACGCTCTACGCAGTTTTGCAGCTCACGCACATTGCCAGGCCACGGGTAGGCTAGAAGTCGATCCGAGCAGGCCTTAGAAAAACTCTCAACGGGCTTTTCCAAGAAGATCGCGTAGTGCTCTAAATAGTGTTGCGCAATCAGAAGTATGTCGCTTGTGCGATCGCGAAGAGGCGGAACGTGCAAGTGAATTACGTTGAGGCGGTAGAAGAGGTCTTCGCGAAAGCGCTTTTCGGAGGCCGCGAGTTCGAGATTTTCGTTTGTCGCCGAGATGACCCGCGCATCAAAAGCAATTTCTTGATTGCCACCAACAGGACGCACGGTTCGCTCCTGCAACGCTCGAAGAAGTTTCGGTTGCACTGAAAGCGGCAGGTCTCCAATTTCGTCGAGAAAGATCGTTCCGCCGTTGGCCTGCACAAAGAGCCCAACACGGGCTACCTTGGCATCGGTGTACGCACCTCGGGCGTGGCCAAAGAGCTCGCTCTCGACGAGGCTCTCGGGAATGGCCGAACAGTTGAGCGCTACGAAAGGTCCTGTGGCTCGTCGGCTGCGCTGATGGAGAGCCCTCGCGATGAGTTCCTTGCCTGTGCCGCTCTCGCCCGTAATAACGACCGATGACGTTGTCGTGGCCGCTCGCGTCAGCAAGTCGTACAGCTCGTGCATGGGCTGGCTCACTCCGATAAGTTCTTCGAAGCCTGCACCTTCGGCCAGCGCAGTGCGCACGCGGCTCACTTCTTCGCGGAGTTCCTGCTGGCGCAATGCCCTGTGCAAGGCAAGTTCGACAGCATCGACATCCAGTGGGAAGCAAAAGAAGTCGAATGCACGTGCACGCAGTGCTCCCAGCATTTGCTCTGAGGAGTCGGTGGCGCTCAACAGAATGACAGGCGTTCGGGCACGGGTCTCCTGAACCTGCGAACACACATCGGCCGCACTACAGTCCTTGAGATCCACAAGGGCTAGGACTACATCGGCAGCGCCGTCTTCCACGAGCGGGAGGGCCTTGGCCATGCTGTCGGCAAAGAGGCTTCCAAAGCCTCGGCTTTCAAGTTCCGACGGCAGCCCGCCAAGGTCGGCGACTGCGTTGGAGATGAAGAGAATCGTGCCCCGCATTGGGGGCAGACAATACCAGCATGCGTGCAAGCCCAGCTCTCCCGGCGCCTGCTAACTGAATCCCGTGGTTTGCCATGTGCCCCCGAAATCCCAAGGGAAGAGCCACATGTAGCAAAATGCCACATGCACCATCGGTACTCGAAGGGAGGAGTTCGGCCGCCAGAGACACCAAACGTGGTCTTCGCTTTGCATTTCCACGAATCATAATGCAGTCACTATCTCCAACCGCTGTCGTAGCTTTGCAAACAGGTTCACAGGACTTGGCCAATGTGCTCCGCTCACGAGGCATGCGCGTGGCGGAAGCGCGAACAGGAGTCGAAGTCGTTGCCCACCTTTTCCCTAGGGGAACCTCGTATGTCGAGCCATCACTGATTGTCCTATCGGCACAGTTGCCAGGGTACAACGGGCTGAGTGTCTTGGCCGGGGTGCGAAGCCTTGGTCGGCGCACACCGACCATCATGACGTGGCCCGAGGACGAGGAGTGGATGGCTCTCGAAGCCGTGCGTCTTGGTGTCGCCGGTTTGGTGCGAGAGCCCGCAACAACGAGCGACCTTGTGGTGGCGATTCAAACCCTTCCTTTTGCCAACGTCGCGCAGACCTTTGAACTTGGTGCCATGCGCCAGCGCGTCTCGTAGCGGGCAGCTCGGCTCACCGGGCGACGGCAATCGCCCACAGTGGTGAGCCCGGCTCTGCAGGCAGCTCGGCTCCCGTCACAACCGTGAGCACCCGCAGCGAAAACGAAAACGGCGAATCGGGACATTCCGATTCGCCGCTCGATTTTGCGCGTTGTCTACGTACGCGTTGCCTACGTGCGCGATTCAACCTGCGCCAATGTCGCCGATGTACTCGGCCCACAGATACTGATTCTGCTCGATTTCCTCTTGGATTCGGTCTTCTTCCGACTCCTGCGATTTCGCGTTTCGACTCCAAGAAAGCAAGCGCTCTGACTCAACTGCTCGCATGTGTTTTTTCCAGCCACGGAAACGTTTTTGATTCTCCATAACAGTACCTCCAGTAGTAAGTCTTCTGAACTTGATTGCGAATTCTGGGCCAATGCGTAACGGCGCCACCGCTATCGACGGTCTTGAATTGCCATAAGCTCAAACTCATCGTCGTCGTCATAGCGCTCGTCCTCAGCGGGTGCACTGCCGCCCCACTCGCTAAAGGAAACCCTGGGATCGTCCCACGTATTGCTCAAACCGAATGGCCGATCGCGCAAGAGCTCCTTGAGTTTCTTGCTAGCTCGGCGAGAGTCACGATGTTTTTTTATGCGCATAGATTCTCCTCCCGAATGGTTCCCTTGCGGGAATCGGACCATTCTCTGAAAGTCGTTTTCCGGCGAGTTACAGACCTCATGAGAACGTTCCGCAGCCCAGGTATGCCGCCCCATGTGGCAAAAAGGGCCACCACGTTTAGACCAACCACGGGCCCACCTGTGAAGGGAATGGCAGCGAGAACATTGGCCCGAATTTCGCTGTGTAGCGCCTCACCATGATGCACCCCAATACCCAAGTTCAGAGTGTGGCACTTCACCGAGGCCACCTTGGCGTGTTCGCGACTGCCGACATTCCCCGAGGCACCTTCGTCTATGTAAAGGATGACCTGGATGTAGAAATTGGTCAGGAGCAATACGCTCGATTGGACTCGTTGCGAAGGCAACACGTGGATACGTTTTCCTACACCGAAGCGACCGGTGCGAGAGTTGTCAGTTGGGACCTGGCAAAGTACGTCAACCACTCGTGCCACCCCAATACAATGAGCACCGGGTGGGGGCCCGAAGTTGCTGTAGAAGACATTCCCGCCGGTGCCGAAATCACCGATGAGTATGGCCTCCTAAATATCGAGGACGCCATGCCGTGTTGCTGCGGTTCCGCGGTCTGCCGCGGCCAGGTGCAGCCGGATGACAATCGGCGACTTGTGAGTTTCTGGGATGAGTTGGTCCAAGCCGCTTTGTGTTTCGCCCCCACGGTGGAGCAACCACTTTGGAGCTTCATTCCCACGGTGGAACAACGAGAGCTCGAAGCGTACCTCGCAGGTCGCGCGCAGTATCGCTCCGTATCTGCATTGACCCACGTGCCGGCTGACGGGGTCACAGCACCCCCTGACGCGGTTGTGCGACAGCGAGTCTAGGCGACCCAACCTTCTGGGCCGCCTGCGCCAAGCTCTTGCGCTAGTGGGTCCGGCACGCGCCTTTCGTGGCGTTCGCAAGCAACGAGAGGTTGCTCAAGGCCGAGGACTGTGCAGATGCGACCAGCGCCTCGTCGGCCCAGACATCAGAAAAACCCTGAGTCCAAACATCACCGATTCGACGCCTGCCACCAACCAAGATCACAGGGGTCGTCCATCCCATGTCGCGGACTCCATCAATGATCGTTCGTCCCAGGACCCCGGGAAGCAGATCCTCAACAATGATCAGAGCGGGCGCTACCGCCTCCCCTTCGCCAAGAAGCGCGTCGGCCAATTCGTAGACGACCCCTGACCCCGTGTTGGCGGTCACGACCGAATACCCTTGCCGGCGCAAGCCCGTCGCAATTCGTTCACAACGAGCCGCGTCCGCAATCCCAAGGACAACCGTTCGCGGTTTCTCGGCAGAACTGAGCTCGTTCTCGCGCGGGTCGCAAAACGAGAACGCCAAGGCTTGTTCCGTTGTGGCGAACTCTCCCACTCGGAATTCCCCCAATGGAGGTTGCCGTGCAACAAGCGCTGATGCGCATGCTCCGCTCTCGCTAGTGAAGACGGTTTCGAGTCGTTTCTGCATGACAAGACCTCCTGGCTGTGTGGTTCAAAATTTTCTCAAGCAGACCGTGTGCCAAGACAAATGCCAGGCTGCGTGTGCGCGTGCTCGGTGCGGCATTCGACAGCCTTGTGGTGCGCAATGGCCTCGCAAAAAACGCAAGTTTTATTTGAATACCTGTGACCTTGAGCAGTTTCGGAGAGATGCTCCACGCTGGAATGTCCGGCTCGTAACTTTTTTCACGGTTGTACGTCGAGATTTGAGCTGCCGTGTTAGCTTGAGTTCATGCGTGCAACGCCCCATATTCCGTCCCTGCTGGCAGTTGTCGCACTTTTTGCCTTTGCTAGCTGTGCCTCTGGCAATCCCGCTGGCACTTGCGATCCTGCCGAAACCCCTGGTTGCGAGGTAGACGGTTCGGTTTCGCCTTTTGCAGATGCAGGCGCTACGAACAATGCTGATGCCGGCCCCGAGCGAGGATTCGGCGAACCCTGTTCTGACCGGAGTGAGTGTGCATCCAACTTTTGCATCCTCGTGGGCATCGGCGGCGTGTGCTCCGACTACTGCACGGATGGAATGTGTCCCGAAGGCTACGGCTGCTTCGGCGTCATCGATGTCATCGAACCAGGCGAAGTTGACAATGTCTGTGTCCCAACCAGCACTCAGCTTTGCAGCCCCTGCGAGATGGATTCAGAATGCGCCATCGTCGGGAGCGACCTCTGCTTGACCAACGCCGATGAACGCTCATTTTGCGCACGCGATTGTTCCACGATTAGCTGTCCCGATGGCTTCACGTGTAGCGATGTCGAAGTTGAAGGTGCGATGTACAAGCAGTGCCTTCCATCTAGCGGAGCATGCGACTGCACAGATACCGAAACCGGAACGATCGAGGACTGCGCAATTCCCACCGACTTTGGGGATTGCACGGGAAGCCGCACGTGTGCCGGCACAACCGGATGGGACACCTGCCAACCACCCGCACAAACCGATGGTCCCGATGGCCTTTTTATCGACGACAACTGTGACGGAATCGATGGCGACCTAAATGGCGCCATCTTTGTCGCCACCAATGGCGGTACTGATAGCTCCACCTGCGGGCTCACCTATACGGATCCGTGCGCCACCATTGGCTTCAGCATCATTCGCGCCCTGCAAGCCGCCCGCGGTGAACTCTATGTGCAAGCGGGCGACTACAACGAAGTCGTTGTCCTTGTGAACGGCATCGACATCTACGGTGGCTACGACACCAACTGGCAGCGCGATGTGCACACCGACTCCGAGCATCGAGTCACCATTACCGGAGCGCAAGATTCAGGTACCGGCGGCGACGACGAGTTCCTAACCATCCGCGCTCACAATCTCGTGGTTTCTACGACAGTCGCAGATGTTGTGATCGTCGGGCCCGAAGCATCAGGCACCACAATTTCTGGTGCTCGCTCGTCCTACGCAATTCATGTCGACGATGCGATCATCGATCTGCAACGCGTGAGTGTGGTGGGCGGAAACGGCGAAGATGCAAGCAGCGGAGCGGTAGGCCTGCCAACGTCGAGCGCGGGTGCAAGCACTGCAATGCGCGGCGGTGTTGGCGGCAACGCAAACGAATTTACGACATCGTGCAACGACAGCAGCCACGGAAATGGCGGAAGCGCGGGTACCAACTCCTGTAGCGGCACGCGCAATCCGAACGGCGGTCGTGGCGGCGATGGCGGAGAGATGGACACCGATTGTGACTGCGTATTTGGCGCATGTGTTTGTGGTCCGTGCGCCGCAACCGCAGGCGACGGTGGTACCAATGCAGCGCACACATTCGGCACACTGGGACTCGGCGGCAATGGCGGAAGCGGCGGCGGAAGCTGTGGAGTTCCCACGCCTCCTGGTCGCGATGGCCGCATTCAAAATGGCAGCGCAGGCAGTGGTGCAACCGGCAACGGGTTTCTAAGCGGATCGTATTGGTTCGCTCGCTCTGGCGGCTCTGGCGGCGTTGGCCAGAACGGTGGTGGCGGCGGTGGTGGCGGCGGCAGTGGCGGCTGTGACGACGGTATCGACTCTCACGGTGCGGGCGGCGGCGGCGGCGGCGCGGGCGGATGTGCTGCGAGCGCAGCTGGCGGTGGCGGCGTTGGTGGTGGTGGAAGCTTTGGAATCTTTGTCGCTGGTGGCGCAAGCTTGACGGCCAGCGATTGCACCATCGCCCGCGGCGTAGGCGGAAATGGCGGCAACGGCGGCAATGGTGGACACGGCCAAGTGGGCGGCGCTGGGCGCAGTGGCGGTCTAGCCGATGGCGATTCCAAAGCCGGCTCGGTCGGTGGCGACGGCGCCCATGGTGGTCACGGCGGCGGCGGCGGCGGTGGCGGCGGCGGAATCTCTGCCGGAATCTTCAGTTTCCAATCGACGGTCGTAGAAGACTGCGTGGTCACCGGTGGTTCTGCAGGAGTCGGCGGCGCAGGTGGCATTAGCGCCCCCGTGGCACCGGTCGCAATTCGCGACGGCAACAATGGCGCCGCGGGCATCGATGGTGCACTCGAGAGCGTGGCTGAGTGCACAGGCGCCGGCGGCTGCTAGGCCTGGCTTGGATCGGCTGCTAGGCCTGGCCTTCGTTGGGAAGCGGAAACCAACGCAGGGATTCAAAGTGAATGCCCACGTCGAGCGCTTCGCAACAATCCGTTGTGGTTGTCGGCAGCTTCTCCGCAAGCTTGTGCGCACTCTCGATGTAGCCGGTTAGCGCCGATTCATCGGTCTTCACGTGGCTGTGCGGAAATGCGACACCATCGGCGCGAAACTCGACGTCGCGAAGCCGCATGTTTGCGCGGTGCTCCCAATCCTTATGCCGCCAAAGGCCGGTGTCCGGGGAGAAACGGTAGAGCGCTAAGAACTTCCAGCCTTCGCGCGCCACAAAGTCGACGGCCTCGAGAATGAACGAGAACGTCGCTTCGGAGACGAAGTAGTTGAAGTTGATGCGAGTCCAGCCGGGCTTGATGCCTTCACAGCCGCGAAGAATCTCGCTTTGGTATTCCTTCGACTGCACGATGTCGATGCCGAGCAATCGGTGACCGTAGGGCCCGGCGCACGAGCAACCACCGCGGGCCTGAATTCCAAAGAGGTCACTGAGCAAACTCACCACAAAGTTGTGGTGCAAGTACTTGTCGCCGTGACGAGTCATGAAGGAAACGATGGAAAGACGCTCGGCGCCAACGTTGCCGAGAATTTGAATGTTGGGGTTTTGATTCCAACGCTCAATAGCGCGCCCTAGGAGTGCCTGCTCACGCTCGTGAATGAGCGCCGCTCCGACGGTATCCTTGAGACGAAACACGAGTCCCGCCCGAATTGCGCCAACGATATCGGGAGTCCCTCCCTCTTCGCGATGCGCCGGATGATCGAGGTATCGATGCTCGTCGGGGCCTACGTACGCAACCGTGCCGCCGCCGGGAACAGAAGGCACGCGGTTTGTGAGCAGCGTCTTTTTGACAACCAAGATCCCCGGAGTGCCCGGCCCGCCGATGAACTTATGAGGCGAGATGAAGATCGCATCCTTGTGATCGTCGACGCCCGGTGCCGTGCGTTGCATTTCAATTTGCACGTACGGTGCGGCCGCCGCAAAGTCCCAAAACGCGAGAGCGCCATGCGCATGCAAGATCGCCGAGATTTGGCGCGTATCGGAAACGATGCCGGTGACATTGGATGCCGCAGAAAAACTCCCAATCTTTAGTGGACGATCCGCATAGGTCGCGAGCGCCTCCCGCAAGAGCGCCAAGTTCGGATGGCCGTTCTCATCCAAGTCGATGACAACCACATCGGCAATCGACTCGCGCCAAGGCAGTTCATTCGAGTGGTGCTCGTATGGACCTACAAAGACAACCGGGCGCAGGTCAGGGGCAATCTGATCAACGAAGTGATACGTGTCATCGAGGTTGGCCGGCACGCGGATGTTGAGAATATCGACGAGCTTGTTGATAGCGCCGGTCGCGCCCGAGCCGCTGAAGATAACGACATCATCATCGTTGCCACCGACGGACTCCAAAATTTGTGTGCGCGCATCTTCTCGAAACTGTGTCGTCTGCAAGCCCGTGCTCGAACTCTCGGTGTGCGTGTTTGCGTAGTACGGAAGCACGTGCTCTGAGATAAAGTCCTCGATGAATTTCAGCGAGCGCCCGGACGCGGTGTAGTCGGCGTAGGTAACCAGTCGAAACCCAAACGGGCCATTGGTCTCGTGATGCTTCCCAATTACGGAGTCTCGAATCTTGTCGATTAGCCCACTTGCATCACTCATAGGCGGCACTTTCGCGCTTTCGTGCGCTCGTGTCGAGTGCAGACGACTCGGCCTGCACTGCAACACCTACATGCTGTGATGTCTTGGGAGGAGTTCTGAACTTCCGTGCCCAATCAACACTTCCCCATCGGAATACCCGGAATTGACTTCCCGACTCGAGAAGGAATAGATCCAAACGCGCCTTTGTTCGTTACACTGTCCCATGCATTCGCGCGCGCCCCTCATGCTCTCCATTCTAGGTCTCGCCGTTACCGCCTATGCGGGTTGGCTCGGATACGCGGATATGACCTGTCTTGAGCGCGGTGCGACGGTCATGATCGGCAGTCTCTCGCTTCTGAGCATCGCTGGTGTGGCGGGCGGCAAACTTCGGCTCCAACGCGGCGTCGCCATCGCACTCTTGCTGATGATGACCGCCATGCTCGGTAGCAAGTACGTCGGCCATCAAATGCTCACCATCGATGTGATGCCCGACGCGCGCTATGCAACATTCATCATGGCACTGCTCACGCTCAACGTGGTCGGTCTACTTCGAGGATCGTTTCTCGCCCGGTGGCTATCGCTCGCCCTCGCGGGTGGTGGAGTCATGAGCTCCGGCCTAAACCTAGCTCCCTTTGCAGCACAGCGCGGCCAGTACACCTGGACCCTTGCGATCGGCATCGCCGGCTCGATTCTCCTCTTGGCAAATCTCTTAGGAGCCAAGCAGCGCGAACATTTTGAGAGGGACGCGAGCCCGCTTTGGTCTTCGCAAGACCCACTGCTCAAGTCAGTGCGCTGGACAATGATGTCCTTTATGGCTGCCATTCCCATGCTCTTGGTCTACACCTGGATGCAGCCAATCGTCCCTGAAACAGCGTCCACTGCCCTTCCCTTGGCAATTTTCTTAGGTCTTTCCATCGTCGCATCTGCAAAGCGTTGGGTCATCGGCGCCGTTGGTCTCGTGCTCGGTGGTATTGCACTCATCGCGCAGGCGGGGTTCACGTACGCACTTGCCACAAAACTGCCTCACCCAGCATTTGCCGATATCGCGCTGTACTACGCTATCTTCTGGGTACCGGCGGGCCTACTGGCGCTTGTGTGCGGTGGGCGAATGGCGGCGCCACTCCTTCGGCTGCTCAACGACCAAAACTAAAGCCAACGGGAACGGCATCGGCGGGCTCCAAGCCCAGTGCGTATACGGTAGCTCCGGTGCCGATGGCGGCAACACCACCAACGGCTGCCCACACCCACCACTTCCGATACCACGGAGATGGTGCGGTGTACCCGAGAGGCAGCTCACGCGGGTTCTTGGCATCAAACCAGAGCAGGACCTCGTTGCCCTGCTTGTCATAGGCGCTTCCATACAGTTCCAACACCGACTCGCGCTTGGTCTTTGGGGCTGGCAATACAACGCGTTTCACATCCCCGGCTTTCGGCAGGGAGATTTGCAGACGACGATACGGCTCCGCAGCATTCGAGCGCACGTAGAGCGCGAGCGAATCGAGCATGGCGAGCGGATCGGATACCACCTCCACACTCAGAGGGATGCGCTCGCTCTCAGACAGGCCCGGTGGCCAGCTCACCTGCAAATGGGTCTCGGGCAATGCCTCGCTCTGGTTGCGAGCCTTTTCGTACAAGAACGTCGCCTGCGGAGACAATGTGTAACTAAGAAGATGTCCGGGCTCCAAAGCCAGAAGAGTTCTGAATGACTCTAAGGCCCGCTTCTCATCCTTTAGATAGGAGTACGCAATCCCAAGTTGTTCGTGCAACGTTACGAGAAGCGCATGCCCATAGGGTCCGTTGGCAAGACGCTCTTCGAGCAGAGCCACAGCCGAGTCCACATCAAATGCGGCAAGCGACTCTTGCGCCCGCGCCAGAGCGGCAGCCGATTCCGATTGGCCAATGCACGTCGAGCCCGTCCAATGGGTTTCGGCCGCGCAGGGCGCTTCGAGAGCGCTTGCCCCAACAAGGGCGTCTCGCTGTGCGCCGCCACATGCGGGCAACGCCAACGCCAACGTGCATAGCCACAACTTCACAGGTGGAGTGTATCGCAACGCAAAAACGCGAACGGTGGCATGGGCCACCGAACGCGCGATTCGCAACAACTTCCTAGATGCTTGGAAGGTCGCCACCGGAGTCCACAGAGACATTGCAGCGGCGCTCTGCCCAGCGGCCCAAGAAGTGACCACCCACTCGTGGGCCGGCGATGGTTTCGCGGTACCGACCACCAAGTGCGCCCACCTCACCTGCGCGAGTCATCCACAGCCCACCAAAGTGACCGGCTGCATAGCGTCCCGCAAAAATGCCGCGGAACTCACCTGTTCGAGAAACGAACTTGCCAAAGACAACGCGATTTCCGTTGTCTCGTTGCCCGTAGACACCGCGCATGTGACCTGCGACCTCACCATCGGCGTCGCGAACTTGACCGAGAAGACGTCCGCGGTCTCGCGCAACCCGATGCCAACGGCCACCGAGAGTTCCCGAGTCGCACTCCTCCTCGGAGCGAGAAATCGCAACCGCAACAATTCGATTTCCGGCGTCATCAACATCGAAGCTCTGAGGAGCCGCAACAAGGTCTGCGAGTTCTACTGAGTACACCGAACCGTCGGCAGTGCTGTAGTCCAATACGAACGGCTCTGCTGCGTCGGGCGTTGGATCAATGAGCGTCAAGCGCAGTCCATCGCTGGCCGGACGAGTCGTTGAGCGAAACGACAATGCGCGCGGGGATTCGCGTTGCTCAATGCCATCGCCCAGGGCGTCTTCGAACGCCACTGCTCGTCGAATGAGGATGGCACCGCGGTTGACGCGCAGTGTGCCGGTCCAGTCCACAACGTCCGTGGCGTCGGGATCAAAGGGAATCTGCCCCCACCGCAACACGGTGTGCACAACAGCAGCACCCTCGGCTTGCTGCATGGCAACGACCTCGGCTTGCTCTTGCATGTTGTCGTCAAATACAACCTCGGCATCGAGGTCTGCCTCGTCAAAGAGGTCGGGCTCGCCAAACATCGGCGCCTCGTCCGTCATGTCGAGACCACCATTCTCTTGGGAAATCGCCGACGCGATTTCGTCGCTGTCGTCAAATTGGTCTTGCGCACAACCTGCGATAGGTGCGGCGAGCAGCAGGGTAGAAAGTAGGGTGAGGCGCGTATAGTTTGGTTTCATAATCAAATCTCCGGGTAAGGGGTTAGCCTCCCTCTGCTAGAGCAAGGTTTTGGCCAACCCAAGCCGCGCAGAATACCACTTACAAAACAGCCACTTAGAGCGCCGTCGACGGTCGGGCCGGTACCTGCGCGGATCGGCAAACGCGTGGAATGGCCCCGCACTGATCCCTGAAGGGACCAGCGCTTTGCGAGGGGCTGGTTGCACCGGAACATCTCGCTAAGAGACAATGGCGCTCGTGGTAGCCCCCGTCAAAGCCGGCGATATTCTCGCAGACAAGTACTGCGTCGAACGCATCCTCGGAATTGGCGGCATGGGTGTTGTCGTAGCGGCTGAGCACGTAGCGCTCCACCAAAAAGTCGCTCTAAAGTTCATGCTGCCCGAGGCACTTGCCGACGAAGGCAGCGTCGAGCGCTTCATGCGTGAGGCCCGAGCGGCCGTACGCCTCCGCAGCGAACATGTGGCGCGGGTGATGGATGTCGGCTGCATGGAAAATGGCGCGCCCTACATCGTGATGGAGTTCCTCGAGGGCGAGGACATGGAGTTCGTGATCCGCAACGAAGCCCCCATGCGCGAGCCGGTGGCTGTAGACATGATTCTACAAGCCTGCATGGCGATGGCCGAAGCACATAGCGTGGGCATTGTGCACCGCGACCTCAAGCCTGCAAACCTCTTCGTAACGCAACGGCCTGATGGGTCGCGCCAGGTAAAAGTCTTAGACTTTGGCATTTCAAAGATTCAAGAATCTGAAGGTCAAGTGAGCCAGACCAAGAGCTCAATGGCGATGGGCTCGCCCGGCTACATGGCCCCGGAACAAATGCGTTCGGCAAAGCACGCCGACCATCGGGCAGACATCTGGGCTCTAGGAACAATTCTGTACAAGATGCTCTCCAAGAAGCTCCCGTTCTACGCGGAGTCGGCACCAGAAATGTTCGCAGCCGTTCTCACTGGCGAGAGCATTCCCCTGCCCTCGGTAATGCCCGGTGTGCATCCAGAGCTTGCCGAAGTCATCCACCGCTGCCTCGAACGCGATCGAGAACTTCGGTACCGCTCGGTAGCGGAACTTGCCAAAGCGCTTGCTCCCTTTGGGAACGAGCGTGCAGCGCAGATGGCAGCATCCATTGCCAGCGTTGGAGTTGCAGCAGCCATTGCGACGGAACCCGCGATGGCCGTAGATCCCCATCTCACAGCCCCTCTGCGCAAATCACCGCCCGCGAGCAGTGCCTCTGGTCCGCCCATGGCACCAACGCATGTCTCAGAGTCTCAACCGCCGCAACCCGCGCCCAACTTCGCCGCCAATCCACTCACAACTCGTCGGGCATCCGCAGGACAGGCCGTGGTCGCCGCTCCATCGACCGAAGCTCGGACCGAGCCAGCACAGCGCGGGCGTCTCGGGCTTATTCTTGGAGCCGTTGGTGTGGCAGCAATTGCTGTTGTGGCCACCCTGCTCTTTGGTGGAGGTGACGAGAAGCCAGCCCCAGCAGCTGTGACAGAGCTGCCCGTGGATGCCGCGCAACCCGTGGACGCCGGAGTTGCCGATGCCACACAGCAAATTCCGGCGGCGGTTGTCCCAATAGATGCAGCAGTGCCAGCAGGACCGCCCGATGCTGCCCCAAAGCGCCGACCTCGACCTACAAAACCCACCCCAACAATAAAGCCGACGCCGACGGTGAAGCCAAAACCAAAGCCAAAACCGGCCATCGAGCCAAAGCCTAGGCCAAAGCCCGATGACGATCCGTTTGGAACCATGCAATAACTGGCGAATGCGCAACCTTCGCGTCTTCTTCGTTCTCACGGCTCTTGCGATAGGTCTCGCAATGCCAAACCGGGCACAGGCGCAAGATGCCAGCCAGCAAGCGACCGCCCAGGCTCTCTTTGACGAGGGTCTTAGGCTCTTTGGTGAGGAGCAGTTTGCCGAGTCGTGCGCCAAGTTCGAAGCAAGCCTGAAACTCGTTCCCGCCATGGGCACACGAGGCAAGCTCGCAGAGTGCTACGAGAAAGTGGGGCGCACCGCCAGTGCCTGGGCGACGTACCGCGAAGTGGCCGTACTCGCAGGTCGAGCGGGACAACCTAGGCGGCAAGAAGTTGCAAAAGAGCGAGCGGCGCGCCTCGAAGCAAGCCTCTCGTATCTCACCATTGCCGTTCCCACCGAAGCACAAGTCGAGGGACTTCAAGTCAAGCGCAACGGAGTTCTTCTGAGTCGCGGAGCTTACGGTACGGCAATTGCCACCGACCCTGGACCGCAATCGATCGAAGTTCTTGCCGAGGGCCATCGGCCGCAGACGATCACCCATGAGGTCGTCAATGGCGAACGCAGCAGTGTTGAGATTCCCGTGTTGGAGGCCCTGCCTGCGAGCGAGGTCCCAAACGAGGGCCTTCGGCCCGTACCGGTCCGAATGCAGCCGCAAAGCAACGTGCGCAAGATTGCGGGAATCTCTACCGCGGCAGCTGGTGGAGGCGTTCTCGTGATTTCGGCTGTTCTTGGCCTCACTGCAAAGAGCAACTACGACTCAGCCTTTGATGATGGCCTCTGCGACGAGAACAATCAGTGTTCGCCTGCTGGTGTCACCGAAGTTGACGACGCCCGCTCACTGGCGAACATCGGCACCGTGCTGGCGATTTCCGGTATTGCTCTGATTGGAGCCGGCACCTACCTTTGGCTGAGTTCCCCGAAGTCTTCTGAAGGAGAAGAACAGGCCATCCGCCTAACTCCAACGGCCACACATCAGAATCTCGGATTTTCTCTTAGTGGGCAGTTCTAATGATAATCACTAGAAAGCATTTCATTCTCCCTTGGGTTGTCCTACTCACAGCTCCTGGCTGTGCTCAGATTTTGGGCTTTGACGACGTCACAGCAGCAAGCGACGCGGGAGCCCAAATCGCTGATGCGGCGCCAGACGCCATGGTGGATCCTCTCGCCTGTGCGGAGGAGGAAATCACCCCCGCCCTCGGCATCAGCATGGGCAATACCGAGGCAACCAGCAACGAGCGAGACCTCTCCTGCGGAAGCGTTGATTCGAACGACCTCCTCCTGGGGTGGCGCGCGCCGGTGACCGACTACTTTGTGTTTACAACCATGGGCTCCACGTTTGACACCGTCTTAGCCCTCTTTGATGGCTGCCAAGGTGATGAGCTCTTCTGCAATAACAATGTTGGCGAGGCCAGCGAATCGGAGTTGGTCGTCAAGCTTGAGCAGGCGAGCGAGGTGCTAATCGCCATCGACGGCTTTGCCGGTGACACGGGCGACGTCACGCTCAACGTCGAGCGCGTGTCCTGCCCCGATTCAGACCTCGAAGGGCAAACCCTTCCTGTTGACCTCACAACCTCGGGCTTTGGTGACGACTTCTTCAATTCGTGTGGCGGCAACCTCGAAGAGGATCGCGCATACCACTATGTCGCCCCAGCAGACGGCCTCTACGCCTTCACCGCCATCGCCGAAGGATATCGCGCAATCGTCTCTGTCATCGATGGGGCGCGATGCCAAGACGCTGAGTTGGGCTGCAACGCGGCAGCCGAGCCCGAGTACACCTCAGAGGTGGTTCGCCGTCTCACCGAAGGACAATCCGTATCGGTCTACGTTGATGGCGTAGATGGCTCGGGGGCGTTCAATCTCGATATTCAACCGGTTGCTGCCACGTGCCCCTCGGGCGTTCTCTCGGAGGACGACATGTTGGTCTCGGATTACGAAGCACGGACGATGTCCTCTAGCTGCTCATCGATTGAGTTGCGCAACGGAGTCAACCTCAAGCAAGAACTCAACGACAAGACCTTCCTCGTCAACATTCCCAAGTTACCTCTTGGCTGCTTTGGCAGCTGCGAAATCACCGTTTCCTCCAATGGGGCCTTTAGTGCCGCAATTCTCGCGGGAGACGACTGCGGCGGTGCGGAAGAGCAGTGCGAACAAGCTGGCCCCGGCAACACGATTCTTCAAGTCCCCATGGACGAGGCTGCAGCGACAACGAGGACGCTGATCGTCACGGATCGCGACCCCGGTGAATCTAGCGGCTTCACTGTCGCAATGGGCTGCTTTGTAGCCTGTGCCTAGCGCCTCCTTGCGGGCCAGCCAGCCAATACGACGCTGCCCCCGCAGCCGCTTCTCGCGTTCGACGAAGGCATCACCGAGAACAGCGGCGCGCATTAGAGAAATTCTCTAGGGGCGATCGATGACGCTCTTGTGGCCGCCATCTTGGAGTTTGACTGTCTTGCGGAGACGCAGCGCTCCCGTATCCGGGTGTATGAGCTCGATAACATACGTTCCGGCCGGATACGTCTTGCGAAGCTGTGGCGTCGCGCCAACATCCTTTCCATTGACGCGCACAAGCGCATAGGGCTCGGCAGCAATCGTTAGCGTCCCATTGCCCGTTGGGGCGACCACACGCACGGCCTCGGGCTCGGGCTTCGGTGCCTCCTTCTTTGGCGGCGTTTTATTCGCCCGCCGAGTCCCCTTTCGCTCCGTCTGCCTGAGGGCTCCCCCATCGATGCCATTCGCAACATTCACGATGGCGGCATCGACCGGCGCGGGCGGCGCAACAATCGCACCGGCATCCGCCTCAGACATATTCGTAGTCGAAGATGCATCGATAGGAATTGTAGCCACGTTGCTTGGTGCGTGTTTCGCTGGCCTCATCGCATACCAGGAGACTCCTGCCACCGCGGCAAGCAGCATGAGAAGGAGTGCATAGCGGGCAGGCGTTTTCGCACGCCCCGCCGACACGGGCACGTCCACCTTTGAAGGCTCCGGTTCAACGACTGGAGCGACCTCGGCAATCACCGCCGCCGGAACTGTGCGCTGCCCGGTCTCCCGGCCCACACGCTTTGCGGGCGACTGACCACCAAGAACATCGCGCAGCCAGTCCCGATGATCTTGGTGTCGAGCGGACAACGCCACCTGTGAGAAGTCGGCGATACTGGGAGCCGAATCTCGCAACGCCAACTGCTCTAGCGCATCGGCCATTTCAGAAGCGCTTTGATAGCGCTCCTCAACAGGACGAGCCAAGGCGCGCATCACAATCTCATCAAGGCCGGGAGGCAACTCCCCTGCCACTTGCGAGGGAGGCAACAATTCCTGGTCATCGACGGCGAGCGCAATCTCAAAGATCGAATCTCCGTTGAAGAGATTTTCCCCTGTGAGCAATTCCCACAACACGACGCCCGTCGACCAAACATCGGTACGACGATCGAGTCGCTGTCCCTTCACTTGCTCGGGCGAGAGATAGGGAGGCTTGCCCTTGATCGATCCAAACTCGGTAGCGGGGGATTGACGACCACGCATCAGCGCAATTCCAAAATCCAATACCTTCACGTGGCCATCGAAGGTCAGCATCAAATTGTCGGGGCTCACGTCGCGGTGCACGACATCAAGCGGAGACCCGTCTCGATCGCGCAACTCGTGAGCAGCGTGCAGTGCGCGACACACCTGCGCAATCAGGCGCATGGCAACGCCGGGTGGTGTTCCATCGCTCTTGAGCTCCGCAAAGGAGACGCCAGGGACATACTCCATGGCCAAGAAGAGCGTTTGATCGTGCTCCCCAAAGTCGTGCACCTGAGCTACGGCTGGGTGTTCAAGACGCGCGAGCAGCTGGGCCTCATCAAAGAACATGGTGCGCAATTCCGTGCGGTCACTCAGCTCCTTTAGGATGGTTTTAATCGCGGCAAGCTTCTCAAAGCCTCCTGTGCTGCGCTTGCGCGCCAGGTAGACCTTGCCCATGCCGCCAGACTTGAGCTCATGCAGAAGCTCGTAGTCCCCGAGCCGAGTCACCTCGGTTCCCTCCACAGACATCACGATTCGATAATATCGTGCTTTCGCAACAGCGTTCGAAAGTGTCGCCGATTAATCCCAGCATGCTCGGCGGCATGCGTGATGTTGCGACCAAATTTCTCGTAGACCTCCGCTAGATAGCGAAGTTCAAACTCATCGTTCCACACTTCCTTGGCCTCTTTGAACGGAATCGAGGTGTCGATGTTGGGTCCCCGGTTTGCTGTATCGGTCGGGGTGGTCTGAAGCCAGAGTCGCAAATCGGCGAATCGACTCTTCCCCGGGCCGCTAAGTGCCCAGGCGCGCTCTAGAACATTGCGCAGCTCACGCACATTGCCCGGCCATGCATGCTGTTGCAGACGCTCGAGATTGGGCCCTGAAATCGGGCCTGCCGCAACGCCGCGCCCTTCATAAAAACTCTCAACGAGGACAGCAAGATCTTCGGGGCGCTCGCGAAGGGGTGGAAGATGCACGTGAACCACGGCGAGTCGGTAGAAGAGATCGAAACGAAAGTCCCCTCGAGCAACCATATCCGCCAAACCTCGATTGGTTGCTGCGACGACTCGAGTATCGACCTTAACGCGTCGATCACTGCCCACGGGCAGCACGGTTTGGTCTTCAAGTGCCCGGAGAAGCTTCGTTTGGCACGATAGCGGCAGTTCTCCCAGTTCATCGAGAAACAGGGTCCCGCCACTCGCCTCCACAAACGCTCCCTTACGATCGCGATTCGCTCCGGTAAAGGCGCCGCGCAAGTGTCCAAAGAGTTGCGAGTCTAAGAGTTCTTCGCTGATCGCACTGCAGTCGACAACCACCAGGGGCACACTGGCCCTGGCCGAGTGATCGTGTAGCGCTCGCGCCACCAACTCTTTTCCCGTCCCGGATTCTCCCTCGACCAAGACCGTAACGTCGGTGGGAGACGCCAATTCAAGCACCGAGTACAGCTCGCGCATCGCCACACTCTGCCCCACCATGGCTCCAAAGCGGTCCCTCGGACTTGGCGGCAATACCGGAGTATCAGCCGCCACCAGGTGCACCCGCGTGGTTCCGAAGACCACAGAAGAGCCCCCCGGAACGGTCACTTCAGAGATTCGGGAGCCCTGCCAGAACGTCCCATTCGTACTTCCCAGGTCGTTAATGTGGATGCCCTCAGGGCGCACAGAAAGCTCCGCATGCTCGCGGCTAACCTGTGGATCACTGAGGATCACATCACAGCGTCGGTCCGCCCCAACTCGAATCGGCCGGGCACCGAGCGTTACCTGCGCGCCCTTGCCATCGTCCGTCATCACGCGGCACACCCAACTGCGCACGGGTGCTCGCTCTTTGGCGCTCGTTGTTACGAGCCCCGTTTGCATCAGCGTCTTTCGTGTGGGCTCCTTCACTGCAACGCCAACGCTATCACGTTAGGATGGGGCGAATGCGTGTCCTGCTGCCACTTGCGACCCTTGCGCTGCTCTCCTGTGCGGACCCGAGTCTCAGCATCCACTTCCTTGTGCCCCAAGCCTATGAAGCTCAGGTGGAGAGTGCCTCGCTAGCCATCGTCGTGCCTCCGCAGGGAGCGCCTTTTGATTGCGACGACGTTGCCTTCAGCTACGTTGATGAAGAGCAGGTGCGAGCAAATACCGTTGAGGAGATTCTCCTCCGAGCCGACAACAAAGCGGATTCGGGAAGCGTCCCCCGCGAAGGAGAGAAACTCCTAGTCGCTCGCGGGTTCAACGCAGACGGTGAAGAGTTGGTTGCAGGATGTGCGGCCTTCGGCATTGTTGACGGCGATGCCAAGCTGGAACTCTCGGGCGAAATCGTTACGCTGGCCTCGATACCAGAGTTTGATCCGCAACAGATTGTAGCCCGCGCCACGGATGTTCGAATCACCGATGTCTTCGGTCAGTCGGCCTCGCAGATTCAGGTTCGCTGGACGACGACGGCTCCAGGAGCCGAATCGGTCACAACAAGTGCACTGAGTAATCAAGATGGCGTTGTCTCAGTGCAGGTTGCACAAGTCCCTCTTCCCGGCCCTGTGGCTGTGGATGTGCGCGCACGCTGGGCTCGCAGCGCACCTCCGATTATTACGGGATTCAAGAATCCCCCGATTCTCTTCGCAGACGACCTTCCCAGCGACGGCTCCGATAGCGTTCGAAACCCGGATGAGATCTATCAGGTCGGCCGAGTTGGCCCAAACGGGGAAGAGGGCTTGGTTGCGATGGGTGCTCCCGAAGCTGGGCTATCACGACGCGCCTATGTCGCATTCTTCGATCCCACAAGCCGCTCGTTTCAAACCCAGGTAAGCGAGCTGCTTCCCGCCAATGCCGCCAGCCTGGCCCTTCTCACCGACGGCAATCGCGAGCGCGTCTTTACCACCAGTGCCACCGCTATCGTAGAAATTCTTAGCGATGGCTCGCTAGTTTCCACACCCTTTGGGGAAGCAATCCCGTTGATCCGCCGTTTCTTCCCACTCGGGGACTGCACGGCAGAAGGAGACACAGAAGAACTCTTAGCCACGTTCCTAAACGGGGAAACTGCGGCGATTCGCGGAGGAGCCTTCGTCGATTCCATATTCGCTGGCGACAGCGCTCCGGGTATCCCCATCGCCAGTGGATGTCTAAGCAGCGGCGGAACCCTGCATCGCGCTGTGGTCTACACAGCTGGCAGCGACGTCACATTGCTCGTCGACATAGAAGGCCCGCGAAAGACTGCGATTGGCGTCATTCCCGCGGGCATCTCCTTTAGCCCGGAGACTGCCGGCGAAGATGCACTACTCATCGCCAATACTCTGGGCATCGAAGGCACCGAAATCGTTCGATTCCGGGCGGTCCCCATCGACGATGACAAGCTCGATGTCGAACTCGTTACGAGCGATGCAACGCCGACGTTTGCCCAATCAACTGACTCCGGAGACTTTGATGGCGATGGCATCGTCGACATCGCCGCTGTTTTGGTCTTTGGAGATACCGGTGAGGCGACCGACTACCGCATTTACATCAGTCTCGGCCTGGAAACCGCCTTTGGCCGAGTGATTGGTGTCTCTGGTGGGAAGACCGGCCAGCGACCCAGAATCTTCGTGCGCGACTTTAACGGCGATGGTCATGACGACATTCTCGTGGGCTCCAACGGTGCCTTTGAGATCTTTTCTATGGCGCCTTAGATCGCGCGAGATTACGGCTGCACGCCAACGGCTCCTACAATCGCCGCAAAGCTCTCGCCAAACGCGCTTAGGCCAAGATCGAGTATCACGCCGCCGCCTTCAAAGCGGATTCGACGAAGCCCCTGATTCTCTGCAATAAGAACAAGTCCTAGTAAATCTCCTCGTTGGACTTGCACGACATCGGCCGGCAACTGAGGGGGCGCTCCGCTATAGGCAAGCTCGCCCGCTATGACAAAGGGCGCATCTCCGGATTCTGGATTGTAAGAGACTTGGTAGATGGCGTTTCCAAACCCGCTAACCACGATTGCCGCATCATCAAAGGGAGACGTCGCCATCGCATAGGGATCTTCGAGTGGCGTGAGCAGCTGCACCGATTCCAGGGAGTTTGCCCCAACACGCGCAACGCCCACACGGTTTGGGACTCCGCTAAAGCCTGAGTTGTCCCCCACCAAGACGTACTGCTCGTCTGCGGTGATCGCGATGGATCCGACGATTGCGTCGCGGTCAGGAAAGATGGTGGTGGATGCAGTAGGCATCGCAAGCATGTCACTCGCGACAAGGTGTACATCTTGCTCAAGGGCGGAGTTTCCAAGGTCTTGTGCCGCGATTACCGCTCCACCGGCTTCAAGGAGCAGCATGCCCAACGGCAATTTTGCTGCCACGAGAAGTCCTTCGTCCTTAACGCTGCCATCGCAGCCAATCGAAAGTTGAAACACACCGCCGCCGTTCTCACGCCAGTTGGTGCTCAGAACATAGGCAACGTCCCCCTGCTCCCCCATCACCACGCTGCCGGCATAGAAGTCTCCGGTGAAGTGCTCGTGCAAAACGGAAACAGATCCAGCTTGGTCGATCCGAAAAATCCCTAGGCTGCCGTCTTCTTGCGGGACGATACCGATTTCACCGTCGGGCGTGAAGGCAACAACGCCACCCGTCGCGCGCCCCATTGTAAAGCTTGTGTCGGTAGCAGTGAGTTCACCTTCGACGGAAAGCTCAAGCACCTGCCAAGTACTGGCAGAAACCCCGGCATCACCGTACGGACGCGATACCACGACGAATCGCGAAGCATTGGCGGGCCCGGCTTCGCGAACACACCCGGAGCCTCCGTCGACAGCCGCACCGGCATCAGCGCCCGATCCTCCGTCAACAGCGACGTCGGTTGACTCGCTGCCGCAGCCAAGGGAAAGCAGGACCGCAAGGGTCGCGAAGGAACGACTTGCGTAGCGAGAGAAGGCCTCGTAGTGCATGACTGCGCATTCTTCCCAGGAGGCGACGCACATTCAAGTGTGAAGCGCAGCCGTATATCGGCCATCGGGTGCGAATGCTTTCGCAGTTCAGCGAAATCGATTCGCGGCCGATGAAGTTTCCGTGTTCAACGTGCAGTCCCACGGCGTGTTCTACGAAGATTCGCGCTTCATGGCCGCCTTTCCCTCGCTGTGCCTCACAAACGCCGGTGACGTGCTTCTGGTGTTTCGACGAGCTCCCGACAGCCGTTGGCTCTTGGGAGCGGAGCATGCCGCAAACGCGCCTGTCGCAGATTCGGACGAACCAGCCCCCGACTTGCAGTCGCATCTCTTTCATTGGGACGCGCGCTCGCAACTCGTCGCTATGCGATTTGACCAATCACTGCAACCAAGAGCACCTCTCTATGGGCTTAGCGTCGATGGACAAGCAGCCGATCAAGATGCCTCGCTTCTTGTACTCGACACCGGTGAGATCCTTCTGTCCTCCTTCTCCTGGTACCCGATGCCTCCTGCCTTCTCAGCCCTTGTGAAAGGGTGGAACGGCGCGGTCTACGGAGGGCCTGCAAATACTGGATGTAGCTACATAGCTTGGGGAAGCTACACCCGACTGCACAATGAGACGAGCAACTCGTGGACCGAGCGTCAGTACCTGCCCGAACTTCCCGGAGCAAAACCGCTGGTGCCGGGACTTCGCACATCCCACGGAGGCTGCGTCCGTGGTCAGGCAATCGTGCGCAACGGAGAAGTTCTGATGCCCAGCTACAGCGAAGTTGATGGCTCGTACTCAGCGCACCTCTTTGCCTCCAGCGATCAGGGCCGGACTTGGACCTACCGCAGCAGAATGGCGGCGCACGAGACACTCAATCTTTACGAGCCCTCTCTGACCCTGTGCAGCGATGGAACTCTGATCGCGTGGATTCGTACCGATGATTCGCGCGACCGAATGGCGAGCGTGCGCTCCTGCGATGGTGGGCACAGCTGGCAGGCATGTCAGCTTCACGAAGCCGTTGGTCATCCAGCACATGGCCTTCGTTTGCGCAGCGGCGAGATTCTCTTAACCTACGGATATCGACACGAAGGCTTTGGCGTGCGTGCCCGTCTCCTAAACGAGGCAGGTGATAACGTCGATGAAGCACCCGAGTTTGTCATTCGCGACGATGGAGGCGGCACGGACCTCGGCTATCCTTGGAGCATCGAGCTCGACGACGGAAGCGTCTTAGTAGCCTACTACTTCACGTCTGAGGCAGGACTTCGGAATATCTCGTACAGCATTCTCAATCGAGATCCCAATCCACTTCACTAAGCGAACGAGGTTCCGGCTCATTGCGGCTGTGGTCCACGTGGCGGGGCTCGTTCTCAATATGAATTGGCGTTGGCGTTGGCGTGATGCCCTCGTCAATCAAGTAGGCGACGCGCGTTGCCTCTTCATGTACTGCAGAGTCATCTGGAAAGCCCATGTCACTGTCCATTTGCGCCATCATGCCGGCCGGGTCAAAGTCGACTAAGCTCGTCGCTTCATCACCGAACGGGCTCGGAGTACCAGACTGACTCATAAGGAGCTGTGCCTCTTCGGGCGAGAGGTGTGCCGTCCTCTCGTCCTCGTCCTCATCCTCAAGATGAGGCTGAAACGCGGGACGACCTTTGTTGCGCTCGCTGGTGGCCTTGGCGAGCCCGACGATGACCGCCTGCTTTGGTTCTCCGCTAACGGCTGCAGCTGATACGCGTGATGGCGGCGGTAAGGTGGCCACAGGGCTCGGTCGCCCAAGCGAAGCTTGCGCTGACTGCTCGTAGTTTGAGAACAAGTCGTCCACCTTATGAACCTTTGAGTCCTCGTCGGCCTGGCGTCCGCCTTCATCACGGAGCATACGAAGAATTCTGGTGCGCTCCCCTGCGTCCAATTCGTCGCGTTTTTGAACGCGCTCTGCCGGCCCAGCCTCTGCAAAGTCCGAAAGCGATATGCCCTTCTTACTATCGTCACCGATACCAAAGAGGCTGCTTGCCGACCGTACAAATCTGCGACCAACACCACCCTTGGATGCGCTGCGAGCGCTTTCCGGGCGTGCTGCTGGTTCGGGGCGCGTGGGTTCTGGACGTTGGGAGACGGGACGTCCAAAGACTTGAGCCGCTGCTTCGCTCGCAAGCACTGGGCACTCCTGCGCCTGCGGCACAAATTGCCTTACGAGTGCATCGCTGTTGGGCATCGGCTGCATATGCGGACGCTCGATGTAATGGACGCCCAAGGTACCGAGCCATTTGATCGGAGGATCTGCGCCAATCAGGACAAAGGCCGCCTCGTTTGGATAGCGTTTCTGCGTGCCGTCGGCCATCTGCAAGGTCACGGTGTCTTGTCCAAACTCAATCACTTCGCTCTGCATCTTCACTTTGATGCGACCTTGCGCCGCACCTTGATCGATGAGTTGGCGGTTCTTGGCTTGCGCCCTGTGAAAACTGCGGCCGCGATACGACATGATGACTTTCGCGCCGGACTCACTGAGCGCAAGAGCTGCCTCAAGCGCACTATCGCCACCACCCACGACACAAACCGCGCGCCCGCGGTGTTCATCAGGGTCTTCAAGAAGCGAGAGCACCTTGGGAAAGTTCTCACCAGCCACGCCAAGCGATCGGGGCTTGCCACGCGTTCCGGTTGCAAGAACGACTCGCTGGGAGCGATAGTTGCCACCAGTCGTCGCCGTCATAAAGCTTCCGTCTTGTTGCTTGCGCACGGTTTGCACCGTCTCGTGCATTCGGATCTTTACTTGGCAGGTCTCGACAAGCTCTTTCCACAGGGCGACCAACTCCTCTTTGGTCGAATCGAAGATCGGGAGCAGCGAGAGGTTTGGTGTCTCGTAAGGCTCCGCCATAACGTGCTTGCCTTTGGGATACCGGCTCACGGTTGAGGAGATGATGTTCTCCTTTTCGATGATCACGTAACTCACACCGCGCTGCTGACAAGTCAGGGCCGCGCTAAGTCCGCCCGGGCCTGAACCCACAATCAAGACATCAACATCACCTAGACTTCCGGGCGTCGGCTGAAGGCCTGTCTGCAACATGTGTTCAACCACAGCGCGTCCCAAGTTTGCCGCGTTCTTAACCAGCGGCTTGCCGGCGACTTCACCAATCAGGTACTGCCCGGGAATTGCCGTTTGATAGAAGCTATCAATGTCGGGCGCCTTCACTGGGGGTGGTTGGTTTCCCTCGGGAAACATCACAAGCGCTTCGGTGGGACACGCCCACATACACGCTTCGCATTGGATGCAGTCTTGGAACCGCAACACCCGGCTCTTATTTGAAATCAAATCGAGAACGTTGGTCGGGCACACAGCCACGCAGGCATCACATCCTGTGCAGCGGTCATCGTTGATCGCGTGGATCAAAATGCGCGCGTGTCCAGCGGCGACTGGCTGCCTACCGCGCTTGCGGTTGGCCAACACAGACACGATAGCCATGACGGCGAGGGCCAAGCCCCCCAAAACTAAGGGCACTAAGATTGCCACCGATTGGTATGCTAGCAAATGCGCACTCGGAGATCCGGTAATAGCGAGAGCATGCGACTCCCAAACGCATGGCGGCCCTGCTACACTTGCCTACAGTGTCCGTTGTGAGTACCCAAGAACTTGGCGCCATGACCTGCTTAACCGAGCAGGGCGACGTTATCGAGGTTGCTTCACTTTGGGCTGAGACCCACGCAGTTTTGGTTTTCGTGCGGCACTTTGGCTGACTTCACTGCCGCGCGCACGTGGTGCAGTTGCAGCCACATATCAAAGCGTTCCAGGACAAAGGAGCCACCCTCAACGTGATTGGCAACGGACTTCCTCAGTACATCGAGGGCTTTCGAGACACCACCGGCTACACAGGCGCAATTTATTGCGACCCTTCCCTAGAGGTCTTTGCCAAGGCCCAATTGGTGCGCAGCATTCGGGGAACCTTTGGTTTGAAGTCTGTTCGCAACGGGATTGGCAACCTCAAACGAGGAATGCGCCAGGGAAAAACCCAAGGGGATGCGCTCCAACAAGGCGGAGCACTTGTGATCAGCAGCGGTGGCGAGGTGCTCTACCAACACCAGTCACAGGCCGGCGGCGACAATATTGCGCCCCGCGTTCTCCTCAGTGCACTTGGCAGGGCCTAGGTTTCAAAGGCGATTCGCGCACCGGCACAGCCGCGTGATTCCTATTGGGCGCGAAGACGCTCTGAGCAGGATGCCGTGCATCGACGGACGCTCAGATTCTAAAGAAGCCGCGCAAAGGGTCGATTCAGTACTCATGGGCACTGCGTGCTTCACGGACCTTGAGGCATGCGTCTAGACGCGTTTTTCCAACGCTTCCTTCCCAGCGATGTGGCGTCGCGCGGTGAAGATTGGATCCTCCGAGCCAAGCTCTGGATGATTGTCACCGCACTCACGGCAAGCATCTCGTTTGTCATGGGCATCGACCACATGATTCGCGGGCCGCGCATTTGGGGTGCCGTCTTGCTATTCGGGACGCTCTTGGTCGTTGGCCTGTACTGGGTGCTTCAGCGAACGGGCCGACTCGAAGTTATTGGCAACATCATCGCCGGACTCTGGCTTGGCGGTCTTATCGGGGCCACCTACGTACGCGGCGGCGCTGGGGCTCCCGCCATGCTGATGGCGGGTATCGTGCCCATGCTAACGGTTCTGTATACCGGTCGTCGCTCCGGCCTCGCGTGGGCCGGCGTCGTCCTCTTCATGCAGGCATCCTTCACGATCGTCTACGCGTTGGGCTACACGATTCCCATTCGAGTCTCAGAAGAATCCCAACTATTCTCTGACACGGCTCTGTCGTTTGTTCTCACGTTCGTGCTCACTGGCGTGGCACTTGGCTACGAGTGGTTTCGCGTAGAAACAAATCAAGCCCGCACCGAAGCGGAGCGGACACGACACGATGCAGAACACAAGATTGAACTCTCACGTGCGGATCGCCTGGCATCGATTGGGCAAATCTCGGCGGGCGTAGCCCATGAAATCAACAATCCTCTCGCCTACATCGTGGGAAACCTCGACTTCATTCGCGACTCAATGGCCGCACCGGACCCCGATGATGACGAGTGGCGTGAGGACATGGACTCATCTCTCGCCGACGCACTTGAAGGCGCCAAGCGCATCCAACAAATTGTGCTCGACCTAAATACCTACTCGCGAAGAGAAGAAGAAGAGATCGAGAGTTTCGAACTACAAACCTCGATCCACTCAGCTCTCAAGATGATCGACAATCAGTTGCGGCATCACGCGACCCTAGAACTCGACCTGGGAGCACCGGCGTGGGTGCGAGGCGACGCTTCGAGGTTTACGCAAGTCTTCCTAAATATTCTGATCAATGCTACGCAAGCTCTGCAACCGCAAGACGGCAAGGAGAACCGCATTTGCATCGCTGTGTCGCGAGCCAACGAGACGGTGACGGTGCGCATTCGCGACACAGGGGTTGGAATTCCTGCCGAGATCCTTCACCGCACGACAGACCCATTCTTCACAACGAAGACGGTTGGCGAAGGCACCGGCCTTGGGCTCTCCGTTTCGAGAAATCTCGTAGAACGCTATCATGGAGAACTTGCGCTAGAGAGTGAGCTCGGCGTTGGTACCTCTGTGATCCTCTCTTGGCCCGAGGTCGCAGCGCCGCCGCATGTGATGCGGACCGAGAGCATCCCAGTACGAGAATCTCAAGCGCTGAGGATTTTGATTGTCGACGACGACGAGTTGATTCGACGCACACTGCGAAGAACACTGAAGCGACATGCACTTACCAAAGCCTCGTCGGGCACGGAGGCGCTTGCACTCCTGGAAACGAATAGCGATTTTGACGTTATTCTGTGCGACCTCATGATGCCTGGAGTGACCGGCATCGACGTCTACGACCAAGTAAAGGCGAGCAAACCTGCACTTGCCTCACGGTTCGCCTTTATCTCTGGCGGCGTTTTTGGTGATGACATGGAAGAGCGTTTGGAGCGGCTTGATCGGATCGTAATCAAAAAGCCCATTGACCGGCATGCGCTGGACGAAATCCTATGCACCGTGGCACGCGAGTCTGATTCGGCACCGACCGATGGCCGCTAGCCGGCCCCTTCCCTGCGCGGCGTAGGCTCTAGACGCTGGCTGAAAAGCGAGAACGGACGATTGGCTAACGGGCGCGCGCTGCGAGAAACGGCACGACCTGATTCGCCGTAACCTGCGCCACCACCGCTTCGATGCACGTCTGAGAGGAGACGGAGATTTGCTCCTTGGAGCTGCCACTACTCACGGTTCCCGAGCCTGTCACGGTGGCGCTCTTCTCAACGTTTAGGGTTCCCCCAGCGCCAGCCCAGGGCGATAGCTTCATGGTGATTTCGCAGGTCACAAACGTTTGTCGCCCCTTGCGCCGCAGTTGCAGCTTAGAAATATTCGGAGTGACCGAGTAGCCCGCCATGCCGCTTCGCTTGAGCTGAGAACTCGAAGGCATGCCGGTGCCGGGCGCTGTGCGTACAGAGCGCGGGGACTTGTCTTTGATGACCTGTTTGACCTGACTCTGCAGCAGAGCGGCCGTTTGCTTTGGAAGTCGGCGACTCACCTTGCCGGGTGCCGAAACGCCAACCATGATTCCTTTGCTACTCGCCGTTGCTCGCGAAGAACTCCCACTGTCGAGTTTCGCTTTCGCAAGCGCAACCTTGGCACTCGAGCGCACCTTCGAATCACGGTCGCTCTTTGAAGCTTTCTTAAGTGCTGCGATGACTCTCTTGCGATCGTCTTTGGCAACCTTGCGTTGCATTCGCTGCCCTAGTGATGCGGCCGAGATGCGTCGAATGTCTGCCGAGGAATCGCTGCGTAGCGACCGCGTAAGCGCACTCATCGCGCGCGTGTCATCGCTCTTTGCCAAACCGAGCGCAGCGGAGATTCGAACCTTCGCACTGCGGCTTTTAGAAAGCTGCTTCGAGAGCTTCTTAATGCGATCGGCATGCGCCGACGAATCGGTAGCCAAACAAAGGCCGATTGCCACAAGCGCACACAATGACCACCGAACCATTACTTCTCCATTCTATCCCGCAGCGCCCGAGAGCAACAAGCATTGCTTGTCGGTAAGCTACCGTACTTACAAAGGATCCATTGACCTCACAGTGGCGCCAGGGATCACTTGCTGCCAAGCCGGCGCTAAGAGAATTTCTTACGGGTAAGTGAAGGAAGCCGTCGCGCCAGCCTTGCCAACGGTCACCTTTGTCGATTTGAGACCTAGCGTTGGGTGCCACGCTTCGAGTGTGTAGGACCCGGCCGGCACATTCTTGATCGTGAAGGCACCATCGCTCCCGCTCACATCAAAGTAGGGATGGTCGGTGATGGGCATGTAGCTGTGCATCCAGGCGTGCACGTTGCACTTGAGCTCAAAGACTTCTCCTGCTTCGCCCGTGTCGCGCTCGACGATGTCTGGCGCACCCTTGGGCTGGGAGCGGTTAAACCAAGTCTCTTTGCCGATGTAGGCATGCACGTTGTGCATGGTCTTGTCTTTGTTTCGAATCGCGACGGGCTGACCAACCATCGCACCAACAACGTGAGGTAGGTAGACGCAGCCCGTTTGCTCAATCACCACCGGGGCGGTCGATGCCTTGTGCTTGCCAGCGGTGCCATTCTTGATGCGCACATGCACATCGCGAAGTTTCCCTTTGGTCACAACAACAGTGTCGGACTCCTGCTTCGCTCCACAGGCCGCATCGCTAGACGTGTCGACGGCTTTTCGGGCGGGAGCTTTGCCGGAGAACTGAATCGTTCCGGAAATTGCGCCGCTGGCCTTGCCCTGAGCTGAGGATTGGCCCGAAGCGGCAACGAGGGCTAGGCCGCCGAGGCCCAGGAGTGAAGTGGCGAGAACTAGGGATTTAGACACGGGTTTTACCTTCTTCTGCAGCGAATTCGTCCGACGTGAGAGTCCGGCGAGAATTCACCTAGATGCTCTATAGATCAAGTCGGCAACGAGATCGGCAGATTTGTGCAATTCGGTTTGACGCGACGAGTCACAAAGTGGAGAATATAAAAATGAATGAGCATTCATTCACTCTCTAAAACCCCGTGACCACGAGTCAAATACCAGGAGAAGTACCTATGTCCCAAAACATCAATCGATACCGCTGTGACCTTCGCGACTACAAATTCTTGCTGTTTGAACAGTTTGGCCTTCAAGAGGTACTTGGCAAGGGCAAGCTCAAGGACTGGGGCGAAGAAGAAGTCAACATGGTCCTCACCGAGGTCTACAAGTGGGCCTGCGAAGTTCCCGGCCCGCTCAACGAAGCCGCCGATCGCGTTGGCTGCAAACTCGAAGATGGCATGGTCATTACCCCAAAGGGTTTCAAAGAAGCCTGGGACTCTCTGTATGAGGCTGGCTGGCCCGGGCTCGGCGTGAGCGAAGAATATGGCGGCCAAGGCGGACCAAACTGCCTTGCCCTCGCGACCAACGAAGTGCTCAGCGGTTCGAACACCGCGTTCAATATGTACCCCGGTTTGACGCAAGGTGCGTCCGAGGTGATTGAGCACTTTGGTACGGATGCGCAGAAATCCGAGTACTGCAAGAAACTCTACACAGGCAAGTGGAGTGGAACGATGTGTCTCACCGAGCCCCATGCCGGTTCGGATGTTGGCGCGTCAACGACCAAAGCACTCAAGCAAGATGACGGTCGCTACAAGATCGAAGGAACAAAAATCTTCATCTCGTGTGGTCAACACAACCTCGCCGACAACATCATTCACATGGTGCTCGCGCGAACTCCCGGTTCCGCTGCAGGCACAAAGGGACTGAGTCTCTTTATCGTTCCCCGCGACAATATGGATGGTTCTGGTTCCAACAACGTGGTGTGCGCTTCCATCGAACACAAGATGGGAATCAATGCATCGGCGACCTGCGTTCTCAATTTTGGTGAAGGCGGCGACTGCCTCGGCGAGCTTGTGGGAACCGTTGAGGGCAAGGGCATGAAGCAGATGTTCATGCTGATGAACTTCGCCCGTATCGGCGTTGGCACCCAAGGTCTAGGCGTAGCAGCTGCGGCGTATCAGAGCGCTCTTGAGTACGCGAAGGAGCGCACACAAGGTCCACACATGAAGGACTTCAAGAACGCGGAAGCCCCCAAGGTGCCCATCATTGAGCACGCCGATGTGCGACGCATGTTGCTAGAGATGAAGGGCAAGACGGAGGGAATCCGAGCGCTCGTCGTCAAACTCGCGATGCACGCAGACCGCATGGAACAACTCGAAGAAGGCGATCAGAAGGCCTATGAGCAAGGCCAGCTGGATCTCCTGGTGCCCCTGGTCAAGGCCTACAGTTCTGACCAAGCATTTGAAATCGCGGCAACCGCAATTCAGGTGTACGGCGGTGCGGGCTACGTGCAAGACAACCCGGTTGAGCAGCACTGTAGAGACGCAAAGATCTTCTCGATCTACGAAGGCACTAACCACATTCAGGCGCTTGATCTTGTTGGTCGCAAATTGGGCCAGCGCGGCGGGGCAAACTTCCAGGCGTTCCTCAAAGACGTGGGGGCCTTTGTTGCCAAGCACTCAGAGCACGAGACCTTTGGCTCACAGGTCAAGGAGCTTGGCCAAGCGTCCCAGAGTCTTGGTGCATCGGCGATGCGCTTTCTCGGATGGTTTCAGGGCGGCAAGGCTCACTTGGTTCCTTTGAGTGCAAACATCTTTTTGAAGATGATGTCGACAACCGCAATCTCGTGGCTGCTTCTGGAACAAGCGGTAATTGCGGAAGCCAAGCTAAAGGAGCTGAGCGACGATGACGTGTCGCGAAAGTTCTACGAGGGCAAGCTGCACAGCGCCATGCACTATGCGGGCTACGAGCTAGGACAAGTTCTTAGCGACGCTAAGTACATCGGCGAAGAGAATCAGGCACCGATGCTTATCTCCAACGACAGCTTCTAACCAAGCCATCGAGCCAACAACACCCCGTCTGTGCAGCGCGCACAGGTGGGGTGTTTGTCGTTATGGTTTCTTCACGCGAGGTGGCAAGGTTATCGAATGCACAACTCGGGTTGCACCGGAGGCAATCGCTGGAAACCGTGCGGTATTCATGATGCTTCGAATACACTGCTCAATCGGTTGGATGGGTGCCTTCACCTTAAACTGCCCCACGTTGCCATCGGGCTTGACTAGGAACTCCATGGTGACCCGGTTGTTGATTGGCGAGATGTGCATGCTCCAGCGTTGGTAGCAGAGGTCCAAGCGAGGCTTCTTGCTGAGAAGGATGCGGCGAATGATCGCGCCATTGAGCGGGCCTATGCTCTTAAACTGCGCCACGCGAAGGCCGCCTGCTGGGCTGGGCATGCGATGGGCCATGCCGCCCTTCTGCCCATAGCCCCCCGACAGCACTCCAAGCAGTGCGGTCGAGTTTTTGACGTCGAGTTTCGCTGCCACCGTAGATGGCTTGCGAGCATCCGGAAAAACAAGGCGACCTAGTACCTTGGAGACACAGCTGCGGACCGGGCTGTCGGTGCCGGCAACCTTTGCCCTTGAGAGTGCACCCTTTGGGCTTACGCGAAACGTTATCGAGAACTCATGCCTGCCACGTTGCATGTCGCTGGCACAGTCGCGAAAGGCGTCTTGTGCGAGCCTCAGAATACGTTCGGCCTCGGGCTTGTCGAGTCCACCCGAAATCTTGGTGACGCCAAGAGAGACAGAGATGGGCGACGGTCCTTCGTTGGCGTTGCCGGTTCCGAATACTTCTGAGTTCGGCCCAGAAAGAGTTCCCAGGAGTAGCGAGCGTTTCTGTGGGGCAACCACAGGCTTTGGCCCAGGAGCCGGCTTAGGAGCCTCTTCGGCGGAGTCTTTAACCAAAACCGTTGGCGTTGCCGGCTCGGCGTTTGACTCTGCAGGAGCAACAGGTGCCACGGCAGTCCCCGACGATGGCGATGCCGAAGGGCCGCAGGCAACACAGAGTACAACCAACCAAGCGAGTGTCTGATTCATTGGAATTGGCTTTCGCTCACGAAGGGCGTTCTTTTGCTGGCGAGGCGTGAGGCACAGGCGGCGAGCAGAAGACACAAAGCTAGTATGAGAGTTCCCGATGGATTCGGCAAGCCAGGCTCAAACGCGCACTGTGGAGAGGCGTAGCCACGCGAACGACTTGCGACTCCCCCACGGCGAACTCTCTTGGAGTTGGCGCGCGAATGCCTTCTAGAAGGTGCCGTTCCGCACACAACGAGTTTTCCCCGGAGCGTTAGGGGTTGGCAAGCGCCGGGTGAGCGTTGCCCCGATGAGGCACAACGGTTGCGGTACGGAGCCGATAGACCAATTCAACCGAAGGCCGAGCACTCTCCACTCCAAAGCCCTGCCCTGCCAAAATGCTCTCGTAAACACGGGTGTGCAGATCGGTAAAGCCCCGGGAAAATTCGAGTTCCTCGCCATCAATCGTAAGCGAGCGGTAGGCGGATTTCCCTTGCTCCCAAGATGCTTTGGGAAGGTCTTCTGGGCGTGTTGATAGGTACCATTGCACGTCTGCATTCTTGAGTTGCACAGCGCCCGACCAGCGTTCGGCCTCTCTCAAGTGCACTTCCGACTTCTCTGCGGCCCCAAAGAGCCAAAGCAAGAGATCGAAGAAATGCACGCCAATATTGAGCGCCAGACCGCCAGATTTCGCTTCGTCGCCTTTCCACGAAATCTGATACCAGGGCCCTCGCCGCGCGATGTAGCTGAGCTGAATGCTCGCGCGCTTGGTGCGAGTTGCGAGTTCTTCTTTGAGCTTAATCATCGATGGCAAATGGCGCAGCTGCAGTGTTGTGTACACACGCCCTTCGCTCTCTCGCTCAATCTCCGCGATTTGATCGAGGTTCCATGGATTGATGACTAGGGGTTTTTCGCAGATTGCGTCAGCGCCAATACGAAGCGCCAAGCGCACATGGGCGTCATGCAAGTAGTTCGGCGTGCAGATACTCACAAAATGCGCGCGCTCGTCGGGAGCTCGGCGTTTGAGCTTCTCCAGGTGTCGATCAAAGCGCTCCACTTCCGTGAAGAATTTGGAATCCAGAAAATACCGATCGAGCACACCGACCGAGTCGTTTGGATCACAGGCCGCAAGAAGGCGATTGCCCGTGTCTTTGATGGCCGCAAGGTGCCTCGGCGCTACATAGCCCGCCGCGCCCATCAGTGCGAAGTTCTTGCTCATGCACGTCCACTGTAGCACTCCGTCTTGTGCGCCATCCGCGACAGCGTGCAAACGCTCAGAGCACTCGTGTTTTGTACTCAATGCCCTGCCAAGACGAACCTGGCAAGGCACACAACCTACGGCAGCCTGCTACGTGAATAGCGACTTGAGCTTGTCCAGCGTTCCCTCAGTGCTTTCACCAACGGATGCCCAAAGCGCAGCGCCCTTGGCAGCGGCTTCAGCTTCCGGGCCCAGCACGCCGAGCTTCAGGAGGGTTTGGGGACCTGCAAGGCCATCAACGTCTAGCTCGTTCTTCTCTTGGTAGTCGCGTACCGACTTCTCGGTGCCAGCACCAAACTTGCCATCATCGTCAATTTCCAACGCGCCTTGCATCTTCTTGACCAAGCCACCTTTTGAACCGCGACGCAGAAGGATCAAATCGTAGAGTCCCATCGAGGCAAAGGTGTCGGCTCCAGCCTTGCCGTCTGCAGCGAGACCGTTCTCCTCTTGATACGCCTTAACGGCCTTCTCGGTACCACCGCCGAAGATGCCGTCATCGTCGAGTCCAAGTCGTTGTTGTAGAAGCTTTACGGCTTCCCCTCGTAGTCCTCGCATAAGTAGAGCCATCGTTTCCTTCTTTCCTGTATCACTGCCAGTGCAGAGCATGCGCGATGTTGCGCCTCCGCCGGCACGTTGGTAGTTGAATGCGTAGCTATTCTCTCGCATTTGGCTTCACTGTCCAGCGTCAAGCCCCACTCAAAGCGCACGTACCCCGGAGATACCTCAGTTCTAGCCTTTGCGCGGGTCCTGAGAGGTTTCCTCCACGTGCCCCGGCAATCGGTGACGCTCCATCGAATGGCTGCTAGCCCCTAACCAAGGGACGGAATCGTAAACAGCTCACGGTCTGTCGCAACACCTTTTAAGGCGTGTCGTCCCACGCTTTCTAGTTCCGCGCTTTTCGCAGCGATAGCAAAACTCTCAGAGACGAGGAGACGACGCCCCAGCCCCGAACACAGGCCTTCGATCCGTGCCGCCTCGTTCACCGTTGGGCCGATCACGGTGAAATCGAGGCGTGTTCGAGTGCCGATATTTCCATAGGACACATGACCAAGGTGCAACGCCAAGCCAAATCGAATCGTCTCCTGCTCAGCTTGTTGGCGAACCACATTGGCAGCGTCTAGGGCGTGAAACGCCTCTCTTGCGGCCGCCATCGCTCGATGGCAGGCACCGGTTTCGTCCTCTCCAACGGGAAAGATGGCCAGAACGGCGTCGCCGATGAACTTGAGCACCTCGCCACCATGACTCTGCACGGCAGTTACAACACAGGCAAAATACTGATTGAGTGTGGACAGCACATCGACCTCAGAACTCTTCTCAGTCATCGAGGTGAAGCCGCGCAAATCACACATCCACACAACAGCCTCAATATCCTCGGTGCTGCCAAGCCGGAAGGCCCCTTTGATAACTCGTTCCGCCGCATTCCCTCCTAGGTAGAGATGGAGGAGCGAGGTGAGAGCATAGTTGGAACAATACAGCTCAAGACGCAACAGGATCGCGGGTAGCAGCCGTAGCAAGGCAGCGATGTCATCCTCAGAAAATCCCCCAACCTTATTGGTAGCCAACGAAATGTATGTGGACACATCGCGCGGCATCGCTTTGACGAAGTAGTCGGTGTTGCCCGCCAGTGCGAGTTCTTTGCATACTGGGTACGGAAGGTCGTCGACCGGCCCATCGAGCCGAACACGCAACCACGTTCCAGTGTCGCGCGATGCTTTGAGAGGAGAGTTTAGATACTCGGGGCCAGTCGTGACCGCGTAGGTGTAGTCGGCAACAACGACTCCTGTCTCGCGCGTCCAGCGAACATTCCGCACCGCAACTTCTGGTTGATACGCCTGCTGGCTCGTACTGAGCACAGAGACCGCAATTCCCGCCTTATCAATCCGCTCTGCCAAGCCTTGGATCATTGCGGGTAGCGCGTGTTTGCGCGCATCGCTGTCGAGCAGCCACTCGATGGTTTCATCAATTACAGCGCTCCTGCCCCCACTCACACCCAAAGAATATCAGATGTTCACCTGCGAGTCCCAGTCGCCTATATGGTGCGCTAGAAGCCCAAATTCAAAGCGTCTCGCAGACGAGAGCTCACTACTCCGACCCTGCATCACCAGTAGACGCACTCACATCATCTTTAGAAAAGTTCGGACTCAAATCAGGCGCAACGACAGGCCGAGCATCAGGAGCGGCATCGGGCGCAGCATCAGCAACCGGGCCCGCGTCTAGAATCATCTCTTCGCGACCAAGAGTCTCAGGACCTGCGTCCCGTGGCTGTCGTACTCCGCCGTCATCGTATCGCTGCGGATCGTCCAAGAGTGTGTCCGATGCTCTCATGCGATCAAGCTCGCGCTTGGCTGCTTCAATTTCTTCTTTGGTGATGGATTTTCTATCGCCGCTGCGCAAGAAGACAAACTCAACTCGGCGATTCTGCGCTCGCCCTTCGGCCGTCGTATTCGGAGCAAGGGGCCGCATGTCCGCGTAGCCTGCCACGTTCATGCGCTCCGGGTTTAGGCCCTCGCTCACCAAGTGGCGCATGGTTGCAACCGCTCGCGCCGTCGACAGCTCCCAGTTTGAGGGATACTGCGAGGTATGGATGGGCCTATCATCGGTATGCCCTTGGATGCTGAGTTGATGGGCCATCGACTCGGCAAGTTTCACCACTGGGCCAAGCGCCTTCGGCCCTTCTTCTCGCAACTCCGCTGCGCCTGAGCGAAAGAGAATATGGCCCTTGATGCGAATCACCACGCCGCGCTCGTCAAGTTCCGCGGACATCATGTCTTCCATCTCCGCTTCCTTGATGAATTTCTTCACGCGCTCCAGCATCATGACCTCTTCGATCACTTTGATGGTTGGGCTGCTCTCTTGCTTGCTCAGCTCGATAATACTTGTCGAGACTGCTTCCTTCTCACCTGGGTGTTGAAACTGGACACCGAATGCATCACGGACCGAGCCCGAGACAACCTTGAAGCGCACAACATCCATGTTGGCGAACGACAAGAGCAACACGAAGAAGGTTAGTAGTAGCGACATGAGATCAGCGAACGTCGCCATCCATGCTGCATCAGCACTTTCTTCGCATTCGCATTCTTCTTCGAGGGCCAACGGCTATTTATCCTCTGGAGAGCGCTCCCCCGGGGCGAGCATGCCCTCGAGTTTCTCCTGCACAATGCGTCCGTTCTCACCTTTGAGAATTGATTCGAGTCCAATGATGACGACCTTCATATTGGCCGCCTCTTCATCCGAGCGATGACCGAGTTTTTCTGCAATTGGCCCGAAGATCATGAATGCCATGACAGCACCGTAGAACGTGGTCAAGAGCGCAACGGCCATAGCAGGACCAATGGCAGCAGGATCGTCCAAGGCCTGGAGCATCTGCACCAAACCGATGAGGGTTCCGACCATGCCCATTGCGGGGGCGTTTGCTCCGGCGAATGCAAAAATCTTTGCGCCACGCTTGTGACGATCAACCATCGCAGTTCGCTCGCCGGCAAGCGTCGCTTCTACTTCTTCGGGTGGAATGCCATCGACTGCGAGTCGCACGCCCTTTGCCAGGAACGGGTCGTTGATTTCTTGGTTTTCAAGAGCGAGAAGTCCTTCCTTGCGAACCACAACGGCGAGCTCAGCAATTTTCTTAATCGTCTCATCGACCTGTGGCGATTTTCCCAAGAACGCTTTTAGAGCAACCTTAACGGCGCCAATCACTTGGCTGAGCGTCTCGGCCATCAGCACGGTTGCCATGGTTCCTCCCACAACAATCGCCAAACCGGGAATGTTGATGAAGGCACCAAGCGGGCTGCCCATAACGATGGACACAATGACAAGGCCCATTCCCAATACGAATCCTATGACGGTAGCAATATCCACAGCACTCTCCTTGCAGCCATGGTTCGACCGCATGCTTGACACCTTGAGGAAATGCCATCGCGGGATTTCAGCCACTTGAGGTTGCGGGATCGACACGGGTACGTAAACTCTCAGCGGGCCCAGCGCCATGAAGAACCTCACGAACGCGCTATTTCGCAACGCCGTCTGGCTGGCCAGCCGCCCGTTGGAGCCCAACGACCCCGAGGGGCCGGTCGACGCGATCGTTGTGCTTGGCGCACCACTGCGCCCCGATGGCCAACTGAGCTTGGCGGGCCGAGAACGCGTTATGGAGGGTGTGCGCTGCTACGAAGAAGGGCGCGCCCCGCTCCTAGTATTCACCGGCGGCGCCGCTCATAGCGCAGCAGAAGCACCCGCGATGGCCCTGCGAGCCGAAGAGCTGGGCGTCCCAAGAGAAGCCATTCTTGTTGAGGATCGCTCATCGACAACCTCAGAAAATGCGCGGTACACCGCAGAAATTCTGCGATCGCACGGAGTTCGCAGCGTCTGGATAGTGAGCCAACCATTTCACCTTCGACGCGGGCGCCGTCTCTTTCGCAAACAGGGCCTGATTGCCAGCGCCAGGCCGCAAAAAGACAGCGTTCAGTACCTCTACCCCAATCTCGCCTGGCGATGGGTGGCGCGCGAATATGTCGCTTGGGTGGCTCACTTTGTTCTCCGCGACTACTAACTCCGACTTCTCCCTAACTCGATAAAGGCCGTTCATCATGCGTAGCTCCCTAGCCCTAGTTCTTCTTGCCAGCCTCAGTTCCCTAGCCATGGCGTGTGGCGGTGGTGGCGAATGTGAGAAGGCATTCGACAAAGAAATCGAGTGCAGCGAAAACCCTGAAGAAGCGCGCGAAGAAGCCAAGAAGTTTCGCAAGATGGCGATCGCGGCCTGTAATGCGGCCAAGGATGATCCTGCGATGAAGGCTGCAATTACGTGTTCCAAGAAGAGCACCTGCGACGAGTTTCGCGCCTGCGAGCTACAAGCGCGCGCAGGAGAAGACGTTGAGGAACTCGAAGGCATGCTGAGCGCAGGAAATCCTATGGAGGCCATGCAGCAGTGTTCCTACAGCATTGAGTCGTACCAAGCCGTTCCAAAGATCAAGGCCGTTTGCGACAAGGCAGTGACGGCGGTCTTTGCAGACCTCAGCGATAAAGACATGCGCAGCGATGCCGTCTATCGCTGCACGCTTGGCAGCGATGTTGAAGCCTGGATGGCAGCCAGTGCGCCACTCAAGGCAGGCTGCAATGCATTGCTCGCCGACTTTCAAGCGCAAGTCACAAAGCAGCGCGATGAAGGCTCAGAGTACGACTACAGCACCTGCTCATCGTACAAAGACATGGCCAAAGCCCTCACGCCCGACAAAGAAGCGGCGGCAGAGTTGTTGTGTAAAGAGGCTGACCAAGCAGACGACTACGCCAAGGCCTTTGCCGAAGCAACTAAGAACATTGCTGAGAAGAAGACAGACGTTCCTTACGAGTGCCAGTCCTTCCTCGGTGACAAGGATGAGTTCAAAGGCTCAGAGTGGTACGCAGCAAAATCCAAAGAGCTCGCAAAGCTCTGCTACGGAGACCTTGGCAAGATCGTTCTCGCAGGAGTCTCAAGCTACTGTTTGACCGATGCCAAGAACGTGCACAAGTACGCAGCTGAGTACTCGCTTGCCGAAGGCGATGCCGTGCTCACAGAGCTGTTGGCAAAGACCGCGGCCGAATGTACAAAGGAGTAGCGCTCTACAGAGCGTGACTCTCGAGCCACTCTTCGCTCGACGTAATGCCCGGCAGCCCTTTCGCTCCACACTCCTTGTAGAGCCTGAGGGCGTTTTCTACGCGGCTTCTCGCCTCGGCTTTCTCACCCGCAAGCCAACGCTGCTGTCCCCACAGTATCTCGAGATCCGCTCTCCGCACGGGAGAGCCGTCCTGTGCCTTGTGGATCGCCTCCGCACCACGTAAGTCGAGAGCTGCCTTGTCGGCACGCCCGAGCTTTAGGAATATCTCGGCCCTTGTGCTCAGCGCGTTGGCAGTCATCGGGTGCTCGGGCCCTGCGACCTCCATGTAGCCTTTCACGACCTCGTCCATGAGCGTCTGCGCCTCTTTAGCGCGCCCCTGTCGCGACAGCGCCTGGGCCAAGTTGAACTTTGCGAGAAACACATCGGGATGCTTCTCGCCGTGCACCTCTCGGTACAGCTCGATCGCATCACGGAAGTGTTTCTCGGCAAGGGTGAACTTGCCCAGTTGGGTGGCAATCACACCAAGGCTGTTGGTCACTTGCGAGAGAGTAAGACGTTCTTCAGGAAAGTTCTTAGCAGCGACATCGACAAGGACCAAGAGCTGCTCGTATGCCTTGTCTTGCTCTCCAAGCTCACCCAACACCGTTGTTGCATTAAATCGCGCTCGCAGAGCGGCAAGGCTTGCTTCCCCATGGGTGTCGAGGGCAATTTCCAAGGCGAGAGCAAAAAGCTCGTCGGCCTTCTCGGGATTGTCGATATCCAAGTATAGGCTCGCTAGGTTGCCAGCGGTTGCTCCCACATGCGGATGGTGTTCTCCCAAGACACTACGAAAAATACCGAGAGCTTCATAGTAGTAGCTTGCGGCGGCGGCATACTCGCCCATTTCATGTTTCACCATGCCCAGGTTGTTTAGGCTCTGCGCAACACTTCGATCGCTGGGGCCATAGAGTTCCTTGCGCAGGTCCAACGCAATCTGATGGTGTTGGAGCGCCTCTTCAAGCTTGCTCTGTTGTCGTGCAATGTCACCAAGATTGTTTTCAAGATTGGACCGCAGAAGTTTATCGTTGCCTGCAGCGGCAACGGCAGAGTCGGCGTGTTTCGTCCACTCGGCGGCCTTCTCGTAGTCTCTTGCGAAGCTGCCAAAGAGCAGCACGAGTTCCACCGCAGCTCTGGCGGAGGTGCGAAAGTCTCGCGATGCCAGAGCTTTGTGATGCGCCTCTTCTAAGAGAACTACTGATTTCTCAACATCGGAGCGATAGCTCCACACGTAGCCAAGCTCAAATGCTGCTTCGGCCTCAAGAGGCGCATACCCTAGCGCCTTGGATTGCGCCATCGCATCGTCTGCAACATTGGTCGCTTCTTCGTAGCGCCCCGCAAATCGCGAACCCTCAGCCTTTGCCAAGGTCGCTTCGAGTGTCCGCAACCGTTTGCGCTGTTCGGGATCATCGGGGAGCGGTGGCAAGTTCGAGAGCGCCTCGCGGTCCGAGCAATGCGAGAGGGCGACAAGTTGAGACACCGCCCGAGGCGCCTGCTTCATGAGTGCCAGGTCAGCCTCGGTCATGAAGCCCACAAGCGACTCCACCTCGCCAAGCCGTCGATCGAGGCAGAGCATTTGCCTGTCGAACATTGCCTCTGAGGTGCGCTGCTCGTGATACGTCGCCTCACACGCTGCAATCGCTGCCGACTGCCATTGCCCGCTGTACGTCGTTAGGGAAGCATCTACCCGCGCAAAGGCTTCCTTTGCGAAGCGGCTGCCAAACATGCCGAAGCTCTTCTGAACAAGGGCTGCCCGCTCCGCACTCCAAACGCGCTTCATCGGGGCCGCTACCACGGAACAATCGCGTTTCGCGTCTTGCTCGGAGGTCCACAAGACCGCGACTCCAGCTGCAACGGCGACCACGCTGCCAAAGACAAAGGGCACAATCCGAGACGCTCCTTTGGGCCGAAGGGCAGCGGCCAATGCAGCCATACTGGCGTGGCGTTGTGATGGTTCCGTCTGCAAGCCCTGTCTGAGCACCTTGCGCAGGCGAGCTGGCAGTCGTTTGTCAAAAACGGGAATCTGCGGCGTGTCCGCAGACGCTTTGAGCGTCTCAATACTCTCGGCAGTGACCAATCTCTTGCCATGGCACGCTTCATAAAAACTCGCACAGAGGGAGTACTGATCGCTCAGTTCGGAGGCAGGTTCGCCTCGGAGTTCTTCTGGGGACATGTAGGCTGGAGTCCCAGCGAGCGGCCCCGCGAGTTCGGGCGCGTCGTCCGCAGCGAAGGCCGAGGTAGAAAGCCCAAAGTCGACGATGCGAGCTCGTCCGTCATCACCGATGAGAATGTTGTCGGGCTTAACATCTCGGTGAATCAGACCAACGTCGTGAGCGGCGGCGAGTCCATACGCGCATTGGGCCATCCACCTGGCAAGGTCCTCGGGCGAGACCTCATGTTCTCCAACGCATGTCTTGGCGTACAGCGACGCTCCTTCGATCAACTCGCCGGCGAGGAACACACGCTCTCCTTCCCGCCCCGCGTCGTACACCGCCATGATGTTGGGGTGCGAGAGCTTGGCAAGGGCACGCGCCTCTTCAACCAAGTCATCAATGCGAGCTTCGTCGCCGGAGCTGAGCGCATCGACACGCCACAGTTTGAGTGCCACATCGCGTTCGAGCTGTGTGTCGTGCGCTCGAAAGACGACGCCAAATCCGCCCATCCCCAAACGCTCGAGGATCTTGTAGCGGCCCACCATCTCGCCCGATGCTGGAAGCGGCAGCGCAGGCGGCTGTTCATCGACCAAGACTGCAACAAGCTCGCGACACAGACCGCAATCTGCCAAATGCGTTTGCCATGACTCCCGATCTCGCCCGTCCATCAACCCGTCAGCGAGGGCGATCACGGCATTTGCGCTCATGCAGTTCACAGCCCGAGCTTATCGACTACACTGCCCGGGTACCAAGATGCTGCAAGCATTCCTCAGCCACTACCCGGGTGTTGTCACAGATACCACGGCGCTAAAACAGGCTCTGGCGAGCGTGCTCGCGGACTGCCGAGCAGAGCACCCTGAACTGGGCGAGCACTCCGAGGCCTTCGGCAAAACGCTTGCACTGCGGGTCTCGTCGGATCGCTGGGAGTTTTCCCAATTGGCTTGTTCCGACTTGTACTTGTGTGTTGCATCACTTGCCGGCGATACGGCGGCGCTCATTGTCTTTGAGGGCGAGCTGCAAACCGCACTTACCCGTGTCGGAGCGCGATTTCGACTGAGCGGGGATCAACGAGATGAATTGGGGCAAGAGCTCCTGGAGCGGCTGTTATTGCCAGGAGCCGAGCGGCCCCCACGGCTCGCTGAGTTCGCCGGCAAAGGCAGTTTGGTTCGCTGGCTTCAGGCAGTTGCAACGCGTACCCAGCTCAATCGGATGCGCGGCAAAAAGCGCGAAGTTCTCACAGGCGACAACGCCATCTTGGAAGCATTTGCTGTTCCCATTGTGCCAGGGCTCGAGCCGAGCAAAGGGCGGTTTCAAAACGCCCTTAAGATCGCTCTCGGCTCCGCGCTCGCCCGCCTTGAAGCCCAAGACAAGATGCTCCTGCGCATGGCGTACGTAGAAGGCGTGCGTTTGGAAGGCCTTGGTCGCGCTTTGGATGTCTCTCGGGCGACAGCACATCGTCGACTGACAAAAGCACGCGAAGCATTGGCTCATGGCGTTGAAGAGTCCATGTCTGAGGAACTCTCCATTCCCAAAGAAAAACTCTCAAGTATCCGACGTCTCGTGCAGAGCCAGATTTCGATCTCCCTGGGCCGACTTCTCAGCTAGCGGCTGGCAATCGACATCGCCGAGAGCAGCCGTCGTCCTAAGAAGAATTGTCCTAAGAAGAATTAGGGCGCAGGTTTCGCGTCGGCAGGCTTGGCGGGCTCAGCCTTCGGAGCCTCAGATTTTGCCGCCTTGGCAGCGGCAGCTCTGGCCTTAGCAGCAGCCGCCTTGGCCTTCCGCTTGTTGCCTTTGCGTGCGGGCTTGCTCTTCGACGCCTTGGGCGTAGAAATCGGCTCGGGTGCAGGAGCGAGAGCTGGGGCCGCTGCATCGTTTGGATCCGTCGCCTCCTTTGGCGCCGCTCCGTCCTTTGGCGCCTTTACGGTAGCTGCGCCTGGCAAGAGCCGGAACTCAATGCGGCGATTCTTCTGTCGACCATCTCGGGTCTCATTGGTGGCAACGGGCTTGTCTGGGCCATGCCCCAGTGTCCAAATGCGGTCGGCGTGAATGCCTTTGTCAACCAAGTACCACTTGACGTAGTCGGCACGCTTGCGGCTCAAGCTGCGGTTTCCTTTGTCGCTACCCCGATTGTCGGTGTGGCCACTGATCTCAATACGAACGCTGGGATTGTCCGTCATGACCTTAAAGGCAGCGTCGAGGGTCTTGCGCGAGCGGGCAAGGATCCGAGCACTCGCCGTCTTGAACTCAATTCCCTGAATCGTGCCGGTGAACTGCGCTAGCTGTTCCGGAATCTCATCAGGGCAACCATCCTCATCTTCAAATCCGTTGAGGTTCTCTGCTTCGTTTGGACATTTATCAATGACGTCGGGGCGCCCATCTTCATCGTTGTCGGGCTCTGGGCAGCCATCTTCGTCTTTGAATCCGTCGATGTCTTCCGCCGCTGCTGGACATGTATCAAGACTACCGACAAGGCCATCCCCATCGGAGTCGACTTCGGGGCAACCGTCTTTATCGTCGATGCCGTTTAGGATTTCGGGAAGCTTTGGACACGCATCATCTTCGTCCGCAATGCCATCGCCATCTTCATCAGCAATTTTCTTAGGTGTTGGATCCGGGTCTGGTTCGTCTTTGACAAGCGTCGTTGGAGCAGGTGTTCCAAAGGCATATGCGACACCAACGTGGAGTTCTCCGAGAACGGATAGCGCATCTTCCCGCGCTGCGGTAAAGCCAAGGCGCAGGTCACCTCGCAAGTCAATTTGCTTTGCGAGCGGGTACCGAACACCACCACCAATATAGGTAGCAAAGTCCGTATCAGGGCTCGTCATGAACTTGTTCTCGCCAAACACTGTCTCGCCACCAATACCGACTAGGGCAAAGGGCACGACTTTGTTTGTGGGAAGCATGTCCAGAACTAGGTTTGCCCGCCACCCCATAACGGGGGTTGAGATGGATTCGCGAGAGGCATTGCCATCCGTCGAGGAAATTGTGAACTTCGCCTCAAGTTCCGCACTGAGCTGCGGATCCAATTTGGTGTGGGGCGCGATGGAATCGAGCACGAGGTAGCTGCCTCGGACACCCAAGAGGAATCCCGAGCCGGGAACCTGGTCGGCGTGATAGGAATTGCCAAGCTCGTTCTCGCTTGAGAGGTAATTGCCTCCCAAGAAACCGCCCACGCGAATGCGCTCGAGGATCTTGGAGCTGGAGCTGGCCTCGGATACGGATTCCGACGCAGCGAGATCGCCCTCCTCGGCACTTGCCGAGGCGCTAAAAAGCGTCACAACGGCAACGGGGACGAGGACGGCTGGCTGGAATTTCTTGAGTATTCGCACGCGGTTCTCCAACAGGATCTTGGCGACCGACTCTACCAAAGTTTCCGGTGCCCAACCGACCAATGAGGGGCCCCAATCTTGCGCGAGTGCCCGGAGCGCGTTCAAATGTGGGGAAATCAGACAAGCCGGCGGTCCTGAGATCCGGCTCATGCCCGAGTTTATGCCTGGGCAGGAAGTGCTACTCCCATGCTCAAATTCAGTACAGATCCAGATGTCGCGGAGCAGCAGATGAACGCGATCATCTTCTACCTCACGGCTTTCGGTTACATCGATGGTGACTTCGATCGCAGCGAGAAGCTCTTCATCAGAGACTACATCGCAAGGCTGGTCGAAAGTCGCGCTGCCGACGCGATGCCCGACGCGGCGCCGGAGTTGCGAGAAGAGATTTCGTCACGCTTCACAACACACTTCCTCGAAGTCTTCGAACAGACCGATCACTACGTTCAAGAGCTCTTCACAGAGGTTGTGGCCAACGAAGAGGACGTTGATGGCTTTGTCTACGCCAAGCTCAAGCTTCGCTCCTACGAGATCTTCAAGAGCTTTGATGAAGAGAACCAACTGGCGTTGCTCGAGACGATCGACGAGCTAATTAACGCAGATGGTCAGGTTCACCCGGCAGAGGCAAAATTCCGCAGCGAGATCAGTGCTCTTCTGGAGAGCGAGATTCCGCTCGATGATCACGAAATCGAAGTGGTTGCATCGGATCTCAAAATCCACGCGCCGACAACACTCGACTCAGAGCACGACAATCATCCGATTTTTGAGCCGCTTGAGCGCCACTACTCTTCGGACCCAACCCGCATGGCAAAGCAGGCCGAAGCGGATCGGCAGCTCATCATGCGGACCATGGAGACGCTTGCAGAAGCGCGAGCGAAAGGCGCTGGGAAGCTCAATGGCCATCAAAACGTCAGCGAGTTTGACGGCCAAGATGCGTTCCTCGACGGCAATATCATGGTGCACCCAACCAAGGAGGGTGAACGCTACGAGCTCATCGTTCTCGGCGATTTGCACGGCTGTTATAGCTGTCTGAAGGGCTCTCTGTTGCAGAGCAATTTCTTTGCGAAGGTCGAAGCGTACCGACTCGATCCAAAGAACAATCCCAATCCCAAGCTCGTACTACTCGGTGACTACATCGACCGAGGGCACTTTAGTTACAACGGGGTTTTGCGTACGGTCATGCAGCTGTACTGCACAGCTCCCGACCACGTCATTCCCCTTCGAGGCAACCACGAGTACTACCTTGAGTACCGCGGCCGCATCTACGGTGGCGTGAAACCCGCTGAGGCAATCAACACGCTCCAGGGCCACATGCCGCAGGAGATGTTTGAGAACTACATGGCGCTCTTCGAGGCGCTGCCCAATGTGTGTTTCTTTGATCGCACCATGTTTGTTCACGCGGGCATTCCAAGAGATGCAGACCTTCGCGAGAAGTGGGTGGATTTGAGCACGCTCAATGATCCAGACCTGCGCTTTCAGATGCTGTGGAGTGATCCAAGCCAAGCCAAATACATTCCAGAGGAGCTGCAAGCACAGAACGCACGCTTCCCATTTGGCCAAAATCAGTTCGAGGCCTTCATGGCTAAGATTGGCTGTTCGACCTTGGTGCGCGGTCACGAGAAGGTCATCGAAGGCTTCCGCTCGGTGTACAAGGATGGCGGCGCGCGGCTACTCAATCTCTTCTCGGCTGGTGGCGAGAACAATCGCGACTTGCCCGAAGACTCGAGCTATCGCGATGTCGTCCCAATGGCCATGACCATGATTATCGATGGCAAAGAATCCAAGGTCACGCCTTGGCCGATCGAATACGAGAAATTCAACGACCCAAAGCGAAATCTCTTTTTCGCCTCGGCGCCTGAGATTGCTCACAAGAAAGATTAGGACGTCGGACAAAAAAGACGAGGACTAGGAGTTTTCCCTAGTCCTCTTTTTTCTTGCGCTATTTCCTTAGCCTACTTGACTGGGCGTGCCTCGCCCGCCTTGCGCCGCTACTGCCAAAGGACGGGCAGCAGCATCGTCGTTTGCACGTTTGCATCGCGGAAGGAGCGCACCTGCGTGAGCGTATCGGCGATCGTTGTCGCAGCGGCATTTCCCAAGAGGAGTCGCACTTCGCTCAGCACAGCGCTCTCGCTGGCCGAGACGCCGCCAGCATACGAGGAGACAAAGTCTACGAGCGTGGGCTTTGGCGGGTAGACCTCCAGGTCGCCAGGACTCTCCATGCCGGCAAGCTGCGTAACGTGGGCGAGCGCTGCGTCGAGGCCACCAATTTCGTCTACAAGGCCATTGGCCAATGCCGCCTTGCCGGTCCAAACCCTGCCCTGCGCGATTTCGTGAATTTGCTCGTAGGTCTTGCCACGGCCGTCGGCGACTCGTTGCACAAAGACTTTGTAGATGTCTTCCATCATCTTCTGAACCGCTGCGCGCTGATCCGCATTCCATGCCCCCAAGCTCGACCACATAAGCGCGCGCTTGCCTCGACCAACAGGGAAACTCGTAACGCCCAGTTTCTCAAGCGCACCACCGATGGCGAGCTTTCCGCCCACAACACCAATCGAGCCTGTGAGTGTGTTCTCGTCGGCATAGATGCGATTCGCGCCGGCACTAATGTAGTAGCCGCCCGACGCTGCAACGCCTCCCATCGAAACCACAACGGGCTTGGCTGCTTTCAAATCATTCATTGCGTGCCAGATGAGTTCACTGGCGAGCGCGCTACCACCACCGGAGTCGACGCGAAGCACTACGCCCTTAACCGACTCAGCCTCGGTGAGCGCTCGCAGTGCGGCGACAAGGGTTCGCGAAGCGATTTCCCCACGGGCACCAAGAACGCCGTCGCCAGGTCCATCGATGATGCCGCCCACTGCATAGACAATCGCAATGTGGTCGTCGCTATCGCGCTTGCGAGGCTGCAGCCCGGCGAGTTCCATGATCTTTGCGAATCCGGGCTCCTCCGCCTCTTCGAGGCGAATCTTCTTCCACGGCAACTCGCCGGCAATTTTGCTGCGATACGCCTCGTAGGGAATTTCCTGATCTACAAGCTTGGCGGCGACAGCTTCTGGGCCTGTGAACATGGCGATGTCGATGAGGTCGCGAACCGCAGCAGCATCCAAACTTCGCCCAGCCGCAATGCCTTCGACAAGAGTGCTGTAACTCTGGTCGAGGATGCCAGCAAGTGTGGTGTTCATCGCCTCGGAGGGCTTGTCGAGCGTTAGCGGCTCGGCGGCTCCTTTGTAGTCACCGACGTGCAGAAAGTCGGCCTTGATACCAAGCTTGTCCAACAAGCCCTTGAGATGCATCGGCATGGCGGCAACACCACTGATCACGACGCCACCCGTGGGAGCCAGTGCGATGCTGTCGCATGCTGACAACAGGTAGTACTGAATGTTGCTGGCGCTTTCGGTGTGGCAGTGGAGACCGCGTGCACCTTCGCCCTTAAAGGCAACGAGCGAGGCGCGGAGTTCTTGGGCGGCAGCCATGCTGATGCCAATGCCTCCAACTCGCAGTAGCAAGCTCTTGAGGTCATCCTCTTCGGCGAGCTCGCGCAACCGGTCCTGCAATGTCCGCAGTTGAGTACTGCCCTCGCTAGAGAAGAGCGATACGTTCTCAAGCTCGCCAATGGCGCCACTGAGTCCCATCGTCAAGATATGCGGTTTGCTTGTGCTGAAACCGTCACTGGAGCGAGGCGCATCATAGATACCGGGCTTGCCCAACTCGGAGAGCATCGCCGACATCTTGAGCAGATTCAGTCCACTCATCAGGCCGCCTCCAGAACTCGGTGGAGCAGCGTAGGTTTCTTCGGCGGGACTTTCGGGGGCAGAAGCAGGCGCCGGCTTCCCCTTTGGCTTGCACGCAGCAAGTGCCAGAGTCGAAAGCGCGGCGAGGGCGAAACGATTTCGTCGGAGCATGGGCGAAGCCTACCCCATCGGGCATGCGCCGCTAGGATTCGGATTCTGGAGCGGGCGTTGGCGCGGGAGTCGGCGCGGGAGTCGGTGCCGGCGTTGGAGTATCGCTAGGCGTGGGCTCGCTAGGCGCGGGCTCGCTAGGTTCGGGGTCGTTGGGCTCGGGCTCGCTTGGCTCGGGCTTCGGCGGTTCCGGAGTCGGGTTGGCAGCCGGTTCCGCAACGCTACCTCCAAGTCGCTCAATTTGACGCTTGGCCATCTCTGCGCGGCGACTGGCAGGATGTTCTTCAATGAATGCGCGGAACGCCTTGATCGCTTGATCCTTGAGTCCCTGTTGCTGGTAGCCCTCTGCTACGCCCCACAGAGCATCTTGATACCTGCGTGAGATGCCAAGCGCTGCTCGGAATCGCGCTTGGGCGCTCGCGTACTGCTTGAAATCGAGGTGGCAATAGCCAAGCCCTGTGAGTGCCGCAACACCACTTGGGTTGGAGTCCAAGGCCTTCTCATACATCTTTACGGCCGCAGCGCAGTTGCCGGTCTCGGCGGCCTTATCAGCTCTAGCGAGAAGCGAATCGTAGTCGGCGGGCCTCGGTGTCTCGTCGGGCTTGACCGGCGTTGTTGCATCGCCATCGCCATCGCCATCGCCATCGCCATCGCCGTCACCGTCACCGTCACCGTCACCGTCACCGTCACCGTCGCCAACTGGAGCCTGCTTCTCCTTGAGCACAGCGGCGAGCTCGGTAGCTCCCTCATGCTCCGAATCAAGCGCTAGGATCGTCTCCATATGTGCAGTGGCTTCACTGTAGTTGCCATCGGCCATCGCAAGTATTGCCAAGCGATACAGGACACGTGGTGTCGAGTTGGTAGCCTGCAAATCCGTGAGAAGAGTTTGTGCGTCGCGAACGCGCTTATCGCGAATTCGCAGCATTGCGGATACGTATTTTTCCTCAGAAGAACCCTTAGCCTTTCGCAGCCAGCGTTCAACCTCTCGCGAGGGAGATCCGTTTAGCCGAAGAGCGTCAGCCTTGGTAGCGTTCGCCAACGGGTTCTCTTTGTCTAAAGCCAGCGCGGCGTTGGCAAATCCCAATGCGGTCTTGGCTTCTTTGCGCGCGACTTTGCTGTGCTTGCGAGCTTCTTTCTTGGGCGCGAGTTCACCAGCGTCGAGTTCGTGCTGCGCCAAAGCGTTGTGAAGTCGTCCGCGATTCATCTCGCGTTCAAACCCCTTTGGCAGCGCCTCCAATTCGGCCTTGAGCCGTTCCACACCACTGCGATCAAACCGTGCAAACGCCGTCTCTAGTGCTCCAAGGAACTCGTTCGAGTCGCCACTGGCGCCTGCATCGACAGCGGCACTTGGAACAACAGCGGTGCCTCCCGCATCACTCGAGTTTTCAGCGGAAGCGCCGGCATCGATCGCTGTCGATGCCGATCGCTCGGAGTTCGAATCTTTAAAGACGACAAAATACATCGCTGCAGCAGCACCGGCGAAGATCAGCAAGGCAACGAGAACAATCCACTTGCCTGCGCCACCGCCACTCGATGCAACATATGCTTCGCTCTGGCGCGACTGATCTGTCGGCACAAAGCGACCGTCCTTGAACTCATCCGACTTGACCTTGCCAAGGGATAGCTGAGACCCAGCAAAGGCGGCATCGGCGATGGGCACAGATTTGGCGAGACCGCCTGTAGGGCCACTAGGGCCCATATCCTGGCCAGATGCGGGTTTTTGAATACCGCCTGCCGCCCAGCCAAGTTCGGTTTCCCCAGGCGACGCTTGCGCACCACTTGCAACGGGTCCGCCCTGCGCACTCGGAGCAGGCGGCGCACTCGGCGCAGGCGGCGTGCTCGGCACAGCGGGTCTTGGAGGAGCGGAAGCTTGCGGTGGAAACGGCGGTGGCTCCGACTTTGCCCGATCACGCATTTCGGACTCTGAGCGAGCCCGCGATCCTGGAGCGGGTGGAGGAACTGACTTTTCGCGAATCCGTGGAAGTGTGGGAGCCGTTGGCTCAGCATCCGACATCATCGAAGGATCAACCTCGATGTCGGGCGTTGGCATGTCCTTGACGGTGATGCCCTGTCGAGCCGCTTCGATCACCGCCTTGGCAGTTTCGGCCGACATCTCAATGGTGTCTTCCTCACTTTCCATGAACGGCGCCGCAGCCTCGACCGCACTCACTTGCACGGTTTCCTCATCCATCATGAGTGGAGGCGGGTTGTGGGCAGCGGCCGGTGCCGACGAGTCTCGGGGAATTGTATGTGGATGACTATTGCTGGTGGGAGCACGTGCGGGAACCGGGGCACTCGGTGCCGCACTTGCAGTTCCATTTCGAGCTTCCTCTGCGATGGCAAAGAACGAAGCCAGCTCCTTTAGATCTGAGAGCGGTTTCCACTTTTTGCCCGAGCGAGAAATCTCGCAATCGACAGTGACGACTCCTGAGACGATCCAGCGCTGAAGCGTCGCGAACTCGCGACACACTTTGATCTCTCCATCGACGAGCCGAATCAGCCAAGAGCGCTCTTCGTCGCCATCAGAGGATTGCGCACGGGCCGGCCCTTTGGCGGCAGCCGCAGCAACGCTGGGAGCCTGCGCCGGAGCGGGCATCGGAGCCGCGGGACGGGGCGGCGGCGCGGGTGGCGCTTCTCCTCTTGGTGCCGCGACACCTGAGGCTGTGTTGCCCCGCTTGCGAACGCGAAACACATGTTCGCAGCTCGCGCATTTAACGGTCACCCCAGCGGGCTTGAGACGGCTTTCATCAAGCTCATACTCGGTTTGGCAGTTTGGGCAGCGTACGTCCATGAATTTGCGTCCCTAGCCTATCCCACCAGGGGCCGGTGCCACAGCTCCCACTGGCCGCTAATTTTGGCTAAATTCCCTGGTGCTAGCGACTGACGGCTGGGCCAAGGAATTGGAGCTTTCGGTGCCTATCCCCTATGATCTCAGGCGTGTCCACCGACCAACCGAGAGCTGACAACAACCGAGAAACCACCCGCCTCAAGGTCGATGCCTTCGTAAAGGTCAACGGCGGCAATGACCGCGAGTATGTCTTTCGAACCCGAGATCTAAGCGATGGAGGGCTATTCCTCTACACCAAGGTCACCCACATCTATCCGATCAAGGTCGGCAGCCGCCTCACTCTTGAGCTCTACGACTACGACGACTACATCTCATGCACGGTCGTGGTCGCTCGCGTGGTGGAGCCGGGCAGCCCAGAATCCGAACAGTACCCAACCGGGTTTGGGGTCAAAATCGCCGATATCGACGGGACCAACAAGGACCGGTTGCAGACCATGCTCGACCGGCTCAGCGACGGCTTGGTGCCGTACTAGCCCCCGCAACGCGCAGCCATAAGCTAGTCAGAAGCTCCCACGAAGGCGAAGGAGGTTGTGAGCGCCTCGTTGCCAACAAAGAGTGTCACAGAGGTTTCCTCTTGGGCAAACACTGGAGTTCCGCCTGCATCGAGCGCCGTTGCTCGCACTTGATAGAGCCCGGTCGGCAAGTCGCCGCTCGCATCGCTGCCATCTGCACAGGCAACGGTAACCTGCCTCTCGATGGCGCCTTCGGTGCGCTCGTACGCTAACGCCATATTCGCCACGCCTGCTTGCGCGCAGGTCTGTGGAGTCATGCCATCAGAAAAGTTCCAAGACGTGAGAATGGTCGCCGTCGCTGTTGGAAACGTGAATTCGACAGGAACTGCAGTGCCTACAACGGAAGTATGCGGCCCACTCACATCTGAGAGTGCGAGCAGCGGCCCAGCAACTGGCCCGGAGTCGGGCGGCACCACAATATCGTTGTCGAAGACTCGAACTTGCACATCAAACTCTCCAGGAGAGAGCGGGTCGGAGAGCCCGCTTGTTTCCGTGCAAGGAAAGCGATTGACGATCTCGCGACCATCAAAACGGCTACTCACGGTTGTCTCGACTTCATCACCACCGAGGCATCCGCCGACCAGTGTCCAGCGAATCAAGAAGCGAGCGTCGCCACTTGCGTCTGGCTCGTCTGCGTTCGCCGCATCGAAGACGACGGCTTGTGCGGCGTCCGAGTCGCCCCCAGCATCGCCATTTCCACAGGCGGCAAGAGAGACAAATGCCAAGGGCAGTGCCCTCCATGCGATGGCTTGCGAGATTCCCACGCCAACAATTCTAACAGCGCTGGAATCCTCAACCTAGCGACTTCGTGGCGCTCTCGCCGAACTGCAGCCTCACGAGACATTCGGCTATAGTGCCTCGCGATGAAGTGCTGCAAACACATCCTCCTCGGCATGCTCCTAGGCTTCGCAGGCTGTTCCGATAAACCGAGCAGCGAACCCGCCCCCGTCAAAGAGCCTGTAGTGGCCACACACCAGGAGCAGTCTGCGGCGCTCACCATTCGAGTCGATGGCGAGCTTGTGCAATCAATCCGATCGAGCGACCTAACAACGAGGCGGTCGCTATTCTCACTGCTGCCAACCGAGCATCAACGCGAGGGCACTTGGCACAGCATCATCGCCGGCGGAGCATCTCGAAACCTCAAGATCGCGCACTCCCAATATCCCGATGCGTCGATCGAGCTCTATCTCGATGAGGGCACCTTGGCGATTGGCCTCTTTTTGCCAATTCCTGCCGATGCCAAACCCCATGTTCGCCGCAAGCTCGAACAGCCACATCTCTCTCTGCGAAACATCAGCGAAGTGGACCTGCGCTCGAAGGCCCCAAACGCACCAACACCAGTCGCCTCCGCAACTTTGCAGCTGTTGCATGACAAGAAGCCAATTGCCGAACTCACCGCTGAGACATTTTCGGTTCTGACTCCCGGCATGAGCTTTGTGGAGCGGCGCAATCCCGAGAGGCGCCCAAAGGAGCAGTACCTACTCACGGATGTACTGGAGCTGAATGCGTCACGAAAGACACTCAAATCCGTAACGCTCCACAGTGAGACGCGCTCCATTGAAATCGATGCAGCGGCGCTCGCTGCAAAAGACCAACGGCACTTGATCAAACGCAATCGGCGCGGCATTTGGCTGTATCGAAGCTACAAAGAAAAATCCCCCGGCGTTCAAGAAGAACTCCGAGGGATTGTTCGGTTGGAGACAAGCTCCGTGACTACACCTTAGAAGGGTGAAATCGTGAGCATGTGAGCACGAATATCCGTGCCTACAGTCATATCCGTAACGCCGTTGGTCGCATCGCCATCGGTGTCGACACGAACATCATCAGCGGCCGTGTACTTCATGACCCTAGAGTCATCGATGACGTAGTAGTGGATGCCGTTTGGATCCATCACAACACCATTGGTCTCGTTTCTAGTACCGATTTCGCCATCGACTTGCGTTGCGCCAGCGATGTCGAAGATGGTGACCGAGCCAGTGCCATTTCGAAGAGGCATGTAGAGTTTGCCGTTTCCAGCAGCCATGACCCCTGCGGAATTGCCCGGTGTGTTTGGAGTGAGCGTTGACACCGTGAATGCCGCCGCATCGACGACACTAACGATCGACGGTGCAGCGTCATTCTTATCGCCGTTCACACCGACAAAGACCGTTGCGCTGTCTTCTGACCATGTGAGGTGATCCGCAAATCCAACGGCGCTGAGCACGACAGGTTGATCGCCACCCGTTGCAGCGTCTGCATCAATCAGCGTAAAGGTTGCTATGTCGACGAGAAAGAGTTCATCGATATCAACAGAGCCAGAAGAAACCACGGCGGCGAGCATGCTGCCATCGGGAGAAATCTGAATGTTCTTGATGGTTCGCCCTTCGGCATCCGCCGTGTACAGCGTCAGGCGAGCCTGTTCTGCGAGCGCTGCATCCATCTTGATGATGTGGATGTCCGCACTTGCCGATCCTTGCCCGCCATTGTTGGAGTCGCCACCATTGTAGTGAGCGTTGTCGTTGTAGCCAATGTAGAGATCCGCACCGTCTGCGCTGAGAGCAACTCCGCCACCACTGCCGATTCCAGCTGTGGAGAGGTCGGCGCCAGCAACAGACGTGTTGGTGCTTGTATCGATGATTGCCAAACCAACTTCGTTCTTGCCGACGGCGTAGATGAATCGCCCATCGGGTGTGATGACAATTTGGCGAACGTTGTCACCAGCGTTCGAGATGTCAACGGCGAAGCCTTCGGTGCTGCCCGAAGAATCGATTCCCGCGTAGTCGCCGCCAAAGTTGCCACCGAAAATCGTCGGCGCATCCACAAAGGTGAGGTCGACGGTAATTGGATCCACCGCGCCATCAATTCCCGAAAGGTCGATGGTGCGAACTGCTTGACCACCCACGATGAGAGACTCTGGCCCAAAGTATGTAGATGGCTCGCCACCGACGATTGGGAAGGTGTTGCCAGCCTGCGTGCCTTGGTTGATTGCGGTCGAAAGCCCCTTGAGATTAAAGAGCAGACGCCCAGTATCGTTCTGAAGCGTGGTTTCAATCGCCAGCGTATCAGCAACGTCATCCAAGACAGCGGTTGCGGTGATCGTGAGATTCGATGGGCTCACAACCGTCACAGTTTGTGTTGCGAGATCGACGCTCAGCGTTGCGGTCTGGGTTCCAAGCGCGTTGTTTAGGCCGCTCGTGAGAGCAACCGGGCTGTACGCTAGGTCGGTGTCAAAGGCGAAGGCTGCGAAGTTGTAGCCAAGGCCGGGAATCGTTGTAAGAAAGTCAAAGTCCGTGGCATTGCCCGCGAAGATCACGGTCTGCCCGGTTCCAGCCGCATCACCAGCGGTGAGCGCTGCACCATCGGTTGGCGTGAAATCGACCGGCACATCTTCACCGGCGATAATGACGACGCCATCGAATGTGGACTCGGTTGGGTTGACCCAACTCAGAGCAATTCCGGCCGGCGAAGCTGCCGCTGCAACAAAGTCGGTAACAGGACCGATTTCAACGGCAATCGCTGCATCGGGAGTTACGTCCGCATCAGCACCGCCGGCTGCGTCTGGTACACCAACCGCTGCATCAAAATCGGCGCCGCCGTCATCGCCATCGCCGCATGCGGCCAGAGATAGGCCCAAGGCCAGAGAATAGGTAATTACGTTTGTTCGCACTGTTTCCCCAAAGTGTAAGAAGCCCCAGACACCCCGCAGGATGCGATGTGATTTAGTGGTCCCCATGGGCCAAAGCCCAAACACCAAAACAGCATCAACTAGGTCTTAGTTAAGAAACTAATTGTAGCATTTGGGTCCCCAAAACTGAATTTCTAGATTGCTAAAAACGTGTGAACGATTTCCTAAAGCTTCGAGGCGAACGGCCGATTAGAACCGTGCGAATGGATCGCTAAACTTGGGATCTGTGACGAGTGCATCGTCGGTCAATGTGCGCAAGAAGGCGACCATGGCGTCCTTCTCGGCTTGGGTCATTTCAATCTGGGCCACGCCATCGGTGCTTGGGAAAAACGGTGGTCCCAGGTTTGGGCTCGGTTGCACGCCGTCGCTGTAGTGGGCGACAACCTCTTCTAGTGTCGAGAATCGTCCATCGTGCATGTAGGGCGCTCGGATGCCAACGTTGCGCAGCGATGGCACCTTGAACGTGCCCTGATCTTCGGCACGTTCGGTTATGCCGCCATAGCCGAGATCCAATTTCGTAGTGGCATCGAGGCCATTGCTGACAGCCGTTTGCGCGATGAAGCCCTCCCCTTGATGGCATACAAAACATCCAAAGCCGCCGCGACCGGGCCCGGATACAAAGAGGAACTTGCCGCGGTTCTCCGCCTCAGAAAAGTTCGGAAAATCTGCAGAGCGACGATCCACCATCGCGCGCCCCACGTCGTACTTACTTTGGGTACTAATCATGCTTCGCACAAACTGCGCCAGAGCCAGGGACATGCGCTCTGTGCTGATCGTGGAGTCGCCAAAGGCTGCCTCAAAGAGCGCGGGGTAGTAGCTCGCCTCGGCGGCACGCGACTCTAGATCGGCCAACGTCATCCCCATCTCTACCGGATCTTGAAACGGCATGAGGACTTGCTCCTCTAATGTTGCGGCTCGCTGATCCCAAAAGAACCGCCCTTCCAGATAGAAACGCGCATTGGTGAGGCCCATGGAGTGGCGACCTGTCTCGCCGTCCTCAAAACCCAAACTCAAAATGCGATCGTCGGAGAAGCCCTTCTCTTGGATGTGGCAGGAGGCGCAAGACACGGTGCGATTTGCACTCATGTTTACGTCGTAGAAAAGGACTCGGCCAAGAGTGGCTCCGGCATTGGTAATTGGATTGTGGGCCGGCGTGTTGTCGGAATCCATAAGAGGCAGTTGCCCGTGCATGCCCTCGGTTTCCACCAGGAAGTGCGCCGGGATTTCCGGGTTTGCATAGTTGTCGAGCGTACTCGGCAAGGTTGGACCTTCGCCTGGCTGACCTGTCGGTGGCGCATCGGTGCTTGAGCCCGAGGAGGTACTGCCACAGCCGAGGCTGGCGACCAGAGATGCGCCTAGAAATGCCAGTGCAGGAATGGATTGTCGATAGCTCATGCTCTTTGCCCTTCGAATTGGAAACACGCCCGAACGTATGCACTATTGGTTGCGCTCGCAACTATCTACGCCTAACGGGAGCGACGACTCCTCTCAGTGCGCCAAGATGCCGCATGCAGTGAAGATGTGAGCAGCAGATTGTCGGGATTCTCTGCATCCAAATCCTCAAGCTTCCCCACTATGTTGGCTGCGCTCTCATGCCCGGCCGGGTCGGCCCGCACGGCGCAAGGACCCCATGAAGAAGCATCTCGTTATCATCATCGGCTGTAGTTTCTTGTTGTCTGGATGCCTGGTTGTGGGCCCTCGCGGCAAACGTCGGCAAGGTGTTCACTCCCACAAGTGCCACCCAAGTGAGTACTGGGACGGCCACAAGTGCAAACACAAGAAGCACCGCAACAAAGACAAGAAGAGCAAGAAGCACAAGAAGGGCAAAGGCAAGGACAAGCGCTAGCCCGGAGGCTGGGCTCACGCGCGCGTCTGATTTGCCGCCTGGCGAACTAGGCTGGGGAGCTAGGCCCAGTGCAGGCCAAGTAACCAGACGAGCAGGCCCACGGCGATTGCGGCGCCGCTGTAGCCGGCGGCCTTTGGCACCAAGCGGTCGTTATCGTCGACCCCGCGCAGCGCAAATCCAAAGCCGCCACCAATCCATAGCGCAAGTCCAAAGAGGGCAATGATGGACCATGCGACCGAAGGCATCTCGTCGCGTTTGAGTAGCGCCAAATGCCACTGCTCGGTCTCCGCTACATTCGCCGTCGCGTCGGACTGCTGCTCCATCTTCGCCATGAGTCTGGCGATGTGGGTGTCCGCTTCGTCGAGGCGATCAGCAAATGGTGTGTAGAAGCTTCGAGTTGCGCGGACTGAGGAGCGAATGCCGGTCCACGCCGCGACCGCAATCTTTGTATTGTCTTGCTCCTCGGCACTGAGTGCCAAACCTCGGAGTTTATCGTAGGCCGATTCAACATGCGGAGCCATTGGCAGATACCAACGCGCCGCGCGCCTCCAAAGGCGAACCGCGCCTTCGGTATCGCCCTCAGCGAGCAGCGCATTGCCCTGCTGTAGCGCGCCTCGTCCCTCCCATAGGGCTCGAGCGGAAAGCACGCCAAGGCACAGGAAAATGCTCGCAAGCACAATCAGCATGCGTCGTTTGGTGCGCCTTCTGCGACTCATACGAAGTCCCGGCGGGAAAAGATCAGAATCGACAAGCCCATGAGGATGCCGATGTACAGAAGGGCGTAGCCCGAAGCCATGCCCATGTACCCCCACGAGACAAAGTCGCCATGGACGCTAACGTGGTTGCCATCAACCGTACCGCCGCTTACGGAGAAGAGGTGCAAGTCGGGAACGACGTAGAGCGCAGTTTCGCAGGCACCTTTAACAACGGCCGAATCCGCAGTTTCCAAGACAGCACGCAAATCCGGGGTGACGCGGCCAAGGTAGAAGAGACCAAAGCTGAAGATGCCCGAGAGAAACGGGCTGGAAAAGGATGAGAAGAACACCGCAATTGCGGCCACAACCAAAACCTCAAGAAACGCCAGCACCAGCGCCTTTATGAGCACCGTTGTCACGCCAACATCTTGCATCTTGAGCAAGAGCAGCATGACCGCCGAGAACAGCAATAGAAGGCAGGACAGAGTGACCACCATGCCAAGGTATTTACCTAAGACAAACTCGTATCTTTCTAGTGGCTTCGTTACGATGGTGTGAATCGTTCGCTTTTTGATCTCGGTGTACAGCAATGACACCCCAAGGAAGATGGCGGTCACGCTGCCAAAGAGGGAAACCCCTCCCAGGCCCAAATCCCTGGCAACTCTGGCCTCTTGGTGAAGTGACATCTCACCGAGAACGATCGCAAAGAGGTTGACGGCAAACACCACGGCAAGGATGCCGTAGAGAACTCGATGCCGAATCGCGTCACGGAAGGTGTTTAGGGCGAGCGCCCAAATTCGCCTCATCATGAGGACACCTCTTCTTCCTTAGCTTCTGCATTGGCCTCGCGCTCCCCGTCTTCCGCTGCGCGAACGAAGACATCTTCCAGCGTCTCGTGCACAGGGGATACGGAAACGAGTCTGGCGCCGGCGTCAAAGCCATTTCGAACATAGTCGTCGACGTCGCTCTCGGGCCCAAGTATTGCCGTTAGCTCGCCATTGTGGTGGCGTGATTTTTCGGCGCGACCTCGCAGTTTCGCCTCGCTCTCGTCGTTGAGTTTGCTGACATCAAAGACAACCTCGGTACCAACTTGGGCCGAGACAATGTCACGAAGTCTGCCGACGTCATGAATCTTGCCTCGCACGATAATCGCAATGCGGTCCGCAACGCTCTCGACATCAGAAAGAATGTGAGACGAGAAAAACACGGTTTTGCCCTGTTCCTTCAGCCCCAAAATGATGTCGCGTACATCTTTACGGCCAATCGGATCAAGCCCACTCATCGGCTCATCAAAGACCACCAAATCAGGGTCGTTCATGAGTGCCTGCGCAATGCCGGCACGCTGCAGCATGCCTTTGGAATAACTCTTAAGTGCGCTATTGCGAGCATCTCGCAGACCAACAAGTTCAATCAGCTCATCACCGCGTTTGGCGCGCTCCTTCGGGGTTTGCCCAAACAGCCGGCCGGTAAAGTCCAAGAGCTCGTTGACGCTCAGATAATCGTAGAAATAGGGAGCTTCGGGAAGGAAGCCCAAGCGCTGGCGGGCCTTGCGGCTGGGAATCTCATGCCCAAAAATTCGTGCGACTCCAGCGGTCGGCGCGATGAGTCCCATGAGCATGCGCATGGTCGTGGTCTTGCCGGCGCCATTTGGGCCTAAGAAGCCAAATGCTTCACCCTGGAGCACCTCAAAGTCGATGTCGTGTACGGCGTCGACACGCCGACGCAGGAAGCCCTTGCGATAGGTCTTTGTTAGCCCTTTTACTTCAATCGCGTTCACTGTACTGCCTTGGCCAGAGCATCGCATACTCGGTCAAGTTCTGCCGAGCGCATGCCAATGTAGAGAGGGAGGGAAATCGCCTGGTTGTGGAGGACAGCTGCATTGGGGGCATTTCCACATCCTTCGTGCGTGCCGATTTCGGCGAAGCTATACGTTGCCACACCACAACCAATGCCTTGTTCTACGAGCGCTTCTATTACCTCGGCTCTGTTGGCTTTGTTGTGCAGCAAAACAGAAAAACTCTGATTGGCGTGTTGCGATCCTTCGGGCAACACTTGCCATGACAGCCGCGAAGACTTTCGCAGGCCTTGCAAGCGCTCGTGATACCCCTCCACGAGCATTCGCCTCTCCGTGAGCATGGGCTCAAGGCGAGCAAGCTGCGCAAGCCCAATGGCCGACGAAAGCTCGTCTAGGCGCGCGTTGGTGCCGAGACTCGCAAATCGGCCCCCTCCCGCTTGGCCGTGATTGCGCAGTTGCCTTAGCTGCAATGCTAGTTCCGCGTCGTCGCAAACGATTGCACCGCCCTCGCCGGTTGTAATGACCTTGCGCGGATGAAAGGAAAATGTCGCCATGCGACCCGCCGCTCCGCTCGCGCGACCCTTTTCATCCGTGCCGCCAATTCCGCAGGCAGCGTCCGACACGATGGGAACTCCAGAAGACGCCTCGAGGGCTTCGATCGCCGCTCCTGACGTGACGGCTCCCAGCTGGTCGATCGTGACAATGGCCTTTGTCGATGACGTCAGCGCGCGCTCGGCGGCGGCAACGTCCATGAGCCAAGACTCCGTGTCGATATCCACAGCGATTGGCGTTGCACCGCGTGCAGCCACCGCATTGGCGGCCGCTGGGAACCCAAACGCCGTGACCAAAACCGTATCCCCCGGACCAACCTCAAGCGCCCAGAGTGCCAATTCGAGCGCGCTGGTCCCCGAACTTGTGGCAACCGCGTGCGCGCGCTCTGCCGTCTGCGCCAAACGCTCTTCGAAGCGCGTCAGCTCTGCGCCACCGGTAAGCATGGTCCCACTGAGAACCCGTTGCGCCGCACTGCGTTCAGCATCGCCAATCGAAGGGCGGGCTAGTGGAATCGTCGCAAGCAAATCTAGAGCCCCATGTCTCGCCGATACCAGTCAATGGTCCGACGGAGTCCTTCTTCGAGGTTCACCTGGGCAACAAAGCCCAGCATTTCTTTCGACTTGCCCGCGTTGGGCACCCGCACCTCGACATCGGTGTTGGGCCAATCGATAAAGTTGAGCTTGGAGGTCGAGTTCGTCAACCGAACGATGAGTTCAGCGAGGTTGTAGATGGTCACTGTCGAGCGCGCGTTGCCAATATTAAAGGCGTGACCTATCGCTTCGTCCTTGAAAAGACAGAGCATCACAGCATCGACAATGTCGTCGATGTAGCACCAAGCGCGAATCTGTGACCCCTCATTGTGGATTGTGAGGTCCTCACCAGCCAGAGCGCGGCGAATGAAGTGGTGCACGGCACCTTCGCCCACCTGCCTTGGGCCGTACACGTTGAACGGGCGAATGGAGCACGACGGCAAGCCGAACTCTTTGTGATAGTTCATCGCCAGGTGCTCGGTGGCGAGCTTGGCAACCGCGTACGTCCAGCGGGCTTCTCCCACCGCGCCCAGCGTTGTCGAATCGAACTCTGTCACGTGATAGGCATAGCGTCCGAATACTTCTGAGGTGCTGAAATCAATGAACCGCTTGATTCCACCAAGTTCGCGAGCAGCTTCCAGCGCATTGTCGGTGCCAATCATGGCGATGCGCATCGTCTTGACCGGGTTTTTGAGAACGGTATCAACCCCCGCTATCGATGCCATGTGAACAACGGCGTCGCAGCCATCCATGGCCTTGCGGAGCGCGGCGGCGTCCATGACATCGCCCTTCACGATGGTCAGATTTGGGTTGTTGTCGAGCCCAGCAGTTCCCAGAGCGTTTCGGCGAAAGTTGTCGAAAATCACCACGTGATTGTTGTCGGCAGGATCTGCCAGCAAACGCTCCGCAAGATGCGACCCAATAAAGCCAGCTCCGCCGGTTATAAGCACACGACGTCCCGAAATCATTCGGAGAGTCTAATCACACAACGCTCGTTGGGCGAGATTTCGTAGGCCCTTTCCACGAGGGCATCCACCTCTTCGGCAACGGCAGCGGCACCATAGCGAGACGCTTTTCGCGCCAGAACGGCAAGTTGGACACGAACCTCCCGCCAGCGCTCCGGGGTAGGTAAGGGAAAGTCGCGCAGATGAACGAGTTTTAGCTCCGCAAAGAGCCGCCCGCGCCTTGGCTGCACCGCGCGAAAGTACCAAGTCATGAAGCGACTGTTGAGTAGGGCGACCAAAGCCTGGCGATTTTTCACAGCCTCCGCGCCATGTCCGTTCGCCGAATCGAGCAAGACAAAGAGGTTGTTTGACACGTAGTACCCCTTCGCATCGAACGCCGCCATGACCCGGTCGCCGGTGCGTCGCACGACAATCTTATTACGCCCATGCCAGCCGGGGCGACCGAGGTTGGCGTAGTGCCCCGCACTCTTGTCGACGGCACTCGGATCCAGGTTCAGCCATCGGCCTTTCCAACGAAGTGCATAGGGCGCCATTTCCGGCCCACCGACTACGATCTTACGAGCCGGCCCCGCTCCCTTCTCGTCCATGAAAAGTCGTGCACGAGAATTTCCGGTGTGCACGCCTTCGTGCATCTCAAAACTCTCGCCGAGTCGCGGCATCTGCTTGAGTCTTCGGTATAGGGCAAGCGCTTCGCCGTGCAAGTACAGGTTGAACTTGTGTCCCGGCAACTCGCGAAACACCGCCTGGTGTTGGCGATGCGTCGCAGGTTTTTTCGTCTTCCAAGTAGCGGCAAGTGCAGGCCAAACACGCAGCTGATGATTTGCCCCCACCGCTTTGGAAACTCGCCGCCCGCATATCGCAACCGCATCGATATTCGCGCCTTCGAACGCTTGGCCGCAGTGGGCAATCTCGGTAATGGCGCTGCCTTCCAACACCAAATCTCGAACCTCTTGTAGATTCTTGAGAAGCACAATATCGGGCAGTACGTAGCCCCAGGGGGCACCTGCAGGCAGAATCTGATGCGCTCTCTCGACAAAGAATTTGAAGGGATCCCAAACACCGCGCGCGGTCACAAAGAGCTCGCGATACCGGGCGCGCGCCTTTGGCGAAAGCGTCAATCCCTTCTGGCCCCACGGGGGATTTCCGACGATGGCATCGACAGCTGGCAGTCGTGTTTCGGGCAACAGCGCGTCACCGAGAACCAAGGTCGCAGCGCACTCATGCCCCACGGCAAGTTGCAGTGCCGCTCGGCTCACTTCCAAAGCTCCCGGATCCAAATCGACGCCGACCAAACACGCCGAGAGTTTTCGCCGCAGCGCCGGCCCCGGCCGCGCCCCGCCGCGAATGCAATGCGCTTCGAGGTAGCGAAGAGTTCCCAGCAGAAAGGCCCCACCACCGCAACTTGGATCGAGAATTCGCAGCGCCTTGATTTGCGATGGCTCTCGTCCCTCCACCAACGCCGCGAGCGTGTGCTCGACAACAAAGTCGACCAGGTATTCCGGGGTAAAAAAACTTCCCGTGCCTCGCTGCTGGGCCTTCTCGGTGGCGAGGTGCGCCTCATAGAGAGGACCAAGACTGCCCGGATCTACCCAGTCACCGCCCTCAAAGGCACGCGATAGTGTTTTGAGTAAGGGCGCCCCCAGCCGCGCCTCCCGAGTGAGCGCCTCCAAAGTGCGTCTCTGATCTCCCGACCGGCCTTGAGACATCCTTCACCACTAACACGCTCAAGTGTCTGCTCACACTTTCTGCCGTTCTGCGCTAGGGTCTTGTGGTGACTCTCTCGCGTCGCCGCTTTTTGGGACTCACCCTGGCCGGGTGGGCCCTCTTGCGTTCTCGTGCCGCCAGAGCCATCGGCGAGTCTTCGCTGCTGCAACTCGGGCAACTCGAGCTGGGCCAAAACTGGCAACCGCGCCCCAATGCGCTTGGCAGGCTCGTCCGCGAAGTCGACAAACGCACCTCGATCTCCGTCAGTCTCTCGCCACGATCGGTCTCACTAAGCGACAAGACCCTGCATGAGACACCCATTCTCTACTTGGCTGGCGATCGAGAGTTCCCCATGCCGAGCCCCGAAGAGGTGGCGAAGTTGAGGCGATTTCTCACGTTCGGGGGCTTTCTGATCATCGACTCCGCTGAGGGCCGAAGTGACGGAGCCTTCGACGGCTCGGTGAGGCAACTGATCGAGACGCTCTATCCGCCGCCGGCCGAAGGCCTGCAAATCGTGTCCAAAAAACACGTCATCTACAAGAGCTTCTACCTCTTGGACAAACCTGCTGGCCGTCTTGCGGTGAGCGCCGCGCTCGAAGGTGTCATTCGCGATGAACGCCTCTCGGTCGCGTACATAAAGAATGACATGGGCGGCGCGTGGTCACGTGACGACTTTGGAAACTGGGAGTTTCCGTGCACGCCTGGTGGTGAGACTCAGCGTGAATACAGTTTCCGCATGGGCATCAATCTCATTATGTATGCCCTGTGCCTGGACTACAAAGCCGACCAAGTCCACGTCGATTTCATCATGAAGCGCAGACCTTGGCGTCCCAATGACGGCGCAGAGATTCCCGAGTAGTAGTCGTGTCGATTGAGATCTTCAGCGAGGGGCTTCGCTTTGTCCTCCTCATTGCCACGCTCTCGGGCTTTGTGCTCGGCGGCGCCCTATTTGCTTTGCGCAGGCACCGATGGGCAGCGCCTGTGATCACGGCCGCCGCTCTGCTTGGTGCGGCACTGCTTGTGGAGAGAATCGCGGCACTGCTGGTTACCTCGGCGGCACCCGCATCCGTCGATTTCAACGAGTATCGGTGGATCTTCCTATCGCCCTGGGGCCGAACCGCACTGGTCCTAGCCCTCATTTGTGCTGCCATCACGCTGGTCCTCACCGCGATCTCAACGCGAGCCGTGCACCGACCTTGGCGCTGGTCACTCATCGTTGCCATGCGTGCATCCGCTCTCACCGTCGCATTGGTACTTTTCTTACAGCCCGCAGTAGAACTAAGGCAGGTCGCGCGAGAACCAAACCATGTTGCCATTATCGTTGATGACTCGGCCTCCATGGAACTCGCCGATCGCAAAGGCGCTGCCACACGTCGAGAGTTGGTACGAACCCTTCTCGACAACTCGAGCGACGCCCTGGCCTCCTGGGGAGGTTCGCACATCGTCGACGTCTACACCTTTGCCGACGACCTCTTACAAAGTGACCTAACGCGCATTGGAACCTCTCCGAGCGACGGCACAGCGACCTTGCTTCGCCATGGTCTCGAAACCGTTCGCAAGCGCTACAAAGACGACGAGCTCGCCGGCGTCGTTGTCATAAGCGATGGCGTTGTCACGGGCGACTTAGCCAAGATCGGCATGGGCGAGTTTCAGAACTTTGCTCGCGAACTCGACGCCCCTGTGCACACCGTTTGGGCTGCGCGCGAAGGCCTAAAAGACATCGCAGTGGCAGAGATCCGCGCTGACGAGTTCGCCTTTGTTCGAACCGTCACCCGGGTCGAGGCCGTCATTCAAGCAACCGGCTACGGCAAACGTCGCATTCCCGTCACGCTCTCAAGCGAAGGAAAAGCGATGCGGCGCAAGTGGGTTGACGTTGGGCCCGGCGAGACAACCATCGCCGTCGCATTTGAATTCACGCCGCCGCGCGTTGGCAAGTTCGTTTATAAAGTCTCGGTTCCCGTTGACGACGAAGAAGCCGTCGCCTCGAACAACAGCGCTTGGTTTGTTGTCCGTGTGATTCGCGACAAGATTCGCGTCCTACAGGTCGCAGGACAGCCCTCCTGGGATGTTCGAGCGCTGCGCGGCATGCTCAAACAAAACCCGAATGTCGATTTGATCTCGTTTTTTATTCTGCGAACCGAAGACGACATAAAGCGAGCACCCAACGCGGAGCTAAGCCTCATTCCCTTTCCCACCCGCGAGCTCTTTGCCCAAGAGTTGCCGTCCTTCGACCTCGTCGTCCTACAGAATTTCAACTACGGGCCCTACGGCATCGGCCGATACCTGGAAAACATTCGCTCCTATGTCGAGGGTGGCGGCGGTCTCATGATGCTCGGTGGACCGCTCTCGTTTGCATCTGGTCGCTACACGGGAACCCCCATCGCAAAGGTTCTTCCCGTTGAGTTGCCAAGCCCCATTGATGCGGCCGACCAGCTCTTGGACACGGAGAGGTTTAGTCCAAAGCTCACAACCCTCGGCGCCATTCACCCTGTCACGGCGCTGCGCTACGAGACCACAGACAATCGCAATTTGTGGAAAGACCTGCCGCCGCTTGAAGGCGTTAACAAAGTGCTCCGCGCCAAGAAAGATGCCTCGGTCTTGGCGGTGCATCCGCGGCTTCGCGACAAGAGCAATGCACCGATGCCTGTGATTGTGGCTGGCGATTATGGCAAGGGCCGGAGCCTCGCCGTCACCACCGATTCACTGTGGCGCTGGGACTTTGTTGCAGCCGGGGAAGCCGGCAACGATGGGCGGCACTATTTGAAGCTCTGGGACAACGCCATTCGCTGGCTGATTCAAGATCCCGAGTTGCGCTACCTGCACATCAATAGCGACAAAAACTCCTACGCGCCCAAAGTGCCGGTTCAGCTCACCGCTCGTCTGCAAGACCAGGACTACAGCGCACTCGCAGATGGAGAGGTCAAACTCACCATCTATCGGGGCTTTGATCCGGCCAGCCTCGAGAACGTCAAAGCGCTTACCATTACTACCGATGAATCCGGCGAGGCCAGCCATGAGCTCAGCGGCCTGAGCGCAGGGGTGTACCGGGTGCACGCCGAAGCCCAAGTTCGGGACCGAATCGTTCAATCCGATGATATTTTCTTGGTGCACGAGGCAAGCACTGAGCAACTGCAGCCAGCAGGTCAGGATGCCGTTCTCAAGATGGCGAGCCAGGCCTCCGGAGGCGAGTATTTGGGCGCAATCGACAGGCTCCCGAGCGATCTGCCATTCACCGCTCCCAAGCTTGTGCGGGTCGACAGGCGCAGTGATGTCGCGCTTTGGAGCCGCCCGTGGCTCTTGCTTCTCGCACTGCTCTTCTTGGGGCTAGAGTGGGTCTTGCGCGGGCGGAGTGGCACCCTGTAAAACCCACAAGCCCATGTCACTCTCTATCGATAGTCTTGTCACCGATCTCATGTTCCAGTCGGGTGACGCCCTCGACCCAGAAGTTCTCGTAGAAGTCCTTGGTGGCCAGGAGGAGTTGGCCAAAAAGCAGGTACTCGATCCGGATATGCAAGATCCGCGGTTTGAAATGGAGCTTTCGCCCTCCATGCCATTCCGAAGACGTGGTGAGCGCCGTCTCATGCTCATCGATGACTCGGTGGCGCCAATGCGTCCCAACCCGCAGGAGACAACGGTCATCTCGGTAGACCTTCGGCCCGCGCGCGACGAACTCATCAAGGTCTGTGCGGCAGTTCCGATTCGCATCGGCAGGCTCTTCGCCCTTGGCAGTTGGGGCGATGCGGTTTGGGTGGTTCGCAGTTACCGCGACCTGCGTGGACTCTGCCTCATCTCATGGGCACTCGATCCCGCTATCGATATCGATGGCCGCCGCCGCGCATCGCCACTGGGCCAAAGCGAGTTCGAAGAAAAGCTCATGGCCTACGACAAGCGCCTCGACGAGCTCGATGAAGACCAGATTCGCGCGAGCCTAGGCGATGCAAATATTGACGAGCGCGAAGATGGGCTGATCGTTATCGACATGCTTGAAGAAGACGGTACCTGGGATCAGAAAAACTCTCTGATGCGAGAAATGGCGGTTGCCGCGATCGATCGCTTTTCTCACTTTCCCGGCGCCAAGAACAACGATCCAGGTGATGCGGATACAGCGGAAACGAAGCCCGCTCCCGAGGCTCCCGAGGCTCCCGAGGCCCCTGAAGCCAAAGCACCGGAGCCTGAGCCCGAGTCCAATGTTGTGCCTCTGCAAACCAAGCTGTGGGGCGATTCGCTGCTACTGATCTTTCCACAAGAACGCTTCGACCTTGAGGTCGCAAGTAAGCTCGGCAAAAAGGATTGGGACAGTATTCTCGTGCCTAGCGATGGTATCAATGGCGAGACCAAGGATGTTCTCTATCGAAAGGGAGCCGACTTTGTCGCGCCCATCGAGTTCTTCTCAGAAGTATTCGTAAACGGAAAGCCGCTCAGCAAGCCGCAATTCGAAGAAGGCGCACAAACCCACGACGGAGCCAACAAGGGTGTTCGCAGTATGGAAGTCCAGCTGCCACGCTTTGGCCCCGTCATGCTGTTCGCGCGTCCCGATGGTTCGCGCTTTGTCAGTTCGAACATCTCCGAGACCGAGTCCCTTTTGGGAGTATTGGGATAACTCGCAGGTGGGCCGCACGGTGCACCCACGGATCGGCGCCTTCACCATAGGCGCCCTCATCCTCGGCCTGGCGTCCACAAGTTGGGCTGCGCCAAAAGCCCCTGCCCTAACCACAGATCGAATCATCTACGCCCAGGGAGAAGCTCTCTGGAGTATTGGGAGCGACGTGAGTGCACCAACCGCATTGGTGGAGCTTGCGCGACCGGCATCCGACGTCTCGCGTATTAAGGTCGCCGCCTCGGGAACAGCCATGCTTGTCACCATTGCGGGTGTGCACGCATGGGCAGACCTATCCTCGCGCACATCCCCCACAACCTTGCGCCCTTTGCCCTGTCGAGTTGGTCCCAAAGCCACCGCAGACATTGCACCGGACGGCAACCACGTCATTTGCGCCACCCAAGTTGGACGTCGCACAGCGGTCTACCAAATGCGGCCAACGTTGAATGTGCAGATCATCGACAAGCCACCCTTGGGGCCGGCCTTCTTTGCCGGTACCAAGCGCATTGGCTTTGGCACTGACGATTCACTCATCAATCTCGACAGTGGCGAAACGATCTCCATGCACCGGCCTGATCGCAGGATGATGATTTCTCCCGACGGGAAACGCGCCATCGGTGCCTACGACGAAGGCGACATCGATGTTGTGTACGCCTTTCGCCTTGATGGCAAGGCCGTTAAACGCACGCTCATGCAAGCCGCTCGCGCCGTCAGCATATCGTCGGGCTCCAAGTGGGCCAGCCTGCAACAAGAAGTGGATGCCTGCGCCGTTCGAATGGCGGGTGGCCAGTACATGTGTTGGCGCCGCTTCGAAGCAATGGAAGTGAGCAGCAGCGCTCGCAACATGCTGCTCTCAAGAGCCGGCGAAAAATCTGGCCACGACTTATTCCTAGGAAGTATTAGTGGAACATCGGCGCGAGCGCCAACGCCACTCGTGCAGTCCGTTGAGAGGGCCGCAGCGTTCTGGCCCGATCCGGACGCCGCTACCGCCGACGAGCCAGTCAATCAAGACGTTCGGATCGAGTCGCCAGCTAGCGCAGAAACCGAGCAATAAGCTCTCGCAGCTCTCGCGTCCGCCAAGGCTTTCCCAAAATCTCGGCAATTGTGCCATCGCGCTTTGCCTCCACGACCTCGCGCTCTTGGTCGTAGCCGGTTAACAATAGGAACGGCAAATCGCTGCGATGTTCTCGGGCCACCTTCGCAAGCTCCACGCCGGTTCTGCCAGGCATCAAGTGGTCACACAAGACGAGCACGATGGAGGCACCGGCCTCGCTTCGCAGGAGGGAGAGCGCCTCGTCGGCGTCTTCCGCATCGCTAATTTCGTAGTCTCCTGACAGCAGACGGCGCAGCAAGTCGCGATTGAGTGGCTCATCGTCGACAACAAGGAGATGCGGCTTGTCAGCATTCATGATGCGAGTGCTGCCTCTCCGATGTTTATCTCAATACACAATACAACTGTGCGCGCTGCCCGACGTGAGAGTTGGACTCGCTACCCTTCCGCAAGAAACGCCAGATAGTGATCCGGCAAGTCGTCAAATTCCAAGGGGCCAGCGCAGCGTTCACAATTGAACTCTGGCGGTTCGTTGTCGCCACCTTTGGGAAACGAGGTTTCAATATCGAGAAGTTTGGTGACCTCGATATCGCACTCGTCGCAAATGTAGGGCGCGTAAAAGGACCGCAGCAATGCTGCCCCACGGAAATTAAAGATCATGTTGAGCTGCGCGACGATCGCCGGGGAGCAGTGACTAAACGTCAGCTCCTCAACGTTGGGAAGCTCGCGAACAAAGTTGACCCACTCGCGCACACCGCACGAGTTGATGCGGCGAACCTGTTGAAGATGAAAGACAACCCGCCCCTGAAGCCGGTCGCTCAATTCAGAAAAGTCAGTGTTCTCGTCAATCTCACCAGCGAACTCGACGGTTGTGAAACCGGCCCGCTCTTTGATGCGCCACGAGAGCGTCATTGAATCTGAGGCACTAGCCATTTGTTTGCACCACCACTACTTCATCTACCAGCAAGTCGGCCACCCATCCCATTCACCACAATTTTAGAACGCCAAGGCATTTCGGTCAATTGGCCGGTGCCCCTCGTAGAGTGTACAATGTTAGGCGATGTCCGACGCTCTCAATTCCTTCTTGCAGGACTTTAAGCGGGTTGCTCCGGCAATCATCGATAGTTATTTCGTCGTGGACCACGAGCGGAAGATTGTGGACTTCAACCGAGCGTTCTTCGCCATGCTGCCTAGGCAGATTGCCCGGGGACTCAAGGGCAAGAAGTGTTTCGAGGTGCTTGAACTCAATGTCTGTCGGGACAGCTGCATTGCTGAGCAGTGTTGGAAAGAAGGACGTCAGGTCCGCCTCGACGAGATTAGCGGCACGATCATTGGTGATGCAGAAGCTGCCAAGATGCGCTTCATTCTCTCAGCCGTCCCCATCACCGATGCTCAGGGAGCGCATGTGGGCGCTCTAGAAATTCAGCGCAACGTTACCGATGAGGCCGAGGTACAGATCAAGTACCAAGAGATGCTTGAGACCGAAGCTCAAGAGCGAGAGCGTCTTGCAACCCAGATTCGACTGCGGACGAAAGAACTACTTGAGACCAACCACCTTCTTTTGCGAACGCAGAAAGAACTGCTCTCGTACAAGAAGGGCCTAATGCTCTAGCGAGCGATTGCCCGCAAACGCGGTCTAGCGTGCCTTCTGAGGTGTTTCACTGGGCCCGCGCAAATGCGTGAGAGCACGGCTGCTGCACCAGCGTGGCGCCAGAGGCTGATGTGCCAGACGACGCTGCACCAACGATGCGCAGCGCCTCCTAAGAGTTAGCTAAACGGCTACGAGGAAAAGACGAGGAAGCCGAGCACGCCAATTGCGAGCAGCAACACCGCTACAAGGGCGAAGACCATAGAGTTGTTCTTACCTTGTTGTGGCACCACCGCGGCAACGTCATGCATTCCTGGGTTGGTTTGCTCGACACCGCCCATCGTGCCTGGCCGGCTTCCAACACCGGTTCCGGTTCCGGAGATCGATGGAAGTGATGGAACACTGGGAAGCGCTGTGCTTGAAATGTTTCCTGTTGCGTTTGCGCCTACTCGTGAGCGAATTCGCGATGGCTCGCCAGCAGACCCACCAAACTCATCGAGAACTGACTGAACCGCCTCGGGCTTCGCAACCTTCTTCTGATTGGAGAGAAACGCGAAGTACGAATCGGGCATGTCGTCAAAGTCCATGACCAAGTCACAGCCATCGCATCGACAGACAGGTGGTTCGTGTGGAGGAGGTCCCATCTCACCGGCTTCGCAGAGAAGAACCTTCTCTTCGTCACACTCAGGGCAGAAATAGGGAACGTAAAAACTCTTAACGGAGCCGTTGCCAGTGAAGTTATTCACCAGGTTGATCTGCGCGACAATTGCCGGCGAGCACTCTACGAGAACAATCTCGGCACCTTTGGCTTCGAGAGCGTTCAACCAGTTGACCCAGTCGCGAACGCCACATGAGTTGATGCGCTCCACTTCGCCGAGCTCAATCACAACCATGCTGCCAGGAATGCTGTCGGTTAGATCAGCAAGCTCATTGTCCTCATCAATGACTCCAGAGAGTTTGACGAATCCGACGTCGTCACGATGGTGTACCGATGCTTGAAACTTTTTGCTCATGTCCTGGCTGTAATTCAAGTGCCTTTGGATACAAATGCGGTACCCAAGCCTTGTACAAGTTTACCCGATGATCCGGGTGGGTACACGCTGGTCGGCCCATCTTTGTTGCAGAGCGCTCGATGTTTCACGGGGTTGATGAAGGCCGATGGAGCACAGTGAGGGTCAGGTGCCCCAACCTAACCTCGGGTGTAGCGGGGTTGTTTAGCCCTGAATACGATTTAGCGCAGTGCGCAATTGGTCGTATTCGTCGCTGATGTGGAACTGGAATAGATCTTCTCCGCAGAAAACTGTCCCGAGGGCTGCGTAGTTGTCGCCAATGTCCTCGCCACTGATGACGGCGAGCATTCGAGCGCTCGCCCCCAGATCATCACAGGCGAGCAGCCCTGCGCGGCGCGCCACGGCATTCATCCCAGTCATCCACTCTTCCATATCGAAGTCTTGGAAGGCGCCCTCGTGGCGGCGAATGATCTCTTGAGCCCCCGGTGGGAGCCCCTTAATAAAGTCACTCGTAGCGGACGAGCGCTCGCTTTCGACTAAGAACAACGAGCGCATGAGGTTCGCGAGTTCGACTCGCTGCTTCTCGCCTAGGTTGAGCACAGAGGAGTAGCCTCCACAAATCGCTTCGAAGGCCCATCCCAGGGCAAATCTTCGCGCAGCCTCGGGCTCGTTGAGCACCAATCGGTCCAAGACCACAATGGTTCGAGGGTGATCAATCGCGATCACACGACCTGGAACATTATCGCCGACGTAGACCTCGGGCTCCATGCCGAAGAGACGAACCATGTCTCCCACGGCGATGTGAAGTGCGTGGTCCTCGATGGAAGGAAGAGGCGTAAGATTTTCTCCTAGGCTTGCCTTGCGGTTGACCTGGCTCATCTGCTGGTACGAGGAGGCGAAGAGTTCGCCAACAACACTGGCTAGCGAGGCATTTGCAAGCAATGTCGCACGCAGCTCCGTGCTCAATTGCTGATTGAGTTCCATTGGCCGTGTCCCCGAGCGCGCGGCCAGAAGCATTTTGTGGTCTTCGTCTTCAGAGTACCCGAGCAGACTCATGGTCGAGAGGACGCGGGCAGCACGGGCAGGTTCACCGGCGAGCACATAATAGCTCGCGAGCACTCGATAGGCCGGCCCGTGGCGAAGGTCTCCCTCGATGACTTTGCGCGTCTCGTCGATCGCCTTGTGCAAGTCGGAATCGGCGTAGATTTCGGCGAGAGAAAGCCTGTCTGCTGCGCCCTGGTCACTCACTTCCAAGATGCCGCGATAGGCTTCAATCGCCGCATCTCGGTCGCCACCCTTAAGAAGAATTCTGGCGAGGCCGCGTTGCAGTTGGATGGCAGATTCTCGGTCGCCCTGCCCCATCGCGGCATGAGCCGAGTTGACAAGTCGAGTCTCGGCGGCCCTCGCATCACCACTCGCAACCGAGTGCTGGGCCAGTGCCTGGGCAGGAGGCGCATATCCAGGGTCGTAGTCTGCAGCCCGACGATACTTCGCGGTCGCCCCACGAGAATCACCGTCGCGATCGAGAATTCTTCCTAGATAGTAGTAGTACCGCGCAAGACGCTCGGCAGAGATGTTCGACCCCGGCGCCGCAGCCAAGTCGATGACGCGTTCAATGGAGCGTCGTGCATCAGCAAACCGCTCCAACAGGAAAAACTCTTGGGCAAGCAGATAGTGAACTTCGGGATTGTCGGCGTCGATGGCGAGAATGTGCTGCAACACGTGCACAGCTTGCTCTGCGTTCATCTCACAATCTGCGTGAATCTGCGCTTGTCGCAGCATCACGGCGACACGAGTCTCTTTTGAGCGTCCTGCGGCCAGGAACTCTTGCAAGACCTGCACAGCCTTTCCCCAATTTCGCACGCTCACATGCAGATTCACCAAGGCCTCGGTGATTCCCAAATCGTCGGGACTGTTCTCGCCAGCCTTCTGAAGAAGCGATTCGGCTTCGTGCAGGTTGCCGGCTCGGGTCATGACTTGGGCTTCCCCAACCATGACTCTCGCCAAGAGCTCTAGCGAATTGCCTCGCTTGCGATAGATTTTGTCGAGTTCTCGGAAGGTCGCGGGGAAATCGTAAACACCGGGCGACGTTGCCGCGAGCGCTGTTAGCGCTTCAAGAGCGGCGACGTTCTCGGGCTTGATTTCGAGTGCGATGACGATGCTCTCGGCCGCTGAAACTGGATCGCCGGTATGGGCAGCGACGACACCGCGCTTTCGGTAAAACTCGGAACGTCGTGTCGGGTCGCCATCACGCATCGCCCTCGGTGCGAGAGTTTGGGCAAGAGGCTGTGCCCGATCCCATTCCTGCTCCGCAAAGTAGTGCTCAAAGAGCGCACGATTGGCCGGTACACAATCGGGATCCACGGCGAGTGCACACTCGTAGTAGTGCATGGCGCGATCCGGCTGGTTGAGCTCATCACCGTAAATTCGGCCGATCTGAGCAAAGACACCAGCCCGCTCTTTGTCGTCTTGCCAGAGTTTGACCTCAAGCTCCAACGTCTGAATCACACGTGCCCAGTCTTCTCGACGCAGGTAGAGGTCGCGGAGGCCGTGCACGGCGGGCAAGCAGGCCGGAGAGGTTTTAATTGCGGCATCGTAATACCGAATTGCGTCCTCCTCGTTGCCGAATTTCGCCTCGGTAACGGAGCCACATTTGAAGTACAGGAGCGCCTTTACGTTGCGGTCCTTTGTGACCTTTACGAGCCGCCGAGTCACTTCCACAAACTCGGTCCAACGCTCCGTCGACTCAAAAATTCGCGCAAGGGCATCGAGAGAGCGCCGATTCTGAGGTGCCAATTCGATGAGCATCTCGTAGTACTTGACCGCGCGCCCGTCGTCTCGAAGACCTTCCTCAGAAATTTTCGCAAGGCGCTTTAGGAGCTCTGTGCTCACGTCGCCGGCAGCCTTCTCGCGTTCTAACCTGGCTTCGAGAACCTTGATGAGCTGCGCCCAGTCTTTGGTCTCCGAATAGAACTCTTCCAGAGTTTCACTCGCCTTGAGGTCGTCGGGGTTAAGTTCGGAAAGCGCCTGGTAGAGACGAGCAGTTTCGACGCGGTCCTGAGTCTTGCTGCGAGCAACCTCGGCAGCTTGACGCAACGACTCAACCTTGAGATTGACATCCTGCGTTTGCTCGGCGCGTTGCTCGTAGGCGGCAATGAGTGCCGCCCAGTCTTTGCTCTCTGTGTGAATCTCGCGCAGGGCAGCCATGGCCTTTTCGTTGGCCGGCTCAGCCCCCAAAACCTTGGCAAAGGAATCAGCGGCGGCATCAGTATCCTTGAGGTACTGGAGCTGAACCTGACCTCGCCTCGAGTACAAATCACCAAGCCTATATGCCTGTGTCTTGCCTGCCTCAACGCTCGCGATAGCATCGCTGTACAGCCGCATAACATCGTTCCAACGCTGTTTGCTGTAACAGAGTTTTTCTAACGACGTGAATACTTCGCGGTTCGAGCTGTCTTCACCAAAGGCCCTGAAATACGCCTCGACAGCGCCCTCAACATCGCCTGTGGTCCCCCGCAGCTCGGCAATTTCATTTAGGAGAGCCTGGCTCCCCAAACTCGATTGACGCACTTCGAGAATACGCAGCAACTCAGCGTCTCGACCGAGCGACTTGTACAGCTCCTCAAGGCCCCGAATGACAACTTCGTTGTTTGGATCCAGCGCGAGAGCTGTCTCGTATGAGACGGCCGCTTCACTTTCGCGGCCGAGTTGATTGCGCCGCAAATCTGCCATGCGGCAGAGAAGCTCAACCCTCTGACCAACCGTCTTAGGCGTGTCGGCGATCGAGGCATAGTGGCCTTCGATGACCTGCACAAGTTCGCGCCACAGGCTCCGGCTTTCGAGAATACGAACCAGGGCCTGATAGCTAGTTACCCTGCTGGGATCATGCTCGAGAGCCACTCGATGTGCGGCGATCGCGCCTTTGTCATCGTTTAGGTGTTCTTCGTAAATCTGTGCGCTCTTTGCAGCAATCGCCGACTTCTCAGACCGCTCGGGCACAACCGCAATACGGCGCGTTTGGGCAGCTACGAGCTTCTTCCAGTCTTTGAGTTGCTCGTAAGCTTCGCAGAGAACCTCGAGGTTACGTGCGGTCTCTCGCGCCTTTGCGAAGGCCTGTGCGATCACATCGTAGCGATTGCTCTCACCAGCAGAGGCGAGCAAACCCGTTAGCGCCGTGTTGTTTCCCGAATCAATTTCGAGTGCGCTCAACAGCGCCTCGGTCACAGACTCCTCGGGTTCATTGGCGAGCTTCGCGACCTTCGCGATGTCGAGTAGAAGTCCAAGCCGCTTGTCATCTTGCTCGGCCAACGCCAGTTCAGATCGCAAACTCTGGAGCTGTTCGGTGGGACGCTTGAGTGTCTCGTAAAGACGTCGACACCGCTGCAAGACCTCGACATTGTCGGGAGTCATGCTGCGAGCGCGTTCGTAAGCGTCTAGGGCGGCTGCGGGATCGCTGAGCTGCTCCTCGTGGATCCGTCCAATTTCGACGAGCATCTCGCCGGTTTCACTGCCATCCGCAAGGGCTCCAACCGCGCGCTCGCGCAATGCAATCGACTCCGCCCATTCCTTGTTGGCTGATCGCAACTCTGCCAGCGAGAGCAGCAGCGTGGCATCGTCGGGCCGCAATTCACTTGCCTTCGCCAGAGCATCGCGAGCCTTTGCCTCGTCACCGAGTTTTGCGTATGCCTTGCCCAAGTCGCAGAGCACAGTGAACCGAGTCTCCTCGCACGCGGAATTCGCTGCGATTGCCACAAGGCTCTCAACCCTCTTCTCCGTATTGTTCTGAGAAGCATAAAGCCCCGACAAAACGAAGTGGGTTGCCAAATCGTTGGGCGCGCGCACCAAGCCCTCTGCAAGAATCGCAAACGCTTGCTGCTCACGACCGGCCGCAAGTTCGAGAAGCCCTCCAACTTGTAGAAGCGGTACCGCAACGCGGTCATCGGCCTCAAGGCTTGCCATCTCACGATAGACTTCTGCCATCGCGTGGCTCTTGCCCTCTTTGCTACGCAATCGCACCAAGTCGTGCAGGTCTGCTGTGAGTTTGCTCGAATCGGCCGCTTTGCGGGCCAGTGCTGCAGCCTGAGGAATATCCTGGATCTGCGTCTCTGTGACCGCAGCAGCGCGACGCAGATAGATGAGTTCGTCTCGGCGATTCGCCGCGGCAATCTTGCCGAGTTGCGTGGCGAGCTCTTTGGGCTTGCCCATCAAAAGCCGCAGCAGAGGCGGAATCACATCGGTGTCGGTGGGAACACGCTCGGCCAAGCGCAGCCAGGCTCGCAGTGCCTCAGTCTTATTGCCTAGGCAGTGCTCCACAACTTCGGCGCGCCGACGGCTGTAGGCAACTTCGAGGTCGGGTTCTTTGGCCAGCGTTGCCAACTTGCCAAACTGGTTCGCGACCTCGGCCCAGTCACGTCGATGGCTAGCAACACGCAATGCGCTCACTTGCGCTGCAGAGGTTGACCAACCTGTCTTGGAGGTTAGTGCAGCAAACGTTGCCTGCGCTTCTTCTTCTTCTCCGGCCTGCTCTTGCGCAATGGCGTGGGAGAAGCGCGTTGCACTGAGCTCGGCTGACGTGGGCGCCTTTGCGGTTAGGAGATCGACGCGACGAGCGAGAGCCGTTGCGCGTTCGGAAGCCGTAGCCGCGGTCTGTGCCAGCAACTGCGCTTCCAAGATCGAGGCGTAGTGAGCAGTTTCAGACTCTTTTGAGGCATGTCCGTCGATGAGAGAAACAGCCCGAGCGAGATCATTGGTGCAGTCAGTGGCGATTTGAGCCGCACGACAAGCGCCCTGTGCATCTTGGCCATCCGCATAGAAGAGTTCTAAGGTGCCCCAGTCTTCTTGCATCGCGAGAGCAAGGGAGTAGGTGCTCTTTAGCTCTGCACTCGGCTCGCCATCAAGGCCTTCCGCCGCAACTTCGGCGGCTCGATCGGGACTGGCAAAGCGGTACAACCAAGCATTTGCAATCTCCTCACGAATTCTCTCGGCAACTTCGGCTGATACACCGCTGGCCTGTCGTTCGAGAGACTCAGTAATTTTCTCAAATCCCTCTTTGCTCGCCGCCCCCTTGGCAACGCTAACCAAAACGCTCGTTGCAAGCGGATGCGTCTCCGCCTGTTCTAAGTGGCTTAAAACCGCCTCTAGCTCGCCTCCGCAGTCCCGGCCAATGAGAGCGAGTCGCAGTGCCACGTCGGCAATCTTCTGAGCATCGGCGCTCGCATCGATGAGCGCATCAAGCTCTGCCGTGAGCCGAGTAACCACGTCCTCGACTGCAGAGGTTGCTCCCGAACTGGTCAGACGACGCGTGATAATGCTGGCGTCAAGGTCGGTGTTCTCGGTAATGGCTGAATCCGGCGCGGGCGAAGCCACGGCCTTGGTTGGCGGCGTTGGTGGCCTTGCAGTCGGCGCTCTGCGCTTTGGAGGCACCGGCGGGGGTTTCCCCGGCAACTTGCCACTTCTATCACCCATCTAACGAAAGATTATCACTGTTGCATCAGCGGCCGCCTCCCCAGGCACCACGGAAAGGCATGACGCCCCCACGGTGAACACAAATGGGACGGTCAGATGAGACCAAATGGGGCGGTTGTGGTTTTGAGGGGCATCACAGGGCCTCCAAACACCTCCTATTGCCCTACGCGGACCTACTGAGCCCACCTCTGAATTGGAAATAACTCCTCATGGAACGACCAATTTCTTTCGATCTGTTTCGATGGCACCGTACAATTGCAGTGTGCAAAGCGGCGCGTTGAAGAAAGTACCTCATACGCTCTGCGTGGTTTCCAGCCCCGCATTGCGAAGGCGACTCAAACGCAGTTTGCATGCTAGCGGTGCCACGGTTGAGTTCTGTGATTCGGTCACCCAGGCGAGCGGAAGAGAGGTCCCAAAACTTTTGTTCTTGGACCAACAGAGTCGGCAAGATGCCGAGCTTCCCCACCTCCTGCAGGTTATGGACAAGCAGGGCAAGGTCGTCATTATCGGCGAATCCATTGCGGACAATGCCTTTGTGCAGCTTATGAGGCAGCAGCCGTTTGACCACGTCATGGATGCCGAGGAGCCGGACGAAAGTGAGATCCTCGTTACATCGGTCAAGCTTCTCACGGGAGATATCTTCGGGCTCGACAAGTACCTGGGCTGGGGCGCCGACATGACAACCTCCGTCGTTCGAGACTATGAGGGCAAACGTGATGCCCTGGAGCAAGTCGCAGCATTTGCGAAAGAGAGCGGTGCACGGCGCAAGATTCTTGGACGCATCGAAAACGTCGCCGACGAACTCCTGATGAATGCCATTTACGACGCTCCTGCAGCTGCCAAGGCGGGCCTGAGCGGACAGGACAACCTCCACTTTGAAGTTGGCCCCAACCAAGCTCCTGACCCCGGCGCCAAACCCGCCACACTGACGTTTGGCTGCGATGGGCGCTACTTTGGGATGTCGGTGGTGGATCACTACGGTGAGCTGCGAAAGAAGAGTATTCTCGATAACTTATTGCGAGCCCGAGAGAGCGGTGGGCGCCCGCGAGCGGGGGCTAGTGGGGCTGGGCTCGGCATCTTCTTTGTCCTGGCCTCGGCCTCGCGCTACATCGCCAACATTCACCAAGGCGTAAAAACCGAAGTGATTTGCCTCTTTGATATGCGCCTCACCGGGCGTGAGGCCCAGTCGTGCACGGGCTCACTGCACATCTTCACCGCCGACGGCACCAAGCCGAGCTAGCGCCTCGAAGCGTTGCAGCCGACGGCACAAGCCTGGCTCGTGGCCGTGGAGAGCTGAGCAACAGCCTGCGGGAGCTATAGCCTGCGGCACCAAGCTTGGCTAACCACCAATGCCAAGACCGTCACCACGGCGACGAAGACGGCTGTACCCACCAAATCCGGCGCCTGAAGCAGCAGGGGAACGCCTCCGAGCACCGCAATGACGCCAATTCGAAGTTGCGCCGCCGCTGTCTTTGCGGCAATCGCAGCTTCAGAAGAAATCGGGAGCGACCGAATAAGCCCTGGAATTTCCACTGGTTCGGAGAGATATCGCTTGGCCATCACGAGCGAGTAGACCATGAGCCCAGCGAGGATCGACCCACCCCAGGCGAGATAGGCAGCCGGTTCGGTGCCGGCCACGATCCACAGCGCGATGATGCCGACCGGAATTAGGAAATACGGGGATGGATAGCGACGCCGAGCCAGGCTCGCATCCTTGATGGCGACTTTCAAAGCTCCCGGATCGCGCAGCCACGCAGCGAAAAACCCTCGTTCGAGGGCCGAGGGCGTGCTTCGTTCGATGTGCGCCAAGATTTCCTGATCGAGAGCGGCGACTTCGCGAACCGCCGCGGGCACCACTTCATCGGCGCGGGTCCAGGCCCAGGCAACGGCGGCGATGGGAACACCAATGCCAAGCCCGGCGACAAGCAAAATGGAGCCACCAGGTGGACGGCCGCCCAGGGTCCAGGACGCGCATGAAATCAGTGCAACTGCGACGCCGGTCGCTGCCAGGCCGGGAAGAACACTGAGCCAAGTTGTGCGGGGCGCCTGAAACTCTCCGCCCATGTTCGCGATCATTGACTGCGCCTTGTCCGAGGCCACAATGGCGCCGGCGGCGAGCGAGGCGGCCGGCCCAAGCCAAGCGGCACCTGCGAATCCGATGGCGAGTGGTACCAAATGGCGAGCGGCAACCTCCCAATCCACAAACGCGCCAAGCGCGACAAGACCACATGCCAAGGCGATGGACACGTGCATCGCGACTCGCTGCCCGCGCCACAGCGCGAGCGCAAAGAGGCTGCGTCCCGGCACAGGCAGGCTGGCGAGAAGCTTGGAATCACGGCGCCAAAAGAGCCGAAAGGAGGCGCCAAAAACGCCAACGAGATACCCGCAGACCGCCGCCGCCAACCACAAGTGGGACGCGGAAATGGCGGTGGGAACGAAGTCGGCATCGGGTGCCATGAGTAGGCGACGAGCGATTTCAACGGCCAATAGCGCGCCCAGAAAAACACTGACAATCACCCCGGGAAGGGCCTGGAAACCGCCCGTATGCTGACGTCGTCGGCGTTCTTCTAGGTCAGCCCAACGAATAAGTGCAGCGGGTTTCACTCAGCGCCCCCAGGCTCCGAGACCAAGGAGAGATACAGTTCTTCAATAGCGCCGGGCCCTTTGGCGAGCAGCGCGTCGAGTTCGGAGCCAGAGACATCCGCCTTGAGAAGCCCTTTGTCCATGATGAGGATTCTCTGGCAGAGTCTTTCGGCAATCCCAAGAAGGTGGGTCGACATCAGAATCGCAGCGCCGCCCTCGGCGGCTTTGCTGAGCGCGCTGCGAGCGCGAACCGCAGCTCGAGGGTCGAGGCCGTTTAGGGTTTCATCAAGCAAGACAACATCCACGCCGCCAACCAACGCAGCAGCGAGCCCAACCCGCTGGCGCATGCCAAAGGAGAGTTCTCGACACAGGCGCTTTCCGATCGAAGCCAGTCCCAAGTCATCCAACAATTGCGTGTGGTCAGTCGATTCGTCTTCTCCGCGCGTTTGACCAACAAAGGCTAGGTGTTCTTCCACCGTAAAGAACTCATAGAGCGACGGAGGCTGATCGGCAAAACCAATGCGAGAGCGCACTTTGAGTGGCGCGCTGGCAAGTGACGCACCATCAACCTGGATCGTGCCAGCACTGGGAACCAAGGCGCCGGCAATCGCTAGCAATGTGGTGCTCTTTCCCGCGCCATTTGGGCCGAGCATGGCGACAATTTCACCGGCTTGCAGGCTCAGATCTAGCGCGTCAACGGCAACCCGTTTCCCGTAATGAACTGTAAGGCTCTCGACATCGAGCAAGGAAGTGGACATCTGGCGCGTTGTTACCACGACAGCCTCAGGCCTGGCAGGGCAACTGTGGCGGTTTCAAACCGATCGGCGCTCGGGGATTGTGGGTATAGTCCGACCGTGCCTGTCGCTACCTATCCCGGGACGGTGACGCCACTCCGCGGTCTGGGCTGCTATGCCGAATCCGAGCGTGACGTCTTTTTTGGTCGAGAGCGAGAACGAGAAGAGCTTGCCCGTCTCGTAACGTCGCAAGGGTTCCGTGCCGGACTCTTGTACGGCGAAGCTGGCGTCGGCAAAAGTTCGCTCCTGCGTGCTGGGCTTATGCCTGATCTTCACGACCAAGGCGTGGTTGCCCTTCTCTGCAACGACAACACCCGGCCACTCAACTCCTTTGCACACGCGCTCGCGCAGGCAACAGGCCAATCGCCAACGGATCGGGAAAACGCCACCGCCTTTCTCGCACGGGTCATTGGCGAAGGGGCGCAGATGTACCTCTTCATTCTCGACGACATAGATCTGGCGATGCACAGCGACGAGCGCGTGACCACAGAAGTTGCAGAGCTCTTTACTCGCGTAGCCTCTCGCTCCGCCGGTCGCGCCCGCTTCCTCTTTGCGTGTGCAAGCGAACGCGTGCATCGCTTTGCCTCCCTAGAGCAGCGCACAGGTTCCCTCTTCCCCCCAACGAGCCGATACGAGTTGGGGCGCATGCTTGCTGCCGACGCCCTGACCGTTCTCGAACGCACGATGGCGCTTACGGGCATTCCCTGCGACGACGAAGTTGCCAAGGGTCTGATTCAAGACCTGGCGATTCGCGGGCCGATTCTACCTGCGGAACTGCAGATTTCAGCGCTTGCGGTAAAGGAGCAAAACATCGCAACAGCGATGCACCTTCAAACCATGGGTGGCTACGCGGAAGTTGAGCGCCGGTGGCTTGGCTCGGCGGCGGAAGCCACAGGGAACGAGCGCAGCGCGATGCGTCTACTGGGAGAAATCGCAACCGGTAGCCATGGCACTATCCATGCCGCAAGTGACGCTGCGAGCCGAGCGGGCGTCCCACTGGATTTTGCTACCAGCGCATTGGCGGTCTTTCAAAGCAAGGGTCTTGTGCGTTCAGTTCCGGTAGCCGGATCAGAAGAACTCGCATACGAGCTTTCTCACGAAATTCTCGCCCCGAGAGTGCGAGACGTTGCCGCTCCGGCAAAACGTGCCGCAGAGCGCGCGTTCGACCTGCTTGGGTCGAAAGCCGCCCGGGCCAAGCGACTCTCGCTAAACGAGTACCGAGAGCTGCGTCGAGAGGGCATCGTGCCCGCGACGACAGAAGAGAGGGCCGTCATCGACCGCACTCGCCTACTCGGCAAGATTGCCATCGGTGCCGCATGTGCCCTTCCCGTCGTCATCACTCTCATTGCCTATGTCGCAATGTCGGGCAACTACTACTTCGACACAAACAAAGGCAAGGACGGTGGAGAGACCATCGTTGTGCGCGCCGGAAAGCCAAGTCTCTCGTGGTTTAACTGGCTACCAAGTTCGCCCTCCTTTGGTTCGGTTGTCGCAGATACTGGACTCTCTTCCCGCATGGTCTCAGAATCGTTCTGGAAGGATTCGAACAGCCACGACATTTCCGGGTCGCTTGACGGTTCGGAGTATGCCAAGCAATCGGCCAAAGCGTTGCGCCCGCGACTTGCGCTACTCATCGACTACGCCAAGAAGGGCGACGGAGCAACGCTCCAAGCCTTGCATCAGAGTATTTCTAACGCGGATGACTTTGCCCAACTACTCAGTCAGCTTCGCCCAATCGCGCAGGGCTCGCCCGAGGAGGAGGAGCTTATTGCAAAAGCGCTGGCGGCCCCTTCTCCCGCAGTCAAAACCGAGGCGCTCTTGGTTGCAGCAGCAGCAGCCCAGAGGCGCGACGGCAGCTATGCCTCAGCACTTGCCGCCGGACTCGCCTCGGCCAATGCAAGCCAAAGGCGACTCACGATCTCTGTCGTGCGCACGCTGGATGCGAGAACTGCCGAGGCCTTGTACCAAAGCGCCCTGAGCAAAGAACCTGAGCCTGCTGCCCGACGTGAACTCTTGGCACTTATCAGTGCCGCGGGCGATGAGGGGACTGCATCGGCCGCGTCTGCAACCACCGTTTTGCTTGGTGAGAACATCTCTGATGCGACGCGGAACAAAGCGAGAGCGCTGCTTGAGAGAGCCTTTCAAAGTGAACCGGCCGCCGCAGCCACGGATGCCAGCAAACTCATTGCCAATGCCTCCGCTGACACCGGCGACCGAATTCTAGCGATGTCCTTGGGCCTAGATTTTGCCCCAGAAGAAAGCTACGCAGAACTCGCGACGGCAGCAACAACCGCCATGAAGTCGCAAGACATCAAGGTGCGGGCCGCCGCCCTGCCTCTCTACGCACACGTCTCACCGCAAAACGCCGCCGGCGATTTGGCACGCATGCTTTCAGAGGCAGATTTGCCAGCGGAGATGCAAGTCGCTCTCGCTCTGGGTTGGGGAGAAGTCGCACGTGGCGACAGCGCGAATCGAACCGCTGCGCAAACCGCACTGGAGCAGCTTCTGCGCAGTCAGAGGCGGGATGTGCGAGCTGCTGCCGCAAGAGCCTATGGCTACATCGGACGCAACGCGCAAGCCAACCTCATCAAGATGGTCAAGACCGAGTTTATTGATGTCGCAGAGAGTGCCGCATATGGGCTCGCAAACGGCGCCGAAGTTGGTGCGCCGGTGGGCAACGCCGTTCTTGGGATTCGCGATATGTGGAAGAGAAAGGGGCGTTTGCGCCGAATCGCCACCAGCGTTTTTGCTCGCATGGCCCGCACAAATCCTGGCCCGGTCTACGCCCTGCTCTCTGGCGCTGCCCGCTCAACGGAAGACGAGAGTCTTCAACCCGTAGCGATGGAAGGCCTCTGCAATGCTCTTAAAGCTGGATACACAAAGGTTGGACGCGACCTAGCGGGCGCGGCGAGCAATCCACAAATCGATGTTCGTCGAATCGCCATCAATTGCGTTGTCGACAATCCGAAGTATTCTGAGATTGCGGCGCGTGTCGCAGCTGCAATGGTCGACGATAGTAGTGGAGACATTCGCACCGAGAGCGCACGGGTGCTCTCAGCATTGGCACGCGCCGGGCAAAGCCCAAAACTTGTGGGCCCAGCACTGAGCAAGATGGTGCGCGACGACAACCGAGGCGTTCGCATGGTTGCCATTCGAGCCCTTGCCCAGCTTGAGTCCGGGGTTCCAGACGAGGCAATTGCCGCCCTCCCCCTCGCCTTTGACAACGGAGAAGAAGCCGAGAAGCTTGTTATTCTCGACGTAGCCGCCAAGATCGGCGCAACCGACATCGTCCCACTCGGCATCGCCGACGCCAGCCCCGTCGTTCGCATTCGAGCCCTCGATGCAGCAATCGCAACCTCGACAGACGTGAAGTCGATACTCAACTCCTCACTCACCGATCCCAATACCAGTGTGCGACGCGCCGCTCTCGAGAGGCTATCGGAAGGCAAGCACGGCCTGCCTCAGAGCACGGTCGATACCGCGTTGGCCCTCGCAATTCGCGACGAAGAACCAGGGATCGCTGACTTGGCCATGATGGCCAGTACACGGCTGGGCGCCCCCGATGCGGTCGCAACTCGTCTCGCAGTCGCCCTGGCAAATCGCTCGGAAGCCATTCGAGCGAAGGCTGCCGCAGCGAGCCAAGGACTCGTGCTCCAAGACCCAGCAGCCGCACGCGCACTACTCGAACCAATCCTGGGAGATGAGAGCCATGATGTGCGCGTTGCCCTACTGGCCCCGCTCGCCAACGCTCTGGCCGCAACGATGGATGCTCCAGAGATAGCAAAACTCTTAGTCGCCTCCGAAGCTCGTGCGAATCGGCGACTCGTTGCAGCAGCGGCCTTTTGGGTGCTTTCCTCAAACGAGGCAACTCGCGAAGCCGCCACCTCTGAGCTCCAGACGTTGGCAGCGAAGGGGCCGCCACTGGGGCGCGACCTAGCGGCTCTTGTTCTAAGCCTCCGTCAACGGTCCGCCGATGGCCTCGCCTTTCTGTCTCTCCTGGTGCCCTAGAGCGAGCCGTGTCGGTAAACCCCGAGGTGAATTGTTGGGCGCACGTCGCCGCAAGAACCAACGGTCGTCTGCAGGTCCGGCATATTTTCAAAGGGCCGAGACAAGCGCGAAAACGCTTTGGATTACCAACGCTCGAAACCGAAATCGGGGGGATTCGTGTCCAAGGGGAAGTCACCGGTGAGGGTGATCCTCCTGCCACGTTCGCGCAACTCAGCGCACGAGCTCCGAGTGCGATTGGCTTGAAGCTAAGAATTTATCGCAACTACTTAGTACCTCAGATTGGACGCGGTGTTGGCGTCGAAGATCTCGTCACAGGCGCCCCTCACTTTGACCGAAACTTCATCGTTAAATCTGACGATCCGGCCTACGTACGTGTTTGGCTCACCGCCCAATCTCGCGAGGCAATGCTCGCCGCCCCCGACTATGCGTTTGAAATCGACAACGGCCGTGTCACCGCCTCCAGCTACCGAGCCGACGATGCAGCGCAACTCGAATCCGCGCTCAACGCGCTGGCGCTCTTGGCCAAACGCGGTGCAGAACTCACGGGGCAAATCCGCAGCTTGGCCAAGCGACTGGGTAGCGACAGCGTCGTCAAAGAAACTCCATGGCTCGAAGGCGGCAGCCCCGAGTTTGAATTCATCAGTGGAGGCCGCCGAGTTTCGATCGCCATTGAACACGGACGTACCAGCCGTCGCGCCACCAGACGATTGCTCTCAAGGCTTTGGTGTCGCAGGCTAACGGCACGCAGTGATCGCTTTGTCTTCTACGCCGATAGCCTGTTGCGAAAAGAGCGCCCGGTGTTGGCGAGCAAACTCGCGCGCTGTCATCTCGGGGCACTTCACCCGCCGGGCTACATCGTGCACGCAAGCAACAGCGAGCGGTTGGCGCAGCGCCTGAGTGAGAGTTGGACTCGCGCGATTGCGCGCCTCGGACCCCTTGTCTTTAGTTGCTCGGAGGCGGAGGTGGAACTCGTCTGGCCCGGGGCTGTGTTGCGAGAGCAGCAGTTGCGTGATGCTGCCGGACTTTGCGAGTACTTCGCGGTGGAGCAGCACGGTGTGGTTTCAAAAGGACCGTATCGATAGCTTGGGCGAAACCGAATCCGAAAAAAGAAAAGGATCCGACTCTCGTCGGACCCTTACTTCTTCTTCTGGGTAACTACCAGAAGAGGCTAGAAGTCAGCCTCGTGGGCTGTATTGGTTTGATTATGTTCATTCATCTTCTTGCACCTCCCCTGGCTTTCGGCCAGCGCCCGGCCATCTTGGCCCGCTCAGTCAACGCTGTTTCTTCTTCCAACGGCAGCGGTTCCCTGACTGGACGTTTGTATGTTTGACCCCGAAGGATCAGTTACTAGAACACACACTGGCGGCACAATCGCTACCAGTTTATCCCCTAGACGACACATGTCCGTACTCTTATGCTAAGAGAACTTTTCAAGGAACGCCAGAAAAGAACCTAGTGCGGACCTTAATAATTTAGAAGTACGAGTGATCAAATGCCCAGTAAGCCCACTAAACACCTAGATACGTTCGAAAACCCCAAGAGCGATCGCAACTACGAAATTCGTTTCGACTGTCCCGAGTTTACCTGTCTTTGCCCGGCAACCGGACAACCCGACTTTGCGACGATCCGCATCGAATACACACCCGATCAAACCTGCGTTGAGTTAAAATCGCTCAAATTGTACTTGTGGAGTTTTCGCGACGAAGGCTGCTACCACGAAGCGGTCACCAATCGCATCCTCGACGACTTGGTTGCAGCAATCTCTCCACGACGCATGACAGTGACCGGCGACTTTTGGGTTCGCGGCGGTATCACGACGGTCGTCGAAGCGAAGCATCCAAATCCCGAACTCTAACCGCAGAGAGTTTCCCGGTCTCGGAGTCAACGCCTTGGCTCCTGAGGGAAACTCCTATCGGAGTATCGAAACTCCAAGCAGAAGCACGAGACTGCCGCCGACAATCAAGGTGGCATAGCTCGCCTTGCGGAGTGCGCCGTGTTGGTAGAGACGCCTCTGGACGCCATAGCCCAGCGCGATCACAGCCAGTAGTGCGCCCCCAAAGAGCATTCCGTCCGTCGCGGTGCTGGTTCCCAGGATATGGGCCCAGTCGCCCCGCCCGGCTTCCAGCCATGAAATGACTGCGAGCGAGATGTCTCCCCAGGCACCGAAGAAGCCCCAGAGGAAGAAGCTTGAGGCGAGTGGAAACGAGTATCCAGATCGGCGCAGGCTAAGTAGCAACACTGCCGACATGCACATACCCCAGAGAAGATAGGGAGCGGCGGAAACGAGTTCCGTGGAACCATAGCTGCCCTCGGGAAACGTGTAGTTCATGTAGCCCAGCGTGTTGCCACTCGGAATCACCGAGAAGTCCGTAATGGTTGCGCCTTGAATCCAGGCCGCCGCGACGTGAGCACATTCGTGAATGACGGTGAACAGCAGAAACACGAGCGGGCTGATGAGAAGATGGATCCAGTGACGCATGAGCCACGCCATGAGTTCTCGCCCTGCTGTGTCCTCGCCCACGACTAGCTATACCGTCGCCTGAGTCAACGTCCAAGATTTTCTTGTGGTGGGCGCGGCGATGAGAATTCTTCTCACGGCAGAGCCGAGTAGGTCACAATGCAGGAGCCATGAAGGAAGCATTCGTTGAGACTGATGGCATCCTTCGAGATCCAGTCGACGGTATGAACGTGCCCCTTCACATCGTGCGTGGTCCGATACCTACCGTGCCGTGGTACCCGCTTCACCACCACCTATCAAAACCCGAGATTGAAGTGGTGCTCGGCAAGATCGCCAAACGACATCAGCTTTCCGAGCGAGATATCCTCGCATGCGGTAAGGACCCGCGAACACGCGGTCTTCTCGTCTTGGCGCTGCAGAACGAACATTTGCGCAAGCAGCCACCTGTCGAATACACGGCTGCTCTGGGCCGCTTGGGTGGCCGCAACGCTCGGCGTGTTCTCACTGAGCAGTTTGATCGAAGAAATGAGTTCGCAACAACCAGCAGTCACTTCGAGGCCCGCATTCTCGCGACCACAACAGCGGTTCTGCGCATGCGCCCGCGTCACCGCGAGGCAACCAGCCTTCTGCTTGAGGCGATTGACGGTGGCGTGTACACGGCGATTGAAGATGCGGTTCGATTGCTCGCATCGAAAACGAGTGTGTCATCCAAACTTCGGCAACGACTTCTCGCCATGAATACGAAAGAGGACGACGATGCCTTTCTTTCAGCGCTACCGATTTTGCTTCAGGAGCGCCCAGACGAGTCGCGGATACGGCTTCTCGCGCTCCTGAGTGACACATCGCGTGACGGAAAATGTGGGCTTATCACGCAGTTGCTTTGCATGGATTGGGTCAAAGACTGCCCTCTACAGCCCTTTCTACGCGATTGGCTTGCCGATGTGTCCGACGTTCGAATCATCTTGGAGTGCGCCTGGCCCATGTCGATTGCGCCCTGCGAGCCGCAATCCCTTCTTTGCGAGGCACTCGGCGCGGCCTCCCCTTGGCTTCGGTTTTCTGCGCTATGCCGACTCTGTGAAGTTGAAACGCAACTAGCAGTTCTCCTTGTTGAGACAGCGCTCCTCGACGAGCCCGACCCGCATCTGCGACTGAGCCTAGAATCGGCTCGTGCAGTCTTTGGATACAACGCCAACTCGACTTCCTAACGCTTTGGCCACAACGGCTTCATGTAGCGGACAATGGCCGATGCCAGCGGGCAATGGCCCTATTGCCGGCGGGCGATTGGCCCGATGCCCGCGGGCAATGGGCCAGGCAACGCCAGGGTGCCAGCGGCTCCGGAACGCAAAAGGCGCACTCCGAATTGGAGGTGCGCCTGATTCGCTACCCTGCTCCGTGCGGAGCAGTTAATTGGAAATGCGACTAGAACGTGAAAATCTGGTCTGCCGTTAGTTTGGCATCCGGATCTTTGAGCATGGGCTCATCGCTGGCGGGCTTTGCTGCGGGCTTTGGAGCTGCAACGGCCTGGGAGATGGGCTGATTGATTGAGGAGAGCCGAGAAGCGGGTGCCGGCGTAGTCGTCGGTGCTTTGGGCTGTGGGATTGAGAATGCATCAGTTCGCACAGGCTCAGCTGCTGGTGCTGGAGCTGCGGGCCGTGCTGCTTGCGCCGCCGGTGCTGGAGCCGATGGAGCCGATGCGGCAGGCTGCGGTGCAGCGCCAGAACGTCCCAGGTAGTCCCCAACTCGGCGCTCAACAAACTGGCTCATCGAGATTTGATTGGTTTCACAATACGCCTTAAGGCGCTCGTATGTGCCACGACTGACACTAATGCTTCGACGGGTCTGCTTCTTCGCCATATGTAAACGCTACGCCATCCCTAGTAGGTCGTCAAGGTCTACCTACTACTGCTAGTGGTTCAAGAGGTTGTATTCAATGCTTTGTTTGTCTAACGCAGCGTTTGGCAGACATCTGATTGGCCCGAGGGCCCGACTGCCGGCAGCTGTGTATCGCGACTGCGAGCTGTAGTACCGCAAGGAGGGCATCAACGGAAGAGCACCTTGCTCTCTTCCACCATGTCCTCCAAACGCGGGCACCATGCATCATGGGTATGACATTTGACGCCCTGATGGCGCCCCAGCTCGTCATACTTTTTTCGTTCCATGTCGATTGTCGGTCCCCACAGATTTAATCGACCGCGTCCTCACAACTCTCAAACGGATTTCGTAGCAATCCGTATCTTTGCGCGCTGCGAGTGTAGCCATCCAACATGACGGTTGTTGCCGTTGGAAGGCGCATACAAGCACCGAATGGAGCGACCTTGAGATTGAGTTTCTAGGAATCGCGGTCGCCTCGCAAGGGCAAAGAGGAGTTGCATCGCAACAAAACGACGTTCTCGATGTGTCTAGCCACTCCCGCAACAAACGACAAGAAACCGTGAAGGCCATGCCCGTTCACTCTCACGCCCTCTAGCGTGGTAATTTACCTTCGATCGTGTGGGCTGTTCTTAGATTGATTCGAGCCCTGTGGCTCTTTGGCTGGATTTTTGGCAGCTATATGTTGCAGCTCACGCTGCGGCGAGTCTTTGGTCGCGAGCGCATGCAAGCGCGTTGGAAAACCGTGCATCGGCGCAACGCGAAGCGCATGTACAAGGGCTTCGTCAAGCTCCGCGGGGTGTACATCAAGCTCGGTCAGATTCTCTCCATCATGGGGACATTCCTTCCGCGCGCGTACGCCGAGGAGCTTGAGGGCTTGCAGGATGAAGTGCCACACAGGCCATACCGAGAAGTCGAACGCACCATAAAAGACGCCCTTGGGAAATCACCGACCGAACTCTTTGCCAACTTTGAAGAAGAGCCCATCGCCGCCGCCTCGCTAGGTCAAGTCCATGAAGCGACCACCCATGAAGGCGATCGTGTCGCAGTAAAAGTTCTCTACCCGAACGTTGCAGTCATCATCAAAATTGATTTGCGGGTGCTTGGCTGGGCCATTCGCGTGTACCGCTGGTTTGTCCCAATTCAGCAAATTGAGCGGGTTCACGCCCAGCTAACCGACATGCTTCAGCGCGAGACCAATCTCGATAACGAGGCCCAGTGTCTTGTGCGAATGAGTGCGAACTTCGAGGACGACCCCGATGTTCTCTTTCCCACCTTTTACCCAGAGCTTAGCTGCAACCGAGTTATGACGATGAGCTTCATGGAAGGCAGCAAGATTTCGCGCTCAGAAGAACTCGTAAAGATGGATTTGGAGCCTTCGGATGTGGCAACCAAGCTCGTCCAGGTTTTCTACAAACAACTCTTCTTTGATCGCTTTTTCCATGCCGACCCACATCCGGGTAACTTCTTTGTGCAACGCGGCCCCGAGGGGCAAGCGCGTATTGTTGTTCTCGACTTGGGGTCTGCGAGCGAAGTCTCCGAAGGACTCGTCGACGGCATGCTCGACATTCTCTCCGGTGTGATGACCGGCAAAGATGATTTGGTGGTTAAGGGCATCGAGGGCATGGGATTTGTTGCCGACAATGGCGATCGAAACCTGCTCGAGAAGGCCGTCCGCACCTACTTCGAAAAGCTCATGAGTCTCGACATCAAAGACTTCAGCAAGATTTCGCCGGATGTCGCCCAGAAACTCGCCGACCCAGAAGTGAAACGCGAAGAGCTTCGCGAGCTGATGAAGTCGGTGGCCTATCCGGAAGGATGGTTCTTTGTTGAGCGTGCGGTCGTGATTCTCTTTGGACTCTCAGCGCAACTCGCTCCCAAGCTCAATACCGTGCACGTGGGCTTTCCCTACATCATGCAAGTCTTCGCGAAACGCAATGCTGCGAAAATGGCGGCAAACGCTCCGGCCGAGCAGCCCGCTCCGGCGGGGGAACCGCCGCAGGCAGACGACTCTCGAGTCTTGCTCAATTAACTAGGATATCCTCGCGGCATGGCAGCTCCGCATTGGCTTCGCGTTCAGCTCTCGGGACCGCGGGGGGTGCTCGCCCGCCCCATGGCGCACCTCCTCAATCGGATCAATGGCGATTCCTATCGTCGAGCGCTGGAGGCTCTCGATGCGCACCGAGGGGAAGACGTTCTCGAACTCGGCTTTGGCGGCGGACTTGGAGTGGATGCGCTTCTCAGCCAAGGGGTTCGTGTTGTGGCGGCCGAACCCTCGGAGAGCATGCGCGCGCGTGCGTTCCGGCGATGGTCTTGGGAGCTGGCAAAGGGCGACCTCGAAATTTGGCCGCATGGCGCCGAGGAGCTTCCCAATACGCCCATCGACCGAGCGCTCTCCCTTAACACGGTCTACTTCTGGCGCGATGTCGAGCTGGGCTTTGCCAACCTCGCACGCATGGTGCAATCGCGGGTTGTGCTGGGCATTGCATCGCCTGCGCACTTGGAGCAAGCGGGCTTTGCGCAGGAGGGCTTTCGACTCGAGTCCGTCGACTGGTATCGAGATAGGCTGGCGGCAGCGGGCTTTGATTGTTCGGTGCAGCAAGCGCCAAATGAGAACAGTTGCGCGCTACTGATTGGCAACACGCCATAGCCCCGGTTGCCCTTCGTTCAGCGCTAATCCTTCAGCGCTAATCCTTCAGCGTTCAAGATTCATGAGAGTCACAAGCCCTCGGCGCTCGGCCGCATCGGTGATGTGTGTATGCGCGTGGTTGAGTAGCGTGAGCGCGTGAGCGACCAAGACATCAAGGCAGCTCTCGTAGGTAACGTCTCCCGGAATCCGAGACGCTTCCAAGGAGCGAAGCTGCTCGTTCTCACCAGACAACACCACATAGCCATCCTCGAATACCATGATGGGCGCCTTGCGCTTTAACGCAATCGTCACGCCTTGAAGAACAGACTGCAGGTCAATGAGGCCGAGGCGTCGGTGCAAATCCACGGACAAACGATCGAATACATGAGGCGTTGACTGCGGTGCAGCCACTACATCTTCGGGAGCATCGGCAAAATCGATCTCTACCGAAGTGTGCTCTGGTGATTCAATGTCGAACAAACGCCCTTTGAGAAGCCGAAGCAAGACGCGGCTGAGCTCCGACTCATCCCTAAGAAAAACTCTAACCTCAGGAAGTCCAACCATCACTTGGCTTTCGACCATGGCGACCGGGGAGTCGCCGGTCGTGAGTTCGAGCATCTCTACCGCGTCAATAGGGCCCGGTGCAAAGCATGGGAACTTGTGCGCCATCACCTTGCTGAGGTCGGCGTGTCCCGTTGCGAGCCCGAGCGCCAAATGTGCCGCCCGGGTATCGTCGTCAACGTACTTGAGTCGTGAGACCTGATGCAGCAGCTGCGGGTAGACGTAGTCCAAAATGTCTTCGACTGCCTCCTGAACCTGAGCAGCAGAGAGGTCGAATGCTCCGCACATGAGCAGTTCTCCGTGCACGGGCAGCGGCAACGCAAGATGGTGAGGATGACAAATCGTCTCGCCAAGGGCCTGCCGAATGGTAATCGCACCGCCTTCGGTATCCCTTGTGAGCCACACCCTGCCGCGTACCAAGAGCCACCTGAGACTCGCGACTTGACGCTTCGCGAGCCGACGTCCCACCCGACGTCCCACCCAATGACTCGTCACCACACCAAGCGGGGGCGGCATGGCGTTCGTGAGGGCCGCATCACTGGCATCTTGAATCGCCTTCGACACCCTTTGCCAAGCGTCATCGTCGAACGGCTCGCTCCAAGTTCGATTGGGCTGTAGGTCCGCATCGTCGACAATTGCGAGTGTCGGCCAGCCACAAGGATCGACGCCTTGGCCGATCCGCTTCATCTCTTTGTGTGCGTGTACTCCGCGGAGGCCCGCAGCTTCGGGGAACAACGGCGCGACAATGCCACGAAGCCCTTCTTCTGCAAGCTCCACACAGGTAACGGCCGAGACAGACTGCTCGTCGTTGAGCGCAAGTGACTCGATTGCAGGCTGCGCCATACTGTGTCGAGCCTGTTCATCGAGAGCGAGTTCGGCTTCGGCGCTTACGAACAGAAGTGCATCAGAGAATTTCTTAGGGACCTCATCGGACTGCAGGGCGAGCGCAATCCTCAGAGGATCAAGAGGTGTACTCGTGGTTTCGGACGGCACATACCAGACATCGCCAAAGCGCTCAGCTTGCGTGCAGAGATGCTCCCATGCAACCCGAACTCCTGTGGTCGTGTTGAAGAGAACGCCCGTCGCCAAACCGGGGATTTCTCGTGGGTCCATATGCCCAGAACACATGGCGCGAGTGAACCGCATGCGCAGCCACTCGGGCAATTCGTCTTCCGTTGCCAAAACCGAGCGGGCGAGTTCATTCGAGAGATTGCGAACACGATCTTCCAACTTGAGCTCGGGCAGAAGAAAGGCAACTTGCTCCCGAGTCAAAAGATGCCTCTCGCCCCCCTCGTCGTCGTTCTGCGCTGCCGCTAGCGTGGAGTCTTCGATCGCGACAATCACGGCTGGATGCACATCGACTTCGATGCGCGCGCGTTCCACTCCTTGGTCACAAATCAGCACCTGCGAGGTGCTGCCAGCGTAGTAGCCTATTTCACCGATGCTCTCCGTCGCGATGAGATCGGTGAGTGTGCGTTTTAGGGCCGAGTCAACGGCAACCGTTGGAGCGAGCAGGAGTCCCCGTGCGATGCGTCGTTCGATTTGTAGTTGGCGCATCGAAGCGCTGACATCACGAACGTATCCGACACCACAGAGTTTTCCCAATATGGGTTTGAGAGCGGGCGCGATAGTCTCCGACAAAACGACCACGGGCGTGTCGAGATCATTTTGCGGATCGCTACGCTCCGCTTCTAGCCATGGCTCTGCGACATAGGTGGAAATGGTCAGCGAGCCCGTTTTGCTAGCGTCGCGAAACGAGAGTTGCTGCCCTCGCTGATCGAAGAAGTGGATGAGGTTGCAGACTCTCTCAAGGTCAGCCAAGGCTAGGCTACTTGACGCAAGCCAGAGCCTGAGAAAGTTCAATACCGTCCTGTCGTTCTCCAGCAGCGCGGCCCCGTTGGCTTTCAGCGCAGCTTCCATCAGCAGCGGAACGCAGGCGTAGACGCCTCTGCTTACTTCTGCGAGCGCCATCGTCGAGACCTGTTCAAAACTGTTATCGACTTGGCTGACTTCGAGTTCCACTGCCGCCACCAACGGAAACGCACTCTCAGCTTGCGCCTGGGTGAAGTGCCGCCCTTCCACCAACACCGCCAAGTCCATCAAGGAGCTGGTGGCCGGCCCCATGCCAACCAGGCCGCTCGCAAACTCCGTGCGAAACTCCACATGGACTGGGCTGCCTTCAACACAGGACTGCTGAGTGAGTTTGGGCTTTCGCTGATGCTGCGCAATCTTGGCTTGGCGCGCCTGCTCGATCCGCCTGCGCTTCAGTTGCGCTGAGACCTCATGCACGTCCCGATCTGCGAGTTGCGCGGCAAACGTCGCTACAGACAAACTCGCAAGAAGCGGGTTCCATTCCCCATCCTCAAAGGGCTTCAGAGGTGCGGATTCGACATAGTCGATAAAGTACGGAAATGCACTGGCCAAATCGTCAGCGCTTACAAGCCCACCACCAAGTGTCTCAAAGAGTGGGGCCGCTCGAAGAGCCTCGTAGGCGATGCCCAACAGCTCCGCGGTGTCTTCTGCACGCAGAATCGCGTCAACAAACATCTTGCCCGCCCCAACGTTTAGGGATCGAGGGGTTGTCTGCTTTGTGAAGAGTTCACTCGGGGCTCGCCCCACAAGAGCCATCGCATACGCGCGCACAAGCATGACCTCCCAGCTTGAGAAGTCGCGTATTTCAAGGCCGCCGTGGTCGTGCACACCATCCCAGTTCGGGGTTGGGATCACGCTATCCCCATCGACGCAGATCGTGGCGTTTGGAACCGATGCGAACCAGTCGAAGCTCTGCAGATGTCGTCCGCGATGATAAACTCGCATGCCGGCTTTGGGTAGCCCCCAAGCAATGGTGCCACTGCAGTCGTCCTCGTGGATCGTCAAGGCCGCAACACTTGCGACCATGTGCGAAGTGGAACGAGGGAATTCGATCGCTGAGTCTCCTGAAGACGAGGGCCGGTTCGAATCGTAATGCACCACTGCGGTAGTGAGCTCAAGCAAAGAGCGCAGGCTCACTCGCTCGGTCGCATTTGCGCAGATCACTATGATGCGGCCGCTGGGTGCGTTCAGATTCTGACTGCTAGACGCGCACCCCACCGCGTTGTGCTCTCGCAAGTCTCTGAGACTCGCCCAAGTCCCATCGGTGAGCTTCCATACGGCATAGCTTGCCAAAGGCGACGTGTCTGACACGTTGAGGCCGAGGCGAAGCGTGCTCTCTACCGCACCTCGCACGATCGCTCGCATCTCCTCACGCGAGGTTGCTAGCAACTGAGAATAGTTCTCATTCCCATCCTGAACCACGGCTTCGAGACACAATGCTTCCACACACCGAATTGCCGCGCGCTTCACATGGCTCTCCATGTCGTAGTAGTGGGCATCGCGCAGGACCGAGCAATACTCAGGGGAAGGCGAGATCCGTGGCCCCGCAACAATGGCGTGAAACGGTAGTGTCGTCTCGAACTCCACGTCCTCAATCTCTCTGCCGTCGACAAGCACCGTGATCGTTCCACGGTCTTGTCGAGGACAAAGCAGTATCTCCCCAGCAAATCCACCGAGGGCCACCGGTGCACAACTGTTGGCCACCGCTGCATCGAGCGCCGAGCGCACCCAGTACTTTGGCACACGCTCAAGAATGGGCTCGCGCGTGGCATGCGCCTCAAACCGCTCCCGAGCTTTCAATTCTCGGCGAGCAGCTCGAAGCTCAAGCCGCAGCCGACTTGGATCGACCTTATGAGGGGAGATTACTTTAGACGCATCGCCGTCGGGGACCCATAGTGTTCTCGTAAACCGTGGGCGCAATTCTGCGTCCAATGGCTGCTTTCCTGTGTGCCGAGTCGCCGTATCCCAACCGGCGGTTAGCGAGCGCTCGTCACCCAGAGCATTTCGAAGTAGCTTGAGTTCGGCCAGCGAGCCCAACGGCCCATCGAGAGAGCGTGCTCTCTCGGCCCAATTGCTCCCAGCGATCGAAGCCGCAAGTAGCGCAAGCGTCGACTCGCGAAGAGCCGCACGCTTGGACGGCTCGGTGCTTGCTTCCAGGGCCAGAGCCCGAACCGCTTTCTCACAGAGCGCTTCAAAGAGCGCAGGAATCCGCTGTTCTGCCGCATCAATGGGATACGAGTTTCTCCGAATCTCAGAGCGTGAAGCATTCGTTGGCATGCGCGCCGCGTTGATGAAGAGCCGGATCGGCACAGGCGCCAACAAGGTTTCGTCTTGGAGATCGAGTCCATAGCTCGCGATTCGCACCCCATGTTCCGCGACATGCATCTGCGCAAACTTTGAAGCGTGTGCGTAGCTTGGATCCATCAGCGCAAGGAAGCCGTCGATGTCTTGCCCAATGTTCTCTCGCAGCACATCACACGGGTTGAGATGCGCACCGAACTCCGTATCGCCAATGACAATCGGAATCGGTAGGTCAGCGCACGCCTCTCGTGCAATTGGCATCTCTGGAGGCTCACCTCGCAGAAGGTTTCGAAGAGGTGCTACGCCAAAGCGCCGCCTAAAATGCACGAACATGCATGCACCATTGGCGCGCGAGGGAATCGCGACCTCTTCCAGAGTCGGGCGGGAAAGTTCGGTGGCATCGTCGAGTTCCTCCAGCAGTGAAACCACGTAGCGAACCTTCTCTGCCTTTTCACTGTCGATGCGATAGACGTCGATATAGGACGGATCCAGGCCCAACGCACTGTTCACTGCGGTGGCGAGCAAGCGGAACTTCTGCCCGTGCTGCGCGGATGATGGACTCACCAACTCATCCAGCAAGGTGGGCAAACTCTCGCTTGGCCAAGCCTCACCGTGCCACGATAGCCAGACATCGTTTGAATCGCCGTGCAAGGCAACGCTCGTTGCGCCAGAAGCAACCGCAGCTCGTATACCCTCTAGAACCCAAGCCGTGGGCTCTGATAGCTGATAGTCGCGAAGTTTGGAAATCGCGCGCGCTGCATCAACACGCAACATGCCCGTGGCGATACGTCGTCCACCAGCCGGTCGTCGCATGCTCATGGACTGCCACCCAGAAGGCTCGCCAGGCTGTGCTCCAGAAGCATTTGGGATCGCTTGACGTCAAGGGTCTCGCGATCCAGCAAGAGCAAGCGTGCGAGGGTTTGCGCAGCGACGATCGGTTCGGACTCAGCTTGGCGTCTTGCGGCCGCAACACTCGCAGACGAGCTATTGAGCACCAGAGCAGGCCTAAGAAGTGTTCTGAAAGGATTTCGAGACGCTTGCTCGTTATCGAGAATCCACGATTGTTCGAGAGTACTACCGACGAATGCCTTGTTGGGGCCGCCGGTAACCCACATAGCCCCCGCCTTCGCCCCGGCCAACGTAGCCAGAAGTAATTGCGAGGGGCGCCGATGGGCGTGGGCAAGAACCCTGGCGAGCGAGTCCAATAGAACCAGATCGGCCCCAGAGGGCGTAACGGGGCTAACCAGGGTTAGATGCGTGTGAACGTCGCGCCCCTCTTGGCAAACGTCCGCGAACCAGGCGTTGTCCACCGCTGGCTTGGCAGACGTTGTAGAAGCCTGAGGCAAATTGGCGAACCAGCAGTCGGATTCGGCAAAGGTGGGGGCCGTGGCGCGCGCACGATTCACAACGGGGATTTGCGCCTCGGCCAAGGCCACGGTGAGCGGTGAGCGTGTATCCGCCATCCAACCACCACCGTCGAGAACGTGCTGAAGATCGGTTGTGCTTGTCGAACGCAGTGGATCAACGAGCGGAAGTGGCCACGCATTTCGATCCATCACCACACCGCGACTGTGCACGGTGCGAGCTAGTCCTTGATACGAAGTAGGGTCGGCATCGAGCAACGCTTCGTGCATGCTGCGAATGATTTCGGCCTCAAGTGAGGCACCCAGTTCGCGAACAAAATCAAGGGCCCGCTCATAGTGCTGATCGCGCCGAACATTGTCGCGAGACAATGTGTGGCCCAATCGCGCATCTTGAATGACAAAGGAGATGTTGCCGGCGAGAGGCTCGTGCGTCTCATAGAGCAGAAGTCCGTGATTAAAAAACGCCGCATACGGCTTCTCGGTCAGCCCCACCACGGCGCTGGTGCCATCCGAAGTTTCGCGCGCCACCGAAGCTAGCGAGAGCTCAAGCGATAGCGGGCGGTCGATTCTCTCCGCGACGATCGTCGCTCCTCCCGGCCCCTCCGCAGAAAACGAGATCATGACCGTTGCGTGGCGGCACCAGCGATTGAGCGCTTGCCGACCTGCCGCCACAAAGCCCTCGACGTCTGAGGGCTTTAGGGGAATTTCTAGCTCGACCGAAGTTCCGGTGCGATTCGTTCTCCCAGATTCGAATAGTTCGAAGGTGAAATCGGGATAGAGGTGCAACGTATGTCGGAGGCCAGCGTGACTGGAAACGACTCGTACGATGCTGGGATGAACTGCCAGCACCGAGACGAAACCAACGCCGAACTTGCCAATCTTGCTGTCGTCGTTCTCCTTGGTTGAACGGAAGAGAACGAGCAAGCCATCTTCGATGACCTCGCGCCCCATGCCATCGCCAACGTCAACGACGACCACACTGAGCATGCCCTGCGCATCGTCGTAGCGCAGCGAGACATCTATGCTCTCGGTGTTGGCATCGATCGAGTTCTGAACCAGCTCGCGAAAGAACGCGAACCGGTCGGCGAATTGGTCAATGATGTCTCCAACGATGCCCGTATCACGAGGCTGCTGGGCAGCTTGAGCACCAGGCGATGCGCGATACGGCGAATCCATCGTGAAGAGTGTACCTGCGTGCAGGCACTCCGCCAGTCAAAGTGCCGACACTACTGACGAGCGAGCGCTGCTTCGAGCACATCGTGCAAGCGGCTGCGCTCATCGTGCGATGCAGCCTGGGCAGGCAAGACACCTTGGCGTCCGTCTCGAAGAGCCGAGGACAGAACCGGTGTAGCGGTTTGCTCGGGTGCTCGTTCAGGAGTTGCAGCAACCTCAGAAGAAGTCTGATGCCGTAGTGCAAGAGGGCGCATGCCGCTGTCGCCCATCTTTACGGAGCCGTTCACAACGAACTCTCGCATTGTGTAGCGACCTGGGGCCGTACGAACGAATCGGGATTCCTCGCCGAGTCGCTTGATGTCGATCGACAAGTCTCGAGCGACAACCGTATCGGGAGTCTTCGAACGAGTTGGCAATGCATCTCCCGCGAGTTCAACAATGTCCCGAACAGACATTGGAGTTTTTGTTTCGCGCATAACCTGCTCGACCGTCGCCAGTGTGCTCATATCTTCTTCCTCCCCAAGTCGCTGCGCGAGCAGCTGAAATCATCGTTCGTGGTTAGTCTCAGGACCGCCTGAGGCCACACATCCTAGCCAGATTGCTCGCGAGCGAAAGACTAGATCTGGATCTTTTTGAAACTGATTTGCGACCGCCGGGCCCGGCCATCACTCCCGCGCCGACAACGCGCCCCTCGCCCTACTTCCAGCCAGGAACTCGACGAGTGTCGTAAGAATTCTCGCGAAACTCCTTGGATGAAATGACGGCTTGGTGCATAGGCGTCGTCGTCGAAACTCCGTCACAAACCAATGTGTCGAGCGCGAGTTTCATGGTAGCGATCGCATCGTTTCGATCCGTACCGTGGGCGACAACCTTGCAGAGCAAGCTATCGTAGTGCGGAGGCACCGTGTATCCCTCGGAGACGTGGGTATCAACACGAACGTTGTCGGAGGTTGAATCCGGCATTCGCCATTTTGTAATGGTGCCTGGAGAGGGCTTAAATCCGTTGCTTGGATCTTCGGCGTTGATGCGACATTCAATCACGTGACCGCGAAGCTCGACGTCGGCCTGTTGAATGCGCAGTGGTTGCCCCGCAGCGATCTTGATTTGCTCGGCGACCAAATCGATTCCCGATCGCATCTCGCTAACCGAATGCTCAACTTGCAGGCGCGTATTCATTTCCATGAAGCGCAAAACGCCGTCGCTTGTGAGCAGGAACTCCATCGTTCCTGCGCCTACATAGCCAATGGCCGCAGTCGCGCGGGTGGCTGCGTCGCAACTGCGCTGGCGCTCTTCTTCCGACAGTGATGGACACGGCGATTCTTCGATGAGCTTTTGGTGATTTCGCTGAACCGTGCAATCGCGCTCGCCCAGATGAATCACATGACCATATTTGTCGGCGAGAATTTGAATCTCGACGTGACGGCCACCTTCGATGAGGCGCTCAAGGTAGAGCCGGTCGTCGCCAAAGGCCGCGCGCGATTCGTTTTGTGCATCATCGTAAGCCGCCTTGATTTCGCTCTCATCGCGAGCAATGCGCATGCCTCGGCCTCCGCCACCACTCTCGGCTTTTAGGAGAACCGGGTAGCCCACGGAGTTCGCAACGGTCCGAGCTTCGTCCGCCGATGCGAGAATGCCATCGGAGCCGGGAATCAGGGAGAGCCCCGCCTCGCCCATCGCTTTCTTCGCAGGCGTCTTTTTGCCCATCAGCCGCATCACATGCGCGGGTGGTCCAATAAACGCAATGCCATGGGTCTCACACAGGGAGGCGAATCGCGGATTCTCCGCTAGGAAGCCCCAGCCTGGATGCAGCGCGGTACATCCTGTTTGCACGGCAGCCTGCACCACCTTCTCCATATCGAGGTAGCTCTTGCTTGAGCTTGCTGGGCCGAGGCAAATCGTTTCTCGCCCCTCAGTATAACTCGCACCCGCGTCGGCTTCGGAAACCGCCATAACAGGAACGATGCCCATCGCTTCGCACGTTCGCGCGACACGAACGGCGACCTCTCCGCGATTGGCAATCAGAATTCGGTGAAACAGAGCTGGGTCCGCCATCGCCCGAGACACTAGCACAACGCTCCTGGTGCCAGCGCATGGCAAAAGCGCTTGAAGGTTGGGCTGGAAGGCGGCACCTTCCGACTCCATGGCAAAGAGAATCATTCGCGGCGTGCGGGTTGCCACGCCCCGGGGCATCGAACCGGCATCGGTCTTTATCGAAGACGGACGCATCACCTTTGTTGCCGGGTACGAGGACATTCCCCGAGAAGCCAAGGCCGAGGAGCTTGGCAAATCCGTGCTCATGCCAGGCCTCATCGTTGCGGATCCTGAGACCAGCGAGCAACGGCGAATGGATGCACTCCGAGGCGGAGTTACGACTCTCAGCAGCGACGGGCCCTCAAGTGCGAGAGACTCAGAACTTTCCCAGTTTCTCTCGCAGCACTGGACAACCATGCGCGAGAAGGACCAGAGCCTAGAATTGCTCGTTCGCCAACTCGTTCTCGAGCCAGCCAACCAGGCCGGGCTCGAACAACGCAAAGGGCAAATTGCCGCGGGCTTTGATGCCGACTTCGTGGTCTGGAACCCGGAATACACGGTGACGGGTGCCCAACCTCCGCTTTACGGGCTGGTTCGGCAGGTTATCGTTGCCGGTGTGACGCGCGTGCTCGAAGGCAAGCTCACCTAGAGCGGCTCTCGTAGCTAGCACAGACGCCGAAACGAACGAAGCCAGCCACAACAACGTTGTGACTGGCTTGCTTTCGTCAGCGGCGAAGCTACTCGGCTGGCGGAGCTGCAGGAGCTGGAGCTGCAGCCTTGCCTGGCCCCGTATTCTTCCCACCGGCGCTCACGAAGAAGTTCTTCACGATGCGTGTGTCCGAAGTGAGATTGTCGAGAGTTGTCTGCTGGCTTTGCGCCTCGATGATCGACTCAAGTCGAGTCACACACTCATCGCAGGGCGTAGGTGCCACCTGAACGAGTGCGAGCAAGACACCTTGGCGAATAATGCGGTCAGTGGATTCAGCGTGCTTGAGAAGAACCTTAAAGGCGGGCTCTCCAGCCTTGCCCATCTTGGCGATCTCAAGCAGAGCGCGCTCAACAGCAGCAATGCGGTACGTCTGCATATCCTGCTTCTTCATATCCTTACCCTCTGGACGATAGTTTGGAATCTTGAGCTTCTCGACAACGCCCTTGGCATCGAGAGTAAGAAGCTCTTGGTAGCAAGCTACGTCGGCCTTGCAGACAACACCTGCGCGAGCGCGGGTGCGGTGCTGCTCATACTCACGGGCAAAGCCGTAGTAGTCGTTTGCCTGGCCGTTGAACTCTTTCTTATCTTCGTCGGTCTTGGCCTTGGTCGCCTTGGCAGTTGCCTCTTTTGCACTCTTGACCTGAAGATCGATGACAGCTTGGATGGGAGCGATTTGCTTGTCGTCCCGAACGAGGCGGGCGTAGGCGAGAGTTGATGCCTGTCGCATGGGCAGCTCATTCTCGGTGTTTTGGAAGGTCTTCTGAAGGAAGCCTAGTGCCTTGCCGTCTTTCGCGAGCATCGAGTACGCATCGATGGCGAGCGGGCGGATCATGTCGTCCGTTGCCTCGGCTTGCATGTACGTAGACAGTGCGTCTGCCGATGAATACGCGCCCATCTTGCGAAGGGCATCGATGATGGCATTGTGATCCGAGGGACCGGGTGCGCCCGACTTTGGATCAAAGAACGAGACCGCAGGTTTCTGCGAGAGCGCTGCGGTGAGCGTCTTGGTTGCAGCGGTTGCGCGCATATCGCCAAGAAGCGTTGCCGCTTTGAAGCGAAGGTTGCCCGGGGCGATGCATGTGGTGCCAGGGCCCTCGCCCTTGTCACAGTCTTTCGAGAACTTGTTCTTCTCGGCGAGCTTGTTCATCTCGGGCTGCTTGCCCTCAAAGACTTTGATGAGCTCGGGAATGGCCGGCTCACCAATCGTGGTAATTGCCGTGCGGACCTGCTGATAGATCGGCGAGATTTCGTAGAGTGCGCTCAGCAGAGGAAGAATCGCGGATGCGCTTCCGGTCTCGGCAAGAGCGTTTGCTGCAGCGGCGTTGAGACGAATCGTCTCGCGGTCAGCTTTGGTTTGAAGAACTTTGATGATGGTCTCAACCGTTCGTGGGTTGTCGCCAAATCCACCGAGCGCTCGAACCGCGGCGATGCGAACCATCTGCCCCTGTCGGAGTTTTTCTTGCTTGGTTGCAGCTGAGATTAGGACTTGAATCGCGTCCTTTGACTTGGCCTTGCCAAGTGCTTCTGCAGCCACAGCAGCGTCTTGGATTTCTTGATCGTCGGTGACGTCGAAATCTTCAACTGCCGTAATGAGGAAGGGGATTGCTTCTTCCCAGTACGGACCTTCGCCAGCGTCTTTGCAGTCGCCGTTGGGAAACTTCGGGTGTCCCGTCTTCATCTCAGGCTGGTCGGCGAGGCTAATGATGACTCGAAGAACACGGCTCGACTTGTTGTGCTTCTCCCAAAACTTGCCGAGTGGCTTGATAGCCTCCGGGCACTTGAGTCGCTCAAGCGTGGTCAGAGCTTCTTCAACCTCTGAGGCTTCGTCGAGCTTGTCGATCCAGGTTTGTGGATCGTAGGGGTCTTTGGAACATGCACTCAATGCCACTGCAGACGCTGCAACAGAAGTCATTGCCAGTAGCGCTAGCGTGGCTCGCAAGTGGGTTTTCACCATCGTCATAAAATCCTCGTATTCCGCCCGAAACGTAAGCTGTTTGAGCAGGGTAAAATTAACACAGCGGTACATAACAAAGGGGGCACTGGTTTGTTGAATACCGTGCCCCCCCGTTTTTCGTCGTAGTTCGCAGAAGCGACTCGGAGGTTACTCCGGCCTGCTGCCCTTGATGTTCACCGCGAACATGATGTTCGGGTACTCAGCAAGGTTGGCCGTCTTGATCACTTTGTTCAAGACCTTGGCCGGTGTGCCCTGATCGGCCTGAAGGATCAAAAGACCGTTCAAGCAGATTTCCTCGGGCTTGGGGTTATCGACTGGGTTGGTGCAGTACTTCTTCTCTGTAGCAGAGAGTTTTTCGAAGCCGCCACCAGGGATCATGAACTGGTTCTTCTCGTGCCGAAGCCGGTCGAAGAGCTCAGGGATTTTCACGTCCATGGCAGAGTCATTCATGATGGCCTTTGGGTCAGCCATCTGCACGCCCTCGAAGGTCACTGCATCGCCCGTCACAATAATGATCGGAGCAATCTTCAGTGCCTCTTTTGAGGTAGCGTCTGGAAGCGTCAAACCGCGCTGTGCGGAAATCAGCTCGCCAGAGGTTGAGAACACCATGAGCAGGAAGGTGACCAAAATGGTCATCATGTCGACGAAGGGAGTAACGTTGAGAGCAACGTTCACTGCCTTGCCGCCACTACCTTTAACCTGCGCTAGGTGATGGAATGGGATTGAATTATAGAGCCGTGGCCCTCCGGGATGTACTGCCATCGCTTACTCCTTAAACCGCACTGAGAGTGAAGTGGGGTCGACGTAGCCGATATCTCGGAACGACGTTCCAATCGAGTAATCCATTGCAGTAATGACGCTTTGGTACGTGACCGCGTCCTCCGCTGCAATCTCGATATCGGAACGCATTGGAGGCCCCGCAAAGACAGGCATCTCACGGTACTCAGCGAGCGCCTCTTCAAGAGAAGCCCAGTCGTACTTGTCGCCCTCGTTGCGGATTTGGCGGCGGTCACCCGTCGTCAATCCAACCCAGATTTCGTTTTCTGTCAGAAGAACCGAGATATTAACCGGCGGCTCCTCGTCCTGTTCTTTTGTAGCGTCGCGACCAAGCCCCTTAGGCTTGATGTTGATTTGTGCGTATTGGCTCCACACCGCAGTAACCAAGAGGAATGCGGTGAGACAGCTCATCAAGTCAATGAAGGGAACTACGTTTAGTTCCACATTAACTGAGTCGCCATCGCCTGCTCCGACTGATGCACCCATTGTTTTTCCTTTGTTAGGAAGGTTGACCCGTGAGCCAACTAGCCTCGGCTAGTTGACCCGTGAGCAAGAGAGGGTGAATTAAGCGCCGGGTTGCATCTGAGCACGATGAGACGTGACCAGGTTGACAACTTGAACGGTGACTTCGTTGATGTCATCGGTGACAGCAGTCGTCTTACCGGTGAGCAGCGAGAAGCCGAGAAGGCCGATAAGAGAAGCACCAATACCGAAGCCTGTGCAGTTAAGTGCCTCGGCAATACCCTCGGCGAGGATGGCAGCTTTTTGAGAAGCGTCGGCATCACCAACAGAACCGAAGGACTTAATCATGCCGGAAATGGTTCCGAGCAGACCAGCCATAACGGCGAAGTTTGCGAGCATGCCCAAGTACGGGGTACGTGCGTTGATTTTTGGAAGCTCGCGAAGAGCAGCCTCGTCCATTGCAGCTTGGACTTCGTGATCGCTCTTGTTGAACTTCATGAGTCCAGCTTGAACAATGCGAGTCATTGGCGTTGGGTTGCCAGAGCAAACCTTGATGGCGCCTTGAACGTTGCCGCTCATGACCTGGCTCTTAAGAAGAGCGAGAAGCTTGTCTTTATCGACAGAAGCTTTGAAAAGGTAGACAGAACGCTCAACGATCATGGCGATCATGACGATGAGAGTGATGAGGATGGGCCACATGCCCCAGCCACCTGCGTGGAATGATTCGGATATACCTTTTAGAACGCCCATGGTTTCTTAAAACTCCTGCTTTGTTGAATCTGACAAATTGCGCTAGTGCAATTTGAAGACAGCACTTTGACTATCAGAGCCGGACAAAGCAAGAGCCTGGCCAAGGGAAGTAAGATCCTGGAATGAGGTGACGATCACCCTTTTGGGTGTTCTGAACCCCGCTCAAAGCCGGGGCACCACGGGACAACTTCAATAGCTCTGGGGTATTATGCCACGGTAGGTGAATGGCGTACTCGTTCGGATCCGCAGGCTTGGCCAAGAGTAAGCAGGACACACGGCAAGTTTGCTACTTCCGCGAGACCTGTTAAAGAGAAGAGGATGAGTTGGCGATTGGGGCTGGTCGACGTATGCGCGATCTTGGTGCTGTTGGTGGTGCTGTTTATGCCCGGCCAAAGCATGTCCATCATTGGCGCCTATGACCACAGGGCCAAAGGCGACAAAGCTCGCGATGTCGAATTCGAGCTAGCAGTGGCGGGCGAACTGCAATCCGAGCTCTATGCGGATCCCGGAAACGGGGAGATCGCCGAGCAGTATGCCGCCATCATGAGCGATTTGGGCCGTCACGACATGGCCCTGCGAATCGCGGGCGCTGCCGCCCAAGTCGAGAGCCCCACAACGTGGCGCTCGTTGGGTGCTGTGAGTTCGGCCTTTGCCGACCGCATCGACATTCCAAACTCCCTGGCTTGGGCAGAAAAGGCGATGGCCAATTGTGAGGAGGTGGGCGCGGTGGCCTGCCCAGCTCACGAAAAGGTTCGCCTCCGGCTCTATGTGGAGCAACTCCGTTTGGGCATGCAAGTCCTCGAAACGGGAGCCGATCCAAAGTTTGACCCAAATGGCTTTCGACGCGAGCTGATGCGGGCACACCCCACGACACGCACCGGCAAGAGCGAGTAGCCACAGCTGATAGGCTTGGGCTATGTCTATAGTCAAGCCGGCCATGAGCGCCAGCGCGGTCTCGCAAACGCCATCCACTACCACCGAGATCGATGCGGCAATTGCCGACCTCGGTGCGAAATCAGAAGAGTTCGCAAGGCTTGGAGCCAAGGCAAAGGCAGCACTGCTGCGCGCGTGCATCCCCCGCTTGGTCGACGGCGCTCCAGAGTGGGTTGCCAAAGGCTGCCGAGCCAAGGGCCTAGTTATGGACGAAGCGGGCGAGGAGTGGCTTGCTGGGCCCATGCCCACCATTCGCATGTCGCGGCTTTTGGCCGAGAGCCTTGATGAAATCGCCAGTTCTGGACGGCCAAGTCTAGGTGTTAGTGCCAAAACCGGAATCGGTGGGCGCCTTGAAGTAAACGTCTTTCCCAACAGCAAGATCGACAAAGCGCTCTTTAACGGCTTCACCGGCCATGTGTTGATGCAAGAAGGCATTGACCAAAGGGCCGCCGAAGAGAAGCAAGCCAAGTTCTACCAAGAGAGCAACCCAACGGGTGGCATCTCGCTGGTCCTGGGTGCCGGCAACGTCTCGAGCATTCCGCCGATGGATGCGTTTACGAAGATGTTCATTTACGGGCATGTCGTCCTTCTCAAGATGAACCCGGTTAACGAGTGGGTTGGGCCCTGCCTTGAACGCGCCTTGCAGCCACTCATTGAGCCCGGTTATTTGCGCATCGTTTACGGTGGAGGTGATGTTGGCAAGTACCTTGTTGAAAACAAGAACATTTCTGATGTTCACATCACAGGTTCCGACAAGACTCACGACCTCATTGTTTGGGGCCCGGAAGGCGAAGAACGCGAGCGTCGCAAGCGCGAGAATTCCCCGATTCTCACCATCCCGATCGAGAGCGAGCTTGGCAATGTGAGTCCGGTCGCGATTGTTCCGTTTGAATACAGTGCGGATGAGCTCACGTTTCAAGCTCGCAATGTCGCATCGATGATCTGCAATAATGCCTCGTTCAACTGCAATGCTGCCAAGATGCTCATTACCGCCAAGGGTTGGGCGCAACGAGAAGATTTCTTACGACAAGTTCGCAGTTTCCTCGACACCATCCCCACTCGAAGGGCGTATTACCCGGGCGCATTCGATCGGTACCAGTCGCTCGTGGGCGACCGCGATGGCGTTATCAAGATCGGCCAAGCGGACGAAGAGCGCCTTCCCTGGACGCTTATCACCGGCATCGATGCCGACGACGCGAACGAGCCACTCTTCACCGTAGAACCGTTTTGCAGCATCTTGAGCGAAACCCAAATCGGCAGTTCGGATCCGGTGCAGTTTCTCCACGCCGCAACGGAATTCATGAACGAGAGGCTGTGGGGCACGCTCAACGCGACCATCATCATCTCGCCCATCCTCGAGAAGGATCCGACCATTGCCAGCGCCATGGAGCAGGCGATTTTGAAGTTGCGCTACGGAACCGTGACCATCAATCACTGGGCGGCGCTGTGTTACGGAGCAACCACCCTGCCCTGGGGCGGTCACGAGAGCGCTACGTTGGACGATATTCAGTCGGGGCTTGGCTGGGTGCACAACACGTACATGCTCGAGGGCATCGACAAGAGCATTGTGCGCGGCGGCATCAAGGTCTTTCCCACGCCGCCCTGGTTTGCGGGCAATCGCGCTACCACGACACTCGGCCCTAAACTGGTCAAAATGGAAGCGTCTCCTGGCTGGGGCAAGGTGCCCGGCATTGCTGTTCGCTCGCTCTTTGGCTAAGCCGTCAGCTCTTTCACTTAGCGCCTCGATTCGGGCGCTAAGTGAGCTAAACTCTAACTAGTCGCTAACGGTTCGGGCTGCTAACGGCTCGCGCACGGCTCAACGGCTCTCTCACTGCTAACGGCCTCTCTCACTGCTAACGGCTCTCAAGGGCGAAACTATGCTTAAGGCTTCTCACAATGCGTAAGGCTTCCCAGGCGTTTCTCCGCGGCGCACTGCTTTCGGTCGCCGCGCTTGCCATCTCGGCACCACTCGTCGCATGTGGTGGTTCGGCGCCCAAGGCAGCGAGTACGCCAGAGCAGCTTACGCCGCGCGAGGTCATGCAGCGCTTCAAGCCGGCGATCGTTCGGATTGAAAACCACATGGGTGCTCGCACCGGCGTGGGGACCGGCTTCTTTGTCACTCCCGAGGGGCGCATCGCCACCAACCTTCACGTCATCGCAGGTGGCGGCATTCTTCGGGTCAAGCTCAGTGATGACTCGGTGCACTTGGTCATGCGTGTTGTCGCCATTGATCAAGATCGCGACCTTGCCATCATCGAAATCGATCCTCCCACGAAGATGCCCACGCTGGAGCTTGGAGATAGCGATGGTGTGGAGCCCGGTGATGCGGTCATCGCCGTTGGCAATCCCATGCAACTCGATTACACCGTGAGCGACGGGCTGATTAGCTCGGTGCGTCCCGTTGAGGATGACGTCATCCTGCAAATCTCTGCGCCCATCTCGCAAGGTTCCAGCGGCGGCCCCCTATTTAACGAATTTGGTCAAGTGATAGGCGTTGCCACCGCGGTCTCTGCCGAGGGACAGAACCTCAATTTTGGCGTCCCGGTCAACTACTTGAAGCCCCTGCTGGCCCATGACGGTGGCGAAACGGTGGCGGAGTTTGCCGCGCGCTTCAAACCCAAGCGACGCCCGAGTGTCATCAAAACAGACGCGGGTGACGTAAAGCGCGAAGTCCCGTCCCACAACATAGCGATCCTCAAGGACTGCACCCGCGAAGACGTCCTCAAGGTCTTTAATGGCATCCAACGCGCGATCGAATTGGGTGCACCGCTCTATAACGATGGCGATCATCAGGCCTGTTTCAACATTTACGAGCAAACCGCCACCCACTTTGAGAAGGATCCACAGCTCTGTAAGGGGTTGCGCGATTCCCTTGGTGCCGGGCTCTTGAAGGCCGAAACCCAAGGCGATGCGACCCACAAAGCTTGGGTGATGCGAGACACATTTGATGGCCTTCTCAAGGTCATTGTCGAGCTGGCGCAGCGCGGGCAGTAAGGCCGCGTACTGTCAGAACTGACGCCAAGACTTTGGCGCTCTGACGGGGGATCTGCGCGAGATTGAGTGATTCTAGGATCTTGAGCGAGGTGAAAACCTGGATCGACATTGGCAATACACCGAGCCAGTGGACGACGAAAGAGCTCAGGCATTCCTGCCCTACGGTCGACAGAACATCGACGAATCCGACATCGAGGCGGTGATTGCCGCACTCAAGGGACCGCGCATCACGCAGGGTCCTCTTGTTGACGAATTCGAAGAAGGCCTCTGCACGTACCTCGGCGCCGACTATGCAACGGTTGTCTGCAACGGCACCGCTGCCCTGCACTTGGCCTACGCGGCGCTCGACATTGGTCCCGGCGATGAAATCATCACGACGCCAATAACGTTTGCGGCCACAGCAAATGCGGCTCGCTATCTCGGAGCCGAACTGCGCTTCGCCGACGTGGATCCAGAGAGCGGCAACATGCTGCCCTCCTCGGTCGCCACGCTCATTGGGCCAAAGACCAAAGCGATTGTCGCGGTTCACTTGGGCGGCTTGCCTGTGGACATGCAGGAGCTGCGCAACCTTTGCGACCACCACAACCTATGGCTCATCGAAGATGCGGCGCACGCGCTGGGCGCAACGTACCGAGGACGCCGCATCGGCAGCGGACTTGCCGACGTAGCCACGTTTTCCTTTCATCCCGTAAAGCACCTCACAACGGGTGAAGGCGGCGCGATCTTAACCAACAACAGCTTGCTCAAAGAGCGCATGGACCGACTGAGGCACCACGGCGTTGAGCGACGACCAGAAAAGTTCTCAAAAAAGAGCCCAGGTCGCTGGTATTACGAAGTTCAGGAACTCGGATACAACTATCGCCTCACCGACATTCAGTGTGCACTGGGCATTTCGCAACTTGAGAAGCAGCCCGCCGCACTCAAGCGCCGTCGCGAAATCGCAGAGCGCTACCGAGCGCGTATCTCCGCAGGCCTTGGCAACTGTGTCTCTGCACAGCGCAGCTACGACGACCGCCAATCCGCGTACCACCTCTTTCCAGTGCTCATTGACTTTGATGCTCTTGGCATCTCCCGCGAGGACGTCATGGATTCACTCGAGCGCCAAGGCATTGGCACCCAGGTGCACTACATCCCTGTGAGTTGGCAGCCCTACTACCAAGAGCGCTACGGCCAGCCCCAAGCGCAAAGCGGCGTACACCGCTACTACCAACGAACGCTCTCTCTACCCATGTACCCAGGACTTAGCGACGAAGAGGTCGACCATGTCGTCGACAGTCTGGCGCGAGCCTTGGGGCAACAGTTACCCGCAAAGGTCGCATCATGAACGTAGCCAACGATACAGAAGAATCCCGAACTCTCGAGGGCAAGACCATTCTAATCACCGGAGGCACTGGCTCCTTTGGCAAAGCATTCACGCGCAGCCTGCTCGAAGAAGGCAAGGCGAAAAAGATCATCGTCTTCTCTCGCGATGAACAGAAGCACTACCAGATGAGCCAGGAGTTTCAGGACCCTCGGATTCGATTCTTCGTGGGAGACATTCGCGATAGAAGCCGCCTGCGAACCGCATTTCGCGACGTTGATATCGTTGTGCACTCGGCAGCCATGAAGCATGTGCCCATTTGCGAGTACAACCCAATGGAGGCCATTCAGACCAACATCGATGGTGCTCGGAACATCATTGAGTCCGCGATCGAAGCGGGGGTTGAGCAGGTTTTGGGGCTTTCAACCGACAAAGCGGTCGCTCCGGTAAACCTGTACGGGGCATCGAAGCTCTGCATGGAAAAACTCTTAATCGCCGCCAACGCGTACTCAGGCAAAGGCGGCACTCGATTTGCCCTTGTTCGCTACGGCAACGTTATGGGCAGCGCCGGCAGCGTAATCCCCCTCTTCAGACGCCAACTCTCGTCAGGTCGCCTCACCATCACCGACGAGCGCATGACGCGCTTTTGGATCGACATGTCTGGGGCTGTTCAGCTCGTTCGACGCGGGCTGGAGTGCATGTACGGCGGCGAGATTTTCATTCCCAAACTGCCAACGTCGGACATCACAACGCTTGCCGAAGCCATTGCGCCCAACGTGCCGCGCGAGACCATTGGCATTCGCCCCGGAGAGAAGCTGCACGAGACTCTCGTGAGCGCCGACGAGTGTGCCCGAACCCGTGACCTAGGTGATCTTCTGGTCATCTGGCCAGAGTTCAGTTTTCACGACGGCATTCCTCGCGAAAAGGACGGCAAAGAATTGCCGCCCGGATTTATTTACCGAAGTGATCGGCCCGAATTGCGGCTCGATCTTGAAGCCACCCGAGCCATGTTGAAAGAGGTCGCCTAATGTCCAAAGAGAATGCACTTATCATCTTCCGCGTTGACACTCGAGGTAACAAGGGCAGCCGAGCATTGCAGCGTTGCCTCATTCTCGCCGAAGCGCATATTGCGCGAGGCGGCCGTGCACAGTTTGCCATTCAGCAAAACCAACAGTCTGCGCGTACCCTCATCGCCGCCCGAGGCCTGCAGGAAGTCACAATCACCGGCCGCGTTGGCACGGATGCCGACATGGAAGAACTCCTATGCGCCGTTACAAATGGTGGGGCAGCATCGGTCGTCATTGAAGGACGCTGCTTTGGAAAGACGTACCTCAGCACGATGGCCAGCAACGTGTACACCGCAGTCATCGAGGATGATGGCGAGCGAGTGCTCCCTGTGCAGCTCATCATCAACACTAGCTTCGCCGCCGACGAGCGCTTCTACACCTGTCGGTCCGATGCTCAGCTTCTCTTGGGCCCAGAGTACAAACTCGTCAGCCCAGACATCGCCGCTTGGCCCAAGCCCGAGCGCGCACCAAAGTCGATCATCGAGAGAATTTTTCTTACAAGCTCCGATGACCATGTGAGTGCTCGCGTACTCGACGCTCTACCTCGCCCACGCCGAACCACGATCGTTACGCTCCTTGGCTCTCGCACCTGCCCAATCCTCGACGCAGCAGCACGCGCGGCTTGCGCACGCGGCTACATCATCGAGCAGGTATCACGCAACGCTGCGACCGACGCACTTCTCTTCTCCGACGCCGCCATTGTGACGACGGAATCCATGAGTGGCCTCATCGGCTTCCTGGCAATTCCGACGCTCTGTCTCGCCCAGGATCGAGAGGACTCTCGCGAAACGCACCGCCTCGCCGAAGAGGGAGCCAATATGCATATGGCTCCGATGAGTCAAACAAGCAATCAAGAGCTTGAGGCCGCACTCGAATCGTTTCTACTCGACGAGCCGCAACGTCACCGTTTTGGCAAGCGCATTGGGAGCATGATCGATGGTCAGGGCACCGAGCGCATCCTCGACAGGATCGCGAGCGCGCAGGTCCCCAAGTTGCGACTTCTCAAGGCCGCCTAAAGCGCGCCAATTCGCTCAGGCGCGCCGCGAGATGCCTCTACTCGGCGTCGAGTTTGGCGATCGTCGCCGCATCGAGATCGAGTGAATTGCGAAGGCGCGCAAGAAATTCCGTCTCCGATGGAGCCAGCTCCTGATCCAGAATCACGATTTTGCGCGCGGCTCGATATACCCCTTCGCGAGCCTCCGCTGACAAGCTACTCACCTCGGCAAGGTCTACCGCAGGCGCCGACACCAAATAGGAGCGAGCCTCTTCCTGATCGGTTGGAGACAGCTCTTCGCTGGCCTCAATAATCCGTTTGAGTGCGGCGGCCTCACTTGGGTGCATGGCACCATCGGCCCACGCAGCTGCAGCCCACAGGCGAATGATCTTTAGGCTGTCCATATGTGTCTAGTACCACAGGATGAATCCGCCGTGCCCCACTTTGCCGCATGCGCATAGTGGGAGAAGCATGGCCTATGCCGACACACCGCGTTATGGTTTGGCCTTGCCTGGTGTCGAGATCCAAAACTCAGATAGCTTGATCTGGATTCTCCGCTTTCCGGAGGTGTTTCGCATTGGTGATTTTCGCCAGCTCCCCATCGACCTCAAGCGCCTCAACCCCGAGCGCCGCAAGCATGCCGTGCTTGTCGACATGAGCGCGATCAATCCTCTGACGGTATCGGCAGCGGCGCGCCGAGAGGCCGCCGAAGTGCTCCACGAGCATGCCGACTATCTCGCCATGACCTGTTTGTGTGAGGGACGCGTCGCTCCGAATCCGATCATTCGCGGCATGCTCACAGTCTTCGACTGGCTCGCTCCAAAGCCTTGGACGATCAACAACCTGTTTTCGGGCGAGGCAGCTGAACTCTGGCTCCGAGGACATCTAGCAAAACTCGGATTTGTGGTTCCGGTGCAAAGCGTCTGGCCTCCGCAAGCTTCGGTGCGCCCACACGAGATCCGATAGAATAAGAATTTTACTTAGCACCGGAATTCGCGCGCAGTACACTACATACGCACGGGCCGAACTCGGGCGTCTTCCAAAAATTCGAAGAGATACTCTTCCACGCTCGCGCCATTCATGGTCCAAGAGCCCGCTAGCGCAAACCAAGGGATTGGCCAGGGATAGCCGCCACAAAGAGCCGTACCACCGTCTCCGAGCTTGAACGCCGTGCGCACCAACTCAACTCGATAGGGATTGCTGTTGGCTTGTAGACCTCGAGAGGTTGGCTGTTGGTGCTTCACAAAGCTCGTCTCGGATCCGTAGGGACTCCCCCCAGGCACGGTCATGCCCCATGGGAAAAGCTCGCCGCCACATGCAACCTCAAGTTCGTCTTCGGATGGTAGTCGCATGCCGAATGGCAAGAGCGCGCGATCGACCAAGTCGCATACATCGGCAAGCGTATTGGCCGCATCATACTCTTCAGATTCAGCAAGGACGTCGTCGATCGAGATGCTCTGGCTTGCGATTGCAAAGCCTGGCAACGCAACGGTTCGCTGGCTGGAAAACTGTCCCAAGAACTCTTCTTTGGTGATGAAGGCGGTAATCGCGTCCCACTGCTCATCAGACAACTGCGCGGTGAAGCGCCAACCAATCTCAAAGCGCCCCGCGGGAACTTCGACGAACTCTAGGTCCCTTGGTGGTTGGCTGCTCATCATGGCATTTCACAACGAAGCACCGGGCGACCACAAGTACATCTGGGCATTCGAACGTCGCGCCGGGCTCAAAGCGCTATCCGTTAGGCACGGCACAACTCGGCGCAAAGGCTCGTAGCGGACAAGTGATTGCAGACGAGTAATTGCTGCAGACCCATCCGCACCCTCAGCCGTTACCATCCTGCATGCGCGCTCTACTCCTTGTCCTGCTATGCACTCTGGCCTCTGCGCCCCAGCCGGCGGATGCCTCGCCCAACGCCAAGAAGAAAGCGGTAGCGCCCAACGCCAAGAAGAAAGCGGTAGCGCCCAAGGCCGATATCGTGGTGGTTGCGGAGCTCGTTCGAAGTGCCGGCGGCTTGCCGCACTGTGGAGTGCTGGCCGTCGTGGGCGAATATGAGTTCCGAATCGTTGCTGTCGAGTCGGGCAAGCTCGACGACGAGCGAATTGTTGTGGAGGCCCTATGTCCCGAGATGTCAATGGAGCCGTACCACCTGAGCCGATTGGAGCTCTCGAGCAAGCGGCTCCATCGCTACCAACCCATGCGACCTCTCAAGAATGCTCCCGCAAAACGACTCTACCTTCACAAGCAAGATCGATTCTCGTACGACTACACAAAACTCCTAGGCAAACCTCTTAAGAAGGTGACATCCCAGTTTACTGCAACAGAACCGCCCAAGGACGGATGGCTGCGCTTTGGCCCAGGACTGGCGGTGCAGGCCACGGATTCGCGGGTAACCAAGCTCCGTGTTTCCAGCCCGCAAGGATTCCCCCGCTCGTTTGCATGGCTTGGCTTAGCCGATGTGGACTGGCAAACGTATCGGCGCAAGGGCGGCTACTCGAACGGGACCTTCAAGACCCCCACCGGCATTTTTGGCAGGGCGCAGCGCGGAACGATCGAAATCGAAGTCGATCGCTAGTCGCCGCCGAAGCGCGGAACCCAACCGGATGAGACCTCCCAGGGGTCCCCTCGAACGCTGCGGGACTAAGGAGCCCAGGCGGTAGGCGAACAATAGGCGCCATCCCGACCTCCCAACGAGCAGCCAGTGAATCCCGCGGCCACGCAGTCGACAGTCGCAATGAGACCGGCATTGCAGATCACAAGCGATGTGCCATCGCAGCTCGCGCCGTCGGGCTGAAACGCATCGCACTCATCTCCAAGCCCGCAGAACGACAGCTCACCCCGAGTGTGACAGCCAAGTCCCGATGCAATGTCCGAGCAGACAATCGAGTGCGCTCCTCCATTGACGCAGGCGTTCAGCTCGCTGTCGTTCTCACAAGATATGCCCACCGCCTCCACCGAATACGCAGAGGTCGAGCTGACGGTGCAAGCACCAGCCGCCCCGGTGCAGGAGGCAGAATCACAGGCGAGACCATAGTCGCCACACGCGTAGCCCTGCCGAACCGTGCCACCAGAACAGCCTGTGGGAACGCCTTGCTCGCAGGTGATTTCAGTGCCCGTGCAGCTCTCGCCTGCAGGGTCTACACACGCAGCGTTCTGCGCATCACAAGTTAACCCACTGGCCGCGCAGTCAATGCGAAAGCGCGAGGAGTCATCGCAGACCTCCAGAACATCCCCGGAGCACGAAACACCACAAGGGCCGCCCAAGTCGAAGTCGATTCCGGTGCAGAGCGCGACCGATGCGCAGCCATCTGTGGCGCTTGCCAAGCAGTCGACTTGGGCGGAGTCCAGCGTGAACTCTGTCCGCTCAGGACGCAGCTTCCGGTATTGGTTGCGAATCCATGATTGGGCTCCATCATCGGGAACGCAGCTGCCAAGGCGGGCGGCGGCGATAGCCAACTTGGCAGGGTCCACCTCTCCCAAGGATGGAAAGGTCAGCGACTGATTCGCATCGGCGCTGGCACCGGCGTCTTCGTCGATGGTGTCACGAGCGTCAGCGGTGGCACGAGCGGGGTCATCGCCACACGCGCCAAGTGCGACTGCGGCCACAAGGAGAAGCGCCAATTTGCTGTGTGAGTGTTCCATACAACTCGCACTCTAAGGCCGCCCATTCCCCGAGTACACGTTCGGTATCGGCAGAGTGTGGAATGCCTCTGCAAAGAACGGCACTGCCGGCGCAGCGGCATAGACCATCGCTGAGCGCCGCGCGTGTATCAGTAGATGCCCCAACACACCTCCTCTCGCGCCTTCTCCCTCGCCGCTACCGCCATGGCTCTCGGCGGCCTTGCACTCATGGCCTCGGCCAGCATGCTCGCACTCCGCAAACCAACCACACACGCGGTAGCTCCTGTGGTTTCCTGCGAACAACGCTGTGCGCTTCCTGCGGGCATCTGGCTCACAGACCTCTCCAAGGGCGGTGCCGACTACCTGGCCAAACGCGCGCAAATCTGCGCCGACTTAGAATGCTCTCGCATCACCCGAGAAGACTACACAGAGTCCATCGCACAACTCGATGCGGTCTTTGACGAGCCACTACCGGAGCGGCTTTGGGCCACTGCTGTTCGCGAGGTGAGCTCTCAATATGGCGAAGACGATTGGTCGGCTGTGCAAACGCTTGGCTCCCCCGATGTCTATCCATCAAGTGGTGACAATGTGCACGCGTGGGCCAGCATGAATCCCGATGGCAAGGACGAGTTCATCGAAGTAGCAGTCCCCCCGAGCCGAATCTCTGCGACCGAGATCTATGAGACGTTCAACCCTGGCGCCATTCGAAGCATCGATTTGATTGCGAACGATGGCACCGAGCATCGCGTCTTTAATGGGCAACCCGGCATACGAGATGTTGCAAGCCGCATCGAACGCACCGAATTCACATGCACAAGCCGCACGATCGTAGCAGTACGAGTTTTTCTGAATGCATCGACAGTCCCCGGTTGGAACGAAATCGATGCAATCGCGGTACGACCGTGTCGCTAGTTGGCAACAGGGCCGCAGTCTACGCTCGGTAGGCTCGGCATGTTGGGAAAGCGGGTGGAGCCCTCGGGGAAGCGGTCATCGCCCTCGACGCCTTCTACGTTGTCAAGCAAGCGGCAGATTCGATCGGTCCGCATGCTTCGAAGCGCATCACGAGTTTGTGAAGAAAGCATAGCTTCCATCGATTGCTCAAGACGCGCTCCGAGTGTGTCGACATCGCCAGCACAGAAGCCATCGTTCTCACAGTTGCCGTTTTCAAGCCGTCCTTCGCTCGCTGCACTTCGCAGTCGGGTGACGCTTGCCGAATCGGCGTTCGGCAGCATGATGATTGTCTCTGGATTGCTACCGGCAATGGCATTGCCATCAATCGTCATGATTTGCTCAAAGAGGTCGCTCATCACGTGCATGTTGCGAGTTGCGTCGCCGTAGTCTGGTGGAGAAGCCTTGAAGTTTGCGTAGGCATCTTTCCAAAGGTTGCAGCGGAAGTCGGAGAAGACGGGGTGATCCGAATCCAGGGCGCGGGCCCGAAGAATTTGATACGGCGTGAGCACTTTGGTCGTCACAAGCGAGGTTTCCATCGCGACGTCTGCATTGCCGCGAACAGGAATTTGCACGACCGTGTCGCCAACAGGAGAACCGAGACGGACAACTTCATCATTGAGCCAATCCCAGGCCCAATCGTTTGGACGAATCTGCACGTACATGTTGCGGATGCCTGGGTCTACCAAGGCCGAGTTGAAGAGAATGCCGCTATCGTGATCTTCGCTCACGTAGTTGAGTTGCTCGTTGCAAAAGACCGGGCGAAGCATGCCCATGATTTCGTCGATGTTTGGAGCGTTGCGACGGTCGCGAATTCGTGCCGAAGCAACCTTGGAGTGTCCTCCAAAGCGAATGATCTCTTCAAGGCGCTGAGCTGGAGCCTGGCGCGCGAGTGCCAACTGAGAATAGTTCGGTTGCTCGTCCATGCCTGCGGGCACAGAGAACTCATGAGATGGGAAGCCGGGTTCCGCGTTCCAATGCGTCCAAGGCCGATTGAGCTCGTTCATGATCGGAGTCATGCGCATGCCAACGGGGCTTGTGTCTGCAGGAGTGAGGTGGCAGCCCTCGCAACGCTTTGGGCCAACTTCGAGACGAACGAGGTCTTCCTCATCCTCATCTGGTGTGAAGGCGTAGAACATGTACTCGCGAGCGGTCTTGTCCCAAGCGAACATCTCTACGTCGTGAACGTCGACGTCGCCGGTCTCTGTGTCTTCAAAAGACGCTGCGATGAAAAAGTCAGATGCTTTGGCATCGTCATCCTTGCAAGCGACAGAAACGAGGCGCGGAAATGGCGCACCTTCAGTAATCAGATCATCGGAGACCGTGAAGACCGCGATGCTATCGGTGGAGCAGCCCATGACATCCGCGACACCAAAGAGGATGTCTTGGTAGCTCGATGACATGAGGCCTTCATCGGAGATGTTGACCGTCTTGAGGTAGGTCGCGATGGGGTCGTTGCGTTCCGCAAGCGTTGGGCCTTCTCCATCGCACTTGCCCGACTCGCAATTGCCGTTGCTCCCAACCTCACTGCCGCAGCCGGTAAACGCTGCCAGGCCTGCGACACAGGCGAAAAGGGTGGAACGAACGTGACGGGCGAGTGTGCGGGTGGGGGCGAGGGGAGTCATGGTGTCCGGTAGTTGAGCACATTACGTGCCACGGAGAACAGGTTCGGGTTCGAGAGCCTGGGACAATTCCAACCCACCATACTTAAAGGGGAATCTAGGGATCTCAAGGGATCTTGGTAAGGCCACAGGAGGAGGATCTGGCGTCTCCTTTGCGGGTTTGCTGGTCCCCAGATCCAGGCTCAAATCGGCTACTGGCGACTATTGCCGCCATCAGTCGGAGCGCTCTTTGCCGCGTTGGTCTGGGATCTAGCGGGAATTCCAGGCCTGCGAAAAGCGGTGCCGCTGGCGTACTTCGTGCAACAGTGGGCTCCGACGATGAGAGCAGCACAGGCCATACGCACCCTCGCCCTTGGTGGCATTGCGCTTACGGCGGCCCTTGGCTGCAGTTCCGATGGAGGCGGAACCGGTGATTGCCTTGACTCGTTCAAGTGCGACATCCCCGAAGGTCCAGCCGAGAACCTGTGCGTCGCAAGACGTCTCGATGCCTTCAACGAAAACCAGTACGCCTTCCAACCGAATCAGCTCCGCTGGTCTTGTGCGGACGTTGCCGGAGTGACCGGCGCCGACCGTGGCCAAGAGTACTGCGAGTACTTTGCGATGGTGCAACTTCCAACCGATGCTCCCGAAGACAGCCCGATCATTCTCGGTCGAAATTTGGGTGAAGACTACACCGCCGGGACCACAGAAGAACGCTTAGAACTGAGCTTTGATGAGCTCGTAGCACTAGAATCCGATGAATCTGCGATTGTTGGCCAGTGCGTCTTCACATCCTGGAATAGCGATATTGATGGTCCGGTTGCGGCCTGCGCCAACCCGGAGAAAGGGCTCTGCCCAAGCGTCTTTGGACTCCCCGTGAACGAAGAGATTTTCCGCATGAAGTTTGGGGTGAACTCCGCAGACGCAGCGCAGGTACTCGTCGAAGACTGCATGGCCGGTGAGCCAACTGCTGGTGATTTTGCCGTCGCCGGCGATCCCCTGCACGACGACTTTTTCCGAAGCTGCATGCTCAACGAGCGCATCAACGAAACCGCCTTCCGCAAATCCGATACCACCGTTTGTTCGGCATCGGTCAGACTCGCCGAATGTGGCTGTGCACCGCTTGGAGACCTGAATGTTGCCGAGTACATCTCTCCGCTCAACCGCTTGGGCTTCGCACTTGGCACTTGGTCGGATCCCTTCAGCCTGCCCGCTGGCTGCCAATACCTCGATGAGGGCGAAGGCAGCGATACACTCGTTACCTGCGACCTGAGCGCCGCCGAAGTCATCCGCGGGGCCTATGATCTCAAAGGCTTCTGCGCACAGAAATACGCCGACAACGTCGTTGTTCACGTGCCATTGCCCCCCGCCGACAGCCTTACCTGCGATCCGTCAACGTCGAGCAGCCCATACGCCGACACCTGCAGTGATACACCTTGGGTCCTCGAACCAAGCATTGCACCTGACCGCTACTAGGCGAGTTTGCTATCGGGCGAGCTCGCCACGGGCACGCTCCCCCTACGCTAGGGCGAGCTGACACCACGGCCTTTTGTCACGGCAATGGCGGGGACTGTTGACCCCTCAGTTTTGGATCGCCCGATGCGTGACCGGCTAGTTGTCTAGCCAGTGACCCGCTCCAACTTCGCCGCGGCGCGTCTAAGTAGTTGGATCCAGAAAGACCCACTAAGAAGGTGTGAATGTTGCGCGTTTTGGCGATGATGGCACATCAGTTGCTCTACAGGCTGCGAGCACTGAGCGCGCCTCGCCTCATTCGAGTACCACCTATCTAGATACGCATCGAAAACCCTTCCATGAAACTACTAAAGAACATCCTCCTCACCACCCTCCCCCTCACTCTCGCCTTTGGCATTGGTTGCTCTAGCGACAATGGCAACACAGGTCCCGACGCAGATAGCTGCCGAGGCGACAAGTGCGATGACCTCGACCTTCCCGATTCAGAAGTCGCCGACAGCCCCTGCGATGGCATCATGATCGATGAGAGTGGTCGCGGCAACGCCAAGGTAGCGGCTCGTCTCGATGATCCGTTGGCCAACTTTGTCTTCAAGACTGGCGAAGACTGCCCCGTAACGTTCCAAGACATCATGGCCAAGCTTCGTCTCAACGACACCGAAGGCTGCGCCGATGAAGAGTCTGGCATCTCCACACGAGCCGTCTCTGAAACCGCACAAGCGGCAGGCGAAGCCACAAGCTACCGATTGGTGACATCACGTCGCTGCGGTGGTCGTGACACCCACGAGTTGGTGTTTTCACTCTTCGGCATTCGCGCTGGCGCAACCGCTCTTCCCGGTGGTGTCGAGGTTATGGCCTTTGACAAGACCGCTGGCGTCTTCAACTACTACGAGACCGATGGCCGAGAGGTTCACTTCTTCGGCAACTCCCACGACATGGCTAAGGGTGCCCAAGGCAACGTTCGCCGCTGTGCAGCCTGCCACACCGGTGGTGGCCTTATCATGAAAGAGCTCGACACACCTTGGGTTCACTGGGAAGGCCACATGGACATCCCTGGTGCACGTGAGCTCATCGATGCACACGCCGACCTCGGCAGCCGTGCAACCGGTTCTGAGTTCGAAGGCGTTGTTAAGAAGGGCAACAAAGCCTGGAACGAGACTCGCCTTGCAAGTCTTCGCGAGAACTCTTCACTAAAAGAAGCACTTCGTCCTCTCTTCTGCACTGTTGAAGTCAACCTCGACAACGGTGCCGATTTCGAAAGCCCTGTTGAAGGCGGCGAAGGCGGAAGCGAAATGAGCCGCATCGGCTTTGACTCACTTCTCGATCCACAACTCAAAGGCTTTGGCAGCATCAGCGTCGACTTTGCTGACTACGACGCAGCCATCAAGGCAAACGGCCAGCGCATCCAGGGCATTCCCGGTGCGATCGACACCGTCTTCGATTACGTCTTCATTGAGCGCGCACACGCCGACAACGATTACGTTGACAAGCTTGAAGCTGCAGGCCTCATCAACGAAGAGTTCATCAAAGATGTTCTCATGGTCGACTTCACACGCCCCATCTTCTCGGCCGATCGCTGTGACCTTCTTGAGTTCGCTCCGGTTCTCGCTTCGGCAGACCAAAACCCTGACAGCATTCGCAAGGGCTTCCTCGACAACCTCGGCAACCCAGCCGCAGGCACTCCAGAGGCTGAGCTAAAGAACAACCTTCTCACCGAGGGTGGACACGATACGGCGATCGACGCCTACACAACGGCTTGCACGGATCTTGGTTCTCCAGCTCTTGTGGAAAACGCTCTGCAAATCACGTCGCTCAATCGGGCAACGGCAAGCAACCTCCGCGTCTTTGAGTTCCCACAAACGATGCCTACCGACAACCTCTCGGTTGCCCAGGGTTCTCGTCTAAGCCCAGTCGACTGCAACGTGACGACAGCATTTACGGCAGTAACCGCTGCGGTCACCAACCCAGAACCTGAGCCTGAGCCTGAGCCTGCTACATGCGCTCATGACGTTTGTGTAGAAGGCGAAGCCCTCACCACGAGCACGTGCCCTGAAGACACCTGTGTTGCCCAAATCTGTGAAGCCGATGCCTTCTGCTGTAACAACACTTGGGACAATCTCTGCGTTGAGCAAGTGCAAAGCGTTTGCATGCAGGAATGTTCATAAGGAGCACTCTACGAACGAGCCTACTCGCACTCGCCGCACTTGCTGCGAGTTGCGGAGGCGCTAGCGACGATCAGAATTGCGACGACGATCGCTGCAACGCTGCAGAAACCCGCGACGAGCTACTCGGCTCTATCGCGGGTTTTTCTGATCCAATCTCCGAGTTTCTCCGAGCGTCGGTACAAGACGATGGCAGCTTGGCGGGCGACTATCGAGCCATCCTAGCGGGCATGAGTGAAGCGCTTGACTGCGACGAAGATCGGCAACGCAGCTTCATGGTGCTCTCCAATGAGGCGCTCAACCCAAAGACCGTCTTCAATCACTGCGCCGATGCTCCCACCCAAGCCAGCGAATTCTTCCTACTCCTCCCGGCCCTAGGAGACGACAAAGACTTCGAACCACGGGTTGTGCACATGACGGCCTGGGACGACGAGGCAGGCGAGTATCGACGCTATGCCACCGCTCCCCTAGCAGGTGGCGGTATGAGTGTGAATGTGCAGCCAGCCTACTGCCTAACCTGCCACGCGGGCCCACGAGAGCTAGGAACTTGGCAGCCACTGATGAATGAGATGACGAATCCGTGGTCGCAATGGAATGCAGAACCAGGCTTTCGCTCCCATGTCTTCGATGAATTCATGCCCAGCGCCAGTGCAGGTGGTGAGGTCTTTGCGGACGTAAGTGCTCCTGGACTTCTCGATTCGGCATCCAACTTTGAGCCAATCTTCCGCGCCGGCATTGACCGAGTCACAGGCGCCCGAGTGCAAGCCCGCCACCAACCAGCAGACATCAGCGAGGCACTCTCACTCCTGCAACCGCTGTTCTGTGATGAGCAGACGAACTACGTCTCAGAGATTCACCAAAGCGGTGAGATCCGCAGCTCCGCTGTCATCGACGATAGCGTAAGAGAACTTCTGAGCACCCTCGATGTTGGCGATGAGCTCGAGTTCGTGCGCCAAGATACGATTCGCATAGGGCCCGTCTCCGGCGACGAGGCCAACCTGACCCTCATGGCGGTGCGCGGTGAATCGAGCCTTCGAAGTGAACTGGCTCTCGTAGCTCGTCAAGCACTTGACGCCGTGAAGGTCCTGCAGGTTCGCAGCATCGATTGGTCTCGCCCGGTCAACAGTGCATTTCGCTGTGGCCTCTTTGAGGCGGCAACGGCGCGTATCGCACAGGGAACACTCACAGGCGAAATTGCCGCCCTTGCGACCGATGCGACAAACCTGGAACTGCTTCCCCTCCTCTTGGCCGAGATCATGACGCTGGAGGTTGCGGGCGAGCGAACATCGCTGGCACCTGACAACACGACGGTCTTTTCGATCCCCGATGCCGACACGGCGAATTTTTCAAGTCTTGCTTCCGTAGAACTCTCTCCCGCCGAGTTGGGAGCGCAAATGCAGGAAGCCATCGATACGACAACCCGGGCGTCCCTTCAGCAGCAGCGCCGGGATCGGGCGTGCGAGGCCGCAAACGCCTTTCTTGTGACGCCCTTGTTTCCCGACATCGACTGCTAAACAACTGAAATCTATCCGTAGCTCGTCGCAGCGCACCTCAAGTTCTGTAGGAGGTGGCCGATGCTTTGGAGAGAACAATGTTGTCTCCAATCCGAGCGGCGATTCTGTGCCTGCCACTACTCCTCTGCGCAGCCTGCATTGTTGATCTAGACGATCGATGCGGCGAGGACCAAGTCGTTGACGACGTTGGCGCCTGCTCCTGCAAGGAGGGTACAGCGCTCTCCGAGCAAGGGCATCGCTGCATCGCGACAGGCCCGCCCCCTCCGGCCGGGCTCGGGGTTGCGTGTTCCGAGTCTGACAATCCGTGCACCGACGGCACCTACTCTCGCTGCCAACCCAGTGATGCCGGCGACTACTGCACCAGCGAGGGCTGTCAGGACGGTGACTGCGAAGATGGCTTCGCCTGCCGGGAACAAGAGGGAGGGTCGTTTTGTGAGCGCGCACCCGTGGGCCAAGGCATGGCGTGTACCGCCGATGTTGACTGCGCAGGCGGAGATGCAACCTATTGCGAGACCACCCTAATCAATCAGTGCCTCGTTCGCGACTGCTCCGAAGGCTCGTGCTTTCGAGGCTGGGACTGCTGTGACCTCTCCTCGCTGGGATTTGATGACACACTCTGTGTACCCGAAGGGCAATGCCCGGTTTGAGAATCTCGCGCATTGTGGTGCTGCTTTGCCTCGTCGGCATGGCGCAACCGGTCTTTGCCGATCCGAGTAGCGAGGTCCCACCTGACGACTCGAGCGACGCGACGGCAGATGCCACTTCGGGGGCTAGCGAATCCGACTATGGTGATGGCGACATAGAAGAACTCTTAGTCGATGCCTACGACCAAAAAACGGAAGAAGAGCGCCTGCAAATCTACGGATTCGCTGACTTCACCTATCGGCATCTATCCTTTCCCGACGACAGTCTGTGGAATCTGAGACTTCAGAACCATGGAACATTTTTGCTCGGCAACCTCAATCTCTATGTGCGAGGCAACATTTCAAACCGGTGGACCTCCCTTGCAGAAGTGCGCTTTACCTTCATGCCAAACGGCGGGCAGGCCGTGGACGTCATCATCCAGGATCCTCCCGTCCACTCGGAATTTCGGGATGACGTAGACCCCGCCGACACGGTTCGTGTGGGCGGCATCATCATCGAGCGGGCATGGCTACAATACCGCTGGAGTTCGTACTTGAAGATACGCATGGGCCGCTGGCTCACGCCCTACGGAATCTGGAACATCGACCACGGCTCTCCCACCGTTCTCGGAACCCGCAAACCGTTCATCGTGGGGTCGGACTTCATGCCCGGCGCGCAAACCGGTATTCAGCTACTCGGCGAATACCGCAAAAACGACTATCGCCTCAAATACTTCGCGACTCTGAGCAATGGTCGGGGGCCAACAGACGAATACCGAGATCTCGATGGCAACAAAGCCCTGGGAGCGAGTCTTAAGCTTGAAACACCGTGGCTCGACGAGTTCACCATTGGCACGGCATCAAACTACGGCCGGCATTCAGAAACGCATGCCGAGACAATCGTCGCGGGGCCCAGCATCGAAGAGGTCACCGCAGTGACCGTCATTGACCTAGAGAGCAATGTTCTGAGTCTCACGGGCGACCTTAAGCTGCGATGGAAACACCTTCTCTTGATTGCGGAAATTGCCTCCGCACAAACGGCCTTCACGCGCCGTGGTCGTCCCACCCACTTCGTTGCTCCCGGCGCCCTGCAAGCGGATTCGATCGACATTGGCGGATACGCCCTCGTCGGATATGAGTTGCCTTGGCAGAACGCGATTCTATGGTCGTCCTATGAGTCGGCAAGTGTGAGCAGCAAGGGAGTAAACGTAGGCCTTTCCACCCTTGGACTTGTGCTCCGCCCCTTGCCTCAAGTCACGCTAAAAGCTACGGCCTTTCAACTCGCTTTCGAGCAACAAGCGGGCGTTACATCGTTTCTTCCGCGAGACACGCTAACCGGATTCAATTTCCAGATGGCATGGGTCTTCTAGTGCGAAGGGGGCTTTGCACGTTTGCGGCGTTCTGCATGCTCACCTTTGGGCACGCGGATACGGGGGCCGCGCTCGCAGACAAGCGAGTCGCGCTGGTGGTGGTCGTTGCAAAGAGCAGCAAGATCAAATCGATGTCACTCGGCGAACTGAGGAGCACCTTCGATGGAGACAACCCCTCGCAGTGGCGCAGGCCCTTTAACCGCCCCGCTCGCACACAAGTTCGAATCGCCTTTGACAAGAAGGTCTTGGGGCTATCTCCTCATGATGTCGGTAGATACTGGATCGACCGAAAGGTGCGAGGAGAACGCGGAGCCCCACGCAGCCTAACGAGCAGCCTCCAGGTGGCAAAAATCGTAGCGCGCTTTCCCGGTGCCATTGGCTACATGCGAGCCGATCAAATGCCCAGTTGGGTCAAAGCCGTAAAGATCGGCGGCAAGTCGCACACGGACGCTGGCTACCCGCTCTTTGTACAGGTGCCTTAGTGAGGCTCAGGCGACAGCTGCTGCTCTTCGGCCTCGGCACGACGGCCGTCTTCAGCCTGCTCTGCGTCGTAGCCCTGGTGCTTCTGCAAACGGTTACTGTACCTACCGTTCGCGAAAACCTCCGTCGCAAAACAACCATGTCGATCGATAGCCTCGCGCGACTTGATGTCGCACTTGCCACAGGCGACGTCAGTGAAATCGCCGAGGCCGTGAAGGTGCTAGCCGACGACGACGAACTTCGCTACGTACAATTCTTAGACAGCGAGGATCAGGAGCTCTACACCTACGGGACCCGCCCAGATGACATTTTCAGCACCGCTGACGGCACCGTTCGGCAGAAGAATGGACTCGCAGTCGGAGCCCGCACCGTGGTCTTTGAAGGACTGCCTCTGGGGCGCGTTGAGCTGGCGTACTCCACCTCAGCCACCGACACATTGCGCATGTGGATTCGAGTCGTTTCCATCGTCGCCATCCTCTTTGTGATCGCGTCCTTCATCGCATCCATAAAGTTCTCCGCTGCCATCGTGCAGCCCCTTGACGCCATGGTGCAGTTCACGAAAGAGGTAAAGAAGGGCAACCTCTCAGGCCGAGTGCCTCAGCACGTGGGAGCGTGGGAAATGCGACTCTTGGCCCATCACCTAAATGTCATGACTCGCGCGATCCACCAACGCGACATCGCGCTTGCAAAGCAACAGGCAAAGCTTGAGGCAAACTTACAGACCATTCACGAAACACGAGAGCAGCTTCTAAGCTCAACACGGCTTGCCGCAGTTGGTGAGATGGCTGGTAGAACGGCGCATGAGGTCCTGAACCCGGTTGCGAGCATGCACGGCCGGCTCGTGCGAATTTCGGAAACGACGGAACGCGTGAGCGCCGACGAGCGAACTCTCATCCAGGAAATTCTAAGCTGCTGGAAAGAAGACTACAAAGCGGGTGGATTCGAAAAACTGGTGATGGGCTTTCGAGAACCTTGTCAGGATGACCCGAACAAATCGCTATTTGCCGAGGACATCGAGAATCTAGAATTGTTCTTAGGTGGACTCGATACACAGAGCAGTGAACTTCAGCGAGATCTTGCGTTTCTTCTCAAGGAAATCGACAGAATCACGCACATCGTAGATGGCATGCGCAGCATGACTCGTTCCTCAGGAACTCCGATGACGCACGAGGTCGAGGCCCTACTTCGCGAATCGGTCGACATCCTTCAGGATGGCTTCAAGAAGCGCAACATCGTGGCCGATGTAGAGTGTAGCCCAGGGCTTGTTGTCCACGTTGACCGCTATGAACTCATCCAAGTCATCACCAACCTCATGCGGAATTCGATGCTAGCCATCGAAGAAGACCGCGGGCGTTCGGGGGGGCGCGTGACCTTGCGCGCGGAGAGCCTCGATGGACAAGCGCTTCTCTACGTTGAGGATGACGGGCCAGGGATCGCCGAAGAACATAAGGCATTTCTCTTTGAATCGAATTTCACGACGCGAGGTTCCAGCGATGGCACCGGGCTCGGACTCGCGATCGCCAGGCGTCTCGTGCGTGCCGTCGAAGGCGATCTAATGCTTCACAGCAGCGAACTCGGCAAGGGCGCAACCTTTCAAATCTCGTTGCCCCGCCCTGGCTGCTTGCTCCCAGAACACGGCACTGCAGGAGCGGATCATGTCGCAGCATAGAGCGGAGCCCCTCGAAGCGATTCGAGACCTTGCCGACCCCAAGGCGCGTGACAGCGCAGCGACGGGGAAGCAAGCTAAACACACCATACTTGTCGTTGATGACGAACAGGGATTGCTGGATTCCTACGTACATTACCTATCGAACACGAAGACCGGTTCGAAGCGCCCTGCACTGCGCAGCAGTCGTCGCAAAGCCGCCGCTTCACCGAATACTTCGACAGCTCCAGGGACCGATTACCATGTCCTCACCGCAACAACTGGTGAGCAAGCCGTCGAACTCGTTCGCGACATCTACCAACAAGGCTCGCGAATTGACGTGGGATTCTTCGACATGAAGATGCCAGGCGGTATCGATGGCCTTGAGACGATCCGTCAACTTCTTGAAATTGATCCAGATCTTTACTGCGTGATCGTCACGGCCTACCAAGACAAACCCCTAGAGGAGCTTGCCAAGGTCTTTGGTGACGATCGCAAAGATCAGTGGGACTACATCAGCAAACCCTTCACGGGCAATGAGATCATTCAGAAAGCTTCAAACCTGATTGCCGCGGCGGAGCGAAGACGCGACTACACCCGTCTTGAGCAAGGCCTACTCTCTTCGATCGACCAGTTCGAAAGTGATGCGGAGGTCCGCGCGCGAGAGCTTGCTGGTGCCAACCGCCAGTTGCACGCCAAGCAAACGGCGCTGCAAGGCGCTCTCGACAAGCTCGTCGAAACGAACATGCGTCTGCAGCAGGAAATCAAAGAGAAGAGCCGTATTGCCCGAGAACTGCAAGTTGCGCAAAAGCTGGAAGCGGTTGGTCAGTTGGCCGCTGGCATCGCTCACGAGATCAATACCCCGACCCAATACATCGGCAACAACATTCACTTCCTTGTCGAAGCGTTCGGCGATCTTCAAGCAGTGGTCTCAAAATTCAAAGAGGCCTACGAGGCGCGGTCTGATGTCGAGAGTTGTCATCGACTTCTGCTCGCGGCAGAGAAGGAAGCAGACGAAGTTGACATCAGCTTCCTCTACGAAGAAATCCCAGATGCCTTTAGCGCTATCAGCCAAGGCATCACCACAATCTCTACGATCGTTGGCGCCATGCGAAACTTCGCGCACCCCGACAGTGATCTCAAAGAGCTTGGCGATATCAACAGAGCAATTGAGAGCACACTTGCAGTTGCGCATTCCGAGTATCGATACTTGGCCACGATCGAGACGTCTCTCGATGAGATCCCTCTCATCCCTTGTCTCTTGGGTGGACTCAACCAAGTCTTTCTCAACATCATCGTCAACGCGGCTCACGCCATTGCTGACGCCGGGAGAAGCGTCGACACCGGCTGGATTCGAATTCGCACACACGCTGACCTCGACTCGGGAATGCTGGTGATTACGTTTGAGGACAATGGCTGCGGAATGGACTTGGACACCCAAGAGCGCATCTTCGATCCGTTCTTCACGACCAAGGAAGTGGGCCGAGGCACGGGGCAAGGTCTCGCGATCGCCCGCGACATTGTCGTCGACAAACACGGCGGTCAACTCGTCACTGACTCCATCGTCGGCCACGGAACCACGTTTACAATCTTGCTGCCCTTATAACCTTGCGGGCCCTTAGAGCAGGGAATCCGCTATGAAATACGAATAATACTTAGTAGCACTTTTTTTGTCTCGCCCTTGAGTGGCGACAGAGTGAAGACGAACTCCACGGTTTCTTCCTCGCCACCTTTAAAGGTGAGGGACCGGCGAATCGTATTGCGCTCTTCTAGAACTTGCTTGAGATCGCTTGGCAGTTCGGGATTGATCCGCAAGAAGCGTGGATCCATGACCGACATGCCCGTTCGAGATTCTTCATCTTCGCGATGGAAAAAGTAGGCGAACGCGCCGTTGGCAACATCCACATCGCCCTTTGCATCGAGGACCGCCATGCCATGGGTACAGTGCTCAAAGGCCAGTTTAGCCAACCGATCACCCGCGCGCTGATTGCTGGTTTTGCTAGCAACCTTCTTGCCGCGCCGACGGCCAAAGCCGAGCATGTCCATAAGCGTCTTAAGCTCGAAGATGAAGGCCTCCATCGAAGCCTGACGATTCTTTGGATCCTTCTCAAGCGCCTTGAGAATCAGTGCTTCGAGACGCTCATCCACAGGCTTGCCTAACGCTTCGGCCAGCGGCGCTGGTGCTTTGCCCAAGTGCTGCGCCATGAGCTCGCGCAATTCGCCCACGAACGGAGTCGTTCCGGTGACAACCTGATAGGCCAAAACACCGAGGCTGTAGATATCGCAAGCCTCCTGCAAGGCCTTGCCGCAGATCACCTCAGGTGCCATGTACGCTGGCGTGCCCTCGATATGCTCTTCCTCGCTGGCGCCCGATTGTGCGCGTGCCAAACCAAAGTCAAGCAAGCAGATGTTCCAGCGATTGAGCTCACTGCGACCAGCCCTGCGCAAGAGAATGTTGTCGGGCTTGATGTCGCCGTGCACGATGCCCGCTTTGTGGATGTAGTGCAGCGCGTCGGCGATTTGCAGAATCACCTCGCACGCCATGCGCAGAGGGAGGCTCTCGTTGTTTCGCAAGCGGTGCGAGAGCATGTCGCCTTCGACCAACTCCATCACCATGAAGACGCCGATTTTGGGGTCTTCGCCAAAGTCGACAATGGAAACAATGTTGCGATGAGACAGACTGCTCGCAAGCCTTGCCTCTTGATAAAACTTTGCTCGGAAGCTTTCGTCGGACCGAAACGTGTCGTGCATCTGCTTGAGCGCAAATGTCTTGCCGAGGTGAAGGTGCGTGACTCGGTGGACCCGCCCCATGCCCCCATCGGCAATCGAGTCGACAATTTGGTACCGGTCGCCAACCGTTTGCCCCTTGTTGATCGGTGCTTTGCTCGGCGTGCCATCGAGAGTCCCAGCACGTAGCGACTGGGAAATCTCGGGGACTCCCGCGGCAGGATCAGACGGCGTCCCAACAGCGGGCAGCACAGACGTTTGCAGATCTTCGGAGGAGAGAGGCCACTCGGGCGATAGGCCGTCGCCAACCACTTCGCGGACCCGCGCAGCCGTCGCAACCATGGTGCTCTCCTCGGGCGTCTCTTCCGCCGTAGCTCCCGGATCCGTGAGTGGTTCGAGCTCTGTCAGCGTGAAGATCAAGCTCCGGCTCGGATCTTTTGAGCCTGAATCGTGTCCCATTGCGCGAATTGTAGCCCAATCAGGCTCGCAGCACTACCGACCGCGGATGCGGCTCGACCGAATCAAGGATCGATCGACGATAGGACGTTCGCGCTGATCGGGCCGATCGCCGAATTCGGCAGGCAATCGCAAGTGCACATCCCGTGAACTGCCGCCCTCGACCCACACGGTTTGCTCCAACACCAGAGCCGAACCGCGGCGCACTCGCAGTGTGTAGGTCCCCTGGGCCAAATCGTCGATGGTATAGATCCCCTGGCGATCGCTATAGCCTGCCCGCGAGCCTGTGCCTTCACCAGAAATGGCGACCACAGTGATTTCGCTGAGCTCCCATCCATGTTCGTTGCGAACAACACCGCGAATCACGCCGGACGCATATGCCGGCCGCGTTTGCGTACTCTTGGTTGGAGCAGGGCTTGATGCGGTCACAACACATCCGGTCGTGGCCGTGCTCGCTAGGACTATGATGGAGAGAAGACGCATGGGAACCTCGTTGCTCCCTTGAATCTATCGGTTGGCTCGCGAACTTCTTGAGGTGCAATCCATCGCCCTGAGTATGGAATCGATCCCCGGAGGGCTTGGCTACCTTGGAATGCGCAAGGTGCAACCATCAAACTCGGTGATGTAGGCGGCCCCAAAGGCCAGTGACGGAGTTTTGAAGCCCGGAGCAACCGTTCCGATTCGCTCGACACTTGTGGTCGCGCACTCGGCCGTGAGGTTGTAGCCCTCGGGTGCCGTGAGAGTGCCCTCAAGGGTATTGCCCTCTGCGTCGCGAACAAGCCCCCAAAACTCGGTCTTTCCCGCGGCCCGAGCGGTTGCGCCTGGCCCTTTGACCTTTGCATCAATCAGCCGTCCGAGTTGCGTTTGCACAAAGCCACTCGTCAACAGCGGAGCAACGTGTCGCATGACTTTCATCTGTCGAACGGCAGCCTTGTTCGCGGATGTATATACCCGAATTGTTCCGATCCCCGTGGATCGAAATGCCGTAGACACATCGCCCCAGGGAATCGTCATGCAGGAGCGGGTCTTGTCATGAAAGTTGATTGTCTTGGTGTGATACGCCAGAGGCACGGGACGAATCACCCCGTCTTCTCGAATCGCACCACCGCTTCCAACATGAGCGAGCATGGTTTTGGTTGTGCCCTTGCTGAGCTGCCCGCCGGAAAAGGCAAGTTCCAGAGCTACTGCATCGGGCATGGCTTGCGCCAGTGATGCAGCCAAGCAATCGGAAGGCACAACATCGAAACCGACGCCAGGCAACAGAACACTACCGGCAGCTCGGGCCTTATCCCCTTGCTCGTAAAGAGCCTCATACACACTGATCTCACCGGTGATATCGAGGTAGTGGATCCCCTTGGCAATGCACGCATCGGCAACGATGGCACTGGTGTGCACAAACGGTCCTGCCGCCAATAATACCGCCGAGATTCCCTCGAGATTTTGCGGCATTGCCTCGATGGGAAAGACTCGGCACTCCAAGTCGAATTCGGCAGCCAGCGCCTCGATGGCTTCGCGGTTGCGCCCCGCCAAAACGGGTTTCAGACCGCGCCGCTTTGCGACTTCGATGATGAGTTTGCCGGTGTAGCCATTGGCTCCGTAGAGCATCCAAGTCGTCATGTTGCCGAGTGTAGCGCCTCTAGATGCTGTCCGCGCTGCTTTGCGCCGCCGCTTGAATGGTCAGCGTGATATCGCCACAGCTGTCGTTCGATGCAGCGCTTATCAAGAACGCCTCATTGGGCAGCGTGGCAATCTGGACGGAACCATTGCTGTTGGCAGGAATCACGGTGCAGCTAAGCTGTGTCCCGTCGCAATCCTCGGCGAAGATCGACAGAAGAATGTCGGTTTCGGCGGCGATTTCTATGGTCGCAATGGCGGGCACCGAAGGGGCGAGAAGCCGAGTCCGCCCTTCTGCTACTGGGCCCGAGCCACACGCAGGAATAAGCGGCTCCGCATGACTAAGGAGATTGTCTCCAATGCTCGTGGTGCCGCCGATGCCGATTGAAATCGTAGTACTCACGCAATTGGGCCCCGGATCGCCTTCGCACTGAAGGCTGCCACCGTCTCCGACACCAGCAAGACCGGCATCGAAGATTGGTGCGTTGGGGTCGGCATCCGCCTCGGAATGCTCAAAGCCAATGCGGCCGCACGCTCCCGCACTCAAAGCGAGAGCGAGAGCGAGAGCGAGGCAACTTGCCACCACCGACATTCCATTAGAATACCAGATGGGGATTTTCCGAGATGGCGTTGCCACGCGTTGTTGCCACTGGGCGTTGCCACGCGTTGTTGCCACTGGGCGTTGCCACGCGTTGTTGCCACTGGGCGTTGCCACTAGGGGTCGGCGACAAACATGCCAACCACACGTTGCATACAAATCCCTACCAACGTTGCGTGCAACTCCTCGGGCACGCCTTGCAGACACGCAACAATGCGCGCGAGCGAGGCCTTTTCCGCCTTGATGACAGACTGCAACATCAGCGAATCGCGCAGGTGTCCTTCGACAAGCAGTTGCAGCTCGGCAGTGGGTTCAAGAATACTTGCCTTGCTCACGAGGCCACGCCCGAGTTTGTCTTAACAGCGGCAGCCGTCTTCTCTGCACTAAGAAGAACTCCATTGGTAGGCCCGGTGATCGCGCCAGAGAGTTTATCTTTAACGTGCTGCATCAGCATGCCCTTGAGCTCGTCTGCCACCTTCGGCTGCTCCAAGAGGGTCGCCATGGCTTTTTCTCGACCATGGCCGAGTTTTTCGCCGCGATAGCTGTACCAAGCACCGCTCTTCTCGACGAGTCCAAGGCCCTCGGCGGTATCGACAAGCTCCGCCATGCGGTTGACTCCAGTGCCGTACATGATCTCGAAGTTGGCCTCGCGAAACGGTGGTGCCATCTTGTTCTTCACAACTTTGACACGCGTGCACGAGCCAATGATTTCGTCACCGCGCTTGATGGGTTTTTTGCGTCGAATATCGAGTCGCACAGAACTGTAGAACTTGAGCGCATTGCCACCGGTTGTGGTCTCGGGATTGCCAAAGACGACACCGACTTTGAGCCGCAACTGATTGATGAAAACAACCGTGGTCTTGGTGCGTGACGCAGCAGCGGTGAGCTTGCGAAGGGCTTGGCTCATGAGGCGGGCTTGCAGCGCCATGTGATGGTCGCCCATCTCTCCTTCGATTTCGGCTCTTGGGGTTAGCGCCGCCACGGAGTCAACGACGATCAAATCCACAGCTCCCGTGCGAACCAAGGTATCGGTGATTTCGAGCGCCTCTTCGCCGCAGTCGGGTTGTGATACCAGGAGTTCATCGAGCTTAATGCCGAGGTTTTGGGCGTAGCTTGTATCCAGAGCGTGCTCCGCATCGACAAAGGCGCAAACGCCACCCTTGGCCTGCGCTTCGGCAATCGCGTGCAGCGTTAACGTTGTTTTTCCGGAGGACTCCGGACCGTAGATTTCGACGATCCGCCCGCGAGGCAGTCCTCCGACTCCGAGTGCCATATCGAGAGCTAGGGAGCCGGTCGGGATCACGTCCACATCTTGAACATCGTCCTTGCCGAGTCGCATGATGGAACCGGTTCCGAATTGCTTTCGAATGACGCGAAGCGCTTCGTCAATCGCTTTGCCTTTTTTTGATGAGACTTCACTCGCTTGTGCAGAGTGGGTGTTCGAGTTAACGGCAGGTTTCGTTTCTTTGGGCATCTTCTTCTCCATCTTTGGGGGTTAGGGTTTGCCCCAGCCATCGCAGAAACCGTTCCAAAGCCAACGTCCCGAGACTCTTGGGCACAGGATGTCCGTCCGGCCGAAACGCGGACGCCGGGGCCACTGTCCGACCGGACGCCTTCGCGTTAGGCTTCTCTCCATGAAGACACGCGCAGCACTCGCCACCAAAGCCGGAAGCCCACTGACCGTCACCGAAGTTGAACTCGGCGGCCCAAAATTTGGCGAAGTTCTCGTCGAGATCAAAGCCACGGGCGTATGCCATACCGATGCATTCACGCTCTCCGGAGATGACCCGGAAGGCATCTTCCCAGCCATTCTCGGCCACGAAGGCGCAGGCGTTGTTGTCGACGTTGGCCCCGGCGTTACCAGCCTCAAAAAAGGCGACCACGTCATTCCTCTGTACACACCCGAGTGTCGCCAGTGCAGCTACTGCACATCGGGCAAGACAAACCTCTGCCAAGCCATTCGCGCAACCCAAGGCCAAGGCCTCATGCCCGATGGCTCGAGTCGCTTCTCCATCGACGGCGAACCCATCTTCCATTACATGGGCACCAGCACCTTTGCCAACCACACCGTGGTTCCCGAGATTGCCCTCGCCAAAGTGCGCGAGGACGCTCCCTTCGACAAGATTTGCTACATCGGCTGCGGTGTCACAACCGGCATTGGTGCGGTCTTCAACACCGCCAAGGTTCGCCCCGGAGATAACGTCGTTGTCTTTGGCCTCGGCGGCATCGGACTCAATGTTGTGCAGGGTGCCCGCATCGCCGGCGCAAATATGATCGTCGGCGTGGACATCAACCCAGGCAAAAAGGCGATGGCCGAAGACTTTGGCATGACGCACTTTGTGAATCCCAAAGAGGTCGAGGGCGACCTGGTTCCCTACATCGTCGATCTCACCGGTGGCGGCGCCGACTACAGCTTCGAGTGCATTGGCAACACAACGCTCATGCGCCAAGCGCTCGAGTGCTGCCACAAAGGTTGGGGCGAATCCATCATCATCGGCGTTGCAGGTGCCGGCCAAGAAATTGCCACGCGCCCCTTCCAACTCGTCACCGGCCGGGTTTGGAAAGGCAGTGCCTTTGGCGGCGTCAAAGGACGCACCGGGGTTCCCGAAATCGTCGATTGGTACATGGACGGCAAGATCAAAATCGATCCGATGATCACCCACACCATGCCTCTCGAAGAAATCAACAAGGCCTTTGACCTGATGCACGAGGGCAAGAGCATTCGAAGCGTCGTGACGTTCTAATGATCAGCCTCATCAAGACATCGGAGTTTCTCTGTTTTGGCGGGCGACAGCTGCGCTACGAGCACCTTTCAACGGCGACCCGAACCAACATGCCGGTGTCGGTGTTTCTGCCACCGGGCGCCAACGAGAAGACGCCGGTCCTCTGGTATCTGAGCGGCCTCACCTGCAATGACCAAAATGTTGTCACCAAGGGCGGCTTTCAGCGCGTGGCCGCAGAGTTAGGGCTCATCGTGGTTTGTCCCGATACCTCGCCACGTGGTGCGGGGATTGCTGGCGAAGACGAGGACTGGGATTTTGGCAGTGGCGCTGGTTTCTATCTCGACGCGACCCGCGAGCCTTGGTCCAAGAACTACCTGATGGAGACCTACATTACCAAGGAGTTGCCAACGCTTCTCCTGCCCGAAATCGGCTCGACATCGGCGCCTCAGGGGATTTTTGGCCACTCGATGGGAGGCCACGGAGCCCTCACACTGGCCCTCAAATACCCAGAACGATACAAATCGGTATCGGCCTTCTCGCCAATTTGCGCTCCATCGCAGGTTCCGTGGGGCCGCAAGGCCTTTGGCGGCTACCTCGCAACCGAGGCCGAGTGGGCCGCCCACGATGCCACCGAGCTTGTGAACTCTGGCAAGCGCTGCCCCGACATCCTTATCGATCAGGGCCTGGCAGACAGCTTTCTGGCAGAACAACTGAGCCCAGAGGCCTTTGAGGCCTGCTGCAAAGCCGAAGGGCAGCCGGTGGAGTTGCGCATGCAGGCTGGCTACGACCACAGCTACTTCTTCATCCAGACCTTCATGGAAGATCACCTGCGGCACCACGCGAAACTCCTTGCAGGCCTGTAACCCAGCGCATTGTCTTCACATACGGGGCCCGGTATCCTTTGGTCGCGAACGCTGACAGGGGGTCAGCTCGCCCTCTGGGGATTCTTATTTATGAAGCACTCTCGTGTCTTAGGCGCGACCTCTGTCGCATTGATCGCTACCACTTCGCTCTTCTTTGCTTGCGGCAGCGGCGATGACGACAACGCCGACGCCGGCCCCGGTGGTTCAGGCTTTATTACCATCGACGATGTGACTCCCGATCACGGTCCCCTTGGCGGTGGCAACACGATCGTCGTGAGTGGGTCGGGCTTCTTGCTTGCGGGAGCCGCCGAGAACAACGCTCTCATTGATGGCGCTCTCGCAAATCGCGTGAGTGTGCTCAACGACAACACGATCGAAGTCGTGGTGCCTCCCGGGACCGACTCTGGAAGTGTGAGCCTCACACTTTTCAACGGCAATGGCAGCGCCTCACTTGGCGATGTCTACTCGTACAATCCACTCCCTGTCATCACCGAAGTCGATCCTCCCGACGGCGACTACCTTGGTGGCGAGACCGTAACCATTACGGGCAGCGGCTTCCTCAACCTGGAGCCTGGCACGAACTCGGTGTTTTTCGGAGACGCTGTGGCAACCGATGTCGCCGTCGCAAGCGACACAAGCATGACGGTAACGACCCCTCCGGGCCTACCGAGTTCGCTGGTCAATCCTCACGTCGAAAACGAAAACGGAGCTTCGGATGCAACGCAGGAGTACCGCTACACAACAGAAGGCTTGCTCACCTTTGGTCATAGCAACGGCGGTGGTTTAGCCAACGATCCCGACAACTCGAATCCAGGAGAGGTCTTCCACATTGACCCACTCACAGGGGTTGTCGAGTCTCTCGAAATAACGATTCCCGGCCGAGATGGCGCCGGCGCAAACGTCTGTGCTGGCACCGCTGTGCAGGACGACGCGATTTTCGTGAAGGGCACAGGCAATATCTTTGTGCGGCAAGACCTTCGCTCCGGTGTATCCGAACGCCTCGATCCCATTGCTGGATGCAATAAGATCCATGCGCTCACGAGTCACCAGGGCCAGCTCTTCGCGATCTGCCGAGACAACCCTGCGGGCGAGGACTTTGGACGCATCGATCCGGTCCAAGGCACCTTTACTCGCATCGGAAACTTCACCGCCGGTTCCCGCCTAAACCTCGCTTCCGACGGCACGCGGATGTTCATGATGCAAGGTGCGAACATTTCTGAGTTCAGCCCTGCAACAGGCGCCATTGTCGGCCAAACCGTAGACACAGGGCTCTTTAGTATTCGCGGCCTGGCGTTCTCTCGAGGCGTTCTCTACGGTTTGAGCAGGGGCCTCTCTGGCGGCGGCAAGGGAGGAAGCACCATTAGCATTCTCTACTCGATTGACCCAGCAACCGGGCAATCAGAGCTCATTAGCAATGTCGGGCGCGACCTCCGTGGTCTCGCACCGGTTCGATAGCGTTTTCGCAGTACTGAATCCATGCCCCGTACACGGCCCAATCCTATGCAACGCAGCACTACACTCGCATTTCTCGCCCTTTTCGCCGCATGCGGCACTCTCGAAGTCGTCGATGAAGGCAATGGCAGCGGCAACCCCGCGGATGGTCCCACCGTCGCGACCATAACGCCCGACCGCGGCCCGGTCGCAGGGGGCAACGAAGTCACTCTCAGCGGCACAGGCTTTGTGGAAGGCAGCGCCGTCATCATTGGTGGCGTCGAAGCCGAAGCGCCGATCGTCGAAAGTGAAACGACGATTCGCGTGAAGGTTCCGGCGGGCGTTGATGTCGAGACCGCACTCGATGTCTTCGTCTTTGGGCCCGACGGGTTTGCCGAACTCCCCGACTCCTATACCTACAACCAACAACCGACGATCACGGGACTCTCGGCGTCGTTTGGTCCGCTCGCCGGTGGGGCCAGCCTGGACGTCTCAGGACAATTCCTGCAAACCAACAACCCGGGCACACCGACTGTGACGGTTGCAGGCATTGAAGCCACCAGTGTTGAAGTTATCGACGATACGACGATTCGCTTTCAGTCTCCTGCTGCGGGCCCGGACGTTGTCGCCCTGCCCCAAGACGTGGTTGTAACAACGGCAAACGGTGCTGTGACGCTAGAAGACGTCTACACCTATGTCCGTCCCGGCCTACTCATCGGAACCCGCAACCGCCTCTCCGAACTTGGCTTCGGAATTTTCTACTTTGATATCGACACCCAGCGCCTGGCCAAGCTTATCGATATCAACGTCATAGCTGCTCGCTTCTTTGTGGAAGGCAGCGGCAGTATCTTGCTGCGGCACAACAGGCGCGACCTCTCGCGCAATGTTTGGTCTCGGGTGGATACGCAAACCGGCACCTCTGAAATTCTCGGAGAAATGGTAGAAGCGGGCACTGATTCCGTTGTTTCCATACGAGCAACCACCAAGGTTGGCGGCAGTCTGGTAGCGATGACGAGCAGCACACTCGGCATCGTCGATCCTGCCAACCTGACCTTCAATCCAATCGTCGGCGGTGCATTTGGAGGCGCGCGTGGCTGCCTCGCCGCAAAGGGGCTCTCCGAGGTCTTCTTCCTGGAATCGATGGAATCCACGTTGACTTCCGTCGACATCAACAATGGCGCCGTGGCAAGTGGGCCCATCGTGACACCGACGATTCCGGTGCCAAATCCAACGAGCTTGCGATGTCATGGCGCCGCAGTTGTGGGGCCAAACCTCTTCGCACTCTTTATCGATCAAGCGACTTCGGGAAATCCCGGTTACCTATTCTCGATCAATCCAGCAACCGGCACTGCCACCGAAATCGCCACGCTTCCCGGCGGCGTCTCCGAGCTCGAACTAACACCTCCCGGTAGCTTTCAATAGCCTAGGAATATTCTCATGCAAGTAGCACTACGAACGTCGATGCAAAGACCACTCCTTCTCCTAGCCGCTCTCGGTTCCTTCGCGGCATGCGGTGGCAATGGCGATGACGATGGCGAGGTTGGAGACTTCGTCACGGTTACAGCCGTCACCCCTGCGCGCGGGCCCATCGCCGGCGGCAATCTGGTCACGGTAACAGGCTCGGGATTTACCCTGGGCGGAGCCGAACGCAATCAAGTCCTCGTCGGCGGCGCTTTGGCCGATGCGGTCTCGGTGCTCAGTGACACCACGATCGAAATCCTCGTGCCATCCGCAGCCGAAGCCGGCGACGTGGGTATTACGATCTTCAACGGCAATGGCACAGCGGCCCTTGGCAACGTGTACTCGTACAACCCGCAGCCAACGCTCACCGCACTGGCCCCGGACGTTGGCGACATACAAGGCGGAGACACCATCACGCTCACAGGCTCGGGCTTTGCGGATCTTGAGCCCGGCACCAACCGAGTGTTCTTTGGCGATGCTGAAGCGAGTGACATCACCGCGAACAGCGATACATCGCTAACGGTTGTTGCTCCTGCGGGCCAGGTTGGCAGAGCATCACAGCTGCGTGTCGAAAACGAAAACGGCGAGACGGGTCCACTTGAGTATCGCTACCAGAGCGATGGTCTTTTGGCCTTTGGATACGAGCAAAGGGGGGGCCCTGTCGCTTCGGCTACTGGACCGGTGACCGCGCGCCCGGGCGAGGTATTTCACATCGATCCAATTAGCCAGACGATGGAACCGACCGAAGCGCGCTTTCGAGGGCCAGACGACTCTGAGGTCACCGTGTGTCGCGGCGCTGCATTCGATGAGTCGGGAATCTACGCACGCCTTCGAGACGGTGTGCTCGGACGGCTAAACTTCGACGATGGCACCACCGATGTGCTCAGCCCCCTCGCCGGCTGCAACAACCGGCTGCACGCGCTTACCGTGCACCAGGGCGAACTCTTCGGCTTCTGCCGCGACAATGACGCAGGACAAGACTTTGGGCGCATTGATCCTGTGGCGAGGACATTCACGCCAATTGGTGCGTTAGACGAGTGCTGCCAAATCAACTTGGTCTCCGATGGCACGACCATGTACTTGCGAGTGAACAGCCAGTTCTCAAGCATCAATCCGCTCACGGGTGTTCGGGGCCCGATCCTCAATTTGACCGGCGCAGCCTCCAACATGCGAGGCATGGCCTTTGCTGGCGGACAACTCTACATCCTCTCGACCAGCCTCTCTGGCGGCCCGGGAAGTACAAGCACGTTTCTCTACACCCTCGACCCCAACACGGGCGCCTCAGACTTCGTCATGACCCTCGGCACCGGTTTGCGCGCGATTTCCTCAGCGAAATAGGAAGAACGAGATCACCATGCTCAATCGAAATCTTCAAGCACTCAGTATTCTTCTTATCGCAGCATCCTGCGGAACCGTCGAGCCCATCGACGCCGATACGGATGGTGGAAACCCTGCCGTTGCCCCCGTCATCGCCTCCGTAACACCAGCAAATGGCCCTCTGGAAGGCGGCAACGACATCACGCTCAGTGGTGAGAACTTTACCGTCGGGCTCACCGTCGTTATGAATGGTCGCGAGGTCGTCGATGCCTTAGTTCCCGATGGAAATACGATCACATTTCAAGCGCCAAGCGCCACAACTGCTGGTGAGCTTGCCGACATCCTGGTGTACGGGGACACGGGCTTTGGACGCATCGAAGCCGCCTATACCTACAATGCCGGTCCCACCATTGCGCTCGTGGCTCCCGCCTTCGGTCCTCTCAGCGGTGGCGCACCTATTGAGATTCGGGGTTCGGGATTCCTTGAGAACAACGCGGGCACACCAACCGTGCGCATTGGCGACCTAGAAGCCACCAACGTGCAGGTCGTCGATGACACGACACTCACCGCAACGTCGCCATCGGCGGCTCCCGATATCGTCGCCCTGCCTCAGGATGTTGTTGTAGAGAACGACAACGGAACGGCGGCAACCGATGACTCCTTTGTCTTTGTGCGCCCCGGACTGTTGCTCGCTACGCGGAAGAACGAATTTGGCACGCCCCTTGGCATCTCCTTCTTCGATATTCCAACCAAGAGGCTTGTCCAACTGGCTGCGTTGGACAGTGGTGTTGCTCGCATGGAATTTGTACCGGGCAACGGACTTATCATGCGCCTAAATCGCATCGGGGCCATCGGGGGCAACGGCCCGCGAATGTGGCGACGAGTTGATTTGCAGACCGGCGCCATTTCGGACCTGGGCCCTGTGAGAGTTGGCCAGAACGCACAAACGATGCGCCCGGTTGCATTTGTGGGAGGCCAACTGCGAGGACTCAATTCAAGTCGGCAATTTGGTTCCATCGATCTCAATGCAATGAGCTTCAACGGCGTTGGCCCAACCGCTGGCAATCCATTTCGTGGGTGCCTCGCTGCCAATGGTGCAAACTCGGTCTTTCACCTTGATGGCGCAAACGAGGAGCTATCGACATTCATCGCAAGCACAGGCATTGTCACCGCTGGTCCCCCGATTTCGGGCCTTCCGGCTGGTGGGGATTTGCGGTGTCACGGTGCCACCAATGCCGCGGGAACACTCTTCGCCGTGTTCATCGATCGGAGTTTCTCTGAGCAGCCTGCAAGCCTCTACAGAATCAATACGGCAACTGGCGTGGCCACGCTCGAAGCGGATCTAGGCAACGGCTACGGAGCCCTCACCGCAACCCCTACGGGATTCTAGCGGCGCTCCAGCTGTGCGGCGCGGACTCCCGCGCCCGCAGCAACCGCATATTCGGGAGCAATGCCCAAGACGATGGGCACGCCAAACGCTGCTTCGAGTTGCGTGCGAATGAGTGGGATGTATGAAGTACCGCCGCTCATATAGATGGCACTGAGCTGGGACTTTGAAACTCCTGCAACCGTTAGGGCTTGCATGCAGGTGTGTATCGAGCGCGCGATAACCTCGTTCCAAAGCGGTTCGACTTTGGCGCGGGTGAGCTGCATGCGCATGTCACATGCTCCCTGGGAGTTGCGCAGAACGCCGGGAACAACCATGCGCGTGGTTTCGTGAACGCTCAGTTCGCGCTTCGCTTGCTCACAAGCATTTAGCAGCGTCTGCCACTCAACACTACGCTTGCGCAAATCAACACCTTGGGAGCGAAACGCAGAGTCGGCCGCGGTGTTTGCAATGGCAATATCGAAGTCATCGCCACCGAGCCAGCTATCGCCCGTGGTGGCAAGCACCCGCATGTCGCCAGCGGTTGCTTCGACGAGCGAGAAGTCGAAGGTGCCACCGCCAAAGTCGTACACGCCCACGATGCCCTCAAAGCCCTTCTGTCCCTGATTTGCGATGGCAGCGGCACAAGGCTCTTCGATGATCTCAACGACTTCGAGATGCGCCAGTTTCGCCGCCAAGCGCATCGCTTCTCGCTGGGCATCGTCAAAACACACAGGCACGGTGATGACGGCCTTTTTGATCTCTTGGCCCATGACGTGTGACGCAGTTTCGCGCGCCGCCGCATAGAGATACGAACAAATCTGAGGCATGGCGTAGAGCTCGCCCCAAAAGTCGACAAGAACACTGCCATCGGGCCCTGCTTGGTGAGCGATGCCGGCTCCAGCGACAAAGCCCGCAATGCTCGCATCATCCAACTGTCGCCCGATAAGCCGCTTGCCCGAGCCAATGGCATAGCGAGGATCGCGCAACAGTCTGCGGCGCGCTGCATTGCCAACGAGTGACTTGCCTTTTTCCGGAAACGCCACGACGGAGGGAATGGAATAGCTTCCGTCAATCCACGGAACCATTTGCACGCGATTGCCGATCGTAAAGGCAACCGAGGTGTTGGTTGTTCCAAGATCGATGCCGATGATTGGGTCTTTGCTCCGCACCACCACGCTGCCCTGGGCGAACGTTGCCTCCTCGGGGTCGGCGGGGGCGAATCGCGGCGCTTGCTCTCGCAAGTGTAAGAGCAAGGCGGTGATACCAGCTTCATCGCTGCTACCATCTTCCGCAAAGCGAATACCGATTCCGGAATCGCATCCGAGGCGAAGTGCTTCATCACGGCCGCAACACGAGACCACTTTGCCCGTTGCTGAAACCCATCCATTCGGCGCCGCAATCACAATGTCGACGACTTCGCCAATCTCTGCCTCGCGTTCGCACAACAAGAACATGCCGCCGCTGCTGATGTCTTGAGAAACTGCCAATTCGGGGTCGGGCCAGGTAGCGCACTTTGTTTGCACGGTTAGACGGACGCTATAGCGAAGGCCGCGGCGGGCGCCCTTGTCGCTTGTGCGCTTCATCGGCATCGTCGTGCGCCGGTCACTAAGAGTTTTTACATATTGGGAGAGTGCGGCAAAGACGGTTTCCAGAAGCTGCTTAAACACGCCAAGGTCTTGGCCGTGATAGCGGTCCGGGTGCAGTTCTTTGCTAAGAACGTAATACGCCCGTTTGATGTCTTGGCGCTTTGCATCTCGAGGCAATGCCAAGAGCGAGGCGAGTTGTCCGCTCTCAACCGCGCGCGCGACAAGAAGGATGCGCTCGCGAAGCTCAACTTCGAGGTCGCTGTCTGCCGCAAGAAGCTCCTTCTCCTTGGTGCTGAGCTTGCCAAGTGATCCACCGAGCCCCTCGGGAACCTCTTCAAGAATGATGACACCATGCTCGAGAAGTCCACGAAGCTCCGCGCTCAACTGTGGGTTTGGGTACTCCTCTTCGAGCTTGGCCACGGTTTTGCCCCACAGCCCCAGGCCATTCCACAACTGGAGCTGTTCCATGCTCAAGCCGCCGAGCTTGGCAGCGCTCGGGTCGGCAATTTGTTTGACCAAGAGCAGAGTCTTGGACACGTCGTGTTCATTGGCCACAGCTCGAAGAAGTATAGGCGAGCTGTGCCCCTTCTTGAAAGAGGTGAGTCGCTGTCAAGCAAAACCTGCACCGACAGTGGGTATACTTTGCCGACGTGCGAAAGCCCGACTTCAAAAAGGTCCGACAACTCAACCGGTTCCGCGGCCCGATGTGGAAGGGGGCCCTGGTACTCCTGGTGAGTACCTGTGCCTTGGTCTCCCTGGAACTCGGTGTCGAGTTTTCCGAACGCCCTGGAACCGTTGACGCAAGCTGGATGCTTCGGTTCTATGACACGATTGGCCTCTTCGTGCTTGGCGGCCTCGATCTCGGCGAGCCTGTTGGAGGCACCGTCTTTGGGCGAATGCTCATGTGGTTCGCCTACTTCGGAGCACCTGCCATCACCGGCCTTGCCGTCGTAGAAACGCTTCTCAAGACGATTGCTCCAGGAGACTGGCACTTCCGCAAAATTCGCAACCACACCATTATCGTTGGCTCGGGCAACATCGGGGAGATCTATTTAAACCGCCTCAGAACGCTGCACCCTGGAGCCTCGATCATTGTCGTGGAACCAGAACGAGATCTAGCAGATGGAAGCGCTGTACTCAGTGAAGGCGGCCCGATCTATGTTCACGGAGATCTTCAGTCGGACATTTTCTTAGACAGGCTACAATTGGGAAAAGCCCGAAGAATCGTTGTCGCAACTGACGACGACTTTTTCAACCTAGACATCGCGACTCGCGTATTGGCGAGAGTTCCAACGCTTGGCGAGAACATCATCGTCCACGTGGCCGACCTATCCCTTTTGCGGGCCGTTGACGCAACCCGTGTGGCGCGCGAGTGCACCACGTTCAACACCTTTCATGTCGCAGCCACTCATTTGGTGCGCACCGAACTTCTTGAGTGGTTTCAACACACGGTGGAGGACGACATCGTGGTTCTTGGCGGCTTCGGTCGCTTTGGGCAAACCGTATTGGACGAGCTACAAGTGCATGCGGGCGAGCGTTTCAACAAGGTCGTCATCATTGATCCAAACATTGTTGCGCTGGCCGCAGTCTTCGATGAACAAGTAGGATTCAGACGAGACCACTACGAACACTTCTTAATATCGTCAGACCTGGCTAGCCCCGAAACGTGGAAAGAGATCGAGAAGCGATTCGATTTGCAGAACCACACCCCCGCCTTTGTTTTGGGCTCAAGCAATGATGCAACCAATATTCGCAGCGCACTCTCCGTGCAAAAGATGTACAAGGAGACGAGAGCGTTTGCCCGAGTTTCCGAGCACTCAAGCTTCGCCGAAGATCTGGCAAAGGACACAGGCGTTCGCATCATTAGCCTCGCCGCCCTCCTTGGCGAGAGCATGCCCAGCAAGTGGTTCGGGCGCTAACGCCGTTTGCGATAGCCCAAGACAAGAGGCGTGTACGCCCGCGAGGACTTGTGAGATGATGAGCGCCCGCGAAGGTCGCTAGACCTCAAGCTAGGTAGTCCCCCCATGCGTCGTCCAATATTTCTCCTTGCGAGTTGCCTGCTCGTCTCTGCGTGCAGTTTGCTGTTTGGCACAGGTGCGGAGCAGGACGCGCTTGATGCGGGAACGACTCCTGATGCCAGTACTGAGCCCGATGCCAGCGCTGAGCCCGACGGCGGCGGTTTCACGCTGGGCGCTCTAACCAATGTGACGACCGGCCTCACCGATAGTACAGCCCCAAAAGTCGCCTGGGACGGCGCCAACTATCGCGTCGTTTGGAACGAGGCTTTGGGCGTTGGCGACAGCATCCTGGGAGCAACGATGGACGACGCTGTGATGCCCGTCGTACTTGCAAGCACAACAGATTCAGGTCCGAATGTCTCGGCGATTTGGACGGGAGACGCGCTCGCAGTGAGTTGGCTGGAAGGCTCTGCGAGCCAGCGCGAGACGAAGTTTGGGCTCTTTAACTCCGCCAATATTCTTGAGGGCAGCGTGACGGATCCCTCGAACGGAGTTATCGGCCAGCTCTCTCGCGTGTCCATCGCAACCAACGGCCAGCGAATCGGAGTTGCCTGGGCACGACTTGTCGCAACACTCGAGATCTATCTGGGTATCGTCGATGCCAGCGGAGCCGTCGTGACGTCCAGCATTGTCATTGCAGACGGCGGGAACACCCCTGCATTGGCGGCCAACGAATCGGGCTTTGGACTTGTCTGGCAGGGCCTGGACGCCGGGGAGGCCACGGTCTTCTACATGCGTCTCTCGGAAAACGGACAACCCGTCAGTGGCTCTCTCCCTGTCAGCCAGGGGCTCGCGATACGTCCAAGAATTGTCGCCGCAGGCAGCGACTATGGCGTCGCGTGGCATGAAGTTCTCGAGACAGCTGGTGGCGAAAACATCTTCTTCGCTCGAGTCGCCGATGCGAGTGTGGTCGGAACTCCTGTTCAAGTTTCTGATGGTGACTTCCCGGCGACGGAAGCCGATATTGTCTGGAATGGAGCTGGCTACGGCATCGCCTGGAAAGAGCTTAGAAACGGCCGTCAGGAGATCATGTTCCGCGAGTTCGATCCAATGGGTGCGCCGCTGGGCGCCGAAGCCACTCTGCTTTCAGAGGGAGCAGGAAATTCCTCCGCAGTTTCTCTGGCGTACAGTGGTTCCAGCTACGCGGTGTCGTGGCAAAAAGATGCCGGCAGTCGCCTAATACAATTTCGAACAGTCTCGCCATAGCTCGCCCGCCCAGCGCCTAGTTCGTGCGCAACCATCGTGAGCCTGGGCTATGGTCCGGTCATGAGCGCTCGACGAACGTTGCGAATCTTGAGTTTTGCTGAGGGCACCTCGTACCTCCTCCTCATGCTTGTCGCGATGCCCTTGAAGTATGTTTGGGGTGAACCGCTCGCCGTTCGAATCGCCGGCAGCTTGCATGGACTCGGAACCGTCGCGCTCGGTATCACCGCCGCAGCGGTATTCTTTGAAGGCGTATTGCCTCGACGCACGATTGCACTGGTCTTGGTGTTATCCCTAGTGCCCTTTGGCTTCTTGCTAGCCGACCGAATGCTGCGGCAAGCCGAAGAGCAGCGTGCCGCCTGAGCTGACAACCGGCTTTATCGGCAAACGATCGATCACGCCTTCGTGATCATTCGAACGTAGGCCTTCCTCGCCGCAGCGCAGACTTGCTCAATCCCCTCAAGCTCTGCGTCCGTCATGGTGCCGTCCATCCTGTGCCCGTAAAAGACGTTGACGATGCGATTGCCGATGCAGATCGCACGCACCACAGCAAACTGCGGGTTCTTGCAGCAAAGGACTTTGAACAAGTACTTGTGCAGCGTTGCCGGAAAGGGAGCACCGCTAAAGGTTCTCTCATCGCTCTGGATCGCCGCTTCAAACATCGAGGGTTTGTCGAGGGGCACGAGCAAGGTTTCAATTCGGGCGCGGTCGACGTCTTGGCCGTGCGCTTTCCAACCAAAGGCCATGTTGTCGCGAACGATGCAAAGTGCGGCAACGTCAAATACGCCACTTGCGTAGGCCATGAGCGCTTTTGCGATTTCGTTGCGGCCGCTCGCCTCCTCCATCGCCCCCAAGGTGTCGGCGACCGAGATGGCATGGTACTCCTCGTGACACGGAGCGGGCGCGACGACAGTATTCGCCTGCTCCTCGGCAAAGCTATCAGCCACAGGTGCTGGCCCCGCATCCTCTTCGTCGTTGTCGAGTTCGAATAGCAGGTCAGCCGCTTCAAGCTCGATCTCATCAAAGGAATCGTCGTCGCGCCCCCCCCTCTCATCCGTGGACACCGGACTTGGACTCGCAGCCGCTGCCGGCTCACACGTTCGGATCGGTGGTGCTTGGTTTGGTGCCTTAATCGGTCGCTCCGAAATTTTTGGCAATCCCGGCAAGGGCCTTGCGGGCAGCGCCGCGAGCGCTTGCGCTGGGTCAACCGGGCTATCGCTGATTTGGGCGAAACGCGGCGCGCAGGCAATGCCGTAGTAGCGTTCCAGATACTTGTGGATGCGAGCTTCCGGTGCCACTCGAGGCACGACTCGATAGCCGGTGATCCGAAGAAGCTCATCGAGCGATTCCATGTCGTGTGGATCATCGATCGCCGCAATCACTTGGCGTTCTTGAATGAGAAGAGGAATGCAGCGGTAGTGGGCCGCCACATCCGATTTGAGAATACGCACAGCACGCTTCTTGGCCTTCTCGAGAGCCGCTCGAGTCGCAATCGGCGTGCTGAGTTCAACGCCCAGAAACATCGTGAGCGTGTCTAAGTCGATGAACCCCAGTTCCACCATAACCGTGCCCAGGCGGCCACCAATGGCCTTCTGTTGAAGAATCGATTGATCGAGTTGTTCTGTCGTCAACCGCCCGTCACGTACAAGCATTTCGCCGAGCTTCATCGGCGCCAACGGTACCACTCCCCTCGCGAAAAAAGTGCAAGCGAAGGCAGCGACTCGCGTCGCGAACTACAGCCAGTACCAGGCTAGCTCGCCAGCAGAAAATTGCCGCAGACGTTCCATCACGCTTGGTGCATGGAGTTCACTGCGAAGGATTCGGCGCGCGCGGTCTGGAACAATATCCTGTGCCACCATTGCGTCGAAGTCCTTTCGAAGCTGCTCATCCTGCACCACAACTACGGCCTCCCCATTGTGCACAAAACTCTGCGCATCCAGGTTTGCCGAACCGATCACCATGGGGCCGTGGGTGCCAAAGCTCGCCACCTTTTGATGCAGCATTTGCTCTCCAATATCTGGTCTCGGCTTGCGCTCGTACAAGACGAACTTATCGGTCTTCATTAGGTCACGTGCGCTGTAACGCCCGGCGTCTGTAATGACGGTGATATCGCTGAAATCAGAAGAGTTCGTAAGAACAGCGATGGTTCCCCCCCCAGCCATATGGTCGTGCATGGCCTTGCGAAGCTCCTTTGATGGAGCGAAATACGGTGTCGAAAAGAAAATGTGTTCTTGCTTTGGCGTCGCTTGAATGAGAATGCGAAATACCCGATCCATGTGTTCCTTCTCGCCAAAGAGCGGGTTGTTGGTCACCAAGCGCAAGTTGATATCGCCAGCGTGTGTCGTGGCATCAATGTGCCCGTAGATGCTTGACCGCAGTGACTCCGGTGCGGGCTCGCCCCGATGCCGCCCGATGTCTTCAAAGAACTCGTCGACTATCAGGAGAGCTGTCGGCCCGCGAACCTCGATGTCAGTATCGCGCCATCCACCGCGCCCAGTCTCCGGGTCTTTGATGTCGGGGATTCCACCAAGGGCGTATTCGGATGCGATGTTGAGACCACCGAGAATGGCGCGAACCTCGCCGCCTTCGTGGCCGGTCACAAAGTACTTGTCATGATCAACATGGTCAAAAAGCACAAGGGATTCCAACGAGCGAAGCACCGCCTCACCTGGTCTATGAAAGAATCGTTTCGAATTCTCGACCCACTCTTTGAGCTCCAACGGACGCCCCGGCGAGTTGGTTGCAACGACGGTCACCCCAGCGTCGCGAAGATCGGCAATGACCTTCGGCTCGCCCACCGGATGGGTCGCGGTGACCCGGGACAACATGTCCTGCACATCCGCAATGCTGCCAATGTTGCCTTTGACATCGTATTGGACAATCACCGGTATGCCTGCGCGCGCGCGCGCGGCAATCGTGTCGGCCATCTGTCGGCCCGCTGCGTCATCGGTCCATATAAAGGTCTTCACAAGCACAAAGGTCGCGGTTTCGAGATTCTCATAGCGCCGGGCGAAGGCCGCTTCGCCGTTGATAAGCAAGTCGATCGAATTGCCTCCCATGACCTTGGAATCGGTCTCTCGATCCAAAAGACGCTCGAGCGGGCTCGCCGCGTACCAACCCTTGCTATCGATAGCCTTTGGGACTCCAGAGATCGCCGAAGGTCCGCAACCCGGCAATAGGGTCAGAACCAATGCAAAGACGAGTGCAGAGCGATGGACGTTCACACTGACCAGTATACCCTTGCCGCCATGAGTACCGGTCGATTCGTCATCCCTCTTATGCTTCTGGTTTTGACAGCCTGCCCCACACCTCCGCCGAATTCGGCAGGTGGCGCGGCGACGTCAAGTGGAGTCAACCCCGACGCCTGTGGGCAGCTCAACACGACGGATGTCGGTCGCAAAGTGCACGCATTTCTCACAGCCTCTGCCGAGCTCGATCGCGGCTCGATTGAATTGGAAACAACCGTTCGCGAAGCGTGTGCACGCATGGCGACCGAGTTGCAGATTGCCACCAACGGCGACACCGCCACACTTTGTGATCGTGTGGCAAAAGAGCTCGAGGCAAGTCTTGAAGTTTCGGTAAGCCAAGAGCAGAGGCTTGTGACACGAACAGAGCCTGCCGTTTGCACAACCGAACTCGATTTCGCGGCATCCGTTGTTGCTGAGTGTGAAGCCAGCGCCACGGCGGACGTTTCGATTCAATGCGATGGCTACTGTGGTGCAACCTGCAACGGCCAGTGCAATGGGACCTGTTCGGCAACCGCTGCAGATGGAAGCTGCGCCGGCACCTGCGATGGCACCTGTGAGGGAAGCTGTAGTGGTTCCTGCCAAGGTGGCGCCAACGTCAATGCATCGGCCGAGTGCAAGGCCTCCGCTGAGATTCGCGCAGACCTTCGCACCACCTGCACTGAGCCCAAAGTTGTGGTGGTCACCGAGAACGTCACGGTTGTCGACGCGTCTCGCTTAGATCGAGCAGTTAAGGCCATCGAAATTGGCATGCCTGTGCTTCTCAAAGCCGCCGCAAAGGCAACGCTTGTCGCTAAGGCCTTTGTTCACTGGAGCAAGACAGCCGTATCTCTGGCCGGTGCTAGTGGCAAGCTCGTTTCCGACCTCGGCGCTCGCAGCATCTGCGTGGGTGCACAACTCGCCACCGCCGTTGCCGCCTCCGCAGAAATCTCGGCGCGCATCGATGTGAGCATTCAAGTGAGTGCCAGCGTTTCAGGCTCGGCTGGCGTTCAGTAGCAAAGCTATACTCTAAGAACTCTACCGAACGGGCTGACTCACGGGAGTCGGCCCGTTTTCGTTTAGAGCGTCGCCTGAGAGACGGTTACGAGTGCGCGAAGCATGCGACCAATCGCAATGCGGTCGCCGCTCTCGGCGGGGATGGGCAACTCGGTCATCCAACGGTCGCGTGGATCAATCGTTGGAACCTGGTCAGCGAGCTGAATGTTTAGCCGCGCTTTTTTGAGAATGGGAAGAGGCTCTCCCCAGCGCGCAGCGGTGTCGAAGTATCGCATGGCGAGTTCGATCGTTGCTTCTGCACTGTCACCGCGAAGATGCTGCTCGACCCAGACCAGTACTTCGGGCTGTGCCGTGCCGAGCCGTTCGCGAAACAGGGAAGCCGATGCGGGGGCTGGTTGTGGTTGCGTTGCTTGAGCCATCGCTCTCGAATTTGCCGTGAGGGTCCTCGGTGGGCCAGTTATTGAACGAAGAAAGGCGCGGCCCAGTTTGGCCACGCCCACTCCGATCCGTATCTCCAGTGCCTGTTACATGCGCTTAGAGGCCATTCGCTGCGACATTGTCGAGCGCTGCGAGCAGGTCTGCATCCACATCTTCAAGCCGCGGAACACCAAGGTCATCGAGGCTCATGTTGAATGCACCACAGTCTTCGGGAACTCCAAGAGCTTGAACTTCGGTGCTTGACCCGTTCTCACTTACATTGCCACTTATGAAAGTTTGGTTGAGAGATGTGTCCCAACACTCAACCGCTTCAAAGGATTGGCCACTGGCAAGACTTCCGCCCAGAGCGTCTGCCTCAGCGCGACCGGTGCCACCATCGACAAAGGCCATGCGAACACCAATGCGTTCCGCAATGCCATCGGTTGGCTCGGTGACATCAATGTCTCCCTCGATGTCGACAAAGTCGAACGTGTTTTGCGCATTCTCAACGTGGCCGTAGAAGTAGTCGAGGTCTACAGGAAGGCCATCTTCACTGTCTTTGAAAATGGCATCGCGGAAGACAGCAACCACAGCTGTAATCGTGTTCTCGGGATCATCTTCGTCTGGACCAGCAGCAAAGAGCGCTGCAAATCGACCTGACTCCGCTTCCGAGGCATCGTAGTTCGGATCAAACTCTGCTGCGAATGCATCCGCTGCGGTCATGTCCCAAACCGTCACGCCAACACCGTGGTCGTCGTTGAGGGGGTCGGGTGTGGCTCCACCGTAGACAATGGGGGTTAGGGTTGCGAGGTCGTTGCTGGCGCCACGAAGAAATGCGTACTCGTATTTGAAGTCGGCTCCCGGAGCTGCTTCGCGAATGTACGCCGCACCATAGCCAAAATCATCGTCCTGATACGGGCCCCAGAAAAACTCGTTGGTCTCACTGTTGTAAACGGTTGGTGGAATGGAGGTGATGAGATCTAAGAGATCTACTGTAAGGCCAACGGTGCCATTGATGCCCAGAATCACGTCGGCAGAGGCGTGCGGGTACACCGCGGGTTCGCCGAGTAGCGTTGCTGTGGTGGCGGTCGCGTGTCCAGCCTCAAGGTTGGCGCGAGTTGGGAGTGCGCTGCGGTAGGTGGCGAGCTGCGCTTCGTCATAGCCCACGTCGTCATCTTGAGCCGCACAGGCGCCGACGAGGAGGGTGGTTGCGATCAGAGAAAGTCCAAGAGTCTTCATAGTGTTTGTTCCTAGGTGTCTGGGTGAGAAAGGATGTCGGTGGCTTCTGGCCAACCTCTAGAGCAGGCTCTGTGCCAACGCCTAACTCGTTGGAATTGCAGGGAGCTTGGCGTGCAAGACCACAAACCTGCTGTGGAGGATTCCCACACCCGTTGGGCGCTCCGACACTTGCTACCCTCGCTCCTCGCGTGCAACCACTTCGATTCCTATTCGCCCATCCCGGCGACCTACATGCGCCCCCGCTGGATGCATTCGCGCGGCATATCGCGCCCGTCATGCCCTGTGAGTTCCTCCCACTGCCTTCCGACCAGGCCGACACGGCCTTGGTCGAGCAGTTTCAAACGAAGCTAGATACGCCCAGTCGAACACTCATTGGGGGCTTCTCGCTTGGTGCGCGAATCGCCGCGATGGTCAGTCTTGTCGCTCCTGTCGCAGGGCTCGTCGGACTTTCCTTCCCGTTCCACCGGCACGGCCAACCACTCGAACGCCACGGCTTGGAGACGCTGCGAGCGGTTTCGGTACGCACCCTACTCATTCAAGGGACGCGCGACTCCCATGGCAACGAGGCGCAGGTGCGGGGCATGGGCCCATTCCCTCCGCATGTGCAAGTCGTCTGGCTCGCCGACGCCAATCATCGATGGAGCAGCCGAGGTGCGCAGACGCCTGAGGACCATGCAAAAGATGCCGTTCTCGCAATCCAATCGTTTGCCCATGGTTTGGTATCAAGGCCTCATGTCTGATCCCGCCGACGGCCGCTCCGCCATACAGCTTGGCGGCTTTACCTACGCGCCTCAGTTCATGAGCAAGGATGAAGGCGATGCGCTCATCGAGTTCTTTGGCAGCGTGCAACCTCTGTGGGAGCAGCGCTATCGAGACCAGGGCAAGGAGCGCAATCAGAATCATCATCGCAGGCTCACGCGTCCTGTGTATTGGCTTGGCGCGTGGCAATTTGCCTGTCACGGATACTACTCAGAGCCGCAACATACGGAACACCGCTGCATGCGAGCGGAGGGCTTCCCACCCGTTATAAGAGAAATACTGAGTCGCTTAGAACCCGTACTCGCAGAGCATCACGCAGAGCAACACGACCCTCGACTCGAGATTCTGCCCAATACAGCCCTTATCAACTACTACGGTCGCGAAGTTGGCGATGGCGTACCGCGCGACTACGCACGCCTACGCATGCATCGAGATCATGAGCCCGGACCGGTCATCATGTTCAACATCGGGCAGCCAGGGCTCATCGAATTCTTGGATCCCGCTCGCTCGCCGGAACCCGAGTTGCGCCTGTGGATGCGCCACCGTTCGATCTCCATTATCAGCGGAGCAGACTTTAAGGACCGTCTCTACCATCGCGTCACGCAAGTTCGCACAGGGAACTTGCCGGCCATGCACTGCCAAGTGGCCAACTTTGAGCTCAGGCGAGTGAGTGTTTCATTTCGCCATGTGCCAAAGGAGAAAATCGCGAACTTTTCTGAGTTCCCAGAAGAGTCACAAGACCAGGTCCGCGACTATGTCGAGACACTGGCCGAACGCTCAGAATACTTTCGGAGCCAACTTCAAAAACCCGTGGTCCCGTAGGACCTCCGGAGTTAGAGCCCCATCAGTTCGGTGATGTGCTTAACCACAGCTGTCTCGTGGGGGCTGATTTTTCCGTCGGCCAAGGTTGCGGCAACCAAACCATCTCGAAGGCGTTCTTTGTCTTCGAGTGGCATATCGCGAACAACCTCTTCGGCTCCTTCGTTCTTAAAATCCCGAACGAGAACACGGTCGTCCTCCGCAAGGCCGAAGTCGTCCATGGCTTCTTCCAAGAAGGCTCGCTCGACATCTTCCATGATGCCATCGGCGGAAACAACGGAAGCGATTACGTGACAAATGGCAAGGTGCTTGTGCATGGTGAAAATCGAGTCTACCAGAGACTACAAGCCTGGTAGAGTTGGCGGCTCTGATGCGTTGCCTTTGCACACTCACTCTGGCCCTTGTCGGCGTCTTTGGGTGCGCTTCGACGCCGAAGAGCCCGCCAGCCATCGCCTCCGGCCCTCCCCAAAGCATTGAGGAGCCACGAGCCGAGCAGCCCGATGTTGCGCCAGAGCCCGAGGCACCGATCGCTGAGCCGCCCGCTCCCAAGCCGCCCGCTCCCAAGCCGCCTATCGCGGTTCCGGGTGGACTCCTGTACGACGGCTGTGTGCTTGGCGGACTCCCCAGCAAAGAACAATTTGATGCAGCCTACGCAGCCGGCTTTGAGTCGGCAATGAGCCTCATGGCAAACGACGAGGAGGGGATCCGCGAGATTGCGCCATACGCATCTTCGCTTGGGGTTCGCTACATACGCTTCACTGTTCGAGGCACTGAAGATCTGAACGAATCGATGGCTTGGCAATTTGCCTCGACTCTCGGCATGCTCGGTCGCCCAGCGATTATTCACAGCGCCAATGGCGAACGCGCAGGAGCGATGTTTGCCCTGATGGCATTCTTCGTAGATGAGGCCTCCACCGAGGAAGCCTTAGCGATTGGCAGACTCGCAGGGATGGGCTCGCTCGAAGCGCACCTGCGAGGCGTGCTGGTCCGCGATTGAGCAGTGCTACGATGCTGCCCATGCGAAGTTTCCTAGTGGCCCTTGCGATCGCCATCGCCAGCTGCGGTCCGCGCGCGCAAATTCCAGCTCCCGCCGACGTGGCGGATCCACCAGAGACTGCGATCGTCACAGACAGTGGCCTTGTCTATGTCGCCCTCAAGAAGGGTGGAGGCATCACACCGCGCTCCGATGACAAAGTCATCGTGCACTACACAGGGTGGACCGTCGACGGCACCATGTTTGACAGCTCCGTCTCTAAAGGCAAGCCCATGAAATTTGTGGTGAGCGAAGTCATTGCGGGGTGGACCGAAGCGCTGCTCCTGATGAAGACCGGGAGCAAATACCGCCTGTGGATTCCCGAAGAACTCGCGTATCGAGGCGAGGAGGGCTTTCCCGCGGGAACCCTGGTTTTTGATGTCTCGCTGATTTCCATCGAATAACAAGCGAAGCACCTTCGATCGATGAAACCACAACAGCACGCACTCGAGACAACCTTCACAACGAAGGCCCCGCGCCTGCTTCGCAACGCCTGGACGAAAAAGCGATTTGCGATTCCGCAAACCATTGCCCTCTTGCGCGCTCTTCCCAAAGACGATGTACATTTCTCCGACGTGGTTCGCGCGCTGGCCACTCGGATTCGAATCTCGATCACAGCGACCGGGGACGAGCACATCCCGCCCGACGGCCCGCTTGTGGTTGTCGCCAACCATCCCTTTCCCCTGATCGATTTCTACAGTCTTGGAGCCCGGGTGGAGGCGCGGCGCAGCAATCGCAAGGTACGAGTTGTAGTCGATGCCTCGTCAAAGCCCCTGACGGAACTCCACAATCTACTCGCGTTTGTTGGCACCTCCGAAGAAGAGCGCGTCGACTTCTGGGCCGAGAACAAGAAGTTTCTGGACGATGGAGGAGCCCTCATAATATTCCCTGCCGGGCAAACCAACTTTCGCGAATCCGGTAATCTACCTAGGGAGACTACTTGGAAGGCTGGAGCTCTCAAACTCGCCGCATCGAGCAATGCCATTCTACTCCCCGCGTATGTTGGCGCCCATACAACGGGCTTTTACAACGTGCTTCGGCGTCTTCTACCCCGCGAAGTTGTGCAGCCGCTCAACCTGCGCGAAGCCCACACGCAAGGGGCGTCGGTCACGATAGCCTTTGGCGCGCCCCTGGAGACGCGAGACATGACTCCGAGCTTGCTTCGGCAAGCCGTCTACGACGTTGGCGCCGCGAAGTTTCGAAGCGACGAGTAGACAGACAAGCCGCGTGCTGTTGGGCCTTCAGCAAACGAAGGCCCGCTTGACGAAGGCCCGCTTGACGAAGGCCCGCTTGACGAAGGCCTACCACCTAGAACGGAAGTGCAATGCAGCCCGTTGGATCGGGAAAGCACGCAGGGTCTGGAAGACACACGTCACGACTCTCGCCCGCCGTCTGATCAGCAGCACACGTGGAGAAGTTGATCGCTACGCCGCCCAGTTCCACCGTGCAATCGTCCTCGACCGCGCAGGGCAAGGTGCATTCGCGCTCGCCCATAAAGGTGGCGCAGACCAAGCCCGACTCGCAACTCGCGTCGCTTGTACATGGCAATCTAGGTGGTTCTTCTGGAGTCGGTGCCGGCCCGTTTGGCGTATCACCAAAGCGACAAAACGCGAGGTCTACCAGCGCAAAGGTGTCGCTATCGCAAAAGAATCCATCCGGGCAAGAACCGCATGGCTCGGTGCAGTACACCGGCGGGTTATTGCCGTCGATGATGGCAACACAAACGTCTCCTGCACATTCATCCGCGGACTCACAGGGCCCTTCCCCGGTCGCTTTTGTATCTCCGCCACCACCGCCACCGCCACCACCGCCACCGCCGCCGCCGCCATCTGCCGCCTGTGAGCCACCACCGCTCGAACCGCTGCACGCGAGAGCTCCAGCTAAGAGAGAACCTAAGAACACCGCCCAAATCTGCTTAATTCGTCTATTTCGCATCGAAAAATACCTTCTAGTTGTGAGTGCAGCAACGCTCGTGTTGGCTGCTTCACTCCCTTGACGATGGCGACTTGCGCGTTTTGCGCGCTTCGATGCAAATACTTGAGAAATCCGGTCTCGAGACGATCGTGCCTCCTATTTGGAGACACCACCGAGAACGGCAGAGATGCTCACATCAAGGCGGCTACCAATGAGTCGCATGATGGACTCAAGTTCCTCGTCGTCAATACGCAGTCGCTCTTGAAGATGCTCGCGCGTTGAGGCCAAGAGGAGCTGGCGCAGCTTTTGTAATCGCCGGGCAATTGACGTGAGATGAAGGCCGTAGATGAGTCCGATTTCTTCTAGCGTCAGCTCTTCAAGCACTTGATAGCGGAGGAGATTGCGATCTTCGCTTGTGAGGGCACGAAGCGCTGCATGGAAACTCTGCTTGAACTCTTGTCGATAGTTTCGCTTGAGGTAGTCCAACTCCAAATCAACCAAAGCCACATGGTCGTCGAGGTCGCGCGATACGTGAAGGCGCTGCTGACGATCCGTGGCACGAAGATAGTCGATCGTCGCTCGCACGGTTGTCGTTCGATACCAAGCTTGTATCGCTCCCTTACCCGAGTACCGTTGAATGTGCGCAGCCTCCTGTTCCGCTGCAACAAAGAGGCGAGTTCGAAGCGCCTGCCGAATTTCGGCGGACTCCGCAGCCTGTAAAGAGAAGCGCGCAATACCGCGTTCCCATTCCCGGCCGCAGTGTTCTTCAAATGCTGCCAGTGCCTGCTCTTGCCCATGGCTACAGGCACAGGCGAGGTAAAGGTCGGCGGTGTGCAAGGTTTGCAGGACGCCCTCGCCTGCCACCTCCGGTGCCCGCGCTCCCAAGTACTCTGCGAATTTTTCTGAATCCACCGAAACGTCGCCCCAGCCGACGGCCGCACTCGACCACAGCCGCACAAGTTCAACACCCAACCCAGCGACCTTCTGCCACGCAGCCCTCTTCTCCTCTGGGAGCGATGCGAGAAACGCCGCCGGCATGCTTGTCTCAAGTGGATTCGACATGATGCTATCGCCGCCGTTTCGAGAGCCAGTTTGCAACTTGAAGTTGCATCTCTGCAAGAGCGGGTTCACTGCCCAGACTCGAAAGCGCAGCCTCGGCAAGCTCCAGAGCCCGCTGTCGCTGCAGCGACTGTGGCCAAAGCGCTCTAGCCAGTGCAAAGCGCGTCTCTGCTGCAATGCTCGGTGCGCTTGCGTGCTTCAACCGGATTGCCAGTGCCCGTTCGAGGAGTGGGCGAGCTTCGGCAACCTCCCCGCGCTCCACCAAGCACTCGCCAATGCTGGTGAGCGGAAATGCCAGATGTGGATGTTCTGGATCCAGTGAGCGCTCTCGAAGTGAAAGCACCTCTCGCCAGTATGGCTCGGCCTCCGTGCAATTGCCGTTGAGCTCCTTTGCAACTAGGCCCAAATTGTAGAGAGGAGTGGCCACTGAGATATGTTCTGATCCCAAACTGGCCTTTCGCAACTCGTACGCCTCTCGGTACAAGTCACGCGCTTGCTCCAAGTTCTTGGCCTTGTACTCCGTACTGGCGAGATTGTTGAGCGCGATGGCAACATTGGAATGCTCGGGTCCAAGCGTGCTTGTCCAAATTGCCAATGCCCGCTGATGATGCTCGCGCGCCTCGTCATACGCACCATTGCGGCTCAGAGCGAGCCCTACTGTAGTGTGGGCCGCCGCAACTTGAGGGCTTTCTGCACCAAGAGCCGAAATCCGAATCTTCAGTACACGTTGGTATCGGGCGAGTGCCTGGTGAATCTGTCCACGCTGGTACTCATCGTGTCCAAGCTGCATAAGCGTTGATGCCGTGCTCGAATGCTGCGGGCCAAATCGCTCTTCCTGAACCCGCAACAGTTCCTGCCAAATCTTTCGGGCTTCTTCGAGCTTTCCTCGTCGACGCAGCACATCACCCAAGTTGTGCAACGCGTTTAGGGTCCGAGGATGATATTGGCCCAAGAGACGTTCGAAGCCAGCCGCGACAAAGCGAAACTCCCTTTCCGCTTCGTCGAGGTTCTCCTCAGAGCTTGCCAGCATGGCCACATTGCCGCGCAATCGGAGCACCAGATCATCTCGCTCGGGAACTCGTTGAAGCGCAATCTCTGCGACACGAGCCAGCTGTCGTCCAACTTCGAGATTGCCTTGCGTGTAGCCGACAAGGTGAACGAGCGCAATCCACACAATGGCAACCTGAGTTTCGTCCGCTGAGCCGACACTTTGGGAAAGCGCGGACTCATACATTTCCCTAGCCTCTCCCAATCGCCCTGCAGCCTCCAAGAGAGACGCGAGCTGTGCATGCCCCTGCGCGGCGAGCCGCGGCACGTTTGCGGACAGGAGTTTGGGCATCAGCTCTTCGGCGGCGACGAGACCACTCTCTGCCAACCCCAGCTGCATCTTGGCTTGCACTTGGGCTAGCGCTTGACGAAGCTCTAGATCGCGGGCACTGCTCTCTTGCGCAAGCCGCCCGACACGCGGTCCAAGAGTTGCGGTATCTGCACAGCGCGAAGCCTCGTCCAGGCCATCAAGGACCAGTAGCGCGCGGTCGACGCGAGTGCCGCCACCAGCCTCGACCTCCTGAAGAAACGCATGCAGATCAATCCGTTGCTGCTGCAGACAAGCCATCCTCAGGCCTAAGACCTTTTCTGACTGGTGTTTGTGAACTCGGGTAGCTCGACACGCTTCCACGTGCTGTAGCTTCCAACGTTCCGCGCGCGTTTCCACGTGCTCTACCAGTCGACTTCGGGTCTCCAGGCTTGAGCCCTGCTCGATTGCACGGGTAAATGCTGTTCGCCGATCGCCATTCCACACCCCTGCGAAGGCCTCTTCTGCCCCTTGACACACCCCGGAAGCGCCATCCGAGCCCGAAGCGAGCCCAATGGTCCCCGCTCCCATCGCGACGATGAGCCCAGCAGCGAGCGCGAGCCTCCGACGTGTCTTGGGAGTTCGAACAAGCGCAAGCTGCCTAAGAAGATCTCCCATTGATGCAAACCGAAGTTCTGGATTCTCTTGCAGCCCGCGCAAAAGCACCCTTCGAAGCTGGACAGGAACTGTCGTTGGGCTCCTCTCGCAAATATTGCCCTCTCGAATGCTACTCCGCAGCTCTTGCACTGTCTTGCCCGCAAACGGACGTATCCCGTAGAGGCCTTCGAACAAGGCAACACAAAAGCTGAACTGATCGGAACGTGCATCTGCCAACGCACCATCGAGCTGCTCGGGCGCCATGTACGCGGGGGTTCCAAGCAAGGCGCCTTCTTGTGTGCACACTTCTTGGTTCTCCACACGCTCCGCAGTTGGCGTTTTGCGATCGTTGATCGGGGAGACAAGACCAAAGTCGCAAACACAGACCCGGTGTCCGGACTCGGAAATGAGAACGTTGTCGGGCTTAAAGTCGCGGTGAACAAGATCTGCTCGATGCGCAGCGTCCACCCCCCGTCCTGCCGCCAAGAAGACATCGACAATCGCCCGCCACGATCGGGGCTTTGCTCGAAGCCACACCGTAGCGGTCGTGCCCGCCACAAACTCCATCGCAATGAAGACCTCTCCCTCGTGCGTGCCAACATCAAAGACCTGCGCGACGTTGGGGTGGTGCACCTTGGCCATCGCCTGTGCTTCTCGACGGAGTCGCTGACGCTGCGAGTCCGTCTGCGATGATCCACGCAACAGCTTTACAGCAACCTTTCGATCAAGTTCGGGGTCGTAGGCCGAGAACACAACCCCCATCGCCCCAGCCCCGGCCATCTCGATCAGAACATAGCGTCCGACATGCTGCCCAGAGCGGAAGGAAACGGGACCAGAGCGGAAGGAAACGGGACCTGAGCGGAAGGAAACGGGACCTGAGCGGACATCCTCGGGACCATCAGCCTCATCGAGAGTGTGCACGCGCACAAGCTCAGCCATGAACTGGCGGCATGATGCGCACTCATCCAAGTGCGCTTCAACGTCTACCCGCTTCTCCGCTGGCAAGCGATGTTCAAGTACATCAAGTGCAGCCTCTGCATCTAGGCATTCGAACATTTCTTAGTGCCCTCGGAGTCGCCCCTGCTTTGCACGCGGAGAGGTCATGCACACGAAACCTGGGGAACCTCAAACGATCTGCGCACCGCTGTGCAACGAGGCCTAGCTGCACACGTTTCCATATGGTCGTTCACGATGCCGCTGGCTTGCATGAACGCATACGATGTCGTGGGCCCAACGAAACTCCATCCGCGTTTCTTCAGAGCCTTGCTCAGGGCCAGCGACTCTGGCGTTTTGGTAAGGGCTCCAAGCGATGCCCGAGTCATCTTCTTCGGACGAGATGCAGCGGGTGGCTCGTATTGCCAAGCAAATGCCGCCAGCGAACCAAACTCGTCGCGCAACGCGAGCGCGCGCGTTGCATTGTTGATCGTCGACTCGATCTTTCCCCGATGCCGAACAATCCCAGCGTCTCCAAGAAGTCGTTCGACACTGCGACGATTAAAGCGAGCGACCTTCTCAAACTCGAAGTTGGCAAACGCGGTGCGAAAGTTCTCGCGCTTGTTCAATATGGTCAGCCAGCTGAGCCCAGCCTGAAACCCTTCGAGGCAGAGCTTTTCAAAGATCCAGCGATCATCGCGAGTTGGGCGTCCCCACTCCTCATCGTGGTACGCCTCGTACAGCGAGGTGCTTGCCCAAAAGCATCGAGCGATTCCATCGGCGCCCCGAACGATGTCATTTGCCATGACCTGGAGACTACCAAGCGCATCGCGTATTCACTGTCGGTCGCGATTGATACTCAGTTTTCTGACAACTCTGAGCGGCAACCCAGTGAAGCCAGGCTGGTCCTTCGTGGCATGCATGGTGCTAAGGGCCTAACGGTGCATCCTTCACAGCGACATATTCTCATGGTCGGCCTTTTGCTTATAGCCAATGGCGCAGCGTGTTCGAGTGAATCCTCAGCCCCCGATGCGTCTACCGCAAGCATTGATGCAGGCACGACTGCTGATGCCACAGCCGAATCTGTGGACGCACAAGTCTCGAGCTTCGAATACGACGAACAGGGCTGCCTTCTCTACAGCAGTGCGAGCAAGCTCTGCGGCTTTTCCTCTGACGAAGCTGTGTGCGCCTACTGGCATGACACGTGTGGTGAGAACAATGACATTGGCCAGTGCAAGATCGATTGCGAAATGGGAACCACAATTCAATGCTACACGGAGGCTGACGTTCTTTGTCTACTCAATGCCGTAGAGGCCCAAGACTGCGTGGCCATGGAAGCGTGTGGCTGGATCATCTAAGGCTGCCTAGCACACCTTGTCTCAAGCAAAGCAAGGGCAACAAGAAGGCATCAGAACACTACACAGTGATGAGCAGTGTTACGTCACTGGACCGACCCCGAATTGGATCGATCACGCGACAGGCACCTAAGAACAACACTGACACAAAGACATCGGCCATGACGTGATTTGCAGCGCCCCCCGGTGTTCTCGTTGTCGCCGCTATCCCAACCCCCGACCCCCGATTGCTTGAAAGCGGTGGTTCCACAGTCGCTTCCATACACGGCCCTAGAGGCACGCCACAGCCTAGAACTGATCAAGTGCCAGTGTAGGATTGCGATGGCCAGCGCCGAATTGGCCACGAAAAAATACTCTCGCTCGAGTTGCCGGCTGCGTGTCTTTCCAGACGAGGTCTCGTGGCCCTTGAACCTTGTGTCGGCCCTCTAAGCCCCGGGATTCGCTCAGGCACCGATGTTCGTCGCCTTGGCATAGATGGTGCTGTTACTCCGGGAACACCGACCCGTCGAAGGAAGCACCAAGTAAATGATCAACAACCAGTTCCCCGCCGCACTTTTCGCACTTGCCATTGCCACCAGCGCTGCTGCCTGTGGCTCCGATGCCACGACCGGCGATGAGGCATCGGCCTTTCTCTCGATTCAGGGTGATCCCAACATCTACTTGGAACCAGAATTTCAGCGACCTCTCACCGTTCGCTATCACGATGCCGATGGCAACCCATTGGCTGGCGAAATTCGCTTTGAGATTGAGGGCGAGCCGAGCGGATCCACCATCGACATCAATCTCAGTGCAACCAATGACGAAGGCCAGAGCACCCTAACGCTCGTCGCCGGTGAAAACGAAGCGACCTTTCGCATCAAAGCCTTCGCCGAGTTGGCCGACCCAACCGAGTGGGTCATCAACGTCAAGAATGCCCCAGTCAATCCCGACATGGACATCCGCGGCACCTACCGCGTGACGTCCGACTTTGACATTGCCAGCGGTGTCCCTGGCGCGGTCGGAGTTGTCATCAACAACTTCATTGACATGACCGACGGCGAGAACGACCCAGCGACCTACCTGCTCGACAAAGTGATCGGTGAGAGCAATAGCGGAATCGCCAATGCCATCAGCGGAATTCGACCGTTCCTCGATGGTGCTCTCAACCAACTCATCATTGATGCAGCGCCCGACATTGTTAACGACATCAAGCAAATTGGTGAAGACTTTGGGCATGTCGCCAGGCAGTTTGGTGTGGTCTCGACTCTCAACATCTCGGGCGACAGCATTGAGACATCGCAAGATGCCGTGCACACGGTTATCGCCTACGACTTTGAACTTAGCGGCCAAGACTACTACTTCACCATGCAAGAACTCGACGCCGATACTGTCGTCGTTGACAACGTCGCCATCGATTACAATCGCACAACGGCACTTCTTGAGATTGGCGAGCACGTCGTTCCTGTTGAATACGGCGCGTTTCTCACCCTTGCACTCAACGACGTCATCATTCCTTCCATTGACCCAAGCGCAACCAACCTAGAAGAGCTGCTGACCTCTGCTGTAAACTGTGTCGACGTCGGCATCGCTATCAAAGACGCCATTGAGAACCCAGAAGTCCCGGGTGAAGAAGGACCACTCTACGCAGCGCTCTGCACAACCGCGCTGCAAGCTGCCGCCAACATCGCTATGGACCAACTTCGGGCCCTCGATGACAACGCCCAGGTCACGCTTCAGATTTCCGGCGACACAACCATGAAGGATCCAAGTGGAGACGGCATTGCTGACGAAATGAGCAGGGGCGATTGGGCCGGCAGCATGGAATACGTCGGTGCATTCGGCCCTCTCACCGAAGACGCAAACCCATTCACGGGCGACCGCATCGAAGTCGAAAACTAGTAGAGCTGCTCGACAAAGAACAACTCTTACTACAACACACGTACTTCGAAGGATCTCATGGGAACGAAACTATCAGCGCTCTTGTTGGCAATTGGCCTATCAGCGTGCGGCGCAGTCGAAGAGGAAACTCAAGACGACGGCGAACGCACCCTGGACGTTGGCGCAGGCGTTGTTCGCAGGCTTACGGCGGTGGAATACAAGAACACCGTCCGCGACCTTCTGAGCCTCGACGTCGACGTTGAGTCATTTCCTCCCGATGAAGAAACTTTCGGCTTTGACAACAACTCGAGCGCTCAGAGCGTAAGCCCCTTGTTAGCCGAGACCTACATGAACACCGCCGAGGCGTTGGCCGAAGCGGCTGACGTTGCGACACTGCTACCCTGCACCTTGGATACGTCCGAGCCACTCACTTGCGCGGAAGACTTCATTCGCGACTTTGGCCTGCAAGCCTATCGCCGGCCTCTCTTGGACGCTGAGGTGGAAGCCCTCTTGGGAGTGGCCCAGTGGGGACTCGACAACGCTGACTTCGGGACCGCAATGAGTCTTGTGATTCAGGGCTTCTTGCAGTCACCCAATTTTCTCTACCGTGCTGAAGTTGGCGAAGCAGTTGACGGTCGTCCAGACCTCTTTGCTCTCACGCAGTTTGAACTGGCTTCTCGGCTCAGCTATCTCATTTGGGGCAGCATGCCCGATGCCGAGCTACTCGCCGCTGCTACCGAAAATCGCCTCGACCGAGACGAAATGAAGTCGCAGGCAAGACGTCTTCTTGCCGACGAGAAGGCGAAGGAGACGATCGCGCACTTCTACAGGCAGTGGCTTCAACTAAAGGAAGTCGACCACCTCCAAAAGGATCGCACGATTTTCCCTGGCTTCAACAGCAACGTTGCCAAGCTTTTGCGCGTCGAAACAGAGACCCTCATTGACCATGTCGTTTGGGATCTTGATACCGATATACGCGAGATCTTTTCGACCAGCCAAACCTTCCGCAACGGCATTCTCTCCGGCTTCTACGGCGAGTCTGGCCCCACGGGAGACGAGTTCTTACCAATGGCTTCGGACCCAAGTAAACGGGCTGGCATTCTCTCGCATGGCTCGATCTTGGCGACTCACTCCAAGCCAAACCAAAGCTCGCCAATTCACCGCGGACTCTTTGTGCGCGAGCAATTGCTTTGTCACATCATGCCGGAACCACCGGATGACTTTGCCATTGTTCCCCCCGAACTGGATCCCAGCTTGAGTACTCGCGAACGCTTTCGCCAACACCGCGAAGATGATGCTTGCGCAGGATGTCATGCGATCCTGGATCCGATTGGATTTGGCTTCGAGCACTTCGATGGTGTCGGACGATACCGAGCACAGGAAAATGGCGAGCCAATTGATGCCAGCGGCGAACTCACCGTTACCGATGTGGATGGTCCTTTCCTCGGGGCGCCAGGTCTTGCAGAGAAGTTAGCGAAGAGCGAAGACGTTCAAAACTGCGTCGTTTCGCAAGCCTTTCGTTTCGCCTATGGACGCGGCGAAAGCGAAAACGATTTGCAGACCCTAGAAGACCTTCGCATTGCATTTGCCCAACAAGGTGGCGGGCTGCAACAGCTCTTCGTGGAGCTAACGCAAACCGATGCCTTCTGGTATCGCAAACACAGCGATGCATCTGCGCAGGGAGACAACTAGTGCTCGGTTCATTGACATTGATTCCGCTCACTCGGTGTTTCACCTCCTGGTCGCCTTCGGCTCATCGTTGCTCACAGCGTCGTTTGGCCCGCCAAACTCCTAGTTCTCGCCTTGCCAGAAGACAAACTCCTGTCGCGAGCGAAAACCAACTCCAATGGATCAAGCACTAGAATGAGCCAATCAAAATCAGGCTACAGCCGTCGCAGTTTCCTTCGCGGTCTAGGGGGAGTAACGGTCGGGTTGCCACTGCTAAACTCTCTGGGCGCCTGTTCTTCCTCGCCTCAAGTTGGGCAAGCGAGCAAGAAGCTCGAAGCGAATCCCACAAGGATTCTCTTCTTCTTCTCCCCCAACGGAACGATCCGAGAGTCGTGGCGACCAACCGGTAGTGAGAGCAGCTTTGAGCTTTCTCCCATCTTGAGTCCTCTCGAGGCGTTCAAAGAGAAGCTCATCGTCATTGATGGCTTGGACATGCTGTCGAGCCAGTCGGGCCCAGGGGACGCCCACCAAAAGGGCATGGGCCACATCCTTACCGGCACAGCGTTGCAAGAAGGTGATCTGTTCACCGGTGGCAACGGCGAAGCGGCTGGTTGGGGCGGAGGCATCTCTGTTGACCAACGCATCGCACAGGCCGTGGGCGCGGAACACAAGTTTGGTTCCCTAGAATTTGGCGTGCAAGTTGGCTCTCCAAACATCTGGTCGAGGATGTCCTACTCGGGTGCGGGCCAACCCGTTCCACCTGAGAATAGTCCCTACGCAAACTTCGACAGAATCTTTGCAGATCTAAACGTTGACCCGGCGACTCTCGATTCCATTCGAGCTCGGCGGGGCACAGTTCTCGATTTTGTGAATGATGACTTCAAGCGATTACAGGACCGTGTAAGCAGCGAGGATAAACAGCACCTAGAGCGGCACGCGACATCCATTCGCGACATCGAGCAGCGGCTTGGCAACATCACCGACGTCGGTGCGCAATGTGCTCCACCCGAGCTCGGCGAGCCGATGAGTCTTGACCTGCGAGAGAACTACCCAGCATTGGGGCGTCTGCAAATGGACTTGGCCGCGATGTCCTTTGCCTGCAACCTAACTCGAGTTGCCTCCATTCAGTTTTCGAATGCCGTTGGCAATCACATCCACACGTGGCTAGGTCACAACCGTGGTCATCACGACTTCTCTCACGATGGCAACAGCATCTCCGCCACGCAGCAGGCGCTGGTTGAAATCAACACATGGTACGCGGAGCAGTTTGCGTACCTCCTTGGGAAGCTCGACTCGATTCCCGAGGGTGACGGAACCGTCTTAGACAATACCGTTGTCGTATGGGTAAACGAACTGGGCCGTGGCAACAGCCATTCCCGTGACAACATTCCTGTCGTGATGGCAGGTGGCGCGGGTGGGCAGTTTGAAACAGGTCGCTACCTGCGCTATTTCAGCGAGTCGCACAACAACTTGCTCATCTCGCTGCAGAATGCCTTTGGGATCCAAGACACCGTATTCGGTGATCCGAGCTACTGCTCGGGTGCTCTCGCGGGTCTCTAGTTCGCAGGCCACTGGCAACCGCACGACGACGTGTCTTGCCAGGCTGCCTTCACCAAGGAACGCTTACTCACTGACGACGCGCGCGGTTGGCTCGTCCATCTCGCTCTTGCGCAGGGTTCGGATGGGTCCGAGCGCGCGAATCATCGGCAATAGGAGAAGAACTCGAAAGATGATTCCTCCGGTCGGAAGGCGTCCCGTGTATTCGAATGAGATGACGATCGTATAGATCCCATCGAATGCAAATAGGCCAACACCGAGCAATAGGGCAATGAAGTGCCTCTTGTATGTGCCATAGGCAAGAACGCCATAGAGGCCACCCGCAATTGCAGAAGCCCAGCCGATGCCCAGACGAACTAAGAACTCTACTGGACCAAGCTCAGCCGCCATACCGAGCGCAATGTTGAGGATGGCGACGAATGCCAGCAACTGCGCCGCGACCTTCACCATCGTCACAGGATCGTTGCCACTACCAGGAAGTGGTACCCCATCCAGTTCGACGGCCAATCCGCCTGAGTACGCTCCGGCCCAACCAACAGCAAGGGTCTTACCATTGGGGAGCGTCACGGATTTTCCAGCCTGGAGCTCTTGCTTGTTTGCAACCTCGATGACGTCGGTGCCATCAAGTGTGACGCGGAGTTTCTTGAAGTTGCCCTTCCAGTGAACCTCCACAGGACGAGAGTCATTTGCAGCCAAGGTCAATTTCTTAGAAGGCATCCCCCGATCGTATCATCTTCCGATTCTTGACGGCGATTTCGAGCTAGCCTTGCGACATGCGCGCCCTGATGCCGATTCCCAATACCGACTTCGACCCCACTGAAGCCGCCGTCCCCTGGAAGACCCTCACCGATGCGGGCATTGAAGTTGTGATTGCAACCCCGGATGGAAACGCTGCCACCGCAGACCCCATCGTTCTGAGCGGCAAGGGGCTAGGCCCACTCGGGTTCTTGCTCCGAGCCGATCGCAATGGACGCTCGGTCTACGAAGAGTTCGCAAGCAAGGTGTGTGCATCGCCAACGTCGTACGCCGATGTTGCGGCCAAAGACTTTGATGCCCTGATACTTCCAGGAGGCCACGCCCCAAAGATGCGCACCTACCTAGAGTCGAGCGTTCTTCACACTTGCATCTCCGATTTTTTCGCAAGCGACAAGGTTGTCGGCGCGATATGCCACGGTGTTGTGGCGGCCGCACGCGCCAAACAAGCCGATGGCAACTCGGTGTTATTCGGAAGGCGAACAACCGCTCTCACGGAGAAAATGGAACTCTTTGCCTGGCGTGTCACAAAACGCAAACTGGGCGACTATTACCGCACCTACCCGCAAACAGTGCAGAGCGAGGTGACACTGGCCCTTGGCGAGGAGGGTGAGTTTCTAACCGGGCCCAAGCCCTTTTTACGCGATACACCGACAAAGCGATCCCGCGGTTTTGTCGTTCAAGACGGCAACTACATATCCGCGCGATACCCCGGCGATGTTCACCGCTTCTCGCAAGCCCTTGTCGACGCCCTAGCCTAGCGCGCCGATTCCGAGTCGATCCTCATGCGCGCGTCGACGGCAGCCTGTGCGCTTCCGTCCGAATGAGCGAGAAAGGGATTCAGATCGAGTTCAGAGATTTCGGGAAAGTCTTCGACCAGCCTGGAGACTCTGAGCAGCACGTCCGCAAGTGCGTCGATGTCTACCGCCTCGGTGCCGCGAGGTCCCTGTAGCAGTGCAAGCCCTCGAATCGACTCAATCATTTTCCGAGCATCGCGATTCATTAGCGGGCTGAGACGAAAGACAACATCCTTCATTTGCTCTGCGAAGATTCCGCCAAGTCCAAAGCCGATCAGGTGGCCAAACGTAGGGTCTGTAGTCGCTCCGATGAGTGTTTCCGCCATACCCACCATCATCTTTTGCGCTACAAACTTGTGCCGTCCTGCGAGACCCGAAATATTCTTAGATATCGCTGCGTACGCGTCTCGTACATCTTGCGAAGTTCGAAGATTCACCATGACTGCGCCATGCTCCGTTTTGTGCAGGAGCGTATCGGAGTCGATCTTTAGGACGATGGGGTAACCCACGGAGCTGGCAAATGCGACAGCCTCGTTGGCGTTCTCAACGACCGACCAGGGAGCAACGGGAATGCCATAGGCGTTGAGCACACTCATGACATCGGCAAAGCCCAACCACCCCGAGTTGGCATCCTTCAGCAGCGCGCGAACCAGCTCACGCTTGGGCGCCGGCGACAAATTCGCTGGCTCTCCAAGTGGTTCGCGCAGCATCTCGCCGAATTGCGCCATCGCCGACAAGCTCTCGGCGGCGGCTTCGGGAAAGCCAAACACGGGAATCTTGGCAGCATGCAATATCGCGATGCCTTCATCACCGTGGTGTTTGCCCATAAAGCAGCTCAGTACCGGTTTCTTCACTGCGCAACGTGTTCGCCCGTCCTCAACACCTTGCACGATGGCGCGAGCGACTCCAGGGGCATCGATCATGATGGGCGACACGAAGATGACGATGAGCGCATCAACATTGGGATCGCAGTACATGGTGGCCACACTACTGCGGTACTCCTCTGCCCCTGCGGTGGCGATGGTGTCAACCGGGTTGCGGACCGACGCTTCCGGCGCCAACACCGCCCGAAGCGAGTCCTTTGTTGCCTCAGAAAGCTTGGCAAGCTCCAGTTCAAAGTGCACTGCGGCATCGGTAGCCATGATTCCCAGCCCTCCTGCGTTGGTCAGAATGCCGAGCCTGCGCCCCAGTGGAATGGGCTGGTGAGCAAAGCCTTGTGCGATCGTGAAGAGCTCGGCAACGGTATCCACTCGAATCACGCCGCATTGCTGCAACAGTGAATCGACAGCGACATCGGCCCCGGCAAGGGATCCCGTGTGCGACGAAGCAGCCTCCGCACCTGCGCGTGAACGACCGGATTTCACAGCGAGTACCGGCTTAGAACAAGTATGAGTAACGTGTCTCGCAACACGAGCAAACTCTTTGGGATCACCAAACGATTCAAGGTAGAGGAGAATCAGGTTGGTCTGCTCATCATCAGCCCAATACTCAAGAAGGTCATTGCCCGTTACATCCGTCTTGTTTCCCAGTGACACAAAACTCGAAAGTCCAAGCCCCAATTGCCCTGCTGTTTTGAGAATCGTCTCCCCGAGTGCACCCGATTGACTTGCCACTGCAACGCCGCCGCGAGGCGGAGGGGACGCGGTGAACGATGCATTGAGGCATACATCGGGATTGGTATTGATGAGCCCCATGCAGTTCGGCCCAACCATGCGTACGCCAGAATCGCGCAAGATTTGCAGGATTTCGGACTCAAGCATTGCACCGTGTTCATCCACTTCTTTAAAGCCCGCAGTGATGGTGACAATTCCTCGAACGCCCTTCTCCACCGCTTCCCGAATCACGGGCAAAACGTAGTCCCGTGGCACGGTAATAATGGCAAGATCGATCTCTGCTGGAACTGACGCAAGTGACGGATATGCCGGCACACTGTGCACAGCACGCGCTTTGGGGTTGATTGGATATACCGGCCCGCGGAACCCCGAGCGCAAGAGATTTGCTACGACCTCGTAGCCGACAGACTTGGGCCGTGTCGACGCACCTACAACAGCAACCGACCGAGGTCGAAACAAGGGTGACAAACTGCTCATGAATCGTATCTACCACGTGCCGTAGTCTCTGACGTTTGCGTGTGCACGCATATGTGGAACAATCGAAGTACCATGAGCAATGACTCTCTCAACGGTCCTGGGCGGCGTTCAAGCACTGCGGCACTACTTGGAGACTTGCAAGCGCTCGAAGTACTACTCACCGAGAACCGCATCGAAACCGGCATTCGGCGCATCGGCGCGGAGCTAGAAATGTTCTTAGTTGACAGCGCAATGCACCCGGCGCCTCTTGGCCCTGAGGTTCGTTCCGATGCCAATGACCCGCGCATCACTGGAGAACTCGCCAAGTTCAATTTGGAAGCCAATGCGACCCCGCTCCGCTTCTCGGGGGCTTGCCTCTCCGAAATGCATCGAGAGCTCAGAGAATTGGTCTCGCTTGTTCGAGGTGCTGCAAGCGGCCACGGCGCCGATGTTGTGCTCTCAGGGCTTCTGCCAACCCTTGCACAATCGGATCTGGGGCTTGAGAATATGACGCCAGCACCGCGGTATGCGGCGCTCAACGAAAGCCTCTCAGCCTTGCGCAACGGGCCGTTCCGGATCGATATCCGGGGTCAGGACGAGCTGAGCACCAGCTGTGATTCGGTCATGATGGAATCGAGCAACTGCAGTTTTCAGCTCCATCTTCAGGTGGATCCCGACGAATTCACAACGCTGTACAACACCGCTCAACTCATAACTGGGCCGGTCTTGGCCGCAGCGGTCAATTCACCTCTCTGCTTTGGGCGCAGGCTCTGGCACGAGAACCGTATTGCCCTGTTTCAAGGCGCAGTGGACGCGCGCTCAACACTACAAAAAACCCGCGGAACTCCACCAAGGGTTGGATTTGGAAGCCATTGGCTCAAGGATGGAATCTTAGAACTTCTCCGAGAGCAGGTGGCGCGCTTTCGCATCATGATGCCCGTTGAAGAGACCGAGGACTCACTTGAAATCGCTCGCGGAGGCGGCGTCCCCGAACTCTTCGCGTTGCGCAGTCACAATGGAACGATCTGGTGTTGGAACCGAGCCTGCTATGGTGTCTTTAACGGCACGGCACATCTCCGGATCGAAAACCGAACGTTGCCAGCCGGGCCGACCCTCTCCGACCAGGTTGCGAATGCAGCGTTTTACTATGGTCTGATGATGGCAATACCAGAAGAGTTCCCAGACATCCCAAGTGCATTTTCCTTCGATCACGCGAAGGCCAACTTCTTCGCGAGTGCCCGAGAAGGGCTGGATGCGCAGTTCTCGTGGGCTGGAGGAGCAACCATCTCAGCGAGTACCCTCATACTTGAGCAGCTACTGCCACTCGCACGCCAAGGCCTAAGCAGCGCCGGCATCGACGCAACGGAGGCTACCTCCTATCTCGACATCGTCGAAGAACGAGTCACACGAAGGCAAACAGGCGCATCTTGGGTGCTCGGAGCGCTTTCGCAATCCGATCCGCAGAAGCCTTTCGATGTCCGTGCCCGCGCCCTGACAGCCCACATGTTGCGCGAGCAATACCGCGATCGCCCTGTGCACGAATGGGGAGCATGCACAGCAAGCATTGATTTCACGGAGTCGTATCGGCGCGTTGAGCAGTTCATGGTGACAGACCTCTTCACGGTTTGCTCTGAAGACTTGCTCGATCTGGCAGCGAGCCTCATGGACTGGCGGCACATCAAGCACGTCCCCGTTGAAGATACCCAAGGCCACCTCGTCGGGCTAATTACGCATCGCACGCTTCTGCGGCAACTCACAAAGGGCGCAGCCGAGAGAAGCAAGGAATTGGCAGTAAAGGACGTCATGACGACATCTCCTCTAACGGTCTCGCCTGGGACGGCCACCCTTGAAGCACTGCGTTTAATGCGCGAGCACCGGCTTGGATGCTTACCCGTCGTGAAGGAGAAAAAGCTCGTTGGCCTTATCACGCAAACCGATCTACTCGATGTTGCCTCAAGCTTGCTTGAAGCGCGTCTCAAGGCGTAGTTTTCAAGCGTGATGCAAACACATCTGGAAACTCCTGTTCGCGAATCGATGTCCAAGCCTGCCGTGGTGGTAGCTCCAACGGATTCTCTCGCTGAGGCCTATCAACGGCTGCTCGACTCAGGAATCTCAAGTTTGGCCGTCGTCGAAGGGGGGGCCTTGGTTGGCGTGGTTTCGCGCACCGACTTACTTCGCGCAGGCCGACGTTCCAATACGACGGTGAGACACAGCGGTGATGCTCGCCATGTCATCTTGGAGTTTCCGAAGAATTCTGTAGGCGAGATCATGACCCGCGACGTTTTTACGGTAACGGGAGACACCAGCATTGCAAGCGCGAGTAAGAGTATGTCGGAGAACCACGTGCACCGGGTGTTTGTACAGGACGGTACATCCTTGCTTGGCGTCTTTAGTACCCTCGATGTTATCCGGGCCCTAAAAGACCAACCCGCAAAAGAGCCGATATCGGAATTCATGACTGCGCCCATTACGGTCGTCGATGTCGAACAGACCGTTGCGGCTGCAGTCGACAAGCTCGAAACAAGTCGAGTGACCGGCCTCATCGTGGTTGAGAACGAGTGGCCCGTCGGTGTCTTCACCCAAGTGGAAGCGCTCGCAGCCCGAGAGCTCGCAGAGGGAACACTCGTTGAAGAAGCGATGGACCCTGCGCTGATCTGCATGCCGGTCTCAACACGCATGCACCGCGCTGCCCAGCAGGCGCTTCGCATGCGTGTTCGAAGAATCGTGGCGTCCGAGAATCGCCACATGCGAGGGATTCTCTCGGGACTAGACTTCGCGAAGTATGCTGCACGCGGCGCATAGCCGGCACGCGTGCCGAGCCAATCGCGACGCACGATGCACTCTGCACTCTAGGAAACCAACAACACGATGTTAGGTCTTGAAGTCGTGCCTGCGCTCGCGCTCGCAGCAGGTGGCGTTGCAGCCGGCTTCATCAACGTTGTGGCCGGAGGAGGTTCACTCATCACGCTGCCCCTTCTCATCTTCATCGGCATTCCCCCAACCTCAGCCAATGGCACGCTCCGCATTGCCATCTTTGCCCAAGGGCTTGTCGCGGTACGACGATTTCATACAGCGGGTGCGATTCAATGGAAGACGGCCGCGACCATTGTGTGGCCCGTTTGGCTTGGGGCCATTGGGGGCGCGATCGTCGCATCGAACATGGCCGACACCGACTTCAAATCGATGATTGGCTGGATCACCCTCGTGGCTGGTGGAGTTGTGGCGATCGATCTAAAGAAGGTCCTTGCAGGTCGAACAACAAAACAATCCACGGCCCGACGCATCGTCTTCTACTTGGCTCTCACCATCGTTGGCTTCTACGGCGGCCTTGCACAGGCAGGCGTCGGCTACCTTTTCTTGGCGGCCTTGGTGCTCGCAGGTGGCTACATGCTCGTAGAAGCAAACGTCATGAAAGTTGTTTTGGTGATGGCGTTTACCCCTCTCACAATCGTCATCTTTGGCCTCAATTCCAAGATTCACATTGGATACGCATTGGTACTCGCTGTGGGCCAGGCTCTCGGCGGTCACTTTGGAGCGGGTGTCGCTCTGAGCCGCGGCTCGTCGATCATTCGCCCGGTACTCGTCGTCGTCGTCGTGGCTGCGGCCATCAAGCTGCTGTTCTTCTAATTCTGCAGGCTGTGGGGCCTGATAAGGGCAATGCGGCCCGGTCTGTCTTATGCTGTGTTTATGACCACGCGCTTTGCCAAGGAGTTCGATTCTGTAGAAGCCCTCGTTGGTACTCCACAGTTCTCAAGATCCGCCTCTACCGTGGAATCGTATCAGGAGGACTACAGCGTGCATAAGGGGCACGCGGGTGCCGTCGTGTTCCCAACCTCCGCAACGATGGTGGCCGACGTTTTGGGTCTGTGCAACGAACTCAACCTGCCTGTTGTGCCCTCGGGCGGCCGAACGGGCTTTGTTGGTGGTGCAATTCCCCTTGAGGGCGCACTGGTCTTGTCACTCGATCGAATGCGCACCCTAGATGCTGTCGATGTGGCAGCCGCCTCGGTTCGAGTGGATGCGGGTGTCACAACAGAGGAGGTCATCGAACACTGTAAGCCGCACGGGCTAACGTGGCCCATTGAAATGGCGAGCAATGGCTCTTCGCAGATTGGAGGCAACATCTCCACGAACGCCGGCGGCGTGCATGTGGTTCGCTACGGCATGACCAGGAATTGGATACTGGGCATGAAGGTTGCCACCATGGACGGAAAGCTCCTAGACATGGAGCGCAACCTGTATAAGAACAACACTTACTGGGATCTAGGCCAACTCTTTATCGGCTCTGAAGGCACACTGGGCGTTGTCACATCGGCTGTGCTCAAACTCGCACCATTGGTGACAAGAACAGAAACGCTTTTTCTCGCGGTTGAAAGTCTTGAGAAGGTCCTCGGCACACTGCAGGCGTGCCGAGACGCCCCCTTTACCCTGCACGCCTACGAGTTCATCGATCGCAAGTTCATGGTCGAAGTCACCAAGTTTCTGGGCACCAAGTCTCCACTTGATGTAGACGCGCCGTACTACGTAGTACTCGAATTCGAAGTCGCAGAAGGCGAAGACTCAACGTCGGTGATGGAGTGGTTTCAGAACGTCAATCTCGACGGCGTCGTCGATGGGCTTGTGGCGCAGAACAGTGCCCAACGGGCAAAGATTTGGCGTTTGCGCCATGACCTGGCTCCAGCGGTCTACTCACTCGGACCTGGCAAGTCACTGGATGTATCGGTATCGCTATCGCAAGTTTCAGAATTCGTTCACAAGCTTCGAGCGGATGTTTTGGCGCAACGGCCACAGTGGAATTTCTTTCTCATGGGGCATGTCGCCGACGGCAATGTGCACACGCACATCGTTGCTCCTAAGGGGTTAAGCGCCGCGGATCAAAAAGCCTACTTCGATGACTACGAGAGTTTCATCTACAGCATGGTTGCCGAAGCAGGTGGAAGCATTGCGGCAGAACACGGTATTGGGCTCGATCGGCGCGACTACCTGAAGATGTGTCGAACCGAACCCGAACTCATGCTCTATCGAAGCATCAAGAGCCTGCTGGACCCCAAGGGGCTGCTCAACCCCGGCAAAGTGCTCTAGCGAAACTTGCGCACTACACAACACCAGTAAGCGGACGTCCCGCTTCCAGCGCGTCAATGTTCTCTAGGATCCGTCGGCACACACCATCGATGCTGTTGTTCGTAAACCCTGCCATGTGCGGAGTAACCGTGCATCGCGGATGTTCAACAAGTCGATCGGTTGGGTCGACCGGTTCCTTCCAAAAAACATCGAGAGCAGCAGCTCCTAAATGTTCTGAGTCAAGAGCCCACTCCAGCGCCGGGCGGTCAATGATCTGCGCTCTTGCAAGATTGATGAGGTAGCTGCCCGGAAGCATCGCCTCGAATGCCGCTCGGTCTAGCAGCTTGTTGGTGCTCTCGTTGAGACTCAGGAGCACGACGTGAAAGTCAGCCTGCCCTAGCATCTCGTGGAGTTCTGCGACAACGAACTGCTTGTCAACGAGTCCCGCATAGCGCTCGCTCTTCTCACGAACCAACCCGAGCACCTGCATGCCCATCGCACGGCACAGTTTTGCGGTCGCACTTCCGCTCGCGCCCAGACCCAGTATCGCTACCGTAGCACCACGAATCTCACCGCCAATCGGCCGATTCTTGCGGCCCGAACTGAGCACGGCAGGAATGTCGCGCATCTGGCGTGTGAGCGTAAGCATGAGATTCAGGCACATCTCTGCGACAGCGTTGCTGTTTACATCGGCGATGGCAGCAACTGTGATCCCGAGTTCGGCAGCTGCAACACGATCAACACCATCAACACCACTGCCTACCTGGTGCAACAGCTTCAAACTCGGAGCCGCGGTGAGCAATTCTCGTGGAGCCTTGTCAGGCCCAAAGACCCATACATCATGCCCAGCAATTTGTTCGACAATCGGCCGGCTGCGATCAAGCACCGAGAGTTCGTGGTGGCCAGCAAGCACCTCGCCGAGCCGCGCCACGATCTCATCGTGAGGAAAACAGATTACCCGCATTGCAACTTCGTGCTTCTGGCTCGGAAGCCGATCATCGTCGGTACATTTGCACCGTCGTCCGTCAGTTCGCGAAGCGCTTCTCGACACCTTGGTTCGGCCCATGTGTCACAGACTTGAACAGTTATTACTACCATGCGTACCACTCGCGTTTTTCTCGTGTTGAATCGTGTCGGATGGATAGATTTGCGAACGTCCAGCCCTGCGCTGGAGGTATCATTCGGCCGCAACACGTCGTTGCTGCCCCCCTGCGCCCGAGACTACATCAGGTCTGTGAGAGTTGTCGAGTTGGCACCCGACACGTAAAAACTGGTCGTCGTGCCATTCCGTGGCATGCCTATTGTGAGAATTTCCGGCGTGATTTCGAGTGAGAGTTACTAGGGAAATCTCTACGCTCCCGAACACAAACGACCCTGAGTTTGGATAGAGGTCTCCAATCCCGCCTCGGCAGGCGAGACGTTACGAATCGGCCAGCAGCCAATACTCAGTATCCTTTGTGGCAAAACAATCTCTCATGATGAATTGCGTGAACGCTTGCCACATCCAAAAGCAGGGGTGTCGCTACCACTCAGGTTTCCCGTCTACTATTGCTTCATGACCACTGGGTACCAATGGACGAATCACCCCGAAGCGCCTGTCGCCGGAACTCCCTTGTGCACCCTAAGCGAACTAACCACCAGCATTCACTACTTCGTTATGACGCCAGAAGGGGCAGCTGAGTTTCGAACGGAAGCGCTTTTTGGAAACAAAGAGTTTGCGTACCTAATCACCAAGGACGGAGACAACATTCACGCATACCTAAATCGCTGCCCGCATCGTCGGCAGGCGATCGGGTGTGCGGCAAAGCCCGCAAAGTTCCGAGATGGCGATGTTGTGTGCCGTCTGCACAACGCCCAATTCTCACTCAGCACGGGTGAGTGCACTAGGGGAATCAGTCGTGGCCAAGGACTGCCTCGCATACCGATCACGATCGTGGATGGTGAGGTGCGAATCGCGAGCGAATGACGCTCCAATAAAAACAGGACCGCCCCTGTCGCGTGCGACAAGGAGGGCCCCGATTTTTACGCAGTTGTAAGCGGTGCTAGTTCACGCGACCAAAGGACTCATCAAACTTCTGATTGAGCTTGGTGCGAGCCTCGGCTGCAAGCGCGATCGCATCGAGAACCTTCTTTTGGTTCTCCTCCGAGTCAGCGTACTTCACAAGCACTTCTAGCTGTCGCGCCACATGTACGTCATCTCCACCGTACCCTGGGAATTTAGAGTCCACGATAACGTCATTGCCTTCACTGATATGCTCGTCGAAGTAGCGCAGATCATCATCTTTTGCCCCGTAGTGGGTCGTAAGAGCTTTTCGCATAGCAACAAAGCGTGTCGTCACTTCGTGTTCATGAAAGCAGAGCATGGATAGTCCCTCGAGAAAGGACTCCTGGCACATGCCCCAAACGGTCGCAAACCACTCTTTGTAGATTTCCGGGTTCTGATTGGCTTCGATAGCTTCTGGGTCCAATCCAAGACTTGCGTTGAAGTGCAGCATGAGGCCCGGATGGTTGTTGCACATCTCGCCATTCGCATATTCTTCACAAAGGTTCTGCGCGATAATCTCTCGGGCGTCTTTGCGTTCTGCTTTGGCATGGATGAGGCTGAGACAACGAACAAAATACTGACACTCGTGATAGACCACGCCGTAGTAGTCTCGCAGTGCTTCCTCGGTTAGCTCTCCGTTGGCATACTTCGTAAAGAAAACCTTATCGACGCCAGCTCGGCACGTATCGAGTTGATTCATGACCGCTGCGTGAAACTCTTGTTCGTTCATCTTCATAGTTCTGGTACCTCGTTGTTTGATGCTTGATCTGGACGCTTACCCTTTGTAGTCGAAATGCTCCTACGACGGTCTACGTGGCCATGTTGCCCCAATATGACACTTTGTGGTCTCTCCCCCCACCTCGGTCATATCTCCCTCTTTCGAAGCCCTAGTCTCGCATGACAACCACGAGGATCACAATCCCCACATTGACGTTGAGTATCGAAGAAGCATTCGTCGCTCCGTTCTCGACTCCTACATTCGTCCCTGCACCGCCACCAACTGCAAACTACTCGATCGCAAATTCGCTGCAGCGAAGGCTGCCGGAGAAAGTCTTACGTGTTTGGATTCTCACGGCAGAGACATGGGGTGCGACCAGAGAGAGGCGCTTCCCCCTACATTAGCCAGGCTGTGGGCCGTATCGCCTGGAACGAAGGAACCAAAGAACGTGATTCCAGACTGAGAAAAGTTCTTATCACACATAGGGAAGGCGAAAAAAAACGAGCACCCAATGGGTACTCGTTTCTATTGAAAACACTTCGAATCGAGAGGGGCTGCTACTCCTCAGCGCCCGCTTCGACATCGGTCTCATCCTCTTCCGACCAATCCTCTTCCTCGTACCAATCGTCGTCAATTGGCGGCGCATCTGGTGTGAGAATTGTGTAGCTGAATCCGATGCCTCCGCCCATGAGATTGCGTGTATTGGTACCGGAGACGAACATACGGAAGTATGCGCTGGCACTTAGCTCCGGGGTGATCGTGTACCCAATATCAAAGCCAGGATGCACGTAGGTTTCTTTGAGAGCCACATCGTGCCACGAGAAGAGCAATGCGTTTTGGTCGCCCAGTGGAACATCATCAAATGTGACTCCATCAAGCTGACGGTGCACAGCAACGACGCCGCTGATGGTTAGCTTGTCGGTGACAAAGTATCCGCCGGTAAACTCAAAGTCGATGTAGTTCTGGCTGTACTCGTCGAGAGCGTCCTCCTCGAACGCAGGATCCGTAACCTTGGGCTTGGTTCCAAAACTGAATTCGGCGCTCAGGTGTACGAAGGCCTTATCTAGCCACGGATCCAAAACGGCACCGCCACTGAGACCCACGTGCCCTTTGTAAATGTGGCGCCCTGCTCCCGCATAGCCAATCGTTGTGTAGTCCGCTGTCGGAATTGACACAGCAAAGTGCGGAGAGACCGTTTTGCTGCCCTCAATCAATTGGTATCGCGCGCCAAACCGCAGGTCGGTTGGCGTGAAGTGAAAGTCTCCATCATCGTAGGGACCGTGTGGTGGGAACCCGGCGTTTTGCTCGCCGCTGTATCGAACCAAGAGCAGTGGTAGAGACATGCTCAGCCCGAGATTTTCTATCGGGGTATACGAAGCACCAAGCGTGAGTGTGTGATTGTCGATGCTCAGATCTTCGCCGCCGTACGTTTCACCAGCTGGCGAAACAAGATCGTCGGAAATTCCAGTTGTGTAATTGGCTGAAGCCGATAGCTCGCCCTTTTCTGGAACCCAAGCCTGCGCGTTTGCGTCACCACCAACAGCGGCGAGCACACCGCCTGATAGGCAGATCGTAAAAATGCTGCGAAACCAATTTGTCTTAGTCATACTTTTCAAAGTCATCCCCGTCCTAGTCTCGGTAATGTGACCCAAGACTCAAGATGCCCTCAGAGCTCGTAAACGCTGAGAGTCGCTAAGAACTCTATCACCCGGTTTCGGCGCACCGATAGGCCAGGCAACGCTCAAAAGCGCCGTTTAGCGGCACCTCGGTGCCTCTGAGACACCCTCGTGACGGCACCCGAACCTACCTGTGCGACAAGAAGCCTACTTCGGCTCCAAGGCGAAAGAACGAATTGCATGTAAGTGCGGCCAAGACCAGGCGTTGTGTATGCGCATGCAAGTTCTTCACACCGCGACACTCGTCCTTCTCACTCTTGCCGCCTGTGGGAGCTCGCAACCAAGGACTGGGGGCACCCTCGCCGCCATGAGCCTCGATGCCGTTCCCAAACAAGAATCGGGAAGCCATCGTTCATCGACACATCAATTCGACTCGATACAGGTATCTGCGAGCGATGGACTGCCCTCCAAGAGCGCAGAGGCCCTGGTCATCCAAGGCTTTATCACCGCCCGAGTTGATGAAGTTCGAACCACCTCTGCGGAGATTTCTGAGCGGGTTCGCGAAGCGGGTGGCCGAGTTGTTCGAGAACGGGGCACTGGAGCCAAGTCAGATTGGAACAGTTTGATTCGGGTTCGTCTGCCACCAGAGAAGGTCGACGCCTTGTTGGCATGGATACGTCAACACGGTGATATCGAATCCAAGCGAATTGAAGTGCAGGATGTAAGCCGGGAACTCTTTGACCAAGAGCTTGCGCTATCCAATCTCACAAAGACGTTGGCGCGTATGCAAGCTCTCCTTGAGCGCCCCGATCTCGATATTGAAGCCGTTCTAAAAATCGAATCGGAGATGAGTCGAGTACGTGGCGAAATCGAATCGCTCAAGGGGGCGAACCGGTTTCTAAAGGATCGGGTTTCCTATGCAACGCTCGAATTTACCTTGAAGCGTCGCGACGGCGTGGAGCGGGGCCCGGAAACAAAGTTCATGACTGGAGTGCGCCTTGCCCAAATGAGCTTGCTTGACCCAAACGGCCGCGCGCGACATCGCATGGGATTTGGTGTTGTCGCATCGAGCCCGGCTGCTCGCGTGAGCTATGAGTTGGACGTGTTTGAAGCAGACGGTGACGGCGCAAAGCGTGCCCTTATCGCAACGATGGGCGGTGCGGCTTACTCCGATCATCTGGGAGGCGGGCGCCGACAATTTCTCAATCCCTACGTTGGCCTTCGACTCGGCTATGGGCGCCTTGATGGTTCAAACTTTGTCATTGCAGGCGAGGCCGGTGTCGAACTCTTCAAACACCGGTTTGTCACCATCGACCTGAACGTTCGAGGCACAAGCTTCTTTGGAAGCGGCGGAGCCGACGTTGCACTCGTGACCGCTGCAGGTCTTTCCCTCGCCTTCTAAGCGGCAGTGAGCATCGCAAGGTCATCGATTGCCATTGGTGCCACTGGCAAAAAACACCTTATTTTCAGCAGCATAGACTGCGTTCGCTGTGAATGGGCAGGAGCCATTTTGCGATTCGCTCAAGATGCGTGGATTGCACAATCGTGGGAGGGTAGAACGTAGTCGCTCGTGTATCCCCTAGCAAAAGCACTTCACATCATTGGATTTGTCTGCTGGTTCGCGGGCCTCTTCTACGCGATACGACTTTTCATTTACCGCGTGGAAGCGCTCGAGCGACCTCCCGAAGTTCGTGAAATCCTCGAAGAGCAACTCGCCATTATGACCCGGCGTTTGTGGTTTGGCATTACGTGGCCGTCCATGATCGCAACGGTTGGCTTTGGGTTATGGCTGCTCTATCAGTACAAGCTTTGGAGTCTACCTTGGGTTCACATCAAGCTCACGCTCGTCGCTCTTCTTGTCATCTACCACCTCATTTCGCATCGCATCTATCGGCAGCTAAAGGCAGGCGCTTGCACTTGGTCGTCAAAGGCACTCCGCCTCTGGAACGAAGTTGCCACCCTTCTCTTGGTCGCGATTGTCTTTGTTGCGGTGTACAAGCAAGGCCTCGACGCACTCTGGGGTGTTCTCGGATTCTTTGGTTTTGCGATCGTTCTAATGGTCGGAATCAAGACCTACGGCAAGATCCGCAAGGCTAGCCAGCCTTCAAGCCCCTAAGAAGTTTTCGCAATACACTCTGAATCGCTTCCACAACAGTTGGGTGATAGTAGGAATGCGCCAAGGCTTCACTTGCCGTTGCTCCCGAGTCAACCAACCAGGCAAGTAGGTGACCGAGATACTCGGCGTGTGGGCCAAAGACCGTCGCCCCCAATAGCGTTCCATCTGGTGCGGCATAGACGCGCAAGCACCCCTTCGCTCTCCCGAGAACCTTGGCGCGAGACTGCCCTGCAAAGTCGTATTCGGCAATGGCCGCATTGCCCGGCAACGCGTCATAGGCGAGCCCAACAGTGGCGATTTGAGGCTCCGAGAAAACGACTCCCAAAATCGTAGGACGACGAACCTCTCTAGGTTCGTCTGGATACCGAGCAGCATTCTCGCCCGCAATGCTTCCCTCGTCGGCGGCCTCGTGCAGAAGTGTTCGCGTCCCCGTCACATCGCCGGCAAGAAACAGGGATGACGTACCAACTTGCGCTGTAGCAGAGTCGACCGAAGCGAGAATATCGTCGGCCGCCCCCAACCCGAGACTTTCAAGGCCAAGCCCTTCGAGGTTTGGTCTGCGTCCGGTTGCAACAAGCACATACTCATAACGCTCATCACGGGCGCGCCCAGCATCGTCCACAAATTGAAATCGAACTTGGTTGTTCTCTGCCAAAACGCTTTTGAATTCGTGGCGGGTTTGAAGATCGAGTTCATCAGAAAAAATCGTATAGGCACTGTCTCGAACATTCGGATCAGAAACCCCGGCGAGCTTCCCTTCGAGTTCGACAACCGTAACGCGCACTCCAAGCCGGGCAAAGGCGAGGGCCAATTCGATACCAATCGCACCGGCCCCAACAACGAGAAGACTCTCAGGCAAGGTTGGCAGTTCGAAGATCTGATCCGTCGAGAGCAGCCGGTCTCCCAGTTGTCTGTAGGGAGGAGGCGTCCATGGACGAGATCCGGTCGCAACGACGATCGCTCCTGCCTTGTAGTGTTGGCCCCCAGCCGTGAGGGTATTTGCCGACGTCAGCCGTGCAGCTTGCCGCACAAGCCCCCCTTTGGCCTCCACCCGTTCCAGTCCGCTGATCGTCGAATCCACGAATTCGTCGCGCATCTGCTGTACGCGAGCCATCACGGCCTCTCCATCGATTTCGATGGCTCCAAGCCGCACGCCAAACTCTGTGGCGACACGGGCACTATGAGCGACCTCGGCAGCCGATATAAGAAGTTTACTGGGCATGCAACCCACTCGAGCGCAAGTCGTGCCCAGGGGGCCAGGGTCGAACATGACTGCTCGGGCCCCAGCCTTGGTGGCTGCTCGTTGCGCAGTGATTCCTGCGGTGCCCGCTCCGATAATCGCGACATCAATCTCTTGCATGGTTCACTTTCAATCGCTCATCGCAGCGAGCTTCTCAAGAGCTTCTTCGAGCCTCTTCTTGCCGCCCCAGCCAACCATCTGGTCCACCACTTCGCCATCACGCAGTGCGTAGAGCGCAGGGATTCCTCGCACCTGAAAACTCTGAGCAAGGGCTGGCTCCTCGTCAACGTTGACTTTGGCGACCTTTACCCGGCCTTTGTACTTTGGCGCGAGTTCTTCCAGAACCGGACCAATCATTCGACACGGACCGCACCAAGGTGCCCAAAAATCAATAATGACGGGTTCCGTAGCGTTTAGAACTTCCTCTTCAAAGTTCTCAGCGGTGATTTGCACAGTATTTTGGTTCAGCATAGCAAGTCCTCTTCTACGGGGGCCCTCCCCCGCACCTAGTAGAGCCATCACCATCCCAAAGTGTGTCACCTCGCTGCCAAACACTCGCGCCAAAGCCGGCCAGCTACTGCGGTGGCCAACTCAAGACTCCACAAAGAGTTCCATGGCTACGTCGTCTAGATATTTATCTGGTGCGATCTTCACGCGGCGGCGCCACCGTCCCATCTCGACAAATCCCATCTTGCAGTACAGGGCCAAAGCCGGCGTGTTGGACGACCGAACGTTGAGTTCGATCTTCTCGACGCTTGGAGCGTTTCTCGCCCATTCGATCAAGCTCCTAAGCAGCGCACCGCCAACGCCCTGCCCCTGCCATCCGGGATGGGCTACTAGAGTCAAATGAACGACGTGGCGCACCGCCGACAGCGGGAGAGGATCGAGCATTCCATGACCGACGATCTGGCCCTCCGCTTCGGCAACCAAGTAGCGGCCGTTGTCGGCACTGCCCAGCGCGGCGATCTTCGCTGCAAACCGCTCATTCGTGAGTTCGGAGGGAACAGAAACAAGGAGCCCGGGTGTGGCAGCAATCGCTCGTTCCGCCCGTGCAAGAACCTCCGCATCGTTCTCGTGCGCGAGCCGAATTGTGACCTGGGACTTCATGCTTGAGTCCCGGCTTTCGGATCCCAATCGCGCCACAGATCCGTCAGCAGGTCTCGCAGCTTGCTTCTGCTGCGACTCAGACGCGTCCGGACTTGGCCCGGCGTAAGGCCAAGCGATTCTGCGATTTCTGGGCCTCGCCAACCGTTTACTTCGGCCAGAAGCACGATCGCTCGATCCTGTGGTGGCAATGTTTGAAGCGCGGCAACGAGTTGCTCGCCAAGCCCCTGGTTTATGGATTCTTCCTCGGGCCCCGAAAGCAACGCAGCGTGTTCGTCTCCGAATTCTTCGTGGAGAGATGCATCCGCTTTGCGTCCGCGTTGCATGCGCCTGCACGCGTTCGTCACCATGCGAGACAACCATCCTTCGAGACTTCCATCGCCGCGAAAATCACCGAGGTGTGTGGCCGCGGCGAGTAGGGCATCTTGCACCGCATCCTGCGCGCTATCCGCGCTGCTGCACTGCTTGCGACCAACCTCCAAAAGTCGCGATCCATAACACCGAGTGAGTTGGTCAAGGGCTTGGATCTCGCCACGCTGGACCAAGTCCAGGAGAATCGTTGGATCACATGCCTTGGCACTGGCCGACGAACTATCGAAGATCGACATGCCAGCAAGCGTTGCATACCTGGATGCTTCATCCCACATCTGGCACGACCTGGATTGCGAGTTTCTCTAATTTGCGCTGCCCGTACGCGACGTCGTGTTGCCGACGAATTTTGCCGATTGAGACAGTAGTGATTGACAGCGCCTCGTACCGCCCGTAGTGTGGCTGCACTATGAAGTTCGTACGCATCTAGTAACGCAACTCGCGCACATCACCAGCATGTTCAATCTGCGGGGTGATCTTGAGACCAGAGGCAGTATCTCGTTAAGAGTGCCTGTCCTTAGCGTAGCTCCTATTTAGGGAGTTTCGACGAACGATGGTCTTGAGGGAACTACACCTAGTTTGGTGTATCTATCCGTGCGCTTGAGTTGTCGCAGCCCTGCATGAGCATGGGTTCTGGGCCGGGCAACACCCCGCCTTCAAGACCCACGTGCGTCGTCTGCGCGCCCCAGAATCCCGCGAAACGCATCCAACACATGTGGTTCGCGCTCACACGAAACTCGTGCACCGCATGAGAACAATACCGATCCATCTCACGCATACAGCATGCGCCGTTTTGGTCTCGATCAGGAGAACTGTATGCAACCCAAACTCAGAAATTCAGAAAAACACCCAAAGCAATCTCCCATCGGAGGCGAGACATTGGATCGTCTTGGGGCCCATGCGAGTCGGCGAGATGGCGCAAGCACAGGCCCCGGCGATGCGTCTCGTTCGTATGTCGTCTCCGTCGTGCACGGTTCCGATGTATTCCCCAACGCGCGAGAACGTGAGATCCTCGCTCTCTCGCGGGCACAAGGTGATCGTGTCGTTGGCCATGAACTGCATCGGCTGCGAAGCCCCGATCCTCGAGCGCTCTTTCGCATTGGCACAGCGACAGCTCTTGCCGAGCGAGCAGCGGCAAAGGGTGCCAATGTGATTCTTGTCGATGCCCTACTCACGCCTTCGCAAACGCGAAATCTTGAGGACGTAGTGCAGCTCCCCGTCCGTGACCGCGAGGCGGTGATTCTGCAAGTCTTTGGGCGGCAGGCGAAGTCGCGCAAAGCTCGTATTCAGGTCGAAATCGCCCATTTGCAGTATCTCCGGCCTCGCATCCGTGGCATCGGGCTACAGATGGATCAACAAGCTGGCGGCATCATTGGATCGAGGGGCCCCGGCGAAACGGCATCAGAACTCTTGGGAAGGCAAATTGATGGCCGCCTTGCGATGCTTCAAAAGGCGTTCGAACACGTTGCCACCAATGCGGAAACGCAACGACGGCAGCGTTCAAATTGTAAGCGCATTGCTCTGGTCGGCTACACCAATGCTGGCAAGACAACGCTCATGAATGGGCTCACCGAGACCAAACTGTCCGCGGCCGATCAGCCATTTGAGACGTTGGACACGACCTCTCGCAACCTAACGCGACACGGCGGTGATGTGTTGCTGAGCGACACGGTGGGATTCATTCGAGACTTGCCGGAGCGGCTCTACGCAAGTTTCGAATCCACCCTCGCAGAAATCACCGATTCATCACTTCTTGCCATCGTTGTCGATATGTCAGATCGAGAGCATGAACAACACCTCGTCGAAACGGAGCGCGTATTGGAGCGACTTGGCGCTGAGCAAATTCCACGCTTCTATGTCTTCACGAAAGTCGACCAGTGCAACTTTTACCCAACGAAGTGGAAGCAGCGAATGCTCAGCCGTGGCGCGCCGCACATGGCTCTTCAAAGTCAGGACTCGCAAGCCCTTCGGAAGCTGCGAGTAAGCTTGCTAGAGGAGGTTCGTCGAGACCAACCCACGCGAACGTTTGTGATTCCCTACGGCGCCAAAGAGGCGACACGCATTGTCTACGCGCACTGCAGGATCCTCGAGGTCGAGCAACAGGAGGAGGGGATGCGCTTTCGCATTCAAGCCGACGCTCGATGGCTCAAATCGATTGATGCGGAGCTGGGGACACCACAATGAGGGCCTTGAGGTGGCAACCGCCAAGAGCATCTCGGCATCGCTCTCGCTGATGCGGTAGTCCGGATCGCCGCGGCTCAGGAGGTCGCACTTGCGTTCCCAGCCTACGTGGGCGGCGCCGCTGCTAGTTCAAGGCGCAGCTCGTCGCCTGTGGCGCCGTCTTGGTCTTTGCCTTCAACAATCGTAAACATGCACCGCTGAAGTACGCGAATTGAACCGAGGTTGCCCTTTGCTACGTAGGCAACGAGGGGGCGCTGCAGCTCATGGTGAGCAAGAAATTCTCTTAGCGCCCGTGTCGCAACGCCTTGCCCCCAATATGCCTTGCCAATCCAATAGCCAACAAGCCGTTCACCATCTTGGGCCCAGCTCACAATATTTCCTTTGAGTCGTCCCCCCTCAACAATGGCAAACTTGCGAACCTCGTCGCTTGCCAGAATACTGCGATGCCAGTGCGTCATGAAGGCGTCTAGTCCCCGCGCGGGAACCCCCGCCATGGCAGCCCCCTCAGGCTCTTGTTGGTGCGCGAACAACGTAGGCAAATCCTCAAGCGCAACCTGCCGAAGAATTCTTGCGGGGGAATCGCCGTCGGGAGGAAGCGCCAGAGGGGCCGATACGGAAACAACAATCTTCGGAACTTCTCGGCATTGACGATAGTTCTCAAACACCGCACGAACGGGGGCCACAAGCCATGCGATCTCTTCATAGCCCTCGCAATTCGTTGCCACAGAAAATTTCTCAGACGCCCGTGCGTAAAGGCTATCAAAGGACCTCCACTGTCCACGGCGTGTCTTGAGCATGGCGGCCGCAAACTGAATCAGCCCCTGCAAGTAGAACCGGCAGGCGGTATCCGGTTTGGCCTGCATCCACAGCGCTTCCCAGGTCTCGTGGGCTTCCCAGTAGAAGCCGCCATTGAACAAATCGAGCCCCCAGCGAAAGCCCACGTCGGCACCGAGGGTTGAAGCGTGCCCGTTCCAACTCGAGTCGCAGCGAGTCTCTTCCGGGCGTGCGCCTGGCGGGCTGAAGCCTGGAAGATACGCCCGTGCAGGAAGCGTGCGCTCTGGGCAGGAGCGCGGATGTGGAACGTCGCTGGGCATGGCCTTCGTGGTGCAATCCTCGCACAGAGTAACCGAGCAAACCTCACCTGCTTGACCGACGTCGAGGGGTTCGATTGCGGCGGTAGACAGGGTAAGGTGCTCGCTTCGTGATCACGTTTGATAACAGCTATGCGCGGCTCCCTGAGCCCTTTTTCGCCCGCACCAAACCTGCCGAGGCACCCTCTCCTTCTCTGGTCCAGCTAAACGTGGGCCTGGCAAATGAGCTTGGTTTGGACGCGACCTGGCTCGCCTCGGACGAGGGGTTGGCAATGCTGGCAGGCAACTCGCTCCCCGAGTCGGCGGAGCCGATTGCCATGGCCTACGCCGGTCACCAGTTCGGCGGGTTCAATCCACAACTCGGCGATGGGCGCGCCATCCTTCTTGGTGAGGTTCGCGATCGAAACGGGATTCGCCGCGACATCCAGCTCAAAGGATCGGGACGTACGCCCTTCTCAAGGGGCGGTGACGGCAAAGCCACACTTGGCGCAATTCTTCGCGAGTACATTTTGAGCGAAGCAATGTTCGCACTGGGGATTCCAACGACGCGCGCGTTGGCGGCCGTAACGACCGGAGAGTCGATCTATCGCGACCGTGACATGCCCGGAGCGATTCTCACGCGTGTGGCGCATAGCCATGTACGGGTTGGAACGTTTCAGTTTTTTGCGGCACGGGACGACCATGCTTCCCTGATGAGGTTGGCTGACTACATCATTGAGCGCCACTATCCACGGGCGTTGGAAGCGAGCAACCCGGTCCTCTCTCTCTTAGAACATATCGTAGAGCGTCAGGCGGAACTCATCGCGCGTTGGATGCAGGTTGGCTTCATTCACGGCGTTATGAATACCGACAACATGCAAGTTGCCGGCGAGACCATCGACTATGGCCCCTGCGCCTTCATGGATGACTTTCACCCCAAATGCGTATTTAGCTCCATCGACCGCAACGGACGCTACGCCTGGAATCAGCAACCGGTCATGGGCAAGTGGAATCTGACGCGGTTGGCAGAAGCACTACTACCGATTCTCTCTACCGATGAGCAAACCGCTCTAAACATGGCGAAGCACGCACTTGATGGCTTTGATGTGCGCTTCAACGAGAACTACATCGCCGGCTTCAAGCGCAAGCTCGGGCTCATCGAGTTCAACCCAACTGACGACGCGTTCATCACGGCGACCATGGAGGCTCTTGCCAAAGGAGAAGTAGACTTCACACGGTTCTATCGTCATCTCACAAAGGTTGCCGCGGGCGAATCTGACGAAACGCTCGTGGGCCTGTTCTCAACGCCCTCCAAGGGACGCTCTTGGCTTGCCACCTGGCGCAAGCGCATTGGGAAGGAAGGCAACACCACTCCTGAGCTGCGAGCTGCGATCATGCGAGGCGTTAATCCGATCTACATCGCCAGAAACCATCGCGTAGAAGAGGCCATCGCCCACGCACTTCGCGGAGACTTTCAGACCTTTCACGAGCTCACTGCATTGCTTGCGAACCCCTACGGCGAGCAACCCGGATTTGCCCAGTACGAACAACCACCTCGCGAGGAAGAGAAAGTCCGCGAGACGTTTTGCAACACCTAGTTGGCAACGCCTAGTTCGTCGCGCTTGTTACGAAGGCAGTAGCTCTAGTGCGCTGCTCACGGCGTAATCCAATTGCCCCTGCACAGCCAGGAGCGCGACGAGTACACATAGTCCTACGAAGAAACTCGCCACGATCAAGCCGGCGATTCGCCGACCACGTCCGTTCTTCGCCCTCGCGACGGGCTTTGCTTCTGGCTGGTCATCAAACTCCTCCTGTTCTTCAAGAACCTCAAAGTCGTACTGCGTTGCGGCACGTGTCGAGGCCTCTAGAGCCAAGCCCCGCATCACCGAGGTTGGCTGATTCGTGAGAGCGCGAGGAAGCCGTTCATTGAGAGAGGGAGCTCGAACTTCGGCATCCTGGCCCATCCAACTCCCCGACCCGCGCGCCAGAGGAGCATCAATGCCCTCGACCCATTCGCGAAGCGTAAATGGCGACAACGACAATCCTTCGGTTGCGGAAAACAGACGCAGCGCCTCATGCACCTCACGCGCTGTCTTGAAGCGTTCGCTCCGGTCGCGACTCAGCAGCCGATTCACAATTCCTGCGAGTTCTTCGGAGTACCCTTCGCAGACGGTCCGCGGATCAGGACAGTCAATTTCGGAGCGCACATACGCCATCGCAGGTCCAACAGTGTCCTCGTGTGGACGCTTCATCGTTGTGAGTTCGTAGAGTAAGAGCCCCAACGAGAAGAGGTCGCTTTGACGGTCAACAGGCTCGGCGCGAATCTGCTCCGGCGACATATACGCGTACTTGCCCTTTATGAACCCGGTCTCGGTCCGCTCTCGCCTCTGCCTCGCGCGCGCAATGCCAAAATCAATGAGCTTGATGCTGCCATGAGCCGTGACGATAACGTTTTGTGGCGAGACGTCTCGATGAACAAGTTCGAGTGGCTGACCTTGAGCATCTCGAGCATCGTGAGCAGCTTCTAAGGCTTCTGCAACACCGAGCACAATCTGCACAGCCATCGCCAGTGGAAAGCGTCTGCGCGCCATCCGACACTTTTTTTGGAGTTGAGCAAGACTGAGCCCTTCCACATACTCCATGACAAAGAAGTAGCTATCTGCGTCTTCTCCAAAGTCGAAAACCTGCGCAATATTTGGGTGCCGGAGCGAGGCAGTGAGCTGTGCCTCGTCTAGAAACATGTTGACCACGTTGGGCTCGCTCACCAAGTAGTGCGGAGGAAGCCGCTTGAGGACGGCGAGTGACTCAAAGCTGTGAAGGCCGAGATTCTTAACGAGGTAGAGTTCCGCCATACCGCCGCGAGCCAATGTGCGTACAACCTCGTACTTCCCAATTCGGCTACCGGGCGATAACGTCGCGCCTGGCTTGCTAACGGAGGGAAACATAGTTCGTCTAGGTTGCAACTTCGATACCGTCGTTGCGCAGCTGCAAGCATCAGTGATCGCATGCGCCCCCCTGGGGACTTGCTCCTCGAATCGGGGAGGAGCTCACCAATCAAAGGGAAAGACATGTAGGCAAGAGGTGTGCGCAAGCGCCCCTGCTCTCCCACACGGGCATCCAACAGAGATCCCCTAGGAAGAACCCCTATCCCTCTTGGCGGTCGCTCTAGGGCTCCGAAGGGGGCGCCAAGACCGCATAGCTACCGGTCACATGAGCCACGGGCCGTTCCTTGTCACCATCGATCCAAAGCAAAACCCTGCCGCAAATGCGTGTCTTGCCAGCACGCAGCAACTCCGCTTTGGCGAGCAGGTCACCACCGCTAGCTGGTCGCAAGAACGTAATCTGCATCTCGGATGTGACAGCCATGGGTTGGAGCCCCAGCACCGTAAAACTCAAGTACCAGAGCGCCAAGTCGGCGGTAGCAAATTGGGTTGGCCCCGAGATGAGGTTTCCGGGTCGCAAGCGCGTGTCGTTGTAGAGCCAGCGCGCAGTTGCAGTACCCGTCCCAATCGCATCACAGCGATAGTCAGCGGCGGCAGAGGGAAAGACCTTTGTGACGAAGGCGTCGACGTCGGCTGGTAGTAAGGGCGACATGAGACGCATGGTGTCATTAAATGCACGTTTGCGAGAACACCTCTGGTCGTTCTGTGGCTCGGGGAACGCCAAGAACGTTCATGGCCGTCTGGTGATTGATGCGAACGCGCCCACAAGAGGGCAGCATTCGAAGCCGAGCTATCCGCAACAGCGAGCGGGCGCCTCGTTATTGCTAGCGCGGCCGTAGCACTGCAAGCGGCAGCTGTGTGCCGCTAGCTCTCTACCGAAACGTCTTGGGCTTCACAATCCGAATCTAGCGTAACGCACACAAGGTAGTCGGAGACATCGTTCGCTAACCCCACATCGAATTGACAGTATCCGTCTGATTCATCCAAATTGAAGCGAATATCGTAAGGCACAAGCAAACCGTAGAGCCTTTCAGACGTTGGGGATTTTCCTAAGCAGAGTTCTTTTAGCTTCTGGGGGTCTGCTTCTTCGAGAAGGTGCTCGAGATACATCGCGACGCCACAATCGGCGTCGGCGTCGGCGAGGTTCGCATCCAAGGCCGTTTGATACGCTGCGACAAACTCTGATAGCCGCCCTACCACGCCGGCGATCTCGTTCTCCGCCCCTTCAATCTCGATTGCTACAGTGTGCTCCCCAAGAGAGACCTGAGACTCGAAGATGTCGCCATTGGCTTTGAACTCAAGGACTCCGTATGCGTCGCTGTGAACCTTCATAGCAGCATGCTAGCGCCAATCAGCGCGGATCGAGGAGGAAGCCTGCCTATTCGTCGCTTCGAACTTCGCCACTCGATAGTGCGTGGAGGACCAACATGCATGAGCCGGCACGTCCGTGAGACGGCGTCATAGCAAGCCGAACACGGACTTCCCGGCCATCCTTGCGACGAAATACGAGTCTCCGATTGATGAGTTTCCCCTTCATGGCCACAAGGCGCAGGTCTTCGCGGATGCCCGGATGAAGCTTGGCGAGGGTTGTCTCCTGGATTGTGCGCCCCTCAAGGTCCTGTGGTGACGCTTCACGCATGAACGTTGCGAAGGCTTGGTTCGCGATCCCAATCGTGCCGTTCGAGTGCAAGCTAGCGGCGGCAATACCCAAGGCGTGAAACGCATCGGCGGCCGCTTCTTCTCGGGTGAACTCCTCGAGACCAATACGCTCCTCGGCCTCGCGTTGTCTGGCGCCCTTGGCCTCCAAGTACGCCTGCAGTGCATCCACGACCTCTTCTGCGGTCTCGTAGCGCTCTGCAGGATCTTTCGCAAGGCTGCGCACAAGGATCGCATCAAGTTCGGAGTCGAGCGGTTCGCCCCGCGCTTCGCTCGCATTGGGAGGGGCAAGCTCAAGTTGTTGTTCGAGAATTTTGCGCGGGTCATCCCCAACGAATGGCACCTCGCCTGTCAGCATCTCGTACAACAAGACACCAACCGAATAGATATCGTTGGACGGTGCGGGTGCGTTTCCGCGAATTCGCTCCGGAGCCATGTACTCGGGTGTCCCAGAAATCTGATCATCTTTGCCTGAACGATTCGCGAGTTGAGCCGTGCCAAAGTCAAGTAGCTTTACTTGGCACGCCATTTCGCTATCAGCGAGGCATAAGACATTTTCCGATTTAACATCGGAGTGCACGACTTGGTTTTCGTGAGAGTGCTGCAGCGCCGAAGCGATCTGCATCGCGACTTCACAGGCTTGCTCTACGGGAAGCGCTCCATCGATCGAAATCTTGGTGGAGAGCACCTCACCCTCAAGGTATTCCATTGCAATGAAGAGCCCCCAATCCGGGTCTTCGCCAAAGTCGACAACTGAGACGATGTTTGGATGGCAAAGCGTGCTGGCAAGGTGCGCCTCGGATCGAAAGAGTTCGATAGCACTTGGATCGAACGCGTGCTCAGCCTGCATGAGTTTCAGTGCAAAGCTCTTGCCCAGACGGATGTGACGCACGTGGACCACCTGCCCCATGCCACCAGCACCGATGCGATTCACGATTTCGTAGCGACCTGCGATCAGTCGGCTGCGATCAACCTGCGTTGCGGTTTGTTGTGCGAAGAGATCAAAGACACCGGTATCTTCATGATACGGCCCGTTGTCCTCATCGGTTTCGGGTGACGGCTCCAACTGCGAAGACGTCTCAAAAGCTGGTTTCTCAATCATGCACAACCTCATGAGATGCCGAGGACGCCCTCAACATGCGCATCCCAGACTACCAGAGCCGACGCCCCAAAACGCATAGCCCTCATGAACGACGGGCGTTCCGAGGGCTACTGTGGGTTTCACATGGTCCTACAGGAGACCATAGAGGCACACGCTGAATCGGCGGTTATAGCCCCAATGAAAAGGCATCTTCCTGATTCTGTTTGACTTGCGAAGCGGACTCACGTTCCTCAGCTTCGGGAGCAAATCCTCCGCCTCCGGCACTCAAAGCGTTGGCCGACTTACCAAATGCACTGTCAAAGTCTCTCGCGCGCCCCACAGGCATGTTCCTGGTGGCCGAAGTGCGACGCCTCGCAGCCTTGGCGGTTTGGTCCTTGAGAATTCTCCTGGCGCCCGCAGAGTCACCTTGATCGAACGCAACATTGGCAGCCTGCAGGCTAATGGCTGTCTCACTCTGAATCAGTCGCCCCGACACCAGTCCATCAAGCTCCGAAGTTTTCTGATCGTCCGGAGTTGCCATTGCAACAAGCTTGCCCTCGCACAATCCGTCCTTGCCCTCTGCTAGGTCGTCGTAGCGAAACGCTACATTGGCGATTGGTCGCTCGCCTTGTGGCCCTTGCGGAACTCTGAGTCGCACAAGCACGGTCTTTCGATCGTTTTGGGCGAACGTTCCAAGAGGTACGATGAGGCGGTTGCCTTGCCGCTCAAATGTCCGATCGAACACATGGTCAACAAATACGCCGGGCTCAAGATCAACCGTTACTTCGGCATTCACCGCCAGTGTCTTTGAAAGTGAGTCCATCTCCTTTACGAAGATGCTCGCCAGTTGCTCGGGGCGATCCACAAAGTGGTGTCGGCCATTCGAATTGCGCGCCAGCGCGTCCATGATTCGCTCGTTGTAGTCCACGTCGACGCCAATCGTAGTGATCGCCATATTGCTCTTGCGGCACCCTTCTGCGATTGCAGAGAACCCACCGAGGTCACGTACACCCACCGTCGCCTCCCCATCACTGAGCAAGACGATTCGCGTGACTTTGTCATCGTTTGCACGGGCCATTCGCATCGCCAGTGAAATGCCACACGAGATACAGGTCTCTCCCTTCGCACGAATTCTCGCAAGAGCACTGAGCATGGAGGCTCGCGATGTCGAAGACACAACCGTCGGAGAGACGATAACTTCCGCCTGTTGGCTGTAGGTGATGACACTAACCACGTCGCCATCTCGCAGTTCGCCAATCGCCGTCTTGGCACCTTCAACGGCATTTCGCAGGCGTTTGCCGCGCATCGAGCCTGACTTATCGATCACGATCGCCAAGTTGAGTTTCGCTGGAATCGCCGCTTGCTTGGCGGCATCCGCATTGATGTCCAAGAAGAGAAACGACTCGCTGCCTCGCTGAGAGGGAATAATCGGATGCCCGAGGCGACCTTCCATCATCAGCGTATCCCCCGCGATGAAGGTGGACATATCGAGGGCCGGCGGCTCCTCAACCAGTGAAGCTGTGGCCGCTGAGGTCGTTGGCGAGTCTCGTCCTTCGACTGCCTTGTTTGGCCCCGTTGCCGACCAAACCGCCATTGAAGTTCCAGCCATTCCGGCCATTGCGATTGCTACAAACACTGTCAGTTTCATGTTTCGTTCTCCTTGTCCGCAGTGTTTGGCAACACGCCAACCCGCGTTAGAAAGTCTTTGGGTGGGCTCGTTCCGATCAAGACAAAAACGCCATCACATGGCACGCGAGTCTCGCCCTTCGGTGATGTCAACGTCACGGAGCCCTGAGAAATACTCGCAACGGTAGACTGCATTCTCAGGTCTACTGCACCCGCTTGAATGCGTCGCTGAACTTCCTCGATATTGCGGGCCTTGCCGCGAGAGAAGTCGGGGCCACGATGAGAAATCGTCACTTCGGTTCCGGGCTGTCTCGAGAGGGCAATAGCGGCCTCCATGGCGACGTCGCCCAAGCCGACCACAAGAACTCGTTGCCCAGCAAAGGCACGAGCGTCAGCCAGACTATAGAAGACTCGGTGGGAGGCCTCGTCCGGAATCTCGATTGGTAGTTTGCGCGAGGAGCCACGTTTGCCAATCGCGAGAAGCACACGCTGAGTTCGAATTACGCTCGCATCCCCCTCCTCTGAGAGCGAGCGAACCTCAAAGCTACCATCGCTTTTCGCATCAATATCCGAGACCCGAACGCCTTCACGAACATCAATCTTTTCACTGCGAACAATTCGCAACCACCGTGCTAGCAGTTCCTCTTTCGTGGATTCCTCAAGCCACAGATTGCCGATGAGGGGTAGTTCCAAAGGCTGGTCAAACACGAGCTTTGCCCGTGGAAAGCTCTGAATACTCCCTGCCACCGTGCCCTGCTCAAGAACAACGTAACGCAACCCAAGTGCCTTTGCCTCCAGTGCGGCACTGATCCCTGCGGGTCCCGCACCAACCACAACCACATCAAATTCGCACTCCTCGTTTCTACCTCCCAGCTCACTCTGAAGGCTTCTCATTGCGTGGGCGCCTTGATTGATCGCATTGCGGATCAGAGGCAATCCCGTCGCGTCTCCGGCAAGATAGATTCCCGGGGCATGTTCGGCCTGCAGCGAATCACGAAGCGAAACGGCATCCTTGATCTCGGTGCCATCCCCCATCGTAAGTGACCCATTGGGGCATCGCTGCTCACAGAGCGTGAGACCACAGCAAGCGGCAGGCCTGGCTACAACGGCCACGTAGTGGCGAATCTCAAGAACATCAAACGGGCAAGCATCAACGCAAGCATGGCATCCCAAGCACGTGCCACTGTTAATGATGGGCAATCGTAGGATTGCGGGAGCACGCAGAATCGGTTCATCGTGTTTGCGTCCCCTTGCTCCGCTTGAGCGAAAACGAAGTAGGCCAAGCATTCCCAAGCCTGCGAGTCCCCCCATTCCAAGCCATGACAGTGGACCGGTTCTCGTTTCTCTGGCACGACGACTCGGCCGTGCGGTTGTGGCTACAGCATGCCTTGCCATCTCCCAATTTGCATCGCGAATTCCACCGACGCTCACGTGCTCGTCGAAGCATAGGGTTGCCCGCCACGGTCCTAAGGATTTCTCTGATGCCATTAGACATGCGGCAATCGGATCCTGCGGAGAGTCAATCTTGTGGCACTGCGAACACTGCCCCGCTGGAATGATAGGAACGAAGGCCGTCAATCCTGCAACGCGAGCGCTCGGAGCCGGCATGGCGACTGACCGACCAGCATACCGCGTGACGGTGCCGTCAGCGGCCCGTTGCACGCCTTCGTCTCCGGCATGACCTTGATGGCAGCTCTGGCAGAGGAGTACACCACTGGCGACGAGGGACGCGTGAGGGGCGCGCAGCGATTGATAGCCTTGATGGCAGGTGTCGCACTTCGCCGGCGCGGATTTGTTGTCCTCGTGACAGTCGTTGCACCCAAGCCCTGCTTCGGAATGAGTTCTCGACAACGGTCCCGGCCCACCTTGAGACGCTCCACCGCGCCCCATGGTCAGAGCGATCACCACGCAAGAAATTGCGGCCACGAGCGCGCCCACCCAGACACCTCGAAATCGAGTCACATCACTCGTAGTTTCGATGTGCTTTGCGGAGCTCATAAGACAATCACCAATGCGACATGGACGATCAGAAGTCCGATAGCCATAGCGACCGCGAGAATGTGCAGTGGCAGCCAGCCACGCAAGCTCGCGGTGAGTACCCTGCGACTTGGCGCAGCTCGAAGATCAACAACCGTCTCAATAAGTTGGTCGAGCCCCTTGAGCCTATCCGCACCGCGCGACTCAAGCAGCACCTCGATACGTTCTCGCAACCGATGTCGCTCCTGTTCAATGGTGCGTCCCGAGATGAGAAGCCTAAGGCTTCCAAACGGAGAACGGGCATAGGGTACGAGGACCTTGGCTGTGATCGCCTTAATCAACTCGTCTCGCCCGCTCGACTGCTTGAAGAGCTGCTCGAGCAACTCGCGTCGGCGTCCGACGAGATCCTCGGGAAGAGCGCTCGTTCGTTCCAGCTTGGTGAGTCGGCGCGGCGCAGCAACGTAAAGAGCCGTTCCAACACACCCCGTTGCGATTGCGATCCAGAAGGCCAGATTTAGTGCCCCTGCGGGTGTGGACGGCACCCGGAGCCCAGCGTGGGCCATTGCGGCAGCGCAAGCCAAAAGACCGACGGCGAGGTGAATCGCAAGAAGCGGTTTCATGCGTGAGCGGATCTGAGCTAAGGGCTTTGCTACCGCGGACGTTGCGGAGACCTTGCGCATCCAGAGGCGAACGTGGCGCTTGGGTATTACGTAGCCGGCAAGGATGATCATGCACAAGCCTGCAGCAACCCCTGTACGGCTGTTGGGATACCAGTTTCCCGCTCGATGCATGGCGAAGCCAAGACCGGTGAGTCCCAGGACACCAACAATACCGAATGCAAGGACGATCGTTGATGCTCTTACGTTTCCGATGCGCGGTCGGCGAAGCATCACACCACGACCTTCGGAACTAAGAGTTCGTCTTAGCTCTGCAATGTCTCGCTGTGGTTCAATTCGAAAGATGGCTTCGGTTGGACACCCCTGGACACAAGCAGGAGCGTCATACCCACTGCAAAGATCGCACTTCACAGCGATATTGGGGGACAATGACAATGCCCCATTTCGAGGGGCGAGCGAAATGTTCTCCCACGGACACGCCTTAACGCAGCTGCCACATCCCGTACAAAGGTCCTCGCGGATAACGACCTCACCTCCCGCATCGCGGCCAATTGCGCCAGTGGGGCAATCCACCATGCAGGCAGCGTTTTTGCAGTGCTGACAAGTATTGGGCAGCGATAGCGTGGTTGCCTCGTTCTCCCGCGAATGCGCGCGCGCCAGCGATACGAGTACAGTGTCTCCTCTCCGAACCAGGCGACTGTTTCCGTGAACCTCAGAACAACTCCAAGCACAGTGACCACAGCGAACACACGAATCTTGATCGATCACCAAGAGAGACCGTGCGGTCTGCATGCGATAGAGATCGCCAAAGACTTGCTGATTTGCCTGCAAGCTCCGCGACTCCTCCTCATCAGACACCCGGCGCAACCGCGTCACGGCTTGGGGGTTTTCCTCCGCTACGTAGCGAAATGATTCAGCGGGAATTCGGATACACCAAGTGTCACCACAGGCCACCGCGGCGGTACGCCGAGCGCAGCTGCCGACGACCTCCTCTTCGCCAAAAGAACCACCGCGCGATACGTACGCGAGGATGGACACTTTCGAGTCTTCCTCCGATTGAAGCTGCACCAGCCCTTCTGCGACGAGATAGAAGGCCTCCGCCTCATCGCCAATATCGTAAATGTGGGCGCCACGTGCCACCCGCCTAAGTTCTGCCGCGTCCAAGAGCACGTCGAGATACTCATCTCCGAGGTCACGCCCGAGAGCGCTCGCATGCACAATGTCTCGCGTTACCGAGCGATGAAGATAGCGTCGCTCGCGCTCGGCTTCACGGCTACCGCTGCTCCGTCCCACCGCCCGTCGAAAGACGGCAATCGGTACTTCCACCACCGAGCTCGGCGCCGTCGTGGTTGCGGTTGCCCGACGTGCGAGTCCGGGCAACGTCGCCTCTTCTCCAAACGTATCCCCGGCGCGCGCGATGCGAAGCATGCTCGTTTCCTGTTCGCCGCCCCGAATCGTTCGCAGTTCAACAACGCCGCTAAGCACCACGAAGAACGACTCGCTCGCATCACCGTCTTGATAGAAATCGAAATCCGCCTCGACGTCGAGCACACGAGCGGCTGCGACGATTGCCTCACGCGAGACCACATCGAGTTCTCGGAGCACAGAGTTCTCGAAGACCTCACTTGGAAATGCGGACAGCTGACGTTCTGCGCTCACGGAATTGTCGCCTTCGCGCTTGCGATTTCGATGGCTTCGAGACGCTCGAGAACCTCGCTTCGGAGCAATGGCCCGCTCGGTCGGCGCCCTCTGCGATCTTGGCCGCGCTCGTAGTCGGCAAATGCTCGCAATAGAAACGGCGGGAATGCGCGAAACATCATGCGAGCTTCTATCTGGTATGGGCCTTGAGTTTCGCCTCGGGAAATTTCGTAGGAGTAGCGGATTGGCACGCCCGGTGGCGCAGAGCGCGAATCCACAATGGCATCCGGCCCGCGAACGACTCCTCGGGTGGCGTCAAGAGCGCCCACGGGAAAGAAGATCTCAAACAGCGCCTCTTCGCCCCGCAAGTTGGAGCGACATTCTCCGGTATCAATGTCGTAGTCGCCATCCGCAAATCGATCGGCGCGATGGGCCCCCTGGCCTGGACCCGCTTGGCAGTGACCGTTTTCATCGATGCGGCCAATGCAGCGTACACAGCGCAGAAAGCCGTTCTGCAAGTTTACTAGGCCGCGACCACGGAACTCGGTCTCGCTGTCCCCTACGGGCTTCCAAATAGGGACATCCGGGCCGTCGATGATGTCGGCGCCAAAGAGGCCAATAGGCTGCCCAAGTCGGTCGGTTGTCTCGTCGGAGGTGTTTACCTCTAAGAAGACTTTGTCTGCCAGGTCTTCATCACCGCGCCCTACGCGGCCCACCTCGTAGACAAGCTTGCCATTGCCATCGGTAACTCGAAGGTGGATCCAAACCTCGCGTTCTTGACTGAACCCTGCCGGAACTCGGTGTCCCGCACCGACGTTCTCAAAGACGACCGGAATCTCGAGCACGTCGTTCTTCACCGCAGGTCGATCGATCGCAAGATCAAAGGTCTTGGCTAGAAGCAGGTCTCGGCGTTGCCTTGCACCTAGGGGAATCCCCGAGGCATCCAACGTGGTGTCGTCAATGGTCGTGATCGGAAACTCGCTGGAGAGAGGTACGTCGACACCGGAGAAGTAGTGATTGGTTACTCTCTCGGCAATGGATGCGGCAGAAGAACTCGCAGTCGCATACTCTCCTGGAGAGCGAGGGGAGAAGGCGGTTCCCTCGGGGCACAGGTCTGAAGAAGGGTCTCCTTCGCCTGGCTCACAGACACCGGGATAGGTGCTCATGTGGCAATCCTGGCAACTTGCAGCGGTCCTGCCTGCTCGTTCTTCCTCTTTGCTCCACGCCTTCCACTCACTGTAGGCGTTTCGAAGTCGCTTGAAATTCTCGCCCGCTACCGATCCAATGACGTCGCTGCCAAAGAGGCGAACATCGTGACAGCTTCCGCAAAACTCGCTCGAGCGCAGATACGCTTTGGTTTCCGCTGTTGGCCTGCGATGCGCACCACCTGGAACCAGGTTGGAATCCGAAGAACTCTCAGCCAAGAAGCTGAACGGATTGAGAAAGTAGCCGCTATTGGCGATTCCAAATCGGCCCTCCCTGTCTTCCGGACGCATCGAAAACTCCCGTCCTGTAACAAACGATGTCCAGCTCGGATTGCCCTCGTAGGCCCCTCCTCGTTGATTTCCCGGTTTGACAGGGCCGGTGACCTGATGGCAGAAACCACAGCCAATGCCCTCCATGCTCGACGCGGGTAGTAGATCTTTTAGCGGTTGCCTGGAAAACGAAGACTGCGAAGTTCCGTCCCATGCGGGAAGCGAGCGCCTAAGATTTTCTCCGGGGGAGTGGCAATTGACGCACCACAACTCGCCACCCGACCCAGTGATCGCATGCCCGGTTGCCGCATTCCGACAAGCGGTGTTCGGGTTTGCGGCCCGCAGTATCCCGGCGCCTTCGGGGCACGCTCGACTTTTGCCAACTTGCTCTTGTATGAGCATCTCAAGCGACTGAAACAGTGGGCTCTTTGCAGAGTGCGCCATCACCGAGCGCTGCCATTCTGAGGCCTGCCGAGGGTGACAGGTGGTGCAATCTTCCACAGACAGTGCGGCCGCAAGCGGAGCTCTTGGTCCCGCACGATGTTCGGAGTTGCCCTTGGGACGTATCGAAGCAATAGCAAAACTCGCAGACACGACTCCCAAGACGACAGAAACAGCCAATATCGCGCGTCGCGGGTTCACCACGGAGCGTCTGGGACGCGCAACAGGTGAATTCGGACTAGGAGCGGAATCGCGAAGTACACTCGCCGACTCAACCAGAGCGATGGAGGCACTTCTCCTCGTTCTATTCTGAAACCCTCGCAGCCTCTTGGCGACGTCTTTCGCCGATGTCGGTCGTTCCGCAGCCTTCGGGGCAAGCAATCGAAGACAGTAGCCTTGGAGGCCAGGCGGTAGAGCACTGCGGATTTCGCTGGGAAAGGGTGGGGCTCCACGATCGGCACGATCGGCAAGTGCCATGCGAAGGCCCCGTCCCGAGAACGGGTGCTCACCGCTCAGCAGCCTGTACAGAATAAGTCCTAGAACATATCGATTGCTCGCATGCTGTGGCGCCTCTCCCTCTAGTTGCTCAGGCGACATCCAGCGAGTGCGTTTCTGTTCCACCTCGGTGGTCGCGCCCAAAAGGCCATGGACCAAGCCGTCGGCCCGAAGCTCACAGGTTCCGTCACCAAGAACGTCAACGGTCGAGGGCCGGAGCTCTCCAGGGAATAGTGCTCGTCTTTCGCAAACTCCGATTGAGTCGGCAAGACTGGCAGTCATCGCCACAGCGACCATGCAATCAACCGGCCCTGACTGCTCTCGTAGCCAAGTAGCCAAGGGAGACGCCGCACGTCGCACCATCCACAATCCCTCGGCGTCGGTTCCGCCGGATATGAAGCCTCCAACCCCCTGCTCTCCTAGATCCAAGAGGCGTCGGCGAATGGCCTCCGCCCCATTGGGGAGACGCCAGAGTTCAAAGCGTGGTTCGCTGTCGCCGTCCCGTGTGCACTCAAATCGTCTCGCGCGCCCCACCGGGCCCAGCGCGCCTCCAAGACGGAAGCCCGCCAAAGCGACAGGGGCTTCGCTCACTTCGTGGTCTCCACCTTCGCACTGGTTTCCGGGGGTACTGAAGACGCTGCAGAGGAACCATTCGCGCGCACAAGGTACGTTGCAGCTCCCGCAAGCAGGCAGGCAACGGCAACAAGTCCAAGCGCCCAAGACGTCGATATTTGTCTGGGTGCGCTGGCGCGCTCAAGCAGTGCGATGGTGTCGGAACGCGCCGGTGCTTTAGCCACAGAGTCCGTTTCAGTCTTCGAGTCGCCTTTGACATTCGCCGGCTTCGCATCGCGTGCACCGGTTGGCTGCGGTTTGGCAGTCTTCGGCGCCGCTGACTCTGCAACGGAGAAGGGCTCCAACGTGCGAACCACCTCTATGGCGGCCTGTGGCCGTTCTGCGGGCTTCTTTTCCAATAGCGAAAAGAGCAGCCGCTCGACTCCCTTCGGCAGTTGGCTGCGCACTTCGCGGGGCAATTCAGGTGGCTCACTCGTGCACTGCATGTTGAGCAGCTCCCGAGGAGACTCTGATTCGAAGGGAGGATTCCCTACGAGCATTTCGTAGAAGACGAGACCAAGTGCGTATAGATCAGACCGAGCATCGACAGAGTTTGCATCAATCTGCTCGGGACTCATGTACTGCAGCGTTCCGACAGAATGGGTCGTACTCTTGCTCATCGCATGCATTGCCGTTGCAATGCCGAAATCCATAACCTTCACCTGGTCCCCCGCAATGAGCATGAGATTCTCGGGCTTGAGGTCCCGGTGAATGATCGGTGGCTCTTGCGCATGGGTCACCTCAAGAGCGGCGGCGACCTGGGCAACGACGTCCACAGCAGCCATCCACGAGAGCGGTCCTTCACTGGCCAGTCGCTCGCGCAAGGTTTGACCTTCGAGGAGCTCAAGCGCCATCACAAGCTCGCCATCGATCTCCGAGCACGAGAGGCACCGCACAATGTTGGGGTGGTCGAAGTGCGCGAGAATGGTCATCTCGTTGAGGAAAAGCTCACGGCCCTTCTGCGACCGCCCGAGCTCTGGCTTCAGAACTTTCAGGGCGACCCTGCGCTTTGAAAGGCGCTCTTCAGCCTCATAGACCTTGCCCATGCCACCTTCGCCAATGAGATGTTTGACCAGATATTCCCCAATGCGATCCATCGACCGGTACCAACGCATGACCTCAAGGTTGGGTCTCTGTGATCGTCTGATCTCAGACGAACGATCGATCTAGCCCTTCACAAGTTCTAAATGCGGTTTGTTTTCAGTGACCTATGGGCGCCCTTTTCAGAGCCGCAGGCCCAACCACAAAGCGTTGCCGCATCCTGATTGACCGCTGTAGGACACCCAGACATCCTGCCCAACATCATGCAGGGATCGATTTGTCTAATCACTGGTGGCACCTCAGGAATTGGCAAGGCTGCGGCCATCGCTCTTGCGCGCAACGGAGCGACCCTCGTTCTCGCAGCCCGGACTCAGGCACGCGGCGAACAAGCCGCACACGATATTCGCCAGGCAATTGCCGGTGCAACCGTGCACGTTCTGGTGTGCGACCTTGCCTCACAAGCTTCCATACGCGCCTTTGCCGCGGAGTTTCGGAAAACCTTCGATAGGCTCGATGTCTTGCTTCACAGCGGAGCGGCCGTCTTTGCGGAGCGGCGCCTGACCGAGGATGGCGTCGAACGAAATCTCGCCACTGCGTATCTAAGTATTTTTCTTATCGCGACGCTTCTGCGAGATATGCTTCTCGCCTCTGCCCCCGCGAGAGTCGTCATTGTGACTGGCGAATATCACCGCAAGACATCGCTCGACTTCGAGAACCTCCAAGGAGAGAAGCACTTCTCAATGATTGAGGCGGGAAGCCGAGCTGCGTTGGCGAAGGTCGTCTTCGCAATCACACTCTCTCGTCGACTCGAGGGTTCCGGAGTCACGGTGAATGCCCTGCACCCAGGTGCGGTGCGTACGGGCCTCCTACGCAACCTTCCCTGGTATCTACGTGCCGCCGCCTTTCCCGTGCAGTGGTTCTTTGCAAGTCCAGAGAAAGGCGCGACGACACCGGTGTACCTCGCGTCCTCGCCAGCGGTAAACGGAGTCTCAGGCAAGTACTTCATTGATTGCAGAGAGGTGGCACCATCGGCCGAAGCGCTCGATGCCAAGGTTGGTGAGACGCTCTGGCAAGCGAGCGAAGCGCTCGTGCTCGCGAGCGCCCAACCGATCAAGTCTTGATCATCATCGGCTGCGCACGCTCAAACTGCGGAGAGATAATCTTCGTAGCAACCCCACCGATATCGACCTCAACTTCAAGGGTGTACATCTGCTCGTAGCTGCTCACACCAAGGGCGGTTTCGACCGCAGACCAATCCGGAACCGAAAGCTTGTAACTCGCTTTGTGATCCGAATCTGGAGCTAGAACGCCATCCCAATCTTGGTAACCGCTGTCGTTCCAGAGCTTGGGCATTCGCACCGAGAGGGTGGCGAGCTCCTTTCCGTCTGCAGCCATCAGACGCACGGCACCAATCTTGACCGTGGCACCAATAGCCCCTTTCCCGGTGAAGGCAATCTGCACGTTCGACTGCGTACAAGGCTGTACAAGAGGTCCAGAGCCCTTTGCGCGTTTTCCCTTCATCTTTGAATCGGCCTTGTCAGACTTGGTTGCCTCCTGTTTTGGATCGGGGCAATCTTGAACGAGCTGCACGGAGGCGATGGAGGCTACGGCAACGGGTGGGGCCGGGGCCGGGGCTGGGGCCGGGGTTGCATCCGAAACTGCTGTGGGTGCGACGATGGCGGTCGCTCCGCCGGCGTTTGCATTCGGCTTACTCTCTTCGCTAGAGCAGGAGGCAACCAAGAGGGAGAGGCACATTGCCGCGTAGGTTCGCTTCATTCACAAACCATAACGCATCCTTGCCCATCGAGCAGTGCCTGCCGCGCAAGGAAGAAAGCTCCGGGGCGTTAACGTCGACAACACTCTCCCAATGCCCGACAATGAGCAAGCATATGTCTGAATCAAATACCGAAACTGCCAACGCGAACGCAAACATCATCGAGGCCTGGAACACGGTTCTGTTCGACAAGTTTAGTACCTACAAGCACCTCCTCGTCGAAGGCCTTGGTCAACATGGCAGCAAGCTCTTTGAACATGTGCCTCCGCAACAAAACACGAAACTTCTCGATGTCGGCTGCGGCTTTGGCGATAGCGCTGCTCAACTCGCAGCTCTCGTTGGCATGCTTGGTTCCGTTGTAGGTGTAGACTGTGCGCCAAGATTCATCAAGGAGTCGGAGCGATTGCGCGACAAGGAGGGGCTTTCGAACCTCTCGTTCTTGTGTGCGGACGTGCAATCCGACTCGCTTGGCGAAAACTACGACACGGCATACTCGCGATTCGGCACGATGTTTTTCACATCACCTGTCGCCGCGTTGCGAAACATTCACCGTTCACTAAAGCCCGGTGGCACTCTTGCCATGTCGGTCTGGCGAAAGCGGCAAGACAACCCTTGTTTCTATGTAGCCCAAGAGACCGTTGAGCGATTTGTTGCAGAAGAAGATAAGGCAACCGATCAGGTCACCTGCGGTCCAGGCCCGTTCTCGATGGCCAGTGCAGACTTGGTCAGCGATCAGCTTTTGGCCGCAGGGTTCTCAGACGTGGAGTTTCTGCGGTTTGATGCGCCGATGTGCATTGGGCATAGTGTTGATGAAGCCCTCGACTTTGCTCGCGACATTGGCCCAGCCGGCGAAGCCTTGCGATTGGCAAAGAGCAAAGCTGCGCACCTTCAAGGCGACATCGAGCAGGCAATGCGCGAAGCACTCTCGCCTTTCGTTGTTGACGATCAAGTGTGGGCGACATCGAGCACGTGGCTTGTGACCGCAGTGAAGCGCTAGGACGCGCTACTCCCAAGTCTGGGTCGGCGCGTACACTCCGCTTTCCGGAATGGCAATGCCGTCCTTGCGCATCTTCTTCTTTGGGCGAACCTGCGTTCGCCCCGAAGCAATCGTCGACTCCGCTTCGGCGATTTGTCTCTCCAGAGTTTCGCGCAACTCATGTTGCTCTTTGGAGTAGCTTTGCAGCGCTCGCGCGTAATGCTGCAACGCTCGTTTCGCATCCCCCTGTGCCGTTGCTACCAGCCCTCGGTTGTGTGCTGAGACGGCGCGATCTGCGTGCCCAGCCGCCGTCAACTTGGTCTCCGCACTTGAGAAGCGGGCTTCCGCCTCAACGTAGTCTTGTTCTGCTAGCGCTAGTAACCCCAAGCTATTCTCGGTCAGGGCCGCATCAACATGATCGTCCCCGAGTGATGCGCGTTTGATCTGCAGTGCAAGAAGATAGTGTTTGCGGGCTTCGGTAGCATTTCCCTGCAAGCGAAACACGCCGGCGAGGTTGTGTTCGTGTCTCCCAAGATTTGGATGTTCGGGGCCCCAAATACTTCGATCTATCGCAAGAGCGGTTTTGTGGTGGCGGGCTGCATGCTCAAGGTTGCCCAAAGCGCGGTGCACATTGCCTAGACTTGTATGGGAGTTAGCCACGAGTGTGTGCTGCGAGCCCAGCCTGGCGATTCGCAATTCCATCGCACGAGTTAGCGCCGGCAATGCCGCCTCATATCGCCCTCTGTTGTACAGAAGAACTCCTAGCCCCAACTGCAACCTGGATTGCAGTGTAGAAGGAAGCCCCAAGCGCGCCACGGCCGCCGACGCATAGCGACTTCGTTCCGTCGCCAAGTCGTAGTCGCCCTGCTCGCCAGCCATTCCCATAAGCGCGATCCACGATTCGGCAGCTTCGCTGTCTGCGCCTCCTTCCAGCGCGGCAAGTAGCGCTTCCGTGGCAATACCACTGGCAAGGTCCGCTCTACCGGCCTTCCACACAGCTCGCGCCAGCAGTAGTTGAGCCTCGGCCAAGAAGGGCGCATACCCCAGGATCTTGCCCTCCTCAACCAATGCTCGCAGGGCGACTTGCGCCTCTTGGTACTGCCCTGTGGCGACCAATGCACGAGCCTTCGTCAAGGGTGCGCGCAGTTTCTCAGCAGCCGGCGGAGCGACAAGCACATCGGCAACTCGTTCAATGGCCGAGCAGGATTCTACGGCGGGCAACTCTGCGATGCCCGCTATGCCTGCGGTCAAGGTAGCGAGATCGCCATCTTCAATTTCCGCAAGTAACGCATCCGTTTCATCGGCTCGCAATCGCAAACACAGCATGCGTGCATCCAAGAGCTCTGCACTCTGCTCGCCTCGCACATGGGTTGCTTGGCACGTTTCCGTATGCGCGGAAGACCAACCCTGAGCCCATGCTTCCATCGCGCTGCCAAGACCAGCGACCGCACTACCGTCGATCTGCGAAAACCGCTGTTGAAGGCCTTCGGAGCGGGCAGGATTCCAAACGGCGGCAATGGCGTCATCTGCCCCAGCACACGGAGAAGCGGCCTCTGGCTGCCCCCGACCCGCGATCAGCGCAGCTGCGATACCTAGCCCTGCCACGGCGACCCCAACTCCGACCCGTCGGCCAGGCGAACTCTTCCGATCTCGACACATGGCTTCGAGGAGCACATCCATGGATGCATGACGCTGTTCTGGTTTGACAGCAAGCCCCCGCAGGAGTGCCTGAGACAACCAGGCTGGGGCACCTTTGGGCGGCGCGGGCAAGTCGCCGCCTAGAACTCTTCTTAGTTGCTCGTCAAAGGTCTTGGCCTCAATGGGGCGACTCCCAAACAACAACTCCCACGTTGTGGCGCAGAACGAGTACTGGTCCGTGCGCGCATCCACCGCCTCGGCTCGGAACTGTTCTGGTGCCATATATGCGGGCGTCCCCAACACAGCACCCGTGGTTGTGAGTTCCATCAACTCTGGCGATGAGCCAACAGGCTCCGCTGGGCTTCCTCCGAGGGCAACAAGCCCAAAATCGGTAACGCGCGCGCGGTTATCGGAGCCAACAATCACGTTCTCGGGTTTGAAGTCTCGATGCACCAAGCCCGCGGCATGGGCGGCCGCGAGACCATGACCGGCCTGCACGCACATGTCTCGCAACTCTGTCCAGCTCCGACTCGTTTGCCGGCCCCAATCCCGCAACGTGCTGCCTTGGACAAACTCCATGGCGATGTAGGCGCGCGCGCCAACCTCTCCCACGTCGTGAACCGCAACAACGTTTGGATGCGCAATTTTGGCCATGGCTTGCGCCTCTCGCACAAACCTCTCCTTGCGGTCTTTAAAGCTCGCATCGGCTCGGAGTGTCTTTATCGCGACCTTGCGTTCGAGAACCGAATCCCAGGCCGAGTACACAATGCCCATAGCTCCGGCGCCCAAGACATCGAGCACCACATATTTTTCGGCGAGCACGTAGCCCCGACGGAGCGCGGCTGTTCCGTCACCTGCTTCCAATTCGAGCGAGGGATCGAGTTGCGTCTTCTCTATGCCACTGGCAACCCCCGAGCCCCCCGTGCGCACAAGTCCAACGACAACCATCCGACAGTCTTCACAATCGTCGATGTGAGCGTCGGCCGTGGCGAGTTCATCTCGGCCAAGAGCACCCATCGCAAACTCGTAGATCGTGCTGTCATCGAGGCAGCCCATAGGCGAAACCCAGTGTAGCATCTACTTGTGGACGACGAAGCTTGGGGCTTGGTGCAGAAGGCGTGGGCCGGCATAGCGGTCTCGCGCGCACGATTCGCCGAGTTTATGGAGGCTCGCGACGCACCGGCAAACCAGGAGGGGCTTGGCGAGCTCTATCTTGCATGCGGTTGCCTCGATGCAGATCGAGTTGCTCTTCAGAGCGCCGAGTCGGAGTACGTTGCCGTTGTTCGTGAAGCCGTTGCGCATATGAAGCTCTCCTCTGCATTGGTCGATGAAGTGCAGCAAGAGGTCAGAACGAAGCTCTTGCTTGGAAGTGATACCAAGCCTCCCGCGATCGCCGACTATGCCGGGCAAGGGAGACTTAGAGGGTTTGTAAAGATCACCGCTGTTCGATGCGCCATCAGCACGCTGCGCAAAGACAAGCGTCATCAGCCAACCAACCAAGATGCTCTTCTAAGCATTCCCTCACCCGACTTGGATCCAGAGCTCCAAGTTATGAAGGCGAGATATCGCACAGAATTCTCCCAAGCGTTTGAGGAGGCGGTCGGATCCCTGAGCAGCAGAGACAGAAATATTCTTAGACTCCGCTTGGTCGACGACTTAACCGTCGACCAGGTCAGCAACATCTATCGTGTTGACCGAGCGACGGTTACTCGCTGGCTCACGAAAGTACGCGGTGCGCTACTTCGCGACACTCGCAAGCGAATGCAGCACGGACTCGGGATTGATGGCGGTGAACTCGACAGCGTTATGCGGCTTATCGAGAGTCGTCTTGACGTTAGCGTCCAGCGCATGCTTCAAACTCGTGACGAGTAAGACCATCGAGGGTTGCTGAGCGACGGTCCATTGGCCAGCAACGTTGTAGAGAGCAAAGGTCTGTTTGGGGCCATCTACATTGTTGGCTGAACGTGTATGACCATGCACAATCGCGACTCGACCCGCCGTGACTTCGATCGAGTCTAGTTCGATCCACGTATTCTCCTCGGGCCTCTCGGGTTGCAGCTCGCTCCAGAAGAGACTGTGAACGGCCATTGAAACCTGCTCCTCTTCTGTTGGCGGTCCATAGCTTCCACAGGCTTCGGCCTTCGGCGAAGGCAGGATGAGAAGCCCCACAAGAAGAGCAAGAGAGGAGAGGAATACGGTGAGTTTGTTGATTTGGTTCATGATGATTTGTCCTTTCATGAACACAACGCGACCCGGTGCAGCCGTGGCGCACGATTTCTTTCACGGATGCGCGATTTCCTAGAAAGCGACGTGACTTCAAGCCCTTGGAGCACCATCTCTGGGTTCGATGCACAGGGCAAAGGCCTGCGGCAAATGCAGGCAATCGCTCCGCAATTCAAATCTTCCTGCAACTCTGGCCGTCTGCACGCTCATGCACAGGGCTCTCCTTCTCCTCCTCACGTCGTCCGCATGCGTTTCTGCCACCGCCGGCATCGATACAACTCCCATCGTTGCGTCCAACGGCACCCCAGACCTTGTCTCTGTGGGCACTCTTGGATTTGGCGTCGCTTTGGATAGAAAGAGCGCCGTCAATATCGAGGTGGATGTTGGCGCGTCGATTCGTTCCCCTTTTCTCCTAGGGGAATCTCTTAGCTACACGTACATAGGTACCAAGGGTGGCTGGCGCGCTGGCATCGGGGGCCTTGGAGCGCCCCTTGAAAGTCGCACGCTTCGACTGCGGGCTTTCGGCCAATACGTCCTTCCGCTCCGACAAAGAGATTCGAGTAGCCACTCGGGCAGCGGGAAATTCACGCTCTTCAGCTTTCGCCAGTCGAGCTATTGGACCCTCGCTGTCGGGCCAGAAGTTTCAACCTATATCGGCGACGGAGACAACCGAATCGCCATGGGCCTCGGATTTCGAATTGGCTGGTTCTGGATGCAGGAAGACTGAAGGCCCCGGCGAGAAATAGACAGGGCGTCCAAAAGCGCAGACGAGAAGTGTAAGGAATGCCGCCTTCTGGCGTTGTCCCTGTGCAAAGGGCGTTTGGCAAACCTCTTCAGACCCAATTGCACCGCGGCACGTATCTACCCTGCACCCTTTCTCACTAGGACTCCAATCATGTCTCGTTTCCTCCTCGTCGCTCTCTTCTGTACCTCTGCCATCGCTTGCACGAAGGCAAATTCCCCACATACAACCACCCTGGCGACGCCTGTCGAAGTTGCTCAACCAGCCCCGACCATCACCGAACCGGCTCCTGTGCAACCAGACGTGCGCCTTCGAGATAGGCTTGCCGCCGCTCGAGCAGAAAACCTCGCCCGGCTTGAGACCTATGCGAAGTCTGGAGCCTTTCCAAAGAACCAAGTGACTCCAGGTCTTCTGAATGTCTTCCGAGACGATGAAGGCCACCTCTGCGCCGTCGCAAATCTCATCAATCTCGACGGCCACACAAACCTTATCGACCTGACGGCAAAGGGCGACAACTTCATCGTCCTCGCCGATGTTACGAGTGGCCCGCTTCTGGACTGGATTCTTGAGAGTGGTTTCACCCAGGAAGAGATTGGGATGATTCAAGTCCCCTACATGGGCGAGTTTCAAAACGGCGTCCCAGTTCGCGACGACGAACCTCAATTGGTTGACCTGCGCAGCGCAGAGACGGATCGAGTGAGAGCGGCTCTTCTGCAAGTACACAGCAGCATCTCAGCCAACACGGTTGCAAGTCTCGACCTTGCGGTTCAGCGAGCGACAGGCGGAATGGCAATCGCGCAAGTTGCCACTCAGCGTTTTTCTCAGCCACCTAGGTAGGCTTCGTGGGCCTCTGGAGCGTTTTCCTGTGTAGGTTTGCTCAATTCGGAGGCCCTTGTCGCGGCGCAACAATCTCAAAGCTTGTGGCGCGATCAAACCGTGGCGTAAGCCGAATAGACCACACCGCCTCTACCAGGCACTGCCTTGACGCACGCTTGCTTGGTGCTGCTGCAACATCGACAATCTCATCCATCGTCGTTTCTATACGCACCGTTTGCCCAACCTCACCAAGGGCACAGTGAGCGCTCGCAGTGCGAACAAGTTCGCTAAGCTCTTTCTCACGCGCGCTATGCCAGCCCTCATCGCGCCGTGCTGAGCCCATCGTTCCACTTCCGCCTCCGAGCAGACCGCCCGAAGTATCACCTCAGGTGAATCCTTCGCCGATGCCGCCAATTCCCAGGCCCGCAGGATTTGGCTCGTAGAGGCCACCCGGGTCCCGCACAAAGAAACTGGTAGCACGAGAGAGGACGTGAAACGCCAGGCTAAACGCGGCCAAACTCGCATCTGAGAGTTGCGTCAAGGCCATTCCGTCTCCGATGGCAAGAGCAGACAGATCAGAAGAGTTCGCAGTTCCTTCTACGATGCGAACCCAGGGCTGGCTCCATACCTCGCCCTGCAGCGTTACGACGTCGGGCAGGTGGGCATCGGAAAACATCTCGCGATATCCAAGTCCACCACGTACCGCCTTGCCGCTCGACGCATTCGCCCACTCGGCGGCCGAGACACGGAAATTCCGTATCTGCATAGGGCGCACGACCTTCTCAAGTTGCTTCGCCGCAGCACGACGTCCTGGAGGCGAACCATCAACGAAGAATCCTTGCCCGCCATGTTGATGAGCGAGGCTATGCATGACGCCCTCCGTATCATCTACCGTGAAGTCGTCCGCCCCCGGCGAGCCCTCGAAGGCCAGCCAGTGAAAGACCACACGGGAAGGCATGCCCTGCAGTGCTGCCTCTCCCATGGCCGCCGTATACGAAGAACGCCATTTCCCATCGCCGATCGCTATGATGCGAAGAGGTCCATCCCTCCGCGAGAGGAGGCGATTCGCCACAGACAACGCTTGTTCGACGCTGGATCCATTGGCAGCGACGAGTGCATTTCGTGACCTTCGTATCGCCTGCTCAAACTTTCGAGCTGGAATGAAACGATCAAAGAGCACTGTGGCGTGGCGTTGCATGAGAACCACCTGCACTTCGGCGTCGGGCACATGGTGCAGAAGTCCACGAACGATCTTGAGTTGGGCCGCGAGCTTTGGATCGCGTGCACTATAGCTACCGTCCAACACAAAGACGAACTGCCCCCGGGTTGGCACATCGCTCAACTTGGATGCGGCCTCAAACTCAAACCGCCCAAACCTCACGTCCTCCTTGACGCCTTTTGGCATCGACATGGTTTCCCATGAAGTTCGAAGGTGAATGCTAGGCTCAGCTCTCGGTCGTTTCGCAGGCCACTTGGCAACTAGGGCCTCGGGCGCGTTGTTGTGACAGGCTTGTTGTAAGAAGAATTCGCTATCGCTTGGCATGTGACGATCAGCCACCACCGCCGAAGCCCCACGAAGCGCAGGACGCACAAAGGAGATGTCGTCGTCGGGCTCGCTCTCAACAACAGGGTATGCCACGTGGTGCCAGTCGTTGGCATAGCAGCTCGGTGCTAGCAGCTCATACTCAATCGAGACTCGCACGGTCTTGCGATTGGGCGTTGGCAGCTTCACCACAATGGCGTTGTGCTGTTTCACGATCAAGAGCGGGGCAAATTGTGTTGACGTCGGCTTTGCAGAGGCCACGGCCGATGTCTCGATTTCCGTCGCTGCCTCACCGGGCTCTTCCACCAGCGCGTCTTCGAAGGCCGCATATCCTGCCTCCTCGTCCAGCAGCCGTGCTTGGTGCCATCGACCCGCTTGCAGGACGCGTAGGTTGCGAACGCTCGTGTGGGGCGGGAGTTCTAGGCGAAAGGGCTGATTCAATGTCGATCGAATGCGGAAGTCTCTGCGCACGATGAGCCGTGCCCGACTTCCCTTTGGATGAAATTGCACTCGATGAGAAGTCTCAATGACGCTCTTTCGAGCTCCCTGTCCCGCATTCGCTGGCTTGCCATAGAGGCAGCACAGGGCGGCCAGCGAAGTCGCGAAGAGTGGAGTGGCAATCTGGGGAGGGAGAAGCCTTGCAAGCATCGCGAGTCTAGACACCAACCCGAGCCAAAGGTTTCACGCTTTCTTTGTCTGAGGAATGCGAACTTGGAAATCTCGCATGCGGGATTCACGGAGAATGCACGCGCGTGCACGAAGCGCTTGGTCGTTGCCTTGTCTCGGTGTTATACTGATATCCACTTCGGCGGCACGGTCGCCAACCAACACCAGAGATTCTAAGAAACAATGTCCAAACACCGATATACTGCTGAGATTGCAGCAAGTGAGATTGCAGAGACTGCGAGGCCAACGGTTTGGCATCATCTCTCCTCTCGCATATCGCATGCGCAAACCATCGGCTGGCAGCCAAATGGATCGGAGCCATGTGTGGCCAAATCCAATGCGGATAGAGCCTATCCGGTTGAATCGAATACGTTCGCCGCCAAGCCCGCAGCAAGTGAGATTTGTTTCACAGTCCGTCAAGGGCTCAGCTCACTAGCAAAAATCAGCAAGGGTTTCCGCTTTCAAGGCAGGAACCAACCAGGGGTAGCAACCTAGTCAAAGAACGCAGTTTCTTTGTTAGCGCGCCACCCTGGGAGACCTCGGTGGCGTTCTTCGTTTCGGGCTCCCGCGACAGCGACTAGCAGTAACCATCTTCCGCAGTGGGCCTTTGCGTCCAAATTTTGGGGAGTCATCCAATGGCAGGATGCCCGGCTCTGAACCGGTCCATGGAGGTTCGAATCCTCTCTTCCCAACCATGTCTATGGCGTTCGTATCCAGCCGTCTTGATTGACGTGCTCACGGCGTTGCACGGATAGCAGCTTTGATAATTGAATAGCATAACGATGAATGGGGGACATGCGACGTCCCCATTGCGGGACGAGTTACGTCCTGCGCAGGCGGCTGGCGCAGAATTCTCTGCGCCAGTTGTCCTATTTACTTACGCCTCGGTAGCACTACAGGTCAGTGCGTCCGGTTGAAGCCCGGAAGAACTTCGTTCGATTCGAAGCTGAGGCACCACATGGTTGTTGTAGCTCAATGGTAGAGCAATCGGTTGTGATCCGATTGACGGGAGTTCGATTCTCCTCAATGACCCCAATACAGGCTCGAGATCCGTGAAGAATGGTCTTTGCGAGTAACGGCCGCAAACCCACTAGATGGAGAGGTCCAATGACTACTGATGCAAATACACTCGGGCCTGCCGAAACAATCGTCCAGGCCCTCCTTACCTATAGCGACCACATGGTCCACAACCGCCCCGGTGTTGTTCTTAACGACAGACGCCAAGCGCTCGGAGTTCGCTGGATTCCGGTTACTCACAAGGTAGAGAACGGGACTCCAATCGTCTACCGACTACAGAAGATGGGCGCAACGTCCACTCGCATTCGACTCGGCACTCTACTGAGCGACGGTCGAGTACAAAACAACGGAACGATTGTTGGCCAGTACCGCGCAGCAGGAGTATTTCCTGAAGTCGCAACCTGGCTCTATTCTCAGGTCGCAGAAGTTTGGAAGCTCGACAACGAGTTTGCGGCTCGCTGGGCATCCTTTGCATTCGCCGAGGAACACCGCGACCTCAAGGTTGTTCTGGCGGCTTTCATGCTTGTGCAGTCCCGAAAGGGAGACCCAGTCGTAGAAGGCGGCAAAGCCCTCTTCTGTGACGAGGACTTTCGCAATGTCGGCGAGGCTATGATTCTTCTGCGCCGCAAGGACAAGAAGGATCTGAACCCAAAGCTACTTCTGCGCGTACGAGAAATTCTCAGCGTGGAGGGAGTTGCCAAGACCAATCGCGATCTCGGATTTGGCCGTTCCACTCGAAACGCCTTTTATGGCCGTTGGCCAAAGGCAGTGGAAAAGTGGCTTCGCTACCGAGAAGAGAACCCACGCATGCTCGAAGGTCTGGTGAAGGCTGGCTTCCGCACAACCGTAATGGAACTTGCGCGTCGAGTTGGCTACAAGCCACTCACTCCAAAGTTCTTCGAGGTTCTGCGATGGAAGCAGAAGCAGGCAGAGGATGGTCGGCGTGTGCTCGCCATCGGAACGGCAGTGACCAAGGCCGAGTCCTGGGATGGGCTTTCTGAGTCGGAAATCTGCGAGAAGATCACCAGCGAGAAGCCGAACTGGAAGCGCGTCGTTGGGCTCCTTCCAAGGGAGGTGGGTGTGACTCGAGCAATCGTAGCTGCGGCTATGGAGGCGAGAGCTCTCTCCGATAAGGACATCGTGATCCTTACGCCAACGCTAGAAGACCTTGGTCTTCTGGATGTACAGGACGTTCGCGATCGCTGGACTCTGGCAGTGAAAGCTGCTGAGGACATGCGAGCTGTCAACATCGCTCGCAACGTGCGTTCGCAGACAGTAAAGGAAGAGCTGCAGGAAGCCGCTGATACCGCAATGAAGAAGGCGGTAGCGGAGGTAACCAAGGATATCGAAATCTACGTCTTCGTAGACATCTCGGCCTCTATGCAGGGAGCCATCGAAGCCGCAAAGGGATACGTCTCAAAGTTCCTTCAAGGCTTCAAGCTTGAGCAGCTTCACGTTGCTACCTTCAACACACAGGGACGTACCGTCGAGATCAAGCATGCATCCTCAGCTGGCGTAACGAACGCCTTCCGAGGGATCCGAGCAGGCGGCGGAACGTCACACGGAGCAGGAATCCGCGCGCTTCAAAACGCAACGCCGAAGGATGGTGCGGATGTTCTCTTCTTCTTCGTAGGCGATGAAGAGGAGCGAGGAACCTTCTCAAAGGAAGTTCGCGAGTCGGGGCTTGCCCCAATGGCTTTCGGCTTCGTCAAGACAACGGCTAGCACCGGTGCTGCAAGTGGTCGATACCGTCAAGGATACGACTACTCTGCTGTTCGCGGAACTGCCGCCGAGCTTGGCGTTCCTTGCTTCATGGTCGAGGAGGATACGTTCGAGGATCCCTACGCAATCCCCCGAACCATCCGCAACCTCGTTGCATCAACACCTGTCGGCCAGAACTATTCTGATCGACAGACACCAAAGCGCGTGAGCCTTGTTGAGAAAATCCTCAAGACTGACCTGCTTGTAAAGCCCGCCTGGGCGTAACGGCGGCAAAGGAAACCCATGGGATGGAGAGACCTAATCACAGAAGAGGAACTGGCAGTTGTCGCTCCTTGGATGGGAGGACGGTCTCTCCACTCCGGTGGCAGAACCAGAACCATCACGGGCACATTGCCCGAGGAGCATGGTTGGTATCGATTTAGCGTTAGACCGCGAGCCGCAGAAGTTGTAGAGGCGGCAATGGCCGCGCCAGAACGACTCGGTTGGATGCAGACCGGATTCCTCGTTGGAAACCGCTTTGTTCCCGACTATGCACAGTCCGGTCAACTTGAGGGTCGGTTGGCAGGACGCTTCGCTCAGGTTCACCTTCTTGAAGAGGGTCTAGAGCGGTTCGCTCGCATTGAAGTTGGTGCCATGCGGCAACACGGAAACCTCGTATATCGGGGACTCGCATTCCCATTGGGGCCAGAGGATGAAGTCCTCACGGCATTCTTGGATAAGAATAGTTCTATTCATGATGTCAAAGGAGTGATTCCATCGCTTCAAGCAGCCTTCGATCTCGAGTGTTATGAACGCGACAAAGCCGACGAACGGCGCCGTGAACTGCTGCGACTCCGTGAGGAAGAGGCTGCCCGACGCGCGCGGGACGAGGAGCGTCAGCGCCTGGCCGAATCTCTCGGAAATGGCGCTGGTCGGCGGGAGATGGCTCGTGTGGACTTTCACAGTGCCGCCACCGCTGCACTTGCGGTCGGTGGTGCAGAGCTTCTCGATGCACGGAGTGGTCGAGGTGGAGAACGGGTAGTCCGCTACCGTCTCGACGGCCGACGCTACGAATGTGTCTGCGACTCGCAGATGCGCATTATCGACGCAGGCGTTTGCCTAACAGATGAAACAACCGGCGAAAAGGGCGACACCTTCTTCACGTTGGAGTCCCTTCCCGCCGTAATCCGACAAGCTGATCGAGAAGGCGTCCTGGTGGTCTACCGACACGCCTAGCGCCCTATCGACAAGCCAATCACAACAACAAGGAACAACGACAATGAATAACCAATATCGAAACGATGAAGCGCGGGTAAACGTCACCTACGCAGGCCAGAACGGCGACCTTCCAGACACGGTCTACACACAAGCGACAGACGGAGACATTCGCGCTTGGGCCGCTGAAGCAGTTCGCAATGGAAGTATCCCTGGCATTCGGCCTTCGCCCTCTGCCAGCTTTCACGGGTTCGTCGTGGACCGATTTCGGGCCACTCGCGACCGCCCCTACAACCTAATCCAGTTGCGACCAAAGACGCCTTTCGGCTAGGCAATCACGCCCCAGTCTGCGTCTCGCACTCGTTCCAAAGGAGGAACCTATGACCAAGATCGTAACCGTCGTTGGCGTCGGTGCCCTCGGGTCGCATGTTGTTCAGTTCCTCCGGAGCATGGACCTCTCGATCCGAATCGTTGACTTTGACCGCGTTGAACAGAAGAATGTCTACTCACAATTCCATGGCAAGCCAGGGGTTGGAAAGAAGAAAGTCGCAGCGCTCGCACAGAGCATGCAGCTACTCTTTGGACTCAAGATTAAGACAATCTCTCACAAACTGACGGAAGACAACCAGGATGCCCTCTTGGGCGGAGACCTGATTATCGACTGCCTGGACAACGAGGCTTCTCGCTCGCTTGTGCAAGTGTGGGTGCGAAAGCACAGCGTTCCATGCTTGCACGGAGCACTGGCTCCAGACGGTTCGTTTGGTCGCGTAGTCTGGGACGATAGCTTCCGAATCGACAGCGAAGTGGGGATTGGGTCCGCGACCTGTGAGAACGGAGAGTTTCTGCCCTTCATTGCGCTCACGTCAGCATACATAGCTCGCGCAACCCAAGTGTTCTTCTTAGAAGACCGACAGGTCGGCTACGAAGTCTCACCAGCAGGCGCGACACAGACATAGCAAAACAACTTCTTCGAAGTTGACAAACAGCAAACACGCAACTAAGATAAACTCTCACTGCCGCCACTACACGAAGCCTTACACGCATACAATATCCAGGTTCGAATCCTGGGCTCTCCACCAAAACGGGGAACTAGCCAAATGGATAGGCACTTGTCTCAAGAACAAGCAATCGCACCAGGCGCGCGACTCGGCGGCAGTGAAGTTTTATATTCGCCGGACATGGACCGGGGTGGTCCAACTCCCTCTTAAGGAGATGCATAAAGCACAACCCGACAGGGTCACTCGCTTTTCCAAGAAGCCCTTCGCTCTTACAAGAAGGACCTTCTAGGAAAGCCCACGATCAATGTCTACAAGCCTTGCCTGGTTCGACTCCAGGGTCCGGCACCACGAGAACGCCCCCTATAAGAGCGCTTACAAGCCAATGTAGCTCATACGGTAGAGCGTCAGTTAGCAAACTGAATGTAGCTGGTTCGAGACCAGTCATTGCAACCAAATCCAGCATCTTCACTCGGTCGTTCTCGCTTTCTTCTTACTCGCATTCTTTCGCACCCATCGACAAACGGGGGCACTCCACGGGCTGGTTGCCGCGTCTGTAAAGCGCTTGCACGAAGGTTCAAGTCCTTCTGCCCCCACTACAAATAGAATAGGAATAGTTATGAATACACAACATCGAAAACACGGTCCCACGGCGCCATCCAAGAGATGGGTCTATGACGCAATTGGTTAGCGTATCTGCCTTTTAAGCAGCTAGTTCCCGGTTCGAGTCCGGGTGGGCCCACCAGCAAGTAAACAAACAATCACGGGCGACGATCTGGGATCAATGTGGCTTCCAACACCGCTAAGTGGAGTTCAATTCTTCAGTCGCCTGCCACGCCCTTGTAACTCAATGCAGAGTACCCGGTTCTTACCCGGTTGGTTGAAGGTTCAAATCCTTCCGGGGGCACTACGCTAAATCTACATCGCAGCTTTGGAAGGTTGCTCGAGCGGTAAGAGGTCAGGTTGCTAACCTGTAGCCGGCAATTCATGTCGCAGGAGTTCGACTCTCCTACCTTCCTCCACCCCTGTCCCTGTCGTCCAGTGGTCAAGACGTTGGGTTTTCAACCCGAAAAGGAGAGTTCGATCCTCTCCAGGGACACTAAGAGTTTTTGGGATCGCCGGAAGATCGGAACTGTCTCTTGCAAAGACGGTCATGTGGGAGCGTTACCCACCGGTTCCACCAATTTGCTACATGCGGCTGAAGTCGATCAGGTAAGACGTTTCGTTGCCAACGAAGAGATAGCGAGTTCGAGTCTCGCCAGCCGCTCCGGTGTTCTAGAAGGCTAGAACGCATTCTTTGAACACGTAGCCAAGAGGCAAAGGCATTCGGTTGCAACCCGAAGATCCCCAGTTCGACTCTGGGCGTGTTCTCCAGAAACGTATCGCTTACGTAGTGACCTACGGGCTAGGAGGCTTGTCTCATAAGCAAGATCGTGAAAGTTCGATTCTTTCCGCTACGACTACAAAGTACACAGGACAGCTCACCTGGCGGTGGGACTGGTTTTACATGCCGGCCGTGCAGAGTTCGATTCTCTGGTCCTGTACCACGCTACTACCACGCGGGCCTCGTCTAACGGCAGGACCTGAGTTTTCCAAGCTCATGATAGGAGTTCGAATCTCCTGGCCCGCTCCAGTGTCTGTTCTGGCACTATCTCTGCTCCTCTAGTTCAATGGCAGAACTTCGGCTTTGTAACCCGACGACGGGAGTTCGATTCCCCCGGGGAGCGCGATTCGGAATCCATTGCCAGAGTCCTGGCACGTGCCTTTGGCACTTTGCTCTGGCGTGCCACACCAGACTCTCAGTCGGGCGTCGTCCAATGGCAGGATGACGGAATTTGACTCCGTCGATCGAGGTTCGAATCCTCGCGCCCGAACAATTCTTAGTATGCGTCTCTAGCAATCTGGTGATTGCGGTCGGTTGTTAACCGGAGTGAGCTGGATTCGATTTCCAGGGGACGCGCCACACGAAACGACGCAGGAGAACGCCAGCTTTTTCTTGCTCGCACAAGAAAACAGCGGATTCGATTTCCAGGGGACGCGCAAACCGAAACGACGAAGGAGAACGCCAGCTTTTTCTTGCTCGCACAAGAAAACAGCGGATTCGATTTCCAGGGGACGCGCAAACCGAAACGACGAAGGAGAACGCCAGCTTTTTCTTGCTCACACAAGAAAACAGCGGATTCGATTTCCAGGGGACGCGCAAACCGAAACGACGAAGGAGAACGCCAGCTTTTTCTTGCTCGCACAAGAAAACAGCGGATTCGATTTCCAGGGGACGCGCCACACGAATTCTATACCTCCACCTATGGACAGGACGCTGGTCTACGAAGCTGGCAGAGAAAGTTCGATTCTTTCTGGAGGTACCGATGCCACCGCGGACGGATCCGACCTGGGTTTTCGACACCCGGCGGGATAGTTCAACTCTATCCGGTGGTACCAATTTTGCGACACAACGACTTGGAAGGTGCGGCCTACGTGGGTGGGCACCAGTCTTGAAAACTGGGTGGCCCTCGGGTCCGGGTTCGACTCCCTCTCCTTCCACAAATGAGACAACGGCTCGAGGACGCCAGCTTTTTCTTGTCAACACAAGACAAGAAAACAGCGGGTTCGACTCCCTCTCCTTCCACAAATGAGACAACGGCTCGAGGACGCCAGCTTTTTCTTGTCAACACAAGACAAGAAGACAGCGGGTTCGACTCCCTCTCCTTCCACAAACGAGACAACGGCCCTCCATTCATCGTCTATGCCTCGCGAGAAGGATCTCAGGCGGGACTTCTAATCTTGCCGTGCCGGGTTCGATACCTGGGCGAGGCACCACGACACCTCGACGACTGCTTGCCATGTGGTGCGGGGCTCTCAGTGTGACCTTGGCACCACGGCAAGCGGTGGCAACTATTGGCGTGAACCGGCATGGCTCTGCAAGGTAGGGAAGGTGTTGGCTGGCGCACGGTTTGCTCTTCATCACGGAAACGAAAGGAACTCCGTCATGGATACAACCGTAAAGAAGACACAAATTCAGGAACTGCTCGACACCGCATGTGGACGCATTAGCTCCACTCTATCGGCCAAGCGAGCACTTCACATAGCAGTAGGATCGCTCCTCTGTGCATTGCTTCTCTCTGCCGCGTGGGGCGCTGCTGCTGGTAGTAGCTCTGTATTGCTGGCGCTCTCCAGTGGCCTAAAAGTGCCTATCATCGTTCTACTTTCCACGTTAGCAGCCCTTCCAGCTACGCTATTGGCGTTGCGCCTCTCCGGCGTGCAATATGCTGGAAGAAGACTTTTTCTTAGTATTTGTTCTGGAGTGTTGGGAGGAGCGCTAATCCTCGCCGCGCTGGCACCCATTGTCGGCATCTACTACCACACCAGTGCTGCGATCGGCGCCAAGCTGGCGGTGGCGTCTGCCTTTGTAGCTCTTGGAGCTGGCGGTCTCATTATGGTCCGCAACGCGCTCAAACAGCTTCCTGCGGGGCTCAATGCCAAGAGCATTGCCATGCCGCTCGGCGTCTTCGCCGTCGTGCTTCTCGCAGCCATGCTTCAATTCATCGCACTTGCCTCCCCAGTCCTCCCTGTTCCAAGCGCCTTCGACGGAGGAATCGATGGGATCATCGTTCGATGAGCGCGAAAGCGGATCTTGTCGGGCTTGGCGGGCACAGTGCCGAACACCAACAGCTGCTGCTCTATGTCGCCATTGGTGTCTTCGCAATGCTGGTCGCGGTACTGGTCTTCCTCTACAGAAGAAGTCGAGAATCATTGGAGATGGAAGAGATTGACGAACTTCTTCGCAAAGAGAACGTTCTCTAGTCCGACAGAAACAGCCTGCACACGCCCGACACCCTCACAGGCGCTGAGCACTGCGTCTCCCCCTCGCATTTGCGCCAGGAGCAGTACTACACTTCGGAGGCATGCTTGAGCGCTACGTTCTTCTGAGGCTCTCTTCCGACTCTTCTGGGCCGGAGGAGCTCTCTGCGTGGGCGAGCAAAGCCCAGTCGGCGTTTCCCCTCATGGATGGCGTCGCCGAGTTTCGTGTTGCCAGGGAAACAGCGAAGGCAACCGGCGGACCATGGCACCTCGCATTCACGATTTGCTTCGCGGATCATGACGCCCACGATCGATATATGCGCTGTGCAAAGCACGCCGAGTTTGACGCCGAGCTGGCGATGAGCCTCGATGACCTCCAATCGTTTCTTCTCACGCGGCATCAATAGGACTCTTCTTCGTGCCCTTCAAACCAACAGCAATCTTTCTGCTCCTAGCCGTTCTAGCCTGCAAAGGCGGCAGCACGGATGCTCCAGAACCCGACGCGGTTCCCGAGGGGTTTTGCAGCGAGGCAATCCCCTGTGAAGATCCTGCCCTGCCCTTTTGCGACGAAGCAGGCACGTTTCCCGATTCCCAAAACAAGCCAAATACGTGCATCGCACAACCACCAACCCCCGACTGCTCTGACACGATTTCGTGCCCTACGGATGAAGCGCCGGTGTGCAACTCGATTGGCGAATGCGTTGAGTGCCTAAACTTCTCGCACTGCAATACGACGAATCCCCTCTGCGCCCTCTCCACCTACACCTGTGGTCCGTGCAGGTTCGGTGCAAAAGGAGATTCGGTGTGCGAAGCAATCGACTCGTTCCAGCCGTTCTGTGCGGAGACTGGCTCCTGTGTCGAGTGCCTGGCCAACGACGCGTGCACAATCATCACCGCGCCAGTTTGTGACGTCTCGGAGCTTCGCTGTCGAGGTTGTGCCAGCACCGACGAATGCGATGCGGGTACCTGCAACACGCTTACCGGCGTGTGCGAAACGAACTAGCCTTCCGTTTTGCTAGCGACCCAAGTTGCTACTAGGTCTGCGAGAACCGGTAGAGGTACCGAGCCATTGCTGAGCACGACTTCGTGGAACTCTCGGATATCAAAGCTCTCTCCGAGTTTTTCTTTGGCGTCCTCGCGAAGTCGCAAGATTTCAATCATGCCAATCTTGTACGCCGTCGCCTGCGAAGGCATCACAATGTAGCGTTCGATCGCATTTACGACGTCGCCCATGGGGTTTGGCGTATTGGCCTTGAGATAGTCGATCGCTTGTTGACGATTCCACTTCTTCTCGTGGATCCCGGTGTCGACGACGAGTCGGCATGCGCGCCACAGCTCCATCGCCAAACGGCCAAAGTTCGAATACGGGTCTGCATAGAGGCCCATTTCCCTTGGGAAGTATTCTGAGTAGAGCCCCCATCCCTCAACGTATGCGGTATAGCCTCCGTGCCTTCGAAAGTCGGGAAGGCTTTCCAGTTCTTGGGCAATCGCAATTTGCATGTGATGGCCAGGAATTCCCTCGTGATAGGCCAATGCCTCCATTTGATACGTAGGCATGCGTTCCATGCGATATAGGTTGGCGTAGTACGTTCCTGGGCGGCTGCCATCTGGGCTGGGCTGACTGTAAAACGCCTTGCCAGCAGACTGCTCGCGAAATGCTTCGACGCGCTTGACGACGATGCCGGCCTTTGGCTTGGTGATGAAAAGTTCATCGAGACGACCGCGCATGACGTCGATAAGTTTGGTTGCTTGCGCGAGATACTGCGCTCGGCCCGTTTCATCGTTGGAAAGATAGAACCGCGGATCGGTGCGCATGAATTCAAAGAACTCCACCAGCGTTCCAGCGAACCCCGTCTCTTTCATGATGGCCCGCATCTCGCCGTGAATTCGCGCCACTTCACTGAGCCCGAGTTCATGAATCTCCCCAGCAGTCATGTCGGTACTGGTGGTTCGCGCAAGAGCGTAGCGATAGAACTCGCCGCCCTTTGGCAAACGCCACACGCCATCATCGGTTCCCGCTCGCTTCATCTCATCTCGGAGATAGACTGCAAGCGATTTGTAGGCGGGTCCCACAACGGTTGTTAGGGCTGACGTTGCTTCCGCCAGTAACGCTGCCTTGTCTTGCTCGGGCAACGAGAGCGCCTCGACCTTGGCCCGAATGTCTTCAAGTAGTGTGCTATCTGCAGGACCGGCATCAAAGGGTTTTCCAACTAAGATATTTTCGCAATCTCGAATCACATGCGGGTAGACGAATGCCGGCGGCATGATTCCCGCTGTGGTGCGAGTTGCGAGCCGAGTTAGCAACTCTTGGAAGAGTGGTCCAACGCCGACGAGGCGCTGAACGTAGGCCTCTGCGTCCTCTCGTGTTTCAACCTTGTGGTAGTTGATGAGAAACGCCGGAACTTCTGCCTGGGCTCCGTGCATTTGGTTCACGGGGTAGCTGTGAAGTCGCCACGCATAGCCTTCAATTCGCTGCTCACTGTCGTACTCGAATAGGCGATAACTCACCTTCGATTGCGCATCGAGAGCATCGAATTCGAAGTCGGCACGAAGTCGCTGCAAGTCACGTGTCCAACGCTGCAAATCGCGCTCGGCGGCCGCCTCCGAGTTGTCGTCCCACGATCCATAGTCGGTCTTGATGCCGAGCGATGTTTGCATCTGCGGGCTCCGCGCAAGTTCTCCTGCAAAGGTGTCGGCGAAGAAGGCGCTAAGCCGCTCGCTTTCGGTTTGTGCCGCGGTGGCTACAACCGGTGTTTTCGTAGATGGCGGGTTCGACGAACAACTTGTGGTGAGGCCGAGGGCAAGTACCAGAGGAGCTACGAGAGTGCGTTGCATAGGACACTACATACACGGTCCTAGAGACCCGCGCAGAGCTTCAAGAGCACAATCCAACTCGGTTCGAGCCTCAGCGGTAGAGGCCCTCACACAAGGCTTGAAGGAAGTGTGTAGCGCAGCCGACTCTACTCTACAATTGCCGCGGGTCAGTCCCATTGTCGAGGGATTGGAATACGGTGAAGGTCTCATTCACCGCCCCCACTGCGAGCACATCGGAATCATCTTCCCCAAAGACGAATTCGACTTCTGAGAGGGCACGACCGTAATTTTGGCCCGCTTCCGGTGAACTATCGTAGATCACAGCCCGTGGTTCGAACTCGCCACCACCGTCATCGGAGTACTGGAAGATGGAAACTTGTCCTGCCCCGATAACGCCCTCGGGGTTCCCCTGCGGGTCGCCAATGACGAGTTCATCGCCGTCCGTGGAGTCGATATCCATGAAGGTCATGGGGCCCTTTCCGAAGCTTATTGCGTCAACGTCCCCGGTTACGATTTGCGGAACCGCGGGGGAGTTTGAGGTATCGAATTCGTGAAAGACGTACACACGCTCTGTGCTTGGAGCGCTGAATGCCAAGTCCACGAAGTCATCCGCATCACCATCGCCCACAGCGATGCGCGCTCCGAAATCTGTCTCGCCGTTTCCGGATCCTCGAGGAGGGAAGAACTGCCGGCCGTCCGAGCAACTCGTAATTTCTTGCGCAACAACCGCATCGCCCTCAAAGACGGTAAAGAGGCCATCAAACGTCAACACAATCTCTTCCCCTGGAGCAGAGGCTCTCAGCTCAGCCACGGCTACATCCTGCGCCCCGAGACCGTTGGACGGCACAGTGCAACGCGAACACCCATTGTCAGGTGCGGCGAGATTAAAGACGCTTCGGAAGAACACGAGTTCGTTGCCATCAAGTGCAACTAGATCGAGTTCGCCATCTCCACGTTCGCGAAACGCCATTCGCGCACCGAGGTTGCCTCCCTCGAGTCCACACTCGGTGCCAGAGACTCCTCCAACTCGAGTCGGCTCGCCGTTGCCAACGTCGTAGAATAAGATTTCATTCGCATCGCCAAGTCCCCCAATCGCAACGAGGCCTCCGACCCCGGGCACTGTCGCAGGAGCGGCGAGAAGCATTGGCGGTGGGTCAAAAACCACGCCATCAAACCCTGGTATGTTGGCTCCGAATTGTTCTAAGGCGCCAGCCTCGTTGTACTTCACAACGCCAAGGCCAAGCGGGTTTACCCCCAGCACCGCAATTGTCGCTCCGGCCTGATCGGTTGTGACACCAGCGATGGCAATCGCGTACTCCGCAGAGTCGAGCCCTACGGAGCCGTTGCTATCGGACCAAGCCGCTGCTCGTTTGTCATCAAACGTCGACATGCTGCAACTGGCGAAAAGCGCGGCTCCGAGTATCCAACGCAATGGGTTCAAAACGTAACCTCCATGGCAAAGCCCGCATGATGATCGCTCGCGGTGGGAACAATAATGGTTCGGCTCACTTCCCGCGGGGCCGGCTTCGATGTGAGCGCTCGGTATAGAAGAACGCCGCCAGCAATGGCAGCAGCTCCTGCGACGGCGAATGAGATGTTGGCAACCAAGGCATCCCGTTTCCCCTCCGCGTACCGAGGGTCTCCGGTGTCCAATGGGGGAACCCCGCTCACGAGTTGGTCTCCCAATTCTGTATCCGTGGTTGAGGAACGCAATCCAAAGAAGATGCCTACTGTGGCGGCAACTCCCGAAGCCGAGAATGCCACAACACTCGGCATCAGACTTTTTCTGGCCGCTGGCTGCATGGGCTGCGGCGGCTTTGTCGTGATGCTTCCCGTATTCGCACTGGTGCCGCCATCAATCTCTTGAATCCGACGGCCCGCTTGCATCCGGTTCTTTCCGGTTGTTGCCAATGCCAAATAGCGCTCGTATTCAGCTTTCGCCAACACCATATCGCCCTTGGCCCGATACGCTTCGGCGAGGTCAAAGACCACCTCGGGCTCGCCGGCAAGACGAAAGGACTCTGTGAATTCGGCAATCGCCGTGTCCCAGTCGGATGCAGCAGCAGCCTGCAAACCTGCCACGCGCTTTGCCAAGGCCTCTTTCGTATTGGCCGATGCTTGATCCCGCTCCGCGATCGCTCGGGACAGGGCCTCTCTTCGCGCGCGCGCCTCGGTGGCCTTGCCCGCGCTCGGAGCTTCGCGCAAATAGCGTTCGTAGTACTCGACAGCCTTGTCTATGTTGCCAGAGTTCTCGTAGCTCAGACCAATGTTGAACAAGACCCCAGGCTTGGGTACGAGAGCGTAGGCAGCCTCGTACTCTTCGATGGCTTTGTCGAAGGTGCCGACCTTGAAGTAGGCCTCGCCCTGGCGAAAGTGGTTCTGTGCTTCTTCAAGCTTCGGGTCGGCTACCGCGTTGCGGGCCCCCAAAAGATGAACAAGTACGAACGCGATCGCTAATACGGATCGACAGTATCGCCCCATTTGGATTTGTCTCCTGGCTTTGGTTTCTTGGGAGGCGACTTTGCCTCCGGTGTTTTGTTGTTGGTGTCAAGTGGCGACGCCTTGACCGGTTTGCCATCTCGGGGTCGCTTCTTGCGATCGGAATCTGTCTTCTGGCCTGCGTCGGGCGTTGTGGCAACGGCGGGCGCAGCAACGCTGCCGTCGACAGCGCCCGCAGCATCGCCCGCGGCACTGCCAACATCAGCCGCGGCACTGCCAACATCAGCCGCGGCACTGCCAACATCAGCCGCGGCACTGCCAGCATCAAATGTCTGCGCTGCCTTTTGCACGGGTGTGGGCGTCTCAGGTTGTGCGCGGCCACGTGTGACTGCAAGGGCCAAGGCAGCTGCTGCGAGTCCTGCGCCTGCAACTCCGAGAAACACGATGGGACGTCGATTCGTCGGAGGTCGTGAGAGCATCTCAAGTTCCGATTCGAGAGTTGCGCTGGCAGCAACAACAACCCGAGACACAGCCGCTGCTTGATCGGAACCGGCCGCCGCGTCTACCAGCTCCAAGTAGAATTCGCGAGCGGTCGCATGTCGGAACTCTTTGTTCTTCGCGAGTGCCCTAGCAATGACGGCGTCCAACGCCTCGCTCGCGCCAAACAAACTTGGCAACTGAGGCTCTCCGTTGACATGCAAGTTCATGAGCGCCATGTGGGACTTTGCCTCAAACGGATAGCGCCCAGTGATGAGGTGATGAACAAGCACGCCCAAGGCGTAGATGTCAGTGCGGTGATCTACGCCACAGCCTTCCCACTGCTCGGGAGACATGAAGAGTGGGGTGCCCATTTGAACGCCCGTTTGGGTCGCCGACATGTCACTCTCAACGAGCTTAGCGATTCCAAAATCGAGGATCCGCACCGAAGGTGGCCCCTTGCGCTCGGTGGCAAGGTAGATGTTGTCGGGCTTGAGATCGCGGTGATAGATGCCCGCCTCGTGGGCCGTATCAAGAGCGTCCGCAGTTTGCTCGATGATGGGAAGCACGTCGATGAGAGCCATCGGACCCCGCTCCATCCGGTCACCGAGGGACTCGCCATCGAGCAAGGGCATGATGAAGTAGTGACCTACGGTGGGCTCGTGACCGAAGGCAAATACGTCAATGATATTGACATGTTGAATCTTAACAACAGCGCGTGCCTCCTGAACGAAGCGCTGGACCATCTGCTCGTCTCTCGACAAATGAGGCGCTAGCACCTTGATGGCGACTTCCTTGCCAATGATGGGATGCGCGCCCTTGTAGACCGTTCCCATGCCGCCGGCGCCCAGGATTCCGATCACCTCGTACTCGCCGAGCCGTGTGCCAATTGGCACGTCTTGAGCCGCCGCGTTTGTCACGGCTCGGATGGTAGCACGGTCCAATTGGGGCCGCAGCGCACTAGCGGCCTTGAGATGCACGGGCGGCTTGGGCTTTCGAGGACCGCAGAGCCCCCCCAATTCTATGTGCCGACCAATCACGCTCAAGAGAAATGTCCCCCATCCGTTGTGCGATTGATTTGACGTTCTCAGAACTTCTCTGTTGACCTTTTTCCATAGATCCGTAAGGTGGAGTCACTGGAGTTTCAATGCCCTTGCCGCAATGTACATACCTGCAGACAATCCCTGCAGACACAAGCCTGCCCCTAGGGAATCGCTTTGTACTTGGCTCGCGCGCTCTTCGGTAGTTTTGGCGCTCTAGCTCTCTAGCTCTAGCTCTGACGCTCTAGCTCTCGATGCCCCAGGTCTCGACGCTCTAGCTCTGGCGCTTACGGTTTCCAACGCCTCAAGACGCAAATCGTCGTTGGGGTTCTGGCGCCGCAAGAGGTCTGGGCTTGAATCTCCGCATCGGACCAAGGGCAGCCCCGAGAGGCAGCCTCGCAGGATCTCGCGCCATGGGCCGGCTCATGTGCCCGTCGCTCTCGTGCATCAGCGTTGGCCCACCTGCGCCCAAGACGAGCTGCCGCTCTTGGAGGAGCGCGTTCTACGAATATTTCTATCCTTTTCCCAAACACATAAACGAACCATGCAAATCCCAAAAAAGAAGCCACGCCGAATGCAGAAGGTGTTGGAAATCGCTGCCGATGTCGGCTCACTCGCAATGAGCTTGCGCGACCGTCCCACTCGTCTCGACTGGGTCTCGCTTGGCCTGCGTGCGGTTTCGATCGGCGTAAAGATCCAACACAACAAGCGCAAACAGAGCTCTCTGTGCCCGTGGAGTTACTTTGAAGAGACCGGGCCCAACCGCGCGTGGGTGGCGATTCCCGAATCGCTCGGGGAGTTGATCCTAAAGCACGTGCGCCAAGTATCCCTTGTGGAAGAGTACTGGGATCAAGACATTACCTCGGAAGTGGTGTGCCTGGGTTTGCTCCGAGGCCAGGAGATTGGCTGGATTTCATCGTTTGATGGCAAGCTCCAAGATGGGCCCTACATGCGCGTGGACAAGCAAGAAGAGACCCACGCCGCATTAGGTACGTGCCTCTGGGAAGAACTTGGAAACAACAACTTGGTCTTTGGTACCAATGGCCTCACGGTCGATCCGCTTGCGAAGACTTCTGAGTTGGCGACAGCGCAGTTTTCTGAACTACAGGGTCGCATCCGGGCATTCCTTCAAAGTGGGCAATCGCGCAGCCTGCTGTTCTCCGGTCCTCCTGGAACGGGCAAGAGCACTGGTGTGCGGCAACTTGCTCGAGGACTTCGCATGCGAACGCTGCGGGTGGAAATTAAGATGCTCGCGGAATCAGACCGCCGAGGCATGCAGTCTCTTACCGCAAGTCTCGACACCTTGGTTCGCGCGCTCGCCCCCGAAGCTCTTATCCTCGATGACATTGATCGGGTGCAAGAGGAGGACAAGCTGTTGCACTTTCTCGAGCTCACAAAGCGAACCTGCCGACTCGTCTTGGCATCTGCCAACAACTTGGGTGACATGACCCAGGCAACCTTGCGCCCGGGTCGTTTCGACGAAATCATCGAGGTCACCAAGCCCGACGCCAACGTGGTGCGCGCACTGTTGGGAGACGACGAGAGCCTGCTTGCGAAAATCGGGCATCTCCCGATGGCGTACATCGCGGAGTTCGTGAACCGGCGCGAGGCGCTGGGGCGCGAGGTGGCCGTGGAAGAGATTCCAAGGCTACTCGAACGTTTCAAGCGATCGAAGTCAGACTAGGGCCAAACTAAGCTGTGAGCAACGATGAGCCGAAGGCGACCAGGAGGCGAACAGGTCCGTTTGGCGAGTGGATCTACTCCGATGCAAATGGTGTGGAAACACATCGCGAGCAGCACGAGGACTCGGGTGGCTTGGCCACGGAATAGCGCACCTCCCCCCCTCATACTGTCTCTCTACTGGAGCGCCTGCTGTGATAGCGTGACGGCTACATGATGGGCTCAAGGGTTGGTAGGCGGGTACTTGTGACATTGGCCGTCGCAAGTGCTCTTTGGGGGTGTGGCGGTTCTTCCTCGGGCGATGGTGACGGCGGCGTGGGCGCAACCGATGCAGCTGTGGGCTCCGATGGGGGGGCAAATCCCGGCGCCGCCTTTGTCTTTGACGAGAGCCAAATTCGAACCTACGAACTATCCCTACCGGATGCGGATTGGGACCAACTAAACGAAAATGCCGTGGCCGAACAATACGTCTCGGCAACACTCACGTACGAAGGCCAGACGATTGAGAATATCGGCATGCGCTTTAAGGGCTCGTTCGGCAGCCTCTACTTTTGCTTTCAAGGTGGGCAACGAGTTTGCGATAAGCTCAACCTCAAGCTCAAGTTCAACGAGTACGTTCCGGGGCAACGCTTCTACGGCCTCAAGAGAATCAATCTGCATGCCATGGAAGCCGAGCCTTCTAAGATGCACGATGCCATCGGCTACAAGCTCTTTCGTGACAAAGGCGTCTACGCACCGCGCATGGCCTACGCACGCATTGTTGTGAACGGCGAGAGCCTTGGCTTGTATGCGGCCATCGAAGCAATTGATGGCCAGTTTACGCGTGCGAATTTCCCCGAGGGCGGAGAGGGCAATCTCTACAAAGAGATTTGGCCCGAGCACACAAGCGAGGCCCCGTACATTGCAGCGCTTAAGACTAACGAAGATGAAAACCCCAGCGCCGACAAGATGTTGCGCTTTGCGAACGATTTGACGGCAGCGGGGGATGACGGATTTATTGCAACGCTCAGCGCTTGGACCGATCTAGAGAAGTTCGTCGACTACATGGCCGTCGCGCGCTTGATCGATCATTGGGATGGAATCGTTGGTTGGTACTGCTCGGGCGGGCCTTGCTACAACCACAACTACTACTGGTACGAGAGCAGCACGGACGACAAGATTTGGCTCGTGCCGTGGGACTTAGACCATACCTTCGAGAACCCGAGCCCAATTCGAACCTTCTTTGGAATGCCCGATTGGGATGATACGGAAGCCGACTGCAATCCGATTCCAATTTTTGCAGGCATCATGGGCCGAGCGCCGTCTTGCGATCCACTCATCGGTCGCATGGCACGTTTGCTCTTTGATGACTACGCAGCCGCCTCCACTGAGCTGCTGAATGGAGCGTTCTCCCAGGCCGCAATGGATGCGAGGATCGATGCTCTGGCGGAGCTCATCGAAGCCGAAGTTGCCGCCGATACGCTCTCCACGCAAACCGTCGAGGAGTGGCGAGAAGCCGTCATCCAGCTCAAGGCAACGGTTGCTGCCAAGCGACAGCATGTCTTAGATAAACTCTGATCGCCCTCGCCAATCGCTCAGCGTCCCCAACGCGGCGAGAGCTGGCATTGCGTTGGCGACCCTTGCGCTACATCGCGAGGCTGAGCGGACTCGACACTTGATCGTTGGCACCCACGCTAACGGCGGTGCCGAGTTCGCGCTGCAAGTACTCACGTACGCGCCCCAAGAGGCGTTTCTCAAGTTGCCTGGTGCGCTCGCGACTCACGCCAAACTCGCTACCGAGTTGGCGAAGCTTCATCGGTTCTTCCGACAACCATCGCTGACGGAAGATTCGCTCTTCGCGACCTTCCAGCGAATCGGCAAATGAGCCGAGCTTCTCCTTGAGGAGGTTGTGAAATTGGGTTTCTTCCACCACTTCATCAGGACGACCACTTCCGGTGTCTTCGAGCACATCGTGTCGAGTTCTCGCTCCACCTTCGTCTCCAGTGGTGAGCGGCGCATCAAACGATGCATCCGAGGACGCAAGTCGCTTTTGCATATCAACCACATCCTTCTCACGAACATCGAGAGACTTTGCAATCGAAGCCGCATCGGCGTTAAAGCCCTCGGACTCCAAACGGTCCCGCTCTTTTTTCAGATTGAAAAAGAGTTTGCGCTGCGCTTGGGTCGTTCCCAGTTTCACCATGCGGTGATTGTTGAGAATGAACTTGAGCATGTAGGCGCGAATCCACCATGAGGCGTAGCTCGATAGCTTGACCCCGCGATACGGGTCGTACTTGGACACCGCTTGCATGAGGCCAATGTTGCCCTCTTGCACAATGTCCAAGAGATTCTGATGTGCGCGTTGGTACTCGTACGCAATCTTCACGACGAGACGCAGGTTGGATTCAACCAGCGTACGCGCCGCCGCTGCATCCCCATCTTCCACAAGCCGAACCGCAAGCACGTGTTCTTCTTCTCGCGTGAGTAAGGGAAAGCGCTTGGTATCCTGCATGTAGACATCCAACGGATCTCTGCGAACCAAGTCGTTGCTTCGCGATACCACGTGTGCTTCCGACGCATCCACATCTAGGACTTCGACGTCTGACTCCGACGATTCGGGATCCATGCCTTCCATGAAAAAGGCCGGTGTTTCCTCGATTGCTTCGTTTCGTTGCGTTGTCGTTGTATTCATATCGTTCTCCTAGATGTAGTGGTGTGGTGCTAAACGGTAATTCCGCCGTCGACGCTGAACTCTTGCCCTTGCACGTACGAGGCTTCATCGCTGGCTAGGAAGAGCGCCACGTTGGCGACTTCGGAGGCCTTGCCAAATCGTCCCAGTGGAACTTGGGTCGTTAGGTCTTGTGCCATGAGCTCCAGTTGATCGGCGGGGGCGCCGGTTTTGCCAAAGATCGGCGTCTCAATGGGCCCGGGACTCACAGCGTTTACTCGAATTCCGCGTGGGGAAAGTTCTGTAGCGGCGGTGCGAACCAGTTGGCGCAATGCGGCTTTGGTCGCCGCATAGGCGCTCGCATTCGCCATGCCCATTTGGTTTACGGCGGACGTTGTTACAATCACCGAAGCACCATCATTGAGTGCGGGAATCCCATATCGAATTGCGAGCCACGGACCGCGTACGTTGATCGCAAATTGCTTGTCAAAGTCCTCGACGCTGTGCTGCTCCCAAGGAGCGAAGCGCGCGATGCCCGCGTTGAGAAAGAGCACGTCGATCTTGCCGTGCTCAGCTTCGACCGTGGTGAAGAGTGACTTCACGTCCTCCTCGTTTGCCGCATCGGAGGCAATCACGTGGGCCCGGCTGCCGAGTTCCGCACGGGCCAGCTCGAGAGTCTCAGGATTGGTGCCAGTAACGATGACGGTGGCGCCCTCATCGATGAAGCGCTTGGCGCTGGCGAACCCGATTCCTGTGGTGCCGCCGGTAATAAGGGCTACTTTGTTGTTGAGTCGTGTCGTCATTTTAAATCTTCCTACGTTTGTGTTTGTGTGTTGGTAACTTAGAGACATAAAAGGTCCAAAAAAAATGAACCCATCGTTCTGGCTTAGGCCTTGATGTACTCGGCGATGAGATCCGCCACCGTTGTCCGTTTGAGCTCAGACTCCACGGCCTTCTCAACGCGGGTGTTGATGTCTTTGAGAAGGGTGTTCATTCCTGCCTGCACTGAGCACTTCGACATATCGCTGCACTCGTGGGCCTTGAGACCGGGCCGACATTCTGTGGCTAGATAGACATCGCGCAAGGTAATTTTTTCAGGCTTGCGTGCGAGGCGTGCCCCGCCGCCCTTGCCCATCTGGGTTTCCACCAAGCCGGCTTCCTTGAGTCGACCTATCAGGCCTCGCAAGAACGATGGATTGGTGCCCACGGACTTGGCCAAGTAGTCGGAGCCAACGACTTCACCATCGTGATACGCCAACGCACTCAGTACGTGGATCGCGATGGAAAAGTGGGTGTTGGAGAGCATGATGGTTCGTTCGCTTAAGTGTCTTCATCATGAAGACACTTAGATTCCAAGTCAACCCTGGATCGTGAACTTTGTGAGGAGTTCACCGCGGACTCTGGCTAACCGACTAGCTTTGTTCACTAAGTTTTTCGCTTTGGACGTATCCTGCGACCCACCCGGCCTCCTGGCTCAACAGCGGGACAGGCCGAATACGAATGGCAAGCCGCCTCCAACAGGGCCCATCGCCGTATCTAGCCTGCCTGGCAGCCTTGGGCGAGGATCCTATCGAGTTGCGATCTGAGGCTCCTCGTCCGAACCCGAGCGAACGTGAACCGCTGTGCCTGGCTGGCTCTCGTGGCCGTAGACCACCGACCAGCCTGCGGGCATCTCCGGCCCCACGAATCGATAGATGGTGGCCGCATCCGCTGGCGAGAGATTTACGCAACCATGGCTCCGCGGGGTGCCAAATCCGTTGTGCCAGTAGGTCGAGTGAAATGCGAAGCCCTCGTTAAAATACACGGGCCACGGGACAGCCACACTATAGGTCTGCTTCTTGGAACGGTCGCTGCGCATGGTGGTTTGGCGCTTCTTTCGCGTGATGTTGAAGAGTCCGGTTGGTGTGGCATTCGCCCCTTTGCCAGTGGAAGCGAGTGTCGCGAAGACGGCCTCGGTCCCTTCGTAGGCCACCACAAGTTGTTGCTCCAAGTCGACATCAATCCAACGTCCGTCTTCGGCAACGTCGGCTGGTGGAGTTCGCTCTTCCACAATGCGCAAATCAACGCGAGCAACCCACCCGGTTTCTGAAATGCGAACGAACGCGCGGTCTTCAGATGTTTCCAGAACCTCGACCACACTGCGTCGCGACAAGCGGCGGATCGGCTTTGCGCTCGCCAAGGGCGCGTTGCGAACAAGAATGGGCTTTCTTGGATTGTCAGCATGCACGGCAAATGCAAAGGGAAGCATGGGGCCATGGTCGTCGCGCAAGTCCACTCCGTGAAATCGGCTCCCAGACATTTTCTTAAGCGTTGTGGGATCGACATACTCGCCGCGATCGGTCTTCCAGAGTATTTGTCCGTCTTCGAGCTCGACCGTGCCTCGGCGTTTGACCATATCGCCTTTGGCTTGCCGACCTCGCGACTCTTCTTGCGCAGCTTCGGGTGACTTGTAAAACCGTGAGGCCTTGGTTGCGATCGCATAGGCGCCAGGAAGGTTGCGCATTCCCTTTGCCGTGCTTGAGGACGATGGTGGCCTTTGGCTTGGGGTAACAGCAACGCAGACCCACCCGCGCGGCGCGATTTCGACCCAAGGGGTTGGGCACTCCTCGTTGATGGCATGTGCCTTCTCGACAACCCGCGTCTTGCCACCGATGAGACCAAGCCGCTCGCTGTCGGAAAACGGGGCTGCAAAGACCCACGTCGTCTTTGCAATGACGAGAGATTCGGAGGACTTCGCAAAGAGCGGTTCGGTGACAACGTCGAAGCTTCGGGCCTGGCTCGTGGGTTCTGCCACCGGTTGGGCCACAGGCTTTGGCGGCGGATTCACAACCGCAAGCGTCGACTCAGGAGATTCGTTCAACGTCTGTTGCGACCCAGCAGCACAGTGTAAGGACGCAAGAAAGGAAACGAATACGCAGGGGAGGCGGAGGGAGGAGATCATGAGGTCTTTCCTTTCTTGCGGGGCTTTGTTTGTTTGCACAGAGCACTTTTGCGGCCACGGAAGGCCAAGGGAGTTTCGAGGGCAAGCGCATGAGCCTCTTCGTCCAATCGGTGACGCTTGTGCATGTGCCCCAGAATTCGTTCGATTTTCGCACTTGTCGTTCTCCCGATTCTCCCGCGGCAATACTGGCGAAATCTTCGAGTTGGCGCGGGAAGTAGCGATGAGAGAAATGCGGATTCAACGGGGTTCAAGTTACGTGGGTGCTTGCCAAAATACTGGCGAGCCGCCGGGCCAATTCCGTACAACCCTGGCCCAAACTCGATGGCATTCACGTAGATTTCAAGAATGCGATCTTTGCTGAGCATCGCTTCCATATGCCACGTGAGAAATAGCTCCTGAACTTTGCGAGAAACCGTCTTCTCACGACTGAGCAAAACGTTCTTGACCACCTGCATCGAGATTGACGAGGCCCCGTAGGCAAACCGGCCGCGTTCAAGATTCTTAACCAGCGCGCTTTGAAACTCTTTTGTGATGAAGCCACGGTGTCGGTAAAACGCGGAGTCCTCGGTGGTCAGAAACGAACGGGTGAGATTCTTGGAAACGTTGCGCAAAGGCACGTAGCTGGGGTTCTGGGGCCCTACGAGGAAGGTGCGCCACCCGCCTGGCACGGGAACACGGTGTTGAAACGAGCCGGTGAGTCGTTCGGCACTCATGTGATGCGGTGCGCGCACAACATGGCAATTGTCAAAATCCAAATCGGAGTTGAGTTCGGTCGCATCCAAGTTGTCCCAATCGATGAAGACGGCCAATTGCCCTTCGGCGGTCCCAGACAATTCGAAGCCTTCTAGCTGTGGGGCAAAGCCTTTGGGCAGCGAGGTAAGCATCTCTTGGCAGCCCACCATTGGCATGGAGACCTGCGCAATGACTTGGCTAGCAGGGTGTTCTACTCGCTCATAGTCGGGCAGTAAAACACCTACGGAAAGCTCGTAGGGCACGGCACCAGAAACAACCACCGCGTCGTCAATCCGAAACGCCCCAGTTCTGCGGTCGAATGCAGCGCGTCCCCGCAGCACCGTATCGTCGATATGTACGGGATCTTTCGAGAGTCGAGAATGCGTGAGCTGCAGACCGTCCAAGTGGGTCTCGCCATCTACCGATAAGCCTGCGTCGTTCGCATGCACCGTCCACTCCACCGATGCGATTGCTTGCTCAAGCGCGAGCTGTGGGTAGGATGCGAGCAGTGGGGCAAATCGAGCGAGTTTGAGGTTCTTGCCCTGCACGCGAACTTCATGGGTACCGACGACCGGCGACGAGACCGAGACCAGGAATGATTCGGCAGTGTCATCCTTGGGTGCCAACTCGCGGGCGCTATCGAACTTGCCCATCGCATGCCACTCCCAATCGCCACGCTGGCCGCGCACCCTCTCGACGTAGAGCAAGCCAACCGAGCTATCGGCGAGCATCGTGTGCAAACGCGGATCGCTAGAGCCTGTGCGCATGCCGCCAGCGTTTAGCGAAACAGCGCCATCCCTCGTCGCCACAACCGTCGCCGACACCAACTCCACAGAAGCAACCTGCCCTTCTCGTATCGTTCGCGCAGAGATATCAACGCCAGACATGGTCACAGTTCGCTCTGCGTCAACGTTTACGTTCGCGGCAGAAAGCTGCGAGGTGCTGCCTGTCGCCCGATGCGCCACGCTGAGCGCCACGTTCGAGGCACTCACGGTGGCTCCGGATACGCGCCCGCGCCCACCTTCGTTGGTTTGTGCAGTGGACTCGTTTGCCCTGCCCGATAGTTGCTGCAAGATGTCACTTATGTTGTCGTCAGCGCCGCCAATAACGACGTCGCCTGTGACACCAACAAAGGCAATGTGATCCACAACGACGTCACCGCGAAGCAGCGATGAGAGATCCACCGAGACCTTCGCCTCTCGAATCACCGCCAAGGGCGTGCCCTCATGCGGCTCGCCAATCGTGATGTCTCGCAGTGTCGCCGTTCCCAAACCAAAGACGATGTCCCGCGCTTCGATCGTTCGATCAAAGCGATCGGAAAGACTCGGAAGCACGTTGTTGCGAATGTGGCTCTCCAACGCATTTCGACCGACGAGCGTTGCGAGACAAATGCCAGCGACAACACCTGCGAGCGCGATGATCCAACGTCGGCTGTGTGTGCTCCTTCGCCGTCGTGAACGACCAGGAGACTTCCTCCTCTCTGCGGTTTGCAGAGCAGTCCACTGCCATTCGATGTGTCGCTCCATGTGGGGGTGTAGTGCACCCTCGGGGCCAACCCTCGCCCTGCCAGGGCAAGAGAAAAAAATATGTAAATTCCTGCACATAGAAGCTCCGAGCGGCGGCGTCAGAGGCACGAATGCAGTTGCGCCTCGGTTGCACCTCGGTTGCACCAGCCCTTCGTTGCGGTGCTCAAGACGAGGCGAGTTGCAGCAATACCCTGTGTCTTGTACCAAGCGTCATGAGCGGTTCCGCTATCCACTCCGCCGAGAAACTCGCAGACCTCCATCGGCACCTCGATGGCTCGCTTCGCTATGCGACGCTCGTCGAGCTGCTCGCAGCGATCGGTCGCCCGGTTCCCAACGATTTGGGTTTCCACAAAGGCATGGGGCTTGAGGCGGCGCTTGCGTGTTTCGAAACGACATTGGCCGTGCTGCAAACAGCTGAAGCCATTGCACGCGTTGCAAACGAAATCTGTGAAGACGCGCATGCAGACGGGGTAACGACTCTCGAACTCCGCTTTGCTCCCCAGCTGCACGGCGACCGCGGGCTCGCGATTGATGCAGCGCTCGACGGCATAGGCGGGCGAGCAGGCCTAATCCTGTGTGGCCTATACGGAGAAGATCCAGCAATTCTATCGGAGCTGGTTGCGTTGGCTGCGACGAGACCCGGGGTTGTGGGGATCGACATTGCAGGAGGACCAAACTCGGGTCAGGACTGGGAGCTTTCCGACTACGCTCCTCCATTTGCAGAGGCCAGGGCTGCGGGTCTGGGCCGCACCGTTCACGCCAGCGAAGGTCGCCCGCCACACGAGATTCAAATTGCCATTGAATTGCTGCACGCGCAGCGCATTGGCCATGGCACAACCCTGCTTGAAGACCCGAGGGTGCTTGCTCTTGTCCTCGAACAAGGCGTCACGCTTGAAGCTTGCCCAACATCAAACGTGCAAACCGGTGCGATTGCCACGCTTGCCGATCATCCACTAAAAGAGTGGCTTCGCAGTGGCGTGCGAGCCTGCGTTTGCACCGACAACCCACTCTTCTCCAACGTCACCGCATCCAGTGAGCTCCAGAACATCTCTTACGCCCTTGAGTTGACTGACGTTGAGATTGCGCAAGTCATCGCGAATGGCCATGCCGCAGCGTTCCCCAAGCGCTAGGCGAATTGCGGAATCACGCATCGAAAACTCAAGTTCATGCGGGGAGCAACTTCGTTGGTGGTCTTTGGGGCCGAGTGCTTGTACAGGTCTTGCGTTGCACCGCGCATCACAAGAAGATCGCCCTCGCCGAGAATAAACTCGTGGATCTCTCGAGTGCCCTCGTTGCGCAGTAGGAAGCGTCTGCGACCACCAAGCGAGACACTAGCGATCTGTCGATCGTCTGCCGTTGGACCGAGTTCTCGTTCGCGATCGGTATGCCATCCCATGCTATCGGCGCCATGACGGTACCAATTCGCCAACACCGCATTGAACGTTAGCCCGGTTCTCCGTTGCACAGCCAATCGCACTGTGGAGAGTTGCTCGGTCCATGGCATCGGCGTGTGTTCGACGCCAGAGTAGCGATAGCGAGCTTCTGTGTCCCCATGCCAAGCGACAAGCCGTGGAGCGAGAACCGTGCGTCCAAACATGGAATAGGACTCCTCGTGCCACGAAAGCTCTTTCGTCAGCGCCGCCATCCACCCATCGCTCATCCCGGCAAATGCATGCGGGTAGTGGTCGAGCCACGATCCATGTGCTAGTGCTATGCGCCGTTTTCCTGATGTTCCGTGACGCCCGCCCATTCGAAGCAGCAACCCTATCGCTGTCTTCGGTTCGCGGGAAGGACTCGCAAACGAAAGTGAAGCGCAACAAGCATCGCTGACGAATCTGCACGCATCACTTCGATGAGAAGACGCTTAAACATCAACGCGCTAGCAACCTCGTGAACGAAGTGCCCTTGACTCAAACGTGAACGTAGCCATCTTCGACTATGTCCTCAGAAAACACTCATGGGCCATCGAATGCGATTGCCCTGCTCCCCCTTCGACACGGAATCCTCTTTCCTGGAGGCACCACAGCGCTTGGCATCGGTCGCGCTCAGTCTCGGGCTCTCATAAAAACTCTAAGCCAAGGCCAGCGCATTGCTGTTGGCTTTCAGCGCGACGCGAGCGTAGAAGATCCTGGATTGGCAGATCTATTGCCCGTTGGTGTGTATGCCGAAGTAAAGACAATCCGTCGTGAAAAATCGGGGTTGAGCATCGCCCTGGTTGCCAAGGAGCGATGCGAGTTCACAAGCCTTGCCCAGTCCCACCCGTTCTGGGAGGTATACGCACAACCGCTTGAGGCGCAAAACGCCGATACGCTCGACGCGCAAGCACTCGCCTCCTTGCTCACAGATCGGGTGCGAAGCGTGCAGCCAGAAGCCGGTCGAAAACTCGAACACCTCTTGCGAAACTCTCCAGGCCTTGCAAAGTCTGGTGCCATTGCAGACATGGTGACCAGTGGCCTTGGATTGGATAGCAGCGACGAGGCGTCGGTGATGCTTGAATTGGATGTTGAGAAGCGCTTGCGACTTGTTCTAACGCTTCTGAGCCAAGTAGAAACGCTCGCCGAAGTGAAGTCGAAGCTCAGCGACGAAGTGCAAAAGCAAATCGGTCAGAACCAGCGCGAGGCAATCCTTCGCGAGCAGATGCGGGCAATTCAGAAAGAACTCGCCGCAAGTGATGCAGAGAACGATGACGACAGTCTGGAAGAACGCCTCAAGGCTGCCGAGCTTCCACCTGACGTCCGCAAAGTTGTGGACCGCGAATTGAAACGACTCGCAGCAGGCTCGTCCCCCGAGCAACAAGGCACACGAAAATACCTTGAACTCATCGCCGACTTGCCATGGAGCGAGAGAGCGGAGCTTCACCAAGACATTGAAGCAGTTGCAGCGAAGCTCGACGATGATCACTTTGGTCTTGACGACGTCAAGGAGCGCATTCTCGAACACCTGGCTGTTGAGCAACGCATCGGAGTGCACCGCGGAGCAATCCTTACCCTTGTGGGCCCACCCGGTGTTGGCAAGACGTCGCTCGGGCAGTCCATTGCGGAAGCGACCGGGCGCCCCTTTGTGCGCGTTGCACTTGGCGGTGTTCGAGACGAAGCTGAAATTCGCGGGCATCGGCGCACCTATGTCGGCTCGCTACCGGGAAGAATCATCAGTGCCCTTCGCGATGTGAAGGTGAAGAACCCACTCATTCTTCTCGATGAAATCGACAAGCTCGGCCAGGGATGGATGGGCTCACCGGAGGCCGCACTGCTCGAACTTCTCGACCCGGAGCAGAACAAACACTTCACCGACCACTACCTTGAGCTCCCCTTCGATCTTTCCGAAGCACTCTTCTTATGCACGGCAAACACCCTGCAAACGCTATCGGCGCCACTTCGTGACAGGCTTGAGATTGTCGAACTCAAGGGCTACACGCCTCAAGAGAAACTCGAAATCGCTCGCAACCACTTGCTGCCAAGCAAACTGAGCGAGCACGGATTGGAGGCGAATACTCTTGAGATTGCTGACGATACCGTTCATGCACTGATTGAGGGCTACACCAGGGAAGCTGGAGTGCGACAACTCTCGCGAGAACTCACTCGAGTGTGCCGTGGTGTGGTCTTGCACCTCGCTCGCGAAACCGAGGCAAAGCTTCAAGCTATTGCGATTCGGCCGGAGTCACTGCCCGACTACCTAGGGAAAGTTCGGTTCGTCCCCGACTTGGGCGAACGAGCCAATATTCCCGGGGTTGCTACAGGCCTTGCCTGGACACCAGTGGGCGGCGACGTGCTCTTTGTCGAAACCTCAAGAATGCCAGGAAAAGGGCGCATCGAAATCACTGGGCAACTGGGCGATGTGATGAAGGAGTCGGCACGCACGGCGCTCTCCTATCTACGAAGCAACGCGTCTGAGCTTGGTATTGAGCAGAGCTTGCTCGACGATCAGGACATTCACATCCACGTGCCGGCCGGAGGGATTCCCAAGGATGGCCCTTCGGCGGGAATCACCATGCTCACGGCTCTGGCTTCGCTCTTCACAAATCGGATGGTTCGCCCCGACACGGCGATGACGGGAGAAATCACGTTGCGCGGGAGAGTCCTCCCTGTGGGCGGGATTACCTCCAAGTTGCTAGCTGCGCACCAACGAGGCATCCGACGGATCATTCTCTCAAGTCGCAACCGGCGTGACATCGATGAAATCCCCGAGGAAGTACTGGCCGACTTGTCGCTCTTCTTTGTCGATGACGTGAGAGAAGTTCTCACGGCTGCGCTCGAAGAGATTGCGCCATCGGGAGCAGAAGCTCCCGACGAGGCCTCGACTGCGGTCGCCTAGGCTTCGCAACAACTCCCAAGCAAAGCACTACAGGCCGGTCAGATAGCAGAAGCTCTCTGGCCGGTTCTTGGTTTCGGCGACGACCGCGCAGAAGGAATTGGAGCTAGGGAAACGACGTAAGAATGTAGTCGGTCCCACCGGCGTGACAGTTGGCGCACAGGGAAACTCCGGCCCCATCGGCAACCACCTCGGATTCGTCTGTTGTTGACAGGACTTCGTAGTAGTACCAATCGTTTGCTGTCGAGCCCGCTCCCGTCTTGACCATGACTGCCCACCCCGAGAGCCCCTGCGAAGAATGCAGTTCCTTCACCGTTGCGGCTCCAACTGCGTGCACGGTTTCGTTTGCTGTTAGAGAAGCCGCCAAACTTGCGTTGAAGAAGGAGCGAACTTGTCCGTGCGGCCCTGAACTCGCGTGCACGGCGGGCTCGGCGGCGAAGCCTTCGTAGGATGCGGCTTGCAAGTATGCGAAGAGCGCATCAGCGTTGGTAGGAACGGCTTCAGTAGCACCATTGGCATCGGCCTGGGGAGCAGCTGTGGCATCCACCTGAGCTGCATTGCCAGCGTCGGCACGATCTGCTGCATCGTCGCCACCGCAGGCTGGTAGAGCCCCAAGCAACACGAGGGAGAGGAGAGAATTTCGAAAACGATGTGAGGGCATAGACACGAGTTTCAGTACCTACACCGTGGCACAGCCCACTTCCAATCAAAATCTAGGATGGACTGTTGCGCTAAAGGCAACGATCGAGAAACGGGGCCCCTGTGGCAGCTGGCAATACGGGTTCGGCGAACTTGCTACTATAGTTGCGCGTGCTAGCTCTTCGACTCACCCGCCTACTCCTACTCTTCGCAATGCTCGGCATCGCGGGATGTGGATCTGCGCCAAAATCGAGGAAGTCCACCACCGTCGCAGAACCTATCGAAGAGCCAGAGGAGGAGGAGGAGAGTGACCTCTCGCCCTTTGAGCAAGACATCCAAGATGACCTTGCGAAGTGGAAAAAGCGGCTCAAGAAGCGGCAGAAGGAACGCCGCTCGGAGCGACGAGAGCAGCGGGAGCAAGAGCTGGAGGAGATTCGTGAAGCTCTTGCGAAGCTACTCGAGGCGGCCGACAAGAAGCACCTCAAACGACAGCGCGGGCCAATTCAGAAACTCGCTCGAAACATCGCAAAGCGCGAGGCGCTTCGCGCCAAGGCGAGAGCAAAGCGGGCTGCACCGGAAGAGCGAAAGCGAGCGAAAGAAGATCGTCGTCGCGAAGAAGAAGCGCGCATTGCCAAGGAGGAGGCTCGTCGCAGGAAGTCGGAGGACAAGCGCCGCCAAGAGGAGTTTTCAGAGGCCTCGAAGGCAGGACGCGCCCTGGAAGACGAACAGCGCGACCGATGGACCGATGAGGACGAGCGTCGGGCCAAGGAAAAGCGCAGGCGTGCGAAAGAGAAGCTGCGCCGCAAGGAAGAAGACAAGCGAAGAGCCCGCATTGACCAAGAGTGGGCCGACGCCGATCGCGAGCAAGATGATGCCGATGCGAAAGACGATGCCAAGGCACAAACAGCGATCGATGCCAGGCAAGAAGCCCATGAGGCAAGCCAAGCGGAGAAGCGCGAGGCCCTGGAGGCAAAGCTCGCGGAACGGGTTGCCGACGAAGACGAGCAGTGGGCCGATGAAGACAAGCTTGAGCTCGAGGAAGAAAAGGAGCGGTGGGCAGAGAAGATTCGTCAGCGGCGCTACGAGGAAGAGGAGCGCCTAGAGGAAATTCGCGAGAGAAAGGCCGAGGAAGAGCGCGAGAGAAAGGCCGAGGAAGAGCGCGAGAGAAAGGCCGAGGAGAAGCGAGAGCGAAAGGCTGAGGAGAAGCGAGAGCGAAAGGCTGAGGAGAAGCGAGAGCGCAAACGGCGTCGAGAAGAAGAGCGAGAGGCGAAGGAGCGCAAGAAGGCGAAGAAGCGCAAGAAGCGTAGGCGGGACGACGACGACGACGATTGGGACGATGACGATGACGATGACGATGACGATGATGACGATGATGACGATGATGACGATTGGGACGACGACGACGACGACGATGACGACGATGACGACGATGACGACGATGACGACGATGATGACGACGATGACGACGATTGGGATGACGACGATGATGACGACGATGATGACGACGACGACGACGACGATGACGACGACGACGACGACGATGACGACGACGATGATGACGACGACGATGACGACGATTGGGACGATGACGACGACGATGACGATGACGACGACGATGACGATGACGACGATGACGACGATGACGACGACGACGATTGGGACGATGACGACGACGACGATGACGATGATTGGGACGATAACGACGATGACGACGACGATGACTAGGCGGCAAGGACTTCGACATCTCGCGGTCGGAATCGGACCACAACTCGACCGCAACTCGACATCTCGCGGTCGGAATCGGATCGCAACTCGACCGCAACTAAGAAATACTATTAGCTGCTAGCAACGCAGCAACGCTACTTGCGCAGGTGCGCTGTATGCGGACACTGGCGGTCTACTCCGGGCCCCGTCCATGCGATGCGATGCCTGCAAACCCAGGAGTGACGCCGGCTGGCAGAGCGGGCCCTAGCGCCTTGGCGCGCTCCAAGCTACTGATATCTATAAGAATCAGAAGTGCCATCAATCCTTTGGAAATTGTTTCGGACAGGGCGCAACTTTGCCGGTCTCTCCTCGATAAGGCGCGCGAATCCTCCTTCTAGCAGCGGTATCCGCTGACGAGAAATCGCGCCAGGCCCCCATGAAACTACTAGCAACATATGCATTCCTATCTCTCGTCGCCCTCGGTTGCTCTACCAGCAATGCCTCCTATTGCGATGAAACCAGGTCTTGTGCGTCGGCCGATGAGCCCTACTGCGACATTGAGTTCAATGAGTGCACGGCTGCCCCAGAGAGCACATGCGACGAAATCAATCTATGCGAGGATGCAGAGTCGCCAATCTGCGTCGACAGTCAATGCGTGGAATGTGAGAATACTTCTGATTGCGACGTGGGTTTCAGCTGTGACTCGCAAAATGCATGCGTTCCGTTTTCGTGCAATCCGGGCGAGGGCGAGAACGCCGATTGCAGCCAGATCAATCCCGCAATCCCATTCTGCGCTGACGACGGCGCTTCGTGTCGCGGATGTGAGGAGCACAACGAATGCGCGAGCGGCATTTGCGAGCGAGACTCATCAGAGTGTGTGGCAGCTGCAGAGATTATCCATGTCGCGAAGACTGGGGATTTGAACCCCGACTGCGGAGAAGCCGATTCTCCATGTCTCACCGTTCAATCCGGCCTCGAACAGGTTAGCCCGACTCGGGCGTATCTACACATTGTCGGCGGCAGCTACGACGAGCAGCTTTCGCTCATCAAAACCGAGGTTACCATCGTCGGCTCCCAAGGCGCATCCATCGAACCCATCGTCACTGAGAACTCAACGGTTCTTGGCATCGAAGGCTCCTCGCAGGTTGTGGTCGAGGGCGTGGACCTGCGGGCGAATCCTCGTAGTGGCGTGTTTGCCACCGTCGCAAAATGTGTCGGCCCAAACGCCTCGCTAGCACTCATCGACCTCACCGTCGGTGGCGCGACAAACATTGGCGTGTCGGCTAGCGAATGCGCCGTTACCGGGCAACGTCTTCGTGTGACCGGCAATTCCATGGGCATCTCGATTGAAGACGGGCCCCTGCATCTCGAAGACTCGTTGGTCTCAGTCACAACCGCCGCCAGCTGCGTATCGGGTACTCGCACTGCTATGACCATAACCGGCTCCACACTCTCGGAATGCAACACTGTCGGCATCAGTCTGAGCGACGGAGCCCTCACCCTCGCAGCGTCAATGATTGCGGGAAACCGCCGGGGCGGGGTTGATCTCGAAAACAGCGACTTCACCCTCACCAACAACTTTGTTGTCGACAATGGAGAGCTTGGGACGATTGGTTGGGGAGGTCTTTCAATTCACAATGACGAAGACCACTCGCCGCAGGTTCTTGAGTTCAACACCATCGCAGGAAATCGAATTGCCGGAAGCCTTAGTGCTGCGGCCAACCTCTCGTGCAACACGTTTGCGCCAACGAGCGGGCATAGCAACATCGTCTATAAGACTTTTACTGAGAGCAGCCAACCCAACATTAGCCTCGGCAACTGCAACCTCCAGTACTCCAACATTGAAGGGGGCGCTTCGGGGACCGGAAACATTGATGCCGACCCACAATTTATCAACGCAGAGACAGCGCTGGGTGACTACCATTTGCAGCAAAGCTCGCCGTCGAGAAACGCCGCCGCTCCCACAGCATCGGGCGTTGACGTTGACTTTGACGGAGACGAGCGTTCACAAGGCGGGCGAAGCGACATGGGTGCCGACGAAGTTCTCGCTCCCTAATCGGCGACCAGACAGGGCGAAACACCGAGGGCATGGCCACGGATTCCCACCAGGTGTGGTTATCTCCAACCGAGAACGTGATTCTTCTTGTACCAATCGCCAAATGAACGCTGCGTTGAAAGCGCCCTAACAGGCGCAGGAGCCCTGGCTCCGGCAGACCGCGGAAAGTGATATCCGCGGTGAACCGGTCTGGTCTTCCCAGCCGGTGCCACCGAGGTCAGTACCTCAAGCTGCACACAACCGAGTACACGCTTGGGCCTGCGTGTCACTCATCGGACGAGATTCTAGCCCGCCAGATGCTGATGCGGTAGAAATGCCCTATGGCAGGTACAGGCAAAGGGGCCGTTTTCATGGCCCTCGTCGGAAACGGTGTGCTCACAGTCCTAAAGATTGTGGCTTTCATGTTTACCGGCTCAGGGGCGATGCTCTCGGAGGCGATTCACTCAGCCGCGGATACCGCGAATCAAGGGCTGCTCTACTTCGGTATGCGACGCAGCTTGCGCCCCGCAGATTCTAAGTACAACTACGGCTACGGCGCAGATCGATACGTCTTCGCTCTCATGAGCGCCATGGGAATCTTTATTCTCGGATGTGGAGTTACCGTCTATCACGGCATTCACTCGCTCATGCACCCGCCGACGATATCGTTTAGTTGGCTCTCCTTCATCGTCCTCGGTATTGCGATCGTGATCGAGGGCTATGTCCTTCTCCTTGCAGTTCGAGAGGTCAATACAGGGCGCGGCGAAAAAGGGCTTCTCGCCTTCATTCGCACGAGTACCGATCCAACACTGATTGCGGTCCTCTTTGAGGATTTCGTTGCAACCGCAGGTGCGGCCATCGCGATCGGTGGCATCGCTTTGGCAAACGTGACCGGCAATCCGATTTACGACTCGATAACGTCGATCATCATTGGCGCGATGCTTGGGCTCATGGCGATTTGGCTGGGCTGGCGAAATCGCGAACTCATCCTCGGACCTGCGATTCCCAAGGAGACCAAGGATGCTGTCATGCTCTTTCTGCGAAACCACCCGTCGGTCGGAGAAGTTCACAGCCTTCGTACCCGGGTTGTCGCAGCTGGCAGTTTTCGAATTGCCGCAGACATCGATTTCGACGGCGCATACCTTGGCAAGCTTCACGCCGAGTGGCTTGCTGCGGAGGGGGCTGGTGCCAAGGATGCTGACGATTGGTCACGCATCGCATCGGAGTTTGGAGAGAAGGTTGTGAACGACCTCGCCAAAGAAGTGGATGATGTGGAAGAGCAAATCGTCGCGAAGTTTCCGCGGATCCATCACATTGACATGGAAGCCGATTAGCGGCGGGCACGCGCAACGCCAGCGTCCCCTTGCAGGCAGGACTTGGATGAAATCACTTAGAGGCTTGGTTGCATCACGCTGAGCACCTTCGCGGCGCGCTCTTGCACTTTCGGATCGTCGTCCTTGGCGGCGACGTTCTGAATCCAAGTGATGCTATCGGCGTCGCCAACGTAGGAGAGGGCGTTCAGGATGTCTAGCTTGTGCTCCTGGAGAAACTTCGCTCGACGGCGCTTCTTGCGTTTCTTCGCACTCAGTTTCGGCGCGCGATTGCAGCTACAGCCACCGTATCCACAATAGGTATTGTAGTCCTGGTTCCATTGCGCTTCGGCAGCACGTGCCGAATCCGAACCGCGGAGGCCTGCGATGTGTTTTAGGGGAAATCCGCAGGCAAAAATCTCGTTCCCGATCGCAAGAGTTTGCTTGCCAGCGATTTCGCCAACTCCGTCTGCAGCCAGTAGCACGACGCAGAGTTCCTTTGCCAGCTTCCGATTGTTCGCCGACATCGCAGGCAAACAGAGTTTTTTCAATCGGCGAGCATCCGCGCCAAGGTCTGCTTTTGCGGCCTTGGGCCCTTTGCGATACCAGTGTTTCTGCCAAGGCGCGAGACTTCGCGGCCCGAGCAAACAGAGATCAACGTCGTTGTTGCCAGGCCCGAGAGAACTCGCCGACGTCTTTCCATTGGCAAGCGTTTCGAGCAGCTTCCAGCCCTGCTGTGGTTCGCAATCGGCACCTGCGCGTACGACGGACTCACCTGCGATGAGAACCGCTAGAAACACCAGTAGGAGAACAAGGCGATAGGTCCAATACATCAGTCGAGACTCTAACTCACCAGCGCCTTGATCTATTCACCCTGGCAGTTCGATTGTACCGAGTTGTCTAACCACGCTCGCGATCGCGAACCACCCGCGCTATTGGCAATGTGTGTTTTGGCGTGGCCAAGAGCAGCATTCCCACTGCGGGTAGCCCAAACGCCGCAAAAAAACCGTAGGCCGAGTGCAGATCATTTCCCAGCAGCAGCATCAAGACACCCAAGCAGAGCAGCCCTTGGAGCAACTTGCGATACCTTGGATTGTGCAGGCGCGCTTTCGTTTGAGCGGGTTTCGCACTCACCGACGGAGCCCTATCGCGAGCAACGGGACGCTGTAGCGAATAGGGCGCTTGCCGTTGGTAGTTCCGATCCGCAAGCCTCTCGTGCGCGATCGAGCGTGTCCTCACGTTGGGCGTTGAACGAGATGTTGTCGACATGGCTCCCCCTTTTCGAGAACACGCAGCACAATAACGCTGCTCCCACCGATTCTAGCAGACGCCTTGACGGCCACCACAGATACCGCACCGCCGCCTACGCTTGTCCCGCAACGATGAGTTCCTAGTTCTTTGCATCTGAGGTCACACAGAAAAACTCGGCGACGTTTCTCCCACGGATTGCACTTGCGGTGGCCACAGCCAAGTTGTCGGAGGGTTTTCTCCGCAGTGTTTGTCTCTCGCCCCCCAAGGAGTTCTCGTGAACCGTCGCCCAAGCCTTCCACTCTACTTCGCCCTTGCAACCATGGCTTCCACCGCCTGTAGCGCCACCTCTGGAGAGAGGCCAACGTCGCAGTACCGAGTTGTTAAGAACCTGTTTCCAGAATCGGTACAAGCAGTTGATTTGCTCTTCGTCATCGATGACTCAAATTCGATGCGAGAGAACCAAGAGTCTCTCGCAGCCTGGGCGGAGAACGAACTCTTTGGAGTGCTTGGCATGCCTGATGGCAGTCCCTTGGATCTACACGTTGCCGTTGTTTCAACAAACGTTGGCGCCGGCTCCTTTGGCATTGCCGGATGCGAGGCCGATGGCGACAACGGAAGATTCTTGCAAGGTTCGGCAGGGGCTGCCTGCACGTCCTCGGGACCGTTCCTCATTGACGTTGACGATGGTATTGGGGGCAGGACTCAGAACTTTACTGGAACGTTGGGAGAGGCGTTTGCGTGCCACGCCCAGTTGGGGGTTTCAGGCTGCGGCTTTGAGCAACCGCTGGAAGCCATGAAGCGCGCGCTCGATGGCAGCAACAGTGAGAATGCCAATTTCCTCCGCCCGGAGGCACTCTTGGCGGTCGTCGTGGTCTCGGATGAGGATGACTGCTCGGCCGCGGATAGCGAAGTGTTTAACTCCGACGCCAGCTTTGACGCCGCTGACAGCACCCTCGGGCCACTCTCGTCGTTCCGATGTTTCGACTTTGGCGTTGAATGCGCAACGGATGACCTTCGCGCTCCCGGAGAAAAAACCGACTGCGTGTCTCGTGAGAATTCTCCCTACCTTGCATCGATTGATGGCTACGTGACGTTTCTCGAAACTCTCAAGGGTGACGCAAGCATGGTCTATGCGGTGGGCATATTTGGAGACACGGATTCCATCCACGTTTCCATTTCAGACGGCGAACCTAGGCTTGACCCATCCTGCTCCTCACCCGCCGGAAGCGCCCAACCGGGCGTCCGCCTGCAGAGCTTCTTGGGCAAATTCCCCGATCGCAATCGCTTTGCAAGCGTCTGTAGCGAGAACATGAGTGGCCCGCTTGCCACAACCGCAGCCGGAATCAATGCTGCGGTTGGAAGAGACACATGTCTGCAAGGACCTGTCGCTGATGCTCAGCTCGATGAACCAGGCCTGCAAGCGGAGTGTTTGGCGGTGGCCACTCGCGTACGCGATGGCGAGCAAATCGAACTTGCCCCGTGTTCTGCTAACGGAGCAGGCCCCTGCTATCGACTCATCCCCGACCTCGAGTCGTGCGGCGGCACTCCGTCCACACTTGCCATGGACCTTTCATCTGCCGGTGAGTTCGCGCAGGGCCATAGAATCAAACTCTCGTGCCTCGTCGACTAGGCGACCGCGTTTCTCGATCTCAAACGAGCTCTCTCAGCTCAGTGCGTCTCGTACGTCCATGAGAGCAAATCCAAGCAGATTGAGAGCGCCCCGGTTTCAAAAAGACCTAGAGCTGCGCATAGACTGCTGCGGACGATCGTAGTTGCGGGGGTTGGAGTCGGCCTTCCCGGCGCCTGCGACACTGCGTTCCTAACTGTCCACCACCGCGCTCGGTAGACTCCAGACTTAGACGACCGGGAGCAAGAGCCCTTCCTCATTGGACTTTGTGAGAAGTTCGATGACCTCCTCGTACTCGTGATAGCCCATGCGATAGTTGTAGATCACCGCATCGGCAATCGTACTGCGACCGTCTTTCCAGGAGTCGTCGTCGAGTAAAAGCGTATAGCCGTGCTGTTGCAGCCATAGAGCGACTCGCACGTAGGCGAACTCATCTGGAGGACCCGGGTATTGCAGATAGTCGAGCTCGTCGGACTTGAGGAAGTGCACTTCCCCCCTATGTTCCTTTCTCGCTATCAACACTCTTAGTTCGGCATCCATTCGATCGTAATTGCCGGGTTGGCAACGGCTCTCCCGTTTCTGTTTATCGGTCTCCGGAAAGACCCAACTGCGCTTCGATCCAAAGAAGAACAGGGATTGTTCAAGAGTAGCTATTGGCAGCTGCCGCCACTTCAGCATCAGGGAGCTGCATGAGATGAATATATGGCGCGGCGCCATTTTCGGTGGGAGGTGCGGCATCTTCGTAATGGTATCGGGACAGACATCAGGTTTGCGAAGACAACGATTCAATATCGGAGCAAGAGGCGCTCAGAGGCCGCAATCGTGATATTCTCGCTATCGTGGCCGTGTTGCAGAAGATGGGATTTCCACGTCTAAGGAGGGTGCGCGTTCGCGATCTTGACGAAGCAGCGCGTCAGGAACTCGGTGGTAAACTGCTAGATATCTTCATGGCTTCGTTCGAGATTGAGAACCCTGAACTTGTTGTTCAGAACGTGCTCTTTCGTGGGCCTGGGGTTGTCCTGTGGCTTCTCTGCGAAGCGGATGGGGCGGTTGCTGCGTTCGTCTCTTGCGAGATAACAACAATGACTACGGGCGGTCGAACTCGCGGCGTGATGAGCGCTGGAATGTATGTTCGGCCGGGACTCAAGAATCATGGAATGGCATTAACCGGTCTGCTTGTGGCTGAGTTGCTTCAGTTTTGGTCGCGCCATCCTTTCACACCGGTTGATTATGTCACCGAAGCAATGTCGCCGGCCTCATACGTATTGGGAGCGCGTTGGCCCGGCATGAGCCCTCGCCCAGGGCATCCAGTAGACGACGAAGTATCGCAGCTCGTTGGTGAGTTCTTTCGAGCGCACGGAAGAACTAACATCGATGGAGATCCATGGCTTACCCACGTGAATATCCCGGTGCTAATTCGCAACCCGGAGCGGATGCGGCGGTACGTTGAAGGGTCGAACGATCCAGCGGTCCAGTTCTACGTCAGCCGCAATCCAGGCTATCTAACCGGCGATTGGCTAGTGATGCATCTCCCATGTCGATGGCGCTCCCTCGTCAAATATGGAGGGCGGGTTGTTCAAGACAGCGTTCGCAGGAAACTGCGTGGCAAGACAAGTCGCGGGCGCACGACGAGCGCTTAACGTGCCAGTCGGCGTCGCCACTTGGTCGGCTATGGCAAACGCGCAGCCTCAACGACGGTCGAAATAAAGCTCTCAACCGACTGCCCATCGGCCAGTTGGCCATCTTGCTCGAGGCGCATGAGTCGGAGAAGTTCCGATCCGATTATTACGCCATCACATCCGGCTTCTTTGACAAACCGAGATACGTCTTCGGGAGTTCGGATACCAAAACCGCAGCAAATTGGCGTGTCGGTATGGCGCCGAACTTCGTTAGCGAGGGCTGCAACCGTTCGCATGTCAAATGTCTTCGAACCCGTGGTCGGCGCAGACTGCAGATAGACAAAGCCGGTAGCGAGCTCCGCTGCCAACGCGATTTCATTCGATGACATCTGTGGTGACACCTCCGTGATGAGCTCGAAACCGGCATTGAGCACCTGCTCAAAACACTGCCTGTCCCCCGAGCTCGGCAAAACTGCGGCAACACCGCTGAGCTCGTCTAGAAGCTCAGCACGCTTTTCCGGGTCAATCTCTCCAGCGCGATGCAGCAAGACCGCCGCCGGTGCGCAGTCAGCGAATGCCTTCGCTACATCTTGCGGACTTCGTGCAGCATCAAATTCGTGCTGAAGCCCACGCCGTACCTCACTGCCCACATCGGGACTAGGAGAAAGGCTAGAAACTCCCGACTCAAAAACAACACTAGAATATTTCTTAGCAGACGTGATCGTTTGCTGCCAAGTTTCCACTGATGGGTAGTGCGGCAAGGTGTATAGAAGAACTGCCAGAGACTGTTTTGAGCGGATCTCTGCGATTCGTTTTGAAATGCTCATTGCTGCTACTCGATTACAAGTTGTTCAGCGCTTGCACGACCAAGAGAAATCTCTGCGAGTAGCGCCGTCGATACGGCACAATAGCTATGCCAGAGGTTGGAGCCATTCAGACCGTAGCCTCCGTCAGCATTTATGCTCGAAGAAACAAACTCGGCTGTCGCCTCCCATGGGTGAGGTAGTTTGAGCAGGTAGATCAAATGCGCCCCCCAATACAGCGTTGCATGACTATGCGTCGGGTCATTAGGTGACCATTGGATTCCTCCATCTGGCCTGACACAGTCTGATATCCAAGCAGCGTCGCCACCAAGCCCGGCAGCTGGCACCCCAAGAAGAAGAAGAGCGTGTATGGAGCAGTAGCTGTGTTCGATATCGCCGACTTCACCTGGCTTGTTTGCATACCCATTCGATCCCGAGCGACAGGACTTGATGAAGTCAATCCACGCGCCCTTGAGACTCGTACTGGTCTCGGCGTCGAGTAGGTGCAACGCACGAATCAGGTAGTATAGCTCATCAATATTCTGATTCTCGGGCTTACTCCACTGTGCTTGTAGCCACGCAGTCGTGGCGGAACGCGTCACATCCAATTCCGTTGTGGCGTTAAGGAGCCTAAAAACTCGCACCGCGTAGTACGTCGAAGAAAGCGAGCCTCGCTCGCTATCGACTTGTGAGCGAAAGCTACCGTCGTCCATACGACGTGCGGCTACCCAGGTTCGCAGCTCGGTGTTGAGTCCGAGCTCCATGGCGGCGCGTCGTGACGTTTCATAGCCGAAGCGACAAGCCTCAACCGACGCCCCGTTCTCTCCAACTTCAACGAAGCTGCCGTCGGGGGATGTCTGGCCTTTTAGGTATGCCAATGTTTTTGCCAAGTCTTCGATTTTTGACTCTGGCCACGTTGTCTCAATTTCTACACTATCCATGTTCGACACCGAATATCTCCTGCTGTGGGGGGAGGGTCCCCAGATTCCAATTTCTGAGCCAGTCTTTGCCTTTGGGCCACTTAGTGGCCGAGGGAACAAAGAAAACATCTCTGCTACACGCCTGTGACTGAGGGCGGTGTATCTGTCCGCTAATTTGGGACATGAGCTCAAGAGAGCTACCTGCGTTATGGCTCTGATGCATCTCGCGTTCCTGCAACTCCGCATACGAGAACAAGTCTCTATAGAGGACTTGGCTCAAACAAAACGAAAGGAGGCTGTTCGTCGAAAGATGTAACGCAGGCTCCTCATGCACCGAATAGGGTTTTGGGAGGGACTCGATAGTATCGAGGGCAACTGCAGGCACACTCAGCAGTTCCTGGAATTCTCGTGTAGCGGCGGCCGAACGTAGTGGAAAGGCCGACGTAGCTACGAGGTAGTTAAGGTAACCAAAAATGTTGGCATTGCGACTGTAGAGAAAAAACACATGCGGTAGCTCAAGGTTATTGGGCAAGTACTCTTTGCGTATGATCGCGTCAACTACCGTTCCGTAGCAGCCACTATCGACAATGGCAACACGCTCGCTTCCGGCAGTTGCCCGACGGTGATCTAGGTCCACTGAGACACTGGAGTTCTTGCGGCTGCGGCTCACATGCCGTACTGAGCATCTCGGAATATTTCTGTGCGCGGCAATGCCCGCCGCTAGATAGTAGAAGAGCAATGAGTCGCGAGCCAAGAAGGTAATGGAATCAATCTTATGCGCGTGGCTGTGATTGACTACGTGAGCAACGAAGTCGTGCCACAATGGATACCAAGGTCGAACACAAGCAAGCAGTTGCTGTATAGCTAGCCCAACGACCTCCTGTGGTGTCTGCCCTCGCTTGATCCCTTTCAGGACGCGATCCGCATATGCAGGCAGTGGTACGCAACGATCTCTTGAGCCATCGCGGCGAATTTCATCCGCAAAATCGGCTAAGACTTGTTCTGAAGTTAGCACGCCACGCCCACCCAAGCTTCGCCACTCGTGAATTAGGGATTCAATGACCTGTCCTGCGTCTGAGGAAGCGTAGGAGCCCTGTTGGCGCCAAAGCCCGGAGACACGATCCCACTGTTCTTCAAGGGAAACGTCCAAAAAAGGCGCCCCCCCCCGCTCTGTTACTCCCCCCACTTCGTCGACCCTAACACCGTCTGTATTGTGAACAAGTGTAGGCACGAGCTACTAAATTTTTTGAATCGCAAACGCAACACGACAACTTACAAACCGCCAGTTCTCCAAATGCGCGCAACCCCACAGTCTCTGGTTGGATCCGGATCGTCGCTTCGTCGAAACAGCCACAGACAAAAATGTGGAAGCAAGGACAGCTCTAGTGCGCTTTGACGCTTATTTGCAGTGTGCCAATTCGCCACCTTCAGGCGTCGGAGCGAACAACAGCAGCTGCCGCAAGCCACAGACCATATTTTCACCTACTACATATACCTAGAATTACACTCGAGGTTCATGCGGAAAGCTCCATTGCCAAAAACGAAGGGGCCTGCATAGGAAAAATCCCAGCAGGCCCCAACTCTACGCCTTGAACGTCAAGAGCGGGCGCATGCGAGCCACAATGCTCGCAATGCCCACGTCCGCCTGGATGTCTACAACCGGTTGGATCGGCTTATAGGCGGCGGGCGCTTCCTGCACCAATCGCTCTTCTTTGAGTGTAATGCACTCAACCCCAGTGAGCCCCAGGTCATCATTTGCGCGTTTCTTGTGCCGCATCTCATAACGAGTTTTGAGGCGACCTGCGCCATGCGAGGCCGAGTGCAAGAAGCGCTCATTGCCCTGCCCCACCATGAGAAACGACGAATGCCCCATGGAACCGGGCACCAAGACCGGCTGCCCACAGTGGGCAGGCGTCGCGCCTTTTCGATGCACGAGAAGCCCGCGTTCTTTGAGAACAATATTGTGCGGAACATCAAAGAGCAGCGGCGCTTCTACATCTGCACCAAATACTTCGCGCAACCGGAGACGCACAAGTTCGGCAAGAAGCAGCCGATTCACAGACGCGTAATTCGAAGCGCTGTTCATCGCTTCTAGATACTCGTCCACCAAGTCGCCATAGAGCGGATAGATTCCGCTTTCAGGATGCGCAAGCCCCTCTGGCCATTCTCGCTTTGCACGTTCAATCCAGGCATTGCCAATCGCAACTCCCGCAAGGCGCGAGCCCGAGTGAATCATGAAGGCGAGCTGTCCCTCCTTCACGCCCCAAGCAAAGGCCTGGCTTCGGTCCAACACCGATTCGACAACCTGCACTTCGACAAAGTGATTGCCTCCGCCGATGGTTGCTAGCGAAGGATCTCGAACGATGTCTCGAGATGTTGGAAGCATCGAACTCGGCGCCCACTTGGACGAGCCGTCGTAGCTTCCCATGCCGTAAACACGATCAAGCTCCATAGCTAGTTGGCGCATGCTCGACATTTGAAGTCGCCCAAGCGGCTGCGTTTGAACCTCATCAAGCCAAGACACACAGCCGCCATCAAATAGCGCGCGCATACTTGAAACTTGCATCGGTACATCGCGAGTACCCAGCAATAGGTCCCCCTTTGCCAGCGCAACGAACTCTTCTTTGCGCTGCAAAAACTGCTCGACCGTAATGTCGCAAACGTGAAGCCGCATGCCGCATTGGATGTCGGTACCGATGGCCTGTGGAATCACCATGTCGGCGCTCGTGGCAACAACAGCGCCTACGGGCACGATGGCGCCAGGATGAAAGTCTGGTGTCGCAAATGCGGCCTTGACCTCTCCTCCTGATGGATGCCGCACCGCGGCGAATGATGCCAACTGCGAGGCGGCCTTGCTCTCTAGTGCAAAGCCCTCGGGCAGAAGAACCTCAGCCTCCGGGGCATGTGGTGAATCTACGTTGCGAATCCGAAATACGGGTCCGTCTTTACGGGCCGCGATACCATCGCGGGCGAGAGCCTTGAAGACTCTCTCATTGGAACGAATCATAGCTGCTTTCCTCGTTTAGGAAGTGTTGTGGCGCAGGGCCACGTTCCCCAGACGCAGGCACAAAGTGCGCATCTAGGACCAAAACGAAGGTGCAGCAGCCAGCAGTCACCCTCTGCACTACCAATAGCAGATGTTGCTAGAAGGTGGAAAGCATAATCTTGCGAGGTGTAAGGTCGAACCGCAAAACTCTGAGAAGACTCAGCTAGGGCGAAGCGCAGCCGGCGAGGTCAACAAAGCAGAGAGGATTGTTGCGTACACACTCTTGTACCGCGTTGGCCGGCAATTCGTCTTGCAGTGCGCGAATGCAAACACTCTCGCACTCCGCATCGGGAAGGCCCTGCAGAGATGGCTCACAGAATCCTTCGTCTGCATGCTCAGTCGTTCGGAACTCACACCACGTGGTGCAGTCGGCGAGCCGCTGCGCTCCCAAGATGCACTGCTCCATGACAACGAAACACAGGGCGTCTTCCTCAATGCAATGCTGAAGCGGCTCTGCGGGTTCTGTTTCGGCGAGCGCTTCACACGCGAGAACGCAATCAAGCGCGTCTTTGCCGAATCCGTCGATGGGACACCAACCCTCATTCTCTTCTTTGGGCGCGCGAACACCGCACCAGCTGTCGCAGTCGGTAGCCGAACTTGCATCCGGTGCACTCGCCCCTGCATCGGCGGACGCAGAGGACTCAGCGTCGGCCAGGCCCGCATCCGCGATCTCAGATTGCTCTTTGGAGTCAGTGCAGGCTGCAAGCGCCAAGGCTGCAAGCGCGATCATCATTGCGTTCATCGTGTTCTCCTGAAAGTACGGCATTGCTACGCGGAAGCCTCGGCCAAATTCAGAGTATTGTAAATCAGTACTTTCACTACTATATTATGCGTAATTACCGTGCAAAAGAGCCTCCCGCCAATCGAGTCGTTACAGTGTTTCTTGGCCGCAGCAGCGACCAACAACTTTAAACGCGCCGCACGTACCTGCCACCTATCTCCTTCGGCATTTGGACAACGGATTCGCCAACTCGAAGCCCACCTTGACGCTTCGCTATTTGAACGGACCACGCGCCGAGTGGAACTCACTAACGCCGGCAAACGCCTCCTGCCCGCGGTCACCAAAGCGTTGCGATCCATCGATGATCTGCATGCGCTGGCACACGACTCCTCCCAGGTGGTCCCCAGAACGCTCACTGTGGGAACGCGGCACGAGTTGGGCGTCTCGTGGCTTAGTCCAATGCTCTACCAACTCGAAGAATCGGTTCCCGGACTCACGCTGCATCTCTACTTCGGATCCGGAACGGAGTTTTGGGAGCGACTTGAGAGTGGCCGTATCGATGCTGCAGTGTCGTCGGCCCGGCTTCCTTCTCGGCGCTTTGCATTTCAGCAGCTACATGAAGAGCGCTATTGGATGGTCGCCGCAACGGCCCTTTTGCAGAAGCAGCCCATTCGCGACGTGCGGTCGCTAACAAAGCACCTCTTGGTCGATACCAATCCCGGCTTGCCACTCACCCGGTACTGGCTCGATGCGACCCCAGAACACACACATGCGCAGTTCCAAGACGCGCGGTATCTCGGAACCATTGCTGCGGTCAGAGATCATGTGGTTCGAGGCCAAGGCGTCGCGGTCTTGCCAGAATACTTCGTACGGCAACATGTGAAGGCGGGCACACTCAAGCGTCTTTTCCCGCGCAAGAAACTTCTCTCCGATCATTTTCGTCTCGTGTACCTACCGGAGAACGTTGACGCCGCAGTCATCAAGAAACTCGCCGCGACGATGCGGAAAACGCCGCTTCAGTAGCTGGCGGGATGCTCCCCGCGGCGAGCATTCACCGAACGATTCATCTCAGTTGGTGCCCCTCGCCCCAACGATACTGGTGAGCCATGCGCTCCTTGGGCTTCCGAAGTCAGGGCGCGGAAGAGCTGTGCTCCCAGCTTCAGCTAAGAACTCTCCCTAGCCTCGATCCTGGACGGTTGTAGTCCAATTGGTGCGGGTGGCTTGTACTGTGGCCACTTTCTTCCCATGTCGGCACTTTCCGTCGATCCGATTCCAGTGTCGGTCCGTAACGCATGCACAACGATTGGAAGCCAGTCTCCCTCTGGCAGATCGAAAGGATAACCATATGAAATTGTTACAATACGTAGGCCCCAAACGCGTACTACGCGAGCGAGGCAGGCAATGAGAGCCCTACCAGAACTCCTCATCCTCTCGGGGCTCCTAATCGCCTCGTCCGCAGCTTGCGGTGACAGTGGTGGTGGTGGTGGAACCGATCCGGAGATTGATGCCGGCGCGGAAATCGATCCAGTAGCGCCAACGACGGTGACCATGGTGACCTCCGGCGGCTTTGAAGGCCCCATGGATGTTGTTTCGAGTCCAGATGGCAAGACGTTCTACTTCACTGCGCACGATACAACGGGTGCCGTCGAAGGCGACTCGTCTGCGGCGATTTACAAAGTAGATGCGGCAGGAGGAACGCCCGAGATTCTCGCGGGCGGAACTCCCCTTGAAGATCCGTCGGGCATGGTCATCTCTTGCGATGGCGCGACTCTTTACGTTGCCGATTTGGGAACGCAGAGCGCAGAAGCCGACGCGGAGCAATCTCCTATCTACACCGCTCGAACATCCGGTGGTGCTCTCGCAACGTTCAGCGCAACGGGCGTTGGTGAAGCAGCGGGGCTCGCCATGAGCACCGATTGCAGCACGGTCTACGTCTCGGGGTACAAGCCTGACGGAACCCCCGCCGTGTTCACGGTGCCGGTTGCCGGCGGAGCTGCGACGGTTCTCAAAGAAGGATCTCCTCTGCAATCGCCTTCGGGAATTCACGTAGACGCCGACAATGTCGCGTGGGTGATGGATCACCAGGATGCTGAGTTGGGCGGCGCACTCTTCGCAATCACCGTAACGGGTGAGGCAACAGTCGTAGCGAGCAATCTCAGCATCAGTGAACCCGCTGGCGTATCTCTGGTTGCCGGAGGCCGCATCGCAGTCATTCCGGTTCGCGACCTCGATGGTGCAAGTCAGCTCATGACCATCGACACCGTCTCAGGTGACGAAACTATCGTCGAAGTACCCGAGATGATCGAACCCGCAGGAATCCGAACCGCAACCCAAGCCGCTGTCATGGCAGTGGTCGACGCCGATGGTGACGCCATCTACCGAGCTGAATAACCAAGAATAGGAAATGCCAAGAATGAATACCAAAACAACGATTCAAACGTTGCTCGGCGGAGCAGCGCTACTCATCGGTAGTACCGCAGCAGTCGCATCTAGCCACAGAGAGGCACCAGCCATCGCTCAGGACGCTTGCGCTGATAACACCGATGTCTACATGTTCCTCAGCCCTGACAACCCCGACAACATTGTTGTGGTTGCCAACTACATCCCATTGCTACTTCCAACCTCCGGTCCAAACTTCCACAGCTTCTGTGACAACGTGGCCTACGACCTCAACTTTGACAACGATGGGGATGCACAGACCGACGTTCGCTATCGCTTCACCTTCAACACCGCCGTGCAAAACGGTGACACCTTCCTCTACAACACCGGCGTTGTAGATTCGCTAACCGATCCGAACCTAAACGTTCGCCAAACCTACAACGTAGTTCGAAGCGAAGGCTACGACAGACAGAGCATCGCCACGGGCATTCAAGTTGCTCCTTGGAATGTTGGCTCGCGATCGTTTCCTGCCAACAGCTATGAATCGGTTGCACTTGGTGCCGTGACACCTGTGGACGACATGAAGTTCTTCGCGGGTCCACGTGACGAGTCGTTCTTCGTCGATCTGCACGTCTTTGACTTGCTCGGTGTGGGTGGAGCACCAACGACCGATGGCGTGAATGTCATGAGTATCGTCATGGAAATCCCCATTACCGACGTTTCCAAAGACGGTGCTCGCCCAGCAGACGCAAGCAGCCCAGATGCCATCGTAGGTCTCTACGCTTCGTCGGCACGCAAGCGCAAGCGCATTCTTCGTCGTCATCGGCCCGAAAGAAATCGCGGTCGTCGCGTTCAGGTTTCACGTCTTGCTTGGCCGCTTGTGAACGAAGTGCTTGTGCCACTCAAGGACAAAGACAAATTCAATCGCTCACTTCCAAAGGATGATCTTGCCAACATTGGCTCGTACGTCCTCTTTCCCGAGCTTCCCGGGCTTCTCAATGCCGTCCTCGGTGCTGGTTGCGCAGACACTCCAGCAGAAGGCCGCACCGACATTGCCGGTCTGCTTTCGCCCAATGGCACAACCATCGCCGACCTTCTTCGAATCAATATTGCCCAAGGACAAGGCGCTGGAGACAGTGGCTTCCCGAATGGTCGCACGTTGGCTGACGATGTAACCGACACGTTGTTGACAGTGCTCTGCAACAACGGTGGCCCACTTGGCGATGGAGTTGATGCAAACGACCTCGCCTTTAGTAGCGCGATGCCGTACCTCGCCTCACCACACTCAGGAAACCCATAGTCCATGTCATCCGTGTCGAGTACTACCGTAATTCTGCGCCTACTCGGCGCGTCTCTCCTAACCCTCTCCGCGTGTTCATCGCGCGGGGAGTCCCCTTCTCCTGAAACGACAGAAATCGCTGAGGTCTCCACCGCGACGCTACCCAAAGCCGATTTCGCGATGGCATACGAAGCTACCGAGCAAGAGCTCGACATCCGTGCCGCGCAAGAACTCGTGCGAAAAACACCTACCGACGCGATGGCTTACGTTTCCCTTGCCGAGGCCTTCTTGGTCCGCAAGCGCGAAACTTCAAACGCCCGCTACTTTGCTCTCGCAAGCGATGCAATGGGAGCCGCTCGGGGTATCGCACCAAACAACTCCGCCGTCCGAACGAGTGCCGTGCAGCTACTCTTCGCGGATCACCAATTTGAAGAAGCGGCTGCCGAGACCCGAAAGCTCATCGCAAGCAATGCCTCCAACGCAACCGCATACCTTTTGCTATCCGACGCGCTCGTCGAGCAAGGCCAGTACGATGATGCCGTCGAGGCGCTTGAAGGTGCCAACGATATTTCGCCAGACCTTCGTGTCTACGCTCGCGGCTCGTACCTTCGCTGGCTCGACGGAGACCAAGAGGGCGCCATTGAGCTCATGGTTGATGCCATCAAAATGGGTAGCAAAACCAACGAAGCTGTCGCTTGGTGCTACGCAGAACTCGGCATGCTCTTTTGGCACACCAATCAACTCGATGAAGCAACGAGCGCCGCAACCCGCGCAAACAACCTAGTTCCAGGTTATGCACCGGCGACCGAGCTCATGGCCCGTATCGCGGCAACCGAAGGAAAACGCGACGAGGCCATCGTTCTCTACGAACAACTCGTAGAACGAAGATCTACGGTCTCGGCCCACATCGCACTGAGTGAGCTTCTGCGACTGCGAGGAAGCTCCGACCAGGCGGAGGCGCAGCGCACCATCGCCGAAGAAATGGCCGTTCACGACCCTCTTGCCCTCGCACTCCACGATGCACGCTACGGACTCAACCCAGCCAAGACACTTATGATGGCCGAGAAAGCGGTTGCCGAGCGCTCGAACATCTACACCCGAGATGCCCTCGCACTCGCACTCTTGCGAGCTGGCAAGATCGCCGAGGCCCGCGTCGCATGCGGCGATGAAGCCGCGTTTGGTGGCCTTGACGCGTCGCTCTGGCTTCACCGAGGCCTTGTACAAGCGGCCGACGGCGATGCAGAAGCAGCGCGCACCTCACTCGACAAGGCGCTGACGCTCAACGCCGCCGTCGACCCTCTCCTCGTCGCGGAACTTCAATCCGAGCTCACCAAGGGACGTTTGCTATGAACCGTATCTACTTCGCCATTTCCAGCCTTCTCGTTCTTGCACAGTGCACAACGACTGATGCCAACAAGGAATCGGATCCCACACCCGCGGTAGTTGCGGCCAAAGGACCGTCGGCCCCGGCAACTGTCGACACACGCACACAACACGATCTAGCTGCCGAAATCCGCCTAGCGGAGCGTCACAGTGATGAAGACGAGCGCGCCTTCCAGTTTTCCTCGCTCGCAGAATCGTGGCAGGGACAGAGGTTTCGCTGGACAACCTTTTACCTCTCGGCGTTTTGCCCCAACGAAGACGGTTGTCACGTTGTGCCGTTTAACCGCGGCGGTGAAGACAAAGACATCGTGCAGGGTTGGTCTCCGCAACTCGAGCTCTCCCAAGAACAGTGGAAGCAACTCTCCACCGAATGTTCAAAGGCAGAGGGCCAATGTCGGGTCACGTTTGAAGCGACCTTGTCCAAGTTCCGCATATCAACAGAAGAACTCACGCGCCTAACGTTTGCCGACGTCTCATTGGTAGCCGTCGGTGACGACGTTTAGCCCTAAGCCCCACGGATAGAACTATGAAACACGCACTCGCTATCTCTGTCTTCGTACTCTGCGCCCTCTTCCAGGTGAATCGCGCCGAAGCACATCAATCGTCCTTCAGCTACGCCTCCATCTCCGTGCATGACGATTCGAGAGTCGTCAGCTACGAAGTTCGGCTTGGCACCAAAGACTTGTTTGAGGCGTTGCGCCTTGGCGAAGACCGAGACGCGAGCGACCTGGAAATCACCAGCGGTGCCGAAGATCTCTCAAACTACGTCTTTTCAAGAGTGCAACTGCGGGCCGAGCAACAGGGTTGTACCTTCGCAAATGGCGCCGTTCAGGTTGTGGAGCAAGGGCAGCGCTTTGCTCAAGTCACCGGGACACTGACCTGTCCACGGACCATTGCAGCGGTCGAACTCAACTACGAACTATTCTTTGATCTGGATCCACGACATGAGGGATTGCTTCGCGTACAGGGCGAGCTTGTCCAGCTCTCTAGAGAGAACCACATCTACCGCTTCGAAACGGGCCACGCCAACTCTACATCTGTGACAGGCTTTCTTCGGTCGGGCTTTAACCACGTTATCTACGGCCTCGACCACATCCTCTTTCTGGTAGCACTGCTCTTGGTCGTGTGTCTCAGGCAACCCAAGGGGCAGTCCATACTTGCTCGCGGTCCCATCGACAGCCTTCGCAAAACGGCGGGAATCGTCACCGCCTTTACGGTCGGTCACTCGCTCACCCTCATCGTCGCATCTCTTGGTTGGTTCACGCTGCCCGGACGCTTTGTCGAAAGTATGATCGCAGCGTCGATTGTCTTTGTAGCGATTGAGAATGTTCTCAAGCCCGATCCGCAGCGAAGGTATCTCATCACCTTTGCCTTTGGTCTCATGCACGGCTTGGGCTTCGCCGCCATGTTGCAACCACTTCTGCCACCAGGCGCTGCACTCTTCCCTCTCTTGGTATTCAACGTCGGTGTGGAACTTGGCCAACTCGCCATCGTTGCCGTGTGTCTGCCCATGTTGGTTCTCTGCCTCCGTCTTGTGAGCGCCCAGGACTACCGCAAATACGTGCTCTCAACTGGATGTGGCGCACTCAGCTTCCTCGGAGCCGTTTGGTTCCTTGAGCGCGCCTTCGAAATCACCATTCTAGGAATTTAACCATGGCTCCCGATCCAAAACGCTCCTTACCTCGTATCGCTTGCGTGACTCGCTCAATCCCCCTCATTGCGACGCTACTGGCCTTTACGGGAGTTGCCGAAGCAAACTCGGTTTCCTTCGACACGCCCCTCGAACTGCAGTTCCAGGCTGTGGCAATCGAGCCCACAGCTTCCGTTGGCATTGGCCCTGGCATGACCGTCAATACGACCATGGTCATTGAGCCGGGAGAGCCTGGCGATGCAACCGCCTTCACCACAGAAGAGTTCTCAATTCGCTACGATGGTGACACCGTCGCGCTGTGGGCCGGAAAGTTCAATCCACAGTTTGGCGCCGCATGGGATCAAGACGTAGGTGTCTTTGACGCATCCGCCTCTGCGTACGAAGTAACGCAGCGCTTTGGCATCGGCGGCTCTGTGGCATTGGGTTCGCTCTCGAACACCCAGCTGGTAGCGAATGCCTTTGGGGACACAAGCAGCCTCTCGTACTCATTTGCACTCGATACCCAGCCAACGCCAGGTCTCACACTGCGCTCCGGTGTCTTGGCCGACCAGGGACAAAAGGGCCTTTTGCTGGGCGTTAGCGGCGACATTGCGGTAGGAGCAAAGTCCCTCGCGCCCCTTGTCGAGGTTGCCCAGCTCGATGACACCCTCATTGTCAGCTCGGGTCTAAGCGTCTCTCACAACGGCCTGCGCTGCGCCCTCATGCACAGCAACATCGTCATGCCCTCGGAAACCCGTACACAGACTCAAATAACGGCGACCTGGTCGCTGTAGGCGAGGCAGGCTTCCGCGACAGGTTGCGCAACAGTTGGGTGCGAATGGGGAAATCGTCCATCGGGACGAATTCGGTTGTTGCCCAAGCCTTGTCCGCGAGCCTGCCTAGTGTTCCGGATCAACACCTAAGAAACCGTAATAATTCACATCTTTTCGGTACAACACGACCAAAGGAGTGGTTTCCGGGATCTCGAGTGGCAAACGCGACGAACGACTTGGACGATTTTATATTGCCAAACCGTTCAAAACGTCTAAGATGGAGGTATGAGCAACGCAAGTATCAAAGCCGTCCAGCCAGCAGCGACCCACCGAGCAGGCGTGCTGCAGCCCGCTGGCGAGATCCAGGGACAAATCCGCATTGGTGTCTCCGCCTGCATCATTGGCCAAGAGGTGCGGTTTAACGGCGGCCACAAACGCAGCAGCTACGTCTGCGAAGAACTCGGAGAGCAAGTGGAGTTCGTATCCGTGTGCCCCGAGGTTGAAATGGGTCTGACGGTCCCCCGCGAAACCTTGCGATTGGTGCGCAAGGAAAAGGGTGGCAGCCCAATTCTGCTCGCTCCTAAGAGTGGCACCGACCACACCGCAACCATGGAAGCCTTTGCAGCACGTCGCGTGGAAGAACTTACGAAGATGGATCTCTGTGGCTTCATCGTGCAAAAGGGTTCACCAAGTTGCGGTATGGAGCGCGTCAAGGCGTACTCACTTAAAGGAGGAATGCCCGATCGCGATGAGCGTGGCCTCTTTACTCGAGAACTCATGCGACGCATGCCGCAACTTCCCATCGAAGAGGACGGCCGACTCAATGATCCCGTCTTGCGGAACCACTTTGTCGAGCGGGTTTTTGCGCATCGCCGACTCAAGGACCTCTTTGCTACCGATTGGACGCCTGCTGATCTCGTCGCATTTCATTCAAGGGAAAAACTCTTAGTCCTTGCACACTCCGACTATCGGCCCCTCGGCCGCTTGGTTGCGAACCGAAGTGACTATTCGAAGGAAGAATGGGGCATCGAGTACCAACGACTCTTTTTGGACGCCCTGGCACGACCCGCTACGGTGAAGCGCCACGTGAATGTTCTGCAGCATGTTGCTGGCTACTTCCGTAAAGGACTCGACGCCGTGTCGCGCAACGAAGTGGCGGAACTCATCGAAGCCTATCGAAATCGTCTGGTGCCGCTCATCGTGCCGCTCACCCTAATCAAACACCATGCGCGCGCATTGGAACTGCAGTATCTCAATGTGCAAACCTACTTGCACGGGCAGCCTCGAAAGCTGATGCCGCAAAACCACCTGCGCTAGGGCGCTACGGCCTGCTTGCTGGCCTCACTCCGATGCAGCGAGGCTCGTATCCGCGAGCCGCGCAGCCCAGCCGCGCTTCTCAAGCGTTCCAACAAGTCGCACGGCCTCAGGGCGTGTCCCGCGCCATTGCCCACTGTGCAGGCTCGTAGCAACCTCATCGGTATCAAACGTCGCGCTTGTAGAAACAGCCCGCAGCGCCTCTGTGAGTTCCTCCTTGGGAATATCGTCCACCTCGATGCGGTAGCTGCGATCTGTTATCAGAAGATTTCTGAAGAACGCCATGCCCTCGTCTTTGGCATCATGCTCTTCAGCGAGGCCACACGAATCACAACGACGAGAACGGGTCCACACCAGATCACCCGCGACCAGATGCTGAGCGACACGAGTTGCCGTTGGTGAAGAACACTCGTGGCACACTTCGGGAACAAGTATTCCCTGGCTCACCATCGTCACGGTTGGGCGTCTCCAGACATTGTGAGCCGGAGCGTACTCCTTTCTCCCAAACGCCAAGCGGCTTGTGCGCCAATTCTTCTGGTACGCGCTCATTTCGGCAAGGCGAGCACCGCGAATTCACCTGCCAGACGCAGCGCCCCACATGCAGTGGGGCGTCCTCATGCTACGTGTCTAGTACGTGACGCTTAGATCGATGTCGTCGATTTGAATCATCCATGGAAACGTACTTTCGACTTGCCCAATGCGAAGGCGAAGAGTCTCGCCCGCGTGGCTTCGAAGGAAGGTCCCCAGGGCTGGTCGGCTGATGCGCACAGGAAGAAAGTCTCCGTCACCAACAGGCTCAATCGGCGCGAAGAGCTCGAATAGAATGGGTGCATCGAACGGGTTTTGCTCAGTCGCAGACACGATGTCGATGCGAAAGGCATTCTGTGCAAAGCCGTCGCCATCTGAATCAAACGGGTCCTTGCTGATCGCCTTCACGTTCTCGGGGTCCAGGGGTTCAAAGTTGTCTTGTTGGAAGTCAAAGCTCAACCTCGCATCGAGCACAGAATCGGGAACAAAAAAGTCCTGATACACAACGCGCGCACTCGGGCCTCCCGAAGAATCGCTAAATAGCACGCCATCGCCGACGGCGAACAAGACCTCCGTATCCTCGCCATTCTCCGAGTTGTTCTCTGTAACCCAGGGCTCGAGGACCCCACTCTTGAAGTCGCCATTGAAAAGAACACTGCCAACACAATCACTATCCACGCAGCTATCCCCGTCACTGCAGGTAATTCCACAGCCGCCACAGTTGTCGGGGTCTGAGGCCGTTTCGACCTCACAGCCCTCATCACCACTGCAATCTGCAAAGCCCAAATCACATGTGACGCCGCAGGTTTCAGAGCAACTGCCCGTGCCGTTGAGAGCATCGGGGCAAACGGTGCCACACGTGCCACAGTTGCTGGCATCGTTTGCTAGATCGGTTTCACAGTCGGAGTTCCCACCACAGTCGCCAAAGCCTTGCTCGCAGGTATAGGCGCAGGCACTGCGTTCACAAGTGGCGAAGGCATTCACCGCTTCGTCACACGAAGCTCCGCAGGCGCCGCAGTTGTCAACGTCTCCAGTGAGATCCACACACTCGCCTGCGCATTCCGTGTCGTCGCACCCTGAGGAGGCATCGGCACTACCGCTCTGGCCTCCATCATCCGCTGCGTTCGAGGCGGGTCCGCACGCCACAACACTTACAGAGGCCATCGCTGCGAGAATCAGTTTTGAAATTTTCATAGTCTCTTTCGTGGTTTTCCGTTTAGGAGTTCCCGCTGTGAATCGACTGCGCCGCAAAACGCTAAAGGGGCAAGCGACCAACGAGGCAAATTGGCTCGATTGCGATCTCGACCGAGGCATTGACAGCAGAACGCCCCTAAAGCTCGGCATTTGGGCCCAGGGGACCGCTTCAGAGACTTTGGCGCTTTGCATCCCATTCAAGCGCAAGCAACGGTACGATGGACCTCTCCACACCGGCGCATCGTCCATGACCATTCAACTCTCATCTCTCGTTGTCCTTTCTCTGCTTCTCAGCTGCACCACGAGCATCGGCGACGGCGGCGGAGATGGCATTGCCGACGCAGCAGTCGATGCAACGCCACGCCCAGACGCGTTGGCACCAGGACTCCGGGATGGCGAGCCTTGCGCGATCACCCCAGAGGATGACTCGGGTGGATGTGCTCCCGACTATGCGTGCACAGTCGTTGGCGCTGGGCCGCCACAGTGCCGCCAGACGTGTCCAACCTTGCAGTTCGCATGCGCCGGCTATGCAGGACCCGGCTACTCATTTTGCGCGGTGGCCTACAACGACAGCGCCGGCCAACCCGCTGGCAACCTATGCCTCGTTGTGTGCGGCGACGAAAACCAAACCCTTCGCGGTTGTGACGATGGCAGCTGTGATGGAACCTGCCCCGGAGTTTGGACTTGCGAGAACGATCCAATTAACTTTGGCCTGAAGAGCTGCCAGTAGAGCGCTTTTGCGGGGCTTGAGGATAGGCAATACGAATGAGGCAACAACGAGTGTCTGATCCATGGGAATTGGCGATTGTTCGCGATGGGAATTCGTCTTCTGGCCAGGCGCGAGCTAGGAGTCTGGTGAGCCAAACGACACTGTGAGCAACCATGAGCCGAGGGCGCCAAGAAGACGAAAACCCCAGTGAGGAGAATCAATGTCAATGAATCAGACACTAGACGCCATTGGCTTGGTTGAGACTGCGTACGACCTCTCGCTCGATACCAAAGGTTGGATTGCAGCAATGGCTGAGAAGGTCCGCCCAACCATCGGTGGTGAATACGGCATGATCTCGTGCTTGTATGAGTACCGTTCCACGGGTCGAATTGACATAAAGGAAGTCGTCGCCACAGAAGTAAGCCCGTGGCGCAGAGAACTCATGCTCGCGGGAACCAAACGGATTCCCGCAGCCTTGGGTCGCAAGATGTTCGTTGGAGGCGATGCCCTTACAACCCCCATCGAGAGTTTCGGAAGTACTCTAGACAGCCTCTACAAGCGCCTACCGGAAGGTTTTCGAAGAGCCGCTCCCAACGCCATTGTGTTTAAGGCCTTTGACCCGAGCGGCGTCGGCATCGTGTTCTCGTCTGGTCATAAAAACTCTCAGAAACTCAGAACGAACGACAAAGAGCGACTTGCCTGCATCGCGGCACACATCTGCGCGGGGCTACGACTACGTCGAGCTGCGACGACAATCGATGCGGTCTTCGATCCGCAATCTGACAAAATCGTGCATATGGAAGCATGCGCAGAAGGTGCGCAAGAGCAGCTTCGGGCAGCCGCAAAGTGCGTTGATCGAGCCCGCACTCGATCGACTGGCGACGATGAGGCGCTTCAGATGTGGGAAGGCCTCGTGGACGGCAGCTGGTCCTTGGTCGAGTCGTTTGAGAGCGATGGCCGAAGACTGATCGTGGCCAAGAAAAACTCTGAGACAACTCGCGACCCGCGACAGCTAAGCCACAGGCAAAGACAGGTTGCTGCGCTTGCGGCAATGGGACACAATGACAAGCTCATTGCCTACAGCCTCGGAATCTCCACATCCGCGGTTCGAAGCCATCTCACTAGGGCCATGCGGAAGCTCGGAATTGAGAACCAACGAAATCTGTTGCGCTTTATGCGATTCGACGCGGAGAGCAAGAGTCGAAACCCCCGTCAAAGACAGCAGCGATTGGCTCAGCTAATGGGAACAACAAGCGATACGAAAGACACCACGGGGATTGCCAAAGAGAGCGCTGGCGACCTCGATCGACGGCCGCGAACATCTCCGTTGCAGTTTGGTCGTGAAGAGCTTTTCGTCCTGAGCCTGCCTATCGGGTTGCCACCAAAGGTCGCACAAAAGCTCAGTCCTTCTGAAATCGACGTTGTGGAGAAGGTTCTCGACGGGCTCTCAAATGCTGCCATCGCCGAAGCGCGAAATCGACACCCTCGCACCGTCGCAAATCAGCTCGCCTCTGCGTATCGAAAACTGGGCATCGGATCGCGACACGAGCTCATTGGGCTCGTCGGACCAGGCACCGAAATCTCCGAGTAGCGCACTTCGCCAGCAGCGTGCGTGTAGCGGGACTGACTATGCGCGCAGCGGGACTGACTATGCGCGCAGCGGAAATGACTATGCGCGCAGCGGAAATGACCATGGATGCGCTTGTGGTGACTCGCTAGCGTTTGCTCTGAAGCCAAGAGGGCTCGCCGTGCAGGACCTCAGCATGTTTAAGCACACCAAGCAACATGCGTTGTAGCTGAGCGAGGTCCTACCGGAGTTAGCGTGCGCAAGAGGCGCACAGGAAGTGGCATTATGAGAAATCGAATTATTCTTACAGGAATTTTGGGCGCAGCAACCACTCTCGGTCTGGGAGCCGGGAGGGCAGAGGCAGAGGACGTCAAGTGCTCTCCCATGGCGAAGAAACTCAAATGGAACATGTGTGTCCACGGCAAGGTCGAGTACAAGCGCGGCCTAAAAACCGAGTCTCGAAGCGAGTGCACCACTGTCAAGCCCGTGGCTGCCAAGGGTGGCTGCAATCTAGGTGATCTTGCGAAATTAATTCCCGAGGGCGTATCGCAAGACAACGTGGTCTTTTACGCCATCGGCCCAAAGGACTTTGACGTGAGCGCTTTTGAGGTTCAGAAGCAAAGTGCAGTCAAAGACTGTGGGCTTCAAGACACCCGCTTTGAACCATATATGCTCATGAAGTTCTCTGATGCATTTGACAAGAGCAATCGCGATCGAGGTGCGATGGTCGCAGCGAAGCTGCATAAGAAAAAGTCGGACTTCATGAAGACCGCGCTCGCTGTGCGAAGCCCTGCTTGGAAGAAGTGCTCGGGAGTAAAGTCGCTAATTGGGCAAGTCGACAAAAAGACTCAGAGCAAATTTCTATTCTATGCTGAGGCGATGAATCCGTAGGTAGACATCGGTGCACCCCGACCGCCCAAAGGAATCCCAGCGGTCTCTGGCGGGCGCGGGGTTCACGCGCTGACGACCCGCGCCGCCCGGAGCCAAGGCCTGGCGGCACGCTTCTGGACTTCGAGCGGACTCCCCCGGATGTTCGGCCTACCCACAGAATCTGCGCAATGGGCAGCAAATTGGGAATCACCGCCACTCGCGTTAAGATTCGCGAATGGCTCCCACGGAACGCTTGATACTCGTCGATGGCTCTTCGCTGATCTATCGGGCCTACTACGCGATTCCTGCCAATTTTTCCACATCGCAAGGGCTGCCAACAAACGCGATCTACGGCTTTGCCACCATGTTCAAGAAGGTGCTCTCGGGCAAGACACCGGAATACGGTGCCGTCGTCTTTGACGCACCGGGCAAAACCTTTCGCGCTGAGAAGTATCCCGAGTACAAGTCGCATCGGCCGCGCATGGACACCGAGCTCAAGCAGCAGCTGCCTTGGATTGACAAGCTGGTCCAAGCTCACCACTTTCCCTTGTTGCGTGTCCCCGGCTATGAAGCCGACGACATCATCGCAACTCTGGTGGAACAGGCCAACGCTGCCAACATCGAGGTGCATATCATCTCCGGTGACAAGGACTTTGCGCAGCTCATTTCGGAGCAGGTCCGTATGGTCGACACCCTTCGAGACGTCGTCTATACGCCAGAGCTCGTGCGCAAAAAGTGGGGCGTTCCTCCAGAGCAATTCGTCGATTGGCAAGCCATGGTTGGCGACAAAGCCGACAACATTCCCGGGGTGCCAGGAATTGGCGCCAAGGGTGCCGCGCTCCTACTCGAGCGCTTTTCCGATCTTGAAACGATCTTGGCGAGCACGGAGGAGCTCAAGGGGCGCCAAAAGAACAACCTGGTGGAATTCGCGGATCAGGCGCGACTCAGCCAAGAGCTTGCGACGCTCGATCGAGCAACACCACTTGAGCAGAACCTGCAAGAGTTGCGACTGCAGCTACCAGAGTCCAAAGCGCTAAACGAACTTTACACAGAGCTTGAGTTCTACTCGCTGCTCTCCGCTGACGCCGCCGCACTGGAACAAGGTGCCGACGATGACTGTGAGTACACTGTGCTCGAGGCTGCGGAGATAGAACAATTCGTAGAGCAGCTAGAGGCGCAAGAGCACGTCGCGGTGCTGCCTCTTTTCGATCTGCCTTCCCCTGTCACTGGAACGCTTGCTGCCCTGGCAATTTGCTTCAAGGCCAAGCACGCAACACTTCTTCCCATTGCCGGCCCCGACGGCTTGGGAGTCGCGGTTCTAATGCGTCTAAAGGCGTGGCTGGAAGATGCTCAGAAGGCCAAGGTGTGTCACAACGCGAAAGAGCTGTGGGTTTGTCTGCAACGCCTCGACATCGAACTCCAAGGAGTTGTCGGCGATACAATTCTCGAGTCGTTCCTAGTGGATCCGACCCGACTGACTCCGCACCGAATCGATCAGATTGTTAAGGACCTGCTGCATACGACGGTCCCGCCGGCAAAGCACATTCTTGGCTCGGGCAAGAAAGAGCGCCGTTTCAGTGAGCTCACCTCGGAAGAAATGCGTGAGTGGAGCGGGCAACAAGTGGATGCGGTCTTTCAGTGCTGGCCAAAGATCCGTGAGCGCCTCTTGCGGGAAAACCAACAAGCGTATCTTGAGGATATCGATTTGCCGCTCTCTTGGCTTTTGGGGTCGATGGAACTCGCGGGCATTCTCGTCGATCCCAAGAGCCTCGCCGCTATGGGCAAGGAGTTTTCAACCCGACTTGCTGGGTATGAATCCGAGATCTTTGAACATGCGGGTCGGACCTTCAACATCGCCTCGACCAAGCAGTTGAGTGCAGTGCTCTTTGACGAGATGAAGCTTCCCGTCATCAAGCGAACCAAGAGCGGCTACTCAACCAAGGCCGAGGTATTAGAAAAACTCGCAGACAAGCACGACATTGCAAAGGTCCTACTCCAACATCGAAAGCTCGCAAAGCTCATCAACACGTATACCGATGTGCTCCAACGCGAAGTCAATCCGACGACCGGCCGAGTCCATGCCACATTTCAGCAAACGGTTGGAGCGACCGGGCGACTCATAACCACCGATCCAGACTTGCAGCGAACACCGGTAAAGACTCCAGAAGGGCGCCGAATACGCGAGACGTTTATTGCGAAAGAAGGTCACCGACTTATTTCGGCCGACTGGAGTCAGATCGAGCTTCGACTCTTGGCACACTTCACCGACGACACCCTTCTCGTTGAATCGTTCAACAACAATTTGGATGTCCACGCACGCACCGCAAGTCAGCTCTTCAAGTGCGATGTGGCCGAGGTATCCAAGAAGCAACGCCGCGTCGGCAAGCTTGTAAACTTCGCTACGATCTACGGACAGGGCTCAACAGCACTGGGGCAAATCCTTGGAGTTCCCAAAAAGGAAGCGCAGAGCTACATCGCGGGCTACTTCGAAGCGTATAGCGGTGTGCGAACGTGGCTTGATGAGACCATGGAGGCCGCTCTTGAATGTGGCTTTGTGACAACGCTCTTGGGTCGTCGGCGCTACATTCCCGAGCTTTCAAGCAATAGCTTTATGATCCGCCAAGCGGGAGAGCGCATCGCCGCCAACACTCCAATCCAGGCGTCAGCGGCTGATATTTGCAAGGTCGCAATGCTGAACATCGCGAAGGAAATGAAGGCGCGAGACATGCGCGCAACGATGCTCTTGCAGATTCACGACGAACTGGTCTTTGAGTGCCCGCACGACGAAGTCGAAGAGCTGACCTCACTGGTCAAGGATAAGATGGAGTCCGTGCATCCTCTCAACGTTCCCCTTGTTGCCGACGTCGGAGTTGGCGCGAACTGGTCTGAAGCCCACTAAGCCGGGCGTCTGCCCGCGCATCGCTATCGCCAAAGGCATCAACGAGAAATGCCCCGCCCAAATTGGACGGGGCACGCTAGAGGTTATGCGTTTCGGGGCTCGTACCCACGAGGTTGCATTCGGAATCGACCTCGACCGCCGGTGATTGCACTTAGCGAGCCGGCATAGCCAAAGGTTTCTGCCAGCGGCACAAATGCCTCGACCGTGCGAATTTCTCCTACACCGTCAATCACCGATACACGCCCGCGTCTTCGATTGATGTCCGCAACAACCGCACCGGTATTGTCACCAGCAACGTCAACGTGCAGATCCATGATGGGTTCGAGCACCACCGTGCCAGCAGATTGCGCAGCCTCTTCAGTGGCACGTTGTGCAGCAATCTTGAAGGCCATCTCACTCGAATCCTTCACATGGGTGGCCCCATCGATGAGCTCGACTTTGATGTCAACAAGAGGAATGCCGTCAACTCCAAGTTCCATCGCTTGGCGGACGCCAGCCTCCACACCGCGAACAAAGTCGCGAGGAATGACTCCACCCGTGCTTTGGTCGACGAACGCAAGCCCGCTACCGGCAGCGGCAGGGGAAACCCGCAAGGTGAGTTTGGCGAACATGCCGGGCCCACCGCTTTGTTTCTTGAGCGTGAAGTCGCGCTGCACAGAAGACGCAAGGGTCTGCCTATAGGTGACCTGAGGAGGCCCCATACGAGCTTGTACTCCGTATTCTGTTACGAGTTTTTCCATAGCAATCTCCAGGTGAAGCTGGCCCATGCCAGCAAGGCGTCGCTGCCCCGTATCTGGGTCTGTAGACAGACGAAGAGACGGATCCGCTCGGGTTAAACGGCCAAGGGCCGCACTTAGTTTTTCATCTTCGCTCGACGTCTCCGCCTCGATCGCCACTTCCACAAGTGCTGCCGGTGGAACTATGCTCTCAAGGGCAAAGCCCGCATCAGGTGCATGCAACGTGTCACCACTGCCAATGGAAAGGCCGACAATCGCGCCAATGTCTCCCGCGCGAAGTTCAGAGACTTCCTCGCGAGCATCCGCAAAAAGACGGACAAGACGCGCAATGCGCAGGGTTTGGCCACCACGTGCAGATACGACTTTGCTGCCCTGAGACAAGACGCCGCTGTAGACGCGCACGAAGCTTGTTTGCCCGTGTCGGTCAAAGACAACTTTGAAGCACAGTGCCGTCATGGGCTCATCATCGCTGCGTTTGCGTGTCCCACGGCCCTCAAGGTCTTCGAGGTCCTCACCCTCGCTTGGCGCGGGCAAGTAGTCTACAACGCCATCGAGCAATGGTTGTACGCCGATGTTGCGATATGCAGAGCCACTAAACACGGGCGTGAGAGCGCCCGAGCATGTTGCTTCTCGCAAGCTCTGTTTGATTCGTTCAATCGATACCTCTCTCTCTTCCAACACATCCTCGAAGATTGCGTCGGTGGTTTCTGCACACGCTTCAAGGAGTGCCTCGCGGTAGATACGCGCTGTGTCCATAAGCGCCGCTGGAATGCTCTCAATGGAGAACACGGCTCCGTCGGAGTCGCGATCCCAGTAGATAGCTTTCATGTTTACGATGTCCAAAACGCCTTCAAGATTCTTGTCGGCGCCAATCGGTGCCGTGACAACGACAGGACGAGCTTGAAGTTGCGCTGCAATCTGCGCAACGACCTTGTCGAGACTCGCGTCCAAACGATCGAGCTTGTTGACGAAGCAGATCCTAGGTACACGATGGCGATCCGCTTGCTTCCAAACGGTCTCTGTTTGTGCTTCCACACCCGCAACACCATCAAAGACACAAACAGCGCCATCAAGAACACGAAGAGAACGCTCAACTTCAATTGTGAAGTCGACATGTCCCGGTGTGTCGATCAGGTTGAATTGATGATCATTCCACTCACAGCGAACTGCAGCTGCGGTGATGGTAATGCCGTGTTTCTTTTCCTGTGCCTCATGGTCAAGACGAGCCCCACCATTGTGAGTCTCTCCGGTCGAACGAATTCGCCCCGTGTAGAGCAGCACGCGTTCACTGAGCGTAGTTTTACCCGCGTCAACGTGGGCAATGATTCCTAGATTTCTGGTATTCCTTAGCATTGGTATTTCTCGGTTCGGGAAAGCTGCGGCGGTGTGCCGAGGGCAAGGCTGTGGCCTCGCGCCAAGAGCAACGCTGCGGCTTCGCACGGCAGGTGCACGCCACACCGAAGGTCGGCATGGCAATAAAGTTAAAGCATCCCGCTGAGTTGCACGGCTGCTCCCGCTGACGGGAACGCTGTCAGACCGAGCTACAAGTAGCCCGGGCGCAAGTGCGATCTCAGCGGGTTAGAGGCTTGCTGGCCAAACACACAGCGCAGCGTACGCACACGACGCGGCATACGAATACTGTGCTTCGCGGGAACGCAGCGGCCCTTGTGCAAAGCACCGGTCCTGTTCTGTGATGTTCCTGCGCATAGTAAGAACACCGTAAGGCGCATTGGCATCAATAGCAAGGGCTAAGGCGATTTCGCATCTCTTCCGATGGCTACGTTAAGAACAACACCTAGATGCAACTCGGCCAATTCCTGCAGTTTCTGTGGTTTGAAGGCAGTGGCTTCGATATCGTAGCCCCATGCATTGGGACGACCTCCGATATGTACTCGCCGTTGGCCGCTCGGGTTCGCTGAGTGCTGCCGCACGTTCTCTTGGCGTTGCGCACTCCACCGTGTATCGCCGGATCAACCAGTTTGAAGAACAGCACCGAGTGCGATGTTTCGTCAAAGTGGCCGATGGGTTTGAGCTTTCGGAAGCAGGCAAGCAGCTCTTGCGATTGGCCGAAGAGGTTGAAACGCGAATGGTCGAGGCCGAGCGCTGTCTCACGGGCCAGAGCGAGTCGGTAACGGGTGACGTCGTGGTTGCCGCTCCCGAGGCCGTCGGTCTCATGCTGTGCCCACACCTTTTGCAATTCCAAGCACGCTACCCGGGGCTAACAACACACTGGCGTCTCTCAGCAGAAACGCTAAACGTGCAACGGGGGGAAGCGGATGTGGCGCTGCGAGTCACACGCTCTCCCGCACCAAGCCTTGTCGGTCGCAAACTTGTCGACCTCGCCTTCGCAATATACGGAGCAAAGTCCTACGTCGATAAACATCCTTGGCAGGGCGCAGCACATGCTCAGTGGATTGTCTTTGACGAACTGCTCATGGTCTCTCCTCAGTTCAAGTGGGAGCAGCGCCATGTTCCTCCCGAGCAAGTCGCAATGAAGGTGGATCGGCGGGTAATGCTCGACGAGGCAGTGCGCGCAGGCTTGGGTGTTGGCATCCTTCCCTGTGGCGATGCTGCTCGCTATCCAAACGTCGTTCGCCTCAGTGATCCGATTGCCGAATTGGCCCTCCCTCTTTGGATTCTCACCCACGAAGACCTGCGAAATGCCGCTGGGGTTCGAGCCGTCATGGACTTTTGTGCAGAGAAAATCGACGCCGGAGCCGCCTTGCTGGAAGGCGCAGACCTTGAACCTTTGGCTACTTAGGGTGCCTTTGCATTCTTGAGAACCGCAGTTTGCAATAATGAACGCCATGGCTTGGGGGCCGCGTGAGAGGCTTCCGCTTCCCCATTTCTCCCCGAGCGTACTTCTATGAAAACCCTAGCGATTTCTTTCGGTCTGTCCTCTCTCCTTGCCGCAGCCTGCGCCTCGCAATCGCCCGCGATATCGCCCTGCGAACAAGTCGATGAACTCATCACGACGTGCTACGGCGAGGAAGCAGCCAGCGAATTTGTGTGCGATCCGGAAACCGCAAACGACATCGCCGACCTAACTTGCGCCGAACTCAACGACATCGAAACGAAGAGCGATGCCAGCCTGTGCAGCACCTTGGGATTTTTCTGTCCAGCAGATCCGATCTTTCCAAGTCCGAACGGCGATGCAACGAAGCACCCGATTGTCCTCACCCACGGCTTTAACGGAAGTCCAGACAATGAATGGGGCGTGAATCCCCTCATCATCGATGCGCTCGAAGACGACGGCCATCAAGTCTACATCGCGCAGGTTTCCCCATTCAAAAGTGTTTCCATTCGCGGTGTTGAACTCGCTGACGAGATCGACCGGGCGCTGGCACAGTTTGGCGCCGAGAAGGTCAACATCATCGCGCACTCGATGGGTGGGCTTGATTCGAGGTTTGCGATTAGTAGTCTTGGCTATGACGATCGGGTTGCCTCGCTCGTTACCATCTCCACGCCACATGGCGGCTCGTATGTAGCCGATGCCGCACTTGGCCTCATCCCGGGATTGCTCGACAACGCCGTGGACTTCATTGTGGAGCTTTACGCCGGCTTCATAACCTCAGAAGAATTAGCAAACGATAGCGACCTACGGGCGGCGTTCACAAGTCTTGCCGAAAGCAATGCAGCAGCGTTTACGGCGGAAAACCCTGACGCTGATGGCGTCTACTATCAGAGCTGGGCGGGGCTCAGCAACGTCGGTCGGATTGCGCTCGACTCGGACATCGCACCATGTGTTGCTGATGGTGGTGCTATGCACCTGAGCGACGGCGAGCGCGATTTCATGGATCTTCGATTGGTGCTTGGTGCAGCGATCGTTGCTCACGGCACGGCACTTCTTGCCAATGACGGCATGACAACCGTGGAGAGTGCGCGATGGGGCGACTTCAAGGGCTGTATTCCGGCAGATCACTATGACGAGATTGGGCAGGTCGGCGACGTTGGGCCGCAGCGCGCAACGGGCTTTGACGCAGCAGCCTTCTTTCGCACCATTGCATTCGACTTGGCCCAGCGTGGGTTCTAGCCCGCACCAATCAAGACATTTTCTTAGAGAGGCTAGGTAGCGCGGCGCTGTCTAGCTAGGCGCCACCGGTTAGCTTGGAAGAGCAGCAAGGGAACGAAGTGCACAAGGATTGGCGTGCTCACGGGGCTTCCCTTCTTGAGCATCCAGTGAATCGCCACAGCGACGGCGGCGAAGTACGCAGCCTTGTGAAGCTTCACCCAACGCTTGCGAAGCCTGCGTTGCCACCCCTTTGTACTCGTGATGGCGAGTGGCAGCATTAGAAGAATCCCTAGCCATCCCGTTGCGTAGAAGTACGAAGGAATATCCGCTAGGACATCTCCCGGGGTTTCGTTCATGATGTAGAACGAGAAATGGAGCGCTCCGTAGAAGAAGGCAGCAAGCCCAAAGGTTCGCCGGTATCTGCGGAGCCATCGACCGATAGGCGACGTTGGCCAAGCCCTGAGGATTGGCGTAGCGAGCAACGAAACCACCAACATGCGGACACCAAACTCACCAGAGGTGTGCATGAGCGAGTGGTAGAATGACTTTGACCAAGCTGTGGTTGCCACATCGACAATGAGAAGCACGGCGGGGATTGCGAGAAGTATGGGCAATCCCCAGGAAGACACCTTGTGAAGATTCGTCGATTGGTTTGATCTCGGCATGGATACAACTTCGCTTGGGCTGTGGATCATGGACTCGTTGTAGGGGGCTCGCAAGCCTTCAAAACACGAGCTCTTCGTTTGCACCACAAGCGATGCATATGGCGTAGCATTTGCCCATCACCATGCAGGTACTGCTCTATTCGGATTTCGTCTGACCCTATTGCTTCGTCATGGAGCAAGCCAGCCTGGTCAGGCTGACGACAGAGTTCGTTATTGAAGTAGAGTGGCGCGGCTTTGAGTTGCACCCGGAAACACCCATCGGGGGTCTCGCACTCACGCAGCTCTTTGGTGGGCAATCCCTAGAATCCCTTCGCAGCCGAATGGCCAGTTTTGCCGCGGAGTTTGGTGTGGATATCGCTGTGCCCCAGAGGCTCTGCAACACGCGTCGCGCACTGGCAATGAGTGAGTTCGCTCGCGACCACGGAAAGCTCGATGGGTTTCGGGATGAAGTGACGAGGGCGTATTGGCTGCGCGACGAAGATCTTGAAGACGAAGGCGTACTGCGCGGAATTGCGAGTCGCGTAGGTCTTCATGGCGCGGAAGCTCTAGAAGCATCTGAAAGCAAGACGTATGTTGACCGAGTGTTGCAGACGCGAGCCGATGGAATCGATCAGATGGTATCGGGTGTGCCAATTCTCTTCGTCCAGGGAATGCCAATCGTCGGCTGCCAGCGCTACGAGACCTATGAAACGGTGTTGACTCGTGCAGGTGCAACGAGGCGCTAGGCATTGTAGTGAGCAGCTTCGACGATAGGACGTCGCGCTCACCTTCGTTGGGCCCCAATCGCTCTGGCAACGAGACGTGCGTTCGCAGTGTCGCGAGGCTAACGAATCTGTCGCCCGAACGATGTCTTCGCTCAAAAGGGCATGCATCCGACGAGAGATTTGAGTAGCGTGGCCCCGCAGCTGATGTCGGAAGTCCCAAGCCACGCTGAGCCCCCCGCGGAACCGCCGACTGCGAAAGCGAAGTCCATGCGTCGCGAAGTTCTAGATCTTGCGTGGCCCATCATCGGACTCAACATCTTGCAGGTGCTTTCGCTGGCCGTCGACACCGCAATGGTGGGACGAAGCGGCAATGCCGAGGCGTCACTCATTGGCCTCGGATACGCCTCGCAACTGATGTTCTTGCTGATGATGGCCATGATCGGTCTCACGGTGGGAACCGTAGCTTCGATGGCTCGCGCTCGCGGAAGACGAGACCTGGAGAGCGCGCAGAGCATCTTTCAACAGTCGCTGCAACTCACGGTTCTGCTCGGCCTGGCGGTGGCAGTGGTCGGCAACCTACTGGCCGTGCCGCTACTGCAAACTCTTGGCGCCAACGAAGAGACGATGGGCCCTGCCCTCGACTACTTTCGGCCCCTGCTCGTGGGCGTTGTCTTTGGCTACTTAACGATGGTCTTTGCCGCATCCCTTCGGGCTATGGGCAATACGCGCATCGCCTTCATGGTCTCGCTCGTCATGAATGGGCTCAACGTCGTGTTCAACTATGGGCTCATTCTGGGAAACTTCGGACTGCCTGCACTCGGCAATACCGGGGCCGCACTAGGAACAGTTCTGTCGCAGTGCATTGCCGTCCTCTTGATGATACGAGTTTTGCGACGCGGCGCCGTTCCAGAACTCAAGCTCTGGTTTCGCTTCACAGCATTCGACAAGACCGTTACAAGAACGCTCTTTCGAATTGGATGGCCAGCCGCTCTCGACATGCTGGTTCTCAATGCGAGTCTCATTCTCACAGTAGGTCTGCTCGGGCGCATTGATCAGGCTGCGGTTGGCGCCCACAGCATTGGTCTGCGCGTGCAACTCCTAGCCTTCGTCCCTGGCATCGGAGTGAGCCAAGCGATTGGGGCCTTGGTCGGGCAAGCACTCGGTGCAAAACGCCTCGACGACGCAAGAGCTGTGCTTCGCTCGGGACTCTGGCTCTGCGTGGGAATCATGACGTCGTTGGGACTCATCTTGCTGGTGTTCGCCGACTCCATCGTTGGGCTCTTTGGTGTTGAAGCCGGCACACCGATGCGAGAGCTCGCCGTGGAATGGATGCAACTACTCTCGTACATGATGCCAGCATCTGCCGTCTCAATTGCCGTTGGCGGGCTTCTGCAAGGAGCTGGAGCAACGATGGTTAGTTTGCGAATCAATGCGGCTACATCGATAGGCCTGCTTATGCCCTGTGCGTACCTACTGGGAAATGTTGTGGGTTGGGGCGCGGTTGGCGTGTGGATGGCATTCCCCATTAGCTCGGTGGTTCGAGCCCTCTGGACAGTTCGAGCCTACCGAAGCGGAACCTGGGTTATGGCAAAGGCCTAGAGAATCGCGCCCCAGCTTTGAAGAGTGCCACAAGGGTGGCAAGTTGCCTGGACAAGGCGAGGAATCGATTGCCAGCATGGTCATCGTATCGGTCTTTGCCCCTTCGAGGATTTTCTATGCGACTTGCGATGACTCTCAGCGTTCTTTTCTTCCTGGCAGCGTGCGCTCCCAAGAGCGATCAGGCGTCAACTAAGACATCTTCGGATCCAGCGACACCCGCTGAAGCGTCAACACCAGACGAGTCCGACGACACTGCGGGCGATAGCTCGGCAGGGCCGCAAGACGAGTCTTCGCGTCCTTCGGGGTTCGAGGCTCCGGTTGCTGAGACAAGGCCAACAGCGCAGCCTGAGCCAACAGTGCAGCCTGAGCCAACAGCGCAGCCTGAACCGACAGCGCAGCGTGAGAAACGCTACCGGCGCGGAGGTGGAAAGGTTCGCCGAGGCGATCGAGCGCTGGAGCTAAAGAAAGCAGTCAATGGGGCCGGAAAGCGTGTGACTCTAGAGAGCTTCAAGGCTCCCGTACTCGTCCTGACCTTTGGCGCAAGCTGGTGCGCCCCCTGCAAGAAGGAGCTCCCCGCCCTTGAGACGTTGGCGAGAAGCTACGCTCCCAACGAGGTCGCGTTTGTTGCCGTGAACATCGACAGCACTGTGGCAAAGGGGAAGACCTTCATGAAGCGCTCTGGTCTCAAGCGCGTGCAGGCTGTCTATGATCCGAAAAGCACCAACGTGCAAAGCTATGATCCGCCAACGATGCCCAGTGTCTTCATTATCAAGGAAGGCATCGTTAAACACCTTCACGCGGGCTTTCACGCCGGAGATGAGCGCAAGCTCAAGAAGGCGATCGACAAGGAATTGCCGTAGCTCGAGCAAGCCAGGCTGCTGCCTACACGCGCGCACGTTTGACGACTTGACCGTCCACACAGAAGTCTCCCAATCCCGCATTGGCTGTCGGCATTCTCCACACGATCGCCAAAACGACGAGGAAATTGTGTGGCCCCAGATTTGCTCCTAAAGTTTCACCATGGATCTTAAGAGCACTCTCACGATTTCGTTGTTGGCAGGTTCCCTTCTCTTGGCATGTGGCGGTGATGACGGATCGAGCTCCGCAGACGCTGGCCCAAGCGCGGATGCTGCGGCCAGCGTAGACGCGGCACCGGAAACCGCCAGCATCGACGACCTCTGTGCCACCGATGGCCTCTTTGTCGCATTCATCGACAAGTTTGAAGAATGCCTACCGGAGTTCGCCTCGTTCACCGGAGGCTTCCCCGATGCCGCGACAATTTCTCAAATCTGTGAGGATGGCAATGCGCCATATCTCGCAGACGGCAGCATCGCCTTGGGGCCACGTTCATTGGTTGCAACCTGCCAAGCAGCGATTGAAGCCGCTGACTGCTTGGACTTTGATCTCGACTTTGTCGAAGAGTGTGATGGATTGTTTGAGGGAACGGTCGGAGCCAGTGGTTCCTGTGATAGCAGCGAGATGTGTGCACAGAGCCTCTACTGCGATACCAGTGGAACCGGGGACTGCGGGTTTTGCGCGGCCCAAAAACCTGCCGGCAACGCCTGTGAGACAGGCGAGGAGTGCATCGATGGAGTTTGCGTCGATGGAACCTGCGAGGGCGATGGCTTGGCCGATAGCGCATGTTTGGACAACGACCACTGCCGAGGGCGCTTGGTCTGCGACGTCGTAACAAGTGTCTGCACATCTCCTGAGAGCTACGCGGTCGATGATGCATGTGTCGACTTCGACGGTCAGTGCGGCTTTCCCTTCTCGGGACTGTATTGCAACGGCGCTGCGGCAGGCGGTGCCAAGTGCGAAGCGTTCCGCGCTCTCGGTGCGGCATGTGACTCCCAAGCCGGAGAGCTCTGCGACATCTTCAATGCCGAAACGTGCGACACCGAAGGAACTCAAACCTGTGTCGCAGGAACCGAGCAAGCCGACGGAGAAGCGTGCGACATCATCGGTGGCACCACGTGTATGAGCGGCTCGGTTTGCAACACAGGCGACTCAGGTTCGGCCGGTACGTGTGAAGCGTTCCGTGCCGCTGGCGAGAGTTGTGTCGAAGACGCACAGGTCGGATGTTCCTTCTTGCTCGAATGCGTTGGCGGGACGTGTCAAGCGGGCAAGCACACCGGGCTCTGCTCCGAGTAGCGGCCTAGTAGCGGGCGTTAGCGATACGCGCTGGCGCCCGACGGTGACGAGAGCAAAACGAGAAGCCTCGCAGCGTCCGCCAACACCTCGGCATCCTCAACGATGCCCTGCCAGGTGAGCCAAATACCGGCGTCATCAACATGCAGCTCCGTGTCTGCGAGAAGTCCTAAGGGCAAGCCCTGCACCCCAAAGTAGCTTTCGATCGATCCGCGATCGCTACACGGCATGGGCCCCTTGCTCTCCAAGCCCTCGACAGGGGCTCGCGCTCGCAGTCGCGCCTTGGCTGCGTCTCTGGTCGGATAGAATTCCACAAGCGTTGGTGCTCGGACTCGAACAACCACCTCTTCGTCGAGTCCCTTGCCCTCCTCCGCCTCGGGGAGTGCGAGCAAGAAGGACATGCCGACAATATCTGTCGTTGCAAAGCCAACGAGAAGATCTACAAGCTTGCAGACATCATCCATGGTCTCCTCGCCGCCGAGCGATTTCCAATAGCACTTGAGGTGACGTCCATCGGTCGTTGGGAGGGCGCCCCGCTTTCCGCTCACGTAACTTGAGAGTGCGGCGCGATTCGCCAAGACCAAGTCGCGAATGTCGTCTTCCGGCTCACCCTTGATGGTGAGTGCAAAATCCAACGAGGTGTCGCCGACTTCGATGTCTTGATAGCCAAAGCGTTTTAGCCAAGAGCGAAACGTACCCTCGCGGAGCAGCTCGAACTTTGGGCCTCCGCCATACTTGTAGCCAACGCGGATCTTGGTGATCATGTTGAAGTAGGCGATGTAGCGTTTCGCGAGATCGAAGCTCTTTGTTCGGAACGGATTAGACTCTACGTGGAATTCAGGAAGCTGCTTGATGTCCACGTCGATGGTGACTCCCGAGCGCTCGCCAAGCAATGTTGCCGCGTAGCCTCCCGTGAGCTGACTCTTCTTGTTCTTTAGAACCGCAAGTCCAAGGGTAGCTGACAAGGCGCTGACATCGAAAGGCTCGGCATTCTCAGGAGACGGCATGGGAGAAGCGTAGCTCACCTTTGAGCATATAGCCGTGGTGTTCAACGCTCGTCACAATTCGGCCTCCGCTCGTGGCCAGGACAGTCCCCTACTCGCAGGATTCGGGCCCTGGACGTTGGGCTTCGTTTGCGAGTCGACACGCAAGTGAGATGTCATCGGCAGCTTCTGCGGCCTCGATACTAAGGCCGTAGGCTCTCTGTGTCTTGCGATTCGCAAGGTTCGCGGAGGCTAGTTCCAAGGCCCGTTTTGGGTCACCCCCCGCACCTAGGTAAAATTCGCAAGCATGATCCGCAAATGCCAGCGGGAACTTACTGAGCCAACTCTCGTATCCATCTCGTGCCTTCTGGGCGAATTCCGCTGCTGCGCCCGCATCGGTCTCTGCCAGAAACTGTGCTAGGCGACTCGCTGGTTCGGGATCTTGGGTTGCGTCGACAATGCGACGCAGTCTACCGAGGGCATTGGCAGTCTCGCCGCGCTCTACTTCGAGCTCGGAAAGGTGAACGTTGGCCACGACGTAATCCGGCAGTCTAGCGACCGCTTCCTGGTAAAATTCGTAGGCCTTCTTGTCGTCTCCTGCGGACTCGCCCCACATGACCCCGCGTTGAAATGCGATCCAGGCGATGGGGAACGGTGAGACATCTTTGTAGGCCTCCAGAGCCTTCTCATAGCTCCGATCGGCGTCGTCAAATTGGTTGGTCGCACTCTGTGCAGCGGCGAGCTTTGTGAAACTCGCATACGAGGGGTGAGCGGTGGCCGTTTTCGCTCTTGCTTCGACGATCTGCTGCGAAGCCTCTCCTTTCGCAATCGCGATGGTTTCTCGCAGCGACTGAGAGTTCGCTCCCAGGGTATCGGCTTCGTCCAGCTCCTTCAGCGCCTCGTCAAACTTGTGCACGGACGACAAGAACTGTGCACGCATCAAGGCTACACGTTTGGCGTCCAGGTTCAGAGCCTCTGTCTCATCCACGAGCTCTTGCGCAGACGTAAAATCGGCGAAGCTGCCAAAGTACTGCGTTCGAGATAGAAGCAAGGCAAGCAGATTTTCCCGCGCGGCCAGATCCGTCGGGGTTCGCGCGATGCGCGCGATGGCCGACTCCACCTGAGCATTGAGGTTTCGCACAGCAATGCTCGGTGAAGTGGTCTTTCGTTCCACACCGCTAGCCGTTGTCGGTGTGGGTGCGCCCTCACTAGCGCTTGGTGTTGCTACGTTTGTAGCAGTCTTCTTGCCCTCTTTCGCGCTGCTCCCCGAATCACACGATGCGAGGGAAACAGCGACTCCGAGAACAATTGTCTTCGCTAGCAAGGGTCTCATCATTGTTCTTATGGCGCTAGAGGAGCACAGATGAACGGGAATGCCGTAAGGCTGTGAGTGCAATCCGCATCTTCGGTGATGGTGTCATCGATACCCGTGAGTGCACCAATCGCAAGAGCCGAGTAGCTCGTCTCAATGACGTCAGCCGTAGGTGTTCGTCCACCACAGCCGCCATCCTTGACAACGCCAAGCGCCTGGACCTCAACACCCAGGTACTGTGGGCATGCGCCAGCTTCACTGTTCACATACAACTGATCGTCAGCGAAGACGCCAGCGAGTCCGTTGTAACGGGTATTCACATCCAGGTCGGCACCAAACTGATTGCCACAGTTCGTGTCCAAGGAATCGAGGATTGCGAGGCTTCCAAGAAACTGCGGCGTCGCTTGTGCTGCCCAAGTAGAAGGATCTGCGTTCTGGTTGTACGCATCCTTAGCGGCACCCTTTACGGCGTTATCCGCTTCAAAGGTTGCCATGAGCGCTGTCGCAATTGCGGGTCGCCCAACCCTGTCGATTTGCACGCCAAGAGCGGGCATCGGAGGATTGCCGGCAGCGGCATCAGGAGTATCGCCATTGGCATCGATTACCACAGCGGCATCCGTGGCTGCGCCTGTGTCGTCATCATCATCTCCGCAAGCCGTGAAGGCGAGAGATGCCGCAGCGATTAGAAGTAGTTTTTTTGTAAAAGTCATATTGTCGTTTTCTTTCTAGTCAGAGCTGCGTTAGCGAGTGTGAGTACTGGACCAAACTCCGAGGATGGGCCCACCTGAGTTGACTAGTGTCTTGTCGACTTCGACGACGATAGACAGAACATTGGCGCCGGCAAAGGTATCGGTTGCTGCGGCCCCTTTGGCGCCTGATTGCAGTTGACCAACCAAGACGCCCGAAGTTTGAGCGTCGAGTGCAGGGCAGCCGTTGCCATCAAACGTGAGCGATGGTGCTGCCTCGACAACGGCGGCAACCGTCTCTGTGAAGCCCGTGAACTCCATGAAAAATGGATCGTTTCGCTGTCCTGCAAATACTTTGAACTTTGCGCTCTCGCTTGCAAGGCCAGCTTCCGCGCTGGCATCGCCAGTAACGTACTCGTCGTCACCTGCCCAGCACTCAATGGCGCCTGCGGCATCGAACTGACAGAGGATCAGCGTTTCGGTTGCTGCTTCGCCATAGGCTGCCGAGCTATTGATGTGAAAGACATACTGTACAGCGTCTGAGAACGCAGCGGTTGGCCCTGCAAATGGGCTTACATCCAAAACCAAGTTGAGCTTGGTTGCATCCGCCGACGTCCAGGCAAACAGGTCGGTGATGTCGGCTGCAGGTTCAGCAACCGCGGCAGGCGCGTCGATGTGATCGGCAGCCTGAGTCGATGTTGGTACGAGCATCGCTGCTAGCGCCAAAAGTAGTAGTCGAGATTTTTTAAGCATTCTTCTTAAGTTCCCCTCCGGCCCAACTCCATTGTTGAGCCCCACCGGGGAGGCTACTACTGTCCTACTCGCGTGGGAACGTCGACGGCGTAGAGTCTATGGAGCGCCTTCTAGCTGCGACCACCAACGACATGTCTGCAACGATTCACTGGTCGGTTCTTCCGACCGTCCAAGGTGGTGCACTGCTACCTCGTGAAGCCGAAACCGTTCACGGCGCTGCTCCACACAGCAACTCGGTATGGTCGAAGAGCAACAAGGCCAGGCACGCCCAACCTTGCCTCCTATCGGTGAAACGGCGCAGTACACTGCTTTGTACTTCATGACGCAAAGCAGCACAGAAACACATGGCCATTTTCATTGGCGTGAACCCTGTAGCAACTCACCCATAGCTACCTTCTGAAGTGAGCCTATGGACTCAGAATTTATCCATCCAATTCGGTAGAAGACAAAGGACACAACTCTTTCCAAGGCGCGCAACCGTCCAATTGGTGCAGGTTAGTTGTTGTACCAACGGCAAAAGAAAAACGCTGCGGCGATTCTTCGAAAGAGCGCATCTTACAGTGTTGCTAGAAACGACCGCGTCTTGGACGATCTACCGCGCCCTCTCCGCAAATCGCAGTTCGTGTGAAGAAGCCACCCTGGCACATGGCAAACAAGAACTTCTCTTACTGCCTTCGGCGATCGCGAGCGGCAAGAAACCGAGGCTGTCATTGCGCGGGAGCTCTGAGTCTGCACGAGGGGCCCTTCAAAATCGTGGAGGCTCAAGGAGCTGCGCTCTTGCTCTCTGTGGAAGTTGGCAGCGAACACGCCGCTGAGATTCTCCAGCCCAGAGGAGTCCCGGTTGGCGAATCTCTCGGATGACAAAGGCATCCACGACACTTCCATTGTCGGCAAAAATCGCGCGTCGCGAATGGGACCAGAACTCAGCTTGCGGATTTCAACGCCCGATGAAGCGGCCCCTTGCAAGACGAGACGCAGGCCCGCCCGTATGAGACGACACGAGCTACCGAAAGGGCACGGCGAGTGCAATAGAAAGAGAAGCGCGCATTGGTAGCGTGCCAGGAGATGTCTATGCATATTGAGTTTTACGGAGCCGCAGAACAGGTCACCGGATCGCTTCATCGACTGCACGTGGGCGGCAAGGATGTCTTGCTTGACTGCGGGCTTTTCCAAGGCCATCGCGCCGAGACCAATCGTCTCAATCGCGAGGTTCCTCGCTGGGCAAGTGACGCCCACTGTCTTGTCCTAAGTCACGCTCACATCGATCACAGCGGCAACATTCCCTCGCTCGTCAAGCGTGGCTTCACCGGCAATATCTACTGCACGCCATCCACTCGCGACCTGTGCAGCGTCATGCTTCGCGACTCTGCAATGATTCAAGAGCAAGACGCAAAGTACATCAACAAGCGACATCAACGGGAAGGTCGTGATGACCGCATCGAGCCACTGTACACGGTAGAGGATGCCCAACGAGCCATCTCTCAAATGATCTCGGTGCCGCTCTACAGGCCCATGCCGGTTGCACCAGGCGTGACCATCACCTTTCACAACGCAGGACACGTGCTTGGCTCGGCCTTGGTGCAACTCGATCTTGAGGAGAAGGGAACAAGGCGCAGGCTCCTCTTCACCGGCGATTTGGGACGAGAAGAGTTACCACTCTTGCAGAAGCCCGACATCGTCTCCGATGTTGACTTCTTGCTAACCGAGAGCACCTATGGTGACCGGGTGCATCCACCGTTTTCCAACACCGATGATCAGCTGGGCACCATCATAAACGAAACGCTCAAACGCAAAGGACGCATCCTGATTCCCACCTTCGCCCTCGAGCGAGCGCAGGAAGTGTTGTACGCGCTAGAGCGGCTCCACGAACGCGGAGCAATTCCCCACGTGCCCATCTACATCGACAGCCCGCTGGCCATTTCCATCACCGAAATCTACAAGCTCCATCCCGAGGGGCTTGCCCGCGAAGCACGCGATCGACTTGTCAGTGGCAACGATCCGTTTTCCCCACCGGGGTTAACGTATGTCTCAGAAGTCGATGACTCCAAAGCACTCACCTCAAGTCGGGAACCCTGCATCGTCATTGCCGGTTCGGGCATGTGCGAAGGAGGTCGTATTTTGCATCACTTTCGAGAGGGTCTTGAGAGTGACAAAAACAGCGTTGTGATTGTTGGCTTCATGGCGCAACACACGTTGGGACGAAGACTGATTGAAGGGCGCAGCGAGGTCAAAGTCTTCGGCATGCTCCGAGAGCTGCGGGCGCGTGTGCATGTCTTGAACGGACTCTCTGCGCACGCCGATAAAGACGACATCATCAAATTCGTTGAGCAGACTGTCAGGAAGGGAAACCTAAGAGGAGTGGCTTTGGTTCACGGGGAAGAAGACGCCCGAGAGAGCCTCCGCACAGCTCTTGTCGAACGCGGAATCAAGAACGTCACGCTCGCCAAAAAGGGTGAACAGTTTGCACTGTAGCCGCGGCAGTTGATCGATGTGACCTGGCTGAATGCCGTGCGAATCTCGCCCGGCGTTCTCGCCTGTAGTCTTGTGCGGCCTTGCAGGTAGGAAAACTGATGAATCGCAGGCCACCCGCACGGAAAGAAGCGCTATCGTTGGTGCATGGCGAATCACAACCTGGCGTTGCCACACCTTCGGTGGGTTCTCTCTAGCGTGCTTCTGTGCAGCAGTGCCGTGGGTCTTGTCACAATGATGACGACCACGAGTGGCTGTGCAAAGGAGCCAAGTGTCAGCAGCGAGCCGCCCGCTCCTGATGCCGATATGAAGAAGGTCATCATCAACGTATTCGGCATGACCTGACCGGATGCATGACCTCCGAGAGCTACCAAGGCTCTTTTATCCGTACCGGGTGTATGGAAAGTCGCAGTAAACTACGAGCAAAAGCAGGCACGTGTTGAGTACGACACGAAGCGATGCAGCGTGTACGACATGGGCACCGCGTTGGCCACCGTTGGCTATCAAGGCAGCCTAAAGTCCGAGTAGGTAGCGAGGTCGTGCGCGGGCCTCGTACGCGCACCAGTCCCACTTGGCGCCCCCATTCGTGGCGCGGTGGTCTACAATGGAGGCATGCGCGGGTTTCTCATTGTCGGGATTGTTCTCGGCCTTGCATCAGCCAATGCACGAGCCGACCGACTCTTTGAGGCACCCAAGCTCGCCCCAGCGCCCAAGCTTTCAAAGCGCATCCAACTCAACCTAAACGACTACGGCAACGACATCGGACTCGAGCTTGGCCAACTCACTTTGGGGCTTGTCCAGATGCGCTTCGACATTGAGCAGCGCGATGCGCGCTTTCACGTTGGTGGCGGCGACGCAGAGTCGTTTCAACTGCGACTCGATAGCCACATTATGGTGCGCAAGAGCCAGGCACGCGTCCAGGCCCGTATCGATTTGGCCGTCGCCGGCTATGGCTTTGCACTGGAGCTACCCGAATTCGATATGAGTACCGAGAGTGTTTCTGGAGAGCGGGCTGTGGCGTTTAGCATCCCGTTTCTCGAAGGCTCGTTTTAGCAGCGCTCGTCGCGAGAGAGTCGCAGGGGGGGAATCTAGATCTCTCCGGCCTCATGGGTATCGGCAGTGCCAAGTGCCGTGCGTTTCACCGTCATGGATCTACTGTCCGAGCTCCGATCGGTAAATTTCTGTTCTGGTAGGGACCGCCACCATTGCAGGGCCGCCCCCTCATCCCACGCGGTTGCCTCTGGCACGCTCTGTAGGCGCTTGCGAAGCTCTGCCGCACTCGATGGGCGATCGGCCTGTGCCTTTTCAAGACACGCCATAATAATGGCTGCCAGTTCCTCAGAGATATTCTGGTCGGTGCGTTCCTGAAGTGGAGGTGGCTCTGTGCGCACATGGTGAACACACATTTCCATGGATGAGCCGGCTGCAAACAAGGGTCTTCCCGTTAAGAGAAAGTAGCCAACCGCGCCAAGCGCATAGAGGTCGGCTGCCGGGCCCACGGTGTCGGGCGCCATGACTGCCTCGGGCGAGATGTAAGCAGGAGTTCCAGCAACCATCGTAGCGGTGGTCATCTGCGAATCGCCCTTAAGCTCCTTCACCAGCCCAAAATCGACGACCTTTGCCACGTCGGGAACGCCACCAAGTTCGCACAGCAGAATATTGGCCGGCTTGATGTCCCGGTGGATGAGCTCTTGCCGATGTGCTTCCTCAAGCGCACCACAGGCTTGCAGGAGAATGTGAACGACGCGCGCTGGGCTCTGCTCACCATGCTCTCGCACCAAGGTCTCAAGGTCCATGCCGTCGAGAAACTCCATGGCGTAGTAGAAGAGTCCATCGCGACTTCGCCCATAGTCAAAAATGGCAACCGTATTGGGGTGTTTGAGTTCGGCCGTAATCTGCACTTCTCGCTCAAAGCGCACCATGCTATCGGCGCCTGCCTTTTGTGGAGGGAGAAGCTTTATGGCGGTGCGTCGCCGCAAGAGCGCGTGATGCGCTTCGTAGACGGCTCCCATTCCGCCTTCGCCGATCTTGCGCCCAAGGGTGTACTGTCCGAGTTTTTCTGCCGCTCGCACTTGGCTGCGCAAGCCGTACATGACGTTGGATCCAACAGAAGAAATGAGCACCGCCACTGCCCCGTAGAGGGTTGCTCCAATGGCCCAAACGGGCCCGGGAACGCTGAGTCCTTGTGGCTGCCAAATGGCGACCATGGTGCCCGCTACGGCAATGCAACCAACCGCGATGCCGGAGAGAACCGCGGTTCTCCTCGCCGTGCTCGGTACATACAGCCCTCGCGCCGTCACCATAAAGACGGTCCAGATAAACATGCTCCACATGTTTACGTCGTGGTCGTAAGAGAAAAAACAAAGCACACCAAAGATGAGTGCTGTCCCGATGACAAGGACCGTGTCGAGCAGTAGGAGCAGCTTCAAACTTGGATGCTCGCGCTTGAGCAAGACACGCCACATGAAGCCAAGCAAGACAAGTGCTGAGACCCCAATGACATGGAGGACATCCATGTGCCTCGGTTGCATCTCCGGATAGACTTGGTAGGCACCAACAGCGATCGCAAAGAAGACCGCATCGATGATGAACATCATCTTGGCAAAGAGGCCGAGGCGCTCCTGAAAGTAGGCTCGCGTTTCCTCGTCGTCGACACGTTCGGTCCACGCGGCGGCGCCCTCTGAGCCATTCCCCATGCACCACCATGGTAGATTCTCGCTGTGAGCAAATCTAGCGCAGGGCTCGAGGATCTCGTTGTCGATGCATCTGCCGGCAACGAAGCGGCTTGGTGGCTGCTCTGGGAGGAGGTCGAGCCCAAGCTCGAGCGTCTGCTGAGCAACCCACGAGTCACAGGACGTCTCAGCACCGATGTCGATGATGTGCGCAATATTTTGGTCGCCGTCATGGAGAAGCTGCGAGACGACAATTCCCGACGTCTCAAGAGCTACGTCGAAACTCGCGATGGCTCACCGGGCGGCTTTGAGGCCTGGGTTGTTGTTGTTACCAAACGCACCGCCATTGACTACATGCGCGCCCACCACGACTACATCGACCAGCGCCGAGATCCAGATGCCGAGGGCGCCGGAGCGTGGGTGATTCCCAAAGAGCTTCCGAACGATAGCCAACTCGTTGGCAACCGGCCTCCGGTTACGACACGCGGTGCGGCGCTCACCCTATTGCGCTATGCCTACGACTCCTTGCCCCCAGAGCAAATGCAGGCACTCGAACTGTGGATTCTCAATACCCCCTACAGTGGCATCGCCGAGAAACTTGATATCGATTCGGCCGAAGAAGCGCAGAAGCGCGTGCGTGCAGGCCTTGAGCGCATTCGGCGACGCTTCCGCGAGACGATTCCCTAGCCCCACGTCGCCGCAACACGGCTATAGAGCCCGAACGATGATGTCGTCGATCTGCCACGACTGGGCTCCGCAATTCGCATTCACCGTATCATCGTCATACACAAAGCGCGCAGAGAAGGACTGTCCCGCAACCTCCGTCGAGATGTCGTACTCCGCGTAGCCCTTGTGGACCTCAAGAAGCGTGTCGATCGTTGTATAGCTCTGCCCGCCGTTTGTCGAAACTTCGATAAAGCCCGCGTCATCGCACGCAAACCACTCATAAAAGTACTGATTTAGTGACAGCACGACTTTGGAGTACGCCGTGGCATTGACATTCGGAGTACTAAGAGATTCTCTGTTGGCCGGATCGAAAGCACCATCTACGACAATTACCGAGTTGCCACCCGAAGCGCTTCCGGTCTTGTTCTCAAAGCAGGAATTCACTTGCGAGCAAAGGTCCCAGCGTGGCCCGCTGTTGTCAGCGTCGACGACAATTGCTGGTGCCAGCGTTGTGGTGAAGGCAATATCGACAAGAGTCGTTGCACTTTGGCAGGTTTGGTCCGCGCCGCAGAGCAAGTTGGTTTCACAACGAGAGTCCAAACTTGCGTCGTTGCATGCGTCCCCCGCGGCAACCAGCGAAGTCGTTTTCACATTGAGCTGATAGCCGCCGAACTCGTCCGCGTCGTAGCCTTCAACAACGACGTAGTAGGTTCCAGCAGCGACGTCGCGAACGCTTAAAAGACCAGGATTCGAACCACACGCCATCTCCTCGGCCGCTGCACCGCAATCGCCCCGAAGGAGGTAGACGATGACATTGGGCGCGTCTTGCGTTCCAACAACCGAGAGCTCGATATCGCCGGGCTCGTCCAGCCTAAGTAGGTACACATCTTCGGTACCGTCCTCTTCGGCAATTCCGTTTCCGCAGCTCCCGTGAACCGTGTTGGAACTCGAGTCGGTAAGGACTCCTGTGTTCGCCCCCGGAGATGCGGTGGGAAGACCGGAGCATGCTTCCGCACTCGCATCGGGAGCATTGGGATCTGCATCGAAACGAGCAATGTCCGCGTCGGGAAGTGGGGCAAAGCCCCCGTCGTCGAGGAGCGCCCTGCCCGCATCCACAGCTTCACCTCCATTGGCATCGAAGAGTGAGTCGCCACAGGCGCCCGCCATTAGCAGGGCGAACCAAGGAGCCATCATCCCGGCTCGTAAAGAGGTCACGCGCACGAGAACTAGGGTACATGATGGGGAACCGATTGTACCGCCCACGACACAATTCCGATCGTATCCCTACAGCCCCCTACACCGCGTCCACTAGCTAGCTCTGCTAGACTCTTCCTCTCATGAGCGATGACGTTCAAGCCCTCGAAACGCCATCGATGCTCGATGATAAGTATCGGGTGGAGGCGCTACTGGCTGTTGGTGGCATGGGTGCGGTCTACCGCGGTCGCCACACGCGACTGCAAAAGACGGTTGCCATCAAAGTCTTGAAACGCGAGTTGCTCGCGACCCCCGAGCTTGTGGAGCGCTTCCAACGCGAAGCGGTGGCGGCATCGCAGATTGGCCACGAAGGCATCATTGAGGTCACCGACATTGGAACGTCGGATGCGGGCGAACCGTTTCTCGTCATGGAGTTCCTCGAAGGCAGTGACCTCTCCACCTGCCTCCGCGCCGCGGGACGACTGGAGCCTGGGACTGCGGTCCGGATCTGCGTTGAGATTCTCTCAGCCCTCGCAGCAGCGCACGACAAGAGCATCATCCACAGAGACCTCAAGCCCGAAAACGTCTTTGTATGCAAACGCTCCGACGGCGAGCGAGTGAAGATCGTCGACTTTGGTATTTCTCGTATGCCTATCGAAGGCGACGACAGCATGCGTCTCACAACAACCGGCATGGTGATGGGCACGCCGTACTACATGTCACCGGAGCAGGCCATTGGCGAAAGTGGTATCGGCACCGCTGCCGACCTGTACAGCGTTGGCGTGATCCTCTACGAGCTTATCACCGGTGCGGTTCCGTATCGAGCGACCAACTACAACGCGCTCTTGCACCAAATTCTCCAGGGGGATTACCCACCTGCGTCACAGCTCTCGGCGATTTCGCCACAGCTGGAAGCAGTCATCGCCAAGGCGATGTCGACGCATCCTGAAGAGCGACACAGTGACGCGCGTGCCTTTGCCGATGCGCTTAGGGAATTTGCTGAAGCGAGCCCAACGCTGGTCTTGCCGAGCGAGGAGCTGAGCGCAATCAGCAGCGATACAGAGCCCCAACTGGCGACGGCACCAACCCGTGCGAGTTCCGTGGACGAGGGCATTGCGACGATGAACACGGAGTGTGTTCCCGAAGCGCAGGACACCGACACGCTTGGCCCGGTCGTTACTCCGGTGCCAAACGATGCGGCTGCCAGACCTTCGGGAAAGCGATTTGCCGCAATGGCCGCCATCATCGTTCTTCTTATCGTGGGAGGCGTGAGCGCGTTTGTCATGAATGGCAAGCAAGACAAGCAGGCTGCGGCCTCCGCCCCAACTTCGCCAGCGGTTCCCGCACCGGCAACTCCCGCAGAGCCTATACCCGCGCCAACTCTGGTCACCTTGACCTTCGCTATCGCACCGCACGATGCGCAGATTTACGTCGACGGTGTAGAAGTTGTCGGCAGGAGTGTCGAGCGGCCTCCGGGCAGCTTTGTCGTCGAAGTGCGGCAAGATGGATACCTCGCGCAGGTGAGAACAGTGGATGTGCAAGCCGACGAGAAGCTCGCCTTCGTGCTCGATGCAGATCCTGTCGAGACGCCACCAGCGGCTCCCTCGTTAGAATCCTCTGAGCCAGAACGCGCTGCCGCCAAACGACCTTCGAAGCGAAACGAAGCTCGACGCAACAAGAAGAATACGAACAAGGCCGCGCCCCCCAAGAACAAACCTGCCAATCGTCGCTTTGTCGAAGACAGCCCTTACGATGCTCCTTAAACCACTTCTCGCCTCCATCGCCCTCGTTGGAATCGCCGTTGGCAGTCACGCCCCCACGGTGGACGCGAAGCCCCGCAAGCAGGTTCTCAAGGATGCCGATGCGCACTTCAAACGCGGTGTGGCTCTCGTTGATGAAGGCAACTATACGCGCGCGCTCGAAGAATTTGAGAAGGCCTACGACTTGGCGCCGCATCCTCTGGTGCTCTTCAATATTGCGGGCGCTCATCGGGCCCTAAAGAACTACCGTCAAGCGCTCGATAGCTACAGCCGCCTTTTGCTGGAGGCCGATGGCCAGGTCAGCGCGTCGATGCTCGAACGAGCAAAGCGTGACATGGAAGAACTTCTGAGTTTGCTCGGTCGAGTCGAACTTGAGAGCACTCCTGAGGGAGCAAGCATCGTCGTCGATGGCGACGAGATGGGCACCACGCCTCTTGGCGAGCGATTGATTCTAGCGCCAGGTCAACATGTCATCGAAGCGAAGCTTGAGGGATACAAATCCATAACGCGAAACGTGCGCGTCTCATCCGGCGACGTACTCGATGTCTCCTTAGAATTTGTCTCACTGAAACCGGAGTCTGCCGCTATCACGGAGAGCCAGGCATCTGCCTCCCTCGCGAAGGGCATTTCCGAATCTCCCTCGCCGCACAAACTTTCGCTCTCGGCCACCTTTGGAACCAACACACGAAAAATCGCTTCGACGGGTGCGCCGGTGTTGGGCGCCAGTTTCGCTTTCCATGATCGAGTGGCTCTTGGTCTCGATGTGGTGCTCGTGGCCTATTCTGCGATTCCCCAGGTTCGAATTCGCATTGCAGGAGACGCTCTTTCTGTGCACGCAATCGCCGCCTTGCCGCTAAGCATCACAGGTGATGAGGAGTCAGAATTCTTCGTAGCTGGTGCAGGCGGGCTTGGAATCCGCTACAAGCTTGCGAAACGCCTCGGCCTGCGCTTGGAGGCCCTGGTTAGCTATGCTGGTGAAGAGCGGGGACTCACCATCCCGGCGTTTGCCGGAGCCGAAGCCTTCTTTTAGGACGTTGGCTCAACAAGCCCGCGGGAGGCGACGGCCAGCCTCTTTGATGAGGCGACTCCCAGGAGCGAGCGCTAGAAGTTCCTCGCAAGCGGGGTCTTCGGCGTCGAGTTCAAACTCTTCCTCCCTGCCGTCGTCTCGTGTGCAGTACAGGGTGCGCTCCGTCCACTCCTGTACCGAGGACACGCCGCTAACGTCATTGGTAATCGCCTCGACGCGATCTTGCACACGCACGCGCGCTACGACGCCTTGCCATTCACCCTCGAGTTCGTCGCGCGTATCGAGCATCCCCATGAAGTAACTTCCGATCGCGACCAGCACGCCCCCGCAAAGCACCCACTCGAAGATTCCAAATCTCACACGCCAACTCTAGCAGTCCATTTTGTTCCTGCTCGCACTCGATAGCGCGAGCCGAATCGACGGTCGGCAGACGCCATTCGAGCATGATGGGCCATTTCGCCTACACGGACGGGGCCCCAACATCGTCACAAAAAGCGCAAAGAAAAATAACTATGCCGTTTCTCGTGACGAATCGCCCACGTGCTCCGTGTGTCTAGGGCGTGCAGAGAATGCCCCTACCGCTGCTGGCCACACTCGCCGCAGCACTGATTTCGGTGCCGCAGCAGGCGTTCGCGGATTCCCCCGATGACGCGGCAAAGGCTACGTCGCCGAGACTCTTCGAGATGCCCGTTGCCGATGTTGTCGGCCCGTATCAAGCGAGCCTCAGCTACGACGGCAGCCTTCTGGAAGAACCTGGAATCCTCTCGTCGGCCGGTGTTGCCGCCTTGGGGATTGGTGATCTTGCCCAGGTCGAATATCGCCACACCTCGGCCATTGGCATTCGTGGTGGCAACGTCCCACTGCCGGCCGTGGGAGTGCAGTTCAAACTGCCCTTCGCACAAGAGAGTCGCATCCCGGCAATCGCCTTGGCCTACCGTCTTGGCGTTGAACACGTCGAGACGCTTCGAGGGATCGAGTACCTAGAAAAGGCGACCGACGTCTATCTGGTTTCCCGAATCGCCTTGCCGGCCAGCATCAACGTGCATCTTGGTCTGCGCATGACCTCGGCCCTATTCGCAAGCGAAGAGGTGCGACTGGAGGAAACGCTCTATCTTCCGGCACTCGGAATAACTCGTAGCCATGGCAATACAACAGCCGTCATGGAAGTGGGGCGCGCACCGATGTTCGTCGCGGACGCGAATGACACCCCCAGCATCGAGCACGGCTTCACGGGTCGGCTCGGGCTGCGCTGGCGTCTACATCCCAACGTCTCGCTTGACGCGAGCGCTGGCTACCTCGCCAAAGGATCAGGCGTTGCGCCTAGCGAACTTCTGCAATGGGACATCCGCTTTGGAGGCGAGGTCTTCATTCCCTGGGGACAACTCGCCTGTACGTCCCTCTCCGTTTTCTGCAAATAGCCAACCAACAAGGAACACTATGAATACGTACGTAACACTCGCCGCGATTTTCTCTACCCTCACAATTGCCGGAGCCAGCGCATGGGCCCAGCCAACGGACGAGGGGGCCCCAGTAACGCTATCCCCCTTGCGGCCTGCGCAGTCGGTGAACGAGCCAGAGCCCGCGGACCCACCGCCACCGGCAACGGTTCCAGAAGACGACAACGCACAAGACGTTCCCACGGATCCCTATGCAAACCTGAGCCAAAAGGCCGAGGAGTACAGCGGCTATCAAGGCCAAGAACCACAGCAACAGGACGCCCTCGAGCTAGACTCAAACGTCACGCACACACCGGATGCTGCGCCTTTCCCAAAGATGCATGCTCCGCACCTCTTGGCGGTACCAACCGGACACCTTCTTCCTGCAGGCGTTGTCTACGGCACCACCTCACTCGATACAGGGGGCTCTTTTGGCGGCTCGCTGCGTGTTGGTCTTGGCGACGTCGGTGAATTTGGCGTCGAGACCTCGCCGCGCATTCGGATGCAACGGCGTGCCGACGAGAGTCCCGAGACGGTGCAACCACTGGTGCTCGCAAGCTTTCGAATGGGCGTTGCTGAAGATCGTCTCTTTACCCACCAACCCGCTCTCGCGCTGGGGTTTCGCAAGTCCTTCTCCCGCGAAGAGTTCAACAGCGACATCCGAGTTGCTGGCATTGATCTTGTCGCCTCAAAGACGTTTGGAAAAACCAAGTTGCATGTGGGCGGAGTGTTCTGGGATGCAAGCATGACCGATATTAATAGTGAGGAGGAAGTGGTTCTTCACGACACGGGTACAAAACGCCAAATACGCCCCTTTGGCGGCATCGAAGCCGAACCCATCAAGAATGCTCAGTTGCTCGTTGATCTGTACTGGGTGCCGCTTTTCTCTCCGTATGCCGACTCGGCGAAAGAGGCCATCAAGCTCACTCCAACCTTGTCGTGGGGCGTGCGCTACCACTTGAGCAAGAAAGTTTCGTTTGAATCGGGCGTACGCGTACCCGACATCGGTGAAGCGAATCTTCTGGACGCACAGATTTTTGGACAGTTGAGCATCGCCTCCGACAAGATTCGCCGTGCCCTGGGTGCGTATAAGTAAATCTCTTACCCCTAGTAAGAGCACAAACAACAGATAGAATTCCCGTGAAAGAAATCTACCCCATAGCGCAAGCGGTTTGTGTAGCACTCTTCGTGTGTGCAACGAGCGCCGCCCAAGCGCAAGCACCGGAGGCCAACAGCGCCGAGCCTACACGCGACTCTCGGACCATCTCTACGCAAACCGCTTGGATGATCGAGCCTGGCGTTCTGCACGTGGCCTTGGGACTTGAGCAGAAGCTTCACCCGGTCGGGGAATTGGCCTTCGGTCTAGGCTCGCTCAGCGAAGTGGGAATCACTCTACAGCGCGAACGTACCGAGTGTTCTGATTGCGACGAAGGCTCGCAAGATCGCAATGTCGCCATGGCATACTTCAAAATCGGTAGTCCTGAGGGCGCGCTCCACCCCTCCGTTCCGGCCGTCGCTCTACTCTTTCGCAAGAGTCTTCCGCAAAACCTCCAAGTCTTCTCTAGCCCCAACGAGAGTCTCACAAACCCCGAAAATCTCGCCGCAACGCCAACAGCCGTGGCCAGTGCGGTCGTAAGTAAATCTCTTATGGGAGCGAGTCTCCACCTCGGCGCCGAATTGCTCGCAGCACAGCGGGGCATTTCCACGAGCAATGCACTGCGCAATCCAACCATTCGCCCTATCGCAGGCGTTCACTACGTGCCGGCAGCCTATCCGGATACAACGCTTCTGGCCGACGTTCATTGGATTCCGAGCCAAGACGCCGATGGACAATGGGGCGCGGTGTGGAACGGTGCCGCTGGCGTGCGCTACAAGGCACTCGACTGGGCCTCAGTAGACCTCAACATTCGACTCCAAGAGCATCAGGGCGCCGGTGACGCACTCGTCGTACTCGGTGCACGCGGCACTTTCGATCTTGGCGCGCAGCTGTAGACTGGCGCGCAGCAATAGACAGATAGGCTCAAGCTGCCATGATCAGGCGACTCACGCGGGCGCGTCGCCCCGACGATCGAAGTAGATTCCCTTCAACCAGCGCGGCCCACTAAACGCCTCGCGAGCGTGCAGCATTCGGTGATTGTCATAGAGAATAAAGTCGCCTGGATTTAGAACAAATCTGAACTGATTCTCTGGCGACTCAATGATTCGCACAAGCTCTCCATACGCCTGATACCACTCCATCATGCGGTCAAACGGTATATCGAGTGGAGCCAGAGTAAAGTAACTCGATCGCACCTGCTCAAACTCCCCATCCTTGAAGCTGAGAATTGGATAGCGAGTCGAGCTTGAGAAGTTCTTCTGCTTGCGATCAAACGTGACGGGCGTGTTCACCAAAACATCAAACGCATGGCGATTGGTATCGCGCAGATACAATGCGGCCTGTCGCATATCCGCTAGTTGATTGTGCCCACCAGTCGTGCCGCGTTCGATGCAGACAAGCATTTGCAGCCACGGAGGGTCATCGATAAACGGCTGATCGGTGTGAAGGTCGACGGCCGCATCCGTGTAGCCCAGCTGATCGTTGTTCGCATTGGTACTGTTGTCGGTCTTTAGGTCTTCAATGCGGCCGAAGTGGGTTCCTCGGACAACCAAGTCGCTGTCGTCGAACATCGCAATCAGCTGTTCGGCATCCAACGGACAGTCGCGAACCACAATGGCGCCGCGCTCCTCAATGTGCGCCTGGCAGGTTTTCACGAGACTGGACGCAGACTCGGCATACGAGACTTCCAGGAGTGACACATCACCGGCATCAATTCGCGAGGAACCAGAGTTTTCCCCATACCGATGTTGCGCCAACCAATCTAACGAGTACGTGCTCTCATGCCCCCCGTACCACACAATGACGATACTCTCGTCATCAGTGGCGGAGCCTGTGATCGCCTGGGGTCGGATGTCGAACGGCACCTTTGACGGGCACAGGATGCGTTCTTTGGTCATCGGATGCACACAGCAGGCACAGTTGTGTCGCAACCAAACGTAGTGATAGTCGGCAAACGTCCCAGAGGCGGATAGCGCAACGCGCAGGTAGTCGCCACGGTCTTCATAACTACGATTCTGTATGCTCATGTTTTAAGAAGTATTCGCAAGTGTAGAAGCGGCCGCCTAGTTTGAAAGGTCGATCCAGATGGTTTTGAGTTCGGTGTACTGGTCATGTGCGTGAATCGAATTGTCGCGGCCCCCAAACCCGGATTCCTTGAAACCGCCAAACGGGGTGCTCATATCTCCTTCTCCGTAACAGTTTACCGTCACGGTGCCTGCCTGAATCGCTCGCGCCATTCGGTGCGCGGTCTTTACGTTGGAGGTAAACACCGAAGCTGCGAGTCCGTAGTTTGTATCGTTCGCAAGCGTGACCGCCTCATCGACCGAGGCAATGCTCATCACTGCGAGCACTGGGCCAAAAATCTCTTCGCGCGCAATGGTCATTTCCGGAGTGACCTTGTCAAAGATGGTTGGTTCGATGTAATAGCCGCCGTCAATCTCAAGCGCGTTGCCACCGCAAACAATCGATGCGCCTTCCTTCTTGCCGATCTCAATGTAGTGCAGAATCCGCTCGTACTGTGCTTTTGAGACGATTGCCCCCAGGCGATTGCTTGGGTCGAGTGGGCGCCCTGTTGGCCAAGTCTTGGCCACACACGCGATGATTCTCTCGATCAGCTGCGCCTTGACCTTCTCGTGAACGATCAGTCGCGAATTGGATGAGCAATTCTCGCCCATGTTCCAAAAGACCGCGTTGGTTGCATGCTCCGCCACCGCATCAAGGTCTTCGGCATCATCCATTACGATGCATGGGTTCTTGCCACCGCACTCCAAAACGATCTTCTTGAGATTGCTGTCCGCGGAGTACTTTAGGAAGAGCCGACCAACTTCTGTGGACCCCGTGAACGAGACCATATCGATACCAGGATGCAATCCGATGGCCTTGCCAACGGTTTCTCCGAGCCCGGTGACGACGCTGAAGACTCCCGGTGGTACGCCCGCGTCGAGAGCCAGCTCAGCGAGACGAATCGCTGTCATGCTGGTCTCTTCCGCAGGCTTGACAATTACGCTATTGCCCGCTGCTAGCGCTGGACCGAGCTTCCACGCAACCATGAGGATTGGGAAGTTCCACGGGAGTACGCATCCGACCACACCAATGGGTTCGCGAACCACTAGGCCGACCGCATCGTTGCCGCTCGGCGCAACCTGATCGTAAATCTTGTCAGCAGTTTCCGCATGCCACTGAATGCAGTGAATCGACTCGGGCAAATCGATGGTCTCGATATCAAAGACGGGCTTGCCACTATCTAGGCTCTCCAAGACCGCTAGCTCGTGTTGATGCTCCGCAATGCGCTCGCAAAAGCGAATCATGATCTCCTTGCGCTCGGTTGGATGCAGTTGAGACCAGCGACCATCGGCAAATGCCGCGCGAGCGCCCTCAACGGCACGATCGAGATCCGCCTGATCACAGGAGGCAATGCGCGCCAGAACTTTACCGGTCGCTGGATTGATCGTCTCAAACGTCTTGCCACTTGCTGCAGGAGCCAGTGCGCCATTGATGTGGGCTTCGGTTGGGCACTGCAGCGTGCTTGCCAGAGATCGATATTCGTCTTGCGTGAGTAGGTTTGGCATGGAGTTCCTTGGTGCGAAAGGAGCGCAGGATCGCTCTCTGCGGTCTTAGCACAGAGGTTGAAGTCCATTATTCAGATTTCCCCCTGGTGTTTGGCCAGTTCGCAAACGGACCAAGGCTTCATGGCGTTGGGCAGCCGACCTGGTGATCACGATCTGCAGCCCATCGCGAATTGCTCGTGTGTGATGCGCCCGTTTCTCTTGCTTCCTGCGCTTTGGCTACATGCGAGGTTCCAGCAGGATAGGTGATGTTGGCTGCCCAACGGCGCCTCGATCGACTCGGTCGCCTTCGCTAGCGCGCGAAATCTCCCGTCCAAGGGTTAATTCACTCGTTGCCAATGCCGACGCGGCAAGAACAGCTCTACGAACACTTCCGGGATCCAGTGGTCCCCTCTTTGCAAACGAGTCCGTTCGATGTCGCCGAGCTAGCACCGCGGGCAGGAGCGACAGTAACTCGAACGAAGGGTGGGGAATGCAAGAAGCAAAACGAGCTCTAGTTGCAGGAGGAGCAGGGTTTATCGGTTCCAACTTGTGCAAGCGACTAATCGACGAAGGCGCATGGGTGGACTGCGTCGATAGCCTAATAACCGGTCATCTAGCCTCTGTGCAGTCTCTGCGCAAGAATCCAAGGTTTAGTTTTCTGCGACTCGATATCACGGAGCCAAACTTCGTATCGATTGCAATGGGTAGACGGTATGACGAGATCTATCATCTTGCTTGTCCAACCGGCGTGCCGAATATCCGAAGTCACGGCGAGGAAATGATTCGAACATGTTCGGTCGGTACTGAGAACATTCTTCGGGTCGCAAATGCCCACAATGCGAGCGTTGTCTTTGCAAGCTCCGCGGAGGTGTATGGCGATCCTGAGCAGTTTCCACAGCACGAGAACTATGGGGGCAACGTTGATCCGATTGGTCCACGCAGTGCGTATGAGGAAGGCAAACGCTTTGGAGAATCACTCACGCGCTTGTACTCAGAGAAATACCAACTAAACGCAAAGATTGTCAGAATCTTCAACACCTTCGGCGTCGGCATGCGAAGGGACGACACACGCGTCATCCCAAGCTTTCTTCGATGCCTTCGAAACGGAGAAGACTTCACGGTCTACGGCGATGGAAAACAAACTCGAACTCACCTGTACGTGTCCGACTTGCTCGACGGTATCGGAGTCGTTAATCGCAACGGCAAGAAGGGCGAGGCCTACAACCTAGGTGGTGAGAACGAGCTGTGCATCCTTGACCTTGTGGAAATCATTCAAGGGCTCACCGACTCTCCCGTAGCCGTAAAGCATGAGTCACACTTCATCGCAGACCACGGCGGCCGCAGGCCCAAAATTGAGAAGGCGAAGCACCTGGGCTGGAAGCCTACGACAACAGTTTCCGATGGACTGCGAACCATGATGAGTCAGCAGGACTTGTTACCCAGCATGGCAGCTCCCATTGGTCCGGATCCAACCCGAAAAAAGGAACCTCTGGCCGAAGGTGTACTCGTGTTCAGTGAGGGCTAGGGACTGAGGCCAAGCAATGCGCTCACTCCTCATCCTCCTCGTGACCAATGGGTTCAGCTTCATCGTCTGGGGGTTCACCGGGCTTTGTCGATTCCTCTGGGAGAAGACCGAAACGCCTGTAGAAAGTTTGTTTGCTCTCACTCTGATCGGTGCGGGCGCAGGCGCAGTAGGCGCTCTGCTCGTCACCGTAACCCAGTGGCCCGTTTTACGGACTGCCGTATATGCCTGGACGGCCCTGGGATTTGGACCTCAAGATCTTGCTTCGTGGACAGCGGGCACGATGTACCTGCACATGTCGCTCTGTGGATGTATCGCACTCGTCATTGCTCTGAATGTGTTTGGCATTGTTCGTCGCTGGCTCGTCGTTTCACTGGCGTTCCTTGCGCTGTACAGCGCGGCTCTACTGCAGCTGAACGACCATGACGTAGTTTCGCCCTCGCAGGGCTGGACGGTTCTAACGGCCCTTGTGACAACGATCGGCGCTTGGGCATACCTCCGCTTCCGAAAGACGACATCGGTATCTCCGCCCCGTCGGGAGTCTTCGGTTCCAGACTCATCGGCCCCCTTCACTCGCAACGACGTTGCGGTGATTGTTTGTGCGCACAACGAGGAGGAGGTCATCGGTACATGCCTCGAACGGGTATGCAAAATTGTTTCTAAGAACAATGTATTCGTCGCAAGCGATGGTTCCACAGACAAGACGGTCGAAGTGGTGCGGAGCCATGGCGTCGCGGTTCTCGACATCCAGCCGAACAAGGGCAAAGCGAGGGCGATGGATACGCTCCTTCAGCACTTCGACATCTGCGAGAAGTTTGGAGCTGCGCTAATTCTGGACGCTGATGCGGAAGTCGATGAACACTACTTAGACGAAGCGTTGCCCCTGTTTGATGATCCCGAAGTTGCAGCCGTTGCTGGGCACGCGGACCCCAAGTGGTACCCACACGGGTTGCCAAAATGGGACATGTTCTTTGCGGCCTATCGGGTTCGCTTGTATTGGCTTACCCAGGCATTTCTTCGCTACGGGCAAACCTGGAAGCACGCGAACGTCACATTCATCGTGCCCGGTTTCGCGAGCATCTACCGGTGTTCCGTTCTCAAACAACTCGACATTGCGGCCCCGCGATTGAGCGTCGAAGACTTCAACATGACGTTCGACCTGCACAGAAAGCGGCTCGGGAAAATTGCCTACACGCCGCGGGTCAAATGCACGTCCCAAGAGGCCCACGGGCTCGTGGACTACGCCAAGCAAGTTCGGCGTTGGTACCTGGGATTCTGGCAGACGATTGGTCGTCACGGTGTTTGGCCAAGCTTGTTTTGGGCTTCACTCGGTGTGTTCGTCGTTGAAATGTTGCTGCAGAGCATCGCGCTCTTGGCACTACCGATTGTGGCGCTCTGGTTCGTACTGCAAGCCGGGGATCCAATCCCGCTGTGGATGCCCACACTTGGCTCCGTCGAACTCTCGATGTTGGACGTCTTTGTAGGTGTTCTTCTGGCCGACTACCTCCTAACGGTGCTGGTAGCGGTGCTGCAGCGCAGGCCCGTCCTGCTTATCTATGGGCTTGCCTTTGTCTCCTTGCGTTGTTTGGACGCCTTTATCTTTATCTACACCCTCGCTCTCGCGTTCTTCGTTAGCTCGGACGGTCGTTGGGAAAGCCCTCGTCGACTCCTCGCTCCGACACTCATTCAAAAAGAAAAGGAAGGTTGAGTATGCTGGAATTTAGTTCGACAAAGACGTTGGTGATTGCACCGCACCCAGACGACGAAGTGTTCGGATGTGGTGGCTTTATTCACCGCCTAAAAGCGGCGGGTTCTGAGGTCCATGTTCTGTATGTGACCGTTGGGACTACCGCCGACTTCTCCGCTCGAGGCGAGTCCACAGCCTCTGAACGAGTGGCAGAACTTGAGCGAGTGGTGCGTTTTCTGAACATCGACAGCTATGCAATCGCGTTCCCTGGAAACGAATACCATCTCAAGCTCGATGCACTTCCAGAAAAGCAATTGGTAGGCGCAATTGAATCTGGATTCGAAGTATCGCTTCAGAATCTCAAGCCTGACCTAGTGCTCACGACATCCACGTCCGACCACAATCAAGACCATCGCGCCGTTGGTGCGGCGACCCTGGCGGCATTGCGCCCAAGCTCACCCGAGCACAAGAGCTTCCAACCTGTCGTCCTGACCTACGAGTTGCCGTACCAGCAGTGGAATGTGACACCAACCCTGCCCAATCGAAACTTCTTTGTGCGTTTGGACCAGGGCAATGTCGACGCAAAACTGCAGGCACTTGAGCTCTATGGCTCACAACTAAAATCCGCCCAAAGCCCGCTGTCAGTACATGGAGTGAGAACTTTACTTAACTATCGCGGACTAAACTGTGGTGGAGTGGCAGCAGAGGCGTTCGAGGTTAAGAGGCTTGTAGCTTGACCGTCATGCATGCAACGCGCATCTCGCTGAGCGTCGCAATCGGTCTTGTCTCGGGCATTTCGGTGACCGGATGTTGTGAGCCAACAGCCGGCAAGCCTCACACGCCGCGCGTGGCGTTTCGTGAGATTGAGTCCGTTGGATCGGTCGGAACGGTGCGGCAGAATTGTTCTATTTCTGTTGCGGTCCCCTACTGGGACCAGGGCAGGGCGATTCGCTCGCTAAAGGACAATGCTGACCGCATCTCCCATGTTTCCGCCTTCTGGTATCACCTCACGCCGAAGGGGCAAGTTCAGAAGTACAAGCGAGCGCGCCTTGATGCGTCTCTCAGGCGCTTTGCGAAGAAGAACGACATCAAGCTCTTTGCACTCGTCGCGAACCTTCCCGATGACGAACGCGAGGGCGATGGTTTAACGTGGGATGCGGAACGAGTTGGCAAGCTCCTAAAAACTCCCAAGCGTCGACGAGCCCACATCGCCGACCTCATGGACGTTGTTCGTTCCATGGATTTTGATGGCCTTCACATAGACTACGAAGCCCTGCCCGCCCGATATGGTGTTCGCTTCACAGCGTTTATCAAGGAACTGGGAGAGGCCCTACACGGCGAAGACAAGCTGCTTGCGGTTGCCCTCCACAGCAAGACGTCGGCCCGCAATCCTGCAGAGAACAACGGATCCTGGGCCCAGGATTGGTCAGCGCTCGCGCCGCACGTCGACCAACTTCATCTCATGACCTACAGCCAACATACAGCGGGTACAGGGCCAGGACCTGTCGCCTCGCTTGAGTGGTTTAAACCGATCCTCGCCTACGCTGCGCGACTCGACGACATCCCCAATGACAAGATCTTTGTTGGTCTGCCTCTCTATGGCGAAGAGTGGAAACTCACAGGCACAAGACCCATAGGAGTCCACGACGACCTATCGTTTGCTGGTGTGCAACAGCGTCTTTCCTCGCATCGTGGCAGAGAGTTCTTCTCAGAGTCGAAAGGAAGCCCGTTTGCTGTCTACAGGGATGACAGCAACGCGGAGCGAGTGATTTGGTTTGAGAATGCGGAGAGCAGCAGGCTCAAGAAGCGAGCTGCCAAAAGCTACGGTCTCTGCAATTTCGCACTCTGGAGGCTAGGAGGAGAAGACCCGGGCCTGTGGCACTTGCTTGGAAAGAAGGGGCATGCCGAGCCTACGCGCGTTTCGGCGGTGGAGGACGAGTCGAATGCATGCCAATAGCAGGGCGCACCGCTCACCCATGGCAAGCGTGACCAGCGTGCTTGTCGCCGGACTCTCAATCCTTTGCGGGGCGCACATAGCCGGGGCCGAACCCTCGCCGACTCTTGAGCACATACGTCCTCACGAGAAAGCGGGGCAACACGCTGCGCCCGAGGAGGCAAAGGTACCTGCGCCTGACGCGGCCCCTGCGCCAAGCACAGATGACGAAGACCAAGTTTCTACCGGCGCGGTTGGTGCAGTAGTGCCGACGCAGCATCTCGGATTCGCCGAGGAGGGCGACGCCATGACCAAGCTGCGCTTGATGAACGAGCGCTTAGTGAACGAGGCGCAGTCGAGTGGCTCTGACGCGAATGTGGCCGAGATTGATGACGAGGAGGATGCCCCCTCCACGGACCATTTGCTCGCGTGGTCGATATCCTCAGCAGGCTCTAGCGCAAGCCCAATCGCCACCGGCGAGGTGCGCTCTGAGATTGAATACTACGACTACTACTCAGCGACCGATCCAGAGGACCAGCGCACCAATTGGCTCTCGAATGTCCACCTCGCACAGAATACGAACATTTCGGATAGCATCACCGTTGAGAGCCTCATGCGAGTTGTTCTTAATAGCGATGGTGAGAACCGACGTTTCTACTCGGATTTCCCCTACGAAGGTGTCTACGTGCCGCTAGTAAAAGCGGAATACGCGCATGAGCGGTTCCGGCTGTATGGGGGCAAGTACGAGCCCGCGGCAGGGCTTCATGGCTACGGAGCTATTTTCTTTGGCAACTACAGCCGCGACCTGGACTTAGATGGTCGTATTGGTGGCGGCGTGTCTGTCACTGGCGGCACCGAAAGACTTGGCCAGCATTCGATTTCTGCGGACCTCTTTCGCATCGACCGTTCTCGCTTTCGTGGCGAGCTCTGGAGTGATCGCTGGCGCGACGATGAACAGCTAGCCGATGCGGGACCACTCGGCGCGCCAAAGAGTTTTCTCATCAGCGTCAATGGCACCAAAGAAGTAGCCGGCGTGAACCTCGCTTATACAATCGCTGGGGGAAACCAGCATCGAGGCACCTTGCCGCAGGAAGAAATCGTGATGGCGGCGATCCTGGCAAGCTTCGAGATCCCCGACCTTGGCGAGATTGAGCTGTCCCTCGACGGGATGCGACTGCGCGGTGCTGGAGGCTACCAGGAGAACCGACGGATGGTTGGGGGCAGCATTGGTTGGAGTCGTTCTGACTACTACTTGGGCGCAACGTACACCGGCCGGCGAGTATATCTGCGAGAGGCGATGACAGTGGGAGTCGATCAGGTTGGAGAAATCGTCGGACGATATTCCATCACGCAACGAACGACCGCCGAAGCCGCCTATCAACATGTCTACGAGAACGGCAGGCATGAAAATGCATTAGGTATTGTTCTTAACTATGTGGCCGACTGGATTGTTTTCTGATCTCTTCGCCCACCTGTACTCGTATCCCAGGGAGATTCCGCAATGCGACTCAGCGATATCCAACCTCAGTATTTTCCTCGCGTACACTACTTCGCACGCATGCTCAGCTCGGACGTCTTCGTTCTTCGGGACGACGTTCAGTTTGTGCGCAATCACAAGTATCCGGGTGGGCAACGCCATGTCTCGTACCAAGCGCACACGCCCATCAGGAGCAACAATGGCACGCTCATGCTGGCCGTCGCAGTCAAGAAGGGACACGAGAAAGCGATGACCGAAGTGGTCCCGTGCTATCAGCAAAAGTGGCGCACCAAGCACCTAAACCAGATACGACAAAACTATCGCTCGGCGCCGCGCTCTCGAGAGCTACTGCCCGGCCTCGAAGCCTTGTTAAGCCACTCGTTCTCCACGCTGGCGAATCTAAACATCGCGACTATTTGTTGGAGCCTGGGACATATACTTGGAACTGCTCCGCCCGAACCGGAAATGCTTACCGTCGAGACCGCCAACTCTTGGTTGTCGAGTGCGTCGAATGCGACACGCCTTGGTCGCATTGCACGTGGTTCCGAATTGCGGGTTGGAGAGCTTGGAGCGACGCCGTCCGAAAGAATCGTTGGGCTCTGCAAAAACGCGGGGGCTTGTGAGTACCTTGCTGGGGGTACGGCCGTGGAGGCCTACCTCGACAAGCAGCCTTTCTGCGAGAGTGCTGTGCGAATCACTGTGCAGGACTGGCAGTGCCCCAAGTATCAGCAACAGAACGCCGGAAGTAATCCCACCGCCAATCTCTCGGTTCTCGATCTACTGTTCAACGTTGAGCACCCATTGGAGTTTCTGCAATAGGATTGCGTCTCGGCGCAGGTGAGGAACTGGCAGCGGATTCGGGCTCCGCAAGAGTGCGAAGTTGCCATCGGAGGTCGTGCGAAGTTGCCGTTTCCGGCCGCGTTTGCCATGCCCCCGATGCATCTCGCTGGGTAGAGAAGCGACCAATTCGCGACGGTCGGGCCCAGCAACAATCTCGGTTTTGCCATTGCGGTGTTGCGATTCTGGCGACGCTGGCGACGATCGCAGCCCCAGCAACGTGACCTTCACCGCATGAAAATGTGGATGAAACTCCCCGATCTCAGGGACCAAGCCCCCAATTCTTGCCAAGAGGCGCCAAAGATCCAATACTTAGCAATGGACTCGCGCTTGCAACACTTAGAATCACAAAGGATGCGATGCGTACTCTAAACGGCCTAGCTGCCCTCCTCTTCGTACTGACTTCATGCAGTACGACCATTGGCGGGGCAACCGATGCCGGTAGCGGAATCGATCCCCCCAGAGCCGACGCCACGCCCTCTTCGGACCCAGCAGACGCAGCCCCAGACGAAGAGCCACAAATCATTACCCTGAGCCAAGGCACCGGCACCCCGGTGGCAAACGCCAACGTGAACTGCCGCTATGGCGAGCAGGGACCGAACGCTGACACGCGTCACTTTCGAGTCTTTCCGGCTGCCAGCATCGGTGGCTCACGCATTACCGAAGCGGTGCTCCCGATTGAAGTCGCCAGCGCCCCCGCAGGCACGCAACCCGCAACACTGAAGCTTCACAGGCTAACCGGCGACATTCTCAATGGAGAGTTTGTTCCGATTTCGGAAGCGACCTTTGACGTCCCCGACCAGACGATCGGTGAAGTAAGAGTTCCTCTGAATGTAGCGGTGGCCGTGGATGAATCCATCGTGCTCGAGGTCAGCATGACCGATGGCGAGCAAGTGAGAAATCTTCGGTTTGGCCATAACCTCGAAGCCCAAACTGCTTCGACGTATTACGCTTCTGATACCTGCGGGCAACTGCAGCCCATCGACCTTGCCAGCCTGGACAACCCCTTCATTCCGGGGCAGACGTTCGCGCCAAACTCGTGGCTAGTGTCCCTCGTCATTGAGCGAACGCCGTAGCTCGCTCAGCAGCTTGACCCAGCCCTAGCGGGGCACCTCCAACCGCCCGCGGCAGGGTGGTTGTGAGCGCTCTTGCCCCGAGCACGGAGGAACCTGCCGCCTTTGGCGCTACACCGGTGGCGCCCCTGTGGTCGCGCATTCGCTCGCGCCTTGCCCCGGGCCCACAGGCGCATCGTGCCGCTGTGTCAACTCGCCGGTCCTTGGCGAGATGACATCTATTTCAAATCGGCTTGCCGGATTTGGGGGCTCACGTGTCCAACCAGTATTACGGAATCCCCCAGACCTTCTAGCCCTTCACCCAAAGGAACTTCATGCGCACCCTATTCACCTTCTTCTGCCTCCCAGTACTTCTAACGCTAAGCATCGCGACCGCGGCCTGCGACTCCGACCCCAACGCAGGGAGTGGTGACGACACCTGTGATGATCTACTCGCCTTCCTGCAAGACTGCGAAGGGAGTGAATGCGCAACCGAAGAAGCCACAGCGATGCTCAACGAGTGCGAAAACAATGCCTCGGTAGGTGAGGCGAAAGCGGATATCGAAAACTGGCTTATCAGCAAGCTCTCCTCCGAGGCGCGTATCTGTTTCGAAAAACGAGATGCAAATTGCATGTGGTACGTCTACAAAGGGCTGGCCGCAGGAGCCATGGCTCGAGGGTATCTTGCCGCGGGAAACAACCTGCACCATTTCTTGGGAAACAGCGGGCGCGAGCTGTCCATGTTCTCAAACTCCTTCACCAATGATCGCAGCGTTCAGGAAGAGATTGCGATCGTCGTTCGCGAACTCGACAACACTGCGCGGACTGTCGGCAATGGCCAAGTTCGCACTGTCAATCTGGGGGCAAGAGTCGTGCATTCCAGTGGGCAGTCTCTGCACTTGGCGGTTGGCTCATTCACCCTGTACGGAACTGCGCAAGTGCGGAGAGATGGCAACGGGCAGTTGCGATACGACATCAATTTCAGAGTCCGCGATGTCTACGACTGGCACGCAGGCAACGGTGTACCAATCGGCCGCTCGGGGTTCTCCGATGCCTGGGCGCAACTGATGGTGTCAGGGCGCGTAGCGAGACCATTCAACATCTCGGCGTCTTGGAACCAGACGGTATACCGATAGTTGTTGCGCCCTACCTTGCGCGCAGCTTCTTAGTAATCTTGGCAACACGACGCCTCGAAACGTCGGCCATAGTTCCACTGGGCGCAGCCGCAAGGTACCGCTGATAGTAGCTGAGCGCTTGCTGCCCCTGGCCTCGCTGATTGTCGTAGGAGAACGCAATGTTGTAGAGAAAATCGGGATGGGCGATGAGAGCATTGGCCGCTTTAAACTCTTCGACGGCCTTGTCGTAAACTCTCGCATCAAGATACGCGCGCCCCTGATCGCTATGGGCCTTCGCACGCTGCGTCTTCTCCGCCTTTGCAGCTGCAAGCTGACGTGCGGCCGCCTCGCGCTCTTCAGCGCGCACTCTCGCTTGCCGCATTGCCTCTTTCGCTTCGCGTTCCTTGTTCGCGCGCGCCTCGGCCTCGCGCTTCTCTCTCGCGCGCTTCTGATCCGCTTCTCGCTCTGCGCGCCCAGCCTCCCACTCTTCATCGGAGCGCCGCTCGCGTTCGCGCTCTGCGACGATTGCGCGCTCGCCAAACTGCAGCAACCCGGTCGTCTTTTCTTCCGTGAGACTGAACTCTACGAGAGAGGAGAGGCCCTCCACCCGCACCGCTAGATCGGCGAGAAAGAAGCCCAGAGGGCCACTTCCACGCACTTCCAAGAGTACCTCCCGCCAATCTGCCACGACCAGGTTGGCATCCACAGCGGCTGGGTATCCAAGGCTGCCAGACATCTGCACACTCGTTCCAAGACGCACCCTAAACTCGCCCGAGATAGGCACGGTCTCGTGTGACGAGAACTCGTCAAAGTCGAACTCTTCGAAGATAAACTCCTTCATGGCAAGCGCCGATGCCACCCCCCAAAGCGTTGCGCTCGGATCAACACGCGACAGGAGCGCGCGAACCTCCGGGTTGGGTCCAGCCTCTGGGCTCCCGTTCGCAACCTGTAAGAGAAACTCCAATGCGTCTTCGTCGAAAGCAAAGGCAATCACGTTTTCCGCGGGCCAGGTGACATAGACGCTCATGCGGTCGTACGAGGTTACAGCGCCTTGCATCGATGGCTCCATCCCAAAGCCGGCCGCGCAAGCATTCGCCTTGGCGGCATCAAAGTTGACGCCGAGAACAACCGCAAATTCCTTTTCGATGTCCGCGCCACCAGCCATGAGCCCCCAGTTCACGTCGGTGAAGGGATCGATCTGACAGAGTTCCTTTAGCTTTTGGAGCGTCTCTAGGATATCGGCTTCGTGCTCCATCGCTCCAACCAGAAGCCTGTGACCAACCGTGTACATCTCGGTTTCGCGAAAGTCTTCAAACGATCCGCCAACGACAAACGCCGTTTGTGGAGGCAGAGAGTGTGTTTGTTGCAGAAGCGGGTTCTTTATGGAGCTCTTCGAAATGGCCCCGGGACCACAGGAGGCGACAAGGGCAAGAGCAGATAGTGCTGAGAAAAGTTCGGTTCGCATGTTGGACGGGTATTGGTGACGAGGTGTTGCTTGCTAGCGCGCAAACGGATCGAGGGCACGACCTTCTGGACGACTCGTTGATGGTGGCTTGCGAGTCTTCTTTTTGGCCTTGCGAGTACTCTCAAGAACAACACGCTCAATGCTGGTCCTATTGGCCGGCAACGCCACTTGCGCCTGGGTATAGCCCCGGTGCTTCAGAATAAAGACGAGCTCACCATCGACCGGTTCCATCGTCACTTCGTACGGAGTGCGCCCAACCCGAACTTGGTCAAGCGCTCGGTAGACTTCCGCCCCCGACGGCTCGGACTCAATCGTTAGCTGAACCTCGGTTGGGACATTGGCAGGCACCGCGTCGGGAACGATTGGCGCCATCGCTGCGTCAGCTGGAGGAATCACGGCCGCGGTAACCCCTGGAGCTTCTGGCTCTGCGTCGCCTCCTCGCAACGCGATCGCAGAACCAATGCCGGCAACAAGCAAGAGTCCCAAGGCACCAACGAGCATCCCGCGCCGCCCCCGGGGTTCGGAGAGCGTGCCCGTTGCCGCCACGGCTCCACCAAGGGTCGTCGCCGGCTGCACACTCTTTGGAGACTTTAGAGAGACCGTGGGGGCCTCACCCATGATCTCCACGCCACTTGCGGGAGTACCCAGAATGGGTGCGGTTGCAGCGCGCGTATCGAGGCCGGCCGAGCTAGCCAGTTCATGGGCAAGCTCGCTCACTGACTGCTGGCGAGACTCAGAATGTTTCTCAATTGCACGTCCAACAACGGTAGCCATTCCCTGATGTACATCGGGCCGCAAGCTCTGAAGCGTTGGCGCCTCTTCATACATGTGTTTGCCAAGAATCTCGCCGACTCCTTCGGCTTGAAACGGTGGCCGTCCAGCGAGCATCTCAAAGAGAATGCACCCCATAGCGTAAATGTCGGCTCGGTGATCGACCCGCCCTGCCCCACGACACTGCTCTGGTGCCATATAGGTTGGCGTGCCCATCATGCTGCCCGTTCGCGTCTTGACCGAGGAACCCACATCGCCTGCGAGTTTTGCGATTCCAAAATCTAAGATCTTCACTCGGATGCCAAGGGGCAACGCAGAGTCTGGACAGAGAAAGAGATTGTCGGGCTTGAGATCGCGATGCACGATTTGGTGATCGTGTGCGGCCTGCAACGCGAGGGCAACTTGGCGCATGAACTCAACAACGAACTCATTGGTGAGCCCGGGCCGCTTGAGCCTAGAGGCCAAACTCTCCCCTTCGAGAAACTCCATCACGATATAAGCGCTGCCGCTCTCGTGGTATCCAAAGTCGAAAACCGTGATGAGCCCGGGGTGGTTGATCATCGCGGCCGCCTTTGCCTCGTTAAAGAAGCGTTCGACGATTTGCTGATTTGAGGACAGCTCTGGCAAGAGCAACTTGATCGCAGCTTTGCTGCCAAGCAACTCGTGGCGCGCGCTGTACACCACGCCCATGCCGCCTTCGCCGATCTGGGCGTCTATGCGGTAGTTTCCGAGGACTTCCCCAATCATCCTTACGCCAAAATCGTATCACGGCTAGCGAGCTAGCAGGCCCGTTCGGATGGTGGGTTTGAGATTCGGCCTCCCGCGCCTCATGCCTATATGATCCGGTTGATGTTCGAGACGGCTAAGGAAGAGAACTCGCGGAGTGGGCGCCGGCGCTCGATCATAGGTATTCCGCTCCTCGCATTCACGCTCATCCTTGGGTGCTCCGAGAAGAAGGCCAAAGACGATTCCAACGCAACGCCTGGCCCCAAGGCTCCAGTCACGGAGCCGGCCGCCCCGTCGCCGCTCCATGAAGCATTCGCAAATCTGCCCGCGTCGCCTCCGCTGTTGCCACCTCTTGAACACCAACTTGGCACGAGCTACATCAAAACCAAGCTTCTTGGGTTCACCAAAGACTACCGAGCGTATGCAGTAGAGATTGAGCACGACTACCGCTTCGACGAGGGACAAGGCACCTTCAAGATGCATATCCATCAGGTGTTCGACACGTGGACCGGCGAGGGAATCGCGGCATATGAGCTTGATGTCGAAGACAAACGCGGCGCGAAGTTTGGCGATGATGCCTACCACCGCAGCATGCAGCGATTTGCGACCCAACTTGAATCCGACCGAGAGTGGAAGTCTTGGCTCGCCCAAAACCCTCTCATCGAAGTAGAGCCTCGACGCAAAACTGACAAGGGTGAATTCAGCATGGAACTCACCGGCCGAGCACCTCTGGGAAGTGAAATTGCGATCGCCAATCGGTCGTTTGGATTCCGCGTGAAGTGGTCAAATTTGCCAACGGCGGAGGTAGTCGAAGCCAAGAAGAGAAAGCCTCGAGTTCCACGCCTCTTGGCTTCTTGGGCTCCAAACGGTGAAGCGGCTCGGCCATCGGTTTCGTTTCGACCTGAGATGGCTTGGGTGAATCGAAGCGGCGGAACCAAGAGCAGCAGCACGCAAATGCTTGTCAAAGCCCATCCAACGCCCGATGAACGGCGGGTCCTCTGGTTGTTGCGACCCGATCGCATTCGCGGTGATTCTGATACCCATGATCCCTTTGGGCGGATCTTCATGCGGGCACTTGGCAGGCAAATCAAAGTGGTACACGCAGGCTCGGGTGTTGATCCGGCCCGCCGCGCATCGGCGCATCTCGAAGCAAACGGCTTGACCATCGCAGCGATATCAAAACAGGCGAAAGAATCCGAGACCTCCGGCATCTACTATCGTGGAGACGCACTTGAGATCGCCAAGAACGTGCAGAAGCTTTTGCCCGGCACGCTTCCAATCGAAGAATTGCAGGCCAAGGGTTGGGTCGATGTCATAATTGTTCTGGGGCAGGATGTTGGGCCGGTACGGAAGAAGCTGGCAGCATGGGGCGCTGACGCGACAGCCGCCTTGGAAGCAAAGCCCGTATCCTTGACCGCAATGATTGAGCCGGCAACGGCGGCCACAGACAATTGCCCAACCGTGCTGATCACGGCATCTCGGGATGGAACAGACCTCGACGATGTAAGGCTTCGCGAGGAATGCGAGGAGGCCCCCGATTACACTTGCGAGGACAATGGCGAGGGCTGTGCAACGGTTGCTTACGAGATTGGCAAGCAGGTCACCATTGAGGGACGTCCCTACATTTGGATTCACACCATGTACTCGATGGAAGACAACGAGATTGGCTCCTCAGCTCTCTACGGATATGGCTGCGGAAGGGTCGGTGTTTCATGGTCCTTCACAAACCAAACCCAGGGAGACTTCTTTCGTGTGGAGTTGCGCGAGGGCAAAGACGGGCTCACAGCGATTACCACCGAAGAAGGCGAAGAGGGAAGCGACGCGAAGACGTCCAAGGAGCGTCTCGAGTGGCATCCTACGGAGTGTGTGTACTAGCGCACTGCGTGGATGGCGCCGCACAAGGTTGCGTGTAGGATGCAACTCATGTCGATCCATCCAAACCGCGTGGCACCTGCACTCTTGTCAGCAGGTCTTCTTGCAGCCACAAGCCTTGTCGCGTGTGGTGGAGGTGACTCTGACCGTGAGGAGGCCGATGCAGCGCCCGCCACTGTCGACATCACCGGGAGGTACGACAACGTCGGTCTGCAAAGTGGCCCATGTGGAGCAACAATGCCGTCCACCCTTGCGCCCCCGTTTCTACTCGTCGATTCACTGCAAACCACGTATTACGTTCGCAGCTGCCAAACGCTTGACGAGACCGACTGCCCATCGATCTACTACGACTTCACGACCCCAATTGAAAACGGCTGGGCCGCCGAGGGTGGTAGCTCGTTCTTTAGTGGCGAGTGCACACTTTCCTGGGAGCGCTCAAGCGCGACACGTATAGATGGTGAACTCTCTGTGCGCACGCTTCGCTACCAAGCGACGGGTAGTGTTCCCGAGGCCGAGTGCAACCTTGAATCGGCGGCAGCCTTAACGACGTGTAGCAACGAGTCATTGTTGACGGCCCGGTTTGTGACGGGCAGCTAACCGGTTCGCTTCGAAGCGTGGCCGATGCCCGATATGAGACAGCTGTGCCTGCGACAGTGGGACACTCGGGACACGTCCCAAGCGGCGAAATCGAGCTCTGAGAGGCCTAAGCACCGTAATTCACGTGGCCCATACCGTGGCATAACACCTGCACTATCGATGGCTATGAACTTCGAACGACTCAACCAAATTGCTCGTCGCCAACGGTACTCTGTCCGCGAAATCCTCCTTGCCACCGTTTGCCTAGGCGGCGGCGTCATGGAAGTCGGGCTGTTTCTCGCGCTGTAAATCGCGAGCACACCTCGTTAGGTCGCACCCCATTGATTCATTAGCGCGATGAGATCCGAGTGCATGAGAAGAAAATTGTAGGGCAGTTTCTTCTTTCCCAACTTGCCAACGCTCTCACCAATCGCGGTCACCACATCATCAGCGAAGCGTTTCTTTTGCTCGCCAGCAGAGAGTTCACTGAACTCCTTGGAGAAGTGGATTGTCACCGTGCTCGTTCCGGTGGATGACATAAACCGCCCGTACTCAAACTTATTCCTCGCGAAGTATCCCATCTCAGCGATTTCCTCTTTTGAGAACATTTCTGAAAGCCTCGCACGCAGCTCAGCCGGCTTGAGATTCGACGGACCACCAAGAGTGACGTAGTTGCACTTGCAAGAGCTGTTATCGTAGTAGCTAAACGAGCAAAGCACTCGAATGCGTTGCACGGCAGAACCATACGCTTCGGGTCGCATTGCTTTGTCGAGCAGCGGCATCAGATTCGTTCGAATATCCTCGGCAAGCGGTCGCGTGGACTCATAACAATTCCCAATTCGCTGTCCCACGAAGATGGGATTCTTGACAATCCAGTTTCGCTGCTTGGCCAGAGGAGCATCGACGATGGTTTCTAGAACCGGATGGTCCGAAAGCAACGTCGGCACACCCGGCGCGTCAGGACTCTGGTGATAGCTTGTGCGGCCATTCTCCATCGTCAAACCGCGAGTTCGCTTGGACCAAATCGCATCGACAAAACGCTTCTCCCGCCACCGATTTACAAAGAGCGTCATCGGGTTTCCGTTGAAGAACGTGCTGCGAATTGCCTCTAGAGGCTCGCAGTCTCCCCACCCGACAATCGCGAGCGCCTCGCACAACCGCACGGCCCGATTCCAGTCCTCGGCGTTGTTGTAGACAGCAACTCGGAAGAATTCCGCAAGCAGAACTCCGCGTGCTTTCTCGTGCGAGTGCAGCTCCAAGGCCGCTGCCAGGCTTGGCAGGTCACCATCCGCGAATACGTCGCGGAGTACGGCGTTTGCCGAGTATCGAGTCCTCTTGGGTCCACCCATTCGCAGACGCTAGCACAGCTCGTTGCACGGTTGAATCCGCACCAACGGTGTTCATGACCAGGCACAGTAGCGACACTGTGCCTGGCCGAGCGCAAAGAGTAATTCTTAGAGGTGTATCGACGCTGCGCTACGAATCTCCGCAGCCCATCTCGGTGCAGCCCCAATTGCCATTCTCGTCGCACGTACAGCTGTTGCAGCCATCATCAGCGGGCTTGGTATCCCCTGCGCTGCATTGCTCGGCACCAGCATCACTAGGCGCAACGCAGGCCATCTCGGTGCAGGCCCAGTTGCCATTCTCGTCGCATGTACAGGTGTTGCAGCCATCGTCCGCAGGCTTGGTATCGCCATCGCTGCACTCTGCGACCGGGGCCTTCGTCTTGGAAGCGGAGGGAGCGCTCTGTGAACCACAGGCTGAGAAGGCTGCGGCGGCAAAAATGATTGTTGTTAGTACTGAGATTCGTTGCATGACAGATTCCGTTGTTCTTCCTTCGCACAAACGCACTTGCCGCACAAAGGGTCTAGTGCTTGATTCATTGACATTGATTCCGCTCACTCGGTATTTCGCCTCCTGGTCGCCTTCGGCTCATCGTTGCTCACAGCGTCGCTTGGCCCGCCAAACTCCTAGTTCTCGCCTTGCCAGAAGGCGAACTCCCGTCGCGAGCGAAAACCAATTCCAATGGATCAAGCACTAGTCCTATTTGTGATCCGCCAGTTCGCAACAGCCTTGCACTGCAGGCCAAAGCAGTTCGCGACAGGTCTGACCTACGGAACCGAAGCACTTCATGCTGCGCAGCGTGTTTGCGAGCGAAGCTCTTGAACCGTCGCTGTCTGTCAGACACCACTGCTAGCGTGCTCCAGGTCAATGAGGCTCGTAGAACAACGCAGACTCTTCTTTCGAGAAGGCAAGTCAGACAAGGTCTACGAAGTTGATCTTTGTGAAGTTGGTGCCGATGCCTTTGTCGTCAACTTTCGATACGGCCGGCGCGGCTCCAACCTTCGCGAGGGAACCAAGACGGAGTCTGCAGTATCCGAAACTAAAGCTCGCGGCGTTTACGAGAAGTTGGTTCTTTCGAAAACCTCCAAGGGCTATACGGATGATGAGCCTGGTGAAGAGACACCACCAGTAGAAGTAGAAGCAGCACCGGCACCGGCTCCAGTGCAAGTCGCACACGCTTCCGGCAATGCGAAGGCGGACAAAGCACTTCTCGATCTCTTGGCAAAGGGCCAGCGGTCAGAGCGGCCGTTAGAGCGCATTATTTGGAGCGTCGGCGAGCGGGCGATTCGCGAAGCCGAGCCTCTTCTGCTCGAACTGCTCGCACTTCCGCAAACCGTCAAAGAGAACATTCGGGCCTACTCACTCGTTTGGGCGCTTGGTCGATGCGGCGGCCCGTTCTCTGTACTTCCGCTGCAGGCGCTGGCGGCGAACAAGAAGTTGCGAGAAGAGACGCGGGCACTTGTCGCCGAAGTATTGGGAAGGCTCGGCGACGACGCGCTTCGGGCGGAGATTGCGGAAAGCCACCTCGCCAAGATGAGCACGACGCTTCGCAACGCTGTGGAGGCGGGAAATAGCGCCAAGATAGAAGAACTCTTAGTCGCGGAGATGGAGCAGAACGACGGTGCCTTCGCCTCGCACTTGGTTGCAACGTATCGCTACGGTTCACCTGAAGCTGCCGCTGGCATTCACGAGGTGCTTCGGCGCATCCCCCTGCAGCGCGGCATGTTCAAAGCGGTCCGCACAATCTTCAAGCTCGCCGAGTTTCGGCGAGACGCGCGCGTTTTTGGTTTGCTCGGCCATCGATTCGAAACCACCAGCGCGAACCCCGCAGGCTGGTACGACAAAGACGTTGTCTTCAAAATGGCTACTCGGCGCTACCTCAGGCGGCGGGTTGCACGCACCCTCAAGCGGCTTGGCGAAAGCGGCTCGCCCGACTTTGTTCCGATGGCGGTTGGCACCTTGCTGCCCTTCACCGATAGCAACGCGAAGTCACCACGGCGCTCGGCCTATAGCCACTACGACTACAGTAGCGGCCGCACCAGCCAAAGCAACGTACGATGGGATGCCTACGCCAGCTACTGGGCCCTCAACACCCTGCTCTACAGCAATAGCGATCGCTACTATCCCGACGTAAACGGCAATGCTTGGCGATGTGTGCCTGGCTACCTTCCCGGCGAAGCAACCACCCAACTTTCGCCGCAGCAAAGCCCTTCCCCGGCTCCAATCTTTCGCCACACCCGCAAGCGCGAGTGGGGGCTTGGGATGGAAATCTGGGTTCGCGAGTTCAAGCACGGCTTTGCGTTCGAAGACGGGGAAACTCGAGCGATCAAGCACACCCATCTGCATCTGCTGGAAGAAGTCGATCTCGACAGCGCCGAACGCGAGCGAGTGCAGCGCTCGCTGGGCGATATCGTGGCGCAAGGTCCCCGAAGCTCCGGCGTCATCGATCTCGAAAAGCGCGAGGAGGCCTTTCCGGCGCTGTGGGATGCGCGTCCCGAAGCACTTCTGCACTTGGTGGACGAGAGCCGATGCCGTCCCGTGCACCAGATGCTTATTAAGGTCCTGCGCGCGAACCCCGCCTTTTGCAAAGGGCTCGACATTGATGCCTTAACTCTCTTCCTAAAGGCGCCCTACGAAGAGACCGCCAAGCTCGGCTTTGAACTCGTCAAAGAGCGCCCGATGACCGGAGCGCTTGCCTGGCTCCTTGTGGAATGCCCACTGTTTGAGGCCCGCGCTCACGCCCATCAGTGGCTGCAAAACTACGTCCCCGCGCCGTTTGACGATGCAGCGCTTTGGGCAACACTGATCCTGAGCCCGCACGCAGACAACCGCGCCTTTGTGCGCCTATGCCACGCCCTCACCATGAGCTCCGATGCACTCGCGCAAACGGTGATAGCGCGGGTTGTTGCGGAACTAAAGGGTGCCGTCGACGAAGAAGTTCATCTCGCCGAAGTTGGTGGCATCTTGCTGGCCGCGTTTGCTCGCCAAGCCAAGAGCCTGGGAGAAGAAGTTCTTCGCGACCTTCTCGCCCACGATTTGCTGTGCGTGCAACAGGTTGGAGCCGAGCTACTTCTTGAAAATGATCGCCTCGCAACCGCGGTCCCCGAAGACATCTTGATCGCGCTGATGGATTCGGAGCATGCAAGCATTCGCACCATTGGCATTCAACTGCTGGACAAAAAGCCCGACAGCGAGCTCATCCAGTATCCCGAACTCTTCATTCACCTTGCCCTGCACGAACTTGCGGATGTGCGCGAGGCTTGCCGGGCAAGCATCGAACGGCTCGCTAAGAACAATGCTGAGTTTGGGCGGACCGTGGCCAAGGCCCTGGCAGATGCGCTATCCCGCGCATTGCCCAAAGGTGCTCCTGCAGACGCGGTTCTCTTGCTCAAAGGTGGTCTCGAGCCTCACCTTCCCGCTGCCGACAAAGAGCGCACGTTGCGCTTGCTCAAAGCCAAGTCGCCGCATGCGCGCGAACTCGGTGCCCTCTATCTAAAGCACATCGACGCCGAAGAGCTCACACTCTTTGATATCGTCGTTCTGGCAAATCACGAAATGCTCTCGATTCGCGAAGCGGCTTGGGGCCTGTGCGAAGCCTCGGTTGACAGATTCCGAATCACCATGCCAGCCGTTGCTCGGCTTCTGGATGCGAGTTGGCAGGACACACGGGAGTTTGGGTTGCGCTTTGTGCAAGAGCGTTTTGGCCCCGACGATCTTGGGCCGGCGGTCCTCATTGCCATCTGCGATAGCGTGCGACCCGATGTTCAGCGCTTTGGCCAGGAACTCATCGTTAAGAACTTTCAGGAGAAGGACGGCCAGGAGTATCTGGCTAAACTCAGCGAGCATCCTTCGACAAAACTGCAGCTCTTTGTGACCAACTACCTTGAGCGCTATGCCGCAGATGATGCCGGCAAGCTCGACGAGCTCTCGACCTACTTCCTCTCGGTTCTTTCAAGAGTGAGCAAAGGTGGCGTCGCCAAACGTCGTGTGCTGCGGTTCCTGGCCCAGGAGGGCCTAAAAAGCGAAGACGCCGCCAAGGTTGTCGCAAGAGTTCTGACGCGCCAAAGCGTGACGATCGCCATTGGTGGCAAGGCGAGCATCATTGAATCGATGGTGGCGCTTCGCAATCGCTACCCAAACATCGACTTGCCGATTCAAATCCTTGAGACGGAGGCGCGTCATGCAGTTTGACTATAGCTACCGGAGATCGTCTTCGGTGTCAGACACCGGCAGCGAGACCTCCATGTCGTTCTCGCCAGACCTCACCCGCGAGCCAACCTTCTTTCGAGGCGAACTCAACAGCAAGATCCCCTTTCGCGAAGCCATCTCTGCACTTCACGATGTGGTTGTCGCCGACGCGCGCTACAAGCCAAAAGACCGCGCCGAGTACATGCGTTGGCTCGAAACGCAGGACCTTGTCGATTGGCAGAAGATCACCGAGACAAGAAAGTCAGTCCGCGAAGAAGTCGAGCGGCTTTCGGCTGAGTACTCCAAGCTTTGCAGCTCCACCTACGATCGCCTGCGGCCGTACTACGATGCCCAGCAGCGCTACTTCGACTACCTCTACAAGCGAGACTACGATGCGTGGTTTGTTCTCGACCCGGTGATCACCGTGCATCCGGACGAAGTCTTCTTTGAGTGCTTTAGCCAAGACGAAGCCAGCTACGGTCGCCTGAGCGCTGGCCTCGAAGTCTTTAAGGAAGTGGGCGACTTCGCCTGCGGCACCACCAACGTAGACTACTCGCAGTCGCTCTACGACGAGTTTCAAAAGATTCGCAGCTACAAGAGCACTCGCCTCGAAGTCGATCCAACCGGGTTTGAAGTGCAGACCACCGCAGAAGAGGCTCACAAAGAGGTGAAGATCGATCTTCCCGATTCGTGGGTTCGAGGCTTCCTGCAAGTGAGTTCGGCAATGACGCTGGAGGCAACGCGCTTCAAGCTTCATCCCATGGATTTGCACAACATCTGCTTTGTGCTCAGGCGCCGCAAAGAGCTCGTAGGGCCGCGCTCCATGCGCTACAAGCTAACTCCCGGCAAACCCGTAAGCGTCATCTTTGAGCCCTGGGGTACCGAAGTGCGCTGCCCGCGTTCCATCTACACCGGTAGCAAAGAGCAAGAGATTCGGGTTTGGGGTCGCCGCCGAATTCATGCGCTCGAACGGCTCATTCCCCTGGCGAAGAGCTTTGACGTTGTGCTCCTTGGCAGCGGCATGCCCTCGTTCTATGTCGCAGATCTTGGGCCCATGGCCTTTACCCTCGGCCTATCCGGCTGGACCAAGAATGACTGGAGCCAATCCGCCAACTTCGATCTCATGGCTCCGAGGCAAGACGTCGACAGCAATACCAAGCAAGATGTCTTTGCGGCCCTCAAAGAAAACTGGTTTGAGAGTTCTAAGAGTTTGTCTGCACGACTTGGCCTCGACTCAGCGGTTGTCGAATCGTCTCTTGCCTCGTATGTGCAAGCGGGCCGGGCTATCTACGATCTAAACAAAGGGGTATACCGAGTACGCGAACTCAGCCGCGACCCACTCCCTGTCGAGGAATTGCGGTTTAGTAACGATCGCGAGAGCCGCGCAACCCGGTTGCTTCACGACGGCAAGGTTAAAGTCACGCTGCACTTTCTCTCCGATGGCGAGCTCAAGTTCGACGGTGCGGTGATTGATGGCAACAATACGTACAAGACGTGGCTTGTTCTCGATGTCGAACGACGCATGAGCGCAGCGGAGTGCGGCTGCAACTACTACCAGCAAAACAAGCTCTACAAGGGCCCCTGTGAGCATATGCTCGCGCTGCGGATTGCAGAGCACCGCGGCATTTCCGACATCGTTGATCTTCGAGCCGCGAAAGCCGCACGCCCCGTCGCGGTACCTGCGAAGCGCGACGCAAAGGCAACTTCGTCAGATGCGGCTGCTACAGTGTCAACTGGCAACTCGCCGGCAGGAACAACGGCGGCAACAACAAGCTCGGTTAAGCGAAGTTGGCTTGGACGGGCTGTTGAAGCGGTTACAGGCAAGCGGGAGGTCGAAATCGATCGACAGTCTAGCCATGATCAACTTGAAGCTCTCGTGCAGACAGCACTCGCAAACGTTGGCGGCACCATGGTCGACATTGCAGATGCCGAGGCCCTCGCCCATGAGCTTCACGAGGCGATTCGCAACGCGGCTCCAACCACTCGCGCCAGAGCCGCAGTAGACATTCTCTTAGCGTCCGAAAACGTTCACCAAGTGTATGGAAACGTCGAAGACTTAATTATTCGATTTCAGGGATATCTCAGCAGCTTGGATGCTGAGGATCTCGATTAGGAGGTTTGCGCGCAGCGACTAAGACCATAGACCTTGCATTACGGGCGGCGGATCGCCGTCCATGTGAATCGGCCCAGCATGCATCACTAGCTCGCTCGTGACTGTGCAGGGGTAGCCCCACTAGCGCAATTCCGGTGTGAAATCCGCGATTTTTATGTGCGCTAGTGGGGCACCCCTGCCGGAGTTGAGACGATCTAGTCCCGAGAGTTGTACGAAGGTGTCTGGTCGCTGCGCGCATTTTACTCATACGTTTCAAATCACCCATGTCCGATCAACCCACATCGCGCAAAGCGCTTTACGAGCGCATTCGCAACAGCTCCAAAGACGAGGTCATTCTCGAGGAGATGATCCGTCTGGGCTTTTGGCCGACGTCCAAAGACATGCCACAGGCGCCCGCCGACGACATTCGTCGAAAAGGTGAGCTAAGCCGACGGCTGAGTGAGTTGCGGCAACAACAGATGGGGCTTCAGAGTGAGGCGAAGCTCAAGGAAGAGGCCCGCAAGCTACGCATGGCCGAGGCCCGCGCACGACGCCTCGAAAACCGTGAGCGACGCCTTCGCGAGCGTTCGGAGCGCGCGGCGGCTTGGCGCAAAACGAAACAACGTGAGATCGGCTACCTGGGCGAGGGAGTCTCTGCAGGTCTTGGGCAACGCGCCGTAGATGAGCCGAGGCTGGTTGCTCAAGGGCTGCCCGTGTTGCCCGATGCGGCGTCACTGGCTGATGCCATGGGCATATCCGTTCCGGCTCTGCGCTTCTTGGCGTTTACTCGCTCCACCTCAAAGCACAGCCACTACCAGCGTTTCACCGTTGCGAAAAAGTCAGGTGGCACTCGAACCATCAGTGCGCCCATGCCAAGGCTCAAAGCCGCGCAACATTGGATCCTCGAAACCATCCTCAGCCCTCTGCCTCTCCACGATGCCGCCCACGGATTTCGCCCAGGGCGCTCCATTGTCAGCAATGCGAAGCCTCATGTTGGTTCAGATGTTGTCGTCAACATCGACTTGGAGAACTTCTTTCCCACCGTCGGCTACCGGCGCGTCAAGGGCCTGTTCGCCAAGTTTGGATACAGCGAAGAGACCGCAACGATCTTGGCGCTGCTTTGCACGGAGCCCGACGCCAAACGCATCGAGCTCGACGAAGAGGTCTATCACGTTGCTGTCTCCGACCGTTTCTTGCCGCAGGGCGCTCCAACGAGTCCCGCTATCACCAATCTCCTGTGTCGTCGCCTAGACGTCCGCATGACCGGTATCTGCAACGCGCTTGGGTTTGTCTACACACGCTATGCAGATGACCTAACCTTCTCGGCGAGTGGGGAGTCTGCCAAAAACGTTGGCAAGCTGCTGTCCCAGGTAGAGTGGCTCATTCCCGAAGAGGGTTTCAAAATTCACCCAGGAAAGACCCGAATATTTCGGAGCGGACGCCGCCAAGAGGTCACAGGTCTTGTCGTCAACGAAAGCCTCGCCGTCCCTCGGCATCGCCTACGAGAATTTCGTAGTCTCCTCTTTCACATCGGAAAGGACGGCCCCGAGTCCAAGAGCTGGGGACAAGGGGATGACGTGCTCGCATCGGCCATGGGATTCGCCAACTTTGTCAGCATGGTGCAACCCGAGAAAGGGGCTGCTCTCAAGGCCCAAGTCGCAGCACTCATCGCACGCTTTGGTGGCGGTCCAACGACAGCTTCCACCGCGAGCCCGGAGACTCACGAGGAGCCAGAGGCAAAGTCTGATCTCGAGGCTGAAAGCAGCCCGGGCCCAGTGGACGAGCCGCCGAAGAAGAAGAAGTGGTGGAAGCTGTTCTGAGCAAGAATGTGAACGGCCCGCTGGGTGTGCCTACCTGCCACAGTTCCGCTTGTTCACGATCTCGTTCGACGCCACAGCTATCCCGTTAAAACTATTAAGATTCAAAGATGGCGCGCCTCTTGCTCTATGCCGCCGTATGTCTCGCTTAACGCTTCCTACTATCGCAACGTCATTCGTTTTGCTTACCGGCACCGCCGCTGCACAGGGCTACGCCCAGCCCGGCCCGCCACCGCCTCCGCCGGCATACCAGCAGCCAGCCTACGGTGCACCGGCACCGGTTGGAATCCAGCGCGATGGCTTTGTCATTGGGTTCTCGCTCGGAGCGGGTGTCCTCACCAACGACAACTGCGACTCGTGTGACTCGCTGGAAGGTGGCGCGGCAGAGTTTCACCTCGGCTTCATGGCCACTCCGCAGCTCGCCCTCTTGGTCGAAGGCTATGCGGTTTCTCATACCGAGCAGGACCTGACGCTCTCGCAAACGATGGGCATGCTCGCGGCCCAGTACTGGGTGAGTCCAAAACTCTGGGTTAAGGGTGGGCTTGGTAGCGGGCATCTCTCGCTCAGCAATGATCAGGGCCGGGAGCTTGCCACCTCCGAAGAGGGCGCTGGTGCCATGATTGCTGCGGGCTACGAAGTGTACCAAGGCCGCTCATTCGCCATTGACGTGTCTCTCCGCGCAGCCGCCGTGAGCTACGAGGAGTCGGATACGGTTACGCAGACCGCCGCCGGCGTCGGTTTTAACTGGTACTAGAATAACTCGCAGTCAAGCTGCGTCTCATTCAGGAGCAAAGGCGGTCCCCTCCAGCCTTTGCCCTTCTCGCTGCCCCATTTGGCACCTCACGGCCAGGGGCAGCGAGTCGTTTTTGTACTAGCCAAAGTATTCCAACACGATTGGATACCCATCGAAGGCGAAGTGCACGGTGATCGGCAATAGCAATCGTCGTCCAGAGGCAAAGAAGAAGGCGGCGTAGCCAAGAGCGACAACGAAGCTTGCCAAGGCCGCTACCGCTGTCGTTGGCTGCATGGCGATGGTCGACAGTACGGCGCCGATGAGCACTCCGCCACGTGCGCCACTTGGCCCCCAGACTCGCACTGCCGACGCGATAACGTAGGCTCGAAACAGCATTTCGCTCACAGCGCTTAGCGCGAGCGTTACTAGGAGTGCAGCGATGAGTGCTCTCGCGTTGCCACTGATGAGCAAGAAGTCGCTGCCGCCGGCTCGTCCGAAGGCAAGCGCAAGCACGCCTGCAACGAGCACACCGAGCATCAAGCCCGAAACGCTATCTCGGAGCGGAGCGGAGCCCTGCAGTCCGATCTGGCTCCAACCAAGTCCGCGCAACTCCAGCGCGATACTCGCCAAGATCACAAGCGGGATCATTGCCGGAATGGGCAGTGGCACTAGCAGCAAAGCGCCCATGCCCACAATCTCTGCCGCGAACACGAGCACTTCGCGTGTGGACGTTTCCTTAGTCAATATTCTTAGCGCTCACAAACCACGCCTGAGTAAACCGCAGTGCGTGGCCAAGGCAGCTCGGCCAAGGCAGCTCGGCCAAGGTGCGTGGCCAAGCTGCGTGGCCAAGCTGCGTGGCCAAGGTGCGTGGCCAAGGCAGCTCGGCCAAAGCCAGCGTCGTTTGTAGCTCACCGAGGGTTCTGATCACTGCCGTTCAACGGTCCTAGAGATGGTCTGCGCCGCATCCGGCTCTGCCCCCCGCGTGAATCGGGCCAGGACTAGAGTGCCTCATCGGTGGCGACATCAACGCGGAGCACGCGATTGCCCACCATGTCGACAAAGTAGAGTTTTCCATCAGGCCCAAATGTGATGCCGGAAAGAGTTCCTTGGCCCAAACCGGTGTCGAGGTAGTTGAGTAGCTCGCCCTCCAAATCGAATGCAAGCAGGTACCCGGTTCCGTAGTCGGAGACGAAGAGTTGATCATTCTTGAGTTCGAGCCCAGAAGGCGCTCGGAGAAGTTCTGAGTCTTTGACAAAGTCCTCAACTACAGCACCATCCATGACCTGTACGGGTGTCTCAAAGGATGGTCGCAACTCGCCTTCCGTGCCGGCTGCCGTGTCCATCCGTGCTACGCGAGCATTTCCGGGGTCAGCGATGTAGAGCATGCCATTCGCTCGATCGAGTTCGAGGTGATTCGCGACGCCTTCCAGGTAGGAAATTTGGCCCTCGGCATAGCGCCAGGTTTTGCCGTCCAGGTGGTCATCGTTGCCAATGCCGTCATCAAGTTCGAAGTCGTATAGATCGATCGAAAGATGCGCACCGCCGATGGTCCAATACCGATTCGCATCCTCGTGAACAATGCCCATACACAGAGGGGTGTTGTGCAGCATATCGAGGTGAGAGCCGAGACCATGGGGGTTCTGGGCCGCATAGACACTCATGTCTGACGACCAAAGGCTTGGCCCGGTGAAGTCATTTCCTGGCGCTTGCCCGTTGTAGGTATTGCGCGACTCACCACAGGTTCCAAAGGTTCCGGGCGTGCCGAAGGTCGTCTCGTCTTGGCCAAAGTCGAGAGCGGTCACTTGCTCCATAAAGTGCAAGGCATAGCCGTCTACGCGCTTTTCGTAGCTTCGGCTGTCCAAAGGCGCATCGGTAATCGTGAGCGTGCTGTCGTCCTCGTAATTGACAACCCAAAGCTCATTGGGGCGCAGCGGGTTGAAGGCAAGATCGCGAGGTTCGTTGAGCCCATCCTCGGCGGTTGCAATGACCGTGAACGTGACCGACCCCGGGGTGTGGTCGCCGTCGCCAATCTCGGTTGCGACCGCAGGCTCGTCCTTTTCATCAGACCCACAGGCTGAAAGAGAGAATACGGAGGTGAGAAGTACGGGTGTGATGAGGAGAGAAGAAACCAGACGCATGAACGCCATGTACCAAACGAAAACGCATGTCTGCAATCAACAACTCCTGGCAGACCCACTCTGCTCTCGATTGCTCTCCTAAGCTACGAATTCGGTAAGGCTAATAGGCGCCACGAATCGAGAAACTCACCGAATCACCCGTGACTCCGACGTGCACTTGCTCACTCTGCGTGTCTCTGCGCACGCCCATATAATAGAGCAAGCCGCCTGTCACGAGAGCCGCAGCACCAATCGAGGTTGAGACAATCATGAGTCTCTCCGCAGATTGACCGTCATCAAAGAGCTGATTTTGCTCTTCGCTCCACACGCCTTCAAAACTCGAGACTTCATCGCTTTTGGAAGCGGCGCGCAAGCCAAAGACAGCTCCGGCACCCAGCGCAACAAGCCCAAAGCCCGCGGTCGAAAGCCCGGCAATCTTGAGGTTCTTGCCCGAGGACTTCCCACTAGAAGAGTTCTTAGAATCGATTTTCGGCTCCGGTTCGAGCAGCGGAATAGCAATTTCCGGTTCTGGGGGCTCAATCGGCAGAGAGTCCGGCTCGTCCTCTTTGGGAACCTTGATCTGCTCAGGCGGCTTATCCTGTGCCAGAGCCTCACGAAGCTCTGCAACGATCTCGCGTGAGTTCACAGCGCCCGGCCCTTCGGGATCGGCGGCTAAGTACTTTTCGTAATACTCAATGGCCTCTTCGGAGGCTCCACCGAGACGCTTTACCTGGGCAACGTTGTAGAGCAGAAGAGGCTGAGGAAACGCGTCGTAGGCTGCTAAGTATTCTTCGGAGGCTACGTCGAATTCGCCCGCATCCTGCGCGGCCTTGCCTCGAGCGTAGTGCTCACGAGCCGAAGCAACTTGCTCGGCCGTTGGCGGAGCGACCTCGGGCGCCTCGTCTGTCGGCGCGTCGGGTTGAGCCAACAGCGGCTCGGCACTCGCACTCAAGAGCAGGCAGACGGTAAAACATGCGGAGAGATTCTTCATGGCTATAGCGCTCCAGCTTGAGAAGGCTTGGCAAAGGGATCGATTGCATCGTTGCGCCCAGGCTCCGGCTTCTCGGGAACAGGCGTATCGTCGATAGGCTTCTCGGGAACAGGCGTATCGTCGATAGGCTTCTCGGGAACAGGTTCGGTGTCATCAGAGCTCGCCCCCCGACTTCCGCGGCGGTCCAACGCTGTCATCACTTGAACATCGTCGGTGGTAGCAACTTCCAAGCTTTCCCGGGAGTAACCAGACTTTTTGAGATAGAAGGCCGCCATGCCCTTGCCCTTGCGAACGGTGACATCGAGCGGCGTTACCCCCAAACGAACGCCATCAGACTGGCGATAGATCCGCGCTCCAGGAGGCTCAGACGCAATCGTCAACACCACCGTCGCTGCAGCGTTAGGGCGTTCAACGGCAAGGCGTTCAACAACAGGGTTGTCGACGACCGGTTCCGGGGCCAGCTCCACGACCGGCTCAACCACAGCCGGGACCTGCGCATCGGCAAGCGCCGGAGCCGCAACCACAGCAGCCTTCTCGTTCCCCCCGCGCAATACGAGCGCCACACCAGCTGCCACACCAAGTGCCCCCACGCCAATCAGTACCTTGACGGCAAGGCTCATTGCTGGCGCTTTGGGAGCCGTCACCGCGGTCTGTTCCTGCGATTGACGGGCGTGCGAAGCGAGGGTCGTGCCGACGTCGAAGTCGGCGGGTACCTTTGCGAGATCCTGCTCAGTCTGCGCCGCTGCAAAGTGCCCAGACGCCGCAAGACTTGGCTCGGGAACACCAACACTAAACGGCACAGCACCATTGAGCGCTTCGATGACGTGCTCCATCGTTTGATAGCGCAGCGCAACGTCCTTCTGGAGAAGCTTCATCACAACCGCTTCAAGATCGGGAGGAACGGATGCCTCATACACACGAACCGGCGATGGTTCGACATGAATGTGCGCAGCGATAATCTCTCCCGATCCTTCGGCGACAAACGGCGGTCGTCCGCACAGCATCTGGTAGAGGACACAGCCAAGAGCGTAGATGTCAGAGCGATGGTCCACGCCACCAGCGCCGCGACATTGCTCGGGAGACATGTAGACCGGCGTTCCCATCAAGGTGCCCGTCTTCGTTTGCAAGCCGCCGCCCTCTTCGTCGTCGGCGAGTTTGGCAATGCCAAAGTCGAGCACCTTGGCGCGCTCTCCTCGCGGCAGCGCGGGGTCGGGAACGAGAAAGACGTTATCGGGTTTTAGGTCGCGATGAATAACACCGTGCCGATGGGCCTCGCCAAGAAGTCCAGCGATGTGCCTCGCGATGGCAATCGCCTGGGTGGAGCTAAACTTGCCCTCGCGCTTTAGGCGCGTGCCAAGACTCTCGCCCTCAAGAAGCTCCATGACGATAAACGCGTTGCCACTTTCCAGATGCCCGTAGTCAAAGATCTTGACGATGCCCGGATGCTGAATGCGTGTGGTCGCCCGCGCTTCGTTGAAAAATCGCTCAACGGTCTCTTTGTCGGTGCAGCGATCCGGAAGCAGAACCTTTACGGCCGCGCGCCGCCCAAGCAACAAGTGCTCAGCCTCATACACAGCTCCCATACCACCGGCGCCAATTTGGCCCGTAATTCGGTAGCTTCCGACGACTTCACCCAGCATGCACAGTCCGTCTGAATCCTAGCAGATGAAGGGGCTCTGAGCCGCCTACTGACAAATGGGATTCATCTGCCCAGGAGTGCCCAAGTCTCCGTCTCCAAATGGGATTTCCCCATCACACCAATTCGCGCCAATGTCGTTGCTTACAGCGCTATATGCGTTGAAGCTGAGACTTAGAGATCGACCGGGAGTGTCGGGGAAATTTGCATCGTTGTAGTTCACGCGGTCGACTTCAACCAAAGCAAACGGTTCGATCAATACAATTTCGTCGCCGTTGTTTGCGAGCGAAAACTCCAGAGTCGGGTAGGCGAAATCGACAGTAACGCCTCCGTTGAAATCTGTATTGCCATTGTTTCCAAGCACTAAACTCTCAAGGGGACCAATGATCAGGGACTCATTGATGGTTGTTTGCTCCCCAGTCATTCCATTTTCATCGGCAATAACCGTGTTGAGCAACTGGAACGTCTCGCCCGTAGGATTGTGGATTTCAAACCACTCGCCAAAGATATCCTGGACTCCTGTTGGGTCCTTGTGAATCTCGGTAATGATGAGTTGCCCATCTCCTGGAGCTCGATGGCACTCGCTTGGATCGGCAACACAAATGAAGCCCGGCTCAACCTGACATGTGTCACTGCAACCATCCGCGCTACTGGTATTGAAGTCATCGCAGACCTCACCGTTCCCTGGATCGATCACGCCATCCCCACAACCCACTGTGGCATCAACGTCACTTGCATCCAAGAGGGAGGCGTCCACGATCGAAGCATCAGCCCCAGCATCGGAAACAAGCACGCTGCACACGGCTTCGTCATCGGGGCTGTGGCAAAAGCCATCAGCGCGGCAGCTCGTATCATCTGGGCACACATCGCCTGCCCCGCAGCGGATCGCACAGGGAGTCACTGTGGGGCTAAAACAGCCTGCTGATGTGAAGAGCCCTAAGAGGCTAGCTAGACAGAACCTGTGCATGACGGGACCAGGCAAACCGTAGCACGTCCTTCGTTTGAACTGCTGCGCTACCTCTCGACTTTTGGGCCCATTCAGCAAGCATCGAAGATGCGCCAGCGCCAATCGCCCGCAGGGCCTGCTGAGCTACGAGTCTAGGCTTTGGGCCAGTTTTAGGCGGTCCATGACCATCGTCGTTTCCTCGCGGTCCGTCTCCTGGCGGGCAATCTCTTCGGCGCACCGCGAAATCTCATGTTCCAGGCTGGCAATCTCGCCCTTGAGTGCAGTCACACGCCGTTCGAGGCGAGCCTCTTTGGACCTGGCATCTCGAACAATTGGCGCAATCGCAATCTGCGTCGACCTGAGTGTGCGTGCCACGACTTGAACGACAAGTTCGACATTCTCCGCCGGAAGCTTGCGCATCAGAGCAATCGCTTCTTCGATCCCGTAGTCCTGTTCTGGAAAGTCCTGTTCTGATTCGCCTTGGACCGCTTGCATGCCGTCAACGGTCGTGTCGTATGCGATTTCTTCTGAGCGAGGTTTCTTCCTAGCCTTAGGAGCTGAGACCACCTCAACCAAGACACCGGTGATGTTGTCTTTGCCACCGCGCTCAAATGCAAGATCGACCAAACGCTCGAGTCCCGCCTTGCTGCCCTCCATCGCCAAGACCTCGCCGATTTCTTCGGCACGTGGGAAATATTCGTAGAGACCGTCTGAGCATAGGAGCAACCGATCGCCAACCTCGAGAGTACTGTGAACGACCTCTACGTTAACCTCGTCCTTTGCGCCAATGGCTTCAACCAAGACACTGCCCCACTGCTCAAGGACTTCAGGCCTGTGTTCACGCGAGCCCTGCATCAGCCGCTGCGCGACCGTGTGATCCGTTGTGAGCTGAACAACAGAACTATCCCGAACCAAATAGGTCCGAGAATCTCCAACGTGCGCAATCCACGCGCCATCTCCGGTGACACAGACAACCTCCAGCGTCGTCCCCATGCCATGGGTCGCCTTATCTTCGCTGGCCCGCTTTCGAACGGCTTGATTTGCTGACGAACCGACGCGCGTGAGCAGCTCCATCATGATTGGGCGATTTCGCGGATTGGGCTTGCTGCCAAGCGCGTCGAGCACAGCTCGTTCCAATCCAAGAACGCGTTTCACTTCCTCAACGGCGAGATGACTTGCAACTTCTCCCGCAGCATGTCCACCCATCCCGTCAGCCACGACAAAGTACTGCCCCTCGGGATCCGAATACTTCGAATCTTCGTTGTGGTCTCGAACGCGACCCACATCGGTCCGCTCAAACACCAACAGCTCTGAACGACTCTTAGTCTGGGGAACGGGTGTGGTCATTCAGCGGGCAAAGCCTCTTATGTTGGAGCGCTCAAAACCAAGCGCCCATGATGTCTCGGCCGATTATTTCACAAAGACCCAGCATCAGCCAAGTCATCAGAAGGACGTGTTCCACCGTACGTTGCTGAGGGTCTGTAGGTTCAGAGCTCGTGCTGTGTGACCGAGTCTCTATGGGAGCAAGTGCGTAGCTTTTTGGAAAAAATGCTCAAGCGAGGGGTCTTTGAAGACCTATCCGCCTGGCGAGAACACTTTGTTCTCCGTGTCGTACTGTTCATTGTCCTCTTCGTCCCCATCGGATTTCTCCTAAAAATTCGGTTCTTCCTAGAGCACGAGCACTACGGAATCATCATCTTCGACGTGGTCGCGTGGACCTACGCGTTATTGGTTCTGCTAGTAGGGAGAGGTGGGTTTAGGCCGAGTCGTGTTTACGTACTCATTGCAGCCTTCTGTTGCAGCACAGCGTTCCACATAATTCTTGGCCCAAACGAAGCCAGACCCATTTGGCTTACGTTCACGGTCGTGATGGCGGCGATCTTGTACGGCAAGCGCGGAGTCGCAGTAGCTTCCATTGCCAATGCCGCCATGCTCGTGACGTTGTACGCAATGATGCCCGAATCCAATGAAGTGTGGCGTGCGACGTTTGAAGAGCCCCTCAGAGTTTGGATCACGGGAGTTGCCAACAAGACGCTGCTCAATTTCATCATGGGTATGACGGTCTCGTGGCTTGTCGGAGCACTTGAGCTGCAGCTTCTTGCGACGCGCGCGAGTCAGGATCGAAGCCGCCTTGTCGAGGAGCATGTGAGTGACGTTGTGTGGACGATGGATATGGACTTGCGGACCACCTTCATTACGCCTTCCATTCGCCAACTTCGCGGGCTCTCAGTTGAAGAAGCGATGCAGGAGTCGATCGATGATTCGATGGGCGAAGAATCTGCTCGAAAGGCCAAGCGGGTTTTCGACGAAAAGCACAAGCAAATTGCGGAGGGATTCGAGGCAGGTTGGGATCCGGTGATTTTTGAAGCGGAGCAATCCTGCAAGAACGGAGGGTTTGTCGACACAAGCATTCACCTCAAGTTTGTTGCTGGGGACGATGGCAAGCCCTCGATGATTGTTGGGGTTACTCGGAACATTTCTGATTACAAACGCGCGGAGAATGAGCGCGAAGAAATGCGAGCACAGCTCAATACCGGCCGAAAGATGGAGGCCATTGGCCGGCTCGCCGGAGGAGTGGCGCACGACTTCAACAACGTCCTCAGCGCCATCACGGGGAATGCCGCACTCGCCAAAGATGATCTGAAGGAAGATGATCCTCACTACGAATTAATGGAGGGAATTCTCTCCGCCTCGCAGCGCGCTGCGAATTTGACCAAGCAGCTGCTCGCGTTTTCCCGCAAGCAGTTGGTTGCGCCACAACTCATTGACCTGAATGCTTTGATTGAAAACCTGCATATGCTGCTGGCTCGAATCATCGGCGAGAACATCAATATCAAAACTCTCGCAAGGGCACCGAACGCCTGCATTCACGTGGATCCGAGCCAAATGGAGCAAGTTGTACTCAACCTGGCCATCAATGCTCGCGATGCCATGCAGGAGGGCGGCGATCTCGTTATCGAAACCACCAACGTCACGATCGACGAGAGCGCGAGGACCATAACGGGTGACCTTCGACCGGGCGTCTATGTTGCGTTGGTCGTCCGCGACACGGGAACGGGAATTTCTGCGGAGGTTCAAGAGCGCATGTTCGAACCCTTCTTTACGACCAAAGAAGTTGGCAAAGGCACGGGACTGGGATTGGCAACGCTGTATGCCATTGTCGAACGAAGCGGCGGCTCTATCGACGTACGGTCAACCCCTGGCAAGGGCACCGAATTCCGCATCTTGTTTCCCTCTCGGGCAAAGGCGCCCCGTGCGCCCGTCGCCAAAGTTCGCAAGCGAGCAAAAGGCGGAAGCGAGACCATCCTCGTCGTGGAAGATGAGGAAATCGTGCGCAAGCCCATCGTTCGCCTTCTCAAACGGCTCGGCTACCAAGTTCTCTCCGCGGGCTCAGCGGCGGAGGCACTTGTGGTGGAGCAAGAGCATGCAGCCACCATTGACTTGCTCTTCACCGATGTCGTGATGCCGGGAAGAAACGGCCGCGAGTTGGCAGAGGACATGCGGACGCGACGCCCAGGCATCAAAGTCATCTTCACGTCTGGCTACACACAAGATGTCTTTTCGAATGGCGATATGCCTGCGCATACGAACTTCATTGGCAAGCCGCATTCGTTCGACAAATTGGCAACCCTGGTGCGCACGGTGCTGGAAGATCAGCCCGCCGAAACGCCCTAGTGTCGACAGCGATCTCACTTAGCCAAACAGAGCGTAGACACAAAGTCCCACGAAGCCGACGACGGACATTCCGACGCCGCTGACGCCAAACGCGACGATGGCCGATTGCACAGGGCGGACCCAGCTTGGTTCCTGCCCAAAACCGCGATGGCCACGACGACCGAGTGCGCGTGCGGGTGCGAGGCCATCGGTCGTGCGCTCACCAAGCATTCGACGTGCCCAGCGAAAGGACACGAGATAGAGAATCGCGAACACGATCACTAGGCTCCAAAGCAGCACCTCAAGTGACAACACCAAGAAATTCTAACAGAGTCTTCCCCATCTGCAGAGACGTACGTAAGGCGCGCAGTTCACTTGCAGAAGAGCCAGCATCGGCGGCATGGTTGCTTTGTGAAAGAACTTAGCCCCTTTGCATCCCGCTGTGAAATGACGCAAATCGTGATGCCCGGGCATACCAACGGCGTTTCCGGTGTCCTCTTTGGTGGCGTGATGATGCAGTGGATCGATGTGTGCGGCGGCGTTTCTGCCATGCGTCACGCCGGTGGCGCCGTTGTCACAGCATCAATTGACCGGCTGGATTTCATCGTCCCAGTGCATGTTGGAGACATCGTCGTGTTGCAGTCGATGGTGAATTTCACGCACCGCTCCTCCATGGAAGTGGGCTGTCGAGTTGAGGTGGAAGATCCTGCGAGCCGAACGCGCAAGTACACAACCAAGGCCTATCTAACGTTTGTCGCCATGGATAAAGGCGGCAGCCCCCGCCCGATCGAACCTCTGGTTCTCCGTGATGCGGAAGACGAGCGACGCTTTGCCAGTGCCAAAGAGCGACGACAGAGACGGCTTAGGGCCGCAGGAAAACTTCGCGAGGAGTAGTGCCGAGCGCCATGGTGCGGCGCTCTTGAGGCCGCAGGCTAGAGGCTCTCTTTGTCGAAGTCTGGCTCTTCGGTGATGTAGGGAAAACGCTGAGTTCTAGCGAGTAGCGTATCGAGCCCCTTTGAAATGAAGAAGGTGGTGGCAATCGTGAAGATCCACCAGTGGCCAAAGAATGGCAATCGTATGGGCCACCGGAAGCCAGGCACGAAGTTGATGCCGATGCCGATGCCAATGCCGAGCGCCACCGCCAACCATCGCAAGCGATCTTCGTGATGCTGATTGAGTCGCATTTCCGAGTCACGAAGGATCTCCAAGACCTCGGGGCGACGAAAATCGAGCAGCACTCCATCCCCGCACGCAGGACAGTCTTGCTCCGACACGGCTCGGTGACCGCAGGCTGCGCAGGCAAAGTTCAAGTCTTCCTCGGGTGTCATGACGCGAGGAGGAGCGTAGCACCCAAGTGCAGCGCTTAGGTTTCGATCATTTCCATAGGCTCGCGTGGCGCTTGGCTCGACCGAATGGTCTTACGAACTCCACCGATGTCGATGTCCGCCTCAATCAGGAACATGGGGCCGTAACTGCTGCGCCCAAGGTTCTTCTCGATCTTGCCCCAGTTGTCCAACGAGAGCTTGTAGCTCGCTTTTACGTCGGTCTTTGGTTGCACAACTTGGTCCCAAGGCAAGTAGCCATTGTTGTTCCAAATTGTTGGGCTGCGGGCGGCGATGATTCCGAGAATCTCGTCGTTAGGCCCCAGAAGCCGCACTTCTACAAGCTTCAGTTTGGAGGAGAAGTCGCCCTGCCCCGTCACCGCGATCTGCATCGTGGATTGCCCGCAGGGCTCGACATAGCCGTAGGCCGAATCACCTTCCATTTCATCCTGCGCCACCGCACCTTGCGCCCGCTTTGCTTCCGGGCGCTGCTCTTTCTCCGTTGCCGCCTCGACCTTTGCCGGGTCTGGGCAGTCTTCGAGCATCGTCACCGATGCAATCGCAACCTCTGCGACCTCAATTACTTCGGGTACTTCGACCGGGGCCGTCGGGGGCGCTACCGGGTCCGTTGGCTTACTCTCTTTTTGGCAAGCGGAGGCCGCAAGGGCGGTGAGGGCAAAGAGAGGAAGGAGTCGGGTCATAGGGCCTTGGTTTCGACGGGGGTTGTTGTGGTGCATTAGGGAGCGTTCTTGAGTTTTGGCGGGTTCTTCCGCCCGGTTCCCTCGTAGTACGTACGGAACCAGGATTCGGTCCCCGCTTTGATCTCAATAACGCGTCGAGATTTTGAAAACTGCGCCAGCGTGGATTGGCATTGGATGACGACATCGGTTTCGGTTGGGGCAGGACTCTCAAGTTGCACACAACCATAGGCCGCGGTCTGTTGAACCAGGTCTGCAAGTGCAGGTGCGTCGTCGCCCAACGAACGTTGCCACACGTCAAATGCCAGAGCACTGATTGGCGTGTTCGGCATGGGTGTCTCTCCATTTCCCTTGTCAGCCAGTTGGTAGAGAGCAAATTCTTTTCCCTCCGCCTTACAAAGTGACCATTGATAGAACCAGCTCGTCGCATTGGTGCGTCCACGGGGTGGAGAGCAGGTCATCGAATCGGGAATTGTCTTACCCAACAAGCACAGCACGTCCACCACGTCTTCGGTCGCATCGTCGCAATGTGGGGCGACGTAGGAAGTGGGAGTGGGAGGCCTGGAGGGCTCTTTGGATTTTGAAGCACATCCCAAGAGAGCGACGCATGCGCTCAGCGAAGCAAGCGTGGAGACTCCGCGCAGCGCATAGCGTGGAGATGACGTTGTGACTTGACGTTTCGGTTTGCTCAGCATGGTTGTCTTGTCCCAACGATACTTCTGTTTTGGATATCCCGAAACGCGTTTGGGGCACAGCGCCTTCCCAGGCCATGCGCAAAACATGTCGCAGGTGGCGACATTCGCGACCCCATAGGTCCTACCTCGGCCTAAAGGTAGGACGATTGTCGGTGCCCCCCGATGCGCACCGCATTTGCTAACATAACTTGAGTGAAGACGTACAAAATCGACTCATCTAGCCACGTAAGCGACCTCGCCAAAGAAGCCGCTGAGGTCATTCGCGATGGAGGCGTTGTTTGTCTTCCCTGCGCCGGTCGGTATCGCTTGTTTGCGGACCTCTTCAACAACGATGCAGTCATGCGACTTATGCAGGCAAAGAGCCGGATCAAAACGGCTCCTGCCCTCGTCTTCATCGAGGGCGCATCAGACCTAGATCGGGTGGCCGAAGAAATCCCCGCGCTCGCACGAAAGATTGCCAGCGAACTCTGGCCGCAGCCCATCACCATTCGTGTAAAGCCAAGCTCTGAGCTACCCAAGAAAGTTCTGAAACAGTTGGGTGGCAAGAAGGTCCGACTCGGACTTCGCACGCCTGCAAGTGGGCTGGCACAAGAGGTCCTTAAGGCCGTTGGTTCACCGCTCTTGGTATCTAGCGCGAATCGCGAGAAAAAGGCCGGAGCGAGTTCCTCCGCACAGGTCACCAAGACGTTCGGGCCCCACATTGACCTCTTCATCAATGATGGCGACCTCAGCCCCGAAGAAGCATCCACCATCGTTAACATTGAGAATGATGCCGTGGTGATTGAGCGACTCGGTGCCGTAGATGAAGCGACCATCGCGGACTGCACCCGCACGTAGCATTTTGAGCGAGCGGCCTGAATACTAAGACAAACTCTTACCCCCAGGTCGCCCAGTGAGCCGCAAACCTAGATCAGTACCAGGTAGAGGTCGAACACATAGAAGACGAACGTCACCCCGATGGCGAGAAATGACGCCGACGCTGCAAGCTCGACGGTAGCGGCCTGCACAAGACGACGGTTTAGCGTGCGACCACCCTGGAAGATGTACAAGCGCCCATCCCCAGCTCCGATTCTGGATGGCTGGCCTCGATAGGCCTGCTCTGGGCGCGAAACCTGACCCCAGACTTCGACCTGGTCTCCTTCGCCAATTTCGGTTTGCCAAACCTCCGCCGGAACTACGATCGTCTTGTCGACAACCGCATCGACAAAGAGGCGGTGACCACCTGCTTCCAAAAGAAAGTCCGAGAGTTCGATAGAGACTTCGCCCTCGTCACTAATCTCGTGGCGATATACGAGCTTGCCAGGCCGATGGCCGCCTTGCACCGTGCGGTCTCCAAGAGCAACCACGCCTTCAATGCGCACCGCACCGGTTTCCACTCCTCCGACGGTGGAACGTTGAAACGAAAATGCGGATGCGCGTGCGCGAAGCGAAGCCATGGCTTTGCGCACAAGCGGAACCAAGTCCACGGCAAAGAGAAGCCAAACGAGTGCAGCGGCTCCCCCAAGCATCCAGCGCTCGTCTGAATAGCCATGGGGGCTCGCTCCAGGCTCGCAGGAACCAATCGAGAGCAAGTACAGCAACACACAGTTTGCCCCGATTCGCATCTTCGAAAACCCGCTTCCAAACCCCTTTGCGGCAGGAAGTGCAAACAGACCGCGAGCCGTTTTGGCAACCAGGTAGAGGCTCAGCATTGCGTAGAACAACGCCCAGCCCATGGAGCCAAATCGAGAGGCTCGCACCGCAGTTTTGTAGCCCTCGCTCGCCTGATACGGAATTGGCTCAAGCGCTGCGTAGTACGAAAACCAGGCGAAGAGCATGAGCAGTGCCGCAACTAGCAAAAGCCCGACCGAGACTCTCGGCGTTCGTTCCGCTGCAACGGCTTCCACATATCCTTTCACCATACGCGCTGAAAATCATAGCAGCCCGCCGAAGAACCGCCCAATAGAAACCGGTCACCGAAACTGACCTAGCATGTGCGATTCAGTTAGCGTTGCCGCATGCGCAATCTTCTTAGTATCTCGATTCTCTCAACCAGCCTTCTCGCGGGCTGCTTCACGACCCAAATTCAAACAGGGCAACAGCAATCGTTTGCTCCGGTTCAAAGCGATCGCCAGTGGTTTACGCTGGGCGGCCTGGTGCAATTGTCAGGAGCGGCTGGGCAAGAGTGTCGAGATGGCGTGTCTTGGGCGGAAAGTGGACAGAAGGCAACCGACGTTCTTATCTCGATCGGCCTATCGATAGCAGGCGCAGTCGCAGCAGGTGCAGTGTGCACGTTGCCCGAGAATCCAACGGATGAAGAGACAGCAGCCAATACCCTCTGCGCGGCGGGAGTCGGCGGTGTGCTCCCTCTCCTTCTCGCATCGCGCTCCGTCGAATACCAATGCGTGAATCCGGCCAATCCGCCTGGTGTGCAAGTTCCAACGCTGTCACCAGTACCCGGTGCCGCCCAAACACCACAGCGCTAGCGAGGCCAGGTACTCTTGGGCCATGACCCAATTCCACCAATTCAATCCCCTCTCGATAACCGGTGAGGCCGTGAGTTTCGCCGACTACAAGGGCAAAGTCTGTCTTGTCGTAAACGTCGCGAGCTTTTGAGGGGCTACGCCTCAGTACGCAGGTCTGCGTACCCTATTTGAAGAAAACAAAGACAAGGGCTTCATGGTCCTCGGCTTTCCCTGCAACCAATTTGGTGCGCAGGAGCCAAAGTCAAACGCGGAAATTCTTGAATTTGCCAAGAGCACCTACGACGTGACGTTCCCCATGTTCTCTAAGATCGATGTGAATGGAGACGACGCCTCGCCCCTCTACAAGTTCTTGCGCGAGAGCAAAGCTGCCGAGGATGGCTCGACTGACCTCAAATGGAACTTCGAAAAGTTCTTAGTCGACGGCAATGGGGTCGTTCAAAAGCGCTACCCCACACCAGTGACTCCAGAGCAAATCGCCGAAGATTTGGAATCGTACCTAGGCGCTTGAGCCACAGGTCTCGGAGTGCCGACTTCGAGGCCACCACGTTCGGGCCCGCTCCGCTACCCGAAAAACTCGCTGCAAATCGAAGTTGTCGAGGCTCGCATAGCGCCGAACTGGTTCAAGGAGTTGCCAGCACCACACGCATCGGGGCATGATCAATGCCATGTCCAGTGACAACGAGAGGCGCTCATCGCCCAGAGTTCCTTTCGCTTCTCCCATCACCGTTCGCATTGATGGCGAGCAGCACAGCTGTCGTACTCGCGATCTGGGTACCGGCGGCATCTTTGTCTATTTTGATGGAGAGCCGCCCAAGCTTGATACCAAAGTCGCCATTGAGTTGAAGCTCGGCGAGACTCCCGAGTCGCTCGTCTTTGAAGGCCGAGTTGCCCGCTATGGAAGCGGTGGCAATGGTATTGGAGTTGCCTTCGTCGAAGTGAGCACGGAGGCGCGCGCACAGCTCTCGGCGTATGTCGCTACCGCCATCTAGCGTCGGCCCTTAGGTGCTGGCAGCGGTTGCGGTTGCGACCTTCATTTGCTGCTTGAGCTGCTTGGCCGCCATCGCGTAGCCACCATCGCCGCCATCAACAAAGTGAATGTGCTTGCCTTCGTCGAGCCCATTTACGTAGCAGGTCATCAGCGAGGTTTCCGACTCATGCACACCATAGAAGATCGCATCTTCACGGTGCATGGTTTCCAGCGTCGTTAGAATCGCATCAGCCTGGCTTGGACTGCAGTCGATGATCATTCGAAGCGCGTCGTCGAACTTGCGATAGTCCGAGTGCGTTGCCATCGATGCTGCATACGTCTTGGCGTTAAAAAACAGCGCCGGCATTTTGAACTTGAAGATCAGAACGGCAAAGAGGATCTCGATGACGCGCAGCATGTACCGGATGGAGAATCGGCTTTCGTGGTAGCGCCGCTCGTCAGCCAAACACTGCGAGACCGACCGATAGCGCATGGACTCGATGTTTACCGGGTTCGCCGACTCCATCTTGCCTTCGTACAGGTTGTCCAAGCGCTGCAAGACGTGACCGTAGGCTTCGTCAGACGTTTTGGACTTCGCCACGACCAAGAGGGATAGAATCTTTCCGTGGCGATTTGGAATCGGTTGCCAGCGGCATGAGAGCCCTTTGAGGTTAGCCTCCTTCGTGGCGGCATCCATGATGCAATAGGTTTCCGGTTGCCCCTTAACCTTCTCTTCCGCCGCGGTGAGTCCGCCTCCTCGAAAAATCGCGACCGCCTTGCCCGCCACCAATTCGAACTTCGCCACCTTGATGTAAATCTCGTCTTGTTCGAGTTCTGCAACCTCAACAACGCCTAAGCGAAGCTCCAACCCAAAGGTCGCAACGGAGAGATGTTGTAGCGCAACAAGTTCCTCCCGAATCGAATCGATATGACTTGGGGGCACCAAGAATGTCGCGCCATCCCCACCAAAGACAAAGGGCAAATCGATCTCGCCCATAACGTTCTGAACGCAGGCAATCGCGGCCGCACCCACCGTATTTACATCTTTGTATCGCCCGGCTTCGATGGCCTTGGTGGACCCTCGAACATCGGTGATGACGACCTTCCAGTCGCTTGGAACGATGTGGAAATGCGCATCGTCAACGACACCGCCAAACTTGGAAAAGCTTGGCAGTTCTTTATAGAAGAGTTCAGTGCCCACTCAGCCTTGGAGTGTAGCACCTCGGAGAAATGTGTGAGCGGCCCAAGCGCTTGGGGCGCCTAGTGTGCGATCCTCTTGTGATGCTCCGACTCGCTCTGCCACCAGGTGGCGGGGACCCTGAATATCCATTGGGAAGCGGTCGGAGGAAGTTCGGCGCCGTGTACCGGCATTGAGACGACCGACGGTGTTGTCGCTGATGCGACGGCAAACGGCAGTGTCATCATGAGCGGCGTGTCGGTGTCCAATGACCAGTGCATTGCAACCGCGGCTTACGATCTTGTGCTGTCAAACGACACGCTCAGCCTGACTGGATCGGATACCGATAGTTCCATTGCCATGACGCTCACACGCCAGCCAAGCGAAGCGTGTTTTGTGGGGCATTGGATTGACGGCAACGAAGACTACGTAGGGCATCTGTCGGCAGCGGCATTCGGAATATCTCTGAAGTAGCTCGCTGCGCTCGGGGCAGCTCACGCTATGGGAGCCTGCTATGCTAATGAGATGTTGCGCAAGCGAGCTGGCCTTGTAGTCCTACTGTTCATCGTTGCCGCGTGTAGCAAGCCAAAGTCCGTTCGCCTTGTCGATGACGCAGAAATCGACGCTATGAAAAGCGCCGTATTGGGCGCCGCTGAGGCGAACGTTCACAAGAAGTGCCTGCGAACTCCACTTCGAGGTGACGCATCCAACGGGCCTGCCGACCAAGACATGTTGTCCCTGCTCGATCGCGAGGGCCCCCTGGCCTCATGCTTTGCAGCAGTCGACAGTCTCGAGACCACGCTTTCGCAGCAAGGCGACTCCAGCACTGACATTGCAGGACTCTTTCGAAAGCTCCACAACCATGAGATTTCTTCTGATGCTCCGGTGAGCCTATCGGCGCAAGAACAAGAGCAGTTTTCTGCGATTGTTTCAAGCTGCACGGCTCTTCCCAGCATGCTGAGCAAAGCAGTGTCCCACGAAAACGCATGCTCTCCCTTTTTGCCAGGCCGACGCCCCATGGGTAACCTGCCCGAGGCACTGCGAATGACCAAGGGCGCATTGATCTTGTCGCACACTCTTGCCAAGGCCGGAGAACACCTTGAGGGCGTGCAGCTCTTGCTCGATGTTCTGCGATTCGGGCACGACCTAGGCCGCGGTGGCACGTCTTTGGTTGAGCCAATGCTCGGCACATCGATGCAGTTCATCAGCACTCCAGCGCTCGATGCCCAAGTAGAGTTGTTAACACCAGAAGAACTCTTAACGGTGGCGGAGCAACTCCAGGCTCTGGTGGCAACGCACCCCCACCCTTCCGCATTCCAGCAGGCGTTGCCAGCGGAGTTTTCCCTCTACTACATTCTGCCAGCGTTTGAGCCCGACGATTGGGCTCCCCCAGGGGGCTATCCCGAGGGCTGGGAGCGTTCTAACGTTGCAGTGGGGGCACCGGGGAGCGTTGAGCGCCAAGGGCTGGTGCTTACATGGATCGCCCTCACACGATCGGCGACGGAACTCGCTGCGCTTTGTCCCACAGGATCCCCCATGAAGACCTGCATCGAGAACTCAGCTGAGCACAGCAAGAGGAGTTCTGAGTTGGCAGCAGAGCTTTCGGTCCCAGAATTGATGAAGCAGTTTACAAAAACGAAGTCCAAGGCGCGGCATGCCCTTCGCGAGAAAATCATTGGCATCTTGGCCTCACTCAGCTTGCCCAGCAACCAGAAGTTCTATCGTCGCATCGCGGAATCGAAGGTTGGCCTCGTGAGTCTTCGCCACAAGGTTGATTCTCTCGCCGCGCTGGCGAAGGGAGAGCCATGCCCAATTCCCAGTTCCTTTGAAGAGCCCGGCCTCGCTCCAAGAATCGAGACCGAGGGCGGCAAACAAACGTTGACGCAGCCATCCTGGTTGGGTGCGTCGTCCACGCAACCCGCTCGAGTGCTCGCGATCATCACCTGTGCCTCATCGCTGCCCAGCCAACAAGAACCGACGCTCCCGTAGATACGTCGTAGTGTGTGGTATTCGGCCCGTACCGGCCCCCTAGCGGAGTTGCACATTGCCACACGAGTCGCCATGCTCCGCCCATGATAGTGGCAGAACGAGGGTCGGTGATACGGCTCATCTGGTGGCAGTGGCGCTTTGCGGTGATGTCGCTAACGGCCGCAACGATTGTAACCCTTGCCTACGAATTGTATGGGCACGATTGGTTTCTCTTGCCGACGACACCCTTGGCCGTGGTCGGTGCCGCAATGGGTATCTTTGTGAGCTTTCGAACCAACAGCTGCTACGACCGTTGGTGGGAAGGGCGCAAGCTTTGGGGGCGTCTCATCAACACCTCGCGCCACATGGCGATTCAATCACTCGCCTATCAAGCACCCACAGATCCCGATGTGAGCACGCGATGCATTCGTCGTCACATCGCCTATGTTCACACGCTGCGATGCTTGCTTCGAGAGCAAGCGCCGTTGGACGACGAGTCCGTTTTGGCGTACTTGGATGGCGAGGAAGCCTCTTCCTACAAAGGTTCAAGCAACATGACTGCCCAGCTCCTTCACGCACAAATGAATGAGCTACTCCCCATGAACAAAAGCGGTGAGCTCAACGATTTTCGAATGTCAGATTTTGACGAGACGATTCGCCACCTGTTGGACATTCAAGGGGGCTGCGAGCGAATCAAGAAAACTCCTCTCCCTCGCGCCTACGGATTCTTCAGCGAGCGAATGATTCAGTGGTTCTCAGTATTATTCCCATGCAGCATCGTTGGTCATCTCAGTTGGGGAACGATCTTCATTAGCTTTCTGGTCTCGTTTTGCTTCAAGCTTATTAGTGAGACGGGGAGAGTTTTGGAAGATCCGTTCAACATGTACTACAACGCCCTGCCCTTGGGCGCTCTCAGCAGAACCATCGAGGTCAACCTTCTCGAATTGATGGGCGAAGAGGACCTCCCTGAGATGGTCAAGCCGAGTTCCAACGGCATCCTGATGTAAGGGCTGAGCATCGTGGCAAGGCTGCCCTTGCCAATCATGCCGCAGCCCCACTACAGTTAAGAATATGTCTGATCCGTGGTCATCACTGCAAGCCTCCGACGCCCCCGACGCCGAGAGCCAAGAAGTGGGAATTCATCCGGCCTACGCAAACTACGACGACCAAGGCCTGCCTCAGGTGGGCTTTGATGTCTTTATGGAATTGCCCAACGTGTGCCTCAAGTGTGCAAACCCTGCCACGACCAAGCGCGTTGCAGATGTTGATGTGAAGCGGGATGCACTCACTCATCTATTGCACCGAGGCAGCCTTTCTCAATCGAACGACAAGGTAGTCTCAGGCAAGTACAAGCTCGATTTGCCGCATTGCGAACCGTGCTTAGCCGCATTCACAGCCAGCAGAAAATCCTACATTGTGAGCTTCTTCCTGCCCTTTTTGGCGCTGGCAGCGATCGTCGTAGCCGCTCTGATCTACTCCACCGCAGCACTGTTTCTATTCCTCGTTGCAGTAGTCGCCGTCCCGGTAGCACACGGCATCGCGCGCAAGCGATACAGCAACAGCAGCTTGGCAATTGCCGCTCTCGATACAGACGGCTTCATCGTGCTCACCGGCGTTGACATACAAGCTGGCGAGGCAATCGTCACGGCCTCGGGCGCATAGTTGGTGTACCGTCGGCCCGCATGCTCATGACAAGCACGAAGTCGGTTGGCGTCGGTCTCCTTTGGGCCTTCGTATGCGCCTGTGGTTCAACGCAATCCCCTGTGAGCTCGGATGACGCGGGCCAACCCGACGCGCAAGGACCTGTTTCCGTCGCGCCTGAAATCCGTTTCGTAACTGGCGGGCAAACACTGCTCTCACGTGGGCCAGGCGAAGAGGCCACGACAGTCATCCAATCGTCCTATCCAGGCCTGGTGCGTGCGTGGCAAGACAACCCCTGGGACGTATTCGATCCAATTTCGAACGAGCACATCACCGCGTTTCGAACATCCGGCAATCAACACGGCCTCTTCGCGGTAGGAAGTGGCCAACCCACGGAGGTTCTCTTTGATGCGGTCCCAAGTGAACTCGCAGCGGAGCCACCCGCCTGGGGCGTCATGTCAGCAGACGGAATGCTTGTGTACTTGAGCACCGGAACAACAGCCTACGTCGCCAAGCGCAAAGGCCAGACGCTAACATTCGGAAGCTTAGAAGAACTCGTATTCGACATTGGCCTCATTCACGACGTTTCCCCTGACGGAACCTTGGTACTCGCGTCAGGGCATCTGCCAATCAAGTGGGGCACTCCGACGGACATCGCGGCGCCGCGCCGCGTTGGCCTGTTTGAGATCGGCGATGATGGGCAGGTGGTGCGCGACGTTTCCGCAGAACACGCTCCGCTCGAAAGCTTCATGCAAACGCCAACGTTCCTCGGCGACAGTCGCGGCATTCTCTTCGAAGGAGATGACGATATTGACACCGGCGACAGGCTCTTCATCTATCGCTTTGGAGCGGAGATAGAAGAGCTTCATCCGGCCGCGCTGCAGGACGACGACTTCAACACCCCGTGCGCCATGTCTGACGGACGCATTGCGTTTTGGGAGTCGATGCCTGGAGAGTATTTGCTGCGTCTTTACGATCCAGAGGCCGAGACGACCGAGACGGTGCACGACCAATGGTTGCCATACACAGGCTACGTGCGGTGTCGCTAGGTTTGCGAGGATCTTGGCCGCCGCTTCCAATGCTCGCTAGCAGCCAACGCTTCTGGAACTCCCACGGTCAACAGGCTCTCAATGCCAGGCGGCCTTCTACCGCATGCAGGGCGCTACTGCGTAAGGTCTGCAACTAGGGCGGTGTAGGCGGGTCGTCGATCTGGCCGGGCTTTGCGCGAGGCATGGTGAATGGCTGGGATCGCACTGGGGCCCCAGGCTCGAAGCGCGCCATGGGCTCCCTGACGAATCCGGTAATCGCTGTGGGTGAGCCGCTCAAGCAGAGCGGTTAGGCCCGGCTCATATCGAGCATGCCCCAGACTGCTCATGAGTCGTAGAACGATGTCCCTTCGGGTCTCCATGCGCAACACCACGAGGGTTGTCGCCAAGACACGCTCACGGCTCGCCACCGTGCGCATGGCCCTCAGCGCGGCGCTGCGGACCTTAGTGCGACGATCGGAAGCAAGTTTGTCCAGAGCCTCGACGGCCTTCTCGCCAAATGCGGTAAGAGCGTGCACCGCGCGAACTGCCAGCCCAACAGCTGTGCTGGCGTCTCCAAGAAACTCGATCAGCCCATCGAAACTCTTGCCCTCAATTGGGTCAATAGGTGCTTCCAGCTCTGAAGGTTCCCACCCCGAAGTATCCGTAAGATGTTCGATCTCCCGCGGAGCAACGTGCTCTAACTCGGCCAGCAACGCGCCCTGTGCAACCGATTTACGAGGCCGAAGGAGAGCGAGTAGCGTGTAGTCCTGCTTTGCAACCGCAGACACGACAAGCCGCAGAAGTTCATCCTGGACCGGACCTGGGGCCATAAGGACCTCGGTATCCTTGGCTCCTCGCCGCCAGTCGGCGATCCATCCAGGTAGAAGAGTTCGCAGCTGTACAGGAGAAAGGTAGGGCACCAACGTCAACGCACGGCGGCGGCCTTCTTCTGTGGGCCAGGACTCACACACCGTCGCCATCGTGCGAAGCATCTTGGGTGTCGCCTCGAAACGTCCTTCAAAGAACGAACTCAGAACATCTCGTAACCCATTGCCCGCAGGCCAATCGACAAGATGCGTCGCACAGCGAAGGCGTTCTTGTTCCTCTGGTGACTGTAGCCCTTGCAGCAGGGTTCGGCGATGCTCCTCCGAATAGGGCACGAATCGGGATTTTGAGGATTCCGGTAGAGGCTCCGCGATCGCCACGTCCAAGGGGCGTTCTTGAATGATAGAGGCGAGCCACATCTCCCGAGAGGCAGAATCATTTTGCCACCAATGCTCTGCCTCGTTTCGAAGCGATGTGATGTCATAGCTCTCGTCATCATTTTTCTTAGGTATCTGCAGCGCTTCAGAAAGCAAGGTACAGCTCTCTCCTGCGTAATCCGGGCGACGGCGGCAGTACTCTAGAGCCAGGTTTAGATCTTCTGGCAAGCGCACAGCTCCCAGGCGTCCGAGAAGGCGATACCTGCAAAGCCCTCCAACGTCTGATGAGGAGGGGGCTGTGCGCAGGTAGGCAATCGCCTGCAAGCGATCACTTGGGCCGAGCACACTGCTCTGCAAGCAACGCTCAAGCCATCCCACAATACTTGCGACAGGAGCCTTGGTGGCGAGCGCCTCTATGCAGGCAAAGAGCTGCCGAATGTGCTCGGTATTTGTGGTCCGCGCCGCTTCGAAGACAAGCTCTGCAGCCTCGACCGATGGGGATTCAGAAGAGCCAATCCACGCGATCCATTCGGCAAGCGATGCGCGCACAACGTCCCAAACACGCGCCCGATTATCATCAGTAGTTTTCTCTAACAATCGCAACGCAGCGCTTGGGGAAAAGCCCTGATCTCGAAGCTCGCTGGTGGGATCGTCCTCAACGCTCTGAACCAGAAGCTCGGCGCGATGCAGGCGGCCAGCAAGCGCCTCGGCAGACACTCCGATTACCCGAACCTGCGAATCGAGGCAGGCCTGAACGAGCGCACCTCTTGCTGACGATTCTGATGAGCGCGCCAGCGCAAGCACCGAGCAGACCGTGAGCAAGCCACTAATCGCGTCCCAGAGAAGTTCTGTGGTGCGAGGATCTTCTGTGGCTTCCAAGGCCTCGACGAGCACGCTCGCTTGACTGCTCTTGGCGCACGTTGCCAGTGCACTCTTGAGCGAGCTGCGAAACCCACTGTTGTCGTGGCGGCCAAGCCAGAACACAAGAGCTGGTGCCGAAGCTGGCCCCCCGATGACAGCGAGGGCCTCGGCCGCGGCTTTCTTCACGGACATCTCTGGACGCTCGAGACACGAGGCGACCATTCCCTCTGCCCAGACAGCTTTAAGAGTTGCAACCCCAGCGAGTGCTTGGCACAGAATTCGGGCATCACCGCCTTCAACAAGGCGACAAATCGAGAGTTCAAGCCCGCGGGCTCCTTCTCCTGCGGCGAGGATGGCCTCTAGACCCGCACGTTGCACGCCGGTGTGTTTATGTCGCCAGTAGGGCTCAATCGCGCGCAGCACAGCGCCACTCGGTGCATGCCTAGCAACCACTTCAAGGAGCGCAACGGTTGTCGCAGGATTCGGAGTTTCACCTAGCCATGCAAGCACCGTAGATAGAACGAAGTCCCTTCCGGTCTCTGGCGCATCCGCGGTCCAGAAACGGACACAGCGCCCTGCAGCGGCCAGATGCCGGCCGTAGCGAAACAGCTGTTGTTCAAGGCTAGGCAGGAGGATTCGCTTTGCAGTGAAGTCTCCCTGCAGGGCCTTGGCGACAAGATCCTCGAAGAGTTCGCGAAAGAGCGTTGTTACCGCAGCGCGAAACTCCAGCTTGCCACTCTCGCACATGAGCCTAAACCGCGTGTCGGGGGCCACGCGATTGGCAGCGATATCCTGCCATGGAGCCTCTTCGACAAGAGTCGCGACGAGCGTGTCCCTTTCATGTGTGCGCCCCGAATCGAGGAGCCCACTTTCGCGCGGCCCAAGCGTCGCTGCGAGTTCACGCTGCAATTCACTTCGAGACGGAGATAGGGCCCAGAGAACTTCGCAAGCCGACTTCCTAAGCCCTGGAGCCGTGTGAAGGGCAAGGGCGAGGCTTCGAAGGGCTTGTTGCGTAGCAGGCCCTCCCTTGCAACGAAGCACCGGGAGTACGTCCTCTGGCAGCCGTTCAAGCCAGCGAAGGAGAGCCTCTTCATCCTGAAACTGTGAACAGGCGCCCGCAGCTCGGACCAGAAACACCGCGACAGGCTCACTCATACATTGTTCGAGCAGCCGAGATAGCAAGCGCGCAGCTTGAGGCGTATGACTTGCTGAGAGAATTTCTGAACGTCGAATCCATACCATCGAATTCGGCGGCGTCTTGTCGAGCTCTCGCATAAGCTCTTCGCGAACAACGTAGGCAATCCGCCACAGCTCCTCCCCCGTCCAGTCACAGCCTTCGTCGAAGAGTTCTAAGAGCTGCGGAACGTGACTGGCATCCGCAAAGACTCCGCGTCGGTGTGCGGCCAAGAAGAAGCGACGGGCGGGATTGGCAAACGATCGGGAATCGTGGAGCGCGATCGCAAGAACCACCTCAATATCTTCGTGGGTCGCAAACTCGCCGATCGCGGGGAGCAGCAGCCGTCTCGTGGCAAGCGAAACGCTCTCATCAAATGCCACGGAGCGCAGAGTCTCGGCATACCCAAGCGACGACGCTGCACTGCAAGCTGCTGACACCGTCGGCTCGTGGTCAGTTCGCAGCGCCCGTTCGAGGACGGCGACTCGTTCGCGCTCATCCGCGGGCCGCAGCGTCCGCAGACATGGCCTTGCCAACACATCAATGGCGAGTTTGCGAATGTACGGTTCTTCATCGCCGCAGAGCCCATGAAGTAGTTGGAATGCGACGTCTTTGGTGATGCCAAAACTGGTAACAGCCGACGGAATGCAGCGGATTGCCACAAGGCGGAGTCTCGGATCGGTAGCGGCAGCCGTTGTGGAGAGAAGATCGGCCGGGTGCGCGAGGGGCTCCAGGTCCCATCCCTCGCAAACCTGAAGTAAGATTTCTTCTGAAATGAGTGAGGAATCATAGCCGGCACAAAGATAGGCGCGCAGCCAATCGCGACGAAGGCTGGGAGCCAGTTCCAACACGTCCGTGGCAAACACGGGGCCATACGCGGCCAGCTCCATCGCAATCTTGCTGAGCTCAAACGCAATCTCGGGTGGAAGGTGTACCAAGGACGTCGGCAGCGAAGCGGCCAGCTCGCGTAGGTGCGCAACGTCTCCGCGACTCGACAGCGATGCGTGCAGCTTCGTGAGCGACTCAATTCCAGCAAGCCCTCGGAGTATGTAGGCGCTCAAGTTCTCTTGCGGTGATGGTGCCACGAGTGCAGCGTAGCAGCGCGCGAAGGTCTCGTGCGATGGCTGGTGACTTGGCTCCGGTGGCGCGAGCCCAGACTCCCCCGACAGAACCGTCCGCGACATGTGCGTCACCATCCGAGCCTTTTGACAAGAATGCTGGCAGACAACCCGCCTCTAACGCTTTGAATTCATACTCTCAAGCACCACAGCTTCCACCTGGCGCGAAAGCTGCTCTACGTTGCTCCATGCACATACAAACTCTGGCCCTCGCAGCCTGCACACTCGCGGCTTGTGCCGCTCCTACAAATTCGGATGGGCTTGACGTTGAGGGTCAGGTCGTTAGCAACGGCGCCCAGGCGGTCCCCGCTGCAGGACAAGTCAAGGTTGTTTGGAATGCCTACATTGGCGAAGGAGAGCAGCATGGCCAACGCTTCCTTGATGGAGAGGGCCAAAGCACGGAAGGTTCTTTTGCCTTGCAGTTGGAAGACGCGCCTAACGATCTGCTGCTGCAAGTCGATGGTGTCGCTGTGGGGCGCCTGTATCTCTTCGCCGACGCCGCGACGCTTCCGGATCATTTAGAATCACCAGAGGGCCAGCCAGAAGGATGGACTGAGCCCACACTGGACTCGTCTTTGGTGGGCATCGCCCAAGATGTCGCAATTGTCTACGTTGGCCAGGATGCAAACTCAGAAACATTCCCAGACTTGCCACAAGGATACTCGTGCATCACGTTCAGCGCCTCCGAGCCCACTGAACAGGTTTCTTGCGATGACGTCGTGATTGAAACCATCGAGTTGTAGCCCCAGGCATGCGGCCGCATCAGCAAGGGTGCGCGCCTGCGCTAAGTCGGGTAGGTTGCCGCTATGGAGGCAATCGTTTTCATAGGCGTGCAGGCCACCGGGAAGTCGTCGTTCTACCGTGACCGATTTCTTCACTCACACCTGCGTCTCAACATGGACATGTTGAAAACGAGGCATCGCGAATCCATCCTGCTGAAGGCCTTCCTCGACAGCAAAACGTCTTTCGTCTTAGACAATACCAATCCCACACGAGACGGGCGCCAGCGATACATGGAGGCGTGTAAAGAAGCAGGCTACCGAGTTCATGGGTACTACTTCAGCTCTTCACTTGCCGACGCAATCCGACGCAATGCGCTGCGCAGTGGAAAGCGCCGTATTCCCGACGTGGGAGTCCGAGGAACGTATTCCAAGATGCAGCTACCAACACGCGCAGAAGGCTACGATGAGCTCTACTACGTCACGCTGAACGAAGCCCGTGGGTTTGACGTACAGGAGTGGAACGATGAAATTTGATGATCTAAACAAGAAGATGCGGGTCTTTGAGACGGCGCACGATCACTCCGTTCTCCCCGAAGTGTTCATGGTGGCCAGAATTGACGGCCGAGGCTTCACTCGATTGACAAAGGAAGTTCACGACTTTGAAGCACCATTTGATGAACGCTTCCGCGACTACATGATCGAGACAACCGAGCACCTCGTGCATTGTGGATTCCGGGTGATCTACGGCTATACGCAAAGCGACGAGATTTCGCTACTCTTTCATCGTGACGAAAGCAGCTTCGGGCGCAAGCTGCGAAAATTCAATTCACTTCTTGCTGGAGAAGCATCAGCAAAGTTCTCATTGCTATTAGGCGACCTTGCGACGTTTGATTGTCGCATCATTCAACTTCCAAACGAGGACTTAGTCGTCGACTATTTTCGTTGGCGCAACGAAGACGCCCACCGAAATGCTCTCAACGCACACTGCTACTGGGTCCTTCGCAAAGAAGGCATCGCGCCTGCGGCCGCAACCAAGTCTCTCTCAGGCATGTCTGTGTCCAACAAGAACGAGTTGCTCTTCACCAAGAGCAATCGCAATTTCAACGATGTTCCCAATTGGCAAAAGCGTGGCACAGGATTGTACTGGGAAGAGTATTTGAAGGAAGCCATCAATCCTAAGACAGGAGCGAAAGTAGAAGCACAACGCAGGCATCTCAAGCGAGACCTTGACCTGCCCATGAAGGATGCCTACTCCGAGTTTGTGAGAGAGCTACTGTCGGCAAATCGGTGACGCGATCATGAGCAAGAAATCTGCGTGGGCTTTGATTTGCTACGAGGAGAAGTATCTCTTTACCCGTCGTAGCGAAACGACAAGCCGGCCTGGACAGTGGTGTCTGGCAGGCGGAGGTGTGCATTCCTCAGAATCTCCAGCCGACGCGTGCGTAAGAGAAGTTCTCGAAGAAGTCGGTCTACACGTGACCATTGAGAATCAGCTCTGCGAGGATGAAGGGTTCTGCTACTTCCGATGTCAGCTCGTAGAACGTCCTCCCGTCATTACCTTGGCACCGAGAGAGTGCAGCGAGTATCAATGGGTCACGCCCAAGCACCTGCTGAACCTGGGCCCAATCATGGAGCTTGGACGCATGCGACGAGTTTTCCGCTTGTTGGGCATTTCCTTGGAGCCCAATAGCTAGCCCTTTGCGCCTAGTTCACAAGCGACGGAGCTTCGCGACCCAAGAAACCCTGGCCGCGATGCTCAGCTGAGGTAGAGTCGGCGGCATAGACGATGAGACTACTTGCTGAGTTCAAAGCTGAGAAGGACGCCAATGCGCTTGCGGATTTTATGGAAGTCCAAGGTGTGGAGGTTTCGCTTCGCGCAGGCTCGATGTTCGCGGTTTGGGTGATCGAGGACGACGAAGTAGAGCGCGCTACGGCGCTTCTCGCCGACTACGAACCCGACGAAAGCATCTCGGCCAAGGCCGCCAAGATTCGCAAGGCTCGCGAGCAAGCGGCCAAGCCTTTGCCTTCGGCGATTCCTCAGCGAGGCGCTGCGGAGTCGTCTCGCGGGACGCTCACCATACTGCTCATTGGGATTTCTGTTCTCGTTGCGTTGGCGACGAATATGGGCGATCACGAAACCGAGATGTATCGCAACCTGCTTGTCACTCCGGTGTTCTTCAGAGACGGAGTACCGATGGCGTGGACGGTGGTGCAGTGGGACGAACCATGGCGGTTGCTCACCCCCATGTTCTTGCATTTTACCTTCATACACTTGGGCTTCAACATGCTGTGGCTCTACAGATTGGGCAATCAAATCGAAGCCACTCACGGAACGTTTCGATTGCTACTGCTTGTATGCCTGGCACAGATTGCTGGCAGCATTGCCCAACTCTACCTTGTCGGACCGTTCTTTGGCGGCATGTCAGGCGTCAACTACGCGCTCTTTGGATTTGTCTGGATGCAATCGAAGTACGGGCAGCGCGGCTACAGCATCGCAAATCAGGACACGTTAATCCTCATGGGCTGGCTCGTCCTCTGTGCGACAGGGCTCATCGGGCCGATCGCCAACGCCAGTCACGCAATGGGACTCGCCACGGGACTCCTCGCGGGACTGCCCGTCTACGTAAATTTCCGAAGGACCCATACGACCTCAGCCCCCATCGAAGAAGGAAGCTGGGCCGCATTGAATCTCACTCCGTGGCAGCGTTTCGAGCGAACCTATGTGCAACCCTATATGCCTCTGTGGTTCATGGCAGTGGCCATCGGCGTCCTGCTTTTGGATTTGTAATCGCTAGCGGCCGTAACACCGTGCTGCGACTCGTGAAGTAGCTTAGAAGTCGAGGTCGAAGTCGATTGGCCATTCGGGCGGAGTATCCGTGCAGCCCAAGTCGAGCGAACTTGCAGAGTCCGCAAGAAACGTCAGAAAGATCTGCGAGCCGCACGGAGAATCGACAACGCCATGACTGTGTCCACGAAGAATGGCATGGGTACTATTCTGAAAGCGGCTGGCCACGCTATCTCCGTAGGCAGGTGGCGTTCGATTGTCACCTTCGCCGGAGAGCAGAAGCGCGGGAACAACCGATGACACAGGATGCGAGATTCTCGTCTCGCCCAGAATGTCCAGGACGGTTGGGCACATGGCGTCGTAGTTCTCTCGAAAGAGGGCTCCAAAGATTGTGGTCTCATCCGGCGGCTCAAGCGCCGAAGGCTCGTTCCACAATTCGCGGCATATGACCACCAGGTTCACCAGGTCACTACGGGCAGCGCCCGAGCCACTGGACAGTCCCTCGGAAAGCCCTGCGTCATCGCCATTGCTCGCATCAACCAGTGCCTGTGGCAGCGACATGCGCGCGTCCGTACTGGAGAGAAAGCCGACAAGCGAAGCCAGAAACACTTCGCGAGTCACTTCAACTTGCGTGAGTTCCCCATCAAGGTCGAAGACATCAACCGTCCAACCCTCGTCCGCTTGCACAAGCAGTGCGTCGATAATGCCAAAGGCATCGTCTGCAAACTCGGCAGGACACTCATCGCTCTCAGCACAATCCACACTCAATTGAGCGAGCGAGTCCAAGGAAGCGTTCGCGCCATCGTCAAGAACCGCTCTTGTTGGATCTAGCGTTCCATCGAGAATGACGGAATCAAGGTGGTCGGCAAATTCCTCCGCATAGGCGGCCGCCACAGCGGTGCCATAGGAGACTCCATAGACCGACCAGGATGCTAGACCGAGCGTTCGCCGCAGCACATCGAGGTCGAATGCCGTGGTCCGAGTGGTTAGGTACCGCAGGTACTCTTGCTCCGTTTCGAGGCACTCGGTTAGCTGGTCCATCGCATCGGGTGTGCTGTGCCAACCATCCTCAATGTCAGTGCAAAACTCATCTCGATCTTCGCCAAGGCCTCGCGAGTTTACAAAGTAGAGTGTGTGGGTTTCGTGAAGGCGTTCGAGATTTTCATCAGGGCCTATATAGCCAAGGAGTTCACCAACATCTCCGCCGGGCCCTCCCTGCAAAATGACCAGCGATGGTGCGTCTGGGTTCTCATTTTCCACGCGGTACACTTCTATGTGTGCGAGTTGTTCTGAGCTCAGATCGTCTGGATTCAGCGGGACGGCGAGGCTCGCTTGGTCAAGCGGAATGCCAGCAAAGTCTTCGGTCGTCCACTGGATTGCGGTCTCGTCGGTCTTGTCGGAATCCGTTGTGTCCTCGGTCTCAACACAAGAGCTAAGGACGGGTGCGAGTAGCAGGAATACTAGTAGGGGCGCTAAGTTTTTCATCAAAGGGGGGACCTCGTTAAGGGTGAAAGTGGCTTCGTCGTTCAAAGAGGGCCACTCGCCACTCACAGGTCGCGCGCCCCTAGGTTTTTTCTTTCTCTTGGTTCTCCAACGTCGCCGGGATGAGTCCGTCTTCAAACCCCAACCTGCTGATATTGCTAGCAATCATCCGTATGGCGGAACTTGGAGAAAGCCCCATATCACTCTCAAGATTCGCCACAACCTGCTCGCGTAAACGTGTTCTTGCTCCCGCAATTCGGCGTGCGGCACTTGCCCGATGGAGGTTCCAAACCTGCGCGAGCACATCGATGGAGAGTTTGTCTTGATAGTGCTGCCTAAGCGCTCGCCGGTCCTGTGAAGACAACGTTGCAAACGAACGAGTCATTGATTCCGTGAAGCGCTCGCGAAACTCGCGGCGCAGGGCATCGTGTTCGGCAGAGTGCCAAACGCCCTGATCGATGCTTCGATCGGTTAGCGCAACAGCCTCGGGCGCGCGCCCACGAAGAACGCGATGGGCCGCCCGTGTTGCAGTAACGCGCATCCATCCGTCGAGCGATCCCAGCGCTTTGTAGGTCGCAATGGCTGGTGTACTTGCTTCGCCAATCAGAACAATACGTAGAAATGTCGCGTACGCCTCTTCAAACTGCTCACTCGTGAGTTTCATTCGCCCCAGCGATTGGTGCACCGAACCTTGGTGACGTTGCATGAGCAGCTCTGCGGCTCCCGGAATCGCCATCACACATGCACATGCAACATAGATGTCGGTGGCGCGCTCGCAGCTCCACTCGAGTTTCTCAGAGAAGGCCAAGAAGTCATTCTGGCGTAGCCCACGCAACGGACATTCTTGTTGCAGTCGTTCAAACGCGGCCGTACGCTCAGATTCCGCGGCCTCTCCGCGAGTCGCCTCCGATTGAACGTGCATACCTCTGTCCCTCATACCACCGATGACTGCTCGGACTCTAACGAACTTGTCCTACTTGCGGAAGGCAAGCTTGCGGTCGGGCGTCGCGAGCCCATCGCACGCCATCTGCGCATTTGCGATGCGTGTCGTGACGCACTTGATGCGATTACCGAGTGCGAACCGAGCAACAGCATCCAAAGTTCATCAACCCGCCTCGGTACCCGCTACCGACTAGAGCAGGTCCTCAACTCGGGCGGAGCGGGCATTCTCTGTTCGGCAAATGACACGCTGCTCAACAGAACGGTCGCGGTCAAAATTCTTCGCGATGTGGATAGCAGCTCGCACCTGCTCGATGAGGCGGTAGCACAGGCACGGTTTCGACATCCCAACGTACTCTCGATCTTGGATGCGGGAAGCGAAGATGGTCAGAACTTTATTGTCTTGGAGCTAGCCGACGGCGAAGACGCGCACTCCATGGCGTTAAGACAAACTCTTACCAAAGCGTTGGCGACGAAAATCGCACAAGATGCAGCAACGGGACTTCACGCGCTGCACGCAGAGGGCATGTGCCATGGCGATGTGACACCTGGCAATCTCCTGGTCGCTCCAAACGGAGAAACTCGCATCGCGGACTTTGGGCTGGCCTCCGACTCGAAAGATGCCAAAGGAGGCACTCCGGGCTTTCGAGCTCCAGAAGTCCTGGACGGGATCCTGAGCCCAGCAAGTGATCAATACGGCCTGGGGCAGACGCTTCGCTACTTGCTCGATCACTGCCAAGAGCCGTGGCCACTCGGCCGAGACGTTGCTGCGCGTGCATGTGCTGCCGACCCGAGCGACCGCTACCACGACATGCTCGCGATGTGCGATGCACTGTCGGAGCAACCTCCGCGATGGTTCGCGCGCCCCAGCATCGTTGTCCCTGCCCTGGTAGGCCTGTGCGCGGCCGCCGTCGTTGGATTCTTACTCCTCAGCAACGACGCATCCCAGAGGCCTCTGCAAACCACCGATGCGACTCTTGCCGTTATAGAAGAGGGGACGCTTGCAGCCTTCCGACATGGAAATTACGAGCACGCAGCCGTGCTCGTTGCGCTAGCCGAATCCATCGCGGCAAGCGACGATACACCTGACATCGATCTGCGAGCCGAGCTCTTGTCGATTCAGTATTCTTCTCAGGTAGACAAGCAGGACACCAGCGAGCGCGCACGCGCTGCTGCAATGTTGGCGCAGCGCGTGAGCGATCCAGAACTGCGAGCTGCAGCACTCGCCACCTTTGCGATTCAGCAAAGTGTTTCCAAGCAAACTGCGAGCTTTGCCGTGGACCTTGCGGGAGTTTCCAGCCCCGACGATCCCTTTGTGGCGTCGGCGATGGTTGTTGCCAACGAGGGCCAAGCCCTGGCCGCGACCGATGCAAAGGAAGTGGCTGCGTTCCAACAGCTAGTGGATGCAACGGAATCCATTGGCGAAACGACCACTCCCTCTGAGGACCTCTGCGAGACGCTCCGCGGGCCTATCGCCCAAGGCATGTGCTACTCGATTCAGGCCGCCGCCTACTTTGAGGCGGATAAGGAGCGAGCCATTCACTTTGCCAACATCGCCCTGGCAGAGCTCGAACCCCATTTGGCGTCAGATGACTGCGATCTACAATTTGCCCTCTTGATTCGAGGGAGCGCACAACTCGCTACGAATAAGCGCGCGGCTTACAAAGACCTCGGGCGGGCCAGTGCCATGTGCCCAAACGACACTCCAGATGAACGAGCCGTTGTCACCTTGCAGTACGCTCGTTCGCTTGTCGGCGTAGGACGCGCCCCCGAGGCTAGGCGCATTGCACGAGCTGTCGATGAGAGCCTTCTCGATGACGAGGGCAAAGAGGCTCGAGCCGAAGTGCTTGCCTCAGAATAACTCTGCCCACAAGACTCTTGGAGCGGCGCGACTCACTCCAAGGCGACCTCTCTAGACGCGCGTCACTTGGCTCACAAAGCATGTGCCCCGCTTGGCAAGTCTACTGCGGCGCTGGCAACCCCAGCGCTATCTCCGCAAGGCTCAGGCAGCCCTTTGAGAACCCAAGACAGATGTCTCTTGTCGCTGATGTCGCCGGCGAACCAGGAGTAACAAGGCAGTGCTCGTTAAAGGCCTCTTCGGGAGAGGTGCCAGCAATAAGCGCATCATTCCACGCTTGCCGAATGCCATCCCAATCAAGGAGTTCACAGTCGCCCCAACTCTCGCCGTTCTCTGCGATAACAGGCACACACATGCCAACCTCGGCAGGGGTGTCTGCACTGTTTGCATAGAAACTCTGCACAAAGCGGCACTGGTGGGAGCCGGGAACATCACCGGTGCCTCCAAGAAGCGTAAGCGCTTCACCACCACAACGCTGCTCGTTGCCCTCTGCGTTGGCGCCTGCACCAGCGTGCGTATTGGCAGGGCTGCAATACCGAGCACAATGCGTTTCGCTAGCATCGGTGGGCGTGTTGTTGAGTAGCGGGGCAAACCCGGAGGCACAGCCCGTCCGATAGCAGCCACCACTCGGCGGTCCGAAGCATCCCTCGTTCTGCGTTTGTTCCGCAGCCGATGAATAACTCTCGATGCACGCAGACGTCCCGGATGAGGAGTTCAGAGTGCAAACGGTGCCATCAGAACAACTCCCATTACTCACCACACCATCGACTACGCTTTCGTCCAAAGGGTGGCACGCAGGCTCGCACAGCCCGACATTGTCGGAGAAGACGTCGTTGTAGGACTGACAGTAGAAGCCTTCGCCAAACGCTTCGGATTCGCTTCGGCACCCATCGGGCGGGCCGAGATCGCAGATCGCTTTGCAGATTCCATTGTTGCAGTCGAGACCGCCGACGCAGTTGTCAAATCCGGTTGCTGCCCCCGCTTCCCCCTGAATGCAGGCCTCACCTTCCCCGACCGTTCCATCTGGCAGGCACCGAGTGGTCGTCAAATAGGGATCCTCGCTCTCCGTCAACTGTCCGCACTTTTCGCCCGTACCACAGCCCACGTTGTTGGCAGGATTGCAGTCTGCATGAAAACACCCTTCAAACTGTCCACTTGACCTTCGTACGCATTGGCCGCCCAGGCACTCAATGGCACCATAGATTGGATAGGAGTCGCAGATATACCCTCCAAGCGTTCCTGAGCAGCCGTCTTGGCCAAGAGCATCGAGAACGTTAGGTATTTCTCTTAGCGCCTCAGAATTTACGAGTGAGAAGAAGTCCCCGGCGCATTCGCATGTATCCCTGGGGCTTCCGATCTGCATGCAATCCGTTGCGACCGTGCAATAGTTTAGATCAGCTTCAACGTCCAAGAGCTTGTCGTAGGCCTCGCGGCAGCTCAAATTGTCGTCAGTGCCTGGGCTTGAGCTGGAACACGCCGAGTTGCCAAACAGAAGCAGAAGCGCGATGCCAGTTGCAGCAAGAAGGTGGCCTCGCACGCACGCTCCGCCAATCGGCATTCGTGTTCGGGGGCGCAAGCCGGTTGCGATCCAACTTGATGCGCTTGTATCGCTTCGCCTCTTCACCCGGCTAGCCTATCTGGACGCCCCCTGCCGTGGGGCTAACAACCACTCTCAATCGGAGCTAGTGCCGTTCGTGCCAGACGCCTACGAACTACAGGTCAAAGACGTGTAGCCGCTCCTTGTGAAGCAAACACGAGACGCGCCCCGCGTTGCGTCGCTCGCTCGTGTTTCGACCATAAGAGTTCTTATGCGCTGCCCTGCGCGCAGCTTCGCCCAAGTGCTGGCGCCATTGAGGGTTTGTGCGCACATCTGTGTGCACTCGATGCCAGTGCGCGAGTTGTTGTCGCGAGCGACTAGTGCCGTGATACCGTGCAGGAAGCAATGAAGAAGTGTTTCAGCGAATCAGTGAGCCTCTTGCTACTGCTGACGCTCGTAGGTTGCAAGGCCGACAAGGTTCAAGGTAACTCCGACAAAGGCGATGCCGGAGTTCTCGAGGTTCTCGATCCACCGCTGCTCGACTTGGTGCCCGAAGTCACGCCCAATGGCACTGTTGCCATTCGCGGCTCGAGTGAAGGCAGCCGAATTGTGATTCAGGGCGGAGCGGATGGAACAAACATCGTAGCCGTGCTTCCCGGGGGGGCCTTCTGCAGCGACGTCGCACTCAACTCGGGCGAACCAACCCCCATCACGGTCTACAGCGTCGGTGACGGGCTTCTTTCCACCCCTCTCGATTTCGTGATTACTCGCGACGCAACAGCGCCCGCGCCGCCAATGCCAACGTGCTCCGGCTCAACTCCAGTCGACTGCAATGTGGCGGAGATATGCACCAACGAAGTCGACGACAATTGTGATGGTGCCATCGATCTATGCGACTCCGAGTGCAACGATTGTGTCAACGATGCCTTCGAGCCCAACGGGGTTCCGCTCAACGTGCCTCTCGTTGCAGAGGGCAGCTACGAGCTAACGATTTGCCCCTGCGGCGAAGACTGGTTTGCCTTTGAGCGCAACACGGGCCAGCGCATCAGTGTCACTGCGGACTTTGTGCACGACACCATCGACATCGATATGCGACTGTACGAAGCATCGCCCGAAGGAGGTCAAGGAGACATCGTGGCATCCTCGGTCACCACAACGTCGCAAGAGCGAATCGATGAAGTTGTGGATGAGACCACGCTCTACCTACTTCGCGTGTACCCCTTTGGCTCTACGGGCAATACGAAAAGTGGGCCGTATACTCTGACGATCAACTAGGGACGATCAACTAGGAGGGCCCGAGGCCGCTCTTCCGCCCGGCTCTAAGACTCACGCACAAGCATCGTCTAGAAGCTCAGGGTTAGTCCGCCCATAACGCCGCTGTTTCCGCCTCCACGAGGCGTCACGAAGAAACTCACAGGTGGAGACGTCGGTGTTTCGACAGACCTGTCATAAGCCGCCCTGTGCCTCATGTTGTGTTTCTCAGAAACAACGATCACATCAACCAACTCCCAGGCGCGAAACAGGCCGAAGCCAATGAGCCCCGCACCAAATATCGTTCCTCCATTCCCATCGCCGTCTTGCCGGATAATCGCTCGCCCCAAGCCGTTTGCCATGAGGAGAAGGGAAGCAACTTCGCCAAGGGTAAACTTCCAGCCTCCATCGCCAACAGTACCCAGCAGCGCATGCCCGCTCCCAAACCCGACGGTCGCAGCCAGGAGCATGCTGCCGGCGATTTTACCTGAGCTCACCCTCCCCAGTGCGAGTATCTTCCTGTCTGCTGGGGATAGAGGCGAGCCGATGTGGGCAGAGTTCGACGGCCTTCCAAGCTCTGCTCCTTGGCCCACAGGCGACTCACCGCCCTCCTCGGCGATGGCCGGCCTGGCTACACCTAGCAAGCTGAAGACAACAGCCACGAAGAGCACGTGACGAACGACAGTTTGGAAGTTGCGTTGCATGGTAGTCGCGACTGTCGAACCGGAGTTCGTGCTCAACATTTTTGGTCTTGCGTCAGCTCGCTGCACAAATCGAGCAGGCTTGCGAGTGGCATAGCTACGCTCCCTATGCCCTCTAGACTAGCAGAGAAACGACCACTAATTTGATAACAAAGACGTGCCGCCTATGCTCCTTCTGACAGCGGTACGATACGGCACATGAACGTTCTCTTCTTCGGCAAGGCTGCCAATCTCACAACCTGGGAGCAACGGGATTTTTGGCCCGGCAGTGACACTGGGCCCGACGCAAGCTGCAACGAAGACACCTATGAGAAGTCCATTGGCAGCGAGGCGAGTGGCGCTCCTCAAGAGGACGGGCTGTTTCGAAATGCCGCCACCAAAATCATGGCGTACCGAATCTTTCCGCAGTCTCTGGTTAGCGGCGTTCTTCGCCATGAGCCCGTCGCAGTCGGCGATACCGTGGGAATCGACTATCGTATCGTGCCCGGTCTGCACCTCTTCTTTGGTGCTCGCGTCGAGGAGGTCTTCGACCGCGAGTACGACGGCATATGGCGAGCGGGGTTTCGCTATCGAACCCTTGTTGGCCATCCAGAGTTTGGTGTCGAGACGTTCTGCGTAGAGAAGAAGCTGGACTCGGGCGAGGTAACCGTCGCTCTCCGTTCATGGTCGCGTCCCGGAACAAGACTGGCAAAGCTTGGCGCTCCGCTGGTTCGACTCGCCCAGATACACGCCTCCAAAGCGGCACTACGGGAACTCAGCCGTTCGCCGCACTGAACCTTATGGCGTGAGCTGTGCTGCCATTCCTTTGTCCTTCCCGCAACTCTTAGCCGCACTCGGAAAACCGGAAAAATTCTGAAGCGCTGCCGCTCAAAACTCAACCGGCGCAATGTCACAAAAAACGCATTTGCGACGTGAACAGCTGGGCAGACCGACGACTGACGAAAAACCGGCATAGCCAGAGGATGTCACCTAGGCAGACAACCGTGTGCGCCGTACTCGATTCGGCAGGAGCATGCTGAGATTTCTCTCAAGATCTCGGGGGCAAGTGGCCGAGACCGCTATATGAGATGGTCAGCAGTACAGCCACAAGAAACGATACGCCCTCACCGGGGTGCTTTGTCCTGTTCTCTACGACATCGTCGTTGCTCTCGAGAAGCATTCGCTGGGCTACGCAGTCGGTCGTTAGTCACGCGAGCATTGCCTTTGAGTGTTCAACAACCGGCCGCGTGCTGGTGATGGAAGCGGCCGGCGGCGGATTTCGAGGAATCACCTGGGAGCGCTGGCAGCGCGAAAACGAGATCGTAAGAGTTTTTCGGATTGATGTACCAACCCAGCAGTGGCAAGAAGGCTTAGGCGAGTTCTGTGACACGCTCGGCAGCCCCTACGATACCGTACGACTGTTTCGGGAGGCAGCTCGACACCTCACGCAAGGTTGGACGCAACGATTCTCCTGGGCGAATCCTCAGATAAACGCCAAGGGCGTTTTGTGTGCGGATGCCGTGGCAGCGTTCCTTCACCGAATTGGTTTTGCACAGTTTGAGTTTCCCCTTCGGTGGACTCCCGGGGCGCTTCTCGACTACGCGGACAAAGAAGACACCTTCGTTCACATGGCACCTCGCGTTCGAACAATGCCCTTTCTTCCAGCAGCCAATGCCAAGCCTGTTGCCCTCCCCAAGACAAGTGCCCCGCGCTTAGAAATGGTCATCTAATATGATTCGAAATGTGCAAAGTTCCATGCAGCGCCTCGTCACACGAGTCGCTCCACCATCGCTACTTCTCAACGAGTTTTCCCTAGCCGTGAACGGTCTAAAGCGGGCTCACGACGGCCTGCGCATCGCGCACCTATCCGACTTGCACGTAGGGTGGGCCACGAGTTCCAGCCGAATTTGTGAGGCGTTGGCGATGGTTCGGAGTGCCGCACCGGATCTGGTGATCATGACAGGCGACTACATCTGCCTGTCGAAGCTCGACATTCCTCCAATGAAAGAAGCCCTTCGTGGGCTGGCAGAGATTCCAACGCTTGCGACACTTGGAAACCATGACTTCTGGGCGGGACCTGAACGAGTCGCCGGAGCGCTGCGCGATATTGGCATTGATGTAATGCGCAACGAGCACCGCAGCATTGCCATTCACGGCGAAGAACTCTGGGTGGTCGGTGTGGATGATCCAGTAACAGAGGCCGACGATGTTGCGCTAGCCTTTCAGGGCATTCCCGATCACGTGGACGTGCCTCTGGTGCTTGCTCACTGTGGACGTGCCGCCCCTGACATTGCCCCCTATGGCGCCGGACTTATTCTTAGTGGCCACACCCATGGCGGGCAAGTACAAATCTCTACCGTCACCGATCGATTGGGCAAACGCATGGGCATTCCCTACATGCGTGGCCTGCACGAAATTGGCGACACCAAGCTCTACGTTACGCCCGGTGTTGGCAATTCCGCGATTCCATTTCGTGCAGGCCAAGGCGCACACCCAGAAGTCGCAGTCATCACACTGCGCTGCAATTCTTAGCGAGTTTCACGACGTCGACTGCTATTCGCAAGGTGCAGTGGAGTTTGAACCGATCGCCGAGTCACCGGTCCAGCCAGCGCCTACGAGTTGATCTTGAATCGCAAGCGCCTGGCAGTTGGGGAGCGACTCGTTGCTGCGAATACTCAAGGTGCCGCCGAGGGATGCAAGTTCAGGGAGTTCCAGTTGGGTGAGCGCTGCGTTGTTGACCACGCGCAATTCTCCGCCAACCGATTGCAGCTGCGTGAGCCCCGACATGCTTGTGAGCCCAGCATTCTGTTGCACATCGAGGTTGCCGCCAATCGACTCTAGGCCGGCAAGGCCCTCCAGAGAGAGGGGCGTCATGAAGCCGTTGACGGTTAACCCGCCGCCGATGGTACGAAGTGTTCCAAGGCCACTCATGGTCTGAAATTGGCTCTCGTGGAAGTGAACGCGCCCGCGAACCGTTTCGAGCCCCAATAGCCCCTGAAAGCTCTCCACTCCGCTGAGTTGGACCGTTAGAGAATCGAGCGTTTGCACAGCTTCAAGGCCCTCGAACGACGTGAGGTTGGGCATCTGACTCACATACAGACTCCCGAGTTCGGAGAGATTGCCGAGCCCGCGCAGGTCTAAGAGTTCTCCCTGGCTGAGGTATAGAAAGCCGTCAACGCGCTCAAGACAGCCAAGTTCTGCAACGCGCTGTAGAGTCCCCGTGAGAGTGAGGTCACCGGCAACTCGTCGGTAGGCAGCAAGTGCTTCGAGATCCTCGGGATCACTCGCGATGAAGTCGTCGTCCCAGACAAGCTCGTCATCACAACTCGGAGCACCCTCTTCGCTATCGCAGGCCAGCGACAGCGAGAAGAGCGCAGCGCACATGGAGATCACGAGCGCATGCGACAAGAGGTTCAACGGGCGCTTCTCGGTCAAGGCAACTCTTGGACGGGTGGCCAGGAAGCAATTGGGACGATGTTGGTTTTATCGATGGTCCAAAACTCGACTCGACCCGAGGTCTCTTCGGTCTCTGGATCAAAATCTAGATCCCCCGAAGCACCCGCCAAGTTAAAGGACTCTCCACGACGAAAGTGCTCGATCATCTGTGGCCAGCTGGTTGCTCTCGCGTCCACTTGTGCGCCTTCTGAGAGCTGTCTAAGCCCTCTGGCGACACCGACGCCTGTCACGGACTCTTCGTTGAAAACCGCCCAGGCAGCTCCCGCAGCCAAAATCCAAGCCGCATCGTAGGCATTCGCAGTGAACGAAAACTGAGACGCATCTTCTCCATAGTCTCCGGAGTACGCGGCGAGAAATCCGGCGAAGACCAAGTCGTCAGTGGAGCGTGGCGCAGGACGGCTGCCACGAACCGCCGCAAAACGCGCCGAACTAGAGTCCTCTAGGACATCGGGATTTGCGGCGGCGTCGGTAAGAAAAACCGTCTTGGAGTCAAAGCCCGATAACGATGCCGCATTCGCAAAGAAGAGCACGACGTCGCCAGTTTGGCTCGATATGAAAAGAACCTCCTCCGCGTTACTCATCGACGCATCGGTCACCCGATCACTGAGTTGTGCCGCGTTCGAATACGGCAACAAGGTGACTTCACCACCGAGCTGTTGAAAGTGCTCTGAGAACACTTCGGACAAGGAGCTCCCGTAGATTCCGTCGTCATAGACAACCACTGCGCGCTCAACGATCGTGGTTCGTCCTCGACCAAGCGTGCGCATGTCGAAGGCAATGGCTTCACCTTGGAGAGAATCGGGCGGCGTAGTCCTCCACAAAAGCCCGGGGCTCTCATCCGTGACAACAGCAGGATCTAAGGACGAGAGGGCTGGACTACTCGCCGATGGCGACACGAATACCGTCCCGCGATCGGCGAGATCTTGAAAGACCTGCAACACATCGTCTGACGCAGCTGGCCCGATGATGGCGGGTACATTGAGTTCGTCAATGAGATAGGTAGCCATGGCGGTCGCCGCCGATGCCCGATCGAAATCGTCAAACTCCGAGTCTTCGGCAATCGAACAGAACACGATACCCAGGCCCTGACCATTCAGCTGGCTTGTCGTCGTCGCTTGCTTGATGGCGAGCTGAGCAGCATTCTCACGAGCGCGATGCGTGGCGAGAGACTGGTCCATCAGATTGCCGAACACGATCGTGTTTGAGTACAGCGTCGGGTTTGAAAAGAGGTCTTCTGGATAGCTGTTTTGGCAGCGTCGTTGCGCCTGATGCTCTTGGCAGAAACCGTCATCGTCACATCGATAGCCAAACCCAAAAGCGCTTGAGCATTCGGTGTCGACTCTGCACTCTCGCGTGTCGACGCCTACGAACGAGCATCCTCCGGCAAGCAACATCAGGAGTGCGCCAAGGAAAGGGCAAATGAACTTAGAACGTCCCACTGAGCCCCACTCCCAAGGTGTCTGGCGCGATGATTGGGCTCACCAAACGCTCCTTGCCCGAGCTGTCTTCGTCGCCACGCGCCCAATACAAATACGCGGCCGTACCGGCTCCCACCGCCGCCAAACCAAAACTCAAATCAGCCGCCAATGACCAGCGCTTTCGCGAAGCGAGTGCAGCGTCAGCTTCAACAGTGCAAAAGGTAGGCGTGCCATCGGTGCAAGCATCATCCACGCGTGAGTTCGCAGCATTGGCCACGAGCGCAAACGAAGTCCCTGCAGCGAGCAATGCACCAGCACCGAGCAACAAAGAGATTTCAGGTACGCGACTTCGCTCGCTGCGCTGCACCGTTTCGGTTGTTGTTGACGGCGTGCGCAGTGCTCCCAACTCGGCCTGCAACTGGGCAAGCTCCTTCTGAGTTGCGATATCGGCTTCGTTCTGGCGCTTGAGTTGTTCCCGCAGCTGTTCAACTTCGCGCAGTCGACTAGTTTCTGCCGCTGCGTGCCGACGTACCTGGTTTGCGCGCTCGTCCAGGCGCGCGATGCGTTGGCGAATCACCGTGACTTCTTCTGGACGGGCAGACGCAAGATAGAGACGCAGTCGTTCCGCAGCCGACTCGTACGCACCGGCGCGCTCGTAGGTATTTGCTAAATTGAAAAGTAGCTGTGGCCTGGCGCTGAGCCGATAGCTTTCTTCCATCGCTTCGGCGGCCTTCTTGTAGTCCGCTTCATCATAGGAGGCCCGGCCCTTCTCAAACAGCGTGCGAGCACGTTGGTCTCGGCTTTGTCCTGACTCGTCTTGCGCGTGTGCGAGAGTTCCACTCGCGAGACCCGCCAACAAGGTCAGGCCTCCGAGGCACTGGCTCACTCTGCCCATGGGTCCCTTAGGTCACTGCTGCGTGTTTTGGCGGGCGCTTTGGTCGTCGCCCTGGGCCGAGCAACCAGTTCTTTGCTTGGAGAGTTTCGCGAGGCTGATCTGTCCTCATCAATCGAGTCTGGGCGTGATGTGTTCGCAGCCGTAGGTTCGCGTTCGCCAGCAGGCGCTGCACTGCGTTCGTTGGCGGGCGCTGTGGTTGTGTTGACGAGGTCGTCTCCCGCTGCAGCGACGCTTGGCGTTTCCACTTTGGGTTTCGTTTCTTTTGGCGACTCTTGGGGCGACGAACTCGTCATCGGGTTTCCCGGAGTCGCTTCTCCGACCGAAATTGGTGCGCGCTCAGTCGAGCTGCGGAGCACGAAAAACAGAGCGAGCGCCATTCCCAATGTCGCGATGGCTGCGAGCCCTACCACGCGTCTGCCAATGGGCCTTCGGCTGGGCACCGGAGTGGACGGTCCGCGGCGCAGATTCACCGTGCTCCGTCCGCCATGTCCCTCCTTCGATTCGGAGAGGTCCTCGGTCGGGTCCGTGAGCAGGGCACCTTGCGATGTTTTCTTAGGAGACTCCTCTGCCCGTTCCCCTGACTTCGTTCGCATCGCTTGCTCGATCTTCTTTTTTCGAGCGAGCTTCTGAGAGAAGTTCTTAATCAGCCATTCCGCTACTTCCTCGCTACGAGGATTCCCTTCGCTCCGCAAAAACGCCAGTAGTTCAAACTGCAGAGCCTGAGCGGTTTCCTGTCGCTTTTCCACATCCGGACTGGTCGCGGCAAGCACGATTTGCTCCAGAGCCGTTGGAATTCCCTCGCTCCAATTCGCGGGCGGAGGCGTTGCGGCTTTTGCTGCGACATCTGTCCCCTGACGCCCGGATGCGGCGGCAACGCGCTGTCTGTGACCCGACAACATGTCCTGCAACACAAGGCCGAGCTGAAAGACGTCACCCCTCGGTGAGACTTTGCCGCCGGTGGCGTACTCGGGTGGCAGGTAGCCAGGTTTTCCGCGAAGACACTCATCCGCCCGATCGTTGTTTGCAGCAATCGCGATCCCGTAGTCCAAGACCTTGGTATTACCGTTTGTGTCGAGCATGAGATTGCTCGGTGTCACGTCCAAGTGCACGATGGGCTCAATCACCCCATCGCGATTCACCGTCGTGTGCGCGGCGTGCAATCCGCCGGCAATGTCAGCCGCAATGTGCGCCGCGATCCGTGGCGGGACGGACGTTCCGGGAAGGTCCTGCAAGATGTCAGCAATCGTCAGGCCGTCGATATACTCCATGGCGATGAAAAGACGATTCGTCTCCACTCGAATGTCGTAGGTCTCAACCACATTGGGGTGACGAATTGCCGCCGCCAGTCGAGCCTCTTCCATGAAGAGGCTGACAAAGAGTTTGTCCTGGGAAAACGTTGGAAGTATCTGCTTGAGCACCACGAGTTTTCGAAAGCCACCGAGACTGTGTTGGAAGCCCAGAAACACATCGGCCATGCCCCCTTGCCCAATCTTTTGCCCGAATTCGTAGTTGCTCACGAGTGCTACCTGCCGAGTCCACAGCATGCCATGCCCCAACCGTCACCCCAACCGCCCAGTCCACTTCATGAGTGCACCTCAAGTGCACAGACATGTGTTGCGAGGTAGTTCTCTCGTGCTCAACCCGCCTTCACAACTTGGAGCCGAACGCCTGAAGATGGCTTGCCCGCTTGTTGCGACGTGCCTCAATACGAGTGCAAGAGGTCACACAGCGGTACTACAGGAATCGGGAGAACGTTGGTTCCCGCCCTGCAAATCCGGTGACTTTGGGCGCATCACTCAGCACAGAACCGATAGAAGCCGATGCCCAGTTCTCCGTCAGCCATTCCCGTGGTCGCCATGTGGAGAGAGCCCTGCGCATCGTAGAACGCTCTTGGATAGCCCAGGGTGCCAGCAGCCGTTACGACCTGGGTGTCCCACGCACCAGCGACGTTTCTGCGAATCACATTGTCCCCGGTATCGTCGTCTCGGTAGACAAGGGCATACTCGGTTTCGCTCACCGCATAGTCGAAGCGGTCATTGACGTCACTCGCGATCGGTTGGGACGTCCACGATGACGCAATCAAGCCACTGCTTCCTATGGAGGCTGTCGCGCGATATGCCTCGTCGTCGGCATCCACAAGCACTGCCGAGAACTCGTTGCCAACCGCGTTCATCCGACATCCTTGAATCGACGGCGTTGGATCCGTAACGATTCGATCGAGCCCGCGAAAGCCTGCGCCCAGGTCGAGTTCACCAACAATCGCCGCCCGATCGGATTGGGTAATCATGCAGCCATGGGCAAAACCGTCCACGGAGAATGCGTCGCGAAAGTACGATATGGATGATTCATAGAGTTCGACCTCCGACCAGACGCCGCTTCGCTGCATGGCTGCATCTGCGCTGCTGAAGCCACCTTGGAAGAAAGCGATCGGGCCTTCCGCTGCGCTCTCTGCGACATGGAAATTGCCATTGATATCCAGGGTGCCCCCAGCCTCGACTTTTTCGAAGTCAGGTGAGCACGCGCGATGGACCGGGCCTTCCTGAAGCGGTGCCCAAGTCACGCAGACGGAGTCATCGGCCCCATGTGAGAGTGCCGCATGCGTTGCCTCCTCCGAGTCGATAGGAATACTTCTTAGGTCTTCGGTAACGAGTTGCAGTCCCACAGATGCACCATTGACCAAAGCGATCGCACTCCCCTCATAGGGGGCCATATCGAGCAGGCGAAACGGCGTTTGTAGTGGAAGCGTTTGCGAGAACGAGAGTGGGGTACAGGGCTCTTGGACTGTGGAGTCTGGAGATCCGTCTCCAAACTCGCCAGAGGCGTCTGAGCCACAGGCGGGAAAAAGAACCAGCGAGACGAAGAAGGTGAGGGCGTGCGTAGACTGCATTGCCTGCCCCTGTTCAAAACCGGTGCCAAGACCGTTCAGCGCCCCTTCGATGCGCTGGCTCAATGGTATCGCGCGATTCCCATGGGAGTGCGCGGGCCACGGGTTACCAACGGTTCATGGTCCACTCTGTTGTGCTAACGCCACGGTTTCTTCGCGAACGCGACCAGCAAGAGTTTCATTGGCCGTACCCGCAAGCAGGCGAGACGGAGAACCGCGGAGAAGGCGCCCTCATCACGGATTGTGAGATCGAGACCACAGCTGGTGTCTGAGTGGCGCGGACTCTCGGTAGGGTGCTAGACGTAAACGACCAGTGTCATGGTCTTGAGCGGTCTTCTCCCGCGAAACCGACGTACTCCCTATGCCCAACTCCACAACGTATTCATTTTTGATCCTCAGCGTATTCCTCACCGTTGGTTGTGGGTCGCAGCCAGCACCCAAGTCCCAACCAAGCTCCGTGGTGCCGGTTCAAGAACAAACCGAGAAACGTTCCATAGGGAAATTCATGGAATCGAAGAACGAGTTGCCGGTTGGGGAGCGCATTGCCCTCTACCACCAGCTAAAGCGAGAAGAACCAACGGCCTACAACTTTGAGGTGGAAAAGGAACTCAACCAATATGGCTACTCCTTGCTGTTCTCCGATAAGCAGGACGAGGCAATCGAGATTTTCAAACTCCTGGTTTCCGAATTCCCCGCAGACGCCAACCCCTATGACAGCCTAGCCGAAGCCTACAAGATGCAAGGCAACGAAGAGCTGGCGATCCTAAACTACGAGAAGTCCCTAGCCATCAACCCCGAGAATTCGAACGCCAAGTTTGAGGTTGATGTTATGACGGGGCGACTCGACATCCTGCAAACGAACTGGGGCAAGGAAATTTTCAAGGTCCCTCTCCCCTTTGCCCGGTCGATGAATATCGTGGGCATTGAAGATGCGCGCTTTACCAAAGGTTGGGCAAAACAGGATTCCGACGAGTTTTGGTCGTACGTCTTTGCGTGGAAGATCGATCACGAAGGCGCGGTCCCAGAAGAACTCCTAGAGAAAAACATCTCTTTGTACTTTGAGGGGCTAATGAGCAGAGGTAAGGAGACGCTAGAGGCAACGGCTGTAACCGAGTTCACTCGAGCGGGAAAATCCAGCGACCCTCAGGCATTTACGGGCACCACCGAATTCATGGATACGCGTCTCACGAAAGACCGCCTCACGCTTAATGTTCAGGTGGAAAGTCGCCAATGCGCCGACCAAGGCAAAGCCGTCATCGTCTTCTGGTTCTCTCCCAAACCGTTTAACCACGCGATTTGGACCAAGTTGAACACGGTGAAGGTGCTGCCGGACATTTGCTCCCGGTAGCGGTCCCCTGCAATTTCAACAGGGCTTGTGAGCGTGACTTGCCACCCGTCATACCGTGCAGAGGTCTTTCCCATAGCAGCACTCGCCTGTATCGACATCGTGCTTCTGACCTTTGCTCATAGACCGTGAGGGATGGAATCACCTAGGCACTCGCCTGCGCGACATGATGGATTGACCTGTAAATCCTGGTGTCCCTGAGGGGTTCGCATCGTTCACTGGTAGACTCAGTGACGGTGATACGCGGAACCAAGGTCGGCAACTACCAAATCGAGGAGCAAATCGGTGAAGGTGGAATGGGTGTGGTGTATTCCGCCAAGCACGCCCGGATGACAGGACGCGCTGTCGTCAAGGTTCTGCACAAGCAGTTTGCTCACAATGAGACCATTGCGAAGCGCTTTGAGAATGAGGCAAATGCCGCGGCGAGCATTGGCCACCCCGGAATCGTCCAAATCTTTGACGTAGGCAAGGCACAAGACGGCAGCCTCTACATCGTTATGGAGTTGCTTGAGGGTGAGGGCCTTCAGCAACGGGTAAATCGCCTAGGTAAACTACCGCTGTCTCAGGCTCTCTCGATCGTTCGTCAAGCGGCCGGGGCACTCGGTGCAGCTCACAGCGCGGGAATCGTGCACCGCGATCTCAAACCCGACAACATCTTCTTGGTGCCAGATCCTGAGGTTCCTGGTGGGGAACGAGTCAAGTTACTCGACTTTGGCATTGCTAAGTTGTCTGACACAGATACCAGTGGGATGAACACTGGAACCGGCGCCATGTTGGGCACACCGCACTATATGTCGCCGGAGCAATGTCGGGGCGCTGGCGAGGTTGACCATCGCACGGATCTATACGCTCTTGGCTGCATACTATTTCTTCTTATAACCGGACGCACACCATTTGTTGGCACTGGTGCGGGCGAGTTCATCGTGCAGCACTTGACTGAGGCGCCGCCCGTGATGAGGAGCTTCAACCCAGAGGCGCCAAGCTACATGGAAGACCTTGTCGGTGTTCTCTTGGCGAAAGACCCAGAAGAGCGTTTTCAGAGCACGGATGCTCTCATCTCCGCACTCGACGGATTTGCCCCTTCCGAAGCTGCGAACCTCTCCACGACGGATGCTGCCTACGACCCGGCACGTGTTCCCGCCCCGAGTACGCACCTGATACCAGCGGTGCCCACAACTCTCGGCGCAAGTGCAGGCCCTGTGCTGACTGAGAATCCCATGACGGTGGTTCGAAAGCCGCGTTCCAAACTGCTTCTCCCCGCAGCATTTTCCCTACTTGTCGCCGGTGCAGCGGGGGCCGTCTTCATTGCACAGAGTCGCCACGACAAAGCTGCCTCCTCTCCCGCCCCTCCTGTCCCCAAACCCGCGCTCACGCCCCCCAACCTCGGTTTGGCAGCACTCGAGCGATACAAGAATCCAATGGGCTCGGCGATAAGCGACATCAATTCGAAAGCTTGGTGGCAGGCCGTTGCGGCGGATTTTAGGCAGGCGGCAACACAGGATGGCGCACCACCGTTGTGGCGAGCGGGCGAGGCTTTGGCAACGGGGTTTGTCGCCCTTGTAGATAGCGAGTTCGACACTGCTGTCGAGCAGTTTCAGGCGGCAACACGGCTCGCGCCGGATTGGAGCATTGGGCAAGCGGCTCTGTCGATCGGCCTGAGCCGCCAACAAAAGTATGATGAAGCACTCTCGGCCGCACACGAGGCTCAACGTCTTGCACCTGCTTGGTCCGGTGCGATCGCCGCCGGGGCCCGTGTCCTTGTGAACACAAGCGAATTCGATGGCGCGATTCAAGAGTACAGACGCGCGCTTGCGATGGATAAGAAGAACCCCAACTTGCTGGCAGAACTCTCACTCGTCTACCACGCTACGCATCTCGATACTGAGGCCGTGCGCTACGCCGAGATGGCCCTCGCGATTGATGAGGACCTTGTGGCGCCACGAATCCTCCTAGCCGAAAGAGCCCTGGAGAGCGGTGATGCGCCAACCGCGCTGGCAGAAGCGGGCCGGGCCGTAGCAACATCGCCGCGAAGTCTCTCTGCACACTTGGCCTATGCTGACGCACTCGCCCTTAACAAAAACAAAAAAGGCGCATTGATAGCGTACGCAAAGGTTCTAGAGCTTCACGACGCAAGGGCCGACCCCAATAGTGAACATGCTAGCCGAGTTCGACTTGTGCGAAAGGCCATCGCCAGAAAGCGACTTCCGCCATCGAGAGCCGCCCTTCGACGCCGCTCAAAGCAAACGGAAGGAGAGTCTAGCCGCTCGAAGGACAAGTCGTCGCCAAGCGCAAAGCCTTCGCGCTCGAAGAGCGGCTCTTCTACTCGCAGCAAAACACCTACGGGACGGTCGCCAGACCGCAACGACCCCATCTCAGAGTTTTAGAACTCCCTACAGACCTAACTGACAAAGCTTGGGCCCTTCACCGCGCCCACGGCGCCTCAGAACAAATCTTACTCTTCATAGAGAGTTTCCCATGCAGACTCGGCGACGATTCTTGCTAGAGCCTATTTCCATGGCCAACGGCCAACGCCGAATCGTCAGAGATTGCGTCAATTGCAAATCGGCTCGTTCGAGGTTAGATCTGCACAGAATTCATTGCAGGACGCCACAACTTGATTTGCCATCACAGCGTCGTGAGCGATTTCTTGAAGCGTTGCAGCTTCGGCGCCTGTCATTGCACATTGGACGCGCTCTCGATTCGCGGGATTTGCGCAAATGCCGAGGTACACGTGCTCAGGCTCAATTCCGACCGGACTGGCGTTGTAGATGTGTGCAAAGATTGTGGCAGCAACGAGGTATGCACCGGCACGAGTGTAATGAGGGTTGAGACCTCCGTCCGCATCACCATTGTTGAGAGTGAAACCAGCGTCTCGGGCTGCTTGCATTGCCTGAGCCACGGGTGGCACGTGCAACTCGTGACCGCCGAGTTCTGCATTTTCTTGCGCGCAGGAGAAGTACGAGGCCAAGGCAGCTCCACTGCGCTGCGGCTGTACGGGCGCCCAGGCGACAAAGTCCGAACCAGTAAGCTCTGCGTTCGCTGCAATGAGTTCGTTGGTCTCCCCAGGTGGGGAAACGGCAGGCGTCACAAGTCGAACAGCGGTTGCTATGACAACGTCGTAGTTGCCACTGGTCGCATCACTCCATGCTGCTGCGCGACGCCATGTGGAAAGTGGCGTGCCACCAGCCGCCCACACTTTGGGTGCTGGCCCGGTAGCGCCGCTCCACTTCTCGTAAAAGTCGGCAACGAGCGCAGGAACACTGTACCCGGCCTGAGGACTGCTATTCGAGGTGCTGCCAGCAAAGACGGTGGTCGATGCGCCATACCAAACCAGGCTGCGCGCCTCACCCGATGAACCACTGTCGGGTGAGCCATCGGAAGGTGGCATTGAATCGCTGCCCGGTGCTCCATCACTCGTCGACTCCGCTGTTCCACTATCTGCGAACGCCTCTTCGCCATCAAGGGTCGGGTCGGAACTACAACCGAGAAGCAGCGCTAGGGCTGCGTACCGTGCCAGGCGCATCATGGATTTGACCTCAAATAAATGTTGTGAAAGTTGGGCTCGCCAACGATGTGGAGATTGCCGTCACCATCGAATGCGATTCCCTCGTGCTGTGAGCGGGGGAAGTCCAAAATGCCGTGCACGGTTGCGTCGAGGTCGAGGTCAACGGCTCGGTGGTCCCGATGGCTCAAGATGATAAGGCGACCGGTCTCGCGGTTAAATAGGACTCCAGACATGTCCTGCGTTAGCCTCGGCATTGGAAGAACCTGTGCGTCGTATGGCTCGATCGCAGTAACGCTGCTCGTGCCTGCCGGTGGCCTTGGAAAGCTGTACAGCTTCCGTGGATTCTCCTCTTTCACAACATAGAACATTTCTGAATCCGGATCGTAGGCGACCCCCTCAGGCCCTTGATTGCCACCATTGGTGGCAAACGTGACCGCTTGAAACGTCGCCGGATCGACCGTGGTATCCGTGGTTCCCGGGGCAATCGTCCCGATGTACAAGATGCCCTCCTCGCTCACAATCGCGTACTCGTTGTCGCCCAGATAGACAATGTCTTCTGAGTCGCCAAAGCTTCCGGTCGGCTGGATGATGCGTATCAGGTTGTAGGAGGTATCGACTTCCCAGATCCGCGTGGCGTTGTTCCGAATCATGTAGAAGGTGTTGCTATCGTGGTTGTACGTGATGCCGGAGAGGTCAGCAGGCACGTAGCTGAGGGGTTGCAGCGATACCGAGGCCGTGAACGTCGTGAGATCGAAGTCTGATGGAGGACGCGCGTCGGGTGGGCTCGCATTGTTAGGCATCGCATCTACCGCGCTCGCGTTGGTAGGAGTTGCATCGAAGTTCGTGTTGCTAGGCCCGGAGTCCGTACCTTCCTGGATTACGTCACTACATCCCAAGAGCATGCCCGCGGCCGCCACCAAGGTAGAGAGTTTCATGTGCCTCCTCATGTTATTGCGCCTCCTCGGAGTATGCGAGCCCACTAACCCCGTCGGCATACACCGCCTGTACGCCATAAGAAGAACACCCAGAGGTGTCGACAAAGGCGAGTTCATTATCACTGAGCGTAGCAATCTCTGAGTCGCCGTTTGATGTGCACAAAACCTTCCAGCCCGTGACGAGTTCTCTACGAGAGCCGACATGTCGCTCCCATGCGATGCGATTGCCGCCCCCGATTGCTTTCACCCTCACAACCAGTGGTGGAATGTGGTCGTCGAGATAGCCCCAGAAGTATTCGGACATTGACTCTCCTGCCGCTGCCGCTCCGCGGTTGCCATCGATGTCAACGCTACCGCCTCCTACGCGAAATGCGCTGGGGTTGTGATAGCTGCGCATATTGGCAGCGATGATGTCCTCGCCGGGAATTGGATATCGGCGAGCCGAGGTGAGGTCTGTGGCGCCAGGGTCACCATTGAAGGTGTCGAGACGGCCTCGAAAGTAGAGCAGCGACTCGGGCAGATAGCGCGGAACGGTGCCGGTATTTGAAACGCCTGGAACATCATCGATGGCGACGTTTGCCCCCAACGCGACATCCAAGTTGAATGGGCCCGAGGTACTTGTGCCGCCCTCAAAGCCGCGTGCCTTGCCAAAGAACGAGTTCGTTACGTCAGTGTCTTTGTCGGCCTGCAGAAGCCAAGCGCCACACCGATTTGTTTGTGGCGTGCACGTTCCCTCGGAGTCATACGAGACGATGTGATCCCACACGTGATTCGGGCCCGCCTTCTGATCCATTAGCGAAAGTGAAAGAGCATTGTGGACAGCGAGCAAGCCCTCGGTTCGCAAGGTCGCCTGGGTGTTCTCACAGCCGGTTGCCGGGTAGGCCTCGAGCCCTGCATAGTTCTTGTAGTGGGGTGCAGCAATCGCAAGCGAGTCAAAGACCGTGTTGTCTTGTGAGAGGTGCGCGACGTCGCAGTAGTTGCTGAATCCGCCGTAGGGTTGGTCACCGCGGTGTTCATCAAGCCTCACAAACGAGCGACGGGTCACCGATGCGGCCGCGGAGCGCGTCATGATGCCATAGCGATTGTGGCCCCAGTCATAACTATTCTGAATGAGCGGTTGGCCACCATTGACGCGAAAGCCCGCCTTTGAACACGAACCCTGCGATGCTTGCCCAAAGTCGGCACAGGGCTCGTTCTCGGTGCCGGCACCTTGTGTCCCCACAAAATCCACAAGCAAACGACTTGTTGCATCGAGCGGCCCGGCGAAGAAGGACTCGCGAAGCACATCCTTGGCGACAAAGCCGACCAGAGCCACGTTAGATGGTCTGAACAGCTGAAACGCATTCTTTTGCTGTGGAATTCCATCGTGGGCCTCGCCTGTGACAACAACACCACCAGGTGACCGAGCAATGAGCGTACTGAACTGATCCGAGCTGCCAGCCGTTGGGGAGTTCTGTTTGAAAGCGTTCTCGTAGCTCTCATGTGCACTGACCGAAACCGGGTATACGCCGTCGGGAATCACGATGGTATCCCCGCTTGACATGGCGCGCCCGGCTACACCGATGAACGGGGAGACGCCTTCGGCTCCAGCGACTCGCAATCGACTGGTGCCCGACTTATCAACGTGGACAACCGTGGACGCATACACGTGACCATCGTAGTTGCTGCACTTGATTCGAATGTGAAAGCCACGACCAAAGTCCAAGCCACTGGTGTCCCAAGTAATGGCCCCGGTTTCGGAATCAATCTGCACATCATCGTGCCCCATGTCCTTGCGACAGAGAATCACCTCACCGGTGATCGAAGGCTCAAAGTGAAAGATGTCGCCGTGGGCAACTTCGTGTAGCCCGATATCCTCGATCGCAATGTCACCATTTCCGATGATGGGCCCACCATCGCGCCGTGGACCACCATCGTGCGCACCGGTGCCGCCTCCCCCGTCGTCCCCAGCACCCGGTTGGCTTTCACCACAAGCGCCTACAGCGATGACTAGGGAAAATACTAAGAGGAGTGCGCTGCACCGCCGCGCATCTCTCGGGTTTAAAGGTTGGGTACATCGAGCCATTGCCCGCAAGACAGCAAGTGGCGTACCAAGGAGTGGAAGCACTGTAGTGCTTTGTAATTAAGAAAGAACCGTAGAGGTCTAGACGTTCATGCGAATCGCACCAGGGGCTTGCCCCCCCAAGGTCCGATGCGCAGATGCGTCGCTTTTTCGGGACGCTACCGAACGAACTCGCCGGCCACATTCTCAGGTTCTCGGTTGGTCGCCCAAATGAGAACCGAGCCACCAACCACGGCGCCCACTGCCGCCCAAACCCACCACCGTTTGTAGATCGAAGGAGAAGACGTCGAGCTCTTGCTGAATGCAACGGAGCCATTTGATGATGACTCTCGAGGCGGAACAACTGCATCAAGGCGACGCCCTTCACTGTCGTAGTGCAATGCCCCCGTTGTGCGAACGACAACAAGACTTGAAGCACCTGAGAGCTTCAGTAATGCGAGCCGCCATCCCGCAGACTCGCTCAACCACGAGGGCTGGACAGCTCGGAGATCGTGCACAAGTTCCATCGCAGGAGCAGAGGCTTCTTTCGGCGCAACCGCTACCACCCCACCTGCTGTTACCTCGAAGCGCGAGCCGAATCTGGCAAGGCCTGGTGCGTGCACAAAGACGTAGTGCATTCCCACTGGAAGCGGCCAGGTTGACTCGCGACCCTTAAGGTCCTGTGATGTGCCATCGATAAGCACTCTTGCTTCGGCGCTGGGCGATCGAAACGACACTTGACCTGTGGCCTGAGCACTCGACGTTGCGTCGGAGAAGACCGAGACATAGTCGGGTGGCCATACAAATGGATCCAATTGCGCGGAGGAGTCGAGCGAGTGTGCAAGCCGAAATCGTTGGCTCGCAGCCGTTGCGTTGCCCGACGCCAAACGCATGCACCCGAGCCACAGATTGAGCTGTACCAAGACGGCGCGTCCAGCTTCGGCCTCAAGCAAGAAGCGCAGCGAACGCTCTTCTTCGGCCGCCAAAAGGCCGATCGCTGCTTTGTAGCGCTCCTCAACGTAGAGTTTCTTTGCCTTCTCGAACGTCGTCCCCATGGCGGCAATGGCTCGGCTGCGCGTATCGCGCAGGCTTGGGCCCTGGTAGCGAATGGCAACCAATCGATTCCCCCGTTGCTCCAAACGCCGTGAAGTCTCATCTACGATGCGCTGTGGAGTATCCTTCGTACTGGCCACAACAACTCCGTCGGCCTTTGCCGTTGAGGCGACAATGCTCAGCAGTAGAACCACGGAGGCAGCACAGGCATAGATCCGCACTGGAAGAAGGTACCACGATTTGTGCTAGCATCATTTCCGTGCTTGGCGGTATGCACCTTGGGCGCTACCGCCTTCTAAAACGTCTCGCCACTGGCGGCATGGCGGAAATCTACTTGGCCGAGCAAGAGGCCGAGACGGGACTGTCGCGGCACGTCGTCATCAAGACGATTCTCCCGCAGTTCACCAAAGACGCTGCAATGCGCACCATGCTTCTCGATGAAGCTCGTCTCGGATTCAGCCTCCGGCATCGCAACATCGTGCAGGTTGTGGACGTCGGTGACGAAGACGACCTCCTCTACATTGCCATGGAGTACGTGGAAGGCGTCAACCTCGCAGAGTGGGCTGCTGCACCCGCAAATCGCGCCAGCCTTGATAGTTCAGTGATTGCCTACATAGGCCTCGAAGTGCTCGCGGCGCTCGACTACGCCCACAATCGCAGCAAGGATGGTGCGTCTCTTGAAATTGTTCACCGCGATGTTTCGCCACAGAACATTCTCGTCTCGACTGCCGGCGAGCTGAAGCTATCGGACTTTGGCATCGCACTCGCAAAGGATCGCATCACTCAGACGACGGTCGGTGGCGTAAAGGGAAAACTCTCATACATACCGCCGGAGCAAGCAACGGGGGCGGGCGTAGCTGCGAGTGCAGATGTATTCTCTGCAGCGGCTGTGCTCCTTGAACTGCTGACAGGCGATGGTCCGTATCAGGCAGACACCGATATCGGCATCTTGAAGGCGATGGAACGAGGTGACATTGCCAAACTTGAACCAACTGAGCGCGTGCCAGCTGGGCTCGCAATCGCAATCAATCGCGGGCTCTCAGCGAACGTGCACGATCGCCCAACCGCGCGTGAGATGCGCGAGTCTCTAGAACAATTCGCAACCACGGGGAGCCAGGCAGAGGCGATTCTGCGCGAGGGAGCAACGAGAGCCCGTGAGCTGCTAGCCCAGCAGTCGAAACACCAGCGGCGCTTTGAGAACGCGCTGCTTGCACAGAGCGCAGGAGAACGTTCCGACGTGGCAACGAATGCCATGAGTGCGACGCCCTCCGTTTCAAGAAAGCCCAGGGTGGCGTTGTTGAGCATCGCCGCGGCGCTTCTGGCTGCTGGACTCGGAATTATTCTTTGGAAGACATCAGAGACGGGCTCGACCCTCGCGCTTCAAAACGCAGCTCTCATTGATGCCAGCGTGCAACCGTTCCCACCACCACTGAGCACAGATGCAGCAGTTCTTGTGCCGCCGGTGGCGACTGCCATCGATGCATCACCGCCCTCCGACACACAGCGCAAAGCGCCTGCATCTCGATTTGGCCGGCTCACCATCACCTCCTTTCCATGGGCCGAGGTTGAGGTTGACGGCAAGAACGTGGGGAATACACCAATTCGAGGCCTTCGCCTGCGAGCGGGCAAACGGCGTGTCGTGCTTCGCAACCCTCAATCAGGGAAGCGCGTGACTCGAACTGTTACTGTCAAAGCAGGAAAAAACGCGTCCCTCCGCATCGAACTATGAGCAACAACACCAGCGTCACACGCATTCTCAAGAGCCCAGGAGAGGCATCGCGGCTCTTCCAACGCTGCTTTCTCTTAAAGCCAGCGAAGCGCGCACGATGGTCAAAGGCAACACGCTACACGAAATCCGTTGTGAGCATTGGTACCTCCAAGGAGAACGATCTAGTTCTCGACGATTCAAGTGCATCGCGGCACCACGCGCGAATTGAGATTCAAGACGATCGCCTTCAAATCACTGACCTCGCCTCCACAAACGGCACCTTCGTGAACGACGTGCAAGTCGTGCAATCGTTTCTTCCGGACCGATCAACTCTCAAGTTTGGCGAGTGCGTGGTTGCCTTTCGCCTTGGTGATGAGAGCGAGGAAATTGCGCTGTCCCAACGTGATCGGTTCGGCGACTTTTTGGGTGAGAGCATTGGCGTGCGACGTTTGTTTGAGCAGCTTGGCAAACTGGCCCCGAGCGAAGCGAGCGTTCTGCTCGAAGGGGAGTCGGGCACGGGAAAAGAGGTTCTGGCCCGAGCGATTCATGAGGAGAGCAATCGAAGTGAAGCGCCGTTCGTAACAATTGACTGCGGTGCGCTGCCCGAAGGACTCATTGAATCAGAATTATTCGGACATGAACGAGGCGCTTTTACGGGCGCAATCAGTTCCAGAGCGGGTGCGTTTGAACTCGCAGATGGCGGCACACTCTTTCTCGATGAAATTGGCGAGCTTGATGTGGCGTTGCAACCAAAGCTATTGCGGGCGCTTGAGCAGAGAAGTGTACGCCGTGTCGGTGGCTCGGCTGACATCGCGCTCAACGTCAGAATCGTTGCCGCGACCAATCGAGATCTTCAGAGGCAAATGGCGGCGGGCGAGTTTCGAGAGGACCTGTACTACCGCCTAGCGGTTGCGCATCTGCGAGTTCCACCGCTTCGAGACCGACGCGAGGACATCCCGCTGCTCGCAAAGCACCTTCTGACGATGCTCCAAAAGGACTCGCCTGAGCTGCCCGCTTTCACCCTTACGACAGAAATGAGCGAGTCACTCACAAAACGTGCTTGGCGTGGAAATGTCCGTGAACTAAGAAATGTTCTGCAGCGAGCGTTCGTAACGAGTGAGCTCGAGCCGCCCTCGCCGCTGGAAGCTCAGCAGGGCTTTGAGATACTTGAAGGTGTGCCCTTGGATCTCCCCTACCAAGAGGCGCGAGAGATCACCGTCTCGCGTTTCGAGCAGACCTACCTGCGCAACGCGCTTGATCGCTACAAAGGCAACGTGGCAAAGACCGCAAGGCAGTGCGGCATGGATCGGGCAACACTGTTTCGACTCATCAAGAAACACGGACTCAAACGCCCGTAGCCTCAGCGCCCATACCCGCTAGGGCAAGCCCTCGCACGAAGTTGGCAACGGACACTGCTCCACCATCGGTTCCGAGCACTGCAAGGCCAGCTCGATTGTGGTCTCGCTATCGACGGTGCGCGTGATTGGCTCAGAGCAGGCCACACGCTCAGGCCCAGCTGAGTACAGTACAACTTGCAGCTCGAGAGACGATCCACTAGGCACGTCGGGAACGACGGCACCAATGAGGCATTCCGCAATCGAGTCGACACCACAGTTTTGTACAAAGCACGGTTGAGGCACGTCGTCGACAGAATAGAAAATGCCAAACGCTACCGGCGCGCTGCGCGACGAGAAACACGGCTGCACCTGAATGTCGTAGACGCCATCACCAGCCCCGCAAGCGACAGTAGCGCTGGCAGCCAAGAGGCCTAGCAACCATGGTCCAACAGCGGGCACAGCCGTATCCTAGCACTGGCTGCGAGCTTCTTGGGCTACGAGGCGACGACCTAGTTTTCTGCACGGTGAGCTCGTCTCTGGCTCAAGCGCGCTAGAAGGGTCCCTGCACCCTCGCGCGATTATCCCAGCGGTCAACCGCCGAAATCTCAATCGTGGCTTGGCTCTCAATGCCCGCCACCTCGAATTCATAAGGAGGAGCGAAACGAATCTGCTCGTCGACGAGGGCGGGCCGATTGAGCACAGGGTCGCCGATGTCGACGTGGGCCCGCAGCATGACGTATCGGATCTTGCTGTCGTCAGTGGCCGTCACAAGCAACGTTCCTTTGGCTGTGGCGCCGACGCTCACTTCGGGCGCGAGTGCGTCGATAGTCTCAACGAGCCTATTGCTTGTGATGCTCAAGCCGACGGTCTCCTCCAAGACCGCCCGATCATCTTGAATCGGACGCTGGCATGTCTGCTCAACGGGCGCTCCAACTCCCCACCCTGAACCATGCGGCGCATGCATTATCGACTGTTCGTCAGTGCTGTGTCGCAGGCCAACCATGTGCCCAATTTCGTGAGTGATCGTTCGAGCAACATGGGTTGGGTGTTCGGTAAGCGATTCCTGAGAAATACTCTTAGAGAACGCAAAGGCCGTGCCGCCTTCTTGAATCTGTGAGGCGAAGCATGCAGACGATGCTGTCACACCTAACGCAGAGGAGATGCTGTATCCGATATCAGAAGCACTTCCGCCGATCACCACCATCATGAAGGCCTCGGAAGAAGGACGACTCGTCACGATATCGAGGTCGAGCCCGTCAAAGCTCGCGCGCACGTCTTCAACAATGTGCGCGAGGACGGAATCGCGGGTTCGTTGCGCTCCTGTTCGCCCTCGGAAGAAGGCTTCCGCTCGAAAGGGAAGAACGAAGTCAAACTGTCCAACTCCGACATTCGTTGAATTGATGGCAGCAGCTGTTGGGCCATGCGCAAACACGCCACCGACAAAGTTCAGGTAGATGATGCGCCGCGTGCTATTTGGCGGAACCGACTCGCCCGCTTCTACCCAATAGTCGGCCAGAGGGTGTTCCGTCTCGACTCCGCCAGCATCGGGAGCAAGCCTCGCGTCAAAGGAGCCCGCGTCGTGGGTGATAATAGCAGCTGCATCGGGGGCACCAGGTGAGTCCGGCGTTTGTGAGCAGGCCAGTTGTGAAGCGATGCTTGCGGCGATCGCAGAAGCTAGCCAGCGCCGCGTGTTCGTTGGGGCATCGCGGGTTGGGGTATCGCCGGTTGGGGTATCCTCGATGGAACGAGAGCGGCATTGCCATCGCAAGCCAAGAAGCAAAGCGGCGAGCATCCAGAAGCCTCCACCGCCGCTCCCAACTGAGAGAAATTCTGAGACGCCAAAGACGAGCGGACACTCGGGCCCGATTCGCGGCACAGCACGGGTAATGGTCTGAGCGTCGGCTGGCCGCGCCACACCTAGGGCGATAAGCACGAGGGCGCATAAAGCGCTTCTTGATACAGTCTGCGTTCTGGCAAGCTTGCTCTGCATTCCAGCACCACTCAGCAAACGGTGTGCCCAAAGGTGAGCAGGGCCGAAAGTCGCGATCTGTGCTGCAAATCCACCAAAGCGAGTGCAGCCACGGCAGTTGTGACGAGCCGGGTTGCGCGACGAGCCCATCAACGAGCGGCGGGTGGACGTGTTTTGGGATGGCTTTGAAGAGGGCAACCTCGCGCGAACGACAAGGCGTCGACGCTCGGTAAAAGCGTTGCACGCTCGCGACGATGTCCAAGATTGTCGCCACCGCTAAATGTCACAGCGGCAGCTCTCAGACACTAGCGCCCGCCTCTGCCACCTCAGGTTTCTTGGTATGCGTTGTGCAAAATAGTCTGTCATGCGAAGCCTACTGCCCCTCTCATCCCTCGTCTGCATCCCCCTCTTGCTTTCCGCCTGCGCAACCGACGGAGAGCCTCTCCGCGATGAGACTTGCGACTCTTGTGATTCGGCTCTTCCGCCCCTCGCCAGTCGGTCTTTGACTTTGACGACATGCCACCTCGCAGGCAGCGTTCTCAGATGCGAGGAGTTTGTCGGTGACAACGTTTTGCAAAATAGTGACGCCGAGCAACGCGATGTGAGTGCAGACATCCGCATTGACGTCTCTGGCATCAGCTCTACACCACAGGAGAGCCTCAGTTGGCAGTACGACGTTGATCTGGCGGAGCACACCTGGGCCCAGGGCTCACCCATCGATGTGCATATTATTGGCTACGTAACCTTCTTCGACGAGAGCCTGCGCCGAGGGTCGATCAACTTCGAGACAACGCAGCGCCTCTTCTGCGAAGATGGCTCGTGCCCCAGTCTTGCGGATGTCGAAGAAGGCGTCGAAATCGCTGCTCCGTTTGAGATTTGGGAACTTGGATTCGCCTCGAAGACCGAAGACCTGAAGCTCGTCGACTTCATCATGCCCGAGCAGGACGGAGACGGCAGCTTTGAAGGCCGAGTCTTGCTGCAGCTTGGCAGCGGCGTCGACCGAGTTGGTGTTCCCGTCTTTGATCCCAGCAACGGCGTGCAGATGCGTGTGGATGAGGAACTCGTACTGATTTCATCTCCTGGCTATTGGTTTGCGGAGACTGATGGCTTTCGGCCACTGCAAGACAGCGACCTTGGCCTGTGATTTCGCAGCACCATCCGCGACGAGTCGACTTGTGAACGTGACCTGTCGGCGTGGGGCAGCTATGCTGCGACCGTCGCCGTGAGAGAAGAAATCATAGATGCTGTTCTTCTTGAAATCGCCGAAGATGGGCTTGCCGGTCTTACCTTGAAGGCTGTGGCAGCCCGGGCCGATACGTCGATTCGCCTCAGTACACATCACTTCATCAATCGAGCAGGTCTGTTGTCGGCCACGGCAGAGCGGTGGCAGGAGAGTCTGAAAGATGCCGAGTCCCAGTGTTTGAGCGCCTTCATGAGCCGCGCACGCGAGCAAACGCGGTGCTGCATCAGGCAGCCGTACGAATTACACGCATGAGCCTCATAGGAGACGACGAACTCCAGCACCTCTACTGTTAAGAGGGCGAGAGCCTCAAGGTCGCGTGGCAACGCTGTGCAAGCCAAGTCGCTCGCACCATTCGACTTGCCGTTGGGGGCGCAGAGTCTCACCCAGAACTCTGCGTGCTAGCGTCGCCCTTCTATGAGAACACGCCGACGCCGCACGTTGCCCCTTGGCCTCATTGCACTGGTCATGCTTGCCGCCGGCTGCTCGGGCGCCCAAAGCCATGTTCGTCGCGACATCGCAAAGCGAACGTGGCGCACCGTGAACTCGAAGCACTTTGAAATTACCACAGACCTAAGCTCGGCCAAGCTGCAAGGCCTAGTCACCGAACTTGAGCAAATTTGGTGGGCGCTTTCCGACACCTCCGACCTCATCGTTCGGAAACGCGCCCGGCCAACGCAGACGTTTCGCATCGTTCACCTTGCGTCATGCGACGACTTTCGAGCAGTCATTTGGCAAAAGGACATTGGCGGCTATGTGTCGCAGTCAAAGAACTTTCAAGAGCAGCGCACAATCGTCTCGTGCGAGACGATGTCGCATCGGCGTGAGGTGCTCATTCACGAGCTGGCCCACCGCTTCAATACGTATATGTTCTCGTCGCTCCCTGTGTGGCTGAGCGAGGGGCTGGCGACCTACTTCCAAACCCTCGTCGTTGCGGGCGACGAGGTGCGCCTCGGGAAATTGCCTGCCATGGACCAATGGCATTGGCGTAGAAGCCGTTCGGGGCTTCCTAGCCTAGAGACGCTGCGAGGCCTAAACTACAAGGAGTTTCACAGGTACAAGGAGCGCCTAAACTACTTCGCGGCATGGAAGGCCATCTATCTGCTCAACAACAGCAGCGCCGACTACCACCAGCGATTCCGGCGCTACCTCTCAGAACTTTCCCAAGGCACGGGCAATGCCGCTGCCTGGAGCGGGGCATTCGGAGGTATCGATGGTAAGGCCCTAGAGAAAGAGTATGCAGAGGTTCAGAACAAACGCGAACTCAGAATCTTCTTTGCGCCGTACAAGATGCGCAACGACGTTGGCGCTCACACGATCCGAGTTCTCCCCCTTGGCGAACGACATGAGGTATGGATTGAACTCCTCATGCACAAAGCGGACAACGTCGCGGACAGCGCTAAGCGGGATGCGCTCGTCGACGACATCGGCCGACAAATCCAAGTGGCCGAGGAAGAAGCCCCATCGTGGAGGGGCGGAGATTTTTGGCGCGCAACAGCCTCATACAACCTCACTGAGGACGGCAAGCTCGGAGCAGAGCCGACACGGCTGTTGCGCTCATTCTCGACCGCAGCGCCGGACAAGGTGAACGGCAAGCTTGGTCTTGTCGTCGCCCAGCTCGCTACCATTGTTCCAGAAGATCACCTCCCATCAGACATATTCTTAGGCCTTGAAGCTATCGAGAAGGATGTTAACAAGCTCCTTGCGGTAGCGAGCTCGCCGAGAGAGCTCGAGGTTGTCGGTGCGTACTTCGCGTACCGCAAGCAGCCCATGACAGCGCTAAACTTCGTCCAGCGCGCGCTTGCTCAGTCGCCAGGCTGCATCTCGTGCCTCGACACCTTGGCACTCACGCTCTTTCAACTCGGTCGCTCCCAAGAAGCCATTGCGGCCCAACAGCGCGCGGTAAATCTGGCCTCCGAGTGGCTCACGCCAAAAGAGATGCAGGCGCGCCTTGAGTACTACCAGACGACGCCAACGAGTCTCCCCTCGAACGCGATATAGCAAGGCTGAGGGTGCGGACGCGGAAGAACATTTTGCCCATCGGTATCCCTGGCATGCCTGATTCCCTGATGGGTAGCCACGGCGCCCCGCCCGAGTCTTGTTGAACCGCGATCGCGCTCGCAAACGCCTCGGTGCCACAAACGAACCAACATGCTTCCGCACGACCTTCAAGGCGACGTAAGCTTGCAGCATGCGAATGCTAACGGTAGTCATGATAATGTTTGGGGCAGCCTGCGGAGGCGCGAGCACGGGAGAGCCGTTGGCACCGAACAAAATGAGCGGAGAGATCGAAACGAAAACGGATACGCCAGAGCAGCCCGAGAATCCATCGACGGCTCCCAACGCTACTTCGCCAGACGCATCAGCTGCTTCCTCACAAGACTCTGACCAGATCATTCGTCACTACGCTATCGAAGGTGATCCTGTGGATCAGGCAACCTATGAGGCACTCTTCAACCGGCTAAAGGTCGATGCGACCCCATACTCGGGCGAGACGGTTGAGAATCCCGACGGAAGCTATGGCGGTGGTGGAGAGGTGTTCCACGCCCGCGACGGAGACATCTTGTACCGCTACGAGTTTCACACCTATCCACGTGACGATGGCAAGGTTGGCGAAAGCTACATGCTATTTCGCGAAACCGCGCCGTAGCCGTATTCGCTCCCAAGGCGAAACGCGCAGAGGCGTCGAGAAACGACGCGCTTCGAGCCTCGATGTCAGCGCTCAGGCGCTGCCTCTGACCTGTGGCAGTTTCTCTGTCCTACGTGACGATGATCGCGGGTTGCTGCCTTGGGAACTGAGGTGACTTGATGGTCTTGAGTTGATCGCCAATCATCACATCCACCTCGAGCATGAACATGGGGCCAAAGCTCGTGCCACCTAGTTTTTCCTCAACAGCTTTCCAGTCGGGCATGGAGAGCTTGTAGCTTGTCTTGATATCCGTGTTGGGCGCCACGACGCCGTCCCATGGTTGATACGACTCTGCTTGCCACACGGTTGGAAGACGCGAGTTCATAACTCCAAGTGATTCACCATCCGCCGATAGGAGACGTACAGCTTTGACTTCAACTTGCGAGCTTGCTTCTCCTTGGCCGGCAAAGGCCACTTGCATGCTCGACTGGGTACATGGTTGTTGAAAGCCCCCGGGCCCCGGCTTGCTTCGCCTCATCGCAGAGGCGCCTTTCGCTGGTGGCTGCGCCGGCATCGGCGCGTCGGCCATGGCCTCGACCGCCGAAGGCTTTTCCTTCGCGTCCGCAACTTTTGGGTCCGGGCAATCTTGGATCAACTGAACCGAAGCGATAGTAGGTTGCGCCACTACGACGACCGGCTTGGGAGTTGGTTCGGGCCCTTTGGGCGCCTTGCTCCCACTCTCATTGCCACAGGCTAGAAGTAGAAGTGAGGCTGAGGCGAAGATGGTCGTAGTGAGGTGTTTCATCGATGCATTGCTCCTTGGTTTGCGTAACTTGATACCACGCTACTGCGTTTTTTTACGTACTGCCAGCCATCTCGGCTGGCAAGACCGACGATAGACCGCTGCGAATCCCTCGGCCGCCGCCTGCTGCTAGTCGCCATGGCAAGCTACACTAAGTATTTATCTTACCCTCCCCTATTCCAGGTTGAGTGCGTATTCCAAGCAGACTGGCGTTACGTCGAATCGCTGGAGGCGCATCCAGTAGATAATGCTGTCGTCGAGCCCAGGGCAGTTCCATGTTGGTCCGGGCGTCCAGACGTCGAACATGCTGTCACTCGTGCCGACGCTGTCGCGAATGCACGCTTGTCGGCCGTCGATCTGGACAAAGCTCTCACCGCCGTCTACCCCTGCGCCATCACAGTCGAGTTCAATGGGTTCGCCGTTCTGACACTCGACGATCAGGGTGAGCTCGACATCGGCAGTGCTGCCAGATGGCACGTTGAAATACTGAAACTCGAGTAGGAAGGACGCGTCTGGGCCAAAGTCGTCGGTGAGGCTGTGGGCGAACCAGTCTTCATCGCCGATTCCCAAGGTTCCAAACATGCGGCCTTGCGCGTCGGCATTGTCAACGTGCAAGAAGGCGTCTTCGAAGCTGGTATTGCCTTCGTCGCTCGCGCAGTTGGTCTTTGTCTCAGGACCCGAATCATCTTCTGGGCGCGCGCCTGCATCGGGGGTCTCCCCAGGGCCTCCCGCATCGGCCCCATCGAGGCTATCGTCACCGGAACCGCCGGAGCAGCCCAGAGCAAGCGAGGTCAAAAGGCCCAGCAATATACAACTTGGTCGAACCATAGCGTCAGTTTTGCAACTCCAGGGCCATTGCGTATCCATTTGAATTTGTTGAGTTGAGGTCTTCAGCTGGGGCCTGCCAGAGGCTCCTGCCACTACCCGGTGGTGGCCTTTGTCGACTTGGTGGCAACGAGGCGCTCTGGCGCAAGCTGCAACGGGTCTTGTGTGAGATCGGTGAGAGGCCGTGCGAAGGTTCTTCTCAAGTAGAACCTTCTTCCCCATCGAGCGTTACCACCTGGCATGACTAGAATATCTCGTAGGACGTTCAACATGACCCTCATTCTTGGCCTCGCTTTTGGACTGAGTGCATGCAAGGGGAACCGTGAAGGCTCAGGCGAAGCTGCGCCCAAACCTGCCGATACGGCGACCGCGTCAGCCCCGGCTACCGCAGTGCCAACGGCGGCCGCAGTAGCACCGAGCGCCACGGTTCCGCCCAACGCGATTCCCAACAAACCAGCAAGTGCCCCACAGGCTCCCTCCCCCGAGGACGCGAAAGAAGATGCGAGCAAGACACCCGGCGCTGGGTCCATTGCGTACACCACGAGCGATCACAAGCAGGAACCTCGAGGACAAGCGTCCTCCCCGCTAGCCTTGTCGGCCCTTTCTCACATGGGCAACCTGACTGTCAAGGTTAAGAATTTCTCTTACTACTGCGAGCCGGCTCCTTCGTTCACTGCCACTAAGGACGGACGGACCCTTGTCCTAACGCTCAACAAAGCGACTGCGGTTGCTCGATGTATGGGCCTTCACGATATGAAGCTAACGTTTGCGGCCCTAGACATGAAAGCCGGATTTGATACGGTCAACATCGTCAGCGAGGACGGCAAAGAGCTGGGTAGCGCGGGCGTCGCCAGAGCGCGCTAGGGCGAACGGATCTCTCGCCCGCTCCCACGTAGACGAAGTACTGGTAGCATGTGGCCACGGTGCGCTCCGCAATTCACAACATTGACCTTGTGGGCCCCGAGTACCGGGACAATACACGCATGGCTACCGACGAGAATTTCGTGAAGATTCGCTTGCTAGATACGAGCGGCGAAGGCGGGGACGAGACCCTCTGGGCAGAGCCGCTGGACAACGGTTGCTATCGAATACGCAATATCCCACTACGAGAAAGTCTTAGACACCTGGACATCGTTCGCTGTGTGCCCTCGGAGCTGGAGGACGATTTCCCCATCTTTACCGAAGTGGCAGAACGGGGGCCAAACCGGAGTGTATTTCTCCACCTATTGGTCGCCATCGATGATGACGCGGAGCTCGGCAAAGCCCTGCAGTCGTGGATCGAGCAGAGTTCTCTGTGCGAGTGGTTCACGCCAGACCGCCTTGCCTTGAGTGTTGCCATAGAACGCTACGAAGACTGTGTGGCGAGCCTTGCCGTGTTGGAACACGACAAGAAGCTCACAGTCTTTCGCGAATAGCCGCGCTCAACGGCGGCTCAGAAGCGCGAGTACGTACGTGCGCATTCGCTGCACAAGACCGGCCTCCCTTCCGGCGCTTTTCAGATACTCGGCCAATGACGCCAGCGTTTCATGGCTCACAAAAATGCTGGCATGAAAGACAGTGCCGCGCGCGACTTCGAGATGGGGACACGAGGCCAAGACGATCGCGCAGCGGATGTGAACAGGCGTGTGTTATCGAACCTAGGCGTCGGTCTTTTTGGCCGGGTCCAAGTATTGAATCGCGAAGGGCGCAGCGAGCAGATCGTCAAATGGGGCAAATGCGCCCGCTTCCACAGCGGCACCAACAAACTTCTCGTGAGCTTCGCGAGAGTCCCAGTACTCAATCTCGACCACACCATCGTCCGTATCTTGAACGCGATGAACAGCGATGCTGTGGCATCCTGCGGCGATTGCGCCATCTTGAACACCAGAGAGAAAGTCGACAAGGTCGTCACGGCGACCGGGTTTCGACTGAAAATTTACGACAACGGTAACAGGCATGATGAAGAGTACTGCACGCCAGAGAAAAGTTCTGTGTAGGCAACCATCGAACTACCGGGGCGAGTACCAATACGCGTTGAAATCGCAGATGGGCGGACCGCTCTAGCAGCGGGTACATGTGAGCCTAGCGAGCACCCTTGTCATCAAACAAAACGAGCGCAGACAATCCAAACGAAGTCGGCGAACGGAACGATGTGGAGTTCGCTCGAACTCAGACACACGTTGATAGCGCAATCGAGCGCCTCGAGTATACCGACGTGAGCTGACGGTTGAGCAACGGCAACGACGAACTAGCCAAGGGCGCAACAACCTTTCGAGAGAGCGTGCGTGCCTCGTGGCCAACGAGCCGGCGTAGGTCACCTAGCCGGCGTAGGCCACCTAGCCGGCGTAGGCTTCGTCCTGCTCGATCTTGGATAGAACCCAATCGAACTCGCCGGCAGTGATGTGTGCATTGCAAAACTCACAATTGCCCGACATGCCGATCTTGGGCTCGGCGCCGCAGCTCGGGCAACGCGGCTCTGCCTTGCTCGGACCTTTCACACCCGAACCTCGGATGAAGGTCCAATACTCTGAGTAGGAACGCTTGGTCAGCGTGTTGCCGCCTTTATACGCTCCATCTTTCGTCCTCACCACATAGTCCTTGGCTTGGGCCCACAGGCGAATCGTGATTGCATCGTAGTACTTGTCGCGAACAACCTTGGCGAGCTCTTGGCCCATCACCTCCGCCTCTTCCATGCGGTTTGTTAACCCTTGCTGTTGGTAGGGAGCCAGCCCATGCGCAAGGTACGCAAAGAGACCGTCACCGACGTAGGGGCGCACTTGGCTGAGGTCTTGATCGTTCCAGGACGAGTTTAGGACCCCATAGATCATCTTCACGCGAGCTAGGAATGCATCAAAGTTGAAGGCAGGATCGGCAATCGCAAGCTCTTCGGACCAATGCGCAAGATGTGGATCCAAGAGCGTCTTCCAATCCGTACCCACCTCTTCGCTGTACGACGTGAGTCCGTCCATCCTCGTTTCAAACGACTCATTCCAGATTTTCGCAACGAACCAATCAAAGCGTCCTTGCGCGACTACCTCGCCGCAGTGGCCACAGCTTTGTTCATTCGAGCTCTCAAACACCGCACCGCAGTTGGGGCAGTTGAAACTCTGTATTGCCTGTGGCGGGCGACTCTTGACCGACCCTTGGCGGACGAGGTCCCACCGATCTTCCACGAACATATTCATCGACTCGTTTCGCAGATTGAGCTGAAGACGCAAGGTCACTCGTGTGCACTCCCCACTTGGAGCCTGTGGGTTCGGCAACTCGACCTTAGTGTCGGTGATTGAACCAACGACAACGTGAAGGTTCGTTGCCATCGGTCCAAAACGCTCGATGCGCGCCCGGGCTGTGGGCGAGAGATAGGGCGCCAATGCCGTTAGCGCAGGCCCTCGTGCTGCATACGCCTTGGCTGCCAAGCCGAAGACAAAATCGCCAAGCACGACCTCGGAGAAGTCTTCGTCGATCTGGCGAATGTTGCCGAGGCGCGTGCCGCCTCGCGCTCGGGGCGTGACGACTCCACTTGTGAATTGGGACTGGGATTTTTGCTTTCGGAAACCAATGAGGCCAATGACGCAAAAGCTACCCATGGAGACTACGACGATGATAGCCGCCCACTGGGGCAGTTCCTCCCCATCGCCATCGTCACCCGAATCGTAGTCGTAGCTTGACGAACTTGAGTATCCCGAACCTGAACTCGAGCTCGAGCCGCCCGAATAACTCTGTCCTCCACCCGGACGGGCCTCCGCCGTCGCGAAGGAGAAGGCGAGGACGAGCGCGATAGGAAAGAGCGTGACGAGAGCGCCGAGACGATTTCTCATAGTGCCACCTCGTCTGAAAGCTCGTTGACGTCGTTCTGCCCCTTGGGAAGCACCTCCGCTAGGGCTGGTGCCATCTCGCTCAAGGCCTCGGCGAGAACACGGGGACCAGCTCCGGATCGCCAGAGCCGTGCGAGGTTGCTCTCGGCCTTGGCGAAGGTTTTCTCCCCCTCAAGGTGCTCTCGATCGACTCCGACATCGCAAACCATTTCAACCAGGCCTTCTCGTTTGCAGAAGAGAAACAAGATGCCTGTGCGGCTTTGGGTGTTGCTAACGCCCAGTGACACAAAGAGCGATTGGGCCAGCTCTTGGACTTGCTTGTGGCGCACATCGTTCAGATCTAGGAGCCGCCGTGCCACGGCGAGACGAGTGCTGAGCAAGCCCGCGATGCCGCCCATGAGGAGCGGGGCCCAAAGAAACGTGTGGAGGGGAAAGACCCATTTGCTGTAGAGCAAGAAGGCGGTACTAGCAGCAGCTGCGCACGTCCCGATAAGAACATCACCTAAGGTAAAATCCCGCGCGTGGGGCCGCACGGCAATGACCACCTCCGCACTACTTTCGGCTTCTAGGGCTAGAATTGCTTCTTTGGCGGCCTGCTTCCAAGCATCGCCTCGTTCCGATGGCACCTCGAGATCCTATCAGGTTACAACCCTTGAGCCGCTCTCCAGACGAGAGAATCTCCACGCCCTGTGGTTTCGCTCGTTACAGTGTTTTTCCGATCTCGCATGCCGGGGCAAACCCCAGACGACAGGCTTTCGCGAGCTTCGTACGCGCCTGTTCCAAGTCTTTTGCAACGACCTTGCCCTGGGCGAGCACGACGCCGAGAATGCCGCATCCGCGCGGATCGTCTTTGTCGCAAGCAGCCCCCAAATACTTCAGCGCCAACGCACCGTCTTGCGGCACTCCTGTGCCCTGGCTGTACATGGTGCCGAGGTTGGCGCACGAGGGCCAGTCGCTCAGTTCACAGCCCTTCTTGTAGAAATCCACTGCCTTCTCCTGGTCTTTCGTGCCACCCACGCCCTCGTCGTGGAAGATGCCAACCATCAGACAGCCAGAGCCCATTCCAAAGCCGCACGCGCGCTCGGCGTAATCTTTGGATTTGACAGCATCGCCGGATGCTCTACTTCCGCCGCGAAGGATCAACATGGCGCCCAGACAGCCAAGTCCTGATTCCCTTTCACAAGTCTTGGCAAACATGGCGAGCGCCAGCTTCGGATCGGCTTGCCCGTCGGTGCCATCGACCAGGGCCTTGGCGGCCTTCAAGCATTTGTTCAGAGCAGCCTCTCCCTCTGCCAAACAAGCCGGTTCCGCCTTGCCAAGGTCGACGCTGGCCGGCGCCTCCGGTGGCGGTGTCCGATCGCCATTTTGCCGCAGGGAAGAACACACTTGGTTCATGATTTCGAGACCGAGACCGCTGGCAGCGCAAGTGACATAGGAGACCCCTGCCTTGTGCACATACTCTGCGGTGTGAATGGTGACGCCGCTCATCTCGGACTGGCAGTTGTGAAACATCAAGGCGCCCTTCATACCCGAATCTAAGAGTTTTCCCTTGCAACGTTTTCCCAGTGCCTCGGAGGTATCAGGGCCCATCGGAGATTTGGAAAGAATCAGGCTCGGCATGAGCATCGGCTTTCCCGGTTGAGAAATGGGCGTTAGCTCAAAGCGGAACACGCCCTCACCGAGTTTTTTAAGCGGCCACGCAGACGGTGCATCGATCTGATAGCCAAGGCCCTCAAGGTCCAAGGTCGCGAGCGGTGCCTGTATTGGCTCGGCCTCGGGAACTGGCGGCGTAGTCTTGGTCTCTTCGCCTTTGGCTAGCGCTGCAGGTGTTTCGCCAGGCTCGGGGGCCTGCTTCGCCTGCGAGTCGTCGTCGCAAGCGCTTCCGGCCAGAGTCAGGCAAAGCAATGCCAGGGCACATCTCTGAGTGTAGCTCTGTCGAATGTAGCTCTTGCCTGCAAAGGAGTTTTCTACCTCTCGGGCGAATTGCGGGGTGTGCATTGCCGAGCTAATAGCACGGTCCTGGTGCCCAATCGGGGCGAGCGTTTCAGAAGATCACCTTGGCCACGATGTAGGCAGAGCAATTGCCCATGTGTCTGCGAATATACGAGCCGTGCGTCAAAATGGCGCTGGTGCTGTGTGTTGGGCCAATTTTCTTATGGGCCTGAGCATCGTATGTGTGGCACGTTAATCGCTTAGTAGGATCATCATGACCGCACAGGCCCCACCCTTTCGCGACGCCACAAGTGAAGTTGCCAATCATGCAAAGCGCCTACTCGCTGGGCGCCGCGAAACCGATTTGGGCAAGCTTGGTTCGCTCTACCGGCACAGAATGGCTCGAATTGCGTTTGGCTGGGTCGGAACCTTCGCTGCAATTCTCGCTCTACTTGGGATCGCTATCGACGAAGAGCCCCAACTTTGGATCCTTGGCTTTGCATGGCTAGCGGCATTCGCCGGAGGCATTGCTGGCTATCTGGTAGCCGCCCGCAAATTCAGCGGGTGGCGAGTACGCGAAGAATGCATCAGCCAAGAACCCCATGCGGTTGTGCTTCGTCTCACCCAAGCATCCAGCGAAGACGAACAAGAAGACAACAGTCCGTATAGCCTCAATCGTATTGACTCCCTTGCGCTCAACAGTCACAGGCTGCCCTTGGTCGTAGGAGCCATGCTCTTGCCGCTAACGGGCATCGTGACCTTTATGTTCCTCTGTGGTGCCCACGAAAGCGAACTCTCCCTAATAGCGCGCTACGGCTTTCTCTACACAATTCACGTCCACGTCTACGCGGCCATTGCGGCGTGGCGCTTTCCAGAGAAGCGCGGATCTGCGGCGATGATCGGCATTGCTGCCGCGTTGGGGGTGCTTCCCTTTGTCCTATCCGCGCTCGTTGTTGGTGCTGTGGCAACCATGAGTGTTGCGATCTACTACCTACCCATAACCTGGTGGGTCGATCGGGAATCGCTATGGATTGCCAACGAGCGGCAGGAGCGGATTGCCGCGAAGGATGTTGCCACGGCGTCTTGATTCGTCGGTGATACGTTGTGTTGAGCCAGACACACGCCTTGTGTCCCTTGTGCGGCAACGCTTTTTCCCGCAAATGAAATCAGCTCCTTGCCGATGGACCCCAAGATGCAGTGTGCCCCTGCATGCGAACTCGCCGTCATTCCATTGCAACACTAGCCCTTCTCGTTTGTCTCCTCTTCACCGCGGTTGCCCACGCAAACAAAACGGTTCCCGACCGTACCCTCTCGCCCTACTTTGTCGTGAAAGGCGCGGACCCAACGGTCGATGCCCTTCCGCTCAAAAAGACCAGTGCCGAGGTCGACATCGCTGGCGTCATCGCCAACGTGCGAGTGACTCAGGAGTACCGCAACGACAGCAAGACCGCCCTTGAGGCCATCTACGTCTTTCCCGCCTCGACGCGAGCGGCGGTACACGCCATGCGCATGCGAGTTGGCAACAGGCTTATTGAGGCCAAGATCAGCGACAAGAAAAAGGCCCGAGAGAAGTACGAGAAAGCGAAGCAGGCCGGCAAGACAGCCAGCCTCTTAGAGCAAAAGCGCCCCAACGTTTTTCAAATGAACGTCGCAAACATTCTTCCCGGCGACGTCATTAAAGTCGAAATGGATTACGTGGAACAAATGGTGCCGGAAGAGGGTTTGTATACCTTCGTCTATCCGACGGTGGTTGGTCCGCGCTACTCCGAGAAGACTGCCGCGCAGTCCGAAGAAGAGTGGCTCGAGACGCCCTATACAAAAAACGGCGAGTCTCCCTCGTACCAGTGGGATCTCAGCGCGACGATTCGTGCGGGCGTAAAACTCGCCAAGGTCTCTTCCACCTCACACCCCATCACCTCAACGTTCCAAGATCCCACGCGAGCACGGGTCGAGGTCAACGACGAAAAGGGTGGCGATCGCGACTTCCTCTTGAGCTACGAGATGCGAGCCAAGGACACCCAGACCGGCCTGCTGCTCTACGAAGGCAAGAGCGAGAACTACTTCCTCGCCATGGTGCAGCCACCCAAAAAACTCGCAGGCCAGATGATTCCGCCACGCGAATACATCTTCATTCTCGACGTCTCCGGTTCCATGAACGGTCACCCGCTCGATACCGCCAAAGAGGTTATGCGCACGCTCTTCGCCGGTCTGCGCCCGACCGATCGCTTTAACGTGATGACCTTCTCCGGCGGCAATGCGGTGATGCACGAGCAAAGCGTCCCGGCGACAGAAGACAACATCGCCGACGCCATGTCCTTTGTCGACAACAAGCGCGGCGGAGGGGGCACCCGAATCCTACAGGCGTTGCAGGCGGCCTTTGCCATGAAGCGCAACAAGAGCACATCAACCTCCTTCGTTGTTGTCACCGACGGCTATGTCTCAGTGGACCCAGAAGTCTTCAAGCTGGTGAGCGAAAAGCTCAACACGGCCAATCTCTTTTCCTTTGGCATCGGCTCCAGCGTCAATCGCAACGTAATCGAAGGCATGGCTCGGGCTGGCATGGGTGAGCCCTTCTTTGTGACCAGCCGCGATGTCGCCGACGAAACTGCTAAGAGATTTTCTCGCTACCTCGCCTCGCCGGCTCTCACCAACATCGCGGTGAACTTCAAAGGCTTTAATGCCTACGATGTCGTGCCAACGTCTGTACCCGATCTCTTTGCCGAGCGCCCAATCCTTGTCTTTGGAAAGTACCGAGGCCAAGCAAAAGGCAGCATCGAAGTGCGCGGTAGCCATGGCGACGGCAAGTTCCTGCAGTCGATGGACGTCTCCAAGATGCAACCTGCCCTTGCCAATCGATCGCTTGAATTTCTTTGGGCTCGTCAGAAGATCGCCGGGCTTATGGACGCCCACGCTTTGTGGCGCGGAGCCGATACCGAGAAGCAAATCACCAAGCTCGGCCTCGCACACCACCTAGTCACTCCCTTCACAAGCTTCCTCGCCATCGACAAGAAGGTTCGCAACCCCAGCGGCAAGACACAGAAAGTCAAACAGGCCCTGCCGCTGCCACATGGTGTCTCCAACCTCGCCGTGGGCAGACCCACCTCCGTGTCTCGTCCCCACATGCCGCCTGGCGATCCGATTCTCTCGGTGCTCGCTCCCGACGACGCCGTCGGTGTCACCGCCTACTTCCCGTTTGGACTTGTTAAGGACATGAAACGCGACGACAGCGGAACATGGAAGACGCGATTTTTGGTTCCCAACTTCGTACTCGACGGCGCATACGATGTGGAACTCTTGATCGAAGGCCCCAATGGCAGTGAGCGCCGCACCGTTCGATACACCATCGATTCGATCGGCCCCAAGCTCACCGCACGCTTTGTTCTGTTGCCCGACGGCCGCGTGAAGCTCATCATTGAGTCGCCAGAGAAACTTCGAGCGAGCCAGGTCATCATCGACGGCAAGCGCATTGACCTTGCACTCGAAGAAGGCAAGCTGCGAGCGACCGCCATCGTAGACTTGGGCATCGGCCAACACGAAGTGCGCTTCTCGGCATTTGACCTCGCTCGCAATGAGAGCAGCACCACACTTGAAGTGCTTGTGCCATGAAGTGCGCTTGGGCCATCCGTATCGCCGCAGTCGTGAGTTTGTATGCGGTGAGCCTGAACCCCACCGTGGCGCAGGCTGACCAAGTCATAACCAACACAGAGCATGCAGAGGACTTGCTCGTTGTCGACCAACAGCTCTGGGTTGCAACGCGCGGAGGCATCGAAGTCTACCCACTTGGTGCCGATGAGAGAGCGACCATTTTCACCACAGAAGATGGCCTAGCGCGCAATCACGTTGTTGACCTTGCGCTTGTCGATGGCACGATCACCGCTCGCACGCTGGAGCATCAGTGCACCATGAAAAACGCCCGATTCGAGTGCGAGGCGAGCACGCTCCACACAACAACCCCAAAGGAGCATGCGCGACACCAGGGCTTTCGTGTGACAGCAAAGGTTGTGGCTGCCGGCATCACCTACCTGGCGTTGGCTGGCGATGGAGTTTGGAGAATTGAGAACAACTCTCAGAAGCGCATCACCGCCAAAGAGCAAATCTGCTCGAATCACATCACAGCCGTGCAGTCGTTTGCTGGTCGCACCTGGTTTGGCAGCTTTGACGAAGGGCTCTGCTCGACCGCGGATATGGTGCACTTTGAATCCCACGAGTTTGGCGCCGTCATGGTTAACGATCTGGAAGTCACGCCCCGCGGGCTCTTCATCGCAGCCTCCGAAGGCCTCTTTGTGACTCGCGATGGCGAAAACTTTGAGCGCAATACTTGGGTCTCGCAGCGCGGCGTCAATGGGCTCGCGTTTGATGGCAAGTCGCTCTTTGTCTCAAGCCTCAGCTGTCTCTGGCGCCTGCGCATTCGCGGGGGCCCCCGCGACCAAGAGTGGTGGTCGCCGGGAGGAAGCCGCTCCCTGCAGTCCGTTGCGGCGACGGAGGCGGGCGTGTGGCTGGCAACCGAGGACCGAGGGCTTGTGCATCAGAGCAAAGAAGGCTTTGAGGTATTCGATCGGTCCACAGGCCTCCCAGAGAGTTGGATGCTCGATGTGGCAATCGATGGAGCCGGCAACGTCTACGGCGCCAGCTTGCGCAGCGGAGTGGTTCGCATTGGGGCAAACAACGCGATCAAAGCCATCAAGTCCACCGACAACGAGTGGGGGCTCTTTATGGGTTCGGTGGGCGACGACATCTGGTTCGGCTCCCAGAACGGCGCCGCTCTTGAGGACGGGACCCGCTTCATTCGCCACGCCACGCCACATCCCAACGTCCACATCGTGGCCGAGCTTGGCTCAAGGCTGCTCATTGGAACCGAAGGTGGGCTGCTCGTCTCGGATATGCCCCGCTAAGCGAGCCATCGCATCGTCCAGCGGTATCCGCCGAGCTCTCGGCAGCTGCCATGCTCGCACTACGAGATTTTCGCATCGGCCAGAAGCTCCTGGTACAACCAAGCGTTCGCGATGCCGTTCCTCTTTCTCCTCCAAACCGCCTTCTCGATCTACTTGCTCGTGCACGCGGCACGGCGAGGAGCGCCGCAGTATTGGTGGTTCATCATCATGATGCCCTTTGGCGAGTGGGCGTACTTCTTCGCGGTCTATCTACCCTCTCGGCGCGGATCCAAGGCCTTTGCGCGCCCCTTCACGAGCTTCTTTGAGCGGCCACCAAGCCTTGAAGAGTTGCGGCGCGCGCACAGGCACACTCCCAGCCACGACAACCTGGTACGACTCGCCCAAGGCCTCTACGACGACGGCGACTTCACCGCGGCAAACGAACGCTTCTCAGAAGTTCTCGCAAAAGACAGCGATGACAAGGATGCGCTCTTTGGCTACGCCCAATCCTGCCTCGCACTCGACGAGAGCGAAGCCGCAATCACAGCGTTTGAGCGTCTCCTCGGTATGCAGCTCGATTACCGGGACCACGAAGTGGCGTTTGACCTCGCCAGAGCCTACTGGAAGCTCGATCGGGAAGACGACTGTGTGGCCCTTCTCAGGCGAGTATCTCGCCGCACCGAAAGGCTCGAACCCCGCGTTGCCCTAGCCAGGTACCTGCAGAGCCTGGAGCGCTATTCGGAAGCCCGAGATGCTCTGGAAGCCGGCCTGGACTCGCTTGCCGGGAGCCCTGCCCACGTGCGTCGCAGGCAGCGACAGTTGGCCGGGCATGCACGGCAGCTTCTACGAAATTTACCGAGTTCAGATTCGTCGTCAAACTAGCGACTATCGTCGAAGAAGAGTCGGCGAGGAGCCTACTCAAGCAGTCGGTAGACGGAGACGTGGCTTGTGCTGTTCGCCTTGAATTCAGACTTTTGCCAATCCGCCCACCGCGATTCGAGGGTAAAACCGGCAAGTCGTGCCATGAGATCCAACTCGGACGGCCATAGGTAGCGCACTTGAACCGGGAACATGCGGGTAAGCCCGTTCGTAGTAACTGTAGTTTGCCCAACGATTTTTTGCGTCAGAAGATCGTATTGCGCGGCGTGAAGCACAACGAGCTCGGAGTCGACGAATCGCACAGAGACGTCCTGCCCTTTGGACAGACGTGCCAAATCAGGAACGCCGAGCTCGAGTACCAGAGCTCCTGTTGGGGTGAGGCAGCGGGCAATGTTTTTCAGACACTGGATCTGCGTCTCTTGCTCAAGAAGTGAAGAGAAGGTGTTGTAGGCCGCGAAAACTAGAGAGTACGGCGTGCTTGTTTCGAGGTCGGCAAAGTCGCCTTCGATAATCTTCATTCCCTCGACACCGGGACGTTTCCTCAGCTCCTCAATCATTGCACTCGACGCTTCGATGCCATGCACGGGGAAGCCTCGCTCCACCAAGGGCAAGGCAACCCGGCCGGTACCAACTCCCAGCTCAAGCAGGGTCCCACTGCCAGCGAGTTCAGAAAGGCAGTTTACGGTCCCCTCGGTATCCAGTGATGGGCTCTCAATGAGATCGTAGAAACTCGCCCAGTGGTCCCCGTATGTTGTGCTCTCGTAGGTAGACAAAGCTCCTCATTCCTCAGCAAAGGCACTAGCATGTCCGAAATCGCATTGGCCCATGCACGGCTCGACGCTTCTGTGATCGTAGCATGAGTTTTGGCTGCCCAGCTACGTTGGGAACGAGGCCGTGGCAGTCCAGAACAGCAGCTCAGAATATTTCTTACTCAGGCGTGCACGGGCAAGCCACCGCCACGGCCTATAGTTGCAGAGATCACGTTTCCAGCCACCGTCACGTGCTAGGGTTTCGCCGTTCCAACGATCGGGCCACAACGGCCTAGGACTCTCGCAAGGAGTCCTCTCTTGCGAAGGCGTGAAATGCTCAGAAGAAACGTACTGGCCCTAGCGGCAATTATCAGCATCGCAGCGTGCGGCGGCTCTACCTCAAACGAGATAGACTGCGACGTCTGTGCCGACGACGAGGTGTGTTGGTACACCACCAATGTGGAGGGCAGCACCAGCGACTCCGGTTGCCTTAGTCTTCCCGCAGCCTGCGTCGATGATCAAAGTTGCGACTGCATCAACTCCGAACCTGCGTCGACCTGTGAGCAGGTCGGGTTCGAGCAAAATTCAAACGCATGCTCGGTCGTGGATGATGCGCCGCTGGTCTACTGTGTCTCGACGTTGGGCTAGGCAGCAATGAGCGGCTCTAGGCAGCATCAGCGGCTCTAGGCAGCATCAGCGGCTCTAGGCAGCATCAGCGGCTCTAGGCAGCATCGGGGGCTCTAGGCAGCATCAGCGGCTCTAGGCAGCATCGGGGGCTCTAGGCAGCAATGAGCGGTACTAGTCTTCTTCTTCCGCCATTTCGTCGATGAAGTAGTTGAAGTCTTCGGCGTCGCTGGAATGAATCATCTCGTAGACATGAGCCGCGCTGTCCGCTGTGTACAGCTGCTCAGCGGTGTTTCGATCGTGCAAGGCTCGCGAGAAGGCGGCGAGTACTTCGAGGTGCCGAGGGCGGTCTTTGTGAGACGTTGCGAGGAGCACAATCGCTTGCACGGGCTTGCCATCGGGGGTGTCGAAGTCGAGTCCCTCTGCACTCACTCCCATGACGCCAACGATGGGAGCATCCGGGTCCGTTACGGCTCCGTGGGGAATCATGAAACCGCGCCCTAGACAGGTCGAGACATCCGCTTCCCGCTTGAGAACCGCGTCCATGAATTCCTTCTTATCCATACCGATGCTGTGCGTACGATAGAGATTGTCGGTGAGTTTTCGGATCGCTTCTTCTTTGGTCTCGGCCTTGAATTTGACCACGATGTCCTGCTCGCGCAAGAAGTCCAACAGGCGAGGACGGTCGCGCCCGATTTCCCCTGCCTTGCCAAGGGCTACCCGAATGGCACTGGGGCCGACGAGCTGATTGATAGCAAGAGCCGCAAGGCCGACAGAGAGAATCACATCGGCGTGTTCCGCCAACATGGGCTCGCTCTGCGTGAACAACATGATGCCAACGGCTACCCCTCCATGGGGCACGAGAGCGAATCCGAGGTAGTGGCGAACACTCTTGACCGCGCCCGCCAAGGACATGGAGACGTAGGTCGAGATAACTTTGCCCAGCACCCGCGCGCCGAAGAAGAGAGCCACCATGCCGGCGAGGGGAATCACGCTGCCGAAGTCGAGGCGAATTCCTGCGAGCGTGTAGAAGGCGGTGAACAGAATATCGCCAAAGTTGTTTACGTAGGCCTCGCCGGCGCGCTCCTGGTCGTGAAACAAATTGCCCAGCGTCACACCCACAAAGGTGCAAGCCAGAATACTTGAGACATCGAGCTGCTCGGCGATTCCCCAGGCGATGATGATCGAGGTAACCATCGTCGCGCCAATGAGTTTGTGGCCGAAGATGGTGCGCACCAGCACGATGACACTGAGAGCAACCGCAAATCCAATTCCCGCAGCCGTCGCCAGCGCCTGGAGCGCGTAGGGAAATGCCGTAAGAATAAATCCGGGGCCTGTGATGGGTGCACCCGACGACAGCTCGGTATCGACGATGACGAACATGGTGACCGCCACGACATCGATGAGTGCGACGGCAGCAACCAACGTCTTTACAAAGACGCCACTTGCCTTGGCTTCACGAACCACAAGAACGGTAGTACCTGGCGCACCTGCAACTGCGATGGCAGCAAAGACGAACGAGACAGCGATGGGAAATCCACCAATGCCGTACATCGCGAAGACGACAATTGCTGGGGTAATTGTGGCCTCGGCAAGAATGAGTAGCGATAGCCTCTTCCCCGCATTGCGGAGTTGGCTGATGTTTAGGTGGGAACCGACGGTGAAGGCGATGTAGCCGAGGACGAAGTCAGTGAGAGGGTAAAAGCTGCCGAGGCGCTCGAGGTCGAGGGCATCGAGCTTGAGGGTGCCAAGGCCAATGCCTGTGATGATCCATCCGGTCACGCGAGGCAACCTGAGTCGGCTCATGAGCTCGCCTCCGAGCATTCCTGACATGAGCACGATGGCCAGCGTGAAAAGTGGGTGGGACGGCATGGCCGGGAACAGTAACAAGTATATGGTTGCGCGCTCGCCGACGCAGAGAGTGCACCCCAAGGCAAATGCAACAGCAGCTATGATGCCGGTTTGGGCAGCGCGCACACCTCGACTGCGGCGATCGAAATCAAGACCTCGCAGTTCGAAGCAGCAAACCGATTACTGGCGACCTGTGAGCGAAACTGTCACGCCAGGACTCGTCTCCGACAGATTTGGAATCTTGATTACAGACACTTGCGTGGCAATTCGATCATCGCTCTCACCTGGGTCTCGCCGGCCGATTGGCACCCGCCTGGCTTCCAAGACCTCGGGCGTGCGACTCAGCTCTCGCCCAGCGTCCAAATCTCGCGACCGGTCTTGAGCACCTTCTTGCCGATGTTCATCTCGCCAGCGCCTTCTGACTCAGCGATGGAAGCCAGTTCCGCCAGGTCCTCAGAGCTGCCGTCGCAAAAGCCCATGGGTCGGCTGTTGCCATGAACAAGGAGCTGGACTTTGAAGTCGCCTTTGTCCCATCGAGTCTGCGTTTCGTTGCTGTAGCGGTGAATCATGCCCAGAGGCTACCCGCCAGCACTGACACTGGCCGAGGGAGCTGCCGATAGGCAACCAGCATCGTGCTGCTGGGCCTCCTGATCGTATTCGGCTTGTTTGGTCTCTTGCTTAGTGGGTGGGTCTTCGCGACGTCGCTCAACGAGCGCGCAAATCGCGAGGTGCCCCAGCCCAATTGTAGAGTCACGGCAGCCATCAAAACTGGCCGTCGCCCAAGCCGCTAGAATCGCCAAGCCACCAAAGTCCTGGCTCTTTTTTCGTGAAAGAGTTCGTCTTCGGTCCGTCTCCATAGGCCATGCACACCCCGATACCGCTTGCCCTCGCCATCGCGTTCACACTTCCCATTCTCGGCTGCCAACCCGATGTGGATCTCACCAAACCGGGCTGGAGTTGTTCGACGACCGGCATTGGCTACCAGCCCGATTTCGGCGGATGTGAGATCGAGCGCGACTGCGGTTGGAACGCAAGCATCGAGGTTGATCCGACTTACGACTATCCCATTGGCAACGTGATTTGCCTTGGCGAAGAAGGCGGCGTACAGCAATGCGATTGCATCGAGGAAACTCCGACCCAAACGGTGGTGCACAGTTTCGAATACACGGCCGCTTGCGAGCTCGACGCTCTTCGCGACCTTGCCGACCAATGTGGATGGACTGAGTTCGAGGCGGACCTCTTTAGCGAAGGTCCGCCACCGACTGCTGGTGACGAATAGCTCTCGCCTGGGTTCCTCCGCTAGTCCCAATTCCCTCTCAGATAATCTCGGAGATGCCACGTCTTGCCAAGCAGATGGTCGGTTACTTTGTTGTCTTGGACTCGAACCGTTCGACGCTTGTCGGCACGCATCCCCGAGCCGATTTGGGCACGTCGCGTGGCCGTGCGAGAGGCTGCTGCGTTTCCTTCGCGCGCTGCAAGTAGCCGAGCCCGCAACATCTCCAATGCGGTTGCGCGATTGTAGTGCTGAGAGCGCTCCGACTCGCATCGAACAGAGATTCTCGTAGGCTTGTGCGTGAGTTGCACTGCGCTGTCCGTGACATTGCGATGCTGCCCTCCGGCCCCAGAACCTCGACACGTTTTCCACTCCAGATCTTTGTCGTCAATTCTGAGTGCGGATGCTCTTGGCACTGGCAAAACCGCGATGGTGATCGTGCTTGTTTGCCGCCGTCCCTTTTTCTCTGTTGGTGGAATGCGCTGCCATCGATGGCCACCCTCCTCATTCGCAAAGGTCGCCAGCACCTTCGCACCCGTCGCCTTGAAGACAATCAGACCAGGACGCTCTGTTAGCAGAACGCAGCTAAAGAGACCTCCGAGCTCCAACTTTGCAGTAGATTGCATACTGCTCTTGCACTAGCAGCTTGGAGTCATTGCCACCTTCAGCGGCTCGAATTTCTACGATCAATTCCATCTTCTTTTCCTTCGTTTGTGGCCGGCGCATGCGCACGGTCCGTCATTCTCTTCGCATCGCCGCCCCATTGCGGCCACGCGACGTCCAGTGATGAAGAGACAGCACGCACAGCGCAGGCCGCCGGCACTTCCCTTTCACTCATATCGCTCCTACGTCAAACACAGCCGAGAACGGCTACGTGAGCGGGAACGTTAACTGAGTGAGAAACACATGATGAACCCACGCTAATCGTTCCTCGCCGGCGCGTCAAGCATTTCGTTGTCGCCACAGTCTGTAGTGATGAGCAATCCAAACCCGACACTCGCCGCCAAATTGGGTGAACGCCGATAAGAAGAATACGGAAGAACCTCGAAGCCGAGTTGAGAGAAGCGCCGCTTCAACGGGTGATGATGACACGGCGGAGGAGAGAGTGCGTTAGACTGCTCCGGCATGGTTCGACGCACGAGCAAGACCGCATCCAAGACGACGCACAAGACTGCGTTCGCCTACATTGGGTTGCTTCTCTTTGCGCTCTTCTCGTTTGTTGGTGCGTATACGCTCGCCGACAGCTACATCGACAGGCTTCCGGACCATCGCGGCTTTCACTTGGTCGCCGTCGACAATCAGGTAACAAACCCGCCCGAGACACGCCCAGAACGAGTACTCCTTGTCGTGGTGGACGGGCTCCGGCAAGACAGCGCTCGCACCATGCGTTCGACCCGCCGTCTTCAAGAGCTCGGCCAGTGTCGCCCAACCCACACCGGTCCACTAACAATCTCCAGGCCCGTGTACACGGTGATTTCGACAGGCCTTGAGCAAGACCGCACTGGTTCACGCAATAACGATGACACCAGCCCGGTCGCCGTTGAATCGATCTGGGGGGTCGCTCATGCGGCCGGCCTAGTCGTGCACGCAGCGAGCAATCTGCGCTGGTGGGAAGAGCTTTTCCCTGGCGCCTTTGATTCGTATAATTTCGACCTCGATGAAACGCAGAATTTCTTTCGCCTAGACGAGCAATCAGAACTTTACTTACTTCACCCCGTCCGAGTCGATACCGCGGGGCATTCGTTTGGAGCCGACTCAGCCGAATACCGAGCGGCTGTGGCGACGGTCGATACCGAGTTGGAAGCGCTGATGAACCGATTGGACTTTGAGCGTGACCTACTCATTCTGACAGCGGATCATGGACACTCGGCAGCCGGCGGTCACGGGGGCCCAGCCGACGAGATCGCCACGGTGCTCACTTGTTTCGCGGGACTTGGAATTCAGAAACGCGCCAATGGCAAAGCGTCCGACTCGCGAGTGATCGCACCAACGATATCGGTAGTGCTTGGCTTGCCCTTCCCCAAACATATGCGGGCCGGCGACGACAACCTCGATCAGATCTGGACCATCGTGGACAGCGACCGATTGGGTCATACCTACGTGCGCGAGCGCAAAGAGAACATCGAGCAGTTTCGCCGGGCTAACGCACAAGCCGCAGGGGCCCTTCTCGGTACCGATAGCGGGCGCTGGTCGCACGTGTACGCGCAGGGAACGCGGCGGCACCAGTGGTCCTGGATGGTCGTGGCAATCGCGCTCGTTGGCGTAGTGCTGCTGATCGGACGCGTGCGCAAGCAAACCCTTCCACGAGGAGCCGCAACCGTTCTCTGGGTGACACTGAGTGTTGCATCGGCTTGTCTCGTTTACACTTGGCTTCGCGGAAGCTTCGACTTCACATCCATCAACAAGCGACAGGAGTTTCTCAACGCCTCCCTAGGGGCGTCCCTCGGCGCATTGATTGCGATGAACATCGGACACGTTGCGGTATTCCGAAGCCTAAGAACACTTCTGTTGGACAATACAACTCAACTCATTGTGCTCGTGGTTGTCTCGGTGGCACACCCACTCATTTACGGATTTACGCTTGGGTTTCCGCTGCCCGGCCGAATCGCGATCTTCCTGCCGTTCATCCTTGGGGCTCTCGTAATTTCCAGCAGTATCGTCGTCGCGACGCTCACAGCGCTAATTCTACTGCGAGCCTTGCGTGCCAGCCTTTTGAAGGCCGGGTAGCCCGCGGGCGAACCCTGTAAATCACAGAGTTATTCTGAGCACAACGCCACAGCGAGCGTCATTCGATAATGGGAAAGTCTCTGCATGCGGCGTCAAAGGTATCCAGCGCACTTTGCAGAGGACTCGCCAAATCACCAGAGCAGATTGACGAGAACACGGCGTTGTCACCAGCCCGAGACACGAACTCTTGGAGTTTGTTCGCTTGGAGGGCATCTCCAAACGTGGAAGAGCAATCGGTTTCACCCGCGATAACCGCCGCAGCCCAACGCCCTCGATCGCCCTTTAAACCGTCCAAGAACTCAATCGTGGATGCTGGCGGCACATACTCTGGATCAAAGTGGCGGCAGTCTTCTGCAATGATGTCGAACTCGAGATGAGAAAAGTTCCGATCGGTGCGAGAACAGTCGTCTTCGTCTGAAATCACGATGATGCCCAAAAGCGCATCGTCACGCAGAAAGCCTCCATTGGTTCCATCTTCGACCCGATCGCGCAACGCGAGTTGCGTCGCCCAAAGCGGCATTTCCAAAGGCGGACCGTCCAGGCCAACGTTTGCAGCACAGGCAAACTGCGTTTTGGCATCTGGATCTCCTCGATCGATCCAGCGTTTTGTCATGCCGCACTCTTGGCGCAACGCGCCGTTGTCTCCAAGGAGATTCGTGCTTTGCAGCGGGGGCGAGAACAACGCAAAGTTCATGCCCGTGGTGGTGATTCCGACACGGTAATCGAGAGCACCGGCATTGAAGTTGTCGAGAATGTCGATGAAGCCGGGAAGGTTGGCACTCAGGTTTTCCTGCTCCTCTCGCATCGACTCCGAGTCATCGATGACAAAGAGCAAATCCATCTTGGTGCAGACCTGAACATTGCCGGAATCGGATCCGGACTGCGCATCACTTGATGAACCTACATTGGGAGAGCAGGCGGCGGCAGAAGCGAGAAGCAGGCACGTGGTCCAGGCCCACGGGTATCGACCGTGCTGGTGCCTCAGACTGCTTGACGTGTTTCTTAACCTGCTGAGGGTCACAATGTGAAGGCTAACACACTCTGTAAGACCACTAGAGCGCTTATGCTCGCGCTGCGAACGGATCCGGAAACTAACTTGAGCCTTGTGCCGTTTCACTGTCATGATTCGCGCAATGACGGTATCCAACTCCCGCTACTCCTCCCTCCTCCTCATTCTCTTCGCGGCTTGTGGCGGAGGCGATTCGAATGCCGTGGACGGCGGTGCCAGTGATGCCGATGCCGGGGCAACTCCCACTGCCGACGCGGGCGGGGACCAGAGCTGGGCGCCGCTTGTCACGGGAGATTGGACCTTGCCAGCCGGCGGGGAGAACTCCAGCGACAACCACCTCATTGTTCTCGATCGCGATATCTACGTAGGAGCCATTCGTCCCATTGAACCGGTGGGGACGCACCACACCGTCTTATCGATCGAGGGTGGCTCGGGAATCATTTATGCGTCGGGCGTTGGAACCAATGCAGTGACGTTCCCCGAAGGCGTGGGACTCAAGCTTGCTCAGGGCACCCGGCTCAACTTGGAACTTCACATCTTTAATCCAAGTGGTGACGCGATCTCCGGAACCTCGGGAATTGAAATCGTCGAAGTCGCAGAAGCTGACGTCATTCACGAAGCCGACCTCTTTCTTCCAGGCCCCTTTGCCTTTCAGCTTCCGCCAGGGCAGGAAACCGTCACCTCAGGGACCTGTGCGATTGAAACCGAGCAAACCGTCTTTGCGTTGTTTCCGCACATGCACCAGCTCGGCAAGCACTTTAAGTTGACCGTCAACAAAGCGGGACAAGAGCAAATCGTGCACGACGCGGCCTACGACTTCAACGAGCAGGCATTCACCGTCTTCGAGCCAATCACCCTTTCTCCTGGCGACTCGATCACAAGTGAGTGCACTTGGGTAAACACCACAGGACAAACCGTTGGTTGGGGAGATAGCTCCAACAACGAGATGTGTTTTGGAATCATGTATCGCTATCCAGCCCAGGGTAACGACTTCTGCGACAACGGATTTACCCCATAGGGACGCTGCGCCTTTGCGGCGCGCCCTAGCCATTGCGAGGTAGTCCCCATGACCGATCGCCCCAAGCCGCTCTCCCACCCCACGCGGGCATATCGCATGCGCGCGTTGGTTGCGGTTTTTGGTGCTGCGGGAATCGGGCTCGCCCTCTTCGGCGGGGCGGCATCCGTCTACCACGACGAAGTGGAGTGGCTGATTGTACTAGCGGTCGCCCTTCTCGCCCAAGTTGTGCTGCTGGCTCCAAAACAGAACTGGACCACTCACGTCGCAACCTCCGGCAGACCGATGGGGCGCACGCTCATCATCGCAAGCTTCATGTTTGCCACTCTCTCGATCGGCCTTGGTTCGATTGCGCTTGATGCGCTTGGCAAATGGAGTGCCGTTACTGGGACAAGCAATGACTTCCTGTGGCACGCGGGCGTGGCGATGGCGATTCTGTGGCTGGTGTGGGGATGCGCTTTCTTCTTCCTTCGAGACTGGGGCCCGCGATACCTGCGTCTTCGACGAATCGTGCATGCGTTAATCGCGGGAAGTCTTCTCGAGTCGATCGTGGCCACCGGCGTTCTGGCAATTGCCCCAGACCCAGACGACTGCATTTGTGGACGCGGTTCTTTCTTCGGGCTCTTCCTCTCTGGCTTCGTCGCATTGTGGGCCTTTGGTCCCGCCATGATCCTCGTCTTCTGGGAGCGCAAGGCGCAGCGGGAATTTGTTCGTCGCCGTTGTGAAGCATGCCAAAGCCGACTCGCAAACAGCATTCGCGCAGGCTTTGATCATTGCCGTCACTGCAACGCACCACTACCAACCGCCATTGCCCGACAAACTCGCTAAGCATTAAATCGGTCTGTGCTAGACACCCTTCATGCTGTTTCGCGCGCAGGAGTACCAGGAGCCATGTGGCCTTTGTGACCAGACCGCGTCATCGGCGTGCCAGCGGTGCGCCCGGCTTCTCTGCCCAGAGCACACGCCATCGGGCCCGCGGCGGCGCTGCGCGCGATGCGAATCCGAATACGCCATTGTGATTCAGCAAGCTCAGAAGCCGCCCGTACGAGCAGCAACCTGGGTTGGGGGCGGGCTTCTCTGCGTTGCCACCGGCACATTGCTATTCGTCATAACCGGTACTTGGATCGGCGCTGCCTTTTGTGGCGCAGCACCGGTCATCGCCTACTTGGGTCTCGGAAATCTGCTTCGCGAGAAGAGAGCGTTGCAGGCAGGTGAAGAGGAAATCCTGCGAGCCCGTTTTCTATCGTGCAAGACGCCGGCGCGTTTATCCGCTCCAGCAACGAAGCAACTCAGCGACTAGGCCAAGCCGTTCGTCACGCCAGAGCCTAGGGCTGCAAGAACAAAACACTAGTCCAATGATGGCTTGGCAAAGAGAGGCGTGAAGTACGGCTCGCCCGACGGGGTCGTTTGTGTCACCGATACAAGTTCGGCGATGGTGCGATACGGGGCATCCCCATTGGCCATAATGAGCAATTCGAAATCCTCTGGAGTGCGGCCGCCGTTCGGCCACCGGCGCTCGACGATCTCCGCAAGCACAGCGGAGAGCTTGGCAAAGTCGTATTCGTCGGAGTTCGCAGGATCGCGTTCCATGACGAATGCAGGCTTCTCCAATGTTCCTTCCAACCCCGAGACCGACCACAGAAGGAGCCGCTCCTTCGTCAGGGTGACAATCAGCATCACAGGTTCGGTCTCTGGTCCTTCGCCATACGCAGAATGCTCCGGCAAAACGATGGGCAACGATCCCAACGTACCCTCCTTTGAAGCCACGAGAAGAGAGAATCGCCGATACGCGGGCGTGGCAGATCGAAGCGAAGCAATCGCTTGAAACAGCAGGCGATAGGGCGTTTCAGGCTCGGCAAAGATGTTGATGCCCAATGGGCTTTCACCGCCCACTTGAAACGTTCTGACCTGGTGCTCTTGGGGCGCAGCGTTGGGAAAGGAGTACTGGGAGAGGCGCATGATCTTGATCCCCAGCGCTCCCCCCTCCAGCTCCAAGGGGTCCACGCTCCCCTTGCGCACTTGTACAATCGCTTTGCCATCGACCGAGATAGCATCGGCTGTGATGGCTACAATCGGCTGGTCGTCAACACCTGCTAAGTGTTGGCTGCTAACGAGCGTTGCTTGTGATGGAATGATGGGGCCGAGCGACGTGGCGAAGGCACACTCATCGAGGCCAGCCTCTTTCGCTGCCTCAGAGATTTCCCTAGGCCACCGATACTTCTCAAGAAGGCCGAGTTTTTCGAAAAGCTTTCGCGACTTGGCGTTAGAGACCTTTGTATCGAACCACTCTTGTTGCTCCTTCGCTAGGCGAGACGCGGCGGCCATTCGATCGGGTGGACTGAGTTCTTGAAACCACTGGGGTATGGGTGGGCCGCTGCAAACGTGCTCCATCGCCTGCGCATAGGATTGCCCCTTCTTGCAGCCTGCCAGCGCCGCAAGGAGACAGAGCAAAACGGTTGAGCAGGTGGTTCCGGGTCGTGAAGGCACGTGGGGACTCTGCGGCACCCACGCCGACAATACAACTCGCAAGAGTTCCAGTGTCGATGATCTCGCTGCGCGGCAGTTGGCGAGGTGCTGGCGTAGGCCTGCGTGGACACGTTTTTTGAATTCAACGAAAACGCGCCTATGCTTCCCTATGTCAGAATCCAAACCTGCAGAGGACCTCGAGTTGAGCGGGCGCTGCTATTGCTCGGCCCTTGTGTTTCGGGTCCGAATCCCCGCGGGCTCCAAGCCGATCTTCACGGCCTATTGCCATTGCGATAGCTGTCGTCGGGCGCACGCGGCGCCGCTCTATCATGTCGCCTGCATTGACGAGGAGATGTTCGAGATCCAAGAGGGTGCCCAACATTTGCAGGAGTACCGCAAACCAGGTGGCAAAATTGTCAGGGCATTCTGTCGCCAGTGTGGTTCCAGGATTCTCAACCGCTTTCCGGGATGGAGCCCAGGAGGTCGGGTCCCCTTGGCATTCTTCCCAGACCTGTTGGACGACGAGGACCGACGCCCGCTGCCCGAGATGCTTCGCCCCCAGAAGCACAATCGACAGGACGAATGCGTGCTTGATGAGACGTTGTTGGGCCAGCTCTTTGGCCCTCACTCCGCCGAAGCCCCTCCTGAGCAGAGTCGATAGACATAGGAATAGTACCTAGTCACAACTCCTGTCCAAGCAGCGAATCGCAGAATCCAACGAAGTCTGCCACAAAGCGAATAGCGCCTAGTATCGCCAAAGGGGAAGCAGGAAGGCGGTTTCGCGATGTCAGTCTCGTTGTCGCTTGAGCCGTATCCTCGACGCCCGTATCGCGAGCAGCACAAGAAGCGCGAACCCCAGTGACGAGCCCGAGCCGCTGGATGAGCAGCCGCCGTTCAGCTCATCCGTATCGGTCACCTCGCCACTGCCATCGCCACTGCCATCGCCATCGCCATCGCCATTGCCATTGCCATCGCCATCGCCATTGCCATCTGACGCCGAGGACACACGGAGAGCATCAACAGAAATCCGCCCGCTCCCTTCATAGGCTTCGGCGGATGGCTGGTTGTCGATGAGTTCGACAAGGTAGGGGATGCCGGCCTCAAAGGAGTACTCGCCCAAACTGGTCCACTCAGCGTTGGCTCCCTGATCCAAATCGAGTTCCGTCGCGCCATCCGCGCTGTGAATCGTATAGTGCGTGCTCGAAAACGCCGCGATGTTGGGATCGAGATAGACTTCGAGTTCGTACTGCCCAGAAGTCTCAAACCCGAGCATGTAGTCAACCTCCGCCTCGGGCTCAGAGTTTTGCCATCCGCCGGTATAGCGAGTCGCGCCACCAAAGCCGCCGGCTACCGTTCGCCAGGCTCGATTGTTCGCATTCACCTCGTCTCGAAAGTCGACGCAAGGTCCAAAGACTTCGAGGATCGCTCCATCGGCAGGAATCAGGTCACAGCTCGGTATCTCGGGAGACTCGGGCAGGCCATGTACGAAGAAGGGAGTTTGCAGCTGACTTGCGGCAATCGTGAGTTCCACATGGATGTGATCGATGTGAGGATTGCTGCCGCCGTACGAGCTTAGCTTCTGCCCCGGGTCCTTGCGGCCACTCCACTGCGTTTGATCCCAGACGATGTACTGAACTCCAACCTCCTCCGCATGCTCGATAAGCCAAGCAGCAATGGGATCGCCCAGATCGTTATCCGCATCCGAGGAATTCACACTGCCATCCTCACCAACCGGGGGAATCATGATGTCGAGTGCGCGGCCCACAGAGTGGACCGAGAGGCTGCTCGACCCCGCAACCACGCGACATGCGAATCCCTGGATCTCGGGCAGATGCGGAAAACTTCGTAGCAAGTAGGCCTTCAGGGCAAGCGCACCTTCTGTCATCCCACTGCTGCAGGCGTTTCCAGCGGCGTCGCGCGCCACGAATTGCGCGTCGCCGGCAGCCAGCGTGCTAGCGGACGGCGCCCACGAGCCTGATGCTTGTAACGCGGCCTGGTTGCCTGCAACCTCTAGCTCGCATCCTGTAGCAACGCCCAGGGCGAGGAGAACGAAGCAGGAGCGTTCAACGAATTCGGAAACAAGGCGCATGCCAAGGCGTTAGTTCAAGATCAGGGCCAGTGTCCTTCTTTGCCAGTTACCGTGGGTAACCAGCTGCATCGAGCGCAAGAACGGAACCTTTGGCCTCCACCTGCAGCATCCTGTTTGCACCGGGGCTTGGTAGGAAGGGGCTGCGCCCACAATAGTTTGCACCGACCCACTCGCGAGCCTTGGAGTAAGACAACTTCTTACTACATATATGGACAGGATTGTTTGAATCGCCACAGCGGCAACTCGCCTAGGTTGTGCAGCACCGAATGTTGTTGCCCCCAGGGCACGCGCCGAACGAGGTTTGCCCCGCACACGATGTGGTGTTGGTATCGATACAGGTGCCCTGGGTCCCGTTGACAGTGCAATCGAATACCGGTTCGGGAACACGCTCCGATGCGCCAAGACAGCAGCGAATATCAGACGAGCCTGGACACGCTCCCGTCGCGCTTTCACCGGTGCATGCTGCAAATTTCGTGTTGATGCACTCGCCCGTTTGCCCACCAGATGAGCACTCGATTCCGACAGCATCGGCTCGAAGACAAACCGTCTCCACCGTCGATGACAACTGACCATTGATTTGGAATCTTCGTACGGTTGTGGCTTCTGTTCCTGCAATGTCCTCGCAGTTGCTGGTGGTGCCGTTGGCGACGGCAACGCATGTACCTTCGGGTGCATCGAGGTCTGCACAAAAGGTTGAGGCCTCACCGACGCGGCCCGGGCAGGCCCCGGTGCACGAGTCGATACACATGCCGTGCGTTCTGCCAACATCCGTGTCTATCCAGGACTCGCAGGTGCCTGCTCCAGAAGGCAAATCGCAACCATCATCGGTTTCACAGCTATCGCCAATCCAATTGTCGGATGCCTGTCCAGCGCACTCGGGACCAATCGCAAAGCCTCGTGCCGGAGCCTGACGAATCCGAGCCGCTGTGCCCGGGCCGTAGTCGCCGTCTTCGCTGATTTGATCGTTCGGGTTGTTTCGGTTCCAGAGGCGTTGGAACGCATGGACATCAAGTCCTCGCATATCCGGCGAAGAGCGATGTTCGAAGTGCACCGGGTCTCTCGAAAGCGGATCGCTCCAGCCCTTCGCACGCAAGGTTGCGCGCGCGCTTCCAAAGTTGCCAACGTCGATGGCTCGCCCCGACTCGTGATTGGAGTTGCCCGGGGCGGCGGCGGCGGTGATTCCGCAGCGCCGTTTCGCGCGCCACCGATGGAGAAGATACTGCTGCACAACAGTGCGAAAGCCACTCGTCAGTTCAATGGGACGCTTTGCCGCCGCATCGAGTAGGTCCTGTGCTGCCTCGGCCTCCATAAATGGCAGCACAGCCGACGAGCGAAACGTCAGCCCATTCCCAGCGGTGAGTTCAACAAGGACGCCTGGAGCGATGCAGAGCATCTCTTCTGCGATCTGGCGAGAGAGAGGGGCCACCGCGGACGTTGAACACGTACCCGTCTCAAAGTCGCGCACGGTTTGATCCGTGAGGGTGATGGATACGTCTTCGCCCTCGTCGCCATGAAAGTCGACCGGTTCTCCGATTTCCCCCATGCAACCGGAGAGCGCAAGGAGCAGCGTGAGAGGCGTGTGAGTGACAAGAGTTCGAATCGGAGGGAACGACACCATTGAACCCACTCCAGAGCACATAGCGTGCCATTTGAATACATGTAAGTTCATGTACCTGGATGCAAGCTGATGGGAATGTACTCCCCGAGTTGGAGAGAGTTTGTTCCGGATCTGAACTTTGGACACGCCCTTTGGCGATCGAAATCGATTCGAGCAAGTTTGCGCTCTTCACCCTTCTAACTGAAGACGCGTTGGTCAGCTTCTCGTCGTCTCTATGCTCAGGAAACCGTCATTCGGCAGACTGCTTCGGTGCGATGGTTTGGCGCTTCGGCACCTTCTCAGCAAGAAAGGCTCGACGGCCTCTCTCATATCGCCAACTCTTTGAACCCGCCCACCCAATGGTCGCGATCGCCGGCGTCACGAAGAGCCAATAGACCCACGGTGGCAGCCGAGCTACGGCAGTCAGAATAGCGACTTCGTTTGAGAGAAAGACGAGGCCACCCAACAGCACAATAAGTACGCAGACGAGGAGTCCCACGCATCCCACTCTGAATTCCCTTTCCTCGCCCGGGCGTCGCTTCAGCCATGTGTTCCAACACGAACGGCAGAGTCCCTTCCGGCTAGCGGGCATCAGTCCTGCGTGTTCTCCGCACAGTGGCCCCGGGCAGCGAATGCAAACCGTGCTTGAGAATTGCTCGCAGTCAACACAGACTTCGTTAAACACCTGCTGTCTCAGCGGCACTCCAATAGCCTATCACATGCGTCGATTCGTCGATTGCAAAGGGAGCGTTCGCAACGCAAGCCAGACACGCAGCCCGGACCTAAGACATATTCCTACTCCGAGTTGCTACGACACGCACCAACACCTTTGAATCCCCAAAGCGCCACGTGTCAGCTGAGAAGAGGGTCTCACGCTCACCGGCAAAACAAAGGCGCAGAGTACGACGAGGCAATTTGCCTGCAAGTAGCGCGCATTCTATGATCCTCGTCTAAGACGAGGATGCATTGGGGAATGCTTTTCTCTCTGCTGAATTTCTTGCGCGAGACGCCTAGGTGACTCCACCTAGGGAATCTTCATAGACCAATCGGTTCGAAAGGCTCACGAATGCACAGAGCTGTTGTCCAAATCTCTCTACTCCTTGCGATTTCCTTGGCCTCAAGCTGCGGAAAAAAGGACTCTGCTGTTGCAACGCAGGGCGAAGCTGTCACTAAGAACAATACCGAGCCAAAGGCCGACGAGAAGGTCCCATTGGTAGAGACGGAGCGTACGAAGCTCGCGGGAGTTTGGCAGGGCACGCTCACGCTGGAAGGAGACGATATGGAACCGCAGTCAGTCCCCTTCACCATGAAGATCAGCAAAGCCGATTCCGAGCCGAGCGTAGTCTTCAGTGGAGACACTGAGGTGCCAATCACCAGTGTCGCCGTTCAAGACAGCGAAGTGACACTGCAGTTTGTTCCGTACCATACGAAGATCGTGGCGCAAGTCGACAGTGCGCAAGGGGCCATGGAGGGAGCGTGGAGTCTTCCGTGGGTCGATGGTTCACTGGACTTTGCATTCACCGCCAAACGCCCCGCAGAAGGCGAGAAAGTCGCACGTCCCGACGACAGTCCTTCGCTGGACAAAGCGGCTATTGCGGCACTGCCCAGCGTGGGTGGCGTCTGGGAGGTTTCCTTTCCACAACCTAATGGAGCCGATAAACTCTGCGCCGCGCGCTTCGAACAAGAGGGAAGCTCCGTCAAAGGAACGTTCGTTGCTCCGACCGGTGACTACGGCCATTTGACCGGCGAGTTTCAAGACGGGAAGCTTCGCCTATTCAACTTTGATGGGGCCTTTGCCTATGTTGTCTCAGCCGATGCGCAGGCCGATGGGACACTGGTTGGAGCGGGGCAGTTCAACCTCTTCCGCCAAGAGTTCAGCGCACGTCCCAGTAAAGAGGGAGCCCTCGATCGTGAGTTGCCCCAGTGCGCGGAGCTCACAGAGTGGGCCGGGAAACGCACTCCACTCTCGCTTACCTTCACGGGCCTCGACGGGAAGAGTGTCGCTCTTGCGGACCTAGGTCTTGAGGGCAAGGTCGTCTTGCTCGACCTCTTTGGCACGTGGTGTCCAAACTGCCATCAGCTCATCCCGCTACTTACGGAGCTGCACAAGAAGTATCATGCGACGGGGCTTGAGATTATTGGCGTGGGCTTTGAGTTTGCCGACGGCCAAGAAGCCGTTTCTACCTATCGCGACAAGCACGCCATTCCCTATCGAATGCTCGTTGGCGCCGCTCCTCAGGACGCGCCGAATGTCATGCCAGAAGTGCCTTTGACTTCCTACCCGACACTCGTACTCATCGGGCGCGACGGCAAAGTTCACAACATTCAAACCGGCTTCCGAGGAACTGCGACCGGAGAGTTTCGCAAGGCCGACGCTGCGCGGTTTGAAGCTCGGATCCAGAAGCTCTTGGCCCAGAGCGCCAAGTAGGAGCTCACAGCGCCGGAGCACGAGAGGCTCCGCAGACCTCTTCGCGCAATCGCGAGCGATGTTTGCCGAGGCCGTCTTGCCCTGGACCTCGCTTGTAGTTCTCGACTTCTTCGCTTGCACGACATCTTGCAAACTAGATTTGGAGATGAGGTTCTTACTAAGAGTTTCTCGGTCTGCTGCAGGTGCTGAGTCGTGCGGCAAATGGCCATACTCCGAGTTTTGCCGCTCGTCGGAGCGTTGAGCAAAGGAAGGTGATATGTTTCGTTGAATATGCCCCTATTTCAAAACGGCACAGATTCGCAGCAACACATCACCGGGAGCTTTCCCGATTTCCCATACCAGAAGTCCTTCATAAGGATTCATGAGCTGCTCAACAGTGAACCGTCCGTACGTGCCCTGCTAGGGCAGTTGGAGGCCAACATCGACGCGGGTACCTCGAAGGAAAAGGCGCAGCAGCTGTACGACGCTCTTCGACTACGTGAAGTTGCTGGCGGCTTTGACCCGAGCGAGGTGGGGTATTGGTTGGGCGTGGTTTCCGCCGACGACTTCTTCAAGACGATGCTCGGTACCGACGACAACGGGAATCTTCCCATTGCTTTCCTAGACCCGTTGGTTCAGGAAAGGCACGGTGCAGAGACTCACCGCATCCAGTGGTGGATGGTCTCCAAAGACCTTGAGGAGAACCCGGGAAAGTACGACGACGTAACCCCCGCTGAGTTGTTTCGGTCGACGGCCTCAGAGGCGGCCCAGCCGCAGGGCATCGACAACCTCTGGTTTCGAACGTTCGATGCCCAGGCTGGCTGCGACACTGCTCGCTCGCCGGAGTCTCTGATGGGAAATGGCGAAGGGTATATTCAGGCTCGCTTTTCGCGCATCTACGATGCGGAATTGAATCAGCGCGCATGGATTTCGTGCGTCAAGACCACAGTGGCGAAGGCGGAGGGCGTGAGTAGAATCAAGATGATGGCCATCAACAACGAAATGGTGCCCGGCAAGCGAAATGAAAATGTTGAGGTTCGAATCGTCGCCGCAGTGCCCAAATAGCTCCAATCGGAAACTGCGAGATAGACCAAGAAGGAAAGCGATAGCGACATGAAATCTGAAGGTACCCCCACCGGCGTGCGCACCGACCCCATAGAAGTCCCCCTCACTGCGAGGCTTGCCTCCGAAGCAGAACGATGGGCAACCCACGGAGTCCAGCCAGAAGGAATTGTGCAACCGGGCCCAGGGCAAGAATCGGTGTGGGACTACCCGCGTCCGCCAGCCTTGCAACGCGTGCTCGATCGCGTGACCATCGAATTTGCAGGACAGACGATTGCAGACACAACGATGGCCGTGCGGGTTTGTGAAACCGCCAGTCCACCGACGTACTACATTCCGCTCGAGGACATTCGCTCAGAATTTCTCCGAGTTGGCGCAGGCAGCAGTGGGTGCGAGTGGAAGGGGATCGCCACCTACTTCTCACTCATGGTTGGCAGGAAGGAATCGGAACAATGCGCTTGGACGTATCAAAACCCGACTCCCGAGTATGACGCGCTGGTAGAGATGATTGCCTTCTATCCAGGTCGAGTGGATCGCTGCACCGTTGGCGAATTTGATGTCACGCCGCAACCCGGGGAGTTCTATGCTGGTTGGATCACTCCAGATCTTGTCGGGCCTTTCAAGGGCGAGCCTGGGTCCCACGGCTGGTAGTGGACGCGCAGTCCGACGATCTCAGCGCCGCACCAACCGCATTGAGGTTCGCGACCTTGAACCGAGACAGTCGTGTTTTCGCTTGCTCGCTAGGCGGCCCCAGGTCCTGGGCTAAGGCGCCTTCGTCGGTGTTGCGGCAATGTCCAAAAACACCTGAAGCTTTGCCGTATCCAATTTGGATTCGAGCTTCGGGGCCGAGAAACGCCAGCGCAACGCACCCATTTGAATGCAGCGATCAAGTGCGGAATCAAAACCGGAGACGTTTGCTTCGGTTACTCTGCCGGTCGCAGCCACCGCCATCGTGATGCTCACCTTGCCCGACTTGGGCTTATCCGCTGAGCCCTGGGCATAGCAGCGCTTCACACTCGCCATGTACTTCTTGAGTATGCGCGCGCGCGCCGTATCGACATCCATGATCTCGGATAGCACCTCACCGACATCAAACTGCACGGCGGAGATCGCAGCGCCACTGCGGCTCGGCACCGCTTTGCCATCACCATCGAGCCAGTCGCCCTCTTGAACCCCATCGACCATTAGCGCCTCGCGATGCTTCTGCGAGGCTTGCCAGACAACCCACGGACCGTGGGGAGTACCATCGGGATGAGTGCACCAAACCGTGCGCGTGAGGTCCCTAATGGTCTCGTATGCAAGGTCACCTTCGCCACAGACCGGGATTTCGCCCGCCTTTGCCAACGTTGGCTCGGAGTCTAGTTGGATCAAGCAGTTCGCGTAGGCTTCGCAATCCCCCTCGTAGCAGCTGAGCATGCGCGACACATCGGCCTTGCTCTTCCCCTCACAAATCGCCTCCACAGGCTCAGCCATCGCTTTCTCATGCTCGCTCGCCTTTCTGAGTGTATCGATGCCGCTGGCAAATCCCAGTCGAATTCGCCGAGCGATCGCAGTTTTGCACTCCACCATATGGGCAGCGCCGGCGAGGCACGCTTCCTCGGCCTTCTTGTGCTTTGCATTCGCAATCGCTTTGCCTTCGACCTGCTCGGCCTCTTTTGCGTTCTCACTGCCGCCGCAGCAGATAATGAGACTAGCGGTGACGAGTAAAGACGCGAGTCGACTAAGGAGTATATCGTGTGAGATTCGAGGCACGCTCCCATTGAACCACCGATAGGTCTCGAACCCAGCGCGAGTGCAGCAATTGCAATCCGTGGAGCGTTAGTTAGTGCTCGCAAGCGGCGAGGCCAAAACGACGTCCAGCACCTGATGCACCTGGGAGTTTTCCATGAACGCGGACTCCCAGTCGTCACCGATCATCGCCTCGCCGACCGAGGAACATTTCCGACGCCCCCGACCGAGGAGCATTTCGACACAACTACGCTGATCATTTCTCGATAAGGCCCGACGCTCCCGACCGAGGAACATTGCGACACAACTACGCTGAGCATTTCTCGATACGACGCCCCCACGCTCCCGACCCCACGCTCCCGACCGAGGAACATTGCGACACAACCACGCTGCGAATTTCTCGATACGTCCCGTGTGAAACCTCGGCAAGTTCTCAAAGGCACTACGTATCTCCTCACTCGGCGCACGACGCAGCGGATGTTCTTACTTCGCCCGTCAAAAGCCGTAAACGCGTGCATACGGTACTGCCTGGCGTTGGCTCAGAGGCGCTCTGGCGTGGCGGTGCACAGCGCTGTGTTTCTTTCGAATCACTATCACATCATCGCCACCGACACCGAGGGACAGATTCCGGTGTTCACGGAGGAGCTCAACAAGCTCTTAGCCAAGTCTCTCAATTGCCATCATGGTCGATGGGAAAACTTCTTTAGCTCGGGGGATCAAACAAGTCAGGTTGCTCTGGTCTCAGAGCACGACGGCATGGCGAAGACGGTGTACCTGCTTGCCAATCCAACACAGGCAATGCTTGTTTCTCACGGCCCCGACTGGCCCGGCGTAAGAATATTTCGCAAAGGCGACTACCGGGCCGTTAAGCCAACGTTCTTCTTTCGTGGCGAGGAGGCTGGCGGCAAGCTCCCGGGCAAACTCATGCTCACACTCTCACCGCCTCCAATTGGGGTGCAGGATAGGCTCTGTGATGACGTCGTGCAGAGAGCAGCGTCGGCTCGCGAGCAACAACTTCGTGAACGGGCGAGGCTTGCGCGCAGGAGATTCCTCGGAGCGAAAGCGGTGAAGGCGCAGAGCATCTATCGTTCGCCAAAGACGCCGGCTCCAAAGCGCGGCATGTCACCGAGACTCGCGTGCCGAGACAAGTGGCGACGAATCGAAATGCTTGGACGACTTGCTAGCTTCGTTTCCTCGTACAGGGAGAAGCGAGAGGCGTTTATCAGCGGTGTTGTCGGCGTCGTGTTTCCTGCGGGGACGTATCAGATGGCAAGGCAATACGGGGCTCGCTGCGAAGAACTCTGACTTTGCCTCGCGCCCTACGGTCTGTGCTTGCTGAGAGATTGCCTCGGTAGGTACCGCTGCGTGTGGAGCATGGGACGGCAGGCAAAAGTGGCCGAGATGACCGCCCTAAACTGCCTCCTGTTGGCAAGATTTAGTCACACCTGGAGCGTTGAGCACGGTTTGGGAAAACGTTCTTCGGTTTGGGTGTTTGGAATTTTTATCCCTGTCAGTTCGAAGCTACGGCGTTTTTCGTGGCAAATACAGCTTCTACAGCGACGACAAACTCTACGAACTCTAGTTCGTCATATTCTGCTTGAGACCAAAGCAAGAATCGGCGGAGTGGCTCCGGAGCCAAATTGGGCAAGATCATCACATTGTCCTCACCAATACTGTAGAGAATGCAAGCCTCTCGACAGAGCGGACACCTACACGGATGATGATCAAGCGACGGGAACGCCCCACTGAGGTCCTCGCCACACTTTGGGCAGAGAACCGGGGCGCCGTCTGGTGATCTTGTTGCGTACATCCTAGAGGTATGACTCGATTATCGGAAAGTTAGCTAGCCACCTGGCTTGAGCGCGCTGTGAAAAACTAGACCATTGTCTTATCACGGCCGGAATCGTGGTTTGGCCTAGATTAGTCATGGGGGGCCACACGGTGGTGCCCACCGAAAGTTACAAGCAGATCACTTGGGAGTTGCACGACCGGTATTGCATTAGCGATATTGTATCCTTTTGTACCAATGCTTAGCATAAGTTCTTCGATCACCCCTACCTTGCCTACTCTGGGTACCGCGTGCAGTGGTTTTAGTGCATTTAGGGCAACTTCGACAGCCTTTGCGTTCGACCCGCTTCGTCCGATCACTGGCAGGGTAGCCGCACCTCCCCCGAACAACACGGCGCCCACCACAAGCGCATTCGCTCCAACCCATGCAAACGCGCATACCGGGCCGCACTCTTTGCCGATTTCCGCGACTGCTTTGTAGGTATTTTGAGACGAGAGACGGAGACGAGAGACGCCCCCGAGAGACGCCCCCGACCGAGGAGCATTTCGACACAACTACGCTGATCATTTCTCGATACGGCCAGTGTGAAACCTCGGCAAGTTCTCAAAGGCACTACGTATCTCCTTACTCGGCGCACGACGCAGCGGATGTTCCTGCTTCGCCCGTCAAAAGCCGTAAACGCGTGCATACGGTACTGCCTGGCGTTGGCACAGAGGCGCTCGGGGGTGGCGGTGCACAGCGCTGTGTTTCTTTCGAATCACTATCACATCATCGCCACCGACACCGAGGGACAGATTCCGGTGTTCACGGAGGAGCTCAACAAGCTCTTGGCCAAGTCTCTCAATTGCCATCATGGTCGATGGGAAAACTTCTTTAGCTCGGGTGATCAAACAAGTCAGGTCGCCCTCGACTCAGAGCACGATGTCATCGCGAAGACGGTCTACCTGCTTGCCAATCCAACACAGGCAATGCTGGTATCTCACGGCCCCGACTGGCCTGGTGTACGAATATTTCGCAAGGGCCACTACCGAGCCGTCAAGCCAACGTTCTTCTTTCGCAACGAGGAAGCTGGCGGCAAGCTCCCGGGCAAACTCATGCTCACACTCACGCCACCGCCGATTGGGGTGCAGGATAGGATCTGTGATGACGTCGTGCAGAAGGCGGCGTCGGCTCGCGAGCAACAACTTCGTGAACGGGCGAGGCTTGCGCGCCGGAGATTTCTCGGAGCGAAAGCGGTGAAGGCGCAGAGCATTTATCGTTCGCCAAAGACGCCGGCTCCAAAGCGCGGCATGTCGCCGAGACTCGCGTGCCGAGATAAGTGGCGACGGATCGAAATGCTTGGACGACTTGCTGGCTTTGTTTCCTCCTATCGGGAGAAACGGGAGGCGTTTATCAGGGGTGTCGTTGGCGTAGTGTTTCCTGCCGGGACGTATCAGATGGCGCGGCAATACGGAGCTCGCTGCGAAGAACTCTGACTTGGACTCGCGCCCTACGGTCTAGTGCTTGCTGAGATTTCCTCGGTGGGCATCGCTGCGTGCGAAGCATGGGACGATAAAGAAAAGTGGCCGACTGACACGACTGATACTGTCTTCTGTTGGCAAGATTCCGTCACACCTGGAGCGTTGAGCACGGTTTGGGAAAACGTTCTTCGGTTTGGGTGTTTGTGGGTGTTTGGGAGCGTTGAGCACGGTTTGGGAAAACGTTCTTCGGTTTGGGTGTTTGGGGTGTTTGTGCTTACCCATGCCCCTGGGGCCACAGGGTCACCTTTCGCGCTGTCGGCACAGAGCCGCCAAAGCGATGCAGAGCCTGCACCAAAGCATCCATGGCAGCCATCTCGGAATGACTCGCCAAGACTCGGGCGCGCCCCGCCTCCCCCATTCGCCTTGCCGTTGCGCGGTTCGTCAAGACCCGAACAATGCTGAAAGCAAAGCCGTGGGGATTATCGGGTCGCACCAGATACCCTTGCTTGCCGTGAGTCAAGAGTTCAGGAATGCCGCCAATGTTGCTGGCAACAACCGGACGTGCCATGGACATCGCTTCCAATAGTGCGTTTGGAGAACCCTCGATGGACCGCTCCGGTGAGGTGAGCACCACGACATCGCAACTTGCGAAGAAGTCGGGCATGTTGTCGATGTGGCCAAGGAAACGAACCTGCTTGGATAGGCCAAGCTCGGCGAAGCGCTGCTCGTAGTACTTGCGCCAACCAAACTCGCCAGCAATTAAGAAAATCGACTCGGGCAAGATTTGGCATGTACGTCTTACGGTTTGCGCGAAAACCTCCATGCCCTTTTCGGGTGCAGGCCGAGCAGCGAGCCCCACAACCGGCCGGTCGATGAGGCCCAAGGTCTGGCGCAGGTGGCCGATGGTCCGCGCGGGGTCAAAGCGCTTGGTATCGACTCCGTTGGGCACAATGCAACCCGGGCAATCAAAGGCTCCGATGAGGCGTCTCTCGACAGCTCTGCAATTGGACAGCAGCGCAGCAGGGCGACCGTACCGGGCACGCAGGGCGCGTATGGCGAGTAGCGAGGTTGGGTTGGTGGGGCGGCTGCCCGCGCGAATCATGTAGGGCACACCAAGTGCCTTTGCTGCCCGTGCCGCAACTGCCCAGCCAAACGATCGAGCGCCGAAGATCAAGTCTACATTCGACTCCCGACCGAGCTCTTCGAGAAACTTGCTGGATTGAAAGAACGCTTTGGCGTACTCCGCGCCGAAACGCAGGTTGCCACCGATGCGCATCTTGCGATGGGTGCGGTGCGGGAACGTATCGCAAAGCTGAAAGTTCGCGCATCCGTAGCGTGTCAAGGCTTCTTGTATCGGAGCACCGGCGCCGATGACAGCAACCAGGTTGATGCCCCAGTCCGGAAGCGAGCGAATGTGCAGCACACCTTGGCGCTCTGCCCCGCCAAATCCTTCGGCTGGCAATACATACATCATCTTCATGGCGGATCCTCAGGTTCAACTGGCGCTAAGAGTTTTTCTCTTCTACTGCGAATCCCCCAGAGCAGCATAGCCGCGGCGATAACAAATAGTTGTCGAGCCCGCCGTACCAGAGCAATCGTGAGACCAGTGCTGGTCGGCAAGCCAAGGCTCGCAAACGCCGAGATGATGCCGGCCTCGATGGCACCGACCTGCCCGGGGACAAAAAAGAAGACCAAGCTATACGCCGTTAAGATGGCCGTTATGAAGAGGACGTCAATCGGCCCCGCTGAAATTCCCGCAGCGAGCATCGCCAAGTAAATCTCGCCCGCCATGAGGATTCTCTCGGCCATATGCCAGGCCAGAGCCCGATAAAAGCCAACCGAGATGAGTCCTGGGGTTTCGAGGATTGGTGCCAACGAAAGCGCCAAGCGAGACTCTCGTTGACCAAGATGGGAACCGAGCATTCGCAGCGCAAACGGCACGAGGAGGACACTCAGGGCCGACATGCTGGCGAGGACAATCGTGGTTGTAGGACTGCTATCAATCCCCTGACTCAGAGCAAGCAGAACTCCAAGGAGCGCAAAGAGAACACCGGCCGCCGAGTCCGCGATCTTGTCGAGAATCACCGCCGATGTGGTGCCAGCAGTCTGCCCTGTTTGTTTCGAAAGGATCGCAGAGCGCAGGATCTCGCCGCCAACGCTCGCCATTGGCACGATCAAGTTGACCGCCTGAGCTTGCATTCGAATAAGAGAGAGCCTCCACACCGATGGGGCGGCACCGGTTGTGAGCCTGGTGTGTAATTCGAGCCAGGCGAATGACGCGACCCAGTTCCAGAGTAGAAAGAGCGGCAGAGCCAAGAGGACGATCGCCCCGAGATTGGTAATGTCGACAAGTGACCGCCAAAGCTCGTGCCGGTAGTAGACGACCGCCCCCCCAAGTGCCACCAAGGTGGCGATGCGCACAAAGCGCTTGAGAACTATTCTGTCAAACACGTTGCTCTCCGGAGGCGAAGCTCATTGCCATTGCGGGCAAGATCACAAGTGCCCCAAAGAGACACCCAAGCAGGCCGACGAGAGCGAGTAAACCAATCGATCGCAATCCCGGGTGGTCGGCGATGAGCATGCCCGAGAATCCGAGAAGCGATGAGAGCGTGCATGCGCCGACGGCGCTACCGGTTTTGCGCAACGTCTCGCCAATGGCCGCCGTTCCGCGTTCCTGGATACCGTGATACATGTGCACGCCGCCATCCACGCCTAGCCCGAGTAAACTCGGCAAGACGATCACATTTAGGAAGTTGAGCCGAATCGGGATGAGTGCCATGCACCCAGCCATCAGTGCGAGCCCGCTGAGCAAAGGCACGAGAACGATGCACACCGCGCCAATGGAGCGAAAATCCAATAGGAGCAATATCAGCAAACTCGCACCAGCAAAGAGGAGAGCTCTTGGCGTTTCACGATTGAGAGCGCGAAGCATGGCAACGTAAATAAGCGGCTCGCTGATTGCTTGATAGCGAGCGCCCTCCACGTGGAGATCGTCGAGCGTGCGACTGAACTTCTGGGCCATCCGAAGATCGAGCAGAGAGCCACTTTGATAGACATAGACGACCTGCCCCGGCGTCCCCGGAAGACCCGAGAACTTCCTACGAATTTCTTCGGGAAGATCGTACACGCTATCGACACGTTTGGCATTCAGGTCATCCCTGACACTGGCAAACGTTGTTTGTTCCTCCTCGTCGAGGATCTCGAGGAGTTCGTCAACCTTCGCGCCCAGTCGCGCCAAGACCGCGAGTTTTTGGTCTTGGTCTTGTGGCATCAGGTCCAATGCCGAGAGAACGCTATCAATCGGTGAGTTTGGCGAGGTCGCTTGCATCCGCCCCTTGAGCATATTGACGACATGCGGAACCTGGGATGAATCAACGACAAGCACAGCGGCCGGATCGCGCGCCTTTGGGAAGACCTCAAGTACTCGTTGATTGAACTCGCGCGTCTCTGGCATCTTTGCTCGGAGGTTGCGCAAGTCGTATTCGAACTCTGCATAGCGGCCCACAAAGACTGCAGTGGCCACAAGGCAGACGCTAAGCGCTAGCACGATCCGCGCGTGCCACCGTTTGATGTTGCGTGGCCGCCTTGGTATCGGCTTGGAACGTGGCGGCATCCAGTTCCGTTTGGCGAGCATTGTGAGCAGAGCCGGCAGCACCGTGAAGTACGCAATAGCCGCCATGAGGAGCCCGGTGCTTGCAATAATGCCAAACTCGACGAAGCCGCGGAACTCCGTGGCAAGCAGGGATAGAAAACAGGCTGCTGTTGTGAATGCGGCGGTTAGTGAGGCTCGTCCCGCGGTTCGGAGTGTTCGCCCAAGTGCGACTTCCAGAGCAACGTCTGGGGCGCGTTCGTCTTGATAGCGCGCTAGCAAGTGGATCCCAAAATCGAGACCCAATCCCATAAGCACGACGACCAGAAAGACGGTAACCAGATTGAGACTTCCAATGAGTGCAAACGCGACTGCAAAGGCCCAGGACAGACTCATTGCCAGCGGCACCATGATTACGAGCACGGCAAAGCCACTCCGAAAGTAGAAGACGATCAGCAGCATGATCGCGAGTGCGACCACCACGGATCCCGATTTCACATCGCTTGTGATGGCCTCGTATTCGTTGATTCGATTGCGATACGCGCCACCAACCTCGACGCGCATCGACGGGTGGAATACGGCGGGATCCGTGCTGGCAACCAACTCCTGCATTTCGCGCTGCACCAACTGGGCGTAGGAGAAATCGCTGGCAAGTCCCTTGGGCTGCACAAGGATAAGCAGAATCGATCCACTGGGATTACGAAAATACGGCGAGCGCGCCTCGCCTCTGCGGTACTTCTGCTCGATATCAGAAACGTCTAGCGAAGGCGGCTCGGTTGCCTCGAGTTCGATGAAAAACGGATGTGCAGCCAACGTCTCGTATTTGATGCGCTCTTGAATGCGCTCCTCCACCACCCGCAGATCCTCGAGATCGATATAGAGCAACTTGCGCGATTCGAAAAAGTCGGTGGGGTTGCCCATGCTGGCGTGCTCCACCCACGGCAGCAAACGAATCTTCGAGAGCAGTGTTTTTCCATACTCGATAGACTGCTCTGCATTGGGCGAGCGAATCATGACCTGCAGGTCTCCGGTTCCTCCGAGTTTTTCTGTGATCTGCCGAAGCGCGACAACGCTTTCGGAATCATCGGGCAGAAGCGCGACAACGTCGCTCTCAAGGCGGAGTTGGCGCGCCCAGTGGAGGCTAAACAGCGTTGTGACAACTGCCGCCAACAGCACGGCGCGGTAGTGTCGCGAAGTGAAATGAGCGATTCGGGAGTGGTGGGTTTCTGCAAGCACAGGGTTGGGCATTTGTGTCCGGCAAGCAACTTGCTTGTCTTCTTCGCGAAGGAGCCACTACATGAAGATTCAAGATCCACACCGAATTGCCAGCCGCATCGTTTTTGGCAAAGCACCCATCGACGCCCAACTCATCGTGACGCGTCGCTGCAACCTTTCGTGTGGCTACTGCACCGAATTCGATGACCATTCCGCGGAAGTGCCCTTCGACGAGTTGATCAAAAGCATCGACGCCTTGCATCGCCTCGATGTCATCAACATCACGATGCTCGGCGGTGAACCCCTTCTGCACTCTAGGATTGCGGACTTGGTGGCGTACGCCGGGCGCAAAGCGCAGGTATCTATGACAACGAATGCATTCCTGCTCTCCCCCCGCGTGATAGCGGATCTAAATGCAGCGGGTCTAAGCAACATGCAGGTTTCCATTGATGCAATGGAGTCGGATCCCAGTCGCTATGTACAGAAGACCTTCAAGTCCCTGCGTCCCAAACTGCAGCGTCTCGCCGAGTTGGCAGAGTTTGCCGTCCACTGCAATCTGGTGCTCTGCAAAGAGACCATAGACCAATTCGATACGATCCATGACGAGCTTGCGTCGTTTGCGTTTGGGGTCTCGGTGAACTTGGTGCACGACGACAATGGTCGGGTCATGGTCGAAGGTCCCGAATACATCAAGAAATGGATCGCCCACTTTAAGTCTGGGCGCGCCGTGTCCTTTTTGGAGAAGAGCTATGGGCTGTCTCTCTTGCAGGGCGACCGTCCTCGATGGCGGTGTCGCTCCGGCTCTCGATATCTCTACGTGGATGAGTTCGGCAAGGTTCAATACTGCTCGTCACAGCGCGGGCGTCTCGATGTGCCGATCACGTCCTACACGAAGGAAGATCTGAGAATCCAGGGACGTACCAAAAAGGGTTGCGAATCCGGCTGCTCAATCTTCTGCGCCTTTCGTGCCTCACAGACTGATAACGCCCCCATGCACGCTCTCGCGAGTCTTGCACAGTCGGCTCTGAGCGGTTCGTTCCTCAACGGTGGGCAGCGCGCTCCCGAGCCTGGTGCAACACCTAGAGCGATACGTGGCCGACGGTTGACGGTCTTGCCGAGCACAGTTCCTGCTGTTGAAACACCCGAGAGCGTTTCCGCATCCGCGACAGCAGTCCGTGATAGCCCTCTTTTGCGATGATGCGATTGAATTGGGCCCGGTAGCTTGCAACGAGACTTGCGCCATCTGTAACGACATCGTACGCGCGCCAAGCCGCATTCCTATGGTGCAACTGAAACGTGACCATCGCCGTGTAGGGCTTGCCACCGCGAGTCGTTCGAACCTCAGTGACGACCTTCCGATTCACCGTGCCGTGCTCTTCGAGGAACTCGATCTCGTAGCGGATTTGTGATTCCACAGCACGGGTGTAACTGTGTTCGATGAGTGCAGCGAGAAGTGTTTGGAACTCTTCAACCTCTGCTGTACTGAGAGTGTCGAGATGATCTTGGATCGCTCGTCGCCCCACCTCCTTCGCGTCGAGTAGCAAGCGAATTTCATTCGCGATGCGGCCGCACAGCTCATGCTTTTGCTCTGCATCTGCTTCGGCTTTCTGGGCGAGCAACACACGAATGGCCTCGCTGGTCTCGCGAACGGCATCGGTGCCTGGACCTGCGTGCGCGCTCCCGAAATCGAGAACACTAGATAGCAAGAGGATAGAGACTACGCTTGTGACTCGCACTAGGTATCCTTTGTTCTGAGAGTTGCTACGGCAAAGCAAAGAATGGAATTGCTACGGCAAGTAACCTGACCCGACTCGACCTGATGCGCGAGGCAGGTCGACCATGGCCATCTGGATTTCATGCCTTCGAAGCCGTCGACTTCCAACGACGAGACGTTGCGCTGCGGTTACGTGGCTCATGACGGCTACGAATGCGATCGCGGTGATTGCCAGGTGATAGGTCGCAGGTTCCCTGGCCGCAATCAGTGCTTCAACAATTGGACTCAGGCAGAGAGCCGTTCCCAAGATGGCGACTCTCTCGGGCCGTTGCAGCACACCAATTCGGCTCACATCGATATCCTCGTTCTCGCAGCGGGCTCGCACGTAGGACACAAGTTGCGAGCCGAGTGCAGCCATCATGACGATGAGAAGAATCCAACTGTCATGGTAGAACCACGCCAACCCCATGAACATGGCGCCTTCGCCATAGCGGTCAAACACCGAATCCAGGAGCGCACCGGCTGGGGATACTTGGCCCTTGATCCTCGCGACTTTGCCATCGAGGAAATCACAGAACCCGGAGCCCAGGAACAGCCATCCTCCCAACCCAAAGTGGCCGGTGCCAAGGGCGACTCCCGAGCCCGTAGCTAAGAATAGTGCCAGGCAGGTTATCGAATTTGCAGGAAGTCCACTTGCCAGCACGAAGCGCAACAGCGGACTCATGAGCCAGGCGAAGTAGTCGCGCAAAAATGGCCCAAGGATCAGCGAACTACCTCGACTGTGCATCTCGCGATCGGGAGTTCCCTGCAGCCGGGTCACGAGGAGGTAGACAGCAAAGCCCCCAACAAAGAGAAGGACGAGAGAAGCCGCCGGCACGACGAGGCTGACAAGCGTTAGCGCATCCAGCGACTGGCTACTCGCGAACATCTGTCCCCGAATTTCCCAGCAAGATGCAATTGAAGACTGGCATGGACGAGGTGTGTGCACGAACCGATCCGGGCCCAAGTGCTAGCGTGCCCCAATCACGGCCCGCTCTCGCAATTCCGATCTGAGCTGCCAGAAAAGTTCGCAGTGGTGGGGAAAACTCGACAGTCACGCGCGCGCCGAGAGCAAACGATGTGGGGCGCCCAAAAGGCCCAGTAGCTGCATCGCTACAGTTCGTGCAACTTCACAATGGCGACAGAACCAGTGCTCGGGTTCCGATGAAGATCGTCGTAACCGGGGCCGCGGGGTTCATTGGGTCGCATCTCTGTGAGCGATTGGTGCGCGATGGCCATGAGGTTGTCGGCATTGACAGCTTTGACGATTATCTCTATCCGGCACAGGACAAGCGTCGCTACGCCCAAGAACTTGTTGCGGCCACGGTCGGAGCCAACTTTCGATTACTGCGAGCCGACATCTGTGACGGTCTGGCGATGGCAGAGCTCATCGCGAAACCCGTGGATCTCGTTTGTCATCTCGCTGCTCTTGCCGGGGTGCGCCCCAGTTTGCGCGCACCCGAGAAGTACATGCGGACCAATGTTGAGGGGACGTCGATAGTCCTGGAGTCCTGTCGTCGGGCCAATATCAAGAAGATTGTCTTCGCCTCGTCAAGCTCGGTCTACGGAGTTCGCACCAGTGAAGATGCATTCTTAGAGTCCGATCCATGTTTGCTGCAAGCGTCGCCCTACGCCGCTAGCAAACGCTCTGGGGAGTTGCTCTGCGGCACATACCGCGAGCTCTACGGGCTTGGAGTTTCCTGTTTGCGCTTCTTCACGGTCTTCGGGCCCAGGCAGCGACCAGACATGGCAATCCATCGATTCTTACAAGCTATTGCTACGGGCCAACCGATCACCCTCTTTGGCGATGGCCGGTCCCGCCGCGACTACACGTACATCGATGACATCGTCGATGGCATTGTTGGCGCCATCGACACCGTTCACGAAGGGGACTTTGACGTCTTCAATCTCGGTGGCTCTACCACCACTGAACTTCGCGAACTCGTCGCCTTGATCGAAGACATCGTCGGCCGCAAGGCCGTGCTCGACCGAGTAGCGGAACAGCCGGGGGACGTGCCGCTGACCCTTGCAGACATTCGCTCAGCAACGTCCGCCTTTGGCTATCAACCCAAAGTGAGCCTTCGTGACGGACTCAAGCGCCACTACGAGTATTACCTAGCCCACGCAGGGCCAGCCACAGCGCAAAACTAGTCAAACTTGCAAGGAGAGAATCATGCGTCTCACGATTATTGGCACCGGATATGTTGGTCTTGTCGCAGGGGCGGGCTTTGCCGATTTTGGCAATCAAGTGACCTGCGTCGATATCGATTCGGGACGCATCAACGCTCTTCGCCGCGGTGAGATGCCCATCTATGAGCCGGGGTTGCAAGAAGTTGTTCTTCGCAACGTTGCACTCCATCAGTTGCGCTTCTCGACCAGCACCGAAGATTCGGTGGCCGACGCCGATTTTGTATTCTTGGCCGTTGGCACACCTTCCAACGGTGATGGCTCAGCAGATCTAGCGAGAGTTCTAGCCGCAGCGCGGACCGTCGCCGAGGCACTAACAAAACCCTGCGTACTTGTTGTCAAGAGCACGGTCCCCGTTGCCACCGGTGACAAAATCGCAGACGTCATGCGCAGAACATGTCGACACAAGGTTGCCGTCGTATCGAATCCCGAGTTTATGAAGGAGGGGGATGCGCTCAGTGATTTTATGAGACCGCCGCGGATCGTGATTGGCCTAGAAGACCAGTGGGCTAGACCATTGCTCGAAAGCCTCTACTCTCCGTTCCTGCGGACCAACCATCGCATTCTGTACATGGATAGACGCTCCGCAGAAATGACCAAGTACGCCTCCAACGCGATGCTTGCCACCCGCATCTCTTTCATGAACGAGCTCAGTCATTTGGCCAGTGCGGTCGATGCAGACATTGAGTCGATCCGCCAAGGTGTTGGCGCCGATCCGCGAATCGGCAACAAGTTCCTGTTTGCAGGTGCGGGGTTTGGAGGCTCGTGTTTTCCCAAGGATCTTCGCGCAATCCTCAAAACGGCATCGGATCACGACGTCAATCTCGGCATCATTCGCGAAGTCGAACGCGCGAACTCCCGCCAGAAGCGGTTTCTCGGTGACATGATTATTGCGCACTTTGGTGGAGCCCTTGCCGGCAAACGAATCGCCGTTTGGGGCTTGGCCTTTAAACCCAAGACTGACGACGTTCGGGAATCGCCAGCCCTTGATGTGATTGCCATGTTGAGGGCAGCAGGTGCCAGCATCTGTGCCTATGACCCCGAGGCCAGCGAGAACGCTCGAAGCGTGCTTGGAGACGAGATTGAGTACGCCAGCGAAATGTACAGCGCCGCACAAGGCGCGGACGCCCTCGCACTGATCACCGAGTGGCCCTGTTTTCGAAGGCCGGATCTCTCTCGTCTGCGCGCCTCCATGCGCGGCGCTGCTCTCTTTGATGGTCGAAACATCTGGACACCCGAAGAGACGGCCTTTCATGGTTTTTCTTACCAAGGCATTGGCCGCCCGCACGGCCATTCCAAGGACGCACAGGGCATGCTCTCAGCTTAGGCGAAAGTCTCGCTGCGGGGTTCCGATGCGGGTGAGGACGAGCTGATAGAGCTGCAATTGTCTCGAGCGAAATCCCGCTGCGCTCATGCAGAGATAGTAGCGCCACATGCGAAAAAAGCGTTCGTCGTAGCGAGCCTTGAGTTGGGGCCATGCCGCTCGAAAGTTTTTGTCCCAGGCCATGAGCGTTCGATCGTAGTCGGGGCCAAAGTTGTGCACGTCCTCCAAGACAAAGGTGCCCTCCAAGGCTGCGCCGAGCTGCGCAATCGTCGGCAACACAGCATTGGGAAAGATGTACTTGTGGATCCAAGGTTCGATGTCTCGGCGACTGCGATTTCCGGCGATGGTATGAACGAATGCCACCCCATCTGGAGCGAGACAGCTGTCGACGAGCTTTACGTACGTGCGATAGTTTTTGGCACCAACGTGCTCCATGATTCCAATGGAGATCACCGCATCATAGCTGCCAGTCACGTCTCGGTAGTCTTGCAGCCGAATGTCAACAGGTAGCCCGGCGCAGCGATGACGTCCGAGTTCCACTTGTTCTTTGGAGATCGTAACTCCTGTGACCTTGGCGCCATAGCGTTCCGCTGCGAACTTGGCGAAGCTCCCCCACCCACAGCCAAGGTCGAGAACTGACATGCCCTCGCAAAGCCCAATCTTGCGACAAACGAGGTCGAGCTTGGCCTCCTGAGCGGAATCCAGATCGTCGCTATTACGCCAGTAGCCACAAGTATAGACCATCCTGTCATCGAGCATCGCCGTGTACAGTTCGTTGCCAAGATCGTAGTGGCGCTCAGCTACGTCAAAGGCGTTGTCGCCGCGCTGCATATTGAGGAGCCGCGCTTTTAGGGCTTGCGGAATCATCTGCCAGTTTTGGCGCATGACGGTATTAACGTCCGCACGACCGAGCTTGACGAGAGTCTCGTCAAGCGCGTCGGTATCCCACCAACCCGCCATATACGATTCGCCAAATCCCATCGATCCGTCCCGGAGGATTCGACTGTAGAAACGTGGGTCACGCACGCGAATGTCATGCTTCTTCTGACCGCCAATCTCGATGCCAACCGAATCGAAAATGGTTCGAACTACTGACTCAGAACTGTTCGATCCAAAATCAAAAGTGCTCTGAAGGATTCGTGAGGGAAGACTGCTCATAGCGCTCTCCTTAGTAGACGACGCAAGCCGCGACCAGGAACGGGGCGACCTGAAAACATCCAAGAGAATCCGGATGCAATCGCGGAGTTTGTGAGCCGCTTGAGCAGGGCAGAAGAAGGGCGATTCGCTGCGGCCGAACGGGACCGCGTGCGCATTGATGAGACCTTCTCGCGCATCCGATAGAGAAAATCGTAGTCCGCGAATATCGGGTGCGATTGCAAACGACTTCGATAGCTCCATGGCTCACGCCGGGTGATGGCTTGTGCGCACAAACGCCCCGACAAGATCGCGGGCATGATGCCCTCGGCGGTCAGCGGCTGTGCCAGACCGAGGGCATCGCCGACGAGGAAGGCATTCTGATGTTGGCAATCGTGCAGATGCTCCGGATCAAAGAGAAAGTAGGAGTGGCCTTTGGCGTGCTCAAGTTCAGAGAATGCGGAGGTGGGCACATGCTGCTGATCTTGAAAGAACTCGCGAGCCTCCGACCAAGCGCCTTTCACTTTCTTGGGATCAACAGTGCCGCACCCGATGTTGAGCCACGTCGACTTCGGAATGTTCCAGGAGTAGCCGGCAAGGTCTTGATGCAAGACAAGCTCAGGCTCGCCATCCTCACCAATTCGAGCCGCAGCGATGTCGGTTTGCGCCGCCTCGAACTCGAGTTCTTGTGCGCCAACCGGGCGACTTGTTTTGCGTGGAAAGACGGTGCGCGCTACCGGGCAGTGGGTCCCTCCCGCCCCCACAAGGTACTCGGCACGAAACGCGCCATCGACGATCCACTCGCCGTCTTCTCTGCGGATGCGTTTCGCTGGGTGTCTAAATACGGTGGCTCCACTGGCGGATAGCATCCAGTCGTCAAACTCGTAGCGTCGAATGAAGTAGCCGCTTGATCGTGTGCTGTAGTGCTTGCCCAAGTAGTGCACGTGGCATCGCTTCCATGGCCATAGCTGGCCGGGATACGACTCTGGGGAGGTTTCCAGTAGGTCCCACAGAGGACTGCTGAGCCAGCCGGCACAGAGCTTGACTCGCGGAAAGCGCGCCCGGTCGAGAACCGCCACTCGCATCCCTGTTTTAGAAAGGCCCGCAGCGCAACTACTCCCGCCCGGTCCGCCACCAATTACTATTGCATCAAAGCTCTGCACCGACCGTGCGTAAGCTCAATGCGTGCCAAGTCTTTCGCTTGGCGGTCTGTCCGTCGTAAGACGACTCCGGATGTCGATCACCAGCCGTTGTTAGAGAAACGGATCGCGCACAAACTTGTCGCGCATCGGGCCCGCACAGGACCCGCTGTAAGAGTCTACAGCGTGCTCGGGGATGTCACCGCAATAGTCCTCGTCGCCCCAAACTTGCTCTCGTCGAAGTTGCGGTGTGGCCACGCGAAACTCAGCGCTATCTTCACTGCCCTCGAACTCGAAGCTCTGCGAGTCGGGCTCTCCAATGTTGTAGACGTCGGGCAAAAGATCATTGCGAGCATCGCCTTCGGAAGCACAGTCGTCGTTCAAACACACAAAGCCGCCTTTGGCTGCGCAGGCGTCGGCGCTTGGGTACATGGCATGCTTGCCAATCGACGAGTACACCACCCAGCGCGGCATGCCGGCTTGCTCATCAATCTTGAACTCGAGCTGCCCAAAGTCATGCTCATCCACCAAGAGACTCCCGTCGAGGGCGGTGCCCTCATGACTTGCTGTGTACACGCGAACAACTTCAACCGTGTGTGAATCGCGTTGGACCAAGTCCATAGCGATGCGCTCAGGATCGCCCCGATGCGCAGTTGCTCCACACCGTCCATAGTCATTGGAGAAGGCGACGGAAACAAAAACTCGAATATGGGAATCAGCGCTTTGTGTGACTCGGCCGCTGGCGACGACCCTGCCGTAATAGTCCGAGAAAAGCGGTTCCTGGTGGTGCATACGAACGAACGGGCGCAATCGATGTAGTGCGATGCGTTCCCAAAGATCGCTCAAACCATCCTGATCCAAGTCGCGACAAGCCGCCTCATCTTGGGACCACTCTCGTTCGCAGTCGCGAACCTGGGGCGGAACCGTGGCGTGCAGTTGCAGGTGGTTGGAGTCTAGGGTTGTCGTGCCCGTCAACTGCGGATGCTGCCAGCGCTGCGCCGTATTACTCGTGGGGAGTGGCGCGAGTGGGTCCGTTTGGTCGAGCACCGAAAGATCTGTGCAGCCATAGGAAACAGAAAGGGTAGTTAGAATTAGTCTTAGATTCATGGAAGCTGCCACATGAGACCAAACGTTGAACTAACGGTTGTCTCGCGACGTGAGAAAAATGCGGGCGACAGATCCCAGACGGCGGAGATCGAACCGTTGGCGAATGGAACAAGGGACCGACTGAGTCGAGCAGAGATTCCGATGCCGCGATTGATCTGCGCCTCAACTGGACCGTTGCCGATAAACGAGAATCCCAAGCCGGTCTCCACCGTCCAAGAATCGCTGAGCCATCGCTGTGCCGACACGCCAAGGAAGAGCGAGCGTGTCAATGTCGGCTTGAGGCGCGACTCCGCCAGGCCTCGACCTTGCGGCGAGTACCGAAAACCGGTCGCGGATGCTCGCACTAGGATCGCGACCCGAGGCGAAATGAAGCCGCCTAGGCCAATGGATAGCGGCGCGATTGCGGTTTCCAAAACGTTGTCGCCATCAACTTGAAACGACGCGAACGCTCCGGCTCCAGCAGACAGCGATAGTGTGAAGCCGCCACGCTCAGGAGCCGTTTGCGCTACCTGAGGCATGGCCAGTGTACATATGGCCCCCAGCACCAGTTGCCCTTGGTGACGTCTTTTGGCGTTGTTGACAGGCGTTCTTGCACCAAAACTATTGCGAAGCACACTGCCAAACACGTGAAACAGCTTAGCGAAAGCGGGCGTTGATCTCCGGAAGAATTTGCATCAGAGGTCAGAGTGAATTCTCCCGATCGCCGTTGAGAATCGATTCGACGATTGTTGTGCGCGGAAAAATTCGCGGAAGCGAGAAATACTTCGCAACGCGAAAACGCTGCGAGGGAATGCTCACGTCACCTGAGGAGTCACAAGAGAAATACTCAGCCACCGGAGGCGTCGTTGCCAGGGTGCTTGGGCGTGGCACACGAATCGCGCAATCTCGGCGCCGGCGGCATGCCAGTTTCCCATAACCTTGTCCTCACTAAGACTTTCTCTGACTCGTGATTGCATACAAGAAGGCAAGTGCGAGTTGCAAAGCCTGCAGTTTCGCAGATGCGAGCTATCGTTCGGATTGCGATAGAGCCTTTAGAAAGGAAGCGGCACATCACAGGACTCCAAGAGCGCAAAGAGGTGTAGTGTTTCTCTATGCGAATGCGAATTGTGCTCCCCTTTCTTCTGGCTGCCTCTGCCGTTGGCTGCAGCAACGCTGAGGACAAGCCTGCGGTCGTCGACAAGGGCTCTGAACCCAAGCCCGCCGAGGCGAATTTGCCTGCGACACCTCAACAACCTGCGACACCCACCGGGAAATCGGAGGAGGTGGCGGAGCCAAATGAGCCAAGTCCATCGTGTGAGCACGCACTGCCTGCAGCCGCGATCGCCGAGATCTGTGGCAAGGAGTTCTCACTGCGCCCATCGATCATGGAGGGCAAAAGCAAAAACACCTGCAGCCGTACGGGCAGCGGCCTCTTCTTCATCGTGAGCGAACACCGGGATGCAGCCATGGCGACGCGGGCCGCCGCAGTGGCGCAGCAAGACGACCCGCTCTACCTAATTTCTTCAAAGGCGTCCGGTCGATACCTCATCGAAGTAAAGTCGACCAAGGACGGAGCCTGCGGCAGTGTCGAGAAACTCGCGAAGTTGGCGACGAAGGCCGCGTCTGTAATCCAATAGGCACGTCGCGGGCGAGACACAGACATGCCTACGTGTGCGCCCTGCGGTATCGCAGATGTCTCAGGCGTTCGCAGCCAACGCTGCTAGGGCACTGCAATCCAGCCCTAGCGCAGCTGCACGGTCCGACTCGCCTGCTCGAAAAACACCGAGAAGCCGCGGTAGCGAGGCAGAGCTTTGACCGATGCCTCACCGCGCTTTTTGGCGGTAGTGTTGCCAGGCTCGATCACCACGCGACGCCTGTCGAGATTGGCGCGCTTGATTCGGTAGCGGGCTCCACGATCGACAAAGGAAACCGGGAAGTCTTTGCGGAGCTGCAACAACAGCGAAGGGTCTGCGTGATGCGCCCGCACTCTCGCTTCAAGGTCGGGCAGCAAGTCGTCGAGCTCGATCAGCGCAAAGTCCTCTGCGGTTTCGAGGCCGAGTTGCGCAAGACGAAACTGCAACCAGGCCTCTCCGCTTCGTCCCCCAGTCGGATCGGGTTGCTCGCTAAAGGGTGGCTGCGACTCGAGCAGATCGCGATGAAGACAGGCCTCCTCTAAGCGAGCGACCAACTCTGGATACATCGCGCCGCCCGCCAAGAGAGTTGCTGCGGCCTTTCGCAACGCATCTCCACGCAAGCGTCCGCCGTTGTCTTCGCGGCGAACACTGGCAAAGCGCCATAGGCTTGTCGCCTCGATCGTGATGGCGCCACGGTTGCGGTTGATGCGAGGTGTGCCGAGTTCTAGCGTGCCAAGCCCCGCGTGTTGCAGAGTGGAAAGCTCAATCGGCAGTGCCAACTCGCCCACTCCGCGGGCTCTAAGACCAACGCCTATCCAGCGCGCGCCAAAGATCAGCGCCGCCTCACTCGCCGTTGCTTCCCTGCCAGACCCGCCTTCGTCAACGCTCGGCAATCGATACGGATAGAGGGCGAGTTCGGTGCCTTCATCGTTCGCCCAGGCTTCTGCCTTCGCGCGCGCCCCCCGGCCCTTTTTCGCATCGCGCGGACGGCGAGCAAAGGCCAACTCCGGGGCCCGGGCCAGGACATGGGCAACCAATGCCTCGCGATCGGCCCACGTGGGATTGTTCTTGGTTGGATCGATTTGGCTCGCACCAATCGCTTCGCGCAGGGCCATCGCCACCTTACGAGTTTCTCTTAGCGTACGTGCATCCAATTCATGACGCTGTGCATCCCCACCGCGCAAGGCGGCGAGTTCAATCTCGACCTCATCGCGTGCGTCGGCAAAGAGCACGGCCCGTGCGTCTTGGGCAGACGGCGATCGTGCCGGAGCACGCACCAACGAGCGATCGACCTCCACCCGAGCAACCAGGTCGGCAAGGTCAGCTCGCAGTGATGCGGGCGCGTCCAGGAGCAAACCGGCACGTGCCGCGGAAACCGGTAGTCGCCCATAGCCCCGACCGCGCTCACTGAGGCACAAGTCTGGGTTGAGCACTCCTGCAGCCACCAAACGTTCGCGGGCGCGGGCAACGGCAAACGCTGGCGGAGGCGAGATCCAAGGCGCCTCGTCAAAGTCTTTGCCCTGCAACCCCATGGTTGCTGCACGCAAAACGAAGTCATCAAGCTCGATGCCCTCAACCTCTGGGGGCGTTGTGGGCTCGAGACGAACCCCATGGCCCCACAGACGCCAGCATTCGCCCGCTGCGACCCGCCCGGCTCGCCCAGCTCGTTGGTCTGCTGCGTCTTGCGCGATCGTACTCAGGGCCAGGAGACTGCGCCCAGCACGATGCACGATGCGCCGCGCAAGCCCACTGTCGATGACGCAGCGGACGCCGGGCAAGGTCACCGAGCTCTCCGCCACATTGGTCGAGAGATACACGCGCCGACGATCACCTGCAGCAAAGGCGTTGGCCAAGCGCTGCGGAGAAACCCCACCGTGCACCTCGACGAGGGAGGCCGTAACCGAGCTCGAACGCATGCTGCCCTCAAGCAGCGTAAGGCACCTTCGAATCTCTCCTCGCCCCGGCAGGAACACCAAGATATCGCCCTCGCATTGGGCCAGCGCCTTCGTGACCGCCGTGCAAACCCGCGACTCAAGATTGTCGTCCGAAGGCCCGCCCTCGCCCTGGTAGCTCACCTCCACAGCGAAACTGCGACCGCTTGAGCTGACAACGCTGCCTCCGAGTTTTTCTGATAGAGTCTCACTCTCCAGAGTTGCCGAACACAAGAGCAAGCGGACTCCACCGGGTTTGCAGAGGAGCTGCGCGCGCGCTGCCAGCAAGTCGACTTCAGCGCCTCGCTCGTGAAACTCATCAAGCATTAACGTGTGACAGCGAGTTGCGAGTTCCCCTTGGGCAAGCATGCCCAGCGCCACACCCGGCGTCACAAAGAGCACGCGGGTTGATGCGCCATACTGCTTGTCGAAGCGCACCGCATAGCCGATGTGCTTTCCCACCGGTTCGCCGCGAAGGCGCGAGAGATACATCGCGAGTGCGCGGCAAGCGACACGTCGCGGCTCGACAACCAACACCCTCTTCTCGGTCTCGATCGCCGCACTCTCGAGTAGCTTGGGTTCGGCAAGCCACAGTGGCACGCAGGTCGACTTTCCCGAGCCCGTGGGCGCCGACAGGACAATCGGCTTGCCGCGCTGCCATGCGCTTTCGAGAGCGGCTCTCGCCGAGAATATGGGTAGGGACTTGTCCATAGTGCGCGATGCAGGCGTTTGCTGCTTACCAATAAGCGAGGTGCCGGTACGAACGCAACAATCGATCGCCACCTTGCACCATTTTGGCCCAGCCCTGCCCGTCCAGCGTCTCTATTGACACGAACAGACACCCGAGGTAGCAGGGGCCATGATTCTGAAGTGCTGTATCGTCCTGCGTCCCGCTGTGCGCCCTCCTCGTGACTAGGCCCGCTGAAGATGGAGCGTCTAGCTGAGAGCAATTTTGCGGGTCTTTTTGAGGCGATTGCCCTGCGCCATCCTGAGCGCATCGCGGTCGTTGACGGAGCGCGTCAGTGGACGTATCGCGAGATGCTGGACGACGTTCTCGGCACCGCCCGCTGGCTGCTAGAAGACCAGGCAGTCGCCATCAACGAGAACGTTTGCGTTCGCATGAACAATTCCTATGAATTGCTCGTTTCATGCCTGGCGATCAATTACATCGGCGCGTGCTGGATGCCGCTGAGCTTCGAGATTCCCAAGATCGACTCGATGGTGAACGACGCGAGCGTTCGCCTAGTCTTGACCGAGCTCCCCAACGTCCGCGTCGCCAGCGAGCGTGTCAAACAATTCAACCGCGAGCAGGTGCACCAAGATCTCAATCTATTTCTAGTGTACAGCTCCGGGTCGACCGGCACGCCCAAGGGAATTCTGCAGACACAGCGCGCGTTTCTAAATGCCCTCGAGTGGCGCTTCAGTGTCGTGCCCAACGGCCCCAGCACTCGAATGGGCGCTCACATCTTCTTTATCTGGGAAGCATTCAGGCCTCTTCTCTGTGGCGGCACTGTCTATGTCATTCCCAAGCTGACCCTCTTGGACGGCGAAGCGTTGAGCGCATTTCTGACGGCTCATGAGATCAGCGAAATACAGTTTACCCCCTCGGCTCTGGCGATATGGCTTCGTCATCTTGAGCGGCACCCCAAAGAGTTCCCCCAGCTCACGCATGTCCTGCTCTGCGGCGAGATCGTGAGAGGCGAGCTTGCGCGACGGCTTCACAAAGCACTTCCCAAGCCTGTCGAACTGCTAAACCTCTACAGCATCTCAGAGGCGCCAGACCTTGCGATCGGCAACCTCCGCGAGAACCTGCATTGCGACATTCACCCGCTTACAACGTTCATCGGTGAGAATACGATTTCGGTTACGGAAACGGGCGAAATCATCGCCTCGTCTCCAAGTGTTAGTCCACTTGGGTACCTGGGCAGAGAAACTCTGAACGCAGAGAAATTCGACCACGGACCAACACCTCCGCGCTACCACACAGGCGATCGTGGTTCGTTCGTCGACGGTTTACTGACCATCCAAGGGCGATGCGATTTCATGAAGAAGGTCCGCGGGTATTCGGTGCAACTTGATGAGCTTGAGGAAGAGATTGTCCGACTAACATCCGCAGCCAACGTTGTGCTCGAGGTCAACGCCGAGGGCACAGAAATCCACGCTGCGATTCAGCAACCAAAGATCAACGATCGAGAGAGCATCTTTCAACTCCTGCGTTCAGAGTTGCCCTCCTATTCTGTCCCAACGCGAATCACCTTGATCGAAGACGATCTGACCGTGGTCGACCCGGCGTCCGGCAAGCGCCTACGTCGAGAGCTCCTCGAAACGAACCCAGAACAACTCTTAGCCGCTCTATGGCTTTCGGAAGTCGGCTCAATCCCAAACGCTGCCGATGACTTCTTTGTCATGGGCGGTGATTCGCTATCGGCCGTGTCCTTGGTGATCAAGATCAACGCGAAGTTCGGGACCGAGTTCAAGATCCAGGACATCTACGAGCATTCGACGTTCGAAGGAATCCGAGAGTTAATTACTGGCGCCAAGTCTCAAAAAGAACACCCACTTCAGCCAAATCCATTGACGCGTGACGTGCTCGAGATTGTCTCCAGGCATCGGCAGACGCGATTTGTCGCACCGAGTTTCACGTCCCTGCGAGATGCCAAGCATGCCCTCGTTACCGGAGCGTCCGGGTACCTGGGGACTTGGCTCGTAAAGGCACTAACAGACGATGGAGATGGCACGGTGTCGGTTCTCGTGCGTGATATCCCGCGCTGGCGAGTTCAGGTTCGAGAGCACTACGGCATCGAGCTTCCTTGGGAACGCATTCACTGCATCGAAGGCGACCTGGAGCTGGACCGGTTTGGCTTGTCTCCTGCTGTCTTTGACCAATACGTCGGACGATTTGATGCGATTGCCCATTGCGCGAGCCTGGTGAACTTCTCGCTTTCCTATGCGCGGCTCCAGCAGACCAACAAGACTGGAATCGAAACTCTCCTCGCCTGGGCAACCGAAGCGAGCTTTCATTTCATGAGTTCCAATTCCGTCTATCCAACAGACTTCGGAACCTGTGAAGAGACGATGCTCGACCAACTGCAAGATGCAGAGAACTCGGCCTACGGCCAATCGAAGTGGGTACTCGAAAAGGCACTGAGAACACTCGAAGTCCCTACGGCTTGCTACCGACTTGGAAACATAGGGCCTCACAAATCCGGTGTGTACAACCCACATGATGTGCAAATGATGCTCATCGAAGCCTGCGTCGACCTAGGCCTCGGCATCGATGAAGAGCGCTACTCGGTAGAATTCTCAACTCTTGAGTCTGTCGTCGATTTGATTCTGAGCAAGGACACACCAGGCGTCACGAATTTCGTCAACTCGAAGCGCTATGCCCTGCGTTCTCTTCAGTTCCCACAAATGGTGTCACTAGAAGAATGGCAAGTCCGCGCTGAGGCCGACTATCCCCTGCTCTGCCAGATGCTTCATCGCCCAGAGGACTGGCTCGCAGACACAAACGACTATGCCGGTGAGCGGCCGAGCTTCGACTACGAAGAGAGGCTTAAATCGTTGCTCCACACCATCAGAGCCAGGAAATCGAATGACACACAAAACAAACGCTGAGTTCCTCAAGCAAGCAAAACAAGACATGCCTCTGGGCGTGGCTGAGAACTATCGCTATTGGGGCGAGGACGAGACCCTCTTCGTGGAGAGCATGAAGGGCTGCACCCTCACCGATTGTGAGGGCCGAGAGTTTGTCGACTTTAGGCTTGGCTACGGCCCGATCATCTTGGGCTATCGCGACGAGCGTGTTGATCAAGCGGTGATCGACGCGATCACAAAACACGGCGTCACCAGCGGCTTCTCGTCGGTGATGGACCACGAGACAATCGAGCTCATCAAAGAGCTCTGCCCCAACATCGAGAAGCTGCGCTTTGCCAATTCGGGTACCGAGGCTGTGATGGGAGCACTTAGAACCGCTCGTGGTTTCACCGGCAGGGAAACGGTGATCGTCGTCGAAGGCGGATTCCATGGTCTCTTTGACGAGATGATGTGGCGCTCTGATATCGAAGGCTGGGACAAGGATCAGAAAACCGCGCCCGAGATCATCGCATTTGGCGCAGGACTACCCAAGAGCACGCAGGCCCTTACGGAGTTTGTCCCGCTAAACGATCTTCAAGCCCTCTTGGATGTGTTTGAACGTGCTGGAGACACAATCGCTGCGGTCTTGCTCGAGCCCATCATGGGCAACTGCGGCAGCATCTCGGCGACCCAGCAATACATGGAGCAACTTCGGGAGATCTGCACTCGGAACGGCAGCCTACTCATCATGGATGAAGTTAAGACCGGCTTTCGTGTGGCATTGGGAGGAGCGCAAGAGCTCTACGGAGTCCAGGCTGACCTCTCGACGTACGCGAAGGCTATCGGCAACGGATACCCCGTCGCGGTCTTTGGCGGCCGAGCTGACGTGATGGACACGATTGGTCACGGCAAGGAGAACGTGGTGCATGGCGGTACCTACACCGCAAATTTGATTGCCATGAGCGCTGCCCGCAAGACGTTGGACATCCTGAAGAACACAGACGCGCTGTCAACGATCATGCGACGAGGCAAAGAGATTCGCGAACTCTTGAGCCGCGTCTTCACGTCCTACGACATTGCGCATTCCTTTGCCGGCCCCGACTCCATGTTTGGCATTCACTTTTCCGCCGACGTCCCACAGAACTACCGTGACTGGAAAGCAACCAACGCGAAGCTCTATGACACCTTCGCGTGGAATCTGATCCACCGCGGGGTGATGTTGGAGCCCGACTCGCGGGAGCCCTGGTTCATCTGTGAAGCGCATCAGACAATCGATCTTGCTTGGCTTGAGGACACCTGCTCACAGGCGATGCGAGACGCGATTCAAACCATGAAGCTCTGAGGACACCTGCGCTCATGTCGCGAAGGCGCCTCTGAACGCTAGACTCTGAGGTGCTCGAGGATGAGAACGGCTGTCGCGCTCTCGAAGCCGGCGACAGTTGCCGAGACGTTTTGGAACAAATCTCGTTGGAGTGCGCAGGAGTTAGCGAGCTTGGCCGGGCGCTCCGCTCGTGCAAGGCTGGAGGGAGAACTCACCATTGCTCCCAGGCACCTGCTCAAGGCACTGAATCGTGCAACTGCCGTGCTCGTAGTAGTCGTACTGAAGAATGTACATGGCGCCAGGCTTTGGCGTGTGCTGAAGCCCCGCACGACAATACGCGTCGTCGACCTCCCGTTGGCGCGTCACCCTTCGCTGCTTGGAGACACTTCGGTACTTCGTGACACTTCGGTACTGCGTTTCGTTGCGGTAGCAAGTTCGCGAGGTGTAGCTGCCTGAGGAGTAGCCGCCGCAGCTGTACGGTCTAGACACCGTATACGACTCTTGCTCCTGATACGGTTGCCTCTCAGTATAATTCTCAGTGGCCGAGTAACTCTGCGTATGATGAAATCGAGACGATAAATCCCAAAGTACAGGCCGCGGACGAACTCGCAACGCTCGGACTTGAGAGCCTTGGGTAATTTCTCCCATGCCTCCGACACGCGCGCGGCGACCATCCAACAAGACCCCTTGCTCGAGCTCCGTTCCGGGCGTCGAGTGGTAGGTCAGACGAACCTTCACAATCGCGTGCGGCTCGCTCGGCACGGGCTCCACGTAGCCTGGTGCCAAGGCCACACGTGAAAGACAGCCCGTCACGGCAGAACACGCAAGCAGCGCTACGGTGGGCAGGAGCGCAGACAGTCGGTTGCTTCGTAGTCGCATCGCTGGAGTTCCTCACTAGTTTGCGCATGCAACACACACGCGTCCTTGTTTCGTTGGCAGTTGCTCAGGCAGGCTCCACGCGCCGGGGATCGAGTTGGCGGTACTAGGCATGCCCCCAACAGCACTACCAGGGCTATCCCCAGAGGCCAATGGCGTGGTCGTAGCAGATTTTTCGAGATACCTTGCTGCATCCTCACGTCCCTCCGAACACGCGGAGCGACGTCAGCTCGGATTGGTGAGCGCAAGAGCCGTCGCGACAGGCAAGGGGGTCTGACTCGGATGAACTACCGCACCCTGCAAGGGCGAGGGTGCTCAACGCTGCGATTGCTACGAAGCTTCGCACTAAGAGTTATTCTGCCTCATCGGCGCCGATGTCGGGGGCCGCACCTTGTGGGCGCGCTTCGCCGTCGATGTCGGTGGCGAGTGTTGCGGCGGGGTCCGCAGCGTCGATGCAGGGGGAGTTAGAGGCTAGGTGGTAGTCGCCGTTAGGAGGCACCCCGTTAACGAACGCAGGAGGCAGGTTGATATTTTCAGTGCCGGAAATGTCTGCTTCGATGTTTGAGTAGTCCCACGCGCAGGTGCCTGAGACTGGAGGGCTCGCTGCGGGGCTTCCCAAATAAACGATATTCCCAGAACCGGTCAGAGAGTTCGTCAGCGTGCAAGCGACGCCGGTTGTTAGCAGGTCATTGGCTACCAGGTTTCTGGCGACTGTGTTGAAATCAAAGATCAGAGTTGTTCCACTTCCAGCCAGGCTGACCGCAGGGGCACTATTGCCCAATGCACCGTTCTCTACGATGAAGTTATTGGTGATGTTGAAGTCGCCACCGTTGACACTGATGCCGCCGCCCTGATTCCCGGAGATGGTGGAGGCCGTTACGGTGAGGTCGCAGTTGTCACCGATGATGCCGATATCGTCAGCGCCAGCAACACTGCTACCTACAAGGCTCAGCGTTGCCGACGAACACAGGACTGCGTCCGTAGTGTCGATCGCCGAGGTTGGCTTAATGTCGACACCAACAATGCTCAGGTCTGCATTATTCGCAACAGTCACGGCGTTTTGTCCGCCAGCCAGCAGAGGAGCTACGATGACTGCGCCGTTTGCAACGATGGTAGCCGCGCCACTGCCGAGTTCGATCCGATTCACGTCGCCCTCGGTTGAGTCATACGTCCCAGCCTCAACCAGGATGATGTTCCGACTCGGCGTAACCAGCGGCAGCGCTTCCGCGAACGTCTTGCACGGAGTGCCGCTGTCGCCACAGCCGTTTCCGCCAGCTGCGCTCGCGTCAACGTAAATCACATCGCCGGCAGCAACGCAGACGCCTTCGTCCCGCGTTCCGCAAAGCCCAGACTCGCAATCGTCGCCGCCGACGTCGCAAGCACGACACTCGAACGCCGTGGCATCGCAAATCCCCGCATTCGCAAACTCCGTGCAGTGCGAGTTGTCGAGACACGCAGCGCAGATGCCGCCATCGCTACAGTAATCGAGACCTTCGGCGTTCGCAGCGCACTCTGCGTCACCACCCGCGCCAGGCGTGCAAGGGATGACAATCCCGTCGACGCATTCCCCGATGTTCGTATTGCAGCTCTCACCGTCCACCGTGCAGTGCGTGTTGTCCGTGCACTCAACGCACGTGCCCATCGAATCATCATTGCAGTACGGCTTCGCCGGATCGTCGCAGGCTGCAACCCGGTTGCAAGCATCCGCCGACGGAGGCGCGATGCACTCGTTTGGCTGGACCGTATCGGGGTACGCTCGATCGATATCGCAGAACGTAAGCTCCGATTGATGAGCGCAGGAGCCGTCGCGACAGGCAAGGGGGTCTGACTCGGATGAACTACTGCACCCTGCAAGGGCGAGGGTGCTCAAGGCGACTATTGCTACGAAGTTTTTCACTAAGAGTTATTCTGCCTCATCGGCGCCGATATCGGGGGCCGCACCTTGTGGGCGCGCTTCGCCGTCGATGTCAGTGGCGAGTGTTGCGGCGGGGTCCGCAGCGTCGATGCAGAGTGATCCGGGGGCGAGGTGATAGTCCCCATCCAGCGCCGAATTATTGATCAGCATTGGGGGCTCATTGATGTTTCCAGTGCCAGGAACTGTTGCCTCAATATTCGAATACTCCCAAGTGCAGTTACCAGACACGGGGCCGCCGCCCATGACTCCGGAGTAAACGATATTGTTGCTGGCTTGAAAGGGAGCTAGCGTATCGCAGTCAACTCCGGTGGTAGATGTTGTGTTGCCTACCTGGTTGCCCACAACCGTGTTGAAGTCAAAAATCTGAGTTGCTCCGTTGCCCGAGAGGTTTGCCCCTGCCCGGTTTGTCAGATTTGAGCCATTGTATGCGATGAAGTTGTTGGTGATCGCGAAGGCTGAGTTGTTGACATCAACTCCACCGCCCTTGTTGAGGGATATCATGGACCGAGTAACTGCGAGGTCGCAGTTGCTGGCAGTGACGCCAAAGTCTGTGGCGTTGCTGACGGCAACCCCACTGAGCGTCAAGGACGAGCCAACACCCGAGCAAGACACAGCATCGGTTCCTACGGTGCCAGACGCTGGAATGACCGAGATCCCTAGAATGGTGGCCGTCGCCCCACCAGACACCCGTAGTGCCGGAATGTTTTCGTCAGTCAGGCTTGGATTTACCACCACTCCCCTGCCTCCAATAATCGTCACAGTGCCTGCCGCAATGCTCAGTGTCTCAGCGTAGTCGCCATCCGCAACCAAAACGATATTCTTCGTTCCGTCCACCTCACCGATGGCAAAGCCGATCGTCGCGCACTCGCTGCCCACCGCGCCGCAGCCAGCGACGTCGCCACCAGCATTGCCGCCGTCCACACGAATCACATCGCCGGCAGCAACGCAGACGCCTTCGTCCCGCGTTCCGCAAAGCCCAGACTCGCAATCGTCGCCGCCAACATCGCAAGCACGACACTCGAACGCCGTGGCATCGCAAATCCCCGCGTTCGCAAACTCGGTGCAGTGCGAGTTGTCGAGACACGCAGCGCAGATGCCGCCATCGCTACAGTAATCGAGACCTTCGGCGTTCGCAGCGCACTCTGCGTCACCACCCGCGCCGGGCGTGCAAGGGATGACAATCCCGTCGACGCATTCCCCGATGTTCGTATTGCAGCTCTCACCGTCCACCGTGCAGTGCGTGTTGTCCGTGCACTCAACGCACGTGCCCATCGAATCATCATTGCAGTACGGCTTCGCCGGATCGTCGCAGGCTGCAACCCGGTTGCAAGCATCCGCCGACGGAGGCGCGATGCACTCGTTTGGCTGGACCGTATCGGGGTACGCTCGATCGATATCGCAGAACGTAAGCTCCGATTGATGAGCGCAGGAGCCGTCGCGACAGGCAAGGGGGTCTGACTCGGATGGGACACAACTTGAGAGCCAAAGGGCGAGACCTGCGAACAAAAAGGGGAGCTTGATCATGCGTTTCTACTATTCCTAAGTTGGGTCGGGGGAGACAAGAGGCGAGGTCACATCTTGCGTCACAAAGCGTTCGAGGTGCCGTGGGTCGCTGGGCTCTGTGCGGCGTTGGCGCGCTGAGAAGAGCTTGAGGAACTCTCTCAGGGCGGGCCCGCTTTGTACAGTTTGTCCGGCGCGCAGCGCTCTGTGGACTGTCCGGTTTCACGGCAGCATGCTGGCTTCGCAGGACGAGCAACGGCCATGGGCATCTATTGCGACAACGCAGAGTTCATTCCGCCTCGCAGCCGAGATGCCTTCGGATACATAAGTGGCCCGGTAGTACAGCCAGTGGGGCGAACCGTTTGGGTCACGTCTAGCTCAAGAACAGGGGCGAGCGCGACCTTGCGCAGTGACGTTCTCACTGCGTACGAGTGGCAAGCCCGCCCCCAGGCACATCGCCCTCGACACGGCACTGATTAAGAAAACATCTTAGCCCCGAATCATGCGCGCGCCGCCATGGCTCCTGCTCGGCCCTCCCAGGAGCTACGCATCTGCGTGCAAAGCGAAAGCGCCGACACCTAGGACAGCGCCAAGACTGCCTGGAGCGCGCAGATTCCATTTTGGCGAGCCACAAGAGTTTGGACGCTTTCCTTGTCCAGCACCCGGCGAATCCGATCCCATCCGTGATTGCCAGAGCGTGGGCAAGAGCACTCCAACACCCCGGAAACAATAAGAAAACAAGCATCTGAGCCCGAGCCTTGGGAGCTTTTCTTTGACAGAAGCCGCAACTCCTTCCGACTGCCAACGATAAGTCCGGCAACACGACAAGGAGCAATTTGAAAATGACGAGAACAAAGAAATGGGCCGCCAAGGCAGCCGTGGCAAGTGCAATTTTGGTGCTGGTCTCTTGCGGGGCATCTGACGAGTCAGCCAACGGCTGGGTTCAGCCGGATCCACCGGAGATCTACTCGCCTGGTGTGGATGGGCCTCCGAGCTGCGAACTCTCAGTCGATTGTCCTGAGGGCACGTATTGCGATCTGGGCGAATGTTTTCAGGTTTGCAACGTCGAGGACTCCTGCGCCGGGACATCTGACTACTGCTCTGAGCGTGGTCGTTGTCAGGAAGAGGATGTACCGGATTCGGATCCTGTTCCGGAGGTGAAAAACGCTGCTGAACTAAGAACAAGTGACGCAGAGATTTTCATTGCCGGCGACGAATCGATGATCGCCTTAGAACTTTTCGCAGCTCCCACAGACATCGATATTCGCTATCGCATCGAAGCTCAGGTTCCCTGGCTACAAGTCTCCGAAGCAAGAGGCGAATTTTCAGGTGCTCTCGTCGAAACGCTCACGGTAGATCGCACGGGTCTGGCTGCTGGGCAACACACGGGCACGGTCCTAATCGTGACCTCGGTTGGCATTGCTACATATACGGTAGTTCTCGATATGGGCATTGGTGGGACCTACCAAGGCGCAATGAATCTGAGCGCTCCCTTTGTTCCTAACGAAACGCCGGCAATCGTGCATCGCCTGGGCTCAGTCCCCTTTGCGATCTCGGTTGATGATTCGGAAGGTGAGCTACACGTCGCCATTGATGCCGGCGAGTCGCTCTTATTCCCAGACGCCACGGAATCAGAACTTTCCGTAGTCGCCATGCCTACGGCGAATGAGGGCGAATTCACGGCCTCCTTCGTGCAAACCTTCGAGCCTGCTGATTTAGCCTCCGAACGACTGGTGGAGCAGCGGCTAATTCGCAACTTGGAAGTGACGTTCGCGCCGAGTGCCAGTGGTGGTCTTGAGGGCAGTTTTGTCGATTCGTGGCAAGGAGTTTTAGAAGAGACGATCTACGTAAATGGCACGCTAGCCTTGGCTCGTACAGGTTCGGCGGCCCCCATATCGCTGAGCGCACCGGCGACTCTTCCCGCAGAAGCTGTCGTGCGGCCGACCATTGAATCTGCTTGCACCAGCGCCGCCCGCGTTGCGGCAGGACTCCCTTTCGGGAGCTGCACCAGCAATAGCTCTGCATTAGAAAAATTCTCATGCGGCAATGCGCTTTTGGAAGTGGGCAATCGCTTGGACGATCCCAGCAACGGCCTTTTGGTTGGCACTCCGGGTCGGAACTACGGCGACTTTGCCGTCTCCTGCACCGCCGATTTGAATTCTTCCGCCAGTGTGTCGGCTACGCCTCCCGATTGCCTGCGAAGAGCGAACATTGAATGTGCCCAAGCGTTTTTTCACGCATCTTCCTCGTTGGGAGAGAGCCAGGACAAGGTAGGCGAGACCGCGGCGGCCCACGCCGGTCTTGGCACATTGCTTCTGAATGAAGCGCTGGTGAGAGCATTCGAGCTTCCGTACAAAGGCGGATCGACTCTCGGCCCGTCAGCGTTGGAGGGGCAAATGCTGGTGGAGCTAGACGACGCCCGCACCCAGGCCAGGCAGAGCCTCCAATATGCGTTTGACCCTGCCGTGCTGCAAGCGATGGCGGAAACCCCGAGCTTTGTAGCGCGTGCTTCGTCCAACCAAAGCCTGCGGCGTTTGGCTCTCTTCGTCTCCCGGTATCGGTCCACCATGGAAGAATGGTTTCGGACCAAGGTTCGCTCGCAGGGACTCTCCACACAAGACAAGGACAATCTACGGGCACGAACCCAAGTGGATGCGCTGGTACACCTCACGCAACTGGCGGCGCTCAGTGCCATTGAGGAGGCGCAAGGGGCTGTGGGCTCGGCCGAGCTTGGTCTCTTTGATGAGGCGCTCACACGCCTCGGACGACAATTCTCCTTGTTTGACGGTAGCCGCGATGTGCTTGGCATCCCCGAAGGCCAGGTGGTCTTCGTCTACGACCACCTCAATGCAGGAAGTCGAGGCAATACAAACTTCGAACAAGTACTCGCCTCGAAAACCGGTCCGTTTGGTGTTCTTGGCGCTGCACTGACCGCCGAGGCAGAAGCAGAAGCGGCAACGCGAGCGTTTGACGTCAACGTGGATGCCATGGAAAGCGAGCTGTCAGAGCTCGCCATCGTGAGCGATAGCCGGCTGGCCGCCCTGTGCGGAAATGACTACATCGGAAATGGCAATGCCGAGTGCACGGGGGGCGCAATGAGTTCGGCCTTCCGCGACATGGAAGTACAAGAGCAGCAAGTGAACATTGCCAGGACTCGGATCTTGTCTCATGAAGAGCGGATTGAGGCCCTCGAAGATCGGATTGAAGCCATCGAGTCCATTCGCGGCAATTCGCTAGAGTTCATTACCAGCACCAACGAGAAACTCGATCGGATTCGCCGAAAGCAACGTCGTCGAAGTCGATGGCGCAAGGCACTAAGCGTTGCTAGTGCAGCGGCAGCGGGCACAGCGGTGATCGTCGCAACCGGCGGTTCCGCAGCTCCCCTGGTCATAGGCGCGGCTGCCGGCATCGCAGACGGTCTACTGAGCGACTCGCAAGAGGGGCTTGCAAACAACCGCGACAAGCTCTTGGAGGACCAGCAACTACAGCTCACGGCAGCAGACTATGCAGTGGAATCGATTCAACTCGCCGGTCAACTGAAGGAACTGGAAATTCAATCGAGCCAAATTACCGAGGAGCTGATTCTGGCGACGATGGGTCTTCTGACCGGCACTGTGCGCATACAGAACCTACAAGAAGAAGTCATTCGGGTCGGCCAGGAGCAAGATCTCCGGATAGCGAGGGTCTCTGGCTCGCTTGCCAATGACCCTATGTTCCGAGTTCTTCGCAACCAGGCTGTTGCTGAAGCGGTGGAGAAGAAAGAGCGCGCCTTGGAGGGAATCTACCAAGCAGCGCGAGCCTTCGAGTTTGAAATTAACAGCCCGTTTTCCGCAATCGAAAGTGATTTGGTTCCGGCCAAGCGAGCCAGTGACATCGAAGACTTGGTGGTCTGCATGAACAACCAATGGGGTGTCTTTCGAGAGACCTTCTCGTCGCCCCAAACATTTACCGATGAAATCAGCCTGCGGGAAGATGTCTTCGGTATTACGGGAGAGAAGACGGACGAGGTCACAGGGCAAACTCTCTCGGCCGCCGAGCAATTTCGCCAAAGGCTTCTCAATCCGCAAAACCGCACGACCTCTGGCGGGGTCTCCCTGCGCTTTGCCACCAGCGTGAGTCCAGGCAACGGGCTTTGGTCTTCGGGCGTCTGCAACGATCAAATCGCCAGCATCTCGGTAAAAATCTTAGGCAATGGTCTCGGTGACGACCAAGCCCGAGTGCGTCTAACCCAAGGCCAAGCGCTCCTCATGCGTTCCTGCGAGGCCGTGCGAAACGATGACGCAAACGACATCATCCAGCACTACCAATTGCCAGAAAGCGAATCGAATGAGGTTTCTGCTGGCATCAACAGCTATCCAGCCGACTCGGACTTTCAGTTCTTTGGAAGACCAGTGGGTGCCAGTGAGTGGGTACTCGAGCTGCCCAGCGGCAATGAGACCCCCACCAATAGCGATATCGATGTCACGCAAATTGAAGACATCGTCTTGAGCGTCAACCACCGGGCCATCTCTCTGGGCGTCAGCCCTCGCCCCTTTACCCCCAACTGCAACTAGGAGAAGACGATGAAACGATTTGTACTACTAATAGTAATAGCGCTTCTCGCTGCCAGCCCTCGCGAGTCGGCAGCACAGATAAGTGAACAAGACTGTTTTACGGTCCTCCCAACAAATGAAAACACCGAGCTTGGAAACTGCGGTATCCAATTTTGGCAACCCAGTATTCAAACATGCTTTTCCACTCTGGTCGAGGCCGGGACGCTATGTGCCGCCGCAAGTTCTAGTTGTGAAAAGCCATCAGTGTGCGCATTTGGCGGAACGTTTCAGGATCTAAGGATGGGTTGTACTCCGTTGGGGACACCAAAAATCACAAGCAAAGTGTGCCGAGCGTCGACAGGCGTTTGTGACCAAGACGACTATTGCGATGGTACTTCGCTCGAATGCCCCGCCGACGAAGCTGCCCCCGAGACCACCCTCTGTCGCCCCTCGGCCGGCGCCTGCGATGTTTCTGACTTCTGTGACGGGGTATCGAAAACCTGCCCAGATGAGCTCGTGCCTGAAGGGGAAACCTGTCGCACTACGGAAGACCAGTGCGACATCGATGAATCCTGCGACGGCATCAGCCCGTCTTGCCCAGAGGACGAACTCGGCGAAGGGATGGAGTGCGACGATGGCGACGAGTGCACCGATAGTGACACGTGCAGCCAGGGCCAGTGTGTCGGCGATGGTATCGACAATTGTCCAGCGGTAGAGCCCGACGCAGGTCCAGACGACAGCGAAACTCCCAGCGAGACTCCAGAGGAAGACACCGAGCCGGGTACCCGCGATGCGGGCGTCGACGGCGAGGGCGACACCGAAGACAACTTCGAGGGAGAGGGCGGCGGAGGTTGTTCCGTGGCCACGAAGTCGTCCCGCACCGGCTGGCTCTTCCTCTTCTTGGTTGGCTTCATCTGCACCCGGCGACGACGACTCGGTATGTAGAGAGGTTCGGCACTCGTGCCGATCGGTAACTCGATTGGCAAAGCACGCAACCCTTTCTGCGTACCGACGATAAGCCCAGCAGCAACGACAAGGAACGTGACTCAATGCCCATCCGACCCCAGATCGCCTTCGCCATCGCCATTGCCCTGTGCAGCACGCCTGGGCTCAGCGCAGCCTCCGACCGCTCGGGCGTACGCCCGGAAGTTCTCAATGTCCCTGCCGGTCCGGGCGCCATCGAAGGCCTGGGGGAAGGCTTTGATGCCAGCGCCCAATCGGGTTCGGGCGGCACCTCGGTTGGCATTCGCGTACCTCCGGGCCCCGCAGGCTTTGCACCCAGCCTTTCGCTACACTACGCAACGGGCGCAGGCAACTCGGCCCTCGGCATGGGCTGGAGCCTACCCCTTCCGATGGTTTCCAGAGGCACCGACCGGGGATTGCCTCGCTACGATGACTCAGATATTTTCGTACTCTCTGGAATGGGAGCTACGGGAGCCGAAGATCTCGTCCAGGTTGCCGACGGCAGCTACCGCTTTCGCATCGAAGGAGCCTTTGTTCGCGGACGACAGAGAGACGATGGCACCTGGCTCTTTGTGAACGCCTCAGGCACGCGCTTTGTCTTTGGGCAGACGCCAGAAAGCATCGTATCCGATGTAGACAACCCGGAGCGGGTCTACTCCTTCTGCTTGACCTCCAAAACTGACACACACGGCAACTCCATTCGTTACGAGTACGAGCAAGATCAAAACAAGCCCTACCTCTCTCGAATTGTCTATGGCGAGAATGAAGTCCGTTTCACCTACGAAGAACGCTTAGACGCCATCACCTCCTACCTCTCTCGCTTTGCGGTGACTACGGCGAGGCGCCTTGCTCACATCGAAACCTTTCACAGGCGTGAAGGCGTCCTGCGCTACCAGCTTTCCTACGAGATGTCCCAATCGATGTCTCGCCTATCTTCGGTCACCTTGAGCGGAGCTGACGGAACCCAGCTGCCTTCCACTCGGTACCAGTACGCAGGTTTCGACATGATGCTTGCCCAAGTCGTGGACCTTGGGAACGCCCCGGCCCGAGCCTTGGAGGTCACTGCGGAGCTTGTTGATATCAACGGTGACGCCTTGCCCGATGTGTTGGTGACAGACCCAAGCCAAAACGGAGGTCGCTATTCCTACTACCCAAATCTCGATGGCACATCTTTCGGTACCCGCATCGTGCAATCCAGTTCCCCCTCGGTGTGGCTCACATCCCCTGGCGTCGAGTTGGCCGATATGGACGGTGACGGAGCCGCCGATGTCGTCGCTCACATCTCCAACAGTGCAGGAGGCACTCGATTTTTCCCCGCCTTGGCAAGCGGTGCGTTTGGTGCACCGGTAACGATTTCTCCAACCTCAGGCTTGCCCATCGCCAGCCCGGACCTACGGCGTATTGACCTCAATCACGACCGGCTCACCGACTGGATGTCCATTGACCCATCGACGGGTGCAATTCGCATGGGCCTGAATCTCGGAGACGGTGCCTTCACCTCACCGCAAACCATGCCACCCGTGGATGGTACGGAGCTGGTTGCCTTTTCTGGGGATGGCTTGCGCTTGGCTGACGTGAACGGCGACGGCCTCACTGACCTCGTTGCCCTTCGCGACAACGGCGCCCGGGTGTGGTTGTCCAAGGGCTTTGGAGAATTCACCGCGGGGATGAGCATGGCAGGCGCTCCGTCACTGAGCACAGGCGAGCAAGCGAGAGCACACCTTGCCGATGCCACAGGCGACGGCCTGGCAGACCTCCTACTCGTTGAATCTGGGCGGGCACAGGTATGGGAGAACATCGCGGGCCGCGGATACGCTTCTCCTCGCACGCTCACGGGTCTCCCAGAACTTCGCCCGACGACGCAAGTTCGCATGGCAGACATGAACGGTAGTGGCTCGGCCGATATCGTTTGGATCGATCCAACCCACGCATCTCCCTGGCGAACGCTAGATTTGCTGGCCGATGGCAATCCAGGGTTTCTAACCCGCATCGACAATGGTCTAGGAAAAACCACAACCCTCCGCTATCGGAGCATGGGTTTCATGCGAGGGGAAGCCCGAGCGCACGACCTGGCGTGGGACAAGCGCTGCCCCATTGGGATGATGATGCTCTCGGAGATCGATCAGAGCGATGGACTAGGCAATGTTCTTAGCAGCAAAATCCGCTACGCCGATGCCTACTACGACGGTCGGAGGCGAGAATTCCGTGGATTTGCTACGTCGCTGCGCACCGAAATTGGCGATTCAAAACAACCCGCATTGGTGTCCATCAAGACCTACGACGTAGGCGATATCGATGAAGCTCGCAAGGGACTACCCATCACTGCAGCGACAGCAACGCCAGAAGGATCGATCTTCGAGCGTGTTACCCACACCCATGCAGTCAAGACTCTCGATGAGGGACGCCTCGGCCTGCAAACGCGCGTGCCGCTTCGCTTTGCGTTTACCACCGAGAAACGAAGGGAGATTTTTGAAGGAGGCGATGCGCCCGTCGAGATTCTCGAGCGTTTCTCCTATGACGACTACGGGAATGTCCTTAGGCACGAAGAATGGGGCGTGGTGGACGGTGAGAATCTCCTCGCAGGTAGCGACGAGCGTGTCACGGTGCGCCAGTTCGCCGTCAACGAAAGCGCTTGGATCTTGCACGGAGCCTTCAGCCAAGAGATCCAAGACATCAATGGCACGCGCATGTCGATGAGCCGCAGCTACTTCGACAACCTACCGTTGGCCCAAGTGGGCACCCGCGGACTCCTCACAAAATCCGAGTCGTGGATCGCCGGCGACTACTTTGGTCTCGACGGCGAAACGCAATACTCATCCGCGGGCAATCCAGTGGTCCTGCTCGATGCTCGAGGCGGCCGAACCATCATTGAGTTCGATGAGACGCAGACCTTTGCTATCGCAGGCGAGCGAACCATCGATGGAGAACGCAGCCTTCGCTTTGGCGCAAGATACGACACAGGCCTCGGGGTCATGACTGCCTCAAGCGACGCAAACGGCGTTGAGAGCCTCTTTCAGCACGATGACCTCGGCCGCCTCACGGCGGTGATTTCGCCAGGCGATACCGAGGAATTTCCAACAAAGCGCTACGAGTATTCCCTTGGCGCACCGATATCGCATATCCGAACTGCGACCCGAGAAACCGCAGGGCAGCCTGGCGAAATCGTGAGCATCGCCTATGTCGACGGCATGGGCCGTGGACGCGGTTCGTTCCAGGAGGCTTCGGGCGGACAGTTCGCCGTCTCTGGAATCACGCAATTTGGTCGACGAGGTCATGCGGTCAAAGCGTTCCACCCCTTCTATGCCGGCAGTGCGGACTTCATTGCCGACCCCGGTACGCGAAGCGCCGTCGCCACGACCTACGACGCCATGGGTCGTGCCCTAACGACGACCCAACCAGACGGCTCCCAGAGCCGCGTCTCCTATGGGCCTCTGTCGCTGGTGACCTATGACGAAAACGACAACGATCCGCAGAGCCCGCACTTTGATACCCCAGCTACTACATTTTCTGATGGACTGGATCGCACCACGATCCTGCGCGAGCAGCTGGGTTCAGAGAGCGTTGATGCGATGTATCGATACGACGCCCTCGGCAACGTGCTGTCCGTTGTCGATCAGAATGGTGATGAGCACAGCTATGCCTTCGACGGCCGCGGGCGGCAGATTTCTGTTTCCGATCCCAGCGCGGGCACTTGGAGTCTTGCGTACAACGACGCAGGCGATGTCGTTGCGCGCACGGACGCAACGGGGAATCGCGTAGAATATGTCTATGACCTTCTCGGTCGTGTGACGACGGAGAGCCATACTGCCGCTGGCGGCGAGATCCGCAATTCCGTGCGTTACTACTACGACGGCACCCAATCTAAGAGTAAGCCCGAGAGCATGCAGGCCTATCAGCTTGGTCGCCTCTCCTGGATCCAAGACGAAGCAGGCGAGGAGCACTTTGGCTACGATGCTCGGGGACGAACGGTCGACACGATCCATCGCTTTTCCGACGGCGCCGAGTATCATACCTTTTCCGACTACGACACTGCCGACAGAGTTACCTATCGAGGATTTCCGGACGGGTCTAGACTCGGGATGGAGTACAACGAGAGGGGCCTTCTGGTCAGCGTCCCTGGGCTTGTCGATCACGTTAGCTACACCGCCTGGGGTGATGTGCAAGAAGTGCGCTACGGCAACGGCGTCATCGACTCTACAGAGTTTGACTCGCGTCTACGACAAACTCGCAAGTCCGCGCTTGGCCCAGACAATCGCGCCATCCGAGATCTGCGCTACGAATTCGATCCAGCTTCGCAGATTCTCAGCATCGCAGACGGCCGGTCGGACGTTCCAGCTCATCAGTCTCTGAGCCAGTCATTCATTTACGATGACCGCTACCGTCTGGTGGCAGCGCAAGACTCGGAAGCGGAAACCACTTGGGCCCTAGATTCTGTTGGCAATCTCTTGGAGGTCGCGTCTGGCCATTCCGATGCGCACTTGAATGCAACATTCAACTACGGCGGCACAACCGAGGGACAAGCCTTCGCCCCGAGCCAACTCGCAAGCGTTGGTGACCGAGCCTTCTCATACGATTCGTCCGGGAGAGTTCTCTCCGACGGCGTGCGCCAAATGTCGTGGGATGCAAGAGGCCGTTTGGCGGCGGTAGAACGGGGATCGATCGTTGAACGCTACACCTATCGCTCCTCCGGCACCCGAGCAGAGAAAGTCACGATCGACGGAGACAAAACGACCGTCATCCGCTCCGTTGCCGGAGATGTAGAAGTACGAAACGGAAAACTGATTCGCTACCTCTCGGCTTTCGGCAAAGCGGTGAAGCTGGACCGAGATGAGGCGACACCTGCATCGGCTGCTGCCCAAGTATTGGCGTCTGCGGGCAGCACGCTTGCTCCAGCGCCAGAGCGGCCCTGGTACGCCGCCCTCACGGCAGCCCTCTGCCTGCTTGCTTGGCTCCTCAGTCGGGCCACGAGCGGCTCCACGCTGGGCCTGCGGAGGCGAAAGAGACCGTGGGCGATGGTCAATCAAGCAGCGCTCACCGGCTCGCTCTTGGTCTTCGTGTCTTGTGGTGGCGGAGCTCAGCATTCCCCATACGCCCACGACGGCGAGCTCCTCACCGAGTGGCCAGAGGACGCAGAGCTGACATTGCGCGACCACCTTGGCAGCGGCGTGGCTGTTGTAGACGACAAAGGGGCTGACCTGTTTCAGCGAAGCTACCACCCCTACGGAATCACGCGTTCCGAGTTCGTCGCCGACCTAAGCCGCGCCGGAAGCGCCGGCCAAGCTGATAACTACGTTGGCAACGAACGCGACCAGGGATCAGCGTTGGGTCACTTCCACGCGCGTCCCTACGATTACCAAGTAGCCCGCTTCCTCGGCCCTGACCCGCTGCGCCTCTTTCCGGTTTGGGAAAAGGACGGAGCGACCGCATTGCTGGCCTCGTACAACTACAGCGCGGGAAATCCGATCCGATTCATGGACGCAGATGGACGCTTGCTTTTCGATGTCGTGAAAGGCAGCTACGAGACGGAAGTTGGCGACACTCGGGCGAGCATCCGCGCGGACCTCGGGGTGGCAGTCAGTCCCGGCACCAGAATTGTCGATGCGGTGTTAGACGTGGCCTCACCACTGGCCGCTGGTACCGACCTCGAGCGAACAACGCCGTCGGCGAGACTCGACCTCTTCGAGGATGCGGCAAAGCATCTTGGTGACAAATCGTATGCGTACGATTCAAAGAACGGCCGATTCGGTGCCCAAACCTACAAGTGCAACCAATTCACCGGCCACCGAGCGCAGGGGCAAGGTGTGAACGCCGAACGCATCGCCCCAAGAAACGGTAAAAAGCGCTTGCTGCAAGCGTTTGAGTGGGGCGACCCTACCCGCAATGTTCCTGGAACAACGGTGATTCCCGGTGGCGACGCAAACGCGCTACCAGGAGACATCCTGGCCATCGACCGCAGGCATATCTATTCGGATGCCACCGGACATGCCACGATCGCGGCTGGGAAGATCAACATTCGCGACAGCACGGGGTTCCTTCATAAACCGCGCGCAGGACAAGTCGGAATCATCAATCCTGGTCAAGATGGGATTGAATACAGAAACCTCATTGACGAACGAAAAAAACTGGACCCAGCCGAGGGCTTTACGGTCAGAAGGGTAGATTAAGGAAAATGCGAATACTCCCCCATCCGACTCTTGTCGTTGTTGGCTGCCTGCTTGGAATGCTTGCTTGTCACTCCTCCACGCAAGAATCAAAGGCGCCGTCCAAAGCGAATGGATCTCTGCCGGCAAGCGTCGAGGGCGGCGCTACGCCAACAAACGAAGCGAGCGACTCTACGCCAACAAACGAAGTGAGCGACTCTGCGCAAGCAAACGAAGAAGAGGTTGCGACTCCGAACGAAGAGCAGGAAAGAGCGCAAGCCCAGGTCATTGACCACGACCACGTGCTGATTCCGTGGTGGGAGTGGGCCAGGCCATGCCCTCCGGACGCGGTCCTGCAAGGAAGCCCAGCCACAGGGGACGTTCGCTGCGAACTTCCGCAGGGGCAAATCCATGGACGACGCACCCAGTGGGAGCCGGAGGAGCGAACTCGGTACTATTCCAAGGGCAAACTACTGACAAAGCGTTTTCCTCCGAAGAAGAAGAAGTGTTCAACAGATGAGGCCCATCGAGAGAAACAGGCAGCCATCGGTGCTCGACTTACTGCAGACTCCTGCATTATTCGTCCACCCTCATTTGAGGGTGTCTTGTTGGAAGGCGTAGAAAGTGAGGAAGTGTGTCGAACCAACATGGTGGTCACCATCTTTGACTGCTTGGGATACAAGTATCCTCCTGCAGACAAATTGTTGGCACGAGCAGGATGGCGCGCCGCGCCGATTGAGATCCGACGTCTAATTGCAGAAGACTTTATGCACCAGGTTCTTGCACGCGACGAAGATTTGGTGAGCAACAAGGGCGAGTATGTGCGAAGCCGAATCGTTGAAAACAAGGTTGTTGTAGGACTCTGGATACTAAGACCAGGCGGAATTGGAACGGTCAACGTCACGGAGTGGGAGTACACTTTTAACCCGGGCGACACATTTCCAAGCTCTTCGAACAAATCATTTGAAGAGATCAGTGAGAGCGAGATTCGCAAGCACTCGCCAAGCCACGCGCCGTCCTCGGACTAGCGACGAGGGCGTTGCGGTCAGAAGGGTAGATTAGAACAATGCGAATACTCCCCAGTGCGACTGTCGTTATTGTTGGCTGCCTGCTTGGAATGCTTGCTTGTCACTCCTCCACCCAAGAATCAAAGGCGCCGTCCAAAGCGAATGGCTCGCACACGCAACCCAGCCTGCTGCGCTGCTGCGGCAAGTAGGTCTTGCGAAGGAACTAGTCGTAGCAGCGCCGCGTGACGATCGGCGATGAGTGTCCAACGGCGCTGCGAAGCAGCGACTACTCGACCTTGATGTCAAACGAATGGGTGATGTCCGAATCTCTCACACTGATCCGGGGATTCTTCTCATGATAGATGAGCTCTTTGCCATCGACTTTCCCCTCGCCAAATTTGGCGGTGAGTAACGCTTGGAGCTCCGCCTTTGCAGGTCCGTAGTTTTCGTAGTCGATTTCGAAGTAGTACTGATACACCTTGCCATCTCGCACGTGGAAATTGATGTTGGTGGTTGAGACATTGTTGTCGTAGTCGGTCGTTGGATACTGCAGAGATCCACCATCCCCTCGTGGCACAAATGAATCACCGTAGGCTGCCTTTATGTCCTCTATCGTGCTGCCAATGATTGGCCCCTTATCGAACCCCCATTTGACTCCTGGTTCGCCAAAGAGGGTCGCAAGCGGCATATACCGAACAGCTTCGAGTGACACACCAAACTTGCCACCGAGCTGAGCGGAGATACGTACCCCCCTGTCGGCGTCATACCAATGGTGGGTATCCCCATTGGGCCTCTGCAAGACCTTGGCATCTCCATAGCTACCGTTGAACGCTGCAGTGACTTCTTTGGCCAGCAACGTCGCGTCATTGCCTTGCAGATTTGTGGTGAGAGAGCGTACCCGGCCATTGTCTTGAAAGTGAATAACGACTGATGTCCTTCCATCCCCGAGTCGGGTTGGGGGAAGGCTTGCGTCAAGATCGGGTCTATCACCAGTTTCACCCACAGTGACGCCCGCCTTCGCCATGTCATCCTTCAGCCCCTTCATCATCTCCTCTGAACGCTTCTTCGCCGCTTCACTGAGTTCGCGGACACCCACATTGTTGGGAAATGTCTTAAGGAGAGTCGCGGCATCTGCACCGAGTACAGCATTGGCCGTCAACGGGCGCGCTTTATCATCCAGGGTCGCAAACGTTTTAAAGGAGACATATGGACTCACTTGCAGATCGAACTGGCCCTCCGTAAACCCAGGAATAAGAACAGCTCTTATGCCTGCATCCTCATCCACCCAAAAAAGAGCCTTCTTGTCGCTGGCTCCCAAGTCTGCCAACTCAGGTGCCCCCCATGCCTTTGTTGCTTTTTCTACGGCGCCTTCCTCAATGGAAAGCTCCACTTTGCTCAGCCCACCAAACTCAAACGTGATGTTCACGAAACTCGAGCCAAGTTCGCCACGCGCCACGCGGCTTGAGCCATACACCGATACCTCGTCTTTAAAAAGCGAAGGCAGTGCCTTCTTTACCGTCTCCTCATCCATTCCAAAAGAGATTGAGCCTAGGGGCCCCGGAAGCCCGGCCTTCTGGCCGACAAATACCTTCGCCGAAGCGGAACTAGACGCCGGTGTGTCCTCACCAGACTTCTTGCTACATCCAGTCGCTAGCAACAGCAACACCACTCCAATACCTCTAGTAAATTTCATCATGCGTTGTCGTTCCTTATACCCTTACGCGAGGCACATATCCTTTCCATCACTCGTGCTTCACCGAATTGCACAGAATCACGTGAGAACCAGCCCATGGCGATGCCTCAACCATCGTGGCGGTACGTCCATGCCCTGGTATCTCGTAGTGAGCCCTGCATTCGTCGAATCACTGCGCGTAGGCATCGATCAACATCGATGCCTACGTTTGGGTGTCGACGGGGACATAGTTGGATCCGAAAATATCTTAGACTTGGTCGAGCATAGGCAGCATCCAGCCCTCGCCCGGAAAGACGAGATCCAAGCAGGGCTTGTGCAAATGCACGTCCCCTTAGGGCTTGAGTGAATCCGTGCCGGAGGCCACCCGCTGCAGTCGCACTTGGCCAATGAAGGCATTATCAACCCAGAGCGTATCGCCCCTTCGAGTCGCATGGATGCGCTCCAGACGCCCCTCGCTCTCAACCAGTAGATAGCTCTTGTCCCAGGACACAATGCGAAAGCGGCCACGGCGCTCGGTGCCGCTGACGCTCACGAAGTAGTGCCCCTGGCCGCGACCATCGAGAGTGGCCGTTGCAACCGCCGTCCCGTAGCCAAAGACATGGGAGTTGCCACTCCAGGTACCAGCGAGCTCGGCAAATGCGCCTTGCGAATCGTCTGAAGACCTCGCCTCCGCGGTGGCTGTATTCGTCGTCTTGCTAGTGCCGCCACAGCTTCCGAGCATGAGGTACACGAGAACGATGGCCTTCGCATCATTCACGGGTGAGCACGTGGCCAAGGCTGGGCAGGAAATGCATGCCTACAGCGTAGCAACCGAACGGGACTCCAGCCAGACCTGCGCAGTCTCTGGTGCACTTTCGAATCGCTACCGATTGCGCGGGCACCAGCATTGGTTCAGGGTATTGCGGGCGGCCGAACCGCGGAGCCGAGTCGTGGCGCGTCGGTGTTGGCGAGGAGTTGGGCTTGACGGAGTTCAGTAAAACTCTGAGCGTCCTGACGCGATGCCCGTAGAAGCTGATGCCGGTCCTGTAGATCGCATTGCGAACGATGCGATGCCTCCCCTATCCCCGGAGTAGATGATGAGAGCTTCGTGCTAGCATCGAAGCTATAGCTCTCACCCGCTGTCCTAGCTGCGATACCTTCGTAAGAACTCAGAGCATTGATGGCAACGGATGTCCGTTTTGCCCGCCGCCCCATGCGAGGCGCCGCAACCCTACTCCCGGTGTCATGCTCGCCGCCCATTGCTGTTACGCCAGGGTGTAGGGGCGGAAGTGATGGGCCCGATGATGCCGCTGTCTACGGGATTGCCCCGGCTGATGCGGGCCCCGATGCTCAGCCGGTCGATGCAATGCCGAACCAGCCCGATGCTGGCGATGATCCACCGATCTATGGCGTTGCACCAGGTACAATCTAAGCTTCGAAGATCCGCCGGCGATCTGGGCTGCGTTTCATGATAGTTTGGCTGCATGGCGTCCTTAGTTCGGTGTCCCAACTGCGACACGTTTATAAAAGCGGCTCGTGGTAGCTCGTGTCCGTTTTGTTCTGAGACAAGCACTGCTAGCCAGCGCAATCCTCTTCCCGGCTTGGTGCTCGCAGCGGCAGTAGCTGCCATGCCGTCCTGTAGCTCAAACACTCCGGCAAACGATCCGGCTGCGCCACCTACGGCCACCCCTGTGTCGCCTGTGGACGATGCTGCGTCGCCCGCAGCTCCTGTGCCCGAGGATCCACAGCCGGCAATATACGGGGCTGCGCCATCCGACCCAGAGCCACCGAGGCCTGCTCCAGAACCCGTGCTCGAGCCGCCAACCGACGTAAATCCCAAAGGCGCAACAGCCGCACCAGGGCAGGATGTCGATGTATACGGCATTGCTCCAGAGTGAGACCCGCCAATCGCGGCCGTGCAAAACGCGGCGAAGTCTCAACCCCAACGTATCTCGTTTGGGAAATCACTCTCGCCTGTGACCTGGGCTGCAAACACTGTGGTTCACGCGCGGGCAAAGCACGAGAAAACGAACTCTCCACAGAAGAATGCTTAGATCTCGTTGCGCAATTTGCAGAGAGCGGAATTCGTGAAATCACGCTAATCGGAGGCGAGGCGTATCTTCGAGACGATTGGCATATCATCGCAGGAGCGATTTCCGACGCCGGCATTCGCTGCGGAATTACCACGGGCGCTCGCAATCTTACGCAAGAGCGAGTTGATAACGCTGTTGCCGCAGGCGTTCACACCATTGGGATTTCTATTGATGGTTTGCAACACACCCACGACATGCTTCGGGGTCCCGGCAGCTTTGAAGCGCTCATCGGCGCCGCCGAGCGAATCTCAAAGTCTCCGATTCGGCTTACGACAAATTCTCAGATCAACCGCCTCTCGCTACCGGAGTTGCCCGCCTTGGCCGACCGCATTGTCGCGATGGGTTCCAAGGCCTGGCAGATTGCCGTCACAGTCCCTCTTGGACGTGCGGCCGATCGGCCCGAACTTGTGTTGCAGCCGTACGAACTCTTAGAGCTCTTTCCGCTCTTGGTTTGGCTCAAGCGCAATCACCTCGACCCCGCCGGCGTTCGTCTTTTTCCCGCCAATAACGTGGGCTACTTTGGCCCGTACTCGGCAGAGCTTCGAAGTGGCTCGCACTTTGGTGGATGTGGAGCGGGTCGCACAACCTTGGGCGTTGAGGCAGATGGCGGGCTCAAGGCCTGTCCCTCACTTCCGAGCGAGGACTACACCGTGGGAAACTTGGGAGCCTCGAGCCTCGAATCGCTTTCCAAGCCGGATAGCGACCTCAAGAAGCTAAGCAAGCGCACTGTCGACGATCTTTGGGGCTACTGCGCAACCTGCTACTATGCAGAAGAATGCTTAGCTGGGTGCACCTGGACCTCGCATGCGATTCTCGGCCGCCCTGGGAACAATCCCTACTGTGTGCACAGGCAGCTCGAGTTGGCCAAGGAGGGCGTTCGCGAGAGCCTTCGAAAAGTCGAGGCCGCGCCCGGCAAGCCGTTCGACTACGGAAGATTTGAGCTAGTGCACGAATCTCTCGATCTCGAGGCGCAGAGCGAGCAGCTCTTTGGGATGCCCATCGAAACGCTTCTGACGCTAAACCGAGACGATGTATCAGCGCTATCTAAGGCGCAGGTTCGCAAGCGGCTTCGCATACTCTAGCCCGTGTCGTGTCCGTAAACACGATCGGGCAGTCATGCATCATCCAAGCGCCCGTTGGCTCATGCGCGATGCCGCCGATTTCCTCGCGACGACTTGCCAGGTCGATGACGATGAGAACGTGGAGGTCCATGCCCTGTATTAGCTTTCCGACCAACTTCTCAACTGCGGCCAGGCCAAGTGTCGTGCTTCGAGCACTTGCCCGTGTCGCTCCAGTCCTCAAGAGCCTTCTCGCACTCGAGTCTCGATTCCGCGCACGTAGGGTCCTCCTTGGTCGGAAAGCCAAAGCACCAAATTTCAGTCGCTGGATAGCACTTGGGGGCGTCTCGGTTCGCCGCCACGTCGCAGCTAGAAGCGTCTGGAAAGCACAGACTCCCCGTTAAGCCGCTACGAGCCTCACCTTGCCAGTCGTAGCAATATCCCGCGGGCGGCTTAGACGGCGTCTCCTTCTGGCAGCTAGCGGTACCCAACGCCATCCCGACCACGATCCCCATCCACGTACGCATGGCAGCAGTCTATCACTGGCAGATTCTGTGAGCTCCGCTAGCGCTTGCCCTTGGCGGGGCGAATCTCAAACGAGTGGAGCATGATGTCATAGCGGTAGCCAACGACTGCTCGCTTCTCAGGCTTCTGGCCAGGCTTGAGAGTCTCGTACTCCACCGAGTACATACGCTGCGGAAGGACGCCCTTCCAGCCCTTTCCCTTCTTGGTCATGACCGAGTGCATTGGTTGCGCGACGCATTCGGCTGTCCCCTCTGCCGGGACCTCGTTGCAAAAGCAGTCTGCGCCAGGTTCAGAACACTTCGCAGCACAGGAAACACACCCGAAGGGTCGTTTCTCACTGAGGGAGCCCTCAAAGTACACGCTCTTCTTGGAGTCTTGAATGGCCGAAAAGTGACCCTTCAATCCGACCAGCCCACTCGAGAACTCGAGGTGCGTTACGTCGTCTTTGTCAACGCTAAGAGTGCACGGGCGGAACTTGTAGCCCTTGTCCACTCGGCACTCATAGGCACCAGGCTTAGGGCCAATGTCAGCTATGGCTAGCGTTGGGGCGACAAGCAGAAGTGCGAAAATTAGCATTCGGTTGAAAGTCATGTCTCGTTACGAACGTACTAGAAGACGGGATGATTCCCAAGTTCAAGGGGCGGTGCAGAGCGGCGCCGGCGTTCGCGCCCCGTCCCTTTCCCGAATATGGAGGACCTGCGAGCGTATGTTCTGCCTCCGCTTCGCGCCCAAGGATCCGGCTCACCATACCGAGGCGAAGCGTGCAGAAAGCTCGCCTTGGCATTGGATAGTCCCGCTGCCCGCAGTGTGGTCGGCGCGAGGGCGAGAATATCGCTAGGCTTGGGCGTCGCCCGGAAATCAAAGAGACCTCGATAGCGGCCGTAGATTGCCCGAGCCGCTTTGCCACTCAGTTGCGGGCCCACAATGGTCCCCAGCCTAGGTGTTAATCCTAGGAATCCTGCGGAGAACTCGCCGACTGTCAGGCGAACGTCGTGCTCGTCGTCTCGGCAGTCATGCGTTCTGGTCTAGCTTGGACTCTCAGCAAATGGAATACAGGCCTCAACGGCCACGGTATCCGTGCAAGCTGCTGCCTCAAGGCACTCATATAGCTCGTTCGAGTCCGAGATCGTGAGCTGGCTGCACGCTGCTCCGCAGCTAGATTCATTGTAGTCGACACAGTCAGCAAGATATTCACATGCCAACGCACAGGAGGTTATGCCCCCAGCATCGTTTCCGGCGTCGCTCCCAGTATCACCGCCACCGCTCCCGCCGCCGCATCCGCAAGCGAGAAGGGATCCGAGCAATATCGTCCGTAAGTGCTTCATATATGCTCTTTGGATATATGCAGAAAGGCTGTTTGCCAATGCACATAAATGCCCAACAACTGGGCAATTATCCACAGCTCATTGGGTTGAGAACCGTCATGGGTAGCTTTTTCAATTCGATGATCGGTCCGATTGGAATTCTCAATGCACCATCCCACCCCGATACTGCTGACAGTATTTTCAGTAACCGGCGGGGCACCCCCTACATCATCAGCTTTCGGGAATAGGGGTAAGACGCCCAATATCGTCATCGCTAGGTCGAACAAAAAACGGACCGTAGTCCGGTGAATGCGTCAGTGCCATCGTCCAGCTTAGCGAGCATGGGAAAATCAAAAGGTCGAAACCACCAACGCTGATCGCCGGAGGGTGACCTTGGCAGAGGAAACCGAAGTCCTTATGACGACTGCCGCTAACAACTAAGAACGGACCTGGTGCAACGACTCCGTAGCGCTCCAAAGCATGCTCTTTGGTGAAGGCCTCGTGATAGTTGCTGTTCAAGACGTGCCAGTCTAAGCCTCGAAGCATCCATTTCCCGGTGTCAGAAAACAGCTCCTTCGCGAATCGCTCGCGCCAGGTCTGCTGCCACTCCCACACTTGCTTTCGGGACAACACATGAGGCGCGCGCCCTGCCTTGGTCAAGATGTCTCCAATGTCCTCCTCAATACTCATCGGTGGTCTACCCGGTGATGTTCATCGTGCCTGCTGAGACATGTCGCTTCAAGGATGTGTACAAGCTCTTCGAGAGATACCAGGTCTCTTCTTGCTTGGTGGATTTCGATACTAGTTTTTCTGAGCTTAGCTTCGCGAAGCCTTGGACTCAACGGACCGCTCTTCTCTCTCAGGCTCGTCTTCTAGTGCAGTGGTGGCGGCGTCTCCAGCGAGTATTTCTTGCCACTCCCAGTCTGCCCCAACACGTGATGCTGTCGTCGTGAAGTAGCCCGCATGAGAGCCTCAGCTCCGCCAGAGCCGTAGCCAAGCGGCCACGGTCATCACATCGGGCTCTCCGTCTTCGTCATCGCTAGAGTCGTCGCTAGAATCATCGCTCGTCATGAAGAAGTTGGTCGAGGATTTCTCTTCACTGTCGGCACTACTAGCACTACCAACGACGCTAGCGCCATCATCGGTATCGTCGTCCAGGTAGACGGTGCGAGAGTCGTACTGCACCATGCCGGGTAGCTTTGCTTCAGGTCTGTAGAGACGGCTCACTAAGCGTGCGACAAAATCCGTGTCGGCACAGTGGCGCGCAGAAAGTGTGATGCTCATTCTGCGAAGCTCTCGAACCACCGCGAGAGCGATTCCATCGAGGATATCCGGGCCGTAGAAGACAAGTTGAGCAAGTTCATCAATGTAAGGCCCCCGCCCTGGGTAGAAATGCAGGATTCGGTCTTGAAGCTCTGGAGTCACCCCGGAGTCGAGCAGAAAGTACGCCAGTTTCGTGTTCTCGGGTTCGATCCACTCATCCGCGCTGCGCCTGCAGACGCGCGCACCACTAGCGAGCAGCTGGCGCCCATCCCAGCACACATTTCGTATGGATGGATGAACTGGCGCCAGCATGTCGTAGAGTGAAATCCAGCCATATTCATAGAGGCCATTTGTATCGGGATCGAGAAGCAGCGTGCCCCCTCCGAACCTTGAGGATGTGGGCCCAACTGCAGGGCTAAATCGGAAAAACACCGAGTCGATGTTTCCCAGGCGAACCTCATCTTCGCCCGAAGAATTATCCCGAATTTCCGACTCGCCGCCGCCGATCTTACCCATCCTCTGGAGAGCCACCTTGGAGAATATCGTGCGATTCCTCTCCATCTCTTCGATGTACTTCGTGTTGTGGATGAGCTGGAACGGCAGAGCCTTGATCGCCTTGACTAGGAGTTCTTCGACATCGCTCAACTTGCCAAGCCCAAATCTCAAAATTTTGATGTTCAGCCTGGAAAGGTCTTCGACCAAAGGCGACTTGCTCTGGGCTCTGAAGGGGTACCATGGCATTTGCTGCATGCGCCGGTGATACTCGTTCCACAGTGCTCCGCCGGATATTCTCTCGTACGATTCTTGGCGTTGTTGTTGCCTCCAAGAGCCAATGATAGGCCCCATGAAGGGCAGTGTGTTGCGGGCGATGAGCGCTCTCGAACCGCCACCTGGCTGGACCAGCGTTGTCGTTGCGAGCTGGCTGAGATGGGTCATGAGGGCACGAGGGCTCATGTCCTGCCTCGCCGCTCTCGGCATGAAGTTGAGCCCAACAAGAATCCGCCGGACCACATTGGGTTTCAGTTGAAGCAATCCCTGAATAATGTTTGGGCCTGAGGAATCGCGCGCAACAGCCACCTGGCCACCGCGCCGCGCGCCCACACCTCGGGGCTCATGATCTGCATACGTCTCGAAGATGTTCCTAAGATACGCTTGAGCGTGAGCAGGCAAGTGCGGCATGGCTTGTTGCACCAATTCCAAGTTGGCCTGCACGCGATTGAAGGTGGCCGCACTCTGCGAGAGAGCTACGCCGCTCACGGCAAGAGTCCCGGTGTAAAGCCTTGCAGAGCTACCTTTAAGGCTTGAGAAGATCTGCTTCTCTAGGACGTTGGCAAACCGAGCGCATGTGGGATTCCTGCATCGGTCACCTGGGAAATCCTGCTGGCAAGCTGCGCATCTCACGCTGCACACCTCTTGCGACGTTGTGGCTCGATACCGACGCGATTCGCCTTCGTAGTCATCGACGACATAATACTCAATTGTCGCTTCAGACGAACCTAGGTGTACGAAGACAGCTGCGATGGCATCTGCTCCAGCGCTGTCGACACACCATCGGAAAAGGGCCCCGGAGGCATATCGTCCCCTTCCTGTACGGTGGCAAGAAGTCGCCCAACATCGACGCCTCGTTGGACAGTTTTGTGAACTGCACCTTCGCTCATCGATAAAACTGCAAGCGCAGGAGGCGCCGGACAGCCGGCAAGCCTAGCGGACGGCAGGTGCGTTAGGCACGCGACGGCTCAATGAGCCTCCTCATGCGATGAAGGCACAGGGGTCTTGGACTCACGACGCCCATCTGTCTCGACCACAATTATGAATTTGTCGATCGAAACAACTCTGCCAACGTATCGACGATAAGGGCGATGAGAAAAGAACCATGCAAACCTGCAAATTACTATTTCGCCTTCTTATTCTGACAGGCCTTGCCTGCGGTAGCCCCGCGCCGTCCGACAACTGCGATGACGACTGCGGTAGCACAGCTGATGCCGCCGAACCGGAGATTGTCTTAGTTACGATCTCCGTAGAGAACACAGGGGACGGCGAAGGCGTCGTTCTTGTCAACGGAGAAGCATGCGAAGGGATTCCTTGCTCTCGAGATGTTGCCCTGGGAGACACCGTTTCCCTCGAAGCTCAACCAACGACCACATCAAGTTTCGGTGGCTGGTCCAACGAGTGCGCTTCCGAAAATGTCTGCGAGGTTGTCGTAGATGCCGACCAGGACTTGTCATTGTCCTTTGACGTTTCAGGCGTGCTACTTAGTCAAGCAGCGACTCTTTCAGGGGTTACTCGCAGTGTCGTTGATGCCAATGGCAATATGTACCTACTGGGTACCGACCGGAAGGGCGCAGACAACGCGCAAGGGTATTGCGCAAAGCTAGATCCCGCTGGCAATCAGCTCTGGAAAGTGTACCCAAGCTTTGCAGAAGCGTCCGAACATCGTGCGGTGTTTCTGGGGCTGGACCTTGAAGGACTTCCCTATGCGGCACTTGAAGCTCGAGGTAGCTTCGTCACCAATCGTGTGTACCGACTATCTCCCGAAGACGGTGCTGAGGTATGGGGACTGACAATCCGCAACGTAAACTTGGCTCAGGGGCAGTTGGTCGTTGATGGACTAGGGAATGTCTTTGCCTTTGGCCTAGCTATCAACAATGCGCGGTTCGGAGAGACAACGCTTATAAACCCAAGCCCTGTAGTGCTTCGGAATGTAATGGGAGTCATCAACAAGCTTGGAGGAGTACAACGAGCGGCATTGCTTCCACTGATCGATGGCAGGGCTACGGGTATTCACGGTGGACGAGGTCTGCCGGCTGGTGGGGCACTCGTGAGTCGAGGCACTAACGCACCCGGTGCTGCCGGATTGCTTGAGCGGTTCTCCACAGCGGGCGAGCCTGGTAGCTCCTTCGACACGCCGGCTGTCGGACAGGTTGCTCTAACCGAGGAAGGTGATGTCATTGTGATGAACACCTACCGAAGCGCACTTAACTGGGGCCCCGAACCCGAGCTTCAGGCGCCCGATCCTGGAGACGGAATTTTTCTGGGTAGATTTAGAGCGGACGGGACGCCGGTCTGGCTGCGCACCTTTACATCGCCGCCAAATGCGAGTGCAGACTTCGTCTTGCTAACTCCGTGCCTTGAAGTCTCTGCCGCAGGGAATATCTATGGCTGCGGTACTGCCTTCACTGGGCAAATCGACTTGGGTGCAGGTCCCTTGCCAGCGTTCGCCGATGCCGACGGGTTCGCATTTAGTTACTCAGCAAGCGGTGAGTACCGCTGGGAGATGCAGAGCGCGGGAAATGGAGAAGATAGGGCGACGGCGTTGGCGTTCACGCCCGACAACACCGTGAGCTTCTTCGCAAGCCACGGTGCGATCACAACTTCCCTTGGTCCTCTCCCTGCGGGCTTTGGTGCTTTCGTATTGCAGAGATAGTTTGAGTCCCACATCTTCCGCTCCCTCGTGCGTGCGAAACGCCATCACTGGGTGCCGGCACATCGGTGCATGGAGCATTCGAAAAAAGTCCGACTCGCTAGCAACCCTTTGCAGTGGCCGTCGATAACGCGGCTGAACTGTAAGGACTAGCTATGAGAAAACTTCGCAAAACGCTTCTTCCGCTCCTATCGCTTTCGCTGCTCGCCTGCGGCACCCCCGACAGCATGGAGTCCGCCCCTGACGCTGGCGTCGACGAGCCTACGTTGCACAGCCTGACCGTGGCGAGCATTGGTGAAGGCCAAGCTGAGCTACTGATTAACGGAGAGCCTTGCACCGAAGATCCGTGCGAGCGCTCCTTTGCTAGCGACAGCAACATCCGTTTGGAAGTGCGCCCTTCTCTGACTTCGAGCTTCCGTGCTTGGTCGACCGACTGCGGAACCGCGAACGTTTGTGAGTTGGTGCTTTCAGCCGACACGACGCTCGAATACTCAGTAGACATATCTGGTGAGCTCCTCGAACAGAACGTCCTCCCAGAAATCCTAGACATCGAACGCCGCGCTGTTGATTCGCAGGGCAACATCTATGTGCTCGGCTCGTATCGAGACTCCCGTCGACCTGTGGGAATCGAACCATCTGGGCATCAGAATAATACGTACTGCACTAAGTTTGCACCCGACCTTAGTCGCATATGGACTGTCTCCCTCGCAGAGCCACTCTCGACACGCGAAGTCTTGCCTGCCTTCGTTGGGGTGGATGCCGACGACAATGTTTTCGTCGCGGTTGAGCGACTCGCCGCCCCAGGAGGCGCCGTGGTGGCTCGCCTCGATCCAGTTGACGGCTCTGCGATGTGGGCGGTGCAAATGGAAGGAGCTGGCAGGCCTCCCCGATTCACTGTCGATGGGCTCGGCAACACATTCATTTCCGGCACTGTGTCGACTGCAAGGCAGGCCCATGTCGGAGCGCTTGAGCTTCCTCTTCAATCGAGCGGGCCAATGCTAGCCGTGCTCAATAAAGAGGGAGCAGTTCAGAATTTATCGTATCTACCCGACTTGCTCCGGTCGTCCGCGTCCGGCTTGACGCCTCTGCCGAGTGGTGGGGCTCTGCTCAGTCGTGGTTTAGTGAATGAAGACCAGTTCGTCGAACAGTACTCGACCACGGGCGAGCGTGTTACTGCCACACCTGTTCCGGTTAACGAAGCAGGCAGTGCCCCAGAGGATCGTGTTGTGTCGGCTTCTGAGCTCGCCGTCGCGCCCAATGGCGACGTAGTGCTGCTCGGAGCATATCGTGGCCGATTGCATTGGGGTGCAGAGCCAAATCTACAGGCTCCAGATTCCGAAGCACATGGGCTATATCTGGGGCGAATCAGTCGAGACGGCACACCTCGCTGGCTTCGTGGCTTTCCAATAACGAACGACGCGGGGTCACTTTTCCGCGACTGCCTTACCGTCTCTGACAACGACATTGTCTTTGCCTGTGGCGCGGTGGGGAATCAAGGGCAAATCGACCTCGGCGCTGGGGTACTTCCGAGATTCGATGGGCTGGATGGTTGGGTTGTGAGCTATTCGGGCGAAGGCGAATTTCGTTGGTTTGAACAACTCGCAAGTGCATCAGGAAACTTCCCCTTCGGAGTGACTCTCGACGCTGACAACACTCTTCGCGTATTCCTGATGAACACCAGCCTAACTACGTCCCTTGGTGCCATCACTGGCGGCGGTTCGGTCTTCAAGTTCAGACAGTGATTTCTCGACGCTCGGTTGCAGTGCGAACTCCCAGCGCGAGCGAAAGCTGCAACTAGAGCATCAGAGAATCGCTAGATTCAAGACACCGCCAAGTTCCAATGACGCTCGAGTCTCCTCAAACCCCAGAGCCTCCAAGGCTTGAGCACCGTTGCCATCTCCCCGCATGGTTATGACGAAATCCAGATCGCCAGACTGATAAGCGTGAGGTGCATAGAATGTGGCGGCACTACCACCGGTGAGCACGGCTGTGACGCCTGCCTCGGCCAGAGCAGTCGACACGGCAAAGGCAATGTCCACAAGCGTTGAGTTCTCAGAGATCAAAGCGGCTTTCCTGCACGACGAGGTCGCTTGCGTTTTGTCCCAGCGAGTTTCTGTAGATCGAAGTCATGCTCCCCAAGTTTCCAAAGCAGAGCTTTGAGCTCCTTGGCAGCTTCGTAACGAGGATTTAGCGTGAGCACACGTGTGCGACCGACAACCCTCCCAGCGATAAGAGACTCCACCTCAAGGGCGTCCACGATCTTCTTGATCGCCGAAGCGCGCACCCCTAGCATCTTGGCAAGCTCGGCCGTGTAGCTCTCTCCAAGCAGCGCCAAGAGCACCAAGATTGATGTTCGTGTAGCGCTCCCAAAGAGCTTCGATCTGCCGTTATCGAGGGTCATCTTGAGCGCACAACGTAACACCTTTTGGTATTCATATAAACACCTTTTGGTATTCCTTTCCAGGCGCTAATTTTCGCCCCTAGGAAGGCCTCGGTCGCTCAAGTCTCGTAACTATCATCGTCGAGCTGAACAAAAAACGGACCGTAGCCCGGTGAATGCGATAGTGCCATCGTCCAGCTCAGCGAGTTTGGGAAGATCAAAACGTCGAAACCAGCAGCGCTGATCGCTCGTGGATGACCTTGGCACAGGAAGCCAAAGTCATTGTGAAGACCGAGAATAACGACACATCTCTGGTCTCAGTTAAGAACACCAGAGACTATCTTTGTCGATTGGTCACACGATCGCACTAGGAGTTATTCTGCCTCGTCGATGTCCTCAAGATCGTCTTGCCCGTTTGCGAAGCGCACTACGTGCAAGTCGCGCTCCTTTGAGTCAACAACGAGCCAGAGATGACCCTCAAACAAAATCGCGTCGACTATGAGTCGATACTTTGCACTGGTGAGTATTTCGGCATAGCCATCTGCATCGCAGCCCGAATCAAGCTTCGTCACATCTCCCTCGCCATGCAGCCAAGTTCCATCACCACAGTCCTTCAAGGACTCCTTTGCGACATCTGTGAGCGGTCCTTGGTCCTTCGTCTTCGTATTTCCTGCCCCAGCCGCCACGGGTTCAGATTCGCCAGTAGGTTTCTTCTCAGAACAACCCGCGACAAGCCCCGCCATCACCAACACAACTAGAATTCCTTGCATGACAATCTGATAGATGGTCAGAGAATAATTCTCAACGTCCAGTGCCTTCTCCGCCGAGGTCCGAAGTTCGCTATCTCGACGCTCATCAGGCGGCCGAGATTGCCGGCGTTACTGCGTCATCGATCCGCGATTGGGTTCTCAAAGGCGAGCTGCGCGGAAGCCGAGCGGGTCGCCTGCTGCGTATCAAGAACTCGGACCTCGAGAGCTTCCTGGAGCGAGCACTGGACCCTATCGAGGCTGCCCATGACGTGGGCATTGACGCTCGCGTTGCTGAGATGCTCGAAGAAGAGCGCACGCGATGCGCCTTGTGTGATCATCTTCAGAAACTCCACCAAGGAATGCAGTGTAGTGCCCGCAACTGCGAGTGCACGGCTTGGACGCTTCGCGGAGGCTAACGTTCCGCTATCGCGATTCGCCAGCGCGTTAGTTTCGGTCGTCGAAAGTGCAGTTAGATAGCTCTTGGCTTCGGGAGCAAACCATCACTGCAGAAACTGGCCTTCTATGGCGTCGCAACGGTTTCACGGTTGGACGGCATGCGTAAGGAAGAACGTTGTCCACCACTCTGAGATAAACACGGAGCACGGGTGGTTTTCGTGGAAGGGCCGAGGCTTGTTCGCTACTGTCAAGAGCTTGCTAATTCATGGTGGAAAATCGGGTCGAGGGCTACGACTAGCTCTCCCATGCCTGGCGGCGTTACTCGCATGCACCGCAGCCAAGACTCCATCCAGTTTCCAACGGACTTCGCCTAATGGGCAGACACTATTCGAGGTTGGGCTAAAACGCGGACTTCCCGATGGTGTGGGAACTACACATCACTTGAATGGTGTCATTGCCAACAAGGGCCCCTACGAGTCGGGTAAGCGACATGGTCTATTTCAGTTCTGGAACGACGAGGGACTCTGGTTACGACAGGAGTTCTACATCTCTGGGCACCTTGGATGGACGTCCACTGAGTTCGGTGAGCTTTCCCCCACCGAAGCCGAAATCGTCGATGAAATCGCCGCCAAGCAACTAGCCGGCGAGAAGACATCACCTGGTCCCAAACACTCGTGGATTGACGAGTACATTCCTCCCCCACCTCGGACTCGATTCATCAGTGGACTAGAGGGGCATGGATCCTTTGCACAAGCCACGATTGGCAGGGGAAGCAACACTCCTAGCTCGGAAGCTCAACGTCTCAGTGCACGTGGCTCACTTGCAAAAGGACGTCTTGGTGCGTCTGTGGCCTTCGTTGTTGCTAGGTACGCAGATAACGCCAACTCTGCTTGGGCGAAGCCTGTCGCCGAGACTCAGATCTCATACTTGCTCCCTCACTGGACTGGGATGTTTATTGCCCGGGCGGGGTTCGTTCTCCCATTGGGGAACGACTCCAACAAGGCCGCCCTGGCTGGCGGAGCTAGCGCACACCAGAGTCCTAACGACGTGATTTACGTAGTGCCATCAACCCTCGCGTCGCGGGGATCTATTTCTTGGTTTGGGGGATCCGAATACGTTCGCACGCAAATCGATCTGGGGATTGATGTTGGGTTTGGCGGATACGGATCGGGATACCATCCCATCTTCCACGCAAACGGTGTTGCAGGAATCGGGGCGCGTGGACTGTTGGTTGCTGCAGAGGTTTCCAGTGCAATTGGATTGTCTGACACGATAGCTTCCACAGTTCTTTCTGGCTTCGCGCTTTACGGGACGCTCCGAAAACACACGATCGGCGTCTTTGCTGGTCGGGGCGACAGTCGCAATGTAGTCCGCCTAAGAGTTGCCCGTGACTTCTAGATTTCTTATGCATCTGATCGGCTGCTTGGTGGTTGCAGGATGTGACCTGGAGCCAGAGCCAGCAGTCACAAGCATCAACGCCAAGTCAGGCCAAGGTCTTACGCTTCGCGGAGAGAGCGTGGCGGCGGACGAGGTCGAATGGCTCTTTGCCGAGAAGCCAGTAGCGGCAACCGGTAGTTTTATTTGGGAAGATTTAGAGGAAGCTAACTTCGTCCCGACACCGCCGGGTGACTACACGGTTGATCGCTGGACTCAGTCCGGGGCTGTGAAAGTTTGGACCGATCGTTTTATCGTGAACGTTGAAGGAGTTGCTCACCGGCTGCGCGTTACGGGCCCCTATGACTTAAACCTGGGGGTGGCTACCGAATATGAGGTGCGCCTATCTGACACAACGGTTGAGCTAGCGGAACTCGCGTTCGTTTGGACTCTGCGGTCTGTTGAAGAGAGAAGAGCGCTGTTTGTCCAAGCCTCAGAGTCTGGTGATCGCGCGACCATCACGGTGGATAAGACAGGAAGCTACGTGCTGTCGGTTAAGGGGATATTCGACCAAGGCGAAACCGCGCAGAATACTCGTTTCATAGAGGTCCGCTAAGCACTCTGGTCCTAGCCAAAGATGGCGGGAGTCCGGAGGCTGGCCTAATCCATACTCGATGTGGAGTGTGCCCATGTCGGCAGTAATCGATGCCTGGACGCCGTCAAAGTGTGTCTGGTCGATTTTGCTGATGACTCGCCACAGATATAGCTGTCCTTCGACCGTGAGCCTACATTTGCCCTTTTTGCTATGGCCATGCGCTATACCTGTGGGTACCCAATTTGCGCAATGTCCTCCGCTAGGGCATCGATGGATGTTGCGCTATTGAGTGACCCGACAAGCTCAGCGGTCAAAGGCTCATGCGCATAGATGGCATCGACTGCCCTAAGAGGCACGTCCTGCTCATAGTAGCCTTCAGCGAATGCCTGGTAGTCTCGTGATTTCCCCGTCAGTAGGTCTAGGAGAAACTCTGAGCCATCAGGGTCATCACCCTCGGGATACGTGATGTCTCCAATGGTCCATGCTTGTCCAGGTAGGTGCCAAATGCAGAAGGTTGTGTCTTCCATTGTAAAAGCAGGCTCACTGAGGAAGTCGTCGATGCGATTTGGAAACTCGGTCAGCACACCCAGGGGTGGAGAGCCGGGGGCCGCCATTCGGCATTCGTGGTCATAGCCCTTGATCGCCACGCCATTCGCGCCGAAGAGAATGAAGTAGTAGTCGCCCTGGCCATTGCGCATCGACCCCATGCGGCGCCCCTTGGCATCCCAATGCTTGTTGAACGAGTAGTATCGGTCATGCCATTCGTCTGGCAGTAGGATGGCATCGAGCATTGCGAGGCTCTTCGATAGTCGCTCAAGCGGTTCCGGACCGGGCAGAGCCAAAAGATTTCGAGTGGATGGCGTTCTCACGATGGACATATTTGAAAGCTCTGGCCGAGACAAGGGCGACTCTAGCACCCGCACATTGCCTTGAGGGGTGCGAGAGTGACTTGGGCAGAATCAGAACTCCGAGAACACATTCAGCAAGCCCGGCAGCGACCTGAGTTTTTGCCATACTAGATTCTAGAGACCGAACACTCGCACAAAGAGTCGGAAGAAGAAGGTACTTGACGAGATCGAACGTCGTGTCCTCTATCGCCTGCGCAAGACGAGTCGCAGGCAGCGTGACGACGCCCGCGCCTGCAAAGACAAACATGGCTTCGTGCGAGCATCCGGAAGAGAAAACGTTCCGCTACGTAGGTCTCAATATCACCAAGCCGCAAGCCACGTCGCAACAGCGCCGAGTCATCGAGGCTTCAACAGCCGCTCGGCCTTCACAAGCCGTATCTCGCCAAAGAGCTCTTCGATGATCCAAAGGAAGTGGTCCAGCGGCGCTCTGATATCACCGACGTAAATGGGCATTACTTCATCTCGGAAGCGAGTCACCAGTGTATCGAAGTCCAGCGGCCCTTTCGCATGCATGGCTTGCAAGTGCTGACGATCTCGATCGTCGCCTCGAAACGCCTTACTGATTGCGAGGTCGTGCTGTTCGAGTACGTACAATTCAAGAAACACATCCCGAAGTCATGCGCCCATCCTTGAACATCATGAACGACCTGTGGACGCGCTGGGACGGGGAACTCAGGCTCGGAATCCATCGCCACAAACATCGTCGTTAGTCATTTGAAGCCGTCTTCCGAGGCTGCTGGGTGTGCTGCTTGAGCCAACCTGTCTACAGCACTTCGGCAGTCTTATCGGGCGACACGATCGCAAGTTGCGGCGAAACTCGGATTCGGACAGCTTCGACATGACAGAGGCAACATCCAGCAGGTGAGTTCCAACGATCGATATCGTTACCTGATGGCTGAGATCCGGGAACGCGAGCGACATCTATCAAGACGAAATGTTGTGCCAGCGGGGCTGTGGCTGCACCGAGTGTACGTTGAAAGAGCGTCCGACTTGTCGGCATCTTTAGAACCGCGTTCTCTTGATGATGCGCTGCGAACGGTTCGTAAGAGTCCCAGAATTGTGGTGAAGCATACGAGTAAACCATCTGAATTCCGAATGCAGGAACTCCAAGCAGAACGTCATCCCGAACGATTACCGCTACGTGTCCCGTTAAAGGCCGACGAAAACCGCGCAATCAGAACAATACCTACAGCGGGCACCTGGTTTGGCCCTGAGGCAGTCAAAACACTTGTGCCGAAAACGCGGCTCTAGACACGGTCGATTGGAACCCATAGCATCTGCGGCGAGACCACCTGGGGTTTGTGCTTCAACACGGTTGGTGGCGGTGGCATTTCTGCCCCTTAGCTTTCGAGCTCACAAAGTGAAATCGCAATTGAGCGTAACCAGTCTTCTTCTCACTGCAATCACGTGTGCGCCTTTGATCTGCGGAGCATGCAACGCAAATGATTCGTCGGCCACGAACGCTGCCCATTCCACCGAGGCTCATCCAGACAGACTGAGCGGGCAAGAGTTTATCCGCATCAACCCAGCTGCGTCTTCGGGTGTCCAGTTTAGCCAAGCCTCCTACGAGGCGGACGATGGCAAAAGCTTTAGCCACAATGTCGAATCCCCATTCGGAGTAAAGAAACCACTGGAATGCCCCGAGGGCGCGCCAATGCTTCCTCCTCTTAGGTCCGAGGAGTACTTCGCCGGCTTGCCGGAAAGAAGCGAAGCGATTGACCCGCGCTTGCAGTGGCTCGTTGATGAAGCCAGCCTTGCAAGCGACAGTCTATTCATGAGCTGTCGCTGTGGAGTATGTCGCGTTGTGCAGCCACTGGAGACCTTTGACGACAAAGATCGATGGCTGGTGTCCTTTCAGGATGCCGTGCAGAAGCAGTGGAAAGACCTTGGTGACTACAATATGGTGATCACCTCCGAGAGACCGATCGAAGTCCCGGAAGGCTTCTACGCGCACGTCTATCTCAACTATGCCGCAATCAATGCTCGTTAGAGTATCTCTTGTGGCGATGGCGGTCGGTGCCGTCTGGCTTCTATGGCGCATCTCCCCCTCTGCCTCGGAAGAAGAAGCTCGAACCGCACCTGCTCCGGCCACTGGCAAAAACAAGGGAACCAGCAATCCTGCTCGGAAGACAGCACTAAGCAAGCAAGAGAGGCCACTAGCTCAGCCCATCGATCCAGGCAGTCTTCTTGCCGAGCACCTGGGTGCCCGTATTCAAAACGCAAAGACAGCAGCGGAAAAGGCGCAATCAAAACAAGACATCCCTGCTGTTACGCTTTCCGACCTACTGACTCTTAACCCACTAGTCGCTGTGCGGATTCAAGAGGGGCTGGCCAGCGAGAACCTCGGTGCCTTAACCCCATGCTTCGAAATGCTTCGAGCCCCTGAGAAAAACTCTGAAGACCAGCCGCATGTTGTGGATTTCGACCTAGTCCTAGATCTCCATATCGAAGAGGAGGTGGGCACGATCCGATCAGCGGAAGTACAAGAGCGGCTTCAGCCTCTCCCCGATGCTTCCCGCAAGTGCTTCAGCGAGCAGCTTGCAGGTATGACGTTTGATGGTGCCGACATCGCTTTCGAGGGCCCCGTCATCTATCCAATGCGAGCAATCGCACGGTGACCAAGCCCTCAGTGTCCGGAAATACGATCGCGGCAGTCATGCAGCCTGCCGGTGATAGAAGCGAAGCAAACCACCAAGACGTTCGCGGCATTGGATCGAGGCTGTCATGTTTTCGTTCGCTGCCGGAACGACAAAGCGACCCTCGAGCCCTTGATGCGGCCGTTCGAGTTTTCGTACAGGACGGGAACTGGCCGCTGGTCTGTCACGTCACAGCGAAACGGTTTCCCGTCATCATCCCGCCGCTGAGGAATGCGCGACGGACGCACCGGGTCATGCAGTGGTAGTAGGGCGTGAGCGAGAGGTCGACTTACAGCTTCCGGGGCCAATCGTCATCAGACATATCGTTGGGATCATCCGGGAGTTGGTTTCGGTCCTGTTCAATTACGAGCTCGTGTCTGCAGTCGCTGAAACTACCAAACCACCGCTCGCCGAGGAAAGCCAGCTCCTGGCCGCCCGCAACTAGCACGGGTCCGTGTGTCTCATACTCGAAAGTGCGGTCCAATAAGACAGCTTCCCAAGCGGCGTCTTCGTCCTCTCTCTGCCAGTGAGCGCTTCCTTCTATGTAGGAGAACGAGCCCGAATCCTTGGCTCGAACTACTATTTTCCAGGCGAAGAAGTGGAGCGCCGGCTCCACTATTTCCTGGTAGTGAGCAAGCTCGAGCTCCAGTGGGTTCTCGTAGAGAAGCTGAGCGCGCCATTCTCTGCAGTGCCCATCATCCCGCTTGAAGAATGTCCCACCGGTCCAGAAACGCCTAAGGAGTTCCTCTCCTACACTCCGTGAAGCGCCCTGCTGGGCGCAGGCTTGCTTGCCTGGAACTCGAGCCCTCGATTCGTCGAGTGCTACCTCGGGCGGAGCGCAAATCGCATGCTTACCAGCCGTTCCGCCGCAACCGATCGCGGCCAAAGCGTAGATAACCATCACGGCGGGAACCTTGTCATTTCTGGCGCTCAGCGTCTTTTCTTTCTCTTTGGCGGCCGGCTTCCATTTCTGAAGACTACTTGGTTTCGCCTTGATTTTGCATTCATGAAGGCTCCGGACCGTTGGCTCATTGGCTCTTGGCTCCGGACCGAGGGTCTTGGACAGTGATCACTTGGCGCGCTACACATAGCCAGCAAGGCCGCTAGCTCAGAAAGTCCCTAGGTCCGGAACGTGAATCGGGGCTGGAAGTACAAATACAACAACCAGCGAGGGCATTCTTCCCTTGGTGGGAAATCACCTAGGCAGTATGCGTTGACGCTAGCAGCAGCCGCATGATGGAATCGGGACAGAACTCTCCAGTTAAGAGTGGACCTAAAAACGATCCACCCTCAGTTGGTTGCAGCAACGGCCATGTCTCTAAATCGCTTGCGCCACTCTTAAAGCTGGCTGGCCTGGACGCCCAAGCTCTTCGCGATTTCGCCCGCGGGCTGCTCACCTCGATCTAGGAGAAGGCGAACTTGACCTAGGGGGCCGGAGCAGCATCCATTTTCTTGATGGCTCGTTTGGCTTCCCTCTGGAAGCCAAGCTTGACGTCGACCGGGGTATGCTCTCCAAAATACTGATCGATGTAGGTGTCATCAAGAAACTTCACGATGTGCGGCCGCGCCTCGTGCGCCTTCAACTTTCCTAGAGCGATTATCGCATGCATCGCAACTTCTTCTTGTGGAATTAGAGAGACAAGCAAGTCCAGAAGACCTGGCGCTCCTTTCATTTTGGTTAACATCATTATCGGCATCTGCCTTGCCCTCCCAAGCCGTTTTTCGAGCAAGGCAGGTCGAATCGCATCGAAATCGGTTCTGCGCATGATCTTGCTGAGAGCGCATCCAACGGCCCACCTGTCGACATCGTCCTCTCTCTCGAACTCAACCAGCAGCACCGGCAGCACCGCTCGGACTCGAGGTACTGTCAATGTCTCCACTACGTCACTGTATAGTGGTGGATAGTTGATGCTTGGAAGCCAGCGCAGCAGTATTGGAATCGCATCATCATAGGGCTCCATTTCTCGCAGTTCCGCCATGTCGCCAACAACGAAGCCAACCTTCTCCAAATCTGAGAGTAGCCCCCTAGCTGCCTCCCCATATTGCAAGCGACTCTTGCGTTCCCATTCGCTTGGCTCAGTCTCTGCCACGATTTGAGCGACCAGCTTTCGGTGTTCGTGACTCTTGCTCATATGAGTACCCTCGTCCTGACGTAATCCAGAAGACTCCAGCCTAGGGAATGTACTTTAGCGTAATTATCCCCATATCTACGAGTTCCTTGGATGGCTCCGGACCGAGGGTCTTGCAGTTGCGCCCAAGCCTCCGTTGTCCGTACGGCGAGTCGGACAAGCTGTGTGAGCACTAAGACATATTCGCACCTGGCCTTGGCTCCGGACCGAGGGTCTTGGGCAGTGACCACCTGGCGCGCTACACATAGCCAGCAAGGCCGCTAGCTCAGAAAGTCCCTCGGTCCGGAACGGGGTCAGAAAGTCCCTCGGTCCGGAACGGGCCAGGTCCGGAACGGGCCGTCTCTCATCGGTTCCAACTCATGGCGCAAATGATATTAGCAGAACGCGATAGCCTTGAGCCGCCGCTTGTTACGACCAGAAGCTTGCTCAGAAGTCCGGAAGAGGAGGAAGAGGAGGAAGAGGACACCCCGAGTCCTTTATGCTTATGCTTTCAGTAGCTCCATAGTAGCCAGTAAGGTTTAATCCCCTTAGCATCACGCAAGTTCTTTTCCTTGTATTGGCCCACAACATTCCCAAAACACGTTTCGAACTTCGCCTCAACCAGCTCATACAAGAAGCAGGGGCACTCCAACGGATCGCTGCCGTCCTCGTTATCTTCGTCGCCGTAGCCGACATAACGCAGAATGGCCTCCTCAAGGACCCACCGCATCGAGCTTGGCATACTCAGTTCGATACAAAGAGGGGCCTTCTCAAATGCCTCTAGCGCCATCTCTACGCTGTTGCTCCCACGAGGCAACTCAGACTGGGGCGCGGAAGGCCAGCCTTTGCATATACGTGACAGCTCCGTTGGAGTTATGAGAATTAGGAAACCTTCTTGGGACATCGTCTATTTGGAGTGTATCGCACCTAAGCCCCGGGTTCATCCCAAGCCATCGTGGTGGCCCATGGCGCGTCTAAGAATTTCATACGACTCAGGATCGGCCCGCCCAGCAGCTTCGTCCAATGCAGTGAAGCCGTCTTCGCTCACCTGAAACGGATCGGCACCTGCATCAAGAAGCGCCTCTATCACCCTGGGCCTACCAACCGCATAGAGGAGTGGCGGCCTGCCCCCAGATAATCTATTCACGTCAACTCCACAGCCAATGAGTAAATGGGTCATCTTTAGTGATGACTCCAGCGCAGGTTCACGGTGAAAACTGGTGGTCAGCTCCGCAGAGAGCATCGAGATCGCGTATTTAATTGGAGTTGGGTATTCGGCCGGCTTGAAGACCTTGGGGCAGCCAGGCACAGCAGCAAGCTCCACGTCAGCGCCCTGTTCAATTAGAGCTGCGGACAGCCTAAGTAGCTCTGATTTGATGGCGAGCACGAGTAGCGGTGCGTAGTAGCGTCTGGTCACGTTGACCGCGTAGGGAATCTGCGGAGCCCAAGTGTTAAGCTCCACATCCAGCGCGCCCTCCTTGACAACTTGAACGAGTTCCTCCTCACCATTGTGACTCGTCACACGACGGTCATCCTCGTGCACCAAGAACAGATTCTCGTTGACTCGGAAATGCTGTTTGCTAGCTGATTCAGCTTTCTTCATTCTGCGATACTACCTTGCTGAAAGCACCTCTACATGAGCACCACCGCGTGTAGCTCGTGCTTGCATGTTCTTTTCTTTCTGCTCTCCTCATGCTCACAAGGCTAATTCGAGGCAGAACGTTTCTTCTTCGACCAAGCCGAAGAGTCGACGAACTGATTCGCAGTGATACAACTAAGAAATATTCGTAATGCATCCACTAGTTGTTTACTCAGGAGTAAGCCTCGTGCTCACCAAGATTGCGCGCGACGCATAGATTGCTCGATGCGGTGATTAGGCGGGCAAGAGGACAATATCAACCGCAACGACATCCTCACTTCGAAGCTTCGGAAAGTTCACCCACAGCACTGCACCATTTGTCTCGCACCACATCACAGGCACCAAGATATCGAGCCCTGTGAACCACGCGTCCAGTTCGGCAAGCTGTTGCTCTTCGATGACGTCAGGATCGTTAGATTCAGGAACTGACTCCACATCAAAGTCCCACGACTTTTCAAACACCACTTGGCCGCTCTTGAAGTGTTGTATTCTCGAGCTTCCAAAAGCGACCGTGTCGCAATGCAATCGCTCGGAAATGCGGGGTGCGCTATGAGCGTTGTGCCCCCTAGCGTAGTAACGCTCGCCGACTACCTCATAGCAGACGGTCCAAGGAATTCCAGCAAAACGCGCGCAAACGATGGCCCGCCCAGCGGGCTTTGCTATCGCCGACCACGCCGAAGAGATGCGCCGAGAGCCTCTATAGCGGCGCACCAGTGCCTTTGACACGTCCTCCAGAGGGGCTGCGGCTAGAACGATCTCCCACACAGCCTCAACGTCCAAGTGCTCCGAGACAAACTCTCTAACTCCTCGAGTAGAAATCACAGTGCGTTTGCTCTTCGAAGTACGCACCAGCGGCAAATCACGTTGTCGCGCTTCGACAGCAGCTTCAAACAAAGCGAACGTCGATTGCTCTTTGCCTTCTAGGTAGGTTTTCGCGCGGGCAAATGGTGTGCCGTACCTGCTGGACTCAAACAAAGGATCGGCTCCAGCGCCCAAAAGTATTTCAATGCACTCTCGGTTCTCACGCTCTGCCGCCATGAACAAGGCCGTACGGCGCATGTGGGGTAGATGTCCATCGACCTTTGCACCGTAGCGAAGCAGTAGCCTAAGAAGTCCGGGGTTCGTTCCGGCTGAGACAATAGGTGGTTCCTCGCGCAAACGAGCCGCCGAATGGTTCGCCACACGGCTACGCTCAGGACTAGCTCCGTGCCGCAGGCAAGCCTCCACTAGGCCTAGATCCTTTGTGTACATTGCGAGCTGAAGAAGGCTCTCACCAAGGTGATTGGGGCTCCAGCTATTGATGACATCGTCAAATACGCCTGACTCAACGGCATCGAAGGCATGCGAAAAGCTCCCATCACTGTCTGGCACCAGCAGCCCGGATGAACCGATGTTCAGAAGCGCAACAGCACGTTTGCTTGGCGGCGCCTCACCATACCCAGGTGAGGGCGTACGGAGAACCACACCGCGAGCCTGTACCTTGAATCCCATGCTGAACAAAGCGTATAGGCCGATAGCTTTGATTGCGAGTAGTGATGTCTACGTTGTCCAAGACTACGCACAATCGTTCACGAGTACCGCATCTACACGCTCGACATTCGAGGCGGACAAGCCGGCCAGTTCCAACCAGGCCGCCATGCCATCAGAACAAATCTTAAGCAAGGGCACAAAGGTATTCTGCCTTAGGAACCATGCATCAACCTTGTCGACAGCCTTGCCATTCGGATCCGTCATTGTCTGTTGGTTCCGGACCGAGGGTATTTCTCGCCGGCTCATGTGTTCGTACAGAAACACACAACCATGGCTGCAGCTGCCTCTAGAGAGCCCTGAATGCTCTGGAATCTACTGGAAGCAATTCTCACCATGTTGGGTACTCCACAAGCCTAGAAGTGCTGCTGAGTATGCCAATTACCAGTCGCTCCTCTTCGCCCATGCTATCTGGCGATCTTACACGCAAAACGCTCTCTAGCATGCGCGGTGATGACTCCTGGTGGGTTGCGTGCGTAGCACCCACCGCGAACGTTCAACGCGACTCCGTCCAGAACTCCGGAAACTCTTCCGCTACTCACCCCGCTTCACGAAAGCCACAAAGTCCTTAATGTCTTTCTTCTTTAGCGAAGGAAGTTCCAGCCACGCTTGCAGGCCATCTCCGGTTGCATGAAGGGCGGGAATCCAGACGTCACGTTCGACCAACCATGCTTCTGCTAGCCCTGTCCGCTCTTCTAGGACTGCATCGACGGCCGAATCCCACTCCTCATCGGAGGATAATGTCTCGGCGTCGGGGTACCCCTCCTCGGGCTCCCACCTCCCTGGGGAGACCTTGGCCAAGACCTTCCCTTGCCTCATGTGAACGGCGCCCCAAGCATCAAAGCCAATGCACTCGCCGACTGCTCCACCGAGTTTTTCGCAGAGCTCAACCCCACTCCGGCGGCTTGAGCGGAACTCGTCCAAGAGAACAACAGACCAGGGCATTCCTTCGAGCTGGACGCCAAAGTACGGTACGTCATCCTCGAAGACTTGTGTGGTCATTCCGGAGCGTACGTCATAGCCGCCCAAGGCAGACGCAATGGCGGGTGCAGAGTCTGCGAGGTCGCCTCGCACTAAGAGAAATGCCCATCCCCGATCGCCGTCATCATTCTTGAACGCTTGGATCCATGAGGAGATGCCCCGAGTGGTAACAGGACTTAGCGCCTTCTTGCCGCGCCCCTTAGGACGACACGGTTTGGCGGGCTCACCTGCGAGTTTCTTCTTCGCCGCGGCTGCGAGCAGTGCATACGACTCCTTGTAGCCGTTGTGGCGAGCCTCCGCGAGTGGAGTTGTGTACCCACGAGAGTCCAATGGGTCTGCACCAGCCTCAAGCAGAAGACGAATCGATTCTGCGTTGTCGACGGCATACATCAACGGAGGAAGCCCTCGCGACAGCGTATTAGGATCGACGCCGAACGCTAGAAGTACTGCCAAAGTAGTTGGGTGCTGGACAGCGCTTTCAATCGGCAGAAGATCTTCATGCTTTTCTGGGGCATCCACAAATGCCGTGTTGATGTCGCTCCCTCGTTCTAGAAGCTCGCGAACAAGCTTAGGGAAGCCCGATCCGACTGCGCAGTGAAGCATGGTTCCACCATATTTCGTCACCCCAAAAGTATTGAGGTAACCGTCAAGCTTGCCACTTCGAACCAACTCAACGAGAGCATCTTCATCGCTCGTCAAGAACAGTGGTGACCCTTCCTCAACCGCTAGAAGTTTGCGCATCTTATATTGCTCAATGCGACTCTTGCCCTCAAATGGATCTGCCATTTTCGATCACCTTATCACTGGGAATGTCTCAAGACGAGTCTTGCACGGCGCAGGCTTTGCCCTGCGGCAACGCGCAGTCAAACTGCTTCTCAAGCCTCGCCCCATGCCGTGAGATTGAGCCCGCATCGGCGATGCGCCTTGTACTCGCGACGCAAGTCGCTCATCGCTTCGCCTTTAACACCGAGAATACCTCAATACGAGCTTTGTACTGAGCGGCCTTCTTTCTGAGGCGACGCAAAGTCGAATGTTTCTCCCCAAAGAGCGACAGGTAAACAACGGTCTTTGATGCTGAGTACCCCTCCCTGATTGAGAGAAGCATTGATCGCAGCTGGTTACCGTTGACCTTTACGTTATTGACGTTGCGCTTCATTTCAATCCAAAGCCACGACTTTTGGACGGCAAGTCTATTCGAGACATCATTCGGTTTAACAGGCGACACGAGAAAGTCGGGGAAGGAGTTCCGACGTCCAGCGTTCTCATTCCCGGCATAGCGACGGTTGCCCTGCTTGAATCCGTCTTGGGTCGCTGGATCCTGCGGCCCAGCTTGTTGGCACTTGGTTCCACCGAAAGGCTTACCGTTTCCTTGGTTAATCCCCGCTTCTCGCCAGAAGTAGTTGCTTGCCGAACCGCCACTTTCTCCAAGCAATTCGCATATCTTGTCACCCACAAAATCCTCGAACGCGTTTCCGGCCTTTCTCGCATTCTTGTTAGCGCCTTGTTGAAAGACCGGGAGGCCACTGCCAACCTTGCTGATAATCGCATTACTGACCGCACCGAAGACCTGGCCAAGGAGCTTGTCTTTCACTCCATCCTTCACAGTGTCTTTGACAACTTTTCTGATCATACTTTGGACCGCCTGTGCGGCACTGGTCTCACCCAGCGAAAACAATCCGGTTGGATCTCGGAACACGTTGCCGCTGTTCTTCGCGAACAGATACGGCTGCCACGACTCAGGCGCGAGCGCACTGCCTTCCACAGGATCCCGGCTCACAAACCGCCCAGTGCTCGCATCGTAGTGCCGAGCACGCACGTGATACAGCCCCGTCGGCTCGAGCCACATGCCGTGAAACCGAAACTCGCCGGCGGTGTCGCTAGGTAGCGTGGCCTCGTTCAGAACATTTCCGAACGAGTCATAGTCGATGCTTTGCGATAGCGCGCCGCTGCCGTTGGCGATGCCAATCACCGAGCCCATGGCGTCTTCAAGGTAGTACTCGGCTGTTGTGCCCGAGATGCGCATGAAGGCGAGCTCGCCGCCGTAGACGTAGTTTGCGATCGGAGCGCCCGTTGTGCCGTCCAGCACCAGGTGTGGCGAGTCGAGACCGTCGCCGATGCTTGGGGCCACGAGGTAGCTCTTGCTGCCCGAGCTATCGATGACAGAGATGCGTCGCCCGACTGCGTCGTAGGTGTACGAGCTGGTACTTGCCCCGGTCGTGACCGAGGTGACGTGGTCGGTCGAGCTGTAGGTGAGAGCCATGGCGATGCCGCCCCGAGTCATCGAATCGATGCGACCGTTGGCATCGTGCGAGAAGGTATCCGAGCCGGCACTGGTGAGCTGAAAGCCCGGTGCGTAGCTGTATGCATCGGTGCCCGCACTTGTGGTCTTGCTCGTGCGATTGCCGTCGGCATCGTAGGTGTACAGAATTTCACCTAGAAGCACATCTGCGATGCTGTAGCTGCGCTCGGCGGTAATCGCGAGCGCGGCGTTGTAGGTGTAATCGGTGTAGCCGCCGTCTTCGCGAGTTATGCGAGTGGGCTCGCCACTTACGTTGCGGGTGTAAGTAAAGCTCGCGAGCACTGCATTGCTCGCATCGCGATGCTCAAGGCTTGTGATGCGGTCGCGCAAGTCGTAGCCATAGCTTGTGACAACGCCGTTTGGCAGCGTGCGGCTTGTCTTGCGATGCACAGCATCGAAGGTAAAGCTCGTGACGCCGCCTAGTGGGTCGGTGATGGAGGTGATGTTGCCCACCGCGTTGTAGACGTAGGCGGTTACCTCTGCAGTGGCGGCTGGGCTCGCCTTTGTTCGCACCTCGGTAACGCGCCCTTCCGCATCACGGACGTACTCGATAGAAGCACCAACGCCACTTTCAAAACCTGCAAAGCGCCCGGCCAAATCGTAGGCCATGGAGGTTGTCCCTGTGCCATCGGCGATGGTCTCCACCCGACCGTCTGCGGCATAGGTGGTCGTCTCGCTTTCCCCTGTACTGGTGGTTCGCGAAACCGGGCGGTCAAGCGCGTCGTAGGTGTAGTTTACGACCGTGCCGTCTGGCTGTGTGAGCTGAGATAGCCGTACGAATTCTTCGTAGAGCATCGTGGCGATGCCACCATCTGGGTAGGTAATACTCACTGGGTTGAGCGAATCGTCGCTTTGTACGGTGAGCACTTCGCCGCCAGGGCTCGTTACGGTGTACGTGTCTTCTGTGGGCTCGCCGTAGCTCCAAACATTGCCACCCAAATCCGTGGCCGTTAGAAGTTCGGCTTGTGGCCCGTAGGTGTAGCTGCGAACACGGCCCGCTTCGTCTGTGTAGCTAAGTGGCGTGTCGGTGGCTTCCTCCAGATGCGTTGTGCCAAAGAAGGTTGCACTCGTCGTGCTTCCATCTGGGTAGGTCGTCGAGAGCGGAAGCCCGAGAGGCGTTGAATTCGCGCTTGTAGTTCGGCCCAGAGCATCAGTAACTGTTGAACTCGTTGGAGCACTAGAGAAACTCGTTGTGTTTCCTAAAGCGTCGGTGGCGGTGGCGATGGAGCCGTCGGCACCGTAGGTGACCGAGCTTGTGTTCCCGAACGAGTCCGTTGTCGCCGTCACACGACCGGCCGCGTCTCGGACATAGCTTGTCGACGACCCTGTGGAGCTGTCGGTGGTGGACGCAAGACTCCCGGCGCCGTCATACAGGTTGCTAAGAGTATTTCCTTGATCATCGGTCTGCGAGAGGAATCTACCTGCACCGTCGTACTCGAAGGTAATGGCGCTGCCGTCTTCGTGGGCATAGCCATCAAGGCGCCCCGTTTTCTTGAAGCTCCGCTGAACGTGGCCACCCGTACCGGTTGAGAAGCTGGTCCAGTCGGGCGACGTCACGCTGTAGCCAAGGTCGCTCGTTACTCCATCCCCGAAGTCGGAGTGAGTCTCACGCCCAGCCTTGTCAAAGCCGAAGTTCATGAGAGTGCCATCGTCATTGAGTGAGGTAAGCCGCTGGTTGTCGTCGTAGCCCATGGTCGCGACCTTGCCATCAGCATCGGTGCTGCGAACCTGAAGACCGCGGAATCCGTACTCATAGGAAGAGGTGCCGTGTCGGTCCGTCTCTGAGAGCATTTTCCCAAAGGGCGTGTATGTCGCAGAGTAGACGGTGTTTCCCAGTCCATCTCGGATGGCTGTGAGGTCACCGTGCGAGTTGCGATCTTGGTGCACAATGGCCCCACTCTTGAGTTTAAGTGAGGTCAGAAGGCTGAGTTTGCCATTTGTATAGGTGTAGCGAACCGTATGGTTCTCAGGGTCGTCGGCCGGATCATGCGGATCCGTCCTACTAAGAACTTTCCCGTATATGTTCCAGGTGTATTCCGTCGTGTTCCCAAGCGGGTCGGTAATCGTTTCGGGATAAAGCCCGCCAACAAACGTCGTCGTGTTGCCAAGGCCGTCGGTGGTGCTCGTAATGTTGCCGTAATTATCGTAGGTGTGTCTCGATTGCACGCGCGTGGGATCTTCGATGGTCTGGCTTTTCCCGACCAGGTCGTAGGTCATGCGTGTGCAATCATCGTTGGCATCGCAGCTGGCAGCTAGTCGTCCGTCATCGTCGTAGTCCATGGCGGCAATGCGATTGCCTTTGGGGTCGATGATGGAGGTGAGGTGGTGGGCGACCGGGGCTTCGTAGAGAAACTCCGTGAAGGTACCTAGCAGGTCAACAACGCCCACAAGGTCGCCTTTGTCGTCGTATTGATATTGCACGGCGTTGCCCATGGGGTCGGTGATGGTCGTGACACGACCGTCTTGGTCGCGGTTGATGTCGATGCTGCGACCGTCGGAATGGGCGATGAAGGTGTCCTCGTAGGCGACAGAGTTGCCGTTGGAGTCTTCGACGAAGAAAATGCCGCGCTTGGTGTTGAGGTCGAAGGTGCGGCCATCGGCGGTGCTTAGGCGCACGTCTTGCGGGTCGAAGTTGATGGTGCCGGTATCGCCATCGGTGAGTTGCCCGTAGATGAGTTGGCTTAGATTGTTTGTCGGTGTTTGAGGACGAGCGAAGAACGAGTTGTCACCCAAGATGACAAGCTCTGCGCCTTCGCGTGAGCCATCGACCAGCTCGTAGGAAATCTGCCCAGCGCAGGTTCCCGAGATAGCGTGCATGCCCACAGCCACAGGTTTGAACACGTACCACTCGGTTGGTGAGAGGCGCACTTCGGTAAAGTGACTGTCTTGCTCGTGTTGCCTGAGGCACGGTTGCTCCAAAAAGTCGGTGCCGCTGTAAACGGCAAAGCCTTCGCCGATGGGGCGAGAGTGGGAAACACGGCCCGCTCGAATATCGAGGTTCCAGCCGTAGCCAAAGTCGCCTTCACGCTTGATGCGACTGTCGTAGGTGCGGATAACGGTGAGCGGGATGCCAGCCATCTCGATGGCCATATCGACAAAGGAGAGCTGGACCAGGCCAACCTTGGCGGCGCCATTGATGCGAACGCGACGCGAGTCTGTGGCAGTGAGTCCGTTGACATCGGTTACCTCGAGGCGAAGCTCGTAGTAGCCGTTCTCCATGAGCGTTACATCGAGGTCGCCGAGCACGCCCGTGGTGACTCTGTTGTAACCACGGTAAAACTCTGAGAAATCGCTATCGGCTGTTGGCCGCAAGCTGAGTGTGTAGTGGAGAAGATTTGCGTCGGACGCTGTGCCCGTCACATCGTGGAGGTAGGTGAACTCCGCGTCATCTAGGACCGTGAGTTCTGCGACGGGACCCGTGGTGTCGGATGCGTCGGTGACAGCGATGGCAACCGAGGAGCTGCCGGTGTTGCCGGTTGCGTCGGTGACCGTCGCGATTGCCAAGTGTGCACCAGAGCTGGCGGCCGTGTAGTTGGCTTGTAAGTTGGTGTCGAGTGCGACGGCGACGCCATCGATCGTGAGAGCTAATGTGCTCGCGTCATAGCTGCCTTCGAGGCTTACCGAGAGCGTCGTGGTATCGCCCACGCCGATCGAAGCCGGTGAGGCTGTGAGCACTATTCTTGGTGCAATATAGTCAGGCTCCACTTCGACAGCGAACTGCTGCACGTCAGTATTGAGTGCGGCATCGTAAACTGTGACCTCTACTGCGTGGATTCCTCCGTCAGCCGACGTCGGCAGCCATTGAATGAGACCACTGCCCTGCCCTATGCTCATGCCTGCCGGAGCCTCCGTGAGTTCGTAGGTCAGCACGTCACCCGGATCCGGATCTGTCGCCGACACTTGGTAAATGTAGTAGTCGTCAGCATGCACATGCAGCGTCGGCGTGGATGTGATTGTTGGAGCCGAGGATTGGTCGTTGACAACAATCGTGAAAGTTTGGCCATCGCGCAAGCCAGCGGTGTCGACGACCTCGAATCGCACGTCGTGAGGGCCTACCGAGCCTAATGGAGGCGTCCATTCCACTTCTCCGGAGGACACGTCGATCGTCATGTCTGCGGGAGCGAGAATGAGTTCCCACGCAAGTGGCGTCGCGCTTCCGTCGTGGACCGCTGTGGGTTGATGACGATACAATCTGTCCTCGGTTCCCACCGCTAGAGCGCTTGAGATAATCGTTGGCCCGAACCGATATACCGTGAGGCTAAAGTCTTGAGATGTTGCTCCGCCGCCAACATCGGTTGCGGTGATTGTGATGGGGTGCTCTCCGACGTCGCTCGGCACGGTTCCAGAAAGTACTCCAGAGCTCGCATTCATGGTGAGCCACGGCGGGCCTGCGTCCATTGTGTAGGTGAGAGGCTGGTTCTCGGGATCGATAGCCTCCGCAGTGTACGAATATGTGGATCCTGCAAAAACACTATCTACAGGCTCCGAGACAAAGATTGGTGTCCTGTCGCTATCGTCGGACCAGATAAGCGCAAGGCGACGTGTTGAGGCAAAGACGGGAATTTCGTTTTCCCAAACCTGAATCCTAGCTTCTAAATAGCCGTAGTCGAGGTTGAGGCCGCTGTGGTGGAATAGGTCGGCGTCATCGCGAGTCGCCGTGTAACTCCAAGCCCCATCATCCGTTAGCGCAAGTCCGGATGGGCCGGTTATGACACTGAACCGGATAGGATCGCGATTCACATCAAGGGCCCAGAACTTGCCGGTAACTTCCCGCTCCGCTTCGCCATCCAAGAGGCGTATTTGCTGCTGCGGCCCCCAGCCGACCAGCGGCCAGTGGTTTGCACATGCCGCCATGGTTCCGCAAAAATTCCATGGGTTGTTGTAGATGCGAATCTCGACCTCGACCGGCTCACTGTAAAGGTCGCCGTCAAAGGCACGCACGGTCATCGTGATGGTTAGTGCGTTTGTAGCGTTCGGTGGAGTGAAATTGAGAATTCTGCCAGTAATGGTGGCATCCCCCGAGGTGGGTTGCGTAACAATCTCAAAGCTGATGGCATCATCGTTTGGATCGTATCCCGGCAGATGGAAGTTTCTTACAATCCCTCGGTCGCCTACGCCCCCGCCTCGGCGTATTGAGAAGAATGCCGAGTCTGCAACCGGTGCGAGATTTTGCAGCGGCAGCGCTGAGTGCTCGGTGTCTTCGTCGATAAAGCCATCACCATCGTCGTCAAGTCCGTTGGCTTGCTCTTCATCGGAGCGACCGTCGCAGTCGTTGTCAACGCCATCCCCCTGAGTTTGGCGCGTGCGTTCGCATGCCCGTCGATTGGCTCCCCAGCCACCGGGAAATCCGTAGCTATCAAAATTGGCAAAGCCGTATGTCATGAGACCAATGGGCTCATCGCCTCGTACGTGGTCAACAAACAGTGGGCCGTCGGGAACCTTCATGTTTGCGCCAACCCAACCGCTGGCCCCAATGGCGTTCCATTGTGCCGAGATTTCTCTGCCGTTGATGCGAACCCCGCGTGCCGCGTCGGCCCGCACCGTTAGGTTAAGAAAGTGTGACTGGCTCTCAGCCAACGACTTGAGCACCGAAGGCGTGGTGAGGCGATAGCTCGATGGATACTGCCCTTGTGGTGGTACCAGAGCCATGAACGGATCCGCAGGCTCCTTGGTTCCCAGCGTTCCATTGTAGTTTTTCGATTTGGCGTACTGCGCCAAGAGAACAGGCTCGGTGGCCTCGACAACGCGATACTGATACTCGAGCCCTTCGAAGTACTTGACCTCACCACGAGCCAACGTTGCAAGGTGTTCGCCGTCGATGCGAACCACTGTGCCATCGACGGTGGCGACGACGCGGAAGACGTCGCCGCTGTGACGAGTAGCGAGCGGAACCGTGAGGAATCTACGACCCAGTGACGTCACAGGTGGCAATTGCTCAATCAGGTGATCGCAGGCTGTCGTATTGATGTTCGTGCAGGCGTGTCCGGCAAAGACAGCAACCTTCTCGTTAGAGACGATGGAGGTACCGGTGAGGTCTTCCCAAACCGTTTGGTCGTCCCTCGTTCCCTGGTTGGCGAGCATGAGTGTTTCGCCCCGCTGCAATGTGACCGTACTTGGCAGGTTGGCCGGCATTCCTGTTGGCAGGTCAGTGCCAGGCGAAACCTCTACCGAGGGAGTAACCGTTACAACCGTATTGTCGGTAGTGGCGGCAATGACAAGCTGTGTTCCGCCGGAGTTATCTGAGCCAGACACCTTCTCATTTGGGTAGGCCAAGACCATGTACTCCGTGCCAAGTTCTTCAACAGGAAGGCCAAGGTATCCATCTGTCGTGAAGTAGATTTGATCCAACGCATGCACGGCAATCGGAGCATCGGATTCGACCTCGATTGTTCGCGGCTGAATGATTCCACTTGCCGAGGTCCTCACCCCACTTGGAGTGAAACCGAGCCTTAGCTCTTCGGGAATCTTTACGGTCATCACTTGCCCTGGCGACACAGGGACCGTGCGTTCGAATCCTATCGCCGCCGACGAAATTGTTGCGACGGTGCTAACGCGAGAGCTCAAGTGCAAGTAGAGGCCTTGTTGCTTCTGCTTGTCATCATGCAGATCTTCGTTGAGGTCTTCGTTGGCAGCGTTCTGTGGAAACGCCAACACGAAGTGGCGGCCCTCGCTGGCGATTCCCGGCTCGCCAATGGGCTCGATGTTGTCATCTGCTGTAGCAAAGAACTGAGCCTCTCCTTCGACAGGAAGGTAGTGACTGTTGCCGGCAAACGTTCCCGAGAGAGTGATCTCCTGCCCGACCGGAAGCGCGAAGTTGGCCGAAGCAAGTCCGCTTGCGTCAGTGGTGGCGGACTCCGTCGTTACAGAATGTGAGAACTCGACTGGTTCAAACGCCAAGGCACCTTCGCCATCATACGCATCCAAAACGCTCGCATTGACTTCGAATTCTCCAGGGATAGCCGTAGCAACAGGTTGTCCCAACACGAAAGCAGTGGGTCGATGCAGGACATCAACCGTCAACGTATCGGTAGCGACGAGACCAGCGACCGAAGACGCAACACCTGTTGCGGTCACGGTTACGGTGTAGCTGCCGGGATTGGCAAAGGTGTGACTCGGACGCCTACGCAATAGTGCTGTGCACCATTGAACGGTCTCCACGGGCGTGCCGTCACCAAAGTCCCATTCGCAATCGATTCGAAGCGACTGGTCCGATGAGTTTGCGCCGCCGACGGCGAACTCCCATTGGTCTCGACCAAAGAGGAGGGGCTGTCCCCAGACAGCTTCCCTATCTAGCCCAGCCCGTACCGTCATTTCCGACGTGCAGGTGTAGTCGGTACCGCAAATGTTCTGCGAACCGGAACAGTTTCCACAGGCCTCAAACGTGCCGCAAGAGTAGATACGACCGCAGGTCGCACCGAGTTCGGCACACGTCGTTGGCGCGCACACGTCATCGTCCGCAACTCCATCGCAATCGTTGTCTAGTCCGTCATCGGAATCGTCTATCGTTGCGGCAAGCCCTGGCCTGCAAGAGTCGAAGTACTGTCCGTCAATGCATGAATCCGTGCCGGTTTCAGCACACTCGCCGACACCACAGGTCGTGGCAGTAGTCGCTGTGTCTTCGTCGATGAGACTGTCGCAGTCATCGTCTAGACCATCGCAAGTCGCGTCGTCAGCGGCAGGTGTCCCAGGTGAACACGAGTCGGCTTCTACTCCACCGGCGCAGCTGCTTGCGCCCGAGGCTTCACAGGCGCCAACACCACAGAGCGATGAGGTGGGTGCGTAGTCTTCATCGTTTTGACCATCGCAATCATCGTCGAGACCGTCACATGTGCTGTCGCTTGCCGCTGGAATTCCTTCGGCACACGAATCGGAAACAACTCCAGAGTCACACGAGGTGAGTCCTGAATCCGCACAGGCGCCAACACCACAACTGGTTGCGAGCGACACATAGTCTTCGTCATTCGTGCCATCGCAGTCATTGTCTAGACCGTCACAGGTTGCATCGTCGGCGGCAGCAACGCCCGCGGTGCAAGTGTCAACGACACTGCCAGCGGTGCATATTGTGGACCCAACCGCGGCGCATTGGCCAAGGCCGCAGCTCGTTGCGGTGCCCACAAAGCCCTCGTCCACCAAGCCATCGCAGTCATCGTCAAGGCCGTTGCAGTCGTTGTCGGCCCCGGTAGCGGAGCTAGGCGTGCAGGTGTCTCCAGTGACGCCGGCAGAGCATGTTGAGGTTCCCGTTGCCGCGCAAACTCCAATACCGCAACTGGTGCCTTGGCCAACGAAATCCTCGTCAGCAGTACCGCTGCAATCGTCGTCTATCCCATCACAGCTCGCATCAGAAGGCGCTGGGGTTCCTGGAGTGCACGAATCAACTTCTGCACCTCCGCTACAGACATTGTTGCCCTGAGCCTCGCAGGCACCGATGCCACAGCTCGTGGCTGCACTAGAGAAGTTCTCATCGACAGAAGAATCACAATCGTCGTCGAGTCCGTCGCAGGTGGCATCGTTGGCGGCAGGCGTACCCTCCGCGCAGTCATCGCTCAAGGCGCCATTCACACACGAAGAAGTACCGGTGCTACTGCACTGGCCCACGCCGCAGCTCGTCGCTGTAGCGGCAACATCTTCGTCGAAGAAGGTATCGCAATCGTCGTCAACGCCATCACAGGTAGAATCTCCTGCCGGATCTGAGATGGTACAAGTGCCTGCTCCACATCGATCCGTGGGCACGCAAATGCCGACCAGGCGGACTTGGCCTGCAGGGCAGCTCCCAGTATTCCAAGGATCACAACCAGCCGGCGGAGCAACTTCACAGTTTGCCCCCGAGCACTCATCATTGCCCGCGCCGCCGTCAACAACCCCGGTTGGATCACTCAGACATGTCGCGATGAAATCGTCGCCACCGCCACCAAGGACCGAGGTGGGAGAGTAGCCAGCCTGAATCACATCATTGCCAGGGCCGCCATCAAAGATGTGCGTTCCATCGCTGCCATCCAAGACATCGCAATCAGGGCCACCAAGCAGAGTGTCGGAGCTGCCTTCACCAACGACCCAGTCATCGCCGGCGCCGCCATCAAGATAGTCAGTGCCTGCACGTCCGTTGATGTGATCATCGCCTGCGTCTCCATAGATCGTATCGTCGCCGCCCGCTCCATCCAGAATGTCGTTGCCATCGCCGCCATACAGCACGTCGTTGCCACCGTTTCCGTTCACGTTGTCGTCACCGGCGCCGCCGATCACGACATCGTTACCACCGAGGCCGTACAAATCATCATTGCCGCCAAGACCGAGGATGCAATCGTCGCCCGATGTACCTTCGATGTAGTCGTCCGCCGCGGTACCAACGATGATGTTGCTCCCTGATGGACAAAGCGAGATATCACCATTGCTACCCGCGTCGGCTGTTGGCCCATCTGCAAGACCTGCGTCGATAACACCAGCGTCGATGACTCCAGCATCAACGCCGCCACCACTGGACACCGTGCAACGATCGAGAGGTACGCAGATACCCGAAACGCGCTCCTCGCCGGCTGAGCAGCCTCCTGAATTCCATGGATCGCAGCCCGCAGGTTGTGCGACTTCACAAGCATCACCATCGCACTGATCGCTGCCAGCGCCGCCATCTACAATCCCGCTGGGAGACGAGAGACAGGTCGCGATGAAATCATCGCCAGCCCCTCCAAGAGCAAGTGTCGGCGAGTATCCACCTTGAAGAACGTCGTTGCCGTCTCCACCGTCAAGCGAGTTGTTTCCGTCTGAACCATCGAGGACGTCGCAGTCGGGACCACCAAGCAGGGTGTCGCCGCCAGAGCCCTCTAAGAAATCGTTTCCTTCTCCGCCATCGAGTAGGTCGATGCCATTGCGCCCAACAAGAGAGTCATCGCCAGCACCGCCGTACAAGGAGTCGCCGCCACTTGCGCCGTCGAGAGTGTCGTTGCCGTCATTGCCATAGAGAGAATCCGCGCCACCGCCGCCGTGGATGTAGTCGTTGCCGCTGCCGCCAACGACAACATCGTTGCCGCCTTTGCCATAGAGGTCGTCATCGCCGCCAAGACCTAAAATGCAGTCAACTCCTGAAGTGCCCTCAAGGTAGTCATTGCCACTTGTGCCCAGAATAATGTTCGCGCCACTCGGACAAAGCTCTGAACCGGCCGGAGCATCTGAACCGCCACCGTCCACAACGCTTGCATCGGGCCCTGAACCCACAGCGCCCCTTCCAGACCCTACCGAAAGCTTCTCGTCACCATTGCACGATGACAGGGCCACAAAGGCCAAGAGGGTTAGACAAGCGCGCAAACAATTAGACACTGATACTTTTGACATACGTCCCCGTTCGTCCCGATGCCACAATTGTGGCGCCGAAGGAATACTCACTGACGACACAACCAGAGGAGTCGAGTTGCGTCAACAGCCCGGACAAGATGAATCCTGCACAATTCGCAACTAAGCAAAACTCGTACGCCAAAGTTTTCGCCCACACCTGCCGCATTCACGGCGTTCCAATACGCATCACCCTATAAGGGACCGACGATTAGAACGAGAGTGAGTGATGGAGTGAAGCCCAATGACACCAAGTCGTAATGCGTGTAACCCAGAGCACCAAGAGCTAAGGCTTCCAAGGCACCTTTCTCCGGTGACTACGAAAAACTCGCGAGGCGGCTAAGCCCACTCGACGAGGCATTCCAATTGGAAGCAGAAGCAGAGGTTGATGATTGGACGAGGTGAACCCTCGGCGTAGCCAGGCAGATCGTACTTGTTTTCAGCCAGGAGCCCCTCGAAATCAGAGTTTTTCGCACTGGGGACGGCAGGAACTCAGCCCAGTGCGTTCACAACGTTTCATAAGGTGATCAAGGAAACCCTGCGCGCATCTCTCGAACAAGCTTGGCGTACCAGTCCTTCCAAAACCGCGCCTTGCTTGCGACGGCGAGCCGAACTGCGACCATCCACCGCTTGTGGCGTACAACGACAAGGGCAACCCGACGAGCTGCTAACCGAGCTGCTAACCGAGCTTGACACGATCAATGAGTGCCATGTTTGATGCTCTGGCGTAGGCCATTCGAAGCGCATTTTCACGATGCAATCGCAAGAGTTAGCAAAACTCTTACCGACTCGCTTTGGGGCTCGTTCTACATCGATCTCGAGTTCAAAGATGAGGGGAACGCAGGCGATCAGTATCCCCAGAAGAAGGTGACCAGGATCCGTTGCGACGTTCTCCTTGGGCTTCTGCAAGTGCGCATGTCGCTGGCGGTTGTCTCTCTTATGCTAGAATCGAAAATCTCTGTCTCGAGTGTACGAAGTACTCAAGGTTAGAGAATTTGCGTGCAACATGCCCCATCGAAGCCAAGCTCCCATTTCGCTTTGTACGGAGTGCAAGAGTCCCTCAACATCCATGTGCGATACGTGCAGCCGTCCAGCTTGCCCTGTACACACTCCGGCCGCCGGCATGTGGTGCCACAACTGCGAAGATCAATTCGCCTGGCAGAAAACTCCGCAAATCGTCGAATATAATACGCTACCGGTGTTGGCCTTTATCGCTTCGATTTTCACAGCCAACGCGTATCTTCTGGTGTTCGCCGGAGCACTGACCTGGGGCTGGAGCAGTTGGCTTGGCTCTTCAAATTCTCTTGAATTTAGACGGGGAAGATTTCGAAAGTTCCAGGTGCGGCGGCGTCTTGCTAGCGGCTCGGACAAGTCGCTTTCGCAGGGTAGCTCTGAAGCAGCTCAATAGCGTGCCCCTGTAACCATACCGGCGGGGCAAGGACGACAAGCCCAGGCAACGAGGGTAGTACGTCTGAATTCTTCCCTTCGCAAGACCAGCAACGCGATATGCAGCGATCCGAAGAACACATCCAATGTTGCAGAGATTGATTTCTGCGGCACAGACTCCATCGTCTTTGATAGCAAGAGCGGCGAGGCTACGGCCCATCATAGCGTGGGCCTCCTAGCCGAAGTGCAGGTTAGCGCGTCCATTGCAAAGACGGGGCGCGACTGGACACTCCGCGCCCTGACGAATGTCCCCCCGTCGCGTATTCTCGCTCAGATCTATTCTGAGTCGGGTGGGGCAATATGGAACTCAGAGAGTGCCTTGCAAAACACAGTCGAAGACAATCAAATTGAAATCACACTGCCTACTCAGTTGTTGCAAAGCAGGGAGGCGAAGCGACTCCAACTTCAGGTCGTGAACATAGGCAGCCCTGACAATGACGTCATACAAATGTCTGAGGGCCGGTGGGAAATATCGAGAGAGAACTGGCTATGAAGAAAGTGATTAGCATAGGTGTCGCACTCCTTATAGGCGCTATCTTGGCCTGGGTAACACGGAGCTCGACAACCTCGACGTCTGCTCAACCCTCGAAACCACAGACCTCAGAGGCTCATTCGGCAGACGGATTGCGTAGTACTCCTTCGCCACCTCCAACAAGGCTTGTAATAAGCGGAACAAAGCCTGCTGTATCAACAGACCCCTTCAGCGATGACTACAATGCAGTTCAGCGCGCACAGGTGCTGGATGAAGCGCCTGCTGATATTTTCGACTCGGAGCCTCGGCTAGACAGCTGGGCTCCAGGCTTTGAGGTTGACCTGACTGATCACCTCATAGGCCTTACCGAAGGGCTGTTTGAAGAGCTGACGATCACCGCCGAATGCAAAACCTCCAGCTGCGCTGTCACCGTTCGGTCCCCGGGGCAACTCGAAGAGGTCGGAGACTTTCTAAGAACCTATGCCCCGGTGGGTGAGGTTGTTAGCAGGTCCTGGATAGGAGAAGACGGAGAGCGCGCCCTAGTGCTGACAGGGTTGCTCTCACCAGACCTCTTGGACTTCTCCAAGTTTGAAGCTTGGTCGGCAGAACATCGACGACTGCGCGAGGAGAGAATCAAGAGAATGTCCGAATGATGAAATCGGCAGACCTGATCAAGCTTGGGGTCATATGCGGTGCTGCATTCTTTTCTGCGCGCTACGCCCTAAAAACGAGACAGGGAAATGTCGGAGCAGTCATCTCGCCGGGCACACACCGTTCCCAGGGCACGTCTCCTGGCAAGAGCAGCAATCACCCCCTAGTCGCGCGCCAACCACGGGGTCTTTCGATCGAACGCAAAACACTGCCGGCTGCGCCCACCATCAAGCAAGAGATGCTAATCGAGCACGGCGCGCAAGCGTCGTACACATGGGCCATAATTGCTCGCGCCGAAAACGACCTTCGAAACTCGAGTCTTAGGGAGATGTCCCTGAGCGATCCACCGATGCTTGTTAGTGACTGCTTTACCAAAGCCTCCGAACCCGTAGGAGAATTTAGCTACACGCTCCATGTCACCTCCAAGAGAGACTCCATAACCGTTGGCGACTTCAAAGCAAGCGACACTCTACCCAGGCAAGTATCCGAGTGCCTTGACTCTGCCTTCGCAGGTGAAGCCACGATCGAAACACCGACGGGACCCGACGAGGATGGCTTTCTCGAGTTTGATATTATCTTAGACCGCCAAGACTTCACCGCGCTAGCCACCATTCGAATGATCGAATCCTCGAGCCGGGACGAATTCCTAGAAGCGGCGTCTCACGCATACGGAGCTGAGCCAGAACTATCTCCTGAAGAGCAGGGATTCCAAAACGACCTTGGGTTGCCCCTGGACGAATTCAGAGAAAAGCGACAACTCCACTGATCCATCGCTTTGCTCTCGTTGTTTAGCTGAGAGATGTCATGCCTCACTGGTTTTGAGCCGGCGACAGAGGACGATCGCTGTAACCACAAGCGAGGTTGGGTCCCCTAAGGCGAGCCTGGTTCTCAGTCTGATGCGTTCACAACTTTCTCTAAGATGAGTTGGGGGAATTCCGCGCGCATCTCTCGAACAAGCTTGGCGTACCAGTCCTTCCAAAATCGCGCCTCACGTGCAAGGTCGAGTCGAACCGCGAGGTCAGTTAGCTCCGAATCCACAATGCGCGGAGGTCGAAGGAAGCTATCCGCGAGATATAGGCGGTCCGATTGCATCAACGCACTTTGCCCGACGAACCACTCCGCATTCTCGGCCAACCAGAGGGCTAACCAGCTCTCAACATCGCTACGTTCGACGCCATTAGATTCGAGAAGTACCTCAACGCTTGCAGTTCCATCCTCTCGAAGCTTTGGGAATTTTCGTTTGGAACCCCAAATCGGTTTGGATCCACTCGACACAACCAACTCGAAGGAAAATGCTTCTGCGACAACATAGCTGCGACCGAGAAGAAGTAGTCGTTGCGTGCCCGCACGCTGAGTCTGTTTGCCAGGAGAGTAGTAGGGGCCGGCTCCAGCTGCTTCAAGTAGCGGCATCAATGCATCGCAAACGTCTACCGGAGCTGTCAACAGAACTCCATGGCCACCTTCAAGTAGTTCGGCCGAGTCCATCATTGCGTAAGCAGACAATGCTCTCCACCCATTCGTTTGTGAGCAAATAGCTTGGTCTAGACTGTCCACCAGAGCCATCGGGTCTTCTGGTCGCCTCGAGATCATGATCGTTTGCGAAGACTGTGTGTGATCAAGGAGAAGAGCATGCGAATCTAGAACTACTACTTCTTCGTACTCATCAGTCGCAAAGGAGAACTCGCACTTGCCGTGAAAGTGGACTCGACATCGTATCCCAAGATTGCTTTCCAACTCCCAGTAGGTTGTCTGCCTGCGAAGAATGCGTCCTGGGCCGAGCAGGTCCTGCGGTACATTTCCTGGTGTGACATTCGCTAGCATGCGTCGACTCCGCACTTGGGCGAAGTTATCAAGAATGGAATCGAAGTCGTTCTGATTGCACCAATACTCGTCGATAACACCGTGCTCCTTGAAAGGACTCCAGTTGAAGCCATCTTCAATATCGTTGTACCAAAGGACCTTCCCGTTCTCCGTCGCGACAGCCCAGAAGCCACCACCAGCATCGCCCCACGGATTGCATTTCCATTTCTCGGGCTGGATTCTAATTTGCCCCCAATCCGCCGCGACGTCTTTATCGTATTTCGAAAGAGCGATCGAAATCATCGAGTTCAGCTCATCTCGAGTGAGCGGTGTCCAAGTCCAGGCCATGAGTTACCTAGTCTACGTCTGATTTCGCAGCTTCGTGCGTTGCAAGAGGCGTGAGACACAAGACGGATTGCGCCAACTTGATCAGATAAGAGTGCTTCTAGCGAGATATTCGTTTCGGGAACAGGCTCATCCTGAGAACCTTAACTCTGAGAAGGCGAGCCATGTATCAGATCGAGTTTGAAGAGCTGGGCGCTGTTGGGAACTTCGCGGAGACCAATAGCAAGGACAAGCAGCCGATGGACCGCCAGGTTTCATTCCGAGTATTCGGCTGGGTGCGCGCAGCGTTGGCCGACTCGCTGGCCCTGCATCCACTCAGAGCGAGGAACTCCCCCCCTCCGACGACTCAAAGCTGTCAAAGAACTCTCTCAACTCCTTAACAGTGTCTCTGTAGCAAGCGGTGACATCCTCACCATCTGCAACGATTGCATTTCGAGTACACAGCCAGCCCTCCTCACAGTCGGAAGGGGTGTCACACCTGGGATAGCAATGTGTCTCCTCGCCTAGTGTTGCCTGAGATCCGCACACCTCTGATTCCGAGCAGTCCGAATGACTGTTGCATGGTCGCTGACACGCAGTAATTCGCGCTGCGCTCGAATCATTGTAAGCAACGCACTCGAGAGGGGCTTCGCAGCCGCCGAAGGTGCATCCAAAATTCTCACGGTTCAGGCAGAGTTTCTTGGCGCCTGGCGAAAGCTCTAGACACTCAGTGCCGGTCGGGCAGCCATTATCGTCGACACATCCTGGACTGCAGAAACTCCCGTTGCTTGCAAAAGCGCAACGCGTTCCTATCGAGCAGTCGCTATCTATCTCGCAGTCCCGTATCTCAGTGCAGACGTCGTAGATGCATAGCAGCCCTTTTTCGCATAAACCAACAGGGTCGTAGTCATCGTCAGCACAAGGCTCACCCACACTTCGGTTCCCAGCTCGACTACACACGCTGATCACCGTGCGATGGGCAAGGGACAGGCAGGTCCAATCTGGCAAGCAGTCCTCGTCAGACTCACAGTGAGACTTCTGGCAACGAGGAGTACGCTGCACGTCCAGGATGGTTGCTTCTGTCGGAAGACATCGCTCGCCCTCGCCGCATCCCTCGTCATCTTCACAGACCGCCGAGCAGACTGGAGCACCTTCTTCATCAAGGTCGGCACAGGGGGCGCCACAGTCACTCCAACAAGCAGCACTACGCAGCAAGGCAAGTGGAGTACTACCCTCAACGGTTCCGGCGTCATTATCAGGCTTACCGAAGCGCAGCCCGCGAGCCCCTTCCTTGCCCTGTCTCTCGGTCAGAGGCGAACCAGCCTTCGCTTCGGCCTCTGCCTCCGCGGAAGTGCTCTCGGAATCTGGCCAACCAAGCCAAGCTGCCAACACAAGTGCAGGCAGTATCCCCCAAAACCACCGTCTCATGGTGCCACTAAGGAACAAGAGGAGACGCTGGATTTGTCGACAAGCGCGACTGGCAAACTTCTTACCCTGTCGCAGTTGTCGATCCTTCTTGAGAAGGAGTTATCTGTAGCCCTGAACTTCATTGCAGCAGTACATAGTACATAGCTAGATGCAAACCGTCTTGGTTACGCATTATTCTTAGAGCGTCTCACCTCCGAGCCATCCTCGGCAAGAAATAGCAGCTCACGAACGCATACGCCGCCCGCCAAACAGCGCTGCAGATTCGGCAGAATGAAACGCTTATCAAGCTGTGGCGAGTAGGTCTTTCTTGGTGACGCAGTGAGCGCGATAGAGAGAACCAAACCTTCAGCCAGTGATTTCGATGATTGCTTGCTCCATTAACGTTGACTTGTTCTGAAAGGACAGCCGCAACATCGTCGCGAAAGCTTCGACAAGGAAAGCGTGAAGAACGATAGCAATGGTAAGGAGCGGCGGAATCGCCAGGTTTCATTCCGGGTAACCGGCTGGTACGCCGACAGACTGGAAGAGTTGTGTGCCTATGACCGGCCAGAGGGCGAGCCGCCTCGGAAAACTAGCGCCGTCATACGAGAGGCCATTGCCCTTCTCTGGGAGCAGCGATGTGCTTCCACCTCAATGTCCAGGCGTCGCCTTGCGGACAAGCATCATCACCCTGCCGAGGGCTCATTGATGGTCAGCGAGATATCCATAGTATCCGAGTAGCCATCAAGAAACGGAGCACCTTCTTCCGCGGCGATTTCATACGATCCAAGCTCAGCGGCAATACACTGCCGCAGGGAATCAGGCACAGCGATCACCTCCTTCGTCGTTGCGATCATGCTGTCGCTTGAGCTGTCCACGTGAAATCGAATCGTCGAAGTAGAGAATGGTAGCCCCTCCTGGACCACACATCGCTTGAGCTCGTCACGCCTCTCGGACAGTGAGAGCCCGATCATAGTTCGCATATTGTTCGCGCGTTTTGGATACTCCAGAGAGGCCTCTGCCTGAGGTGAAAGCCGCGGAGGAACCTTGTGCCTTCTGATTACAGTCTTCGGTGCGCGAGGCCTTGGCCGACTAGCTCCCGCCCGTTTCTTTCTCGTAGAAGGTACGCTCTCGCTCTTCACTGTGGCTCCAGAGGCGGCACGCTCCTCTGGAGCTATCGCTCCGCTCAACTGCGTTCGGCTAAAGAGTGACTGGCTGGCAAAAAACGCACCCGCTCCTAGCGCCAGCACCAGTGCGGGAAAGAGCAGTCGGCTGGTCACTCCTGGCCCTCTTTGTCATCATGATCGGTGCTTGCAAGATCATCACACAGATCGCGATTTTCTTCGCACCAAGCCTCGTCCAAGATGCGCTCAAAGAGCGCCTTCTTGTGGCGTTTGTACCACCGTGCATATTCATCCGGGTCACGGTGTTCTTCTGAGTACGTGAGGTAGAAGCAAAGCCTACTCATGCCTTTGTCGTGTGATGGCCCGTCAAGTCCATCTTTGCAGCTCCCGATATAAGTGCCGTCACTCATAACTGCGGATGGGTACGGGCCTGTCAGATCTTCGTTCTCTTCCTGAGTCGGGGCCTCGATTGCAGCTTTGCAGGTTGCGGTCCTGCACTCGATGTCGGTGATGGCAACATTGGGGCTGATTGCCAGGATGTCTTTTTCGAGATGAAATCGTATCGCCGCCTCTTGCACCGGAGCCCAAGTTTCGTCCACCGGCTCTGCGTCAAAGACATCGTTCGGGGAAGCTGTAGTCGTGCTCATAAGATGCATGACATCGTAGTCTGGGCTATTCGGATCTTGCAGTGAGGCTGCACCGTACACGTCCAAGTACACGTTCTGAGGTGCGCTTCCTTTTTGCGAACGCGAAGACGCAGAGTTGGTGTCCTCGGGTTCACTCTCAACGTTTTCCCGTGCCCTTGTCGCCCTGTCTTGCTGCGCGTCGCTGCGGGCAATCCAGCCAGCAGCGACGCCAGCACATATAACTCCTGTGAGAATTGTGATGCGTTGTCGATTCATCGTTCTTACTCCTCGGTCTCTTCCTCGGCTGTCGGGGGATGAATGCACATAGGCAGCTCGAGTCTCCCATGAAAGTCTCCCTTGTCTGTTGCGAACGACACGTCGCCGGCCAGATAAGCTTGTTCAATGCAGGAGCGGACTTCCTCTGGAATCGTAAAGGTTGATGGGTTAACGCTGAATTGCTCCACGAGTCCTTTGCCACCTTTGGCGTGCAGGAGCATATCGGCAGTAAGTGTAATCCTCTCCCCAGAGTTCGGCCACTTCGCATCGGGATGAGACCGCATCATATCGCCGCAAAGCAGTGCACGGGGGCGCGCCCGCAGGACGACCTCGTTAACCTCTTCACGAACGGCCGACGCGCTCAGCGTGCCCACCGCCGGATTCCCATCAGAGTAGTTGGCCTGAGCAATCTGCGATTCCTCCTTGCAGCTGACAAACGATATTGCCATCACGACGGCAAGGCATATTGCATTGCCGCCGTAACAGTGACGCATATTAGATGCAGGCTCCACGAACCTCGCATCCGCCCCACAAATTCTTTCCACAGTAGTCGCCTGTACCAGACGTAGAACTTGTGCATTTGTGGTTTGCAAGGCAAGAGGCGCAACTCACGCCAATCACTCCACCGCCTCCTCCGATCGGCCCAGGAGCAGGGATGCCTCTAGACCAAGCGCCAGCGACGCCTCCTCCGATCGACAACAAACCTGCGCTCATGATTCCCATAATTAGAATTTTTCTCATAATGAGGGGACGCTATCGTAGGTTTTGGATTGCAGGCAGCAAAAGCAGGGGGCAGGGAGAGGAAGTGTCTTACAAGATCTGTTTGTCGAACGGCAACATAGGCGTAGTGCAGCAGAAGCCCTGTCGACATCCTGGCAGGATTCAAACAATTCATTCTTGCTTTCAACCCTGAGCAGTGAGGACTCATAGGTTTTCGCATCGGAGGCATCATCACCACCAAGCCCCAGCCCGCTGCGAAGCTGCGGCGAGTAGGTCTTGCGAATGAAGTGGTCGTAGTAGCGCCGCGTGACGATCGGCGATGAGTGCCCAACGGCGCTGCTCACTTCATCCAACGTAGCGCCGGCTTGCAGAGGCGCGCGACAAACGAGTACCGCGTGGCTTGAGACCAGGTCACGTCAAGTTCGAGAGTCTTGCGCACTCTGTTCCTGTGCTTTTCGATCCACTCTTTGCGCGCGGGCTTGTTTGGACGAATCGGCGAGGCGAAGACAACGCTCTCGTTTCAGCAGGCATTACTCTCGAGGCTCGCGATTTCGAAGAGAGGACAGCGCATCTCAGCCGCCTATTGCTGTCAGCCGACAGTCACGATGATGCAGTTGGCAACGTATCTGTCAGCATTTCCAGGAGTGTCTTCTCGCACTGTTCATCAAATAGGGACAACTCCGCATTCTTCGCGATGTCGCGGAATCGTGTGTACATCGCCACAGCTTGGTCGTTGCGATTGGCATCCCACAAAGTCAGAGCTAGCTGCTCGCATGCTTGCGCGAGGTCCCTTGCACCAATACCACCGCTGTTCACTTTCCCCATTGCGTAAAGCTTCTCAACGTAGGCTAGGTGCCTCTGCCAAAACGCGACCGCGTTTTCTAGATCACCCAGAGCTTCGTAGACAACGGCCCAGGCTCTCGCACCTGGCAGCGTGTCCCCCTCTGCATCCAGTTCTACTAACTTCGACTTGAGGGTCGCTGCAGACTTCGCCACCCTGCACTCGTACTTGGGATAGGCAACTAGCTCTTCAATCTCCTCCCGAAGTCGCCGCACCTCGCTCCATGTAGCCACTCCAAGCACTTCGTCTAGATCAGAGTCCCAGTCTTCGTAGGGAATCTTCTCAAGCGTTCCTATTTCCAGCGACTGGGCTTCTTCCTCTGTCGGAAGCCGAACACCAAACGGGGCGAGTTCTTCGAGAGGGTCAAGTGAGTCAAGTGAGTCACCAGGATGTTCCTTCCAGGCCGTTCCGCATGATGGGCAGTAGAAGAGGCTCTCCTTCGTGTCCTGCCGAAGCAGCAGAATCAGCTGCCCGGCACCTGGCGCCACTGGGCACCAACCTGCGCAAAACAACGGCGGTCGTTTCTGTTTCGCTCTACGCATCCGTGTCTAACGTATCACCACCAAGCCCCAGCCCGCTGCGAAGCTGCGGCGAGTAGGTCTTGCGAATGAAGTGGTCGTAGTACCGACGCGTGACGATCGGTGAGGAATGCCCTACAGCGCTGCTCACTTCATCCAGCGTTGCGCCGGCTTGCAGGAGCCGTGAGACAAAGGAGTGTCGCGTGGCTTGGTACCAGGTCACGTCGAGTTTGAGTTTCTTGCGAACGAGGAGCCAGTGTTTGTCGAGCCAGTCTTTTGTGGCGGGCTTGTTCGGGTATTTCGGAGAGGAGAAGGTGAAGCTTTCTGGTCCAGCCCCGGATGCCTTCCGCGCGACCAGCCAGGGCCGTAAGAATTGTTCGCAGTCGTAGGCGGCGGGTACCCACTTGGTTTTGCCTTCTTGGTTCTTGTCTTCCTTGAGCGGGCCGTCATACGAGTGGCGCACGCGAATGACGCCTTCGGAAAAGTACTCGAAGTCGCTCATGCGAATGCCGCAGATTTCGCCGGTCCGCAAGCCGCTGCGATTGCCGAGGTAGAACATGTAGTGAATGGGCTCGGGGAGCTCGGCGATGATCTGGCGAACCACGGCGTCGTCATCGATCCACGGCTGGATTTTCTTGGCGGCGGGTTTGGGCCGGCTGCCCTGCGGAATCTGCCGGACCGGGTTCACTTCGGTGTGCCCGCGCTCGATGGCCCAGGAGAAGAATCGGGAGAGCTGATTGAGGTTGTGGCGCCGAGAGGCTCCGCCGAGCTTGCCAGCGGCCTTCATCTCGTCCAGCCAGGCCATGACGACCGGGAGACGCATCTCCGACAGGCGCCGGTCCCCGAACACAGGCAGCACGTGCTTGCGCACCCGTGAGCGGTCGTCATCGGCGTTGCGGTTCGATAGGCCCCCGAGCCACGCTTCCATGAGCTCGGCGATCAGCGGCTCCTCAGAGGGCTTCTCGATGCCCACAAAGCCGTCGGCGACCCGGCCCTCAATCTGGTCGATATAGCGCTTGGCCAGGGTCTTGGTGGGCTGCTTGGTGGCGACGGTTTTCCAGCCGCCATCGGCATTCTTGTACTTGCCATACCACTTGGGTTTGGCCCGGGTTCCTCGGTTGAATACGCTACCCATTTCGCCCCCCGTATCGGCAGCTTGGACTCCCAAGTTGCGGCCCCTTGTGGAACAGCCTTGGTACATATTTGGTACAGAACGCAGACTGAACCATAATCACCGCTGTAGCCGGTGGGGTTCCGAAAAGGAAAAAACCCCGAAGTAACAAGTACTTCGGGGTTTTTAAGTTGGCGGAGCGGACGGGACTCGAATGAGAGAGGGTAGGGATTGTTCTGAATCGTTAGAAACGAAAGCGGAGCTAAGTATTGAGAAGAATACTGTTGCGCCTGTTGCCGATGAGGCATCGCAACGGTCTCAAACCAGTGGGATTCGATTGACCGGGAGAAAAGGAGAAAAAGGCAGCGCCGACGCCATTGCCAGTGAACTTGCAGATGCGCGCGATCGGTGGTTCCGTAGTTTGGACAAGGTAGCTCTGCGTTCTGCCCTGCTGAGGTTGTTACTCTGTCTGGATAGCGACTGAACGCCGCGTTCGAGGCACGCATTGGACCAGAATGGCTCTGGCCATGTTTCTCGTTAGGGCTCGGTCACTTCTACTAGAAGCGAGTGACCGCCTGCCGCCCGCTACCGCAGAGGGTGAGCCCTTTATGTTGCGGGGGTGTAGCTCGCACACTTCCTAGACGGGGCCGAATAGACTTCCGGCTTGAGAAATGTGAACTCGCTGCCCCGAGATTCGCTCCACTGCTTGTAGAACTACGACGTTCTCAACAACATCAAGATAGAACTCGATCAATGATCGGATGTGGTCGTACTCTCCCGAAGCGACTTCGCGCCAGCGGTCGGGTAGGTATCGCACGAGGATACTGAGCCCATACAGTAACATCACGTGCATGATGTATGGATCGTGAATGCCAAAGACGGGAACTACATAGGATGTGCCACAGGCCCCTGACTTGTATGTAGGAAGCGCGTCATGCCACTGAGAGGAAGCAACTGCGACTCTGCCTCTAAGATGTGTCTGTGTCGAGTCGCTCGAGTCCGTTGCAATAGTGATGTCTTGCAAGAGCCCCATGTCTAGGCCCTTCACGTAGTCTAGGTCGGCTTCCGTGGTAGAGTGGAGGGCAATAATGCAACCAGGTTTGCTTTCCGTTTCCAGCGGAAGGCTCTTAGAATCTCGCCGCCTGGCCGCAGACGCCTCCACCATGTTCTGGCTATCAAAGCCAACATGGAATGATAGCGGCGGGCTACCAACGTGTTCCTCGATAATCGGGCGCAGTTCTGGTATTCGCCGAAATAGGTCGACGAGCCGAATGGCGCGGTTAGCAGTTTCACTCTCAACGTCAAGCACACCTTTGGGGTTTCTGGGGAGTGCGAATTCGCTCGTCTTGATTCCGAGGAACTTGAGATAGCTAGCAAAGTGCCCGGTGTTGCCCAGAGCTACCGCAAAGTTGTCAGGAAACTCACCCGGTTCAAGCGTGAAGTTGTACATGCCGTGGCCATGCATTGTTTTAGACTGAACCTCTCGCAAGTCTGCATCAGATTTTAATGACGCTACTTGTTCAGCTATAGTGAACTGAAGCAGGGCATAGTACAGAGACAGAACTCGCGAGTTGAGATGAGTTCCTGCTGCAGACAAGTACCCCAGCCCGCTCTCGACAGCGGAGGCAACTCCGAGAGCTTTGGTGTCCAACAGCTCTTCTTTAAGTGGCTTCTCCATCCCCTTGGCCCGCTGATCGAGAATTCGCCGCGAGAGCTGAACACTCCGTAGTCGTTTCAGAAGTAGCAACGCCATTTCGGGTGGGCGGTCTGAGACAAGCGAAAGAGTTCTCGGCATCCATACATAGTACCGACTGGCGTCGCCGAATGGTCGGCGGGTGGCCCTGACGCACGGATAGCGGCCGGCGTCTCGGAACTAGTTCTACGCGTGCGTCACTGCGCGATGTGTCAGGACAAGCAATTGTTTTCACCGCTCCAAGATGCAATGCTGGACGCGCAAGACGCCAATGACACCGAGTCGATGGTAGATGCGCCATTCGCTAAGCAGTTGAGCATGTACGCGGAACTTCCTAACGGCGACCAAGTGCCTCCGAGTGATTTCGGGGGCGGCTGGCATGGTACCGACAAGATTGAGCCTTTCACCGTAGAATCAGTGGGAATGCCTTCTCGAGGCTCCTGCTTGAGCCTGCTTGACCATGCAGAGCATCCCAGTGAGGCTTCTGCGTTTCGAGGTACGGGCTGCATGGCGCAAGAAGCCGCAGCTTGGGCAGGAGAAGGGGGCTGGGTGTACCTGATACAACACGTTCCCACTTGGCGCTTGGTTAGTCTGCTCGACGGAAGAATCATGAAGCCTGATGGGACTTACCGAGGGCTACTCATGCGTGGAGAGCAGGAGGGAGCAATCCTCGCTAGAGTCGAGCCAGAATCGGTCAAGAGAATCGGCGTTGTGTACTTTGATTTTCGCAATCGACCGCGAATCGATTGGCCGGCCGATGGATGATAATAAGAAAAAACTTCGTGTTCGCTGGGAGGGGACCGACGGAAAATCGCGTTCTGGACGAATCCAAGTGGCGCTTCGTGAGCACAAGGAGGACTGGGGCGACATTCTACGTGGCTTTGATTTGGCCGACGAGATTGAACACCATGAGGATCTGAGAGGTATTGACCTACGAGGTGTAGACTTTGCTCAAGTAGATTTGAGCTACGCACACCTGCAACATGCCCACCTAGACGACAGTATCCTGGCGCGTGCAAAGTTACAGTTCACAGTTCTCGACGATGCAACGCTGAGCGGCTGCGAGGCGATCGGGGCAGACTTTTTGGAAGCCAGCCTACTGCGTTGCGATTTCACAAAAGCAGACCTATCGACATCCATCCTCTCAGGAGCAAACTGTCAGCGCGCGCAGTTTGATTACGCGATCCTCTCCCATGCTTTTCTAAGTCTCGCGAATATGAGCGAAGCGAGCCTTCGTAACGCTGATCTAGGCGGTTCAGATCTCAGTGGCGCCAACCTGAGTGGCGCTGACCTTCGTGGTGCGAACTTTGACAACGCCGACCTTCGTGGTGCGAACCTTGACAACGCCGACCTCCGCGGCGTCGACCTGCGTCTGGCCGACCTGCGAGGCGTCGATCAAACCAGCGTAAAGCTAACAGCTGCGGATCATAGAGCCGGCTTGGCTGCCGCTTATGGGCAGCGAAACGTAGCAGGTCGACGAGAAGTGGAGAATTTAGCAAAACTGCAACACAGTGCAATGTCGTGCATCGAGGCGCATGCCAATGCTATTGCAGCTGCCGACTTCAATGAGGCTCAAAAGCAGCTCGCTGCGGCTCTCGACTTCGAGAGTCGGGCTGCCAGGTGTGCCCCAGGCGATATGGAGCCAACTCGCAGCGTCCTATTCTGGAGCGCTGCCTCCATTGCTATGCGCGTCGGTGACTTGAGCGTCGCAGGACACCTAATCGCCGAAGGGTTGCGCGGAAAGGCCCCTGTAGAAATTCGAGACGAGCTGATAGAGCTTCTTGAGGTTCTCGCCGAGAGGCAAAAGGCAATCGCCTCAGAGACGCAGAGTCACCTATTCAAGGAAGGGCAAGTTGTCCAGGAGTTACGACTCCACAAGGAGGGGTCCAAAATCGTATACGATCTACCTCTCGTTAGTCGCCTCCAAGAACTGTGGACCCGAATCTATTCGTTTACATTAGAAATGGCTAACAGGCGACCAGCCATCCTAGTTCCATTGCGGTCCGGGACTGGCTCATATCGTTTGCAGCTTCGCGTGAAAGCGCCAAACGAGAACGCGAAACGGGATGCGTTTGAGGCTCTTGCGACTCTTGGCAATCTCGCGGCAAATGATCTCGCCGACGTTTCCAACAAGACCCTCGCCCGTTCACGCATGTTTCTGGCGCTGCTTTCTCAACTGCAGGAATGGAATCTGGAGTTGGAAGTTCGCATGTACCGCTTCGGCGAGGATGCAGAGAGTGAATTGCGTGTCTTGTTCGCGACCCCATCAAGCGAGCGAGTACAGCAACTCCGTACAGAAGCTGCCGGTTTTGTTGACTCTGAGGACATTCCGCAGGCGAACGAAATCACTAGGGTCTTCACATTTGTTGAGATCCTCAATAAAGGGGACTACCCGACACCGGCCCAACTTGACGTGGGTGCGCGACAAGTCAACTACTATCGCCGCGCTACTGAGATACTCGGCTACTACCGTGACAAGACGCTGACACCGGCCGGGCTCTTGGTTGCAGTAAAGAAACCTGATGAACAGCTCAGGAGTGCGGTAGCACAGTTTGAAGCCTCAGCTGTGGGCAGCGCGTGGGTCCGCTGGGCCAAGGGGTCGGGTTTGCGAGATGTGAACGCCGACAGTGCTCTCGAGTTCCTCACCGAATCAGCGGCAGGCTTGAGCAAGGCGACCATCGCAAGGCGTGCCAAGACGCTAAGAGCATGGCGCCTGGCCATGGAATCTCAGGTCTAAAGTTCCTAGGAATCCCAACTCAAGGGTCGGGTAGATCGCAATTGTCAGGGTCAGATGGGACACTGCAACGTATGGACCATGCCCCACGCTTTCAGCTCGGTTCTGTTGATGCGGTGGAGTGGCTCCAGGGCATCCCATCTGCGTCAGTCGATTTGGTCATTACTGACCCGCCATATGAATCGCTGGAAAAGCATCGTGCAGTCGGGACGACCACTCGACTCAAACACAGTAAGGCGTCGAGCAACGACTGGTTTGAAATCTTCCCAAACGATCGGTTTGAGGCGCTCTTTCGCGAAGTCTTCCGAGTCTTGAAGAAGAATTCGCACTTCTATCTGTTTTGTGATTCCGAGACGATGTTTGTTGCGAAGCCAATCGCCGAGGCCATCGGCTTCAAGTTCTGGAAGCCGATAATCTGGGATAAGATGAAAATTGGCATGGGCTACCATTACAGAGCCCGATATGAATGCATCCTCTTCTTCGAGAAGGGAAAAAGGAAACTCAACAATCTGGGCACACCAGACATATTGGCATTTCCGAGGGTGTACAGGGGCTATCCAACTGAGAAGCCACCAGAGCTGAGCGAGGTTCTAGTTACTCAGAGCACAATTCCTGGTGAGACAGTGGTCGACCCGTTTGCGGGCTCTGGCTCGGTCGGTGTCGCGGCAGTAAGACAAGGACGCGCTTTCGCCGGAAACGACACCTGCCGTGAAGCATATGAAATCACGGAAAAACGGCTTCTAGAGGAAGGAGCATGTCCGACTGACGCGCTGTTCGATCCAGAAGGCCTTGGTGTTCAGCTGACGCTTGGGTGCTAGAGCGCATCTCACAGCCTCGATGGTTCCTCTGAACGTTGGCTGCGCATGCGCTCGTGTGGCCCCTCGTCTTCGGCCGGTGAACCTGATCTTGGGCCGGTCACGCTCGACGCTAGTCATCACTGGTCGGTAGAATCTCGACAGGATGGGGAAGGTGGCAAAAGTCTCAGGAAATTTCGCATTCTTAGCGAAACACGACGAGTTGCTGGTGCAACTGGCCTCCCTAGCCGAGCGCTACTTCACCGACGATCCGAACACCAGCCTTATCAAGCTTCGGCAGTTCGCGGAGGCCCTAGCCCAACAGGTCGCGGCATCTGCGGGTGTCTGGACCTCGGACGACGAAACACAGGCAGACCTACTCCGACGCCTCAAGTACTCAGACATTCTCCCACGCCAATCCGCGGATCTTTTCCACGCAATCCGCAAGGCGGGCAACGCGGCAACTCACGAGCACACCGCCACCCACGCTCAGGCGCTTCAGCATCTGAAGCTGGCCCGACAGCTCGCGATCTGGTTCCACCGCTCCTTCGGGCGCGAGCCAGGTTTCAAGGCTGGCGCGTTCGTTCCACCGCAGCCTCCAGACCAAGCAGACGCCAAGCTCGCCAAGGAGCTGGTCGCTCTTCGTGCGGAACTCGACAAGGCTCGCACTGCCGCGGAACGGGCCGAAGCTGCCGCCGAGGAAGAGGCCATTCATCGCCTCTCGGCGGAGGAGCAAGCCAAGCAAGCGGAAGAGGACCGGGCCTTCTGGGAGATTCAAGCCGAGGAGGCTGAGCAGCGCATCACGACTCACAAAGAAGTGCTCGCTGTCGCCCAGGCCGAGGCCGAGAAGAAGCCTGCCGCAGAACTCCAGGCCCAGCGAGCAGACGCCAAGAAGGCAGACGACGACATCGACCCGGACGAGGCATCCACCCGCGTCCTCATCGACGAGCAGCTGCGCTGTGCGGGCTGGGAATGCGATAGCGAGCGCTACACCTACGCAAACGGCACGCGCCCTCACAAGACCCGCTACATCGCTATCTCTGAGTGGCCTACCGCCAGCGGGCCCGCCGATTACGCGCTCTTCTGCGGGATGACCTGTGTCGCCATCGTCGAGGCCAAGCGGCTCAAGAAGGATGTACCCGCGGTCTTACAGCAAACCAAGCGATACAGCCGCGACTTCACCGACCATGATGACGTGACGCTGCCCACCGGCAGCCCTTGGGGTGAGTACAGGGTGCCCTTCATCTTCGCGACCAACAGTCGCCCATACCTCCGCCAGGTAAAGACGAAATCCGGAATCTGGTTCTGGGACGCTCGCCACCCAACTAGGCAATCGAGACACCTCGCAAACTGGTACTCGCCAAAGGGCCTGCTTGGACTCCTTAAGCAAGACGAGGAAGCAGCCAACGCCAAGCTCAAAACAGAGCCTCTCGAATATCTACAGCTTCGCGACTATCAAACCGCTGCCATCCAATCTGTCGAAACAGCAATCGAAGCAGGACAGCGCGAATGCCTTCTCGCAATGGCAACCGGCACCGGTAAAACTCGTACGGCCATCGGCCTGGTCTATCGTCTCGTCAAATCCGGTCGCTTCCGCCGCGTCCTCTTCCTTGTAGATCGCTCTAGCCTCGGCCACCAAGCGGGTGGTGCCTTCCGAACTGTCAAACTCGAACAGCTCAAGTCCTTCGGCGACATCTACGGCATTCAGGGCTTCGAGGACGAGCACGCCAAGTACGAGCCACCGGAGGACGACACACGGCTGCACCTAGCCACCATCCAGAGCCTCGTCCACCAACTCCTCTACTCCACCGACGACTCCAACTCGCCGACAGTGGACCAATACGACTGCATCGTCATTGACGAAGCGCATCGTGGCTACACCCTCGACAAAGAGATGTCCGACGCCGAGATGGGCTTCCGAAGCGAGTCCGACTACATCTCCAAGTATCGCCGCGTACTCGATCACTTTGACGCGACCAAGGTCGCGCTCACCGCAACGCCAGCGCTTCACACCACAGAGATCTTCGGAGACCCGGTCTACACCTACGGCTACCGCGATGCTGTCATCGACGGCTATCTCGTAGACCACGAGCCGCCCTATCGCATCGTCACTAAGCTAGCCGACCAAGGTATTGGCTTCAAAGCTGGGGAGGAGGTGCAAGCCTACAACCCCAACAATGAGCAGCTCGACCTAATCCACATGCCCGACGATGTAGACTTCGAGATCGAAGGCTTTAACCGCAACGTCATCACCGAGAACTTCAACAAGACGGTGTGCGAAGAGCTAGCCCGTCATATCGATCCAAACTTGCCTGGCAAGACGCTCATCTTCTGCCTCAATCGAGCCCATGCAGACCTCTTCGTGACCAGCCTGAAAGAGGCTCTAACCGAGCAGTACGGCGAAATCGACGACGACGCGGTAGCTCGCATCACAGGGGACATCGACCGGCCCTTGGAGATGATTCGGCGCTACAAGAATGAGCAGTTGCCCAAGTTCGCCGTCACTGTGGATCTGCTCACCACTGGCATCGACGTTCCTGAAATCACCAACCTCGTCTTCGTCCGCCGTGTCCGCAGCCGCATCCTCTACGAGCAGATGGTGGGCCGTGCCACTAGGCTCTGCCCGGACATTGGCAAAGACTACTTCCGCATCTTCGACTTCGTAGACATCTACAGCGCCCTCGCTCCCTTCACCGACATGAAGCCGGTAGTTCAGAGCACCAGCATTACCTTCCAGCAGCTGGTCCGCGAACTCGACGAAGTTCAAGACGACACCGCCCGCCAAGAGGTCTTCGACCAGCTCATCGCCAAGTTGCAAGCGAGTACCAGGCGACTAAAGGGAACCCGCTTGGAGGAATTCTGTGAACTCGCTGACACTGAGCCCAAGGCGATGCTCAAGAAGCTGCGCAAAGGTACTGCCGAGGAAGCCACAACCTTCTTCAAAGACCACCCTGGCATCGTCACCTTCCTAGACACCAAGCAAAAAGGAGGTCGTGCTTCGGTGTACATCTCCGACCACGACGACGAAATCAAAACGGTAGAGCGAGGCTACGGCGACAACCGAAAGCCCGAGGACTATCTCGACGGCTTCAAAGCCTTCATCAACGACAACCTCAACACGATTCCCGCGCTCCTCACCGTCACTCAGCGCCCACGCGAGCTGACCCGCGAGCAGCTCAAAGAAGTCAAACGCGCCCTCGACAAAGCAGGCTACAATCTCGCCGCGTTGCGTACCGCTCACCGCCAAGTCACCAATCAGGACATCGCGGCATCCATCATCGGCTTCATCCGCCAGAAGGCCTTGGGCGAGCCGCTCATCTCATACAGTGAGCGCGTCGAAGCTGCCATGAAGACCATTATGTCATCGCAACCTTGGACGGATGTGCAACGCAAATGGCTTGCTCGCATCGGCAAGCAGCTCCAAAAGGAAGTGCTCGTAGACCGAGCATCCCTCGACCGAGGCGCGTTCCTTGAACAAGGGGGCTTCAAACGCTACAACAAGATCTTCGGCGACCAGATGGAAGAGCTTCTCGGCGACATCAACCAGGCTCTTTGGGAAAAGACCGGCTAGCTCAACGCAAAGCGGCAGTTCTCATTCTTCTTCGAGAGCCCAGAGTGGACTCTCCCGCCATCCATGAGGAAAGCCCATCCATACCGTTGGGATGTCAGTGTGCTCATCAATGAGCGCGACGACTCTAGCCTTCCACTGGCTCTTTGGCGCTACTTGAGAAAGCATGTAACCGAGGATAGTCAGGGTTCCAAAGATTCTCTGATTATTGACAACAACTGGGCTGTGCCACTCTGGCCGTTTTTTCTGCCTTGGCATAACAGGCTTGATCGGAAGTATGCGGTTCCAGAGTCGGCCATGGTGAGCACAGATATTCCGTGTGCAGTTTAAACTAACTATCCATGATTCAAGCACGCCTTCGTTAACTAAGAACGTTGTAGCCACCTGCTGCCTAATCCTCTTCGCACACGCACGATAGAGACGGCACAGTGTTCCAAAACTTGTGACTTCGGCAAAAATCCAAATGGGAAGTACCCCTGCTTGCTCGGAGTAGTGCAGATTGTAGTGTTCTACAAACCGCTCCTTGCTGCGACTTGAGTCGGCACCCACGGCGTCTGCAAACCGCTGCCTCTCATCTTGATTCAAGAAATCGGGCAGACTGGCGGCGGCGCTTGCATACCCAAATGCGCCATGCTCGTGCGCGTGGTAGTAGGCTAGACGAGCGCGAATCGCAACCTCAACCCGTTCAATGGCATCAAGGACCTGCAATCGTAACTTACGATCAAAACAGTAGCGGTTCCAAATCGTGTCAAAGGTGGTTCCCTCCTTGAGTTCCTCCCCCTTTCCCGTCTTGAAGGGAAACCAATACCCGCTAAGCCTGTAGTAGTTGACGACAGCGAGCTTGCGCTTCATTCGCTCCGGGTCGCCTTGCATGCCGCGCTCTTGCAGCAACTCCACCTGAGCTTCAACGGTTAGGGCTTTTTTTGTATAGAGGCTCAAAGCCGACCCCATAAAAAAACCCACCGAGAGAAAGCATGCTGATTGCTCAACAGAGGCCCGGCGGGTGTAACGATTTGAAAGTAGCACCCCGATCTGACGAACACAACATCCTCACATTCCCGATTCCAATTCCACATGCAATCTTAGCAGCTTGCCCGAGGAGTTCCCCCATGCCGATTCCTCGGCTCATCGCGTTGGCGACCGTCGGTAACTGTTGGAGGCATGAGTTAGGCTGCCCTTCAGAGCCAGCGAATCAGCATGAATACCACTACCGACATCGTCCAAAAACTCTGGAGCCTGTGCCACGTCCTCCGCGACGATGGCATCACCTACCACGAGTACGTCACCGAGCTGACCTACCTGCTCTTCCTCAAGATGGGGGCCGAGACAGGCTCTGAGTCCCAGCTCCCCGAGGGCTACCGCTGGGCCGACCTCGAAGCCAAAGATGGCATCGAGCAGCTCGACTTCTACCGCAAGCTCCTTGTCCAATTGGGCTCCAACGGTTCCCAGCGCGTCCAGGCCATCTTCGCCAACGCCCAGACCTCATTGCGCAAGCCCACCAATCTGCGCAAGCTCACGGAGGACATCGACAAGCTCGATTGGTACTCAGCCCGACACGAGGGCCTCGGCGACATGTACGAGGGCCTCCTCGAAAAGAACGCCAACGAAACCAAGTCGGGGGCCGGTCAATACTTCACACCACGTCCGCTCATCGAGGCGATGATCGAAGTCACCCAGCCCCAGGCCGGTGAGGTCATTCAAGATCCAGCCTCGGGAACAGGTGGCTTCCTCACCCACGCCGACCGTTACATAAAGAGCAAGACCGACGACCTCTTCGACCTCTCCGAGCGCCAACAGCAGTTTCAGCGCCGCGATGCCTTCATCGGCGTCGAGCTAGTCCCGGATGTCCAACGCCTCGCCCTGATGAACCTCATGCTTCACGGCCTTGAGTGCGACATCGTTCTCGGTGACACCCTTTCGCCCATCGGCGCAGACCTAGCTAAGGTCGATGTCATCCTCACCAACCCGCCATTCGGAACCAAGAAAGGCGGCGGAGGAGCAACCCGAGACGACTTTACCTTCCCAACGTCAAACAAGCAGCTCGCCTTCCTGGAGCATATCTATCGAGCCCTCAAGCCTGGTGGTCGCGCCGCCGTCGTCCTGCCCGACAACGTGCTCTTCGAGGAAAACGTTGGCCAGAAGATTCGCGCCGACCTCATGGACAAGTGCAACCTGCACACGATTCTCAGGCTGCCCACGGGCATCTTCTACGCTGCTGGCGTCAAAACCAACGTGCTCTTCTTCAGCCGTGGAGCGAATGACAAAGGCAACACCAAGAAGGTCTGGGTCCACGACTTGCGGACCAATATGCCTTCGTTCGGAAAGCGCACGCCGTTCACACGAGCGCACTTCGATGAGTTCGTGAAGTGCTATGGCAAGAAGGCCGATGGCACGTCTAAGCGAACAGACCAGGGCGAGGAAGGCCGCTTCCGATGCTTCACTCGCGAGGACATCGCGAAGCGCGGAGACAATCTCGACCTCTCGTGGCTCAAAGATGACGATGCGGACCACGCTGATGACCTTGCTGAGCCTGACGTAATCGCAGCGGAGATCATGAAGAACCTCTCGACAGCAATGGAGGAACTAACGGCTCTGCAAGCTGTTCTTGTCGATGGCACCGAGGTGGCTGCTTGACGACGCTCCCAGATAACTGGGCCCTAGTACGGATTGCTGACATTGCCGAGCACAATCTCGGCAAGATGTTGGATCGGAGCAAGCACACTACCGGAAACGAGCTTCCATACCTACGCAACATCAATGTTCAGTGGTTCCGAATCGACACGGACGACCTATCGACGATGTTCTTCCGAGACAGTGAGCTAGCTCGATACACGGTGAAGGATGGCGACCTGCTCATTTGCGAAGGGGGGGAACCCGGCCGCTGCGCTATCTGGGATGGCCGTCTTACTGGAATCATGTATCAAAAGGCACTTCATCGGCTACGTCCTCCGAGCGATATCAGTTCGGAGTACATCGCCTATCATCTTCGCCACGACGCATCGCGAGGGAAGTTAGACGAGTATTTCACCGGAACGACCATCAAACACTTCACAGGCAGGGCATTGGCGAAGTACGAGGTGCGACTCCCGCCGCGACAGGAACAACGCCGCATCGTCGCCAAAATCGAGTCGCTCTTCGATCGCAGTCGAAGGGCCAAGCAGGCCCTCGACGCCATCCCACCGCTCCTCGACAAACTGCGCCAGTCCATCCTAGCGGCAGCCTTCCGGGGCGACCTAACCGCAGACTGGCGAGCCCAAAACCCAAACGTGGAGTCCGCTCACAAAGTCCTCGAACGCATCTGTACCGAACGCCGTCACCGCTGGGAACAAACCGAACTCGCCAAGATGCGAGCCAAGGGCAAAGAACCTAAAGACGACAAGTGGAAGACTAAGTACAAGGAGCCCGCCCTCGGCGACATCTCGGATCTCCCAGAGCTTCCTGACGGATGGGCGTGGTCTTCGGTCGGCAATCTAGTGGAGGTTCAGACAGGCTCGACACCGAAGCGTGGCAACCCTGTATTTTACGATGGTGGAACCATTCCTTGGGTGACGAGCACTGTCGTAAACCACGAGTATGTGGAAGCAGCGGATCAGTTTGTGACCGATACAGCGTTGGAGAAAACCAACCTTAAGCTCTTTCCGCCCGGCACTGTTTTGGTGGCGATGTACGGGGAAGGCAAGACTCGCGGAAAGTGCACCGAGCTGCGAATCTCGAGCACCACCAATCAGGCACTCGCAGCTCTACGCACGGACCTCGTCGAGGCGAGTCTCAAGGAATTCCTCAAGCTCTCTCTTGAGCACAACTACCAGCGAATCCGACTGGAGGCTGGTGGCGGAGTCCAGCCAAATCTAAACCTCACAGACGTCCGGAACATTCTGGTGCCGATTCCGCCCTCGGATGAGCAAGCGGTGATCTTCGAGGAAGTTGCCAAACAGACGTCACAATTAGCGAAGATACGAGATGCGCTGAAAGGCCAAGCCGAGAAGGCCAAGATGCTGGACCAGGCCATCCTCGCCAAAGCCTTCCGGGGTGAACTTGTCGAGCAAGACCCAGACGACGAGCCAGCCTCAGTGCTCCTGGAGCGCATTCGCGCCGCCCGCGAAGCCGCGCAGCCTGTCAAGAAGACGAAAGCCAAACCCAAGCGCAGAGTTGGCGGCAAGAAGAACGCTGAGATCCCAGGATGAGCGACGAGACGGGCTCAGAGTCAGGCGAGCACACCGTCGACAGCATCGCGACGGCGTTAGAACACTCTGAGCAGATTGACTCCATCCTTGCAAAAATGACTGACCTTATCCGGACGATGGAGGAAGCCACTGCGCTCCCTGTTCTCGCTGGCATGGAAGAGCGCAAACCTTCAAGGGGCGAGATCGCGGCTTTTCTCAAAGTCGCCATTGAGCGGTATGAGGCAGATGGTTTCGTACCCGATTCCAACTACAAAGAGATCTTCCTATATGGGATCCACAAGGCTGGTGTCCCATCAAGTGTTGTTCAGGAAGCCGCTGGAATCACGAAGAAAACCATGGACGAGAAAATGCGTCGTATTAGACGTCGGCTCGGAATTTCAGGAAAACCAGGGCGGCCTCCCAAGAAAAAGTGAAACCCCTCAGCGGGTGAGGAGTTTTTTCGCCACAGCATTCTCGTCATAACGAGGAATGCCGAAAACACCGAGTACGTCAAAGTTCCTCACGATTGCTGAGGTGGCAGAGTCTTGCCGAGTCCCCATCTCCACAGTGCGATGGTGGATTCACCGCAAACGCCTGTCTTCTCATAAAGTTGGTCGGAAGCGACTCATTGCCCACAAGGACTTGGAAGCCTTTCTTGATGGTTGCCGGGAAGAGGCTCTCTAGTCATGGCCTCAAAGGATGGTCACCACAGCCAAGACTCTGTCCGGTTGGCTCCCTTGGATTCCTCCCTGGAGGAATTGATCGAGGATTTGAAGTTGGCGGGCCGGGATGACCTTGAGATGTTCCTCGGCAAGCTTCGCACAACGATGGTCTGCGTCCTCGTGATCTTGAAGGAGAAGATTGATGGGCAGGCCTAATCGAGAAGCGGTTCGAGCAGCTCTCGCCGTATCAGAGGTGATGGTGCATTTCGGCTATGAGCAACGTGTCGCGGGCCAAGGCTGCCGCTTCAACTCTTGCCCCGCCTGTGGGGATGGCAACAGCGGCAAGTTCTGGGCAAAGGAGGAGATCGCCCACTGCCACTCGTGCGGTTTCGCTGGCGACGTGTTTGCCGTGCTTGGGGCAATCTTGGATCTGGATCCTCAAGTCCACTTCCCAGACATCCTCAGTCGAGCAGCAGCAATCGCTGGCATCGACGATGGAGAGCAGCGAGACCTTCACGAACACCGCGCCCAAAAACAACAGATCCACGAAACAGAGCGCAAGCGGCGTGTTCATGAGTGTGAGCTAGCCGAAGAAGGAGCCAAAAAGATCTGGGCGAAGTTGCTCCTACACAGCGCTCATGGGCATGAGTACCTCGCTTCTCGCGGGGTGCTGCCTCAGACCTGCTCCATCTGCCGGTACGGACATCACTCGGTCTGTTTGCCCCTGTGGCGGGACGACAAGATCGTAAACGTAGTGGGTCGCCGCTTTATCAGCGGCAAGCCGAAGATTCGTGGGCTAGCGAGTTGTCGAACTCAGGGCACCTTCGGACGCCCGGTTCCGGGTGACGCTCACACAGGTCCAGTTGTTCTTGTTGAGGGCTTCTTTGACTATCTCAGCGCCCGCCAGATGTGGCCAAGTTGCCTCGTGCTTGGCGCTCATGGGTGCGCAAATCTAACCTATGCAGCAACCCTCGCGGCCGACGTCATCAAGGGCACGTCAACTGAGCTAGTCGTCGTAGCGCACATCGACGAGGCGGGCCAAAATGCCATGCAGAGCGCCATCAAGGCGGCTACTGAGGCGGGCGTTCCTACAGCGGCCATAGGCGCATACGAGCTTGCGACTGGGTGCAACGATCTCAACGATGAACTCGTAGCCACTTCCCTGAGGTCGGCGTGATGGACCTGTACGGTGGTTCGCTGCTTGAGTTCTTGGGCTCCGAGGAGCCTTCCGAGGACGACACAGAGGATTGGATCATCCGCGGCCTAGTCGCTCGTGCGCAGCCTGGCGCTCTTGGAGGCGATCCCAAAACCGGCAAGACGATGATGGCCGAGGACTGGAGCATTGCCCTGGCCGCGGGCGAACCAAGCTGGTGTGGATTTGAGATTCCTAAACGTTGCCGTGTGCTCCTCATGCCGCGAGAAGACGCTGTCCGGACTACAAAGATCCGTCTCTATCAGATCGCTCGGGGGCACGGTTACGACCCCAAGAATCTTGATGGATGGCTTGAGGTGGATGCGCTCAATTCCCTCGATTTCGCAAACGCGGCGCATGTAGCAAAGCTCAAGCGCACAGCCGAGAAGTTCGATGTAATTTTCATCGATTCGCTCTCGACGATTCATAGTGGGGACGAGAACGGCTCTAAGGATGCCGGTCTCATTGGGAACGTCTGGCGAGAGGTCTCGCTAGAATCAGAAACGGCGGTCGTTCTTATCCACCATTTTAACGGTAAGGGTGCATCTAATGACACGCGAAGTGTTGGGCACCGGCTACGAGGCTCATCCAAGTTCTTCGCAGCATGCCGGCACATCGTAGGACTCAAGCGGCACTCCAAGGGCGTCGTGAAGATCGAGACCGATGGGAATCTCTTCTATCAGCCTGAGCCCTTCGCTGTGGAGCTTGTCCGGAAGACTGAAGCGGATGGCCGCGTCGGCTTGTCGTATCGAAATCTCGGAACGCCGCACGAATCCGTTGAAGTGAAGGTTCGCGATGCTGTGCTTGCTGTCCTGTCTTTTGACCGCGGCGCGAGCAAACGAGCAGTCCGCACAGAGGTGCGCGTCCAGCTCGGTAAATGCAGCAACGGACGCACTGACAAGGCTCTAGAGAGCCTACAGGCTGATGGCAGAATTACGGAGTCATCGTCAAAGGGAGGATGGGTCAAATTGCCCGTCCCTCCGAACCTTCCCTCTGACGATGTCAGCCCGCGCAGCGACGTTGATGCCGAGGGCAAGTGTGCCGCCGTGCCGCCCCTAAAGGGGGCGGGGCACGCGGCACAGCCTCAAACCGACTCGCTGGCACAGTCCGGCACGAACGGCACACGCACGACAACCCCTCGAATCTAGGAACCTGGGTGCGCCACCACGCGTTTGGCACGCAGCGGCACACCCCAAACTACAGGAGCAACGAGATGAAGAACGAAAAACCAATTGGACGCAGTGCAACTGGGCCTAAGAGCAACACTGGCAAAGCCCGATCATCTAAGAACGCGGTCAAGCACGGCCTCACCGCGGCCACAACGATCCTCAAGCATGAGTGTCAGAACGACCTAAACGCGCTCCGCGCCGGTCTTCGGGCATCGCTATGCCCTGTGGGCCATCTTGAGGACCTCGTCGCAGAGCGCATTGTTCAGCACGCCTGGCGGCTCCGACGCTTCTCCAAGGTGGAGACCGAGACTATGCAGCACGCAATGTTGGATAACGACTTCGACATGATGTTCAGCCCAGGTCGAATCACTGACGGTGTTCGCGTAGGCCGGGGCATCGGACGCGATGTGCCCCTTGAGAAGATTTCTCGCTATGAGACCGCCTCCGAGCGTTCCTTCTTTCGCTGCCTCCAGGAATTCTGGGCGCTCCAGGCGCGACGGCAAAAAGCCACCAAGACGCTCCACTAGGTGCGAAGACCTTTTTGCGAAACGAACACACCTATGCCCTCGAAACCTATGTGGAACCGAATAACATGAGCCTACTTGAAGATACATTTCGTGGCTGGATTCGCGATGCAATCCAATCCGAGCTGCGAGACCTTCCCGACCAACTCCAGGAGCTGGTCTCCAAGAGCAAAAGCACAGATCTACCCACGTTCCTGACAGCCGATGAGGTCGCCGAGCTTGCGAAGGTTCGGCCGCAGACGGTCCGCTCCTGGGTTAGCAGTGGAGCGCTTCCAGCTCACTATGCTGGCCGTAAGCTGCGGATTCGGCTTGATGAGCTGGAGACTTTCATGCAGCGGGAGAAAGACGAGGCTCTTCCTAGCACCGCTGATGATGATGATCGCGTTCGGGAAATCCTAGCCTCGATCAACGAATAGCAACGACTACGAAGCTACGGATAGGAGAGACTAGAGCTATGGGATCGATCTACGAAAAGAACGGGCGTCTCTACATGTCCTTCAAGACAGCGTCGGGAAAGTGGACGACGAAGTCCACGAAGTTGCCTGTAGGCCAAGAGAAGCGAGCTAGGACGATGCTCGATCAAACGGAGCAGCAGATTGCGATGGGTCTTGAGCTGGGTGCCGTCGATGGCAAGGCGACGGTTGCCGCTTACTCAAAGCGATGGATTGCTGACCGCAAGGCACAGGGAATTCGGTCCATCGCTGATGAGGAGTCTCGGCTCCGCATTCATGTGCTCCCAGAGATCGGAAGCATGCCGATGGCCGAGGTTCGACCGCGCCACATTCGCGATCTAGTACGACACCTGAAACAGAAAAACTCTGCTCGTGGTGAGTTACTTGCGCCGCGTTCGGTTCGACACATCTACGCGGTCACTCGGCTGATGTTCAAGGACGCGATTGTCGATGAACTCATTGACGCGACCCCATGCGTTTTGAAGCGCCACGACCTGCCGAAGAAGATCGACAAGGACCCAACCTTCCGCGCTCAAGCAACCTTCACCCGTGAAGAGCTGGAGGCACTCATCAGCGACGACAGGTCTCCTGAGGAGCGGCGCATGCTCTACGCCTTGATGGGCCTTGGGGGAATGCGCTTTGGCGAAGCCGTGGCTCGTCGGTGGCGAGACTATGAGCCGAAGCTGAAGCCGCTCGGCAAGCTGCTCATCGCCAGCTCGTTCGACGTGAAGACGCACAAGGAGAAGTCGGTGAAGACGCAGGCCCCTCGTGAGATGCCGGTTCACCCAACACTCGCGAAGATGCTCGCGGCCTGGAAGCTCGGCGGCTGGGAGCGGATGATGGGCCGCCCTCCCCGCGCTGAAGATCTCATCGTGCCTTCCAGCACCGGTGCCCATCGCAACGTGAACCGCGGTCTCCACAACTTCCACTACGACCTGAAGCGCCTCGGCCAGCGAAAGCGCAGGCAGCACGATCTCCGGCGAACCTTCATCACCTTGGCTCGCTCAGGTGGCGCCCGCCCCGACATCCTGAAGTGGGCCACTCATGGCCCCTCAGGCGACATCATCGACATCTACACATCGATGCCATGGGAGCCTCTCTGCGAGGCCGTCTCATGCCTCAAACTCGACCTCTTGGAAGGCAAGGTCATCCAGCTAAAGGTGCAGAAAGTCTCAGGGGCGGACGGTGGTTTTCTCCCGTCTTTCTCCCGTAGCATTCCGGACACAAAAAACCCCGAAGTAACAAGTACTTCGGGGTTAAGTGTTGGCGGAGCGGACGGGACTCGAACCCGCGGCCTCCGGCGTGACAGGCCGGCGTTATAACCAACTTAACTACCGCTCCAAATATTCAGTTTTCAGGGGTGTCCCGAGGGACCAGCGTCGTAATATAAGTAGTGGGCGAAACAGGGCTCGAACCTGTGACATCTGCCGTGTAAAGGCAGCGCTCTCCCAGCTGAGCTATTCGCCCCACTCAGTGAGCGAGACGTTATTTATTGGATCTGGCCCGGCTTGTCAACGCCACCTGCGGAAAAGCGTAGAAAAATTCACCTGCTGGATCGGAACGGGGCTTGAAACCGGTCCGCGAGCCCAGCCCAGAGGCGTGAGAGGCCTCTTTGAGCACTGATGACGAGTTTGCTCTGGGGGTGGAAAAACGCCCGCTGGGCCCGGCCTGGGAGATCAGCGAGGGAGTTGCGCCAGCGCCTGGCAAGCTCGCTCTGAGAAGCTCGCCGGCCCAACGCGGGAGATCGAGGGCATTGCGCCCTCAATCACCGGCTCCATCCTAGAACAGAGGCCCGCATCCGGCGCAGATGCACTCGTCGCCTTCGCAGGTTTGTTCGCACACCTCTGCGCTGAGGCATTGGGTCATGCAGCCGCCGCCGCTGCAGTCGATGTCACAGCTGGAGTCAGCGCCGCAGTTGATGCTGCAATCGCCACCGGCGCAGGAGATGTCGCAGGTGGAGCCCTGGGGACACTCCATTTCGCAGCCACCTTCCGGGCAGGTAAAGGCGCAGTCGCCGCCCTCCTCGCATTGGCAGGACGAGCCAGAGCAGATTTCATCGCTGCCACAGGCGCCTGTGCTGAGGCTCAGAACGAGGGCGAAGGCGAGAAGGGCGAGAGGTTTTGTGACGGTGATGAGGACGCGGCGAAGTTGGGTTGTGGTCATAAGATGCTCCTAAGCAAAGGGGTTAACGATGTCCTCTGCTAGAGCAGGCTCTGGGCCACATTGTGATTTCAGATAGTTAGGTTAAAACCCGCGCGAATCACGCGAACGCCCGTTCACGCCGAATCAACGGAGTGATGGCCGCAGCCTGCAGCGTCTAACCCCAAGTGGTCGCGCACCGGAGCGAGCCAGGCCTTAGGGCGCCAGAACCGCCGAGAGGAAGAAGCTCTCATCACCAGCGAGGAAGAACTCGTCGTCCCTGGCGCAGCCGGTAGCGACAACATGGCCCTCGGGACCCGCTGCCACAGCCGTTACCCGAGCGCCACCGAGGGAGTCAAACACTTCGCTTCGCCCATGTTTGTACCCATCAGAGTCGTAGGTCGTGACCCAAGCAAAGCGGCCATCGCCACTCCCACGACGCGAGTCGCTAACCAGGTGCACTCGGTCTTCGGCGTCGATAGCCATGTCTCTCCATTGGCGGTCTTCGACCTCGGCTTTCCAGACCAGCTCACCGTCGGGAGCAACTCGAGCTAAGAATTCTCCCGAGACCTCGCGACTCCCGTTTCCAATCGTTTGCGGCGCCTCCACAGCGGCCGAGAGGACGAGGTCTCTCTCATCTGCGGTCCAGGCCAACAGGGTCGCGCCCACTTGCCAGCTGTCCTCAAACACCCCGGTGCTCGAGTACTTCGCAACTTCTTTGATCGCGTCCTCACTCGATGGATCGCTAGCCGAACCAACCTCTGCACCAGAAATCGCGACGTCGCCGCTGCGGTTTACTGCAAGTGCGTTGATTCCTCCGGAGCCATTGCCAAAGCTCTTCGCCCAGTCTGCGGAACCAAAGGGGCCCAAGCGCGCAACGAATCCATTTGAGCCTTCGCTCGACTCAAGGCGATCTTCGCCAAATACGATCGCTTCGCGAAACAAACCACTAAGAACAATACCGTTTTCTCCATCGATGGACATATCGTTCACTCTCGACGTGCCTTCGCTCTCGAAGGTTCTTCCCCATAGAAACGAGCCATCCGCATCCGCTTTGATCACGACAACCCCCGACCCTGCAGCACTGCGGAACCCACGACCTAAGACCGAAACTTCGTCGAAGAAATCCAGGGCGATCACGATATCCCCATTGGCCCCCACCTCAAGGCGCATCGAGTTATCCCCTGTCGCGAGCTGCTTTGACCACAGGTGTTCACCATCAGAGTTATACTTAGCGAGAAACAACCCATCGCCACTAACGCGAGGAAGTTCTTCGCCACCCACACTTAGCGAACGCCGATACGAGCCAACAACGACAATATTCCCTTCGCTGTCGATTGCCACATCGGTTCCGCAACTCTCGGCGTACGAATCAAATCGCTGCGACCAAAGAGGCTCGTGGTACTCGCCGCGACAGCCAGCAAGCACAGCGCAGCTGACAAGCAATGGGAGTAGGACATCTAGCGCCTTTGTCAGTTTCATATTTATTCTTAGTTCTTCCGTGGAGCGACTGGGGCCTTTAGGAGAGACGGCAGACACACAGTGTGGGCACCTTACCGGTTGCGAGTACCGACGGCGTCTTTTTCGGCCGAATGGTGTTCCCTGTCACTTCGGTGGAATGGAGAGATCCGATATCAGAGCTCTGCTGCCCCCTGTATCGACGCGCATCCCTGGTGGTTGCGTGCGTGCCGCAAATGCGTGCCGCAAATGCGTGCCGCAAATGCGATCAGTAGAGTGCGCTATGCCGGCGAACCAGCGACCACGAGGAGGTGATCAGTCTCACTCGCATTGCTACGCACTTGGAGTTCTTCGTAGTCCACGCGAAAGCCGGCTTGGACAATTTCATCGACGATCGACAGCGGGTCTCCAAAGTACCGAGTCATCGTGCCATCGATAACTTGGCATCGGCTCACAGGATCGTACTGCCCACGCATGGGCACTGCACTTGCGTCCCCAGCCATGGTGAGCACCAGAAGTTTTCCCCCGGGCTTTAGAACGCGCATTGCCTCTTGCAAGAACCTGCTGCGATCCACTCCGATGATGCAGTGCAGGCAGTGCCCATCTAGGACTAAGTCAAAGCGCGAAGTGGCGTAGGGTTCAAGCTCCAATACGCTTCCTGTGCGAACGTCTAACGTGAGACCCAAAGCATTCGAGCGTTCGAGAGCCCAGGCCACGGCTGTTGGCGAGATATCGATACCGTGTGCCTCCCAGCCCGACTGTGCAAAGTGTGTGGTGAGGTTGCCAGCGCCACAACCAAGCTCAAGCATCGCCCCCGACGGTCTCGGATCGCACTTCGAAAGCAGGTGTTCAATGGCCTGGATATTCTCGCGAGTGACTTCGTCCGAGTCCCAGCCATTTGCAGCTTCCCTGCGTCGCCGAAGGTAGAGCTCTTCGTGGCCGGCGTAGTTCGTGTCTGGCGTCTTCGTGCTCATCCGGAATTCGTATTGGAGTAAAGCACGCTTGTCGGCGACCCCTCAAGTCGGCCATTGGGTACCATGCGAGGCCCGGCCACAACATTTCGAACGCGCGGAGAACCGAACATGAGCAAAGAGAAGCCTGAATCAGTTGACGAAAATGCATGGTGGTCGCCTTCCGATAACGAATGGCTCCTCGCTGCCAAAGATGGAGAGGGTGCGTTGCACGGCCTCGTAACGTATTGGCGCCCCGATGGATCACTTGTCAATCATTGCGACTACGTGCACGGAACACCCCACGGCAGCTACAAGCGCTATCACCAGTCAGGTGAGATTTCGCGACAGGGGACCTTCGTGCGCGGCAAGCTGCAGGGCACCGATGTGTTTATCCGCACCGAGAGCAAGAGCACTGAGAATTTTCCCAGTGGCTTGAGTGAAGCGGTGTGGCGCGCCGAAATGGATATGGTGAATGGCTCGATGGTCGCTGGTCGCCTCTACAACAAGGCGGGCCAACAGGTTGGCGAAGATGGGGAGCCGTGCCCGGAGCGGCCACAATCCGTTCCAGAGGAGGCTGTGTACAGCAGTACCTCGGGCCGATGGGTGCTCGGCGAAACCAATGACGACTACAAGCGCGAAGGCGTGTGGCACTTCTATGTGCAAGAGGGCTGGGTGCAGCAAGCAATTGCGTACGAGGCCGGTGAGGTGACCAGCCAATCGGACTACGCAAATCGATTTGAAAGCGAAGCATCCATTGCCCTCGACCATGAGAACTACCCAGCATGTGAGCTGAGCATTCAAGACGGCCTGGCCAAGCTCACCGACGAGTCGGATGCGCTTCCTCTCACCGCGCTCTACGTCACCTGCTTAGACAGGCAAGGCAAGCGTAGGGAGGCGGTAGCGCAGGCCTCAGAGGCTTTGCGGAAATACCCGGTCGCTGCGCATTGGGGCCGATTTATGTCAAGCGGCCAACGGGCGTACGACGCAACCGCTCGTCTGCAAGTGTTCCTAGCCAACGATCATATTGACGCGGGGTTTGGCGAGGAAGCCCTATCACTCGCTCGACAAGCCATTGCAAATAGCACTCGACAGGACGCCAACTTCTACGCCACCAAAGCCAGCGCTCTCGGTTTGCTCGGGCGTGAAGACGAGAAGTTCTCCAGTTTGAAGACGGCCCTTGGCATTGATCACGAGGCCCCTGGGTTGGCTGAGTACAAGGACGATCCGAAGTTCGCCGAATGGCTTAAGGCCATCGATCCGGAATCGATGAGCGAAGAGGGCGCGTGGGCTATTCTCGGCGAGAGCGGCAACGCGCTCGACACGTTCCAGGGTGTGCTCGTTGCAGACGCAGACGACGATGATGACGAAGAGGCGGAGGACGGCACGCGAGAGCCCGATCTCTTTGATCCGGAGAAGATGGAGATTTGTCTCGACCACCCATGGGATTTGTCGTCCCTCCCGAATTGCAGTCCGGAGCTCATCGAGTTTGCCAAACGCTGCCAGCATATCGACATTCACGACTACCGGGGCGCCTACGCCAATGGCTGTGAATCCACCCTTACGGCCGCTGTAGGCACGATTGACGGCAATTGGCTCGCACGCATTCAGAGCATCTTCCTGCCCGGCTCAGTGGTCAACATGGACGACGAATCCCTTGTCTTGGCCTCATGGCATGCCACGGCTCACGGCACCAGTCGCACCTATACGATCCATCAAGACGAGGCTGAGTTTTACCATCACAGCGAGTCACTCTCGGCCATGATCATCGGCAATCTTGAGCTTGGTGACGAGGAGACCGAGGTTACGATTTCGCAGCACACGCGCAACCAGTGGCTTGCCGCCTGCAGTCTTACGAGTGAGTTCGAGCACTTTGCCCCGCATTTCGAGGTTCTCAGTCTTGAACCCAGAACCCATTGGATCGTCAATCTCTTGGTGGGCAAGAACCCCGACATAATCAGCGAAATATTCTTAGGGGAAGGTCTCAAGACCGCAGCCACCGCCGACGACTGGGAACGGGAGAAAGAGTTTCTTCAGTGGCCTCATCTGCAGGCCTACTGGATCGTTCACCACGCGGTCTTCGCTAATCACGCAGCCCTTGCCGAGGTGCTCGAGAAGACCAACCCTCTCTATCCGGGAGCCTCTGAGCTAGCCATCTTTGGCAAACAACTCTTGGCCGGGGAAGCGATTGAAGAGACATTCTGGAACCCGGATCGCGTTCTCGAATATCGGCTCCAATCCCTCGAGGAGCGCCCCGATCTGCTCAGCGAAGAGGCCAAGGCCCAGCTGCTAGAAGACAACAAGGGCCTCTTTGCAGCCAATGCAACGGTGAAGGCGTCGTTAGAAGAACTCCGAGAGGATGAAGAAAACGAGGGACTTGTAGCATTCATCGAATTTCTCGATTCCTGCGCGGGCTCGCTCGACGGCACACAAGAAGCCCTGAGCCGCCAGATGGAGAAGTCCATCGACTACTTCATGTCGATCAAGAAAGGTCGGGTCACGCCCTTCGAAGACGTCTTTGCTCGAATGGATGTCCTGCCCGAGCGCATTGAGCAAAAACCCGAGCGTGAGGCACCGCTAAAAGCGCTCTTTGAGGCGGCGATTGCCCGCGGTTGCGAAAGCCCCGATGATCACTCCAACGTGATGGCTGGTGACCTCTACGCTCTCGGCGTTCTCACCATCAACAGCCCGGCGGATTTCGATGCCTTCTACGATCGGGTGCAAGGCATGGCCTTCTACCCAGAAAAATTCGGGCGCTTCCGCCGACTGCAAATCGCCATGTTGGCCGCGGTGCATCAGGAACGTTCTGAGATCGCAAAGTCCTTCTTGAAACAAGAGGCCGCGCGCTTTGCCGAGCAAGCCGACGAGTGGAAGTCGGATACCTTCGACTTCGCCGATCGAACGCTTGCTGCATCCGGCGATGAAGATCAGCTCAGGGCCATGAACCAGCGCTTTATCGATGCCAGCTTCTCGGGTGCCAACTGGAAGGAGTCCATCGACATCGCGAGGCGCCTTTTGGCGGCGCCCTCCCCGCTCATGGCGGAGGGGCTTAGCGCGGCGGTTGAGAAAGGCCTGGGCCGCCACGACGATGGTGAGCGAGCGATCGTGGTGCGCGCCTACGCCCGGTGTGCGGGAACTTTGGCCCGAGAGACCATCGAGCGCTGGCTCGCCAACATCAAAGACGTCCGTACCGATTGCGAAACGGCCGCCCTCCTTGCTGGGCTCATCGAAGTCGACGTCGGTACCGATGCCCTCGCGCAAACGCTGGACAAGGCCCATCATGTTTTGGGCTCGCTAACCAACGGCAGCATGAAGGTCGGCGCCGCTGTCGCTCTCATGCAAACCATTCACGACCACGGCATTGCGGGCTTTGCCGACGACGCCAAAACGGTGAATAGGAATGCAGCGGCCGAGAAGTACGTTAAGGACGAACTCAAAGAATGGATGGAAGCCAACAAAGACTCGTTCGAGAGCTAGAACGACAAATGCAGGCCCTAGGCCTGCACTCTCTCCATTCGCCGCGTTGCCCTGCGAGGTACAGCAGGCGGGTTACAGCAGGCCTTTGATCTCGCGCTCAAGGGCGCCCGCGGTAATGGCGCCAGGGCTGTCGAAGACGAGATGTCCAGTGCGGTTGTAGACGAAGTTGGTAGGCAAGTTGCGCGGGTGACCAAAGGCTTCGGAGAGCGCCTGGTCAACGCGAACGACTGGGTAGTCAAGTCCGTACTTTTCTGAGAAGGCCTTGAGCTTGGCATCGTCAACCTTGTCAGTCATGAGACCCAGCATGACAACGCCCTTCTTTTTGTACTTGCGATACACCCGCGCGAGATCGGGAACTTCGTGCTGGCAAGGACGGCACCAGGTCGCCCAAAAGTTAATGACAACGACTTTGCCCTTCAGCGTTTCCGGCGTCCAAATCGTGCCGTCTTCGTCAATGTAATCGAGCGGCGGCAAGCAGTTCGGGCCATCTTGGTAACAGCCCTCCTCAACGTCGGAGGCTTTGCTTGCTCCCGACTTGGAGCCTTTTTCGGAGCCAGACGTTTCGCACTGAGCAAAGGCAAGAAGTGCGATGGCAGCGAGGCCAATTCGAGAAAGGGTACGGAGCGTATTGTTCATGACTTGAACCTGAGAAGGGACGGCTGGATATCTGCGGGGGCTTTGTAGCCAAGTAGGTCGAAACACGTTGCCATCACGTTGGCGATGCCGGCCTCGGGATGCCCAGGATCAAACTGATACTGGCCGTGGCAATTGGCGTCGTGAATGATGAGCGGCACAGCGTTAAGTGTGTGACTTGTCTTTACCATAGGTGCCCCCGAGGCGCCTTCACGCAGAATGGAGCCATCTTTGCCGTGTTGGACCATCTCGTCGGCATTGCCATGGTCGGCGGTAACGATGAGGATGCCCCCCAGTTCATCGACGACTTTCTGTAGCCGAGCCAGTTGCATATCAAGCACTTGCACGGCCACGACCGTGGCGCGCAAATCTCCTGTGTGACCCACCATGTCGCCGTTTGCGTAATTCACCCGCACAAATTGATGCTTGCCGGTTCGCAGTTCGGCGATCAGGGTGTCGGTGATCTCCGCAGCTTTCATCCAAGGACGCTGCTCAAAGGGAACCACATCGGACGGGATCTCAATATAGGTTTCGCTGGCCTCGTCGAATTTGCCACTGCGGTTGCCGTTCCAAAAGTAGGTGACGTGGCCGTACTTTTGGGTCTCAGAAATGGCGAGCTGCGAGATCTGGTTGCGCGCCAAAAGCTCGCCCATGGTCTCTTCGATCGTTGGCGGCTCGACCAAGAAGTTGTGGGGAATGTGCAAGTCGCCGTCGTACTCCATCAGGCCTGCGAAGAAGACTTCGGGGCGTTGGCCGCGATCAAAGGCATCAAACGTGTCGCTCTCAAACGCCTGGCAAATCTCCAGGGCTCGGTCGCCGCGAAAGTTCATGAGGATGACGGCATCGCCATCGCGCATGGGAGCGATCGCGTTGTCAGCGGCATCGACAATCACAAATGTTGGCAGGTCTTGATCGCCAATCCCCTCGTTGCTTGCGCGCAGGCCTTCGATGGCCGCTTGCAGCGATGGGAACTGGTGCTCGGCCGTGCCATGCGCATGGGCGTTGTACCCGCGCTCCACCATCGCCCACTCGGCCTCGTAGCGATCCATCGTCGTTTTCATGCGACCGCCACCCGATGCGACGCGGGCATCACAGCCGGCATCGCGCAGCTCGGAGAGCACTCCTTCCAGGCGCGTAACGTATTGCATGGCGCTTGTCGGCGGAACATCGCGACCATCGAGCAGTGCGTGCACGAAAAGCTTCTTGGCCCCACCACTTGCCGCGTGTCGCAATGCGGCGATGAGATGATCAATGTGCGAGTGAACACCGCCGTCGGAAAGCAGTGCGATGAAGTGCAGCGCTCCGCCCTGCCCGCAGCGAGCCATGGCGCCCTTCCAAGCCGCACTCTCGTAGATGCGCCCCGATGCGATGGCCTTGCCCACAAGCGAAGCACCTTGATCGTGAATGCGTCCGCAACCGAGGGCATTGTGGCCTACTTCGCTGTTGCCCATATCGGCGTCGGAAGGCAGGCCGACACTCTTGCCGTGGGCCGCGAGGGTGCGAACCATGCCAGGTTGGCGGAGGGCGTCTAGCGTGGGTGTTTGCGCAAGCTTCACCGCATCGCCTGCGTCGCCAAGCCCTTCGCCAACGCCGTCGAGGATGACAAGCACCAAAGGCCCCTTAGGGCCCTTGAAATGATCGCTCTTGTGTAGGGTCCAATCCATGCTGCCCGGAAGCTAGCATGGATGGAGAACCCCAGACCGCTACGGCTGCGGCGGCTTGATGAGGCTGTAGTTCTTGTTGGCCTTTTCATTGAAGATGAAGTGGCCAGGCTTGAGCTTGCCGCTGTCGAGCGAAACGCTTTTAAAGACAATCGCGTTGGTATCGCCTTTGGAGTTGAGCACGACGCTCTGCTTTACCGAGTAGTTGCTCGGGTCAACAACGAGCCAAAGCTTCTTGTAGCGAGCCGACGGCACCTTTGGCGTGAGGAGCAAAAGAATGTCGCTCTTTGAGCCGAACTTGCCTGGAGTTTCAAGAGCTACGTTAAAGTCGTTGAGCAAGTTGCCCGTGCCCATAAGGAAGCTCACGGCGACCGGAAGTGCGCTGCCCTGCAGAGACTCTTTGTAGAACTGCTTGTTCTTGTGCATGACCGCCCAAAGATGCTTGCCATCGGAGATGAAGCTCTTGCTCACCTTCGGAGCGCTCGCGTCTCGGCGATTGTCGTTCTTGTAGTCCCAACGCATTTTGCCGGGCTTGAGAATGTAGACCTTGCCGGTTGAGACTTTGGGCTTGAGCTTGCTGAAAGTAGAGTTCTTCACCGTCTGAGAAAAACTCGCAGAAAAGCTCTTAGTCGTATTGTAGAAGTTTTGAACCTTGGCGACCGTGTCTTGCGCCTTGGTAGGCACTGCCACTTTGATCATTGGCTTTGCTGTGAGGAGCGTTGCCGAGGTGCCAAAGGCATGCGCCGGGGCGTCGAGGGTTGGCTCCATGAGGTCTGGCGAAACAACGCTGTTTGCGATGTCGCTGCTGGCGATGTCCTTAGCCGCATCGAGTCCAGCCGGAGTCGCGCTGCGGGCATCCCGCACCTTCGGAGCTTCGGCGACCGCGAGCACCGGGCTCGCTGCCGGCGCCGCAATCGTTGCGATGACGGGTGCCTCTTGAGCGCTGCGCACTTGCGCGACCATGTCGCGAACGCTTTGCTCGACCTCCGCAGCTTCGGCGGAAAACATTGAGATGAAGAGAATGATGCTGCTAGTCCACATAAGTTGGCTCCGATGAGAATGAACGCTGTTGCGGTAGTTCTATGACCTATGACGCATGGGCGCCAGGGGGATTCACGATGAGTTAAAGATTTAAATATCAAACGTTTAGCGTTCACATGCGTTGTGGCCGGTTGTTCACTACTATTGGCCAATGACGCGAATCTACGCAAAGTCTGTCCATGCCACGGCCGCTCGCAAGCTGGTCGAAGGATTGCAAACGCTCTTCGTGGAGAAGCTGGAGGCGCTTTCGGCCGAACTTGGCGGCTCCAACCCCGCTCTTGGTGGTTCGCAGCCCTTCGAACGAGTTGATTGGGTTCGCGATGGCGGGGCCCACGGCGGTGGCCATCGATACGTCTTGGTAGAAACGCCACTGTTTAACCGGGCCGCGGTCAACGTATCCGGAGTGCATTACGACGACGATCCCAACAAGCGCCTCAGCTCGGCCGACGCGCTTTCGACGATCATTCACCCGCAGCATCCGCTGGCGCCGTCGGTGCACATGCACTTTAGCTGGACGGAGATGCGCGACGGTTCCGGGTACTACCGAATGATGGCCGATCTCAATCCTGCGATTGAAGATCCGGCGGCAACCATTCGGTTTCGCCACGCGGTTCGCGCAGCTGCTCCCAATCACTTTAACGAGGGCGAGGCGCAAGGCGATCACTACTTCAACATCCCGGCCCTTCGAAGGCATCGGGGCGTTACCCACTTTTATTTGGAAGCATTCTCCACTGGCCATTTTGACGATGACACCGCCATGGCTCGCCAAGTTGCAGAAGCGGCGATCAATAGCTACGTAGAAATTCTTGGCGACGCGCTGCGGGGGGCAACCGAGCCAACGGCAGAACAACGAGCCTCGCAGCTTGCCTATCACACGGCGTACCTCTTTCAGGTGCTCACCCTCGACCGCGGCACAACCTCGGGGCTGCTTGTGCACGATCAAAATGATCAGGGCATCATGGGTTCGCTCCCAGCCTACGTGGATCGGTCGCTTCTAAACTCGTGGGCCGAGCGTCTGCAAGCGCCGCAAGATGGCCTGGTGCAACGACTCGTTGCAGCCCTCGAAGATGCCCAGCCCTCTCACGTCACAGCAGAGGTTCGCTTGGCGCTGGCAGCGGCGGTTCGAGAGCACTACAAAGCGCATCCAGAGGCACTTGCGATGCAGGCCAAGGGCTCAATCGTGCCACCGACGGTCGACAATCACAGTTAGCGCACCTTGCGCTATCGCTCTGTTTCCCATTGCGTGTTGCGGTTGGCGGCCACAGAGCGAATACTTCGCAGCATGCGAATGGCGACGAACTTCGTTCTTGGATTGGCGGCAGCAGCAGCGATGGGGTGTGGGTCGGGTAGCACTCGGGCCCCGATCGAGGCGCCTCCCACGGCAGCAGCGACGGCGGAGCAGCCTGCGGCACAAGCTCCAGAGCCAGTCGTTGTCGCGCAACCGGAACATCCCGCAGAACCCGTCGTTGAAGCGCCTGTGGAAGCGCCCCAACCCGCGGCTCCAGTGGCGTCCCCTGCGGCAAACGCGGCACCAAACGCTGCCCCCGCCAACGCGCCAAAGACAGTGGCCGTCCTCGGAGTGCTCAGTGGGCAGTCGGGGGGCGCAATCGCTGACATCTTTGGCATGGAAGGCAACACGACCACCGTGAACGTCTCGTCGGCAACAGGCGGCCTTGATGTGCAAGCAACGCAACGAGTGATGAACATGGCGCTAGCCAACTTCGAGATGTGCGCGAACAACGTGGCCGCAAAGGCCCCCAATCTTCAAAAGATTGCACTCAAGCTCACGTTTCGCATTGGTCCAAAAGGCAATACGTCGGCTGTCTCGGCAAAGGCACCTGGAAAACTGCGGGTGAAATGCATGGCGGACCTCGTGCGCAAACTGCAGTTTGAACAGAGCAAGAAGACAACGAAAGTCTCGGCGACGATTTCGATCCGACGGCCTGGCCAGACGTTTGGAGCGGGTGGTCTTGGCCTACGAGGGACCGGCAAAGGCGGTGGAGGAACCGGCCATGGAACCATTGGACTCGGCAGCGGTTCTGGTATTGGCAGCGGGTACGGCCGGGGCTCCGGCACCGCATTTGGCGCACGGCCCCAAAGCCCTCAGGTTCGCGTTGGCAATGCGGTAGCAACCGGCGATCTCGATAAGAACATCATTCGAAGGTACATCCGACGCAAGTTACCGCGCATCCGCTTTTGCTACGAAAAAGTCTTAATTAAGAAACCGTCGACATCGGGAACCGTCATCGTGAGTTTTGTGATCTCTCCACAGGGAACGGTCTCCAAGGCCGAGGCCAAAGGGGTCGACACTGCTGTGAGTGATTGCGTCGCCAAGACGATTCGCACCACGCAGTTTCCCAAGCCGGCAAATGGTGGAAGCGTAACGGTTCGCTATCCATTCACGTTTACACCATCTAAGTAAAACACCTAGATACAGAGTACTCATCATGATGCATTTTGCGGCTACTTTAGGTTTGGTGTTTTTGATGGCGGCATGTGGTGCGCGTTCACCGACACCCGCGCAGCCGCCCGCGAGCACGCAAGATAGCCACACAGAGGCCATGGCGGCCGACGCGCCCGCGCCCATGCCTGCCGCCGACGACGCAGCCGATGAAGATGACGCAACTCAAGGCGATGCCGAAGAAGGCGGCAGCGCTACCGATGGAGATCGCTACAGCGCAGGAGTTGGGCAGCAACACCGCCCAAACTCGCCACGCGTGGCCATGGGAACCAATGCCGCGAGCGTGCGGGGGGACCTCGACAAAAGCACCATTCGTCGCTACCTGCTTCGGCGGATTCCCAAGATGCGGTACTGCTACGAGAAGGAGCTACTAGAGAATCCCGAGCTCGAAGGAGCGCTCACAGTGGACTTTGAAATCACTCCTCAGGGGCTGGTCGAGAAGGTAGAGGCAAGTGGCCTTCAGGAGAGCGTCGGTGATTGCGTGAGCGAGACCATCCGCACCATTCAATTCCCGATTCCCAATGACGGTGGCGCCGTTCATGTGACGTACCCGTTCACCTTTACCTATGCCTCCCACCACTGAGGGTGTTGGCTCGCTACGGGTGTCGCCTAGAAGTAGTAGCGAACGCCAGCGCCGAGGTTGATGTCGAGACCAAAGGCATCGCCCTTGGTTCGGAAGTCTGCGACCCCTGCCACTTCGACAAAGACATCGAGCGGGACTTCGCGAAAATCAAAGAGCACGCCGCCAACAAATCGCGCACCAATTCGAAAGTGATCCTCGTCGCCGCCGCCGCCATTGCGATCCAACACACGACCGCCAACGCCAATATAGGCCGGCAGAGCAAAGCTCGGCTTGCTCTCGAGAATCCATGGGTGCCACAGATAGTCGGCGTGCACCTGAAGCCCCTTGCCCAAGAACGCGCCGCCAATGGCACCGTCGATAGCCGTGTCATCACCCAAGTAGTACTTGAGGGAAAGGCCCGTCGGTTCACCAACAATGAGTCCGGCGCCAAAGACCCCTTTGTCGTCTGCATGAGCTGTGCTCGGCACAGCCGCCCAAGCAAGGGTGGCGCAAGTAAGCAACAGCAACGCTCCGGTTCGACTCATAGAAGTTAGACGCTAGACCCTGGCGGCCCCGCGTTCAACTTTTCGGTCTCGGTCTTTCGAATCCGCCGCGAAATGCCTATTGGCAGGGAAGTCCGCCGCACAATGGCAGGGTTGCTTTGAATTTGAATCCGGAAAGCTGAAACCCTCCATCAAAGACTTCCAGCACGTTTCCGCTAAACGTCGGGCGAAAGCTAATGTCCCAGCCGCCTTCGTTTGAAGGAGCCATTTGGCTCACTCCGCCAAGGCCGCCAGCAAGAATGTCTGGCATAGAAAAGTTCTCAGTCACAACCGTTTGATCGCCATTGAAGTCGGTGAAGATGCCTTCGACTTCGATGCCGTAGCGGCTCAACTCTGCTTCGTCGCGGGTTGGCTGATCAAAGTCGCCAAGACCAAAATCGATGTTCATGCCGCACAGCGGATTGCCATCACAGCCAACGCTCGGCAGTCCAATAACGCTGTCGATCCCTTCGAAACTAATTCCGAAGCTGCCGTCGCCGAGCTGATCTGCCGCCTCGTAGCGCCCCTCGGGAATGTACTCGGGTTCTTCGACGGCGCAGCCCACAAGAGGAAGGAGGACAGCGAGCGAGAACAAGATGCTACGTGACATACACCCTCCTACAGCACATCATGTGCCAGAGAATTTAAACATCAATTCCAGGCACTTAGGGGGAACACAGGTGCCCGTCCACAGGGGGCCGCCTCCTCAGGGGCTACCGCACTGGCCAGGTGTAGACTCCCCAACACAAGCGCCTAGGTGCACGGCTTTGATGACGAATTAGTTGATCGCCACAGGGGTCGATTGCGCTAGGCTGGCGCCCACATGCGCTCTTGCACAGTTGTTGTTGGCATCGCTATGACCCTGCCGTTTGGAGCGGGCCTTGTTGGATGCGGAGCGGCTGAAACGCCCGTGTCGGCGTCCAAAGTGACCGAGCCATCGTCGGCTTCTGGAGCCGCAGACACCGACAACGTTATGATCGTGAGCCGAACCGCTCCCGTACCAGAAGCCAAAACTCCTGGCGAACGTCTCATCTTCGTCAAGGCTGGCTCTGTGTGGATGATGGGCCCAGATGGTGAGGGCGCGGAGCAACTCACGGTGCGCTCGCTGGACGCCGCAGATCGCTCTCCGGCAGTGTCCCCAAACGGTGAGCACCTTGTGTACAGCTCGCCGAAAGAGGGGCCCCTCAGTCTCTACATTCAAAGCATTGAGGACATGATTCCGTCCCCGCTCGGCGAGGGCCGCGATGCCGCTTGGTCGCCGGATGGCACGCGCCTGGCCTTTATGCGCGGTGATGAACGCGTTGGCCTTGACCTCTACGTGCTCAACCTGGATGGCGAGAGCGACCCAAAGCTCGTACTCAAGGGAGATGATGATTACCCTGGTTTGACGGGGCACCCGCTGTGGAGCGCCGATGGTGAGTCGATCATCATGAGCGCAGATAGACGCCTGCATCAGGGCAGCACGCTTTGGAACGTCGATGTTGCCACGGGTACCGCCTCTCGTTTGACGGCCGCAAGCACCGACGCGCCCTGGACCAGCGATCACTCTCCAACCCGCTCCCCCGATGGCAAGACCATCGCCTTTGCCTCCAATCGCCATGGCTCGTCGAGTGATGACGCTTCCGATTACGATGTCTACAGCATTCAAAGTGACGGCTCGCATCTCATCCGGCTAACCGATGACCCCGGAACCATTGCCACTCCCGCGTACTCAAGCGACGGATCGCGCCTGTATTTCGCATCGACTCGCATTCGCCAGGCGGATTATGAATGGGAGATCTTTGTGATGGCGGCAACCGGTGGAGAGCAACGCAGGCTCACACGAGAGGCGCGCCCCGAAAACTCGACGCCCTCGCTAGCGATCCTTCCGGCGCGAACGCAGTAAGATACCAGGCTCGGTTTAGGAGGAGTCCCAACGGTGAGCGAATCGGCTGCAAAGAAATCTACGAAGCGTGGCAAGCGGGCCGCCAAAAAAGGGCCACCGCGCGCCGACCGCAGCAAGCGATTGCTCGACTTGGTGATGCTGCTTTTGCGCGCGCGCGCACCTGTGACCTTCAGAGAAATTCGGGCGCAGTTCCCCTCGTATCAAACCGCAAATATCGAAGCAGGTCTGCGCGCATTTGAACGCGATAAAGCCGATCTCTTGGAACTTGGAGTACCGGTTCGCTACATCACTCCAGACGAAGACTCTTCGGTAGAAGACGGCGGCTACGTTATCGAACTCAAAAAGTATCGCCTGCCCGAAGTGCATCTCACGACCGATGAGATTTCCGCTTTGGTGTTGGCAACAGCAGTTGCACGAGCGGTTCCCGGCAACAGCCACGCTCGCATCTGCGACTTGGCGCTTCGCAAACTCGCCTTTGATTATCCAGAGCCCGATACCCCACTCGCTTGGCCTCCACAGCAAGGTGCAACCGATGGCAAGGCACAACACGAGCCGGTCTTGGTGCACTTCCCCGAAGGCAATAGCGATGCGGAACGCGAGTTGAGTGATCGCTTTGCGATGTTGGAAGGTGCAACTCGGCGCCGCAAGTCAGTGACCATTTCGTACACCAGCGCTTCAAACGGTGTGGTGCAATCTCGCGAAGTCGATCCGTATGGCCTCTTCTATCGCGAGAAGAGTTGGTTGGTGGTTGGGCACTGCCACCTGCGAGGCGATACCCGCTCGTTCCGGCTCGATCGCATTACCTCCCTAACGGTGGCGCCAAAGCCCAAGTCTCCCGACTTTGAACGACCAAGCGACTTTGACGTGCGCTCGTACGCCTCTCGCTCACCGTGGACGTTTGCACCAAAGCCCACCGAGATGGTGCAGTTGGAATTGCAGGCCGAAGCATTGAGTGCCGCCAACGAAGACTTTGGTGCAGACGCCGTTCGCGAAGACGTCGACGGCGATGGAGAACTCCGAGTGCGCATCCGCTTTGAAACCGGCAACCCCGATTTCGTTGTTTCGCGAATTCTTGCCTCGAAAGGTGCCATGCGGCTTCTCGAAGGCGAGCAATGCAAGGTTCTCCTATCAGAAGAACTCGCATCCATTGAGGCGATCTACGCATGAGAGACGTATCGAGTCGCATCCAGCGTCTGCTCTATCTTGTACCGTATGTGGCCAAGCGAGCAGATGGCGTTCCTGTCGATGAGCTTGCAGAGATGCTCGATGTAGACCGCGAGCTACTGCTTCGCGATCTCGACATCTTGTGCCAAGTGGGCCCGCCGGATGGTGACCCTGGCGAGTACCTATTGGTGAGCGTGGAAGAGGGCATGGTCTACGTTGATCTGCCACAACGGCTCACACGCCCTTTGCGTCTCACACCCGCTGAAGGCTGTGGGCTCTTGCTCGGGCTGCGCGCGCTTCGAGAATCCGGCATTGCTCCGTTTGATGATGCATTGGAATCGGCAGAGGAAAAACTCTTAGGAGCCCTTGGTCGCGACGCTGATGCCGCAGAGAACCTCGCAACCGACACCGTCGTTGCAGAACCCGACAAAGCCGTGGCATCTCACCTGCGCGCGCTTGTGACTGCAGCACGAGAACGACAAGGCGTCGAAATTCGCTATGCAGCAGCATCGAGGCAAAAGGCCGAGTCGCGCGCGATCGATCCCTATGGCATCGTGCACCACGCTGGCGAGTGGTACTTGGTTGGCCACTGCCACAAACGAGGCGACACCCGAACCTTCCGCATTGATCGCATTGCGACGCTGGAGAAACGCGACAGCAAATTCGAGGTCCCCGAGGGCTTTGATCTAGAAACCTATCGGCGCGAGCATCTCTATGTACCTTCGGCGGACGCGGTAGCGGTGCGTGTAGAGCTCGATGCCTTGGCAACCGCACGAGTTGGCGCAAACTGGCCGATTGGCACCGTTCGACACAGCGAAGACGGCAGCAGCGAAATCACCATCGACTGCGAAGGCTTTGAGTGGGTGACAGGTTGGGTGCTCGGCATGGGCAAACACGCGACCATCGCAGAGCCTCCCGCAGCCATCGAGGCGATGCGAGAACGGGTTGTGAAGCTCAGAGCGATGCTGTAGACCAGTGGTCTCTCAAATCATTTCAGTCCAAATCAATTCGGTCGATACGCAACTCGGTGTGTCGTAGGCCCGGCATTGGCGACGCTTAAGAACTGCTCCAGGCGAGACCTTTGCCAGGCGAGACCAGCGTCGGCTGACGTGGTCCGCTAGTTGTTGGACGAGGCGCTAGTTGTTGAGAGCACCCTCGCGAATCCAACCGAGAATCGTAAGATAGTCAGGATCCGCGCTGCTTAGAAACGTCGAGTTGGGATGGACATCAGGCGGGTCTTCTTTGCTTGGCAGCGTCAACATCAACGACTCTCCCGGCACTTCGAGATTCACGCGTACAACTTGGTGCCTACCCGAGACCTCTTCCGTGAGTTCCTTGTGCATCTTGTTTTCCTCACCGTTCAAATGAAGTCCACCAAGGTCTTTGCCGATGCCATTCTTTGAGTGGCAGATGACACAACCGCGATCTGTGAAGATCGGCGCCACATCTCTGGCAAAGGAGACATCGGTTGGAATCAGAACTTCACCGTCTTGCACAAGGATGTCGGCGAGAGTAACCACACGAGCCGCTACCGGCGAGTCCGCCATCGTCAGCGCTATGGTCGCATTCTCAGAGGATTTGAAACTCACCAACCCTGGCGTCACGTTGAATATGACGACGTATCCAGAAGCACTACTCTCAGAGAGAGCCAACTCTGGAGCCCGATCCGAATCGAGAAAGAAGGGACCTTCCATAGTTGGCTCGAGTTGAAACGCCGTCCCGGGCACTCCTGCTAGTGGCGCCCCATCTTCGTCGACAAGTTTGCCAATAACGATACTTGCGCTCGTGGACTCGGCAACACCAAATTCGCTGTGCAGACTTGCCACAAATTCCTCTGAGAGAGTTTGTAGCGTGAGACCTGCGAGGTCGTTGTTGCCCGTGACAATCACAGAGCCGTAGGTACTTCTGTGAGTCGGTGGGCTACTCGCTAGCAAGTGAAAGTTGCTGTACGGCGGTATTCCCGCGATCTCAAACTCACCACCAACAACCGTAACGGTGGGCGGCGGCGAGATTCCATCAACGGTGACCGCTCCAGCGACAAGCGCGTCGCCTGTTTGAAAATCGACAAGACTGCCAGTGACGAGGAGTGGAATGATCTCTTCGTCTTCACCAGTGCCTGGATCGTCTGAGTTGCTATCTCCGCAAGCGCCAAAGGCCAACGCTACACTTGCGAAAGTTATCGCTAGTACCGTTCTTGTTCTCATAATTTCTCCTAATTCACAGCGTGATTTTTGATTGCGATTACTCAAGCGTTACGACACAACAGCCATCCACACAGCTACGCTCCGCAGCACATGCACTCGTCTCATCACACGTGACCACGCATGTCGATGTAAGAAGGTTCCACGTGTCGGTATCGCAACCTTCGTACCACCTCACGTCCTCTGATCCTCGCAGCCTGTTTTCAGGCCCTTACGTTTTTTTTGCATCCATCCATGCGTGCCTTGGCACTACGGTTGGGAAGGGGTTTGTAATGCCTTGGGCCGCTGCGAAGTTGCACCAGATGGTGCGTAGGCTCCCCCACCCAACGGGGAGTCCAGTCCTCGATCTCAGCCCTCATGCACTCGCGAGTCTGCGATGCACCTTTGGGCCGGGCGACGGCCTTGTGACTGCAACCGTTAGGGGCCTTGATAACAAAGGCTGTCGATCTCAAGCTCGGAGAGCAGCAAGATCTGCAGTGGCTCTTTGGGCAGACATGCTCTCGTGCCCAGCGAACACGCATAGTCCTCGTCCACGCGGCACTCCTCGTCTCGCGAGCAGCCCTTTACCCAAACGTAGTTGCCGCCCTCTTCTGTCGAAATGCCGTGAACCGCAGCACCGACCGGCGTGCACGCAACGTCGCCGCCAAGCACACAGTAGCCGCCGGGAAAGTTGAGATTGCCATCCGTATCGATGCACTGCCCTAGTCCGCAGTCTTCATCACCACTGCAAGCACGTCCCAATTCGACGCCACAGTCCTCGCCGGGGGGCGTCTCATCCAGTTCGCATTCAAGGTTCGTCGGCAAGATCGCGAAGCCCGGGTTTAGCGCGAAGCCTGTTGGAGACTCGGCCGCAGTCAGCGTTCGCTTTGCAAAGAGGACGACTTTCTCATCGGCGCCGCCTCGAGTTTCGCCTTCATCCAAACGCCCATTCTTGTCTTCGTCGAACCACATGATGATTTGCCCAACCTCATAGGCGCGCGTCGCGTCAAGGTCGGGCCGGTCATGCACACGAATCTGCATCGTTGATGGGGGAAGCAAGCGAAGTGCAGTCACAGCCTCCGTTTGCAGGTCTCCAACATCGGTACTGGAATCGCCGACAGATGACCAAAAGAGTGAGGTCTGAATCTCTTCTTGCGAGTTTAGAATATCGCGAAAGTCTTCAACGTTTGCCTCGATCTCAAAAAGCGGCTCGCCGAGATATCCGTCTTCCACCAAGGAGCCGCAGCTTGTGAGCGCAATAACAAAGGCCAAGGCACACGATGCGACTGCGGTGCTTGCCCTCACGTTCTCACCAACCTCAGCCTCGCCCATGGACCAACGAGCATAGCATCGACGGCTCTCTGAGCAGGGAGTTCATTGGGTATCTCACAGCTAAAAGGCAACACCAATTCCGAGATGGGCAAGCCAGGTAACGATCGTATCTGGGCTGGAGCCACCAATTTCGATGTTGCCATCCATGTTCGCCTTAGACAAAACGAAGGTGTTTGGGCCGGCCTCAGCACTCAAGATTAGTCGCTCCGACAAAGGGATTTCTGTTGTGAACCCAATGCCCATCGAAAACGCTGTGGCGCGTCTTGATGGTGCTGTTGCAGTGCCACCAAAGGACTGGTCCAGATTCGTGATGTCTCCAGAGAGCCCGATGCCAAAACTCGCATAGGGCAGGTCCCAAAGTTTTTGCGCCATCAAGCCTATGCCAAGCTCACGAGTTACTACGCTAAGATTTGTACTTAGATAGTTGAGAGAGGAACGCCCGGCACGCCCCCGGATGGAGAGGCTAAGCGACGCCCAATCGACCTGGTAACCCAGCTGCAACGTGGGAGTGGCGCCAAAGCCTTCGAGAAGCTCTCCATGGGCCCCAATCCGGGAATACACTTGTTGCGAGAACACCCGCTCAGAGCTTCCTTTGCGAACTAGGCGCGCGTAGGCAACCTTGCGTCCAGAGCTCTTCGACAGTTCTCTCGTTTCGCCATCGCTGAGGCGCAGATTGTACTCAAGGTAGTAGCTCGGTCGTCGATACTGCACAAAGTACGAGCCTGCGGGGAGCGAGAGCAACGCTTGTTTGTGCCGCACATTCACTTCGGCAACAATGCTCCCGTTCTTGCTTCCCCGGTAGACAACGTAGGTTCCGGGCTCACGGAGTTGCAGCCGCGTGGCACGTTGACGCCCCGAGGCCTTCAAGCGGGTAATCGCCGGGTCTGCACGTCCCTTCAGGTCATAAGAAAATGTAGGATGCTGCAATGCCCGACTCTTGCCACTCTCTCGCAAGGTGTTGCGATAGGCATAGGCATAGACCTCGCTCAAGCTGACGATATCGTCTCGATTCTCGTCGGCAGCACCAACAAGACCATTCGTGAGGTGATGCGAGAAGAACGACGACTTGAGTGCCTCGCTCTCGTGCGAGTCCTCACCGGCGGCGCTGGACGAAATCATGATCACGCCCTCGGCGCCGGATTCGCTTTGTGCGGTGATCTCAAACTCCTCCGCTTGGCTTCCGCCTTTGACTTTGGTGACGTTTCCCGAGCGGCAGCCATCCAAGAGCAGAAGGCGAATCTGCGCAGGCGAACCTTCGAGAAACCCGCGCAGCTCGGCGTAGGCAAGCGACTCCTTGCCCGGATGAAGCCCTACTGCATCGGCGTGGCCCGAGTAGTACACAATGAGAACCGAGGTTTTTCCGGCCGAACTATCTCTACGGATTCGAGCGTTGATTTTGAGAAGCGCGCGACGAATGTCCGATGCAGTATTGCCCAACATCAGAACTTGGTTCTCGGGCGCAACGCCTCCATAACGCTGTAGCACCGACGCAAAGCGTTTAGCGTCGGCCTCGGCATAACTCAGTTGGACATCCTCGGCGTTCCCCAAGTTGTTGCCAATGACAATAGAGTAGCGGTCGTCGCCGAACTCCGCATCGGCATGCCCAAGCGATGGCCACCAGGCAGCGAGCAACGAGAACAATAGAATTGTTCGTAGTAAGAATCTGCGTGCCACGCCGTCTACTCCTTCATGAGAATGAATGGATCAATTTGACAGTTGGAAGGCGCGACCGGTGTTGGCTCCACAAACTCCAATTGGGCCAGTTGAAATGCCGACGGACAGGCAACCAAGTACAGGGTCTCGCGCCCGACGTACGAGTCGAGACGAACCGCGCCTCGCAGCTCGCCCTGTGGTCCAGGGTCGGCAAGCGCGGAACCATCCTTACCAAGTGGATAGTAGACCGTGCGCTCTCCGCTATCCTCGATTCCCAATACCATCACGTGCATCGCATCGCCGAGAGTACCCGAGATGCGAAAGCGAATTTGATCGCCTTCGTGAAGAACATCGCCACTGAGATGCTCGGTCGAGCCGCCTTCGACACTCCTATCGATGTGCAGCGAAACGCCGCCTTTCAGACGCAGTTCCCCATCCGTCGTAGGGGAGTCTTTGGGCCACACCACAAAAAGCAACGCTGCCGCGGCAAGCGCTGTGACCGGCATGAGCCAAGGAAGCCACGAACGCTCGCGCAGTGGTGCATCGGGCCCTGCCACTGAAATGCGATCAAAGAGAGACTCTGCATCCACCTCGGGCAGCGCCGCAAAGCCCTCGCGAAGGGGCCCAAGTCGTGCACGGCAGGAAATGCACGACGCAACGTGCTCCTGGATCGCCTCGCGCTCGCCCTCGGGCAACTCATCAATGGCGAGTTGCTCGAGTCGGTGGAGCGAGGGATGAGTCGAGTTGGTCAAATTTTCCTCAGCCATAAGCGTCCTCGATTGCATCTAGTCCTGTTACGCGGCCCAAGTCTTGTTCAGATAGTGTGTCCCGGGCCCAAGAGGAGAAGCGTGTAAGAAGATTTCCTACCGTGCGGGTTGAAACGCCCAACACTTCTGCAGTCTCGTGTCGTGTCATGCCATCTAGATAGATACAAACTGCTGCGGCGGCTTGGTCAGGTTGTGCTGCCGCAAGCAGCGTTACAACAAACAATCTCTCGTCGGCGGACTCCGCCGACCGTCTGGGTTCGCGATCATGATGCTCTTCCAACAGCTCGCGTTGCCTCTTTGAATTGCGAATCACATTTAGGCAGTGGTTGGTCGTGATGCGAAAGAGCCAGGTCGAGGGCCGCGACTCTCCGCGAAACGCATCGAGGTTTGAGAACGCCTTTACGAAAACGTCTTGAACCGCATCCTCAGCGTCGCTCTTGCTCCCCATTAGGGAAAAGGCGCGGCGGTACACCATCGGGCCATAGACTTGGAAGAGTTCCCGAGTCTCTGCTCTACGATCCTGCGCCATCTGCCGAGAGAGCATAACACCTACCATTCACTTCGCTTTGCCGCCGCCGGGCCTCGCCCCAAACCTCATCAGTACGCGTCTTGCCTATTCGCAGTAGCCAACGCTTGCAAAGGACCAGTCAAATGAGTCGATGTTTCGAGATCCCACTCCTGGCAGGCTGCCTTCGATCCGAATGGGAACCCGTGTAGCACGCCCGGTGGCACAGAGTTGTCGACCAATTGCGGAGACATCCGCTTGGCGAGTAATGGACACGCTGCCCCACGAGTTTCTTGAGCCGCTGCCAACCTCTTGACCATTGAGAAGCGCTCGATATCGCAACTGCCCTTCACCGTCGGAGAAGCCCTCGGCGATTTGATTGAGCCGCTGAAGGTAGACGCCGCGAGGGACTTCGAGCGTTCCAACCACGACACAGCCATTGGCGCTCACCTCGTTGTCAATCAGTGCAGCAAGGTCGGCACCGATGGTTGTAAATGAGACGCCTGCACCGCTGCAGCTCGCCTGCAGATTCGTGAAGCGGAGTGAGTTTTGTGCGTTGACGTTGTTGGCCGCAAAGGCCGTTTCGTCTGACTTTGTTGAATCCAACTCTTCATCGACGTCCATTTGGCAGGCCGTGGACATAAGAGAAACTCCTAACAGCAACAGTAGTTCGCTTTTCATGATAGACATCGCTTTCGTTTGGGGGGAATTGGAACCGGAAGTAGTTCCATCGTTAGGACCCGTGAGCGCGTCGGATCGCGCAAGGTGCCTCTTCATTTCTTTCAATCGGCATCACAAACGAAGGCCAAGGGCAAGACCAAGACTGATGCCAACCAAGAGCACGACAAGCGCTGCACTCCAAAGAATCGCGCTGTGGGTGCGATGCACGGGAGGCGTATGAGCAACCGGTATGGGAGCCTGAACGGGCGGTGCGGGGGCGTGGAATAGGCAGTCGTAGCCAGGCGCTTTGTGAGCCCGAGGCCAAGGAAGCTCGGTCGGGGCACCGGTGAAGTGCTGCCTCGGCGGTGGCGTCCGCTGCCCATGAACTGAGTGCTGTGAAGATTCTGCGAGGGTCGAGGGAGGGAGGGCAAGGTGGTGTTGGGTCTTCATGGAGGTGTGACACGTCGGCCCGAGCGATCGGGCAAGCAGCGGCGAGATATCTCTTGGCCGGATCTCCAAATCCACGCGAGTTTTGACAAACTCAGCGCGCGCTTGCCGTATTCAAGGAGCCGGCGTGTCTCGTAGGGCGGAATGCAAAACCGCCTACCCGCTTGTCTCGTCCTTTGCAGCGCACTTGCCACAGGAACAGCGCTCGCAGCCGCTGACGGCGAAGGACCGGGCATAGTCGGCGGCACGAGCGAGAACTACGATCCAAGCGTTGTCGCTCTTCTCGCCTCAAATGGCACGCTCGTTTGCAGCGGCGTTATTCTCAGCGAAGAAGTTGTTCTCACAGCGGCGCATTGCTTGGACAATGCGATCGCCATTGTCCGTATCGCAAACGACATCGCTGGCCCCGAGAACGATTGGTATGTGCGAGAAGCCATGCCCCATGCGAACTACACCGGCGGCGCTCGTGGTTCCGACCTGGGGTTATTGTTGGTTGAGCGCGCGTTGCCCAAGGTCGATCACCAACTCCCCGATTCGAATGCCTGGCAATCGTTTGCCGCGATCGATGTTGTGGGCTTCGGTCAGCGAGATGAACACGGTGCCAGTGGACAACAGAGTCGCAGAAGCACCGAGGTCACGTCCGTATCGGATATTCGATTTCGGCACGGAGAGTCCTCGTGCTACGGAGATTCGGGCGGTGCGGTATTCGACAGCAGTAGTGGTACGCGCCGATTGGTTGGCATCGTTTCTTCGGGGGCGGCCGACTGCAAAGGTGAATCCAATGCTGTGCGCGTGGATGCGCACCTGCTGTGGATCGAGAAACATCTTCGCTCGGCTCAGACGAACGTTTGCCTCGACATCGATAGCGGGTGTCATGCGGTGGTGGGGAGCTGTTCAACAAGTGGAAGCCTTGGAACGCAAGGCTTTGCCGCCTTCGCTCTCGCGTTCTTGCTCTCGGCACTTCGACGACGACTACGACAATGACAACGGCGCTACCAAAGCGGCGCGGAAACCGTAGGTCGTAGCGACGTTGCACAAATCCCTGTGACGTCGCCAATCGCTTTCGCGCACAAACGCAAAACGCGCTAGGGCGCCACCGAGCGCCCCGACGCAAACAACATACAGCCCAGTTCTCTTGCGCAGGCCTCTTCTAGTAGAGGTGCTGAAACTTGGAGAGAATGCGCATCTGCAACACTCGGAATCCGCCCAGAGCATTGCTGATACCAGGAAACCCCGTTCGCGAATGCATACTTCCAAGAGCCGCCAAACGATTCTTGTAGTGCTGGCGTTCCTCAGGAGTTAGGCCGTTGCCATACAAGTCGTACAAGACTTGATCGCCCAACACGGAGTTTAACGTGTTCATGATCTTTCGCGATGCGGTTGCCGCTTGCCATACCTGCCCTCCGTCATTCCCTGCTCTCTCAAAGGCCCTCAGCGCTTCGAGTTGTCGCTCTTCCAGGTGGTACCAAAGGGATCCGATGGAAAGATTGCCGTACGAAATCTGAAGAGCGATGGCCCACGCAGTTTGCTCAAACGCGACAAACTCAGGGGGCAGCGCTGCGGTGGCGAACTGCTGGTCGCCATGTTCGTCTTCGTAGGTCTCGTACTCGTTCTCCCCTTCGAGTTCCATTGCACAACCGGCGGTTAGCGAAGGAGAACCAAGAGCGGCGATGAGGCCTAGGGGGAGCAGCAATTTCGTGAGTCGTTTCATAATCCAAATACCTTCGTGTTGTGGGGGTTGTACGAAGGTAGACACGCCAGCGCGCAGCGTCCGGAACGCTGGAACGCCGAATTCTTAGGATTTGCGCCGGGCGCTGAAGAACGAATGCCAGCTACGCGGGAATCGCTTCGATGTCTTTGAGCTCGCCGTGAACCACTTCAAGATCGCCATCAATAATCACGGCGTGGCCAAAGTCGATATCAACCCACTTGGTGTCATCATCGAGAAACCCGCGCGTCGCGATTTCCTCGCTGGAGAGATACACGGTTCGCCCACTCTCCTCGGTATCGCATACACGCATCGCCATAGGCTTGCCGCACGCCACTGCCATCATCGTTTCCCGGTGAAACAAGAGGCTGCTGAGCCAGCAAGGATTGTGATTGCCACGCGAATGCGCCAACGGCTCTGAGAGTTCTCGAATTTCGCGAATCGTCGCGCTCATGGCGTCCATCATTGGCTCGGTATCGATGCCTGCATCGATATCCGCGCGCTCCGAGTAGTTGCTTAACAAAAGACGAAAGAATACTTCTGAGTCAGTGTCGCTCTCGATGTCGGTGGAAAACTTGGGTTTGATTCGCTTCATCAGCGGTTCGCGAATGTCGCAAAACTCCTGCACATGTCCATTGTGGGCAAAGATCCAATCGCCAAATCGAAAAGGATGGCAGTTGCGCTTTTGCACGAGCCCTGCAGTAGCGAGGCGAACATGACCAATCAACGTATGGGCGTTCACCGAGAAACTCAGCTCTTCAAAAAGCGAATCGCAAATTGCTGGCAAGACACTCTTCACGAGAGCTGTTTCCTGGCCATCGTAGTAGGCAAGCCCCCAGCCGTCGGGGTGCTCTAACGACTGCAAGGCAAACGAATTGTCGCCACTTATCAAGCAGCGATACAAGGGCATGAGCTCTTGTGAGCGGACCGCCATCAATCGGCACATGAACGACTTGCTCCCAGTTTTTCCATTAAGAATTCTACGAGTTCGACGCGGCGGTCGTATGCGATGTCTGGAAACTCCAGAACGATTCGCGAACCCACGTCCGACGAGTCGAGAATTCGCAAAACGCTGACATCTGCCAACTGCAACACGCGATCGTCCAATTGGAGAGCCAATCGCCCTCGCAAATTGGCACTCACCTCACAGTGCCCTTCGCATTGAATTGCAGCACCACCGCCGCTCACATTCTCGGTGGAACCTCGCAGTGTGACGTTCTCGCCATTGAGTTTTAGCTCTAGCGTGCATGACAGCGGCACCGCAACGCGCAAGAACCTGCGAGCGATGCCTCGCAAGACCTGAAGTTCGAGATGCACCCGCTCGACCTCGGGGAACTCCTCAAAGTGAATCGCAACCATCGTAGTATCGCGCTCGCGGACGGTTCGAATGACTTGAAACTTCGCACCGTACTCACGTCCACCGATTCCGATCAGAACAATTCTCTTGTCATCATCGAGAGTCCCCAGCAACTCGGCTGCTCCATCGAGTTTGATCAGTGCACCCGATGCCGAAACGTTGAGCGTGGTCCCTGTGCGCTCTTGGCCATCGCGCATGGTCATGACAACGGGCCAACGATAGGCAACACGAGCGAAGGCTCGACGCGGTTGTTTCTTGGCTTCCGACGGGCGGGACAGCGTGACCAAATTGCCTTGGAGCGAAAGGACCACAGCGGCGCAGACGAAGTGCATACGCGCGATTCGAAATCCAATCCCCAGCTCGACACGACTGCCGACAGCAAGCTCCAAGATGGCCTGGTCCGACTCGGGAACCAGCAGCATAAGACTCGAATCCGTCGAATCCTCTACGAAGGCAACGACGCGATTTCGGCGGAGCCGCCCCAGCAGCGCAACAAGGTGAATCTTCTGTCCTGGGACGAAGCTCTCGTGGGGGCGAGCTTTGGACTGAACTACGAGATTTCCCACTCCCTACACATTAGAAGGATTTGCCGAACATTGCGCGGCAATAACTGGTCGTTCTCAAGTTTGGTGTGTAGTCCACCAACACACGCCCGCACACAGCGGACCACGAGACCACGCATTTCGCCGACTCCTAGGCTCAGATTGGCAGGTTTCCTTGGTTGGGAAACACACCAGCTTGGGATGCGTACCAGACGGAGAGGTTTAGAGGTCGGCGTCGAGCAATTTGCGCATCGTCTCGATGATCTCACGCAAGCGCATCGGCTTCTCTAAGAAGAAGTCTGCTCCCGCGGCACGAGCTTCGGCCGCAGCAGCTCGCCCTCCGGCGGAGACCGCGATAATGGGAAAGTCGACAAATCGCGGATCGTCACGCAGGGTCGCGATGAGTGTGGCTCCATCCATGATCGGCAGATTGATGTCGACAACCAATACGTCGAACTTCTCGGCCTGCAGGAGGGCTAGCGCGTCGGTTCCAGTCGCCGCCCCTTCGATATCAAACTCCGCATCGGAGTAGCGCCCCGAGCTGAGACCTTCGCGAATTAGCCGGGCCACATGAGGATTGTCCTCGGCCAGAAGAACTCGTAGAGAGGTTTGCACGAATGCCGGGTCTCGATCCTGAATGTGAAGCAGGACCTTGTCGAGCGAGGCTCGAACGTCGGAATCGAAGTTCACAAATTCGATGCCCGCTCCACTGTCCCCCTCGGCGATCGGGCGAACCCAACGCACCACACCCTCGATGCACAAGGGTGCCAAGAGGCGCGGAAACGATAACTGTAGGCGAACGGCGTCGCCCACGGCGAGCATCCGGTCGGTGTGCACAAAGGCACCGCCACTGCTTAGATTCTGCGTGTAGTCGCGCAACAAATCATCAGCGCCTTCGTAATCCACAACCAGTGAAACCGGTTTGCGATCGGCGCCGTCCTTGCGCTTGTCGTCAGCAGTCATCCGCCGACGATCCTAGCTCGGTGTCTTTGCGGTAGCTAGAGGGAAGGCGACGCAAAACACCGCTCCTTGGTCGTCTGCGTTGCGCGCTTCTATAGTCGCTCCGTGATCAGAAATAATTTGCTGCGTGAGTGCCAAGCCAAGCCCTGTTCCCGAACTCTTGCTGCTCACAAACGCCTCAAACAGGGTCGGCATCATCTCTTCCGGAATTCCTGGACCATTGTCCCGCACTTCTAGAAGTACCGAAGAAACCCCTTCTGAGTTGGTTTCCTGGCGAATTGAGACAATCACCTTGCCATCCTCTACCTCGTCAACCGCCTCTGCGGCATTGCGAATGAGATTTAGTAGGGCTTGGCGAATTTGCCCTTCGTCCAGTGAAAGACGCGGCCCATCTTCAGCATTAAGCTCGATCACCACACCACGAGAAGCGAGCTGCTCCCGAATAAAATCGACAACGCTTCGCGTGATGATCTCTAGGGATTCTTCTTGCAGCTTCGGCGTAGGCAAACGAGCGAGTTGTAGGTACTCCTCGGTAATATCGGTGAGCCGATCCACCTCTTTGGTGATGGAGCGACACAAGCTTTGCGCTTCGATGCCTCGCTCCTCTGGCAGTGCGGCGAGTTCTTCTTCGAGTAGCTCCGTGTTCAAACTAATCGAGGACAGTGGGTTGCGAACCTCGTGCGTAATCATCGCCGCCATCTTGCCCGCGGTCGCCAACCGTTCCGTTCGCACCAGTTCTCGCGACCTGTCTTCAATGGCCTTACCCATTACATTGAACTCGTGGGCAAGCTCAGCAATTTCCGTAGGCCCTTGCACTGCGATGCGATGGGCGTAGTCACCATGGGCGATGCGCCTGGCTGCATCGCCAAGACGTTGCAGAGGCCGCAGCATCACCCGGGCGGCAATGGTCATGAGAATGCCCAAGATGAGTGCCATTCCGCTAAACAAGAGCGTGTAGATCCAAATGCGACGCGACAAGCTTTCGAGCCCCTTCGAAAGCTTCAAAACCTTGTCGGTCATTTCATTCTTTAGTTCGCCGGTGCTTTCTTTGACATCGGTTTCCAACCGAATGAGTCGGTCTCGAGCCTTGAGCACGTCCGCTGGCGCGCTGCTGGGAGACCCGGGAGTGCCTAGGAAAACGTTGTAGAGTTCGTCTGAGTCATTAACAAGCCCACGCATTCGCAACACCAGCGCGCGGGTCTCAGCAAACTGCTTCTGCACACTCTCGTCCATCGAGTCCTTGGCCACGAGCGAGCCAACCGCAGCCAAAATCCCCTCGGTTTTCGCGAGCAGGGCTCGGCGCTGGACAAGCTCTTGCGCGAGGCGCTTGCGTGTAAAGCGCTCTGAATCTGGCTCGCCGGAGACCTCTTTTAGGTCATCGAGAAGACTCGCTTGTTTGCTATCGAGATCGCCGCTCACCAAGGCAAGTTGCAGGTAGCCCTCATGGGTGACGCGAATCCACTGGTTCAGGCTCTCCGTAGACCGGACATAAGAGAGGGAAATTCCGGCAAACGTCACGACCAACACCAGGAAACCAAGGGTGATCCGCGCTGTGAGGGAGCCTGGAAGTCGATACGCCACGTCCCACCAGCCTAGCAGCACCATTGCCGGGTGAGAGTCTGCTCACCCCGTTTTCGGCCTGTATGTGTGTATACTGCCGCAACCTTGGGGGCCTCTGCCTAGAGCCGGACTAGAACCGCCGCCCAATTGGAGACGACCGCTATGAAGAGCATTTGGCTTCTATTCGCTGCCCTTTTGACACTGGTAACCCACTCCACGGTGGCCCAGGCCAAGCCCACGATCGCCGTTCTGGGTCTCGAGGTTATCGACAATGGCAATGTCGACAAGGAGACAACTCGCGCCGCACAGAGGTTGGCTCAAGAGTTGCGCACCCAGGCCAAGCGCCCGGATGGCAAATTCGACTTCGCACCCAACAGCGAGAAGGATCTCCTTGAGCTGAAGCTGCTCTCTGGATGTAGCGACGAAGGCCGAACCTGCATGGCAGAAATTGGTGCCGACCTTGGCGCGGACCGCCTGCTCTACGGAAAGCTCGAACGACGACAGCGCGGATACCAAGTCTCGCTAAAGCTGCTCAACACCAAGACCAAGCAAATGGAGAAGACGACGAGCGAGCTCATCCCGTCCGAAGATCTCCACAACAGCAAAATCAACAAGTGGTCGCGCTCGCTCTACGCACGCCTCATTGGGGTTCCCGAGTCGGGCACCCTCTCGATTGAAGCAAACGTCGATAAGGCCACCATCTACATCGATGGCAGCGTTGCAACCACGCTTCGCGACGGCTCGGCCAAGGTCTTGGGGCTTAGCGAGGGCACACACACCGTAACGATCGAAGCCGATGGCTACATTCGCTATGAGTCAGAAGTGGCGGTATCGGCCGGTGAGGTCGAGAAACTCAGTGTTAGTCTTAGTGCCCAAGCGATCAAGCGGCGCAAGGGCAAGGATGAAGAAGGCGGCGGCGGCACACTTTGGAAAGTGGGCTTTGCCGGCGGCGTGCTACTCACCGGTGCCATGGCAACGGGTTGGGCCTACAACGGCTTGCAGGTTTGGGGCGAACTCGATGATGCCAAGGTCGACGCTTGGAACAATCTAAAGGGCACCCAAGCCTATGATGACATCGCTGATGGTTCTCAAGGAACCGTGCAGGACTCGTGCGGCAAGGCCAAGGGAGCGAACATCACACCGGATTCCACAGGAGCGCTCAGCGCATTTCTTGGGGCCTGCAAAGACGGCGAAGATGCCGCTGGCCGCACCAACCTATTCATCGCAGGCACCGCTGTCGCAGCCCTTGCTACCGCCTACTTTGGCTACCAGGGTTGGGTTGTGCACGGTGGTGGCAAGAGCAACAAAGAGCGCCGGGCGAACGCCAAACCCAAAAAGCGCACCCTGGTGGTTACACCGCAGATCAGCGCAGGGTCTGTTGGAGCCGGTCTCAGTCTAGACTTCTAGTCCTAGACTTTAGTCCTAGACTTCTAGTCTTCCCAAGCTTCATACCTACCTAGACTTCGAAACCGCTGCCTCGGCTGCCCAGCTCACGCAGAAAGTTTAGAAACAGCGGCGACAAGAAGCGCTGGGTCAAAGGGCTTAACAAGCCACGCCTTGGCCCCAGCTGTCCGCGCTTCGCGAATCAAGTTGGGCTGCCCCTCGGTTGTTAGCATCACAACCGGAATGTGTCGGTTGTCGCCATCCAACTCGCGAATCTCGCGCAGTACTTGGACGCCATTTTTCCCGGGCATATTGACGTCGAGCAAGATGAGCGCGAGCCCATCGATGCTCTCCAATTGCGCCAAAGCATCTTGTCCATCGATAGCCTCCGTAACATCGAAGCCTGCGGGGACTAGGACGTCACAGACGGCCCGACGGGCACTCCGTGAATCATCAACTACCATTATGCGTCTTGCCATACCTGCGTTCCTCTCAAAGCATCACCAGGCCACCCTCAGCGATGTACGGCTCGACATCTTGGGGTTTCAGCGAAAGTGCACCATCCAAAAATCCATCAACTAACACCACTGCAGGGTAGTGGTTTGCAACAAAGTGTAGTGGCGCCATGCTGCTTGGGCCTTCTGCGTCCATTCGAATGTGTTTCGCGTCAACGACGGCAGGTGTCGTTTGGTAAACCGAGCCAGCTCCATGATTCCAGAGCCCGTGCTTGATTCGGCCAGCGAGTTGATTGGCGAGTTCGCCGACCCAATCGCGCATGAGGACACGTCCTGGATGGGTTCGTCGCAAGAGTCCTCGATGACACATCAGCAGCAGTGTCAACTCACAGTGTTTGCCAGCGATGCGGACGATGCCGCAGGAGCCTTGTCGGAACTCATCTGGGCCCGCCGCTTGGCGCGTTACTTCAATCCCGTGGGCCTCAAAGAGATCCTGCGTGCAGCGCTCCACGATCAGCGCAAACTGAGGATGCTCTTTAACGGGTGTGAGTTCGATCGTCATATTGGGCGTCGGCACGCGTGCCTATGCCTAGATGTATCGGCAGGGCCGCAAAAAACTGGAGTGCCAACATCGCCAAGAGGCCCACAACGCCCTCTCCCGAGATCGCCCGATGGGCCTATAAGACGTTGATAAGCCCCAGATTCGCCCCGCCTGGATAACCGTAACTCACGAAGCTATCCCAGCCCCAAACCACAAGTCCCATACGCGTGCCACCGACCGTCTCGAGGGTGTGCACGCCATCGTCCTGAAAGCCGACATCGCCCGGATGCGGATCGGAGAGTGGGCAGCGAATCGCTTGGTACTCCACGGGAACGCCCGCATCGTCGAGGGTGCCAACGATTTCGAACTCGCAGCCGGGAATGGCTTCGAGAAGAGGCAGCCCATCAAAGCGGATTTCGGTGCCCATCGGTGCCGCCAGTAATAAGAAGTCAAAGGCGTACTTGTTGGGCACCAAGAAGAGGTACTTAGAGCGCCACTGCTCAATCGGCGGCAGGAGAATGAGAGAAGGATCGCCGCCGGGAGGTCGCTCGCCGCCGGGCAAAGTAGAAGGGATTCCCGTGGTTCGTTGCGAACCTGGCACCTGAGCAACGGCAATTGGGGCATTGGCGGTGATCGTGAAATCGCGCTCGGCTTCGATGAGTTGCGACTCTCCACGTTGGAGCGGAATGCGATCGTAGGGAGGAGGCAGATTGGTGCGCACCCGGGTGTCTTCAGCGGTTGCCATGACGCGCCAAAACTCGGGTTCGTCGGGAACCACACCAACATCCCAGCCGGCGGCTTCCACATAGCGCGATCGCGAGGGCGACTTCACCGCAATGAAGCTCTTGCCGTATGTGCGCTCGGGAAAGACCTGTTGTTCGAGATGGTCGGCACAGCAGCTGCGTTCGAGAAATGTGTCGAAGAACGGCGAGTCAGAGGCCTCACTGCCAACAAAGACCGCGACCGGTCGGTCGACGCCGTTGGACAAAACCTCAGTGCCTGTGAAGTCGGCGTTAAAGCCATCGGTTTCCAGGTTGATGACTTCGCCACGGCTCATGTTCAGGACAATTTCATCGCCTGCGTTGGCCGCTGGAATATCAGACCCTGGAAGAATGTCGGTGGTGAGCCTCACCACGACCCGAGTATCGTCTTCCGTGGCAACGATCGTAAGAAATGCTCTTAGATCGATGGTGCCGTTGGTAAGAGGATCGCCGGTTAGGGCCAAGGTTTGCGGCCAACCAAGAACAATATACGTATCGTCTAGCGCCGAGGTTGGCAGCAATAGCGACGCATCGTTAGAAAAGACGTTGACGTTCTCGAGAGGATTGAACTGGTAGGCAATGAGCGGAGCCGAGGAGCTCACTCGATAGGCACCCATGGAGCGAAACGTTCCGGGTCCGTCGTTGAGATTTGGCGCGCTCGATCCATCCAACTCGCGAGGATCGAGATCGACAATCGCCAAGCCACCTGGGGTAATGCGAATGCCCTCTTCCACTTTGGCAAAGGTGCCAACCGTGCAGCCAATTCCCGGGTTCAGCGCATCTTGTTCGGTACAGAAGATTTCTACATCCACCAGCGCGTTGAGTTCGCTAGCATTGGAGAGTACGACAGAGAATTGTTGTGCAGACGCGGCGCCTTGATCTGCAATGACAGCATTGTCCAAGTCGACGGCCCAATACTCGCAGCCCTCGTAGTCGCGACTCTGAGCGGAGAGCTGGCAGCCATTGATGCAAACGCCGTTGTCGCATACGTCGCCGATTTCGGCATCACAGGTGGCGATGACATCGGTTCCGGTCCCACTCGGGTTGCAGCGGACAATGTCAAAGCCATCACAACTACGCGTGTTGGGTGTGCAGTCTCGACATCCGGTCGACAAGACACACACTTGGTCGAAATCAGAACAATTCTCACGTTCGACCCATTCTTCGCCACGGTCACCGCACACCTGATAACGGTTCTCAGCGCAGCGATTGTCGCCAGGGTCGCAAATGGCATCGTCGCTAAGGCCAGGCCCCGCGCACGCCGCCAGTGCGGACGCCAGCGCTATGGAAAGCGAACAAAGTAAGAATCGGCTGCGTATGCGCTCCAATAGCTTGCCCTTAAGTGTCGGTAGTTAAAATCGTCAAAACTCAGATCGGGGACCTGAATACTGTAGAAAGTCCAAGAGACGTCTCGGTCATTGGGAAAGACAGGGACGCCTTTGCCAACAAGGTTGGGGAGTGGTACCCGGAGGCTTGTGCCTCTGGCAAACATGCGAAGGAGTTGTGTTCCCTCGTCATCGCTAAACGTGTGCATGTGGAAGGTTGGCGCCCCATCGGCGGGCGCCTCGTTCTCAAGTTCCAACGCAAGCGCAGTTGCCACTGAGTTTGGTGCCGGGTCTATAGGACGCGGTGTGCCCAGAAAATCTCCGATGGTCACAGGTGTGTGCACGTTGGTAACTCCGCGTTCAATGCGAACCGAGAACGGCGCATTGCCCGCTGCAGAGTAGGCGCCAACGATAAAGCTGTAACTCGCATCGGCAAGGTTGCCGGTAAGAGGTGCCATGGCCGGCAAGAGAATCGACTGGTCGCCTTCTTCAAATAGAAAGGTGCCTGGGCGCAGAGCAGGTGGCAGCTGTGCGGGAACCCCATGCGCATTCATGATGATGCTGCCTTCGCCTCCCAAATCGATGAACGGACGAATGGTGTATTCGATAGGCCCCTCCCAACCGGGTGTTCCCAGGGCCGGTGGGTTGTCGAGGTTGACGAGCAGCGCACTGTCGAGCGGGATGTTTACAACGACATCAACACCGATGACGTCCTCCCCTGGCCCGGCGAGCACACCGCGTGCAACTCCCATGGCAAAGGGATCGAATGCTTCCGTTACCGTGTTGTAAAGGCCCGCCATAGCAACCACCGCGGTGGCAGAGGGACGCGCAAGGATCTTGAATTCCCACGCCGTCTTGTTTGGATCGTAGCCGGCATAGTCGATGACAGCGCCACCAAAACTGCTTGAGAAGATCGTGCGAGCCGTTGTTGTAACGTAGATGCGCTTGATCTCGTTTTCGTTGCGAGGCTCAGGCACCAAGTTCCACACAGGAGAGCCGAGGCCGGTCGCATCGCCAAAGACCACGTGGCCCAGAATGTAGGCGCTTTGCGGCCCAGGAGGCAGCGTGCCCGGAGGCGCCGGCTCGGGAGGTTGCCTGAGCATGATGGTGATATCGCGCGCGTCATAGTTTACAAAAGAACCAGTCTCGTAGCCTTCTGCGGCCGCTGTGGTGCGAATGGGCCCAGCGAGGTCGGCGGCGCTAAATGAAATCTGCCCAAGATCATCGGCATAGCCCTGTAAGGGAGAATTCTGAGGATCGCCAATGCTCACAAAGGCGTTATCAATGCCGTTGCCGGTGTTTGCATCCAAGACAACCACGTTGACATCGCCATCGATCGGGCCACCGCCCATGCCCCCCGCAAACGGGTCGGCGGTTGCCAGATAGGTAAATGCGCGCTTGGCTTCGTAGACGCTGTTGGTGGTTGTGATTTCGACATCCGCATCGCCTGAGATGCCGGGTGGTGTGATGGCGGTGAGTACGTTGTCGCCCGTGACATTGAGTCCGGTCACTTCAAGGCCATCAAAGCGCACGGAGGTGCCATCATCAAAGTCGGTGCCAAAGCCATCGATGCGAACGCGGGTTCCGCCCGTGATTGAGCCGGCCGGAGGATCGACGACAATCGCCTCATAAGAAAACGCCTCAGCGAGAGCCGCGGTCTCTCCCGACTTTCGAACTTCGACGTCGGCAAAGCCCGGTTCCCCAGGTGGCGTGCGAATCACAAACCGTCTGGAGTCGACAAACTCCTGATCCAAAGGTTCGACCATGCGGCCACCGACATAGACGATGGAGTCTTCCGTGAAGCCATTGCCGCGAACGGTGACCGTGGTGCCACCGGCAAAGGGGCCGCTGGACGGATCGACAAACTGGACTCGGAACCCGGCCGCTTCTGCATCGGGGACCGACCCATCAAAGTATGTATTGGGACGTGCGTCGGAGCGAGTCTCGCCGTCGGAGCTCCCGCATGCTGTGGCACCGAAGAGAAGGAAGGGGAGCAGCAGGACCGCAAAAAGCGTGGTCAACGTGGGACCGAAGCTTGGGCGGAGACTCATGCGCACAAGTATGCCATAAGCGCACGGTCCTCCGTGTTAGTGTTGCGACCCCGTTGGCTAGACAGCTCCGCAAATTCGGCCGAATTGCTCTCGTATCGATGGCATCGCTCTTGGCCAGCTCGTCTGCAGCAGTGCAAGCCGAAGAGAAGCCCTCCGGATTCATCATCGATGAATGGAAGGTTCCAGAGTCCTGTGGTGAGCAAGCTGTCTTTGAAGAGCTCGTACGTGAGGCCATTGGCGATTGGCCGAAGGGGCTCGCAGAAGTGCACGTCGGTGTCAGTATTGCGAGCGAGCGGCGGCGCTCGACATTGGTGCTCTCCACGACCGCTCCCTCGGGCGAAGGCCGCCGAGAACTGGCCGCTCCGAATTGCGAAGAACTCTTAGCAACCGCCGCCGTGGTCCTGAGCCTGGCCCTCGACTCCGAAGCGCTCTACGACAACGAGCTTGAGCACGAGGTGCAAACCAGCGAAGAGCGCGCACCTGCCCCGAAAGCCGTATCCTCGGTATCTATAGGGCAAATGCGGGACAGTGAGAATCCCGAGGTACGCAGCCGAGACAAGGAGAAGCTCGCCAAGAAACTTGAGGCCAGCGAAGATCTCGACACCTCGGTGCACCTCGTCGCCTCGAGTGAAGTCGGCACGATGCCGCGCACCGCCTTTGGCTTAGGGGTGCTCGCCAGCGCCTACTCTGGCCCCTATCGCGTTTCCTTCCGCCTTATGAAATGGGCCGATCAAGTGCAGTACGTGGGCACCACAGGAGATCGCGGGGGAAACTATGAGCTCCTCTCGGGCAGCCTTCTGGTGTGCCGTGAGCTACCGCACAGTCGCAAGTTGCCCTGGGGGGTATGCCTTCAGGGCACGCTCGCCCGAATGAGCGCTGCCGGGATCGTCGAGTTCCCGGTCGACGCTGTAAACCTGCTCGCAAACGCAGGCGCTGGCGTCTTTGTAAACCTGCCATTTGGGATTCTCCTACACGCAGAATCTAGCGCTCACATCGTCCGGCCCCGGTACTCGCTACTGATCCATGAGGATCCGACCGACGTTGAGCGCATGGAAGTGCAGGTGCATCAGCCCGCTTTCTTGGCCGTTCGGCTCGGTCTGAGCTGGGGCATGTCGTTTTAGTGACGGAAGGCGCCGCTGCAGGCCACAACCCAGATGTGGTTTTGGCGATGGATAGCTCAGAAATAGCTTCTGAGAGCGATTCCGAAGCTCTTGGGCAACCCCATGTTGTTCCTCAATTCCGTGAAATCTATGATCAATACTTCGAATTTGTGTACCGCGGAGCCCGGCGTCTCGGTGTGCACTCGCGATCCCTTGACGATGCCGCTCAGGACGTCTTCCTCGTCGTGCATCGCAAATTGGGTGACTTCGAAGGTCGCTCCAGCCTCAAAACCTGGCTGTATGGGATCACGCGGAGGGTCGCAAAAGACTATCGGCGGCGCGCGGGTCGCAAAGAGAAGGGCTTGGTCTCGACCGATGGACCGATTGGTAGCCAGCTCGCAACATCTCAGAATTCTCCCGATGAAAACGCTGCCCGTAGACAAGCGGCGGCAACCCTCGAAGTCATTTTGGCAAACCTCGATGCATCGAGACGCGAAGTCTTTGTCCTTGCAGAGATGGAACAAATGACAGCGCCAGAAATCGCCGAGGCCCTCTCGCTCAATTTGAACACCACCTACTCTCGACTGCGCACAGCGCGGAGCGAGTTTGAAAAGGCCGTCGCACGCCACTTGGCATCTACGGAGGCATCGCAATGACCAAACTGTCTCCCGAGGCGCAGGCCCTGCTCGATGCGGGACGCGATGCGCTCTCGCCAACACGTGCAACCAAAGAGAGCGTTCTGCGCTCCATCGACGCGAGTCTTGCTTCGGGCACGGCGGCGGCGGGGAGTGGGCTGTTTGCGACCGGCAAGCTTTGGCTCGCCCTAACCCTTGTCGCCGGAATTGGCGGAGGGTGGTTTCTCTTTCGCGACACTCCTGTCAAAACCGCGGAGAAGAGTGCAGCGGTTGCCAAAGTACCCGCGGTTGTGGTGCAGCCAGCGGAGACCATCGACCCCGTAGGCCCAGCTCTGCTTGCGACGAACGCAGAGCCAACGAACGTAGAGCCACAGACGGTCGAATCAGCGACGGTCGAGACTGCGATTGTGGAACCGGCGATGGTCGAACCGCAGGCGAAGACTGCTGCCAAACCCGCGATTCGGAAACCAACTGCGCCCAAGCCCAAAGCGGCCGACCCACTTGCCGAACAAAAACTCCTGGCATCCGCACAACGAGCAATCCGAGATAAGAACTATTCTGAAGCTCGATCGCTATTGAGCAACCATGAGAAGAACTTCCCAAAGGGAATCTTGGTACCCGAGCGTCAAGCGGCCCGAGCCATGGTCAATTGTCTCGAGCCCACAGGGACGAATGGCAAAGCAATCGCACGGCGGTTTTTGGAACGCCACGCAAGCTCACCGCTTGCGGCCCGCGTGCGTTCCATTTGCAAGCTCGAGGAGTAGGCGAGTGCTACTCGACAGTAGCGTGAATGGCTTCGGAGATATGTGGTGTCTCACCAACGTGCGCGTACACGACGATCGTCCACGGGCCAGCGACCGATAGCGCAACCGTAGCCTCGTAGGTTTCTTCGCTCAGTGTTGCGGCGAATTTCTCGTCGAACGTTGTCATATCGCCAAGCCCACAATCATCGCTATGGCCCATGCAGGCCCGGATCTCGGTGTGGTGCAGCTCGCCCTCGGTATGCACTTGCCATGTCACGGCAACGTCATCTCCTGCCGTCAGTGTTGCACCTGGCGCTGCGACAAACATCAGGTGTGCGGCATCGTGGTCATGATCATCGTCATGCCCCTCGCCACATGCGCCAGCGACAAGACCGACAGCAAGTGCCGAGCCCAAGAAAGAGAGTTGAACCGTTCGATTGGATGCAGACATGCCGCGCAGTCTCGCCAAAAGCGAGACGCACAAGCAACTGCCGTAACTCTTGCGCCCCTCGGTTGGTCACGCCACTGCGACAGTGTGCTCTGTCGAAGTCTTGGCATCGACCGCTTTGAGCCACGAATTTAGGCGTTCGTGCTCGAGGACCAGTGGGCGGCACTGCGGCATGGAGGCTAGGGCAAACTGCCGCACCAAGGGAAAAATCGCTAGGTCTGCGGCGCCGATTTTTGATCCGCTCATCCACTCATTCTCGCCAAGAAGCCTATCGAGATGTGCGAGGTGGCCGCGAAGTTGTTCGCGAACGTCACTCTCGGAGAAGCGTCCAATGCCCTGCGCGTGCAGCGACTTAAGCGTCTTCTTGCGAACGAGCCCCGGCACGAACCACCGCAGTGCCGCCGGTAACGTTGCAAAGGCCCGCTTCGAGAACGGCTCGAAGTTTTCTGAGACCTGCCATCGGTAATACACAGCAAACCAATAGAGAGATGCATCAGCCCAGTCCTCGAGCATCCCCACAAACCAGGGTTGGTCATCGCCAAGAATCTGATTCTCAGAATAGTTCGCATCAAGGTATTTGATGATTTCCGTAGAGTCGATAATGCGTTCGCCATCGACTTCCAATACGGGCAGTTTCTTGTGATCGGGATTGAGCCGACTGAGTTCCTTTGGCGAGAAGACGTTGCGAACCTTGTAGGAGAGCCCCTTAAGCCCGAGAGCGCGATGCACTTTGACACAGAAAGGAGAGGCGGATTCGGTTCCGTCATCGGCGGCAAATTGGTAGAGCGTAATCTCGGGCATGGCCCCAGCCTATCCTCCCTGGCCCGGCTTGGCTTCTTCGCATCGCCATCAAGGGCCGAGAACAGGCGCAACGAGCCCAGCTCGCGTCTCACTCCCCGCAAAAAACTCACGGTTCTCGTTCGCACAGGAAACGGAACGCTGAGGACATGAGCCCAGCTTGCAATTGTGTACAAACAACACTATGCTTTGTGTCCAAACAACACAATCACCCTCCACTGTCTTTCCCTAGCAAACGAGAACACCAGTATGGCCAAACGCCCCATTTTCGTCCCCAAGATCTCTAGCGCTTCGCTCGTCGAAGAGCGGGACGTCGACTTTGTGTGGTTTCCCGGCTTCTCTCTCGCGCAGAAACAACGCAGCATTGACTCACTTCACGTGGCCGCCGGTGTGTCGCCGCTACTGGAAATCTCTTCGAAGTCGCCCGATGCCTTGGGTCGGAACATGAGCGCCTTTGCACTTCCCGTGGCCTTTGGTGACGGCACAATGCCCCTCGAATGCGCGTTTCAAGGCAGCAAGGTCTTCGCGAGCGGAGGCCCCTTTGTGGACTTGTATGCCGCGCGCCCCCTCGACGCCAAGAGAGATACGCGCCTTCGCGAATCGGGACCTCTCGTTCGATTCCAGTTCGAGAATACGAGTTTTCCCTTGGAGCCAAAGACCTTCTTCTACGACTGGCTCTACGTCTCCGCATGCGCGCGACAGCCCACAATACTGCAACGGCTGACGGCATTTGGCGGCTTCACTGACATCGAATTCAATCCAAAGAAATCCCTAAACTGCCAAGCTCGAAGTGCCGCGATACTTGTCTCGCTCCTGCACGCTGGCACCCTCACCGAGGCGCTCCGCAGTCCAGCGGCATTTGCGACCATCGTTTACGGAACCCACGACGCGATTCTTTAGCGAGCTCGTGTCGGGCTTCCCCCCGTGTCATCGACTACGGATGGCCATCGACGCGGAGCTGAAAGAGAAAGTAGGGAGGCATGCAACCACCCTCTCCACTTGGGGTTTGCGCGCATACGTAATCGTCGCGGCAGGGATGCGCTGCATCACAACGGCGAAGGCCTGCGGGTGTTACGTGCTCGGCAAGGCACTTTGGAAAGGGAGTCTTGCGCGCGAGGCAATTGTTAAAGGGCGTGAGCAACGCGATGACGCCGCAGGTGCCGTCATCCGGTAGATCGCCGCAGCCCGAGGTGCACATGCCTCCGGGAAAGCCGGTGCGGTTGACGTTGCAAACACCTGTCTCACAAGCGCGAGTCTTGGCCCCACGTGCGCGATCGCGATGTGGATTGGCGTTCTGTGAAAGGGGAGCAACCTGACAGGACTCTCCCAAGGCAGCCAACGCCGGGCTTGAGCAAACCCCAATCACCGCATCGCTGGTCGGAGAATCGTAGGGGTCACAAACCAAGCCGTCGGCGCAGGTCCACGATGCGAAGCCCGGATCTCCCAGCCCGCAACGCGCGCCGATGCCTCCCAAGTCGATGTCATCTCGCTCTGCAAAGGGACGAGAAAAACTCGGAGTTTCACCGCTGGCGAGCACCAGCGTTTGTTCCGCCCGACGCCTCGCATCGCCCTGCAAGGGAACCGAGCGGGAAACGAAGAGCCCGTTGCCAACAGCGACCTCGCTGTTGTCTACCCCCAACCAGTGAAACCCTGCAATCGTTCGCGATTGGTGGCACCCCACACAGCTCAAGTCGTCAAGGCGACGCAGGAGAGCTTCGGGCGACGAGATTCGCGCAAATGCATCCAGCTTCAGGCTTGCGAACTCTTCTGAATCAAACAATTGTCGAAAGGGACGATTTGCAAGCCGAGAGAGCCCACGCGGCGTTACCGAGGTCGCCTCATTCGCCAGAAAGACTTCGGGAAGAATTGCACTGCCCTCGTCGATGGCTGCCAAGTTCGCCCCAACCCAATCGACAAGGGCAGCGCGCATTTCAGCATTGTTCGCAATTTTCGCCACTGATGGCATGTTCTCTAGTGTTTTGACACGAAGCGTCCTCCGGTCGTCGCCCGGTTCAAACGCCAACATGCTGTACTCGGCGTGCCCACCAAGATCGGGCCGCACCGACGATGGCCAGCGCACAATCTGGGCATTGAGAAGCACCTGTGTCACGTGTTCGGGTGTCAGACGCCCCTGCAGTGCCCCACCAAGCAAATGCGACGCCAGCGCTTGCCCCGCAAGTTCAGTCTCGCTGCTCCAGCGCATCGCCTCCGGCTTGCATCCGGTCGCACCGCTCTCGGCGGCAGCAAGCTCTACGAGCAGGGTCATTGGCAGACGCGAGTGCACACGCTCGCCGGAGATCTCCGTTTGGTACGCCAGTCGATACACCAGGCGAACATCGCCGCAACGACCCGTGTCGACGGGGATACGCTCCGAGCGATACGTGAGCCCAATGAGTTCAAAGTGACCATCTCGCAGCCAGCGTTTGTTGAAAAGCCTATGCGTGTTGCCGCGGATGCCGACGCCGGCGTGGGAATCGGCCCTAGCAATCGCATTGATTTGCCGCGCCAGCGTCGTTTCGATGTCCGCGAGCCAGGCAGGCGATACCAAGTCGTCAAAATTGGCCCCGCCAGCGCCCAAGGCTGCCATCACACTCGGCTCGTCGAGGGTTGTGTAGGCAAAGCGAGGTGCGGTGGATCTTACGAGACCGGCGTCGAGCGGGGCAAAGCCGCCTGGGTCTACGGCAGTGACATCGGGGCTGGCAGGCGTTGCGCCCTTGTCCTGGGCGCCCGATGAGCAAGCCAAGAGCCCACAAGCTAGAAGTACCTGTGCGCAATCTCGCATCTGCGACATTCTGCCACAAGCACCGATAATTGCTGAAGAGGCGGGCATTCTACGCATTCGGATCCCACCTCGAATTCGTTAAACACACATGCTCCTACCTACGGTATGCTCCGGGTCATGGGGTGCTGCCCTTGGTCGCAGCCCTGTCATTTCCCCTTAGCATTCAACGAAAGAGCCGGCCCCGCGAAGCTGGCACGATTGGCCCAAACGATGCGTACCTCTCTTTTGCTAGCCACCGCCCTCCTCGCCACCGCCTGTCAAGCGGGCGATTTCCCATCCAACGACGATGTCACCTCGGTGAATCAGCAGATTATTGGGGGCACCGAAGACCCGTTGGACGATGCGGTCGTCGCGGTTTTTGCTGGCGGACTTTGCACGGGTACCCTCGTCGCTCCCAGAATTGTTCTTACCGCTGCACATTGCGTTGGCGATGCCATTCTAGCCGGGCAGACCGACTTTGGCCGAGTGAACTTTGGCGACGGTCGCGGTGCGTGGATCGACTCGATCGACATCATCGATATGACGATGCATCGCTTCTACCAGCCGCCGGCGTTTCTCACGAACGACATCGCACTCGTTCGCCTCGCTCGCCCAGCACCAGCATCGATCGTTTCCCTGCCAATTAGCACCACACATCTAACCCAGGAGGACGTCGGGCTACAGCTTCGAGTCGTAGGCTTTGGCAATACAGATGGCTCCAATGGGGGCAGTGGCGCAGGCCAAAAGAATCAACTCATCGTGCCGCTCCTGGAGGTCGGAGCAGCCCATATTGGCCTTGGAGACCGTATTTCGAACACCTGCCAGGGTGACTCCGGCGGCCCAACCTTTGCCAAATTTGACGGTGTCGAGCATGTCGTGGGCGTTACCTCCTTTGGCTCCAACGAATGCCGAGCGACGTCGTACATGACACGCACCGATATCATGTGGGAGGACTTTTTGGGCGAGGTCATCAACGCTTGGTCGGGCCCCTGCCAACAAGATGGTGTCTGCGTGGAAGACGAGAGCTGCACCTATATCGATCCAGATTGCGACGTCTGCGGAATGGACGGCGTTTGTGCCGAAGGCTGCGCGGCCCCCGACCGCGATTGCCCCCTGGCAAAACTCCCGTCTGACAGTTGCACCGAAGCCACCGAATGTGAATCGCGCCTATGCACCGGCGCCCCCGAAGACCCTCGAGTCACCTACTGCAGCATGACCTGCGACCCATCGCAGCCCGACTCGCTCAGCGGATGTTTTGCCCCACTCACAGTTTGTGAAGAGCAGCCCGACGGCTCGGGAATTTGTGGATTCTCAGGACTCACACCGGGTGTTCAAGGATTCACGTGCTCTGAGAACAGTGAATGCCGATCGGGACTCTGCGACAACAACGCGGAAATCTGCGTCGAACCCTGCGGAGAAGGTCTTGCCGAGTGCAGCGAAGAATTCGAATGCCTCTCAGCTGGCGACATCAAAGTGTGCAGCATTCCAGGAGATGGCGGCTGCAACACGGGCTCTGGGCGCTCTGGCGCACTCTCGGGTCTCCTCCTACTGCTCGGTCTCGCCTTTGCGGGCCGGCGTCGGCGCAATTAGCGACTGCCACTTACTTGAGTTTGGCGATCAGCACACTAGACTCCGAGGGTGGCCAACGACAGAAATCTCACTCGAACTCACAGCCAAGTAGCGAGCCGCGAGCGCTCGCTCATGCTCGGGCAAAAAGGCGCGGTGATTTGGCTCACCGGTCTCTCCGGATCCGGTAAATCAACTCTGGCCTATGCGCTCGAGCGGCGGCTTATCGAAATCGGCCAACTCACCTTCGCGCTCGATGGTGACAACGTGCGAATGGGCCTCTGCAAAGACCTTGGCTTTCGCCCGGAAGACCGCAACGAGAACATCCGACGCATCGGCGAGGTGGCCGCACTCTTCGCAGAAGCCGGCGTGCTCGTACTCACCTCGTTCATTTCTCCCTACCGCGCTGACCGCATCGCTGCGAAGGCAACGTCAAAGGGCAACTTCATCGAAGTGTACCTCGACGTATCTGTGGACGTTTGCGAGAAGCGCGACCCCAAAGGCCTCTACAAAAAAGCACGCGCCGGTGAGATTCAGAACTTTACCGGTATCAGTGCCCCCTACGAAGAACCTGCAAATCCCGATGTTCGCGTCAACACGGACGAGCTTACTGTTGAGCAATGCGTCGATAAAATCGTTGCGTACTTGCAGAAATGCGGACAGTTTGACGTAAGCGAACTTCGGGCAGAAGCAGAACAAGAAAAGGCAGACAACTCGTGAGCGGTTATCACTTAAGTCACCTCGACGAACTCGAGGCTGAAGCAATTCACATCATGCGAGAGGTTGTTGCGGAGTTTGAAAACCCCGTGATGCTCTACTCGGTTGGCAAAGACTCCTCGTGCATGGTGCGTCTCGCACGCAAGGCGTTTGCACCGGGCAAGCTGCCCTTTCCTCTTCTCCACGTTGACACCGGCTACAAGTTCGCCGAGATGTACAGCTTCCGCGATGCCTTCGTGGAGAGCATTGGGGCCGAGCTCATCGTTGAAGGCAACATGCAAGCGCGGTCGGAAGGTGCCAATCCCTTTGATCTAGGCACAGCCAAGTGCTGCGCGCTGCTCAAGACCAAAGGTCTGCTCGATGCTCTCAAGAACGGCAAGTACGACGCGGCCTTCGGTGGTGCGCGTCGAGACGAAGAGAAGTCTCGAGCCAAAGAACGCGTGTATTCCTTCCGCGACAAATTCGGTCATTGGGATCCAAAGAACCAACGACCCGAGCTGTGGAACCTCTACAACGGCCAGCACAATGCGGGTGAGAACATTCGCGTCTTCCCCCTCTCCAATTGGACGGAACTCGACGTTTGGCTCTACATCTACAAAGAGCAAATCCCCATCGTCCCGATGTACTTGGCGAAGGAGAGGCCCATGGTCATTCGCGATCAGCAGCTTCTTCCGGCAGAAGGCCCAATGCGTCTTCGCGAGGGTGAGAAACCACAAATGGTTTCATGCCGCTTTCGAAGCCTCGGCTGCTCGCCCTGCACGGGTGCCGTTCGCTCCGAAGCCGACACTCTTGAAAAGGTCATTGAAGAAATCATGACCGCGCGACAAAGCGAGCGCATTACTCGCGTCATCGACCATGACAGAGATGGCTCCATGGAGCTCAAAAAGCGCGAAGGATATTTCTAGACATGGGCATTACCGAACTCCTCCGCGAGAACGACAACAAAGACCTCTTGCGCTTTCTCACCTGCGGCAGCGTAGATGATGGCAAGTCGACCATGATTGGTCGGCTACTTCACGACAGCAAGCAAATCTACGATGACCACCTAACCACTCTTGAGAAAGACTCAAAAAAGGTTGGTTCGGCAGGAGAAGCAATCGACTTCAGTCTCTTGCTCGATGGCCTCAAGGCCGAGCGAGAGCAAGGCATCACCATTGATGTCGCCTACCGCTACTTCTCGACACCAAAGCGCAAGTTCATCATTGCCGACTGTCCTGGTCACGCGCAATACACGCGCAACATGGCGACAGGCGCGTCTACAGCGAATCTCGCCGTTGTACTCATCGACGCACGGCATGGCGTTGTCGAGCAAACCAAACGACACAGCTTCATCGCTTCGCTTCTCGACATTGGACACATCGTCGTTGCCGTCAACAAGATGGATCTCGTCGACTACTCCGAAGAGGTCTACGATCAGATCCGCAGCGACTACGAAGATTTCGCATCTCGCTTGGAAGTTCGAAACATCCACTTCATTCCAATGTCGGCGCTGCTGGGCGACAACATCGTCGAGCAGAGCCCCAACATGCCTTGGTACATGGGAACTCCGCTTCTCGAGTATTTGCAGACCGTGCACATCGCATCCGATCGCAATCTCATCGATATGCGTTTCCCCGTGCAGTACGTGCTGCGCCAAGACATGAACTTCCGCGGGTTTTGCGGCACGGTGGCCTCGGGTATTTTGCGCCCCGGTAGCGAAGTTCGAGTGCTGCCCTCAGGCAAGCGCACCACCATCAAATCGATTCACACCTTCGAAGGTACCGTGGACGAGGCCTACCCACCGATGGCCGTAACCATTGCCACCGAAGACGAAGTCGACATCAGTCGCGGTGACATGCTGGTGGCTCCCAACAACTCGCCACGAGTGAGCCAGTCGTTTGACGCCGCGGTTGTGTGGATGTCAGAGGAGGAACTCGATCTTGAGCGTCACTACCGCATCAAGCATTGCGCTACCGACGCCCAGGCAGAGGTAACAAGTCTTGTGTATCGCTTTAACGTGAATACGATCGGTCGCGAAAAAGCCACAACTCTCAAGCTCAACGAGATCGGCCGTCTTCGGCTAGAAACCAGCAGGCCCCTGGCCTTTGACCCGTATCGCCGCAACCGCGCGACGGGAAATTTCATTCTGATCGACACCCTGAGCAACGCAACTGTTGCGGCAGGCATGATCCTCGATCGGAGCAGTGAAGAGGACCTGAGCGATAAGACCAAGGTCAGCACAAACATTCGGCAACAAGTCTCAAGGGTGTCGCCCGAAGAACGCACAGCGCGCTTGGGACAACGTCCGGCAACGATCTGGCTCACGGGATTGCCCAAGTCAGGAAAGTCCACGATTGCGTACGGACTCGAGCGCCACCTCTTTGATCAGAACCTCATGGTGCATGTGCTCGACGGGGAAAACCTTCGTCACGGTCTCTCAGAAAATCTCGGATTCTCAGCGTTGGATCGCTCCGAGCACATTCGTCGCGCTGCGAGCGTCGCCAAGATGTGCAACGACCTGGGGCTCATCACCGTTGTCGCGCTGGTATCTCCCTACGAGACCGATCGCTGCCATGCTCGAACCATCGTCGGGGCAGAGAAGTTCTTTGAGGTGCACGTCAATGCCCCTATCGAAGTCTGCGAAGAGCGGGACACCGATGGCCTCTACCTTGCCGCAAAGAATGGTGAGATTGAGCGATTCACCGGTGTCAGTGCTCCTTACGAGCACCCCGTCTCACCAGCGCTCAAGATCAACTCGGCCGAGACCCCGGTCGATAAGGCCGTGCAGAGCATCGTCGACTTGCTCACAGCCAAAGGCATTCTGAGCTAGCGAAGAGCCGCGTTCTTTGCCTCGCGAACGAGGCACTCCGATCGACAGAGCGCGGTATCCGTTTCATCGGCAACGCACTGCTTCTTGCAGGCGTTGGCGATGCGCTCGGCTGGCACCTTTGGGCTACCGTTCTCGACGGCTTGCGCGCAGGTGTCGCTACACTCGGGACCGCGAACTCCAACGACGCGACACGCGTAGGTCACGCAGTCATCCTGCCAGGAAATTTGCACGGCGGGGCCGTTATCCGCGGGCGCCGAAGCGAGCGAATCGAGAGTCCGCTGGTGATGCCATCGCAAAAGCGCGCCGCCCGCAAAGATGACAAAGCCACCAATCATGAAGATTCGCCGGTACTTCGATAGAGAGCCGATGCCCATGCACGGGGAATAGCCCATGCGCGGCAAGGGCACAAGGGCACTGCTAAGCGACTGATATCATCCAGGGAACTCAAACAATGCGAGGCGACACGGTTCGGGCTATAATGGATGTATGCGCTTCTTTGTGAAAGCAATCGCCACTGGCTTCGCCATGAGTATGGGTTCCGCGATCTTTAAGAAGGTCAGCGATAAAATGGGCCTGGAGGGTGAAGCAGCCAAAGCCGAAGCCAAAGCCGCAAAGGCCGACGGGTCCAACGAAAAGGACGGGAAGAAAGACGCAAAAGAGGACGGAGAGACGGACGGTAAAGACGCAATAGACGACGGGAAAGACGACGTTTCCCGCTAGCTGGTTCGCGCCATTTACACAGGGCACACGCTCTGAAAGACTTTGCATCAGGCTCTGATGCAAGTGATACGTCTACTCGCCCCGGGGTTTCTCCTATCGATGCCCCAACTCTCTGACCCGCACTTCACCCGGGCTGTGGTGCTCATGCTCGAGCACGATGATGAGGGCTCCTTTGGACTGATTGTCAATCAGGAGAGCGACCTCACGATTACCGAGCTCATGGCCGGAATCGATGCCGAGTGGTCGGGCGCGGATGACGAAAAAGTTTGGGCTGGTGGCCCCGTGATGCCCGGCTCCGGCTGGGTGCTTCACAATGGCAGCGCCGAGCTTGGTCCGAGTTCCGACACGCTGAATGACGCGCTCGATGAAACGGGCACCTTGAAGGTCACCGATGACCTCTTCATGTCGACTTCGGTGGGCAACATTACGCTGCTCGCCAAACACCCCGCGGAGCGCATGCGCTTGCTGCTTGGCTACTCTGGTTGGAGTACAGGCCAGCTCGCGGCGGAAATGGCCGCGGGTTCGTGGCTGCATTGCGATCTCAATATGGACATTCTCTTTGACTGCCCAGGGGAAAAAATGTGGGAGCGCTGCTTGCAGAGTATGGGCCTCTCTCCTGAATCCATTGTGCAGTCGCGCGGCACTCACTAGCGCACTTTCGAAACGCACCTATGAAACTAGACGACTTTGAATCGGTATTTCGAAGCTCGGTGAAGACTCCCTTTCACCATGCTCCTCCAAACATCGAATCGGCTCTGCTGATTACCGATGTTGACAACGCGACCACGGAATCCTTCTTGGCGGACGTGAAGCGTTTTCTTTCAAGTGGCCACGCGCAAGACATCGAGTGGACGACCATGACCTCAGAAGACTTCCAAGAAGTCGCTCCGGTTTTGGACAGGGTTCGTCGCAATCCACCGACCCTCGTTGTCTGCTATCGGCATCTCCTCGGCCAAGGAGCGAAACTTCCCTATAGCCTCGGCAGTACCGTCGATACGCTAACCCAGGCCACCGACGTTCCCGTGCTGCTGCTGCCTCGCCCGGATGATGAGGGCATCAAATTGCCCGAAGCGGCCAATCAAGTCATGGTCGTAACCGATCACCTCACCGGCGATGACCAGCTGGTGAACTGGGCGGCGCACCTTTGCACAGACAACGGAACGCTGTTCCTCACGCACCTTGAGGACGAAGCGGTGCTGGGAAAATACTTAGACGCCATTGCAAAAATCCCTGGACTTGACTTCGAGGTCGCTCAAGAGAAACTGCCCAAGAAGCTGCTTTCCATGCCGACCGACTACATTGCTTCTACGTCGGAGATCTTGGCGAAAGAAGGGATCCACGAGGACGTCAAGGCCATTGTTCGTCTTGGCGACCCTGTTGCGGACTACGAGAAAATCGTAGAAGAGCTCGGTGTAGACTTGCTCGTCATGAACACCAAGGACCAAGGGCAAAGTGCCATGCACGCCCTTGCGTATGCCCTTTCCGTTGAACTTCGCGACCGACCGCTACTTCTCCTCTAGGCCATCATGAGCGCCCAAGCGATAACATACGTATTCTCAGCCCTCCTTGTGGCGATGGTGGTAACGCTCGCAATCGAAGAGAAGATCCACGCAAAGAAGTCGATGATCGTCGGCATCTACGCCGTCATATCGCTTCTCATGGCAGCCGGGTTTGGAATCCTTCCCGAGCCGCACGCTGTGCTCAGCACCGGGCAATCTGTTCATATGCCCGTCTACATCCCTGGTGTGGAATGGGAAGTCATTGCCATCATCCTAGGCTCGGGACTCTTCATTGATGTCGTTTCAAGATCGGGAATCTTTAGCTGGACTGCCATCTTGCTCACCAAGAAGAGCGGCGGCGACCCTCTCAAACTCCTCGTCTACTACTCAGCCATCACCGTAATCTTCTCGGCGGTACTCAACAATGTTGCAGCCATGATGATTGTCGGCTCGCTAACGATGGTGAGCCTGGAGAAGCTAAATCGCAAAGAGCTCCTACTCGGATTTCTTCTTACCGAGGGATTGCTAACAAATATTGGTGGTTTGCTAACGCTTATTAGCTCGGTACCCAACATCATTTTGGGCAACATGGCGGAGATTGGCTATGTGGACTTCTTTCTCAAAGCAGCTCCGTACACCGTTATCGCCTCCGCCATGACGGTATTTATGGCGGTGCGCATCTTCGGGATTCGGCGACTTGAGAGCGAAGAAGACAAAGCGGCAGCGGCAGAGCTCGTTGCGACCTTCGATGAGAAGGACGGCATTGAGAGCAAGATCTTCTTCAACTTCTCATGGGCACTACTTGGGATCTTCATCCTGGTCATCGCAACAACGTCGGTGCTTCCGTGGATTGGTGGCGATCATGGTTTGGGCATGGGCTACGTGGCCGTGAGCTTCGCGCTCATCGCGCTCATTCGATACAAGCACGAAGTTGATAAGAACTATTCCGCCGTAGACTGGGACCTACTTGCTTTCTTCACCTTTCTCTTTGTTGTCATCGATACAATGAAGTACGCCGGCGTGTTGGACCTCATCGGCGGCGGCATCGCCAAGCTGCTCGCTCTACCCGATATGTTTGCTGGTGCATCGCTCTTGTGGAGTTCGGCTATCGCTAGTTCCGTAACCGACAACGTTCCACTAGCGGCCGTCATGGGAAATATTCTTAAGGGCATGGGAAACACGCCGGATTTCCAATGGTGGGCAACCATCTTTGGCACCAACCTCGGCGGCAATTTCACGCCGATTGGATCTGCATCGACAGTCGTTGCCGTTGCCATCATTCACCGCGCCAAACTACCGCTAACCTTTGGCGGCTTCGTGAAAACAGCATTTCCCTTCGCTGTTGCACAACTCGCACTCGCGACGGCCTACGTACTTCTCTTTCTTCGCTAACGGGCACTAGTGCCCCGAATGGAGTCATTTCATGCAAGAACGTCACAAGTCACTCAATCTCAATCTGCGCTCGCTCAACGCCTCTGCAACCGTCGCAATCAACGAGCATTCTAACGCGCTACTCGCTGAGGGCCGGACCGTCTACAAGCTCGGGCTAGGCCAGTCCCCATTTCCGGTCCCGCAAACCGTAGTGAAAGCGCTGCAAGACAACGCCTTTCAAAAGGACTACTTGCCGGTGAAGGGGCTCTGGCCCCTGCGTGAACGAGTCGCCGCCTACCACAGTGGGCGCGAGGGCATTGAATGCCACGCCGACGGAGTCTTGATTGGCCCCGGCTCCAAGGAACTCATGTTCCTCTTGCAGCTCGCCTACTATGGCGAACTCGTCATTCCGGCACCGAGCTGGGTCTCCTATGCGCCACAGGCACAGATCATCGGCCGCAACGTGCGCTTTGTGCAAACCAAACGTGAGAACGACTGGAAACTTACGGCGGATGGCTTAGAAGAACTCTGTCGACGAGATCCAGATCGTCCTCGACTTCTCATTCTCAACTACCCCAACAACCCAACGGGATGTACCTATTCGGCAAACGAGCTCGAATCCCTTGCGACGGTTGCACGCAAATACGACATCATCCTGCTCTCCGATGAAATCTACGGAGAAGTTCAACACGATGGCAACCACGTATCCATCGCGCGCTTTTATCCCGAGGGAACCATCATCTCCGGCGGCCTCTCCAAATGGTGCGGTGCGGGTGGTTGGCGGCTGGGAACCTTTGTCTTTCCCAAAGAACTCTTCTGGCTCATGGAGCCGATTGCGACCGCTGCAAGCGAAACCTTTACCTCAACCAGCGCACCCATTCAGTACGCGGCGATGACCGCATACGATGGCAACGCCGAGGTTCAAGAGTACCTTCGGCAAAGCCGCCGTGTATTGGGAGCCTGCGGCAGCTGGATTGCAACGCGCTTAAAGGCTGCCGATATTCACTGCCCAACGCCACAGGGTGGATTCTACGTCCTTCCGGATTTGCAGGAACACGCCGAGCGACTCGCATCCCGCGGCATCCACAGCAGTCGACAGCTCTGCACTCGATTGCTTGAGGAAACCGGCGTCGCTGTCTTGCCGGGGTGCGACTTTGGCCGCCCCGAGGAAGAGCTGACCTTGCGAGCAGCCTATGTGGACTTCGATGGAGAGAAGGCCTTGGCCGCTGCTGCTGCGTCTCCCGGCGTTCTGGGCGACGACTTTGTCAACGACTACTGTGGGAACATCCGCAAAGCACTCGACGCTCTCTGCGACTGGGTCGCAAGCTAGCGCGAGTACTTTATAAGAGAAGCTTCATTCTCCTAAGAGAATTACTTAGCAGCTGCGGCGATTTCCTTGATCTCGCTGGGCAGGGCAAACGTCTCATCTGAAATCTCTGGATTGATTTCGACTGCGGTCGTGGTTAGTACTTGTTTCATTCCCATGACCTCAACCTCAATCGTGCTCGCCATGACAATTCCGCTCATGCTTTTGAAGTCGCGAAAGTGCATGACGTTCTTCATTTCGCCCATTTGGCTCTTCACGATGCCTGATTGACGAACAAGCAGTCCGCTCTCTTGGTCGTAGAAGCGCGTCTCGGCAACATCGGTATTGTCGACAAGCTTAACGATGTAGGCCGCTTTGCCATCGACATCTTCCGCCCCCATCGTCTCGGCACTCTTGTAGTACTGCTTCCAGTTGAGCTCCTTCAATAGGTCCGAATCGCGAAGGGTTCGCTCGCGTTCGGCGCCGGTTAGGATACGAGATCCGGTCATTGCACTCATGGACCACACCGTCGTGCCATCCGAACCGTTTCGCTCCGTGCCAATCCCAGGGATCTTCACGTTGACCACAAGCCGTCCGCCAGTAGCACCCACAACAGCAAGCTCTCCAGAAATTTTCTGAGCGGGAATCGACATCGTTCCCGTCATTCGGTAGCTGGTGATAGCGCGCAAGACGGCTTCGCCGCCCGATGCTTCAATGGAGCGCTGCAAGATGTCCTCTGCGCTTGGAAGGTCTTGAGCGGGCACCGCAGCGGCAATGCTGTCGGTTTGCGTAGCCGCTGTTGTATCTCCCTTGTTGCTCGAGCCGCTGCTACAAGCAGATGCTGCGAAGACGAGGAGAGAGAGCAAGATTGTGTTTTTTTGGTTCGACATAATTACGTTCCGTTACCTTTGATTAGTTTGCTTGAATCCAAGTGACTGCGGCAGCAAGCTGCGAATCCGAGCCAGCGAGAAGGCTTTCTCGCGTCAGCGGCACAATCTGCTTGGGTGTGAGTCCATCGTGTTCGAGAACTCGACCGCTCGCCGATACGTAGTTGGCCGTAGCGTGCTGGAAGAGTGCTCCATTGGGAAGTGCTTCGATTTGTGAAGGAAGAGCTGCACCCGCCGTTCGCGTGCCGAAGACCGTGGCTCGTCCAATGTCCTCCAAGCCTGCTGCGAGAATTTCGCAGGTCGATGCGCATTGGCCATCGACAAGAATTGCAACCTTGCCTGTGAAGGCGCCCGGTTGTGGATTGAGAACAAAGTCGAGCTTGCTCTCGCGCGAAATCATCGTGCCTAGCTTTGTGCCTTGTTTCGAAACAAGACGCCCACCAAGCCCCATAGCCATGCCTCCGATGCCTCCGGGGTTTCCTCGCAAATCAAAGACCAGCCCGGTCTTGCCCGAGAAGCGCTCGATATCGGCCTTGAAGCGTTGGCTTACAGTCACCGGATCGAAAAACATGCTGAGACGCACATAGCCTATCGACTTGCCAATCTCGCTTGACTCGTACTCCACGGGAATGTCCTGCAACAGACCAAAGTTTGCCGTGGTGCCAGCCGCCTTCGCCCAAGTCGCAACCACTTCCTTCGAAGCTCCGGCACCGTCGACAAGCACAAGCTTGGCGTCAGCCCCCACCGCACCGCGCACAAAGAGCGTTGCAGTGTTGCCCAACTCGTAGCGCCCAAGCGGCTTCTTTGCTGCGCTGCGGACCGCTGCCAATACGTCTTCCCACGCCTTGCCATTCACCGACGCGACGATCATGCCCGTCTTGATGCCCTTGCCCGCAGCCTCTCCCTTGTCTGCAACCCGCCACACCACAACAACATCATCGATGAGACGAACCTCGAGGCCCAAGGTGCCGCTGCCACCGATATCGACTTCGCGTCCCGAGGCTGAACCGGAGATGGCAAAGTGAGACTGGCCGAGCCTTGAGATAAGATCGTTGAGAATATCTCCCGCCTCGGCCTCGGTTTTTGCCGCGATGATTTTGGGCCTGAGCTCATCGCGAATGGCATCCCAGCTGGCCCCAACCTTCTCGACGTCCCAGTGGCTTCGGTCGATCGAATCCCAGACGTAGTCAAACGACGCAAGTTCTTTTGGCAAGAGCGGAGCTTGTTCGGCGGGCGTCGCAGTTGCAGAAACGGTGCTCGTTGCCGGCGCTGTCTGGCTGCCCCCGCAGGAGGAGAGAGTAGCGACCGCACAGGCCGCACAAAAGAGGGAGGACTTGAAGATGCGAAAACCCAAGGTGCGTGGACTGTGGCACAAAGAAGCGATGCCTGCCGGGCCATTCAAGCAAAAGCGCTCAGGCCCCTTTCCATCGCGAAAGCGGGCAGCTAGCTTCCCTGCGTGCTTTTAAACGAACTCAAGGGTCACAAGGTTGGTATCTGCGTCTCCGGAGGTCTCGACTCCAAGACCGTCACCGCGCGGTTGCTCGAAGCAGGCGTCGACTGCATGTGCTTCACCGCCGACTTGGCGCAGCCTGACGAAAAGGACATCTCGGACGTCGTCGAAAAGATGCGCCCCACCGGTGCAGAGACGATTGTCGTCGACCTAAAGCGCGAAATGGCTGCGGCCTGCCTGATGATGGTTCGCGCACAGGCGATGTACGATGGGGGGTACTGGAACACCACGGGAATCGCGCGTGCAGTTACCGTAAAGGGCCTCATCAAGTCGATGCAAGAACACGGCTGCACGGTACTCGCCCATGGAGCAACCGGTCGTGGCAACGATCAACTTCGCTTCGAGCGATACACCAATGTCTTGGCTCCCGACATGAGCGTCTACGCGCCTTGGCGTGACCCCGAGCTCTTAGAACAATTCCCAGGACGCACCGAGATGGTGGCCTACCTCGAGTCGAAAGGCATCGAGGCAAGCGTCGGCCCAGCCAAGCGCTACTCGACGGATGCAAACCTCGCAGGTCTTTCGCACGAGGCCGAAGATTTGGAGTCACTTGACACGCCCTGCACCATCGTGAAGCCCGTTATGTGTGTGTGGCCACACGAGGCTCCCGATGCGATCGTTCCAGTAACGCTGCGCTTTGTGAAAGGCGTTTGCGTTGCACTCAATGGAGAAACGCTCGAGCCGTTTGCGCTCATGCAAAAGGCCAACACTCTCGCGGGCCAGCATGGCGTTGGACTCTCGAACGCTCTCGAGAATCGCGTTATCGGCACCAAGAGCCGTGGTGTCTACGAGGCTCCCGGGCTTGAACTCCTCGGGACTGGGCTTCGAGCTGTCTATCAGGCAACCATGGATCGTCGCTCCACCGGGCTCTTCCACGCCATGTCTCGCCTGGTTGCCGAGCAGATTTATGACGGTCGCCTCTACGATCCGGGGGCCCGCGCCTCAATGGCTGGAATCGACGTATTGGCCGAGTACGCTACAGGAACAGTAGAATTGGGAATGTACAAAGGGCATCTCTACTTCAACAGCCTGCGCGAAACTCCACACAGCTTGTACAACGAAGCCGATTCCTCAATGGAAGCTAGCGACGGGCTAAATCCTGCGAGTTCACAGGGCTTCGTCGAAGTTCTTGCGGTGGAAGCGACTGCGCTGGCCAAAGCGGGACAGATTCACTCTCCAGAATAGTTCTTACTGCTATTTGCCTAATTCGCGTAGGTAGATATTTCGAACTTCTTCACGCATTTCGTCGATGTTCTCGGTGGTGAATCGATCACCGGGAATCTCGGCGACCATTTCGACGCGAACAACGCCAGGCTTTGACACGAGGCGCCCCATTGGCAGGCACTCGCGCGCGCCTTTGATCACGGCAAGAACGACGGGGACATCAAGGTGTGCCGCAAGGTGAAAGGGCCCTTTCTTGAAGGCTCCCAGTTGCCCATCTCTTGACCGAGTACCCTCAGGCGCAATGCACACCGTCGCCTGGCGCTTTTGAACCAGGTCACCAACGTTTCCCAACGTCGCGATGGCCTTCTTCAAGTTCGAACGGTCGATGGTGGGAATCGCAAATGCAAAGAAGATGAAGTTGAAGAACGGAATGTAATAGACCTGCTTCTTGGCGAGCGTGGTGCCGTAGGGTGGCAGGATTGTCGACATGATAAAGAGGTCGAGTTGCGATGCGTGATTTAGGAACACGATTCGCGCTTTGCGTCCTGCGAAGAGTTCTGGGTTGATGAGTTCAACCTTGACCTTGTGCAACTTCAGCAACAGGCGAGCGCACACCCCTGCGACATGATGAAAGTACGCAGCCGAGCGAATTCGAAAGGTAACAAGAGCGAAGGCGCTCGCCAGGGTTAGCGCGACGGCACAAAAGCTCCAACCCGCGACGACAATGAGGACACCGCGAACCGCTTGCCATCCGCGCCCCAACACGCCCGTCGGCTCGGAGCTTGAGTACGGCCCGTAAAAGGCGGACTCCTCTACTTTGGTGTCTTCTTGCATAGTGAATTGCCTCAAAGGCCGAGTACGAGCAAGAGAGCGAGCACCAGGAGTACGGTCATTAGAACACCGGACTTTTTGAGAAGCCGGGGCCGAGGGCGCCAGATAGCAAAGACCAGAGACCCTGTAAACCCAACAAGTGAAACCGGCACATTGCGCAACCCAATGGCCGAATACAGCACCAGCCCAGAGATCGCGGGCAGCCCAACCGCGAGCGCAGTCTGCAGCGCTCCTGAGCCGCCTCTGCGAGCACGAGCGAAGATGGCGCGAACCGAGAGAGAGAAGCCGGCAAAGACAGGCACCCATGCTGCCGCATCGGCGACAATCAGCTTGACTGGCACCTGCCCAATTCCCTCGACGGGCACCAGTAGCAATCCGAGCGCTGCCGATGACAGAACTTGCGCCCTGGGCGAGGTGCGCACGTAGGAGTGGTAGCGCCCAGCAATCACCACGGTGGCGGCGCCCAAGCCCAAACTCGCAATGACAGTCTGGGGCGTTGCACCGGCACGACCAACCCCCGCGAGTAGCGCTATCGCGAGCATGACCCAGAATCCGTGTTCACTTGGAACGGGGACCACAGCCGTATGGTCGCTCTTCTTGGTTGGCACTACATCTATCCCGTAGCATAGGTTCCCGCACTTCGCCCACGACAAGGATCGCAAATGAAATCCCTGGCCAGCGCAGACATCAACGTGCCGCGAGATCGCCTCATCGACCCCCTAGGTGATGTCAGTTCGACGACGCTTAGAAGTAGTAGCCGAGCTGAAAGCCATAACTCCGACTGCTGAGATCATCGCCAACACCACCGGCATTCCCATCAAAGAAATCCACGTCCGCGATATCGAGAAGCCCGTACTTGTAGTGAAAGCGCAAGTCGAAGTTTCCAAGCGCGCTGCCAACACTTAGGTCCGCTGAAAAATCTGCTGGTCCTACTTCGTAATCCGCTTCGCTATCGAAGAACACGACTTCCTCACCGGAAAGGAGAATCGACAGCGTTGCTCCGATCTCGGCATAGAAACGGTTGCTGAGCGCGTACTGCACGCCGCCACTAAAATCGAGGTATTGCAGGGAGAGCTCAATCGAATCGAAATTCGAAGCGTAAACCGTTGCTCCCCGGCCAGCGTACTGCGCCTCTCCTATCGCTCTAAGTTTTTTACTTAGAGCCTTGCGGGCCATGACCCCAATGGAAGGAGCGACAACGTCGCCTGCGTCTTCGTACTCACCAGCAAAGCTACCCAATACCATTCCCACCCTGATGCCGTAGTGGATACTGGTGTCGAGTGGCCGTTTCTGCATGGACAGCGGCAGCAGGTGCTGTGGAATTGGAGTTCCGGGAGCAACCACAGGCGCCACTGGCACGGGGGTCGGGCCGGGAACGGGGGTTGGTGCGGGAGGGCGGCGAGCCGCTCTTTCGGCAATCTGCGCGTCGATCGACGCCAAGAGTGCCGCAGCCTTGTTTGCGAGCCGAGTATCGCGAGACGTCGTGACCCACTGGCATTCCCGGCGCGCTTCTTCAAGCACACCTGACTTCTCAAGGGCGTAGCAGAGGTTGAATACATAGCGCGGGTCTTCAACCAATGCGATCGCTTGGCGAAACTTGGCTGCCGCTCCTGCCAGGTCGACCCGGCCAATCATCGCCTTGCCCTCGTCGTTTAGGGCTTCGGCTTGGGCGTAGACAGTAGGCTGCGCTTCCGCACGAGGCGCTGCGCTCGACAGAGTTGCGAGCATCACGAGAAGACCGGTGATGACCTTAAGCATCGGCGCATCCTGGTACGGCGCACGCTCTGGATCAACTCCAAACCGTGCCCCTTCTGGGAAGCGCGTCGAAATCCCGTGCCTAGTCCTCGCGCTCCGCTTCGCCTTCCGGCTCGATGGGAGCTGGCTCGCGATCGGTTCTTCCTTCGAAGCCTCGAGTTTTGTCCTTTAGGTCGTCATCGGTCGACAAGTACTTGAGCTTCTCCCCCTCGGCGGAGGCCATGACGGCGGTCACGGCTAAGTCACCTGTGACGTTTACCGCAGTTCTAAACATGTCGAGCAGGCGATCAACGCCGAGAATGAGAGCAACACCAACGGTGGGAATCCCCGCCGAGGTGAGCACCATCGCCAAGGTAATCATGCCGGCGCCCGGAACACCTGCTGCGCCGATCGATGCGGCCGTTGCAGCGAAGACAATTCCCAGCTCGGCACCAATCGTGAGATCGACATCAAAGACTTGGGCGATGAAAAGGGCTGCGACCCCCTGGTAGAGGGCAGTTCCGTCCATGTTGACGGTTGAGCCAAGCGGAATCACAAAGCTTGAAACCGATTTGGAGATGCCGAGGTTTTGCTCCGCACACTCCAGGGTGATGGGCAGCGCCGCCGAAGACGACGAGGTAGAAAAGGCGATGAGCTGGGTCGGCCGAGCCGCCTTGAGGAAGTCGAGGAACGGCAGTTTTGCTACGAACTTTACCAACCCTCCATAGACGAAGACGGCGAGCACCAAGAGCCCGAGAACGACGGTGAGCGCGTACACAAAGAGCGCACTCAAGATACTCACGCCGCTCTGCCCCACCACCTCGGCGATGAGGGCTGCGACCCCGTAGGGGGCCACCGCCATGACCATATGGATGATCAAAATCATCGCGTGTTGAATCGTGTCCATCAGGGTGATGACTTGTTGCGACCTCTTCTTGTCCAAGATCGTCAGCGCTATGCCGAAGATGAAGGCAAAGAAAATGATCTGCAGCATGTTGCCGCTGGAGAGCGAGGCGATCGGATTGTCGGGAATGATGTTGAGAATATTCTCGACGGTCGACGGCGCATCCACAGCCGCATCGACCTTTCCGCTCGCCGCTGATTCAAAGCTCGCCACGAGCGCCGCCTTGTCTTTCTCCGCGACGAAACTTCCCGGCTGAATAATGTGTGCAGCGGCGAGACCGATCGTCACCGCAGCCGCGGTGGTCATCATGTAGAGAAGCAGCGTTCGGCCGCCGAGGCGCCCGAGCTTTCGCACATCGCCAAGCCCCGCAACACCGACCAGCAGCGAGCAGAAAACCAAGGGCACAATGACCATCTTGATGAGCCGCATGAAGAGTTTCCCGATCGGCGAGAGCACCGCAACGATCGTGCTACCGATTGAGCTGACAGGAACGGGCAAGACCAAGAGTTCACCGCTATCGAGCTTGCGGTGCTGCATGACGAGCCAGGCCTCAACCTTGTCGCCGACCTTGGCGTTGCCAAGAGCTTTGGACATCGAACCGTCCTTGTCGCCCAAGCCCATTTTCTTCGTGAACTTAAACTTCACCCGTACAAGGCTGGCCAAGTTCTGCGTCTTGCCATTGCCATCGGTGACATCCTTCATGATGGTCTGCTGAGCACGCAGACTCAGAGCCTCGGTGGCCCGAATGGTAATCTCGCTATCGGGATTATCCTTATCCGTGAGAAGCGTTACCTTCGCACCTTTGTCTATCTCGTAGGAGTCGTGCTTTAGAAAGCTCGACTTCGGTCCAAGGGTGAGGCCAATAACGGCTCCAACCGCCATGCCAATCAGGATCTTCGTATAGATCTTCATCGTGTATTGCGACAAAGCCTACAATAGAACGACGTCGGACATTGGTTGCCAGCCCGTCAAAACCACGACGCGCGCTGCACCTACATGCAGCGTCTGATGCATCGCAGCACTCGCGACGGTCTATAAGCCCATTTGCTTTGAGACGATGATGCGCATGATCTCATTTGTACCAGCGAAGATGCGTGCAACACGTGCATCCATAAACGCCCGACAAACTGGGTATTCAAGCATGTAGCCGTATCCGCCAAAGAACTGCAAACACGTATCAATGACTTCTTGCGCCATTTCGGTTTGCCACATCTTGGCCATGGAACACTCTTTGACGAGAAATTTCCCCGCCACATGTTCGGCTACCAATTTGTCGAGAAAGGCCCTGCCGACCTCAACTTGCGTTGCACAGTCAGCGAGTTTGAAGCGCGTGTTTTGAAACTTGCTGATCGGGCGACCAAACGCTTCGCGCTCCTTGCAGTACGCAATGGTGTCGATAAGCACTTGCTCAGCACCGGCTTGCGAGCCAATCGCTACCACCAAGCGCTCTTGCTGCAGTTTGTTCATGAGTGCGAGAAACCCTGAGCCTTCGGGGCCCAACATCAAGGACGCAGGCACTCGGCAGTCTTCAAAGAAGAGTTCGGCCGTGTCTTGGGATGCCATTCCCATCTTCTTGAGCTTCTTGCCGCGTTGAAACCCCGGCGTACTTGCGGGCACTAAGAACAGAGAAATCCCCTGATGCGCATTCTTGGGATCGGGATCCGTCTTCGCGACGACAATGCACGCATCGCAATTGATGCCGTTGGAGATGAAGGTCTTTGCACCGTTGATGATGTAGTCATCCCCATCGCGAACCGCACTAGTCTTGATGTTGGCAAGGTCGGAACCCGTACCGGGCTCGGTCATGGCAATGGCGGTAATCACTTCGCCGCTTACGCACTTGGGAAGCCATTCCTTTTTGAGTTCGGCACTACCAAAGGCGTGAATGTAGGGAACGATGATGTCTGAATGCAGGCTCACAGCGAAGCCCGACTCGTACGCCTTCGCGAATTCTTCCATCACGATCGTGGAGTGCAAGAAGTCACCGCCAGCGCCACCATACTCTTCTTCAACCCATGGACAGAGCAATCCCGCGTCTCCCGCTTTGCGCCAAACTGCTTTGGGAACAATGCCGGCCTCGCCCCACGCCTCTTGATTTGGAATCACCTCGCGCTCAAGAAACTGTCGTACGCTCTTTCGATAGAGTTCGTGTTCTTCTGAGAATAGATATCGATCCATAGGGCTCTCCTTGCGACTCGCTCAAACGTGTTTATTTAGCATAGCGAAACACTTTTCCCGCCCTAATGCCAGTCCGTGGGCAGTATGAGGCCTGCGACACTCCGCTAGCGGTAGCTCATCGGGCCCTGGACATGAACCGAGCTGCGACCGCCACCCTTGGGCGTAATGATGACTTGGGCGCCAATTCTCTCTGCAAATCCGGGAACATGAGAAATGAGTCCGACCTTTCGACCGGTTGCCTGAAGCGAATCAAGCACGCTCAGCGCAACTTCGAGCGTGTCGCCATCGAGGCTGCCAAAGCCTTCATCGACCAGGAGCGATTCAACGCGAACGTCTTTGGCCGCAAGCGAGGAGAGGCCGAGCGCCAGGGCCAGAGAGATGAGAAAGCTCTCTCCGCCGGATAGGGAATTGACGCTCCGAACTTCGTCGGCAAGGTCTCGGTCGATGACCTGGAGATCGAGATCGTGGCCAGGAACGCGCTCAAGCAAGTAGCGAGGCGCGAGGTCCTTGAGATGGCTATTGGCACCGGCAAGCAGTGAATCGAGAGTTAAGCTCTGCGCAAAGACCCGGAACTTCTTGCCGTCGGCCGATCCAATTAAGTCGGAGAGCGTGCGAAAAATTCTTACTCTCTCGGTAGCTGAGATGATCTTGTCGCCAAGGGCATCTCTCCGCTTGCGAGCCTCGGTGTCGGCCAGCAACTCCGCGCCGACTTTGACGAACTCTTCGACAATCGCCTCCAACATCACTGCGAGTTCTTGATGACGTTTGATCGCTTGCTCCTCCAAAAGCCCCTCGGGCTGTTTGGCTTGCAACTCAATAAGACGCTGTTCTCGTTCCCGCAAACGCCCCGCAGCCTCCGCAGCCTCGCGATTCGCGCGTTCCACGCCCTCCTCAAGGGCCACAAGAGATGCATCGGTTACCGCGAGTCGCGCTACGAGTTCTTCTCTACTACAGCGCAAGCTCACCAAAAGTGCTTCAACGTTGGCGCCGGTCTCTGCAGCCAGCGTTTCCGTCTCAGCCACGCGTGCAACCCGCTCCTTGTGTTCGGCTTGGGCCGTGGCTAGCGCAGTCGTCGCCCGTTGCACCGCCTCTTGCGCCGCCACGAATGCCGCGTGCTCTGCGGCGGGCAGCCAGGTTGGAGCGGCAAGACGTTTCTCCTCACACACCGCCCTCTCGGCTCGCAATTGCCCCAGCTCGGCATCTCTGGAGCGGTAGCGAAGGCCTTGGCAAGCAACAACGCTCGCGATGGCCTTTTGATGTTGCTGCTCGGTTTTCTGCCGCAACTCACTCGCGTCGGCCCAGGCAGCCGATGCCTTTGCTGCGACGCTCGCCGCCTGCCGGGCTTTTGTGTCCAACGACTCTGCCTCGAAAAGTTCTGTGCGAAGCGCGGCGTGGCCCCGCTCGCTTTCCTCTGCGGCGAGTTCCAGCGCAGCTTCCTCAACCTTGAGTTCGAGCATGCTGAGACTCGGCTGAGCCAGAAGTGCCTTGGCCTGCGTACGGGCCTGCGAAACTTCACTCGCACGAAGCTCACCTTCCTCTAGTGCCTTGCGCTGCACGTGCTCCGCAGCAAGTGCTTGCGTGCGAATCTCGGAAAGGGTGTTTCGCAAGACGTCGAGTTCGTTGCGAAGAGTTTCTACGCGAGCTTCTTGTGCACCAACCACACTCACGGTCGCATCGTGTTCCCGCCATGGATGCTCTTCACTCCCACAGAGAGGACAGTGCTCACCCTCCACAAGCTTGGCCCGATGATCGGACAAGTCGAGCGCGAGACGAATCCTGTCAAAGGCGGCAAGAGCTTCGGTAAATGCGGCAGCCGAGGTCTTCTCGCGCTCCTGGTGCCCTTTTGCATCAGCTTCGAGTTGCGCGATGGTTGCCACAGCTTTGGCGTGATCGTCGTCGGCAGCGACTCGCAGCGCCTCCGCTCGGGCGATGGTCTTGGCGATGGAGAGGAGCGATTGAATCCCCGACGCTTGCTGCACAAAGCGCGCATCACTCGCGCGCAGTTCGGCGAGTCTGCCGCCCTCCGCTTGCGTTGCGAGGTCATCACTCATCTCCTTGGTCGCATCCCGTTTCTTTTGTGCCTCGGCCTCAAGCTTGCGCGCCGCATCAGCCTCGCGCTTCACAACCAGAGTTTGCTCTTCAAGGCCGGGTTGAAGCGCATCGAGCGCCTCAAGAGCAAGCTCCACAAACTCGCGCACGTCGCCACCAGAGGATGCAAACTCCTTGTGTTCTTCGAGCCACGCTACGAGTACCTCGGAACGCTGATCGATTCTCTCGCAGGCCACATCGAGGGCGGCCACGTGGGCAGCCCTAGCGGCCTCAACGGCCTCTTTGGTGACGACAACGGCCTGCGCGCCTGCACCGAGTGCCGCTGTGGCCCGCTCCAGTTCTTGGTTTGCTTTCTGTCGCTGGGATGTCGCTACAACAATCTGTTCACGAGCATCTCGATCGGCGTCGACAACACTTCTCTTGTCACGCGCTTCGCGAATTGCCGCGATCCGCAACACCGAAGGTGACAGAGCCTCCACGGCCTCTTGCGCGGTGCTCTTTGCCAAGAGTGCCTCGCCGACAGCCGCTGTCGCTGCCTTGACCTCGGTGAACCACAGCATCGATGTGTGTGCGGTTTGGACTGCGGCCTGCGTCTCCTTTTGCTGCACCTGCAAGGTGGCTCGTTTGGCGACCAGGGCCGCGCGCGAATCATCATCCAGGATAAGGCTGGCGTCCGTGGATTCTTGGAGTTCCGAGAGGATCTTCGCTTCTGCGACGGCTTTGCGAAACGCTGCTATCGAGACTTTGGTGTAGATATCGGTGCCCGTCATTCGCTCCAGCAGATCGGAGCGCTGCTTCTCGTCGGCGCGCAGGAACGCGGCAAAGTCATTTTGCGCGAGCAAGGCCGAACGTCGAAACTGCTCGAAGCTCAGCCCCAGTTTGTCTTCAATGGCGTCCAAGGTCTCGGTCTTCTTGCCCGCAACGACATGCTCAGTTTCAATATCGGTTAGGGAGACTTCTGAGGCTTGCAGCTTGCCGGAGGCCCTTCTCCTGGAACGATGTACCGACCAACGGGCGCGATAGTCCCGTCCGTCTCTACCAACGAAATCCACTTCGGCAAAGCCCTCGGCTGCGCCACGGCGAAGGAGCCCGCGAACATCATTGGCGCGAACTCGCTCCGCATCATTCTGGTCTGCGGTCCCCACCGGGACACCCGCCTTGTTGGAGAGACGCGGTGTGCGATCAAAAAGCGCAACGCACAGGGCATCCAACAGGGTCGTCTTTCCAGCCCCCGTAGGCCCCGTGATCGCAAAGATTCCTGCGTGCTCGAGAGGACCGGATTCAAACTCGACTTCGAATCGCTCTAGGCTTGCGAGGTTCTTGCCACGCACCGCGAGTATTCTCATTGCGATTCCGCCTGGGCAACGTCTTCCATGAGTTCATCAAATGCCTCTAGGAGCTCTTGTGGAGGCTCTTCGGCATAGTCACGCAGATATCGGCGACGCAGTACATCCCGAGGTAGCAAGTCGGCCAGCTTTTGCCCCGAGTGGGTCTCACTAAGAGTTTTTCTATCCCCAGAATAGGTAACAGAGACTTTGACAAGACTTGGGCGCTTGCCTGCCAATACCATCTCAATTTGCTCACGCAGGTTGGAAACAGGGCTTGAGAGCACGAGGCTCACTTCCAAATACGGCCGAGCCAAGTCGCCAATGAGATGAGCGGCATCCAAGGATGCCAAGGTAGCGAGCACCTCGTCGAGGGATTCGCCCTTGACGCGAATGAGCTCCGTCGTTCTTGGCACAGCCAGTGCCCGCCATTTTTTGAGCGCACCGTTGTCAAAGTCTGCGAGAACCACTTGGTGCTTGTAGTTCTCCTCACTCATCGAAAGCGGAATCGGTGAGCCCGAGTAGCGAACGTGCTCTCGTCGACCAACACGCTGGGCTTTGTGCAAGTGCCCCAAAGCAACGTAGTCGACATCGCTTGGGAAAATCTCAACGGGAAGAGCATGCTGATTGCCGCCCAGCACGCGACGCTCGCTCATCTCAGAGATTTGTGAGCCGACCATGTAGCAATGACCGGTGGCAATGAGCGCTTGCCCTGGCTCTTGTCGAGTCCGCGCTTCGGCCAGAACCTGAGAATAGGCTTCGCGAACTCCTTCAACCAACGGATCGGCGCCCTCGTCCTCAAGTGCCACAGCCGGCAAGTCAGCTGGTCTCATGAAGGGAACAGCGGCCACGATTGCGCCAATTTCCCCTGATGCTTCCGTGAGTGGCACAACGAGTTTCTGATGGTCTACCGCGTGTGCATCTTCTCCGCTGCGACGAACCAGTCCGCCAACGACATGAACGCCAATTGCAGAGAGAAGTGCTTCTGGAGCGTTTAAGCGCGATGCCGAATCATGGTTGCCCCCGATGACGAGGATGTCGATTCCCGGCGCGTTTCGGCTGAGACTTGCGAGAAACTCGTAGTACATCGATAGCGCCGCGGTCGGAGGATTGGCACCGTCGAAAACGTCTCCCGCTATGATGAGTGCATCGACCTTTTCAGCGACAATGATGTCGGAAAGCCACGCCAAGAAGCTCGCGTGTTCGTGAGCGCGAGAGTGACCATGGAGCGAGTGGCCAAGGTGCCAATCGGCAGTGTGCAGGACTCTTAGCACCGGTGCACCTTACCAGCGGGCTGCAACTCGTGAGCGACTGTAGCCCCATGACCGACTGTGAATCGGCTACCGACTGTACGAGACGTGACCATCGCGAAGAGTTGCTGTGACGCACGGTTCCTGCGCGCCAGACGCAAAGTACGAGGCGATGAAGCCCATGTAGTTTCGATCTTGCAGAGCACCACCGCTCCACTCTTGATTGCCGTTGTCGAGAATTTCGCAAGTCCCCGACGGTTGGAAACACGAGAAGTACTCTTCGATGCACGTTCCCTTGAACGCGTTAAAACTAGTGTCGTCACACTCGGCATCGCCAGGTCCGGGGGTGCCGGGAGCCCGACACTCGGAGCCATCAATGCCGAGACAGAGCGTAGATTGCTTGGAAATATCAGACGTCAAAGAGAGCACAGTGCCATCAGGGCAGGTCCAAACAAGACCGCCACCGGGAGGGGAAAAGTTCTCAATGAGCTGATCGCCAGATGCACCGTCATCGCCTTCGCCGCACGCCAATAGAGGACCAGCAGAAATGGCGAGAACGAGGCTCCAACAGCGCAACATGGGTGGAGTATAGCGACATTCCCGTTCCAGAAGTGCTTGCTGGCACGGAACTTTGCATCGGGATAGGTGCTGCAGATCTGAGTTTCTGCACCTCTGCGGTCGGTCTCAGGAGGTGCATCGGAATTTGGACAATTGCACACACCTGCGGAAGGGTCTAACGTTGTTCGTCCGTGGAGAAGAAGGAGGCGACGGAGCCAGGTAGGGACGATGGGCTCGATGAGGAAACGGCTGCGACGGAGATTCTTTCCGGCAGCACTCTCACGGGTACGGCATCGGGTACGGCATCGAGCGACCCGGGGACAGCGGCTCGAGTCGCAGCGCCTAGGTCCACAAGCAGCGAGAGCTTCCGAGCCGGCACGCTTGCCACAACATCGGAGGGTCGCAGCACAACGACCTATTTGACAACGACCGAGATTAGCTCGCCAAGGGAAGCCATGCTTCTTCAGGAGAGCCAACGCATGCGTTTCTTCACCATGTTCGCTGCCGCCATGGCCGCCGTGCTCTGCTTGCTAATTCCGGCACTCGACGGCGACCCCTTTGCGACTGCGCTACATCTAGCGACGACCGCACTCACGGTCGTTGTTACGTTGGGACTAAGATTTCTACTTAGTGACGATACGAAGTATCGCCAGTGGATGGGATTGGTGGCGGGCCTCACGGCTGTTACCGCCGTGATAACGGGATTCTACTTTTGGGGCGTATCCTCAGCGGTTTGTTTGGTCGTTCCCATCGGCGTCTACTTCTTTGCATTGAACGAGAGCATCGTCGGCGCAATCGTGGTCTACGCCTACGGTGCGAGCGGGCATGCAGTGCTCTCGGTACTCCAGCTCACCGACACCATTCCCGACGCAAGCCTTGTGCGCCCGGTTCGGCAAGACACCATCTCGGATATCGGCATGCTCCTGGCCTTGCAAGCCGCGTTTCTCGGTGCCTTCATCATGGCCAGAGCGCTTCGCAAGTCATCATTTGGAACACTTGAGCAGCTCGACAGCGCCGTGCGAAATATTGCGCAACGCGAAGCACTTCTCAACGAAGCCCGGGACGAACTGGCCCGTGTTGCCCGCGTTGGGGATGCGGGCCGATTCACGGAGCAAACCATTGGCTCCTATACCTTGGGCGTTATTCTCGGGCGCGGCGCCATGGGGGATGTCTACGAGGCCGCAAACCGAGAGACTGGTGAGCTTGCCGCTATCAAGCTTCTCAACACCCAGGCCATGAGCAACAAGGAGCTCGTCGATCGCTTCTATCGAGAACTCGACATCACAAGCTCGCTCCATGTGCCCAACGTCGTCCGCGTGCTCGAACATGCAGACATCAACTCTCCGCTTCCGTACCTGGCCATGGAACGCCTCAGCGGCTCAACGCTCGCGTCACGACTTCGCAAGCGCGGTCCCATGACGATCGAGCAAGCGACTCCGTTGCTTGTCGCCCTTGCCCGCGGCATTGATGCAGCACACGAAAAAGGCGTCGTGCATCGCGATCTAAAACCACAGAACGTCTTCGCCCATCACGATCACGGCCACGTGGTTTGGAAGATTCTCGACTTCGGTGTTTCAAAACTCGCGAGTCAAGATGGAACCCTCACACAGGGCAAGCTTGTTGGAACTCCCTCGTACATGTCGCCGGAGCAGGCAGTCGGCGATACCGTGGACCACCGAGCCGACCTGTATTCAATTACCGTGATGCTCTACCGCGTGCTCACGGGGCGCCCGGCGTTTGCGGGGCCATCGATCCCCGCGATCATGCAAAGCGTCACCTCAACAATGCCTCCGGCCCCGAGCAAGCTTGCAGATCTTGCCGACGACTTCGACGCCTTTTTTGCGGTCGGAATGGCCAAGGACCCAGACGAGCGTTTTACGAGCGGCGAAGAAATGTCGAGAGCATTTCAGGCGGCCTGCCGCGGCGAGATATCGACAGAGTTGCAAACGCGCGGCAGAGCACTGATTGCAGCCATGCCCTGGTCATAGGGTGCTTGGTGGCCGCGACTTGCTCGTCGCGACTAGTCGATCGGCACCACGCGAGTGGTCCATTGGGCGATGTGGTTGTTCGTTCCCAACTCCTGAAACGGAAGTCGAAATGCCGGACCAGAAGGGTCGGTTCCAGAGGCCGCACGCGCGGGAAAGAACGGCGTCATCCACAACTGCGGCGTGCCCTGCCCCAATCGCACACCAAAGGCGCGCTTCGATGAGAAGGTTAGCCAGAAAAACTGTTCTGGAGTCTCACCAGAAGGGCGCAGTTCCTGAACAAAGGGAGCCCAGCGCGCCCACGAATTGGTGAGGCCCGACATTACGTTTGGACTATCAAGGCGAAGTGGTTCGCTGCTGCCATCCGCTCGCATCACATAGAGTTCTGCCGTGGCAGCATCGTACGATGTTGTTGCGCTCTGGTTAAAGACCACCCATTCCCCATCGGGCGAGAAGCTCGGATAATAGGCATTGGTTCCGGCCGGTGGCTGGTAGAGAGTTACCGGCGTTCCCCACATGGCCGAGCCAGGCTCAAAGCTCTGCACGACAATACTGCCACCAGAAAAACTCCAATCCGCCGATGGCGATGCAAGGGCTGCATAGACAATCTTGTCCCCGGTCGCAGCAAAGTCTACGTGGCTCGCGGTGCCTCCTGTTGGCACCGTGTTGACAACCTCGCCGGACGCAACATCGCGAAGGCTGAGTACGCCTTGACGCACGGTAACGATTCGATCTCCGCTGGGTTCAAATGCTGCGAAGTTCCACTCAAACGTGCGGTCTGTGGCAAGCAGCGGTGTCTTGGTTGCCACATCGACAATCGACCCGGCGCCGTTTCCGCCATCGTAGGTCACAGCCATCTTGTCGCCATCGCGAGAGAGTACGTGGCAGGCAACGCATCGCGAACTCGGCGTCTCTGCCGTTGTGTAGAATGCTTCGGCAGATTCGCCCGGTCGACTCATATCGTGTCGATAGACGCCACCAGCGAGAGCCGCACCTCCCGAGGCCCAGTAGTAGATGCCGCCCTCAACGTTTGTATCGGTGAGCTTTGCTGTGCGGGCAGCGCTAGAACCAAGTGTCGCCGGAGAGGCCGTGTTTAGCGCTCGCACTTGAAACTCAATATCGTTGCCGCGGGCTGACTCACCAATCGTTCGCCACTCGTCGGGGGTAAAATTCGCAAAGGCCCCCGCGGAGGCATCCGCGATCGTAAAGAAGCGTAGCGAGCTGTACTCGCTCGTTAGGGAAACTTCGTAGAGGTCGGTTTGAGCAGCGCTCGTCCAATGCATCTCAAAATCGCCAAGATTTGGTGGCAGGTAGGTTCGATCATCCGGGTACACCAGCGATGGAGCCAATAGCGCATCTTCGGTCGCACCATCAAAGAGATCCGCAGCATCAGCAGGCGCCCCTTCATCCACGCGTTCGGTCTCTAACAGGACCGTAATGCCCGTCTCCGCGGTTTGTTCCCCGAGGCTCGCGCGAACAACCGATGCACCGCCTGCAACCCCACTGGCCTTGAACACATCGCTAAGAAAACTTCCTACGAGGGCATTGTCGACAGAGAGACTCACGCTATCGGTCACGTCAATCGTCTCGCCCGAGGCGTAGGTGGCCATCACGGTGTACTCCTGTTCGACAGCAGCTCCGTTCACAACCGTGAATTCTGCGTCTGCGGGAGTTATCTGTAGGCTTTGCGCCTCGCCGGCCCCCGCGTCAGTATCGTCGTCGGCGCTCGCCCCACAGGCGGCAAGCGAGAGTACGAGCAGTGCCAGACGGGGTTCCCAAAGGGCGCGCAGATGCATGGGAGCAGAGTATCACGCTGATTTGAACCCTCTAAACAAAAGCGCAGTGACGTTTGCGGCAGCGACGAGCCTGCGAAGTCTTCGTAGAATAGGAACTTATAGCTCTGCCTGCATCTGGCCCCGCAATGTCGCAATCGCCGCTCGCAGCGTCGCCAATTCCGACTGCCAGGCGACAGTGCCCGGACCAAAGGCATCATCCGCTACAGCATCCGCAAGTTGCGCCTCCCAACCATCGAGAAGGGTAGCGATGTGCCCCTCTTCAAAGGGGCCATCGAGCAGCCTGGCCACTGCGACATGATAGCGATCGCGCATGGTCACGCCGAGTCCGCGCAACAGCGAATCACAAGAGGCGCCGCGGCGCCCAACCATTCCCAACCCATCGATCTCGAAGACATCGACGGGCGTGCAGTCCACAGGATCCGCATTCCAAACCGGCTGGCCCAGACCGAGAAAGAAATTCGGCGAATCAAACGTATTGTCCATATCCCATGGAATGAGTGTGACCTTGTCTTCGGTCTGGCCCTGATACCAGAGGAAGTTGTGATTGCCGCAGTTGCCATTCACGCACCAGAACCCCACGATTCCGTCCCAGTTTTCAATCGCACGATCCACGGCCAAGTACGACATGATGCCATCTAGATCCATCCAATCGGCCAAGACGGCTTCGATGGTTGCATCGGTCGCGGAGGCAAGATCCGACGCAAAGCGCAGCATCGGTCCAACGTCGGGATTGTCGTCTTCGTTTGTTTTTAGCGCATTCAAATAGGGCTGAGCCGTTTGGTGCACGGGCCAAACTTCCTTGTACAGATTGCCATTTCCCCCATCGGTAAAGCGGTCCTTGGTGAATCGACCATCCACTTGTTCAATCAAAGCAAAGAGCCCTTGGCTCTCCCCATTGATGACAAGCTTGGCATGAACAGCGCGGGGCGCGGCCACTCCCATGGATCGGAAAAGGTAGTAGGCCAGCCTGTCATGCAGGTGCGATGGATCCGAGTTCATCGAGTGGAAGTTGATCTTCTTTAGGCCATAGAAACGCAAGTCCTTGTCGAACTCACTGAATTTGAGTTTCATGGAGAGTTTGTCGCAAGTCTTGTTGCCCGCGGCGTCGACACAGCTTTGCAGCGTGCCAAAACCTCCTTTGTATCGAAGCCCAACCTCGCCGATCACTTCGCCCTCAAATCGAAGCGTCGCCGGCACATACTCCTCGAGAAGAATATTGCTGTTTAACCACGCAAGGTCGGTCTCGTTGACCGTGAGCTCGTAGGTTCGAAGCGCCGAATCATCGAAGACATAGCCAGCGGTTGGCTCGGGCACAACGGCAGCATCGAGCGGAAGAAGAATGCCCGCATCAGCTGGGCCGGCCTCCTCGCCTGTGTCACCACCCGAGCAAGCAGACAGCAAGACAGCGAACGCCAGGCACGGTTTCAAGAGCATGCCCAAGACGTCTGCAAGAATTGGTACAGCGATCCACGGCGGATTCTGTGGCGGAACCCCACACTCACGCGAGGTTCACACACGCTGTGGTGTTGAAACCAACAGGCTAGTAGTCGATGTAGGGACCGCCGCCGCCGCCTGACGGCTCGGCAGATGGCTCGTCGCTCTGAATGGGTTCGTCGTCAGCGACTGCGTGGTACATCTTTACGGATGATGCGGAGGCGCGGATGTTTGGTGAGATTCGCCTGAGGATCGAGGCAATATTGCGATGGATATCCTCGATTTCGCCGACGTTCATGCCAACTTTCAGCACTTTGCCAATCCACTTTTCCTGTTCAAAGGTGCAGATTTGCAGAAACTCGTCCGAGTCTCCTTCAAAGTACTTTCGATCACCAGGTCGGGCCTGGGCCAACGACTCACGCATCTTGCTGTCAATCTTGCAGCCAAAGAAGAGGTGTTGATCTTTTTGCAGCTTCATGAGGTTCGCTCGTCACAGCCTGCGAAATCGCAAGGAACAAGAACGGTAGCGCGGCAGTGGCAAATAGGGCAATGCCGCCACAGCCCTATTCACGCGGACTCTTTGGAGCCGGGGCATCCTGTACCAACGCGAGGTGCCCCAAAACGGGAGTTCGCGATGGGAGTGGGAGCTCGCTGGGGAACGCGCCTTCGGAGATCGCTCCGGTGGGAGGCAGCTGCGGTGAGGCAGCTGCGCTGAGGCAGTTGCGCTGGGAGGCAGCCAGCTCCGAGCGAGCGGCAAAACTCGCTCGGCAGCCTCAATCTGGTTCGGGGTAGAGGATTCGAACCTCTATAATCAGTACCAAAAACTGATGTCCTGCCTTTAGACGAACCCCGAAGCCGTCGCCAATTGCTCAACGACGGCGACACTTTCACAACTTGCATGCGGCTTGTCAACTCGCTGAGACCAAAAGGAAAGCAGAGTTGCAGCAAATGCCCTTCACGAACTCTCGCGACGGCCCAAGAGCATGACAAGCGGGACACAAATCCTCGGCGAGCCGCGAGAGAGAGCCCGCGTTAGGCAGGCCGCGCGAGACAGCCCGCGCGGAAAGGGCGCGGAGACAGCCCGCGCTAGGCAACCCGCGCGAGCCCGAAACCAAGCACGTCCCGGCTGAAAGAACCGGGACGTTTTGGAGTGGCGAAGGACAGGCTTGAACTGTCGACTCAGGGCTTATGAGGCCCCCGCTCTACCGACTGAGCTACTCCGCCAATGGCCGCGAACACTAGAGGCAATGCCCTGTCCGCGCAAGTGGAATCGAGCGCTGAATGCGCCTCTATTGAGAGTTGTCAGGAAATATCGGTCTGGCGCACATTGGTATACAATTCCGGCTAGATGGGACTCTCCATTGGAATCGATCTCGGGACAACCAACTCGGTGGCAGGCGTCGCCACTCCCGAGGGTGTCCGGCTGGCAGCGGATAGCAAGGGGAACCGTGTGCACGCTTCCGTTGTTTCCCTGCCAACTGGTGGTGGACGAATTTTGGGGAATGCCGCGAAGGTTCGCAAGGCCACCGATCCCACGCAGACGATCTATTCCGCAAAACGACTGATCGGCCAAAACGTTCGCTCGCCTCTGGTGCAACTCGCTATGGCTTCGCTGCCGTATCCCGTCGAAGAGGGAAACAATCAGCAACCGATCATTGTCGTCGGCGGACGGCGCATGACGGTCCCCGAAGTATCGGCGATGGTTCTCACCCACCTTCGCCAACTGTGCGAAGAGCAGTTTGGCGATGAAGTAACCGGAGCGGTTATCACCGTTCCTGCGAACTTTTCTGATTCTCAGCGCCAAGGCACGAAAGAGGCCGGTCGTATTGCGGGCCTTGAAGTTATGCGCCTGGTAAACGAGCCAACGGCGGCGGCACTCGCCTATGGCTATGGGCGCTCCATGGACCAACGAGTCGCTGTCTTTGACTTTGGCGGCGGCACGTTTGACTTTAGTGTTCTGAAAATCGACTCAGACATTTTCGAAGTTCTTGGCACCGACGGCGAGTTTTTCTTGGGAGGCGACGACATCGACCAGATGATCGCCGAGTTTCTTGCCGCCGAGATGAACACCGCACTGCACATCGATCCGCGCCCCATTCCAACGGCAATGAACCGGCTGGGCATTGCCGCCGAGCAGATCAAACAGTACCTCACGACCAACGAAGAAGCCGGTGGCACGATTGATGGAATCGTCGTCAACGACTCGGGAAAGTCAGTCTCCGTAGAGTTCGAACTTACGCGCAAGCGCTTCGACGGCATGATTGAAGGGTATGTCGACCGCACCATCGACGTGTGTCGCAATGTGCTCGCGACCACGGGACTCGAAGTGAAGGACATCGATGATGTCATCATGGTGGGTGGTTCTACCCGCATCCCCCTCGTTCGGCAGCGACTCTCAGAATACTTCTCAAAACAGCCCGCAACGCGCATCAACCCAGATGAAGTGGTTGCACACGGTGCGGCCATTCAAGCAGCCATGCTCGCGGGTGCTGTGCACGAGGGTGAGCGGGGCGAACTCACCGACGAGTTGGCAGAAAACCCGATGCCGATCGACATGGGCATCCCCGAAGAAGGCGAGGTCAATCAAGGAGGCGCCGCTCTTCTCCTCGACGTAACGCCCGCAACACTGAGGATTGCGACCGCAGGCGGATACTCCGAGCCCTTTCTCGAAAAGAACTCTCCCATCCCCATCGAGCGCACGAAGCTATTTACAACGGCTCACTCGAATCAGAGTCGGGTCGTAATTGAGTGCTACCGAGGGCCTGCGCGACGCCAAGACGAGAACGAACTCCTCGGCAGTCTCGAACTCAACGACATCCCTCCCGGCGAACGAGGTGAGGCCGAGATCGAGGTGACGTTCCGCGTAGACCCCGATTCGATTTTGCATGTTCGAGCGCGTGACCTCCGCACAGAGAACGAAGTCGAAGCGAAGCTCAACGTGATTGGTGCACCGGTGGCCGACAACTTTGCCAATGCGCACGACTTGCCGGAAGGCCTTTCGGAGAAACGAGCGGCCAAACTTCGTCAGAAGCGCGAAAAAGACCAGCAGAAGCTTGAGAAGAAGGCCGACAAGGATCGCGCGAAGCTTGAGAAGCAACGTGCGAAGTCAGCCAAACGCGCCGAGACCGGAGAGCCCTAATGCGGCCGTGGAGTAAGAGAGAATTACTCGCCTATCTCGACCGCGTGATGCCTGCTCTCGAAGGCCTCGATCACTTTGAGCTTCTCGATGTCCCGCCCGACGCGGATGACAAGACCATTCAGGGCGCCTTTCACAATATGGCCGGTGGCCTGCATCCAGACCGCCACCGCAATGTGCTTTCGCCGAGCCAGCATGAGCGACTCATTGTTGTCTACGCGCGTATCGCCGAAGCGTACCGAGTGTTGCGCTCGCCGGAGCATCGCGAGAAATACCTTGTCGACGAAGCAAAGCGGCGAAAGAAAACCACGGCGACCGTTCGCGCCCCGCAAGAAACCGCCTCGGCACTTGCGCTGCTGAGCCCGAAGGCGCAGCAACTCTATCGGCGTGCCATTGCGGCCAAGCGAACCGGCGATACGACCAGTGCGATCCTGAATCTCCGCATGGCGTTGGCAAAGCACCCGCAAAGCGGTTTTTTGCATGACGCGCTAAAAAAACTGCGCTGAGACCAGCATTCAACTAGCTAAAACCAATGGTTTTATGGGCGATCACACTGCGACCTTCCAAGGCCAACGCTGACGTGCTATGGACGCGCCATGAGTGCAATCGTAATCACAGGCTCCGGAATCTCGGCCCCCGAGTTCACCATCACGAACGAAGAGCTTTGCACAGCCTTCAATCAGTACGTTCAGAATTTTAACGCTGAGAATGCCGCCGCAATCGAAGCGGGCGACGTCGTTGAGCTGCAGGAGTCGACCCCGCAGTTTATCGAGAATGCTTCGGGAATTAAGCAGCGTTATGTGGTCAACAAGTCCGGAATCTTGGACCCGAAGATCATGCGTCCGGTGATTCACCAGCGTCCCGACGAGGAGCTGTGTCACCAAGCCGAGCTTGCGGTGGAAGCGTGCAAGGGCGCACTCAAAGAGGCGGGTCGAGTTGGCGAAGAAGTCGACATGGTCTTGCTCACGTCTTCCAACATGCAACGCCAGTACCCGGCAGTTGCCATCGAAGTGCAGAGCGCACTTGGCGCCTGCGGATTTGCCTACGACATGAACGTTGCCTGCTCGTCGGGAACGTTCGCAATTCAAACCGCAGTGGATGCGGTCCGCAGTGGCTCAGCTCGCTGCGCGATTGTCGTGGTTCCAGAAATCATGAGTGGGCACCTCAACTGGACCGATCGCGATTCCCACTTCATCTTTGGCGACGGCTGCGCAGCCTTTGTCATTGAGAAGCTCGAAAACACCAAGGCCACAGAGGTTTGGGAAGTCAAAAACACCAAAGCCCTAACCCGCTACTCACAAAACATTCGCAACAACGGTGGCTACCTCCAACGCTGCGAACCCGAGAGACGCGACGAGGCCGACAAGCTCTTCATGCAGCAAGGTCGCAAAGTATTTAAGGACATCGTTCCCCTCGCCACGAACTTCATCAAGGAACACATCTCTTCGATGGGGCTGTCTGTCGAAAATGTTTCGCGCTTCTGGCTGCACCAGGCAAACGGCAACATGAATCGCCTCATCGCAAAGGGCGTGGTTGGCCGCGACACCACGCCCGATGAGGCACCGACCATTCTCGACAAATACGGCAATACCGCCGGTGCAGGCTCGATGATTGCGTTCCACTTGCACAGCAAAGATCTGCCTTCCGGTTCCACCGGTGTTCTCTGCTCATTTGGTGCCGGCTACTCGATCGGCAGCGTGATTGTTCAAAAGCGCTAGCGGTTCGCTAGCCTTCGAATTCAATGAGGTCGCGCAAGCGGCCTCTCTCGTCCATCAGGCTCGCAATTTGCGGATTGTCACGCATGCTCTCGGCAAAGCGTTCCACCAGTGCATTGAGTCGCTCATCGATGTCTCGAAGCTCTTCGAGCTTGTGAGCTTGTTCGGCCGTGCGATTGATTTGCTTATCGATGATCGAGTTGTGATGAACCCGCGTTTGTTCCGACACGTCGGCAAGCCGATACGCCAGTGATTCGATGGCGGCATCGCGTTCTTTGTCGACGCCCTTTGTCGAGCGCTCAAATTTGAGCTCTCCCAAGGCGAATCGCAGCGACGCTTCGCGCTCGCGGCCCTTCTGCGCAACCAATTGATCACTGCGGTTCAAATAGGACAGCTCCTCGCGCAGCTCGGATAGCTCTTGCTCCACTTGATTGGCTTCGGCCAAAACCACGAGCAACGCCGGCTCAGAACAACCCCCATCACAAATACTCTCGGCGAGCTTTCGCATCACTCGGCGCAGTTGCAGATCATAGCGATTGGCAAAGACATCGGTGCTGCGCCCCTCATCTTCCACGATGGTCAGTTCGGAGGGCAGGCCCTCGAGGGTAATGTCCCCGCCGCCAAATCCTGCGAGCGTCTCGGTTCCAAGCCCGCGCCCTACCACGACATGACCATTATCAAGCCGGAGCGCGCTTAAGAGTTCTTCCATCGCCGCACCACTCTGCACGCGGTTCTCCGGATCTTTCTCAAGGCAACTGAGAACAATCGCGTCGAGTTCTCGGGGAATGTTTGCTTCCAAACAGCGTTGCGATGGCGGCTGTGGCGGATCGCTCATGTGGGCCTCTAGCACTGCCATGGGCCGGCCCACAAAGGGCGTCTCTCCTGTGAGCAGCGCGTAGGCAATGCAACCCATGGCATAGACATCGGTTCGCGGATCGTCATTCACACCGCGAACCTGCTCCGGAGCAATGTATGCGGGGGTCCCAAAGAGCTGGCCTTCTTTGGTGATGGCCATGTTTTCGAAGTAGCCAGGTGCAGTGATCTTCGCAACGCCAAAGTCGAGAATCTTGAGCGTATCGGGCCGTCCTGGAGGCTGCACCAGCACGAGATTTTGTGGTTTTAGATCGCGATGGATCACACCCTTGCTGTGAGCAAAGTCGACCGCTGAGCTGAGCTGCCGCAGTATTGAAACGGCGCGACCTTTTTCAATCCTACCTTCTCGCTGCAAACACTCTTCTAAGTTTGGTCCATCGGCGAACTCCATCGTTAAATAGAGACGGCCGTCCTCGAGCTTACCAAAATCGTAGAAGCTGACGATGTTCTCGTGCTGCACCCGATTTGTGGCGCGCGCTTCTCTCCGAAATCGAGCGAGGTGCCCTTTGTCACGAGCGAAGCGGCTCTTGAGCACTTTGATTGCCTCGTGGCGCCCATGCTCCAGATGCTCACCGAGATACACCTCGCCCATTCCGCCGGAGCCAAGCCGCTTCAGAATTCGATATCGACCATCGACGATGGTTCCGATCATGGGACATTTCCCACGTGTCTTCGAACTTGTCTCAGCGGCATGACGAGGGGGATTGTACCAACAGGCTCCGCAAGTGGTCCCAAAACTAACGGCGCGAAATGCCCTAGGCTGCTACAACTCGTCGCATGCACAGAAGCGCAGCGCTCCTATCTTTGGGACTTCTTCTCGCCTCATGCGGCGGCTCCGGTGGCAAGGCCCGTGGCTACAAGGCGCCCAGTGCTGCGCAGGTGGTGCAAACACTCCAAGAACGGCAGGCGCTGGCGAAGAATTTTCAACACGAGAGCCGAATGGAGTACTGGGTCAAAGATCAGCGCATCAAGACCACCGTCTATGTCATGGGGGAGCGCGGTGCCAAGGTGCGCTTCAATGCCCTCAATCCCACCGGCGGAGTCGTGGCCGCCGATCTGGCCTGCGATGGCACCAACTATGCCTTCGTCGACTTCAATAAGAACTGCCAGCTGACGGGGCCCTGCACCAAAGCTGCGATTGGCCAGCTCTTGCGGGTGAGCCTTGAGCCCGACGACTTCCTCTTGCTGGCAATCGGCTCAACCCCCATTATTCCCTTCGACGATGGCAAAGTGACTTGGAAGAGCAAGAAGGCCCAAGAGGTTATCGATCTCACCATGAGCGACGGCAGCTGGCGCCAGAAAATCGTCCTCGACGGCCGAGAGCAACGCTGGGATGTGTTGTCCTCAACCGTTTGGGACGCGGAAGGCAAGGTCGAGTGGGAGCTCACCAACAAAGAGTTCTCCACTAAGAAAAGTGATGATGGCACCGAGATGCGCCTGCCTGCCAAGACCCGGTTTGAGCAACCCAAGGAGAAGGCCGATTTGACCATTCGCTGGGACGACCTCAACGTCAATACCGAGGTCAACCCGGACGGATTTCATATGGAACTTCCAGGCCTACCTATCTGCCAGTAGGCCTCGCAGACGCATGACGAATTCGTCGACAGAGAATCTCCTCGAGGTTCGCGATTTGGTGGTGGAGTTTCAGACCAGCCGCGGAGCCGCTCGGGGAGAGCAGCGCGTGTTGCGCGCGGTTGACCGCATCTCCTTCTCCATTGCGCGAGGCAAGACACTGGGCATTGTCGGTGAGTCGGGCTGCGGCAAGAGCGTCACCGCCCTGAGCATCATGCGGCTCATCTCGGCCCCAGGTCGCATACTCGGTGGGCCAATTCGCTATGAAGGCAAGAACCTGCTGGACGTTGACGAAGGCGAACTAAGACAAATTCGGGGAAACAAGATCTCGATGATCTTTCAGGAGCCGATGACGTCGCTCAATCCTGTGTACACAACGGGTGAGCAAGTTGCCGAAGCCGTACGTCTACATCAGGGCAAGAGCCGCAAAGAAGCGATGCAGATCGCGGTGGAAATGTTCCGGCTCGTCGGCATTCCTTCGCCCGCTGAACGAGTACGCAACTACCCGCACCAAATGTCAGGCGGCATGCGCCAACGCGTCATGATCGCCATGGCGCTCGCGTGCAAACCCGACCTCCTGATTGCGGACGAACCGACCACGGCACTCGACGTCACCATTCAGGCGCAGATCTTGGAACTCTTGCGAGAACTGCAGGACAAGATGGGTATGAGCATGATGCTTATCACCCACGACCTTGGCGTTGTGGCCGAAACCTGCCAGGACGTTGTCGTCATGTACGCGGGCCGCATTGTCGAACACAGTCCGGTCGAAGCACTCTTCAAGACACCCAAGCATCCATACACGGCCGGGCTCTTGGGCTCCGTTCCAGGCGCCCAATACGGAACCGGTGGAGAACGCGGGCGACTCCAAGAGATTCCCGGAATGGTGCCGCCGCTTCACGACCTTCCCGTCGGCTGCAAATTCCAGGACCGTTGCCAAAGCGTCACCTCACAATGCCGAGACAGCGAGCCTGAGCTTGTTCAAATCGGCGCGAGTCTGGTGCGCTGCCATCATCCGCTCGAGGAGCCAACGCATGCCTGAGCCGCTGCTTCGCATCACCAATCTTCGCAAACACTTTCCTGTGAAGGTCGGGTGGCCAGCGGCAAAAGAGACGCCCCTGGCCAGGCGCATTGTGCAAAGCATGAAACGCCGCAACGCCACTGTAAAGGCAGTAGACGGCGTTAGCTTCGAGATCATGCCAGGGGAAACACTTGGTCTCGTTGGCGAAAGTGGGTGCGGAAAATCCACTCTGGGTCGCACCCTACTTCGGCTAATTGATCCAACCTCTGGCCAGATCGAGTTTGAGGGCAAGGACCTTTCAACACTCAGCCAAAGCCAACTGCGCCCACTTAGGCGCAACATGCAGATCATCTTCCAAGACCCCTACGCGTCGCTCAACCCACGCATGACGGTTGGTGCAACCATTGCGGAGCCTCTAGAGATCTTTCAGCTCACTAAGAATACTACCGACAAAGGAGCGCGAGTCGCGGAGTTACTGCGAACGGTGGGGCTGCCGCAAGATGCCCACTCGCGCTATCCTCATGAATTCTCGGGGGGACAACGGCAGCGCATCGGCATTGCTCGTGCTCTTGCCGCAAAGCCCAAGTTCATTGTGTGCGACGAGCCTGTCTCCGCACTCGACGTTTCGATTCAAGCGCAGATCGTCAACCTCTTGCAGGACCTACAACAGGGTTCAGAACTGACGTATCTCTTCATCTCCCACGACTTGCAGGTTGTGCGACACATTTGTGACCGCGTTGCCGTCATGTACCTCGGCAAGGTTGTGGAAATCGCCGACGTGCACTCTCTCTACAGTTCCCCACAGCATCCCTACACAAAAGCACTGCTCTCGGCGGTGCCACTGCCCGATCCATCCGTCAAGCGTGAGCGTGTCTTGCTTACAGGCGATGTGCCCAGCCCCATCGATCCGCCTACAGGATGCGCCTTTCACCCACGTTGTCAGGTGACAAACAAGCCCGCTGCGTGTTTCCAGCAAGTCCCTAAACTTCGTAAACTTAGAGTGGCACACCAAGCCGCTTGTCACGTCGCCGAACCCTAGGGACATCGTTGGCAGGCATTCCTTGGAAGTGTCGGGACTGCAATGACCACCAAGATCCTTATTATCGATGACGACCAATACACCAGGCAGGTCTTGGGGAAAATTCTTATGCGGGATCGGGCGACCGCTCAGTTCAAACCGCAAATTATTGAGGCTGCCGATGGAGCTGCTGGCGTGCAGGCGTTTCTCGAACACCGCCCCAGGCTCGCAATCGTGGACCTCTTCATGCCACGCGTCGACGGCTTCGAAGTCTGCAAGCAACTCCGCAAAGCAGCCTCCCCGGAGGAACTGACAATCGCGGTTACCAGTGGCGTGTACAAGGACGCGAGTATCTCGGCCAAACTCGAAAGGGATTTTGGGGCTCGGTTCTTTGCCAAGCCGTACCAACTCAAGCACATCGCGAGCTTCGTCGCGGAGGCTCTGGGAGCGCACAGCCCCATCAAGACAGCACCGGCGGCCCGCAGCACGATACCTTCGAAGGGAGAGTTTAGTGAGGAGAACAATGCCGCGGCGCTCTTCTGGCAGGTTATGGAACAAGAGGCCACAGGCCGATTGCTTCTACGCAAAGGCCAAGTCGTCCGGCAACTCGAACTCTTCGTGGGCCATCCCATCAAGGTCACAACCAATGTCCGAGAGGAAACCCTAGGTAATTTTCTTGTCTTGCGAGATCGAATTGACAAGGAAACCCAACGCACGGCGATGGCTCTTGCTGCAAGCACCGGCAAGCGCCTCGGCGAGGCATTTATCAAGATGGGCGTACTCACGCCGCAATCGCTCATTTCGGAGCTCGCAGCGCAGTCTCGTTACAAGCTTGCCAATGCGTTGCGCTGGACGGAGGGCGATTGGGCGCTCCAAGAGGGCGAGCCAAGAAACAGCCGAAGCAATGCTCTCGACTTCGCCGAAGTGATTGTTGCGGAGCTCGCAAAGACGACCCGCGTTCAGTCTCCTGCTCGTGAGATCAGTGAGCTTGGAATGAAGCCTCTCTCACTCAATGCTCGCGGTGAAGCCCTGTTGAACCAGATTGCAATCTCGGTTTCGGCGCCCTTTGCCGAGCACTTTCGACCCGAGATTACGATGGAGGAGCTGCGACTCGCCGGAGTTAGTCGAGCTCATATCCACCGCAGCCTCGATGTGCTTCGAACCTGTGGTGGTCTTGTCATTGGCTCCACAGACTCGGTGCCCTCGGCAATCGCCGTCGTCCAAAGCGAAGCCATCAACCTCAAGGATCTAGCTGCCAATAGACGCGATGCAGGCAAAGAGACAAACCTCTACGCGGGACTCTTTGATCAAGATTCAGGCCCCTCGACGCGGACCGGCTCGAATCCGCTTGAGCAGCTAGGTTCGGAAACCCTATGGTCCGCCGAAGGCGAGCAAAATACGCCCCCTGATGGCGGAGACACGATCGAGGATCTTGAGATTCCGACGCCCGCTCCGCCCAACGATCAAGACTTTGATGAGGACAGTGTTGTAAGCGTCAGCTTTGCAACGATCGGTCCCGACGAAGATCAACTCGCGCGACGCCATGAGCTTCTTCAGGAGTTCCTTAGAATTCACGAGACCTCCCTGTACGAGGTTCTTGCGGTCTCTACGTCGGCAACCTCAGAAGAAATCCAAGTTGCATTTGATCAGCGATCGAAAGCGTTTTCAAGAGACGTCTTCACGGCGGAAGAACTTGGCCGCGACTACGCCAAACTCAATATCGTTCTCACGGCCTACGAGCAGGCGCGCAGCACACTCATAGGCGATGTCGAGCGTCGGCGCTATGACGACAGCCTAAACGCCACGAAGCAAGACCTACCCAATGCGCCATCGATGAACGCAGACATCGCCTTTCAAGAGGCGGAGCAACTCATCACAGCACAGAACTACGATGGTGCGATTGCCAAGCTGCGCGCGGCCATTGCGATTTCGCCAAGTGAACCGGCCTATCATGCGACGCTCGGCTGGACGCTCTTTCTACATGGGGGACAGGACGAACTCGCTGCGGATGCGGCCCGCTCCCATATTAACGAAGCGCTGGCGATGGCTCCCGACTCGGGCTTGGTTCACGAATACAAAGGCCTTGTTCACGCCAAGCTGGGCGATGATCCCGAAGCAGCCCTTCAACACCTCTCGAAAGCACTCGATGAGGATCCGAGACGAGCACACGCCCTCTCTGCCATCGAAGCGCTCTATCTCGCACGCGGAGAACACCGCCAACTCGACAAGCTTTACCGCCGACTCCTCTTTCACATTGGCCACGGCGCAAGTGCAGAAGGCGCCGTGATCTGGCGCCGAATGGGAGACCTTCACAGGCACTACCTACGCAGCCCAGGGCAAGCACTCCTGGCCTACCGCGAGGCGCTAAAACGATGCCCCGATGACGCCGAGTTGCAAGCCCTTTGCAGTGAACTCGCGACGGGTGGGTTGGGCTCGTTCTTTGAAGCGAGTGATGCCTTGCTTGGCCAATGGCAGAAGTCTCCAACCGACTTTGCACCGATACTTGCGATGTATCAATTGGCCCACGAAAACCGCCAGTTTGATGGAAAGTACCTTGCCGCATCGGCGCTTGAACTCGCCAACCAAGCTTCGGCAGAGCACAGCGAGATGTACCGGCGATTTCGACCTCGATTCTTGCTGCGCGCGCAAACAACCGTAGGGCCAGAGCAATGGGGACAACTCTTACATCAAGAGGATGACGCGCTTGTTGGTGCCTTCTATGCACTACTGGCAGGTGTTATTGCCGAGCTCCATCCCCAAAAGCGCGCCGAAGAAGAAGTCGCACAGGCAGACGAGCTCTCAAACTCCTCACTCTCAGAAGAATTCCGATCGACCCGAGCCTACATAGCAAACCTCTTGGGCGTTCCCGAACCGACCATCTACTCAAGAGTCGACTACGGCCAAGAAATCCACGTGGCATCGCTTGCTACCCCCGTCCTGCTCGCCGGCTATGACGCTGTCACTTGTACCGACAAGCTGGAACTTGCCTGCAGGCTGGGGCGCGCGATGAGCTACTTGCGTCCAGGACGAGCCATCGCGGCAGGCTGCCAAAGTCGCGTCCTAAAGAACGCCATGATGGCGTGTTACTCACTCGGAGCCCCCGACGCCAACATCCCAGACCCCGACGGCAGCGTAGGGGAATTTCGTAGAGCCATTGAGGGGCTCGATCGAACCGTTCAGTATCAGGCGCTCGAGCTCGTGGCGCACATCAGCCAAGAGCGACCATCACTCAACCTGAGTCGCTGGACACGGGTGTTGGCGAGAACCGCAGATCGCTGTGGACTGCTCATGTGCGGCGACCTTGCCATGAGCATGAGCTGCCTTGGCCAACCTCTGGAAAGCGACGCGGGTGCCCAGCTACTCAGCTTTGCGCTCTCCTCTGAGCACATGCGATTACGGGCAGATATGGCACTGTCAATTTCTGTCTAGAGACCTAGTTTCCCGCATGGTTTCAAGAGAGTAGTCCTGGGCAGCTGCCCTACGGGGTGACTTCGTGCTACGACATTGCCATGGCGGAGCGAGGAGTACAGGAGAGCGACCTTATCTACGACTGGAACTCCGTTGAGAAGAGCACAACTCTCTCACCGAAACGCAAGTATGTGTTTATGGATGAGACGTTGCGCGATGGCATTCAATCGCCGTCGGTTGTCGATCCAAGCATCGAAGACAAGATTCGCTTCGTCGAACTCTCAAGTGATCTGGGCATCCACCACATTGACATTGGCTTGCCTGGTGCCGGCCCCCGCGCCGTTGAAGACTGCAAGATTCTGGCGGAAGTGATTCGCGACAGCAAACTGCCGATTAAGGCCTGCTGCGCCGCACGTACGCACATCAACGATGTGCAGCCCATCATCGATATCTCACAAGAAGTGGGCATCGAAATTGAGGTTATGGCCTTTATTGGCTCATCCCCAATTCGCTCGTACGCAGAGAACTGGGACTTGGATCTCATGCTCAAGCGTTCGGCCGATGCGATCGACCTGGCCGTTTCAAACAATCTTCCCATCACCTACGTCACGGAAGACACAACTCGGTCAAAGCCCGAGGTACTCGACGCACTTTTCCGCAATGCCATCGAACACGGAGCGCATCGGCTTTGTCTCTGCGACACCGTTGGTCACGTCACGCCAGACGGTGTGCGCAACTTGATTAAGTTCACGCGCAACATCATCAATGGCATGGGGCGCAAAGACATCGGCATCGACTGGCATGGCCACAACGATCGTGGCCTTGGCGTCGTGAACAGTATCTTTGCCATCGAGTTTGGTGCTGATCGCATTCATGGCACAGCTCTTGGCCTTGGCGAGCGCGTCGGCAACGCAGCTCTTGACCAGATTCTTCTGAACCTCAAACTGTTGGGCGAACTCGAAGATCAGGACCTCAGCAAACTACTGCTGTGGTGCAAGCTCGCCTCAACAGCAACGCACGTTCCGATTCCTCCGCAATACCCACTTGCCGGAAGCGATGCATTTCGCACGGCAACCGGTGTGCACGCCGCGGCCATTATTAAGGCCGAGAAGAAGGGCGATGCATGGCTCGCCGACCGCATCTACAGCGGTGTCCCAGCAGGGATGTTTGGCAAAGAGCAAGAGATCGAAATCGGTCACTACTCTGGAGAATCCAACGTCATCTATTGGCTCACTCAGCGAGGGTTTGAGCCAAAGCCTGACCTGGTCAAAGGCCTGTTGTTGGCAGCGAAGCGTGGCAATCGAGTTCTTACGAACGAAGAGATTCGCCAGGTAATCATCGAGCACGGTGAGCATCCGCAAACGCCACCAACCACCATCCTATAGTTTTCACTCCTACAGTTTCTCTCCCACAATTCTTCTTCTTCTCTTCTACAATTCGCAATCTCATAGAGAGCAATCCCTAACCTTAGGCAGTACGTTATGGACGCAGGCAGTAGTGGCACCGGCAGAGTGAGCTTTGGCTCCGATAAGAGTTTTACCGGCGTAAAAGTCTTCTCAGCAACAATGATGGCGGATCGCGCACGACTCGGAGACGAAGTCACAAAGTGGATCCAGGCCCATCCAACATGTCAGGTTCGCGAAATCATCGTGACGCAAAGCAGTGATGAAGCGTTTCATTGTCTCTCTATGACCGTCTTCTACTTTGATTCCGAATCGTAAGTTCGGCGCTCAAGACCGCGTCGCGTGACAATCCATTCGGCGCCGTTCTCGGTTGGTAGAAACGCCGTGGTGTCCCGACCGAGACCTTGAATTTCGCTATTCCAGGCCGGCTGCTCGCCGTCTCCGCGAAAGGCGCCGTGCATGGTCGCGGCTCTCAGCGTCGTGCCATCCCAATCCAACCCACTGGGATTGATCCAACCTTGGCCCAATGCCTTTGCCACCACACGCTCCCCCGTTGTGATGAGCCGAACTACGCCCGCTTTGTAGGTGCCAACAAAGACCCCATCATCAGCCACCGCGAGAGCCATGACCCAATCATCGGGCAACTCACCACTCGCCACGCGATACCGTGCGACGTTTGCGCCTCGGATGTGAAAGACGCCTCGTGTTGTTCCCAGCCAATCCGTTCCATCGCGCCCTTCGGCTACAGCCCATACATTTCCTGTGAGCAATCCACCTTTGCCGCCAACCGCTTGGACCAGTCCTTCTTCCACACGAGCCGCGCCTGTTGCGGTGCCGACCAGTACGCCACCGTCGCGCAGAGCATCAAGTGACATGACGTGCATCGATGGCAACCCTGCAGCCTTGTCAAAGTGTGTCGACGTTCCTGCGTAGTATCGAGTGAGCCCACTTGAGGTGCCAATCCAGAGCGCTCCAGTCTTTTGATCGATGGCGAGGGCATTCACGTGCGGCGAGGTCTTAAGAGGAATCGAGCGAACGCTCCCGTCTGCGAGAAGTTCGGCCACACCATGATCGAACGTTCCGACAAAGCTTCGCTTGCCATCGCTCACGAATGCCGCAATGTCATTGGCCGGCAAGCTCTCCGCCAGACGCGCTTTGTGCCACTTGCCGTTCTTCCCAATCCACAGAGCCTCTTGGGTACCAAGACAGGCAGTGTTCTTTCGTGCGCCTAGCGACCGAGCAAACCGATCGGGTGGTGACAACCGAGGCCCATCGCCTATCGGTTGCAGGCCGGCGCCAAAGCTAGCGGCGTAGACGTTGCCGGCGAGCACCGCAATCTCCCGTACCGAACGCGAAGCCGTTTGTCGTGTTCCCAGGCGTGTCGCTCCAGCCTCTCCACCGATCCACAAGTCGCCAGCATGCGATGCGAGCGTCCACAACACGGAATTTCGCGCAACCGCCGTGCTTTGCGTAGCTGTCTTGCCCGAGCCAAAACTCCACAGACCCGCACCTGCAGTCGTCCACCACAGCTGCCCCTTGTGGCTTGCAACGGAGGTAAGTCGCCTTGAACGGGGCGTATCCCCAAGATAGGCCGACGTCACCGTTCCGCCGTCGACCTTGAGAAGCCCCTGGCCCCAGGTCGCAAGGAACACCGACTCCCCACTAATCAGAATATCTCTTACCGCCTTCGTCAACACCACAGAAGATGGGTCAATAAGCCCCGTGGCGAGGGAGAGTTTGGCGAGCCCTTTGTCCGTACCAACCCATAGGTTACCTCCCGCAAGGGCCAAGGCATGCACCTTCGTTCCCGGAAGACCATCGAGAGCCGTGATGCGCATCTCTTCAATCCCCTCGGCATCCACGATCACAACGCCTCCTCCACTGCCCGCAGCAACCCGCCCATCGGCAAGCGGGACACATGCATCAAACTCCGACAGAGACGTGTGAACATTGCCCGCCATCGCCGTCGTTGAGAGCGCCATGGCAAAGGCGGTTACCAGCAAGGTGCGAGACCCGTGCACTAGTTCGCCTCCACAGGGACGGTAACTTCGAGAACCCGTTGATTCAGCGCTTGGTCGGTAACAACCACCCGAAGGGCCATGCTCTCCCCAATTGCTTGGGGCGCTCGCAGGGTCTTGCGAAATGCCCCCATCTCTTGGCGAAACAGTCGGTGCGTTTGTCCCCAAGGCAGGAGCACTTCGACTCGAGAAGCATCTAGTGCTTGCGTTCGACTCAGCTCCGAGCCCTCAACATCTTGCGCCACCAAGATTCGAAAGCGATTCCCTCGAAGTTTGATGACTCTAAGAGAAACACTGGGAGGCGATGTGTCGACAGTATAGGGGAGCCGCATTTCCTCGATCTCACCATTTGCGTGTTCGATGGTCACACGAACCCAATACCGACCGTCTGCAGTGTCTGGGTCAATGAGAAAGCGAGCGATCCACGTTTGAGACTCTGCGTCATAGTGCGCAAGCTTTGTGTCGCCAAAGGGAAAGACCAGAACAACGGATCGGGCGTCGGCCGGGGCAGGAATTCGAACTTCCGGATCCCCTGGTTGGATGTGGTCGGGACTTAGACTTGCCTCCCGGCCACCTAGATTGTCGAGGTCGTGTCCACTCACCGCAGGGGTATTCTTCGCAACGAGCTCTTCGCGTTTTGCGTTGCGACGTTCAATTTGATGCTGCTTGTAGGCCTCTTCGCTCTCAAGCACCAAGAGGGATGTGTGCTTGCTCAAAACACCGAAGTCTTTACTAAGTGCAACGATGTCTTCCTTGGCACCACCGCTTCTCTCAAGCCTCGCAATCTCATGGGTCGCCCACTGCTTGGTGACAAGCGCCGAATGCTCGCTCGAGGCGGCCAGAGAAATCTTCTGAGAGATCGGGCCGGAGACCGCCTTGCCAGTCATTGATAGGGTCTTAGGCATTTTCCCTTTTGGAGCGCGAACCACCACTGTGAGTGCATCTCCTGCAAAGAGGGTCTTTGCTGAGCTTGGAAAGACGCTCACATCGTCACCTCCGGCAACTCGAACATCTTGCAGGCGTGCGGCCGACGCGGAGCGGGCGAGAAAGAAGGCGTCTTTGCGGGCATCGGCACGCGAGCGAGGTCGCACCAAACGGCCTCCCTGCACGCCACAGAGCTCTTCCCAGATTTCCGTAGAGGCGCCTCGGCCAAGCAGTGCGGCGTGCACAGGCACGTTGCCTTGGGCGGCGGCAACCAACTCCTGTGGAGAGGTCTTGCCCCACGAAGGTGTCCCATCCCCCACGTAGATGATCTGCGCATCGTCTCCGGTCGCAAGGGATTGGGCGTGAGACAGTGTTGCGCCAAGGTCACTGGCACCATCGAACTCAAGACTCTCGGCAAACTCGAGCGCTGCACGGACGTTTTCCTCGGTGGCCTGCATCATGCCGTTGGCACCGGTTCGCAACGCGATGTCATGAGCAAAGAACGCAAAGCGATCCTTGGGTTCGAGCTCTGCAAGGACAAGAGAAACGAGTTCTAGAGACAGTGCTCGATTCTCGAGGGCGCTGCGTGAGCTATCCATTGCGATCACCAACTCACGCGCCTCCGGTAATTTCGCCGTTGGTGACACAATCTCTGGACGCAGTGCCTCAGGGCGCAGGGTAACTGTGCGATAGCTGTAGTCGCCGACACTCGCGCTAAGGCTCGGCGGAACCGCGCGTTTCGGAAACGCGAGAACAACGTCAGTTGCGCGCTGCATATTGCTCTCCTCGACAACAACCTCACCGTCGAGACGCAAGGAGAATTTGCCCACTGGATTTTGCTCTGGGGGCGTTGCTAGGTATCGATACTCATACCCTTCCTGCGCTGGTGTCAGTGGCGCTGCATACCGAAGCACCACGCGCTTTTCGCTCTGAGCCTCGATGGGGAAAACTCGGAGTTTGAACCAACCACCTTGCTGCCACTCCAAAAGCGCGGGGTCTTGCATTTCATCGACGATCGATTCGTAGACCTTTCTTGCCTTGACGCGTTCAACGAATTCGCCCTCCATAAGCGTTCCGTTGATCTCCATGGCCATTCCCGTAACCATCACGCCATCCGGCGCCGGAAAGCGAAAGGTGCCCTCGCGCATTACGTCGTCTGCATTGTAGAAAACGTGCTCAACTTCGGTAATCGCCATGCCGCCTTCGATCGAGACCGCGACTGAGAGAGAGCGAAGCTCAAGAGCACCTAAGCTTGCCTCTTCTACGTCCAGCGAGCCCACGCCGCGAACTTCGGGTTCTTCTTCAAGTTCCAGAGACCAGTTGGCGATCGATGGACGCTGAGACGTTGCGACCATTGCAGTGCGACTTCCATAGTGCCGAATGAGGACGTCTGCTGCAGGAAGGGGCGTGTCCACACTGGCCATTGCGAGAGCGACGTCGCCACGGGACGAGACTCGAGCCTGCCCTTCACGCATCGCAATTCGGAGGTTTCCCGTTGTGTCCTGCGAGAGCGACATATGCGCGCCGCCACGAAGCCACACTCTCGTGTCTCCAATGTTCACAACGCTGCCACGGCCCTGAGCGCGAATCTCACGGGCGCCTACCAGCGGTTCTCGGGCACCAACGATCCGCCATGTATCACCTACCAGCGCTTCGGCGGGCTCTCCGCCATGGTGACTCACGGGCATGCTCAACAGTTGCGCTTTCGCCGAAGCAGACTCGGTCGCAGGTGCTGCGTGATAGGCCTGTTCTCGACCACCGCATGCAGCAGTCATCGCCAACAAAAAGAGAATGGGTCGCATTGAATTCATACCGAGTCTTTCCAAACGCATTAGTTCACTACCTTTGCCACAGTGACGGTTTGGCCCTTTTTGTGGAGCCGATAGGGCAGAACGTGCCGCTCTTCGTTTACCCCGCCTTCATTTAGAACGACGACGACCTCTCCGCGTGCCTCGGGAAAGTTCTCACTACCACCGCTGTAGTAGTTCACTTGAATCTTGTACTCGCCAGGATGAGCCTTGGCCGCCGTAAAGCTCTCGGGCCCATATCCATTGGTGACGTCCCCAAAGAGCCTCCCGCCGTACTTGCCCTTCTTGTGCGAGTAGAAGACCTTCTCGCCAGACGGGTTCACAACCCATAGGTCGACATCACTGCGATCGGTATCCCAGGTGAGATAGATCTTGATGTCGTTCTCCGTGCCCCCTGCGAGCTTGAGTGCGGCGATCTCCGTATCCAATCGCCGCACTTCTTGTGCATTGTTCGCGCTCTGCGCTTCTTTGCGGAGGGCCTTAAAGCTCTGCGCCAATCGCTCCTTCGCCGGATAGCGCAAAAGCTCGGGGCTCTCGCTATCCATCGCGATACTGCGAAACATGGAACGCGCCTGCTTCTGATCCCCAAGGCGTTGCACCAAATCGGCAGCTTCGAAGCGCAGTCTCGCGTCATCGGGACGAAGCGCTACCGCCGCATTGAGGCGTTCCAATGCGGGTCTCAGTTGGCCGGTTTGTTTAAGAACGCTCGCCAAGGCCCGTTGCGCTTTGTGATCTTTTGGCAAGAGCTCGACCACCGCTGAGTAAACGCGCATGGCCTTTGCTGTTTCGCCTAGCTCCGAGTAGATGTCCCCCAAGAGCCGCACGACAACCAAGTTGTAGGCATCGTTCTCGCGCCAATCGATGGCGGCCTCGCGAGCTTCCTCAAGACGCCCTGCCTTCATCAGCGCGCGCACGTGCGCAAAGCGTGCGCGGCGATCTTTCGGTGCACTCTCAACCGCCAACTGCAAGCTCTTGAGCTCCTTCGCGTCCACCCCTCCTGAACCGCCGGGCTCGCTTTCGAGCTTGCGCAGGGAAAGACGTCGCTCTGCGTCATCGCCCGCGATGGCGAGTCGTTCGCCAGCAAGTCCAGATTGGGTTAAAAGCAGCGCCGTTGCAGCGCACAGCAGTCGAGTTTTCATGGCTCAACACAGTGCACAGTGAGGGCCACACGCAATTGGCGCGCAAACAGGGCGTTTCGCGCAGGATCGTGTCAACGATGACCCACGAACTTGGCCAATTGGACACATGGGCCCACCGGATCGGCGCGATGCCTAGCGGCACGGGACGCACAATCAGAAGCTTGCGATGTGTGCATAAGTCGGGCCCAAGGCTGTGCAAATTTGGGCGCTAGCACTACACTGGCGCGGCTTTCGCGGCCCATTTGAAGGCCGCATCTTCCTAGGAATAGCACCGCATGACCGAACGTCTCTTTAACTTTTCCGCCGGCCCCGCCATCTTGCCAGAACCCGTCCTAGAAGCTGCCCGCAGCGCTCTTTGGGCCTTTGAAGACAGCGGGATTGGCATCCTTGAGCACAGCCACCGCGGCTCCTACTTCACGAAGGTTATCGAAGATACCGTCTCCAACTGCCGCAAGCTCGCGGGCATTGGTGACGACTACGAGATCCTCTTTCTGCAAGGCGGCGCCTCAACCCAGTTCTTCATGGCGCCGATGAACTGGCTTGGCGAAGGCAAGACCGCTTCCTTTGTGAACACGGGCACCTGGTCCAAGAAGGCAATCAAGGAAGCCAAGCTCTTTGGCAACGTTCACATCGCGGCCAGCAGTGAAGATGAGAATTTCTCTTACATCCCTGCCGACAACGACATCAACTGGCAGGCCGATTCGGCCTACGCCCACTACACATCCAATAACACCATCGCTGGCACACAGTTCTCAGGTACCCCAAGTGTGCCAAGCGGCGTGCCATTGTTCTGCGATGCCTCGAGCGACATCTTCTCAAAGCCTATCGACATCGGAGCTCACGGCATGGTGTACGCCGGTGCCCAGAAGAACCTCGGACCTTCGGGCATGGCTCTGGTCATCGTTCGCAAGGACTTGGTCGAGTCTGCCAACGAAGGGCTGCCGAGCATGTTGCAGTACCGAGTGCACGCCAAGGCCGGTTCCTGCTTCAACACGCCGCCGACATTTGGCATCTACATCATGGGCGAGGTCTTCAAGTGGATTCTGGCTCAAGGTGGTTTGGACGCCATCGCCAAGATCAACAACGACAAAGCTGCCATTCTGTACGACTATCTCGACGAGAGCGCGATGTTCCGAGGCACGGCCCGTCTCGACAGCCGCTCCAAGATGAACATCACGTTCCGAGCCACCTCAGAAGAACTCGAAGCGAGCTTTATCAAAGAGGCAACGGCCGCAGGTCTTCCAGGCCTCAAAGGGCACCGTTCCGTTGGTGGTATGCGAGCAAGCATCTACAACGCATTTCCCACCAAGGGCGTACAAGCTCTTGTCGACTTCATGAAGTCGTTCGAGCAAAAGAACAAGTAGTATGAAAATCGGAATTATCAGAGAGACGTTTGAAGGCGAGTGTCGCGTTGCAGGCACTCCCAAATCCATTGCAAAGCTAAAGAAGCAAGGCTTCGACATCATCGTAGAAAGCGGTGCTGGCACCAAAGCCGACTTTAGCGACGAGGTGTACCGCGAGGCCGGCGCAGAAGTCCTCGACAGCGCCAAAGCGGTTTGGGATGCCGCCGACATTCTCACCAAGGTGCGACCCGCATCGATGGATGAGGTCGCGCTTGCTCGAAAAGGGCAAGTCGTGATTTCGCTCGTCTCGCCCGCACAGAACAAAGAGCTCGTCGCAGCCTTTGCAGAACGCGGCGTCACCCTCTTGGCCCTCGACTGCATTCCCCGCATTAGCCGCGCGCAAAGCATGGACGTTCTCAGCTCCATGGCCAATATCGCCGGCTACCGCGCCGTCCTCGAGGCCGCCAATGTCTACGGGAGCTTCTTTACTGGGCAAACCACGGCAGCCGGCAGTGTGCCTCCAGCAAAAGTGCTCATCATTGGAGCGGGCGTCGCAGGGCTTGCCGCTCTCGGTGCTGCACGCGGCCTCGGCGCCATTGTTCGAGCCTTTGATACCCGCGCCGCAGTTCGGGAACAGGTTGAGAGTCTTGGTGGCGAGTTCCTCGAAGTAGAATTTGAAGAATCGGGCGAAGGCGGCGGCGGTTACGCAAAAGTCATGAGCCCCGAGTTCATCGAGGCGGAGATGGCACTTTTCTTAGAGCAGGCCAAGGAAGTCGACATCGTTATAACGACCGCACTGATTCCGGGTCGCAAAGCGCCAATTCTCTGGACCGAAGATCATGTGAAAGCCATGAAGCCCGGGTCGGTAGTTGTCGATATGGCAGCGGAGAGTGGTGGGAACTGTGAATGTACAGAGCACGGAAAATCCGTACTCGCACATGGCGTAACCGTGCTTGGCTACAGCGACTTGCCGAGCCGAATGGCGCGTGTTTCCAGCGACCTCTTTGGCACCAACATCTCGCATCTCACCAAAGAACTCGGCAAGGCCGAGGGCTTCAGCATCGATCACAAGAATGAAATCACTCGGGGCGCGCTTGTGCTCGACCAGGGTGAAATGATGTGGCCGCCTCCAAAGAAGGAAGTTCCGGTCGCGCCAAAGCCCGCCCCCGCACCGGTGGCTGCACCGGTCGCGAAAGCCCCACCGCCGGAACCGAGCGGGACTGGAAAGTTCATTTTCAACATGCTTGCGATCGCCATGGTCGCCGGTTGGATTGGTTTGCGCTTTGGCATGGGCGACGAAAGCCTGAGCCCTGAGCTTGCGATCTTCTTGCAGCACCTCACCGTATTTGTCTTAGCCTGCTTTGTTGGTTGGCAAGTCGTTTGGAGTGTCACCGCAGCTCTTCACACACCACTCATGAGCGTTACCAACGCGATTAGTGGAATCATTATTGTTGGCGGCATCTTGTCGGCTGTCGGCGATACGACCAGTGCCCCCGTGATGGTCGGCGCTGCAGCAACCCTCTTTGCCACCATCAATATCTTTGGCGGCTTCTTTGTAACCAAGCGCATGTTGCACATGTTTCAGAAGTAGAGGAACCAGCCATGCTAACTCTTGAACCAAGCCTTCTCACCATCGCCTATCTCGTGGCGGCGGTTCTCTTTATTCTCTCTCTGCGAGGCCTTTCCAGCCAAGAAACTGCGAGTTCTGGAAATGTCATGGGCATGCTCGGCATGGCCATCGCCGTAGGTGCCACACTTTCCAACTCCAGCCTCGATGCCTACGGCATCACCATTGCCGCTATCGTTGTTGGCGGCGCTATCGGAATTTTTCTGGCCGCTCGCGTAGCCATGACCGCGATGCCCGAGCTTGTCGCATTGCTTCACAGCTTTGTAGGCCTGGCAGCAGTCCTCGTGGGTGTAGCAGCCCACCTCAGCGGCCACGGCGGAACGGTGGTCAGCATAGAAATCTTCGTAGACATCGCCATTGGTGCAATTACGCTCACAGGCTCAATTATTGCGTTCCTCAAGCTCAAGGGCTCACTCGGAGGCAATCCGATGCTCTTGCCAGGCCGCCATTTCCTAAACCTTGCAGCACTCGCCGCAACCATCGTGCTCGGCGTGCTCTTTGTTAAGGCGGGCACTAGCGATACTGCCTTGGTCTACCTCGGCATCATGATCGCCATCACTGGACTGTTGGGCATGCATCTCGTGCTTGCCATTGGTGGCGCCGACATGCCCGTTGTTGTCTCCATGCTCAACTCCTACTCGGGATGGACGGCTTCCGCTGCCGGTTTCATGCTCGGCAACGACTTGCTCATCATCACCGGTGCTCTCGTTGGTTCCAGTGGAGCAATTCTCAGCTACATCATGTGTCGTGCAATGAATCGCTCCATCGTCAGCGTCGTCTTTGGTGGCTTCGGTGCGAAACCCAAGGCCAAGAAGGCCGATGGCGAAGAAGAAGAAGAGCAGCGCGATGTGGAAGAAATTGATATCGACGGAACCGTTGATGCGCTCATGCACGCCAAGAACGTCATCATCGTTCCCGGCTATGGCATGGCAGTGGGCCGAGCACAGCACGCGGTTCGCGAAATGACCGAGCTCATCGAGGCACGTGGTGGTCGCGTGCGCTTTGCCATCCACCCGGTTGCAGGCAGGCTTCCCGGTCACATGAACGTCTTGCTGGCAGAAGCAAAAGTGCCGTATCCGATTGTGCTTGAGATGGACGAAATCAACGACGACTTTCCCGAGACCGATGTGGTGTTGGTGATTGGCGCCAACGACATCGTCAACCCAGGTGCGCAGACCGACGAGAGCAGCCCAATTTGGGGCATGCCGGTACTCGAGGTTTGGAATAGCAAGCTCGTTGTGGTGATGAAGCGCGGACGCGCTACCGGCTATGCAGGCGTCGACAACCCACTCTTCTATCACCAGGCGACCAACATGCTCTTTGGTGATGCACTCGCCAGCGTCACGGGAATCGTCACGGGCCTTCGCGCCGAGGCAAAGGCCGCAGCCTAGTACTCCTATGCTCGCTGACATTTGGCATCGCTTTCGCCTGCGAGCAAAAGCCACCAGTGAGCTCGGCAGTCTTGATTCAATCGGCGGGGTCAAGATTGTTGGCAACGCGCAGCCAGGAACGCAGCTGCTAACGGCTCCCATCTCCGGGCGCAGCTGCGTCTTCTACTCGGTTGCAATCGGCGAGTGGTTTAACGGTAGCAAGACACCACTACTCACCGAATCGAGCTCTGCCATGTTCCGCATCGAAGACGGAACCGGCGAGGCACTCGTCAATCCCGCAAGAGCGCAGTCGGCGCTTAAGGCGAGCCGCAAGCGCGGCCACAGCAGCGAGCGGCTCTCCGAACATCGTGCGCTGCTAAAGCGCCACGGTTACACAATGCTCGACGACTATCGGGAGCTGCGCAGCTTGGCGTACTCCGAAACCATCATCGCGCCAAACGACCGCATCTGCATCATGGGTGCTGTGATTCGCCTGGGCTCCAATCTAAACGACGGTGCGCCATTTCGTGAGCAGCCACAGCAAGCCGTTCTCGGCTCCAACGCCGAATTTCCGCTCTTCTTGCTCGAGGCTTGAGCCTCGGCGTGTAATTTCAGACGCGTTTCGGGGCGATCGCCCCACAAAGCGCCCCCATAACCGAGGCCTACCCTGCCCGTTATGAGTATCTACCCGCGCTCTATCGTCATATAGCTGTGATGAAGAGAGTGCAGTTGTTCCAGGTTTGGAAATCGATAGGCGAAGGCCTGGGACGGGGGCCACGGTTCGCATCCCTCGACGACGCAATCCGATTCACCTTCCTGCACAAAAGCTCAGCAAGCTATGCCATTCAGCTTCCTTCGGGAAAATGGCATAAGTTTGGACCGAACCTCTGCATTCTCCATCGCTCCGGAAGAACATAGACCTCATGACCCGAGAAACCGTAAATAGCCTGCGACCGTTGGGAAGCCTGGTCTTCGAAACAGCGATTGTTGCGCTGGAGCTTCCTGAGCATATGTCTCGGGCACTGCTCTCCGAACGGCTTGCCAAGCTTGGCATGAAGCCGGGAGACCTCACAATCGAACTACTGGGAACGCTAATGCCCCAACTTGATGAATCGTTGCGACTCTGTCTCCCTCAGACAGAAGCGCGCGCCGCAATGATGCGCCTCACCGCATTTGTCATCGACTGGGAAGAACTCCCAACGCGCACACCAACGAAGCGGAGTGCGAGTGAAAGCGAAAGTTCCGTCGACCATGATTTCGACGCCGAGTGGGAATAGCCACTCACACTAGATCACCCAGTTGTCATCACGACAGCTCAAGAAAGAAGAACAAGAAATGTCAGTCGCAAAAGTAACAGAAATCTCCGCCAGCTCCCCTAAGAGTTTTGATGATGCAGTAGCCGTCGGTATTGCCCGTGCAGGAAAAACCCTTAAGGGCATTAAAGGCGCATGGATCAAAGAACAGTCCGTCGTCGTATCTGAGAACAACATCACGGAGTACCGTGTCAGCATGAAGGTCACCTTCGTCCTTCAATAACCTTGACCCTTGCGCGCGTTTTGTTGTCTGCGGTCCTGGGGAGGGGTGCAGACGCGGAAGGTGTGCAGGTTTGCCTCAACGTGAGGCAAGCACCTGTGTCATGTGACGTTCCCGGGGGGATTGTCGTGTGTGCACAACATAGAGCGCGCCATGCTGCCTTGGATGGGGACTTCCAAGGCGCGGGCGCGCTCGCCTCTTTCCACGAGTCGTCAGCACACAGCCATCGAGTTTCTTCTACGGTCTGGGTGGATAGAACTCTGGCCCCGTGAAGTCGCGAATGGCATTGCTGATGCGCACATGATCGAGCGCGCCTACTAGGCTTCCGTTTGATGGGGTTGCGAGACCAGGTGCAGAGTTCCAGGCGGCAAGTCCAAAGGCCCACGGTTCGCGATTGTCAATGAGTGCCTTTGTCCCCGTCTGACACACCAGCGTATCAAAGGTGCCCGGCTCATCAATTTCGACGCCATTGAGCCAAAGCGTTGTGACGGTGGCGCTTCCAAAGTTGACGCCAAGGTGATTCCACTGGCCGACGACAATGGCGCCCGGAGCTGAGCATGTAACTCCTTCTGAATTGGGCGCACCGGTCTCTTGAATGCGGCTGAGCAGCCTGCCTTGGGAATCGATGAAGACGGTTATATGCCCTGACTCGGCCGTTCCAGATGCATCCTTGCTAACGAGCCCAACATAGTCCGCCGGCATTGCATCCAATCGAAACCAAAAATCCAGGGAGCCTGCGTCGACAATCCACGAGTTGGAATCATCGACCTGAGCGTAGCTTCCAAGGTCGCCATCGAAGAGCAAGGCTTGTCCACATTCCGCGGCAGGTCCGTCGGTATGCGCAACCGTTCCTACGAAGATGCCGGGATTGGCCCCTTGCAGGTCAACGACTTGGTCGCCGACATCTTGATCAAAAGGATACAACGCGAGTAGTGACTCATCCGCGCTCGGAACACAGGCCAGCTGCTGGACCGGCTCAGCAGCGTCAATCATGGGGCTCTGAGCGTCGGCCGCAGTTGGATCAAAATCAATGCGCCCACAACTCGCCGCTGACAGCATCAGCACGCCAACTAGCAGCGAGCGCTTCGGTGTGCCCCCTGGTGTGAAGCATGGTGTGAAACCCGGTCTGCGACGTCGTGTGAAGCTATGCCGACGCCGCCGTTTCCGCATGCTCAAGAGGGTAGCACGAAGGCGCGTCGGGACAGGTTTCAACACTTGGGCTCGGGCCGCATCCGTCTGCTGAGAACTCGGACTCTGTGACCCATGTTGCTCAGCACCTACGCAGGCGCACACCGCGATGCCGCAGCTCCGACACAACAGGTGCCGCTTCCCCGAGCCGAGAGAAAAGGGCCCTCCCTACTCTTCAGCCGCATCGGTTGGATGCGCAGCTAGATAGGCCAGCCACTCTTTCGACTGTGCGAACTCAGGAAATGTCTCAGCGTACTCGCTCGCGTCGTCTGGGCCAAAGGACACATCAAAGGTCGTTCTCAAAGATTCCATGGCGGCGACCGTGCCTGCGGCGTTTTGGTTACTCAGTTCGGAGGCCAACCACAGATAGTAGCTATCGGAATCGGTCGGCTCACTCTCGATCGCCATCTTTGCAAGCGCTGAGGCCTTTGCGAAATCTTTGCCCTCTTCAAGGAAAATGCCTGCCCGCAGCTGATTGAGATACGGATCACCACCAAGAGCCTTGTCAAAGCGATCTACCGAAGCGAGCGCCTCGGTGTACTTCTTAGCCAAGACGAGCCCATCGATGGTGATGAGGTCGAGTGACGGATCGTCTGGGAAGAGCTTCTCGTAGTAGGCGATGGCTGCACTGTAGGTCTCATCGTCGACCTTGCTTGCAGCAACGACGGCCGCGACTTGCAGCATCTTGATGTCGCGAATGGAAGGGGGAAACGAGGCCATTCTAGCAAGACCTTTTTGGGGTTCTGACTCCAACTCGACGAGAACCTCAGCAAAACTCTGAGCGGCAGATGGCGTCTCAATGAGCGCGTCGAGCGGCGCTCGATAACTCTCAACAAGGTCCGTCCCGCTCAAGTAGGCATAGAAGTTATCGGCGATGACTCGCTCGTCCTTCGCCTTGCCCAGGTAAAACTCCACGTAGTTGATTCCCTCACTCGAAGAGAGGCGAAACAGGGCCGACTTGCGATTGTCTCGTTCGCGCAAGCGCACAAAACGAGCGATCGCGTTTTCTTCACCAGTCCCGCACAACTGGCTCAGCACGTCTCCATTCTTTGCGCCCTCAAGCATGCCTCTCAGGACCGCTTCCTGCTGTCCCTTTGGAATGGTGCTTCGCCGAATGGCTCTTCGCATGGCGGCTTCCACATCGATGAGGGAATTTAGTTTCGCACTGTCGCAACGACCGAGAGTGTCCTCAAGCGATGCTCCAAACGCCGTCGCCTCTTCGTCGGTTACGGGCTTTAGCGTTTCTGGCGCCTTGGTGCCGCCCTTACAAGCGGCGAGCCCGGCAATGACCACCAAGGCAGTGCATACGGAAAAACGCACTAAGGATGCTCTGAGAGAGGTTGCACTTGGCATGATGGCACCTTGCAACACTTCGGAGCGAAAGCAAAGAACCAGGAGAGTCACGCGGGGGCACAACGGAGTTTTTCTGCCCTCGAAACGGCGTCCCGAACAGAAGCTCAGCATTCCCGAAACTCATAAACCCAACGAGGAGCGCCGGTCGAGCCCACGAACGCCCAGCGCTTGTCGGCAAAAATGGCTTCTTTGCAGCCAACGCAAGATCTGGTGACGTTGAGCATTCGGCTAGCATTCGGCGTTTTAGCGAGTTTGGCAGCAGACGGGCAAAGGTGTGCCCAGGTCGACATGTGGGTTGCACAACCCTGCCGATGCTTGCTGGTATAGTCTAGAATCCTATGGCTCGCCCTTTGTCGATCGCGCTGCTAGCACTTACAAGTACAGCGCTTGCATCGTGCTCACTCCTCTTTGAAGCAACTGGTGATCAGGCCGAGGAGGAGATTGTGTTAACCCGAGAGCTGGTGTCCACAATCGGCATCGGGAGTGACTTCGCAACGCTCGCCGAGTGGCTATCGCTGCGAGACGGAAACCTGCTCCAACGCCAAGTGATGCGCGTTCGCAGCCAAGGAGATCGGCCGGGCGGAGAGCATGTCTTGGCAGGGGCACGCTGTGCAGGCTTGCTCCGCCCCGTGCGGGCGGATACGGCGCTTACCCAGCTGCTCATTCTCGATCTAGAACCAGAATCAGAAGAATGCGCGGCCGGTGAAATCCTTGTGGGAACAGGAAATGTGCAACTTGAGGTGATCGAAGCCTTGCCCAAGGGCACGTCTGAGATCCTGCGTTTCGAAACGAGCCCGGTTCTGGGACCACTAACCGTGGACGACGAAATTGTAGCCTCAGAAGAATACCGACTCACTCTGGAAGCGGGAATCCCACATCGAGGGATTGCCGATGTGGGAATCGTTGTTGAGAACCCACCCGGCACCGACGCCCATGGGTTGCGAATTGGCACGGATTACACCATCGTACGAGGGTTTGAGATTCGCAGTTGGATTACGACAGAAACCGTGGACCCGTATTCGGCCGTGCGAATTGCCGCGAACTATGTCGAGATTGATAGGCTTCTGGTTCACGACGAAGCTAACTCGCTGCGAGTAAAGTCAGATGGCATCACAACCAACAGCAACGTAACCGGCGCCATCATTCGCAATAGCTTCCTGTACGATCTTGGTCGCGCTGGAATCGATGATGGTTGGAGCCAGGTCGAGCCGAACCCCGCCCCGATGGTTGTCAGCAATTGCACGCTGCGGCGCTGCACGATGTTTGTTGACGCTGGTGGTCGCTACGGGTGCGTATCGTTTGAACGCGATAAGTCGACCGTCTTCAATACAATCGCTTTGCTTGAAGGCGGCGTCGGAAGCGCATTTCTCGGCAACTTCTCTTCCGAATCGGACTACAACGCCGGAGACGAGCCACAGACTCCAGGAGCGCTGCGGAGCTACAATGCGTCCCCTGAGGACTTCGTCGGACTCACCGACTTGCACCTAGCAACCGGGTCGGGCCCGTTGTTCGCGTGTGGAATTGAAGGCAGCCCAGTCGAATTGGATATCGATGGTGAAGCGCGACCGAGCACAGGGTGGTCCATCGGCGCAGACCAGTCACAAGGGTCGGGAGACTGCAATGAGTAGCGGCGAGGGCCCTAGGGTCCGGTTGTCACGTACCCTGACGATGCACCGATCTTGATTGCCATGCCGCCTTCGAATCCGAAGATGAAGTGGTAGTCGTCCGTCGCCTCTTTGCGCTCAACGTAGCCGTTCATGACATCCAGATCTTCTGCATTCAGGTAGCCAGCGAACTGGACCGTCTTTGGTGCGTGGTTCGATAGATCCTCTTTGCAGGGTTCCATCTTCAGAAGCTCTACGTCGGTGAAAACGATATTGACGCTTGCTGGCTCATCCTCTGCGACCCATGGTCCCTGACTGCGGTGCCACAGAAGCGATGCGGTTGCATCACTATCGGAGTACTCCAACCCGCTGAAGAGGAAGTTGTTGTGAAGATCAATACTTCGCCCGTGGCAAACCAACTCATGCCCTGCCACCAAATGAAATTGCTCCGATGTCATCTTGATCTCCCTGTGGACCGAGTCCACCCCTCCGGCCGCGTGAGCCAAACCCCATCGCGACATTGCGGCCCCTGTGTACACCGCGTTGGAACGATGTGGTTGGGGAATCGACCAAAAACTGTTTCGGTTTTCCCAGCAGTGGACAGACCCGATTGACGACCCTCTTCAGAGTTTCCCATACGGAGCAGAGTTGCCCATCGGCTCGGCAGCACTGTCGAGATTTCGGGCGCTAGAAGCAAGGTTGGCATGGCCACGCAACCTCGGTCATACCAACGTCGGCTTCCAGGAGGAAGCCTGCGCACTAGGGAAATCTCCTAGTCCGTTTCGCCGTTCCCCCGCGATCGAGCTCGCTAGCGAACGAGAGTCCATCCGCCAGCGCCAGCGACGCGCGAAGCCGCTGCAACTTCGACTAACTACTTCGTACACTCTGAGATCCGACTCTCAGACAAATGCCTAGCCCTCAGCGGAGGGAGACAGTCGCGCGACTTGGACCTCTTGCCCGGAGAGAGCAGCAGTCCCCGAAAGCCTGTCATACGCCTCGACGCTCGTAAGTCGATTTGCATTTGGACCTGCCACGGTCTTTGCGTGGCGCAAGCCGCTCTCCGTGTGCTCTTCATGACCAAAGCCGTGAGGCAACGAGACAACGCCGGGCATCACTTCGTCTGTCACGGCGACGCGCACCGCGATGCAACCCGTGCTTGAGGTGACCTCTACAACCGAGCCATTGTCGATGTCGCGCACAAGCGCATCCGCTGGATGCATGAGTAGTACGCAGCGATTGCTTCCCGCCGTGAGCTTCGGGCTGTTGTGCATCCACGAGTTATTGCTGCGCAAGGTTCGGCGGCCAATCAGAGTGAGCCCAGGGCTCTCTTCCCGCATCGCCAGTTCAAGGCGCGCTACATCTTTGGCGTAGATCGCTGGTACCAGTTCGATGTTGCGACGTCCCAGTAGGGCTTCGAGTCGCGGCTCCAGAGGCCCCATATCGAGGCCTCCCGCGCGCACAACGCTCGCAAGGCTCAGTCCACCTCGAAACGCTCCGTGCGGGCCAATTCGCATAAGTGCATCAACAATGCGGCGCGGAGGCAAGCGCTTTGCAAGGCTGGCCTTGAGCGAAGCGAGCACGCCGGTGCGCCGATACAGCGCTAAGAATATTTCCCAGTCGTGTCGCTGCGAACTCTCTCTGACAAAGAGCTTGCGTGAGAAGCGCGCGACTTGGCGCACGGAGACAACTTGGGTAGCAAGCTCATAGTGATCGTTCTCAAGCCCAAAGGTGGGCGGCAGGATGTAATCAGCGTAGCGGGTGGTTTCGTTCTTGTAGATATCGATGGCTACAAAGAGTTTGAGCGTTGAGATTGCTGATTCGAGACGAGGCGAGTCTGGAAAGGACAGCACGGGATTGCCCGCGTGAGAAATTAGTGCCCGAACTTGCCCGGGTCCGCTGGTCTCGATTTCCGCAGCAAGGGCAACGACAGGGAATTCACCACCGTACTCGGGTAAATTCTGAACCCTGCTGCGATATCGGTCAAAGGAGCCTCGCATTCCCGTTCGCTCCGAGAGCATCGCAAGGTCGACAGGGGCCTTGCAGAACATCGCCCCGCCAACTTCGTCGAGATTGCCACTAATCGCATTGAGAACCGTGATGAGCCACGCCGAGAGGCCCCCGAAACGCTGCGTGCAGACGCCAATTCGCCCATAACAAACGGCCTTCTTTGCCTGACTAAACGCTGCAGCCAGTCGGCGGATGTTGGCAGCATCGACTCCACAGAAGGCTTCCACCGTCTCGGGCGAAAACTTCGAGGAGAGCGTTCGCAGTGCGTCTACGCCGCGCATGCGACTTTCCAAGCGCCCAAGCGCTACCCTTTCCTCTTTAAAGAGCACGTGAACCATCGCTAAGAGAAATGCTGAATCAGAGCCCGGCCGAATGAAGAGGTGTTCGCTCGCAAATCGAGAGGATTCGGTGCGCCGAGGGTCCAAGGTCACAATCGCGCCGCCTCGGTCCAAAACACCACGAAGCCGGCTCTTGACGTCGGGAGCGATCATCGCACTGCCCCCAGAGACCACTGGATTGGCACCCAGCATGAGCACATAGTCGCTGCGATCAAAGTCTGGTACAGGCAGAATTGCCTGGTTTCCAAACATCGAGAGCGAGGCCAACCCGTGGGGCAAATTGTCCATGGACTGAGCGGTGTAGCGATGCGGGGTCTTGATGCTTTGAAAGAAGACCTGCCCGTGCGTTAACGCTCCCACGTTGTGAACCGTTGGATTGCCCTGATAGATCGCCACGCATTCATCGCCATGCTCTTTGCGAAGCGCGCGGAGCTTCTGTCCAACCTCGTCGAACGCTTGTTCCCATGAGAGTTCTTCCCAGGTGCTGCCCGTGCGTTTGAGCGGCATGCGTAGCCTATCTGGGTCGTGATGAACGTCTTGCAGCCCAAAGGCCTTTGGGCAGATGTAACCCTTGGAGAACACATCCGCTGGGTCGGGCCGAATCGAAGTCACGTTGCGTCCCTCCGTTTCAACGAGCAGTCCGCAGCCCGCGTTGCACAGATGGCAACTGTGACGATGTGAAGGCATGGGTGAGCGTACCGCGTTGCCGCGACCTAACCGAGCTGCGTTTTCGCACGCTGCGGCCCCCCGAAGGAGGTCTTGTCTTCGATCTACTCGCGAAGCTTGGCTATGCTCGACATATGGACGAACAAACCCGTATTGAGCTTGAAGCCGCAGCCTTCCGCGGCCTGGTCGCGCATCTTCAAAAGCGCACCGATGTGCAAAACATCGACCTGATGAACCTCGCGGGCTTTTGTCGCAATTGCCTCTCCAAATGGTACCTGGCTGAGGCGAAGGCAAAAGGCGTAGACATGGACTATGACGGTGCTCGCAACGAGGTCTATGGCATGTCCTATGAGGATTGGAAGAACACCCACCAGTTGCCAGCCAGCGCCGAGCAAAAGCAGAAGTTCGAAGCGTCCAAAGAAGGCCACGCCGTGATCAAAGGCCTTGCGTAGGCGGATCGCGAAACACAGGCGGCGACTTCCAAACACGGTGCTACGCAAAACACCGGGCTGCTCCCAGAAACAAGGAGCAGACGCTGTCCACCCGTGACCTACTCGACGATCACGTCGTCGATGAAGAGCAAGAAGCGGTCGTTGGTGTTGTTGCGAAATGCGACATACACATTCTGGTTCGCATAACCTGCTGCCGCGAGGTCGATCGTGTGATTCGCCCACGACGTCACATCCGACGACACGGAGAATACCGCTGCGTTGGCGGTGAAGCCGGCGACATCCGGAGTCGTCGTCGAAACGCGAACTTCATACCCGTCGCGAAAGTCTTCGTTTGGAGCGTAGCTGCGCCAGCTTAGGGTCGCATGCGCGTCGAGGCTCAGCTGCGGCGTGATGAGCCAATCATCCGCTCTGCCCGTAGGCGAGTAATACGAGGTGCTCACGGCAACGGTGTTGTCGGCGCCTGACTCGAAGCCGTCTTCTCCAAAGACCCAAGCTGACGTCATAAAGTCGACGTCGGCATCCGGTGTTCTTCCGTCGACGTCGATCATCGTCCATCCAGTTAGATCGATTCCGCCGGTTGCCTCAGGCTCAAAGTCTTCGGCAACAAGCGGCGCGCCGGAGCGGCAATCTTGCGCGCAACCATCGCCAGCGATCGTATTGCTATCGTCGCAAACTTCGTCGGCAAGGGGATCGAAAACGCCGTTGCCACAACTCTCATCGGAAAGGCAATTCGCAGAACAGCCATCGCCGCCAATGACGTTGCTGTCATCACAAACTTCGTTCGCAAGAGGATCAAAGACGCCGTTGCCACAACTCTCGTCGGAGAGACAATTCGCAGAACAACCATCGCCGCCGATGACATTGCTGTCATCGCACGCTTCGTTTGCAAGAGGATCAAAGACGCCGTTGCCACAACTCTCGTCGGAGAGGCAATCGGCAGAGCAACCATCGCCCCCGATAAGGTTGCCGTCATCGCAAGCTTCGCCTGGATCCCGCACGTCATCTCCGCATTCTGGTACGTGGGCATCCGGCGTCATGTCGACGGGCATCGCATCCGCGGGACTGGCATCGACAAGACCGGCATCAACAACCGAGGCATCAATCGCAGCGGTTGCGTCGGATTGCGCGTTGCCGCCATCGGCCGCTCCGGGATCCGTAGCTTGGGCACACGCAAGCCATGGCGCGAGAGCGACGAGAAGGACTGGCACACCCGGAGTCTTCATGCGGCGAGACTAGCAGTCTGAACTGCAATCTACAGCAGGGAATTTGCGGTTGGCCAGCATTCGCCGGGGTCTGCAAGCCATTGATTTTTCGACACTTTGTGACGTTGCACTCGTTCCGAAGCGAATCGCAGCCCGGTGCGGATCTCACGCCAAGCGCAATCGCATTGGCCTGAGAACGCTTTTGCTCTACTACTCGCCAAGCGACATCTCGGCGAGAAGTTCCTCGCACATCCCTTTGTGCCTCGTACAACAAGGCGTCGAAATTCCTCTCTCGAGCAATCGCTCTGCCTGCCGTCGGCGATGAAGCGCCAAGTTTGCCTTTGCGGCGGCGTGAATTCGGCCGCCATCGGTTTCTTGGTTCCAGCTGCGGTTTCCCTTGCCGCGCGTCTTCTTGAGAAGGCTGAGCGTTCGGGTCGGCGAGCACCAGGCGAGCACCGCAAGGCACTCGTGAAACCAGCCGGTGTACCCACTCGCATGTGTTGCTAGGGCGAAGTCAAACAAGCGCGGCGATAGGCGCTCAGCTTCGTGAGGTTTCTCGCAACGTTCCAACAGGCGAGCGACCCGAAGTACGAGTTCTGGCGCGAGGCGTTCGTTGTGCAGGCAGGTGGCATACAGAGGCAGCACGAGCTCGGGACGGCGGTTGAAGACATCGAGCCAGAGAATCTTCGAAAGCGTTTGCCCATCGATACCCAGCGGATCCAGTGCTGTGGCCAACACCGAAGCGAACTCGGCCAAAGGCACGGATTCAAGACCTCGCAGAAACCCCTTGTTCGAGAGAAATACGAATTGTTCTGAGATGTCTACAACACCGTCGTCGTACCAATCCGGTGCGATAAGGGTTGGCACCTTCCCGCTGGGGAGAACTCTCGTATGCATTTGCGCAGCAAGCAGCAGAACATACTCTTTTAGGACTGAGGCGAAGCTCAGCCTCTTGTCGTGGCAATAGGCACTGAACGTTACAATGCCGCCCTCCGCAGTGAGCGCCAGGAGACAACGCGCAACGACCGTTCCATCGCTCCTGCGCCCGTAGAGCACCTGCTTGTTCACATCCGCCGCATTCGCGAAGACGGAGAAGTAGTTAAAGCTGCCCGGCGAAAGGCATGTCTTGAAGTGACCGCCCATCGAAAAGACTTCCAGTGGATCCCGCTCGAGGGTAAAGCGAATCGTGTCACCGCGAACTTCGCGAGAGATGACCGGCGCATCGTCGAGCCACGGCACTATCGATATGCCTTGTTTTGTCATGGACTCTAGGAACTTCCGATTGCCGGCAACATCGCGCAAGTCCCAGGGGAATTCGCCAGAGCGAGCCTTCAAGAGTTGGGACACCAGCCGTCGCATGCCCTTCTCAAGCCCACCGACGGGTAAGAGAAGTTCTAGTACATCGCTCTCGGCGGCCCAATCGGGCAGTGTTTCGACATCGAGAAAGCCCGGTAGCGCCAGCTGGTAAGCATGATCGACCCGCTTGCTCCAGTCTTCAACAATCGCCCGTATTGCCGCCTGCCTGAGTTTCGCGGCAAGGTTGCCCATCCGCCCCACACCTGGGAGCTTTGGATTCGCAAGCCAGCGCTGCAGCTTGTCAATGCGGGCAATCAGCTTCCCATCGGTGGCCGTTCCGGAGAGCCGTTCCTCAAGAAGCCCAATTTGAACTCGGAGTGTTTCGGGGTCAGGGAAGTCGCGTAAAAGGATTCGGGTTGCGGTCGCCTCGGCATCGAAGTCACAAACGACGAGCTCTTGCAGGGCCGGCTGAAGCTGCGGTGGGTATCGACGTATCCACGCGGGCGCCTTCGCGGGCATTGGCCGCAAGCGGGGTCGAGGGGCTTTCCGGCCAGTATGCCGCAGAATCGCTCCTTTTAGGATCGTCTTGCACAGCCCCGGGAGATGACCGTGAAGCACCGCAAGTCGCAGAAGCTCCTTGGGTAGTTTGTCCCAGGCGACAAGAAGTGCTTTGCCAACATCTTCGATGTCATCAATTTGGTCGGCTACGTTGAGAAGGGACTGGATCAAAGGTGCAAGGTGCTCAACCTCCGCACCACAAATTGTTGCCGCAAGACTCAGTGTAGAAGTTGGCAAGTACTCCTCCGTAAGTCCTGAGCGCTTCAACTCCGCAAGCATTGCGACGGCGCGTTCGGCATCGTTGGTAGCCAACAGCGTTTCAACCAGGGTCTCCGCATCATCGCCGTCCGCGTCCTGAAACAGTGAATGCGCTCGCAGCATCGTTAGGGCTGAGAAGTATTCGTAGACCTGCTTGATTCGAGGTACGTCATCCAGCAGCTCTGAATCCAAGGTGTAGCGAACGTACCGATACTGAGTGCGTCGCCCAAAGTCGACCCAGATCGATTTCCACGGTTGCAGCCCCGCTTCCAGATCCTCAAGGCTTCTCACGAACGCACCAAAGCCCGATATGATGGCGCTGAGCTTGTTCTGTTTGGTGGGCTCGGTGGAACAGCGAAGCAAGTTCCAGTGAACGAGAAATGCCAACCGTGTTGGAACTTCACCAACAAAGACGGGAAGCGCCTCAAGCCCGCGCCGAATGGCTCGGCGCTGTACCTCACTCGGATTGCTCGCCTCGTCCTGCAAGAGCACAAAGAACGTCTTTCCAAGGACGACTGGCGGTGTTGCTTTTCCCAGGTCGAGTATCTTTGCTCGGATCGCATTGAGTTCACGAGCATTGGCCTGCCGCCTACGCATGGGTGGTGGCAGCGCCTTTGCCTGCTTAATCAAGCCCGCCACGGATTGCCACCATTGCTCCCACGCTTGCATTGCAACGGTCTCGTGCAGAAGACCAAAGAGCGCGAGCGAGCGCTTGGCCGTCTTTGCATTTTGCTGGGCAACCCATTCGACCCAGGCGCGCGATTCCGCAACGAGTGTCGATGCAGGTCGCGCGGGAAGAGGTTTGGGTGATTTCCAGTTTAATGCCGCATGCACGCTCTCGGCGTACTGAGGGCCATATTCGACAGGGGTCGTGCGCAGTAGGGGCTTGGCAAACCAGGCCACGAGTGGGGCCACATTCTTCTCCCCATGTGCCTCGAGCAGCTCCCAAAGCCGAACGAGCAAAATGCACGCATCGGCATCGCCAAGGTTTCCAAAAATCACACCAATGGCATCACGGTTTTTCTCGAGCCATGTAGTCGCAGGACGAAACCTCTTGGGCTCGAGCCAGCAATACCAGCTGAAGGCACTGATCGCTTTGCGGAGCGCCGGCGATGACGACATTGCGCGTTGCGCATAGTTCACCGTCGCCGCCGGGTACTCGGAATGAACCTCGAGTGCTGAACGTGGCAGCGTGGCGGAGCCATGGACCTTTGGCTTGAGCGCTTCAAGCAACGACTGGTGTAGGGCCACCCAGTCATCAACATCTCCGACAATCTTGGGTAGGGCTCGTGGGAACTCACGACACAGTTTCCCCATTGAATAGGTCGCACGCCGCAGCTCCGTTCGGCCTACGGCGATCGCCATGACCGGTTCAACAGGAGGGAAGGCAATCCAGTCCCCGCTGGCATCCGGAAACCCTCTCATCCAGCCAAGACCGCGACGCATCACCATCTGCGCGCGACTGACTCCGTCAGCGCTCTTCTTCGGCGAGTGACGCTTCACGGAGCGTCCGGTTTCACCGTTGGCACCCACTGAGCATGCTTGCCCATCACCCCAATGAACATCGGCGACGCTAAGAACTCTTCCAACCACCGTTTCAATGCTGGCCACGGCTGAGCGTCAAACCATTCTCGGTCGGTGTTGGCAAATTGTCGCACAAAAGGCGCAATGGCGGCATCTGCGAAGACAAGGCGGTCGCCGTAGAGGTATGGGGCCCTTGCGAGTCTGGCATCCAATTCGCGCAAAAACTTCGATGCATGTTCTCGGTGTTCTTCGGAGTCGACGCCTTCGTAGCGATTGGAGTATTTGTAGCGATCGAGGTGGGTTTTAAACTCCTCTTCGGTGCGCCCTACCAACACGCGCATGGCCTCAAGTGACCCTGTTTCGGGCTCAAGCCAAGAACGTGGATCACGCTGCCCAAGTGCCCAGAGCATGATGTCCTCACTCTCGTCGATGACTTGGCCGTCGGGGAGCACCAGCACAGGCACGGTGCCTTTGGGCGAGACCTCCAGCATTTCCTTAGGTTTGTCGCGCAGGACGACCTCTCGATGCTCGACCTCAAGGCCAGTTACAGCCAGAGCGAGGCGCGCCCGCATGGCATAGGGACATCGGCGAAAGGAGTAGAGAATGGGCAGGACAGTCATGAATTCGACGAACGCGAAGGAAGCGATTACGATTGTATACGAGGGGAATCGATGTTTGCAGTAACGGTAACGGAACCAAGTGGGGCGTACTACACGCGGCTCTTTCAGCGAGCCGAAATCAATATTGGCCGAGGTCCGGATAACGACCTCGTCTTGCAGGATGGCAACGTCTCCACAAGGCATGCCCAGTTGTCGTTTCGCGATGGCAAGTTCATCATCGTCGACTCAGGCAGTACCAATGGTGTCTACGTCAACGGTCGTATCGCAACCAAGCCCATTGTCATCAATGGGCCCAACACCATCCACATTGCAGTCTTTGAGTTGAGTGTTAGCGTTGTTCGTTAGGCTGCCCGTTGTAGACCGCCTGCCTAGATGTCGGTTAGCCCGATCGCGAAATACACTTCGATAGCTCCGCTCTCTAGGCCGTAGCCAACGTCAAGGCCAAGCAGTGGCAAGACAATCGATCGCGCGAAGAAGCGCGTACCAAGGCCAACGGCGTTCTTGAAGGGAGCCGCAGTTCCCTGTGCATCGGCATCCGGCAGGTAGTTGCGGAAGGTATCGGTCGCTTCAATGTCGAGAAAGGTGATGTATCGACTGTCGTAGAAAGCCAGACCGCGAACGGCCAGGCGCTCGAGAAGCGGAAATGGCATGGAGAATAGATGCACCGAGTACTCGGCGTTAAATGCCGCGAGGAGATCGCCGCGAAACTGCGCGTTCTTGTAGCCGCGAAGCGCCGTTCCCCCGGCCTCGAACTCTTGTTGGAACGGCAGGTCCTTTCCGATGGCGAAACCTGATTTCAAAACAAGGTTATGCCTGTCAAAGTACTTGCGAGCACGAATCCAGCTTGTGCGCACGTTCCAATAGTCAAACTCTGAACCCATTTCCGGGAGCGCCCGTTCATAGATCACCTGATACTTATCGCCACTGCTGATGCCGTACCAATTGGCGCGCCTATCAAAATTGACGATCAGTTCCGTGGACACGTCCCAACCTTTGCGACCTGGGTCCACAAGGGTATCTCCCGGCATGCCACCTTCCATGACGTCGCCGGGTTCAGCATTATTCTTAAGCGAAGTCTTGCCGTAATACACGTAGGCACCGCGAAGACGGGCATCGAGATTGAGGCTTCGAAACAACCTAACGCCCGCCTTTGCGCCAGCATTTAGGTAGCGAAGCTTGGTCTGCCGAATCGCTTCCGGAGAATCCAAAAACTTCGAGGGAATCTTGTACTCAAGCGCCCGCTGATTCTTGAGGTAGATATCAAAGGCCCAATGAAACGCGGTGCCGCCAATCGAGGGGTCGATGTAGGCGCCAACAAAGAACGAATCTTGGGTTGCGAGCTGCCCGTAGAGGAGCAACTTCTTGTTCTGCCCAAAGAGATTGTTCTCGCCAAAGCCAACGCCGAAGCCCTTGTTGGTGGGCTGGTTGTAGACCGTTGGCGCCAAGACCCAGCTGTGTTTGTCTTTGGCGACAATGGTGACTTTTACGCCGCCCTTTGGATGCGGCTCAGAGAAGATATCGACGTCTTTAAAGAGCCCACTTGAGACCATTTCAACGATGGCCGCGTCTCGAGTACCCGGATCCCAGTCGTCGCCCTCATTGATGTTGGCGATAAAGCGCACCGTGTCATTGGTGGTCTTATTGTTCTCAACAACCACCACCTCGCGCACGGTTTCCGCGAAAGCGACCGAGTGAGAACCTGCGAGGCCCAGAACAAGAATGAGAAGTTTGATGTGGATCTGGGTCTTCATGCACAAGTCTCTCGCAACCAGGATATCGGTATCCCTGTCCGCGTGCTCGTAGGCCAAGTCACAATCCGGCCCGCGAGCTGCTTGCAATCGGCCAAGTATGGTATTCCAGCGCCATGAATGCCGCCGAAATCGCCACCATCGAGGTCATCGAGAACACTCTTTCTGAACATGGTTCGTACCGCAAGGTTGACGAGAGCTTGTATGTGATCAAGCAGGGTTCGACCTACGTGATGATCAATGTGGTGCCATGGGCCGAGGAGCGCGCCCTGGTTCGCTGCTGCGCTCAGCTCGTTCGCGGCGTAAACATGGAGGGCGAACTGGCCATCGACCTGCTTCACCTCAACAGCCAATTGCGATTCGGCGCATTTGCCTACGAGCCAAACGAGCGAGTCGTGCTCTTTCTTCACTCGATCCTCGGCGGCGCAACCTTCGACTCCGACGAACTTCTCGCAACACTCACCGACGTCGCGATCATCGCTGATGAATACGACGATCAGATCATTGAGTTTTACGGCGGGCAAACCATGCACGATCTTCTCGAAGATCAAGCACTCCTCAACATCCTCGACACTGACCCAACAGAGTTTAGCTTCAGCAAGGCGTAACGAACGATGCATCAAGACTACGGAAACAAAGGCGGCTTCGCGACACGTGCCATTCACGCGGGCCAGCCACCCGACCCAACCACAGGCGCTGTGATGACGCCGGTGTACCTCACCTCAACCTACGCGCAAGATGGCCCGGGCGAGCACAAAGGCTTTGAGTACTCGCGCACGCACAACCCAACGCGCTTCGCTCTTGAAGATTGCATTGCGAGCCTTGAAGGCGGCAATCATGGCCTGTGTTTCACCTCTGGCCTTGCAGCAACCGATGCGGTTCTGCACACGCTCTCGGCTGGTGATCACGTCATCGGCAGCGACGATCTCTACGGCGGCACATTCCGCATCTTCGACAAGGTCTGGCGTCGCCACGGCCTTACGTTCGACTTTGTGGATCCGATGGGTGGGCGCGATGCCTTTGCCGCGAAGATCACCGACAATACAAAGATGATCTGGGTGGAGACGCCCACCAACCCAATGCTCAAGCTCGCCGACATCAAAGAGATTTCGGGCCTGTGCAAAGAAAAGGGAATTCTCTTAGTCGTCGACAACACCTTCATGACGCCGTTCAACCAGCGGCCGTTCGAACTTGGTGCCGACATCGTTGTCCACTCGACAACGAAGTACATGAACGGTCACTCGGACGTGATTGGTGGGGCCGTAGTAACTCGCAGCGATGAGCTAAACGAGAAGGTCGCCTTCATTCAAAACTCCTGCGGCGCATCAATGCCCGCCATGGACGCCTTTCTCACGATGCGCGGCCTCAAGACCCTGCACGTTCGCATGCAGCGACACGAGGAGAATGCCCAGTACCTTGCCAAGTGGCTTGATGGTCACGAGCAGGTCGCCAAGGTCATCTACCCAGGACTTGAGAGCCACCCACAGCACGAGCTCGCCAAGCGCCAGCAAACCGGCTTTGGCGGAATGATCAGCTTCCATCTCGATGGTGATCTAGAAGCCGCTAGGCGCTTTCTCAAGAAGTGTTCAATCTTCGCGTGCGCTGAGTCGCTCGGTGGCGTCGAATCACTTATAGAACACCCGGCCATCATGACCCACGCTTCGGTGCCCAAAGAAACGCGGGAAGAGCTGGGAATCACGGACGGCTTCATTCGCCTCTCTGTAGGGATTGAAGCGATAGCTGACCTACAGGCCGACCTCGAAGCCTGCTTCGAAGCCGCCAAAGGTTAGTTCACCGCGCGCGAGGCGTTTTTCGTGACTGCCTTCGCGCGCTGTGCATAAAATCGAGGGATGCGCGCGCGCCTTCTTCTCTTGGCTGGACTCCTGCTCGTTGGGGATCCAGTCCAAGCCGAAACCGTCGAAGAAGCGCCCAGCGAAGAGCAGCCAGATAGCGTGTCCTGCGGCTCCACAAATCGGGGCGCACTCTACGATGCGGCGATGTTGCCAACTCGCGGACACGGCTTTGTCATGGCCGAACCTTGGCGCTCGCGCGGAACACGGTTTGGGACCGTGGAGCTTGTTCAGCTCATCGAACAGAGTTCGGCGGAAGTGGCAACGCTCTTCAAGGGTAGCCAGCTCAGTGTTGCCGATATGTCCCACGAGCAAGGCGGGCCGCTCAAAATGCATCGCTCGCATCAGAGCGGCAGAGATGTGGACCTCATCTACTACGCGATGGACGCGGACGGAGAGCCCTTCTACCCCGATAGCCACATGGCCTATTACACCCGCGAGGGGCAAGCCACCCACGCCAAGTCGCCCCGGCGCGTTGAGAACATTCCTGTGCGGTACTTCGATCTCAAGCGCAACTGGGCGCTGGTGCGCTCCATGATGCGCAATCCCGATGTGCACGTGGCGCACATCTTTGTATCGCCCCGAGTTAAGCGCTGGCTTCTCACCTACGCAGCCCACATTTCCGAAGACAAGGAAACGATCAAGCGCGCCACCAAGGTGCTGCACGCGCCTCGGGACGTTAAGGGCCACAACGACCATATGCATGTGCGAATTGGCTGTGCCGAAGAGGACATCGAGGCTGGACGCTGTAGAACCGCGAGCGCGCGCAAGCCCAAGCGATCGAAGCGATGGCATCGGCTCGTTCACTGTCCGAGCCCCGCAGACAAAGAGCTTTCGCTACCTCGCTCTTAGAGTTCTGTGCAAGGGGTCCGTTGGCTGAAACCGTTCCGGCCTGGAGCTAAGACATTTTCTGATCTACGAGGACTTGCGATACGAGTTCTGAATACGACGAGGCCTTCAGGGCACACGACTCGGCTCGATGAGGTCTCTGCACGCAGACGACTCGGCTACGAGATCAGGGCACACGACTCGGCTACGAGGTCAGGACACGACTCGGCTACGAGGTTTTCAGCTCAGACGACTTCTGATCTCGAAGTTTATCCCAGGAGCCGTTCTGGATCTGCTGAAGCAAGCTCTCGCGCAACGCATCTGGAACCTGCGTCTCTGGCAAGTGGCCGTAGATCGTCACCACATCGCGAAGCGGCGCATCATCCTGACCTTCGCCGGAGCCGTATCGGCCATAGGTGGGAAGCATTTTGCGAAGGCTCACTTCGCCGCCTGACTTGATGAAGCCCTTGTTGAGAGCAACTCCAACGCGCGCCGGACATCGGCAGGGATTCATTGGATCGACGTGCTCGCACCTCGGTGCCAGGTAGTCAGAAATCTTCTTCTTGGCGCGGGACAAACGCACTTTGAAGGCGGATGTGGTTACCCCCAACGTTTGCGAGGCGTGCGAATCGCTAAGATGCATCACCGTGCTGAGCACAAACGCGGCGCGCTCTCCAGGAGATAGGCAGTTGACGACCGACGTCATGCATCCCTGTTTGAGCTCCCATAGCAAGAAGTCGCGTCGCGGCTCGGTTAGCGAACTCACAATGTCGGTTCGCGTGGCTTCCGATCGCAAAATTTCATCCAGCATGTCGAACGAAACCTCGGGCTTGCGTTCAAGTGTCTTCTCAAGCACGTGCTGGGCAATCTTCAAAAGCCACAATGAGACTTTTTCGGGTGGTGGCATTTTTGCGGCGCCCACATAGGCACGCAGAAACGTCTCCTCCACAACTCTGTAGGCCCGATCCTTATCGAGACACATGCGAATCGCAAAGTTGTACTGACTTGGCAGGTGCTCGGTTAAAAGCTCCTCAAAACTCGCGGATTCAGCTGTCACGTACGACTCATGCTAGCTGGTATTTTCCGCATAGGCGAGGGTTTCTAGCGAGTGATATCAGTGCTCGGCAGGGAGAGCGGAGGCTCGGGCGTTGGCTCAACGCAGCCCGTATCGTGATACTCGGTCGGAGTCGCCCTTGCCGCCGCAGTGCGCTGCTTGCCATCGGTCGGCGCGTGAATCGTATCCAGCTTTGCGGTGACTTTCTGAAGCAAGTCCACCTTCTCTCGATACGGCAGAAAGGCACTCTTAAAGCCCGCGATCAGAATTTCCTTAATCTGGTCGAGGTCCCAACCGTAGTGCTGATGGCAGAGCAGGAGCTCTTTGCTAACGGTGGTATCCGTGATGAGCCGGTTGTCGGTATTGATGGTCACTCGGATGCCGTAGTCGACGTAGAAATCGACAGGGTGTGCAGCCCAGCTCTTGGCCGCCTTGGTCTGCAGGTTTGAGGACGGGCAAATCTCCAAGGGAATTCGGTGATCGTTTACGTAGTTGAGCAGTTCGCCGTCTTCGCGAAGACGCGTGCCGTGCCCAATACGATGCGCACCACATTTGTGAATCGCCTGCGCAATGGAGTCTGGCCCAAAGGCCTCACCAGCGTGCGCTGTGCAATTGATGTTGTTGTCGAGAATTAGCTGGAACGCCGCCATGTGCTCTTTTGCTGGGTTGTTGACCTCGGAGCCGGCGAGGTCAAAGCCCACGACGCCCCGGTTCTTGTAGGCAACCGCGAGTTCCGCCATGCGAAGCGAGCTCTCGACATCCATCGAGCGAATGCCGCACAGAATGAGCCCGTAGCGGATCCCAAACTCGCGCTTTGCTCTGCGCAGACCGCGAAGCACCGCCTCGATAATGTCTGTGAGCCTGAGGCCATTGCGGGTGTGCAACATCGGGGCGTAGCGCACTTCGATGAACCACACGCCTTCGTTCCACGCATCTTCGGCAAGTTCGTAGGCTGCGCGCTCAAGCCCGTCTTCGGTTTGCAGTACGGAGAGGGTGATGTCGAAGCCCTTGAGGTAGTCGTCGAGGGAATTGCAGACATCCCCAGCGTAGAGAATCTTGAAGAGTTCGTCCGGGTCGTGACTTGGAAGCGTTACGCCCTGCTCTTTTGCCAGGTCGAGGATGCTGGCAAGCCGCATGCTGCCATCGAGGTGCACATGCAGATCTGTCTTGGGGAGGCTCTCGATGAGTTCTAGGCTTAGCTCGGCGACCATCGGCGGAGCATAGCAGGTTTCGCCCCAAGACCCAGCCTGCAAGGGGGTTGCAGCAGGCCGCGAATTCTGGGGTCTAGTTTGATTTGCCGAGGGCTCGGGCTTTGGCTTCTACGCAGGCCAGGACCGGTGCCGCCGCATTGATTCCGTCGAGCCGTGAGATGTGGCGGATGCCCGTGGGAGAAGTAATATTGATCTCCGTCAAGGTGTCCCCGATTACGTCAAGCCCCACCAGAATCTGCCCGTACTCCTGCAGAACAGGCTTTACGGCGGCAATGATCTCTAGCTCTCGCGGTGTGAGTTCGGTCTTGTCGGCTCGGCCTCCGACGTGCAAATTGTCCCGTGCCTCGCCTTCTGGAGGCACGCGCAAGACGGCACCAATCGGCTCCCCGTCTACGAGAATGATGCGCTTGTCACCGAGCTTTGCTTCGGGCAAGTAGCGTTGCGCCATTGTCCAAATCTGCCCACCCTGCGTCGACGTTTCAATGATGGAGCTCGTATTTGGGTCGCCATCGCGAACTAAGAAAATCCCCAATCCGCCAAAACCGTCGACAGGCTTCAGGATAATGCCGCCATCCTGCTCGCCGAGAAATTCGCGAAGTCGAGATTCGCTGCGCGTTACAATTGTCGGTGGAATGAACTCGGGGAACGAGAGAATGCTCAGATGCTCGTTGTGCTCACGGAGCCCGCGCGGATCGTTGACGAGCACCGTCTTGCCTCGGCCGTGATCGAGAATCCATGTGGCGTGCAAGTACTCGACGTTGAGAGGTGGGTCGGCGCGCATGAACACCGCACCAAAGAACGACAGCGAGTGCGTCTCACGTTCGTCGCACGAGAACGCGTCGGCGGGGCTATCTGCCAACACGGCCGTGGTGCGTTGTGCACTGGCAACAGCATCGTTGCTCTCGAGCCCCAAGTGGCCAACTTGGCAGGTCCAGAGTTCGTGGTCTCGAGCAACGGTCTCGAGCATGAGCGCGTAGCTCGTATCCCCTGACAGCTCAAGTTTGCTCAGTTCGTCGACAATAAAGAGAATTCTCACGGCTGGGTTTCTTTCTCGCCCTCTTTGCTTCCAACACCCACTTTGTTTGGGAGTAGGTGCTCAAGGCCAAGTTTGCGCATGCGGTAGTAAAGGGTCGAACGATTGATGCCGAGGATGCGCGCCGCGCCGGCGATGTTGCTTCCACTCTGATCCACCGCCGCTATGATTTCGCGTTTCTCTTCGTCTTGGAGTCGAACACCAAGAGGGCGTGCGGCGTCGGTAGCTTGCACGTCTCGTCCGGAAGAGGAGGCACTATGCGCGGAGGCAGTTTGCGAAGAGGCGCTGTTGTTTGAAGAGCCGCTGTTTGAAGAGCCGCTGGAGGCATTTCCCAAGCGCGAAAACGCAAAGTGATCGGCCTCGAGGTTTTCCCCTTTCACCAAAATCATGGCGCGCTCGATGATGTTCTCCAGCTCGCGAACGTTACCTGGCCACGCATACGACCGGAGCTTCTCCATCGCATCGCCAGTGACGCCTGTGACGGTCTTTCCGGAAGAGGCGCCGAACTTCGCAATGAAGTGATTCACAAGGGCCGGCAAGTCGCCATGCCGATCGCGCAAGGGCGGCAACTTGATCGGGAAGACGTTGAGTCGATAGTAGAGGTCCTCTCGAAACTCGCCCTTCTCGATCATCTCTTCGAGGTTGCGATTGGTTGCTGAGACGACTCGCACATCAACGTGAATCGTCTCCGAACCGCCAACACGCTCAAACTCCCGCTCTTGAAGGGTTCGGAGCAGTTTGATCTGAACGTCCATGGGCAGATCGCCAACTTCATCGAGGAAGAGCGTGCCACCGTCAGCCAGTTCGAAGCGGCCGGCGCGCTGATGAATGGCACCTGTAAAGGCCCCCTTCTCGTGTCCGAACAATTCTGATTCGAGAACCCCTTGGGCGAGGGATGCGCAGTTTACGCGAACAAAGGGTTTGTCTTCACGGGGTGAGTTGATGTGAATTGCGTGGGCTACGAGTTCTTTGCCCGTTCCGGTTTCGCCGCGGAGCAACACCGTGGACGCCGTGGGGGCTACTTGCTCGATGTTCTCGAGGACTTCGCGGAGTGCGGTGCTGGCGCCAATGATTTGCCCAAAGTCGAAGGCTCCGTGAATCTCGTTGTTGAGGTACCCGGTGTACTGCTGCAACTGGGTCGTGAGCCTGCGATTCTCCCGCTTGAGATGAAACCGCTCCATGGCCTGAAGAAGGGTGCCGCGAACTTCCTTGGCGTCCCAGGGTTTGGTGATGTAGCGGTAGATCGTGCCCTGATTGATCGATTCGATGAGCACATCAACATCAGTGAATGCCGTAAGAATAATACCAACCGCATCCGGGCGAATCTCTTCCGCCTTCGCCAGCAGTTCAAGCCCGGTCATCTTTGGCATCCGCTGATCGGTTACGATGACGGCGAACTCCTGCTTCTTGAGCAGTTCCAAAGCCTCCGACGGGTTATCGACAGACTGGATGTTGAACGCCCGCCTGAAGTTGAATCGGAATGCGTCGAGGTTGTCCTGCTCGTCATCAACGACCAGTACTGGGTAATCTTTGGGGTCAAGGGTCATGGTAAAATGCCTATGCAGGGTACCGCAAAGCCAGCCTCTCGCGGCCCACCTGGGCTCAATATTCCCCCGGGCGAGGCCTTCAAGTGGCAGAAGACGGCAAGTTAGGCGCAAGCTGCTTGCTGAAGCGGCGCCGCGAAGCGATCGCTGTGCAAAGTTCGTCGCCCCCGATGCCGAGAACACTCGCCGATGCGGCCTGGTGAGGCAGACCACAGGAAATTTCGCGCGCGATGAGGACCGAAGCTCGATGGTATGAAGCCCGAATGAAGCACAAGCGACCGACCTCAATTCCCGGTTTGATGGTCCGGATTCTAAGGATGCAAACGCGTGGGACGCCGGGTGTTGCAGCGTTGCTTGTTGCGCTGGGCGCTGCAATCGTCGCTCTGGCAATTGTGGTCCTGACAAGGGCCGGCGGTGAGTGCCGCAACGCAGCGCCTGAGCAAAGCGCCACCGCCGCCGTGCGCTTCGCCTCGTTCAATATCGAGTTCTTTCCCAAAGACCAACGACAGGTGCAAGAGTCGTTCGTTCTCATCGAAGAACTCGGCGCTTCGGCCATTGGGCTTCAGGAAATTACCGACACCGACCGATTCACGACCGAGGCCAAGCGCCGACTAGGTGATGCATGGGACTTCGTGTTTCAAGACGTCGTGGCAATTCACGCAAAGCCGAAATTGCACATTGGTGTTCTCTACAACACCGACGTATTTCAACTTGAGCGAGTTGGCTCACGCAACGAAACGCGCATCGACGATCGCACCCAAGCAACCCTGCAAGTCCGCCTTCGGCACCGAGCGACCGGCGAGCGCGTCACCATGCTTGTGGTGCACTTCAAAGCGCTCCCAGAGGGTCGAGGGCGGCGCATTAAGCAGTTTGCGGGACTTCGGAGCATCGTCTCAGACCTTCAGGCTCAGGGCCGCAACTTGGTGATCATGGGCGACTTCAATGCCACCGACAAAGCCGATCGGGACAGCCTCGAAGATCTCAGCAACGCCGCCGATCTGGTGTGGGCCACGGAAGAGCTGCCGTGCAGTGCGTTTTGGGAGCGCGCTGACGACTGCCCCACCTCGCGCCTCGATCACATCTTCTCGTGGAAAGCGCCCGCTAGCGTCGTTGCCAAAGGCGGCTGCGAGCTCGGTTGCGAATCTCGAAACAGTTGCCCGCTCTACAGGCGGGAAGTGAGCGATCACTGCCCTGTAGTGCTTGAGATGAACAACCTATCGGAGTGAGCTTGCGACCCTCGCGTTGGCGGTGGAGGATAGTCATCGCATGCGCGCATCACATCAATCGCTAGCAACATCGCTCTTTGCTCTTCTGGCTGTGGCCTGTGGCTCGAACAACCCATCGAGTTCCAAACCACCAGCGCCCAACTCGGCAGGGCAAGACGTAGTGCAAAACGCCGAGCTGGTGAGCGATGCCCAAGCGAGCAGCAATGATGGCGTGAGCGATACCTATCAAACCTCCATGGGACCGCTTCTCGTCACACCCATTTGGCATGGAACGGTGGCCTTCTCGATTGGCAATACAACCATCGTAGTCGACCCGTGGAGCAAAGCTCCCGAGGGACGTCTTCCCAAGGCCGACCTAATTCTTCTTACCGACATTCATCCCGACCACCTCGATACAAAGGCTATCGACCTGGTTCGCAAGGCCAATACGATCATCATCGGTCCAGCAGCGGTGGCTGCCGCGGTGCCCGAAACGTCTGTCATAAACAACGGCCAAGAGCGCGTCGAAAGCGGCATCGGTATCCGCGCGATTCCCATGTACAACGAGAAACGCGGCCCCGAAGCTGGCAAACTCTTTCACGATAAAGGACGAGGCAACGGCTACGTCTTGAGCTTTGGCGACACCAACGTCTACGTTTCCGGCGACACCGAATGCACAGCAGAGATGCGAGCGCTCGAAAGCATCGACCTTGCCCTGGTCTGCATGAACCTTCCCTACACCATGCCTCCCGAAGAAGCCGCCGAGTGCATCAAGGCGTTCAAACCCAAGGTCATTACTCCATTTCACTACCGAGGGAGCGACCTGAGCGTTCTTGAGAAGAGCCTTGAGGGCACCGGCATCGAACTTCGCCTGCGCGACTACTACGCACCGTAGGCGGGGTTCTGCGTTGCTCGTGGCGATGGCGCGGAGCGCGGTGCAGCGCCTGAAAACACGAGAATCGCCCGGCCCCGTTGGCAGGAACTCGCCGGCGTGCCTGAGGCTCGATAGGATGCCGCAGGTACCAACCCAATGGCAGAAGTCGGCAAGAAGCATGTGCGCGCAGCACCCGAAGGAGACGTCGCCGCATTGGCTGTCTTCCTGGCGAGCTTCTGCCTCTACGCCATCACAAGCTCTCCGGCACTAGGCTGGCTCGACTCTCCCGAATTTGTCGCTCAGGCCGCCACACTGGGTGTTGCACATTCGCCAGGTCACCCCCTGCCCGCGCTACTCGGACGACTCGCCGGGCTCATTCCCATCGGCGATCTCGTTTGGCGCGTCAACCTAGTCTCGGCCCTCTGCGCCTCTGGTGCCGTCTCACTTCTCTTCGCGAGCGTGCGCCGAGTGCTCATGATGACAGCTCCGCGCATGGCTGCCCAAAGCCGCCGAGTCATTGCGGTAAGCCTTGCACTGGTCGCGGCTGCGAGCTGGGCACTCTGGTCCAACGCCGTCCGCGCCGAGGTGTATGCCCTGCAGAGTCTTCTCAGCGTTGGTGCTCTGTACGCGCTCATTCGATTTGAGCAGAGCAATCACTCCCGTTGGATACTCGTTGGAACCTTTGCACTTGCTCTGGGCCTGGCAAACCATCATCTTCTCGCCCTCACGATCGTAGTACCGGCACTACTATTTGTTCTGATTCGCCCGGATCGCCCGATGGGAGCCACCTACCTTCGCGCCGCAGCAATCGGCGTATTGGGCCTCTGTGCGCTGCTCTATCTCCCGGTGCGCTCCCTCGCCCACCCGATCGTGAATTTTGGCGCGCCGCACACACTGGAGCGATTCTTCTGGACCTTGCGAGGAGCGGCGTTTAGCAAGTCGGCCAATCTCGATCACGCGTCAAATCCTATGGTCGACGCCATCCAAATCGTCATAGCTCTGGGACAGGCGCTCACGATCCCCCTGCTGCTGCTTGCGATCTACGGGGCTGTTTCGGGCCGACACACAGCCAAACGCCTCATCCATTTCTTTGTCGGAATTGTTCTCGTATGCGCAGGCGCCCGCGTGCTGCTTGGCTTTGATCCAGAAACTCCCGACCACCACGCATACTTGCTGCCAGCGATCTTCGCCCTCTTCCTGCTCGCCGCTATCGGCGTTGCGCGCCTTATCACCCTCGCACTACGCGCCAAGCAACCGCTGCCCAAAGCACCGGCCCTGGCAGCCGTAGCGTTTGCGCTCCTCGTGCCAATCCAAACCGCAACGCAGTGGACCGACTCCAGTCAACAAGCCGCATGGGCCTCCGACGATCTGGCCCACTGGGAGCTTGCCGACTTGCCCCCTCGGGCCCTGGCGCTGCAGGCCTACTTCCAAACCACCTTTCGCATATGGGCGCTGCGCAGCGTTGAAGGCCAACGGCCTGACGTCGCATTTGTCGACAGAAGTTTTCTTACCTACCCCGGGATGCGAGAGGAAACACTCTTGCAGTACCCCGAGCTCCGAGTTCTTCTGGACGCACCGCTCGCCGCTGGTTCGCCGACGCCAATCGCCATGTTGCGAGAAATTGACCACGCGCGGCCCGTACGCGTGCAATTGCATCCCAATGTCGACGCGCCCTTTGTGCAAGCATTGGTTCCCAGAGGCGCCTGGGCAAGCTTTGACGGCAATGGCGGTGCCGACGCCCAGTCCCAAGACGCCCAGTCCCAAGACGCCCAGTCCCGAGCGACCCTGGACCGACTCCTTGACAGCGCCGCTCCATCGGAGGCATCCGAAGCCCGTGGGGCGCTGCTGTGGCACGACGCGACACGTCTCGATGCACTTTGCATCATTGGCAAGCGTGCATGGGCCCAACGCGTTCTTCTCGATGCGCTCCAAGTCGCACCAACGGATGTCATGCTCGCCGACATGGCCGACCGATGTGGCCTTCTCAGACCATAGGTAACTGCGCCTAAGTGGATTGCGAGGCGGCCTGTCGAAAGAACTCGGCAGTCGTCTCATCGGCAGGAAACACCAATTCGATTCGCAGTTCATCCAACGTGATTTCTCTCGTCGTTCCAAACCGCGCAATCGTCGACAAGACGGAGAGTTCCTGAAATGTTCCATCTCCGAGGGGCACTCGAAGGCGAATGCAGAGAACCGGGTTATCGGAGTACTCGGGGGCAGGCCGAGTCACGTCACCCGCAACCGCCAGTGCTCTTGCGAGAAACTCTGAGAGACGGGCATCGCCACCAGATTCATCAACTTCCCGCCGTAGCCGTTGCACGCCGGCCCACAGTGCCTCATCCCAGTTTACGATGAGTTGACGAACCGCAGGTTCCTGCATCCAGTCCAGCATGTTTACGGGGCCATCCACAGCCAAATCTCGTCCCCCCAAAAAGAGTTGTCTAGCAGGAGCGTTGGCCTCGGTCATATTCCACCATCGATCGAGAACGAAGCCTGGATACGGAGCGTGGTGACTCAGCATCTGGTCAATGATGTTTCGATAGGGAGCCAGCGATTCATCCGACAATCGAGCCTCGGGATAGTGAATCGGCAGCCCAACGGAGCGAAGAAGGTCGTTGCGATCACGGAGCGGAACATCTAGCGCTTCGGCGAGTCGCAAGATTACGTTCTGGCGAGGACGCGAGCGCCCTGTCTCAAGAAACGATAGGTGCCTCGCACTGACTCCGGCGTGAAGCGACAAATCGAGTTGGCTCATGCGCCGTAGACTGCGCCAATGCTTGAGCTGCGAACCAAAGGCCGTGGACATTCCAAATCTTCTCACTAAGAGCGCCCATGCACCCAATGTGATTCCAGCAACTTTGGCCATGCGCAAGACGCCATTACCTCTAAGGGAAGTGCGGACCGCTCCCCAATACTGCAGAGTGATTACAAGGAGAACCTATGAAACCCGAACGCCTATTTCTCGCTACCACGACCCTTGGTCTCGCTTTCTCTCTAGTGCTGGTGCTGGCGGCATGCACCCAGTCAACGACGTATGAACGCGTCGCCCGTGCGATGTTCCCCGATGGTTCGATGGCCATGGGCGGTGCCGGATATCTCCACGTTGGGATCGCCGGCGGCCTGTATGCAGGATGGAGTCTTACCCTACTGCTGCTCGCCCGCAACAAGCGGTTGGCCCGAGAACCGAGCCTGTGGGGCGCTATTGCCAGCGGCCTGGTGCTTTGGTTTGTTCTCGATAGCGGCGCCAGCGTCCTAACCGGCGGTATCTACAACGTTGTTGGCAACAGCCTCTTCTTTGGGCTCATGCTGTGGCCCACGCTCGCTCTGCGCGCACAAGCGGCAAACCAGAACAACTCTTAGAGCGCCATCTGCAGGATGGTCACCGCACCGGGCTAGTCACCCAGTTGCAAGAGCCTAGCAATCGTCGTTTATCGGCCCGGTGACACCGAGCGGATCAATGTCGAAGAACCAGCCATCCCAGAGGTAGGTAACATGGGCCACGGCTTTGCTCTTGGCCGCTGGTGTGCCAAGCGAGTCGGAACGCTTCCAAACATCGCGCATCGAGCACTTGGGATTGGGCCGAGCTTTCCCCTTGCACTCGTCTCGTTCGACGATTCGCGCGGTAACGCCATTCTTGTCGACCTCGACATAGACCCAACAAGGCCTGTCTTCGTCAACTCCAATCGGCATCGTTCGTTTCGCGTGCGATCGCGATAGAAAATTGTAGGTCGCCTCGAAGTTCGCCAGTGCAAGATTGCTCTTTCCGTTGGCCCCAACTCCTTCGACGTCAAACTCAACGAGGATGGAATCAGAATAAATCTGTTTGGCGAGCTTGCGTGCTTTTGGCAAGTACGCGACAGCATCAAAGGCTTTGGGATTGTAATCCGGTGCCTTGCGGATCGTCGACTTCCCATGAAGCTCGCCCGTTTCGATCATCGTAACCGAGCTATTGGTGTTGTTGGTTGCGCCTGCGTCGGGCGATGTTGCCGCTGGCTTCTCACCTCTTGGGGGCGATGTACTAGGCGAAGTGTTTGTCGACGTCGGTGTTGCTGTGTTGGCTGAGCGATTCCGAGGCCCAAGCGGCGGCCCTCCAGGACGCCTAGTTTCCAATGGGACATCGCCTGCATCGCGAATCGGTTCGGGCGTCTCCGCCGTCGCAACAATCAGGTTGCCACCATCTAGCATTTCGAACGCACCGCTGCGCGCATCGCTCGCGCCCTGCAGAGACGCCGCTGCCCGCGTTGACGAAGATGAACTCGACTGCAGCACAACAATGCCAACGCCCACCACAGCGATTGCACCAAGAGCGGCGAGCCCCAATACCCAAGGCTTCTTTGAGCGCGTCGCATGGGTTTGCGCAGGATAAGAAGTATTCTTACTGCCGTGAGATGAATCGAGCCCAAGCGTCGCTCCAGTACCAGGGGAGCCTGAGCTCGCTGCGCCCGGAGCGATGTGTCCAGCGAATTGCCCCGAGGCCATCGTCGCTTCGGAACCGAGAACCATTCGTTGGTCTCCTGGCAACATCGTCGCTTCGGAGCCAAGAGCTAGGTGTTGGTCTCCTGGCAGCATCGTCGCTTCGGAGCCAATGGCAAGTGGTTGGCGTGCGGTGGCCCGAGCCGCCGCGCCCGGCAATGGAGACCACGCTTCTGGCCCAAGCTGTTGACGGATGGACTCCAGTGCTGTCGACATTTCCTCGGCAGACGAAAAGCGTTCTTCGGGCTTCTTCGAAAGCGCGCGCAAGATCAACGCCTCGAAGGGACCTGCGAGATCGGGTCTGCGCTGCACCGGCGGAGGAGGAGGATCACTGACAATGCGTCGGAGCAGCTCGAAGAGCGTGGTGCCGGAAAACGCCATTGTGCCGGTAAGTGCTTCGTAGAGCACCGCTCCCACTGCGTAAAGGTCGGTGGAACCCGTCACCGGCTCACCAGTAACTTGCTCAGGTGCCATGTAGCCAGGAGTCCCCAAAAGGGAGCCTGTACGTGTAGAGGGCCCAATTGCCGTTGTTTGAAACTCCGGCATGAGTTTGGCGATGCCAAAGTCGAGAAGCTTTACTCGGCCTTTGGGACTGATGAAGATGTTGTCGGGCTTTAGATCGCGGTGCACCACGCCGCACGTATGGGCCGCCTGCAACGCCTCCAACATTTCGATGCCGATGCTGGCAGCCAAGCCAAGCGCCATTGGGCCTTTGGCGATTGTGCTGCTGAGCGGTTCGCCATCAAGGTACTCCATCGTAATGAAGGGGCGCCCATCGGGAAGGTGATCGAGGTCGAGAACATTTACGATGCCCTCGTGGCGGATCTTGTTGACGAGTTCCGCTTCGGCAAAGAATCGCTGGACCAATTCATCGTCGACACTTGCCAGTGGGGAAAGCAGCTTTACTGCGACGCGTGAGCCAATGCGCGGATGCAAAGCAAGATAGACGCGCCCCATACCACCCTCGCCAAGAAGGCGAACGATTCGATAGTTGCCGATCGTTTCGCCGAGTAGCTCATCATCGGATTCAATGACCTTTGCCCCATCTGCATGGCAAAACTCATCATTGGCCCCATACCGCAGGCCGCACTGGTGACACGATCGCACTTACAGACTTGCCCTTAATCGCAAACGAAATGTTGTGCCCGCGTTCGAGGCCGGTTCTAGGGTCAGCGAGCCGCCCACTTCCTCCGCAATACGTTTTGACATCGCGAGCCCAAGGCCCGTGCCACTGCTCTCCTTCGTTGAATAGAAGGCATCAAAGATTCGCAACTGCTCTTTCGGAGCAATGCCCGGGCCATTGTCGACCACTTCAACAACCACGCTATTCGACGCGCCCGGTTGCAAGCGGATGGAGACCGCTGCGTCATCGACAGACGAGACGCTCTCAATCGCATTGATCAGAAGATTTATGATCACACGACCCAAGCGGTGTCGATTTCCAAATACCTCGGTAGTGGGCTCACAGTGCACCTGCAAGTCGCACGTTCCGTCATGGCTAGCCAAAACCAGTCTCGCGGCAGTGTGTACAACCTCTTCCATGTTGCAAACTTCAGTTGGATCGACATCGTAGTTCGAAACCTCAAAGCCTCGGCAGATTTCCTGCATGGCAACCGTCGAGGTGGCCTGCGCTTCCATGAACGGGACAAGCGATTCCAGAACCTTGGCGGCCTCAACGCCGGCACCATCCCGCGCCAGCACGCTCGCTTCCGCAAGGCGAGTTCGCACCACATCAATTCCGTCGGAGAGAGCCCGCAGCGGGTTCTTCATTTCATGGGCAATGCCGGCTGTGACAACCCCCAAAGTGTAGACCCGCTCGGTAGCGAGCATATGCAACTCCAACTGCCGAACCCTCTTCCGAGTTGCATAGGTAGTAAGAGCTTCTCTTAGAACAACGAAGAGTTCGTCTTTGTCCCATGGTTTTCGCAGATAGCTTCGCACCTGACCCAGGTTGATCGCATCGATCGCTTCGCTCAGGTCAGAATATGCGGTGATGAGAATACGAACAACGTCTGGGTGTTCTGCTGCTGCACGTCCCGCGAGTTCCACACCTGTCATTTGCGGCATTCGCTGATCGGCGAGCAGGACAGCAATCTCTTGTGTCTGCAGAATCTCCAAGGCCTCGGCCCCACTCTCTGCCGTCACCGTCGAAAACTGGCCCGCGCACAGCGCCTGGAAAACGACAAGGTTGTCGGAGTCGTCATCTACATAGAGGATCGTGGCCATTACTTCTAGCTCTCTTCTGGCTGCCGCATTGCGCCGGGAAAACGAAGCATCGTAGACCTAGCGGGACCATCGTAGTAGACCTCGGCGCCAAGAGCTGGGGCAAGCGACAAGACGAACTCTCGCTCAAAGCCAGAACTCTTCTCGTTGGGCTCACCATCGTGAACAAACGCAACATCTACGTGCTCTTCGTCTTCTCTCACCTCGATCCGCACGGAGTGTTTCGCGGCACACAGTGTCTCCTCTAACACGCTCAGCAACAGAATCCATAGCGGCTCATACTCGCCACTGATAACAAGCGCTGACCCCTTGGCCAAAGGATGAATCACAACCGTGTGTCGGCGACATTGCAAGAGCGCTTGCGCTTCCTCGATGGCAGATCGAACTTCGAAAACTCGCGCTAAATCTGCATCCATCGAGCCATCGAGTGATCTCAGTAAATCTCTTATGCGGGCCGCCGAGCGAGAAACCACTGGCAACAGGGTGCCCCGGAGTTGTTCGTTGTCGCCTTGCTCGCCCAGGAGCTCGGCACTGGTGAGGATCGAGTTGAGCGGATTTCGAAGCTGGTGAACGAGGTCGGGCACCAGACGCCCGAGAAGGGCTTGCTTTGCTAGGCGAATGCGCTCGGAAATCGCTGAGTTCGCCATACGGTTCCAATGGTAGTGCCAGGCAAGCTTCGACGCCAGTGCAGTAGTTTCGGCACCTTACGATGAAAACGACGTGGGAAGATGTAGGTAACTTGCCCACAGAGTGTGCCCTTCCTATTCTGTACCTATGGCAAAGGCAAGTGTGCGGGAAAAACCGCGCAAACCAATGGCGAGAGCAAAGCAGGTCTCTCTATTCCACCGAGAGATTCGCACGAGTCTCAGCAGCGCGGCCGTGGAAATCCTCTTGGGCCAGGCGCAAGTGCTCTCGGAAGGCCAAATCGACTTCGGCCTCTACTGCGGATCCACAATGATTACAATAGATTGCAGCAAAGCCGGGACCTGGGTATCCGACCCCTGCGACTCCACCACCGTGCGTCAGCTCGCCGATCTCCTCCTGAGCGACGACCGGTTTCGAGCAAGCGCCCGCGAGCTTGGAATGCGCGAAGCCCAACGCCTCGCCGGCGCCGATCTTGGGACCACCCAAATCGAGATGAGCTTGCGATGCGCAGGAACCAACTTGCACGTCGACCTCGACATCGAAGCCACCCCAACGCAAGCGAGAGCATCGTGATTGAACTCTACTCTGTAAAAGACACCGCAAAGATTTTTGGCCAAACAGAATCCCGCCTCCGCTACTGGATGCAAAGCGGCTTTCTATGGCCTTCGGTTCGCCGTGGCGGTCAGTACTTCTACACCTTTGATGATCTCATCGCCGTGCGAACCGCTGTCGAGCTTCTCGACTCAGGCCTCTCGGTGCAGAAAGTTCGCAAGGCCGTGGCAGAACTGCGCAAGGAACTCCCCGATGGCGTGCAACCAACCGCGCGGTTACGAGTGTGTTCGGATGGCAAAAACGTCGTTGTCATCAAAGACGACGTGGCATACGAGGCTGAGAGCAAGCAGGTGGTGATGGCCTTTGCCCTGTCTTCGATCCACAACCAGATTGCGGAGATTCTGCCCATGCGCCCTCGCAACGGCGAAGGCGCTGTCCCCAACGCCATCGAGGCAAGTGACGAGCAGACTCAGAAGCAGAAGATGCCATCGGCCTATCAACTCTTTTTGCACGCAACGTCTGCCGAAGCCTCGGGCGACATCGCGACGGCAGAAAAATACCTGCGCCAGTGCCTGGACCTGGAAAACTCGATGGCAGCGGCACACACCAATCTCGGAAACCTCTTGCACCAACAGGGCAACCTGGAGGGTGCAAAGAACGAGTACGACTTGGCACTCATGCACGAGCCCAACCAACCAGAAGCCCGGTTTAATCTAGGAAATATTCTGGAAGAGTTGGGCAGTCGCGACATGGCAATTGCCGAGTACCGCCACGTCTGCAGCCGTTCCCCGAACTTTGCCGACGCCCACTACAACTTGGGCATCCTCTTGGCGGAGGTTGGCGGCAAGGCACAGGCGCAAGAGCATCTCAGCGAGTACCTGCGTCTCGACCAAGAGAGCGAGTGGGCCGAACAGGCTCGCCGCTTTATGGCCAGCGCCTAGATTTCACCTAAGAACACTTCTAACGCAACGAGGTCGCGTTATCGATGCAGTGCCGGGCGGGCAACCCCGGCGCTCCAACGCACCTGAGCTAGTACCACGTAAAGCCCACGCCGCCCGTGACGGTAGAATAGGCGCCGCGCTCTCGGTACAATCCCAATCCCGCTTTCACGTGTAGGTTGAGGACAACATGTCTTGTGTCGACGATGTCGTACCCTGCCCCGCCCATGAGAGCGGTGCCGCGAGCAAACCCAGGTTCTCCGTCTTCTTGCAGGTAGGCGCTGCCGATTCCGGTTTTGATCCAGAGTTGGTCATCAAGCCAAAGCTGTGCGGTGAGTAGCGCCATGCTCTGCACGAGACCGTCACCTGGGCTGAAGTAATCGCGAAACTGAAACCAGCTCTCGCCTTGCAGCGCGAAACTCGAGATTCGAAGTCCCGCGTAAACGTCAAGAGCTCCACTCAGGCCCGCCGAGCTCGCATTCGCCAGGGTCGGCCCGGTGCCCAGATTGACTCCGAGGTGCCAAAACCTATCCGGCTCGCTACTGAGGGTGCTCGATGGTGGCGGCGTTTCTGGTTCGCGCTCTGGGGCGTAGCGCACTTCTCGACTGCTTGCCGAGTGCACACGCACGCGCTCGTTTGTATGCGATGAGACCTGTGGCCCGCGGGCTTCTACCTGCACGACCGGCGCAACAACTCGCCGGGCGGCGGGTTCGCGGCGATGATCTCGCACGGACGATCCGGCTCGCTTCTTCCTCGTTGCGGCCGGCTTGCTCGATACGGGTTTTTCTGAGGAGGGCCCGCGAGCGTCTCGCTTGGGACCAGCGTCGGCCTGAGCCGATAGAAGCAATCCGCATCCCATGGCAACCAAGCTAAGAACTGTTCTAGCGTGCATTTTGTGTCACCGTAGTCTTTTGCACTCGCGCATTGAACTCGCTTGCAACAGCCTGCATTTCACGGGCGGTGTTCGCCCCCGTCACAACCATTGTGTCCGCAAACCTTGAGTGATCGAGTTGGTTGTAGAGTCGCCGGCCTTCTTCGCAACGACTGCCGCCCCATGCGACGTAGCCTGCGGTGTACGTCGCGGCGCCCGCACCCAGCCCAACCCAACCGAGAGCCTCTCCCACGTCGCTCTTGGCGGCACTTAGCGCAACCAGGCCACCGACCGCCAAACCAATGCCCACCCACTTTGGTACCGCCGAGGCATCGCAGGCATCTCGATGGGCATCGAGAGCCAGGGCGCTCTGCTGGTAGTCCGGGTCCGAGAGCACCAGGAACTGGCCATAGCTGAGGGGAATATCACCGAGCTTCGCCGTACTCGAAACCACCGTTACCGGCGTGTCGATCGAGTAGTCGGCACTGAGGCAGGCAGAGGCGCCAACCAGGGGAATCCCCGCACTTGCGCATATTGAGTCGGTAGTGTCTGTCGTCTCAATGTGGGTGGTTTCTTCGCTGTACACCGAGAGCTGTGCATCGCTGGCTTGCGGCACGGGAACCGGTGTGAGTTTTCTCGGAGCTGCTCCGTAGCAGCCGGCGAGAGCGAGACTGGCCAGCGGGCCGAGCGCCGAGAGACGTGTAAATGACATACGCGAGTTTCCTTGGTTAGGGAGCCATGCTCCGCGTTCGGCCCCCTTCTCGGCGAGAGTTGGGCTCGGTTGCGGGACGGGCAAAGAAACCCCGGCGATCGCTCCCCACCGAAGCGGCCAGACTTCCGGCACGGAGCTTGCTGAATATGCTTCCATGCCCCACCGGACTCCCCCATCCAACAGCACCTCCAACGCCCGCTTTTCCCTTCCCTCGCCAGCGGATCTGTGTCGAACACCACTGGCTGTGCGCTACAAACTCCAGCGTGTGAAGGACTTAGACCCTTCCGAGTGGGACGAAATCCCAACTCGCCCCATTCGTCGAGCGTCCCTTGTCGCGAACAAGGGCTAACAGAAATCTGACACTCCCGGCGTCAGAAACCCGATACATCTTGAGGCTCCAGTTTTTGGCTGAGGTGCCGTACTAGGCCAACGCGGCGCGTACGGAAATGTAGGCAAAGAAGTACGGCCCGATAAAGAGAACCGCATCGACGCGGTCGAGAATGCCGCCATGACCAGGAAGAATACTTCCCGAGTCTTTTACCCCTCGCGAGCGCTTCATCAGCGACTCACAGAGATCTCCAAGCTGACCGAGAACAGCGCCCGGTCCACAAAGCAGAACGAGATCGATCCAAGGCAAGTGCATGCGAAAGTGGTTGAAGACCGCACAGCCGATGAGCACGGTGATAACGCCACCGATGGAACCGGCCCAGGTTTTCTTTGGACTCACCGCTGGGTAGAGCTTTGCCTTGCCGAGGTACTTGCCGGCGAAGTAACCGCCGGTATCCGAGAGCCAGGCTGTCATCAGAATAAGTATGATGATATCGCCGCCCGCCATGCGCTTGAGCAGTGGCAAGAACGCGAACATGATGCCGCCGTAAACAATGGCGATCACCGAGGTGTTGAGTCGGTCGGCAACCGTCTCCATTTCAGAGAAGCGAAAGACGTAATAGAGCGCCGTTGGCAAGAAGGCGATCACCAGCGCCAAGAGCGTCGGATTGTACTGTGGTGGTACCCAATACAAAGCCGAGCAAGCGGCGACACCGATAACCAGAGAAACTCTGCGATCGGTCTCATCTTCGATGCCCATCGCCAAGTACTCGTACATTGCGATCATCGAAGCGACGAGCACAATGCCCCATACATAATGGGAGGAGTCGAGGTAGATCGCAGCGATAATTGGAGGCAGAGCAACAACTGCTACCAAGGCTCGCGCCGCCAGATTTCCTAGTGCCATAAACTCTTCGCTTCCGTGCTTGCGAAACCGGGCCCCGCTAAGGAGCCAGGTCTCCTGATTCAATTTGTGCGCCCGTGAGACCAAAGCGTCGTTCGCGTGCTTGGTACGCCTCAAGCGCGTCGTAGAGTGCCTGCTTCCGAAAATCGGGCCAGAGCACATCGGTGAAATACAACTCGGCATAGCCGGCTTCCCACAAAAGGAAATTCGAAATTCTCTGCTCGCCGGATGTGCGAATGAGCAGGTCGAGGTTGGGCACGCTCGCCGTCGGCATTTCGGCGCCAAAACTATCGACGTTGATATTGCGCGGATCCAATTCGCCAGCGGCAACACGTTTGGCCAGCCGCTGGGCAGCCGCTGCGATCGACTCTCGGCCGCCGTAGCTGAGAGCGAGATTCAGCACCATGTCGGAATTCTCAGCCGAGTCCGCGCTCAGCGCGTCGAGGGGTTCGCGAACCGAGGTCGGCAACCTATCGATGTCGCCAATGGCTCGGAGCTGAATTCCGTTTTCCATGATCTCTGGGCGCTCACCGACAAGATAGTCGCGCAATAGCTCCATGAGCCCTGCGACTTCGATCCCAGGCCGGGCCCAATTTTGCGAAGAGAACGCATAGAGCGTGAGGGCCTCGAGACCAATCTTCCGCGCAGCTCTCACCACATCGCGCACACTATTGGCGCCCTCGCGGTGGCCATCAAGGCGCGGCAAACCTCGGCTTTCGGCCCAACGGCCATTCCCATCCATGATGATCGCAACATGGCGAGGAAGGGGGCTACAGCGTAGCTGGGTGCTTGCGGTCGATTCCGCCATAGGACTCACGGCCTCGGGCCTGTATCACGGCGGGGACCGACGTTGCAACCTGGCGATTCTTACCGTAGGCTTTGCAGTGAACCTCCGCTGCAAGCGAAGACAATTATGGGCATATTTTCAAGACTCGGAACGCTAATCAAATCGAACCTCAACGACCTGATCAGCCGGTCCGAAGACCCTGAGAAGATGTTGACGCAAGTCCTTTTGGACATGCAGCAGCAGCTTGTCGAGGCTAAGAAGTCGGTGGCAATCGCCATTGCTGATGAGAAGAAGCTGCAAAAGCAGTACAACGTCGAGCTCGATAAGAGCAAAGACTGGGAGCGCAAAGCCATGCTGGCAGTGCGTGCAGGCAACGACGATCTCGCGCGCCAAGCTCTCACTCGCAAGCAAGAGCATGAGAATATTGCCGGCCAGTTTCAGCAGCAGTGGATTGCGCAAAAGGCCGCTGTCGACAAACTCAAAGACGCTCTTCGGCTTCTCGCCAACAAAATCGAAGAGGCAAAGCGCAAAAAGAACATTCTCATTGCCCGCAAAAAGCGAGCAGAGGCGCAAAACCAGATCGCCAACACCATGCAGGGCTTGGGCGATACCAGTGCGTTTGACACCTTCGAGCGCATGTCCGATCAAATCAACCTGCTTGAGGCCGAGGCCGAAGCGGGTGCGGAACTCGCGGGCGAGCTCTCTGGCTCGAGCCTCGAATCCCAGTTTCTCGCTCTCGAAGCGGGCGGTGCGGATGCCGACGGTGACCTTGCCGAGCTAAAAGCCAAGATGGGCATGCTCGGTAGTGGCAGCGGTGGCGACGCCAAGCAACTTGCAGCTGGCGATGCACCGGCAGCTGTTACCGAGGAGCCGGTGGCCGACGTCACGACTCCGCCGCCAAGCACGCCTCCAACGGGCACAGGTAGCTCCGAAGGCGGTCTAAGCGCTGACGACATGAAAGAGCTCGAAGAACTCGATCTCTCGGGTGTCGATATGGAAGAGCTTAAAGCTGAGCTACAAGACCTCGAACGCCAGATGGCAGAGGTCGAATCGGGCGACGAAGCGGCTACCAAGTAGCACTGCCCGGCGAGCTACCGATTCTTTCGCATCCGCGTTGGACCAGCGTTGTTGGACCAGCGTTGTTGGACCAGCGTTGTTGGACCCGCACTCTTGGGATCGACTTTGTTCGGATCCACCTAGGTTTGCGATAGAATTTCGTAGCTCGTGCGAATGAACCTGACATTAGACGACAAGGGAGATTGGGTAAAACTCTTCCAGCCTCGCGACGCCACGATCTTTGTGGCGACCGACGACCCGCCGCAAATCGGCAGCCCGGTTCGGCTCGACATCATCGTTGGCTCGGGTGGCCCGAAAGTAATCTTCCGCGGCAAAGTGATCTCCCGTCGATTGCAGGGAGAAGCCGCATTGCCAAAAGGCTGCAGCGTTGCCCTTGGCAACGACGAGCGCGAAAAGATTAACTACCTCAACGGCTATGTTCGCGGAGGCCTTCTCAACCTACGAGAAGCGCGGCGAATTCCCGTGCGACTCAAGGTTACGTACGGCGGCATCAAGGGCCCAGTCGATACCTATACTCGCGACATCAACGATGAGGGCGTCTTTGTGGTTACCAAAGATCCACTGCCCGAAGATTCGGAGCTGCACCTCTTTATTGAGTTTCCGGGCCGCAGCGAACCACTCTCGCTCACAGGCATTGTTGCGCATACGGTCGTCGTTGAAGACGAAGACATTCCGGGGATGGGCATTCGCTTTGCGCTCGATGACGATGCAGCGAAAGAGCTCACAATCATCGTCGACGCCCTTGAGAAGGCGTTCTTGAGCGGCAAGCTCGGCGACCGCTACCTCGTTTAACAGCGACGTTTAGCAGCGACGCTTAGCAGCCTGGCCTACGCAACTGGGGCTCTGCCCGGTTCACTCGCTCGTCCCATTTCGGCGGCGAGTACGAGCACCGAGATCCACAAGAGATCTGCGAGCAAGAGATGCAGGAGTTGCATGGGAATGGGCGTTAGCAGCAAGACGTTGAGTACGCCTAGCACCACTTGGGCGCCAACCAACACCATGAGCGCAATCGCATACGGCCTGGCGATGTCGTAGGCACTTCCCGCAACATGCAAGAGGAAGGCACCAACGCCGATCGCGAGAATCGGGTGCACAACGCGAAGCCTGGTTAGAAAGTGCGCCGTTGTATCTAAGTCCGCTCGGATTCCTTCGCCAAGACTTTCCACCGGGAACAACGTATCGGCAAGTGCGGCAATTCCACCGGTCATGCCAAGCAACACCAATCCACCTGCCGCCAACCACAGTTTCTTCCGGCCTTCTTTCGGCCAGCGAAGTGGCGTTCGATTGGAAAGAATCCAAGCACAGCTTGTGAGAGCAGCGATGAGAAAGAGTGTGTTGACCAAGTGAATTGGAACGGCGATAGCGCGCATCACGGTTGCGTTGTCTTCGACCAAGCGAGCCAAGACCAACCAAGCGCCGAGCAGCGATTCAACGACGATGGCAATGGCGCACAAGTTGACGGAGCGGCGTGCCTGAGAGCCTTTCTCAAAGTTGCGATAGACGCTTACAAAGAGAACAACGACAGAGATCAGCGCCAAGCCACTGGTGACGCGATGCGAGAATTCGATTTGTGTTGTGAAGGAACTGAGGCCGGGAACGACGGAGCCTTTGCAACTCGGCCAGCTCTCTCCACAACCTGCACCCGAGCCGGTTGCGCGAACAAGTGCGCCTCCGAGAATGGTCACGAGGTTGACAACCAACGCGCCCCAGGCCAACCGGGCTCCGAGAGAAAGACGTGGCATATTGGGAAACGCTAGCACGCTCTTGGCCTGGCGAATTGGGATCAACTCTGTCAGTGTGCGCGCGTGGTATCCAAGGCCAAACGCAAGGGCCGACAAGCGGCTCCCGTTACCTGGCGTGACGGGATTCACCTGACGGGCACGTCGATTTGGTGCGATGCGATTCGCGCACGAGATATCTGCTTTCTTTCGAAAGCCAGTGCCATGCGCGGAGCCAAGCACGCCCAGCTGATTGCCAGTCAGGACACGCTAACTCTCTTGGGCCAAAGCGACGCCCAGGCGGGGTCGCGTTTGGCAGTTCCCTTCGGGCAGCCCTTCACATTGGGCACCCACCGCATTGAACTCTTTTCATCGGGCCATGGGCTTGGCGCCGCATCACTCCTCGTCCAAGTCGAAACCCACAAAGTCATCTACGCCGGCACCATCAATCCCCGGGGATCCGCACTCGGCGGTGCCCTCGACCATCGATCGGCTGACATTATTGTTCTCTCCGGGCGCTATGGAATGCCGCGCTTTGCCTTTCCCAATGAGGATTCAGTGCGCTCCAAGCTCCGAGATCGCTGCACCGAGATCTGCCAGGCCGGGGGCGTGGCGGTGCTCTTGGTTGGCGATGCCGGCAAGGCCTTGGACCTTGCGAGCCAACTTGGCGAGAGCCTCGAGGTGCAAGCCCACCGAAGTTTTCACGATGCGGCTCGGCGATCTCGCCCAAGACTCTTTGAAGAGCTGCGGCGATGGAATCCCAAGGGCAAAGGCGGCCGGGTCCTGTTGTGGCCAATTCACACCCGATCCAAGTTGGATAGAGCCACCCTTACCGAGGGCCCGAGCGAGGTGCTCTTGGTCTCAGGACAGGCGATCGATAGAGATTGCATAGCGGCAGCAGGCGCAAGCGAAGGCTTCGCCCTCAGCAATCAGGCCGATCATGGCGAACTTGTCCGCTACATTCGCAGCAGCGGCGCCGAGCAGGTGTACGTCACTCAGTCGGCGGATCGGGGCCAAGGGCTGCAAGATGCGCTTCCCAAGCACAAGATCGAGGCCATCGGGCCCCCCGAGCAGCTCAGTCTTTTCGGCAGCTAGCAAACTGAGCGCAGCGGCTTTGGCCGTGAAGCTATCGAAACGCGAGCCGAACAGTTAATATGCCCTCGATGTTCGGAATGGGCATGGGTGAGATTCTGCTCATCGCTGTTGTGGCCCTGCTCGTGGTCGGTCCCGACCGTCTGCCCAGTGCTGCAAAGGCGATCGGTAAGGGTATTCGCGACCTTCGCGCAAGCACCAAAGATTTGCAGTCTACGATCGAGCAAGACACGCAAATTGGCGAAGCCGTGCGTGAACTCAAGGGCGCCCTCCGCGGCGACCCCGAAACGCTTTACAAGCGAGCCACCGGCGAAGACTTTCATGCACCTCCCAAGGAAACCGGCGAGAGCAAGTTTCCCAAAGACCCTGCGGGCGCGCTTGCCGAAGGCGACGATGCCAAGAGCGATGACGCGGGCGATGCTGCGGTAGCCAAGAGCGATGCCAAGGCCGAAGGCGACGATGCCAAGGCCGACGATGCGGTCGACGATGCGGCCGAAGCCAAGAGCGATGATGCGGCGTTGCCAACACCGGATAAAGAACTCGGTGAACTGCTCGACCAAGCCTACGCAAATAGCAACGATCCTTGGGGCACCGAAGCGGTAAATCCTCACGAGGTAGAAGCCGAGCCCGAGCCCGATCCTGACCTGCCTGTGATCAAGCAACCTGCGGGTGCTGTGGCGCGAAGCGGGGCCTCTGCCGACGAGAGCGGCACCGACGATAACGCTGGCAACAACGATTCAAAACATGGCTGAGACGCCACCGCAGCCAGCGAACGATCTTGATGAAGGTCGCATGGCATTTACGGAGCACATTCGCGAGCTCCGCGAACGCCTTCGCTATGCCGTGATGGCCTTGGCGGCAGGCTTTGCCGTCTCGCTCAAGTTCTCAGAAGAAATCTTTGTCATCCTCGCGAAGCCATTGTTGGAAACGTGGAAGACCTTGCAGCCCAAGAACGAAGCGCTCGGTGAGAGCTCGTTCTACTTTGGCGGTCTCATCGACCCCTTTTGGACCTACTTCTCCTTAGCCTTCTGGGCGGGAATCTTCTTATCCTCGCCGGTGATCTTCTATCAGCTCTGGAAGTTCATCGCGCCCGGGCTCTACAAGAAGGAACGCCGTTGGGGCATCCTCTTTGCCGTCGTATCAGCCGTGCTCTTCGCCGGCGGTGCGCTGTTCTGCTACACGATGGTGCTACCAGCCGTCTGCGAGTTCTTGCTGAACTACGCCACCGATAGCCTCTCGGTCGGTGGCACCGAAGTTGGTTTGCGCCCTCTCTTGGGCATGCGCGAGTACCTCAACTTTGCCAAGAAGCTCCTCATTGGCTTTGGCCTCATCTTTGAGTTGCCTCTCGTAATTATGGTGATGGCATTTGCTGGCATCGTCACGCATCGCAGCCTTTGGAAGTTCAATCGCTGGGCGGTACTGCTCTCGTTTCTCGTGGCGGCAATGCTCACGCCGCCCGACATTTACTCACAGCTCTTCATGGCTGGCCCGCTGGTCATTCTCTACAATATTTCGATCATCCTCGCGTTCTTTATCACCAAGGCGAAAGAGCGCAAGGCCCGCAAACTTGATGAGTCCGGCAACGACGAGCCCGACAACGGCAAGCCGTAGAACGACGAGCCCGAGAGCGGCAAGCCGTAGAACGACGAGCCCGAGAGCGGCAAGCCACAGCCGAGAGCCTGTACAATTGCTCCCATGAGCAATCGATATCATTGGCACTTGGTGGTGCTTCTCTCAGGCCTCATGACAACCGCGTGCGATTCAAAAAAGTCGGATAGCGATACCACAACGCCGCAGTCGGCGACCGAGACCAAGGGCACCGAGACTCAGAAAAACCCCGAGACTCCCGTCGCCAGCGATACGGCCGCGGCGGACAAGGGCGACAGCAAAGCGCCGGGTGCCAGCGATGCGCCAGCGGTGGACAAGGCTGATAGCACAGCGCCAGGGGCCGGCGATACGACCGCGGTGGTGGGCATGGATGCAGCACCACCCGAGGCTCATGGAGGCGAAGAGGCTCATGGAGGCGAAGAGGCTCACAAGGACATTCCCTTTGAGAGCGACTACGTCGGCAAACACAAGCTTGGGGTCAATCGTGTCAACGATGGCAAGCGCACTGGGGCCGGCGAGATTTTCCGTGAGGCGAATGCGCTGGTTCTAACTGCCGAGGTTGAAAACGGTAAGTACCGGCTCGCTGTGAACGGCATCGTAAAGCCCGTGTCGAAAACGGAATTTGTACTTGAGGGAATGCTGCGAGGAGTTCCCAACCTCGAATTTGCTGGCAAGCCCGCAACGGAGGTCACAACCGAAGGCAGCTTTACCTTTCGATCTACGAAGGGCCGCAAGTACTGGCGACTCTACGACGTCGATGGCGAAGAATGTGTTTGCGGCGAAGGCTGCGGCAACGAGTTCTGCTACATCGACCTATCGTTCTAGCCAGCGCTCGGGTGCGGGTCGGATAGAGCGCGCTCAACACGCTCCCAATTGATGACCCGCAACCACAAGAACAGCAAGAGCCCACCCACCGCGAGCCAGATGATGAGGCTCGTTATGACGATGTTCCTACGGCGACGCTCCATGCTTCCAATTGCGCTTTTGCGAACGCCGTCGAGTTCACTCCACGCCTCAATCGAGTCTGCATCCGCATAGGCAGCTTCTAGTTCTGTGACCGCTTTGGCATATTGCCCCTTCTCCATGCCTGAAGCGACGGTGCTTGAGACAACAAAGCCAAGCACGAAGGCCAGAAGAACTCCTAGTGCCAATCTTCCGCGAGAAGATACGATCAGAAGGTTCGTCGCTCGTTTGGAGAACGCCTCCGGAGGTCGTTCCCCCGCTTCAAAGAACTCAGGCTCGTCGGCAACCACGTGGGATTGAGGAGCCGGAGTGCGCACAGGCGGCTCATACGCTGGAGGAGCCGGCTCGGGTTCGTCCTCAAGCTCAATTTTGGTTTCCTTGAGCATTTCCGGCGGCAAAAAGGCTTCCACGTCGGCCGCATCCGCAACACTCCCAGCCCCGGGCCCAGCCTTCGGATCAGAACGTTTCCCATCAAGCGTTGAGAGCGTCAGCGAGCCACTGGAAGCGGCCGCAGCATCGGCGAGCACCCCGAGATCTTGGGAATCAGAGGCCCCGGTAAAGCCCGCAGAGAGCCCCGATTCGTAGTGCATCTCGGGACCGTCCGCGGGTGGCGGGGTGTAGAGCGGAAGAAAGTCATCTTCCTCCAAGTCGGGAGGCGGTGTGGGCGTCACTTCTGCTGAGCGCGCGACGATCTCTCCCGCGTCATTCGCAATGCTACAGAGCGCTCCCTCAGCCTCTAGGTACTCCATGAAGCGCTTTGCACTCGCGAGGTCGAGATTGGCCTTTACGCGAAAGCGACCTGCGCCAAGGCGCCCCAGAATCTGTTGTGGCTCAACTCCGTAACGTTGGGCGATCGCGCGCGCCAACGACTGTGCCGTTGCAGGATTGCTGTCGCGACAGCGCTCAATGAAAACCTGATGACTCAAGTGAGGATCTACGAAATATCGATAACTACGACGTGTGAACCCAAAGGCTTCTCTGGTGCCCGCACAGGCACGTCCTCGTACTCATCCCGATGCTGAAGTGGATTGGGTGCGGGAATCTGCAAAGGCTCCGGTGCCCAAATCTCAGGTTGTCGATCAGGTTTGATCTCGTCGAGTGGCTGCATACGCGAGTGTCATCATAGCAGGCTGCTGCGAAGGAAGTACAAGAACTCAACAGCGAGTGTGAAGCGTGGGCGATAGGTCCCCGACACACACTCCTCATGCCCTACATGGAGCTTCGATAAACTCACCAAGTCTGGCGGGCTACCAAGCCGCGAGTGCATTGCCTTGGGCGCAGCCAACTGCAACGGCTTCTTCGGCGGCATGGGTGCTCGCGATGATAGCGCGCTGGGCTGCAGCACAGCGCGAAAGTGGCGTTTTGGCAACAGGGCGCACGGCCCTAGGGCCATCAGTATTCTTCTGATCCTATGTGCTAGCGGCGGCCACCGTTAAGCACGCCACCGTTATGCACGCGCCACCGTTATGCACGCGGCCAGCGGAACTAGTTCCCGGTGGCTTCGTTGTAGCCTTCGCGGGCGCGAGCGCTGTCTGGACTTAGCTTAAGAGCACGCTTGAAGGCGCTAGCGGCCTGAGTTCCATTGCCTGCCCCGAGATAGGCCTCACCGAGCAAGGTCAAGATCTGTGCGCTCTTTGGTCGCATCTTGCTGGCCTTCTTGAGGTGGCCAATCGCCGCAGCATATGCTCCTTGGCTAAGTGCGATGTTGCCGAGCCCGGCATACGAACTTGCGTTACCCGGATCCAACGAGCGAGCCTTATTAAACTTCGACGCAGCTCCAAGAATGTCACCGGAGCGCAAGTCGCTGCTGCCCTGAGCAATTAGCGCTTTCGCCGCAGCCTTGTCGGCTTCCGTCGGTCCACTAGAGACATCGATAGAATTGTTCGGGTCGCGGGGCTTCGGATCCACGCGGGGCTTCGGATCTACGCGGGGCTTCGGATCCACGCGGGGCTTCGGATCTACGCGGGGCTTCGGATCCACGCGGGGCTTCGGATCTACGCGGGGCTTCGGATCTACAGGTGCCACCGCTACCGTTGCAGCTGCATCCGGTGCGACTGCAGCAACCGCACCTGCATCCCAAGAGGGGCTTGGCTGTGCATCCGCTGTGGCCGAGGCCAAAGCCGCGACTTCCGTGGGCTTGGCATCCCCAGGCACTTCAGATTTTTTCTTATCATCGGAGGAGAGCAGGACTGCCGCCAAGACGACGATTAGTCCCAGAGCTCCAAGCGCTCCAACAACAACCTTCAAGCGGCTATTTGTCGGAATCTCGTCGAGATACTCGTCGTCGGAGACAGCCATGAGGCCGGTCCGCGAAGGCGAGTTGCCGCGAGCCTTATCCAACTTCTCAAGCTCTTTGGTGCTGAGCTTGCTCCCATCCTCGAGAGTCTCACCATCGGCATACCAAACAGCCGATAGCCCCGAACTCGCTTCGGCGCTGGGCTCGACAATGTCAGAGACTGGAAGCCCTTTTTCTTCCGCTGAGCGCGTCGCAGCAGCCGCGGCGGCGGCGGCGCCCGGATTTGGGCTCGGCAAGGTCGCGGCTTGCGCGAGCGGAGTGGCCTCGATCGCCTTGACCGGGGTGGGCGCATCGCCCAGCTGCGTGGCCTCAACTTGCGACGCCTCAACGTGAACCGACGGTTCCGAATCTACAGTACGTTCCGTCTTCGAAGCGTCCACATTGATCGGAGTTTCAACCTTGATTGGCTCACCGACCAAGCCCACGCCCATGACGGTCTGCGAACCTAGAGAACTTTTCTTAGAACTCGCCTTGGAACTTTCCTTAGCGCTCGCTTTGGCACTGGGTTCGGCTTTGACCGGCGCAACCTTGGTGGTCTTGGTCGTATCATCGACATCCTCCGGGGTCTCCGTCGGAATCGCGGCCTCCTTGCCCATCGACTTAACCCGTTCCATCGCCCGGGACACCGAGGCAGGTGGATTCGTTGGCCGGCGACGCGCCATCTCGTCGCTCATGATCACGCCGCTATCGGTGCCCTGGCGTAGGGCCTCCACCAATCGGTAGACCGTGATGTAACGGTCGGTCGGCTTCTTGGCCAAGCAGCGCATGATCGCGCGTTCCAGCCAGGCTGGGGTACCAGGCGCAACCTCAGAAAGAGGGCGCGGAGTCTCTTCGACCTGCCGAGTTAGAACGTCAAAGACCTTGCCTCCGTGAAATGGGGGCTCTCCGCTGAGCATCTGATACGCAATGCAACCCATCGAGTAGATGTCGGCACGCCTATCTACCGCGTCGCCACGAGCCTGCTCAGGGGACATGTAGTGGGGATCGCCAAAGGTCATGCCGAGGGACGTAGATGCGGCCTCGCCTTCCTTTTCAACCAGTTTGGCTAAGCCAAAATCCAGTAGTTTAAGGTAGTTAGCTCGCGTTCGCCGCATGGCCAAGAAGAGGTTCCTGGGCCTGAGGTCCCGGTGCACATAGCCCATTGCGTGGGCTTCTATAAGTGCCTCGCCCAGCTGGGTGAGCAAATCGACCACTCGATCAATTTCGAGGCGGCCCTCCTCCTCAAGGATGTCCGCAAGGGTCTGCCCCTCAAGATACTCCATCGCAAGATAGAGCCGGCCATCGAGGATCCGACCAAAGTCGTAGATCTGAACAATGTGGTCGTTATCAAGCTCGCCCACCGTGGTTGCTTCACGACGAAAACGCTCGATGGCCAAGTCGTCTCGACTGAGCTCGTGATGCAAGACCTTCACGACGACTTTGCGGCGCAAAGTCACGTGTTCGCCCAAATAGATGGCTCCTGATGCACCTTGGCCGATCTGCTTGATCAGTAGGTAGCGGTCGCCAATCGTAGTGCCAACGATCGGATCTCCGGCGAGATCACGCGTTTTGGCGGTGCCACAGTTCGGGCAAAACAGTGCGTCCTGATCGAATTCAAGACGACAGTTTTTGCATAGAACTTTTTCGAGTCCTGAGGCCAACGCAGTCACTATAGCGCATCTCCTTGAAGGTGAAAGTCACCCTCCTGTCGGTTCGGCCATGGGACATCTATAAGACAGTCGCAGGGCCCGAGCCATGACGTCCATCACAGTTGCGCCCTGGGGAGTAGCCTGACCGCTCTTTGCCAGCCTATGCCTCGGCAATGCGGGAGCTACTGGGGCGGGCGGGTGCCGTTGAAGTTCTGCACCGATTCGCAGCCGGCCAGAGCCGCGCACTCGGACGTGCCGTTGTCGGGAATCGTGTAAATCACGGTGCCGATCAAAATGTCGCCATCGATGGTCGCATCCAGACTCGAGTTTACGAAGTGGGTACAGCCATCTTGGCTGCGCTCAACCGTGCCCTCGATATCGAGCGCGAGCTCGGAGCCACTGATGTCACCGGTGAATGCGTGGCTTCCGAGGAGGAGATCTAAGAACAATGCTGAGATTCCACCAACGCTCGCAGACACGCCGGTGTCCTCCTCTGCGATGACCATGGGAATGCCCGTGTTGGTGGCTCCCTCGTCCCAGTTGACAAAGTTGCAGCCGTTTGCCCCCGACGTTATCGAGATGGCGTAGTCGCCGCTGGCGTCCGCCTTGGCGTCATCGCCGCCGCAGGCCGCAAAGAGGAGAGCACAGAAAACGAGGTTGGCAGCGCACCGAATCATGGTGGCGCGAGTGTAGCTCAACCGTCGAATCGGCCGGTCTCAAGATAGCGACGAACGAGATCGTGCACGCGCTTATCCCGCGGCAACATGGTGTGAACCACCGGAACCGATGTCCAATCTTGCATTGTGGCGGCCTGAGTCTCTTCCACAAGCACGGTCGTATCGGATGCACGCCCGTTCGCCAGCGGCGCCATGAGCAGCGATGACGGCAAGAACGCGGTTTTGCCCGTCCCCGCAACCGCTGCAAGCAGGCATGGCGGAGGAGGCAATTTCACCACCTCATCTGGGTGCAGGCTCTGGAGGATAGGGCCGCATGCAACCTTCATCCATGGGCGGTTCGCATACGACTTGGCGAGAATGGAACCGGCGATGGGACTGCCCAGTGCAACACTTCGTCCTGCCGAGAACTCAGGTAGCTCGGCGGCGAGATAACGCAGCAACACGCCGCCTGCGGAGTGGCCGACAAAGCCCAGCTCAGAGCCCCCGTCTTCGAGCTTGTGCGCGCGCAGAAACCTCACCAATTTGCGTGCTGCGTAGGAAAGGCTGGCACGTCTCTGATACCCAAAGAGATGAACAGTATGACCGGCACGTCGCAAATGGCGTGCTAGCTTGGCCATCGAAAAGCGCGTGCGTCCCATGCCATGTAAGCAGATGATGACCACAGCCGAACTCTACCCAAAAGCGAGCATTATCCATGATTGAAATCGGATCGAAAGCCCCCTCCTTCGCCCTGCGTGACCAATTTGGCCGCGAGGTCACCCTTGAGCAATTTGCCGGCAAGAAGCACTTGCTCTTGCTTTTCTACCCGCTCGATTTCACCCCCACTTGAACTCTCGAATTGCCTGCGCTGGAAGCGCAGCTAAAACGACTTGAGAACGCAAATACGCAGGCTCTGGGCATCAGCATTGATAGCTCGCCGGTACATGCAAACTTTGGAAGTAGCCTTAGGGGAATCTCTTACCCGATGCTGGCGGACTTCCACCCCAAGGGCGCATTGGCGCAGAGCCTTGGCGTCTACAACGAAGAGTACGGAATCGCCGATCGCGCGACGGTAATTGTCGATGCGGGTGGCATCGTTCGTCACGTCTCGTCAATCGGTCAGCGAGACATGGACGTGGTTGCCGCGAACTGCGAAGCCATCGACAAGGCCTTCACAGGCACACTGGCCGCAACGCCTGCCGCTGGGTCTCTCCCAGAGAAGTCCCTTGTCTACGTCCGCAACAACTGCGGAGCCTCGCGCGCGGTTCTTCTCGCCAAGGCCAACCTACATCTAGACTCCCTGGATGTGCGCAACGTCAGTGAGAATCCCGCCAGCCTTGCTGAGCTAAAAGAGATCAGTGGAGCCGAAACAGCGCCGGTTCTCATTGCCGACGGCAAGGTTGTCGCAGAGTCAGCCAAAATCGTCAGCTACCTAGCCAGCACCTGCTCTTCGCTCTAGCGGCGAAGACAGTTATAGTTGTGTCATGAGCGCTGTTGCTTCCAGTGATGCCACGACGATCCATGCGGAGGCCGACACCACGAAAATTGTGGTGTCGGGCAGCATCACCGAGCGCAGCCAACTGCTGCTCCCCGAGGTATTCACTTTGGGAAAGCGGATTCAAGTCGACACGGCGGCCGTCACGCGAATTAACTCGCTTGGCGTCGCAAGCTGGATTCGCTACATGGGCAAGCTCTCCGCCATGGGAGTTCCGGTGTCCATCGCGCCGCTCTCCGTTGCGTTCGTGACGCAGGCGGGAATGATCTCCAACTTCCTTGGCACAGCTTCGGTCGAGAGCTTCTTGGCGCCGTACTTCTGCCCCGCGTGCGACCACGCCGCGGAACAACTCTTCCCGATCGACGCAAACCTCCCAGAGTCGATTCCGTGTGCAAAGTGCAACGGGCCTATGGAGTTCGACGACGACCTTGAGAGCTACCTAGAGTTTCGTCAGTAGGGCCCTCGAGCTTCCCCACCAGAGGCCGGGTTTCGCCCGTAGCGATACGCGCGACTTGCAGGTGCTAGAGCGGGACTGCGCGGCTTGCGACCGCCCCGAACGCGGCTACTTGCTGTCTTCTTCGACGGCAGGCGGATTCACTGTGGCCATGCCGAGCGCGCCGCCCGCTTCCATCGCGGTAGCAAATTGCAGAGCGTTGCTGATGTCTTGGCCGCCAACGTTGTTGATGACCGCACCTTCGCCAGCCGTGGCAAGCTCGCCCGTGGCTTCGGTGACTAAGACGCCCCCTTCAAAGTCGCTGTGACTCCAAGCCAGAAGTGGGAAGGCGGTAACGACTTTGCCGCCAGCGACCTCCTTCTCTTCGGTGTAAATGCGGTGCATCGAACGCTGCGCCGTAATACTGATCTCGAATCGTGTGTAGACGAGCCACTCAGGATCTTTGCCCTGGTCCTCATACTTTTCCCAAAACAACCCTGCGTGCTGCTTGGGCATGGCGTCGTTGCTGCTGGCCATGATCGACTCGGCAGCGCGCCTGCGAATCTCGCTGACCTTCTTGACGACTTCTTTGTACTCGGGCGAATCGCGACGCTCTGAGAGCCTGTCGACTTCGTCGAGAAGATCGCCGCGTGCAACACTGTAGAGCGGACGAATCTTGCCATCGAAAAGTTCTGAGTCGAGTCCAACGGCGAGTGACGCTGCAGCCGCTTCGAGTGCAACCACACGCGCTTCCGCCTTCGCATCATCGAGGTTTGTGCTGTAGGAAGAGATTCCCACGCAAACCATCGATCCAATTGTGTCATCGCACTTTCCGCTAAACGGATTCGACGAGGTGATCCAAGGCGGACGCTCCTGCTTGTCTTGAATCACGAGATTGTCGATCTTCTCTTTTAGTTCGGTATCGGTCTCGTTTTGCTTTGAGGCGTTGTAGATCATCAGGCCTGCGGCGCCGAGCACAGCCGTCAGAGAGACGATCACCAGGGCCATCGTCTTCTTGCCAGCGACCATTCCAGCCGCAGCAGCCTCTGTCACCTGGATGGCGGGCTTGCGCTTGCGAGCGGTCTTGATGAACGTCTTGATCTTTGCATCGGCCGTCGGCTTTTGCAGATCGCGAAGACGAGACAAGAGCGATTCCTGCGCCGCACAGACCGACGACTGCTTGCAGTTGCTGCAGCGCATTTCGGGAGGCGTTGCGAACTTGAGAATCTCAAAGTGCTCGGCAACGTCGACAATCTCGGATGTCGTTGTTGAGCACGATGGGCAGTTGTAAGGCATCGAGAAGCTGATGACTTCATCGCCCAAGTCTTCGGTTCGAGGCAGTCTGTCGAGCAGGACAGGTGGGCAATCGAGCAAGAAGATTCGCTGAGCGCCATTGCGCGCAAGGGTGATGAAGTTGCGCCACTCGGCAGCGCCCGCGATGTCCACACCGCCAAGTCCTGAGACGTCCACCACAACGAGGCCCTCAAGACCTTCTGCTACTTTCTCGCTGGAGAACGCCCCGTCGAGGTTTCCCGAGAGCCTGAGGAAGGTGTAGTTGCCCTCGACGTACTTGTCGATCTGCAGGCGACGATTGCCACCCGTGATGTTGTAGTTGAGCTTGGCTGCCAGGAATTCCGGCACCCCGCGATCGAGGTCAAATTGTGGCTGCTGAGCGACCGTCGAGAAAAACGACGCCGGGTCTTCATCGAAAAACTGTGGGCGCGCGCACGAAGGACAGAGTTGTTCTGGTGGCTCAAATCCGCGAATCGCCGCACCATCACGGTCGACTTGAAAGACCACATCTCGATCCACATCACAGTGGTCGCAGCGGTACGGGCCATAGAAAGAAACAATGCGAGCTTTGCCAATAAAGCCCGCGACCATGTTCACCTGATCCATGACCTTGGCGGTGCACTCGATTAGGTAAATATTCTCCGCATTGCGGGTGAGCACATTGATGAACTCAGACCACTCGCGAATACCGAAGGAGGAAATCTTGCTGATGCGGCCCATGTCGAGCACGACATTTCTGGACTTGACCGACGCTGCGAGACGCTTGCCCTCGAAGCTCTCATCCATAACGCCATCAAAGCGAACACAGGTTGTGTCCCCATCTGAAATGCGCTCGGTCTTGAGCTTCTCTTCACCGACGGTACTTAATGGGGCTGCTGAACTCATAGTGCAAACTCACGAGTCATGGATGGGCGGAAACGCACTGCTGCCAACACAACTCTGTATTGTCACATTATCAGGTCCCAGAGAATTGCTCCAACCTCAGACCAAGGTGAGATACCGAAATCGTTGAGCTATCGTGAGCCCCGGTACCTTCGTTTCACAAGCGCGGTATGCATCGTTGGCTGCCTTACGCCGGTTGCAGAAGTGCCAACAACTATGAGCACCCTGGGGGAAAAACTGGGGGGAAAACTCGCACTTCCTCCTACCGAACGCTCTAAGGTTCGAGAACCTTAGGTACAAACGAGTCGGCACGGATCCTGTACTAGGACAGATCATGCTGCACACCCAGAACACAACCTCCCCCACCCATCATCCAGCTTCCTACAGCTCGGACCAGTTTCTTGCCGTACTCGACAACACCGAGGCCGGTATGGCTGTTGTGAATACGCTTGGACAAACAGTCTACTTGAACAGCAGCTTGCAGAGCATGATGGCTACGAACACCCCATCGCTACCCGAATGGTGCCTCTCCGAGCTTCTACAGATGATTGAGCGCATTCGATCTTCAAGCGAGCAAGTCGTCGAGAAGTGGTGTCACGAAGGCACAACCTTTCGCGTTCGCGGTCGTTCACTAAGTGCTTGGAGCGGTCACATTGCTCTCGAAGTTTCAGTGGCGTACTCAAACAACAGCGCATCGGTAGCCGATGTTCTCTCTCGGGGACTTGCCCTAAGTCGAACCGACGCTGCGCTCCTCGAGCTTCTATGGCGAGGAATGAGCAACGAGGAAATCGCAACGCAACAGCGCGTACGCCTCGGTACCGTCAAGTCGAGACTGTTCCGCCTCTACCAAAAACTCGGAGTTCGCCGTCGCCCTGCGGCCGTACTTCGCGCAGCAGAAGTCATCGCGGTGTAAGGCGGGGTCTGGGAACGCAGCGCGTCTGAAAGGCGTGCGTTCGAGCAACGGGCGTTCGAGCAACGCGCAAGTGAGCAATGGGCGTTCGAGCAACGGGCGTTCGAGCGACGCGCAAGCGAACAACGGGCGTTCGAGCAACGCGCGTTCGAGCAACGCGCAAGCGAAAGCAAAATGTGTGGAGACGGAGAGCGCAGCCTACGCGGTTGCGGCCTTGATTCCCGAGATGCGTTCGGCGACGTCGCGATAGCCGGGTTCCTTCTTAAGCACCATCTCGTAGTAGTAGAGGGCTTCTTGAGGATCTTGAAGTGACTCGTAGGTAACGCCAATCTCATAGTACAAGCTGAACTTCTCAGGGCTTGTAATGTTGTTGACGTACAGTCCTGCTTTGAACTGGCTGATGGACTCGCTGAGACTGTTTTGCTCGCGATGACATAGCCCCACCATCAGTCGACACTGCACCTCGCGACCTGGCACTTCCATGACCTTTTCGAAGGCGGAAATCGCTTCGCCATAGAGGCCCATCTCTTTGTAGGCCAGGCCCAGATCAAAGTGGGTATCCGCGTCGTTTTCATCGACGGGGTTTTCTAGAACGACAGAAGGCGCGCGGCCCAAGTGTTGCGGGGCGGTATCTTGCGGCGTGGAAGCATCGTGGCCGGTCGGCCCATCAAGCGCTCCAAGGAAGGAATCGTCGATGTCGCCAAGCAGGTTATCGTCGGCGAGCAGATCGCCGCCAAGCAAGTCGTCGCCCTCGGTAGATGCCCCGCTGCGAGCCATTTGCAGCTCTTCGTTCTTTGACGCCACCAGCGGATTGCTGGGATAGCGAGCATTGAGGACGTCGAGAATGTCCTGCGCCTCGTCGAAGAGGCCCTGGGACATGAAGAAGTCAGCTTCGTCTAAGTCGTCTTCGAGGTTCGTTGAGGGGCTGGACGATTCGACTTCGACGTTGGCGCCAAAGTCGTCCATCGGCGGCTCATTGGAAGCGTCGGTGCCATCAATAATGAACTCATCGGAGTCGAGCTCTTCAATCTCTTCGCTGTCGAGCTCGTCTACGAGTTCAATGCCGTGGGAGTGGGCCCTGCCATCAAACGCGGCCGCATCATTGGGGTCGAAGGCCAAGTCATCCGATGGCTGGGCGTCAGCCGAAGAACCCGCAGCAAGAGGATCGCGTGGCGGGGCCAGGTCAAAGTCGAGTTCATCGCCATCCATCTCTGCAACAGCGAGGGCGTTTTCCACTTGGCCAATGTCGACCTCCATGGTCACAGGCGCTCCTGCGGCGCCGTCGAGACCAAAGTCGTAGTCGACATCTTCGCGGCGGGTAACCGAGGTAGAACTACCACCTGGTGATGCCTGCACAGCCACAGGGCTGGGGTTCATCCCCATCACTCCTTGATCAAACGATAGGTCGTCAAACTCAAGTTCGTCTTCGTCGGCAACGCTAATGTGGCCAGCGGGATTGTCGTTTGGCGGAGCCGTTCCAGTGCCTACGTCAAGACGATGGCGCTCTGCAAACTCGTGGGCGATTGCGTTGCCACCATCGAGACTAAGAATTTGTCGTAGATAGTCCAGCGCCGCTTGCGGATTGACTCCAACGGTGTGTTCCGCAAGAACCTGGAGCTCGCGAATGCCCTCGGCTTCGCGGCCCTCTTTAATGAGGATGTCTTGCAGTCGCTCACGCGCTTCGATATTTCGCTCGTCGATCTCAAAGACCCGTCGAAGGTGATCGATCGCCTTTTGGTGCAGGCCGTACTTCACGTAGACGTCAGTCTCCGTAAGAATTTTTACGATCTCATCGGCGCTTTCCTGAGACTCAACACTGCTGATCTCAGCCTGGTCGTAGCCACTGCGCTCATCGAGCTCTAGCTCGGCGACAAAGTCTTCTTCCGGTGGACGCTGGTCGGGTACCGCTGAATCCCCAAGCGGGTTCATGTCCGATGGAGGTTGCACCAGAGGCATGGAGCCGGTTGTGCGCCCCATCTTGTTGCCACCAAACCGCGGCGGCGGTGGCGCGACATCGGGAGTTTCAGGAACGTCGAAATCAACAGCATCAGCGAGATCGGAGGGCTTGCCGGCCCGATTCAGAAACTTCAGCGAATCGGGATCGTTGGGAACGTACTCGAGGATCTTGTGGTGAACCTCCTCCGCCTCTTGTCGCTTGCCCGTCTCGGTATGCACTCGTGCGAGCTCTTTGAGAACCGAGACCGTCTTGCCCTTTTGGTCTAGCCGCTGGAACGCTTGTGCGAGCAGAGCCAGCACATTGGGATCGTTCTGATTGGCCTTGAAGCAAATCTGAAGCTTTGCGAGAGCACGGCGCGGATCGTTGCGCTGCAAGTAGAGCGTTGCCAGCTCCTGACACAGCTCGATGTTCTCTTGATCGTGAAAGAGAAGCCGCTCCGCCACTTTGATGAAGTCGTCCTGCCGACCATTCTTGCGCAGAAATTCGCACGTTGTGGAGAACTCGCTGATGGCCTCTTGGTTCATCTCCTCTTTCGAGTAGAGTTCCGCGAGCTTAATTCGTGTTGCGACGTTCTCGGGATCGAGATCGACAAGCTGCCTGAGAGTGGCCAGTGCTTCTCGGGTTTTGCCTTCGCGGTGGAAGAAGGCGGCAACCATCTCAAAGTGCTGCATCGCATCGGAGAGAAGCCCGAGCTGACGGTAGAGTTCGGCGAGCTTGAGATTGACCTCAACCAACCGCGGATCGACTTTGAGGATCTGTTTGTAGACCGCGACCGCCTTTAGATAGAAGCCTTGGTCGGAGTAGAACTTGGCCACCTTCATATAGGTATCGGTGGCTTCGCCCTTCGCGTCTTTTTTGGCGTAGATGTCCCCGATCTTTAGCCAGACGCGAACGTCCTTCGGATCCTCTTTTACGACTTTGAGATACTCTTTGATCGCTTTGTCGTATTGGCCCTTCTCGTAGGCCTTTCGGCCCGCGTCCATGACCTTATTTCTGTTTATCGCCAATAGAATTTTCTAGTTCGAATGCACAGATGCTCGCGCGCGAGTTGCAAGCGAGCGAGCGAGAGGAAAGCCGAGCGGGAATGGGAAGATGCGAGGGAACTCTTGGCCGAAGGATACCAGGTTGCCCCTCACAAAACCTATCGGCCGAAGACACTTCGCACTGAGGTTGAAGGTGATTCGCGCTCTGATTGAAGCCTCTTTTGCGAGAGGTACGTGGGGGCAGGTAGGTAGGCCTAGCGGTTGCGACTTTCGAGCAGCCGCGCCACGAACCCCGTGTCCACCTTGCCAGCACGGTATTCCGCACTGTTTAGGATGTTCTTGTGGAACGCGATGTTGGTCTTGATGCCCTCAATAACGAACTCGTCCAAGCACCGAAGCGCTCGATTGATCGCCGCTCCTCGGTCGGTATCGTGAACAATGACCTTCGCAAGTAGCGAATCGTAGTGCGGAGGCACCACATACCCCTCGTAAATATGGGTATCCACACGAACGCCCAATCCACCGGGGAGGTTGAGACCTGTGATCTTGCCCGGCGACGGCGCAAAGGTCTCTGAGTCCTCTGCATTGATCCGAAGCTCGATGCTGTGGCCACGCGCCTTGCGTTCCTTGAACGAAAGCGGATCCCCACTGGCGATCTTGATTTGCTCGCGCACCAAGTCCACCCCGTAGACCATCTCCGTTACCGGATGCTCCACCTGTAGGCGAGTGTTCATCTCCATGAAGTAGAACTGCTCGTCCTCATCGAGAAGGAACTCCACAGTTCCAACCCCTTCGTAGCCAATTCGCCTGGTCGCGTCGGTTGCAGCATCCGTGAGGCGCTTCCGCAATTCGGGGCTGATATCGGTACCAGGGGCCTCTTCGAGGATTTTCTGATGACGACGTTGGACGGAGCATTCACGCTCGCCCAAGTGGGTGGCGTTGCCGTGGCTATCGCCAACAACCTGAACTTCGATGTGACGAGGACGCTCGCAAAAGCGCTCCATGTACATATCCGGGTTGCCGAACGAGGCCTGAGCTTCTGCTCGCCCTGTGCCCCAGTCGTGAACCAATTGGTCCTTGCTGCGAACGATCTTCATTCCACGCCCCCCACCGCCGGCGGAAGCCTTTAGAATGATTGGGAATCCAATCCGCTCAGCACCTTCGAACAGGTCCTTCTCGGTTCGCAACACCCCTGTGCCGGGCAAGATTGGGACGCCCGCTTCTTCCATGGCGGCGCGAGCGCGAATTTTGTCGCCCATCAGGCGCATAAGCTCGGGCTGGGGGCCGATCCAGGTGAGGCCACAGCGTTTGCAGACATCTGCAAACTCCGCGTTCTCCGCCAGGAAGCCATAGCCGGGATGAACCGCCTCGGCCGCCGTCACTTCAGCAGCGCTAATGATAGCGGGAATATTGAGATAGCTCAGTGTCGACGACGCGGGCCCAATGCACACAGCTTCGTCGGCGAACTTAACGTGCAGTGCATCCGCATCGGCTTCCGAAAAAATCGCCACCGAGCGAATCTGCATTTCTCGCAAGGCGCGAATGACCCGGAGAGCAATTTCTCCCCGATTCGCAATCAAGACCTTTTTAAACATCGTGGGCTCCTACAGCCTAAGGCTTGATCGTAAAGAGAGATTGTCCGTACTCAACAGGCTCTGCGTTCTCGACGAGCACAGCCTCAAGAGTTCCAGCCATGTCTGCCTCGATCTCGTTCATGAGTTTCATGGCCTCGACGATGCACAGCACCTGGCCCTTTTCCACTCGCTGGCCGACTTCGCAATACGGCGAGGAATCGGGGTTTGAGGCCCGATAAAAGGTACCTACGAAGGGAGACGTCACTTTGTGAAGCGATTCGTCTGCGGCGGGAGCAGCGGCGGCGGCGGCGGCGGCGGGAGCGGCAGCAGCGGCCGGGGCCGAATGGTGCGCAACCGGTGCTGCCATATGCGCCATCATCGGAATCCCTGTCGGCTGAACATCGCCACGGCGAATGATCAGGTTGAGTTCCGGCGTGTCGACGATCAGTTCGCTGAGCGTGTGACTTTCAACAATGCCGGCAAGCTGTCGGCAGATCGCGACGGTCTCGTTCTCGACTTCGTCGGAGGCAGCCTTATTAGAAGTTTTCTTAGCGGCTGCTTTTCTCGCAGCGGGCTTCTTGGCGGCAGGTTTCTTGGCAGCGGCGCGCTTCTTGGGAGCGGGCTTTTTTACGCTGGCCTTTTTTGCGGGTGCTTTTTTCTTAGCGCTTCTGGCGGAACTCATCTGGGCGCAACATTTCCACATGCGCTATGGCAGCGTCTAGACCCAGGTAGTAGCTTCGTGCGCCGAATCCACTTATCAATCCGATGCTTTTAGCCGCGGTGAGTGAAGTGTGCCGGAACTCCTCACGCGCGTGAATGTTGGAAAGGTGGCACTCCACCGCGGGAATCCCGCACGCATCTAGGGCATCGCGGATCGCTACGCTCGTATGTGAATAGCCGCCAGGATTGAGCAGGAGGGCGTCGTAGCGCCCACGAGCGGCCTGAATTGCATCCACAATCTCGCCTTCGAGATTGCTCTGCATGGCAGAGAGCTCGGCCCCTCGAACTTTGGCGCGGTGCATCAACTCGGTGTTGATCTCATCGAGCGTGGTCGTTCCGTAGATCGCGGGATCTCGGGTTCCAAGGAGATTTAAGTTGGGGCCGTGAATCGCAAGAATCCGAACAACCCCCTCTTGCACTTTGCTCAAAGTTCGGGGCGCAGCTTGTCCTCTGCGAGTCGCATGAGGAAGCGGGTCTTGCCAAAGTTGGCTTTCGGTCCAAGCACGACGGCAAGAAAGTACTCATCGGTGACCATCCGAGTGACGAGCGTAAGCGCCTCGGCCTTGATGACCATTTCGCTCACACCACCGATTTCGAGCAGCTCACCGGCTTTTCGCGCTTGGGTGAGAATGAAGGAGAACTCCATGCCAACGGTGTTCATGTCGAACTCTCGCTCCGGCACGATGTATTGCTCGAGAGCGATTCCGTCGAGCCCCATGATGAGGCCGGCGATGCTGCCATCGATCTTATCTACTACTGTTTTAATCTGTTCAGCGAACACAAATCCCCCCCGCGGTAATCGTAGGTCGAACGGTAAGTCTACTATTGCTCGGTGTCTGGGGCGACAGCTGGGCACACCAAGCTGTTATCAGTACCCGTACAACAGTCAACAAAGCCGTCTTGCTTCTCTTGGCAAGCGCCGCCGGTCTGGATGTCATCGGTCGTAAGGGCCGCGCAGGGCCCCAGATCCCGAGTAAGGCAGCCGTTGCAGACCTCGATTGGGTAGTTGAACGTAGGCGAGGTTACATCCTTGCCATCAATCGTTCCCCGCATTTCGACCTCTGCTGTGATGCGCGTGAACTCACCGGCACCGAGATTGCCCTGCATCTCCTCAAGCACAACACGGGGGATGATCTCGAACCGAAATGCGCCGAAGCCGTTGGAGACAATCGAGCCACTAAAGGGCTGGGTGAAGTAGGAGAGGCCCTCAGCCTCAAGACGATTAATGGTGGCATCGTCGAAGAAGTCTTGCGCGAACCGGAGTCGCACAACCGCACCGTCGATAAAGACGCGGCGATCGGTCTCAACGTCGCCAACGGCGCGATTCTCGACGAGAGGCGTGAAGATGTAGCCGGTGTCTGCCGTTACATCGATGAGCCCGGAGCTCAAGAAGGCAGAACTCTCATCGTCGGCCACCACGCAGAGCCCTGTTGGTTCTTGATTCCGAAGAATTCGTAGTGTCTCTCCCGCATCCACGCACCCGCTTTGGGTCGCGAAAGCGCTCACAACGAGCATGCTCAAAGGGATGTAGTTTTGCATTTTCTTCATCGTCAAACTCCTAGCCTTGTAGGTATTCATCATAGCTCAGTCCGTCTGCAACAAGCCTGTGAGCTTGCTCAATTCAATGTCACAAAGGCGCACATCGCCCGGTTGCGTTACGGCGATAAAACGCACCGTGCTACCTGTACGTTTCTTGTCTACCCCCATGCGCTCAAGCACTTCCGTGCGAAGCCATGAGTCCAAATCGGTATCTAGGCGCGCTGCCGTTAGCACCGCAGCAACCTTCGCTTCGAGCCCGGCGTCGCAAAGGCCAAGGCGATGCGAGACTCTGCAAGCCGCCAAAAGCCCCAGCGCTACTGCTTCGCCGTGCAAGATCGTTCCGTAGGCGGCACTCGATTCAATCGCGTGGCCGACGGTATGGCCCAGGTTGAGGGTCGCGCGCAGTCCTCGTTCGCGCTCATCTTCGGAGACAATCGCTGCCTTCATATTGGCGCAGGCGCGCACAAGGCTTGTGAGTTCTTCGTCCACGCGAAGGACATCGGCACCAACCTTGGGTGCCAACGACTCGACAAGGTCCCAAAGGCCGCCATCGAGAAGTGCGTATTTCACAAGCTCGCCAAACGCCGCTCGTCGTTCTCGCGGTGGCAGTGTGTTGAGCGTTTCCGGATCGGTCCACACGAACGCCGGCTGCCAAAATGCTCCCAGCAAGTTCTTGCCGTGTTTGCTGTTGATGCCGGTCTTGCCGCCAATCGCAGAGTCGGTCATTGCGAGCAAGGTTGTAGGGACCTGCACAACGGGAACGCCTCGGTAGAGACTGGAGGCAACGTAGCCGGCGAGATCACCAACCACACCACCACCGACAGCGACAATGGCAGAACTTCGGTCAAGTCCACCAGCGATCATGGTGTCGACAACGGTGCCAAAGACATCGAGGGTCTTGCTGCCCTCACCTGCCGCGATACACGCGGTAACAACTTCGTAGCCGGCGCCCTCAAGTGCGGTCACAAGGCGAGTGCCATACAGAGGCATAACGTTGTCATCACTCACTAGGCCAAGGCGGCGGGCTTTGGGAAGATGTGCAGAAATTGCCTCTGCGAGTTTTTCTAAGTCTCCGCAACTCGTAACAACGGGGTAGCTTCGCTCGCGCAAGGCCACCACAGCCGCATTAGAACTATTCTTAAGACAATTCAGACCATATTCGATGCCCCGAGAAACCTCTTCGGGAGTCTTCTCATCGGTCGAAACGGTGATGTTTGCTCGTCGATAGATTGGCGCCCGACTGCGGTAGAGCGCTTCAATCTCACTGTTCGGCTTTGCCAGCAGTGGTCGACTTGCGCGGTTCGAACCCACGCGAGCCAAGGCCGTGGAAAGCTCGGTCGCCAAATGAACAACGTGCCCAGCTTCGGCCATCATCTCCAAAAGGCCTGGTTGGCATGGGGTTCCGCCGCCCGTGGCGACAACCTGTGCTTCGCCATCGCAAAGCGCCTCAAGAGCACTTCGCTCTCGAAGTCGAAAGCCCTGCTCACCGTCTTCTTCAAACAGTGCGGCAATCGTTTTGCCAGCCTCATCTTCGATGACGCTATCTAGGTCTACACAAGGCATGTTGAGTCGATTCGCCAAGACTCGCGACACTTCGCTTTTTCCTGAGGCCATAAAGCCTATGAGAAAGACCGAGCGCATCACGAGTCCAGCGTTCTATTTGTCGGCGCAGGGAAGGAAAGAGCGGTTGGTGATTTTCGGAGTGATGAAAATCAAGACCTCGGTGCGCTCATCGTTCTCTGTTGTGGTTTTGAACAACCAACCAAAGACGGGGAGGTCGCCGAAGAAAGGCACTTTGGAGTACGAAACACCACTGTTGCGTGTGTAGATGCCACCAATAACCGAGGTATCGCCGTCCTGGACCAGAATCGTTGTCTTTGCTTCCTTTGTGAGCAACGTGGGGTCACCACGAGCACCGGTGTTGACAAAGTCGGCCTCGTTCTTCTTCACGTCGATATCCATCGAAACAGCACAGTCGCGAAGTGAGACCGAAGGCTTGACCTTGAGTTGAAGATCGGCCGGTACGAACTGCGTTTGCACGCCGTTTGCGGAAATCACCGAGATGGGAATCGAAACACCCGATTTGATTTGCGCTTCGATGTTGTTCGACGTTGTGATCTTTGGAGACGAGATGATGCGAACCGAACCTTCGTCTTCCAAGGCCGAGAGGCGAAGGTTTAGACCAAGGGCACCGCCGACCGAACCGAGGGAGAGGCCAATGCCGCCACCAGAGCCTGTACCGATGGCTGCAGGCAAGTTGACCGCGAAGTCGGAAGGACTTGCAGCAACACCGGCCGTTGGAGTTTGTCCATCCTCGGCAGCACCGGCGAGACCAATGCTACTTGGGAAAATCAGGCCCGTTGCGTTGCCAGTTGCGGCGGATGCATTCATGTTGCCGCCCCACTGAATACCGAATTGGCGAATGAAGGTGCTGCGCGCTTCGACAATCCTTGCCTCGATTTGAATCTGTGGCGTTTGGGTGTCGAGCCGAGTGAGCATGTCGATGATGCGGCCTCGGTTGCGGCTCACGTCATTGATGATGAGAGCATTGTTTCGGTCGTCGACCTCAAGGCTGCCTTTGGGTGAGAGCAGCGGTGCCAGTTGCTTCTTGATCTTCTTGGCATTCACGTAGTTGAGGTTGAAGATTTCTGGCTTTGGCGCTTCGCTATCTGCCATCGCCTTTGCGCGGGCGAGCTTGGCTTCAAACTCTGCGTCGAGTTCTTTGCGTGTTGCGATGCGGTAGAGGCCTGGCCCCTCCATCTTATATCCGAGCCCTTTGGAAGCGAGGATGACGTCGAGAGCTTGGTCCCAAGGTACCCGTCGCAAGCGAATCGTGACGCGAGCCTTGATGTCGTCGGGAACGATGATGTTGACGCCGCCGACATCAGCGAGCAGTCGCATGAGGTCGTGGATGTCGCTCTTTTTGTAGTCGAGATCGATTTTCTGACCGCGGTAGGTCTTGCGTCGGCGATTCTTTAGCTGAGCCACCGTTTGCTGTGTGATTGGGCTTGAAGCCGATCCGTATCCAGCAACTGCTTGGGTCTGGTACGAGGTGCTCTGAACCGGTCGCTTCGTTGCCACTTTGGCGGTAGCCACTTTGGCCTGTGGGAACTCCCAGTAGTAGGTGTTGCCAATCTTCTTGAGAACACCCTTGGAAGCGCCGGCAAGGTCGACAACGATTTTCAAGTTGTTGGGGTTTTTCGGATCTCGGTATGACGAGACGGCCTTCACAGAGCCGCGCAAGCTAGAGGTATCCAGTGTGCGCTCTTGGTCATTGCGAATGGCCGCGTTTGGAATCTCAAGCACGGCTTCATTTCCGCGGTTGGAAACAACTCGAGGCTTTGATGGTGAGCTCATCGCGATGACAACACGCGACATGCCTTGGCTCTGCACCACATCCAAGTCGGAGAGTCGTGTGCTTGGGCGAACCTTCGCAACGACAGGCTTCGCCTTGTTGGCGAGAGCGAGTTTCTTAGCTGCTGCCATCTCGCGTTGGTTCGCAAGCTTGAGAGCAGCTTCTCCCTTTGCTCGAACGCTCTCGGCGAGTAGGCGTTCGGCCTTTGCAGCCGCCAACGCATCCTTTGCAGCAGCTTCCAGTGATTTGGATTTCGCAATCGCAGCCGCACTCGCTTTGCGACTCTTCTGCGCAATTTCGCGTGCATTCTGGCGATCCTTCAGTCGACGAGCCGCGACGACTTCTTGGCGCTTTGCCTCTTGGATTCCAAGGGCGGAGTTTTCCCGGGCGGTCTCAGCGGCAAGACGAGCGCGCTTTGCAAGCTCAAGCTCATGTTGCACTTGGCTCTCGGCCGCTACTGCGCGACTTCGAGCCTGCTTTGCTGCACGGGTGAGTTCAACGGCTTCTTTGCGCTGACGCTCCGCCTCAGATTGAGATTTTGCCGCGGCATTGCGAGCAAGCGCGGCTTCTTTGCGCTGACGCTCCGCTTCAGATTGAGACTTTGCCGCGGCATTACGAGCAAGCTCAGCTTCGCGGCGATTGTTCGTCGCCAGTCGATTTTGATCGGCGGCCTGCTTGCGCTGGCTCTCTGCGGCGAGTCGCTGCGTCTCTGCTGCCATTCGAAGTGCATCAGCCTGCTTACGAGTCTTGCGAGCTCGGTCCAGTTCGGCTTTGGCGGCGATGCGCATGCTCTTTGCTTCGTCGAGCTGACCTTGCATCTTCGCGCGCTTGCCACTCAGAGCGACAAGCTTCGACTCTTCCGCCTGACGGCGTGAGCGAGCGAGGTCCGCTTTGCTCTCAAGAGCTGTGAGGCCCTTTAGCGCCGCTTCCCGCTTGTCGTTTAGCGCAGTCACTTGCGAGCGACGAGCGCTGATGTTGCGCTCTTGTTTTGCCAGCGCGGCTTCTGCAGTTTGACGTGCTTGGCCAAGACTCTTTGCTTCTTTTGCAAGACGGTCGCGCTCGGTGCGACTCACTTTGCTGTCGGCGGCAGCCTTCTCGGATTTGGCGAGTGCCTTCTCCGCAATCAAACGGCTTTGCTTAGCATTGCGCTTTGCTTTGGAAAGTCGCGCAATCTCAGCGGTGAGTTTTGCCTGCGCAGCAACGGCCGTGCTGCGACTCTTTTCGGCACTGACACGTGCGTTGCGAGCCTTCGCGGTGGCGCTTTCCTCTTGCGTGCGAAGACTTCGGGCCGCTGCAAAGCGAGCCTCTTCAGCACGGACGAGATTTTGAAGTTCACGAGCGCGTTTGGCAGCTTCCTGAGCAGCTTGTTCGGCACTCTCTCGTTTTGACGTTGCCGCCCCACCACTGGCAATGGCTTGGTCGCGTCGTGCTTCTGCACGCTTGCGCTCCGCCTGTGCGAGCCCCAGTGCCTTCGCCGCCGCGATGCGTTGCGCATTGGCCTCGCGCGTTGCGGATTCGGATGCGATGCGCTGTTTCTCGGCCTGCTGGAGTGCCTTCTCGGATTGCTTGCGGCGCTGCTCGGCTGCGCGCGTGGCGGCTTCTGCACGAGCGGTAAGTTTGTTGCTGTTGCTGGCGTTGCGAGCGCGAGCTTGGTTGGCTTTGCTCGTTGCTGCCAAGGCGGCTTGTTCGGCTTTTTGAAGAGCCGCTTTGCTTTTCTCGGCACTCGCTTCCGCGCTGCGGGCACTTGCCTGTCGCTTTTCAGCAGCTGCGATCTCGCTCTTGGCGAGTCGGCTGGCCTTCTGAGCCTGAGCACTGCGGGCCTTCGCTTCCGTCATCATGGCTTCGGCACGGGCAATCGCAGCGTTCGCTTCGCGATCTCGCAACGCGGCTTGTTCGCGAATTTTCTGAGTCTCCGCTCGCGCCTGCGCAAGCTCTAGCGCGGCTGCCTTGCTTGCACTTGCGTTGGCAGCTTGCGCCTTCTTCAGTGCGGCTGAGTCCATGCCTCCCACGGGTGGAGCTGTCTTCGCCGTGACCTCGACGAGTACATCTTTGCCCGAAGCACGCACCGAGTAGCGACTGTCTCGGGATAGCCCAACAACAACGCGAACAACGTTGCCTCGGGACTTCGAGATGGTGTGAGCACTAACTTGCCCAACCGCCCAAGAGTTGATGTCCCAAACAACCTTGCTTTCGTTTCGAAGAAGCTTGGAGTTCAGAGTTGTTCCTACAACATCCACGACGACACGAGAGGGGTTCTCGAGCTTGTACACCGTAAACGTTGGTGTACTGGACCCTTGAATCCGCAAGGTTGTCGTTGCCTTGGACGTACTCGACTTGAGATCGAGAATTTCGCCCTTGGCGCCTCCTGCGTCGGCGGCAGTGGTGCCGAGAAGAAGGCCAGCGAGAAGCACTAAGGCCGAGGCAGCCATGCGGCCCCAGCTGTAGCTATTCAAAGATGTGCACATTGTATTCATGGTCATGGGAGTCACTCCAAGAGAGTGCGCGCCAGCACCATACTCAACCATTGAGCAAGGAACGGAGGCGTTGGTACACGGTTGCACCAGCGCTTCACACTGACAGAAAGTACGTCTATAAAAAGTATCGCTTGCGCGGCGAGCAGATCACAATTTTCTGCAGACTCGGTGTCGTTTAACAGCGCTTATCTAAGTAGAACACTAAGCCCATCCCAGGCTTTGCGTACTACGGAGAAGAGGGAGAGGAAGAAGGTGGGGACGCTTTATCGCCATCAAAGCTGTTGACGATGGAATCGGGAATATCGAGCTCGTTGGGATGCAGGCTGATCTCTTGCTTCTGCGCAGGAGGAGCAGGTGCACCCGGAGGAGCAGGAGGAGTAATGGAGAGGCGAACATAGCCAACACCAATCTCTTCGAGAATGGCCTTCTCTTGGCCAATACAGTCGCCTTTGCGCACAATCCACGAATCGCGCTCTGACCCATCGGTAAACTGAGCGTAGCTGCGACCGCGTTTTACGAGGCCGATGAGTGAGAGGTCGCGAACAGAATAACTCTGAGCACCCCATCGCACGTTTCCTTCGGTGCAGATGTCGACGATGTCGATGGGGTCCACCCCTTCGGGCCCAGCGGGCTTAAGCACCCAAGAGCGGAATGGATCGCGGTTCGTCTCGCCAGCAGCATCGGGAACGAAGTCAATTTCGCCAAGCTTGCGACGAAGCTCAGCATCAACCTTTGGGTACGTGAAGTTCTTGCCGCGCTTGCCGGCTTTTTGAGGGCCCGTCTTCTTGCGCGCTTTTCGCGGTGGTGGCTTTGAAGAGCTCGGTTCATCGTCGCCACAAGCAACTCCGCCTGTAGCGAGCCCGAGGGCGCCCAGCACAAGCAGACCGCGCCTCCATGTTCCCTGCGTTCGTGTTCGAATCATGGCTGGCATCTCCTACTTCGCTCCTGGATTCTTGAGGCGATCAACGCCAGAGCCCGCGGCAGCTGGCTTCTCATCGTCCTGCAACTTGCCGGTGGCAGACTCCAATTGAGCTTCCTTCTTCGCCTTGGCGTCTTTCACCGTGCTGTTCTTGCCGCTCTTTGGCGCTTCCTTCTTCTTCGCTTGCACAGCACCGTCTGGTTGACGGAACGTTGTCGCACGGAAGTCAGCTCGCAAGAGAACGTCGTCGCTATCACTCTTCTCAGGCGTCAAAGAAAAGTTCTCAATTGTGATAATTCGTGTGGTCTGGCTCAGCAGATGGAAGTACTTGAGGATTTGGTGGAAGTTGCCAATGACCTGAATCGAGACAGGCACCTTGACGTATCCCGGCACCGCTTCTTCGGGTTTGCGACTCCAGTTTTTGAAGCTCACACCGGCTACCGCAGCTTGCCGCTGCAGGTGACCAATAAATGAGGGGAGAGCAGCCGTAGCAGGTAGAGACACCTGATTGGCATTGAGGGTACGGTCGAGCTCCTCTTTCTCCTTGACCATCTTCGTCCACTCAACTTCGCGGTCTTTGGCCTTTTGGTTGTCGTTCTCAAGCCTCGTGTACTCGCCCTTGGCGCCCGCGAGGTCTTCGTCAAGCGACGAATAGAAGAACTGGTAATAGAATCCACAGACTCCAAGGATGCAGGCAGCCAATACAGCCAACTGATAGTTCAGTGGCTTGGCAGCAAGTTTTGCGATTGGACTTTCACTGGCGGCCATGGCTAGTACCTCACCTGTCCCGTAATTTTGAATGTGTAAATTGTGATGTTGCCGGCTTTGCCGCTCTTCTTGACCGACCCCTCAGGCTGGACGCGATCAAAGTAGGCAGAGGCTGCGAGCCTATGTGCGAGTTGCGTAACGTCGCCATCGCTCTGTGCCGAACCAACCATTGTGAATTTTCCGCCCGCTTCTTTGATGGAATCGATCCAGACGTGCTGGGGGTCCCAACTGTCCTGCCAGCGAAGGTTCTCGTTGTCCTCCAATGACTTGGCCATCTCCGCGGTCATCGTTGGTCGGCCATTCTTCTTTAGAAGGTTCGACAATTCGTAGAGGAAGTTTGCTGGAGTGGCACGAGCATTGTTGAGGGTCTCAATCGAAACAGCTTGAACCTTTGCAGCCTCAAACGCGGCCTTCAGATCTTTGAAGTCTTTGGTGCGCTGATTGATCTTCTTGTTCTCAGCAGAGAGCTGCGAGTTGCGACCTTCTTGGTCCTCAAGATCACTCTGCATTGGACTGTGAACAAAGAAGTACAGTCCGGCAATTGCGGCCATGATGATGCCCATGCCGATGGCGACCTTCTGCTCGCCCTCAACGGGTGCAGAGGATCTCGACGAAGACTTCTTTTTGTGCGGGAGTAGGTTTATCCGAATCATTTGCGATTCCCTATTTGTCGTTGGCAGAGCGAAGGGCGAGGCCGACGCCTACCAATGCTTCCGGAGAGTGGGCTGCTAAGTAGCCAGAGTCGAGTTTTGGATCGATTTTAACGCGACGCCAAGCATCGATGACCTCGACGGTGAGCCTGGAGCGACGTTCGATGGCGCGATGAAGTGCGGAGACTTTCGCAGTTCCTCCGCTCAGGCAGATTTTTGAGACTTCGGTGTCGGCGGAGGTTGCGAGGAAGAAGTCGAGAGAGCGCTGGAACTCGCCAGCCATCACATCGGCCACGCCTTCGATAATTCGCTCGACTTCTTGCGGCACAACGCCGTGCTCGTCGTACGAGCCACCAACTTTGTAGGCCTCGGCTTCATCCTGGGAGACAGAAAGCTGCTTCTGAATCTCCTCGGTGAGTGCGTTGCCACCAATGGTCACGTCGCGGGTAAAGAGGCTGACGCTGCCCTTGATGATGTTGATGTTTGAGATCGATGCACCAATGTTGATGAGCACCACGGTCTCGCCCGGGTCGAGTTCGTAGTTGGCCTCAAACGCGTTCTGTGTGGCGAATGCGGCAACATCAACGACAATCGGGTTGAGCCCGGCATCGCGAACAACGCCTGCGTAGTCCTGAACGACCTCTTTCTTGGCTGCAACCAAGATGAGCTCCATTTGCCCCGCCATGTTTTCCTCAACCACAACTTCGTAGTCGAGTTCGACATCGTCTTTGGCGAAGGGAATATGGTGTTCGGCCTCGTAGGGAATCTGGTCCGCCAACTGCGATGCCGTCATCTTGGGAACACTAATTTTCTTAATAATCACCGAGTGACCTGCGATGGCGACTGCCACGTCTTTGCTCTTGATGCGAAGACGGCTCCAAAGAGCGCGAATGGCGTCAACCACCGCGTTCTGATCCATCACCGTTCCGTCGACGATGGTCTGGGGCATAAGGGGCTCCATACCGAAAGCGCGCAGCTCTAGCCCCTTCTTGGTCTTCTTGAAGCACACAGCCTTTACGCTGCTAGAGCCGATGTCGAGTCCGATGATTGGTTTAGCCATAGTTTCGTACGCACCTTGTGCGAGGTTGAACCACTCTGTGGGAGTGTGTCCTACATGCTAGAACTGCCGAGCCCCTAAGGCAAAAAAACGGCAGGAAAGACCGATAAGAATCGCTCAATGGATGTTGTACTCCTTGAGCTTATAGAGGAGTGCCCGTTGGGAAATGGCGAGATGCTCGGCGCATTTGCCGCGTTTTCCATCGCATGCAGCCAGTGCTGTGCGAATCAATTCGGCCTCAACAAGCCGCATGGTGTGCTTTAGCGGCTGTCCCAACGATGCCCCGACCCGCAGCCCAGAGACGCTGGCCTCGGACGATTGCGCGCGAATCTCGCGAAGCACCAAGTCGGCGCCAATTTCTTCGCCCTCGGCCAAGACAACGAGGCGCTCAATGGCATTTTGCAGTTCCCGAACGTTGCCGGGCCACGACGCTTCGATAAGCGTCTGCTTTGCCGCCGGAGAAAGCCGGAGTCCACCAACCTGATGTCGCGAGGCAAAGGCGGCGAGGAAGTGGTCAATCAGCGCCTCGACATCGCCGGGTCGCTCGCGCAATGGCGGCAGCTCGATGGGAATCACGGCAAGCCGGTAATAGAGGTCTTCGCGAAAGCGTCCAGCCGCGATCATCCCAGGCAAATCGCGGGAGGTCGCAGCGACCACACGAACATCTGCGGTCTCGCTCTGTGCGGCTCCGAGGCGCTGAACTTCTCCGGTTTGCAGCGCGCGCAGCAACTTGACTTGGATTTCTTCTGAGAAATCGCCGACCTCGTCGAGAAAGAGCGTGCCCTTGTGCGCCCTAGTGAATACGCCGTCGGTGGCCGCATGAGCACCAGTGAAGGCGCCTTCCACATGTCCAAAGAGCAGGGATTCAGCCAGACCATCGGGAATCGCCGCGCAATTGACCGGGATGAAGGCAGCGGCACTGCGATTGGAGAGCCGGTGGATTGCCCGGGCAAAGAGCTCTTTGCCAGTGCCGCTCTCTCCTGTGAGAAGGACATCCGCATCAAAGCCGGCGGCCTTCTTTGCAACGCTCCAGGGCTTTGCGAGACCATGTTCTATGCCGACAATATGATCGGGCACCTCAGGCGCGCCCCGAGGTGTGGCTGGCCGGCGCAACGCGAGCCGAAGTTCTTCTTCGCGAACCGGAGAAATCAAGTAGTCGTCAATGTCGCGGCCCAAGGCCTCCTCGAGAGAGGATCCACAGCTTCGCGGCGCGACTGCAATGCGCTGCGCACGGGTGCTGGTGAGTTCGGGCATCTTCACAAAGCTCTCAATGGGGGCGATCACCGCGTCGTAGGGATCGGCTACGGCACTCCGCAGAGCGTCGAGCGAGCGAGCCGCCGTCGCCTGGACGCCAGCGCGCCGAAGCATCAAGGTGAGCTCCTCAAACGGCGATTCTTCCCCAAAGAACACTAGAACACGATTCATCAAAGCCCGGTTACGTTCGGTCCATCAACGATGGTAGCACGGGGCCTTCCCAGATCGCAGTAGTTGGCAAGTCCAGAACGATCCGCATTCATCCGACTGCCAAGCGAGCCGCGCGCTGGACTCGGGCCCCTGGGCTGATCTAGTATGCGACGTTCTTCGGAGCTAAAGCCCTCTGTGCCAACTTAGTTGGTCGTGGTGCCAACTCAGTTGGCATCGGAGAGTCGAACCCCCGATCGAACGAGAGACAAACCTCTGGAATCGCAGCATTGGTCACTTGGCCGTTGCTTTGCTTCATGAGACACCGATACTAGCTAACGACACTGCCGTTTCCGAGGAAGCCTCTTCAAGGAAGCCCTCTTCACGAAGCCCCATCGAGGAAGTTCTATGCGCAACAAATCACTACCCAAGAAACTCGTTTCTAGCTTGCTAGCTCCGGTCATGATTGCCGGCACTCTGGCGGTGACCCTTGCAGGTTGCCCTGATCGTGAGGTCGCGAAAGTCGATCCACGCCAGAACCGAGAGCAAGAGAAAGAAGTCCCGGTTCAGATCAACCGCGACATCGACATTCTCTTCATCATTGATAACTCCAACTCGATGCGCGAAGAGCAAGCAGCCCTGGTTGCCAACTTCGACAACTTCATCAATGTTCTGAACAACATTGAGGGTGGTCTTCCGAACGTACACATCGGCGTTATCTCCACCAACATCGGTGCGGGCACGGGTGGCATCGCCGGTTGTGAAAACAGCGGTGACAACGGACTTCTTCAGAACACGCCTCGCGGCGCCTGCGAAGTTCCAACCGGTCGCTACATCGAAGACATCGCAAACGACGATGGCAGCCGCACCAAGAACTACAGCGGTGATCTCGCAGACACCTTCTCGTGTATTGCTGAGCTGGGTGTCAGTGGTTGCGGTTTCGAGCAACCTCTCGAGTCCATGCGTCGCGCACTCAACGGCTCGAACGCACAAAACCAGGGCTTCCTTCGTCCAAACGCCTTCCTCGCAGTCATCATCATTTCCGATGAGGACGATTGCTCGGTCGAAGACAACGGCATGTTCAACACCGATGCAGCGCAAGATCGCATCGATAGCGAGCTTGGCTTCCTATCTTCGTTCCGCTGCTTCGAGTTCGGTGTCCAGTGCGAGCCCGATACCCCACGCTCCGCCGGCCCTCGCGTCGACTGCGTGCCTCGCGAAAACTCATCGTACATGTACAACGTGAACGAGTACGCCAACTTCCTCAAGAGCTTGAAGGATGACCCGGGCCAAATCATTGTGGCAGGCATCATTGGACCACCAACCCCAATCAACATCGGACTTGATGATGGCGAGCCAACACTCGACGCATCGTGTGGTGACCCAAACAGCCCCGGCCAAATTGCCGACCCAGCCGTTCGTCTCACAGCATTCCTCGAGGCATTCCCGAACCGCAATACAACGACCACCATCTGCAACGACGACCTCAGCGACGCTCTTACGGTTATCGCCGAGCTCCTCGCAAAAGTCATCGGCAACCCATGCATGGAGGGCGACCTCGCTCTCACCGATGGCGAGCCTGAGTGCACGGTGAGCGATGTTCGCAACCTCAATCAAGATGGCCAGGAAGACACCGTCATTGCCAAGTGCAACGATGCTCTGGACAACCTTCCCTGCTACCACTTCGTGAGAGACACCGAGCAGTGCAGCATCGAGTCTTCTCCAACGCAGCTCACTCTAGTGATTGAGCGCGGCGCAGGTGAGGTTGCCAGCAACACCACCACTGTGGCTCGCTGCGTAGCGAACTAGACGACTACCACCAAGTTGCGACGCGAGTCGTGAGCACGAGAGGACGCCCAGCCGGGCGTCCTTTTTCGCTTTCGGAAGCGCCACTACAGCACTGCTGTAGAACACCCGCGAGTGCTGACGGCTCGAAACCGCGCATTTGAGCCAGGCGCGTTGGAAACAGGCACCAACTTGGTTTGGCACCGGTTTCCTAGTTGCGTGACTGCGGGTACAGTCCGGCCGTGGCCGATCCTCGCAAACCGCTCATCACCGCCAACATGGTGACAGCGACCCGCTTGCTAGCGATGCCGGTCATGACGTACCTCATCTACCAGGATCCGTTTACCAGCGGCAGCAAGACGGCTTGGTGGGCAGCGATCATCTTGGGAACGATCATCGCGTGCACCGATTTTGTCGATGGCTTGTTGGCGCGCAAGTACGGCCCAACCGTCTTCGGCGGCATGCTCGATCCATTGGCCGACAAGATCTTTGTCGCCCTGCTCTACCTGCCCATGATGGACATTGGCTTCTTTCCAACCTGGGCTGTTGGATTGCTTTTCATTCGCGAGTTTCTCGTAACGTCCATTCGCAGCGCCTACGAGTGGCGAGGCTTGCAACTCAAGACGAGCTACTTTGGCAAAGTAAAAACCTGGGTGCAGATGCAAGGCATCATCACCTTCTTTATCGCAGCGCTCATTGGCCCGCACGACATCGTCATCGCTCTTTTGGTTGTGACGGTTTTGCCGGCGATTGGGCTAGCGTACCTGTGGTTCGCAAAGGGCAAGTTTCATCGCAGCCTGGCGATGTCGCTACCGTTCATGCTCGCAACGGTCGCGCTCTTTGCGGTTCCCGATTCACTGCAGACCAGTGTCGAGATTGGCGTCTACTTCATTTGCGTCGTCACCTGGCTAAGTGGCCTCGACTATCTCTTGGGCGCCATCCCTGCGCTTCACAAAGCGGGCGGCTTTCACAGAGCCGACCTCATTCGTGTTCTCGCCGCGATCTCGATTCCAGTCTGCGCAACCTTGGCGTTGGTCTACAGCAGCGCTCCGGCGGCTCCCATGCTTCTCATCGTTGCCGGCGAACTCGCTGTTGGTGGGCTCGACAACTTGCTCTCAAGGCACAAGGCATCGTCTAGCACGTGGAGCTTTGGAGCGCGGGCACTTGGCAGTTCAGCGCTCTTGGTGGCGGCGGTCTTGGTGGATAGCCAGGCTGCGACGTTGGCGTGGGTCGCGATGGGCATTTCGCTTGTTGGAGTGGCTCACGAATTCTGGCGCGGCAAAGACCACTACCTCGACGACAGCAAGCTCGACGAGCAGCTGACCGAAGCGTAGGGGGCGTTTCGATCTTCCCCTTGCGGGTTGCTCTGCGGGTTTGCTCTGCGGGTTCGCTCTGTCGTTTGCGACTTGCTTGGATGGGGTTTGCGGTGCGGTCTTCGGGTTTGCTCTGCGGGTTCGCTCTGTCGTTTTGCGACTCGCTTGGATGGGGTTTGCGGTGCGGCCTTCGGGTGACGGTACAGCCTGGCCGGCGGTCGCGCACCTTGCTCCTGCTGCGGTCGGTGCTCGCCGTGGGAGTTTGACTGTATGCGCCTGGGGATTTGTGTATGCGTTTTTGCGGCGACGGCTGTGCAATCTCGCCGGAGCAAGGCACCCAACCTTGGCCGCGGCAGGCGTGTGCGGGTGTTTCGCTGTTGTGCTCTTTCGCGCTGTGGGTTTGCTCTGCGGCTCGGCCGTGGCACGACGGTTCTGATCGTGGCTCAGCGCCATGCTCTTGGGGGGTCACGATGGAATGGTAGCGCAATTAACCTCATTGAGTCCCATACCGACTCTGCGAGTTATTCTGAGCATCTCCACGCAGTGGCGTCGAGAGTCTCCTCGAAACACCGCTTACCCCATCGACTCCAAGGCCGCGAGCGCGGCACGGCGGACCGAGCCCCGGTACAGAGACACGGTATAGCTCTGCGCAAGTCGCAAGCGGGAAGAGGCGAGTACGGGGGGCGGACTCAAGTGGCTGTCTCGTTCCCTTGTCCTGCTGTTTGATTCCGTCACTTCTGCACTCACCCAAAGAGAAACGAGACGACGTAGCGCAAGTCGCAAGCCGCGGGCAGGCATGGGTTCTGTGGCCGGCGCAGTTGCGCAGCCGCAACGCAGCTGCAACGCAGGCAGCCAAATCGAGCGCACACCTCGCTGATGCACCGGCGAGCACTGTTTGAGCACGGCCATAGAGCCCATGACAAAGCCCAGGCCGCACCGATGCGAGAACCAAGCACCGCAAACATCAGCAGGCATGCCTCACCCAGACGAGAACCAAGCACCGCAAACATCAGCAGGCATGCCTCACCCAGACGAGAACCAAGCACCGCAAACATCAGCAGGCATGCCTCACCCAGACGAGAACCAAGCACCGCAAACTACTCGAAGAGGAGGTCGTCGGCCCGAACGCGCCGCCAATCAAACGAGGACACAAGCTCCGCCGGCACACATGGCGCGTCTGTCTCTCGAATCCCCGCAAGCTTGGCGAGCACTCCGCAAAACTCGGGGCCGGTGTAGCGGGTCTTGAGCTCACCAAACGGCAACGACCCATGCAGCTTCGCCAACTTTTGTTCCCGAGTCTCAAGCAGCAAGAAGTGATGGCGATACTGCGGATGCGCGTAGCCAAGCAGAGTCTGCAGATGAATCTGTGTGGCCGTGCTGTTCGCCAAATCGCGCCCTCGCACCACATGGCCTATCTCACTCGCCGCATCGTCGACGACCACAACAAGATGATAGGCAATCACCCCATCATTTCGGCGCACGATCGGGTCGCCCATCTCGACAGCCGGCGTCTGGGATAGGTCCGTGCCACTGCCATCGACCAGCGCCACTCGGCCATCGGGCAAACGCGCTCGCAAGGGCTGCTCGCAATTGCGCCAGTCGGCGCTCGGCATCGGGCGATCTCGGCAGTGATTCCCGTAGGCAAAGCCGCCATCGGGCGTGCGTCTGCCCGATGCCTTGCGATCTTTGCGGGAGCAGAAGCAGGGATAGAGGAGGCCTTGGGCCTGCAGCGCATCGAGAGCAGCTTCGTGTTGGTGGCCAAGCTCGCTCTGCAGCACTAGCACATCCCAGTCGAGCCCGAGCCAAGCAAGCGCCTCGAGCATGGCTTCGCGCTGACCCGGGCGAAGCCGGGTGTGGTCCAGGTCTTCGAGACGCAGCACGAATTCTCTACCGAAAGAACGCGCGTCTAACCAACAGAGCAGTGCAGCGAGCAAGGTACCGGGATGCGCCTCGCCGGTAATCGAAGGCGCAAAGCGCGTGCGCCCAGGGGTCACCCAACGACTCTGTTACGCCCACCATGTTTGGCAGCGTAGAGATTTTCGTCGGCTTCTTTGATGAGCACACTCGGTTCGACAACAAGATCACCGCCGTCGTTGTTGAGCGTTGTGACACCGAGCGAGATCGTCACGGTAAAGCTATCGCCCTCGTATTCAAATGGAGCGCCATCGGTCAAGGTTCGCACTTGCTCTGCAAAGGCCATTGCACCGGCATGATCGGTTTCTGGCAACACGCAGGCAAACTCTTCACCGCCGTAGCGAGCTAAGAGTTCTTCTTTTCGAGTGCGTCCCAAAAGCCTTCTACATAGCTCTTTGAGCACATAGTCGCCGGTGAGGTGACCATGCGTATCGTTGATCGCCTTAAAGTGATCGATGTCGAACATGATCAGAGAGAGCGGTCGTCCGTAGCGCGAGCAGCGAGCAATTTCGCGCTCGAGAAACTCCAAGAAGTAGCGTTTGTTGTGCGCTCCGGTGAGACCATCGACAATGGTCATGCGGTAAATTTCTTCGTGGTACGACGTTTCGATTCCGGATCCGGAAAGAAACTTAAAGATCGCAGAACCGATCTTCACAAAGTCAGCATCGCGAAGTGGTGAGCGCTGCACGGGAACATCGTTGATGTAGGAACCATTGGTGGAACCGAGATCTTCGACAAACCACTGGTCCTCCACGCGGTACACCCGTGCGTGCCGTCGACTTACCGAATCGCGATCAATTTGGATGTCACAATCGGAACCGCGACCCACGACGATTTCCGTCTCGCCCAATCCCCACCGTTTGCCGAGCTCAGGGCCCGGCGGGTAGATGAGCACTAGGCATGCATCGCCGCCCGTTGCCTTGGGCTTAACGACTTGGACCTTGGTAATCCTTGTCTTCCACTCACTCACGTATCGAGAAATAGTAGCACTCGGCGCATGTCAATTCGGATACCTGGCTGAGAAATCGCCGCCAAGAGCATCAAGGCGCAGGTTGCGAGGTACGCCTATGTCGTGCCATCACCCACTGCGAAACCGGCGACAGCCAGGAGTTTCGCGCCCTCGGCCCTTTGGTCTGGTGCTCTGCGCCAGCCGGTTTCTAAAGCGCGCATCAGCAGGTGCGCGCAGTGCTTTCGCCCCTCGGTCGAACTATCTATATAGTCGCCTCCTATGCGTCATGTCATCGCCATTGATCAGGGAACGACCGGTAGCACGGTCTTGGTACTCGATGAGAGCCTCAACATCGTGGGCAAGGTCAACGCCGAGTTCCCACAGATTTATCCCCAACCGGGTTGGGTTGAGCACGACCCGGAAGAGATCTGGAAATCGGTTTGTGTGGCTCTCGAATCTGCGATCGCGCAAGCGGCAATCGACTCCAAGAGCATTGCAGCAATCGGAATCACCAATCAGCGTGAGACCAGTCTTCTTTGGGATCGCAAGACGCTCCGTCCCGAGCGCAACGCAATCGTCTGGCAGGACCGTCGCACCGCCGACGTTTGCGAGGCCATGCGCGAGCGCGGCTTGGAGGACGAGGTTCGCAAGGAAACGGGCCTTGTTCTCGATCCGTACTTCAGTGGAAGCAAGCTCGGTTGGATGCTCGACGAAGATAGCGGTCGCAGAAAACGCGCAGCTGCAGGCGAGCTCTGCTTTGGCACCATCGACTCCTACCTCGTTGCACGGCTCTCCGGTGGAGCAGCCCATATCACCGACGTTAGTAACGCTTCCAGAACAATGCTGATGGGCATTGATTCCATGGAGTGGCGACCCAGCTTGCTCGAACTCTTTGATGTCCCACCGGAGTGTTTGCCCGAGATTCGCAGCTCCTCAGAAGTTTACGCAGAGACTCGCGGTGTGCCTGGTGTTCCCGATGGAGTACCGATCGCAGGAATCGCAGGGGATCAACAAGCGGCTCTCTTTGGACAAGCGTGTTTCGAATCGGGAACTGCCAAGTGCACCTACGGAACCGGCGCCTTCATTCTCATGAATACAGGCACCGAGAGACCGCACTCAAAGTCTGGTTTGCTTAGCACCGTTGCTTGGAAACTCGGCCCCGATGCCCCTGGCTACTATGCACTTGAGGGATCGGCGTTTATCGCAGGTGCTGCCGTTCAGTGGCTGCGAGACGGCTTGGGACTTTTCTCAGAGGCCAGCGAGATTGAGGCGATGGCTGGCGAGGTTGAGGACACCGGCGGTGTCGTACTGGTTCCTGCCTTTGCGGGTTTGGGCGCTCCTCACTGGCGTCCAAACGCCCGCGGCATCATCACGGGACTCACACGGGGCACGACCAAGGCGCACATCGCTCGTGCGGTTCTCGAAGGTATCGCGCTTCAGAACTTTGACATTGTACAAGCGATGAAGAGTGACTCAGGCCACGAGTTGCGAAGCTTCAAAGTCGATGGTGGCGCCGCTGCAAACAATTTGCTCATGCAGTTTCAAGCCGACATTCTCGACACCGAAATTGTTCGCCCCGAACTCCTTGAGACCACAGCCCTCGGCGCAGCCTTCCTCGCCGGATTGGGTGCGGGCGTTTGGAAAGACAAAGAAGAACTTCGCAAGGTCTGGCGCGAAGATCGACGCTTCGTTCCGAGCATGTCAGGAGAAGACAGAGGTGCTCGCCTCAAATCATGGAACGACGCCGTAGCCAAGGCATAAGCGGTGTTAGGCTGAGTGCGTGCATGCAAGACTGTTTGGCCTTCTCGCGACAACACTGATCCTCACGGCTTGGGCAAGCGATGCCAGTGCGCAGTACAGCGTCCCATCGCAAGCCTCGCGCTCAAGCGATGAAGTAGAAATTGCCTATGGCGATTCCGCCATCGTCAAACGAGAGGAGACCTCCCTGCCCTGGGAAATCGGCGCAAGCCTCAACTTCGTCACGAGCGAAGAGAGCCTAGGCGGACAAGAACTGGCACTCACCGACGTCGTACTTCTGCGCTTGCACACGATGGTCTCACTCGGTCGCTTTGAACTCTTCGCCGGCACAGATATCTTGCCCAAGCAACCTAGCTACACCAATGAGCATGTCTGGCAGGGTTCGCTAGCCGGCATCAAGACCGCCATTAATAAGAACATTTCTGTTTGGGCCCGAGGGCAAGGTGGCCCGCAACTCGACAAAGCGGGCTATTGGCTGGGCGGCGATGCTGCTGCGCAATACCGATACGAGCTGCAAGACATCCTGTTTTTCGAATCGTCTCTCGGAGCCGCTCACACCCAGTTGCTATTCGAGCAAGACGTTGGACGGGCCTACTTCGTCGACGAGATCTTCACAACCGTTGGTCTCGCACTTCGAGATCCCGATCGTGGCAAGTTTGGCGTGTGGCTAAACTTTGACTACTACTATCCCGTGTTTCATCGCCCCACCAACGGCAATCCCGATCCACAGACACTCGGCTCTCTCGATCCGCAACCTCGAGTGAATGTGCACCTTGGAGCATTGGGAGCAATCACCGACAACGTCAGCCTCTTTATCGACTACTCCATTCTCGATCGCGGAGACTTGGAAGAAGCGACCACAACGATGCCCATACTCAACGCCGGATTTGATCAGAGCCAAATAATCTTCGGCTTCATGCGTCACTTTGGCGGCGCAAAGCGCAGGTAATACACAATGTCATCGTCTTGCCTTGAGAGCATCATGCTCTCGGCTCGGCCAAAGAACCCTCGCTCGTCTCCCAGTGCATCTACGAGTTTTGCGAGCCCATTCTCATCATCGCTCGCGAGTTGCAGCCTGCAGTGACGGCTGCGGCAATCGAGCGCTTCGATGTGTGCCGTTCCCACCTTGGACTCGGCCAGCGTTTCAACAACTTCGCGAATCAGCGCATCGTGAATCTTTGCCTGCTCGGCGTCGCGAGGCTCGGTTTGATAGGCATCGGCCAGTGAGTCCGTGGAGGCAATGGGTGCCACGATGCCGGTGGTTCTCGGTGCCGCTCGCATGCGCACGGGGGTCGGCGGCGCCTTGCCGTCAGCGGTTGGCACCCCCGCAGAACTCGTAGGCGCTTTGGTGCTGGCGGAGGCGTTTTCTGATGGTGCTTCGCCAGCCTTGCTCTCGGAATCGGGAGTCCGAACAAGCCAATACACGGCCACGGCAAGCACAATCGCCAGTGCCGGAACCAGGAATCGCATCATGCTCGTATTGTATGTGCTTCACGCCTGAGTGCCTACTGCTAGACTCCCCGCGTGGAGCAGGATTCCGAGAAAGACGCTGGCGAAGACGGCAGCGCCGATACCGAGACGAGCGAGGGCACAGCTTCCGAGAACGATCGCGCCAGCTCCACAGAACCTGTGGCCGAGGGCCAAGCTGATGTGGCGACGGAGGCTGTGGCGACGGAGGTAGCGGCGACGGAGGTAGCGGAGAGCGCTTCTGCGACAGTTGGTGACGAAGTCGCTGAGACGAGCGAAGGCGAAGAGAAGCCGAGCAAAGAGACCGCGGCGATGGAGAGCGAAGAAACTCCAGCAACGCCGAGCGAAGAAACGCCGGCGATGGCGAGCGAAGAGAAGAGCGAAGAAACTCCAGCAACGAAGAGCGAAGAAACTCCAGCAACGAAGAGCGAAGAAACGCCGGCGATGGCGAGCGAAGAGACTCCAGCAACGAAGAGCGAAGAAACGCCGGCGATGGCGAGCGAAGAGACTCCAGCAACGAAGAGCGAAGAAACTCCAGCAACGAAGAGCGAAGAAACTCCGGAGCTGGCTGCAGCCTCCGCGTCTGCCCCTTCTAAGAATACTTCTGCCCCCCCAAAGAAGGCGACAGCCGTTGCACCGCAGCGCAAAGCGGCTCGCTCGACCTCCGGAGGCGGCACACACACAGGCGATCGACGCACCACCCGCACCCGCGTTTCCATTGAACGCCGGTACGACGGTGGCGTCGTCTACTGGGCAGCAAAGCTCTACGTCTTTGCCGCATTTGTCGTTGTCGCGGGGCTCGTGCTCACCAGCATCTTCACCTATAGCCACTTTGCAAAAGAAGCGCCGCCGGCGCCCGACCTCACCCAATACGCCAACGTGGTCCCCGCCGTTTCCCGAGTCTACGCAGCCGATGGAACACTGCTCGCGGAGTTCGCTGAAGAGTGGCGCGAAATCACGCCGTTCGACGCGATTCCCAGCCAACTGGCAAATGCCTTTCTCGCAGCCGAAGACCACGACTTTCACGAACACAGCGGCCTGTACTTCAAGGGCATCGCCCGGGCGGCTTGGCGCAACATCACTGCAGGCGACTTTGCACAGGGCGGATCGACGATTACCCAACAAGTCGCAAAGCAGTTTCTTACCAGCGATAAGTCGCTAGACCGCAAGGCAAAAGAAGCCATCATGGCAAGGCGGCTTGAAGCGACCTACAGCAAAGAAGCCATTCTCTCGGTCTACCTAAACCACATCTTCCTCGGCAACGGCGCCTACGGAGTTAAGGCCGCAGCCCTTCGCTACTTTGACAAGAAGCTCGACGAACTGACCGTGAGCGAGATGGCTACCATCGCCGGACTGGCTCAGGCCCCAACCCGATACTCGCCAAGTCGACACCCGGAGCGTGCCATCAAGCGTCGTGACACCATCTTGGATCGGATGGTTCAACACGGGTTTCTCACCCAAGAAGAGGCCGCTTCTGCCAAGCTCGAGAAGCTCAAGATAAAGAGCTACCGCAGCATCTTCGGAGATCAATCGCCCTACTACGCTCAACACATTCGCAGCTACGTCGACGATCGCTACGGCAAGGAAGCCCTTCAAAAGCAGGGTCTTCGAGTCGAAGCGGCGGTAGAGCCTGTGGTTGATGCGCTGGCCTACGAGAACATCGACTACGGCGCGCACAAACAGGATAAGCGCCAAGGTTGGCGAGGGCCGGTGGCCTCTCTGGACACGCACTCCCAAGAAATCTTCTTAGAGCGCGCACGGGAGATGTATGGCAATGGCGAGCTGGAACCCAAGAAGAGATATTTGGCGCTGGTGACCGAGGTTGCCGCGAAGATGGTTAACGTTCGTATTGCTGATACCGACTACGAGTTGCCTTTGAGCAACATGAAGTGGGCGTCCCCTTGGTCAAAGAAGGACGCCATCAACGATGTCGAGATCAACAACGCAACCTCGGCGTTGCGCGCCGGCGATGTCGTGTGGGTTCAAAAGGATATTGTCGAAGCCAAGGAGTTTGATCGCTGGTTTCTGTCCAAAGGTGTGAATCCGCACTGGCAAGGCGTGCCTACGGAAGAGCGCCTCGCGGCTCTTCGTTCCAAAGCCGAAGGTCGCGTGACGCTCGACCAAGTGCCGCACCCTCAGAGCGCCATTTTCACCGGCGATCACGAGACCGGCTACGTGCTCGCGATGGTCGGCGGAACCGACTTTGATAGATCCGTCTACGACCGCGCATACCAGGCGCTACGGCAGCCAGGCTCGACCTACAAGCCAATCTACTACTCTGCCGCATTCACCGAGGGCTATGGCTTTGACACCGCGCTCAACGATGTGCCACGAGCCGAAGTCGATCCGGAAACCGGTGAGATTTGGACGCCCGAAAACTTCCAAGGAACCATGGACAACAAGGTGAGCCTTGAATACGCCATGGTCTTTTCTAAGAACGTCGCTTCTGTCGACGTTTTCAAGAAGGTTGGAGCAGACAATGTAGAAGCGTGGGCGCGGCGCCTCGGCTTCACCACGAAAATCTTCGCGGACAAGGCACTCGCTCTCGGTGCCTCCAGTACCAAGCTTCACGAACTCAGCAAAGCCTTTGCCATCTTCGCGCGCAACGGCCGTGATTTCGACTGGACCTGGGTGCGACGCATTTTTGATCGCGAAGGCAATCTTCTCGAGGACAACACGGTCTTCTACGATCCCATGCTTCGAGCCTCGGACAGACTTGATCGACTTGCCGTTGTTGCTGGCGTCGAAACCAAGCAAGCGATTCCAGAGCGCGCCGCCTTCCTCACCAGTAAACTTCTTAGACAAACGATCAAGAGTGGGTTTTCCTCGATTGTTCGAAACACGGGAATCGTGTCGGCGGGCAAGACCGGAACCTCAAGCGCGACGATGGACAACACCTTTGTCTCGTACACATCTCGATGGCTCACCACGGTTTGGATGGGTGACGATATGAGGCAACGACCTTTGGGCGTGAAGGATGCGGCCTACATGACTGTTGAGCCGATGTGGGCCAGGTACATGTACAAGGCCACACAGGGGCATCCAAACAAGGACATCCCTTGGAACGTTCCCGATGGCTTGAGTCTCACCGATCGAGGCGACCACAGTCGCGGCAAGACTATGCACATGCCGTTGGTTTACATCAAACCGCTCCGCAAGCCAAAGCCGGGCGACGAAGGCTAGCTCGACAACGCCTGGCGACGAAGGCTAGCGTGCCAAAACGCCTGGCTGCGAGATACGCTAGTCGCTGCTAGGCCGCCGCCGCCCAAAGGCACGTGCGAGACAAAAGCGTGCCCGATACGATCGCTCGGTATGCGCTTCCCAATCTTGCTGCTCGTAGGCCGTTGCGTCAGAAGGCAGGGTTGGGCGGAATGCGAGATCCGCTCGCTCTAGGTCGGAGGCCTGCAACTCTTCGTCGACCGCGGCCTGGCATCGTTTGCAGGCGTCACGCCAGTGGTGCTTGCGACAGCTTGGTGCCTCGCAAACACCGCACGACTCCGGAGTGCGAGCCGAGCAGGTTATGCATGTAGGCCTGTAATCGGGCTTTCGAAAGGGCACAAGTAAGAGTAACTCGCAAACGCGAGACTCGCTCGTTACTTTGACGCCCAAGCGGTGCAGACCAAGAGTGCCCGGGTGAAGCTTACTTAATGGCAGCCAGGATCTCTTCGCGGCTCGCAACGCCTTTGTCCGCCAACAGTCCAAGTAGCTTGCGAATCACGTCCTCATCCCGAGTAACGAGCGCTTCCAGAGCCGAGAGCCTTCGTTGCAGCGCGGCAATTTCAGCTTCGCGCATATCGGCTAGATCGTCGGAACGTCCATGCAGAATCTCCGCCGGTTCCTCGACGCCAAAGTCCACGTCGATCCCGCCAACGTCCATATCGTGTTTGTAGTGTGCGCGAATGGCTCGATCGATTTCGGTGGAGCCCGCCAGGTGTGGACGTACATTGAGCCTTGTGCGGATCCGCAGCTCGTCGATGATCCCCATGTTGAGAGGATCGCTCATGGCGACATCGAGAAAATTCCCCTGCATGCGAAAGGGAAAGACACCGTGTTGTTCGGCCAACTGAAGCGAGACTGCCGCAAGCGTCTCACGTTCCACCTTGGCACCTTCGAGAGTGACGACGGGAAGATTGAGTTGCTTCCCCAACGCCCGCACCAAAATATCCTCGGTAACGAACCCCTCGTCGATAAGAATTTTACCGACCTGCCCGCCCCAACGACGTTGTTCGAAGAGTGCGTGCTCTAGCTGGCGATGCGTAATAACTCCAGCATCAACAAGTATTTCACCCAATCGTTTTCGTGACACAGAAGTCCTCTTCTCTTTGGGTATCGGCATGGATCCGAATGGCTTGAGCGAATCGTAATTGGCGAATTAACATGGTCTCTACAGCAAACATCAAAGCGAGTGGCACTAGTACATGCCGGTCATTCGGAAAAACACACCGTGACTATCACGTTGCAGATCGCCGAGTTCATTGTCGGAGAAGTGGCTAAAATTGTAGCCCGCCGCGATACGTAGGTGGCGCCCAACGGAGTGGCCAATTTCAAGCAAGGAGCCGAGCTTGCTCTCGGCATCTGCCGTTCCCCACAGGCCGAGGACGCGGGCTTCGCCAGAGGCATCCCACTTTCCATAGAACTGATAGCCGAGACGAGCGATCGCCAAGATCGTCGACAATCGTGTCTCCAGATTCTCAGAATCTACGAAGGCCTCGTTCATGGAAGTCCATTTATAGGCCAGTTTGCCCGACAGCAAGATGCGATGGGGTAGTCGCGCATAGGGGAGCAGCGCTACGACATGAGAACGCTCGCTGCGCACGTCGGCTTCTATGAGGCTTGGACGCTGCTCTCGCAGGTAGCTGTACCTAGACAGAATCTCGAGTTTGTCATCTGTGATCGGGCGGAAGGCCCAGCCTGTGGTGAGTTCTGAGAAGCGCGCGAGGGTTCGGCTGTCTTCCGCACCGACGGCCGTATGTGTGCTGAACGACGTGCGAGCGCGCCCAAGCCAAGTGTGCTTATCAGCCAGATGCCACTCCGCTCCGATGCCCGTTAGGAGCTGGGTTTGCTTACCGGGCGCGATAATCAGCGCCGCGCCTTGAGCAATTCCATCGTGGTCAGCAAAACCGCCCGGTAGCTGTCCTTCCCGCGGATCGGCGCCAAGCACGCCGGTGTCGACACCACTGCCCGAGTCGCCATTGTCAAGGCGCAGCTCAGCTTGCGCAGCGATTCGAAACCGGCGGGACGGCGCATACGTTATCGAGGTGTGCCCAACGTTCCGCTGTGCGTCGCCAATCGATGTTCCGTCTGGAAGGTATCCACCAAACGCTTGCTGGTGCTCAAATCCCGCGCCAAGCCCAAGGGTCTCAGTAATGTTCCAACGCCGGCCGAGGCCGAGAACCGAGCGATTTCGATTGCCCAGCACTCCGCGGTTGAGTTGATACTCGCCGTAGGTGCGACCCCCGTTGTCTTCTCCAAAGGTGTCTTCGGCGCCGACGATCGTGGTGTTGCTAAGCCGGCCATCCACTTCGCCGACTTGCTCTTGCACGTACATCGATCCGCGCGAGGAGAGAGCGTTGCGAAGCCCCACACGAAGGGCGTTATCACCATTCCAACGTTGGTAGAGGTCTGCTCCGACGCTGAGGTCGGGAGCCAGTTTGAACTCACCACCAACATTACTAACCAACCCCGCCAACGCTTCGGTGCTTCGCGACCCCGAGCCCATGGGGGAAACCGGTGCAAGCACTGGGTCGCCATCGCCTTGGTCTGCGACCACCTGTTGCCCGACGTGCAATCGGATGCGCGCAGAAAGGTCGTAGGCAGCAAGCGTGCCCAATCCCAAACGCCGCACATCAATCGAGGGCGCGTCGTTGGCGAGCGCAGCCGTAGAGGTAATGCGCTGATGCATCGCCTCGAACTTGTAGTGCCACAGGCCCACATCCCGTGCCCACTGTGCGCTGGTGATGTAGGACGCGCGCTCATCGGGCGTTCCTGGCGTTGCGTTCGCCATCACGTCCTCAAGCGTTGGACCAACACGTGATTGCTGTGAAACCTGCCCTTCGTGACGAACCAGAAGCATGTCGCTCTCCGAGATGCGATGGCGGAGCCGTCCACCAAACTTGAACCGACCTTCGTCAAACACCGCTCCGCCACTTGCGAACCCTCGATCGAGATCTTGCACATATAGGCTCAAACTCGACTCTCGGAATTCTTCTGCCTTGGTCCAATCTCGAAGTGCAAGGTCGGCACTGAGTTTCCAACCAAGCCGCATTCCCGAAAGGGAATCGCCACGGCCGCCCGCCTCAAAGGCCGAGTCCCGTTGCAGTGCTCCAAACGAAAGCCCGCCATCGGTAGACAAGAAGTGCCCAGCGTCGCGTTGCCTCGATGCGGCGATCTCGGCGGATACATGCGAGTGCTCACCGAGATGCAGTGAGGCATCGGCGCCCAGGAGTCGATAGCCATCTTGATCACCGCGGTCCTCGGAGACAATGCCCGCGCCAATACTCAGACGCTCTTCGAGTGTCGTGCTGGCGTAGGCACCGCGACTCTGCTGCGCCGAGGCAACGTTGTCTTCATGCTCGTATTGCACACTCAGGTACACGAGGTTTCCGCCCATCGGCGTACTACTGCTATCCATATTGTCGATCACCCAAGAGGAGCGATTTGCGGCGGTAAGAGGCTCTGTGAGGCGCACCCGGCCCCCTTCGTACTCGACACTGTAGTCAACGCCACGAGACAGATCGCTGGCGCTCAACAGAAGTCCGCTGTCGCGATCCCGAACAATGATCTGAACCTTTTCGGATCCCTCGAGCACATGTCCGTGCCGCAAGTAATACAGCGAGCCGCCGGTCGCGCGAAACCAGTTGATATCTCGAACTGAGGGAATCGCATCGCTTGTTGAGAACGCACGAACGGCAACTTGATTGTTACCAATATCGCGCTGCACCTGAGCCACAGCGCCATCGGCGGTGCGGTCGTATGAGAAAAGTTCTCCCCCCCCTTCTAGGCGAGTGCGAACACTTCCTACCGCAGCACTCGAATCCCCTGCGACGACCTTGGCGTAGAGCTTTCCGCGCGTGTTGACGTCTTGGAACTCTGTTGCATTGTCGCCAAGGGTTAGGTCGGAGCGCACCGGATCGATGACCTGTTCGAAAAAGGCCGATGCATCGCGTTCGCGCGCGGTATTAATGTGTGCCGTAACTTCTACCGTGTCGGAGAATCGACCTCCCGACATGCGACTCTTCACGAATCCTTGCGCCCGTGCCGATAATAGGAGCGGCCCCACTTGCAGCGTGGTGTCGGCAGACATGCCCGCAAGTCCTGCAGTATCTGCGAACCACCCCCGCGACGTTAGTGATGTTGCGGCAATACCCTCGACCATGCCGACGGCGAGTGTATGGTGTTTCGCCACCCGCACCGGCCAGCGTATCGTCGATGATCCGCCCAGTGCGTCATCGGCCCGAATCACCAAAACGGTTTTCCCGATGGCGAGTGGAACAATGACGTGAAACGCGCCTCGCTCTCCGACTGCGACACGTTTGCCGTTGATTCGCACCTTGCTGCCGCCGTCGACGGAGCCGGAAATCGCAAGCTGCGTATCACCGAGGACCTGGCCTCGGGGCGGCAGATGAACCCGTAGGCTCTTTGCCGGTGTATCGCTCGCAAGCACTTCGTCGTCGCGCAACTCGCGAGGTTTGGGCGGCAGGGCGGAAGGTCCGGGAGCGATCAGCTCGCCCCCTGCGGTGTCCGTCTGGCCAACACCGGATTGCCCCGACACAATGCGCAGTAACGCTCCACGAGCCGACTGCACTTCGACAACCAGAGGCACGCCCGGAGCGAGTTTTACGTTCTCTTTGAAGGTCGATCCATCGAGCGCGACGCGGCGCCGATTGATACGCACTTCCGGGACTGTTGTTGTTCGAGGTCGAGAATCGCGAACGATGGAGAGATGATCGCGCTTTCCAACAAGCTCACGTGCCACCAAGTCGTAGCGGCCAGGCTTGAGTCCAAGTTTTTGCAGGTAGGCGACAAAGTCGGCACGGACAGCATCAACTCGCGGCGCGTCGCCAACCACCTCGAGAACGATCGAGAAACGATCCGAAGTTTTCTTAGCGTCACGTGCAACGAATCGAGACAGTAGGTTCTTTATGTTTGCCCGAGGGCTACCCGACTTTGAAAACAGCCGGCCGCCCTTGTCGAGAACTCTAGCGCTCTTGGCCGGGTCAATAGCAAACCATCGAGGCGCTGTGGAGAACCCCGAAGCGTCATTGGTTTCAACGTCCAACCAGTACCGATAGGTTTGCCCCGAGGTCAGTACAAACGTTCCGCTCTCGTCCAACCCGTCCCACCGGAGCACTGCGGGTACCTGCCCGTCCTTCGAAACGCGGTGAACGATGGCGCCAGATTGTCGTGCGATCACCAGCTCCCAGCGCTTCACAGAGAGGCTCGAAGCAACCAACAGGCGAAAGTCCATGGGGGACGAGAGGCGTTTCTCGGTGCCCTGCATCTCCGTTTGAAGCTCGGGAACGGGCAGTGCGCCAACTGCGGTCAAGTTCGCGTCGACCAGCCACAGGTCGTCTGGCGCTTTCGTAAAATCGATCTGCAGTGCGCGCTTTGCAAGGTCTCCAACGACCGCATAGTCGCGTTCGGCTCCGCCATCGACATCGACATCAGGCCCCTTGCCCACGTGGATTGGTAGCGCGACGCGGCGCCCCGATGCGGCCAGCATGTCGACGGCAAGTAGTCCGTTGGAAGGCCTTGGCACGACCGTCTCGAAGCCCCCTTCCGCGTCGATCGGAGTGAGCCTCCCGGCAATCCGCAGCTCCTGCTTGCCGGCGATCCACAGGGGCACCGAAACCTGGGCGGTGTTGGGTTGGTGCACAAGCAAAACGAGACGGCGATTTTGCTTGCGAGCCTCACTGCCCTTGCCCTCATTCACAGGCTCGGATGCGCCCCGACCGCGAGCTTCTACTCTGTCGACATCGATTCCCGCAGCTACGAATTGTTCTCTAATGAACTTTGCCTCGCTCTGCGTTTGCACGGCCGACTTGAGCCGATCGCCCGCGCCGTCACCATGCACTTCGATCTCAATGCGCCCCACGTTGCCAACGCCTGCTGCGGCTTCTGCAATCGCGTCTGTAACTTCTTTGGTTGCGACGCGCTTGCCAGCCTTCTTGGCAAAGAGAGCGCCCTGGACCACCGTGCGCGTTGCGCTCGAGGTGCCCCCGCCGCCACCAATGCCAAACGCTCGCCGCATGGTTGCGACTTCGACCCCGGTTTCGCTTGTGAGTGTAAGTCGCGCTACGTAAATCGCTGATGGGGCTTTGACGCCACCATCACTGAGTCCATTCCACTCGATAACGGGCGGAGGAGCGCCCTTGCCCGATCGATGCAGCACGGGTCCCAAGGAGCCATCCTCAGAACGTTTCTCAATGGTGAATCGCCAGCTTTTGGGAGCTCCCAAGTTTGAGCGATTCCAAACCACGCTCCACCGCGGAACGTTGGAAGCAAATCCCCCAACTGGAACGGCGAGTAGGCGTGGGCCCGTCTTGCCGGTAGCTGCCTCGACAACCAGGCTTTGGGGGAAATCTGCTTGCAGCTCAATCCCGGGCAAATCGCGTCGCTGGCCATCGATCGAGAGTGTCATGGGCCGAATGCGACCGCGCACTGCCATGGTTGGAGCGGCGGGCAATTCATCGGCCGTGGGCACATCTTCCGGCGGTGCCAGCGGCAGCACGACGCGAGCGACACTTGAGTCGACCCAGGTTCGCGCGCAGCTCACGGGATAGCGCAACTGCATCGGCAATCCTTCAGACAACACCAGAAGCCGAGTTGCTTCGCCCAGAACCTTGCCGCCCGCGAGAGAGCCTTCGTCGAGCTTGAAGACATGCGAGCCCGGTGGCACACGCGTTAGGTGAAAGCGACCCGCTTCGTCGGTGGTCGCGATGCTGCCCATCGCCGCGTAGACTTTGGCACCAAAGACGCCGGCCTCATTCGAGCCCTGTGCGCCGTCACCATCGTCATCGCAGAAGACGCGGCCGAGAATGGTGGATGTAGAGAAGTCGCGATCCGGGACAATGGCCACTTGTGCCACAGCTTCCGGACTAAGAGAAATTCCGGCGGCAGTTACCGCGATCATGCGGCTGTCGTAGCGGCCGGGTTTTGTGTCGATGCCAACGGTCGCCTGATAGCTCAATTCAAGGATCGAACCTGATGACACATTAAAGGGGCCAAAGCGCAGCAGACGATCGCCGGAACGGCTCACTCGTGCGGCGGATGCCTCTTGAGGGATCGCGAGCCCGGTTGCCGAGCGCACAGAGGCCCGCAGCGAGGATAGGTTCATGGTGAGCCCACGAGCCAGGGCGACCGAGAAGTAGAGCCCCTTGCCTTCCGCCTCTCGAAGGTTCCTTCCGCTGTTATTGGTAAGCGTGGCAGAGAAACTAAGAATATCTCCGGTGCTTGCCGTCTTTCGATTCGCCTGAAAATCTAGGGAGACCCGATCGCCAATCAGGTCCAGAGCAATGTGGTTGTTGAGAAACTGTGCATTGTCGTTGGTCGCATCAAATCGCATGTAGAAGGGGCGATTGCCGGTAGCTGACGGCGTTGCACTCGTTCCAATCTCACCGGAGCGAGGAAACCCTGTTATCGGTGGAACGATTGTCGATGGGAACGATGCGTGATCCGCAGTGGATGTAATGCCAATTCGGTACAGACGATCTGATGGCATCTCGAACGCGTACGAACCATCGTCTTTGCTGAGTTGATTCTGCTCACGTGGTGGCAATCGATCTGCTGGCACCAAGAGGCCGGGCTCCGAGAGATCGTTATCGTCGTAAAAGAGTTGCAGGCGCACTCCGGAAATGGGTTCGCCGGTGCGCGCGTTGTAGACAACGCCACTCACCGGAGCCGCGAGGGCTGATGCGGACCATAGGAGGCAGAGTGCAACCACCATGGGAGCGAAGGTCAATCGGGCTACATTCATAGGCACAGAAGCCCAGTATAGGTAGGTGCGTGGCCTACCCCCAAGAAAGCGGCGGTTTCAGGGGTCGCCAAATCGCACTTATGCAAGCGCCTATGAAGTCAGCACGGATCGATGGGTTCGCAGCTTAGGGCGCTACGACGGTCGCTTTGCCGGTCTCAACCAGAGATCCGAAAAACTCTCCGCTCTGAAATCTGGCTGCGGCGATATCAAAGATTACAAAGTGGCCGTCTGAGCCTGAACTTGGTTGGTACTGGGCGCCAATGGCGGTCACCTCGCCGGCATTGTTGGTCACCGGCGCAGAGAGGATTCGCTTCTCAATCAGCTCAAGACCTGCAATGGGCTCAATCGTCGGCGCGACCAAATCAAGCCCAAAAGCGATCGCTAGCGCTTCCTGGATGGCTTGTGGGGTGTAGGTATCCTCAAGGCCCAACGACTGAAAGATGTTCTTTGGAGCGAACCCTGCCGGTGGCTCTTGGAGAAGCAACTTCGCGTAGACAACGGCGTCCGCTGGTTCGTAGAAAGCCTGCAAGAATGCCAAGGCCGGATGAAATCGCGTGATCTCCGGATCGCGAATGACAAGGCGAATGAGTTCGGTGATGTCGTAGGGCTCGGTCTTTGTGATGAGGGTTAGATAGAGAAGGCCTCCAGCACCACTAAAGATGGTGCCCGTAATGCCTGGCTCGTGCGCAGCAAAGGGTATGCCTGTCGCCGCCCCTTGGGAGTGGCCAAAGAAGTGCATCTTGGATGTGTCAAAACGGACGGAGCGACCACCGACGTGGCGCTCTACGTAATCGAGGCCCTGCACCAGACGCATCAGCTGGAAGTCCTCCAGGGCTGCCTGCATGACGTTGGCTCGACTTGCGAGGGGATTCTGAAAGTTGAAGAAGAGCGTTTGTACATCGCCTTCATCGAGCCTGTCGCCATGCATCACCTGGTCGATCGAAACAACCGCAATGCCCCGCTCGGCCATATTCTCTGCCGTGCCATCGTTTACATAGCTCAGGTAGTCGCCAGTCGTTCCGTGCGCATAGAGCACAACGGGCCACCCCGCCTCGGGCATAGCGCTCTCTGTCGGGATGGTCATCGAAAAGCGCAGATCAAAGGTGCTTTGCACAATTGGATCACCATCTTCATCGAGTTCAAATCCCCCGCCTTGGGCCAGGCTCTTGTAGGGAAATTCCCCAGACTGGAAATTGGGCGAGTCGAAACGCCCCACGTAGATTGCATACCCTCGACGATCGGTTCTCCACGTGATGTCGCGGGCAACGGGCGCCTCCACAGTCTCGTGAATCACACGCCGAAAGCGCCCCATGAGATCGGTGGGAGTCTGCGTTGTAAATACCGCAGCACTGACGACATCTTCGCGCTCATCACCGCCAGCCTCATCGAGCCACGTGGTGAGCGGTTCATAAAAGTTCTGAGCCTTGGCGATGCTTGCATCTGACGAAATCGCCCGATCCATGATGTCATCAAAGACCGGCGCCGCACTGACGGGGCTGCCATCTTCGGCAAGCAGTCGATTGGTAGCAACCAGGGCATAGGTGCTCGCCTCTTCCAGTACGATGCCTGGATACGGAAGGCAGCTCAGCCAGTTTTCACCGATGAGGTCGCCACCATCGGCGTGAAAGGCCATTTGCAACAACACTTTGCGCCCGTAGTTTGCAGAGCCCTCCTGCACGTTAACGAGGTACACCGATGCATCGGGAATAACCGTGCGAATCGCCTCCGTGGGAAGCGAGGACGGTTCGAGCGCTCCACCAAATCGCATGTAGGTTGCGGACGTGAGCCCAAAGCCCGTCTGCTTCTCGGAAATGGTGTCGAAGTAGTCGGCGAAAAACGCGTTGGGCCGCACCAAGGCCCCCAGATCGACAAAGCCTTGCTCGTCGATTCGAAGGTCATTGGGATACGGCAAAGCAAAGAACCCCTGCGCATCGTCGGCACCCGGAAGCACAAAGAGCGCTTGTGACGCTTGTGGTAGGCGGGCGTCTGCCCCGGCATCTGGTGATAGCGCAGGATCGCTACCGCAGGCCGAGCCCACCACAGAGCAGATGCCAAGAGCGAAAAGCCAGGGGACCTGTGGGGAGCGAAACACCACCGATCTATACCACTTGTGTTTGCGCCTAGAGACATCTCTTTGCGCCTGGAGATGCCAAACACGCTCACCGACGCTGGCTCGGTGGAGACGAGTTCGAACAAGCTCGGAGAGGAGTTAGTACTGCTTGGAGAAGCGCGTTCTGCTTGGAGAGAAGTTAGTACTGCTTGGAGAAGAGCAGGATCGTCGCGCCGCCGGTGAAGAGGGCAGCTCCTGAGGCTAAGCCCCCGATCGACAAATCTCGCCGCTCGTCCTTGAGTAGGAGGTAGCTGCCCGCCGCTGCTGCTGCAATGCCCGCTCCCAGGAAAAGCCAACCCGCTGTTCGCAGAGGCGCAACCGAAGCGGGCTTTGTCTTGGCAACCGCTGCCGTCTGTCCATCAAGGCTTGCGCCGTCGGGTTGTTCGATGTCGGCGGCACCGTTTGGGCTCAGCAAATCGATCGTGGCGAGCGTTGCGGTCATGATGGCCTCGTCGACGGTACAAACTGGGCAGGTCTGTGCAACTTGCGCCGTGAACATGCCAGTCTTGGTATCGACCAGGGTAATGACAAAACTGTAGCTTGAGCCCTCGCCTTGGATGCGAGCGATGAGGACGAGAGGTACGCCGCTTGCCACCCGAAGCGCGGTGAGACAGGGCCCAAAGTAACACCCTTCGAGAAACTCGCTGCCCTGCAACCGCTCGCGCAGTGCGTCTCGGCTCACTGAGTGGCGTCCAACCCCTTCGAGTGCTTCTTCTACCTGCGCTTCAAACTGCTCGGCCGTGGCTCCGGAAACACCACTCGTATCGATGCTAAGAATTCCTACGAGATCTTCGTCCGCGCGTGCACTCGTGGGGACTAGCAAAATGAGTGCACAGGCACACAGAGTGAGCCAAAGCCGTCTTCCACCACCTGCAGTACAGCGCCTCGAAATCACCGTGCGCCTAGTCCTCGTCGACTTGTTCGAGAAACCTCTTCATGAGGCCATCTACCATCAAGTTGCGCTCGGTCTCTTCGTAGCGTGAATCTCGCCAGCCGCTAACGATCTCAGAGTGACGTTCTTGGCTCTCTTTGATGAGGCTCTTGTAGACGCCAACTCGACGAATGATGTCTTTTTGATTTCGGAAGAAATACGAGACCATCGAGGCACTGGCGGCAACGGTGAGCACCAGCCCCAAGGGCCCGCCCAGCGCATAGCGAAGCCCGACGCGCAGGGCCAGAACCGCTGCGGCGCCAATCGCAACCTTCTTGGTTCCCGTGCCGTCTATGACCGAGTCTTTTGCGAGTGCAAACGACGTTTGGCCACTCGCAATGAGCAGGGCGATAAAATTGCCGCGCCGCTGTTTCCAGCCCTGATCGTAGTATTCCTTGATAGCGACCTTAAGGAAGCTATCGAAGTCGTCGTAGATGCTACTGCCGTCAGCAGCGGAGTCTTGGGCACGATCTGCGCTCATAACAAATAGTGTAGCACCGATGAACCGAACGCACGTTGACAGCTCAGGTGGGTGAGGCCACATTTACATGCAAACATGGCAGATATGAGCGGCACTAGCACAAAGAGACAAGGCTTTCGGCGATGGATGAGCGCAAGCCTTGCGGCGGCTGTCCTGATGGTAGGCGCACAAGATGCATCAGCAGATCTGGCGAAGGGGCTCGATGGGCTAACCCAGGGGCAGTACGCCCTTGCCAAACGCGCGCTTGCGGATACCAAGGGCGCCGATGCCGACAAAGCCAAGCTCGCCCTCGCAAGGCTTGAGCAGGAGGTCGGCAACTACAAGGGTGCCATGACCATTGCCAAAGCGCTGCTAAAAAGCAAAGACCAAGACGTCTCGCTTCGCGCGCATGCGCAGCTGGCAGAACTCTATCGGCAGACGGGCAAGTACCGGCAAGCGAAGGATCTTCTCGAGCCTCTCAATAGGAAACACCCCAAGCACTATCCGACGCGCCACGCACTTGGGCTCGCGTATCTCGACCTGGGCATGATGACCGAAGCCGATTCGCTTTGGAATCTCTTCTTCGACGAGTATGCCGATGGCAAGCTCGATCTCACGAATGCAGAGACACAGTACTTTGTTGCCGAGGCGGCAAAGTTTCTCGGCAGCATCGAAGACTCAAACTCCAGCTACGAAGAAGCGGTTGCGATTCAAAGTGAGTTTCATCGCGCGAACCTCGACTGGGCCCACATGTCGCTCGACAAATATCACGAGCCATACGCCGAACAGAGTTTTTCTGATATCCTAAAAGTGAACCCAAAGCACGCCGACGCGCTTGCGGGGATGGCGGCAATCAAAGTCAACACCGGCTACGATGCAGAGGCCGCACGGGACCTCATCAAACAGGCGCTTGCGGTCAACCCAAACCACATCGGCGCATTGATGGTTCGTGCGAGTTTAGAAACCGATCGAGGCGAGTGGGCAAAGGCCAAGGCTACGGCGAAACAAGCGCTCAAGGTCAACCCCGAGAGTTTCGATGCGCGCGCCGTCCTCGCCACCATTGCCTGGTTGCACGATGACTTCAAAGAGTACGAGGCGCAGAAGAAACGTGTCTTTGATATCAATCCAAAGTACTCGCAGTTTTTTCACATCATGATGCACTCGACCGACCGTGAGCATCGCTATGAGGGAGCCGTAAAACTTGGCGAAGAAGCGGTCCGCATCAACCCAAGAGACTACGAAGCGATGCAGCTGCTCGGCAGTGGCTACTTGCGCCTGAGTCGCGAGAAAGAAGGCATTGCGTGGCTTCTCAAGGCCTACAGAGGCGACCAGTACAATGCTCGTACGGTAAACGTGCTGGATCTCTTTGAGAAGGTGATTCCCCGCGACTATGTGATGACGAAGACGAAGAACTTCAACATCCGCTACCACAAAGAAGAGCGCAGTGTGCTGGAGCGTTACGTCACGCCCACCATGGAAGAAGCGTATGCCGACATGGTCAAGCGCTACGGCTTTACCCCAAAGCAACCCCTTACGTTAGAGCTCTACAAAGAGGCCGAGCACTACGCGGTTCGCACCGTTGGCCTGCCTGGCCTTGGTGCTCTGGGTGTGTGCTTTGGCCACGTGGTTACTGCCATGGCGCCAAGCGTTGGCAACCTCAATTGGGGCATGGTCATGTGGCACGAGCTCAGCCACGTCTTTGCAATTCAACTTAGCGACTACCGAGTCCCTCGCTGGTACACCGAAGGCCTTAGCGAGTACGAGACCATTCGCGCGCGTCCCGAGTGGAGACGGGAGAACGATGCGGACCTTTGGGCAGCGTTGCAAGACGGTACCCTGCCCTCGGTTTCCGAACTCAACCTGGCCTTCATGACGCCGAGCATGCAAGCGGTGGTGGTGGCATATCACCTGAGCTCAGTGACCATTGAGTACATCGTTGCCGAGTACGGCTTCCCTGCAGTTGTTAAGGGCCTCAAGCTCTTTGCCAAAGGACAGGAGACTCCAGAGGTGATTGAGAACATTACCGGTCGCCCGGTTGCACAGTTTGACAAAGAGTTTCGCGCGCATCTGCGACGCAGGCTCGCGCCCTACAAGGGTGGCCTCTTTCTTCCGGTCGAAGGCATGGATGATGTAAAGGCACTTGCGGCCGCAGCCACAAAGGCGCCAAAGAGCGCGGAGGCGCAGGCCAGGCTCACGCTCGGGTACTTCTACTTGGGCAAGGCTCCAGAGGCCACAAAAGCCAGTGAAGCAACGCTTGCCATCGATCCCAACAATCACATTGCGCTCTACGTGGCCGCTGAGTTGGCGCTGCACGCGAAGGACGCAGAGAAGGCCACGAAACTCTTTCGCCAGCTTGTGACCAGCGGCGGAGATAGCTACGACGTGCGCCTGCGTCTCTCCATGCTCGCGATGAAGGCCAAAGACAAGAAGGCATTTGAGGGCCACCTGCAAACTGCAAAGACACTCGACCCGGAGAAGTCTCATCCCTATGAGGCGCTCGCCGAGTTTTACGAGCAAGACGGCAAGATAGACGAGGCGATGCGCGAGCTTGAGACCTACGTGATGATCGAGCAGATGTCTCTGGGGCCATTGCTCAAGCTCATGGAGCACCACGCCAAGGCAAAACGCTGGAGCCGCGTTGTGCACTTTGGTGAGCTCGCCCTCAACCTCGATCCGGCCCAAGGCAAAGTACAGCTCGGGCTAGGGAAAGCTCTTACCGAGGTAAAGCGCTTTGATGAGGCACTCTACGCCTACGATACGGCGCTGCTCATTCGCCCAAGACTTCGGCGCCCCGCCCTCGCGCATCTTGGTCGAGCCAAGGCGCTCCTCGGCAAGGGGGACAAACGCGAGGCAAAGAAGGCGCTTCGCGACGTACTCGACATCGAGCCCGAAAACGCCGAGGGCATCAAGCTTAGCGCGGGCCTCAAGTAGCGCTAGCGCCGCAGCCGTTCGATGGCACTCTCAAGTTCATCGTCGGTATCGGGCTCTTGACTGTAGACTTTGGTCGCTACGAGTTCTTCTGGAAAGGCCTTGCGCTTGGGCTTGCCTGCACTGGGGACGGTAGCCTCAATGTGCGCCGTACTCACTCGAGTGGCCTCTTGTGAGGCTGCTAGCTCTTCCATGGTTTGTGGAGCCGACATCGCAGTAACCGCCAAATGCTCGTCAACGAACTTCGGCTTGGGGCCGAGTTCCGTTTCTTCGACAAGCATTGAATCCCGCGCGGCATCCGTACTGCCTTCGGCCAAAGGCCCACCCGGCTCGGTAATCATCTCATTGGGGTTGGCCGCAGACGATGCTGTCTTTGCGTCGATAAATGGGTTGAGATATGGATCGTGCGATTCCGGCGGCACCCCATGGGCTGTTGCCATATCCTCGGGTGGCAAACCATGCGCTGTCGCCATGCCCTCGGAGGGCATTCGCATGGGAGCGGCAGCAGCCCGTGGCCGTTGCGCCCGTGGATCGGTACGCATCTCTGACTCTCCGAATAGTTCTGATCCAAACCTGCTACAGGCGTAGCAACTGAACTCGATATTTCGATTGCCGGCAACAACTTCGATCGCATCCATGAAGTCACGCATTGTCGCAAAGCGCTCTTCTATGTGGGTAGAACAGGCTCGAGCGATCAGAGCCGGCAAGTCCTGTCCAAGGTCGGCCGGGTCCATGCAGTTACTCATGTTCTCGAGCACCTTGCCCAGTGAATAGATATCTGCGCGTTGATCCAAAGGCAGCATGCGCAAGCGTTCGGGCGCTTGGTACGCTGTTGTGTGTGTGGCCATCGCCATGTCCCCCACACCGGCCGCCATCGCTTCGCCAAAGTCAAAGACCGCAGCCGTGCCGTCCTTGCGCATCATGATATTGCTGGGCTCGATGCCCAAGTGCACAACGCCGAGGTGGGTGTTATCCGCACAGTGTTCATGCACGCTCTGAAGGCCATCGGCGATTTGGTGCACCAGGGTCAGTCCAACCTGACAAGGAAGGCGAACCTGCATGACCGACAGGTCTCGAAGCAGCGCCTCAAGGGTCCAACCATCCAAACGCTCCATCGCGAGGAAGTAGTGCCCATCGTGCTCTCCCGCCTCCATGACTCGAGGAAAGAGGCTGTGGCGCAGGCCTCGGGCCCAGTCGATCTCGCGGAGAAACCGGCGCAGCTCCTCGCCGATGCACGCAAATTCGGGTTTAAGAACTTTGACCACGGCCGACTGAACCACCCCACCCGCTTGGGCATAGCGTGCTTCGTAGACCTCACATCGCGCGCCATCGTAGATCTGCTCGCTGAGATGGAAGTTCGAAATTCGTTTGCGCGGGTTGTCCATACGAGTCATTGCCTGAGACCCAATACCTCTGGGTTCCATGTTGATTGTGCAAACAAGGGGCCATGCATTGCAGCCCCTCGCGCGCGAAAAATCGGCGGCTTAGCAGTCCGTTACCGGGGACTCGAGTCTCCCCGGAGCTTGTGGAGGAGACCAAGATGGGTGGATGATTCGCCGCATGGGGGACATGGTAGGGACAACGCAACTCATCATCTTTGGGGCCAGCGGGGATCTCACAAGGCGGAAGTTAATCCCCGCCTTGGTGCGCCTCGAGGCAGAGGGCCAGCTCGACGAGAACGTCTCGATTATTGGTGTCTCGCGAAGCAAGAAGACAGATGCCGAGTATTGCGAGCATCTTATCGGTGCAATTCCCGACGAGTTTCAAGCAGCCTTTGCCACGCTTTCCAAGCGCATTCACTACCAGAGTGCCGATGTGCAAAAGCCCGATGATGTCGCTCGGCTCTGCGCTTCTCTCGACGAAATGCCCGGTGGAACGACCGCCGGCAGACTCTTCTACTTGTCTCTGAAGCCCGAGCTCTTTAGCGACACGCTGCGCATTCTTGGCAAAGCCGGAATGCTTCGCATGGCAGATCAGCGGAGCGAAACGTGGCGACGCGTCGTTGTCGAAAAGCCCTTTGGCCACGATCAAGAAAGTGCACGCGACCTAAACGCTTGCATGCACGAGTACCTTCGCGAAGAACAAATCTATCGAATTGATCACTACCTCGGTAAGGAAACGGTTCAAAACATTCTGGGCTTTCGCTTTCACAATACGATCTTCGAACCACTGTGGAATCGTCACCACGTTGAGCTTGTGCAGATCACCGTGGCCGAAGACCTTGGGGTCGAGAAGGGTCGAGCCGGTTTCTACGACGAGAGCGGCGCGATGCGCGACGTTGTGCAGAATCACATGCTGCAGCTCCTTGCTCTTGTTGCGATGGAAGCTCCTGCGACACTCAACGGCGACGACATTCGAAACCAAAAAGTTGAGGTGCTTCGCTCTCTCCACATCCCCGATAGAGCCGACATTGCCCGCACCTCGGTACGAGCTCGCTACGCGGCTGGCAAGATTGGCGACAACAACGTCATTGGCTACCTAGACGAGGAGGGCGTTCCGGAAGGCTCACAGACCGAGACCTACGTGGCCCTACGAGCCGAAGTCGACAATTGGCGCTGGAGCGGCGTGCCCTTCTTGCTGCGCCATGGCAAGCGACTCAAATCGAAGTTCACTGAGATCAAAGTGCAGTTTCGCATGCCACCCGTGCAGCTCTTCAATCGCCCGGATGGTCTGAGCCCAAGTGAGTTTCGCAAGCAACTTCGCGACGGGACCTTGTGCCAGTTGCGCCCCAACGTGCTGACCATCAGCATTCAGCCAAGCGAAGAACTCTCACTATCCTTTGGCGTCAAGCGGCCTGGTGCCAGCATGGACATGACACCAGCAAAACTCTCATTCAATTACGATGATGTGTTTCACTGCGGATCGGCTCCGGCCTATCAACGCCTCTTGCTCGATGCGTTAAACGGCGACCCAACCCTGTTCTTGCGCTCCGACGAAATCGATGCGAGCTGGTGCTACAGCGATGAATTCATCAAGGCGTGGGCCGAGCCCGATGCGCCAGCCATAGCGGAGTACGCCGCAGGGAGCTGGGGTCCCGACGAGGCTGACGCACTCTTTGAGGGATGCGAAGGCGGCTGGTCACGTGGCTAAGGTCCTCGAGCTGAGCGACGCGGCGGTTGCACACCGAGCGAGCGAGCTCGTAGTCGCAGCTCTTCGTTCCGCGATCGAATCAACAGGGCACGCGCGTCTTGCCATTGCCGGCGGCTCTGCAACATCTCCGTTGGCAGCGATACGCCGGTCTCTTGGCGAGGCCTGGGAACTCACCTGGCTCACATGGGTTGACGAACGCTGCGTGGACCGCGATGACGCCGATAGCAACCGCGGCACCGCGTATCGCCAAGGAGGGCTCGATGACGATGACCCGCCAGGGCTTGAGCTCCCACTCTGGCAGAGTGGCGAAACCGTAGAAGAGGCCATCGAACGCGTCGAGGGCAGCTTGCGAGACGACTTTGGTGACGCACTCGATGTCGCGCTGCTCGGAATGGGCCCCGACGGTCACATTGCCTCGCTCTTCCCCGGACATCCAGCGCTCGTGAATGCTGGAGAGAGATTCATTGCGCATGTCTCGGATAGCCCAAAACCTCCTTCGACGCGCATGACTCTAACGCTCCCTTTCCTTAAGAAAACTTCTCATAGCATTCTCATTGCGATGGGGGAGTCCAAGCGTGACGCACTTGAGCGTCTCATTGCCGGAGACGCAGAGCTTCCCGCCAGCGCGCTTCCCAACCTAACAATTCTTACCAACATCAAACTCAGCGACAACAAGGCAACGATATGAGCAACGCAACAAATGACATCGCAGTAATCGGCATGGGTGTAATGGGCGCCAACTTGGCCCGCAACTTCGCAAGCCGAGGACTCTCTGTGGGCATCTACAACCGCACTGTTTCTCTCGCCAAAGAAGTTGTCGCCAACCATCCAGAGGCCAAGCTCGACCAAGCCGATACTCTCGAGGCCTTGGTCGCAGGACTAAAGAAGCCCCGCCGGATCATTGCCATGGTCTCTGCCGGCAAGGCTGTGGACGCGGTTATGGATAGCCTCGACCCACTTCTCGAAGAAGGCGACATTATTGTGGATGCGGGCAATAGCCACTTCGAAGACACCGAGCGCCGATGCAAGCGCGCTGATGCCCGCCCGTGGCGCTTTATGGGCATGGGGGTTTCCGGCGGTGCAGAGGGCGCTCTTCTCGGACCCTCGATTATGCCGGGTGGCGACAAAGAAGCCTGGAACGCGCTGCGGCCCATTCTCGAATCGGCTGCGGCCGTCGCCGACTCGGGCGCCTGCGTTGCCTACTGCGGAACCGGCTCCGCTGGCCACTTTGTAAAGATGGTTCACAACGGCATCGAGTACGGCGATATGCAGCTTATCGCCGAGTCGGCGGTTCTCATGCGGCAAGGCCTGGGCATGCCATCGCGCGCAGTCGCCGACACCTTTGCGGAATGGAACGGCGGTGACCTTGAGAGCTTTCTCATCGAAATCACGGCTGACATTTTCCGCACGCCAGACCCAAAAAACGAATCGGCCCTGCTCGTAGATGCCATCTTGGACAAGGCAGGCCAAAAGGGCACCGGCCGTTGGACCGTACTTGCCGCGGTTGAGCTTGGAGTCGCGATCCCAACCATCGCTGCCGCCGTCGACGCCCGTGCGCTCAGTGCTCAGAAGGAGCTGCGCGTGCAGGCCGAAGAACAGTTCGCTCCCCGTCGCAGCACACTCGCAGGCATTCGCACCGAAGACCTTCGCGATGCCCTCTACGCGGCCAAGATTGCCAGCTACACGCAAGGCTTTGCCATGCTGCGAACCGCAAGTGACGAGCGAAACTACGGCTCCGACTTTGGCGAGATTTCTCGCATTTGGAAAGAGGGTTGCATCATTCGCGCAGGCTTCCTCGACAGAGTTCGCGAAGCCTTCTCGGCAGACTCAGAACTTTCCTTACTCGCTCTTGCTCCGAGTTTTCAGAAGGAACTCAAGACAACTCTTCCCGCTCTGCGCCGCGTTGTTTCCGCAGCGGTTACCGCGGGCCTTGCGGTGCCAGGGTTGTCGGCATCACTCTCGTACTTCGACACGCTCGTCTGTGCACAAGGTAGCGCCAACGTCATCCAAGCGCAGCGCGACTACTTTGGCAGCCACACCTACGAGCGCCTCGACGAGCCTGGCGTTGCCGTGCACACCAACTGGCCAAGCAGCAAAGACGCGTAGGGTAGAGAGTGGTTCGCAAGCCAGTCTAGGATGGGCTGGCTTGCAAGTCGATGCAGGCGCCGCTCTGGCGGAAAGCCCCCGAGAGACACTCGGCGATCGCCAGCAGCGACCGCCGGTGCTGTGTTGGTGAATCACTAGCGAAAGACGAACGGATAGCTGACCGTAATGCCCTTTTGCGATTTGCTAAACGTCGCGCGTTTCACAGCCGATGCCAAGCACCGACGCAACGGTGCTGTACCGCCGTTTGCACGAGCGCTCTGCACCTTGCCATTGGCGCCGACCGTGAATTTGACCTTGATGGTGGTGCCGCTGGCGCCATGTTCATTTCCACAAGACGTCACGTGAGCTTTGACCTTGCCGATACCCTCGCTGATTTCGCCACGCGGAATCGTCCTCGGCAGGGTTGCACTGGCGGGGCCCTTGTTGAACTTGCGACAACATGCCGTGTCGGGATGCGTGAAGCAGGAGATCTCGTCACAGGTGGCGTCTTCCCGCTCGGGCATTTGTTCCGCAAACGGATTCTTCACCACCGAACGTGACTCTTTGGATTCTTCGACCTCGAGAGTCCGACGCCCCGAGTTTCGAGAGCCGCTAGAGCTCCCGACGAGCCACTCGGTACCGCCTGCTCCCTTCAATGCATCGAGTTTCATGCGCTGCTTTGCGTTCAGAAGTTTTCTAATTCGCAGCCATGAGATGACCTGCGATTTTCGCAACTCGCCCTCCATGGAGCTAATCTGCTCGATGAGCGTTCCCACGCGTTTTTCACTGGCCGCGTCTTTCTCAAGTTCACGGCGCAAATCAATTCCTGTGATGTTCATACTCGCCGTCAACCGAATCGACGCCTTGCGAGCATCGGCGAGAATGGTGCCGATCTTGTCCTTCTGATTTGCGCTGAGGCTCAGCTCGGAAAGCACACGAGCACGACTGAGCCCCGATCTGGTAACGGGCTGTGCATGCAGCAGCCCCGACCATAGGAGAGGAATCAAGACGACGAGAAACATAGTAGGTGACTTCATTCTTTACGCTCCAATTCAAAGACTTCGGTTGCGGCGATGGGCTCCAGAAATTGCTCCCATTGTGCTGACGTTTGCAGTGACGCGTTTACGTCGGCGAGCACAACGAGCTCCGCCCAATCGGTATCATCGAGCGCATTGCTGCCCGCCGACGCATCATCCGGTGCCGATGCAGTGCCGGGCGCCGATGCAGTGCCGGGCGCCGATGCAGTGCCGGGCGCATCATCCGGTGCAAACGATGTACTGGGCACTCTAGCGAGATCTTGGGTCGAGGCTTGGGAGGCGCCCTGGAACGCCGCTGCGTTGTTCGCAGTGGGTTCTTGGCCATCTGTTGGCCCCGTGCTCCGAAGAAGTAGTATCAATGCGGTGGCGGATGCGAGAGCGCCACCGACAGCCAGGGCCAAATACCGAGGGCGAAATACCGCGTTGTTGTGGATTCGAGAATGGACGGTCGCTTCTAGGCGCGTAGCATATCCCAGAGGCGCAGCCGGCTCCGCCATACTCTCTAGCGTGGACTTTAGTGACACCGAAGTGCGCTGTGTCGCCGCGCAAGAGTTGCAACCCGCAATGTGCAGACTCTGGGCTTTGGTGAGCGCTTGGCCACACACCAAGGTTTCTTCGATCCGCTGGCATATCTGAGTCATTCGATTTCTCCTTCGGGCAAAATTTGTACTCGAAGCCGGCGCATGCCTCGCACAAGATGGGTCTTCACGCTCGATGGCTTGATGTCCATCAGGCTTGCGATCTCGCCCACGGAGAAGTCGTGGCCATAGCGCAAGGTCAGAGTGGAGCGTTGCATGGTGGGCAGCCTTTGCAGGTGACCCACAAGCAGTTGCGCTTGCTGAGAGCCACATAAGAGCTGCTCACCATCAGCCGACGTCCCTGGGTTCGATGCCTCTGTGACGGATCCCCAAAACGCCTCTTTGAGTCGACGCCTGCGCAGGATTCGAAGGCAGCTTCTTGTCACGATGCGAAGAAACCAGGCTTCGGCCAGCGCCTCATCTCGGAGGGCCCCATGGGATCGGCAAACGTTTGTCAGAGACTCCTGAACCGCATCTTCGGCTTCCGCACGATTCCGCAGAAGGTCGTAGGCGATGCGATACGCGCGCTTGCTTGCGACAGCGACAAGACGCTCCAGCAGCTGGTCTCTCGTGGGCACGGCTTTGGGCCCCGCCTGTCTGGATAGCTGCATGGGTGTCAACACTCACAATGGTAGAGTCCCGAGCGCGGAAACCGGTGGACAAGAGCAGCGGAAAACCCTCTTAAACCCTGCAACTCACTGTAACTATTAAACTCTCAAGGCACTCTTTTCACAGCCCAGTCAACAACTCGAAGAGCATCACACCGCCACCGGCCATTGGCGGCCAAGCCTCAAGCCGTGCGCAAGCTGGCGACGAGCGCCCACAGCGATCGCGGGTGGGGCGACCGAGGCAGTGTCCCCAAAAGGTCAAGACGCCGGTGACGGCGAGGCCGGGCAAATGCTGGCGACCACGAGGCCGGGAAAACCCCGTCGACGGAAAACGCTGGCGACGCTCAGGCCGGGCAAACCCCGGCGGCGACGAGACCGGCCCCCCGGCGACGACGAGACCGGGAACTCGATCTAAGAACGATTCGTATCGCTATGCGCTGGCGACAGCGGCAAAGACGCGGGCCACGTCGGTGTTTGAGCCGTGCAGTTCTGCAACCTCGTCGCGATGCAGAAGCCAGCCGGCAATCGATGCAGCGGCCCTATCGGGCGACTTCCACTTATGGCCTTTCTCGGCCATGTACTCGGTGAGCGCAGCAATGAGAGGAGCGAGCAGAAGTGGGTCTTCCAACTCGAGCAGCTCGGTTTCGAGAAGCTTGCCGAGCAGACCTTCTGCGAGCGCTTGAAACGCCCGATTTGCTTCGCTCAGCTCAGTGGACGCGATGCGCCGGGTTCCGCAGCCTTCGCAAAACTCTCGCTCTAGATCTTTGACCTCTAGGGGTTGTTCGCAGTTGGCACAAAGAATGGCTTCGGGTTCGCCTTCGCCAATCCAGGTCTCGATGTACTCCAAGAAGCCCGGCGAAATTGGGCCCGGCGAGAGCGAGCCTTCAACGACGCCCCAGATGGTTCCTGCGTAGTCGCCATCGCAAACCAAGATGTGATCGTTCTCGGGCCCAACGCGACCGACGATGACGGTTTTGCCAAGCTTGGCGCGACCTGCCGTCTTGGCGTAGGTCTTTGGCTTCTCAAGCTCGTCCAAGGCGACAATACCGCGCTGAGTTGGCCCAGGGCCCACGCCGACGATGGCCAAGTAGGCGCGAAAGTCGGCGGGGAACGCCATGCGATTGCTCTTTTCGAACTGCTCGACTTCTTGGTGGGCCAAGGCCCGCGGCGCCCAATGCGCTTCGCTGGTTTTCCAACGCTGCGCCAACATGCGGTACTTGGTCTGCACGAGCCGCGCGTGCATGCGCCGAGCCTCTTCCCGCTCGTCGAAATCTTCAATCCCGTCGAGACTCGAGATCAGTGCTTGCGCAATGTCGACTTCGGCGATGCCCTCGGGAAATTGCACCACCGCATCACCCGATCGACGCAGCAAGAAACGCACACACTCGACAAACGCCGGGTCACTTGCGAGGGTATTCTCCCCTTCGAGGCGAATCACAGATGCCACGGCGGCAATGCGTTCTTGGAGAATTGCATCGCCTTCTTCGTCGGGCTCTTCCTCTGGATCGTCAGAAGGATCAAAGAGCCCCTCCAAGTCCTCTGGACTGGGGTGATCGACCATGACTTCGATGGTTGGAGCCGTGAGCCCCAATGATTCGGCGCGGGCCTGGCAAGCGGCGGCGGCCTTGGTCGTTCGTTCTTCGGCGAGGGGGCTGAGAATTAGGATGCAGGTGCTCATGCGCGGGCAGGATCTAGCATGGCGGAGTGGCACTCCGCCAGGGCATTTGGAGCCCTCCGCCAGGGCATTGAGCGCACTCCGCCAAGGCATTCAGCGCACTCCGCCAGGGCATTGAGCGCACTCCGCCAAGGCATTCAGCGCACTCCGCCAAGGCATTCAGAGCCTTGGAATCACGTCGCGCGCCCCTTCATGAATCTCAGGTTCAGACTCATTGTTGAGCTTGTGACCACCCGTCGCGCTGCTGCGTCCCATCCAGTACACAGCGCCGGCCACCAACATCACGATAATCGCCAGAATCTCGTAGGGAATGCGCTCTCCAAAGGCCCGTTTGCCAAAGAAACGCCCGCCCGAACGCCTGTGGATGGTGTCTTCGACTTTCTTGTCAAAGTCCATCGGAGCACTCATCTTGTGCATGCCAGAGAGCATTTCCATCGTCTTCTCAAAGTCTTCGTAGGCCTTCTTGTAGTTCGCGTCGCTCGCGATCAGGCCCTCAACCTCCTTGGCCTTTTCCGGCGCAAGGCTACCTTCGTAGTACTCTGAGAAAAGTTCTACGTTGGCATCGAAGTCGCTGTCTTCTGTTTCTTCTTCGGCCATGAACGCTCCTACATTCGTGTCATCATCTTCTTGCGCAATGCCAATCGCGCTCGGTGCAATCGGGATTTCACAGTGCCTTCTGCAAGCTCTGTAATCGAACAAATCTCTTCATAGCTCAGCTCCTCAATATCCCGCAGAACAATGAGGATTCGGTGGTCTTCTTCAAGTTCGGCAATGGCAGCCTGCATGATGACCTCAAGTTGCTGTACTTCTACATGGTCATCGGGGCTCTTGGCTTGGTTTGGCGATGTGAGAGCGGCAGCCGCCGCACTGGTATCGACACTCTCGTCAAACTCGGCCTTAGACCTATCGTGCCGAACGGCCAGGTATCGAATGCGATTCTTGCTGAGGTTGCTGGCGATTCGATAGATCCACGTCGAGAGCTTGGAGTCGCCCTGAAACGTATCGATCTTTTTGAAGACCGTGATGAAGACATCTTGCGCGAGATCTTCGGCCTCTTCGCGATTGCCAAGCAGTCGGAAACACAGGTTGAACACCCGATCGCCGTTACTCTCAATGAGCTCGGAGAAGGCCCGCTCGTCTCGGTCTCTGAGCCGGCGGACCAGCTTTCGTTCCGCCCGAGTCATCGCCGGAAGTCTACCCTACTTGGCGCTGGGGTCGACTCGGGGCCCATGCTTGCGGCCACGAATTCATGTTCTGAGCGAACGCTACCTTGGCGTCGGGCCCACAATGCGAAGCCCCGCTTGGATGACAAGCTCGTCGCCATCGCCACCAACTTGCTTGCGGCCACCAATGTCGATGCCCATCTTTGGCGTCGAGTAGCCAACACCGAAGCTCGCGTAGCTAGCATCGGTGAGGTCGTCATAAACACCTCCGACGCGCAGTGGGTAGGCAGCCATAGGCGTAGGAGCAAGCAGGTATTCTACGCCGCCCCCGTAGCGCCCCGTGTCTTCGCCATCGGCTCGATCCAAGTTCCACAGGGCGTCGAGACTAATGCCTAGTCCTCCGCCACCGGGCCTAAGAACAAGACCAGTGCCCACACCACGAGGGTATTGGGGCGAGTCGGTTCCGACGAGGTTGTAGCCAACGCCCGCGATGCGGACGCCGGTGCTCGGTGCAAAGATGAGCCCCATATCGATGGAGTAGCCGCGTTGATCCTCTTCGCCATCGACGTTGGAGTTGTAGTCAAAGAAGTGCGTGTTGGTTCCGATGATGATCTGTTGGCTCAGAGCCCGCGCCGCGGTTACGCCCGCTTCGTGAAAGCGTCGCTTCACATCCATCTCGCCAAGGGATGGTTGAGCGTTTAGGTAGTGATAGTAGAAACACCCTGCGACTGGCGTTGTGGAATCACAGGCGGCGACCGATCCGATGTTGGCTTTGTCTTTGTCGCGATAGCCAAAGGAGCCTTCGAAGACGAGCTGGCGGTTTAGCGCAAGGCCCGCAGGATTGAGCACGGTCGACTCTGTACCAATGGCTTCCGCTCGCAAACTATCCCCCAATGCCACCGACCGGGGCCCGAGGCTATCGGTCAGCGAGTCTGCATCGGCGCGCGCGACCGTGCCTAGGAGAAGCAGAATCGCTGGAGCCAGAACAAGCCGTCGGTACATTCTGATGATTCTAGCCGGGCGATCGTGTGCGGCAAGAAAGTGGCCCTTATTCACCTCCTTCTAGATCGTCCAGCACTCCGGTATGCAGCTGATCCGCCATCGAGGTGTAGCCGCCTTGTGCCACTATGACATGGTCAAGCAGCTCGATTCCGACGATGCGACCCACCTCTTGCAGTCGCGTTGTGAGCAGGATGTCGTCGGAAGAAGGCGTGGGGTCGCCAGAGGGATGATTGTGCGCCACCACACAGGCGTAGGCCGAGCGGCGAATGAGGGGCCGAAATACCTCGCGCGGATGGACTTCGACACTTGCGAGCGAACCGCGGGCAACTTCGATCTCATCGAGAATGCGGCCGCGCACATCTAGAGCCAGCACCACAAAGACTTCCTGGTCGAGGCCCGCAAGACGGGTGCGAAGTCGGTTGTAGATGTCATCGGGACCACGCACCACCGCCGCCGCCGGCAAGGACGCTTCTAAGACGCGCTGCCCCAGTTGAAAACTCGCTACCAGCCGGGTCGCCAACGCCTCGCCAATCCCATCGTGGGCACACAGCTCTGCCACCCCCGCATGCGATAGGGCGACGATGCCGCCGGTTTCCGCCAATAGTGACGTGGCCAACTTCTCAACCGGCAAGCGCTTGCTCCCGCTGCCGAGAACGATTGAGAGCAGGCGCAAGGTGGAGACGCGGTGCGCCCCATAGGTAATGAGTTCCTCCCTGGGCCGAAATTCAAAGTCGCTTGTGCGCTGCATACGCCAGCGACATTCCAAGAGTCGTGCCGAACGAAAGGTACTGAATCTACTGGGTCTTGCCGACGGTCCGGTCCGGGCAACGGACGACTTGGCCGAGCCCCGGACGCCAGCGAGCGTCCCGCACCACAAACTCGCGTGCCTCCCCCTATACTCCCCGCATGCTGCGCTTTGTCCTACCTATCCTCTTACTCGCTAGCGCGTGCGGTGGTGACAGTAAGGAAGACATCCCCGAGCCCGATGCCAATCTCGGGCTCACCGAGTTTACGATCACCAACACGGATGCCTCCGGCGAGACCCACAGTCTCACCATCACCTGCGAAGACTTGCAGTCGGAGACCGCGATTACCTTGGTGACCAGCGGCGCGCATCAGCACAGCATCCGTATCGAGGTGGCCGACCTTGAGGCAATTGTGGCTGGGGATTCCGTGACGCTAACGTTCACAGAAGGTCACGAGCACAGTTTCACGATCGAAAAACCGGCCGATGCATGCCTTGGCCTGTGACCACGCCTGCCAAGCCCCCATCGGTCCGTACGAATAGTACCTAGATTGCAGCGCAGGTGCCGGCGGCGCAGTTTGCACTTAGGCAATCGCCATCGACGACACAGCCCACACCATCGGCGCAGTCGTTGACGGCGCCTTGAACGACATCGCAGGCGGCGCTACAGGTTCCGCAAGCATCCGCGTTGTTGTCATCACAGGTTTCGAAGAGAACTTCGGTGGTGCCGTTACCGCACGTGCTGTTCTGCTGACAAGCCGTGTCGCAGCCGTTGCCGTCATCGTTGGTATTGCCGTCGTCGCAATCCTCGAAGAGAGCCTCGACCGTATTGTCGCCGCAGGTGTTGTTTTGCTGGCAAGCCGTGTCGCAGCCATTGCCGTCGTCGGTCGTATTGCCGTCGTCACAATCCTCAAAGAGCGATTCGATCGCGCCATCACCGCAGGTATTATTCTGCTGGCAAGCCGTGTCGCAGCCATTGCCATCGTCGGTCGTATTGCCGTCGTCACACTGCTCAAAGAGCGATTCGATCGCGCCATCACCGCAGGTATTGTTCTGCTGGCAAGCCGTGTCGCAGCCGTTGCCATCATCGGTCGTATTGCCATCGTCACACTGCTCAAAGAGCGATTCGATCGCGCCATCGCCGCAGGTATTGTTCTGCTGGCAAGCGGTGTCGCAGCCGTTGCCATCATCGGTCGTATTGCCGTCGTCACACTGCTCGATTTGGTCTTCTAGTGTGCCGTCGCCGCAGGTGTTGTTTGCCTCACAGGTTTGGCTGCAGCCGTTGCCATCATCAACTTCATTGCCGTCGTCACACGCTTCGAAAAGTGCTTCCACCGTTGCGTTGCCACAAACATCGTTGCGCACGCAGAGGTCGCTGCAGCCGTTGGCATCGTCAACCTCGTTGCCATCGTCGCAGCTCTCGAAGATCGACTGGACGTTGCCATCACCACACACGTCGTTGCGCTGACACAGGGCGTCGCAGCCATTGCCATCGTCAATCTCATTGCCGTCGTCACAGGTCTCGGTTCCGGTGACCATCGTGTCGCCACACACCACGGTGCTGGCGTCGGGACCACCGTCGATCTCGAGATCGGCATCAACACCCGCATCAATCGTAGAGGCATCGGAGACCGCACCGTCGACCAGTACAGAGCCGCAATCAAACTCTTCTGCCGTGCCCTCAGCCTTGCACCAGCTATCCGCAGCGCAGTAGTAGCCACTTGGGCATTCATCTGCGGCCCCGCAGGCAAATGCGCAGTTCGACTTGGGCGTGTCGAAGCAACCTGCCCCGGCCGTTAGCGCGGAGAGAGAAAGCAGCAGAGTAGAAAGCAACACGCGAGCCGAATGCACGAACTCAGTGTCTCCGGTAAGGCGCGCCGGATCTAGCAAAGTCGGGGCATATTTTCGGTTTGGAGGCCGGTCTTTGCCACTTCCTTGGTCACAGGCCCAGCTCGTCCTAGCCTTTCGCCCATGCCAAGTGCACCCAGTCGCCCTCCCCTCGCGCAATCGATTCAGCACACGCGAACCATGACCATGGTGCGCTACCTGCTGTATTGCACCTTCGTCGTCATATTCTATCTCATCCTGCGCAAACTGGGCCCGGTGCTCTTTCCTGTGGTGGCGGCTGGCGGTGTCGCATACTTGCTCGATGGTGCTGTGGACGCGCTTTGTGAGCGAGGCATCAATCGCGTTGTTGTGGTCTCGGGCCTGCTCATTCTGTTTTTGCTGGCAATCGCGGGCATCATACTCTTCGCCGCTCCCTTGATCTCAGAAGAGTTCGCACACTTGGTTCGCGAGATGCCAAAGATGATAGAGACCTTCAGTCTTTGGGCCGACGCGCAATTTGGCATTGAAATCCCCTCGACGTGGCAAGCCTACGCATCGAGCGAGCAGTTTGATAGCGTCATGAAGGATGCTGCAGGTCCCGCCGCCGCGTTAACTGCAGCAGCGGTTGGTGGAATTCTCTCGGTGCTTGGCATCTTGGCAGAACTTCTCTTAGTTCCCGTCTTCGCCTTTTACTTTCTTGTCGATTGGGATCACATGGTTGACAAGGCTCACAACTTGGTGCCGCCTCGTCATCGCGACCTCGTTACGGGTGTTGTTATCGAAATTGATTCGGCGGTTTCCAGTTGGGTTCGAGGGCAACTCATCGTCACCACCTCGCTGGGGCTCTGCTACGCCCTCGTCTTCCGCCTCATCGACGTTCCTATGGGATTCACCATCGGCGCAATCGTGGGGCTTCTCACCATCATCCCGTTTCTGGGTACATTTGTCGGCGCCGTTCTAACCCTCGGTGTTGTGGCGCTCAACTACACTGGCCCCGGCGTGCTCATTGGCGTTGGCATCACCTTTGTGGTCTTGCACTTGCTTGAAGCCGCCGTACTCACTCCGAAGATCGTTGGCAAGAAGGTTGGACTTGGCGAGGTTGGAGCACTCTTTGCAGTACTCGCAGGAGGCAAGCTACTGGGCTTTACAGGCGTTCTCTTGGCCGTCCCACTCGCAGCAAGTGTTGCCGTAATATTAAGAAGAACACTTACCTACTACCGAGAGAGCGAGTTCTTTGTGGGTGAGTAATACGCCGCTCGCGCTGAAGGGAGAGGGCGAGCGAGCATCGTCTTCCCGCCCCGAATGCTAGCGACGATTCGAGCGTTCGAGTTCGTGCCCCAACCTGCGTTCCTGTCTGACTAAGCGACGTGTCGCCTTCTGTAGGTGCCTATCTCCGACGTAGAACATGCCGTACCACAATTGCGAGATACACCGATTTCCCGGCGAAGTTTATTGCCATCACATACAGCGTTGGCTAGCGTAGAGTTCTACGCACCACGTTGTGGTCGATTAACTTCTTGGGGGATTTAAGAAATGTCGCGAAATATACTAGTTTCACTGTGCGCTATTGCAACGATGGGCCTCGCGGCCTGTGGCGGCGGCGCCGACGATGATGATGGCAACGGAAGCGCACCAGATGCAGCAGGCGGAGTCACTGCCGACGCAGCCACCAGCGATCCAGATGCCGCGGTGAGTGTTGCGGATGCGGGAAGTCCAGATGCGGACGTAAGCGATCCATGCGATCTCTGCGCTGCGGAGGCAACCTGCGAGGTAGACGTCTGCACGTGTCCTGCGGGCTTTGCTGGCGATGGCACAACGGCGGGTACCGGCTGCGCTGATGTCGACGAGTGCGCCGATGGAACCAGCGACTGCACGCTGTCCTGCGCCAATATCGAGGGTTCGTTCACCTGCAACGATCGCGTGCTTGCAAGCCATCGCGATTCCGCAACGTACGACCTGCTATCCATTGTCTACGATCCCGATCCGGCAATCGTCGACACCGTAACAGTGGAATCCACAGAGACCATTACCGGTGCTGGCGCTGAGATCATCACAGGGACAACCGGCGCTGCCACCGATCCAACGACGGGCAATGTCTACTTGGTCACAAAAGATGACGTGGGCGGACGGCACTTGGTGCAACTCGACCTGGCAACAAACATCGCGACCTTCATCGGCGCTTTGGCTCAGCCTGTCGCATCCATCGCATTTGACGACGCCGGCGTGCTCTATGGCATTACCGGGCTCCAGGCAGATCCTAACAATGAGCTCTCTACCATTAGCCTCGTCGACGCTACGTTGACTCCGATCTTGGCCTTGGCCGATGGCGCCAGCGCCGATGGAGAAACACTGGCCAGTCGCCGCGGAGATCCACTGATGTACCGATGGAGTGGAAACGATCCATACGACTTCCAAAGCGTCGATTCGCTTGGTGTCACCGTCGATCTTCTACAGCCAACGCTACCTGCACAGAGTGAAAAGACCGCAGCAGTCTTCAGTGACATCTTCGATGCCTTCCTCGTCACCGGTCGCGATGAGTTGATCCATGTCTACCGACTCGATGAGACTGGCGAGAACTTGCCGTTCACAGCAGCGAATACCTACAAGGGACTCACGTTCGTCCCTGCTCCACCCGTGCTGTAGCGAAGGCCCAGCGATGGAACCGGTCTGCATCCCAAACCGGCTCTATCCCTAGCCAACAAACGCCACCAAGGCCTTGCCCCGAACTCCGCATAGCGCGGCAAAGGGCGAGGCCTTTTTTGTCGAGCCGCAATCTCCCGTGTGAACCCCGATGCGTGCCTGGTAGCCCACATCGGTCAGGCAGCCGGCTTTTGGGGCGAGCAGAAACCCGGCGATTTGATGCACACCTACGAGGGGCGAGCGCTCTTTGCAGGCATGAAACTCTTGCGATCAAAGCTAGCACTCCCACTACAACTCATTCTTCTCACACCACTGCTCGTGCATTGCGTTGACAGCGAGACATCGTCGTCGGGGCAGAGTTCGGGCCAGCTCTGCACCAACAGCTGCGAATACGCCGACGATGGATTTTGCGACGACGGCGGAGACGACTCGGACTACGACGAGTGTGCCCTGGGCTCCGATTGTCGAGACTGTGGACCTCGAGAGGCAAATGACAATCCACAACAGCCAAGTGTCGGCACCCTTCGCGTTGAGAACGATTCCACTAACCTTTCGATTGGGGCCGTGAGCGCAGGCCCTTGTGGTGGCCAAGAATCCAAAGAGGTCGTCTTTCAAGGACAGATCTTCGCGGGAAGTGCAACGAGCATCTCGCTTTCGCCAGGCTGCTATGACGTGACGGCAGGAGATGCATTCTTTCAGCGCACACACGAGCAGTTCGGCATTGTCATCGATGCCAATAGCACGACAGCGCAGAGCTTCGCCTTGAACTAATCTCCGTGCCCCGAAGTACCTCCTTCGGAGAAACCCGAGATAAGAACTTATCGTATTTTCACGAACGACAATGTGCGATCGAGCAGCCGCTTTGCCACCATTTCGGTCGGAAAGAAACGGCGCTCGGAGCTCATACGGGCCCATTCACGGCGTTTCCTGTGTCTATCGCTGGGTAACACTCGGGTACGCGTCGTCCGTCCTCTTTGGAGGGATGGCGCGATTCGCCGAGACCTTCGAACCATCGCATCTCGTCCAGCGCTATGAGATCACTGCAAGACCACAAGCAGACCTATGTGGGTCTGAGTATCTGGTTGTCGCGTTCGTGCTGGATGTCGGCCTTGTGCGCACAACAAGAGAACTTCGATCCCCTACAATTCGTTGCTACGATAAATTAATGCTCAAGTATTCTTTGGGACGACCGATTCAGCGCTGGGGAAGCCTATTCGCGTTTTTTGCAACGACGGCGCTGGGAGTGACCGCTTCGGCGTTTCCGGTAACAAATGGCCAAGAGGCTACTGAGCTACTCGGTTGGGATACCTTCGACCGCGGCTTTGCCGACATGGCAATCGATCCATTCTTTGGAGCCGATGTCCCTGCGGCAAATCGCTTCTTCGTTCCCGTCGACATCGACTTTGATACCGCGGGAGAGCGCGCATTCGTCGCCGACCTGCACAATCATCGAATCCTTATCTTCGATGTTTCCGGTGGCTTTACAACCGACATGGGCGCGGCCTTTGTTCTTGGGCAACCCGACTTCGCTACCGGAGCGGCCGTCGATACAAATCCCTATCAGTACAACAACAACACGCCAAACCTGGTCTTTGGCTGCCAAGAAGGCGTCTCTGCCTGTGGCATGAGCCGGGCATTTGCCGTGGCCTACGACGCGGATAACGATCGACTTTTTGCATCCGACTTCGACAACAACCGCATCTTGGTTTGGGACATCTCCGCCCTTACGAATGGCATGCCGGCAACGTGGGTCATCGGTCAGCAAGACCTTGTCTCGGGTGCGGTGAATGCGCCATGCGCGACGGGCACCGATCTGGCGTGCGGGCTCAATGGCCCAACCGAATTGGCGCTCGACGCCGATACCCAAACACTCTTCGTCGCCGATAGCGGGAACCACCGCGTTCTCACCTTTGACGTATCGCAATTGGTCGGCGCTGGCCTTGGGTCTGGGCTCCCAGCTTCGAACGTCATCGGTCAACCAACCATCAACGACATCGCTGCAAACGGCTGCGGCACGGTTGGCATTGTAAACGACTGTGGCTTCGACACGCCGCAGTCCATCGCGCTCGACTCCAATGGCAACCGGCTCTTTATCGGCGACTCGCGAAACAGTCGCGCGCTGGTCTTTGACACTACACTGGGCATCAACACGGGAATGTCTGCTGCGCTGGTTGTCGGCCAACCCGACTTCTTCACGGCAACGCCAAATACAAGCTGCGACGGCCTTACGAGTGGTGACGAGAACGTGAACCGATGCGGCCTTGCCATTCCCTTTGACATCCTCGCTATTAACGTCGACTACAACGAGCTCGACGACGACCTCTACATTTCTGATTCCGCAAACAGCAGAGTCCTGGTCTTCGATGCGGCCAATCTGGATACCAACGTGGAAGCAACAGCGGTTCTCGGTCAAGAGCTCTTCACCGACGGCTACTCGAACCTGGGTCCTAACTTTGGCGGTTCCACAAGCCGCTCCAGTCTCTTTCTGCCACTCGGTGTCGACTACGATCCCTCGTCCGATCGCATCTTTGTTAGCGATGGTGGCAATCATCGAATTCTGAGTTTTGGCGCAAACGTTGGCGGCACCCCGGTTGATGTCAACGGCGACATCGACACGATTGATACAACCGACAACGGCGATTCAACGACCGTCACCGTCGTGAGTGACTTAGGCGATACCTTCAGCGTCACGTTTCCCAATGGCACGGGCCCCGAGGCTGGTGCAGATGCTATCGGAGTGAGCGTTACGACAGTTGTGAGGCCAAATGGCAGAACAATCCCTACGATCCGCATCGATGCAGAGTTACCTCCGGGCGAAACCAAAACCATCAGCGTTAGCCGCGGTACGAGAGATACAATTTGCATCTTCGACCACGCAGAGCGCGCACAACTTCGCGCTGGGGGACGCAATTGTCGAGGTGGAGAAGGCGTGCGCCATGAACACCCGCTACCGGCGCTCGGCACCTGCAATAATGGAGTCATCGTTCATGGCGACCCAGCAGACGGCGACCACCCGGTAAACATTTGCCTCGACAATGATCCGCTGTATGGCGAAATGATTCGAGTCGAAGGCTTGCTGCATACAACGATCGCCCTGCCTCCGGCTGGTGACGATGTTGCGCAACACGGCGCTGTGCAAGACGAGAACTCGCTGGACGCGCAAGGGAATGAAGATAGCAACGCAGGCTGCAATACGTCGACTCGGTCAAGTAGCACGGGATTTGGCCTCCTGCTTATGGCGGCGATTGCCCTGGGCCTAAGGCGGAGACAGCGCGTTTCCGTTCGCGCAACTCGTGAGCGCTCTACTCGGGGGCGCTAGCGGGAATCGTTGACCAAAGAGCCGGTTGTGCTGTGAGCAGGTCTCCTGTGCTACTCATAAGAACACCTAGAACACTTCGACCAACGCCGACGCTTTGGTGCCAGGCAATCGAGCATCCCTGTGTGCTGCACGAGATGGCCGGCTTCTTATCATCGGTACCGGGCCCGTCCGGGGTTTCATAGACGACGCTCTCGCCTGCCTGGTTTGTCATTTCGTCAATGCTTGCAACGTGGGTCTCAACCGAGGCTCCATCGAGGCTGTTCTCGGTCCAAACCAGAAGGAAGGTGCCCGAGGAGAAGGCGACGCGAGGCGGATCTTGCCACCGAACATTACCGACTCCGGTGCGAGCTCCGACGTTCTCTCCCACAACGTGCGACCACGCGTGCTCAAGAGCACCGGTTTGGGTGTCGATCCACGCAACCACGAAACTCTGATCGCCTGCGGCAACCGTTGGAGCTTGCTGGCTACCATTCGCAACACCAATGCTGAGTTCGCTGCCAACCGCGACACCACTACTGTTGAGGTAGCGCGCATAGACATCGGCTTGGCCGTCGCGAAAGTCGGTGTAGGCCGCCAGATAGGCGCTGCCGTCATAGGCAATCGATGGTTCGCGCCCCGTGCCTGCAGCCAACACAACACCAGCGCTTGCTTGCCCAGACGATGCAATGGAGACCGCGACAACGCCCGTACATTGATCACCACACGGCCCTTCAAAGACAGCCACCGCAGCGCCCGCGCCATCCGCAGCGAGCCTTGGCAATTGGCTAAAATCGCCATCGGGAGAGAGGGCAAAGCCTGTTGGATCGAGCACGCTTCCATCGGAGTCAACGCGGGCGGCGTAGATGCGGGTGCCTGTGTCACGACGATCCATCCACGCAACAAGATAGTGCTCGCCTGTCCACACAACATCCGGCCGGTGCTCATTGCCCGCTTGACTAGAAATTGCGATGCCGCCGGGATCGAGAATCTGCCCAGACGCATCGACGCGCGAACCATAGATATCCTGATCGCCATTGCGCTCATCGACCCAAACCACCAAGCGCAGCTCCGGGCTGTTGGCAACAGCCGCGGCAAAGGCTGGAGCAGCGGCGACGTCTACGGGAATCTCCGCGTCGGGTTCTGGTTCTTGCGCGTCTACATGCCCGGCATCCAGCGGCGCGTCGGCATCGGGCGCATTGGCATCGAGAGGGCCTGGAGCGATTCCGGAGTCTGCGGGGCCATTGAAGGAAGTCGTGGGATCCTCTGTGGGCACCGCGCAGGCGGCAACCGCGCAAAGGAGCATGCTTCCAATAGACGACTTCACATCGTGTGAAACGGTCATCCGCGAAAGAGCTTTAGCGAAAAGCGCCGACCGATGCGCCCTTTGCCTGGGCGGTCTCCAGCGCCAATGCTCTTACGGGCCCTCCAGCGGGGCGCTAGGCGCGCATGCCGTCGAGTATGACCCCGATGAGGTCGGCGGAAACGCGGGCTGGCGAGGGCAGTTTATCGCCCCGAACGTAGGCGAAGAGCAGGCGTTCAACGGCGCCGAGGGACGTGAGCGCTTGAACGGTGAGGTCGTAGTTGCGGAGCAAGAGGCCCTGGTCTCGGGCGACCTTTGTCAGCGTGATGGCGATGGCCTCAATGTCGCGAGCGACGCGAATGATTGGCCTTCTCGAACCGGCGTCGGGCCCACGATTTTCCTGTAGGTAGAGCCTTAGGATGCTGAGGTTGGATACCAAGAGGCTCGCGAGGGCCGTTGCAAGTCTCACATACTCCTGGGTTAGGCCCTCCGAAGACAGCGGCCCTTCCAACGCATGCTGCGTGGTGGCAAATGCCTCTTGCAGGGATTTGGCCAGCGGCGCGAAAATCGTTTCTACGAGTTCTTCTTTGCCAGAGAAGTAGCGATAGAAGCTCCCTTTCGAGACGTTTGCCTTTGCAACCACTTCGTCAATCGTTACCGAGGCAACACCGCGCTCACAGAAAAGTTCTAGCGAGGCGTCACACAGCCTTTGTACCTTCTCACGCCGATTGGCATCGCGTTTACCTCCCTGAGGCCCAGGCCGTTCGGCCGGCACATTCGGCGGAAGATGCTTTGTTGGTTTGTCCTTCATGCGCGAGTCCTACGCCGAAAGAACCGGGACTCTGTGATCGCTATCGTCCGTGAGAATTTCAAAGGCCGCGCGGTATTTCGTATTGAGCGCGCGCGGCGCAAGACCCGGCCTGCGAAGCGTTAGATTGCAGCTTGCAATCTTGGTGTTGAGGCAGGTTTTCTCGCCTCCGGGAGGGTTGCTGTACGGCAGCCCTACAAACGATTCAATGGGGGCAGCAATGCTTCCGGCAACGCTCGCCTTGCGAGACTTTGATTCGAAGTTCCAACAGAAATAGTCATAGCGACCATGAGCGCGGACGGACTGGGGAATGGAGTTGAGGCGAATTTCCACACCATCGATTCGAAGAACCATCACCGTCATCCAAGGGGTCCAAATGGGACCGAGTTTTACCCGCGCTGTGGCGATTTCGAGAAACGCATCAGGCTCATCGTCAAAACCAGCGACTTGTCCCCAGGCGTATTTATCGGTGTGTTTGGATCCCCAATTGTGATTCTGGCTACCGACCCAGTTATCGATATCGACATCGGTGCCATTGACGCAAAGCGAGCCCTTGAACGTGGCCAATGGCGAGCCCACCAAACTTTTGGCCTTGGGAAATGGCGCCGCATACAAGCGCTCCGGAAGCAACAGGAGATACGGATCGGGAGACTTGTAGCGCAGCTTCCAACTGATGGTCTTGCCTTGCCCGACGGCTTTGCCTGCGAGTTTCTCTGAGTCGATGGTCGCGGTGCCGACGCGGTGGTTGAGTCCCTCTGCCGAGAACGCACAATCGGCGATTGGCATCACCTCTTTGATTGCCGAGACCTTGTTTTGCTCGCCATCAAAGTAGATCGCCCACAGCTCTCCCAGGGCATCGTGCGGACGCCCTTTGGGGCTGAAAATCGTGTAGCGGATCCAAAAGCCCAGGGGCCGGGTTGGGTGATTTGCGCGTTGAAACCAACTCTCGTAGTGGCCGTTCTGCGCTGAAGAATCCCCAGCCTTGTACCGACATCCATTCCAATGCTCTCGACTCTCCATTGCCAGCCTTTCTGTGGAGGTCTCGATAACCCCCTGAAACTTACTTGCAATTCTATCCGATCTGCGAAACCATGACTAGGTAGTCTGGTTTTTAAAATGGCAAGCTTTGACCCACAAACCCTTCTCGCTCTGGCCGAAGTTGCGACTCCAGCTGGCGAGCATATCCAAGCGCCGGGCGCCCTCTTTCTAAGCGAAGTCGCCGATGTGGTTGCCGATCTGTACGGGCCAAATGGCGGCGGCCTCTACCGAGCGTTGCTGCAATCCATTGAATTGGCAGCCATTCCCCTGTCAGGGAGCAGGCTCTCGCGTCTCCCGGTGGAGAAGCGCGCAAAGGTGCTGGCAAGGTTGCACGAAAACCCCGCCATGCACTGGCCGCTGCGCGCGGTAACAGCACCCATCAAGGCTGCGCAAATGCGTCACCCAGCCCTGCTTCGAGCCATTGGTGCAGGAACAGCAAGCCTGGTTGTGGCCGACGAGAAACAGCGTTGGCATTCCCAAGTCATCGACGCGCGCACCCTCGATGAAGACGAAGAACTCGAAGTGGATGTGGTGGTTGTTGGGACCGGAGCCGGCGGTGCGCCTGTCGCCAACAAGCTCGCTGCGGCCGGCCATGCGGTCTTGATGATTGAAGAAGGCGGTCACTTCACTCGCGGCTCGTTTGATGGCCGAGCGCTAAAAGCGCAACGCCGCATGTTTCGTCAAGGCGGCCTGCAGGTCGCTCTCGGCAATACCGTCATCCCCGTTCCCACAGGGCAAACCGTTGGCGGCACCACAACCATCAACTCGGGCACCTGCTATCGATTGCCCGAGAGTGTGCAGCGGCGATGGGTCTTGGAGCGCGGCCTCAGCGAGCTGGGCCCAGGAAGCCTCGACGAGCACTTTGAAAGTGTCGAAAGGATGTTGCAGGTAAAGCTCGCCTCAGAAGAAACCCTAGGCGGCTGCGCTCGGGTAATCGCTCGCGGAGCAGAGGCCTTAGGCTACGAGCACGGGCCTCTTTTGCGCAATGCACCCGCCTGCGATGGCCAAGGCGTGTGCTGCTTTGGGTGTCCAACCGACGCCAAGCGCTCTACCAATGTGAGTTATGTGCCTTCAGCGATTGGCCACGGCGCGGTGGTCTACTGCAATGCTCACGTCACAGACATTCTCACCGAGCGCGGGCGAGCCGTTGGTGTCGATGCGGTGGCCAATCTCAAATACGGCCATACGAGGCGAATCCGCGTACGTGCAAAGGTTGTTGTACTCGCGGGCGGCGCCTTGGGCACGCCGGCAATGCTTCTAAAAAGCGGCTTGGCGAATCGATCCGGGCAAGTGGGCAAGCAGCTCAGCATGCATCCCGCCACCTACGCATGGGCGCGCTTTGACGAAGACATTCGAGGTTGGTCTGCGATTCCCCAAGGCTATGCCATCGATGAATTCGTGGAGCAGGGATTGCGATTCGAAGGCGTCTTCTTGCCACCCGACTTGGCAGCCGCCTCCATGAGCCAAATCGGCCCGCGATGGACAAACATCGTTGAACACTTTCACAAGCTCGCCTGCTTTGGCTTCATGATCGCCGATCAGTCGCGAGGACGAGTCACGCTCGACCGAGATGGCGAACCGCAAGTGCGCTATCGAGTTGTCGACGCGGACCGCAAGCAGATGATTCGAGGCCACGCGATTTTGGCGCGCGTCTATTTGGCTGCCGGCGCCCGCGAAGTGTATCCCGCACTTAGTGCGCCGTGGGATGTGCTGCGTTCGGAGGCTGATGTGCTGCGCTTCGAGCGAGAGGCGCAAAGCAAACTCAAAGCGCGACACATCAATATGTCAGCGTTCCACCCGCTCGGCAGCTGTCGCATGCACAGCGATCCGCGCCGCGGCGTGACCAGTGCGACGGGGGAGACGCACCAAGTTGCCAACCTCTTTATCTGCGACGGTTCAGCAGTTCCTGGCCCCTTGGGGGTAAATCCGCAAATGACAATCATGGCTCTCGCCGAACGCTCCGCGCAGTTTGTGGAACGTCGCATCGAAGAGCAGCGCCCACCGATTCGCCAAGAGGCGACTCCTGAGCCGGCAGAAATCGGCCTGGAGTTTTCCGAAGTCATGGCTGGCACCATGACGCTCATTGGTGGCGACGAGGTGGAAGTGGAGTTTGAAGTGCGCGCAAGCCAAGAGGCCGATGAACCTGGGCTCGATGCCGAGGTGAGCTTTGGTCTCGAAGGAATGCTGCGCTTCCCTGGCCTCGCGACCGCTTCCCCCTGCCACGGAACTCTTCTGATGCGTCCTCTCGAGCGTCACGCAACACTTGGCTATACACTCGACTTTTATGCCGATGACGGCCGCGCGCTAACACTCCGCGGCTCCAAGGACGTTGGTGTACTCAGCATGTTGCGAGGCATGACCACACTGCACACCACCGTTTGGCACGACGAAGAGATGATTGCTCGAGGCATTTTGCGCTTTGACCTTCGCGACCTACCCGACTGGCTAGCGACCTTCAAGCTGCTGCGATCGAGCTAGCCTGGCGACTCTTGAGACACGGGCGCTGCGCAGCTCAGACTCGGCGCGCGTGCGAGTTGCCAAAGCCCAGTTCCCTGATATTGCATCGCAGGGTGCTGTGCTAGGGTCCGCCTACTCCGCGCTCCACAGTCTCCCAACGCAATGCCTAAGTATTTACTGCTCGTATTCGCACTCTGCATCTCCGGAACAGCTCTGGCGGACAAAGACGCCTCGCTGGCCACATATGCCAAAGGCAAACGCGAGTACAACCTGGGCAACTTTGCCGAGGCCATTGTGGCATTTAAAGCTGCCTATAAGGAGTACGAGGCGCCAGCCTACCTCTACAACATTGCGCAGTCGTATCGGCAGTTGAAGAACTGCAAAGACGCACTGTTCTTCTATCAGCGATACCTCACGGAAGATCCAAGCTCGAAGCAGGCTTCTGTGATTCGCGGCTACGTGAGGGAATTGACAGCGGAGTGTGGTTCTCCCGATGCGTCTCCAGAAACCGCCCCGGATGCGGGAACGTCAGAGCCGGAAGAGAAGCTCGTCCCATTCGCCTACGACTATGTCGCAGAAGCTCAGAACTTTTCTGCTGCAGGGCAATTCTTGAAGGCAGCGCAGGCGTATAGCAACGCATACCAAGTGAGCCGAGACTCAACGCATGTGTATCTTCAGGCCGAATCGATGCGATTGGCTAAGCAGTACGTCGAGGCAATTGGCGCGTACGACCTCTACCTCGAAATCGACCCAACTGGCACGCATGCATCGTTGGCGCAACGTCGAAGAGCGGAACTCGAATTGGCTGCCACCGGCGGCACTCCCCCGACAACCAGCAAGAATACGAGTTCCTGGTCAAATCGGAAGACGGTCGCAATGGGGCTCGGTGCCGTAGGTCTCGTCGGCATGGGAGTTGGCGGTGTCTTTGGCCTTCAGGCAATCGGGTTTCGCGACGACGCGCAAGATCCGGGAATCGGAGGTTGCGACGACGACTTCCGAATGTGCAATCCAACCGGCGAACGCCGCTACCAGGATGCGCAAGCGGCAGCCACGAATTCCAATATTGCCTTTGGAGTCGGGGCTGTGGCAGCGGCGGCGGCGATAACGCTCTGGCTCACCGCCCCATCCAAAGCGACGGAAGGCTCCATGAGTGTGCAACTCACCCCAGCCCTGCAGAGTGACTCTCTGGGCTTTGTGCTCTCGGGAGACTACTAACATGTCACAACGATCAACCCGACTGTCCCTGCTTCTCCTGCTCAGTGGAACTCTTAGCGGATGCCAATTCGTTATCGGCGTAGACGGAGATTTGCCCGGTGGGGCAACAAGCGAGCAAGTGCAGGCGAATGACCTGGGTGCCGCGGACGAGTTTGGCAGCGCGGTTGCCATTGATGGCGACACCATGATCGTCGGTGCCAGCCAGGAAGATCCGGGAGGCTTGACCGAGGCCGGCGCAGCGTACGTCTTCACTCGAGTCGACGGGGCGTGGGTGCAGCAAGTGAAACTCGTTGCGAGTGACGCATCCGCCATCGACTTCTTTGGAGCATCCGTCGCCATCTTCGGAAATACGGCGGTCGTCGGAGCGCCCGGGGCGAACAATAACTCGGGCAGTGCCTATGTCTTTGAGCGCAGTGGCGAGGTCTGGACGGAAACCGCCAAACTTGCCGGAGCCTCGCAACTTGCCAACGTTGTCTTTGGCACCTCTGTCGCCATCAGTGGCGCTCGAGTCATCGTTGGCTCTCCACTCTTTAGTTCGGCTTACGTCTTCGAGCGCGGCGCGGGCGACTGGCCCTTGGAGCAGAGACTCTTTACAAACGCGAGCGGCACAAGCTTTGGCCAGTCGGTTGCGATTCGAGGCAACACCGCCGTCGTGGGCGCAACCAGGGACGACAGTGCTGGAGCGGAAGCAGGAGCCGCGTACGTCTTTGCCTTCGTTGCAGACAACTGGGAGGTCGAGGCCACTCTCACCGTAGGAGTTGGAATTCGAACCGACGAGTTTGGCTCAAGTGTGACTCTCGATGGCGACACGACAATTGTGGGCGCAAGATTTCGCGATGACGCCGGTGACAACACGGGCGCAGCCTACGTATTCACTCGCAGGGGAACGGCATGGCAGCAACAAGCCAAGCTCTTGCCCAGTGAAGGGCAGCCAGCCGATGAGTTCGGCTCCTCCGTCTCGCTGGTCGGTGACACAGCATTGGTCGGAGCCCCGGGCTCTGACTTAGAACGAGAGGATGCCGGTGCGGCCTACCTCTTCGCCCGCGATGGTGAGACCTGGACCGAGATCAACACCCTGCACGATTCCGATCCGAGTCGCGCTGCAAACTTCGGCAAGAGTGTTGCGCTTGAGACAGACTTCGCCATTGTCGGGAGTCCAAACGATAACGACGGGGCCCAAGACGCCGGCTCCGTGACGTCGTTCTCGCTCTAGCTGCTAGAGGCTCTCATCGCCGTGCCCACCAAGCGCGCGCTTCGGGAGCTGCTTTGCCTCATTCCCGGGTCGCTCCAACAAGAATCGCTGGCGAGCCACCAGCTGCTTTCGGGCTTGACGTCGCACCAGAATTTCTCTGAGACCGTAGAGACCCGATAACCCCATCACGACCGCAACGAGCGACCAAGAGACGATCTGCTGGGTGATGACCAAGGCAGCGGTTCCGCAGGTGGTGAGCAGCCCCGCGACCATCGCAGTATTTGAAACCGCACCGATAAACTTTGAAGGCATGTAGAGCGGAGCTGTCTCCAGGAATCGTCCTTCGCATGCATCGCATCTCACCTCAGGGCCCGGCTGGTGCTCGCGACAAAACGGTTTGCGACAGCGTTCGCACTGCTCGGTTGCCGGCACTCGACACTCGACACAGAGCGCTACGATCTCTTGATTGCGGTGCGGCATCGAATCGTCTCAGAGGCCGCCGTCATCGCACCCAACAGAACAATCGCTGGTCGGAACCAAGGGCTTTGTGGCCTCGAACAGGCAGTACTCAAGAAGAAAATCGGGCCTCACGATCTGAGTTTAGCGTGTTCTATGGCGAGTTTCGACTCCGCCCACTCCATGGTTCTTGGGCGACCTGCCCAGAGCACAACCACACCAACAGGCTCTGGCTCATTGCCTTGGCCGTTTCCCAAGAGCCTCTTCGTCGCGCATTCCGAGGTAGCTCAAGGGTAGGAAGACGATTTACCGGTACGAAATCGGCAAGGAGTCCATGACGACATGCCTGGGGTCCAATCCGCCGGGCATTTTTTGCCTATGCTAGGCATTCATGAACCCTCTCGATCTCCTCATTGAGGACGGCATCATAGATCTTGAGCTCACAAGGCTTAAGAGCGGCAAGGAGGCTGATGTCTTCTTGGTGGACCGCGGCTCTGAAGTCCTCGTTGCAAAGGTCTACAAAAACAAGGACCACCGGAGCTTCAAGAACAATGCTGAGTACAAGGAGGGCCGCAAAGTTCGCAACACCCGCACGCAGCGCGCAATGAAGTCGCGAAGCAAGTTTGGGCGTGATGCGGCCGAGGAAGAGTGGAAGAACACCGAGGCCGCAACACTCAACCGCCTGTATTCGAGCGGGGTTCGCGTGCCCAAGCCTGTCATGTTTTATGAAGGTGTGTTGCTCATGCAGCTGGTTCTTGGAGCCGATGGCTGTCCTGCACCTCGATTGATCGAGAGTCCCTACGATGCGGCAAAGGCCAAAGAACATTACTTAGACTTGCGAACGCAGATGATCCGCATGCTCTGCGACGACCTTGTTCACGGCGACCTCTCGCCCTATAACATTCTCGACGCTGAGGCGGGACCGACCATCATCGACTTTCCTCAGATCGTTTCGGCGGCGCATACCAATCGAGCTTCAGAGTTTTTCCTTAGAGACTTTAACAACGTGCTCGACTTCCTGGTCAAAGCCAACGCAAGTTTGCAGTCACACCGGGGCGATGGGCACAAGATTTGGCAAGCCTACGCACGCAAACGCCTCACCCCAGACTTCATTCCCACAGCGTCCCGTCCAGCGTCGCCAAATCGAAGACGGCAGCCCAAGGCATCGCCAAACTCCGCGACAGCGAAGCATGGAGATACCTCTTCGCGTCCCAACGCGACAAGTCGCAGACGGCGATCGAAGGCGCCGCCAACCGTCGAGACAACGCAGCGAAGGGCTACGTCGCAGCCGAACTCGGCACGCCGCAACCGGCGACCCGACGCAACGCAAGGCGACACGTCGTCGCAGCCGAACTCGGCACGTCGCAACCGGCGACCCGACGCAACGCAAGGCGACACGTCGTCGCAGCCGAACTCGGCACGTCGCAACCGGCGACCCGACGCAACGCAAGGAGCGAGCGCGACGTCGGGCGACAAGCCTTCAAGCGCTAGTCCACCCAAAGCCAAGCGAAACAGAAGGCGCAGGAAACCCAAGAGTGGTGCCGGAGCGAGTTCGCAAGCTGCACGAACATCCGATCCCAAACCGTCGGATTAGTACGTACGAGGACGTCTCGCCAAAGTTCGCTTCGCCGAGCTTCTAGCTGCGAACATAGCTATGGGTTTGGCCTCGAGAAGGTTCCCCCTCGCCCACGACGCCGCTGGATTTGAGCTGCACATCCGAGTATCCGCGAGCCACCATGAGCTTGCCAAAGCGTGAGAGCTGTCCGCGTCCCGGGTCAACGATCACGACCTCGCAGACAGGCATGGCGTGCTGATCGATAAACGTCGAGAGAGTCTCCGCATGTCCTCGCTCGTAGAGCAGGTCACTGCCGATGATGAGATCGAACCGACCGAGTCCAACATTGCAGTCGGTCCACCCTGCCCTGACAAAAGGAATAGCAGCATCACCATTTAGCTCGACGTTCCTACGTAAGAACTCTTCGGTATCGGGGTGATGGTCCGTCGCAGAAATATTGGCCAAACGCTGGTTTAGCACCAGGCTCGCGAGACCAAGTCCGCACCCGACCTCCAAAATGCGTCGCCCCTGCAGTGAGTAGTCGAACATCAAGCGGGCAAGCGTGAAACTTGATTCCCAGAGGACTCCGAACAGCGACCATTGGCTGGGCGGAACACCGAGGGCCTCAGAAACTCCGTCATCGTCTGTATATTCCTGAGTATCGCGAAGACTGCGGACGTGAATGTCCATCGTTCCACACTCGACCGTTTGATAGCGTATGCGGAGTGACATCGAGGCCCAACCAACGAGACAAACAAATCGGAGAGCGGCGAAACGCCGAGGCCATGTTCAATACGCGGGAGACACCACAGTACCCCATATAGTCAGTAGTCGGCGGATTCTCTGCAAGTTGTGCATTCTGAGCCTCAGGCGGTGCTACTCACGACGATTCTAGGAAAAATTCGGTATCGCGCCCGGCGTTCTCTCCTGCCTGCCGGGGCGAATGTTGGTGAAGGACAAGCTTGCTTCGACGAGGCATCACGCGGCTTGTGCGAGCGTGAGACCGGTGGCGTTCAGCAACAACGGCCCCGTTTGAGGCAACTCCTCTTCTATACCTAGGCCCTCAGAACTTCGAAGGATCAGCCTGCCCCATCAAATTGCTCACAAGGATACGCGTCACTCGTCTCGCTACCGCTTCGGGCGAGTCAAGATCGAAGCCAAGCGTCGCAAGCTGACCGCTGCTGATTAGCGCAGCCAGTCCGTGCACGCTCGCCCATGCTGCCGCCGCGATATCGTGCGCATCGGCCTGGGCCAAGAGCCCCGCAGCTTGGCAGTTGCGAATCGATTGCATCAAGATCGATGAGGATTCGACACTCGCTTCATGCAGCATGGGGTAGCCACTGGTGTCGGCAATTTCTGGAGCACTCATGATCGCATAGTGCCCAGGATGCTCGTGCGCAAAGATAACGTACTGCACACCGGCCTCTAAGAACTGTTCTAGCGGACGCCCCGCGAGCGAAAGAAGAGCAGCATGGGTGGCGGCCGTGCGCATGCGGTACCCCTCAGCAGCGATCGCGGCGAGCAGTGCCTCTCGAGATGCGAAGTGGCGATACGGAGCCGCAGCGCTGACCCCAGCTTGCCTGGCGACGGCCCGCAGGCTCAGGCTGCCTAGCTTTCCTTCCCGGGCCAGGTCGATTGCCGCTCGGCGCAGCGCCTCTGGCAAATTCCCGTGATGATACGTGGGCTTAGATGCAGTCTCAGGCGGCGTCACCCCGCCACTCTAACACAGTGTTGACACTGCTTACATCTGAATGTTAACAATGCATACATGTCGCGCTATGATGTCATTGTCATTGGAAGTGGAATCGGTGGATTAACCGCAGCGCTCACCTGCGCCAAGGCTGGGCGAAGCGTCTTGGTGCTTGAAGCGGCAAAGCAATTCGGCGGCTTCTGCAATCCCTTCGCACGTAAAGACTTCTGGTTTGACACGGGCATCCACTACATCGGCGAAATGGGTGAGGGCCAGAGCCTTCGCCGACAATTTGAGCGCTTAGAGATCTATGACGCCATCGGGTTTCGAGAACTAAATCCCGATGGCTTCGACCGCTACGTCTTTCCCGACTACGAAGTTCGTATGGGTAAGGGAGCCGAGCGGTTTCGCGACACGCTTGTTCGAGATTTCCCTCACGAGCGCGAAGGCATCGACAAGTTCTTTCGGCTTCTCGCCGAAATGGAACAAGTCATTCGCTTGGCGAGCAAGATCAAAGGGCCTAAGTCGCTACTCAAGTTGGTTCCGCATGCGCAACTTCTTTGGAAGTATCGCAATGCGAATTTTTCTGAGATGCTAGATGGCTGTGTGAAGGACTATCGTTTGCGAGCGGCGCTGGCTGGTCCCGGTGGAGACATTGGCCTGCCCCCCGGCAAGGCGAGTGGCTTAATGATGTTGGGCCTTCTCGCACACTTTTTGGGAGGCGCGTATTTCCCAAAAGGCGGAACCAAGGCGGTTCGCGATGCATACGTTACAGCGCTCAAAGAGAACGGTGCCGACTTGCGACGCAACGCGCCCGTCGAGAAGATTCTTACCGATTCGGATCGGGTTACCGGCGTCCGCACAGCAAAAGGAGAAGAATTCTTAGCCGACGTCGTCATCTCCAACGCCGACGCAGCGTTCACCCTTGGCACGCTCCTCGGTCGAGACCAACTGGGGGGTCGCCTAAAGCGCAAGATTGACAGCACGACGCAAAGCCTTGGTTCGCTGTGCGCCTTCATCGGAACCGACCTGCAACTCGACACCCTCGGTATAGATGATGCAAACATCTGGTCCTATCCAAGCTATGACATTGATGCGCTCTATCAACCTGCGCTCGATGGCGTGCTCGGTACCGAATTGCCATTCTTTCTCACGTCGCCAACACTCAAAGATCCTGGCGGCACCCACGCTCCAGCTGGCAAGCACACGGTCGAGCTCATCACCTTTGCGGCCTTTGAGCCCTTCAAGAAATGGAGCAACGAGAAGGTCATGAAGCGGGACCCGGAATACAAGGAGCTCAAGGAACGACTCGGTATGGCTCTTGTCGAGCGGGCGGAACAGTTCATCCCAAACCTCTCCTCCCACATGGAAGTTCGTGAATTCTCCACGCCACTAACCAACGTCTCGTTTGCCAATGTGCCCCAAGGAGCCATCTACGGGCCAGAACACAGCCCTGAGCAGTTTGGGCTCGGTCGCTACCGAACACAGGGCCCCGTGGAAGGCCTGCTCCTATGCGGCTCTAGCGTGATGGGCGCTGGCATCGGCACCTGCGTTGCGTCGGGAACCATGGCCGGCAAGATGGCACTGCGCGCTCCCAAACAGTCGCGCCTTTCGATGCCACGAGCGCTCCGCCAGCGAATTACCAAGACGTTTGCAAAAGCCTAATCGAGGGCCGCTATACCGAGAAGACATCTTCGAGATTGTCTAGGGCAGATGCGCGCCAACGTGCGAGAGGAGAGTTCCCCCGTAAGAGATTTTCTGTTTCTGCCAACGTGGCGGGCAAGTCGACAAGCCAACAGTATGGATCAAAGTCGGAGCGCTCTGCGACCTCTTCAGGAAGCTCGACCGGCGGCATCCACGCAGCCATTTTTCGGGTCGCACCAGAGAGCAATGCTCGAACAGCAACGTTTGCCAGCCGCGCGCCCAGAAGGCGATCAAAAGCGCTTGGTCGGCCGCCGCGCACAACGTGGCCAAGGACCGTAACTCGCGTTTCAATCGAGTTCACGTCCTTGCCGAGCTCTTCATCCAAACGCGCATCAAGTCGCGCCTTGAGCTCTTCGGTTGGGATCTCAACACCCTCGGCTTTGATGATAAGCGTGCTGCCAACGTGGCCCAAATGATCGCGTTTGCCGAGCACCGTCTTAACCGCCGACTCCACAATTTCTGCCGGTGGCCGACCAGCCTCGGGAAAGAGCACAAGGTCGGCGCCCGAGGCAATGCCAGCCGTCATCGCAAGATAGCCGCAGTGCCGCCCCATCACTTCCACGATGAAGGTTCGGTCGTGAGCGCTGGCCGTATCGCTGATCTTGTCACACGCTTCGACGATGGTATTCACGGCAGTATCCACGCCGATCGACATCCCGGTGAGGCCAATGTCATTGTCGATGGAAGCCGGCAGGCCGATAACCTTTGGTGCTAGGTCGCCGCCCTCCTCCGGGTCACTCAATGCGAGCGCACCCGCGAGGGAACCGTTGCCGCCAATCACCACGAGCCCATCGATGCCATGTTCTCGCAAAATTGCTCGGGCCTTGTCGCGAAACTCAACCTTGTGGAACTCAAGGCATCGAGTCGAGTGCAGCATCGTGCCTCCGTCGCGAAAGATCGAATCAACATTGCGACCCGTGAGTTCTACGAATTGTTCTTCCAAGAGACCTCGGTAGCCACGTCGAATTCCCAAGACGCGCAGCCCTTGGGATAGCGCCACCATGGTGGCCGCGCGCACCGCCGCATTCATGCCAGGGGCGTCCCCACCACTCGTTAGGATTCCGATCGTCTTCACAGTGCCCATCTCGACGTATTGCAACACACCCAGTGCATAGCCGTACCAACTTTTGGACAACTCGGCCTTGCTACCCCGACCAAAAGCGACCACCGTTGCTTTGTGCATCATCGTCGCGACATACAAATGGGCCATGCCAACGGCCAAGCTCGAGGCTTTGTGCGCAGGCTTGGGAGCGTAGCTCTCTCTACGCTGTCGATATTCGCCGTTTTGAGCACATTGTCATGGGGCACGTCTGGATGTGGTGCCGGGCTCAGCTCGCAGCGCGAGCTACGCACCGAGGCCGGAAGTTGCGAAGTGACCTGCGACCACTACGAGCACTGCAAAGGCACTCGTGACGCAGCGCGCGAAAGTTCCTGCCTCGCAGAGTGCCGCAGCATCTTCAGCGAAGATGGCCGGACCGATGGCGACTCTCTTCGTGGGCTTGAGGAGCTGAGTTGTCGCCAACTGCTCTCGTTTATTGAAGGCAGTGGCTCGCGTCCTCCCGGTTCTCCCGAGAACTAAGACTTTCACTTAGCTTCGATTTAGCCCTGCGGAACGTCGTCGGGTCCAAGCTTTGTGCTTCGCTCTCCCGGTAGTGCCGGGGAGCTATCGCGGTTGCGATCAAAGTCGCGCAATGCCCAGGCGATCGTCGGAAACGCCAAGTCGTCCCACGGGATCTCGTTCCAGGCAAATAGCCGAACGTCTAGACTCTCGGGCCCGGCGTGAAAGGCGGAGTTTCGCATGTTCCCTCGGTAGTACATGTGGACTTGGCCAATGTGACGAATGCTGTAGACGCCAATGAGGTCGCCTACATCGATCTCCGCGTTGGCCTCCTCGAAAGCCTCGCGCGCAGCGCCTTCCGCAGGTGTCTCGCCGAGCTCCATGAACCCCGCAGGAACCGTCCAAAACCCGATTCTCGGGGCGATGGCGCGGGTGCACAGCAATATCTTGTCCTCAAACGTTGGAACAACACCGCAGATGATTCGGGGGTTTCTGTAGTCGATGAATCCACAGTCACCGCACACCGAGCGCTTCATCGAATCGCCGTCGGGTACCTTGAGTTCAAATCCCCGCTTTGCCATGTGGTTCATTGTGACATGGAGGGAGCACGACTCCCAGCACGGCTGTGTGCGAAGATGGAGTCGATGACTCTCCGTGTCTTCGCTGCCATGCTCCTCGCTTCAACTACCGTGGCCTGTGTGCCACGAGAGGTTGATCCCAACATCTCGGACCTCGATGGCGATGGTGTCGTCGATGCCAGAGATCAGTGCATGGCCGACCCAGAAGACTTTGACGGCTTTGAAGACGAGGACGGATGCGCGGAAAGCGAAGGCCCCGATCATAGCGCAGCGGCCGCAGAGACGATGCAACCGCAACTCAAGGTTCGAACCAATCGAATACGCAAAGGCACAGCAAAGCGTTTGAGCCGCAAGAGCGTTACGGCGCAAGCCTCCAAGTTCCAGGGTACCGCGTGGGGAGCCTTGGTCGATCGCAACGAGCGCGCAGCCGTCGTATTTGGCTTTGGAAAAGCTTGGATCAAAGCTGCTGGCAAGACAAAAAACGTGAAGGTAGACGCCTACCGCGGGAGCTTTTCTCCCAACGGAAAACACGTTGCCCTTGTGACCGCCAGAGAATTTCTTATTTTGGACGCTCGCTCGGCCAAACGCGTTCGCCGCTTTCCCTATGCGCCAGGCACCGAAGATGCCACCGAAACCAAACTCATTCACCTTGGTGACGACGGCAGTGTTCTCTTCTTTGATGGCTGCGAGCTGCGACGGGGCTCGGTTCGCTCTTCATCGACGGAGGCGATTGGGCCCGCCCAATGTGGCAGCAGGCCACTGGTTTCCGAGGATGGGCAGCGCTGGTTTACCTGGATGCAAGCCGACGAGAAGGTAACGGTTCACGAAATTGCCGTGCAAACGGGCAAGCGCCGAGCCGTGTTGGGAGGCACTGGCAACGCTCCGGGACTCAGTACAATTCTGATCTCCCCAAATGGCAACCACTTGTGTTTCTCGCGCAAGAAGAACGGGTCGGAACTCACCTGTCGCGATCTTTCGACGCTCGAAGACCTCCCGGTGTGGAAAGGCGCCACCGACAAACGCCCGACCTTTGCGGCCAACGGAGTGCTCGGTTTTGGGGCGGGCCCATTGCGGGGCGAGCGTGACTTCTTCGTGGTCAACCTGGACAAGCGCGAGATCTCGAAGATCGGTAGTCTTGGGGCCAAAGAAGAGTGGCTTAGCGCCATCGGCCAGGTGGGGTTTATCGCAAGCGGAGGCAACCGACTTCGGCACTTCGACATCGCGAACGGTACCCAACTCGACATTGCGCTGGGCGACGGCGAGTGGGAAGGCTTTGCCGCCATTCCCGGAAGCACAACAGAGTTTTTCGTAGGCAAAGAGCGTCGTGCGACTCGCGACGTGTATCGCGTCGCGGTTCCCTAGCGGCGCGACTCGCGACGTGTATCGCGTCGCGGTTCCCTAGCGGTGCGACACTAGAACAACTGCAAGCTCACCCGAGCCATAACAATCTGATCAAACATGGTCTTGCTGGTGAGGAATCCATCTCGTTGCATGCGAAATGTGTAATCGAAGGATGCATAGAGCTTCGATGTGAGCGCGGGGAATTTGAGCCCAGCTGTGCCTGAGGCGTCGAGAAGGAGCTGGCGTGCCACCGAGCTACCGGCGCGAGCTCTGTCTTGTACCGGGACGAGAGCCGCAACTTCCGCCTGCCCAAAGAGCCAACGAGCGACGGTGAGATTGGCGGAAGCTCCAGCCAAAGGCCCCGTTGTGAAGTAGTCATCTACTTCGTTGAGTGTGACCGCTGCACCGCGCTCATCGCCATCCACAACAAAGAGACCGTTGGTGATGCCTTGCCGAAACGCCCAACCGACGCGCGTTGCAACGGAGAGTTCCAAGACCTTTAAATCGAGATCTACGGCCTTGAGGTTCGCTCCGAGTTCTTCTTGCAAGATGAAGGGGGCAAACGGCTTGGCGATTTCCAAACGCAAATCATCCGGGTGGGCTTCGGTGCCAAAGGAGTACCTGTCCACACTGCCATCGAGACGGTTTATTTCAACCTGCCCGGCTCCGACCGTCTCGTCCGCAAGATAGAGGTAGCCGGGAAACACGCGGGTCTTGAGACCGGCTCGCGCATAGGGCCCGATGTAGGGATTGTTGATGTTGTAGGCATAGAGAGCCGCAGCCTCCAAGTAGTCAGTGCTTGCGAAGACTCCCGAGGTTGGAGCGTCTTGCAGATTCAACTGGAGTTTGGCGTTCACAGTTAGAAAGTGCGAACCCTCGTCGTAGACCATGCCGAAGTTGCCGAAGACACCCACAAGCGCGCTTACGCCATTGGTTCCGCCAACCACGCCAGTCTTCTGATTCATCCACAAGCTTCCGCCGACGTTTAGTGCCAACCGCACGCCACCGATATCCAACCCTTTGGGAAGCTCTCCGGTTACAACGCCAGAGCCTCGAAATGCTCCCGTGTCTGCGTCCACCACAATGAGGTAGTCGGTATCGCCAGCAAGCGTGACCGTTGCAAAATCGATGTTGGTGCGAAAGGGTTCGCCGGCTCGCACGATCTTGTACAAGCCAGGCTCGAGGTCAAAGGAAACAACTGCCTCGCCCGCAGCCTCGTTAGCGCCTGCACCGCGACCTACGACTTCTTCTGTCGCCACCCGAAAGACGTCAAACTCTGTATCGTCGTACACGTTGCTCGTCGACATGACGTGCACACGAAGTTCTACGAGGGCATCTTCGTCATCGGCGTCTTGGCTCGGCTCAATGCGATCGGTCTTCTCTGGGCGCACGAAGGGCTCGGCGATGGGAGGAACGTCAGTTGTCGGTTCTTCCGGTTGGCCGTCGGCTGGGTCCGGCTGAGCGGGTGTTGGCCCACGATCCTCGGGCGGACGCTCAACACCGTCGCCCTCCGGAACCGGCAGCTCTTCGGACTGCGTCGGCACGGGCTGGGTGGGAACCGGCACCGCTTGTGCCATCGCGAGAGAGTGAACTCCCAGTACCGCCAAAAGTGTAGCCACTCCAAGCCAACAAGAACCCAAACGATTGTCTATCATGTACTTTCCTCGTGCAGTCGATCTAGGAGACACGCTGCAAACTCGCGCCAGGCTTCTTTTGACTGCACCAAGGCGCTGGTGCAAGCAGGATACGTGCGCAGGGATATTCCTAAGAACTACCCCTGCCTTCGATTTAGGCGGCCTGTATCAGAACTTCTCGCTGCTTCTTGTTGTCAGGCGCACTCACAATGCCTTCCAACTCCATGCGTTCAACCAGTTTTGCGGATCGGTTGTAGCCCACCGAGAGTCGGCGTTGTAGGTAGGAGACAGAGACACGTTGCGCCTCGGCAACGATCTGAACGGCTTGATCGTACAAGGCATCGGCAGGACCTTTTTCCACGCCACCTTCGCCTTCGCCGTCCTCTTCCCGAGGCTTGATGATGTCCATGTTGTAGAGCGGCTTGCCCTGCGTCTTGAGGAACTCCACCGTTCGATGCACTTCGTCTTCGTCGACAAAGCAGCCGTGCAGTCGCACAGGTGCAGCCCCTCGATCACTAAAGAGCATGTCACCAGAGCCGAGTAGGTTCTCGGCGCCCGACTGATCGAGAATGGTCCGCGAGTCGATCTTGGAACTCACGCGGAACGCCATGCGCGATGGGAAGTTGGCTTTGATGAGACCGGTGATGACATCCACAGACGGTCGCTGGGTGGCGAGAATCAAGTGAATACCGGCAGCACGAGCCTTCTGCGCAATTCGCGCAACCGACGTCTCAACCTCTTTGGGTGCACACATCATAAGGTCGGCGAACTCGTCAATCACGACGACGATGAACGGCAGTTTCCGGCCCGGTTCTTCGCCAAGACCTTCCAAGAGAGGAAGCTCTGCCTGTCCAACTTCGGTCTTCTCAACCTCCTCAAAGTCGTCATCATCAGCCATTCGCTTGGCTTCATTGGCGATGCGCTGAAGCTTGTCGGCTTCCCACTTTGCGTGCAGTTTCATCGTCTTGCTGTTGTAGCTCTTGATGTCGCGAACACCCATTGCAGCCAACAAGCCGTAGCGCCGTTCCATCTCATCAACAGCCCAACGAAGTGCGAGGTTCGCCTTCTTTGGATCGGTGACCACGGGCAAGAGCAAGTGCGGAATGCCCTCGTAGATGCTGAGTTCAAGCATCTTTGGGTCAATCATGATCATACGGACGTCTTCGGGCGATCGACTGTAGAGCAAGCTTGTGATCATCGAGTTGACTGAAACCGACTTACCCGAGCCTGTCGTACCTGCAACCAAGAGGTGCGGCATCTTGGCCATGTCCACCGTGATGGGTGCGCCCTCGATGTCCTTGCCAAACGCCATGGGCAAACGCATCTTGGGATCGCGGAAACTCTCGTCGGCGAGAATCTCTTTGAGGTACACCATCTCCGTCGACTTGTTGGGCACCTGAATACCAACCGCACCTTTTCCGGGCAGCGGCGCAACAATGCGAACCTTGAGAGCCTGCAATGCCATTGCGAGGTCATCCGCAAGGTTGACGATCTTGTTGAGCCTGGTGCCAGGAGCTGGAGCAAACTCGTACATCGTAACAACGGGTCCTGGGCGAATCGCGGCCACATGCCCCTTCACGCCGTAGTTCTCCAAGGTCTGCACAAGCTTGGCCGACAGCTCCAGCATCGACTCTTTGTCGATACCGGGCACGCGGTTCTCGTCGAAGTTTAGGTTCTCTAGACTTGGTAGCTTGTACTCGCCTTTTTGTAATTTGATGAAGTCGAGACCATCGTTTGCTCCGGCAGCCTTCTCTTCGAGCTCTTCTGCACTGGAGCTTTTGAACTGCGACTCAACAATAACGGGCTGTGCCTTGGCCGCCTCCGCAGCCGCGGTCTTGGCGGCAGCGGCGGCAGCAGCGATTTCGTTTTCTTCAGGCGCATCTGGGGCCGGTGGAGCCTCGGCATCGCCAACCCCAACAATGGTTGTCTTCTTCTTGCGACCCTTGCTGGCAGCCTTCTTCTTCTTTGGGGCGACTTCTGCCGCTTCGTCTTCGACAGGAGCAGCAACAGCGGGCATATCTGCAGTGTGATGCGATTCAACCTTTTCCGTATCGCCAGCAAGCTCATCGATTGGTGCGGCCATTGGGCCGGTGCGCGCGTCGATGATCGGTGGATCATCAACCGCAGCATCATCTTCTAGGTCTTCCTCGTCATCGTACTCGTCGTCGTAGTACTCGTCATCGAGATACTCATCATGGTCGCGTTCCGGAAGAACGGCGCGGATCACCTCACCAGAGAATTTCGCAGCATCCTGTCCAACGCGACGGGCACTGGAGAACGCTCCCTGCCCGACGGTTTTTGAAGCACCTCCGAAAAACACCAAGACCGATCGCATACGCAACGGCGTCGCGATGACGATTGAAATGATGAGAGCCACACTTGCGACAAGAGCGGTTCCCGCCGTGGACACCAGAGCTCGGCAGATTTCGGCAACACTCTGGCCGATCATTCCCCCCGGGCCGTACCCCGCGACCTTGTACGAGGCAAACGCGAGGTGCAAGAGCACCCCCGCGGAGAGCAGTCCCATGGATACGCCCAAAACGTGATTGGCCAGCGCTAGCGTTTCCTTCTCCATAAGAAGGCGAACGGAGATGAAGATGCCGCAAGCGCCAACAAGATGTGCACCAACGCCAAAGAGTGAGTAGCCCAAGAGGGCAAACGATCGACCAAAGGGTCCCATCACGAGACCGTCGCCGATTTGTAGCGAGAGCAAACTCGCCATGAAGAAGATCGATGTACCGAGGGCCAACACGCCCGCGACTTCACTGCCCCGACCTTCGCTGAAGGAGAGGAGTTTCTTGCCGGATGCGCGCTTTGGCTTGCTCTTGGACTTGGCCTTGGCCTTGGTCCGAGGCTTCGCTGGAGTGCGCTTGCGATTACCCGTTGCCTTCGCTCGGGGCTTCGCTGTTCTGGTCTGCTTCGCTTTAGTTACTGTCGCCAAGTTATCCCCGCTTACCTACATGGAGCACCCCATCTTACTCCGAACTACATCCAGTTCCAAAAGAACATCAATAGAAACATGGACTTAAATAAGTGATGGGGAGAGAGTTGCGCAAAGATCCCGCGGAACTGCACCAGAAACGAGCATTATCGGTACCCTCTGCGGCAGGAGAATCATCATGAAACACCTACTCAGTTCATCCGTCTTAGGTCTCGTTCTCTTCACCCTGCTCGCTCCGGGCTGCGGAGTCAAAAAAGAGACCCATCAGAAGGTGCTCGACGAGCTCACCGCCACCCAACTCAAGCTCGATGAGACGCAGGGCGAGCGCGACAAGCTGCTCAAGGGGCGCGACGTCTTGTTGTCCGACAAAGAGAAGCTCGGCGCCAGCCTCGACGACAAGAGCCGTGCCGAGGCCGAGGCCCGTGCCCGCGCCGCCAAGCTCGCCGAAGAGATGCAAGCCACCGAAGCCGAGCTACTCGACCTTCGAAAGCAGCGGGAAGCCACCGACAAGCGCCTGGCAGCATTTCGCGATCTCACCGAGAAATTCCGCAAGCTCGTCGACACCGGCAAGCTAAAGGTGACGTTCCGCCAGGGCCAAATGGTTCTCGAGCTTCCTTCCGGTGTGCTCTTTAGCTCCGGCAAGGCAGACCTCAGCTCCGGCGGTGAAGGTGCACTGCAGGAGATCCTCGATGTCCTAAAAGAGTTCAGCGACCGTCGCTACTTGATCGCCGGTCACACCGACAACATCCCCGTGAAGAGCCGCAAGTTCAAAAGCAACTGGCTTCTCTCCACCGCCCGCGCGGTTAGCGTTGTGACCTACATGACCGACAAAGCGGGATTCGATGCGACCAACCTGGCTGCCGCCGGCTACGGAGAGTTTTCTCCGGTTGCTGACAACAGCACCGACGAAGGCCGCGCAAAGAACCGCCGCATCGAAATCATTCTCGTTCCCGACTTGAGCGAGCTGCCCGGCCTCACCGTCGAGTAGCGTCCCGCTATGGGTGTTCTTCTTAGAGCACCAAGGCTAAGCGAGTTTCACATTCATTGTGATCTCTGCTGAGAAACATGCCTTACCGTCAGCGTCCAACGCGGTTACCGGAACAACGGTGGCGCCCGCGTTGGAAAAGTCGACGGCTTGCGCATCGCAGATAACTCGCAGATCGGTCTTTGCTTTGGCCAAGTAGCGAACGCTCATGCCTTCCGGGATCCACCGGGCTCCCTCGGGAATCGAGGCGTCGGTAGCCATGCCAGCGGCAAGCTCTGCCGCGTTGCACATGGCAATGGCATGCACAGTTCCCAGATGGTTGTGAACCTTGGGTTGGTTGCGCAGAAGCACTTCGCAATAGCCCACCCGATAGTCCCCGACCTCGGGATCAATGGTGGAGAAGTAGGGCGCAATCTGCCCCACACTCTTTGAGAAGAGCTCGCTCCCCATTTGCTCATACATTTTTAGGAACTGTCCCATGATGGTTTTCTATGCCTTTGTGTGATTGGTAAAGCGGTTGAGTACGTGATTGAGAAAGCGCAGTACGACTTGGATTTCTTCGTCGCTAAAGCCTTCGGTCAGCGCGTGATTGAGTTCGTGAAGTAGGGGCCGAATCGCTGGCACCAGTGTCTTGGCCTTGCCAGTTAGCGCAATTCGCCAAGCGCGCCCATCGGATTCACAAGGGCGTCGTTCCACAAGCCCGTTGGCTTCCATGCGGGCGGTTAGCGTGGAGGCGGCGGCCTTGTTGAGCCCAAGCGCCACGGCCAAGTCACGCTGTAGAGAGGCGTCGTTCTTGGCCAAAAACAGAACGCCAGCCACTTGCGTAGCGGTAATGCCGAGCTCGTCTCTGGCCTGCAGGTCGACATGCTGAAACAGCCGATGCTGGGCCATGTTGATGAGAAAGAAGAGTCGTTTTTCCATAGCGCCCAGTTGGTTCGTATGCGAACTAATACAACGTCGTGGCGCCAGACGCAAGTGCTTTGACGGTCTGGACCGCAATGCCCTGTCACCTCGACACAGCGTATGCGGTCGGCCCAGGCCTGTGAGCGCGAACCAAAACTAGCGCGCTAACGTCTGGGTCGAGCCGGCACCTTCGGCGCTGGAATTGCCCGCGCTGCCAATTGCCGCTCGAAGAGTGTCGTGGACAAAGACCCAGTCAAGTCCAAGATGCTCGACGCCCCTTGTGACGATGTCTTCGATTTTTTCTTCGTCATAGTCCCCGCACGATTTTCCACATCGCTTTGCGAAGGCGTTGGCAAAGAGAACAATGTTGGCGCAGGCATCAGCCTCGTCGCTTGAGTAGTCTTTGCTCGCCGAGATGACATCGACAATCGCGTCTGGGAGCTCCCACTTTCGAGCGAGCGCTGTCCCGACCGTGCGATGTGATTTTTCCACAACGGCGGTCCATGCTTCTTGCGATAGCCAGTCCTTCTTCTTCATGCCGAGCATCTTCTCGGCTTCAAGCAAGATAGCTCCAACGATCGGCTTTCCGACATCGTGCATTAGGCCCGCCAGGTGCGCTGTTTCCGGTTCAATGCCGCCCCCGAGGTTTTCGGCCACCATGCGTGCGGCGGTCGCAACCGCTACCGTGTGATCCCATATCCCCTTAAAGGCCTTCCGAATTTTTCTATTCCTCGAGTCGTAGACTTGGTGCGCACTGAGTTCAATAAGCGTGCTCTTTAGTGTTCCCATTCCGAGTCGGGAGATGGCCTGTTCAACCGTCCGCGGCCGTTCGGTATTTGCGTACTGCGCAGTGCTTGCCAAACGAAAGAGTTGGGGAGCCAACACCGGATCGTCGCCGATGATTGTTGAAATTGCGCGAAACGTGACGTTGGGATTGTCGAGTTCACGAATCGCACGCATGGCAGACGCGGGCATTGCTGGAAGCACCAAGCGATCTGTCTCAATTCGTTCCAGAATGATGGCGATGAGCTCGTCAACAAGCTTCTCGGAGACTGGCTCATCCGCTGCGGGCGGAGGAGCGCTTGCTCTCGTGCGATATCTGCGGCCACTTGAGACGGGAGCGAGGTCGACGGTAATTGGCTCCAACTCGACCGCAGAGCCACCGGGATCGCATGCCTCTAGCATCGAGCGCATCGTTCTCATGTCGGGGATTCGTTCGTCTGGATCTTTCGCTAGGGCGCCGAGAATCAGCTCTTCTAGCGCGGGTGGTATCGATTCGTTGTGCGATGTAGGCGGCGCCGGCTCTTCGCTAATGTGGCCTTTCACAATGCCGGCGATGGTGGGCGCGTTAAAGGGAACCACGCCGGTAATCATCTGATACAGAACAATACCTAGAGAGTAGACATCGCTTCGATGGTCGAGCGATTCCTCTCCCGTGCACTGTTCTGGCGACATGTAGAGCGGCGTTCCCAAGACATAGCCCGCGCGAGTTTGGTGCGTATCAACCGGGGTCTTCTCGATTAGCTTCGCAATGCCAAAGTCAAAGACCTTCACATAGTCTGGATAGTCTGGATGGTTGCAGATGTAGATGTTGTCTGGCTTTAGGTCGCGATGAACGATGCCCTTGTCATGCGCTGCGGCCAGCGCTGCGGCGACCTGCGTTCCAATTCGAACCGTGCTCTCTAGATCGGTTCGACCCTCGAGTGTGAGGCGCTCGAGCAACGTCTGCCCATCGAGAAACTCCATCACATAATAGTGGCGATTGCCGCGCTGCCCAAAGTCGGTGATGTCGACAATATTGGGATGGCGAATTCCGTTGACGGCCCGCGCCTCTGTGAAGAAACGCGAGACCAGTTCTTCGTTCTCGGCCAAGTCGGCGTTCAGAAATTTTATGGCTGCAGGACGTCCAAGGACCGTGTGCTCCCCTCGGTAGACAACGCCCATGGCGCCCTCGCCAAGCTTGGAGGTGATGCGATATCCAGCCACTTCGGCACCGATGAAATAGTCCCGAACAGTTTGGGTGGCTGGTTGTGAACTCACAGAAGACAAATCGGCCAAGTCGCCGCAAACTCAAGGGTGGCTGGAATTCTTCACATGGGTCACTCGCGCTATCTGCCTTAAAGATCTTGCGTGGGAAGCCGATTCGGTACCCATGAGCTCGCCACCGCCAACCCACGAAGAAACCCTGGAGTTGTGGATCGAGCGCGACCTTTCGCAAATGGCAGAGCGGGGCGAGCTGCGAAGCGCCTTCTGTGTTGACGATCAACTGCGCCAACTCGATGACATTGTTAGCGCTGGGCGAGCTGCTGTCTTGGTTGGGGATTCGGGGGTAGGCAAATCGGCGACGGTCTATGAGCTTGTGCGCCGCATGCACCTTGCGCCGGATGAGCGGCGTCAGTTTCCAAAGATGCGAATGCATGAGTTGCTCAAAGGCAGACGCATTCTGCAGATCTCCCTGCGCAGACGTGCATCCGGCCTGCGTCAGCCACACACCCAAATGGGGGAGGAAATGCTGCGGCTTGTCGATGCGCTGGCCAATGCCAAGGAACCGCTGGCCCTGTTCTTTCGCGATATCGACCTCGCCTATCAATTCAATCTTGAGACGCACCTTGAGAATCTCGCCTTCAAGTTCAAGGGCCCGGTCATCGCCGAAGGGTTGCGATCGACTGTGCAGAACATGCTTGAGTACCACCCAGAACTCGACCAGCACTTCGTTACACTGGTGTTGACGGAGCCCAACCTCGAGCGCATGCAGACCATCCTCGGCCTGTGGAGCGCCAAGCACCGCGAGGAGACCGGCACCGCGATCGAACCCGCTGCACTTCAGCACGCGCTCTACCTCTCCCATCGATTCCTTTCGCGAAGTCGCATGCCGCGCAAGGCGCTCGACCTCATCGAGCAAGTGGCGGCGACATGCAACCACAAGACCGTGGGTGTTGCCGACGTCATCAACCGCTTCTGTGACAACCACCGAGTGCCTCGCGACTTGGTGGATCCAGAAATTGCACTCGATCTTTCCGCCCTCCGTGAGCATTTTGAAGAGCGCGTGCTTGGTCAGGATGAAGCGGTCAGCGTGGTCATTGACGTTGTCGGGCTCATTAAAGCCGGCATGTCGGACTCTAGGCGCCCGTTTGGCGTATTTCTCTTTGTCGGGCCGACCGGCGTTGGCAAAACGCACTTAGCACAACTCTTAGCGGGCTTTCTCTTTGGTGATGCCGAGCGCTTGCTCCGCATCAACATGGCCGACTATTCGGAGGCAGGCAAAGCAGAAACACTTTTTGGAAACCCCAATGGCACCACGCCGACGATGACACGCGGAGTACTGGCTCAGCGTGTCTCTGGCCACCCGTTTGCGGTCTTGCTTTTGGACGAATTCGAAAAGGCTCACGAGAGTGTTCATGACCGCCTCCTGCAACTGATGGACGAGGGAGCGTTCATCAACGGCGCTGGCGAAACCGTGTCTTGCCGTTCGATGATTATCATCGCAACGTCCAATGCAGGCGCCGAGGTGTATCGCTCAGAATCTTTCGGATTTGCCCCCCAGGAAATGGACATAGAGGCCAAAGACGCGGAACTCACTCGTCGGCTTCAGGATACGTTTCGGTTTGAGTTTCTCAATCGATTCGATCGCATTGTGCACTTCCATCCGCTTTCTCAAGACGATATCCGCACCATCGCAATGCGCGAGTTCGCACTCATTAAGGAGCGAGCGGGATTTGCGCAGCGCGATCTCGAGCTTGATGTCGAAGAGACACTCATCGATTGGATTAGTGTGCAGGGCTATCATCCAGACTTTGGCGCGCGCTTTCTGCGCCGTACGATCGAGCGACACGTTGCAACGGCGATCGCCGCAGCCATTGTCCGAGAGACTCCTGCCGACGGCGCGACCCTCACAGCGACAGTGCGCTTAAACAAAGTGGTCTGCTATGTCTCTTGCGAAGTGGACGTGAGCACCCCGGCAGAGACACCGGCGCCCTTCGTCTCGCAGCCCGTCGCGATCGTGAATCTCTCACGCGAGTTGGACCTGGTCGAACTCACGAAACAAGCTGACGCTGTCCTCGAGCAGGGCAGACTGATTTTTGAAGATCTTCGAACGAAGAAGAGTGAGCGCAAAGGCCTGCAGGCCAAGATGAACCAGAGCTCGTTCTGGGAGCACCAAGGCAAGAGGGCCGAAGTTCTTGACCGATTTCGAGAGATCGAAGTTGTCTTGCGTGCCGAAGAGCACGCCGCTGAAGCGATGGATCTACTGCGCGAAGAACTTGAGAGCAAAGATGCTTCCACCGCCGGTCGGTGGCGGCTTTCTCAACGCATCGAACTCGCCGAGGCGTCGCTTGTGGCCTGGCAGAGGCGCCAAGCCGAGCGCAGCCGAAGCTCGTTGTGGATGATGCTCTCGTGCACCGAGGCACAACTTCCAAGCGAAGCTCGAATCGAAGAACTCGCAGCGCTGGAACTCGCATGGTGCAAGCGTCTTGGCTTTGACGCATCGATTGTGGCCTACAGCGAATCAGAAGCTCGCGTCTCAAGAGTCTTCCTTGACATTCGCGGCATGGGAGCCAAAACCTTTATCAGTATGGAGCAAGGCAAGCACCGCTTTGCCCGCAAAGGAACCGTCGCGCTCAATTGCTCGTGCGAGATTTGGGACAAGGGCGAGCCCCAGGGCACGAGTAAGCGTCTGCGTGCATCTCGAAGCCGCGGAGGAGCGTTTGGTCTCGAGGTCGACAGCAAGTGCGAAGTGCAGTTGAGCGGCGCTGGAACCATCGAACTTCTGGGACACAGAAGTAAGAGTTTCTCTGACCTCATTACCAGTCTCGATGCGCGGGCCGAAATCTCGCAGGAACCCGTGGATACCGTTGCACGCAGATATGGCTACAACGGAGAAGGCGTCACAGACCCGCGCACCGGCATAACGATGGCGCGCACCAAAGATGTGATGGCCGGCAACTTAGATAGGTTTCTAGAAGGCTGGCGGCAAGCGTTTTAGCGACGCAGCGGCAACTACCAGGTTGAGAGAATTTCGCAGTTGCGAATGCTGTGCTCGGCTAGGACTGCCTTGAGACGTGCGATGCGCTCAGGTGGCGCGAGCTGCACAAGCGAAACAGAGAGGGTGCGCCCTTCTTGACTCTCGAGATTTGTCGCGAGCCAAACGCCAACGTGCTGACCGCGCGCGCTGGGGATTTCGTCAAGTGCGCCCGACTGCTCCTCCGCATTGCAGATGCGATCGAGGTCGCGAGCGTACGGGGTTGCCGGCACTGCCTTGGCAGGTTCCTCTGCTGACGTTGTTGTCTTCGCCGAAGGTGTGGGTTCACACGCAACGGCACCGAGAATGAGTAACAACGGCAAGAACGACCTCATGGGCGCATGCTACTTGCTTCGCGCCCCAGGCGCTGTACTTACGATTCGGAGCGGGTGGGGCCGACCAGCGAGAGCACTGCCATCGCGCGAGCTGCCCAGCTGCTGCTTCGAGTTTTCGCGACCTGTACATCCGAGAAGTCTTCGGTGGGGGCACGCTTGTCGCTGAGGGTCTCGCCCTCCTCGAAGAAGGCCAATTCTTGCTCTGAAAACGAAGTCTTGCTCATGGGCGATGCGTCCTGTTGTGTGGGCAATCGAGGGGAGAGTTTGCGTGGGCAATCAAGGGGAGAGTTAGCGTGGCAATCGAGGGGAGAGTCGAGTACCTACATGTAGAGCAACAAGCGGGCCAGTAGGTATGCCTCCGCAAGTAGCTGTTTTTACATTCGTGTAGCGGCAAGTGATGCGTGCAGTCCTCGCAGGATTTCACGACAATCGTGGACTATTCCCCCAATTGCCAACCTAGGTTCTCAGGTGCAACTGCCGAGAAACCGGCCAATCGCACTGAGCCTCCGAGCTAACCAACCGAGGCGCTGAGCACTAAGGCGAGGAAGCTGATGGCAAAGAGGGCAAAGCAAAAGAGCAGCATCGCAGATGTCTTGTCCATCTTCTTTCGCCGCGCTTGTCCAGGCGCTTGCCGATGCATCGCTCCGCGCAGCACGACAACGATGCCCAACAAGACAAAGAGCGCTGCGTTGAGCGTGGCAGCCGTGAGGAGCTGTTCAGTGAAACGCCATGCGCCCTCGTCAACACCCGCTTGTTGGGCGATCTGCGCCGCCTCTGATGCGGTTAGCGGAGCTTTGCTTGGTAAAAAGAGCGCCAGCAAATAGGCGCCAAATCCGGCCAGCACCAAGCCCAGGGCAATGATGCCAGGCCGAGGCGTTCGCGGAGGAACAGTGCTGCGCTTGGCTGCCCAACGCTGTGCGGAGGGGTGTGCTTGCCGCCAAACCGCGTTCGCACTTTCAGCTCGAGGACCTTGTGGACCGGATGCCACGCCGGCTGGATCCTCGTTAATGAGCGCGTCCAGTGCGGCTCCTGGATACGAGTGATCATTGGCGTCAGGGGGCGGACCAATACTGTTCATCGACGGCGGAGGCGTATGCACCACACCGGACTGAGGGTAGCCGCCAGAACCAACCGGATTGGGAGCAGGCATCTGTTGCGACGAAGGCATGAGAGGACCGCCCGGAGTCGCGTTGGGAACTTGAGGCAATGCGTAGTCACCGGGCATCGCGGCCATCGACGGATCAGGCGCCGCGAAGGGAATCGACGAAACGGGTGGTGGTATCGGTGTGTGATTTACGACGGAAGCCGACGGCGGCCGAGGAATCATGGCAGACGGCATTGCCGCAGCGGCAACCGGAGCTGGGGTCGAGGGTGCAGCGGGCGCGGCAGGTGGAGCAAAGCTCGGAGGTGCACCGGGTGCGGCGGGAGCGAGTGGCGCGGCAGGCGGAGCGAAGCTCGGAGGTGCACCGGGACCGGGCGCGAGTGGCGCGGCCGGCGGAGCGAGTGGCGCGGCCGGCGGAGCAAAGCTCGGAGGTGCACCGGGATTGGGAGCGAGTGGCGCGGCCGGCGGAGCGAGTGGCGCGGCCGGCGGAGCAAAGCTCGGAGGTGCACCGGGATTGGAAGCGAGTGGCGCGGCCGGCGGAGCGAGTGGCGCGGCCGGCGGAGCGAGTGGGGCGGCCGGCGGAGCAAAGCTCGGAGGTGCACCGGGACCGGGCGCGAGTGGCGCGGCCGGCGGAGCGAGTGGGGCGGCCGGCGGAGCAAAGCTCGGAGGTGCACCGGGATTGGGAGCGAGTGGCGCGGCCGGCGGAGCGAGTGGGGCGGCCGGCGGAGCAAAGCTCGGAGGTGCACCGGGACCGGGCGCGAGTGGCGCGGCCGGCGGAGCGAGTGGGGCGGCCGGCGGAGCAAAGCTCGGAGGTGCACCGGGATTGGGAGCGAGTGGCGCGGCCGGCGGAGCGAGTGGCGCGGCCGGCGGAGCGAAGCTCGGAGGTGCACCGGGACCGGGCGCAGCCGGTGGAGCAAAGCTAGGAGGTGCACCAGGACCGGGCGCAACGGGCGCAGAAGGCGCAGCAGCAACAAACGCACCAGAAGCGGTCGTTGGCGTCTCCTTCGACGGCGCAGCAACAGGCGGAGCAGCAACAGGCGTGGCAACAACAGGCGGAACAACGGCCTCGGGTTTGCGAGCCCCCACCGCTTGAGCGTCTGCCACCGTGCGCGTAAAGACCTCCGGTGTCGGCGTCGGAACCTTCGCACTCGCAGCCGGGGCAGCCCCACTTTTGGGCCGCACGACCGCTTCACCCATCGCGGTCTTCGTAAGAACATCCCCTACGCTCTCGGTTGGATCAAACGGCGATGTCGACGACAGATCGTCGGACGGTGGTGCAAAGCTTGGTAGAGGCGGCAGCTTTGGTGGATTTGGAGCTGGGGCATCATCACTGCCCTCGCTTGGCTCAGGGATTGGGGTCGAAATGTTGGTATCGGTACGATCGTCAGCATCATCGACCAGGCCGAGTCCCTCCCCTTTGGAGGCAGGCCCTGTTCCATCTTCGGTTATCGCTTCGTCTGCCGCATCCAACACATCGTTTGATGGAGCTGTGGCAACAGGTTTCGCGTCTAGCGCCGGATTGGAGGGAATCGACGGTTTTGACTTCTTTGGAGAGGTTTGCTCAGGCTTGGCAGCGGCAGTGACCGGTTTGCTCGGTGCAATCGGCGCCGGCTTCTTCGCTTTCGCGAGCCCAGGGGTTGGCGGCGGCATACTCGCCTTGGCCTTGCGTTCTGGGGCCTCGGGTTTCTTCTTAGGCTTGGTCTGAGCGACGGTTGCGTTCGGATCAAAGGTAACGGTCTCGCTCTGGGTGTCCGAGCGCGACGTGCTTGGTGCATCCGCCTTCGCAGCTTCGACCTTCGCGGCATCCGCCTTCGCCGTGTCCGCAGCGGCATCCGCCTTCACAGCATCCGCCTTCGCGGCCTCCTTCACAGCATCCGCAGCGGCCTCGGCGCTTGCAATCACGGGAGCTGCGGACGGACCATCGACGGCGATTGTCGGAATTTCATCCTGTGAAATCTCATCGGCAATCGGCACCGGAGATTCCATCGCCGGAGATTCCATGAGAGGTGCGCCACATTGCGGGCACGGATCAATTGGCAGGACCCGACTTCGATCCGCGTTGCATTTGGGGCAAGTGAACATCGGGCGCTACTGGGTAGAATAGTAGCGGCAAACCATCCAGCACCTCAACTTGGCGCTCTTGGGAAAGAGCTAATCGGAGAGGTCGGGACGCTCTTGAATGCAGGTAAGATCGGCTCGACTCTTGTCCATCCCCTCGAGAGAGATGAGTTCCAGCTCGGAAACTAGCTCGCTAATCTCCACGATCATGTCCTCATCGACACCAGCTTCGGCCGTCTCTCGCGGGAGACGGCGGTCATCTCCTCGACGGTTGTAGCGGAACACGCGTGAGTCGCGCTTGCCCCATCGACGGTCATCTCCTCGCCGATCCCTCGAAAGGGTTGCGCGGATTTCGCCAATGGACTGCGGCATTGGCTCGAGACTCGCCGCCAGTGCCGAGCAATTGTGGCAAATCGGAACCCAGGCACCGAGAAGCTCAACGCTCTTTAGAAGCTCGCGACGGCGATCTCCGCAGAGGCAGCACAGCGCACCCAGGCCCACAGGGCGGGTCGAAACCCACGTTTGATAGCAGCCCCAACAGCGTCCGCGCCGAAGCTCGGCGACTGATGCGTTACACACTTCACACGAATGGGCCCTTTTCATCAACATGCGAGGGCAGTTAAGACCGTGTGCTGGCCGGCGGCAACTTTTCGGCAAATGCCGCCTGGCTGCCAGCCAAGCTTATTTAAGCGCTAGCGCTCGCGGTAGACGATAAAACCGCGGGCAGGATCGTATGGGGATACTGCAACGGTGACGCGGTCGCCAAGGACGACACGGATTCGGTAACGGCGTGTTCGGCCGGATAGTTTTGCCAGAACCTCGTGACCGTTTTCGCACTGAACGCGGAAGTTACCGCCCTTGCCAACGTGAACGACTTCACCTTGGAGTTGTATTAGATCTTCCTTACTCATTTCGCTCTCTCAGACTTTCGGCGGCTTTGTATCAAGCCCTGAGAGACTCCGCTACGGGCAATGCAGAAAACGAGGCAGATGCTGCGTTCCCCGGCGACTTTTGGCTCGCATTGACTGTGGCCAGACCAACAGCACCCGGGCTGGAGGCACTGCTTGATGGCCAGCTCCCAACGCGCTGAGCTCGTCTGCGGCGCGTGGGTGCCGGGCACTTGACGCTTTGCGCTGCTGCAAGTCGCCTCCAGCGGCAAGATCGGCGAAGAACGACTTGTGTGCGGGCCTCTCGCTGGGCTCGCCGCCAAGCCTTGCAACCAGCTTACGCTGCGTGGCTCGCCAGCTCTTTCAACCAGCTGTCAGGCTCACCTACTTGGATGCGCAAGACCTGGGGCTCGCCGGCATCGGTGTAGGAGATTCGCAGCTGCGTACCTCGGTGACGAACGGCCACTCCAACAATGGGCGTTGTGTCGACTTCCGTGATGGCATCTCGTGCGATCACAAGTTCGCCACCGGAGCCACCGGAGTAGATTAGCTCTTGGTCTGTGAGCAACATGCATCCAGCCTCGGCATCGCTATTGGGATCTCGAGTGGCGTTTTTTGCCACTAGGCAGATCGTTTTCTGCCCCGCCCGACGCGACACGTTCACAAATGCCCGTGCGCGCTGCCGTTTTAGCCGACGGCTGATGCGCACAAACGCCACTCCGCTAACCAGTAGCGAGACCACCAATGCTAACCAGAATGAATAGCCGACTGCATACTCCATTGTCGTGATGGAGTAGCTAGGCAGAGGGTCGGAGAGGCTTCCCTCAGTCTGCATGTCCTCGATGAGGTCTGGGGTCAATGGGAAGTACTGATCCTCCCCCTCAACCTTCAAAACATAGCCGTCATCCGTGATGTAGACAGGCAATACCAAGCTCATCGTCTTGAGCTTGTACGCCAAGCAAAGTTCCTGGCCGGAGGGCCCGGTAAACTCAAGAGGTTCGAGACAGGTCAGAGTTTCGCTACTTCCAAATTCCATGAATTGAGAAGCGTAACAGAAATTTACCTATCGCTACTTTGCAGACAATCGACGGAGAGTGTGTCCGAGGCCGGCAGCGCCCGTCCTTGCAGACGATCTGCCCTTTTGGGCGGGGTGGAGTCTTTTGGTTTCTTCGGCAAGTATCCCGGTGCCGAGGTTGCCGCTGACAACACAGCGCGCGTTTGAGCTTTGTAATTTTCCGATATGGAAGCGCCGCGAGCGAGCGGTTCCTTAGAAGTATTCGGAGAGCACTGCTCGTTCATGCGTTGCCCGGCGCAGCGGGACCGATTTCGTGCAGTCGAGCAATATTCCCCGCCACGACTACAGTCTCGTGACAGAGCGCCTGCGAATCACCAGTGTATGCGCTGTGGGTGTGCGGCTTGCACTGGGCATTGTGCAATTGCTTTCTGCGCAATCGCTTTCTCTTTAACCAAAGGTGCAAATGTCTAGACTGTCATTCCTCCCAATCCTTGTCGTCGGTCTCCTCCCCGCGTGCTTTGCCGAGTTCGAGGTACAGCCGTACGAGCTTCCTGACGATCAAGGGTATCGGCATATCACGGCCATGATTCACGACACGGAGTTGATCATATTTGGTGGACTGGGCAATGGAGGTCCCTTTCCACCAACTCCGATGAACCACGATGTGTACACGCTAGACCTTGAGCAATCTCCCGACGAACAACAGTGGGAAAAGCGCAGCACAGACCACGAGGTCGTTAGTCCTTGGTTCACAAGCACCAAAGGGTTCGTCGAAGTCGCGGGCAATCACTACTTAGCGTGTGACGACACCAACGATGATACCGTCTACTCCTTCGATCCCGAGACCTACCAGTTCTCTCACCTATCCTCATCAACGCTCGACTTAGAGTTTCGGGCTGGTGACTGTTGTGCCGTTGGCCTGCGAGTGCCGGTGGATCGATGCGATGAGCAAGACGACGACGCACATCACAACAACGGGATGAGTGACGACATCGGGTACGACGATCGGATCTACATTGTCGGCGGGCGCAACGATTTTGAAGGTCACAATCCCACCGCAACGGTGCGGTACTATTCGGTGACGCATGATCGATGGGAGCAGGTTGCCGACCTCAATACTGCCCGTTCGCACTTAGGGTGCGCGTCAGCGACGCGAGGAGGGCGATCGAAGATCTACGCCATTGCTGGGGGCAACTCTCCGATGGGCGTCGCCATGAGGTCTATCGAGGTCTACGACGTGATGAACGATGAATGGACGTTGCGGGAGGACTTTCTCCCCGACGGCCGCACTCGAGTTGGAGTTGTGAACATCAACAACAAGTTTCTTGGCGTCATCGGCGGTGATTCCACCTGTGCTGGTGGTGGCGGAGCCAACTGCGGACCCGACGATCCTCTCACGGCATTTGATCTCATCGATATCCGACATCGAGTGAAGCTCGTATCAAGAGATCGATTCCAACTACCGCAGCTACAGTTTCCTCGCCAAACACCAGGGACTGCCCTTCGAACGGGTAGGAACTTCTTCGATCTCTACGTCATCGGCGGAAGAACCAGGGATGCGGATGGCGTGCAGGGTGTTTTGACGACAACGGAACGCCTGACGGTCCATCCCCACCCGCACATGGTCCATCCCCACCCGCACTTGTGATACTCGCCGTGCTCCTAGTGACCTGCCAAAAAACTAAGAGATATTCTCACCTCTGCGTTTAGAACAAGATCGACGGCATCGGAGCACCGGCTCTTGCCATCGCTACTCGTCGGCGTTCGGCATCACTTGGATCGCAACTTCCTTCTTGATGTTGCGCTTCCAGGGAATGTTTAAGAACGCGCGCAGAGTCCATGTCGTTGGATGTTTTGCTCCTCGCGAAAATAGCGATGCGACCTTGGCAACTTCCCCCAGAATTCCGCTGTCGGGAAGAGCAGCTTCGTTTTCGGCATCAACCGGGATGCGAATCGAGAACTCATAACTATTCTCACCGGCCGGATACGTCTTCTCCCCGTCAACTTCGAGATCAAACGAGTAGAGCGTCTCCTTTTCGTGCACCAGAGTTTTGCTACTGCTGCCACTCTCACGCTCGTATCGCGTTCGAGTTCCGGTGGCGTATAAGCGCACGACGAACTTGTCGGCAGCCGTGGCTTCCTCCAGATTCAACACCACCGTGCCTGTGAGTTTGTCGCCCGGTTTGTAGTCCACCTGCGAAACGTCAAAGGCAATTGTGCCAACGCCAACGCCAGCGGTAGTTCGCACAACTTCGGCGGTGGACACCGCTGTCTCGCGCACGACTTCCGCTGTGGCTTCCGCAGTCACCTGAATGACTTTGCCGACCTTCTTAAACCAATCTGACGCCATAGGCACAGCATAGCCCTCTTACGGCGCTATGCCGACCGGCTACGGAGAATCCGGTGCAGGGAATTCGAGAGCTTTGATGACCGCAGGGCCATCGCCACCAAAGTCAGCGGCGGTCGGTTCAGGAGGCGCTTCAACGGCTTCCGAATCGTCTTTGGATTTCGAAGAACCTCGGCTGCGACTCTTGAGCTCAATCAGCGTGGTGCCGTCTTTTGCAACCGGCAATTCCACGGTCTCATTTCGGTAGCCCGTTTTGCGAAGCAGGAAGCCCATGCTGCCCTTGCCCTGGCGAACCTTGGTGGTAAACGGCGTTCGACCAACTTCCACACCATCGGAGATGCGATAGATGCGTGCGCCCTTGGGGTCGGATTCGATGGTGAGGGAAACGGTTTCGGCTGCCACTTCGACAAGCTCGCGAACAATGATCGGCTGGGCGGGAACCGGAGCTGCCGGTTTCACCTTCACAGGCGCTGGCGCGACAGCAGCAGCCGTGGTCGCCTCCGCTTGACTTGCCGCGGTCGCCTTTTGCGCCAGAACGGTGTACGCGCCCCATCCACCAAAGCCCACTCCAAGAAGAAGTGCCAGTGGCATCACAACGCGACGAGCTAGGCTTGGCTTGGGCGCAGCAATCGCCCACGTCTCTTTGGGAGACGCTTGGTACTCGCCAGAGCTTGCGCCAAGGGTAGTAGAATTCTTAAGCGGCTCAATGTCATCGAGAGTGTCTCGATACATCTCAATGTCGAGATCGGCCGAGGCTGCCAAGCTTGGCTCTGGAGTGCGCATCTCGGTGTACGAGGCAATCTCGTTGAGTCCCTGGATCACCGCCACCATGGTTTGTGGACGCTTGGCTGGATCCTTTTCGAGCAGGCGCATCGTGAGCTTGGCAAGCTCGTGGGGAATCGCCGGTTCCACTTCTGTGATGTGCTTTGGCACTACGTGAATGTGCGCGGCCAGTACCTCGCCGGAGCCCTGCATGGTGAAGGGTGGGCGCCCAGTCAGCATTTGGTAGAGCACGCAGCCCAGGGAGTAGATGTCCGTGCGGTGGTCGATGTTACCGGCGCCACGGCATTGTTCCGGAGACATGTAATACGGCGTGCCCATAAGGCGGCCGGTCTCGGTTTGCACGTTGCTGGTGTGGTTGTCGCCCTGGAGTTTGGCGATGCCAAAGTCGAGAATCTTGATGCGCTCGCCCCGGGGCATGGCGGCGTCTGGAACTACGTAGACGTTGTCCGGCTTAAGATCTCGGTGAATGATTCCGAGCTCATGAGTCGCCTTGAGGGTGCCGGCCATCAGGCGAGCAAGCGCCAAGGAGCGGCCTGGACTGAGCCGAATCGCGTCTTTTAGGACGGCTCCAAGGGTCTGTCCCTCGAGCATTTCCATAACGAGGTAGGCGTTGCCTTCGGCCAGTCTGCCGTAGTCGAAAATCTCTGGAATTCCGGGGTCTTTCACCATTGAAGCGGCACGAGCCTCGTTGAAAAACCTCTCGACGATTTCGGGGGACTCACAGCGCTCGGGCTTGAGCACCTTCACTGCAGCTTGCTTGCCGAGCAAGACGTGCTCCGCGACATAGACGATCCCCATGCCGCCCGAGCCAATCTGGGCCGTGATTTTGTAATTACCGAGTATCGTGCCGATCATGCGTGCCTACCTGTGGTTGCATAGAAGCAAACGAGGATCCAAAAGCTGCGCGGGGTGCGACACTTATAAGAAGTCATTAGTTTCAAAGGGTTGCAATTGTTTTAAAGGTGAAGCCGTTGGAGTGTTGGGTCGAAAGTTCACAGGTGGCAACAGATATCCTATGCCTATTGGCCCCGAGCTCTGGCCCATGCTCCCCACCTTAGACTCACTGAGGAGCCTCTTGTCGCACCTTGATTTGGCCCAGTTCACAGCTTTGTGCCGCCCAGCGCCAGCACGTCGCCGGCATCGAACATTCGCTCTTGAATCGGTCGGCCTGTGGTATGCGTCCGCTTCATGGGGGGCTCGCCCAGATCGGGACGGTTGTCGGCGACTTGGCTGGTGCTCAGCACACTCCTCGCCATGACACTTGGGTGCACCGCACGGCGCCCTGGCCCCAATGAGCCCAGAGCCGGCGAGGCTTGGGTCCGCAAGGTGCGCATCAAGGGCGCCAAGTCCCTCAGCTCCGGGGCCATCAAATCGGGTCTGGCCTCTCGTCCACCTCAGGGCCGCATCATTGTGCACAAGACCCGGCTCGACACCTCTCTCATCGAGAGGGACCGCGCTCGAATTCGCATCTACTACCAAAGCCGCGGCTTCTTTGACGCCAAGGTCACAGCCGTCGACATCAAAACAATAAGCGCGCTCAAGTCGGATGTCATTTTTCATGTGGAAGAAGGCAAGCGCTCGTTGGTTGCTGATATTTCGCTGCGCGGTCTGCCGACGGAAGTCCTGCAATCCCCGAGTTTTGATCTCGGCGTTGAAGAGGGCGACACGTTTGATCACGACGACTTTCTTGGAGGTCAGCGAATCGTTTTGGCTGCCACGCTGGCGCGAGGCTACGCGCGCGCTGACGTGAGCGGTCGCGCCGAGGTTGACCGCATCAATCACGCCGTTGCTCTGCGGTACGACGTGGTGCCGGGTCCAAAGATCCGCTTTGGAACCATCAAGATTCGCGGCTTGCGCACGCTGCCGGAGTCTGCCGTTCGCAATCGGCTAAAGCTCAAAACAGGGCAGCTCTTTCACCCTAAGAAAATCACTCAATCTCAGAACAGTATCCGCTCTCTTGGGCGATTTGGCGTTGTTCGCATCGATTTCCGCGACGGCAACGACGCGCAATCCGGCGACCTTGCCGTAACCGTGACCGAAGCGCCTCGCCAAGAGATTCGTGCAGGTGTTGGCGTCGGCATCGACCAGAACAACTTTCAGGCCCGGGGTCGCGCTGAGTACACGCTGCACGGAGTTGTCGACCCGCTCCTGAGCTTTAGCATTCAGGGAACTCCCGCATACGCCATTCTTCGAACGGATAGGTCGCAACGAGAACTCATCTGGGATCTAAGTACTTCTCTTACTCGAGAAGATCTTTTTGCTCCGCTCGCCCAAGGCAAGGCGACCTTGGGATACGATGTTGATGTGCTTGAGGCCTACTCGAGCCAAGGCGGAGACCTCGCACTCAAGTTCTCCCAGCCTCTTGCCGAACAGCGCGTCCTACTGGGCGTGGGTTGGCGACTAGAACTACTCGACTTCACCCGCATTGAAGACGCCATAGACGACGATCTCCGCGACTATCTGGGGTTTCGCACTCCCTATCGCTCGGCCTTCTTCGAGCAGAGCATTGCTCTCGATCTGCGAGACAACCTTCTCAACGCGACCCGCGGTTGGTACGCAGGACTCTCCATGGAAGAGGGCGGCAGCTTTGCCGGTGGCGCCTTCTCCTACGGCCGACTCACTCCCGAAGTGCGCGCGTATCACGCCCTAAACGAGCGGCTCCTCTTTGCGGCAAAAGCCTCGGCGGGCTTGACGCTTTGGGGCACGCTGCCAATTACAAGACGCTTTTTCTCGGGCGGAGCCACCCGGCATCGAGGATTTTCACAACGCCGACTCTCACCAACCGCGAGTGCAAACGGAGCGAGCGAAGTTGCCGTTGGTGGAGATAAACTCGTAGGGATAAATCTGGAGTCCAGAGTTAACATGACAAAGCTTTGGGGCGAGTGGCTCGGTGTCACGCTATTTGCCGACGGCGGAGATGTTGTATTCAACAGCGACGACATCGCTTTGGACAATCTACACTGGGCCTTGGGCATGGGTCTTCGGTACCAGACCCTGGTTGGCCCCATTCGCTTTGATGTAGGCTATCGCATCAACCGCGCAGGCGCAGGAGAGATTCAATCCGGCGACCGCTTTGCGTTTCACCTCTTTATCGGTGAAGCATTTTGAGCGAAGACGCCCAGCCGACCTCAACGAAGCGCAGTCGACCTCTGTGGCGACGATGGACGCGTCGAATTGCCAAGTGGGGCGGAGGGTTGCTTCTGCTTCTTGTGGTCGCGATTACAGGCGTGCTCACGTTCCTGCACACCGACTATGGTCGCAACCGAATACGCGAACAACTTGAAGAAGAGCTAAATCAAGTCTTTGTTGGCGAGGTTCATGTGGGCCGCCTCCAGGGCAGCGTGCTCTCACGTTTCTCATTGGCCGACATCACCATTGACGACGCCGGGGGCGAGCGTGCGCTGTCGATAGGCAACATTTCCATCGACTATTCGCTGCTCTCACTCATCGACCTGACGGTGATGGTCAACGAGCTGCACCTCGATGACGTCGAAGTACATGCAAGGCAAGGCGAGGACGGCACGCTCAACCTCACAGCGCTCATCGAAACCACGGAGGACGATCCCAAGGACGACGACACCGAGAGCGACAGCGCGCCTTCTCGCTGGCGGGTTCTCGCGCCAACCATCGTCGTCCGCCGCGGATCCGCGACCTACAGCGACGGAACTCAAAGCACAGAGATCCAAGAATTACTCGTAGACGCATCGGCGTCCTTCGAGCAAGGCATCGTCAAAGCGGAGATTTCGAAACTCACCGCAACGCTCTTGCCTCCCTCGCAAGCCCCTGAAAGGGCGCAAGCATTGGGAATGCCCATCGCACTGCAAGGGAGCATCCAGCAGAGCAGCGATGGCATGTCGATTCAATCTCTGGTGGCATCACTTTCAGAGGCGGAGCTTGCGATTCCCGCGCTACTGCTGCATGCAGATGGCAAGACCGACGGTGCTGCAGAACTCACACTCCCCATCGGGGTTGTTCGACAGTTTGATCCAGAGACCGCGCTGCTGGCCGATGTACAACTCTCGCTCAAGGCCAATCGTGCCGACGCGCAGCAAGCCATCAGCCTCGAGGCGACCGGCAACCTCGGAACGTCTCCGCTTATCGCCAACGCACAGCTCTTCCCCGAACGAGAGAGCGTAGCCGTACAACTCGCGGCATCTGGCCTCAACGCATCGGCGATTTGGTTGGGCACCACAGACAGCGATATCGACCTCGAGTTCTCTGCAGAGGCGACCGGGTTGGATCTGCAAACTGCCTACGCCAAGGCTGTTATGTCGATCTCGGGGCAGGTTGATAGGGCGCCCCTGGGTTCGATCAAACTCACGGCAGAGCTCCAACAGGGAGAAGCCGTTGCCGAGATAACCCCAACCGATGAGCAATCGTGGCTCTCTGCCAAGGCAAAACTCCGCATTGCAACGCTTGAGATTCTCGACTCAGAACTTCACGTACAACACCCAAAGATTGAGTCGCTTACCAAAGGCTATAGCGATGCCCGTGGCGACATCAAGCTCGACGCCAAGGCTCACGGCCCTCTCACAAAACTCGATGTAGAGGGAACCCTATTGAGTAAGAGATTCTCGGCCGAAGGCAACCGCGTTCGAGGGTTGGCCGCTTCGTGGAACGGCACCTTGGGCGAAGGCAACTACGCGGGCAAGGCGAAGCTCGTTGCCACTTCGATACGAACGGGTGGAACTCCGATTGGCTCCATACGGCTCGACGTCAACACGGCCAAGAAGGACGTGTTTAACGTGCACTTGGTCAACCGCGGGCCAAAGAAGAGCCATTATGTGAATCTCAAGAGCAAGGTCGCTCTCAAAGAGCTCGGCACCCTTGTAGACATTGACCAGGTAAAACTCTCAGTGCAAGGCCTCGCCTGGAATGGCAAGGGCGGCCGCATCACCATTGGCAACGATAACGATCTCAGTTTTCGCAATGTGTCCCTCAAATCAAAAGCCGGACACATTCACCTCGATGGAACCGTTCGAGTCGATCGCGGCTTGTCCAACGGCGACCTCGAACTCGTTGTTGAAGACGTCGACCTGGATGGAGTGAGCAAGGCGTTGGCCCTCGAGCCCCCACTCAAGGGCACAGGCTCCATGCGGGCCAGCATTCGCAAGGCGCCCGGAAAGCGCGCCTTCGGGACCGTTCACCTCGACTTCGAGGATGTTGGCAGCGGCTCAGAAATTCCCCCAACAAGCGGCGTTGTTGACCTTCGACTCAAGCACCGCGACCTCACGCTGGCGGCCAAACTCGACACCAAGAATGTGGGCACTGTCGTCGTCGAAGCGAAGGCCCGCGGACCGCGCAATCCGCTGGCACTGCAAGGCTGGCAGCGCCTCGGAGAAAGGGCGCTGGTATCGGCGAGCGTACAGAGCAGCCCTCTTGCGATTTCCGGCGTCTCACACCTTGCCAAAGACCTGCCCACAGCGGGAACCATCATCATCGAAGGTGATCTTGGCGCGGGGGGCAGCCTCGGTTCGCTGCTCGTTGAAACCAAGGGCCTCGTGCATCCCAAGACTAGGGAAGCGATGAACTCGAAATTGCGTTTCGCGTTGAAAGACAAGAGGCTCGAGCTCACGGGAGACGTGCAAATCAACGAGCGCCTAGAATCGACGATACGTGCCGTAGGGCTGCTACCCGGCCCGCTTCTTCAACCTACAACCATGGCGCGGCTCAAGCAAGACAACCTACAAGAGGCTAGGTTGCACGCTACCAAGATCGATCTATTTTGGTGGGATCAGATCCTCGACCTGGGGTTTAAACCCGAGCAGTCAAACGCCGATGTCGATATTGTTGTCGCTCAGGGAGCGCGCAACGCCACCGTTACGGCACACGCTACCCAGAAAGGCCTTGATGCCTGGGGCAAGCCGGAGGTGCGGGGCTCAGAACTTATCGCAACTCTCAAGGCAGATTCTCTCCAGGTAACGATGACCGGCGCCCTTGGAAACAAAGAGGCTGCACGTGGAACCGTTCACCTCGATCAGGGGTGGAATCTCATCGCGTCGCGCGACCCCAGCGCCCTGGCCAAGACAAAACTGCAGGGCAAGATAGAAGTGCTCGGCCTACCACTCGCGCTACTGCAGACGGTGTTGGCCCCGGATGACACAGGAACGACGGATTTGCCGCAAGGCTCCTTGCTGGCCTCAGCGACCTTTGGCGGGACCTTGGCCAACCCCACCGGCGAGCTAAATGCTCACACCGTGGGTGGCGTCGTCGCAGGCATCGAGTTTGTTGACCTTCGCGCCTCGGCAAAATACTCAGAACATCACTTAGAAGCAACGATCGCAGGAGCTCAGAAGGCCGGAGGCACGTTGCACGTTGACACTGACCTCCGTATTGGCCCCGAGCCATCGACCAAGACCACCCTGGATGCAAGCGGCTGGGATTTGGGATTTCTAAAACACTTGGTACCGGAACGCAGCATTGGCGGTCTTCTCAGCGCCAACATTGCGATCTCCGGGCCACTCGACAAGCCAGAAATCGCGGGTACGGCACAGATTGCCAAGGGCACCGTGCACCCGGGCGCTCCGCTCTACGCCATGCGAAACCTCGACGTCGAACTGGCACTTAGCTCCACCAAACTCACGATTCGCGGAGAGGGAAACTCTGGCCGAGGCGACCTCTCGATTGATGGTGTCGTCGCAATGAAGGACCTGGTTCCGTCCTCGATGCGCCTCGACCTTACCCTCGCGAAGCTCCCGATCGTGGCAGGTCCACTCTCCGTCTTCATCAACACCGAGACTCGGGTACGAGGCACAACAAGCGGTTCGGACTGGCGCTTCGACGTCGCCATCGGCGATACCGTCATCAACGTGCCAGGCCAGCGCAGTCGCGTATTGCACCCCGACCAACTGCCTAGTGACATTGTCTTTGTCGACTCGCTTGGGGCGGCTCCTCCGCCCCTCGTTGCCGCCATCGCAAAATCGCCCGCGTCTGTTATTGACGTCTACATACAGGCTCCCGAGACCATCGCACTTCGAGGAGAACTCGTGCGGACAATCGTTGATGTGGATCTGCATGCACGGGTCGGCAGCGAACTATTCTTAGAAGGCACGGTCGCAACCCGCGATGGATGGGTTGAGATTTTCGATCGGCGCTACGAGCTGCGTCGAGGCGATCTTGCCTTTGATGGTTCCACCGACCCAAGTCTCGACATCGAGCTTTCCCATGACTTCTCCGCAAGCACACTCACAGTGAGTGTGACCGGAACCGGCTCCGCGCCGGCGTTGGACCTCCGCTCCGATCCCGCTCGCTATGATGATGCCGAGCTGCTCTCCTTTGTTCTTGGTGCAAGCCCTGACGATGATGTTTCGAAAGAGCAAAGCGCTGCCGGGCGCGCCACAGGAGTTGCATCCGGCTACGTCGCCGGCCAACTTCAATCGGTCGTAAAAGACGTTGTGCCGATCGATGTATTGGACATTGACCCAGCAGCTGAAAAGCTAACGTTGGGCAAGTGGCTCACCAACAAGATCTTCTTGGCCTATCGCAGACGCTTTGAAGCCCAAGATCTGGAGAACGCCAACGAGGCCGTGATGGAGTACCGCTTTCGCAGGCGGTGGCTCCTGGAACTCTCGTACGGCGACCAAGGCACTGGTGGTGTCGACGTTTTGTGGAATCGGCGCTTTTAAATCGCATCGGCGCTTTGCGGTCACAAGCGTCATCAAAGCCTTGGCGACCGTGCAATTCCGTGGGCAAATTGTGCCGTCCTTCTCGCTAGAGAAAACGCACCAATCGGTCTAGGTTTCCCGCATGAACGTGGTTTCGACAGGTATGACAGCAGTGCTCGCTCTTTCACTCCTAAGCACGGGCTGTGTGAGCGACGACGAGCAAGACGCCTTTGCGGGCGCCGACGCGGGCTTCGCAACATCTTCGGATGCCCAACCCGTGGTCCTTCCCGACGCCCAACCGATTCCCCAGCCCGACGCGCAACCAACGCCCGATCCGGATCCCGACCCCAGTGACTTCCCTGTCGAACTTGCCTGCACACTTGACGATGTGCAGCCCATCTTTGAGTGCGTAAGCGAGAACTGCTTGGACGCTCTGGCCGACGGAACTCTTCTTACGTGTGTCACTCTGAGCTGCGGTCTTCTGCTTCTCACAACACCACCCGAGTGCACCCAGTGCATCTTTGCTGGGCTCACCGATACGTCGATGGCCCTCGATGCCTGTGTCCTCGGCCTCGATGACTTGGGCGGTGGCTCGCTACCACCATTTCCACAACCCTAACTCGGGTCGTGCAGAGTGACTTCGGCGTTCTCGATCGCCGAGCCGATTTGCGTTTGGAGCGTGGCGGTCTTGCCCTCGTACGGGCCGCCTTGGAACAAGGTTACCTGCAAGGGCCTGCTGGTTTTTGACAACCCATCCTCGTCCTCATAGAAGTTTACTGAGACTTCGGCCCGACCCATCATTGCGCCACTTGCATCGGTTAGCGCGACTTGCACTGTCATGCACTGAGGCACCTGCACTCCAAAGGCTCGGACCTTAAAGAAGACCATCGAGCCTCCCTGCGGTCCGTATTGCACTTCGGTGTAGGACTCTGGGCCAAGCGGCATGAAGCCCTCGTAGGAATCACCGACTTCGATGCGGGTGAGCTGCGCCTGGCTGGTTGAAGAGCAGAGGTCTTCGGCGGGCAGCTGCTCTGGGCAGCCGGTGGCGAGGCAGAGGAAAGCGGAGAGGGCGAAGGAAGAGAGGGCGAAGGAGGAGAGAGACGCTCGAAGCATGCATTCCACTTGAGCAAGCAATGTGCCATGCAGACTCTCGGGCCTTTTCGCAGCGCTTTCCGAACTAGCGGTACCGACCGTGACACATATGTCGCTAATCGTGGGGACCGCCATAAACCTCACACCGCGTTTTCCAATTCGCTCCTCTCGGCCCAGCCCGCCACTTCCTGTAGGCTGCACCCATCATGCGAGCAGTTCGTCTCATCTTTCTGGGCCTTGTTGTCCCCTGTATTGCGGTGTTGGCGATGGCGCGTCCCGCCTACGGCCAATGAGGTGGCTGATCAAACCCAAACCTTCCGGTCGGAGGGTCTGCATTTGACTTGGATGATGGCGCACTCGGAAAAGCGCTAACGGGAATTACCCAAATCGCCTTTGGCATCCGCCAGAGTGCGTTTCACGGGCTATACGAAGGCGCGAGCTCCATCGACGGCGACGGCCAAGTGGATAGTTCGATGGCGGAGTTTCGCCTGCGACACTACTTCACAGATCGAATTAGCGCGGGCTTCTCACTGCCAACGGGCTTCTTGCGTTTTGATCCTGGCGGCACAGCGACGGCTCAGCGCGCATCGGGCTTTGGCGATATTGAATTGCAGGCCCGATACCTTCTAAAGCGCGGCGCGGGCTACGGGCTCAACATCGATATCGAAACGGCCCTTGCTCTGCCAACCGGTGAAAGCTCGTTGAGCGTGGCTCAGGCCGGCGCGACGGCTCCTCCCAATATTCTGAGTTTGGGTCGCGGTGCCTTTGGGCTTCGCACCCGTCTTGGACTAAGTAAATTTCTTACGCGAACCGTTGCCTTGCGCGGTTGGCTGGGTGGAGGCTCTCCCCTATCCGCCAACTCAAACAACATCACCTTCGGGCGGCTCGCAACAGGCGGCATCGGAGCCTCCTACTTGATCAACTCGAGTTGGACCTTAGCTCCGCAAGTCTCGGCCTCGTTTATGACCCACTCTCGCTCGACGGAGAATGGTGAGCTCATCAACTCCGGTGGCACTTGGATCAATGGCGAGCTGATTGCGTCTTGGCGAGCCACCGACGATTTCTCAATCTCGGCGACAGCCCGGTTGCCTGCCTATCGAAACGTGAATGGCCAGCAGATCACCGAAAGCCTCACCGGCCTTGTGCAACTTGCCTACCGCTTTGGCGGAGAGGACGAAGAGGACGAGCACGACCATGGCGATGATGATGCACACGATCATGGAGGCAACGACGACCACGGTGGGCACGGCGATGGGGATGCGCACGACCACGGCGACAAAGGTGAACACGGCGATGCGCACGGCCACGGCGACAAAGGCGAACACGGTGAACACAGCGATGCGCACGACCACGGCGACAACGGTGAACACGGCGACGCGCACGACCACGGCGAACATGGCGACGCGCACAACCACGGCGATGCACACAAGCATCCATCAGCCAATGCTGGGGATGTGCGAGACGCCGCTCGGGACGGAGCAACGTTTGATGCGGTTGGCGTGGCGGTTCTCGGCAAAGTAACGGTTGTCGACTTTTGGGCCGAATGGTGTGGGCCGTGCAAGCCGCTCACGCAAGGTCTTGAAGAGTTGGCAGCGACCAACCCTGGGATTGCCCTTCGCAAAGTGGAGGTTCCAAGCTTTGATACGCCTGTTGCCAAGGCCCATCTCAAGAATGCGAAAGGCCTACCGCTGGTTTGGATTTACGACACAGCAGGGAAGCGCGTGAAGGTACTTGAGCAAAAGAAGATCGACGAAGTGCGCAAGGCAATTCACGCCGAACTCGAACGCGCTACGCCAGAGCACTAGCGTCAGAATCAGAAGCGCGCGATACTTTCCCAATGAGCGCCTACCGCGAAAACTCCCGGGAGAGTATCTCCGACTTAGACGACAGCGAGAAAGCTGCCCTTGCGAAACTCATTCGACTGGTCGCCCGTTCCGACGGGGACCTCAGCGCCGAAGAGCGAGCAAAGATCGACAGCATCGCCATCGACGCAGGTGGGGACACATTTTGGGCCCTCTTGGATGCGGCAGCAGCGTCCGAAGACGACCAAGCAACGATCCTTGCCCAAATCGCTAGTGTTGGCACAAGCGATGCGCACGAAATCATCTATGGCGCTCTCTACGAGCTGAGTATTGTCGAAGCTGGTGGTGACGGAGAGAACGAGTTGCTCGATCAAATCGCCGCGGGTTGGAAGCTTGAAATCGGCGACGATCCAGCCGAGAGCTAAGAGTTTTTCGTATCTCTGCCCACCCACCAGGCTCCACCAATAAAGAGAGCCTGAAGCGGCAGTCGCATCCACATCGCCCATACCGGCATGGTGCCTTCCGGCTGCAGCTGAATCTCGTTGATCGCCATATTGATGTTGGCGGGAAACACTGCGACGAAGAGCGCGATGAGGCCAAAAGAGGCTAGGCGCCTCGTCTTTGGCCAAAGGAGGCCCAGGCCTCCGGCGATTTCAAACCCTCCGCTGATGAGAACCAGTGCACGGGGAGCGGGCAAGAAACTCGGAACGATCCGAATGAACGGCTCTGGGTCCACAAAGTGGGCAGCACCAACCGCCATCATTGCCAACGCCATGAGGGTTCGTACGGCCGGCTTGATCAAGTGCTTCATTCGCGGAGCAGCCTACTGCCAAAAGTCAGTGCGCTCTTTGGGAGGCATTCCCAAGCCGCGGTCGATGACATCGTGACAATCGCTGCAGTATTCGATTTTCTCGGAAGGGCTGCGCCAGTCGACGTTGTTACCGATTTTGGCGGCCCACTTCTCGGGAGGATTCGCCCACTGAAATGCGTAGAGCCAATCTTCGCTATCGGGCGCAAACCCTTCGGGCATTTTCTCCATCACAAAGAGCGGCCCATCGGCACCCGGAACACCATCTTCGTTTTCCCACGAGGGCTTGACCAAGATCGAACCAACAGGCATTGCCGCTCCAGGAGTCTTGTACGCTTCGAGAGCTACATCGTTGACATAGATTTCAACGAAACGCGCTCCATGTGTTTTGGAAATCCATGGCCCGGGCGAGACGTTCGTAAAGCTCTTCCAATCGTCCCAAGATGCGGCGGCGGCCGGTGCATCAGCTGCGGTCTCGGTTTCCGTTGGTGTTGCTGCGGGCGCCGGATCGGGCTTGGCGGCGGGAGCCGTAGTTCCACCGCAAGCGGCAAGAGGAGCTATGACAGCGAGAGCGAGTCCAACGAGTCGGTTCATGCAGCGAGCATAGTCGCTGCCTCGACTTGATCAAAGAAGCTAGCGCGCTGCTGTGTGAGTAATCGATTGAGAACGGCTGTGGCGCCGGGTTCGCAGCCCGACCACATGAGCAACATGCGGGGCCTTCGGTTCTTCGCTCCCGGTTCGAGCATAACGATCTGCGCAGCAATGGTCCCGGCAACGCGCTCACCTTCCATATCAGCACCTACGTCTACAAAAACGTGTACCTCTTGCCCAACGCACTTGGTTGGCGGCGTGAGCCCCGAGAGCTCCACGTAGGCGCCCCCGACGGTAATCTCGTCGATGTCCACTTCGTAGCAGCCTCGGCTCTCGGTGAATTCCACCTGGGCAAAGCGCGCCTTGCTAGCGCGGCGTGAATGATTGGGAGCGGGTGGTGGGTTACTTCGAATACTCATGCGCAGGATACCTGTGCTCATGTTTCGACCGATTTTGCTCGAATCTTTAGATGGGCTTTAGGCCTAAATCTCACTTGCGATGAAAATAGGCGAAGACAGCCTCAGCGGCACCCTGGGTCATACTCTCGACATCCGCGAGATCGTTGACGGTTGCGGCAGAGATCGACTTCACACTGCCAAACGAGCGAAGCAGCGCTTTTCTCCGAGTGGGGCCAATGCCCTCGATATCGTCGATGACAGAACGCAGTGAGCGCTTCTTTCGTTGCTGCTTGTGAAAGGTATTGGCAAAGCGATGCGCCTCATCGCGCAACTGGGCGAGTACGAAAAGTTCTGCCGTGTTCGCGCGCAGATGAATGGCATCTTTCGCGTGGCGCAAGAAGACGCGGTCGGGATGTGATGTTCCGCGCGAGTCGTCGCGCTCCTTGGCCAGGCCCACCACATCAAATCCCGTCTCGCTTCCGAGTTCGATACCAAGATCCGAGATTGCTGCCAGCGCACTTGAGAGTTGTCCCTTACCGCCATCGATGACCAGCAGGTCGGGAAACTCCCAGCCTTCGGTGCCGGCGAGCGCTCGCTTGAAGCGCCGCGTGAGCACCTCGTGCATTGCGCCAAAGTCGTCGTTCTGTACGGTCTTGACCTTGAACTTGCGATACAGCGCCTTGTCGGCCTCGCCGCCGCGAAACACCACCATCGACGCCACGGTATCTGTGCCCGAGATGTGGGCAATGTCAAAACACTCGATGCGGTCGGGTGTCTTGCGCAGTTTCAAACGCTTTGCGAGTTTTTCTAATCCGGCGATCTTGTCGTCATCGCGACCTTTGCGCGTCATCGCCGATGCGGCCGCGTTTTTGTTGGCAAGCTCAATGAGCCGGACCTTCTGGCCCCGCTGCGGCCAGAAGATGCTCACCTTCTTGCCGCGGAGTTCCGAAAGCCATTCGGCGAGAACATCGATGCCATCCATCGGCTCTGGCACGATGACTTCGTTGGGAATCACCGTGCCCATCTCGTAGTACTGCTGCACAAAGCTCTCCATCACCTGTGCATCGGAGAACTCCTGATCGCGCTGGCGAAACGCCCTCTTGCCCACAAGCTTTCCCGAGCGAACAAAGAGCACCACCACTTCGACCACATCGGCCCGTCGCCAAAGACCAAAGATGTCCTGGTCTACGAACTCTTCTTGTACGACGTTTTGCCGAGCCAAGCTCTTGTTGACCGCCATCATCGAATCGCGAAGCTGCGCTGCCGCTTCAAACTCCTCGCCTTCCGCCTTCTCAAGCATGCGCTCTTTGAGCCGGCCGAGCAGCGCCTTGTTCTTGCCACCGAGAAACATCATGACGTCGTCGACCTGCTCGCCATAGGCCTTCTCGGGCACCGGAAAGACGCAGGGTCCCGGGCAGCGCTTGATCTGATACTGCAAGCACACTCGATTGCGGGTTCTTAAGACGTGGTCGGTGCAGGTGCGAAGCTGGAAGTGCCGATTGAGCGTGCGCAACGTGGAGCGGCACGAGGTCGCCGAGTGATACGGCCCAAAGTACCTGGCGCCATCATCCTTGATGTTGCGAACGACTTCGACCCGGGGGTAGTCGGCCTTTGGATCAATGCGCAGCACCAAGTACTGCTTGTCGTCGCGAAGCTTTACGTTAAAGCGCGGGCGGTGTTTCTTGATGAGGTGGTTCTCAAGAAGGAGCGCTTCCTTCTCGTTTTCCACCACCATGGTCTCGATCTCAACAAGGACACGGCTGAGCAGTCCCGTTGAAACGAAGTAGCGTGTGTCATCGCCGGGCCGAAAATACTGGCGCAAGCGCACGCGCAGATTCTTGGCTTTTCCGACGTACACAACGACGCCGCCAGCGGCCTGCATGATGTAGACCCCAGGCGACGTAGGCACGGTCTTGAAGTAGTCCGCGTCGGGCTTTAGCAGAACGCCCATAGTTCGAATAACTCTTAGGAGAGCCTCGGCTAGAAGAACACCACCTAAAAGAGGTTGGCGATGTCCTTATAGGTGACCAAGACCATCACAACCAAGAGCGCCATGATGCCGACCATATGCACCGTTGCCTCGATTTTGGGATTGGCTCTGCGCCGCGTTGCCATCTCGTAGGCCAAGAAGACCAGGCGCCCACCATCGAGGGCCGGCAGGGGCAAGAGGTTAAAGAGCCCGAGGTAGACGTTGAGCATCATGAGGAAGCCAAAGACTTCGATCCAGCCCATGTCGAACTGCTTCTTTGCGATGGTTGCGATGCCGACGGGGCCTGCGAGCTCACCTTTTTGGCGGCCAGTAACAATGTCGTAGAGGCCTTTGCCGATGAGCTTGGTTTGGCGAACCGGGTATGCGAAGGCATGGCCGACAGCACTGAAAAAGCCAACATGCACGCGCTCCACATGAAAGTCGAGGGCAAGACCAAGCATGCGTTCCTTGTGGAGCCCTTCGGTAAAGCCGAGCGAGTACTGCTCTGGTTGGCCCGCGGAGCTCACAAGCGAAGGAGTAATTGAGAGTTTTACTGGTACGCGATCACGAACGACGGTGATGTCCATGGCCTTGCCACCGGAGGCTTGCACGTATTCGCTTAGGTGCTTCGAAGGCTCGCCCTCCTTCGTGTTGTAGACCTGTGATTTACCAACGCCGGTAATGCGATCGCCGACAAGAAACCCGGCAGGATCGGTGGAGGCGGTTGGGAGACCGGCAACAACAAAGTACGTCGTTCCCGATAGCGCGGGAGTAATCGCCGCTTGCACCTCTTTGCCATCACGCATGACCGTGAGGTTCATGGGATCGCCGTTTGATGCTTGCACAAGCTCGTAGAGAGAAGCGCCAGCGGCACCTTCGTAGCTTGAGTAGAGAAGCTCGCCATTCACTTTGATAAAGCGGTCGCCCTCTTTGAGTTGCGACGCGGCGGCGGCACCATCCTGAAACCCCGTGACCTTGTACCAAGACGTTCCACTCGGAATTCCAGCAATCACAAAGAGGATCAGGGCGAAGACAATCGCCGTTAGGTAGTTCATGCCGGGGCCTGCGAAGATGGCGGCAAAGCGCTGCCACACAGGACGGTTTGGATACTGGCGCTCGTCGTCAGGATCGACTTCGTCGAGGCCCGTCATGCCGTTGATCTGAACAAAGCCGCCGAAGGGAATCGGCCCCAAGGTGAAGTCGGTCTCGCCGCGGCGCCAGCTCAAGATGGGAGGGCCGAAGCCAATACTAAAGCGGTCGACTTTCATGTTGCACCAGCGGGCAACAAAGTAGTGACCGGCTTCGTGCACCACGATCAAAAGACCGATGGCGAGAATGGCGCCGATGATGGAAAACATGCTCAAGCAGTATAGCGTTTAGGAAACAGGTGCCAAGTTGGGACCGGGATTCCTAGATGTTTGGCTGGGTTAATTCCCTGTTTTGACCTCTTTGAGGGCCAAATCATTTGGCGGGTCTCCAAGACGAAACGATCGCCAAGCCCTGGGCTAGAAGATCGAGCCGTCGGTGAGAGAGGCGATCCGCGCCAGAGCCCTGGTGCCAAGGTAGGAATTGCCACCTTTGGTGAGTTTGGGACTCCAGGTGGCGATGGAGTAGCGCTGTGGGCATGCGGCCGCGATGCCGCCTCCAACACCACTCTTGCCGGGCAGGCCGACGGAGAAGGCAAACTCCCCAGCCTCATCGTAGAAGCCACAGGTCAGCATCAATGAGTTGATTCGTCGCACCGTTCGCGGCTCAAGTCGAAACTTTCGTGGCAGCGAGCGGCCCTGATCCGCCAGAAAGCCGAAGGCCGACGCCAGTTGTTGGCAGCTGAGCTCGATGCCGCACATCTGGACGTAGAGCTCGATGACCTCTTCCACCGGATTGCGAATGTTCCCGAAGCTGCACATCAGGTGTCCCAGCGCTCGGTTGCGATGAGCGGTTTCAAGCTCTGACGCGGCCACAGCAGCATTGACCACCACATCATCACTCTCGGCGACTCCCCGGACCAGCTCCAGGAGCGATGCCAGTGGGCTTTCGAAGTTGGACAGCAAGATGTCGCAAACAACGATGGCACCAGCATTCACAAGAGGGTTTCGCGGTCGCCCCGATTCCACTTCCAAAAGGCCCAAGGAGTTGAAGGGATCGCCAGATGGCTCCACGCCGACGCGTTTCCAAACTTCGTCAGGGTTGCAGCTCAAAGCCAGACTCAGGCCAAAGACCTTCGCAATGCTCTGGGTGGAGAACGGGACCTCGCTGTCGCCGACCGAGAACGATTGACCGGCAACCGTGCGCAGGGCGATCGCAAAGTAGTCGGGATTGACCGTGGCGAGTTCGGGAATGTAGCTCGCGACCTCGCCGATCGAGGCAATCTCACGCGTCTCTTTGTACACACGCTCTAAGATTGACTGGTAGTCCATGATCTGAAGCTTGTACCCCAGTCTCGGATCAAAAGCACACGGAGACGAGGTGCCTCGCCTCGCTCGCCAAGAACCTTCCGCAAGTACTAGAACTATTCTTAGCTCAATCGCCGGCCTAGGCGCAGCCCATCGGGATCATGCGCGTCCGCAATTCGCCTAGAGATGCCCTGCCGCTTGCGGCATGAACTGGGCGAGAAATCGTGGAACGGCAAAGCCGGATCGAGGGGCAAGAGGCCCGTAGCTGCGAACCGAAAGCCCACGACGGCGGGCGATCTCCAAGAGGTCGCGCTCGGACTTTGCCCGGCGTGTAGCGTTGGAGAGAATCAGCTTCTTGCAGGTGGGTTGGCGGCACACCAAGAGAGTCTCGGCAACGAGGTACATGTCGATACCTTCGGTGGCAACGCGCGCCAGAGCCGAATGCAGCGAGGTTGCCACGCTTGCTCGAACCGCATCGATGCTGGCCAGAACGAGGATTTGTGCGTTGGCAGCCCGACTTCCCGCACCATAGCCACGACCCACCATGACCCGAAGTTCGGGCATTTCTCGCCGCAGAAGCGCGAGAACCGCCCGGCTGTTGTCGCCAGATCCTTGGTCGACAGCGACGATCTCGAAGGACTTGCCCTCGGAGCGAAAGTAGTCCGCAATATTTCGGCAGGCCCGACCAACCTTGTCTTCGTGATCGCGAAATGGCAGGACTACGGATACATCTACAGCTGACATCGAGCTGTAACTTTGCACTCACCGTGCCGACACAGAGAAACCGGGCTCAGCTCGGTGATCCCCGAGGCGGGCTTTCCATCTACCTGAGAATGCAGGATTCTCAAATTTCTCCTACATTGTCGCCTATATAGGTCGTCTGGACCTACCCATGCCGCAGTGCGCAATTTTGTACGCAGCCCGGGGTCTCGCGTAGACGTTTACGCACTGCGGCAGGGACTCTGAACCCTACTCAACAGTGCTCTTGAGCCGCGAGATCAGCAGCCCAGCGGAGAGTTTGAGCCATGTGTCTCGGCCGGGCGAGCGTGTTCGGGGGACTATCATCGCCCTGTGCCAGAGGACGTATCGGAAGGCCTTCGAGGGACAGCTCCCACAGGCAGCCTCGGCATCGCCAAGCTGGCGACACTTTCGCGATCGGCGTTTCAAAACTCGTACTTGCACCCGAGAGTGCCCGTAGCGTTGCAAGCGCCCGCAATAGCGATGCCTGCGGTCAACGCGTGGGACTTAGACTTTTTCGCAGGCCGCTACAGCGAGCATCGCGTTCCGATCGATGGCCTTCGCAGTGGCGTGCACCAATCCCTTGGAGACTACGTTGCACGGATTCGCTCTCCGGACGCAGCCTCCGAGGAATGTGCACCGTACATGCGCAACCTCATGCTCTTTGAGAGTTTTCCCGAGCTGCGGGCAGACTTTGAAATGCCTTGGCTTGCCGAGCCCAACTGGTTGCAGAGCAAGGTGCTGGGTGATTTCAGTGGAGGCTCCTGGAGATACTGGGTAGAACTATTCTTAAGCGGCGCGGGCACGAGATTTCCGTTCGTTCACACCGACCCCTATTGCACGCACGCCTGGTCGCTGCAGCTCTCGGGCAGCAAGCGCTTTTGGTTGTGGCCTCCCGTCGAGTCGCAGCTGGAAAGGCTGTGTGATGGCAGTCTCCCGCGCGAGAACCCAACGCTCATAACCCGCGATACCCGGCTCGAGGACTTTGTTCCTGGGGTTCTAGCGCGCAGCGTCGTCTTGCATCCCGGTGAGATGCTCTTCTTGCCGGCGGGCTGGTGGCACACCACCGAAACCCATGAAGAGTCGGTTACGCTGGGGGGAAACTTTGTGGAGGCGTCAAACTGGAAGGACTTTGAGCGACTCTACCAGGCGCGAAACCGCGCACACTCGTTTGGGCAAATCGTAAACCGGAGACTGGCTTCTGTCGCGGCACCCATGTTCTTCCGCTACGTCGACCCCCTACGAAAACGAATGCATCGATAGCGAGCTAGCCGGCAGTGCCGAGACCTGGAAGCAACCTTGGACCGACTGCATCCCAGTCGCGGTCTTCGAGCCAGTGCCCGGCGCGATACGGTGCCACCGAGCCCTGGCCTATCGAATCAAGCGCCCCCGCAAGTGCGGGAATATCGTCCGCAGCAACGCGGTGACATACCGATTCGGGAATCTCCGCCAAGCCGCCACTATCGGTAACAAGCAGCTCAGCGCCGGCCGCAAGCGCCTCTAGAGCGACCCGCGGCATGCCCTCTTCTCGACCTTGGTAGGGACGCGACGGAATCACAACCAGGGTTGCACGGGCCAGGAGGGCATCCCGTTTGGCACCATGAACTTCTCCCGCCCACTCCACATCGATACCAAGCTCGCGAGCCTGCGCTCTGAGTGCCTGCTCGCACGGGCCGGCACCGGCGATGCAGACCTCCCACCGCCTTGGCTCGGCGAGCGCCAAGGCGCTTAACAATCGATCGACGCCCTTGATCGGAACCAAGCGACCAAGAAAAAGTAGTAGGGGTTTTGCGCGGCTCTTGCGTTCCTCCGGCAGCGAGGAGAAGTGCTTTGTATCAATGCCCATCGACACCACACTGCTGCGCCGGAGAACGTCCTGCCCGGCCGTACCCGCCCCTTGGGCAAAGGCGTCTTGCAGCGCTTTGGAGACAAAGTTTAGGTGCACCGATGAACGGCCAAGTGCCCAAGCCGTGATGGACGTCGCTCGCAACCCTCGAAGCAAGTGGACATCGCCCCCGTGCGCGATTGCCCAAAGCGGTAGCTTCGGAGCAGCCAATGCGGAGGCCAGAGCAGAGGGAGCAAGCCAGTGCGCGACAATGCCATCCCAGTGGCGAGCGCGTTTCCGAACCTCGCGGGTCAGCCTGGCGCTGAAGCTTGTGGCCGGTATCGCCGCACCGCGTCCGAGGGCATCCGGAGCCCCGCCCTCGTAAAACAGCCCAGAAGCCACAGAAACCCGGTGTACAGGCATGGTTTGCCAACTGTCGTCGACACCGGCATCGCCAGCCGCGACGATCTCAACGGTGTGGCCACGGCTTGCGATCCACGCGCTGAGCTCGGCCACAAAGTTGCCTGCCGGGTCTCCCAGAAACCGCGGATATGACGTTGTGACCACTCCGATTCGCATTACAGATAGATCAGAGTTGTTCTGAACGCACTCGGTTCCACCACGATTTGAGCAGTACAAATCCGACGGGATAAACAGCCGTATGCCAACGCACGCCGCTCTTCCAGGTAGGCCCGTAAATCGGACGCACCGGAACATCCACAACCCGCGCCTTTGCTCGATACAGGTGCGCCAGCATGTCATTGGGATAGCCGTATCTTGGAAAGACTTTGTCGAGCTGCAGCCGCGCCAGGGCTTCGCTGGTGATTGCCGTATAGCCACACTGCGAGTCGAATACGTGACGATAGCCGCTTGTCACTTTTGTTGCGACGGAGAGAGCGGCGTTGCCAACGACACGAATTGGCGGCATCTGTATGAAGAGTTCTCGGTGCGCAAAGCGATTGCCTTTGCAGTAGTCGGCGCGGCCCTCGGCAATCGGCTCCAAGAGCGCCGGGAGGTCTGCTGGATCCATCTGACCATCGCCGGCCATCACAATCGCGACATCAGAACCATTCTCCAAGGCATGCCTGTAGCCCGTGACGATCGCCGCCCCAACACCGCGATTCACCGGGTGGCGCAGAAGCACCGAGGAGGCTTCGGCGGCAATCGCCCGCTCACAGGTTGCGTCCACGGATGCATCGTCGACGACGACGATTTCGTCAACAAAGTCCGGGACCGATTCGATGGCGGCCGCAATCGCATCTTCTTCGTTGAATGCGGGGATCACCACGCAGAGGCGCAACTGCCGATACATCGCGGCCTTTCTATCAGATTCCTGGGCGCTGCGGCGATCGATGCTCTGGACGCCGAGCCGTTTGGCAGCCGATTCCAAACGGTGTCACAACCCCATGCTAGCGTCCCCAACCATGGCAGGCGTCAATAAAGTCATTCTCGTCGGAAACCTGGGTAAAGACCCAGAACTACGCAATACAACCAGCGGCACCAGTGTCTGCGAATTCAGCATCGCCACAGGTGAGAGCTGGAAAGGCAAAGACGGTCAAATGCAGGAGCGCACCGAGTGGCACCGCATTATCGTCTGGGGAAAGCTCGGCGAGAACTGCGCCAAGTTCCTTTCCAAGGGTCGCCAAGTCTTTCTTGAGGGACGGCTGCAAACCCGCTCTTGGGAAGATAAGGACGGCAACAAGCGCTACACCACGGAGATCGTTGCTCGCGACGTGCAATTCCTCGGCGGCAAGGGCGGTAGCGGTGGCAGCGGCGACGGCGGCCCGCCTCCTCCTAGCGATGACTTTGGCGCAGCCAGCGGTGGCGGCTTTGGCGGCGATGGCGGCGGCGGCGGCGGCGGCGACGACATTCCGTTCTAGCCAAACGCTCTGGACAGACGTGCGGCCACCGGCCGTGCGGCGACCATGCGCACCGGCAACGATATTCCGCTTTCGGGAATCGGCCGGCGCCTCCAGGCGTTAGACTTTCCGGGTTCCATGAATCGTCGTCTCTTGCTGCTTTGTTGTTGTCTGTGCTTGGGGCTCGCGCCTTTGCAAGCGGATGCGGGCAAGTGGCCAAGACCCGCCGGGGGCGTTTCCAGTAGCGGTGACCCAGAGCTGCTGCTCACCTTTGACGACGGCCCTCACGAGAAACACACCAAGAAGATTCTCGACACGCTGGACGAACACGGCCTCCAGGGAATCTTCTTCTGGACCGGCCACCGTGTGGTCAATCAACACAAGGGCCTCGAAGATCGCATCGCCCTTGTCGAGCGTGCGGTGCAAACCGGCCATCTCATCGGCAACCACACCACTACCCACGCCAAGCTCTGCGTTGTGAGTGCCGACGATGCCGAACGCGAACTCGACGAAAACGCCGAGCGCTACCGAAAGCTAACGGGGCTCCCGCAATTCCTCATGCGTGTGCCGTATGGCGCCCGATGCCGAAGGCTCGATGGCATGCTCGCCGAGCGCGACATTCAACACATGCACTGGGATCTCGATCCACAAGAGTTTCGCCATCACAGCGCAGACATCTCCTTCCGCTATGTCACCAAGCGCTTGGCGCGGCTGCAGCCCGGTATGCGCGCAATCCTGCTGATGCACGATACGCAGCCCGCCACGGCCAAAGCGCTGCCAAAGATCTTGAAGTGGATTGGCAAAGAAAACGCCAAGCGCAAAGAAAAGGGCAAGCGCCCGATTCGCATCATCACGGGCTCGGCCTATGTCGAAGAGACGCATCCGGTGCCGCTCCTGGCTTGGACCCGAACAAGTCTCGCTGTAAGCCGAAGCGCCGTTCTCGATGCCGCCCGGCGTCTGATGCCGTAAGAACCCTCGCAAAACCGGGCAGTAAGACGCCAAAGCGGTCAGTCGCCACTACAGCACCAGCGGAATCGTCCGATTTGAAGGTATGTGGTTAAGGGGAGCCAATCGGTCCTACAGAGCTTTGCGCTCGTACTCAAAGAACTAAGTGATCCTGCGGTCTTACTGGACGCAAACCTTAGCCTTGTTGCTCATAGCCGTGGCTTCGCGGAGGCCGTGAAGTTAACCGACGAAGAGATTTCTGGGTCGATCCAACAGGGGCTGAGCACATTCTCGCTGCTTGGTGTCTCGCGAGAGGGGGATCGGCGAATGGCTCTGGAAGTCCTCCAAACCGGATCTCCTCTGGAGCACTCAAACCTCACGGTCCACAGTTTGGCGGGCAACGAGTTCACGATGATCCAGTCGTTTCGACCCATCAGCGATGGCCAAGGCAGGATTATTGGCATTTGGATCAACTATCGCGAATGCCCGCGCTCGCTAGAGACCGGTGATTCCGTGCTCAACAAGCGCGACAACATCCGGGCCGAGGCCTTGGAACGCGAGGTCGCAAAACGCACGGCACAGCTCACCGCTGCCCTCGACCGCGTAACCAGACTCTCGATTGTCGACCCACTCACAAACCTTATGAATCGTCGCGCCTTCGACGAACACGCCGCCACCGTTCACGACCTTGCAGAACGGCATGGACGCAACTTTGCCGTGCTCATGTGCGACTTGGACTTCTTTAAGCGCGTTAACGATACCTATGGACACGGCGCCGGTGATGACATTTTGGTCGCAACCGCGAACGCTCTCAATCAAGCAACTCGTACCTCCGACAAGGTTGCTCGCTTCGGCGGAGAAGAGTTTGTCGTCCTGCTATCGGAAACGGAAGTGTGTGCGGTTGAGCATGTGGCCGCTCGATGTGGAGCCTGTGTTCGCGCTATGCCCATCCACGAAATCATCGCTGGCGCTGACTTTCAACAAACCATAAGCATCGGGATCGCCATTTACCCACAGCATGGCACACATATAGAACAACTCTTAGAACACGCAGACCGAGCCTTGTATGAGGCAAAGTCGAACGGCCGCGATCGAGCGGAACTCTACTCCCAAGATATGCTTGGTACAGGCGAGAGTGAGGGAGAACCGGGCATCGGGGCAAGCACCCGAGTTTTGGTCGTAGAGCCCTTCTTTGAGCGCGCCAACGACTATCGCGAACTTCTCGCAGGCACCTTTGACGTTGTTGTCGTCGGCAGTTCAGAAGAAGCGTTAGCACTTTGCGAACGCCAGCAATTTGATGCGCTCGTCTCTGACGAAGACGCGGGCGGCGACTCGGGAATTGAATTTCTAAGCAAGAGCATGACGCAATTGCCCATGGCGAAGCGACTCTTGATCTTGGAAGAGCCCGACGCCACAACCGCCATCCGGGGCACCAATCGGGCGCAGACCGACCATATTCTGACGCGCCAAACGGCCAAACAGGAACTCGCTCAGTCGATCGAGCACTGCCTTCTTCGCACCCTTCTGGCCACCGCCGACCAACGACAGACCCAGGTGCAGCCATCGAGAGAGAGCATTGATGGTGCCGCGCTCGATGCCTTCTACTCTGTGCTCTCCGCAAAACGCATCAACGTTGACTACGTGCCAATACTTGCCACGCACAGCCACGAACTCGTTGCCTTTCACGCCGAGCCCCGCGCACCGCATCGGTATTTTTCTGAGAACATCGGACTCCAGCTCGATGACGTCGCTGAGGCCCTGGAGTCAACATGGGAGCTTGGGCAGTTGGTACGCCGTTCGATCGCACAAGACCTACCGACGCTTGGCAAAGCGCAGGTGTTTCTGCCAATTCACCCGAGTGAACTCGCAAACGAGAGCATCTACAGAGACACCGACAGCAACCTTCTGGCTCTCATGCGCGAGCGCATTGTCCTGTCGATTGCCGAAGATGATTTCATTAGCGACACAGCGATCTTGCACGAGAGAATCGCCAAGCTCAAAGCCCTTGGCTACGGCCTCGCGGTTCGCAGCGTAGGCTCAGGATTTGCGAGTCTCAGCACGCTGGCGGCTCTACAGCCCGATTACCTGCAGCTCGATGTTACCCAATTGTGCCAAGCAACCGCCCCGTCGCGATACCTGCGGCTCATCGAGTGTTTCATTGGTTTCGCCCATACCGAAGGCATCCTGACCATCGCCGAGGGTGTCACAAACGACCAAGATGCCGCTTTTCTCAAAGGACTTGGATTCTCCCTCCTCATGGGTGGAGCCCTCGGCAATGCGAAGCACCAAGACTTCGATGAGAACGACGAAGCGATGGAGCCGGCAGCCTGATACAACCTGGGCGTGGAAGACGCTCACGACAAAGACATGCACCAAAACCGCCCCAATGTGGGCGCGGAACCAGGAACGCTGTCACTTCCGGAAGGGTCTCCACATCCCAAGGTAACCCTGCATGTCTACGACAAGGATTCGTACTCGTGCCAGAAGGTGAAGCACCCGCGAGACATCGAGAAATGGCTCCACAGTGACAAGACGCTGTGGGTGGACGTACAAGGCCTCGGCGATGAAGCGACGCTTTGGGCGCTAGCGGAAGTCTTTGCCATCCACCCACTCGCCATTGAGGACATTGTGCACGTTCCTCAGCGACCAAAGACGCAGGCCTATGACAATCACCAGTTGCTCTTCACGCGCATGCTCTCGGGCGGAAACGACGGCCAAGTTGGCCTAGAGCAAGTTAGCTTTGTTATCGGGCCGCGCTACGTCGTGACGTTTCAAGAGCGCAAAGGCGATGTCTTCAACTCGATTCGCAATCGGCTCTCTTCAGAGAAGAAGACCCTGCGAACCCGCGGAGCGGATCACCTCGCCTACGCACTGCTCGACACCATCGTCGACGCCTACTTCCCTGTCATCGAAAATCTTGGGGACTGCATCGCCGACCTAGAGGATGCAGTGTTTGCAGGGAACGATGAGGGCACGATTCAGGCACTCTCGGAGATTCGCTCAACGCTGCTCACCGTTCGCCGAAGTATCTGGCCTTTGCGCGATACGGTGAATCAACTCATCCGTGATGACGTCGATTGCTTCGGACCAGAGGTACGAGTTTTTCTTAGAGACGTCTACGATCACTGCGTGAATGCTTCGGAGATGGTGGAGGCTTACCGAGAGCTCGGAGCCAGTCTCATGAACAGTTATCTCTCAGTCGTAAGCAATCAAATGAACGAGATCATGAAGGTGCTTACCGTCATGTCGACCATCTTCATTCCGCTCACGTTTCTCTCAGGCCTCTACGGAATGAACTTCGCCTGGATGCCCGAACGAGATTGGAAGTGGTCATATCCCATCCTGCTCGGTGTGATGCTGCTTATAAGTTTGGGCTTATTGGCCTTCTTTAAGCGTCGAGGATGGTTCACAAGACATTGATATTACTGGGGATTTACAAAGATCCCACCGGCGCCAACTGCGGCGAAATAGTGCTGCTCTCACGGGGACCCTGTTGTTAATATGCGCCAATGCAACATCCTAGAGAGTTCGCTTTTCTCCGCTCCACTCTCTTATCGATCGTTGCCCTCGGAACAGCAGCTTGCTCCGGCGGCGACAGCAAAAACATCGCCGACGCCGGAATCCCCGATGCGGTTCCCGTTCCCGATGCAACAAGTATTGCGCCGACACTATTCACGCCTCGCACGGATCTGACCGACAGCGAGTTGGCCGACCAAGCCCTCGCTCTCATGGGCCTTGGCTCGACGCCGGCTGCGAACAACTGCGAGGACTGCCACGGCCTTACGCGCCAACGCATGCGCTACTGGCAAGCCATTACCGACGTGAGCATCACCTCCTGCTATGCGGACTTGAACCTAGAGACTCAAGCTGCAGCCAGAGCGGCGATCGACTGCATGCGAAAAGTTCCCGGCGACGATAACTCCATGTATCACGCTGAGCACGTTGGCATTTTCTCCACCGGTGCACATCTCCCCTGGTTTGACTTTGCGTTTCGCCGCGCCTTTGGCGAGGACTATCAAACGGAGTACGACAATTTCTTAGCGATGGCAGGCATGCCGCGTGGCAATCAACTGCCCTTCACCCAGGATCAGTTTGACATCATCGCCACTTGGTTCACCCGCGGTGTCCCCGAGGTCGATGCCAAGATTCCCAACGAGGGGGTTCCTACCGAGTGCCTACCCGGTGTGACTGCCGCAGTTGGCGCACACGTCGCCGATATGAAGATCAATGGTTGGCAAGCCATCAACGAGCAGAACAGCTTGCTGATGTTTGGCTGCGATGGTGCTGCAACCACTCTCGATTGCCTCTCGGCCTACCCCTCCTATGCGGATGCAGGTTTCTCGAGTGGCTGGAGCAACAGCGTCGCTGACCAGCAGATTCGCATTCTCCGCGAGAGTGGCTACAGCTCAAGCTTTTGGACGCGAAGCTCGGCCGATGGGCGCTTTGTTGGAAACGGCGCACAGAGCGGCGGAGCCAACTCACGAGTCGTAGATCTGCAGCGCGATGTTTCGATTCCCGGTACGGGCTTCTACGACCCGGCGTTCCTCCCAGACAACACGGGTTTCATGTTTCACGAAAACGGAGCGTACCTCTGCGATCAGAACCTTCTCGTAAGCGAGCCCACCGAGATCAACTACTCCTCCGACCCAGATTGTTCGGCCACGCAAAACGTCGGCCTCTATCAGCACCTCGGCGCAGGAGTTGAAGGCAATGACTACTGGGCCGTCGCCGGTCCATTCGCCAATGACAACGGTGGCCACAATGTTACTCGTCGAGATCCGGAAGCCGATTTCTCCAATGGTTCGGCAATCGCTCTAACGCCCATCATTCACAACGGCACAAACTACGTAGACAAAGACACGCAGACGTTCTCGACACCACTCCAAGGGGACGCCGTGCTCTCCACCTCCTCGCAAATGGTCATCTCAAGGCAGCGTGGCCCAAGCCAACGACAACTCGGCTACGTGATGCGTAAGATCAACAGCACTCCGGTTGGCGACGGCTACCAAATCGAACTCGAAGAAGTCGCGCGCTACTGCATCAACGGTGGCAAGCCGGCCTTCTCCTACGATGATCGTTGGATGGTTCTCCACCACTACATTGGCAACTCCGACGCGCAGGAGCTTGGCTTCACAGACGCATCCGATCCAGGATTCTCCGACTACGCAAACCAAGCGGGCGCGAACATCTACCTTGTCGACACCCTCACGGGTGAGTCCACGCGTATCACCCACATGGAACCTGGCCAATACGCCCTCTACCCACACTTTCGCTCCGATGGTTGGATCTACTTTATGGTGCGCACCCTGGGCCAAGGTAGCGAGCACATTGTTGCAAGCGACGCTGCTCTGCGCCTTCAAGCTGCTGAACTCTAAGAGTTCCTCTCACTATGCAGTTTCGTCCCATTCTCCTCGCTGCGGTCGCCACCGCGGCTTGTGGGGACAATGCGGTGAAGGCGGAGTGTGAAGAACTGGGGGCTCGGCAGGCGGTGCAGGCCGAAGACCGGTATGTGATCGGCAAAGCCGGCGCCTATCCCGCCGACATGATGCTCCGAGGCCGAGAGCGCGAACTCTATCGCTCACAGAAGCTTCGTCGCGAAGCCGCATGGACGACGGTCGCCAAAGTGCTCACCCCCGCAGCCTTGGCCCAGGAGCTTAGCAACAGCCCTGCCGGCGAGTTGCCGCTCTGGCAAACTTGGTATGCCAAAGATGATACGACGCGAATGTTCCAGTCGCTGTTTGCGGCACTCCCCGACGAGGATCAGAGCGCCCATGCCCGCTTCTCGCAAGTGAGCATCGACGACGCCCTCGATTGGAATGCCACCGAGCTTGAAGAACTCGCAAACTGGCCACAAGAGCGGCGAGACGAGTACCTTGCGGCTGTCGGCAACTCCGAACAACTCGCAGGCCTTGCCGGAGTTGGCCTGGTGTCCTACAGCCCTTCCGCACTCAGGCATCTGCTTCGAAGCTATCCAGAACTTCTCGACTGTCAACGGGCGGGAGCACCGGCCGACTTTGTCGACACGCCCGGGGAGAGCATCCAGCAAGCGGTGCGAGAACCGCTTGCGATTGCAAGCTGTGCGCAACGAGTCTTAGGGCCGTTCTACGTTGGTGATGCTGAGAGCCTCCTCGCGACAGTCAGCGGCGAAGGTGCAGCAGACGCGCAAATCGCGCTCCGTGGCGACGAAGACTCGGTTGATGTTGTATGTGATGGAGATGCCCCTTGTCGTCGCGCGGGTGGCGGTGCTGTCTATGTCGAAATCTCTGCCGGTACCGAAGCCCTCCTGGGAGCCGTCCAAGTGGATTACGCAACTCCCGACGCCCCCTGGGCGGGCTGCCTCGAAGGAGCCTTTGCCATCGATTCTGTGATTGTCAAAGCCAGCTGGCGACGCGCACAGTTTGGAGAGAAGCTACCCATCCATGACACGTCAGCACAGGCGTTGAGAACAACTCGTAGCGCGAATGCCGTCGATGGCTGGGGACAACCGGTAGCCGAAGCCGATCCGGGCCCCGAATCGATCTACACCATCGAGCGCCCCAACGGAAATCGCTATCGGTTGGCAGGCCTTCACATCATGAGCAAAGAGCTCGAACACTGGCAGTGGACCTCGCTTTGGTGGTCCGATAGTCCAGACAGCGACTTTGGTGAAGATCGCCCAGAGAGCATCGACGTGCTCGGCGGCCCCTGGAACCAATACAAGATGTGCACCGTTACCATGTTCGATGAAGGCGACGCCGACCCCAGTGGAGGTTTTTCAGAGAGTGCACCGAGCCTAGCCGCCGCCCTCGAAGCGGTTCACGGTGGGGCTGGAGCGCCGAGCTGGTGCTCGAACCCCTACATCGAAGAAGGCGCCGGCAACATGGAGACCAACTGCATCGGTTGTCACCAACACGGCGGAACCGAGTTGCTCTCCGAAGCCATTATTGGCGAGCCTGAGAACTTTCCCGAGTTTGGCCGCACACAACTGCGCAACAACTTTCCTCACGACTACTCGTGGGCCCCCTCCTCTGGTGACGAATTAACGCTCGCGTTTAAAGCCGTCGTCGACTTCTTTGAGTAGCTCATTGCGCACGCCTGCCGACGCGTCGCCGCTAGAGCAGCTAAGCCTCGGGCTCAAGGTTCGTGAGGCGCAGTTTGATTCGATCTACCCGCCACACATCCGCAAACTCTCCGAACGATTTTGGACTCCCGTTGCTGTGGCGAAAGAAGCCGCCGCCTTCTTGGTGCGCCGCCCCGGCGATCGGGTGCTGGACGCCGGCTCAGGCGTGGGAAAATTCTGCCTTGTTGGCTCGTGCACAACGTCAGGTAGTTTTGAAGGGCTTGAGCAGCGTTTGGACTTGGTCAAACTTTCTCGGGTGGTTGCACAAGCTCTTGGCGCACCACCAACCTTTCACCACGGCAACCTCATCGACCTCGACTGGTCCAGCTATCAAAGCATCTACCTCTACAACCCCTTCTTCGAGCTCACCTCGGGCCCATGGTGCCAAATCGACGCCAGCCTCTCTCACAGCCCGGAGACGAGAAAACGCTATGTGCAAGCGGTGACCGAAACACTTGATGGCCTCACCGCTGGTACCCGCGTCGCTACGTACTTTGGATTTGGCGGCACTATGCCTAGGAGTTTTTCTTTGCTATCCACAACGCACGAGCACGCTGGGCCCCTCGAGTTTTGGGTCAAGTCCCACTGAGAGGTCGGCTTGCTCGGAGCGTGTAGTGGCCATTCTGTCTATGGTGGCTCTCCAGCTTGTGTCAGGCAGCCAACCGATTCGCCAGCGACTGCAACGTTCGGGGCCATGCCGCGCTCGCGGAAGGCGGCTCGGCATGGGGCGTGTGGTGCGGGTGCAGGCGGGTGCAGGCGGGTGCGGGCGGGTGCGGCCGCGACTTTGCTTTGAATTGTCACTGACACCGAGGGCAAGTACCTATGTTCACCGAGGAGCCCAACAAGCTGCTTGACTTCGCTCTAGTCGCGCGGAATTCGCTTGTGGGGCTGAGACATCGGCCCTCCACCGGATTCCCGGCGTGCCAACTTGGACCACAACAAGGCGTGATTGGGATTTCCCCTAGACAGAGAGACCACCAGCGCCTAGGTTCACGACCTCTCGACCCTCATCATGAGATTCCTAATTTTTCTGAGTTTAGTCGTTTCCGCATTCGCCTGCGATGCTTCACAGGATTCGTCTCATGGCAGCCTCAACGACCCGAGCACCGAGGCGCCAACGTCGCCCAATGCCCAGAGCGCCGTAAACGTTGCAGCCGAACCAGGCGTGCAATTTGCCAGCAGCCTCACCAATGCAAAGAATGGCGCCTTCCAGCAGACCTTTAGCCTGCTAGCGCAACGCGACATCACCACAAAATTCGCATTGCCTGCATCGCTCTTCGACACCGGTATTATTCTTATGCAATTTGAACTCGTAAACCCTGAGGGTGTTGTGCACGCGAGCAAGTGGTACGCCCTCAGCCAGGACGACGACGCACCGGCCCGTGTTCAACATCCCAAGTTTGAACGCGACGTTCCGGTTCAGAAGGTAGAGGTCCGTTCAGGCGTGGCATCGTTCTACAGCAAGATCTTGATAGCCGGCACAAACTTCACTCGCGCGCGTCTGCATGGCGAGTTCACAGCGACGCTCAGCACAGGCACCGATCTCGCGCAGCCCATTGTCTCAGGCACGTTTGCGATGGAACTCTAACAATGCGCCACTCCGCAGCCCTATTCGCAGTCATACTACTTATTCTTACACAAGAGCCAAACTTGGCGGAAGCGCTCTGTGAGGACCCAAGTCTCGACGCTCCGCTGGTAAGCCAATCGGTTGGCGGCTCGGCGCTATCCCCAACCGCATCGCATCCGCTCCTTGAACGCACCACCGTGGCGGCAGGCCGCTTTGTGCACGTTCGCGAACTCGGCTCCCTAGCTCCCATTGGAGCGCCGCTGGAACTCAGCGGGGCGATTGAGAACACACCCAATCCGACGCGTTTGAACGACGACAGCTATGGGGCCTTCGTTGTGCAGCAGGACGGTGTCGTCACGCGCATTGACCCAACAGGAACCAGCCCATCCCTGGTTTGGCAAACCGACTTGCGTCGCACGGGCTGCCCCGAAGACAGCGTATCAGCGGCGCCAGTGGTACAGCTTCGGCGCTACGCAAGTGCATCATTTCGCGCGCGACACGCTACCGACTTGGTCTACGTCGCCACCCGCTACGACTCAGACTGCGCCAACGGCAATATCAGCAATCGCGTCTATGCACTCAACGCAGAAACGGGCCAACCTGTTTGGACGTTTAACGAGGGCGGCGAATACTCGGTCGACGCCGCGTTTGAAGCTCCTGGCCTCGACTACGCGGGCGACAGAATACTTCTGGGAACCGATCGCACAGCTTCGGCGACACAAGACAGCCTCTGGTCCATTGACGTCTTGAACGGAACGAGAAAGTGGTCGTCCAGCGTTGGCCAAGTGTACGCAAGCCCCGTTCTGCGTGGCAGCCGCGTGTACATCGCCTCCCGCTACGGAGAAATCAAGGCCGTTAGCATTGGTGATGGCGCCACGATATGGACAGTCGGCAATGGCGGAATTCCTATCACCAGCAACATCTTTCGCGAGTTTCGAAGGCCCTATGGTGAGCTTATCAGCGCCGTCGACTTCAATGGTGACATCTGGCTGGTACGAGACGATGGCACGACGGCGAGTTCGGTTTGGACCGCATCACTCGTCGATCCAGTGACCGGCGCATCCACTCGCGCCTCAAGTCGCGTTGCCAATGATCCAAGCAGTGGCAAGTTCTACGTCGGGGCCGATGACGGGCAGATCTATCAATTGAACATGGTCGACGGCTCTGTCGAGGCCACACGAACGGTGAGCGCTGGTTCAGCGGTCGGTGGTGCCAGCTTCGTCTTCGAAGGCGCCAACGTAAACATGGTGGCCGGTGCTGCAAATGGCACCTTGGCAAAGTTCTGTGCGCCCTGGGCTGCAGAAGCACTCATGAGCCCTCTCACGCCCAATTGCACGAGTGACGTGCAATGCGACCCAGAAAATCCAAACCCCACGCCTTGCAGCACTTGGGCATGCCAGAGTGGCGTTTGCGTTGTGCGTCTCGAGCAGGACGGCTTGACTTGTGATGGCGACGGCAACCCAAACACCTCCGGCGATGTCTGCGATGCGGGAATTTGCCTGGGAACCTCTGACTGTCAAGAAGCACCAAATCGCTGTCAGTGCATCGACGAAGCAGGCACCTCGATTGTTAGAGAGCTAAGAGTTTCTCCGACCACCTGCGATCTCGCACCACCCATGGGATCCGGCATCGATGTCACCACTTGGTGCGGCCAAGAACTTGTCTCCGCGACGGTGCAAAACGACTGCCTAACTCACGGGACCGCATCCCACACAGCAGTTTGGGTGCACCTGCTGGACGAGACCGGCCACCCATTCGAAATCAATTCTGGTGCGGGCTCCGTTACCATGACCATTTCAGGCGGCGCCGGTTCGCCTCCCGTCTTTCTCTCACCAGCCAATATGACGCCGGTGTCCGGAACGTCTGCATCACTAGGAGCGGGCACCGTTGTGGCAAGTCCCAACCGCGTAGGCACGTACTACGCCTATCTCGCCTCGCAAGACATTGGCGCAACACCATCGGGCACGACTCCGTGGAACGTCGATGTGAATGTCGTACTCAACGACGGCGGAAGCTGTATCGATACGGCTGCCAACAGCCAGGTGCTCTCCGTACCCGTGACGATGGGCCACGTGCAATCGCAAGCATGCCCCATGAGTGCAACGCAGGACAGCGGTGGCTTTGTTCAGGTGTCAGTGGCGGAGGCGGGCAACGTTCTCGCGGGCGCTCCAGTGCAGATTGGCTACGCAGACAATTTGCGGCTCGCTCAGAGTTTTGAAGAGAGCATTCTCGATGCACCAACGGGAGCGAGCACAGCACTCACGAACGCTCTCGGTTCTACGAGTTTCACGGATCTTGGCAGCACGTTGCGCGGAGCGGTTGTTGTATCGGCGACCTGCCCAGGCGGTGAGATTGGCGATGCAAAGACACAGACGATCACCGCTGCGTCTAGCAGCGTGCAATTTGATCTGACGTGCTCTCCGCCGGGTCATGTTACGTACCAAGTCGGTGACATTTTTCGTGTGGAAGCCCGGGCCGGTGCGGTCCCAGAAAACCTGAGTGATCGATTGGATGCGCTGAGCACAGGCAATGGCGACCAATACCCAGCAGTCTCCCGGAACGGCCAGTGGATGACGCTGATAACCGAGCGATTCCATCCCAACTGCAATGGCTGGTCTTGCGTGGCCATCGTGAACAGCGACTTCACCGCTGTGGAGACTCCCTTTGTTGGTGGCTCAACCGTTCATCCCGAAGGGCGCACCGCAATTTCCAACGACGGCAATACATTGGTCTACTTTGGCGACGGCGTGCACCAAGACGATCTCTATGCCACGCAGAAGTCGGGAGGCACCTGGTCGAATCCTCTCTTGCTTACCGCTGATTCTCCGCACCAGTACAACAAGCAGCCCGTGCTCTCCAATGATGGCTTGCGGGTTCTCTTTGACTGCGGCCCAGGCCCGTACGCGCAAGAGAACAATGGCGTCTGTGAAGTGGGCATCGATGGAACCGGCTTTCAGCAGATTGCCGACCCAGACAACAATCCACTTGGTGGCGGCAACAACTTCTCCGCCCGTCATGGCGATTTCGCCCCCGACGGAAGCTATGTCTTTGAAGCGGATTGGAACGCTGAACAGATTTGGCGCCTAGACTCGCCGTTGGCAACAGCCGAGCAAGTCTTCTCCGCACACTCCAATGACAATAGCCCATGCGTCCTGCCTAACGGCAACGTTGCATCGCTGTGGCTCGGTCGTCCGGGAAATCCTGCAGGGCTTCACGAAATCAAAGTCACCTATGCCGATGGATCAGACTTTCTCGTAGTCACGCCAAATGTCGATGTCGCGGATATCGGCATGAGCTGCCACGAGTAATACGATCATCGCAGTCGCTACGAGCTAGCGCAGTTTGCAATGTCGAGGTCTCGGCGCATCGTCCCAAGAGCGGGCGAAATCGAGAAACGAACAAGGTCAGCAACAATCTCGTGGGCGTCTTTGGGGACGCGATGCGCAATCTCAACACCCACTTGCAGATCGCCGCTCAACGTCAACGCCACGCGCTGCGAGGTGCAATCGACCGCACGCCACCACGCTTGCATATCATGGCGAACGCGTGAGGCAATCAGCGCCTGCACGGCGTGTGCAAGACGCACTTGCCGAGGTTGAGGCAATCGCTTCTTGAGCACTTGATGAACGTGGGCGATCTGCGGCGCCATGGCGGGCGGAACCGAAAGCTCGGGCCGAACAAAACTCATTGCTCCGAGCAGCACCGCATCCAGGTGCTCTGGTGATTCTGAGAGTTGACGAAGTTGTGCACTGGGCCGGGCGCTGGCCAGCACGATGGCAGCCGCATGGACACGCGCGCGCATCGTAGGCGCTTCCCAAATCCCGCGCCCCACGACGAATACCGGGCCGTGAAGCGTTGGCAAAAACAGCAGATCGGCAGCCACATCCAGGTCCACGGTTACGCGCGCAGAAGGCATACCCATCGCATAGGCAACGCCACTCACCAAGCCGCGCAATTCGTTGTGCAATGGAGTCTGCCCATCTCGAGCGTGCAAGTCAGCTTCATCCACAGCACAGTCGCCCAACATCACGTCAGCGATCAGCGCCAGAATATTACTTACCAGCGGATTCTCCCCGGGATGTCGGAAGTGGTTCCACATCGCAGCCGTGATCGGTGTGCGCGGCCAACGCATTTCGTTGTGCTGATGCTGAAAGTAGAAACTCTTTTGTGCCTCCGAAGCTTTGTCCAAGAAAACCAAAACCCGGGTTGCACACCAAGCGCGATCCGGTTGGCCAAGTCGCAAATAGATTTCGGTGAGCGCGCTGTAGTGCTCGGCTTCGAAGGGCTCCTCTACCGTTAGCGCGATCCGCTGCTCGATCGCTTTATCGGCCTGCTCTTCGCTCTGCTCGTACAGCCCAAGCAAGACGCGTTTGTGATTGCTGCCCGCATCGAGAGCGGAGACCACTTCGTACGAGGCGATGGCATCTTCTGGCCGATTGAGCTTGCTCTTGTAGATGTGACCAAGCTCTTGCCACAGATGCACGACCTGCGGATCGTCTTTGGACAAACGCTGGATCATCTTGCGGTAGCTGCGCTCGAGCTGAACGAAGTCTTCCTTCTCGTGCAAGAATTCCACGATGCGGTGGAAAGGCCGCAAACAGCCTGCACGAAGATTCTCCGGCAAATCGGGCGCATCGACGAAGAAACAATCGAGTGCCATGTTGAAGCACTTTACGGCTCGCGTATCACCGAGCTTGTCACGAATGATGGCTCCCGCAGCATCGTAGTATTTGCCCCGGCGAAGCGGCTCCTCTTCCACATCGGCGATCTGGAGAATCACATCGACCGCGTCTTGCCACATTTCTACAGCCGTGTAGAGCTCCAACAAGCTGTGCATGACTTTGCGATTGTCAGGCTGCTTTTGCAGAGCACTCTCGTACTCCTTGATTGCACTCATTGGATCGTCGAGCTTCCAACACTGGAGGCTGGCGATTTCCCCGTGCAGCACAATCTGACCTTCGAGGTCGGCGTACTCGACTAAGTCGCGGCGCACCCGCACCGCTTCTCGGAATTGTTCTAACTCCTCAAGAACTTCAGCGAGAAGCCGTCCAGCCTCGACGTTCGAAGCCTCGAGTTCATGGGCGTGCGCAGCGTGGTATCGAGCGTCTTCTAGCATGCGCTGCTGTCGACGAATCTTCGACATTCGCATATGCGTCTTGGCTCGCAGCCCTCGGGCAGCATCCTGCTGTGTTGCAAGAAGTTGTTCGTTGGCTTCGTAGGCGGCATGTACGTCGCCCTGGTTGGCAAGTACTTCCGCGAGCAGTTCGAGCACCTTGCCACTTTGAGCATCTAGCGAATGTGCCTGCGAAAGGTACCCTTGGGCCTTTGCTTGATTGTCCAGTTCAAAGGCACAGCGTCCTGCACGATAGAATAATTCTGAGATCGAAACCGAAGAGTGGGGCAGATTGCTCTGATTGCTGAGCAGCAAGTCCAAGAGTGGTTCAAGCTCAGACCAGCGTTGGTCTTCGTAGTATCGCTCCGCCAAAGGCATTGCAGCACCGAGATGGTGCGGATCTTCTTTGAGCGCGACACTCAGTAGATCAAAGCACTGGGTGTTTTCGTCGAGATCGGAGTACAGCTTGGCTGCTTCAAAGGCGGCGGTAGAGCGGTCGCGCTGTGACCCCAGAGCTTGCGATCGCAATAGTTCTGCAGCTTCGCGAAAGTTGCCCTCTTGCTTGCTCATCGCGATGAGGGCCGCTTGGCAATCTGCCCTCTGTGGGTCGAGACGCATGGCTTCTCGCAAGTGCCAGTTTGCGGCAACGCGATCATCTGCGCCGAGATGCAAGCTCGCGAGATCAGCGTGCAACGCGGCCTTAACAACAAGGACGTCGTTCTTGGCGATACAGCGCGTCAGACAACGTGCACGTCTCGGTATGTCGCCAATGCGCGCACAGAGCTCGGCCAAGGTGCCGAGTAGCTCGGCGGTTTGCATCTGTTGTTCGACAAGGTCGAGATAGCCTTGTGCCCAGCCATCACTCACCGAGTGCACATGCTCGAGCGAAGCGCTGAGTTGCTCGGAGTCGCCGGTCACAAAGGCGTGTGCACATGCAATGCGCAACCAAAGATCCCCAGCGCGCGCCGCATCATCCATTTGTGCCGCGGCCAGGAGATAGGCGTCGAGTACGTCATCCCACTGCCCGGTCCGATGCGCCAGCTGATCGAGTTCATCGGCGAGTTCCCGATTGCCACGCTCTTGGTCAAAGGCCGTCAGCAAGATCATGAGGGCGGAATTGAAGTCACCCGTCGATGAGCAAACCTCCGCCGCCTGCCGCAAGATTCCAACACGCTCGCCCGAGGTCGCCACGTTTTCTGCGCGGGTGAGCAAGAGCTGGAGCAGTTCTTCGGTCCGGCCCTGCTCGCGATAGGCCATCTCAAGCTGATCGGAGACCGCCGCATCCGCTGGATCCTCGTAAATCTGCGATTCGAGGGCGGAGTGGTTGTCTAGACGCTCGTGAACAGTCGCTGCATCGATGAACATAAGAAGAAGCCTCAGTTTAGATGATCGCGAGCCAAGGTGGTTGCGTTCCCGGCCCGTGCGCCCTCAAGCATACAAAATTACAGGAACTGGCCACAGTTTTGAGGCGGATCTCTCACCGGGGAGAGCCAACCCGCCAGACGTTTGGGCTCAGTTCAGGCCGGCCAGGGCATTGACTCCGCACAAGCCATCACCATCCTGGCACGCAAGTCGCTTTCATTGTGTGGCAGCGCGCGATGGAAAGAGGCACTATAAGAACCAGGCCGTATACTAAGGCGGCAAGCCCCGGTTTGTTCGGGGGCAAGGAGAAACCATGTTTCAGCAAGCACAGAACCACCGCACAATTCCTGGTGCCGTCGCGACCATCGGCGTGAACGAGCGCGTCACCTTTCTTCGCAAGACGTACGGCCACCTAGCAGGCGCGATCCTTGCCTTTGTCGGTCTTGAGTACATGCTACTCGATATCGACGGCCCACTCTTCAATGCCATCACCCTGCCGTTCCTAAAGCTTGTCTTCCCGCAAGGTGGCGGTGGTGGAATGGGCTGGCTCGTGGTCCTGGGCCTCTTCATGGGCGCAAGCTATGTCGCGCAACGGTGGGCCAACTCCGACACGTCAAAGGGAATGCAATACGCAGGACTTGGGCTCTACGTAGTCGCAGAGTCGCTCATTTTCACGCCGATTCTGTTGCAAGCACAGTTGCAGTTTCCAGGTGTCATAGCCGATGCGGCAGTCCTAACGCTCTTTATCTTTGCCGGCCTCACCGCTGCCGTCTTCCTCACTAAGAAGGACTTTAGCTTCATGCGAGGTGCCCTCACGACCGCCATGTTTGGAGCGATGGGCCTTATCGTCGCGTCCATCCTCTTTGGCTTCACCCTCGGAACCCTCTTCTCCGGCGCGATGATCCTTCTGATGTCGGGCTACATTCTCTACACCACCTCCAATGTGATGCTGCACTATCGCAACACCCAGTACGTAGCAGCCTCGTTGGCGCTCTTCGCAGCCATTGCGACGCTCTTCTGGTACGTCCTGCGCCTGCTCATGGCACTGAGAGACTAGTCACGCGCGACTAGTCAAAATCGAGCTCTCCGCTGAGAGATCCGACGCCTGCTTCGAACCCCGAGGCAGGCGTTTTTGGTTTCGGCCATAGACGCTGCCTGGGACCCTGGGTAGGGTACGCGCCGAGCCATGGCAGCCCCATTCAAAATCTACAATACCCGTACCCGCAAACTCGAAGACTTCGAGCCAATTGAAGCCGGCAAGATTCGCCTCTACGCCTGCGGAAACACGGTCTACGACCACTGCCATATCGGTCACGCCCGCGGCATGATCTTGTTCGATAGCTTTGTGCGCTACCTCCGTCATCGCGGTTGGGAGGTCGACTTTGTTCGGAACTTTACCGATGTCGACGACAAGATCATCAATCGAGCCAACGAGCTTGGCGAAGATCCGCTAGCACTCTCGGCCCGATTCATTGGCGAGTATCACGCCGATGCAGCCGCTATGGGGCTGGATTTGCCAAACCAAGAGCCCAAAGTCTCGGAGTCGATGGACGACATCACGAGCATGATCGCCAGCCTCATCGAAAAGGGAAACGCCTATCAAAACGAGGGCAGCGTTTGGTTTGACGTTGGGAGTTTTTCTGAGTACGGAAGCCTCTCGGGCCAAAAGGTCGACGAGCTGCGCAGTGCCGACGAAGTCGCTGGCAAACGCTCTCCCGCCGACTTTGCCCTGTGGAAAGCGGTCAAGCCTGGCGAGCCATCGTGGCCAAGCCCTTGGGGCGACGGTCGCCCCGGTTGGCACATTGAGTGCTCGGCCATGGCCAAAGCGACCCTTGGCGAGACCATCGACATTCACGGCGGTGGCCTTGACTTGGTCTTTCCGCACCACGAGAACGAAGTTGCGCAAAGCGTCTGCGGCAACAAAGCCGACTACGCTCGCGTGTGGATGCACCACGGCCTTCTCACCATGGCCTCGGGCCAGAAGATGGGAAAGAGTTTTGGCAACGTCATCAACGTCAAGGTTGCTCTGGAGACGTTTCCCGCCGAGACGCTGCGACTCTACTACCTGCAAAACCACTATCGCTCACCGCTCCCTTGGGGCGACGAAGCGCTTCCCGAAGCGCTTGGAATGCTCTCTCGCCTTTACGAAGCGCGCGAAGTCGCCGAAGCGATGGGCGGAGCTGAGCCTGCGGAAAGCGTCGCGAAGTCGATGGGCAAAGATGCTCAAACGCTTCTCGACTTAGGTAAGAGCTTTTCTGAGCGCCTCTACGCCGCGATGGATCAGGATTTCAACACCGCCCTGGCCATTGCGCACCTGATGGAACTCTCGCGCGCCATCAACCGCTTTGGCAATCTTAAGAAAGCCAACAAGCGCGGTGGCCCGGTCGTTGCGGCGGCTCTAAAGGCCTTTGCACTGGCAGCCGAATCCATGGGGCTTATGCGCATGAGCTCAGAAGAATTCCATGCGCAAGTCAAAGAGAAGCGTCTGGCCGCCATGGGCATTGATCCCGCGGATGTGGAGAAGCTCATCGAAGATCGCGGTACGGCGCGCGCAGAGAAGAACTGGGACCGAGCGGATGAGATTCGCAAGGAGCTTGAAGAGAAGTCGATCTTGGTGATGGACCAGGCCGACGGCGTGCAGTGGCGCGTCAAGCTGTAGTGAGCTGGCGGAATATCGGCGTTTTCTAAGCGCATTGGACGGCACTCTGCGCGAGTGCCGTTTTGTATATCGTCCCGGAGTTCTTCTGTGCTCGGACAACCTGGTTTGTCGTATGCCTCTGGGGTATGCAGGGCTCGGAATGGGTTGGAAAGTTGTAGCGCCATGTCTCTGGGCACTGGCAGCGATGAGCGTCGCCCTGGCATCTGGGTGCCGCCCAAGGACCGGCGGCCTGCCTCTCAAGGTTGGCAAGCGGGCGCTCACGATTCCGAATGACGAATACCAGCTTGTCGTTGTGCCCTTTGCCAAGGTCGTCAATGACCGACACAACGACTCCACAGATCTGCCCCAGGCATTTTCCCTTCGCTACGGCATCACCGATCGTCTCGAAATCTTCAACCTCACTTCCCTGGCCTATCGAGTAGCGCTTCACAGCAACATCCAATTGCGATTCCACGCTGGCCTCAAGTCGACAGGTCAGGTTGTCACGACCATCTATGGATACTCGGGCGATCCCAGGGAGCAGCCGTTTCCCGAGGTACACGCCTATTGGGGGCGTGCAGGGCTCACGGCTCGCATCGATGTTGGCAATGACACAACCCTGCTCGCGGCCTTTGAAATAGACCCGTACATCATTCCCGACCTCGATCTGCAAGAGACCGGAGAAGTCTACTCGGGTGCCATTGTCTTCGATCGTTTGGACTGGGTCAGCCTGGCCCTTCCGGTCCGGGTTACCAATCGGGTTATTCAACGGGGAAGGAATTCCACAAAGGAGATTGTCCTTGGAGGCTTCGCTGATCTGCCAACTCCGGTCGGGATGTTTGCAGTGCATGTGCATCCTCAAGTCGACATTTTAGTGTCTCCCAGGCTTGCCTATGACGCCAATCGGCTCGATGTCACGTTGGGAGGTTCCTTCGGAATCGATTGGCGTTGGGACTAGCCACATGCAATGCACACAGATACTACGAGTTTTTCTAACATGGCTCGCAATTGCCAGCAGCGTGTCGGCGTGCGAAATCAACGAGCAGCTCGAGTTCGACGAGTTCTGCGACAGTCGTGGCCTCTATCTCTGCAATGCCTCCGAGCCTTCGTGCTACGAGCCGCTCGCCGAATTCGTGGCATGCTTGCGCGAGAAGCCGCTCTTGTCGATGCCGCAGATCGAAGTCATCTCGGCGGCCGAGTGGCGAGCCGAAGTCTCTGACTCCGCGGAGTCGGAGAGTGGGCAAAACTTGGAACACTTGGTCACGGGCCTCGAGCTCTTTGATCGATTTCCCTCGACGCGACCAACACCAGAAGAGCGCATCGACACCATTGCCGAGCAGCTGCTCATCGAGCGCAGCGCCGAACTCATCCAATTTGTCGATCACGGCGCGGGCTTCGCATCGCAGCGTCACCACCTCGAACTAGCCCGTGCGCTTGCATCCTCGATGCTGCAGCAGGAATACGACTACGAGGCTCTTGAGGCGCTTTCCGAAGGGGATCCAAGCTACCGCAGCGCCATTGCGAACGTGCTCTTTGCAACGACCTTGCTCGCGAGCAATATGGTCTACAGCGCGCTTGAGGGCGAGTCGTTTTGGTCCTCGCCATGGCTCAGTTCGTTTCAAACAGGGGAACAAGAACTCGACGAAGCCCTCAAGCTGGGCACCTATGGTTTGGAGAGATTTATTGGGCGCCAAGCGCCGCTGCCGGATCTCTACGGCCAAAAGCTCCTTCACAACACCTGGCGTCGTGGCCAGTCAAGCGCCGTAGAAGAACTCTTAGCTGCGCTACCAACGTCGACCGACGCACTTGGCCAAAGCGCTGGCGTGCGATTCGGCACGGGCTGGTCGCCAGAGTCTGGTGACCATCTAGTACTAACCGCAGAGTCGCCAAGCCTTGCCAACGGGCTCATAGGCTTCGAGCACGTCTCCGAGTTCGTCATGGGCTCTTGGTTCACGGCGTACTTCCTCTATCGCGCGGTGCCTGAATCGGACGATCCATTTCTCGACCCGCAACCGTCATGGCAAGCCGATCAGTTCTGGGTCTTTCACAATAACTCAAGCAAGGCGACTGCCGGCATGTGGCTTTGGGCCCCGAAGGACGACCTTGCCGCAAGCGACTGGGAAGCACGCCTCGCAATGTTTGCGGCCGACAACGGCAAGCCGTGGCGGGTCACGAGCGAGCGTATCGGTGATGTGGATGTCGTTGGACTTGTAGCCTGCGATGACGAAGCGACCCTCGATCTCTGGGAAGCCGAGCTTGAGAAGGTGATGCGCAGCGCCTCGCTGCGTCCGAGCAACGCCTCAAGCGGACCCTAGTCTGGCCCAGAGGCTTCGCCAAACATCCTGGACTGGCGACTGGCTAGGTCGATCCGGCAACGCATCTGGGCCTGGACTGGCTAGGTCGTCAGACGCGGCTGGGGTCTTGTTGCCGGCCCAACGTCTGGCCACTTTGCTCGTAAGCAGCTGAAATCAAAGAGTGCCTACATTGGATCTAGTTTTGCACTGAGCTAATGCATGTCCTTCCAGCGTTACCTCTCGCCACTTGTGGTTCTCGCCATTGCCTTCGCCGCATCCGGCACGGCATCCGCCCAAGAGCTCCCTCCGATGGAGCGCGAAGTCTCGCCCAAGGTGGCCAAGCGACTGCAACTGGCAGCACAGGCGATTCGATTTGTTAAGCGCGGCATCCCCAATTCGGGCAACCAACAAGAGGCGCTCCTCAAGACGCAGGGCAACTCGCACTACCGAATGAAGTTGGCTCGCACAACGTCCGTCGGCTCGCGCACACCGGAGAATGCAGGCCTGGCTGCAAAGGATTCACTCGCAGCCAAGTCGGCAGTGATTGCCTGCACAAGTGGCGGCAACTGCGGTGAGAACGCGACCCTCGCTCTTCACTTTCTAAAGGGACTTGGCACAGGACAAACGCTAACGAAGGCCGGCGTTGAAGGGGTTGATCACGCATTCGTTCTGATTGGCGATCTTAAGAACGATCCATTGCACGAGATTGTTGTTGTCGACACTTGGGTAACGCACTCACAGCCGCTTCTCTACACAGACTTCGTTTTCAAAAAGGACCGCGCTCAGATTCGCACCTTCGAAACTGCTACGACAAAAGGTAAGGCTGAGGGAAACAAGACTCGCCAGAACCGCCGCAAGATGACCAAGGCTCTTCGCGTTTCGATGAAGAAGAACCCAAGCCCACTGATGACACAGACCACCGCAAAGCCAAACGATCTTCCTGGAATCTGGAATCAGCCCCACGCTGCAAACTACAAGTTCAGCTACGTCACCAAGGACGCAAGCAACAAGACCAGCCGCGTAAAGTTCACACAGGCCTTCTCAAAGGACATTCCCAAGGATGTTCTTAAGGCCCATCGCACAGGGCGCGCAACAGCTGCTACACCCCGTGCACGCACGCCGCGCGTTCGCGCAACAGCACCACGCACAAGCCGCGCTCGTCGCTAACGATTCTACCTAGGCCTGGCGTGGCTCGGCGGCGATGCGAATGCAATCACGCCCCGCGCGCTTGGCCTCATAAAGGGCCTCGTCGGCCGCCTTAATCGCATCGGCCGCCACAATGGTCGCGGCCCCCGACCAGACTCCGAAAGACGCTGTTGGATCAATCGTATCTGTGTCGGAGTCCACCCGCAAAGCCCGTATAGCGGCTTGTAGGCGCGCAACGTATGCCTTCGCTCCATTGCTATCAGCACCGGGCATGAAGACGCAGAATTCCTCTCCGCCGTAGCGACCGATGCTATCGCCATCGCGTCGCTCGGACCTGAGAAGAGCACCAAACTCGCGCAGGACCAGGTCTCCCACTGGATGGCCATACTCATCGTTGATGCGCTTGAAGTTGTCGATGTCCATCATCACGATGGAGTACTCAAGATTCATGCGCGCAAGCAGTGCTCGTTGCCGCCCTAAGAGCTGATCGAAGAAGTCCCGGGTGTACAACCCTGTGAGCCCATCGCGAGCAAGTGTCTCTTCGATCGGCAGATGAAACTCCAGAATGCCACCGTGTTCGAGCGGATAGGCACTCACTAAAAACATCTGGACGCCATCTGTTGTCGCATGCGCATGGCGAACCGCAACATGAGAACACTTCTCAGTCGCTGCGCTCTTTGGGCAAGCTTCCCCAGCCTGGTCACAAGGAACGTCGCGAGCATGGCTCAACTCGTAGCACTTGCCTTTGGGCGCTCCGTAAAAGTCTGTGGAGGCCCGATTCGCCCGTCCGACCGAGTAGTCCTCCATGATCTCGATGATGGGGAATGGCAGGTGATCGAGGAATGCCCAGCCCGCTTCAAGGGCATCACGCGGAATGGGTGATTTGCCTAGTAGGGCGTTTTCTTGGGACACGGGCAGTTTGGAACGAACCACAGCGCCCGATGGTACACCGCTCAGTCGTTGAGGCTCAAATCGACCATTAGGCTGTTGGCGAGCTCCTCTAGGCTCTCGCTTAGCTGTGCGCGCTGAACCCCAGAGGGACAGCGAATCGATGCTTGCAACTTGAAGAGCTTGCCACCGCTGACGGGTGCGTCCGAAAGTTCACTGCTGAGCTCGAGGACGGTGACACCAAGTGTTGCGAGAGCCTCGGAAATGTCGCGGACGATGTTGGGCTGATCTGAACCAACGAGCTCGAGCCAGTACCCCTGGCCTTCGGGTTCTTCCACTTCAGCATCGTGCATGACCGTGACCTGCAGCCCGGCGGGACCAAGTTCCCGAAGGCTTGCAGCGAGCGATTCGGCCGTTTCGTCGGCGACAGCAACTTGCAGGATGCCTGCGAATTGACCGCCAAGGCGAGCCATATGGCTGGCTTCCCAGTTGGCGCCATGGTCGCTCACGACTTTGCTGATCGCTCCCACAAGCCCGGGACGATCGCTTCCAATTACGGTGAGAACCAGAACTTGTGGGTTGGACATGGCCCTAGTTTCCCAAAAATCTACGAATCAAGAAACGATGGAATCGATTCGTTTTGCAGGACTTGCTCAATGGTTTCTCGTTTGCGAATCGCCGCGTGCTTGGCGCCCTTCACCAACACTTCGCAGGCCCGCATCCGCGTGTTGTAGTTGCTCGCCATCGAAAAGCCGTAGGCGCCGGCAGCGCCAATGACCAAGAGTTCACCACCGCGCACTTCGGGCAACTCGCGATCTCGGGCAAAGAAATCGCCGGTCTCGCAAATCGGGCCAACCACATCGACAACCTGCAACTCGCGATCGGTTTGCATCATGGGTCGAATTGGATGATAGGCGCCGTACAGTGCAGGTCGCATTAAGTCGTTAAACGCCGCATCGGTGATAACGAACTTCTTTACTTCTGATTCCTTGCAGTACAGGACTTCGGTGAGCAGCACGCCTGCATTGCCAGCGATTACGCGCCCAGGTTCGCAGATGAGTCGAAGATTGTGTTTCTTTAGAACCCCAAGCGCGTCGACGACGGCCTCGCCATAGATCGCTGGACTCGGCGGTTGGTCTTCGCCGGGTTCCTGGTAGGGAATACCGAGTCCACCACCAATGTCGACGGCCTTGAGAGAGATGCCCTCCGCTAAGAGTTCTTCTATTAGGCCAGTGAGTTTGTTTGCAGCATCCACAAACGGCTCGGTTTCCGTGAGCTGAGAACCGATGTGGCAATCCATGCCGTGCACCTCGATGTGCGGAAGCGCTGCTGCGCGCTTGTAGGTAGCTTTAGCGGCATCCCAAGGAATACCGAATTTGTTCTTCTGGAGGCCGGTAGAGATGTAGGGATGGGTTTTGGCATCAACGTTTGGATTGATGCGAAGCGATACCGGTGCACGCATTTGCATTTCACCCGCCACGGTATTGAGAAGCTCAAGCTCAGCACCGGACTCAACATTGAACACCAAGATGCCCGCTTCGAGAGCCATGCGCATCTCGGCTGCTGTCTTTCCAACCCCCGAGAAAACGATCTTGGCTGGCTCGATACCCGCGCGTCTTGCCCGCTCAAGCTCACCACCAGAGACAATGTCTGCACCGGCGCCAAGGGATCCGAGCAGCCGCAAGATTGCGATGTTCGAGTTGGCTTTGACCGAGAAGCAAATCAAGTGGTCGACAGCCGAGAGCGCTTGGTCGAAGACTTCAAAGTGGCGGCGAAAGGTCGCCTCGCTATAGACATAGGTGGGCGTTCCGTACTCGCGCGCGATTTCGCGGAGTGAGACTTCTTCGCAGTACTGCTCGCCGTCTTTGTATTCGAAGTGGTTCAATGCGTGATTCTCTCTTGTGCAGCGTGCTCGTAAAGCGGTGTGATGAAGCGTTGGACAGTGTCCAGGTTTAGGACGATATCGACGCGAGGTCTTCTTTGATGCGACGAATCTCATCGAGGATTCGGGACTTCGCCGGGCCCCCAACAATGTCTCTTCGATCGACAGCGCGAGCGACATCGAGCCACTCGAAAATCTCGTCGGTGAAGAGTTCGCTCTCGCTTTGAAAGTCTGCGAGTGAGAGTTCGCCAAGCTCGACTCCACGCTCAATCGCACTGCGCACCAGGGCGCCCGCAATATCGTGAGCACTGCGGAACGGCAACCCTTTGGAGACGAGGTAGTCGGCAACTTCGGTCGCAACAAGGTAGCCACTGTCCACAGCAGCGCGGGTTGTGGCGCCATCGAATTCAAGGTTCTCAATCATGCCCGTGGCAACCCGCAAACTGCCGTCAAGCGTCTCTACCGCGTCAAAGAGCGGCTCTTGCGACTCCTGCAAATCCTTGTTGTATGCCATGGGCAGGCCTTTGAGCACGGTCATGAGCGTGACCCAGCTGCCGATGGTTCGACCGGCCTTGCCGCGAATGAGCTCGGCCAAGTCGGGATTTACCTTTTGCGGCATGATCGACGAACCGGAGCAGTAGCTCTGCCCAAGGGTCGCGAACTTGAATTCTTGCGAGAGCCAGAGAACAATTTCTTCGCCGAGACGCGAGAGGTGCACTTGGCAAAGCGCAATTGCCGCGATGAGTTCCACAGCAAAGTCGCGATCACCAACCGCGTCGAGACTATTTCGCGTGACGCCGGTAAATCCAAGTTCCGCGGCGACGCTCTCTCGATCGAGATTAAACGTCGTTGCGGCAAGTGCTCCCGAACCTAGCGGGCACTCTCCACAGCGCTTGCGAGCGTCTGAGAGTCGTCCGCGATCACGCGAGAGCATCTCGTTGTAGGCCAAGAGATGATGCGCGAGGCGCACAGGTTGCGCGCGCTGCAAGTGTGTGTAGCCCGGCAAGAAATCGTCGACATGTTTAGCAGCCAACGTCACAAGAGCTGCCCGTAAGCCATCGATCAATTCAATGAGGCTTGCCGCTCCTGCTCGTGCGTAGAGACGCAAATCGGTGGCAACCTGATCGTTGCGGCTGCGGCCGGTATGAAGTCGTCGCCCAGCATCGCCAATGCGATTTGACAGGTGCGCCTCGACGTTCATGTGCACGTCTTCAAGGGCCGGATCCCACTCGAGCTTGCCATCGGCGAGCAAGGTTTCGACTTCGCGGAGGCCCTTCTCGATGGACGTTGCATCGTCATCGGGAATGATGCCCTGGCGCGCCAGCATCTTGGCGTGCGCAATGGAACCGGCGACATCGTGAGGAAGAAGTCGGTAATCAAACCCAATGGAGGCGTTTACGTCCTCTGCATCGGGGGCAAGCCCTCCTTCGAAACGCCTAGAACGAGCACCCTTCTCTTTCGACATGGCGGCAGTGTGCATCCTGCCCCGCGCTTTCTCAAGCGCCAGGAAGGGCACACAGCGTTGCCTTGCCGATGCGCTAGCTCGAAACTCGCGACGGGAACGCCGCAGCTTCTTCGTAGACACGCAGTGAGGAGGCAGCCGTGGTTTGCACAGCCTCCATGTAGATCTCGGTGAGTGCCTTTGGCGAGTCGCTGCGCAGTGCTTCGTAATAGGCCTGACGGTCTACCGAGTGCACAACGGCAAGCGGGCAACCGTCTTGCTCGAGAATGAGCAGCGAGAGGATGCGGCTGAGACGACCACTGCTGCCCAACCAGGGAAAGACTCCCATGAGGCGCCAGTGTGTTTGGCTGGCCTTATCAATCGCCTCAAGACGCAGGAACTCATCTGATTTGAGCCAACTATCGAGCAGCTTCATCTTGGCAGGCACATCTTCTGGCTGCGAGATGGTGTGGTAGTAGAGCCTGTGCAAGGGGTTATCCGTTCGATACGCGAACTTCTCCTCTTTCGCTCCCGGATTTAAAATCCCGTAGAGCTGCTTGATGAGTTCAACCCGAATCGGCACCTTCTTCTCCTGCTTTGCGAGGTGAAGTGCTACTGCAAGCGCCGCGTTGAAGTTGGTGATGCTCTCGTACGCTGGGATCAGCGACGAATCTGAGATGATGCTGGTGTCGGTGGCGGCTTGAATTTCGGAGTGACTGAGCACTTCGCCTTCCAACGCCGAGTCATGATAAATGATCGAGATAATTAGCTTGGAACGAAACTCCTGTTCCACAGCTGATGGCACCCTAGTCACGGATTCTTTCCACGTCTCCAACGCCGCCTCGACTTCGCGCTTTCGAGCAGCGAAGTCATCCTTTTCTGTGATCCTAAGCACTTAATATCCTATGGGTTGAGTTGTGTACCGAGCTGAATGGGGAGTCTAGGACGGCTTTTTAGGGGGGTCAAGAATGAACCTACTTTGCCCACCCCCTGGCAGGCGCTTAATCACAGGTTATCCACAGAATTGGCGAATCGCGTGTTCCACTCCCGAACAGGTTCCAGCGCACTCCCGAAATCACTGATAACTGCCTAGAAAAGCGCAGAAAACTTGCCGAACCAATACAGGGTTCGTACTCATGAAGAGTCGCCATGGAATCACTGCCTCACATTTCGGTGCTCCCCAAAGAGACCATGGAACAGCTGCGGCCTCGTTCGGGCGGCACCTACTGCGATGGCACCTTGGGAGCCGGTGGTCACACCTGGCAATTGCTCAATGCCAGCGCCCCCGATGGCCGCGTCATTTGCATTGACCGGGACCAGCTCGCCATTCGAACGGCCAAGGAGCGGCTTGGCGGCGATGCGAGCCGCGCGCAGTTTGTGCACGGCAGCTTCGAAGACATGGATCAACACCTCGCAGCGTTGGGCATCACACAAGTTGACGGCATTCTCTTGGACCTCGGCGTGTCATCGATGCAACTCGACCTTCGCGAACGCGGCTTCTCGTTTGGCAAGGAGGGCCCGATCGACATGCGCATGGATCCGAGCCAAGGCGAAACCGCACTCGAACTCATCGAGCGAGTTTCCGAAGAAGAGCTCGCGCGGATCATTTGGGAGTACGGCGAAGAGCGCTTGAGTCGGCGAATTGCAAAGCGTCTCAAACAAGATGCCGGTGAAGACAAACTCACCTCCACCTTGGTGCTAGCCGATGCGGTGAGTGCGTGCATTCCCGCAAAGCTCAAACACAAGTCGCGCATTCACCCAGCAACGCGAACGTTTCAAGCGCTGCGCATTGCGGTCAATCGAGAGCTCGATCAACTGGAGCGCTTCTTAGAAATCTTCGTAGACCTGCTCGTGCCCGGTGGTCGATGCGCCATCATCTCGTTTCACTCTCTCGAAGACCGCATGGTCAAACGCTGTTTTCGCGAGCTTGCAAAGACATCCAACTTGCCACCCGACTTGGCTCGTAAGGCTGGAGAACGGGTGCACCCGATCTGTCTGCCCATTACTCGCAAGCCGATTATCGCCACCGAAGAGGAAATTCAAAACAACGCTCGCTCAAGAAGCGCCAAATTGCGAGCGTGCGAAAAGGTCGCCCAATGAACACGACACCCAGAGTTAGAGCAGCACTCCTCGTTCTCGTTGCCACAGCATTGCTTGGCATTGGCTTGCACCGTGTTCATCAACGCCATCAAGTGATTCGCGTGGGCTATGAACTAAGCGAAGCCCGTGTCGAGTTGCGAAAACTCCAAGAAGAGCGAAATCGGCTACGGCTCGAAGAGTCGGTGCTCACAAGCCCTGGTCGTATTGAACGCATTGCCGCCTCGCTTGGCATGTTGCGACCCAGTCCAAATCAGCTGCGAATTATTCCGTCCAAGAACTCGGTTGCACTTCGCAAGTAGGCCTCTCTCGGATCATGTCTACGCCTAACAACCCCCAAAAGCCTGCCCGCAAGCGCTCGTTGCGACGAACGACCCAGTACCAACCCGGCATCGTCATCAGCAAGTGGACGCGCATTCGTTTCTACATCGTCGGTTGCGCCATCACCTTGTGTTTTATGGGGGTTGGCTACCGTGCCTATGGCATTCAGATTAAGGGCAAAGATCACTACCGCGACTTGGCAGAGCGGCAGCACCTTCGAACCATCGAAGTGCCAGCGCCCCGTGGCAATATCTACGATCGCAACGGAGTGGAGCTTGCTGTCAATGCCGACGTGGACTCGGTATTCGCCAATCCCCGAGCCATCGTTGACTTGGGGGCAACTTCAGAACAACTCGCAAAGGCACTGGACCTCGACATTCGGCCGCTCGAGAGCAGGCTCGCGTCGCGCCGCTATTTTACTTGGATCAAGCGGCACATCACGCCGGCCCAAGCAGAAGCGGTTCGCAAACTCGACATCAAAGGAGTGTCTCTAACCAAAGAGCCACGCCGCTACTACCCCGGCAAGAAGCTCGCTGGCCATATTCTCGGCTTTGCGGGAATTGATGGCAAGGGACTCGACGGCTTGGAACTCGCCATGGACGAGGTGCTAACGGGTGAACAAGCTCGCGTTGCCAGCTTGCGCGATGCCAGTGGCAAGCTCATGGTCGACGATCCCAATGCCGTTCCCCACGCTGGCGCGGCGATCACCTTAACCATCGATCGCACCATTCAATTCGCCGCAGAACGAGCCGTTAAAGAAGCCGTTACGATCAACAAGGCCAAGAGCGCCGTCGCAGTGGTTCAAGATGTTCGCAATGGCGACATTCTGGCGATTGCCAGCTACCCGGATGTGGATCCCAATACGCCAGGCGGTGCCACTGCCCGAGGTGCGCGCAACCGGGCCATTACCGACTCCTACGAAGTTGGCTCTGTCATGAAGATCTTCTCGATCGCCGCGGCATTGGAAGCAGGCGTGATCTCACCCGGTACCGTCATCGATACGGAAAAGGGCCGCTACAAGATGGGCCGCAAGCTGTACCGGGATTCCTTCCACGACGAAGAACTCGACATCGGTGGCGTCATCAAGCGCTCTTCCAACGTCGGCGCCCTCAAGATCGCACAAATGCTTGGTGCTCCTCGCCTTCACAAAGCGTACGAGACCTTCGGATTTGGCTCCACAACGGGCATCGAGCTTCCCGGTGAAGTGTCCGGTATTCTGCATCCTTCCAAGCGTTGGGGCGATCTTGGCCTCAACTCCCACTCCTTTGGATATGGCATGACCTCAACGCCGCTGCAGGTCACGGCAGCCATGGCTGCGATCGGTAACCAAGGTATGTACTTTGAGCCGCGCATCATCAAAGGGGTTGTCGATGGTGATGGACACACTCTCTACACTCGAAAGCCAAAGGGGCGCCGAGTGCTATCTAAGAAAACCTCTAAGCAGCTCTTCCCTATGTTGGAAAGCGTCTTTGAACACGGCAAAGTGCATGGCACGGCGCGAGGACTATTTGTGCCAGGTCACCGCGTTGGTGGAAAAACCGGAACCGCTCACAAGATCGATCCCACCACGCACAAGTACGGCGAGCATCTCTACCTATCCTCGTTCTCAGGCATTGCGCCCATTGAGAATCCGCGCATTGCGGTAACCGTGCTCATTGATGAGCCCCACGGGGAAGAGCACTACGGCGGCAAAGTTGCTGGTCCCGCTTGGACGCGCATCGTTACGGAAACTCTCGCCGTCCTGGCGATTCCCTCCGATGCCTCGTTGTTGGAAGCTCAGCTGGCGGCCAAACTCAAGCTCGCGCGCAGGTTTGCGTGGCGCACAGGAATTGACCCCGACAAGATCGAACGCGCTCGTCTCCGAAATCAAGTCCCGCTGCAAAGCCAGGAGGATGCTCCCGAGCAAGATGACTCGCCGGCGATGCAAGATTTGATGACAGAAGAAGCTGCGGTCGCTGAGCAAAGCGATCCGGCAATGACGCTCGTGCCAGACTTTACCGGCATGGGTCTCGCCAAGGCACTGGCGGCCGCCCGCAAGGCTGGCATTACCATCGAGCTTCGCGGCAGCGGGTCGGCGATTGACCAAAGTCTCGCACCTGGCCCTACGCGGAATCCAGGAGTCGTACGAGTGCGCTTTACGACCAGCGCGCATGCCTTCGCCGAGCATTAGCCGAGATTTGCGCAGAGATCCGCTCTGAGCGGTGCAGCTGCTGCCTGATGTGACCGAAAGCCTAGTCATGGGGGCAGCACAAACGCCGTGAAGGTCGTCCGCGTATCAACGACAAAGGACCGCAAGCGCTTTGTCGACCTGCCCTACTCGCTCAACAAGGGCGATCAAAGCTGGATCGCTCCGCTGCGCGGCGCCCAGTGCAAAAGCCTTGATGCGAAAAGCAATCGCACGCTTCGGCACTGTGAACATCAGCTCTTTCTACTCGTAGATGGCAACAAAGTGCTTGGTCGAATCAGCGCGGTCGTGGACAAACACGCCGTGAAGCGCTGGGGCAAGCGGGTCGGTCTCTTTGGCCACCTTGAGTGCATTGATGATGAAGCTGCGGTGCACCGACTGCTTCGCTCTGCAGCGAACTACCTGGTGGGAAAGCGCTGCACGGTCATGCGTGGTCCTTGGAGTTTTGCCTCTCAGGAATGGGGCTTACTCGTCGAGGGCTATAGCCAACCACCGGTCGCAGATACCCCTTACAACGCCGCGTACTACGCGGACCATCTCGAATCCGGCGGCATGAGCAAGGTCGCAGACCTCTTGGCCTACGAAGCAAATGCGAGACGCGGGTTTCAATTTCTCGAACGCGGCGTGCAGATCACGGATACCGCTGAGCGAAAATACGGCATTCGCATTCGCAACTTCGATCACAGTCGACCCTCAGAAGAACTCGAACTCCTCACGGGAATTCGAGAGCGAGCACAGAACAATGGTTGGGGGTTTTCGCCGACCATTCGCCACGAGACTCGCGCACTGCGCAAGGACATGCGAGATCAGACAACCATCTGCATTGCCGAAGATGGCGAAGGGCAAGCCGTTGGCTACTGCCTGGCCGCCCCCGATCGGAATGTTCTGCTTCGCGGCGGAACCGGCAGCCTATTTCCAAGCCTATGGTGGAAGATCCGCTCCCAGCAACATCAGATTCAGGATTACCGCATGTGGTCGATGGCGGTTGTGCCTGAGCTTCAAGGAAAATCGATTGATGCCTTGCTCTTTCGAAAGGCCTACGAACATCTCGCAGATCGCTCCCCAAGAATCGAGCTCAATGCACTTTTGGAGGATGACAAGCGCGCCAACAACGCGATGGAGCGCATGGGTTTAGAACAGATCCGCCGATACCGAGTGTTCGAACGCGAGCTGTAGCTTAGTCGATCTTCACCGGGCGTTTTGGTTGTTCCGGCTCGGCTTCCTCCGAAGAAGACCGACGACGACGACGACGACGCTTGGGCTTTTTAGGCAACTCCTCCGCTTTGGAGAACGCCGGCTCGAAGACAAAGAGACCATCTTCACCACCGAGTTGGAGCTGGTGTCGAGGGTTCTTTGGCATAAGGTTCGGCTCCCCACTGGTGTCCAAAGAGATTTCAAATTGCGAACTCGACACGCCCTCCAAACGCAGGTGCGCGTACCCGCCAGGTCCCGTTGTGCCCTTCGCGATGCCATCGACTAGGATTGGCATTCCTTCATAGCCACCGGTGTGGACAAGCACGGCGGCAACGCGCGTCTTGCGTGTGCAGACAATCTGTATCTCCAACGACGCGTTCTTCTCTCCACCGAGACCACGCGTGTCCAAGAAAACAACTTCGTCAGGAACCTCCATCTGGAGATAGCCATCGGGACAGGGTGCGACCAGTGGATACCGGTCGCCGTCCTTGGCGTTGACCTCAGCACGCAGCACCCCCGACTCTCCGGTGCGCCCGATGGCAGTCTCGCCAACTTGTATGGGCACTCGTGCCAATGGCTCTCCCAAATCGTCGACGGTGGCAAAGGTGAGCGTGTAGCGACTGGCTTCTTTTGCGGGATGTCCGCAAGCCAAGAGCATCAAGCTTGCAAGGCCGAGGGCCATACGAGATACGGTTTTCATCGTGGAGCTACTTTCTGAGAGAGGACCTCGACCATTGCCTCGATGCCGCGTGTTGTCTGAGAAGAGTTCGCAAGCTCACGGTACAGCGCAAGAGCATCGGAGCGTCTACCAGCCAGCAGCATGGCCCCCGCTTGCTCTTCGGTGGCCGAGGTCTCAGCGCGGGGGGACGTCGCGGCAGGTGCAGCAATTACCTCGGCAGCGACGGGTGATTCAGAGAGCCCAGCATCACTCTTCGGTGGTATCGCTGCCGCAGAATCCGCTGCAATGGCGGCAATGGCGGCAAGAGGCGAACTTGCGGATGCGGCAACGTTGGGAATCATAGCTGTGCTCTTTGACTGTCCCGAAGCGGGGAGCACCAGACAAACCCCAAGAACGATTGCCGCGCCACCAAATAGCACGGCCTTGGGGATCCATTGTCGCCGCTTGGCAGGCATCGCCAGAGGACTCACTTCCAAGGTCGCAATCTGTGGCGGAGGTGGCGGAGGCAGGCGGCCGCCAGCTTGTGGCGCTCCCACTTGATTCTGGAATGTGGGCATTGCCTTGACACTCACCATCCTGGTCCTAAGCGCGCCGATTGGCGACTGTCTGTCGCGCTCCCCAGGAACGTGCGTGATCGCGGGGGCGGAGCGCCTCCTAGGCATCTGCGGACTCGGACCTAAAGGCATCTGCGGGCTCGGACCTGAAGGCATTTTGCGGATTGCGAGAGTGGCTTTCGCGTCAGGCGAGAGTGGCGCAGCTGTAGGGGCGGATGCCGTCGCAAGCGAGCGCCGAGCGTCACGGTGTTCGGCCACTCCGAGTTTTTCTGATCGTCTGGATTCAAGAATCACGGTCATCTCTGGCGGCCGTTGCATGACCACGGTGTTGTATGCCATTTGTCCAGGTATACGCGGTCGCTGGATGGTCTTCTTCATATCCTCACTCATGCCCGTCATCTCCTTGCGTCAAACCAAGTGCAATCATCTGCTCCCAACACTGGGGGCGAGTGCCCATCGCATCAAGGCTGCTGATGAGGCGCCCGTCGTCCTCTTTCCCGTGAATCGTTCGCCGATACAGATCCGCGATTTCGTACGTGCCCACTTCGCTTAGGCCAATCACTTCGGAAATATGAGTGACGCCACGGGAACCATCACTGAGCCGAGCAGTCTGCACAATAATGTCGATGGCCGAAGCAACTTGCGATCGCAGAGCGCGCATCGGCAACTCCACGTCACTCATCAGTGCCATGGTCTCGAGCCTCGACAACGTATCCTTGGGATAGGTTGCGTGCACGGTCGACATACATCCTCCATGCCCCGACGTCATCGCCTGGATGAGTTCAAGAGCTTCACCGCCGCGAATCTCGCCAACGACAATCCGATCCGGACGCAATCGAAGTGTCGCCTTAAACAGATCGCGGATACTCACGACACCGCGGCCCTTAGCATCCGCGGCCTGCGCTTCAAACTGAACGACGTGGTCGCTTTGCAGCTGCAACTCGCGAGCATCCTCGATAACCACGACGCGCTCGCCATCGCCAATATAGGAAGAGAGAGCGTTGAGCATGGACGTTTTTCCCGAACCGGTTCCCCCCGCAACAAGAATGTTCTGCTTGCAGCCAACAAGGCCATCCAACAGAGCGGCGGCTTTGGGCGTGAGCGCGCCAAACTCAATCAGGCGCTCCACCGTGAGCGTTTCCTTCGCAAATCGACGAATAGCGACATGAGGACCATCTGGCGATGCCGGGGGCAGAACCGCTTCAACTCGGCTACCGTCGGGAAAGCGAGCTTCTAAGATCGGTCGCTCTCGACTGACGTTTCGACCAACGAACTGCCCGAGGTGCCGGATGGCAGCAAGGAGTTCGTCTTCATCGACAAAGCGAGCCTCGGTCGCAATAAGTTTTCCCTTGCGTTCGATAATGATCTCACGAGGCCCGTTGATCATGATTTCCGACACAGAAGCATCATCGAGAAACGGCACGATCGGTGCGAAAAACTGCCGTAGCGTTCGCTCGTAGACCTCCTTTGGGATCACGAGTCGGCTCCGAGTCTAGCCAACATGCTCTTGGCCCGATTTGCATAGCGGCCCTTGGGATTCCGAGCTAAGTATTTCTCTAAGTTTTCGCGAGCCATAGAAATCTGCCCTCGAGCTTTGGCCACGAGCGCCAGCGAGAACAGCGCGTCTTGCATGAGGCTTCGCGAACGAAGAGCACCGTCGAGATGCATGGAAGCCTCTTCCAAGTTTCCAAGCGCCATGTGAATGGTTCCAACAACGTATTGCATCCCGGCGTCTTGCGGATGGCGAGCAACGTACGGCTCGGCAAACGCCAGTGCGGCGCGAAGCCGAGAGGACGCAATGCAGACCTTTACAAGTTCCGGAACGACGACCTGCTCGTCGAACCCCTTTGCCATCGATGCGCTCAGGTACTGCTGAGCGCGAACCAAGTCGCCACGCCTTGCAAAGCCGAGCCCCTGTGCGCGGAGTTCCGAGGCTTCAACGTTCGAGATAGGGTCGCTTGGCGGCGGCCCCACAGGCCTGCGCTGGTGGCTCGCGCACCCCATAGACGCACAAAGCAAAACGAGAAAGGTACACCATTGCAAGATCTTCATAGCGTCGAACCTTCTTTTGAGAGACGTGCAGAGAGTCGCCGCAATGCCAAGCCATAGTTGCTGTTTGCCTTGTGACTGAGAAGTTCTGAGAGCCGATGCACATGCGAGAGAGCGCTCTTGTGCTCCGCTGCCGCCAAGTCCCGCGACAACCGCAAACGAAGCAGGTTGTACTGTTCCTCGAGACCGCTGCGCAACGCGGACGCCGAGGCTAAGACATACTCTGATTCTGAATCGAGACCACTCTGGCGATAACATGCGTGCGCTTCGCTATAGAGAGCAACCGCTTCGATTCCGTCCTGCAGGTCAAAGACAGAGCGCTCGCTCTTGGCGGCGGCCTGTTCCTCAAGAGTCACGGCTCGATGTCCAGGATTCTCTCCGCGACAGACCACCAAGACGTCATCAAACAGCGGAGGGGCGGCGGTGAGTCCGTGGGCTGCAGGCGCATCGGCTCCCGTGAGGCCTTGCAGCGCTGCGTAAACCAATGTGATGACGAGAAGCATGAGAAGGCCTGGGTGAATCCGCTCCGTTGCAGGACCATCAGATTCACGCGCCGTATCGGGGGTTCGAGTCTCTCGGTTGCGTGATGCCGGCCGATTTCCCACTTCCTCTTCATTGAGAAGCTCAAACGTGCAGCGTCCAACCGTCAAACGACTTCCCCAGGGCAGGTAGGCGCCCGCAATCGCCGAACCATCTTTGTCCCAAACGGGGGAGCCCGGTGCAGAAGAAACCCAACAGTCCGCCGCGCGAGGCGCCAGTAGGATGTGTTGCGGCAAGAGAAGCGCTTCCCCCACAATACAAATGTTGGCCCTGGCATCGGCTCCTACCGTTGTCTGTAGTTGGTCGAGAGGATGCGTTGTCTGCTCCCCATTGGATTTCGTGATTCGGATCTTGTAGGTCACATCAAACCTCCAGACATCATGTCGATGATCAAGGGGCCCATAAGAATGAGCGAGATGCTCCCCATCATCATCAACATTGGTAGCATCAACATCACTCCGGCCCGGGCGGCGGCTTCCTCCGCCAAGACACTCCGACGACCACGCAACGCGGTTGCTTGAATGGAGAGCACTGTCGAGAGGGCGGTTCCCTTTTCTTCCGCCTGAACCACCGACGCGACGAACTCGTTCACCGATTCGGAATCCACTCGCTCAGATAAACTCGCAAGCGCTTGTTGTCGCGTTCGCCCCAAAGAGAGTTCTTGCAGAATTCGTTCTAGCTCCTGCCGAATGGGTGCCGATGTATCCGGCATATTGTCCACGACATGCTGCAGCGCACCGGGAAAGTCCAATCCAGCGCCCATGCATAGAGCGGCCAAATCGATGGCGGCAGGCAACCCGCGATCCACGGATTTGTGGCGTTCCGCAGCCAAACTCGAGAGCTGCATGGAGGGCAACAAGGGGCCCAAGACACAGCACGAAAGCGGAATCACAGCCCCTCCAGACGTCATTGAGAAGTAGTAGCCAACGCCAAGGCCAGCAAACCCCGATAGCCCGGATAGCGCAATCAATTCGTTTGGGCCAAGCCCGTGAAACTCTCCAGCAGCCAACACTTTTCTGGACATCTTGAGACGCAAGCTATCGAGCGGCAGCGCGCTGATATGTGTCGCCATGAGCCGCAGAATGGGCTCGACAATCCGAAAGAGTGCAGACCTGCGAGCGTTCTGCCTTGCCAACCCCCGTGCACCGAGATCGGTAGAATCCGAAAGCGGTACATCCAAAACGTACGTGACGAGGAGTCCCAGAGATACCGCCGGTAGAATAATACTTAGTATCGAAAGTGCGCTCATACGATGGTCCTATATGTCTACTTGAACAATGCGATAGGCCAACGCGACCGACCCAAGCCACAACGCGATAGCAATTCCCAGAATCACCTGGCCCAGACCTGATACGGCGAGCTTCGGCAACATGGTCGGATCGACTTCTTGCAGTGCCCCAACCATCACAAAGGGCAAGACCGCGAGCACAAAGGTCTGAGACTTTCCCTCGGCGGTCTTGGTGCGCACAACGCCTGCCAGTCGCTCCATTTCACGCAACGTGTCGGAACTCTCCTCAAGAATTTTTGGCAAGTTGCCACCACTTTTTCTAGCGACCAGCAGTGTGGTCATAACGCTGGAGTAAAGTGGACTCTTGAGCCGAGCCGCCGATCGATGCATGGCTCGATCGAGGTGCTCGCCCAGGCGTACCTCCTTTACCAGGAGGTCGATCTCTTCACGCAGTGGAGATGGAACGAGTCCAGTGCTGGCACTAAACGCATCCGCGATATTCGGCGAGGATTTGAGACTGTTCGCAAGAACGGTGAGCCACGGAGCTAGCTGCTCCGAGATAAGCAAATTCTTGGCGGCTTGGCGCTTCTCCAGGAGAATCGCTGGAATCACTGCACAGACCGGAACTGCCATGAGAATCACGATCGAGCCGAGGTAGAGGCTTGCGAGAACGACGCTTGCACACGCACCGATGTGACAGGCTGCGTCTCGAGAGGCGCTCCGATCGACGAACAAGATCGAGTAGTACGAAGTTAAGAGTTTCTCGTACCATCTCCACAGCCGCATCACCGGACCATCGGCGAGAAGGAAGTAGCCAAGCAGGCTAGCACCGAGGGTGGCGGAGACAATCGAAAGCAACGACGTCATAGGTAGTCATCTCCTTCGATGAGTCCAAGGCGAATCAAATCCTCGAGGTAGGTCGGCAAGAATCCCGTTGGTTGAAAGCGTCCCAATGCCTTGCCATCGGGCCCAGTGCCCGTGCGATTGAAGGCGAAGATCTCTTGCAACTCAACAATGCCCTCTTCGTCGATACCGACGACTTCGGCAATGCTCGTCACTTTGCGCGAGCCATCCGAAATCCGCGATTGCTGTACGATGAGATCTACGCTGCCGGCAATCTGTTCTCGAATGGCCCGAACCGGCAGGTCGATCCCTGACATCAAGACGAGGGTTTCAAGTCGTCGCACCGCTTCGGTTGGATTGTTGGCGTGGGTTGTGGTCATCGAGCCGTCGTGGCCCGTGTTCATGGCTTGCAACATGTCGATGGCTTCGCCTCCGCGACACTCGCCAACAAGAATTCGATCGGGTCGCATGCGCAGTGCATTGCGAACCAAGTCGCGAATCGTGATTTCACCTCGCCCCTCCATATTCGGCGGGCGCGACTCCAGCGAGACCACGTGCTCCTGCTCCAACTGCAACTCGGCTGCGTCTTCGATCGTCACCACTCGTTCGCTCTCGCGAATGGACTGGGACAAGACGTTCAGCAGGGTTGTCTTGCCGCTACCGGTACCACCGGAGATAACAATATTGCGTCGCGCTTTGACCGAGCGTTCGAGAAATCGCCCCATGGAGGCGTTCATCGAATCAAATCGCACGAGGTCCTGAATGCGTAGGCTGTTCTTGTTGAACTTTCGAATGGTGATGCACGCGCCCCTCAGCGCGAGAGGCTTTATGACGGCATTTACGCGACTTCCGTCTTTTAGACGTGCGTCGACAAACGGTGTTGCTTCATCAATGCGACGACCAAGCGGCGTAACGATGCGCTCAATCGCAGCCCGAGCCGCGTTGTCATCAGTGAAGGCACACTCGGTCTCTTCGATTTTGCCGTTGCGTTCGACATAGATGACCTGCGGATCCACCACCATGATCTCTGACACGGAGGGATCCGCCAGCAATGCTTCCAAGGGGCCCAAGCCGAGTGCCTCGTCGGTGAGTTCCTTTACGAATCCCGCGGCATCAAACCCTACTGGAAGCTCGTCGACCGCTGCGTGCACGAGCCGCTCAAGTGCCTCGACAACTTGCGGTCGCATGGTTTCCTCATCCATGCGGTCACGTTGAAGCTTGCCCAGGTTCAGTGTATCGAGAAGCTGGCGGTGGATTCGCCGGCGCAACTCCAGGACCTGCACGCTGCGTCCCAAAGGCACCGCTTTGGGCACAACACGGGGCGTGATGAAGCGGATGCGATAGGGGCCAATTTGGAGTTCTTCTGAGTCACGCACCTGCGCCTCTTGGTTTTGAATACGCTTGTCCCCAACAATGGTCCCGTTGGACGAGGTGTCAACAACGCGCACTCCCTGGTCGCTGCGATGCAACGTTAGGTGTTGGCGAGAGACGTCGAGATCGTCGAGTACAACGTGACACTCAGGATCGCGGCCTAGGACCACGGCACTGGCAGCGTCAAAGCAATGTTTGTGAGCAATTCCGTCGGATCCCGTGATCATGAACTCCATGGCTAGCGCTCCGCCTTGTCACGGGTTGTTCGAACACCAATGTCGACTTCGTCCATCTCCCCGGAATAGCGATCGTAGGCTTTGAGTGCGTCGCTAATTTGGGATCGGGCGTCCATGCCAACAACGTCCACGACGCTCGGAACAATAAAGATCACGTTTTGAATCTCTTCATGACGGGCGCCATGAGAGCCGAAGAGCGCTCCTATGACGGGTAACTGCGAGAGGAATGGCAGGCCCGTGCGACTCTTTGACTCGGCCTTTGCATACAAGCCGGCGAGCACGATGGCCTGATTCATCTCGACGTTGACGACGGTTGAGACCGTCGATCGAGTCCGGGAAGGCACGCGTCCTTCGCCGAGGCTCGAAACGTCGGCATTGATGCGAATCTCCAGCCGACCACTCTCTTTGTCAAAACGCGGAAGCACCTGGACTTTGGTGCCAAAGGGAATCTGTCGCAGCTCGGCGGCAAGAGAGCCTTCAATCGCAACGTTGACCTCGCCACCGCTATTGAATTCGGCCTGCTCTCCGTTTGCCGTGATGATGCTTGCCTGCCGGGCAATGCGCGCCCAATCCCCACGATGCAAGACATCGAGCCTCGGCAGAGGAATGTTGGAGATCGACGCCGACGTGCTGGTCCCACCCGCTGCATCGATACCGACTTCGAAGTTGACGTCAGCGCCAAGGGAACCGGGCCAGTTCACTCCTACTTGGTATTGACCGCCCTCAGAGAGCTCCACGAAGTAGAAGTCGAGACGGATATTCTCCTTTCGCTCGACTTCATTGGTGGCGGCCTTAACCTCAAAGTTGTACGTGAATTTCTCACCGTCTTCTTTGATGAGAAGCAACGTCGAGTTGCCAGGCTTGAGCCCGACAACAATAAACTCCTCACCATCTTCGGGGAGTCGAATGTCGACCACGCCTTTCTTTCCCTCAGAATACTTCTCAACGCCTTTTGCTGAAAGACTAAGTTGCTCGCCGACCTTTATGGTTCTGCGCTCTTCGCGGTCCGCGAACGCTTCAAGGGAGTAGCAGGAGAGAAACAGAAGCACTCCGACCAGGAGTACTTGGGGCCATCGACTAGCGTACATGTTCAATCACCTTGACGGGCGCAACAGGCTTCGTCGGATTCAGCGGACGCCGGCGCCCCTGCAGCTCAGCGCGCTTTTCCGCCAAATGAATGTCCTTGGCCGTGGTTACTGGCTGGTCGCGCTCTACTAGGATGTCGTTGGGATTGCGCAATGAGGCCGTGATGCTGCCTTCGCCTTGGGCGAGAGTTAGCGCCTGCGCTTGTTGGACGGTCACGCTCAGAGTGAGATCCGAGCCACCCATGACCGCTTGCAAGAGGTTGTGTTCGACGCGCCCCATGTCGGAACCAACAGCCAGAACGAGTACGTTTTGCAGGAGCGGCATCACAACGCTATCGTTTTCACGCTCGGCCCGAAGAAGTAGATCGATGCGATCTCCGGGGCGCAGAAGCCCCCCTAGGGTTGCGCCACTGGCTATGCGCACTGTAATCGCCCGCATGCCCTTCTTGATAAGTCCAGAGAGAACACGGTGCTCTTCACTAGACGAAGCCAAGTCCGTCCAAAGCACCGACTCATTGGGGCGCAGCCCCATCGTCGTCCGAATGCCAATGGCTTTGTTCGCATCGGAAGCGCGAATGTGACGCGCTTCGACATAGGACTCGGGAATCTCCCTAGTCACGAGCATGTCTTCGCTGAGAATAATTCCGGCGGGTATCTCCGTCGCAGCAACGAGAACAGGTACCGGTTCCCCACCCGAGACCCTCTTGCGAAACTCTTCTCGATCTTGGTAAACGAGGCCCAAGCTCGCTGCGCCTAAGACCACTGCTGCCGCCAGTGCTACTCGTTTCATCCGCTTCTCCGAAGGCTGGGCATGGCCGGTACATCCGGGCCGTGCGTTCACTGCCCTTATCGAGAGAGCAGCGCTTCGGTTGCGTGTGACGAGTGAGCTTGTACGGAGCGATTCGCGTTAGCTCATGCGGCTGACCTCGCTACGCTATTGCGTATCCGGTTAGCGTCGAACCCCAAGGCTCGTGAAGATATAGTGGGCGCCAAGGGCCATGAGAATCGCGCCAAGAGCCACCAAGATGACGTTTCTCTGTGCTGGATCGCCAACCGGTTCCACACGTCGCAACGGCGTGGCCGAGGCGGTAAAAATCATGTCGGGCTCGCACAGCTCACTGCGACCGACAACAGGCTCTGAGACCGGCATGGGCTGTGTTCCGCGTGCCCACCTCTCCGGTTCTTCAGGAGCCACGCCGCACATAAGGCATGGCTCGTCAGCTCGGTCGGCCATTTCGATTGCCGCGAAGAGTGCGTCCCCGATTGACGAGAACGACACTGCTAGCGACTTGGCCGCGTTGGATTCTACTAGCCTACATGTCCTACCGAAGTGATGACTCTGCATGCTCTAAGAACATTGCGAAGGTGGTGCCAGAAGCATTGGCATCTTGGCTTTCAAGATCTCGGGCACATGACCGATACGAGTTCGTTGGCGTCGCCATCTTTGACGATCGGATCGTCAGTTGTGCCAACGGTCGCCGCCGGCCTGTGAGCTCCAACCTACATCGGGACGTGTCTCCTAGTTGGTGGTCGCTATCGTGACGCTTGTGCTTCCACCTTGAGGGCTTAGAGCCACAACACGCATCTCGCTACCGCGTTGGACGACAAAGAAACGGTGCTCGCCTCCCTCGTCACTGTCCATGAGTGTGCGCCAACCTCGAGCCACAAAGTCACGGCGGTAGAATTGGGTCAGCTCGCGAATCGACTGCTCGCTCTCCGCATAGATGGTGAGGGTCTGGGGGTGGCCAATCTCGCCGGCACTCAGCAATCGCTTGCCGGATGGTGGCCGCGACACGCCAGCAGCATCAAAGCCTGGCGCGTCTCCCTCGGCGGGGAACATGGCACCGGGAAAGAAGTCTCCCTCGGTCCACACGGCGACCACTCTGGTGACGTCGTCGACACGGGTTGCCATCGCGTAGTGAAATTGCCCCAAGTCGCGCAGGTTGCCGGACTCAAAAAACCGCATCAATCGACTTCCCAGTTCCTCATTGCTTGCACTTGGTGTGTCGTGCTTTAGGCAAGCGACGTACCCCTCGCCGTCTTCGTGACCACGCATGGTCAAGTCTCTCCACGACCTATCGAGATCAAAAGTGACGCTTTCGCGACTCTCCTCCATGATCGCCATGCTCTCCTCTTGTCGTGCAAAATCGCCCAGGCCATTTGTGCACCAGCCTTCGTAGAAGTTGAGCACGTCCTGCACATCATGTTGGACGGTGAACGCGCGAAATCCAAGATGCTGCCCGTTTATGTATGTGCCTCTCTCATACCCGCCAACCCCTGCTTCTGAGAGGCCCACCAAATGTCGACCCAGCTCCATCATCGAGTCGTCGACCCGCGCAGAGGCAGACCGAAGACCAATCCAAAGAACGAGCGATAGCGTTGCGATAGCAAGGAGGAGGACGCGAAACAGGCCTAGGCCCACACGAATCGAGGATCGAATGAGTGCGATAGATTTCATACAAGTTCTCAGCAGCCCGGGACGTTGACGCGCTCATCCAGAGCGCAATACATCTTCTTGACGATGTCCAAGAAGCCCATCGGAACTTCGTTGCACATAACAGAATAGTTCCCAGCGACATGTCGACGGCCGCCGCCCAATAGAGAGGGAGTCTCCAACGTCCGGGTGGGTTGCGAAGCGATGCCATCTCGCAGGCCAAGCAAGCTCAAACCAACACCGTTTGCCACAGAGAGTCCCTCGTCGATGGCACTGTCTCGGTTCTGCCCAAATGCCTTCTGTCCCTCGGCGGCGAGCACTGGGTCGTCATCAAAACTCGTAAGCGGATTCTCTTGGTCGTGCAGACTAGAGAGGTTGCATCCTTCGGGCAGGCCCGCTTTCGAGTCGCACCCACCAATCGAGTACGCCCATGCACAACTGCGCGCCTGCACACTGGCATCGAGTTTCGCCGCGAACGAGCGATGCAGGAAGATCACTGCGGCCAACGCGATGATGAAGAAGGGCAGTACAACAACACCTTCCACCATCACAGCTCCCACCGTGTCGCGAATCAGGGTTTGCGGCTTTTCTTGCGTGTTCATGGATCGGCTGGTGTATCGACAGAGCGCGCAAGGAGTTGCTTAGTGAACGATCAGGGAATCGAATCCACCCAGCACCATCTCTTTGACGGAGGAGTTTTTCCCCATCTCTTGAACAAGCCGCTCCTGCCCTTCCTTCTTCTTCTTGCCGCAATTTGACTCGAGGGGGCACTGCCACTTCTTTCGATTGAAGCTGAGGCGGCGCATGCGGGCCTTCCAGTTCATGGTCCAGAGCCACTCGGCCTTGTCGGCATCAGCACTATCGAAATAGAACTCGGCTTGCGCCATCGCGAACCTTCCAGCGAGTCCACCGACTCCTTCCAAAAACGTTTCCTCCGTCGCATTGCCACCTGTCGCGAGCACAATGCGCCTGCTCGCATCAGCAGTTAAAACGTCGGCGTCGCCGGTAACAATCGAGCGAATCTGAAACATCGACTCTCCCTGGGCTGCGCAGTTGCACATTTCTTGGGGCTTGTGCTTCTTCATCGCTTCGGAGGCCTGCAACTCTCCAACTTCCGAGGTGAACGTCTGTTGTTCGAGACACCCTAGAACGTCCGTATACTCGACATACGTGCGGTCTAGACGTGTTTCACCTGACTGCACGAAATCATCGACCGTGGGTTTTTCGAATTCTGCGTGGCAAAGCGGTTTATCCGGGTCGACGTTCCACTTTGTGTAGTCCAGAGCAAAGCCACCGTTTCCAAGTCCCGGCATTTGACAAAGAATCGGGAAGCCGAGTTGTCCGCCGGCGAAGACCTTCTCCTTCAACACCCTGCCATCTTCTTGGGTTCTCTTGGCCTCTTCGACGACTCGCTTGGGAGTGCCTTCAAGGCGATAGTGACGAGTGATGTTGACCTTGCGAAACGACACTTGGGTAAGAGAACGATTTCTTCGCGGGTCACATTGGGAGCGAGCCTGCTTGCGACGAACTAGGCACAATCGGTCAATCTCTGTATTGCCGGAATCGCACACGCCCTCGAGCGGCATGTAGGCGGCTTGCACGTCTTCTATCTGCTCAGCATATTTCGTACAGTCGGCCTCCCGCTTGTGCTTCTGACACCCAACCTTTGCCGCAGTCTCGATCACGGGAATCGGAACATCCATCGTGTGACTCGGCGGCTTGGGTTTTGGGCCCTCGCCACAGTAGTAGAGCGCATAGGTCTCACCTGCGGTCTCGGCCATGTTCTTGAGTGGCCCCATGACATAGGACGAGCCTGGTACGTTGCCGACAATCTTGTCGATCGGAAGCATGACCATGGCTGCTGCGTACTCTCCAGCTTTGAGACACAAGATCCTGCGATCGCCATCGATCGCAGGGAGGCCGGTGAATATGGGGAAGGTGATGCCGCCTTTAACAACCGGCTGGTAACTCTCGCGTGACAGCTTTAGTGCATTGACGTTTGCCAGAATTGGAATCGCTGGCTTGAGAATCTTCTGGACGCCGCTCATCGCTTTCATCGCACCTTCGACGGGAACCCGCATTGCCTTCTCCGCCACGGTCGCAAGATTCGACTCAACCTCTGACTTCACAGCGGATGTTCCGGCTGGCGGCACGAAGAACGTTACGGCGAATAGGATCTTGGCGGCGAGGCTAAGGAGCGAAGCTAACATTGAGAGCATCACCAAAATTGCCAGCAAGGAGGCGAGAATGATGTTGATGAGAGCCAACAGATTCATGCCGCGAGCGTGAATCACCGCAGACGAGAAGGCCGTGGCATCCGCCGCATCCTGCATGCGCTCCTGAGCGACGATTGCCGAGCCAAGCCCAGAAAGATAGTAGAGAGCACCGATTACGATCATCGCCATGAAGACGGCTAAGACCATGACAGCACCACTCTCGTTACGAACTATTCTCATTCCTTTGCCTGGTAGGAATAGGGCGCATCGTTCATCGGTAACGTTGCGTCGGCGTGCAAAACCATGAACCTCTCCCCCGAGAGTAAGAGACCTGTGAGCAGGGCTGTGCTGCCGACACCGCGAGCGAGTTGGTCGATAGCAGGGCTGCGGTCCTTGCGTTCCTTCAACGCCTGCTGAGCTGATTCCAAGTCGTCGGGAAGGCTGCTTGTATCGACGCCAAACCCCAATTTGTGGCTCGACTCGCACATCAGAAGACGAGCCAGTGGAATGCCGCAGTGCGCGAGGTAGTTCACTCGAACCGTGAGTTGACCGTCCTCTGGCAATCGCAAGCTACCTCCAAAGTTGGAAAGCATCGTTGGGCTACCCGGGGCTTCCGGAAAGTTCACCGATGTAGCCCCATAACTATAGAGAGCGGCACCAGCGAGCCACCCTGCTGAGCCAAGGGTCTCAAAGGCACCGGCTATGCTCGCCGGAAGGATGCTTCCTGCATTGGGGGCAAACGGAATCATTCTCGACACAGCAGCAAAGCGAATCGCTGCCATTCGAGGACCACCCGTACATTCCCCCTTTTCCGGGACCGCTCCTGATTGGCCTGTTACGCGCCCCAGAAGCTTGTTTAGCTTTCCTGCAACGCCCTCACTGCATTTGCTCGTCACGGGAACGAATAGCTTGGGCGCGTTCTTGTACGCGATTGGATCGTCCGGCAGCACCACGATGGCGGAGCGAACCGCAGATGATGCTGCATGTCGAACGCCCAAGCTTGCGACACTCAGAATGCTCCATTGAAGAATTACTAAGAACAGCATGAAGAGCGGAGGAAAGACTAAGAGAAATTCTACATATACAGTTCCGCGCTGCGCATTTCTGATTCTGCTCTTGAAAGGCACGAACTAGCCTCGCAGCCAAAAGGCGATGAGGGCGCCAAGAAAGAAGGGAATGCCCATTCGGATTGTACTCATCGCTTCGGGCGGGGCTATGCGCCGATAGCGCCGAGGCAAGAAGGGATTGATTGCCAAGAACAGAGCATTGCCAAAGGTTGCGAGGAGACGACCTCGGTAGGTGAGTAGGGCTAACGAAGCAAACGTCGCAAGGGCAAACCCAAAGAGTTGCGTTTCGATACCAAAGGAGGCACCCGCCACCGCTCCCACGGCCGCAAGAAGTTTCACATCACCTCCACCAGCGGCGCCCTTGCGAAACATCAAGTAGGGCAGCAGACCGCATAAAATGGCAGCTACGATACTAAACGCTGCCATCCGAGGACCAGCGAAGATGAGATACGCCAGGGGTGCGAGGATGAGTGGCGGCAAGGTGAGCCCGTTCGGGATGTGTCCAGAGCGAGCGTCAGTTACGGCTGCCCCGGCAGCGAGTGCCAGGGCAACTATGTGCGGTATGGGGAGGGAGGCGAGCATGGCTTTGCTACTGGCTTACGGCTGCAATGCCTTCTAGCGACTCGGCGGATTCCGTTGCCATGGTGGTTGTCTTCTCACCAATCCGCGTCCAGAGTGAAATGCTCGCGACACCGATGATCACGAGCAGAATCAGATACTCCACAGTGCTCATGCCGCGGGTGTCCTGAACCAGACTGCCGTTTTCGTTGTACTTGGCTGAAATTTTCGCTTTAGACTTTTTCTTATTCTCTGTCATCGTTCTTCTCCGCGTTGAGGGTTAGGCGGGCGCGCGAAGCCCTACGGAAGCGGCAGGCCAATCAGCATTTTCATGAACTGATAGCGAGCGACCAAAGGCACACCAATGGAGTAGATGGCTGCCGAGGCGCCAACAGCGACGAGCGCCATCAGCACCGTGTACTCGACCAGGACTGAACCGGCGGTGTCGGCCTGCAGCTTCCGTTGAGTTCGACTACACACGTCGCACTTATCGAAAGAGACCTCCTTTGGTTGCCGACAAACACCATTGAACTCATAACCAGCTGTTTTTACGAATGTAATCTGCTGAAATGCTTGGCAAGAAAGAGGCCCGATCCAATCCAAGAGCATAGAATCGACGCTCCCCGTGGGCTTCAAAACGAGACAAATCGCCAAGACCGCCGTCGATTCTGCGAATGCAGAGACGCCTTTGGAGCGTTCGCTTCCTATGAGTCTGCCAACCCTTGCCGCGCTTCTCGGCGCGACGCTTCACGGCGGCGACGATTCCGCGCTTGTGCTAACGGGTGTGCAGGATGATTCGCGACGTGTTCAAAAGGGAGAACTTTTCGTAGCGGTACGAGGCATGAGTGTCGACGGCCACGATTATGTTGAGGCCGCGACCAAGAAGGGCGCAGCCGCCTTGGTGGTGGAGCGTTTGCTCAAGACGTCGCTTCCTCAACTCCTAGTCGCCGACGCAAGTCGCGCCCTGGGAACTCTCGCCGCTCATGCCGCAGGGCGCCCGGCCGACGCACTCACAACCATTGGCATCACTGGCACCAACGGCAAGACCACCACGAGCTATCTCATCGAAGCAATGCTCGTGGCGGCAGGCAAACGCCCTGGTGTTTTGGGCACGGTGAGCTACCGTTGGAATGGAAAAGAGATTCCCGCACCCTATACAACGCCTACCCCACTCGTTCTCCAAGATGCCTTCACCGCAATGACGGCACAGGGTTGTGACACAGCCCTTCTGGAGGTCTCGTCTGCAGCCCTACACATGGACAGGCTTGTTGGCACGCAATTCGACGTTGCGGCGTTCAGCAATCTCAGCCAAGACCATCTCGACATTCACAAGACGATGGAAGAGTACCGAGATGCCAAGGCTCGACTCTTTAATGACCAACTCGCTCCCGGCGGCGTGTGTGTCATCAACATCGACGACCAAGCCGGCGCCTTCATGGCGAAGGCGGCAGGGGATGCCAACGTATTGCGCGTGTCGCGCGATCCGAATGCTGATGCGGAAATTCGCGTCGTCTCCTTTACCTCGACAATTGACGGCATAGAGACGGAGATTGCTACCCCACGCGGAACACTGGCCATTCGTGCGAAGGCCTTAATTGGCCATTACAACGTCGACAACATCGCTTTGGCTGTTGGCATAGGCGAGGCGCTTGGACTCGCGCACAGTGCCATCTCTAAGGGAATTTCTGAGATGCACGGGGTTCCCGGGCGAGTCGAGCGCGTAGACAACGAGCAGGGGCTCAACATCCTTGTCGACTACGCGCATACACCAGATGCTCTCGTAAACGTGCTCGCCGCACTGCGTCCCATCACCAAGGCGCGGCTTCTCTGTGTCTTTGGCTGCGGCGGAGACCGAGATCCGGATAAGCGACCACAGATGGGTGCTGCTGTTTCCGAGGCTGCCGACCTCGCGTTTGTTACCTCCGACAATCCGCGCACCGAAGATCCACAGGCGATCCTCGACATGATTACGCCAGCAGTTCCCGATGCGTTTTTCGTCGACACGGATCGACGTGTTGCCATTCAAGCAGCAATCGCCGAGGCCACTCCAAACGATGTCGTGCTGATTGCGGGCAAAGGCCACGAAGACTATCAAGTCGTCGGAACGGAGACGATTCACTTTGATGATCGCGAAGAGGCAAGCGCTGCCTGCCTACTTCGCAAGGCGTTTCGAAGAGACAGCATTTTGCTCGAAACCCAGGGAAGGTGCACACAAGAAGGGGAAACCTCAGAATTTTACCGTGTCATCATTGATGGGCGCTCGGCGGCGCCGGGCGATCTCTATGTGGCCATCAAGGGGGAAACCTTCGACGGTCATGATTTCTGCCAGCAAGCCCTCGATGCGGGAGCCACGGGTTTGCTCGTCGCCAAAGGTCGCGGCAATTACAAAGGCGCAACCATCATCGAAGTGGATGACCCACGAGAGGCTCTCGGCAACATCGCGCGACGATACCGGCAAGAGTGGGGCGGCAAGATTATTGGCATCACCGGCTCCGCCGGCAAAACGACAACCAAGGATCTGCTAGCAGCGGCGTTGAGCAACTCGGGTCGGGTTCACGCTGCCAAAGGCTCGAACAACAACGAAACCGGCGTTCCCCTCACCTTGCTCGGCATGCGTCCCCATCACGACTTTGCCGTCATCGAGATGGGCATGCGCGCCCTTGGCGAAATCGACTACCTCGCCGACATCGCACTTCCAAACGTTGCCGTGGTAACCAACGCAGGCACAGCGCATATTGGCCGACTCGGATCTCCTGCAGCGATCGCGCGAGCCAAGGGCGAAATTTATGGATGCCACACCGGAGGCGGCATCGGGATTTACCCCGCAAGCGATCCTCGCTTGGCAGACCTCGCACGCGCTTGTGAAACCAAACTCAGCTTTGCCGATGCAATCGAAGCCGCACAGCCAGATGCCGATCTATCTCTGGTCTCCTACAAGCCAAAGGGTGTGAGCGGTTGCGAGATTGGTGTCGACTACGGCGGAACGGTCTACAACGTCGCACTGCCCCTGGTGGGTAAACACAATGCGATCAACACCTGCTGCGCGCTCTTGGCCGCCGTTGCTGCGGGCGCCAAAGTAACCGATGCGGTGAAAGGCATTGCTCGCGTCCGCGCACCCAATATGCGCGGCGAGATTCGCGAGATCGCCGGGCGCAACGTGTTGGTCGATTGCTACAACGCAAACCCCGCGTCCATGGAGGCCGCTCTGCAAACGGTCACGGAGTTACGGGGTGAAGGAGAAGCCTTTGCGGTTCTCGGCGACATGCTCGAGCTTGGTGAACAGTCCTCTGCAGCGCATCAACGAATTGGCGAGCACGCAGCTTCCCTAAAGATTCCCGTCGTTGCTCTGGGCGAGTTTCGTACGTGCATTGTGGCTGGAGCCTGCGGAACGGGCGGTGAAGCTTGGTCGGCGGCCGATCCATTGGCAGCGGCACGGGCAGCTCTTGCGTGCACCAAGCCCGGTGATTGGATCCTGTTAAAAGCATCTCGCGGCATGAAACTGGAGCGCGTAGCCGATTCCATGCACACTGCCCAGAGCTGGCTTGACACTGAGACGCAGACCGACCGGTAGCACATGCTTTTTCATCTTTTCTACGAAGTACTTTCCGATATCGATGGCCTGGGATTCCTGCGCGTCTTTCGCTACCTGAGTACGCGAATTCTCGCAGCGGCCATCACCTCGCTCTTAATGTCCTTCCTGATGGGCCCGTGGTTCATCAACAGGCTTCGCTCAAAACAAATCGGCCAGGTCATCCGCGATGACGGTCCCGAGAGTCATCAGGCCAAGGCCGGCACACCGACTATGGGTGGTTCCCTCATCCTCTTTGTTCTCGCGTTCTCGACTCTGCTCTGGTGCGATCTCGAAAATCGCTTCGTCTGGCTCACGCTCTTGGTGACGATGGGCTTTGGGATCATCGGCTTTGTCGATGACTACATGAAGATCACTAAGAAGAACACCAAAGGCCTCTCGGGCAAGATTCGACTGTTTGCAGAATTCGCCATTGCCGGCTCGGCTCTCACCTTCTTCTTCGCCTCCAACACTCTCCCCACCGACCTGGCACTCTCATTTCAGATGCCGTTCACCAACTTCTATGAGAGCCACTACGTATTGCCGCTTTGGCTCTACGTCTGCTTTGCCAGCATGGTTGTTGTCGGCACAGCAAATGCCGTGAACCTCACCGACGGCCTCGATGGCTTGGCCATTGGTCCCTCTGTGATCAACGCTGGCACCTTTATGATCTTGGCGTACATCGCTGGCGTGCAAACGACCCTCATGGTTCAAGTGGGCGGCGAAGTACAGGCTGTTAACCTCGCGGAGTATCTACACATCGCTCACTTACCTGGCAGCCAGGAACTCGCGATCTTCTGCGCGAGCATGTTCGGCGCCGGCATCGGTTTCCTTTGGTACAACACCTACCCGGCAAGCGTCTTTATGGGCGACGTAGGTGCACTGGGTTTGGGCGCAGCCATTGGCATGCTCGCTGTCCTCACGAAGAACGAGCTCGTGCTTTTGATCGTCGGCGGCCTCTTTGTCTTTGAAACCCTCAGTGTGATTATTCAAGTCGGCTCCTACAAGATGCGCAAGAAGCGGGTCTTTCGCATGGCCCCGATTCATCACCACTTCGAACTCAAGGGCTGGGAAGAGCCGAAGATCATCGTTCGCTTTTGGCTGATTAGCATCATGCTGGCACTGATGGCCCTCGGCACTTTGAAGCTTCGATAGCGCGACGCAACGGGCGGCGATTCGATACCTGTTTCCTGTTGCACAGCCGTCGCTGGCGGCGCTCCACTGATGCTTGCGCTCGGGGATAGGCACAATCTGCCGCGGGTTGGCGGCAAGCGCGTTGCCCTGCAATTGCAAATTGCGCCACCTGCATCTAGGGTCGCGCTGTGGATCTCTCAGGGAAGCATGTCGTTGTCGTAGGACTGGCGCAGACCGGAATTTGCGTGGCCAACTTCTGTCGGGCACGAGGAGCGCGGGTCACGGTGAGTGATGGCAAGCCCGCAGCTCAGCTCAGCTCGCAAGTGGCACAGCTACACGATTGCGAACTCGACTTGGGTGGACATACGGAGAGCATTTTCACAGGCGCCGACTTGGTCGTGATGAGCCCCGGTGTGCCCGACTTGGCAGCCACGCGCGCAGCGAGAGAAGCCGGCGTAGAAGTCATTGCCGAAATTGAGCTCGCGTATCGTTTCTTTCACCCGGGCGCGACACTGATTGCGATCACCGGGACCAATGGCAAGTCGACGACAACGGCGCTTACGGGCTCTCTTTGCGAAGCCTCTGGGCGCCCGACATTTTGTGGTGGCAATCTCGGCAATCACCCGCTGATCGAAGCTGTCGACCACGAAGCCAATTGCGAGGGCGGGCTCATCGTTGCCGAAGTCGCGGGTTTTATGCTGGAGACCTGCAACAGCTTCCGTCCCAAGATTGCTGCTTGCCTCAACATCACGCCCGATCACCTCGATCGCTATGGCACCTTTGAAGTGTACGCATCGATGAAGACCCGAATCTTTGCATGGCTGCAGGAGAGTGACCACGCGATTGCCAATGCCTGCGATGCGCGAACGATCGAAGGTGCCAGCGCATCTCCCGCCACTGTTCACCTCTTCGATTCGACCGCCGATGCCTCTCCGGTCCTCGGCGCATCCATCGATCGAGAAGAGAACAAGCTGCTCATCACCATCGACAACAACGTTGAGCACTATCCAATTGGCGACTTGCCCATCATCGGCAATCACAACATGGAAAACGCGATGGCCGCGTACCTGTGTGCTCGGCTCGCTGGTGTAGAGCCAGGACAGATTCGCAAAGGCGCACGAGCCTTCACCCCACAGAAACACCGTATGGAGCTGGTGGGTGAAAATGACGACATTCAGTACTTCGACGATTCAAAGGGCACCAACGTAGCCGCCGTGGCTGCCAGCCTTAACGGCTTTCCTCGCAAGCTGGTTCTCATTGCCGGCGGCGTGGACAAGGGTGGTTCGTACGACGACATGTTCGCTGTGCTCGCCAAGGTCGCAAGCGGGATGGTGCTGATCGGTGAAGCGGCTCCGATCATTCGCAGCGCAGCCGAAGAGGCAGGTGCGAGCTACCCAATCGTCGATGCGAGCGACATGGAGGATGCGGTGCACAAAGCCGCAGCCCTGGCCAAAGCGGGGCAAGCAGTCGTGCTCTCGCCAGCGTGCGCAAGCTACGATATGTACAAGAACTTCGGCGAGCGCGGCATGGCCTTTCGTGCGGCCCTAGAAGAACTCGTAGCAAGCAAGAGCTAGCGTCCAATGTAGGGCGACGTGCTACCAACGGTGCACACACGCTGGGCTACCCCTTGCACTTGGTACAAATGCAAAACGATTTATAGGGTTAGTCACAAAGAATTGCGCGTGCATTGCCCTCAATTCGATCGCCCGCGTTGCCGTAGTTATTGATGTCGGCTTGCGCTATGTAGCACCACCAAATCGCTGGAGCCAGAACAGTTCTTACTCGCAATTGAATGCGGTTTTCCCAAAGCATTCGTTGTTCTGTTCACTGCTGGAACAGCTGCATGTCTTTTTTGCGATGAGAGTTGTTCTGCTCACTTGATTTCGCACGATTTCTCGGCAACCATTTGATCTGTTGGCAGCTCGGGGGGAGCAGCCACATGACTCAGTGACTACCGAGCTCGGTACCGTCACGCGTGAAAGAGGTACGACAATATGAAGAATTCAATTCTCCTGGCAGGCACGCTGTGCGCTGTTGCATTTTCAGGATGCGGTAGCGATGGCTCCGACGCAGTGAGCACGCTCATTAATACGAGCGCGGAAGTAGCGGGCGCGAACTGTGATAGCGGTGGACTCAAAATTGAGACCGGCGCCGATCTAAGTGGCGATGGCATCCTCGATGCCGACGAAGTCGAAAGCACACAGTACGTATGCAGCGGAGCTGATGGCGAAACGGGCGCAACGGGCGGCGATGGTAGCGATGGCCTCGGAACCCTGGTTGTAACCACCGATGAGCCTGCTGGTGCAAACTGCGCCGAGGGTGGCCAGCGCGTCGACTTTGGTGTCGACGACAACGAAGATGGCGTGCTTGATGCCGCTGAAATCGACGGAACCGCATTTGTTTGTGACGGCGTCACAGGAACAGCAGGGCTACAAGCTCTCGTTGTCCAAACACCTATCGCTCCGGGTGCCGAGTGCGCAACGGGCGGCGTGCAAATTGATTCTGGTATCGATACCAGCGCGGATGGCGTGCTTGACGCTGGTGAAATCACCGATACAAACATCGTGTGTAACGGAGCCGATGGCAACGACGGACTCGATAGCCTCATCACACTCACCGCCGAACCAGCCGGTGCAAACTGTGACAACGGCGGAACTCGAATCGACTCAGGTCTCGACACTGACGGAAGTGGCGTCCTTGACGCCGGTGAAATCACCGACACGGGATTCGCCTGCAATGCTCCGGCAGTTCTTGGGGCCACGGGTCTCTTTGCCGCAGACGGTGGCCTGAACGGTGATACCCCAGGCAACCTCTATTCCATCGATACGACAACAGGCGTCGCTACGATTATCGCGCCGCTTACCGAGTCGTACAGTGCCCTTTCGATCGATCCAGCAGGCGTCCTTCACGGAATTGTCCGCGGTCCCACCAACAATGGCGACCTTGTTAGCATCGATACGGAAACCGCAGTTGCGACGACCGTTGGTGCTACAGGAATCACCACCTATCCAGATATGGCTTTCGGCCCAGGCGGTGAGCTCTTTGGATGGACAGAGTCAGGAGATGACTTGGTGAGCATTGATCCGGTGACCGGCGTTGGAACGCAGCTCACCTCTCCCCAAGGCACAGCTGGCAGTGGATTGGCCATTGCCGCCGATAGCACGATCTTCTTTTCTCCGCAGGGAAACAACTTGCTCACCCTGGATCCTGTCACCAGCGCAACGCTGACCACTGTGGCCATTACTGGAGACACAGGGCAAATCAACTCAATGACTTTCGTTGGAGATACGCTCTTCGCCATCACCAAGGTGAACGCTCCGGCAAGAACCCTTGTCACGATTGACACGACAACCGGTGTTGCAACGGCGATTGGGGCCATCGATGGTCTCCCAGCAAATGCCGACGCTCTTGCCGGTCGCTAACACGCCGCGGATAGACGGGCTCTAACGAGCCACGTCGTTACACTTGATACGAAGAAGGCTGCCTAACTAGGCAGCCTTCTTTTCGTTGTACTCGGCATTCGCACCCAAGGCGCTTACGGCTTGCAGCGCACATCAATTCCGGTGACGCCCCGAACCCGCTTTCGATCCGCAGAACCATCGGAGCCCTCAAGTGAGAACATCCAAACGCCTTTGCGATTGGGCCGCAAGAACGCTTTGCTCGCCTGACTCGGCTCAACACTCAAAGTCTCGTCGCCACTCGTGACCGATAGTGCAGTCACCTCGCACTTGGCAGCCAGCAGTGACACGACCGAGGGCAAGGTCCACGCGGGCCGCTGCTTTCGCGGTTCGAGCACCGTGGGCACGGCCGCAAGTTGCTCGAGCCCAACAAGAGATACGTTGCCATCCACCGTTACCGGAACGGGCTTGGCCTTGGGAATCGCGGCCTCAAAGGGCTTCACGACAATTCGAGCAAGCGGGCCCCAGCGCGCCTTCTCGCTCTGGCTCTCTTTGTCGGTGACCCGCAGTTCAATTCCCGGATGGGAAGCGCGAAGCTGATAGTCGGCCTCGCCAAACTGCTCCTTGGGCGACTCGATCGTGAGGCTCGTACCATCTGCCAATGTGAGCTCTATGGACGCCCAAGTTGATGCTGAGAAAAACTCTGATGGAAGCATCCGATTGAAGCTCTCGAAGCGCTCTATGGCCTTTAGCGGAACCTTGAACCCAGGATTTCCGGGCAAGCTCACATGAACGACGTTGGGAATCGCAGCAGCCGGCGCCGCCTTGCTTGGCGCTCCCTGCGGCTTCTCGTCAGAGTCATTCTTGGACGTCTTGCAACCGCCAACGAGAAACTGCGTCGCAACAAGCGTAAGCGCGCAGGCCACCATCCCGCAGTGCGAAGATCCGATAGAGCACATCATGCACTGGCAAGTTTCCCTGATTGCCTGCGCAACCTGCAATAGACCCGGAAACGAGATTCCTGGCGGCCTCCTTGTCCCTGCGTCGTCCTAGCTGAGCTTCTGGTAGCAAGCCGCAGCCTGCTCACCGAACTTCATGGCCTTGAGCTTGTCCTCGTTGGTCATGTCCTTGATCTTGTCGCGCAGACCCTTGGTCTCCTTCTTGACCTTGCTGGCACATGCTTTGTCTTTGCACGCGCATACCTTGTCTTTGGCAGCCTCAACTTCGTCGAGCGTGCTGCTGCCGCAGGCCGCGGCAAGGGTGAATGTGAGTCCGATGAGAAGAGTCTTGGCGTTACCCATACGCTCAGAATCGGTCACCTTTGGGCCAAGTTGAGATGTGCGACGCCAAGTCGGCAAAAAACTGGCCATATAGAAGCGGCGGGATAAACACTGGGGAGGTGGAAGGACGCATTAAGAACGAGGTGCCCGTTGCGCCGGCTGAGTCCCGTCCGATGGACCTCTGGCTGCTGGCTGCTCTTCTCGGGCTCTTGGTCGTCGGCTCCGTCGAGGTCTTCTCATCCAGTGCGGTCTACGCCCTCAAGAAACACGGAGATTCGTTCTTCTTTCTCAAACGGCAACTCGCTTGGCTCGCCTTGGGCATGGGCGCGTTGCTGGCCGGAAGTGTTGGCAATTACGGTTGGCTGCGACGCTGGACCTACCCGCTGCTCGCGATCTCGCTCTGCATGCTCCTCGGCGTCTTGTTCTTTGGAGCGACCCTCAACGGCGCACGCCGCTGGTTCATGATTGGACCGCTATCGTTTCAGCCGGTCGAATTGGCCAAGCTCTCGCTCATCACCTACCTGGCCTACAGTCTCAGCAAAAAGGCCGACAAGGTGAAGACATTCAGTGTGGGCTTTGTTCCGCACTTGTTGGTCTGTGTCATCATGATGGGTCTCTTGCTCAAGCAACCCGACTTGGGTTCCTCCATCATTCTCGCCGCAACCACCCTCACGATGCTCTTTGTCGCGGGTACGAAGATTTCTTACCTCGCACTTGCGGTTCTGGCGGCAGCGCCGCTTGCCTACGGCATGATCATTGGAACGCCTTGGCGCCTTCAGCGCTTCATGGCCTACTTCAATCCCGAAGCGTACAAGCAAGGGGTTGCGTACCAAGTTGTGCAAGCGCAAATCGGCATCGGCTCCGGCGGCACCACCGGTTCCGGACTGGGTTTGGGGCGACAGCAACTGGGCTACATGCCCGAGGGCCACTCAGACTTTATTATGTCGAGCATTGGCGAAGAGATGGGCTTTGTCGGCATCTGCCTGGTGCTCTTCCTCTTTGCCATTGTGATCTGGCGCGGCATTCGAGCAGCACTCGACGCCCGCGACTCCTTTGGCTCCTACCTCGCATTCGGCATCACCATGGCATTTGCGTACCAAGCTCTCATCAACACCGGTGTTGTTCTTGGAATCTTGCCGGCAAAGGGCCTCACACTTCCCTTCGTTAGTTATGGCGGCACCTCACTCATGGTTTCGATGTACCTAGCAGGCCTTCTGCTCAACATCGGCCAGTGCCGCCCCGCCAAGCGAAGAGAACGAGAACTTGTAAACTCGGTGGGTGGCACCCGTCGCAAAAAGCGTGCAGTGTTGGTTGTGGAATGACGCGCCTCCTAATTGCGGGTGGTGGCACCGGAGGGCATCTCTTTCCTGGGGTCGCAGTTGCAGAAGAACTCTTAGCCCGCGAACCCGATGCCGAATTGCTCTTTGTGGGCACGGCCCGCGGCATTGAAGCGCGAGTCGTTCCTGAGCTTGGTTGGGATATCGAACTCATCAAAGTGAGCGGACTCAAGACGGTTGGAGCCCTTGGAGCATTGCGCGGGGCTCTGCGCATCCCGGGTTCACTTCTGCAGAGCCGACGCATCCTAAAGCGCTTTCGCCCCGATGCTGTCATCGGTGTCGGCGGCTATGCATCGGGCCCGGTTGTACTCGCAGCCAAGCTGATGGGCATCAAGACCGGTATTCTGGAGCAGAACTCGATTCCCGGGCTAACGAATCGGATTTTGGGAAAGTTCGCCCACAAGATCTTCTTGAGCTTCGCCCACTCGCAAAGCTTCTTTGCTGCCAAGAAGAGCACTCTTGTCGGCAATCCCATTCGCCGACAAATTCTCGACAGCCTGCAAACCGAGCCCAAGACCGGCACGGAAGACGTTCGCCTCTTTATCTTCGGCGGCTCGCAAGGGGCCAAAGCCGTGAACGAAATGTGTTGCCACGCCGCGGTCCTATTGGAGCAACAAGGCCTTCTACCCAGCATCGTGCATCAGACCGGCAGTGCGACACTTGATGCCACCCGTGCCATGTACGAGGAGGCCGGCATCAAAGCGGATTGTCGAGCGTTCATAAACGATATGGCAGAAGAATACCGAGCTGCTGACCTCATCATCTCAAGGTCGGGCGCCACGACCATTGCCGAGCTTGGCATCGTTGGCAAGCCCGCCATCTTGGTGCCGTACCCGTTTGCCGCCAACAATCACCAAGAACTCAATGCCGAAGAGATGGTAAGCGCGGGCGCTGCACTCATGCTAAAGCAAGACGGGGCCGAGGATGGCGAGCGGATGGCAGCACTCATTGGAGGCCTTCTGCGCGATCCGAAGAAGCGACGCGACATGGCCAGCGCAATGCGCGCATTCGGCCGGCCCGATGCTGCCCGACACATTGTCGACTTCATAACTGCAGCGACTTCATAAGGCCGAAGATGCGATTCAAGCTTCGCCCTCAAAGTCATGCGCGAAGAGCAGCAACGCGATCGGCGTCGCGCAACGTGCACTCGCCAAGCGAGACCCAAGGCGAGACTAGAGAATCTGTAGGCGTTTGCGCGTTTGTGATTTGGAGTGCGCGCTCAAATCGTCTCGCGTGAGTTTGACGAGTTTCTCGACAGGCATCCCCAGCAGTTGCTGGCTTGGCGAATCGAGCTCAAGCGGCTCGTGCACAAGTTCAAAGCGCCCATAGTCAAATGGCTTACCAGGTGCTGCGGCAACTTTTTCAATGCGCTCGCGAATGCCGTCTTTGGCCAATGTGAGTTGCCTGTGAACGCAGTAGGGATTATTCCCAGGACGTCCAAGGATCGCATGCGATGTCCAGGTGCAGCCAGCTAGGCATTCTTCCGCGTAGTAGCAGGTGGCGCAAAAGCCCCAAAGATCAGCCTTGGTGCGACGACTGAGCTTCTTTAGCTCGCCGCCGTCCTCGGATAGCGATTCAAGAGAAGACGTTTCCAGATTGCCAACGGTGTAATCGGCAGACGGAAGCGAGGGACAGGCCTTGAGGCTTCCATCGGCTTCCACACCCAACGTTGTGCGTCCCGCTCCGCAGCCACCAAAGTGCGATCCACTGCGAAGCTCCGCCGAGTACGGCCCAAAGTAGCCAACGTTGTTTGCCGGGAAGAGGCGAACGCCCGCGGGATCGAGGTGATTGCGCTTTAGCCAAACCAAGAGCGGGAAGAGCTCCAAGAGATCGTAGGGCTGCAGTACGAGTTCGGGACGATCGGCCGCGCGACCGAGGGGCACCGTCACAGCAATTTGCCAGGCCTTGGAACCCATGGCGACGATTCGATCCGCCAAGGCGGGCAACTCCGGTAGCGAGAGGCGATTGATTTGAGAGTTTGTCGTAAGGCGAATGGGCGACTTGGAGATGCGTTCGGCAGCGCCCAATAGCGCCGCAAAGCTTCCGGGTCCACGCAACATATCGTGGGTGTGTTGCAGGCCATCAATGGAGATGCCAATGGTGTGAACGCCGGCGGCAACTGCTTTGTCGACCCGGTCTTGGTCGAGATTTCGAGCGCCGGTGGTGATTCCGCAGCGAATGCCGGCGTTGGAGATCGCAGCGGCGATGATGTGCCAGTCGTCTCGAAGGTATGCCTCGCCTCCGATAAGCGTGATTTCGCGAATGCCGGCTTCGGCGAACTGCTCAACCAGTTCTAAGCATTTTTCTGTAGAAAGCTCGCTCTCCCGCGCCTTGCCTGCCCGCGAACCGCAGTGTTTGCAGCCCAGGTCGCAAGCCAGGGTGATTTCCCAGACTAGATACGTCGGTGTTGGAACCTCGCCACGTCGCGCTCGGCCTCGGGAAGCTTTCACTCTGACTCTGGAGCGATGCCGTAGATGGAAAGGTCTGCGTCAGGTCCGGGCATGGCGTCTTCTGTCGGGCCTGCATCGAAGGCAACTCCGTAGACAGCGCCATCGGGAAAGGCAGCGCTCGCGTCTGGGACCGGCTTTGGATCGCCGTCAGAGCATCCTGGCATTGCAGCAATTGCCGCTGCGAGAACCACGGCCGGAATTGGGTTGCGGCGGTTGGCGGCGGCGGCGGCGGCGCAAAAGGGACACGAACCGGCCTCTACGCTGGCAGGCTTTACGAAGGTGTCACACTGCGGGCAACGAGTTAAGGACGCCATGCAAGCGAGGCTAGCACGCAGATTGTGTGGAGCGGTGTACGGATTTTCGCCGCCAGGTCTCCGCCTCGGTGTGGTCTGGAGCACGCGCGACGGGACTTGCGGTCAGTGGAGTCGGCGTGACGACTCGTTACTCGGATTCTGGAGCGACCCCGTAAATCGGAGCCCCGTCGACGCCCGGGCTTTCCATTGCATCGGTAGCATTCGCATCGCTTGCCCCTGCATCGCGGGGACCGGCATCGGTCGAAGCTGCGTCGGGTTCGGGAGCCGAGCCATAGACCGGAGTAGCGGTCCAGCAAGCAGGGGCCGCGGCAATTGCGACGGCCAGTGCGACACCGGGAATCGGGTTGCGACGACTCGCCTCGGCGGCCGCAGGACAAAAGGGACACGAACCAGCCTCTACGCTGGCCGGCTTTACGAAGGTGTCACACTGCGGGCAACGAGTTAGGGACGCCATGGCGACCATGCTAGCACGAGCCCTGCCCCGTAGAACGAAAAACGCCCCGCCGAAGTGGCGAGGCGCAATATCCGAATACTTCTTAGCGTCTAGGACTAGAGCGCGTTCCCAAACTCGCTGATGAGCTTGTCGATGCCCGCGGGGTTTTGCCCGCCGCCTTGTGCGAGATGGGGCTTTCCGCCACCGCGACCATCAATGAGAGGCGCGACCTTTTTGAAGATCGTGCCGGCGTTGAGCTCTTTGGTGAGCGGTTTCGCAACCGCGATGACCATGCGAACTTTGCCTTCGTCTTCACCTAGCAAGGCCGCCACGCCGGCGATTTTGTCGGCGATGCGAAGCGCTTCTTCGCGCATATCAGCCGCTTCACCACCATCGAGACGCGCCACGACGTACTTGGTTCCCGACTCGGCGGTCTGCGCCTGGCCGCTCAAATCCGCCGCAGGAGCAGCCTTCTTTGGCTTGGCCTTTTTGGCGGTAAGCGCGTCGATGCGCTCGGGAATGTCTGCGACCTTGGTCTTTAGCTTGAGCGCGATCGAGGCAAGCATCTGGCCTTGCTCCATCGTGTATTCCATGGCGCCGCGACCACTCACAGCAACGATTCGGCGAACGCCGCTTGCGACGCTGCCTTCGGAAACAATGCGGAAGCTACCGATGTCGCCGGTGCGCTTTACGTGGGTACCGCCGCAGAGTTCGGTCGAGACCTCGCCAAACTTCACCATGCGAACCAGCTCGCCGTAGGTGTCGCCAAAGAAGGCGAGAGCGCCGCGGCTCACAGCATCGTCGTAGCTGGTCTCAAGAGTAAAGCGCTCGACGTTTTGGCGAATGTGCAGGTTCACGCGGCGTTCGATCTCTGCGAGTTCTTCTGTAGAGACGCGCTTTGGATGGTCGAAGTCAAAGCGCAGGCGCTCGGCGTCCACTTGCGAGCCGGCTTGCTTGACGTGCTCACCAAGAACATCCCGCAAGACTGCGTGCATGATGTGGGTTGCACTGTGGTTGTTCATCGAGTCGCGACGAGTGCTCTCATCAACGCTGAGGCTGAGTTGCTCGCCCTTTGAGATACTGCCGCTCGCAACCTTGCAGCGGTGCACTCGAAAGCGCCCCACAACCTTTACGCAGTCGAGAACTTCAAGCTGCCCAAATGGAGCTTTGATGGTGCCCTGGTCTCCCGCTTGTCCACCACTCTCAGCGTAGAACGGAGTGCTATCGACGATGACTTCAACAAAGGCGCCCTCTTCGGCCTTCTCGACAATCTCGCCCTTAACGAGGAGCACTTGTACGCGGCCTTGGCCCTCCATGGCCTCGTATCCGACAAATTCTGAATCGGCAGCATCGTCATCGAGGTTGCGGTACGGCGCATCGTCTTGTGGCCATGGGCTCTCTTTGCCCGACTTTTTGGCGATTCCCTTAGAAATCTTCTGATGCTGAGCAAACGCGGCGTCGTAGCCTGCGGCATCCGTTCCACCACCCTTTTCTTCTACAACATCGCGAATGATGTCGAACGGAAGCCCATAGCTTTGAAAGAGATCAAACGCGTCCTGGCCGCTGATGTTGGGTTTCTCGCCCTTACAAAGGCCTTCCAGCTTGTCGAGGCCGCGGCTGAGCGTGCGCTCAAACTCCACGCGCTCGGCATTGAACGACTTGAGAATCGTCTGCCGGTTCTGACCAAGGTGCGCGTAGAACGGCTCCATCTGGTCCACCATGCCGTGAATCAGTCCGTCGTAATCAAACTGTGGAAGCCCTGCACGCGTGGTCACCGCAATGCACTTTCTAAGCAAGCGACGCGGAATGTAGTTGCGCCCATCGTTGCCAGGCTTCACGCCCTCAGCAAGGATAAAGGTCGCTGCGCGAAGATGGTCGGTAATCATTCGACAATCGCGAACCGTTGCAGCTTTGCCCAAACGCTCTGCAATGCCATCCATGTGCGGCTTCATTAGATCGGTCTCGTACACGGTATCGAGTCCGTTCAAGATCATCGTCATGCGCTCTAGACCGGAACCGGTATCCACCGAGTTAAACGGCAGAGGATCGAGCTTGCCGCTCGCACGCTTGTCGTACTGCATGAAGACGCCAGCATTCCAAATCTCAATGTAGCGGCTGCTCGAATCAAACTCGCCACCGGGAACATAGGCCGGGCCATAGGCATCACCCGTGTCATAGAAAACTTCTGTACACGGACCGCAAGGACCGCTCTCGCCAGCAGGCCCCCAGAAATTGTCTTGCCCCAAAAACACAACACGCTCTTCGGGAAATCCGAGTGCACGCCAAGCGTCATAACTTTCCTGATCCCGTGGAATGCCCTGCGACTCATCGCCGCCGTAGCACGTGACAAAAAGTTTGCTCTGATCAAAGCCGTAGCCGTTGACGAGCAAGTCGACGCTAAGTTGGCAGGCCTTCTCTTTGAAGTAATCGCCGATCGACCATTGGCCCATCATTTCGAAGAGCGTTAGGTGGTGACGATCGCCAACATCATCAATGTCGCGCGTTCGAATGCACGTTTGAACGTTGACGAGTGTCTTCTGTGGAGGCTTCGCCGCCGCCGTGAAGTAGTCCTTCAGCGGTGCCATCCCGGAGTTTATGTAGAGAAGAGTTGGGTCGTTTTTGGGAACCAACCCCGCTGCGGGGATGCGCAGGTGAGCGTTTTTTTCGAAAAAGCTCAGAAAGAGCTCGCGGACTTCACTACTATTCCAGGTTTTGTTGGCCATCGCTTCAGATCTCGGTTGAGAGTTGGCCGGAGTTATACAGCCGCCGCCCCCAAGCCCCAAACTTGTCATCAAATGGTGACAATCTATGGGATCTCGGAGGCTTGGAGCGCTACTTGGGCGGCCATTGAAGCAAATTCAAGAGAGGGTCTGCCAGGCGACGCAGTGCGGCACAACCTCCCGTAGCTAAAGGTGAATTCGGCTCTCAGCCTTAGCCCCGGATCGCAGTTGACACCCGCCACCACGGGCCTGTATTCGGTGTCTCCACAGCTCCCTAGAACCCCGAGCGGAAGGCCAGCCATGTCAGCGGTAGAAGTTGCAGCGGTAGAAGTAGACGACGATTTGAGAAGAGTCATCGATGACAACGGGAAAGTCATCAGTGGCGCCATTGTGCCGAAGGTGAGCGACGAAGAGTTGCACCGGCTATTCGACACCATGCTTATGGTGCGAATCGTTGATGACCGCATGATGCGAATTCAGCGTCAAGGCAAGCTCGGCTTCTACATGAAGTCACTCGGTGAAGAGGCAACTCATCTATCCGTATTTCCCCTACGCGACGACGACTGGGTGTACCCAAGTTACCGCGAGCAAGGTGCCTGGTTCTGGCGTGGGTTAACGATTGAGCAATTCCTAAACCAGCTCTTTGGAAACAAAGAAGATCCAACCAAGGGTCGACAGATGCCCGTGCACCACTCGGCGAACTGGCTCAACTGTGTTTCGATTTCCTCCCCAGTGGGTACGCAGATTCCGCAAGCTGTGGGAACCGCAATGGGGATGAAGGCAAGCGGCACCGACTCGGTGGCCATGACCTTCTTCGGTGAGGGAACCTCGTCTACGGGCGAATTCCACGTCGGCATGAACTTCGCCGGCGTTAGCAAAGCACCGTGTGTTTTTGTGATTCGCAACAACGGCTGGGCAATCTCAACCGGTACTGACAAGCAATGCGCAGCTAAGAGTTTTGCCTGCAAGGCCGAAGGCTACGGAATGCCGGGCGTTCGCGTTGATGGCAACGACATCCTCGCCGTCATTCAAGTCGCAGACGAAGCCGTCGCCCGCGCTCGCCGCGGCGATGGACCAACACTCATCGAGTGCGTCACGTACCGCGTCGAAGGGCACTCCTCTTCCGACGATCCAAGTGTGTACCGCAACCCAGCAGAGCCAGAAGCTTGGGGACCACGCGATCCTCTCAACCGATTGCGCGGCTACCTCAAAAGCAAGCTCCTTTGGACCGAAGGCATGGAGAAGGACATCTCCGATCGCTACAACGACGAGATTTCCAAGTACCTCAAGCTCGCCGAAGAGCATGGTGCCCCCGATGTAGAGACGCTTTTTGATGACGTCTACCAGGATCTGCCTTGGCACCTAAAAGAGCAGAAAGAGTACCTACTCTCGCAAGCTCGCACGAAGAACCCTCACCTTCATAATTAGTCGTCCACAACTAGTCCTCCACAACTAAGTCTACGCAATACCCCAAGCGGACCAATTCCTATGCCGACCATGAACATTATCCAAGCCGTCAACAATGCCCTGCGCATTCAGATGGCAGCTGAACCTAAGTCCATCATCCTCGGAGAAGATGTTGGCAAGTTTGGTGGCGTCTTCCGCGCTACCAGCGGCCTCTACGATGAATTCGGAGAAGACCGCGTTATCGATACGCCCCTTGCAGAAGCGGGCATTATCGGAACCGCGATCGGCATGGCCATCTACGGCATGCGGCCCATCCCCGAGATTCAATTCAGTGACTTCATCTTTCCGGCCTTTGACCAGATCGTCAACGAGCTGGCGAAGTTCCGATACCGCTCGGGTGGGCAATACCCATGCCCGGTCGTTATCCGGACTCCTGTTGGTGGTGGCATCCGCGGTGGTCACTACCACTCGCAATCTCCGGAAGCTCTCTTCATCCATACTCCTGGCATCAAGGTTGTGATTCCGTCAAACCCGTACGATGCCAAGGGACTGCTTCTCGCGTCTCTTCGCCAAGACGATCCTGTGCTCTTCATGGAGCCCAAGAAAATCTATCGAGCATCTCGCGGCGATGTCCCCGAAGAGGACTACACGGTCGAGCTTGGCAAAGCCAAAGTGGTTAGCGAAGGCGATCAAGTCACGCTCATCGCTTACGGCGCCATGGTCGATGTCATCAAAGAAGCTGCCGCCAAGGCTGCCGAGATTGGCATCTCTTGTGAGGTCATCGATCTTCGCACGCTGATGCCGTTCGACATTGAGACAATTACCGAGTCGGTCACCAAGAACGGCCGCGCGGTAATGGTGCACGAAGCACCGCAAACCTGCGGCTTTGGTGCTGAGATTTGCAGTTCTCTCTACGAGCGCTGCATGGCAAGTCTCGAAGCTCCCATCCAGCGTGTTTGTGGCTTTGATACCCCGTTCCCATACAGCCTTGAACACGAGTACCTGCCAAATGCAGATCGCGTTCTTGGTGCAATTCGTAAAACTCTGGAGTGGTAAAGCATGTCGTTTAAGTTTCATCTTCCCGATCTGGCCGAGGGCATGACCGAAGCCGAAGTCGTCGACTGGAAAGTCGCCGTTGGTGACTCCGTCGCTCTCGATCAGCCCATCGTCGAAGTCATGAGTGACAAGGCGACGGTTGAGATTCCCTGCCCACGCGCGGGAACCGTTGCCGAGCTCAAGTACGGGCCTGGCGATATGTGTGCCGTCGGTGAAGTGCTCTTCGTCATTGCCGAAGCGGGCGAATCCGCGGCTCCGGTACCGGCAAACGATGCCGCCGCTGAGTTCGACGAATCTGCAGTTGGCGCAACGACGACCGTCTTTAAGGCTGTTGATGTGGCAAGTGCCATGGCGAAGATGCCCGCCAAGAACACGCCTGTTGTGATTGATGCAACCGCAGACCGAGGCCGTGTTCTCGCAACGCCTGCAACCCGAAGGCACGCTCGCCACATGGGGCTCGACATCACCCAAGTTCCAGGGACCGGGCGCAATGGTCGCGTAACCACTGACGACCTCAAGAGCTTCCAAAACGGCGCAGCGGCACCGGCAACGGCACCCGCAGCGGCACCCGCCCTTGCGCGTCCGCCCGTCTCCATCGCGAACGAAGGCGACGAGGAGCGCATCCCATTCCGTGGCATGCGCAAGCGCATCGCCGACAACATGGCGCGTTCCGCATTCACCGCTGCGCACTTCACATACGTTGAAGAAGTAGACACCAACGACCTCGTCGAAGTTCGCAACCGCGCTAAGAGTCGCGGCGCAGAGCGTGGCATCAAACTCACGTACCTGCCGTTCATCATCAAGGCCGTTGTCGCAGGTCTCAAGCGACACCCAAGTCTCAACTCCGCTTTGGATGAGAGCACCAACGAAATTGTTCGTAAGAACTATTATCACATTGGTGTTGCCACCCAAGGGCCAAACGGACTGGCCGTCACCGTTGTGCGCAACGCCGACAAGCTCTCAATTTTTGAGATTGCCACCGAAGTTGCTCGCCTCGCCAAGGCCGTGCAAGAAGGCAACGCAACCCGCGAGGACCTGAGCGGTTCGACCTTCACCATCTCATCCCTCGGACGACTCGGTGGGCTCATGGCAACGCCAATCATCAACTTCCCTGAAGTTGGTATCCTCGGCGTTCACAAGATGGAACAACGCCCGGCAGTGGTAAACGGCGAGCTCGCGATTCGCTGGAAGATGAACCTCGCGATCTCTCTCGATCACCGATTGGTCGACGGCTACGACGGCGCCATCTTCGTACAAGACGTCAAAGCACTCCTCGAAGATCCAACCCAGATGTTCATGGAGATGGTCTAGTCCGATGGCTGAGGGACAAAGCGAGAAGGCCGCCTCTTCAGAGTTGGGGTCCCCGGAGAACACGATGACAATGCCTCCGATGATGCCAACAGGACCCGCGTTTTCGTATTTTGATCTGGATGAAGAAGCCAAGGCGCTTGGCTTCTTTCAGATCCTCGACGAAGACGGAGTTTACGATCCGGCCAATACCACTCGCTTTGACAAGACCCTCAGCCTCGATCTCTATCGCGGAATGCTCTGGGCTCGCCTCATGGACAAGCAGTTCATGGCGCTGCAACGGCAGGGAACGATCGGCTTCTATGCCGAGAGCATTGGCCAAGAGGCTTCGGCCATTGGTGCCGGTGCTGCCCTTGAGTCGCAAGACTGGCTCGTGCCGGCACTTCGCGAACACGCGGCCGGCATCTACCGAGGCATGAGCTTCGACAACTTTGTGGCGCAGCTTTTTGGAAACGCCAACGACGTGACCCAAGGCCGACAGATGCCTCTGCATCCATCGGATCCTTCAACTCACTACGTAAACATGTCCTCCTGCATCGCAACGCAGATTCCTCACGCTGTGGGAATCGCGATGGGGATTCAAGCGAAGGGCAGCCACAACGAAGTCTGCATGGGCTTTATGGGCGACGGTGCAACGAGCGAGGGCGAGTTTCACGTTTCGATGAACTTCGCCGGCGTGCGCAAGTCGCCGGTTGTCATGGTTTGCCAAAACAACCAATGGGCCATTTCAACGCCAGGCACCGGCCAAACCGCGTCGGAGACGATTGCGATAAAGGGCTTGGGCTACGGCATCGAATCGCTGCGAGCCGATGGCAACGACATCTTGGCTGTATACGAAGTGAGCAAGTACGCCGTGAACAAAGCGCGGCGCGGCGGCGGCCCAACCTTCATCGAACTTCTCACCTACCGCGTGAGCGCGCACACCTCATCCGACGATCCCTCGCGCTACCGAGACGAGAGCGTGACCGAGGTTTGGCGCGATCAGCGAGACCCACTTGTCCGCATGCGAGCATTTCTCGGCAAGAACAATTGGCTGAGCGAGGCTGAGCACGAGGCGATGGTCGCGCAGATCGAAGCGACGGTGCGAGAGACGGTAGCGCGGCAGCGAGAAGCCGATATGCCTGCGCTTCGCACGATGATTGAAGACGTATTTGAAACGACGTGGTGGCGGCTGGAAGAGCAGCTCGCCGGCCTAGAAGAATCGCTGGCGAACAAGAGCTAGCCCCCCTGCCAACCACCGAGGCGATACGCCGGTTGGCCAAGAACTCTCTACGCAGCCAAGAGCTGCTATAAGGACGCAAACGATGAGCAAAGAACGCACAGCAGACGCAGTGGTGATTGGTAGTGGCCCTGGGGGATACCCCTGCGGCATTCGTCTTGGCCAACTCGGCATCAAGACCATTGTTGTCGAAAAAGCAGAGCCTGGCGGCGTTTGCCTAAACGTCGGCTGCATCCCATCGAAGGCGCTCATTCACGGAGCCAAGACCTTTGAGAAGATGGGCAAGTCGGAAGACATCGGCATCAAAGTAAGCGGCGCTGTCAGCGTTGACATGCCAGCCATGCAACGCTGGAAAAGTGGCATCGTAAAGAAGCTCACGGGCGGCGTCACGCAACTCGTCAAAGCCAACGGCAGCGATATTGTCTACGGCACCGCTCGCCTCGGTAAGCGCTCTGGCGGCGGTCATCAAGTGATCGTTTCCGGCAAGGACGGCGACACCACGATCATCGCGAAGAACGTTGTTGTTGCAACAGGGTCACGCCCGATCGTGATTCCCGGCTTCACGCCCGACGAAACATTCGTCATCGATTCAACCGGTGCCCTCGCCCTCGAAGACGTGCCCAAGCGCATGGTCGTCATTGGTGGTGGATACATTGGCCTCGAGCTCGGCACGGTTTTCGCCAAGCTCGGTTGCAAGGTAACCGTTGTCGAAGCAACGCCTTCGCTACTCACGGGCATGGAAGCCGACTGCGTTCGCGTGGTTGCGACCAAGCTTCGCAAGATGGGCGTGGAAGTCCTGCTCAACGCAAAAGCCAAAGGCTGGGAGAAGAAGGGCAAGAAGGCCGTTCTTACCGTTGAGACCAAAGAGGGCGAAGTTAAGATCGATACCGACAAGATTTTGGTGAGCGTTGGTCGTCGTCCAAACTCAGAAGAACTCGGACTCGATGTCGCAGGTGTTAACACCGACGAGCGCGGATTCATCAAGATCGACAACCAGCTCAAAACCAACGTTCCTGGCATCTACGCCATTGGAGACGTGGTTGGCGGCATGATGCTCGCGCACAAGGCAACAAAAGAAGCCGAAGTTGTTGCGGAGATTATCGCTGGGCACAACGCCGCCATGGACGTTCGCACGATTCCCGCGGTGGTCTTTACCGATCCAGAGATTTCGTCAACGGGTCTCACTGAGCTTGAAGCCACCGAAGCCGGCCACAAACTCAAGGTCGGCAAGTTTCCATTCGCCGCTCTTGGGCGCGCGATGAGCGTCAACGACACCGATGGTTTCTGCAAGATGGTTGCAGATGCCGATAGCGGTGAAGTGCTGGGCATCCACATTGTGGGCAATGGCGCATCCGACCTCATTGCCGAGGGTGCACTCGCCATTGAAATGGGAGCCGTGCTGCACGACCTTTCACTCACCATTCACCCGCACCCAACACTCAGCGAAGTGATGATGGAAGCCGCTGCCGCAACGCTTGGCGAAGCGATCCACATCGTTAACCGAAAGTAGAGCGGATGAAGTCGATCGAACTCGTTGACTGGGGACTTCTTGACTACGAAGAGTCCCTAGCGCGTCAGCGAGAACTCGTTCGCAAGCGACAGGACGATGAGTGTGGTGACATGCTCATCGCCGTCGAACACCCGCATGTCTTTACCATCGGACGACGCCGCGAGGCGCTAGGTAATGTTCTGGCAGCTGGTGACGTCCCTGTCATCGAGATTGAACGCGGTGGTGATGTCACCTACCACGGCCCGGGACAGCTCGTGATGTACAGCATCTGCAAGCTTGACGATGCCGAGCAAGACTTGCATCTCGTTCTGCGCAATCTTGAGCAGGGAATCATCGACGCCCTTGTGCACTATGGTCTTGAGGCCGGGCGCGAAGAGGGCAAGACCGGGGTTTGGCTTGGCGGCCGCAAACTCGCATCACTCGGTATCGCCTGTCGTCAGTGGGTCACGTTTCACGGTCTTGGGTTGAACGTAAACACCGACCTCAGCTACTTTGGCCGCATCAATCCGTGTGGCTTTGACTCCAAGGTGATGACCAGCGTTGCGGCTGAGACCGGCGGGGCTGATGTTTCGATGCCGGAGATTCGAGCGCATTTGGGGCAGACGGTTGCCGCGGCGCTTGGGCGCACGCCAACAAGCTGAGCTCCTTTTCTTCGCGCTGGGAGCTTGAAGGGGCGTTCCTTTGTCTTTGCGCGGCGCTGGGAGCTTGAAGGGGCGAGGCGACGACGCACGGGCGAATCGGCATTCCTCTATTCTCGCGCTGCGCTGGGAGCTTGAAGGGGCGAGGCGACGACGCACGGGCGAATCGGCATTCCTCTATCCTCGCGCTGCGCTGGGAGCTTGAATATGGCAGAGCTGACAGCTGCACTTGGGTCCTTCTCCGCCTACAGCGCAGGACAGAGAAACGCCGATTGCCTTTCGTGCTCCTGCTTCCCGCCATGGAGCGCTGAGGGTTTTCAGTGTAAGAAAACTACCAGTGTGGCTTCGAGCGCCCCCGATGGTTAGCGGCGGAACGCACTGAGGAAGACAGCGCGAAACGCCGATTGCCTTTCGTGCTCTTGCGTTCCGCTGGGACAAATTGCCTTTTGTGCTCTTGCTTCCCACTATGGAGCGCTGACGATTCTCGGTGTAAGAGAACTACCAGTGTGGCTTCGAGCGCCCCCGATGGTTAGCGGCGGAACGCACTGAGGAAGACAGCGCGAAACGCCGATTGCCTTTCGTGCTCTTGCGTTCCGCTGGGACAAATTGCCTTTTGTGCTCTTGCTTCCCGCTATGGAGCGCTGACGATTCTCGGTGTAAGAGAACTACCAATGTGTCTTCGAGCGCCCCAATGGGGAACGCACAGAGCAACACAGCGCGAAAGGCGCCACGGTAAACAACTGGGAACGCATGGCACACGCAAAAGCCGCGGGCAAGGGTGGGGTCCTTGTTCGGCGAGATTGCACAGCCGCCACAAGCGCCACGCAAGCAGCCACATCAAGCGCTCTACAAAAACGCCCCGTCGGCGAGCACCGACCGCAGCCGAATAAGGGCCCCACCCGCCAGCCCAGGCTGCCGCACCGTTCAACAAAAACACACCGCTGCCCAGGCCGCAGCACCGTTCAACAAACCACAAACCACAAACCACAAACCACAAACCCACAAACCCACTGCGACCCAGACAAACCACAAACCACAAACCACTGCGACCCAGACAAACCACAAACCACAAACCACTGCGACCCAGACAAACCACAAACCACAAACCACTGCGACCCAGACAAACCACAAACCACAAACCACCGCGACCCAGGCAAACCACAAACCCAAACCAACACCCACCGCGCCCAAAACAAACAAAGCGCCAGCCGAATTTCCCACCCCCCCAAGCAACATCTCAAAAACGCACCAACGCCAGCATGGTGATCGATAGGCCTACATTGCAGGACTCCCCACCGAGCGCATGGTGCTTGTCTAGACAAGAAGCTGCTATCATTCTTGTACGCATGGCAATTCGCGAAGACACCAAGACCGGCTATGAGTTCAAGACTCAAGACGGCACCCTCGACGCTGAGGGTGAAGTGCCCGCAGGCCAGGGAACGGCGGCCAAGCCCAAGAAGAAGCCCAAATTCATCGAAGACTCCAAAGCTTTGACGCAAGAAATCGATCCAGTCCTCGGCACCTTGGTTGGGGGACGCTATCGAATCGCCCGGTTGCTGGGAAAGGGCAACATGTCGCGGGTCTATGTTGCAGAGCAGACATCGATGCAGCGAAACGTCGCCGTAAAACTCTTGCAGGCAGAGTTGGTTGTGGACGAGACCGCCGAGGGCCGCTTTCGCCAAGAGGTTGACGCCGTCTCAAGACTTCACTCACCACACACCATTCGTTTCTATGATGCGGGCCGAACTCCCGCAGGCGTTCCGTACATCGTGATGGAGCTGCTGGCTGGGCAAACTCTTCGCGAGCGACTCGATGACGACATCGTGTTGCCGCCGCTAGAAGTGGTTTCGATTGCCAACCAGATGGCCTGCTCGCTGCACGAAGCGCACGAGGCCGGCGTTTTGCATCGCGATTTAAAGCCGGAGAACGTGTACTTCTGTCACGTACCAACGCCTCTGCAACCCTTTCTCAAGTTGCTCGACTTTGGGCTCGCAAAGCTTCTTGACGACCGCGGTCCAAATGATCCAACGCTCACAGGCAAACGACAAACCGTTGGTACGCCGGCCTACATGGCACCTGAGATGATTGTCGAAGAACGCCCAGTAGACCATCGCAGCGACATTTACGCCTTGGGGCTCATGTGTTTCGAGATGCTCACAGGCTCGCGTCCCTTCCAAGAAGAGAACTCGATGAAGATGGCCCTTGCCCACGTGCGCTCGCCAGTCCCTTCCGCCAAAGAGCGCAACCCGAGTTTGCCTGATGGCATAGACGAATTTTTTGCCGCCGCCATGGCTAAGAACCCAGAACATCGCCCACAGCACGTGGTCGATCTTGCGCGTCTTCTCGGCGAGTGCTTGGGCGACAAGCGCAACGGCCGAGAGTCGTAGCCACCGGCTTGCGCTGAGCACACCATAGCCTTCGGAGAACCGCGCCATCGGAAGCAATCTCGATGGATCCACCTGCGCTTCGTGGTATGCAACGCTCAATGCCGGGTCCGCAAATCTCTCCAGCTGTACAGATGAAGCGAGCGCGTCGACTTGCCATGGGTGGCACGTTCCTGTGCGCCGTCGCTCTCGCCATCCAACTTGGCCAACCCAGTGCGTTGGCGGATGACAACCTCATGGTCACCGGCCCTGTAGTCTTTCTCGGAGCAATGCTGAGCGGATGGATTCTGCGACCTAGCGCCGCGATCTCCATGGCCCTTGCCGCAACGGCGGGCATCTGCACATTGGGAATCTCCCAAACCGGTTCGGCCTACACCGATGAGTTGCTGCTCTTGGCGATTCCGTTCTCCGCCATGGCAGCAATTGTCACCGGGCACTGTCGACGTTGGCCGGGACGCACCGCAGGCATCATGGCGGTCGTCTTGGTGGCGTTTGCGATTGGCATCGGCATGACCGAGATGCCCGTCCCCTTCGCCGTCATTCACCTAGCGGCGGTCGTATCCCTGCCAAACATTCCGCTGCCAGCAGAACGACTACCCCGTACGAACTGAGAAGTCTCGAACCGCAACGACCACGTTGGTCGCCGGATCTACGAGGAAGCTGCGACCGCTGCCAACGCGTCCGTCAAACGCCTGCAAAAACCAAACGTCGAGGGTCCACTCGCTGTGCTCGGACTCGCACGGCGGCGTCCAAGAGACGGCCTCAAGGTCACCGAGATGAGCTGGTCGATCTTTGCTTTCCTTCTGAAGAAGGATGAACTCTTCCGACTCGCGCACGACAGCGATCGCGCCGTCCCCATCTTCGACGGCGATGTTGCGACGCCAAGCTGACGTTAGACGGCTGCGGCCAATGGCGCCGTCCAAGCTGATCTCAATCTCGTAGGCTTCATCCGCTGCGAGCAAGTCAAAGTCGGGAACGTCAAACTCGGGAAAGCGATCGCTATCGCCGATGCTCTCGAGCCTATCGTCATACGCCTCTTGCCCGGCCTCATAACTATTCTCATCGTAGTAGGCGTAGATGCGCAGTGCCAAAGCCTTGCTCGGCAAGCGATGATCCCAATCGAGAATGCAGATCGCACCGACATAATCGGAGCGGAATGGAGTGATGGGACGCAGAGCCGCAGCGATTGCTTCGGCGGCAGCGGGGTTGGCGCAAAGACCTTGGTAGGCGACGCGAGGGTGCAACCGCAAATCGGCGCCAACCTGAGTTCTCAAATCCGTAGTCACGTGCAGGAAAAGACTACACTACTTGCTCGGCCAGGCGTTCCAAGAGGGGCGCGATTTCGCGAGCCCTGAGCTTGAGACTGGCTTGATTCACCACCAAGCGGGTGGATATCTCCATAACTGTGTCGACGATCTCAAGACCGTTCTGCCGAAGCGTCTCCCCAGTTTCCGTGATGTCGACAATACGGTCGCTGAGACCGGTTATTGGACCGAGTTCAACCGAGCCTGATAGCTTGATTATTTCGGCGGTGAGCCCCCGACTCTCCAGGTATCGCCGAGTTATGCGAGGGTACTTGGAGACGATTCTCAGGTGCGCCTGGGCGCGGGCATCAACCGGGGCCGAGGCCCTTTCGGCAACAACCATCTGGCACTTGCCAATGCCCAGGTCGAGCGGCTCGTAGAGTTCAAAACTCTGCTCGCGAAGCACGTCGGAGCCCACAACACCGAGATCGGCGGCCCCGTGATGAACGTAGGTTGGCACGTCCGAGGATCGCAGAATCCAAACTTGGAGCGGCCCACAGTCTCGAACCAGCTTACGAGATTTACTGAGAACGGGGCTCAGGTCGTATCCAGCCCTTCCAAAGATCTCCACCGACTGTTCTAGGATCCGCCCCTTTGGCAGAGCCAGCACCAACGGCTTGTGGGCTGCAGGTGTTGGACTCTTGCGTACTTTACCTCCCATAGCGAACTACCCTCCGTGCTTGCGTGTAATGGTTGCGCCAACGTTTTGCAGCTTGCTCTCGATGTGCTCGTAACCGCGGTCGAGATGGTAGATGCGCCGCACCGTTGTAGTGCCTTCGGCGACGAGCCCTGCGATCACCAGCGACGCCGAGGCGCGCAGGTCGGTGGCCATGACTTCGGCGCCAGAGAGTTTCTCAACGCCCTTCACAATCGCCACGCGACCGTCCGTTTGAATCGAAGCTCCCATTCGGGAAAGTTCTGAGACGTGCATGAAGCGATTCTCAAAGATCGATTCTTTGATCACGCTCTGGCCATCCGCCAAACAGCTGAGCACCATAAACTGTGCCTGCATATCGGTAGGAAATCCGGGATGTGGCTGTGTGGTGATATCAAGGGGCAATGGGCGCGTTGTGGCACGAACTCGGATGCCTTCACTCTCAACATCGACGGTGGCACCGGCTCTGCGCAGCTTTGCCAGCACCGCATCCAAGTGATCCGCTCGAGCCCCTCGAACAAAAAGGTCGCCCTGCGTCAGCGCTCCCGCAATCAGAAATGTTCCGGCTTCAATGCGATCGGGAACAATCGAGTGTTCGATCGGATGAAGCTTCTCGACGCCTTCGATGCGAATGACCGATGTGCCAGCGCCTTGAATACGGGCGCCCATTTTGTTGAGCACGATCGCGAGGTCTTCGATCTCAGGTTCGCGAGCAGCATTTTCTAGAACGGTAACTCCATCCGCCAACGCTGCGGCCATCATCAGATTTTCGCAGCCCGTTACCGTCGGCATGTCGAGCAAGATCATGGCGCCGCGCAAACGCTTGGCTTTGCACTCCACGTAGCCGTGCTCCAGAACCACGTCGGCCCCCATGAGCTTGAGCCCTTTGAGGTGCTGGTCGATGGGACGCGCGCCAATCGCGCAACCACCGGGCAGTGACACCCGCGCGTAGCCATAGCGAGCGAGCAGCGGCCCCAAGACGAGCACGCTGGCGCGCATGGTTTTCACAAGTTCGTAGGGCGCGCCTTTGGGGTCGGAACTCGGCGGCTTGATCGAAATGGTTCGAGCCCCGGTGGGCACAGGCGCCCCAGGCTCGGTGCCGCCCACCTCACACCCGATGTGGGCCAGCAGCTTGCCCATGGTGCGCACATCGACAAGATCGGGAAGATTGGTGAACGTACTCTCGCCACTGGCGAGCAAAGCGCACGCTAGCAGCGGAAGAGCCGCATTTTTGGCGCCACTAACCGTGATGTCGCCTTCAAGCCGCGCTCCACCTTCAATTTCAATGTAATCCATAAATTCCCAAACGCTGAGAGGTGCATCTATCATCCCCACTTGTGCGATTCCACCGCAATTCGGGACCAGCTGCGCCGGGCCCGCACCCTCTTGGCTGTTGTGATCGCCATGCTGCTCGTGTGCGCGGCGACCCCGGCCGAGGCTGAGAGCGAGCGAGGACCGCACCTGGTTCTGCAAACCGGGCTCTACGCCGCCGCCGGCAGTCCTGCGCCTTGGGGCCCTAGCATTGCTCTCGACCTGCTTCCTGGCTCGGTGTTCGAGCGCTGGGGCATTCGCGGCGAGTACCGGGGCTACCGAGATTACGGTGAGGGCAGCGTCTTGCTGAGCGCGCTCTACGAAGCGGGAGCCTCTCGACCGCAACTTGCCCTCAAGCTCGCCATCGAAGCCGGCCTCACGGGTGAGGGCGCTCCGATTGTGGGCGGCGCCATTGACTGGTCGCTTTGGGTCCTGGGACCGCTTGGAGTCTCGCTGGTGACGGACCTTACCGTAATCATTGACGGTTCTGACACGCGCCCCGCACTCAGCGGAGTTCTCAGCCTGCACCTCGGGCGCTGATCCCCCTGCTTTAGATTCGCCAGTTTTGGTCGATTCTTCCCCTAGCCCCCATGGGAGAAGAGCCCTACAGCCTAGACAAGGCACGAGCGGAAGCGCAGGAGCTTATTGGCCTGTGGTGCGTACGCATTGGCGTCGTTGTGGGCGGATTGACCGTCGTTGCCATGCTCATTGGAAAGCTGTGGCTCCTGGCGGCCATGGCGATTGTCTTTGTTTCGGTGACTGCAACCATTCCGTATCTGACCCGCAAAATCGGTCTCGGCTGGGCCATGGTGGTTCTCATTCACTGCAACACAGTGATAATTCTTGGCGGGGCCATGCTCACAGGTGGCATGCACTCCCCGCTCCTGCCAACGCTCATCAGCATGCCTATGGCGCTGGTCATAACGTCGGGCACTCGTTCCGCAATTGGTCTCATTGTAACCCAGGTTGTGGGGCTATTGGTGTTGTGGCTATTGCAGAGCCTCGGACTCACCACGTCGCATTTGCCACCGGGACAAGTCATGTACTGGCGAGCCTCTTTGTCAGTGCAGACGGGAATCGCGATCCTGGTGCTGGGCACGCTCCTTTGGCGAACCCACATCGCCATGCTCTCCGCGCTGCGGACATCGTATCTGAGTGCCGACAAGGCGCAGTCGGTGGCGGAGCGTGAACGCGAGACGATGAAGCAATCGGTGGCTGCCATGAGAGATATTCTTAGCCAAACGCGAAACGGTCGTTTCCAGGGACGGATGCCCATGGACGATACTTCGGGCCCGGACCGCAAACTTCGTGTGCAAATCAATCAGCTCATGGCTGCCATTGAGGACCGCAACGACGACCTGAGCCAATGCATGACACAGGTGAAGGACCGCAACCTTGCAATACGCTGGCAGGTGGACTCCACCGGCGAATACGCGGACCTCCAAGAGAGTTTTAATCAGGCCATGCGCCAGCTCGGCCAGGCCATGGAGCAGGTTGCTGGATCAAGTTATGAAGTGGCGAAGCACACTGTTGCCCTCGCAGTGGGGAGCCAGGAGCAGCTCGCTGGTGCAGAAAAACGCTTAGAGCGCATTGACGGAATTTCCCACATGTTGGGTCGCATCGTTGATGGCGGCCGAAGAATCGCGCAGCGCGCAAACGCCGCCATGGAACTTGCGACCAGTAGTAGCGATGCCGTCGAAGTTGGGGCAGCGAGTCTTGATGACGTTTCTAGTGCCATTGGTGAAATGAGTGAGCGCGCGTCGGGTACCGAACAGATTGTGGGTCGCATCAATAAGATCGCGTTTCAAACCAATCTGCTTGCACTCAATGCGGCAATCGAGGCAGCGCGGGCGGGCGATGCGGGACTCGGCTTTGCCGTCGTGGCCGATGAAGTGCGCGCACTCGCCGCACGTTCCGCCGCAGCAGCGCGCGGGACCGCAACACTCATGCAGCGCACCGTAGAAAGCGCCGACGTGGCTGTTGCGGACAATCGCGAGCTGATTGAGCACTTCCACTCCCTTCGCGAGCGCATCGCCGAAGTGAATACCTCCATTGCCCACGTAGCCGATTCCGCTGAGACCCAGGTCATGACTCTGGCTGACGTGAACAACAGTTTGGAGACTCTTGCCGTCGCCACGCATCGAGACTTTCAAACCAACAAAGATACTCTCTACATCATCGATGAACTGCAAACGGCGATGGATTCTCTGGTGATGCTAACGGGAAAATTCTCACTGCCGCAGAGTTCCACCACCGCACCGTTTGAAGCGAATGACAACGCCATGCATGGCCTGCTTGAGAGCGAGCTTTAGGGATGCGCGTGGACATTCGCAACGAGAAATTCAATCGAGAGTTTGAAGCCACGATCATCGTTCTCTGGCGAGCCGTGGCGCTGCTACTTGCGGTATTTTTTGCCGTGGGTTTCTCAATCATTGGGGAATTCGACCTTGCCATTATCTGCGCTCTTGTGGCGCCTGCGGGCCTGTTCTTGCCCTTTGCGGCTCGTCGACTAGGCACATCTCGCGCGGTTATCGCTTGCACCCTTTGGATCGAAATCTGGATGATCTTCGCCTGCGTGTTGCGCGACGGCGTGCACGCTCCATTCATGACGTGGTTCTTCATGTTGCCCCTTTGGCTCATCATGTTGTCGAGCATTCGCGCCGCCGTCTGGCTAGGCGTATGGCACGCGGTTGTAGCAACCGGTCTCACCCTCGCGTCAGCCTTTGAGGTAAGCGGTCCAGCGGTCATCGCCGAGAGCGGCATGCGACTCCTCGTACTTGCCTCGGCAGCAATCATCCTCATCATCTCTGCGGTTCTTCTTACGAAGTTTCAGCAACAAGCGCAGAAGCGCCTGCAAGATGCCGTTGATGCTGCCACAGCCCTACACGCGGAGGCACTCGCCGACAAACAAGCCCTCAAGGCAACCCTAACGCAGGTGCAGTCGCTCTTCGAAGCCGTCAAGCGTGGCGACCTCAGTGCCCGCGTAGAACAAAAAGCGAGCGATGCGGGTTCCAGGGCCATCGCCTCCGAGATCAATGAGTTCGTCGGCGTCCTTGCGGAGCAAAATGCCGACATCGCTGTGTGTATGGCTGCTGTGACATCCGGTGATCTGCGCACGCGCTGGCTCCGCAAAGCGTACGGAGACAACACCTCGCTGCAGAGTGACTTCAATTGCGCGCTCTCTCAACTTGACGAAGTCATCGGCAAGATCACCCATACAGCGACGCAACTTGGAGAGCAAACCTCCAACCTCCAACATGCCGCTGACAAACAATTCTACACAACGGAGCAGCGAGCGAACGACCTACTAGAAGTCTCGAAAATGATCGAGAGCGCATCGAACAATGGCCTGGAAGTCGCTCGAGAAGCCAGCGGTTCGATCGAACTCACGAGTACGAGCATTGCTGCTCTCGACCATGGCACCGTTAGCCTTACTCGAGTGACCAACGCCATTGACGACATGAGTTCGCAAGCGGAAGAGGCGCATCACATCATTCAGACCATCAACGAGATATCGCTGCAAACAAATCTACTGGCGCTGAACGCCTCTATCGAAGGCGCTACCGCTGGCGAGGCGGGCGAAGGGTTCTCGGTGGTCGCAGATGAAATTCGCGCCCTAGCAGAGAGCAGTGCACATGCAGCTCGTGCCACCGAGATGGCGATGAGCAGCACCCTCGAGCAATCGATGATGACGGCTGAGAACAATCGCCGCCTGATTCGTCACTTCAGCTCCATCGAAGAGAATCTCACGGAAGTCGAGCGCGCAGTTTGCGATGTCGCGGCCCTGGTGCAAGAACAATCGGCGACGCTTGTGCAGGTCAATTCCTACGTCACCGAACTGAGTTCCGCAGCGGGAAGCGACACAGCAGAAACCCGCGAGATTGCCAAATGCGTGGCGCAGGTCGCCGTATCTATGAACGCCTTAGTGCGCTCGACCTCAGGCTTTCAAGTCTCGTAAGAGCTATTGGCCCGGGTTGCGCTCGCAAAGGTTTTGCACTTGCAGGAAGCTCACCGTGGATGGAGGTGGCGTTTCGCGCTTTTCAAACCAAGGGCCGCAGCCCAGGCGAACGGGTGCGCCGGTGTCCCCGTCTTGCACGAGCGCTCCAACTTGCGAGGCGACAGCAAGGTTCGACGAGTCGGCAGACCAACTCAGGTGCCGAACTCCTTGCAAGAACGAACGACTCCACAGTGAGGTGCCATCGGCAGCGCTCACAACTTCTACAGTAGCGGCACTTGAGGAGAGGAGAGCCAGTTTGCTTCCGTCTGGTGAGGGCACAATCTTCGACGGTGTTGCACCGAGCTTGAGTTCCCGCTTGTCGGCACCACCGGATGCCGCAATGGTTAGTTTTGCTCCCTGATTCTCGGCTCGCAAGACATAGTGATTGCCTTTGGAGTCGACGACGGTCGGCAGCATCGCAGAGACATCAACGCCTTTCTTCTTGAGTTGTGTGGTGCTGAGGCCCTTGCGAATTTCTCCGATTGTATAGGTTCGCAGCATGTTGGATCCGTCCATGCTCCACAGGCCTTGTTCGCCGTCTAGAAACCCTGAGCGGTAGCCTCCATCCTGAATGAGATGGGGGCCAACGAGGCCCGTTGCGCCGAGCTCCGCAATCCATGTACCGCCGTTTTGTCGCACGCCGCGAATGAGCTTTCGCTTTTGATCAATCGCGAATTCGCGAATCGGGCCACCAGTATCAAGGCTGCCGACCTGTTGCCCACTCGCCCAGTCGATCAGATGCAGACCACCCGAGTAGTCGACGGTGACGAGGTGCGCATCGTCCACGAAACCCGCGCGAAAATAGGCTTCGGTTGGCGGTGCCGTGATGCGGATGGACTTGGAGTCATCCTTGATGCTCTCCACAAAGACCATGGCCCCAGTGCTCCACGAGACGCGCTCGCCGTTTGGGGAAATCGAGGAATGCTGGGGATCAAACGCACCGTAGCCGAGGTAGTGATGCGTTTTCGCGCCTACGTCTTGCACAAAGAGCCACGTGCCGTCTGCGGCCAAGCGAATCCCGTTGGCAACATCATTGGCACTGCGCTGGCTATCATTGGCAACAGGCGAAGGCATGGCGGCACTTGTTGGCTCGCTTCCCAGTGAAACGTTCCAACTGCCGCCGCTTGGCCTAGAGGACACCAGGACCTCGTTCTCCTGACTAAATCCCACACTCACGCTCATGACTTCGTGTGCTGGCAGAGGCAACTCGACGGCCTGCACCGCGCCCGTCTCAAGGTTCGCAATGAGTAGGCCCTGTGGCGTGGCACTCTGGGGTGGACGGCTTCGAACGGGGGCCGCCGGCTTGCGTTCTTCGGCAGCGGATTCTGGAGCGGGCGCAACACCGAGGTAGGCGACGTGCGTTCCCTTGGGGCTCAGGTCAAAGCGCTTGGAAGCGACGTTAAACACCCCTTGGAGCTCTCGCTCGCCTGGGCGAAGCGTGAGTGTTTTCTTGGCGAGATCGATGTCAATCGTCTTGAGTGTGACCACACTGCCAACGGCGGCGGTGTTGCTCTCAATGGCCAGCACGCTCATTCGAGCCTCTGCAACTCGCGTTGCCGTTGGGCGAAAGCGCCGCTCTTGAATTTCACTAAGAACATTTCCATTCACGTCCAAGAGCGAAAGTCGGTAGTCCTTGCTAAGCGCAACCAAAAACTCTGCACCGGGCAACACCGTCGCTTGGGCGAATGGAGCATGGGGCGAACTCATGTAGAGCTCCTTCATGCTTCCATCGACTTGCACCTTGAGAATATGCAACGAGCCAACGCCATCGATAGCGCTGATGATGGTGCCGCCTTGGGCGTGTGCTAGCGAAACTTGCAGCGCTCCGCGAACTGGCACTTGCATGGGCTCTGCATCACCGCCGAGCGACGGCCACAATCGCAACCCGCCAAGACTATCCCGAGTCAATGCCATGTGCCCATCAGAGCTAAGCGTGACCATATCGATATTGCTCGAATGCGGAATCCCGTGGGTGCGAGCACCGATGCTGGGCCCCGACTGCATGGTGTGATCGGTCCGTTCGACCGCTTTGGGTGCAACTGGCGACGCACTCTCAGGAATCTTCGGAGTTGGTGGCTCGGTTCGACACGAGGGCAAGACCAGGAGGTCGAGGGCGAGCAGAAGAGTGGCGGCCAGTTGTGTGCGCATGCGCTAGAGAGTCTCCAAGAATGCGATGAGCTCGTCTACCTCTTTGTCATCGAGATTTTCCATGTGGCCCATTCCGCGAACCGACGCGTTGCCCAAAACAAGTGCTCGAAGGTTTGGAGCGCTACCATCGTGATAGTATGGAGCGCTTGCGGCGAGTCCAATTAGCGACGGAGTGTTTACTTTGTCCAAGTCGTCTCCCAAGTCATAGCTCTTGCCATCAGAATAATTCTTTCCGGAGTGGCAGGTTCGGCAACCAAGCTCTTTGTTGTTAAAGAGCGCTTTGCCGCGATGTTGTTTGGCCGAAAGGGTGCCATCCGCGAGTCCTGTGACGCGCACGCCTTCCATACTCTCGAGATAGGCTTGCAAGTCCTTGGCGTCTTTCGATTGGATTCCATGTCCACCCAAGCGCACCACGGTGTGCATAAGGCTCGTGTGTAGATCTTTGTCTTGGCCGTCCCACTTAAACGGGTGCGTGCCCTTCATGCGTCCCGCGAGCAAAGGCGTTTGCAGGTCGGTGCCTTCGATGCGCCAGCTGAGGCCATCGTTGCGCCCTTCGGGGTGACAGTTTGCGCACGCCATGCCCCCGCGCGACGAGAGCCGTGCATCGCCGCCTTTGTGAAAGAGAATGCGGCCGCGCTTGGCTGCGGCGCTCATCTTCGACTGCGCCAGTACCGGGGAAAACGAGATGCTGTTGTTGTCGCCGCGATTTACAAATGCCACTTGTTTGCTCAGGCTGCAGTGCACAACCACCTTGCCATCGTCGGTCGTCGCAACGCCCTTGGGGCCGCAGACCGACTCAGAGCCTTTTGCGCGCATTGCCTGCTGCAGAGAAAAGCGTTGTCCACCGCCCATCTCGCCCTTGGTTGCGTGTCCAATGCGAATCACTTCGTCGGTCGCCAAGTCAGCGATGAGAAGCTCGTCCTGTGCAGCATCGTAGGCAATGGCCCTTGGCATCTGCATTCGAACGTGGGCGCGTCCCGGAGAATTCCATCCGCGTGGCATAAAGGCCAAGTGGTGCACGAGCGGAGGATTGCCCTCGGCCGATCCACCATACGTTCCACGCGACTCGCGCTGATTCACGGCAATCGCCTTTGGTGTGCTCTGTTGGTAGGCAACGACGGCGGTATCGCCAACAAAGGTCGCTGCAAAGGCATTGCGAGCAAAGCGCTGTGGCACATTCTTCGAGCGGCCAAAGTTGACGCCCTCTTCGGTAACCGTGCGCGTCGCACCAATGGCTTCAAAGCGCACACGTTGCGTATCAAGGGCAATGCGAGCGATGGCTCCACTTCCCAAGAAACTCACGACCGCTTCTTTGCTATCCGGAGACACGGCGACCGCGCGCGCTTCGGGACCAATGTCAATCGACCAAAGAACGTCCCCTGTGTCGGACGCGAATGCTTGCAGTGCGCGTCCAGCGACGGTGGTGACAAGGAGCGTTGTTCCATCGGGCGTAAGAGCAACACCAAAGGGCTCCGCGCTGGTTACAAAGCGCGCCTTCTTGGTGAGTGCCTTTCCGTTCTTCGCCGCGCCATTCTGCGACCCGTCGTACGTCAGCACTTCGATGGTGTCGCCTGCTCGGTTGGCGACAAAGACCATGTTGCGCTTGCGGTCAACGGCCAACTGCCCCGCGCGCCTTCCGACGTTCACCGAGCCAAGCGGTTTGCCAACCTTGTCGACAAGGCTCAGCGTTCCGGTCTCATCATCGATAACCAAGACGCCACCGTTCTCGGTCGCCGCAATGCTCGTGCTTGTCGTCGTGCGTTGGTCCTGGACACGGGCGGCGCGCATTTGCGGCGGTGCCTCAAGAACCGCGAACTCGGTGTGAAACGCGACGTCCCCCGGTGCAATGGAGGGAGGCATGCGCATCATCCGCTTGCCCATTGCCGGTTTCGTGAACGCCGGCCCCGTAAACGCCAATCCCAAGCCCACCGCCAATAGCACCACGCGAGTTTTCATGGCAGGTAACACGCATGGGCGCGCGTCTCGGTCTACCTATTCTGGTTTGCTACCGAGCGAATCGGGCTTGTTCCCGAGCGACTCTGGTTTGCTGCCGAGCGACTCGGGTTTGCTACCGAGCGACTCGGGCTTGTTATCGAGCAGACCAGACTGCCCCAGCCACTCGAGGTAGTAGTCGAACTCCTGCTGGCCTTCGAGTTCGCCGGCCTCGACTTTGGCGTTGAGCGCCTTGATCAAATCCCCGAGCCAACGCGACGCTTCCAGGTCAAAGCGATCCATGATCGCATTCCCTAAGCCCTTGGGAAGATTCGGCTCTTTAGCATCCTCCGCGCGCAGAGCATCAATGCGATCGGAGAGCGCACTGATTTGAAAGAGTAGCGAGCGACGACGGCCTGGGCGCTTGGACGTAATGTCTGCACGGCTCAGGTCGAGCAAGTCGACAAGATGCTCGTCCATATCCTTGGCAAATCGGCGCACGGCACTATCGGTCCAATCGTCTTCATACTGGGCCGAGCGCAGGTGGTACTTGATGAGAAAGCGAATCTTGCGGCGCATCGCATTCTCAAACGGCATCCGCCGATTGAGCTTGTCGAACATGCGCGCTCCCACTTCGGCGTGGCCGTGAAAGTGGACGCCATTGTCGGAAAATGTGCGTGTAGGTGGTTTCCCTATGTCGTGTAGTAAGGCGCCCCAACGCAGCGCAGGGCGGCGTACGGCCTGTTTTACGACAAGCTTTGTGTGCTCCCAGACGTCCTTATGATGGCGCCCGGCTTCCTGCTTCAAGTGTTTGCAGGCTTCGAGCTCTGGGTAAAACTCTTTGATAAAGCCAATCACAAGCAGCCACTCAAGCGCCTCTTCGACCTTCGTCGTCACAAGCGTTTCGGTGAGCGCCTCGACCAGTTGCTCCGGAGGCAACTCCTTGAGGGCGGCAATCAGCGGCTTGCACGCTTCGGTCACCTCCTCCGGAGGCATGACGCCGGTTTCCCCGACCCGTGTGGCTAGAGCGAGGATTGTTAGAGGCTGATCTGCCACGATTGTGGGCAAAAAGCTCATGACCTCATCCAATGGACAAGAGTGCACCTCGCGAACTGCGTGCTGAAGATTCATCGACGCCCCCGAATTATCCATATGCGAGCAGTAGGTCAAGCACTGATGTCGGGAAGAAAGCGATGCACGAAAGCGTCATACTCGCAGACGTTATCAATGTGAGCTGCAATACTATGTATGCTTTGTAGGTGCAGATCGCACCTGGAACGGACTTTGTATAGCTATGAACTCGTGGTTGGACGTATTACCGAGAAACACCTCAGCGAAGCGGAGAAGACATTCCCCGGAATCGCGGAAATGTACGATGCGCTTACACGCAAGCCCACGACATTTTTACAGTTGGTGTGGATTTATGAGTCAACCATCGCCAGCAGCAGCCCAAGTTTCGCCTTGGCATAGCCCCAACCGAACGCTTGCCGCACTGCGCCACTTAGTCTCACTGTCTTCGTTGGCTACGATATCGACTTGCTCATTCGTTCAGGTGCGCAAATGACCCAGGCGATCGGTGTTTTCGACTCCGGAGTTGGTGGACTCACGGTTGTGAGGGAGCTTCGCAAGCGATTTCCCCACGAAGAGATTCACTACCTGGGAGACACGGCAAGAGTTCCCTATGGCACCAAGAGTCCTCGGACCGTGGAGCGATATGCGCTCACCTGCCAAGAGTTCCTGCTCGCGAAGCAGGTGAAACTCGTGATGGTGGCCTGCAACACGGCCTCAGCCAATGCGCTGCCAGCGCTCCAAAAACGCGCCGAGGTGCCCGTAATTGGCGCAGTCCATCCAGGGGCATTGGCGGCCCTCGAAGCCTCTGTCACCAGACATATTGCCGTCCTGGGAACCCTGGGTACCGTGCGCTCAGGAGCCTACGAAGCTGCCATTCGCGAGCGCGATCCGAGCGCGAAGGTTTTGACACGAGCATGTCCGCTTTTTGTGCCTCTCGCCGAAGAGGGCTGGGGAACGACCGATATCGCAGAACTCACAGCTCGCCGCTACCTCTCAGAACTCTTCGAAGAAGATCAAACGATCGATACCATCGTGCTTGGCTGTACCCACTACCCGCTCCTGCGGGAAGTCGTGGCCAAAGTCTCAGAAGAACTCTCTAGCTCGCCTGTGCGGATCGTCGACTCGGCAGCGGCTATGGTGAGTCAGGCGGCCGAATACTTGAGCGCTCCAACGGCGAAACCGGAAGCTGCGAAAGGCGCCCTACACTGCTTTGTTACCGACGCATCGCGCATGGAAGAACTAGCGCCTCGCTTTTTGGGCGAGACGCTAGATTCGCTAGAACTGGTCGATTTGTAGCCTTCTGGCTACTTTGCAGCTTTTAGGTCTTCGTCGTCTTTTGCGCGCTGCAAAAGTTTGATGATCGACGAAGGCTTCTTGAAGCGATCGGCAATGTCATCTTCGTTGATGGGGTACTCGGTGCGAAACTCGAGGCCATCTTCGTAGAGTGTCTCTTGCAGTTCGTCACTCTCGAAGTACTGCTTCACCGATTTATTCTTGTGCGTGCGCTTGCGCAGCATATCGACCTTCGAGGCCAACCAATCGTGCAGGTCGCCCATGGCGGCCCGACTCGTGGCTAGCTCTTCATCGAGAGTCTCGAAGAACTCGGAGAAGCGGCTGCGGAAGAATTCCTTGTCCTCGTCGTCGTCGCTGTCCAGCCCCTGCTTGAGGGCCACCCGAAGGAGCACACAATCATCGGCGTAGCTTGCGAAGTTGTCCCGATCGGAGATGAGGTCACTTGGGGAGATCGTATAAATGATCGCTCCAATCATGAGCTCCCTGGTCTCTCGACTCAGGTTTTCGTCGGTACTGGCTTCGTAAAGAATCTTGAGGTCAAAGGGTAGGCTGACGAGCCAAGATCGCATTGTTTCGACAAAGCGACCTGATATTTCCGCGTCCACGAGTAGTTCCTCTGCTTTCTGAAATGAGTAGACATGCCCAAGCAATCCGCAGGGGCAACGCGTGAGGAGCCTACCTTATTTGCGACGACGCAAGCCCCATCCGGAGGGAGAATCATCGCGCATGTGGCAAAGATCCTTTGTCTGGGTGTGATATTCTGATCGAGACTGTGAGTAAGCGTTCGCCCGTTCTCGGGTACAACCATAACTTCAAGCATCGGGGCTTGATCTTCCACGTGCAAACCGAAGATTCGGGCGTGGATAATCCACACCTATTCACGCACCTCTTCCACGGGGGCGTGATCATCTCAAGTCGCAAGGTCGACTACGACGCCGCTTCAGCAGAAGACATCGTCAAGTCCTTGATGCAATCGCAGCACAAGGCGGTTCTCAAGGACCTCAAGATTGGAACCTTCGATGACAAGATCGATGCGTACCTCGGCGACAAAGAAGATCTTCTTCCGCGCAAAGCCGACTCGGTGTCCGGAACGCAAGCGGCAGTCACGCCAGAGCCGGATCGAGCAGCGACTGAGCCGTCGGTAGAAACCCCAATCCCCGACACGGAGCCACTAACGCCAGCGCCCGTGCCCGATGAACCACGTGCGACGGTCTCGTACGGTGCTCCACCGATCGCGGAGGCGCCGGTCGCTGCAGCTTCGCCAGAAACTTCGATTCCAGAAACTCCGATTCCAGCGACGCCACCGGCAACACCGCCACCAGCGACGCCCGAGCTCGCACACTCTGGAGCCATCTCGCTCGACACGCCCGGTTCGGCCATACCGCAAATGGTTGCCGATTCATCGGCGACGATTCCCGTGCACGTTCCGCCCGATGCAGTCATCGAGCTTGATATGCCGCTCCCTCGGTCGACCAAGCACCGTCACGAGCGCGACCCCATTCCAACCCCCATCGCAATTCCCGTGGTCACGGGCGAGGAGCTTGGCGACCCAGTCGTCACATTCACAACGGCCTCTGCTGCACCAACCGCAGAAATACCGCCTGAGGCCCTTTCAGAGCGTTCTGCGACCTACAGCATTCAAAGGCCGCACAAGCGCCGCAGAGCCACAACGCAGACACGCAGCGCACTTGGTCAACCGCGATCGCCTCAGACACCAGAGCGGCAAAGTACGGAGCGCCCAAGTGGCAAAGCCGCAAACCCACAACCGGGAACCCGCCGATCCTCCGTTGTGGTCTCGCGCCCGGCAGTGATTATTGGAGCGCCTGCACGCTCGGTAGGGCGCGATACCGGACGCCGATCGAATCGCCGCACGCCGCCGACGCGCCGCAAGAGCAACAAAGATCTCTTTGGCAACGATACGATTTCTGAGAAGAGCCTCGACGAAGTCATCATGGCCTACCTCTCTGAAGACAACAGCGACGACTAGCGAGAGCGACGACTAGCGAGCAGCCGCATGGGAGGCGGCGGCCTGCGCCCGCGACGGTCCTGCGCCCCATGAGGCCGTGCGCAACCTCGGCCCTAGCGGCTAGAGTGATTTGCTAGCCCTAAGAACTACTCGTAACAACGAATTATTCTTAGCGGCGACGAATCGTTTGGAAGAGGGCTGTTGCGAAGAGAAGCGCAAACGCGGCCAGCGCCAAGACAATCATGATGACGTACCAATATGTGCCGGGCTCTTCCGTTGTGTCGAGAAGAAAGGCGCCGCTGGCAACCAACGGTGGCGCACTTACGGCAACACTCTGGGTGCGAAAGCCGGGCTTTGCATTGCCGAGAATAATGTCGTCACCATCGACTCCAAGCTCCGACCAAATGCCACGTCGGGTACTGCGGATTTCGGCGGCCTGAGCGGCAAAGAGTTTGGCGGCACGAAGCTTGGCGGTGATGTCACGAGCACCGAGCGGAGCGGGCACATCAAAGGTCCAGCTTGTCGTAGTGCTCGAAACTGGGCCGGTCTCAGGCGGCAAGATTCCCGCCGATTGCAGTGCCAAAGACCAGCTGGCCTCGTCTCTGTAGGGATCGGTTGCCACCGCAAGGATTCGCACTCGGTTGCTCGCAGTCTCGGAAATCTGAACTGCGGTGGTGGGCTGGACGATAAATCCGTCGCCACTCACGTCGGCAACGGCAAGCGTGTTGGCGGTGAGCGCCTGGCGAACCTCGGCAAGGGAGATCGGCCGGAGTGCCGCGGTCCCTTTGGAGACGTGCGACTTGAGCGAGTCGTGAAAGCTCATATCCGCAAGACGCGAGATGCGCCCCTGGTACACCTCGTCGGTCGCTGCTTTGGCGTTCCAAGCTGTGGTCGGCAATAGCAGCCAAAGCGCGCCTCCCGTGCCAAGGGTGGGAACGAGTACTTGTCCAGATGACGAGCGGCTCGGAATCACACGTAGGGCCTGGGTGCGGTCGGGACGCACGCGTATCTGTACAAAGGAGTTTTCGTGGTCCGAGTTTAGCGAGGCCACGCTGTCTACGGTCTCCGGATCACCGAGTCTGGAGAAGCGCAGATCTCCGGATAGGCGAACGCCAATCGTCAGACAAATCCCAATGATGGCCATGGCCATGATCGGACGGATGCGCGTCTTTGGGCGCGGGAGTTTGACGAGCTCGGGGTCGAGTTCGTCGGGGGCGGCCTCGGTGGGCGCGTCGGAAGGTTCGTTGGCCATCGGGCCGGCTCAGATTAGCTCGCTTGTACGGCTGGCGCTACTCTCGAGCGAAGGTGTACCGTAGCCAAATGGCCGGGCCAGATGATGCGGATGGACAGGGCTTTGGCTCTGGAGGCGCATTTACCGGCACCATCGCCGTCTACGAGACCATGGAATCCGCCCATCAAAGGGCGCGGCAGGCGATTCAGAACCTCGGATATCGGCTCGCGATAGAGTCCAGCGCCGACGCAATTGAGCGCCGCTGCCTGGGCGACAACCCGCCCGATTTGCTCATTGTCTCCCTCCCGGAGGGCCAAGAACTGGTCGATCGGGTCAGAACCGTGCCTCGCCCCCCGATTGTGATGGGTTCGCTGGCGGGGCCACCGGCGACCGCTCGCGAGCGCTTTGCCGCCTTTGACGTCCCGCTCTACGCCGTCCGGCCTCACAGCGTCGAGACACTGGGCCCGCTGGTTCACGCCGCCGGCATGCTCGCCCATACCCACGATCGGATCCGGGCCCTGCGCAGCGCCGAGAATCGAATGCGCGACCGGCTTCACCAAGCCGGGCACAGTGGCAACGTCACCGGATTTCAGCATTTCGAGTATTTCAAGAAGCTCTTGGTGCTCGAGCTCAAACGCGCCAAGCGATACGGTTACAGCATTGCAGTGTGTCTTGTTGCTCTCGACCCGCTGGAGAGCAATGCAGGTCGGAGTGCGAGTGCGGCGGTCCAGGAAACTCTCGCACGCAAAGTCGCTGCGGCCATTACCAAGAGCATTCGGGACATCGACATCCCCGTCGATTACGCCGATCAGCGCATGCTACTTTTTCTGCCCTACACCGATGGCCAAGGCGCAAAAGAGGTCGGGGACCGGGTGCTACAAGTGGTCCGCTCGTCTGTGCACACCAAAGATCACAACAAGCAAGTCCGCATGACGGTCTCGATTGGCATCGCAGCGCTTGGCGAAGGCCGGGAGCTCAGCTTTGCCCGACTCATCAAGGATGCCAATACGGCGCTGAAGGCGGCACAGCTCAAGGGCGGCAACCGGGTTGTGAGCCGTGATAGTTAGCGGCACAACGCGCCTCGCTGCAGTACTGGGAGATCCGGCGAGGCACAGCAAATCGCCAGCGATGCACAATGCCGGCTTTGCCGAAGCGGGTATCGACGCTGTCTATGTCGCGCTCACAGTAGCCCCGGCCGACTTGCCAACAACCGTCGCGGCACTTCGGGCGGTGGGCTGCATTGGCGCATCTGTAACGGTGCCCCACAAGTTGGCGGTTATGGCGCTTTGCGATTCGCTCACGCCAGCGGCGGCCAGCATTGGCGCCGTCAACACACTTGAGTTTCGCGAGGATGGAGCCCTCGTTGGCCACAACACTGACGCGCCGGGCTTTGTGCAAGCCTTCGAAGAAGCTAGTGGCAGAACCTTTGCCGATGCGCGGGTCGTTCTGCTCGGAGGAGGCGGAGCCGCTCGCGCGGTGAACGCGGGCATTCGCCAAGCGGGAGCACGCTCTGTGCACGTTGTTGCGCGCACCCCGGCGAAGGTCTCGTGGGCAAAGGCCCAACCCTGGACATTGGCGTCACTAGAAAAACTCTTAGCCTCCTGCGACGTACTCATCGATTGCACATCGATTGGCCTCAGCCCCGAGGCCGAAGCGGGGCTTCCTAGCCCAATTCCTGTCGCCAGCCTACCTTCGTCGGCAATCGTGAGCTCACTGGTCTATCATCGAAAAACCGCGCTTCTCGCCGACGCGGAACGAGCGGGCTTAGCCGTGGTCGACGGCGCCGGCATGCTGCTGCATCAAGGTGCCATCGCCTTTGCGATCTGGACTGGATGCAAAGCGCCCCTCGACGCCATGCGCCGAGCACTACACGCCAGCGACTGAGCGAGCTGCGGTAACCACGATGCCGATGATTGCGGCAATCCAAGCAATGGTTGCACTGCCGAGCGCCAGCACCAGTGTTGTGCGCGCTATACCGCGCTGGGGTTTTTCTGAAGGCTTGACCCAAAGCAAGAGTGCCAACGAGCCGGCCAACATCAGCCCCAAGGCACTCCAATGCTCCTTCACATCAAACCATCGAACAAGCTTTGCCCCGCGAGTGATGCGCTGCTCCGCCTCGTCGGCAATCGCATCGCGCTCGGTCGCCGTAAACGGCTCGGGACTCTGCATCGTATTCGCGCGACCGAGCCGAAAGAGCCGACTCTCCAGGTTGCGGGCCTCGGTCAAACGGGCCGACGCAGCTTGCTCCTCGGTTGCCCGGCTTATTGCGCTGGGGTTTTCCAAGTACTCCGCGCGAACCCGAACCTTGTACGTCGGATACAGCCCCATGCCCAAGAGCATCGTGAACGCGTACGCACCCGCCGCCCAAAGCGCAAAGCGTCGAACGCTGCCATGGTTGGGAACCCCGCGCGACCATCGGCGAAGCCAAACGAAGAGGTGCGTCGTGAGAGCAACACACAACAGCGCCCCAGCCGCATGGCCAATCAAAAGCAGCGTCGTGTAGTCCTCAAAGAGCACCCGCCAACGATAGCGCGGTGGGCTGCAAAATATTGGTGATTTGTAAGGCACTTCTACGAGCTGGCGCTGGGTGCTAGTTTGTGGGCATGGGTTGGGTCAAGGTTGCACTTGCGGCACTTCAAAACGGAGAACGCGCGTTGGTGCAGCCGCGAGGCGGCTCTATGCGCGGTCGCATCGAAGACTCCCAGAAGATCGAAATTTCCACGGTCACTCCTGAGGATGTGGTCCCGGGTGATGTTGTCTTCATCGAGTGGAAGAGCGGCTACATCTTGCATCTGGTACTGGAGGCCGAGCCAGAACGGGTGCTCATCGGCAACACCCTTGGCAAGGTCAACGGCTGGGCGCCTCGCAAGAGTATCGTCGGAATTGTCTCCAAAGTGTTCCCACTGTAGCGCTGAGCCGCTGCGCTCGTCTTTGATGTCAGAGGCGGGCGAAGCAGCAAACCCTAAGCTCTTGCGCCCGACCGCAGGCCCCAAGAGAATAAGAATAGTTCCTACCGGCCTCGCCCTCGCTAAGGCCTGGTGGGGGAAAACCGTCTGTCTTCAAGGTGCGCTGTCGGGGTTGGTAGGTAGTACCCCTTGGCGATGATGGCCTCTCGCTCCGCGCCTTCGGGAATGGCAAACTCAAGGTCGAGGATCATGCCTTGTCGCAATACATGCGCTTTGCCATCCGCAAGGCAGTAGGCAGGTGCATTCGCTTCGCGGCATGTGGTTGGCCAGTAGGTCTTGCCCTCCGCTCTCACATAGAGAGCATCGAGAAAGGTCACCTCAACCTTCTCCTCGGTCACGAGCAAATGGAGCGGGCCGGTGTTGCGAGACGAGAGTGAGAGTGACTGGGTTGCGCTTGCCTCGCGTCCTCTGATGTTGCGCAGAATTTCACCAAGTCGCGTTTTGCCGGTGTCGTCAATCTCGTAGACGTAGGGGCACGCGGCCAGCTCTTCGCAGACCATGGAATCGGCCGTGTCGTTGCGGCGCTGCTCCACCATGGCGCTCTCCTTGGCATCGAGACGCAAAACAACTTCCTGCTTGGTCGCCTTGGCTGGGTATTTCATTCGCTCGCACGCCGTCCAGCCATCTTCGACAAAACGCAAACTACCGTCACCGGGCACGCGCATCGGGCTTACGCCATAGACACCGATTGCCCCGTCGTAAACCCGACGCAAGCCCTCGTCTCGCAGAATAAAGAGCTGATATCGGTTGGGCGGATCTTCGTCATCGTGGGTGGGCGTCGCGAGCAAAACAGCTTGCTCGTCTTGGGAGAGCTTGACGACGGAGAGTTGCGCCTGCTTGTTCCAGAAGAACGTCCCAGAAAGGAGTTGGTCTATGGATGCCCGCATCTCCCCAACGTGCAAAACGTGATTCGCGTCGAGAAAGACCGGAAGCAAGCGCCCTTTGTGGGCCAAAGCCTCAGCCTCTAATAGGACGCCTTGCTGCATGGGCTTGGGGGATGGCTCTGCCCCAGCATCCGGTTCGTTGTCGGCCGACGCGGGCTCAGCAACGATCGCAGAATTCGGGCTCAGTCCAGGCTTGGAACGTTGTGCGGGCGGTTGGCTGGGGCCGCACGCTACGAGCGTGCATGCGGCCAATGAGAAGACGATGCGATTCATAGTTGGAGTAACAAATCACCCTCGAAATCTATTCGCTCCTCTGGCCAAGCTCGCAACCAGCCCGAAACGAATTAAGGGCCACCAAGCGGCAGCCCTCAATCACAATCTCGCTAGCGAGGGCGCTTACTCTACGCCACGTCGCAAGAACGTTGGAACATCAAGTTCGCTATCCGGCTCGTTGTCGACGAAGACCGTGCGAAGCCCGGGATGCACAGCTCCAAAGTCGCGACGTACCGGCTCACTTGGAGCGCGGGTCACGGCAACGCTAATCGCGCCGTGCGAAGCAACCGAAGGACCTGAGCCCTGTGCCATCGCCATTCCTGGAGCGGCTTGGGTTGGCGTATCGTTCATCAAATCGGCGAGTGCGCGATCCACTTCGGATGCCTCGTGAATCGGTACATCGTCATCGGTGAGCAACCCGTGCGCTGGGGTGAGAATCGAATCCTGTACCGTCGGAGCCACCATCGAAGGCGCCGCCGAGACAACAACTTCGCGAGTGCCACGAGCATGACGATTCGCGGCCGGTGGATAGTCCTTCGTAATCTGGCTCTTGGACTGGTAGGCCACCGGAGCTGCACCTGGCTGTCCATGAGCACCCGTGCTTGGCGAGACGCCTTCGTGTGGGCGATCAAATCCAGTCGCAATAACCGTGATGCGAACGTCGTCACCAATGTTGGGATCGACAACCGAGCCAAAGATGATGTTGGCATCTTCGTGTGCCGCATCTTCAACGAGACTACAAGCCTCGCTCACCTCGTGGATGCCCATGTCGGGTCCGCCAGTGATGTTGATAAGAATTCCGGTGGCACCGTGGATGCTGATGTCTTCCAGAAGTGGAGACGAGATGGCTTCGCGAGCCGCCTCTTCTGCGCGCTTCTTTCCACTCGAGCTACCGCTACCCATAAGGGCGCGACCTTGGTTGCTCATGATGGTGCGAACATCCGCGAAGTCGACGTTGATGAGACCGGGAATGGTCATCAGATCGGAGATACCGCGCGTTGCGTTGAGAAGAACTTCGTCGGCCTTCTTGAAGGCTTCGATCATGCTGAAGTCATGGCCCACAACTTCGAGCAGCTTGTCGTTGGGAATCACGATCAGGGTATCGACGGCTTCTTCGAGCTCGGCGATTCCGGCAATGGCTTGCCGCTGACGACGACGACCTTCAAACGTGAAGGGCTTCGTAACAACACCAACTGTGAGCGCACCGGCCTCGCGAGCGATACGCGCAACCACAGGAGCTGCACCCGTTCCGGTTCCGCCACCCATGCCTGCGGTCACGAAGACCATGTCGGCACCCGAGACAACGTCTTCGATGAGCTGTCGGCTCTCCTCGGCACTCTTGCGACCAACCTCGGGGTTGGCTCCTGCGCCGAGTCCCTTGGTGAGATGATCACCGAGTTGAATCTTTGTTCCTGCCATGTTGGCTTCAAGAGCCTGCATGTCTGTGTTTGCCGTGCAGAACTCAACGCCGTCCAGGTTGGAAGCGATCATGGTGTTGACAGCGTTGCCGCCACCACCGCCGCAACCGACAACTAGGATTTTCGCGTGAGTCATATCTTCGAATTCGAGTAGTGCCATGGTGTGTTCTTTATCCTCTCGATCCACTATTTCTATAGGTGGTTCACGATGGGCAACTTTTTGTCGGTTTCACGAAAAAAAAGAGTCACTCCCAACGCGCAAACACCAGTTTTTTTGCCACCGAGTTTCACGACGCTAAAAGATTTCGCTCATCCATCCACGCATCTTGCGCCAAACACCGCTGTCGCTCTTGGACTCCATCGCCGCCATCGGAATCCCATCGCCACGGCTTCCGTAGCGCACAAGACCAACGCCAGTAGAAAACTCTGGCGCGTTTACAACGTCGGTAAGTCCGCCGATGCCGCTTGGAACAGACTTGCGCGCAGGCAGGTCCAGCACAGTTTCCGCGAGGTCTGGAAGGCCTTCTAGGTGGGTACAGCCGCCCGTGAGCACAACGCCGGCAGCGAGTTGTGGCAGATAGCCGCTTTCCTCAAGCTCTTTGCGCACGTGTTGGAAAATCTCTTCCATGCGCGGCTGAATGATTTTCTCGATCAGCAAACGCCGGGATACCTGTCTGGCATCGCGCCCGCCCACCGAGGGAACTTCCATCATCTCGGCTTCATCGACCATGTACGGAAGACAACAGCCGTACTTGCGCTTGATGCCTTCTGCGGCTTGCAGTGGGGTTCGCAATCCAACCGCAATGTCGTTGGTTACTTGGAATCCACCGAGCGGCAAGACAGCGCTGTGCACCATCGCGCCATCAGAGTAGACGACAATATCTGTGGTTCCGCCGCCAATGTCGACCAGGGCAACACCGAGTTCCTTCTCATCATCATCGACAACCGCATCTGCCGAAGCGAGCGGTTCGAGAACGATTTCCGCGACCTCGAGACCGCAGCGATTGGCGCACTTAATAACGTTTTGCGCGCTCGAAACCAAAGTTGTGGTGATGTGCACCTTGGCTTCGAGACGAACTCCCGACATGCCAAGCGGATCGCGAATGCCATCTTGATCATCGATAATGTACTGCTGTGGAACTACGTGCAGAATCTCTCGATCAGCGGGAATCGCCACCGCCTTTGCCGCTTCGATAACGCGTGCAATGTCGTTCTCTCGGACTTCTTGATCCTTCACAGCGACGATGCCGTGTGAATTCAACCCGCGGATATGCCCCCCAGCAATGCCCACGTAGATGGTCGAGATGTCGCAGCCAGCCATGTGCTCGGCTTCTTCGATCGCCTTCTTGATCGCCTGCACTGTGGTATCGATGTTGACCACAACACCTTTGCGCATGCCTTTGGAGCGCGCCGTACCAATGCCAATGATGTCCAAACCATCTTCGGTAACTTCGCCGACGATTGCTGCGATTTTGCTGGTGCCGATGTCCAGCCCGACGATGATTTCGTCCCGTTTCAGTCTTGCCATGTTCTTCTAGTTCCCCGCAAATGCGACCGTGACCCGGTCTGATGGTGTGCGATCGGCGATGCGAAACGACCGTGCAGCAGCGTGCTCCTCGGCATCAAGGGCTTGCCATGCTGAGTCGAACGCTCGGTACCGTTCTGCCAATTCCCCATTTGCAGGAGTACCGATGTGAATCGCGATCGCGTCTTCAAATGTAATTAAGCTCATGCCGTGGCGCTCGTCCAAGTGCAGCTCGCCAATGCGCGGCCTTTCGGCGTTGTCGGCAAACTGCTTGAGGGCACCAAGCGCTGTGAGCAAGCGCTCCTGGCTTTTCTCTGGATTGGCCAAGTGGCTCTCCCGGGACAACCCAGTGATCACCGAGAGACCGTCCACTTCACCGGCAGCAAGGTTTGCCCGCTTAAAGAGCTCGCCATCGGCATTGGTCAGGTAGAGGGCGCCCAGGGAGACAGCAGCAACCGCATGCTCCTCGCGAATCACAATGTCGAGCCCTGTGGGTAGGTCCCTAGAAACCTCAGCGCTCACGATCCAAGGGCTGGTTTCTAGCCGAGCCTCGAGGGTCCCCATATCCGCGCGGAAAATGTTGGCGTTCTCCGGCAGCTTGAGAAGGGTGGCAATGGCCTCTTCGGAAAGCTGGGACTGGCCCGAGATGTTGAGCTGAGCAATCGAAAACCGCTCGGCGTGGGTCATCCACTGATAGCCGTAGTAGCTCCCACCGATGGCTCCCGCGACAGCTCCCGCGATGGCGACCGCCGGAAGGCTTCGGCGACCAAATCCAAGCAACCCCTGTCCGACCTGCCGAAAACTCGGCATCCTCTCGCGAAGAGGGACACGCTTCCGATTGCTGCTGCGCTTGGGCGCACATGATTGTGCCGCCAGCACAGATCCGGATTTGCGCTGACGCCGAGAGGCATGCGTATTGGGTGCAACGGGCACCTAAAATTCATGCGCATACCTTGCCGGCGTGGGCAATTTTTCTGCTTAAATTCAGCGCAGTTGGTGCGAACAGACGTTCAGGTACTCTTGGGGAGCAGAGACGAGTACATGTCGTCATAGCGCTCTAGGCCTTTGGCCTCACACTGCTCGAGTTCTTCTTCACTCAGAGCCAGCCGCTCACACAGCTGGGTCACAAGCTCAGTGGTCTCTTCGGGAAGCCCCATCGCCACCTGGCGGGCAAGGGCGACCAAGAAGACAGCGACCTGCGAGGATTCGGCGAGCCCGAGTTCTTCCACAATCAGCGGATCGTGATGGTGCTGCATGACATGTTCGAGCGCCTCAAAGAGCTTCCATTGCTGGGCGACCATCACTCCAAGGTCGCAGTGGTCAAAGCCATAGGAGTCAAACTCCAGGTCGCGCTGGTTTTCCTGGCACGGCTTTTCCAAGAGCGTGCGATACGACTTGCCAATCACCTGGTTCATCAGAACGGTCCCAAAGTCGTGCATGAGTCCACAGAGGAATGGGTCGTCGAGGTCTTTGGTGCGAACGAGTTGCGCGATGGCTTCAGCAATCGCTCCCACCTTGAGAGAGTAGGACCAAAGCGTTTCCGTGAACGCATTCGTCTTGGTTCCCATCATGGCCGACGCCATTACGAGCTTCCGCAAATCTCGCATGCCAATGCGAATCAGCGCAGCCCGCAGGTTCGTCGCAGGGCGCGACCCGTAGAAGGGCGAACTCGCCACTCGCAAAATCTTTGCGGCGATGACTTGGTCGGTCTGCACCAAGTCGTGCAACTGCCCCATGTTGAAATCGGGGTCGGTGGTTAGTTGAAGGAGTTGCTGCGCCACAGCCGGCATCGTTTCGATGCTGTCGAGCTTTTCAATCGCCGACTCAAAGTCGGTAAGTGTGGCATTCGCGTTTCCGGTTTTTTCTGCTGCAATGACTTCCATCATGTCCTCCTATTGGGCCACCGCGGTCGCCTGGTTGCTTAGTTGGCGACTGATCACATCTCGCAGTTTATCGTTTGCGAGGGGCTTGAGAATGTAATAGCGAACGCCGGCCGCTTTGGCCTGGGCGAGTCGTGTCCTAGCGGTAACCGCACTAATGGCGATTACCAACGGCGGAACTGGGAGTTTTTCTAATGCTCCCGCCAACTGCAATCCCGACAAGCGAGGCAGGATCAGATCCAGAGTTACCACCGAAGGCGGATGCTCTTTCGCTGCCCGCATGGCGCTAATGCCATCGGTAAATATTCCTCGTATTAGGTAGCCGTGTTCTTCAAACGCTGCGGCGATCGAACGAGAAACGGCGGGGGAACTCTCTGCGATTATGACTGACTTGATCATATGTTGACGACTCGATGGAGTTCCTCTGCGGTGGTGCGACCGGCAAACACTTGTTCTAGGGCGCTAGTTCGTAAGTCCTTCATGCCATTCTTCATTGCGAGCGTCCGAATTTGTAAGGTGGTTGCGTCGGTCCCGATAAGGCTTCGCATTTCATCATCGACCACGAGAAGTTCGTGGATTGCGATCCGGCCTTTGTAGCCAGAACCTTCGCAGGCGCCACACCCTCTACCGGTAACAAGCTTGATGTCCTTTAGGCCACCACCAGGTACCAGTGCTTCGAGTTCCGAAGGTGTTGCGGTGTAGCGCATGCTGCAATCGGTACACACCGAGCGAAGTAGACGTTGCGCCAAGATTGCCTGTAGCGACGGGGCGATAAGCGGCCGGGGCACACCCATCTCGATCAATCGGTGAACGGCGGCGGCGGCATCGTTGGTGTGCAGTGTAGAAAGCAGCAGGTGCCCCGTCACAGCAGCCTCCGCGGCAATACAACCCGTCTCATGATCGCGGATTTCGCCAACTAAGATAATGTCTGGATCCTGCCGAAGAATCGCGCGCAATGCCTTGGGAAAGGTAATCCCGCGCTTCTTGTTAATTGGAACTTGGTTGAGCCCAGCGATTTCGTATTCGATCGGATCTTCAACCGTCACCACGTTCACTTCGTCGGTAACGCGCTCCATGAGCGCGGCATAGAGGGTCGTACTCTTACCCGAACCCGTTGGTCCAGTGACGAGCACCATGCCCTGGGAACGCGCAGTTTCGGCGCGAAATGCCTTAAGCACGGTTTCGTCCATGCCAAGGCCGCCAAGATCTTTGTCGAGCATCGTGTGACCAAGCAGACGAATGACGACTTTCTCTCCGTTCGCAACCGGAAGGCAGGAGATACGCATGTCCACAGAGCGCCCGCTCATCTTGGTGCGAACGCGGCCGTCTTGTGGCGAGTAGCGTTCGGCGATGTCCAACTTCGCAAGCACTTTGACTCGCGAAACAATCCATGGGCAAAGCACGATGGGATAGCTCGGCCCCACTCGCAAAATGCCATCCACACGAAAGCGAACGCGCACCTGTGTGCCGAAGGGCTCGATGTGAATATCTGAGGCTCCAGCACTAATCGCGTGGGCAAAGAGCCTATCCACAAGCTCGACAATTTTGCCCGCTTCGCCACCTTCTTTGAGGGCGAGCAAATCGCTTTCGGTGAGGGTTGCCACCTCGCTGGCTTCGATATGCTCCAGCTCAGAAGTATCCGCAGCCATGTAGTACGTGCGAATCGCCGCGGCGATTTGCGTAGGCGGCACGACGAGTAGTCGAATGGGCGCGTTCACAAGTCTGCGAACGTGATCATAGGCATCGATTTCCCGAGGGTCGGTGATGCCAATGTAAACCTCGTCTCCAGCTCGTGTGAGCGGTATCAGCTGATATCGTTCTGCGAGTTCTTCTGGAATGATTGTAAAGAGATCTCGATCGATCGTGAAGTCGCTGAGTTCGGCGGAAGCCAAGCTAAAGAGACCGCCGATAAGCTCAGCCCAAAGAGGTTCTTCGATGAGCTCCGCGAGTACGAGTCGCCAACCGGGCGTCTGCGAGTCGTAGTCCGTGTCTTCCAGGATCGACATCGCCGTGACTTGATCAACGCAATCATCCTTCACAAGCTGATTGAGCAATTTGCGATCGATAACCTTGGCCTGGTCCACGCGCGGCCGCTGAATGATCCAGTTTTCAGCCGAAGAGGGCATCGATTTGATCCTGTCCTATGTCATCGGCAGCAGCATCTCCAGCGTTCTTGGGAACCGGAGGTGGCGTGACTGCGCGCGTTTGCACGTTGTTGCTGTTTAGGTCGGAGAGCTTGCGAGCCAATGCTCGAGCAGTGGGATCGAGAGGTCGCGGCGGCGTCGGAGGTTTGGGAGGCCGAGCCCCCTTCGTCGGAACCTCTTGCGGTTGGAGTGCCAAGACTTCCACCGCTAGATCGCTTCCACAACCACCGCAGAACGCATCGGAGATGGCGTTGCCAAAGTCGCAACCACCACAACTGGCAACAACCTTTGCTCCACAAGCGCGGCAGAATCTGCGATTCCAAGCATTCTCGGTTGCGCACGCCTCACACGTTCGCCCAATTCCCGCTGTGCTTCCCACTGTCATCCCACCCTCCAAGTTCGGACATTCGACTCAGATCTTTATCTATTGGCCAAATTCCCCGCACAGAGCACAAGTGAATGAAATCAAGGGCCTCTTTGTGAGATCGGCACAGTTCGCCGACATATCGGCGGTACTTGTGCGGCTATGTGGGGGGAGATCTCGAATTGGTTGACGCAAGCCCCACATAGATCGATATAATTTCGAAGAGTTGATTTAGCGGCGACGGAGACCTTCGCGTGCACATCCTGATACTAGACGACAGCAAATCGTACGGTGACTTACTTGCAAGCGCATGCAAGAAGCTAGGTCACCAAAGCGTTGTGCTGCAGGAACCGGCCGAAGCGCTCGCCTACCTCAAGGAGCATGAGGTCGAAGCCTTCATGGTCGACTTGGACATGCCCAAGGTGAAGGGCACGGTCTTCACGACTTTGGTGCGTCAACAAGGATGCACGGTTCCCATCGCGATTTGTACGGGTAGCTGCGTGGACGAAGAACTCACGGCCAAGGCCATGCGCATGGGAGAAGTGCTTCCAAAAATCTGGACACACGCCGACCTGCGAGGCGTGTTGCGCGCTCTGCAATTGGAAGGGCGCGCAGAATCCGTACCCCCTTCGCTACCTCCAAGCGAGCTCATGGTGAACTTGCCTGCGCACGATGGGGCGGAAGAAGACACCCGCAACGAGCTTGGCGGCCCGCAAGCCGCCCGTAAGCTCGCCAAAGGCACCGGCACAACCACAAAGGACTCTCTCGATGTTGGTGATTCGCGCAAGCGGTCACAAACGGATCGGCCACGAGGTCGCGGCTCGTCAGTTCGCAGAATGCGCAAGGGTGCACCGAGAGTGCATGTTCGATGTTCGGCCTGGGAACAAATCCGCAAGCTCTGCGGCGACATCATGTCGGGCTCCACAAAGATCACGGTTCGCGCACAAGCCAACTTAGCCAACGACCAACGAGTTGTCCTAGCGCTCACGCTGCCGGACGATATGGTCGTTTCGCTCGACGCAAAAATCACCGACACCCGCACCGCCGGCCCCGACGGTAAACGCCCCTATCAACTCGATTTGGTCGGTTTTGGCGGAGACGAGATGGCCTACCTGCTCGAGCGCTGCGACGAAAACGAATCCACCGCGCCGGACAACACCAAGCCTGTCACCGAGCGGCCACGCCCTCGCGTTGCGCTGGCACCAAGCACGCCGGCCGATACCAGGCCAAGCATTCCCGAGAGCATTGACGCTGTCGACATCAAGAATGCACCGAGCTACTCGCCCAAAATCTCCTGGGACTAGAGTTAAGAACTATTCTTACACCGCGTTCACAGGCAGCCGACGTTGGCTGCCCTGACGTTGGGCCCCGACATTAGGCGCCGACTCTGGGCGCCGACGTTGGACGCCATCTTATCCTGCGGCGAGCAGAATCTGCTCGCAGAGAGCTGGGTAGTCAACCCCTGCGTACTTTGCAACCTTCGGCATCAGGCTCTGCCCCGTCATGCCCGGCAGGGTATTCACTTCCAAGACGAAGGCCTCGCCGTTTTCTCGAACGCGAATGTCCACACGCGAGTAGCTTGCACAGCCAAGGGCGTGATGGGCCCCCAAGGCAAGCGCGCTCAATTCTTCGCAAAGCGCTTCTGGCAATTCTGCCGGAATCAAATACTCGGTATCGTCTCGCAAGTACTTCGCCTCGTAGTCGTAAAACCCTTTGCTGGTTCGAACTTCGATGGTGCCGAGTGCGTCTTCGCCGAGAACCCCAACAAAGACTTCGTGGCCTTCAATGTACTCCTCGATCAAAACGGTTCCACCCTGCTGCATCGCCAGGGCAAGCGCCGGCTCGACTTGATCCGCATTCCGCACAACGCTCACACCAACCGAGGAACCCTCGTTTGCCGGCTTGATCACAATAGGAAATGGAATGCGAATCGCTTCCTTGGGGTCGTAAATCTGCCAGGTAGGCGTTGCGATGCCATGAGATTCAAAGACCCGCTTTGAAGCGACCTTGTCCATCGCCAACGCAGAGGCCAGGACTCCGGAGCCGGTACATGCAATGCCCATACATTGCAGAAGACCTTGGACAGCGCCATCTTCGCCATAGGTGCCGTGGAGCGCGTTCCACACGACCTCAACATTCGCAGCTTCCAGAAGAGCGGGGAGCGACGTTCCCTCGGGGCTCCAATCGATCGCTTGAACGGTATAGCCAAGGCCGACAAGCGCATTGAAAACGCCCTCGCCCGTCTTGAGCGAAACATCGCGCTCGCTGCTTGGGCCGCCCATGAGTACCGCGATTCGTTTAGTCTTCACCGATGCACTTCCATTCTAGGACCAGGTCCACACCGTGCGCGGCGCTGACCTTGGCTCTTGCCTCAGCGATCAATGCGAGCATGTCCGCTGCCTTCGCATCGCCGTGATTCACAAACCAATTTGCGTGGGCGGGAGAGCACTCGGCACCTCCAACCCGCGTCCCCTTAAAACCCACCGCCTCAATCAGGCGCCCCGCAAAGTCGCCTTCGGGATTCTTGAATACGGACCCGGCGTTGTTTGCACCTTTGGGCTCTCGCTCCTTGCGACGGGCTCGCAAGCTCGTGACGACTTCTTTGATCTCCGCGAGTGGCCGCGGTTTGAGAGTAAAGGTGGCACTGAGCACGACCTCGTCGGTTGGTAGGGCCGAGCCGCGATACACGAACTCGCACTCGCTGTTTGTGCGAGAGACCGTGTGCCCGTCCGTCAAGCGCAGAGAAAGCACGCTGGTTGTGACGTCCTTAAACTCGCCAAGATACGTGCCTGCGTTCATGACCAAGCCGCCACCCACAGAACCAGGCACACCGCCCAAGAACTCAAGCCCACCAAGCTCCCACTTGGTTGCAGAACTAAGAAGTTTTCCGGTTGAGACTCCAGCGTCAACGGCAATCACGGTTTCGCTAGCTCTCTCAAGATTTCTCAGCGCACGAGTCGCAATCACGACGCCTCGAATTCCGCCGTCGCGAACAAGTAGATTCGATCCACCGCCCACCGTCGTCATTGGTATGGACTCTTCTAGGCACCAGCGAACCAATGAGACCAGCATGCTGGTGTCGCGCGCCTCGATGTACGCATCTGCTGGACCGCCGATTTTGAGCGTCGTGTGACGGCTCATTGGTTCGGCAAAACGCACCGCCTCTCCACAGAGGGAGAGCAGATGCGTGCGCTGCGCTTCGCTAAACAACGTTAAACAACCGCCCTACCGTCGCCCTACCGTGTTGCGAGATGCTTTTGGTTGGCAACAGAGCCCTTGGCCTCAAGTGCAGCGATCAAATCGTTGCAAGTGAGTTGGATGTCGCCAGCGCCAAGCGTAATCACAATGTCCCCAGGCCGAACGATATCGGCGATGGTAGCAGCGAGGTCTTCGCGCTTTGGAATGTAGCTAACGTCTTTGTGGTCGTTGTTTCGAATCGCTTTTGCGAGTTCTTCTGAGCTTGCGCCTTCGATAGGAGCTTCGCCCGCAGAGAAGACATCACAGAGAAACACCTTGTCGGCATCGTAAAACGAGCGAGCGAATTCGTGAAACTGATCCTTGGTGCGCGTGTAGCGATGTGGCTGAAATGCCGCGATGACTCGCTGGCCTGCATACCCCGCACGTGCGCCTTGTAGCGTTGCCTTCACTTCCGTTGGGTGATGTCCAAAGTCGTCGATGATCGTAACGCCGCCAATTTCGGCGCGGAGGGTGAATCGCCGCTGAATCCCCTCAAAGTCGGCGAAGGCGTCTACGACGGTCGCGAACGGGATGTCCAGTGAACTGCAAACCGCCAGCACGGCCAGCGCGTTGAGCACGTTGTGCGTTCCTGGAAGAGGAATGTGAATCTCTCCAAGCTCCCGTGCGTGATGCCACGCGATGAACGTGCAGCCGAGTCCGTCGTAGCGAATGTTGCGAGCTCGGAAATCGGCCTGGGCAACCGTCCCGTAGGTAACGAAGCGCTTGCGAACTTCGGGAAGAATGCTCAAAACAGCAGCATTGTCCACACACAGGGCCGCCTGCCCGTAGAAAGGAACTCGGTTGATAAAGTCAACGAAGGCCTTCTTGACGTTCTCAAAGGTACCGTAGTGATCTAGATGCTCAGCATCCATGTTGGTGACAACCGCAATTGTTGGATCGAGCCGAAGAAACGACCCATCGCTCTCATCGGCTTCAGCTACGAGATATTCTGAGGTACCAAAGCGCGCATTCGCCAGTCCAAAGCTATTCACACGACCGCCAATGACCGCCGTAGGATCAAGCCCGGCCTTGGTAAGCACGTGGGCAATCATCGTTGTCGTCGTGGTCTTGCCGTGGGACCCAGCAACCGTGATGCCCGTCTTGGATCGCATAAGCTCTCCAAGCATCTCGGCGCGAGGAATCACCGGAATGCGACGCGCATGCGCCGCTTCCACCTCGGGGTTGTAGCCCTTGATCGCGGTCGAGGTGACAACAACCTCTGCGTCTCGCAAGTTGTCAGCGTTGTGACCGTAGCTGATGGTCGCGCCCTGCTTTGCGAGATGCTTGGTGATCTCGTTTTCTTGAATGTCGGACCCCGAGACTCGATAGCCTCGGTTGAGCAGCACTTCGGCGATGCCGGACATGCCCATGCCACCAATACCAACGAAGTGAACCTGAATGTCTGTGTTTTGAAACATGCGTATCTCGCTTGGGGAGTGCGGCTCCCTGGTCGCTTTTAGCAGATTCGTTTCGAGATTGGAGTTATCTCGTAACAAACTGATATTACTAGAGAACTCTCCCTTGTTGTCGACCATTTTACCCACATAGGTACAACGCTGGCCGGAGCGCAGTATTCCCTCGACACCGGAGCTCAAGCTCGCGGCGGCGATCGCAGGCATTGCCACAGGCCAGAGCGGACTTACGTTTCCTGCCTGTGACGGAGGAGCAAAGAGTCAAACGCCGCCGTTGGTCTTCGTGGTTGCCGCTCTCCCTTGTGACCATTCTCGTTCTTCTCGCCCTTGCTGCGGTCCGCCCAAACCTCATCCCCGAGGCGCATCGCTTCCTTGGCGTCCACTTGGGTTGGCTCTACCTCGGGTCGATGTCAGTGTTTCTGGTGTTCGCTCTCCTGCTCGGCTTTAGTTCGTTTGGCAAACGCAAGCTCGGTACAGCGAACTCGCAACCAGAGTTTTCCCGAGTGACCTGGTTTGCCATGGTGCTCTCCGCCGGAACCAGTGTGCAGTTTGTGTACTCGGCCGTGGCAGAACCACTGATGCAAGCGGCGGCACCTCCTTTTGGTCGCGCCGGCCCACAAGAAGGTGCGTTGAATGCCATGAACATCACGTTGTTCCACTGGTCTCTGCACCCCTGGGCAGTCTTTACGGTGGTTGCACTTTGCCTCGCATACGCTTCGCATCGGCGCGAATTGCCTCTCAAGTTTAGCTCAGCGTTTTACCCGGCGTTGGGAGATCGTGTGCATGGCCGGCCAGGTGCTGTCATCGACGCCATCGCGACACTCAGTACTATTCTTATCGTCGCTGCGACCCTAGTCACGAGTGCTCCGGCGATCACGGCAGGCCTAGAACACCTCTGGCACGTGCCTCCTGGGCTCACGACCCAACTCGGCATTGTTCTCGCCGTCAGTTGTGTTGCCACCATCGCGGCAGCATCCGGTCTGCGCAACGCCATGCGACGCTTCTGCGAACTAAACCTTGTGATCATCGTCGGCCTACTGCTCTTTGTTCTATTGGCTGGGCAAACGCTGTATCTCGCCGCGAGTTTTGCCGACAACATCTGGGCCTACCTAAGCTACTTGCCGTCCAACGCCAATGAGCTCGGTTTGGGAGCCAACCACACCGAGTCGCGCTGGCTTCAGCGTTGGACCGTCCCCTACTGGGCCTGGTGGATCGCATGGGCACCCGCGGTTGGGCTCTTTATCGCAAAGATCTCCAAGGGACGAACCATTCGCGATGTCGTTGTCTTCGTCCTCATCGTCCCAGCACTGGTTTCGAGCGCGTGGTTTGCAACCCTCGGCAACGCAGCATTCTTTGAACAGACGCAGGGCCAAGGCATGATGAGCTTTGCGGCCTCTGGACACCAGGAGGCCGCGATCTTCGAACTCTTGGACAGCTTGCCTTGGTCGCAACTCGGAATTGTTCTGACCATCATGTGCATGCTCCTATGCGCAATCACGTCGACTGCCGCCGCCTCGGTCGCAATGGCCGCAAGCGCGAGCAAGAGCCGTGCACAGCGTGTCTACGGAGCGGGAACGGCGGGCATCATTGCGTTCGCCACTCTTTGCGCCGGATCCGCCATAGCCTTGTGGAGTGCTGCTCTCGCCATGGCACTTCCGCTCTGTGGACTAATCCTCGTCATGTGCGTTTGCCTGCTTCGGGCGGTTCGAACCGAAGATCGCTCATGACGAGGCGGCCATCGGCGTCTAGCGCCGAATGGTGCGCGGACGGCTCACTACAGCTTCGCCGGCAACGCCACGTTTTTCTTCCACGCCAAGCACAGCGCAAAGGTCTCTAGGGCTTGTTCTGAGGCGCGCTCGCCACCCTCCATCGCTGCAATGTTCTCTCGCAAGAACGCTTGCACAGCATCACTGCGAGACTCGTCGCACTGCGAACTGGCAACCCGTGCCAATCGCTTGCCCATCTCGTCTCCGTAACGTTCGGAGAGCTGCGCAAAGTTGGCAATCACAAACTCAAGGGCGAGATGCCCCGTCGATTTCTTTCCCGCGAGCGACGAGAGCATACGCTGCGATTCACGCACATCAATCTCGGCATCAAGCATCACCTTGAGCGCGTGTTTCACAAGATCGGGTTGCTCGACGGCTCCAAGTCCCTCGAGCAAAAGACGCCGCCGACTGCGATCGCTCGTTGCCTTGATGGCGGCCACGTATTGGTCCAGCATCTCAGTATTGCCAGCGTAGGCACCGACTTTGAGTGCAAGCCCCGCAACATTCGCATCGACCGAAGCCGGATCCGCAAGCCAAGCCGTTGCGAGCTTCTTGCCTTGCTGGGCAAGCTTTGCATCACCGGCCTGAAAGATCATCAGCGAGAGCAGCGTTTGCCGAAGCGACGTTCTCGACGACGACTCACCGGCCGTAACCTTCCACCCAAGACGCGTGGTTGTCTTGCCAAAGTTCCTGCTAAGCCAGCGACGGTATCGAGGCTCGTCCGCATCTTCTACAAGTCTTCCGAGGCTCGCCAGATCGGCCCCTGCTGCCACCAAGCCATCATCCTTGCTTGCAGCGTACTTGGGCACCAGCGCGAGCATGCTCTCAAGAGGTGCATGCCCAGCATTGACAAGCGCCTTGAGGTCACTGGCAAGCACCAGTTGCTCTGGGACCGACAGCGGAGCCTTGCGCTGCAACGCCGCAAGCAGCGGAGCGCTAAGCTTGGAGCGGTAATAGCCGGTGGCACCATCGTTGGGAACGAGCCACTGCGGACACGAGGTCGTACCTTCCAACGGGGTCTCAGAAGTATTCTCAACCATGAGCGAGCAGGTGCGTTTGGTCTCTTTGCCCTTTCCGGTTGGGTATCGCACGCAAATGGGAATCTGGTAGTTTGGCGATTGGGAAACGGCAGAGCCTAGCGGCTTGTAGCGCTCGTGCGAGAGAGCAAGCGTTGGCGTACCGTTGGCTTCGCAGGAAAGCGCAAACGTTACGAGCGGCGTGCCTGGATTGTCGATGAAGGTCGCAAACGAGGTTGATACGGTTTGACCGGTGCCAACATCCATCGCGTCGAGAAAGTCCTTCGCCACCAAACTCTTCCACTGATTGTTTCCAAGGTAGTGCTGGATCCCGCGCTGAAACGTCTCTTTGCCAAGCCAGCCTTCAAACATCGTGAGTACAGAGGCGCCCTTTGCGTAGGTGATGCCATCAAAGGCAGAGCCGATGTCACCCTCGGTCTTGATGGGCTGATGAATAATGCGGGCGGTTGAGAGCCTATCGGCTCCCATGGCGCCGTTGCGCCGCTCCATCCAAGAGACATCAGAGCGCCACTCGGGTGCGAACTCTTGGACGACCTTCGCGGAAGCCCAAGTTGCAAACGATTCGTTTAGCCATAGGTCATTCCACCAGGCGTTGGTCACGAGATTGCCAAACCACTGATGCGCGAGTTCGTGTGCTCCCACGGATGCATAGCGCTTCTTGAAATCCAGGTCGTTATCCTTGGAGAGAAGGAGCGTCTCGGTGTAGGTAATGAGACCGGGGTTTTCCATGGCGCCGAAGCTGCCGGTCGATGGGATGGAAACCAAATCGAGTTTGGCGTACGGGTAGGCAATGCCCGTGTAGTCTTCTAAGATTTTTACCAAAGGAAGCGTTGATTCCTTTACCCATCCAGTTTCGCTTCCTCGGCCTCGAGGTGCTGCCACGCGAATCGGGACACCACTACGAGTTTTACCGATATCAACCATGTCGAAGGCACCGACTGCGAAGGCCACAAGGTATGCAGGCAGAGGTGGACTCTGAGCAAAATCGACTCGCTCAAACCCCTCGCCAATCGACTCTCGGCCAATTTCCGGGGTGTTTGTGAGTGCAACCAATCCCTCGGGGACCTCGAGGCTCAACTGCCAAGGCACCTTGGAGTCTGGCTGATCAACACTGGGAAACGCTCGCCGCGCTCCTCGCGCTTCAAACTGGGTAAAGAGGTACCAGTCGCCGGCGGCCTCTTGTCGAAAGATTCCAAACGAGGAGTCTCCGCTAACCTCGCCGCTGTACGTGACGTTTAGTGTCGCATTGCCAACCGATAGCGCGTTTGGTGCTGTGAAGTGAAGCCAGTGTTCATCCGCAACGTCGACCTTGAGTTTCACTTCTTGGCCATCGACCAAAATGCTTGCTGACGAAACCTTGAGACCATAGCCGTTGAGATAGAAGTCGCTGCTGCTCTGCTCGACGTGCAACTCGGCGGAGAGGTCGCCTGTAAAGGTGCTCGAGTTTGGGTCGAGCCGAAGCTTGGCCTTGTACGACTGGGGCACAACAATCGCTTCTTCGATACGCAGCCCTGGAGCGGCGTGCGCCTGCACGTCTGGCTGTGGCACCGTCGTCACCTGACGTTTGGCGTCTGATCCACAGGCGGTGGCAGCGAGAAGAAGGAGGCAGGGCAGGCTGGAAGTGAGCAGTCGATTCATCATGAGATTCTCCGTCTACGCGAGACTTGTCGCGAGAGAGCGCACCACACCGAAATTCGCAGGTAGATGCAACTTGAAAGTTGCCCAAGGAATCGCCACAGTCGACATCCTTGTTTACCGCGCTCATTATCGCTGCTCTTATTCTCGCTGGCGCCGCTACGGCGGTTGGCGGTGGCCTCGTTATCGCAGCGCGCAAGCGCAACTCTCTCGGAAGCGGACCAGAACCCAAACTCCTTGGAACGGGCAGCGCGACCGACTTATTGGAGCGCGGTTTTGGAGACCTTCGCGTTGGTGATGTCGTCATGCACGATGGCATCGACTTCATCGTCGAAGGAGTGATTCGCTACGACGAAGCTGGTCACCATTGGTCCATGGCCCGCATTGTTGATGGCGCAAAATGGAAGTGGCTGCTCGTGGGACTTGAGCGCTCTGGTGGCGCCAGCAAACGCATTCTCGTTCCCACCGAAGAGGTCGAGCTCGCTGGCTACCCGCCGGAGATGATCATGCTTGGCGAGGAGCGCTTTAACTTTGACAAACGAGGCACGGCAACGACAGCGCTCGAAGGCGACACAGGAACGCTGGGAGGAACGTCGCTACAAGGCAGCGGAGCCGCGCATCGTTGTCGTTGGTGGAACTACTCTGCTGCGGGCCCAAACGCCCTGTTGGTGGAGCAGTGGGGCGACGACTACCGAGTGCTTGTTGGCGCCAAGGTCAGCGATTCGGATATCGAAATGATGCCCGGGTCCTAGCATCGTCTCACGATTTTGAACGCGTACCGACGACCTCACCAACTCCCGTGATCTGCAATCGCAGTTGATTCTCTTCGATAGTGATGGGAGCACTGTGTTCCACGCCGAGGGCGCGAACCCGAACGCGACCGTTGGCGAGCGCAAGAATCGCGAAGGAGCCACTCTTACTAGCGCCCCCCGCGGACACAAAGAAGGTTCCGCGCCCGCTTGCGTCAATCGTCGCAACCCCGGTCACAAGCCCCACAGAATCGATCTGCATGCTTGCGCTCCAAGTGCCCACAAGCGGCGCGTACGCGTCGATCGCGACAATCGGCATCGCATCCGTTGCCAAAGGCTCCGAAACGACTTCGCCCTTGCCGCAAGAGGCAAGGGCGAGAGACATAAGAGCTATTCTTAACCCGAGCATTCACTCGGCACTGCCACTAGGGAAGGCAGCAAGGGACGTTTCGAGCAACATCGCACGCGTCACCGGAGGTCGAAGGAATGTCGACGACCTGAGAAACGCTTCCCGAACCAGCGGTTAGGCTCACAAATTTGGCGCCTTGACCGATGTCCCTAGTTTGGTAACTCCAAGGAACGTTCGCTCCGCCATTGGCGACGTCGGTGTTGGTGCACTGACGAGCAACGCTTTGGATTGGGTCGAGAATCCACCATTCGGTAACGGGATTGTTGTCGCTATCGGTGGCGTTTACGAGCTCACCATTGGTTTGCGCATCAAGCAGTTCGGCAAAGCTGCAGACCTTGGCTGCCGGTTCGTTGTAGAGAGTTTGGCAAGCGGTCTCGGCACCCGGAACACCAATGGTGCCGCCGTAGTTCCAAAGCCCTGTCGATGGCACCAAGCTTCCAATGTATCGCTGTGTGGTGCAGGCACCAGCGCTGCATTGATTGTCACCGCAGTCGGTACCGGCGTTTGCCCCCGTGCAGGTGCCACTCGCGCCGCAGAAGTCGGCGTTGGTCGTTGGGTCGATGCACTCGCCGCCGCAATTGAGTTGCCCGGCATCGCAAACATCAACGCAGGAGCCTGCTGAGCAGCCCTGGCCTTCGGCGCAACTGTTGTCACAGGAGCCGCAAAAGTCGGGACTAATGTCGGTGTCGACACAGCTCGATTCACAGCTCGTGAGGTTGGGATCCTCGCAGTTCACGTCGCCGCCGCCGCTGCCGCCATCTGTTCCTTCAGCGCTGCTGCAATCGCCGCCTTGACCATCTTGGCAGATGGTTTGGGTGCAAGCAGCCATGCCACTGGCAAGGGCGAGAGCGAAGAGGGTATGTGCGAGCTTCGACATGCCACTTCGAGATTGCACGTAGCGATCCAATTTCGCGGAGTGGTGAGCCGTGCCCCAGTGGCCAGCTAACTAGCCGCTTTGCAATAAAATGCCGAGAAAACGCGGACCGCATGCGGTGGTCTCCCGGCGCCAGACCCCAGCAACTGGGGTCTAGGGGACTACAAGCTGTGGGGCTCTGCGCAACGATAAAAGGTAGATGCGCAGACTACCTTTGTCCACATGGCTCAGCTCCGCAAACGCTTCCGCAGCGAAGGCGCCCTCGCCGCCGTGAGCAGCAATCGCGCCGTCCACCGTGGGTGCGCGACCATCGTAGAAGTACGGCGGAGTTGAAGCCAACCCCCAAAGCCGCCGAGTGAGGTACTCGCCAGGCGCTTGGTCTTCCATCGGGTGCTGCCCCGCAGCCGCTTCGCCAAGATCGTGCCTGCGCATGTCACTAAAGAGCCAAACCGGGTACCCGCCAAGTGCTTCGTCGTAGGTTAGCCGAGGCTCTTCGCCAGACGCACTGAGATCAATCGCGTAGGTCTTGCCGGTAACTTCACTCGTTGTGCGAAATACCGGATCCTTGAGCACCATCATTGGTGTGTGGCAGACCGTGCAACCCGTTGTATCAAAGAGTCTCTGCCCCTCAGAAAAACGCTGATAGAAGTTACGCGCATCCGGTGGGCTAAGGCCTTCGGCGGGTGCGGGATAGTCGTGCAGTGTATCTGGCGCGGCTACGATCGGCATCTGCAGCGTCGCCAAGTACGAGATGAGCGATGTGAGTTGTCCCGCTGAGAGTTCCGATACATAACCGTCGTTGTCGCGGTCGTTCTTAGGGCCGCTGCCCCGCTCAATCGATCGCGAGGCCGGCAATGCCAGAAGATCGTCACTCTGGATACCCAGGTGCAGTTGGGTAGAGGCCATCGTAAACTCACGTAGCGTTGCGAACTCGCCACGCCAGCCAAAGGGTCGGATGACAAGATCTGCATCGATGCCCTTGAGCTTGCTGGTGTCAACATCACCATCGGTGCTCACGAGAATGTGCCCAAAACTCACGCCCTTTGAGACGAGTTCCACCTCGATGTCTCGATCAGAGTTTTTCGCAGACTCGACCGCCAAACGGCGTTCTTTCTGCAGTTCTCGGCTCATCTCTTGAGCTAGCGCCTGGACCACGCCGCTGCCGAGTAGCGCAGGAGGGTTGCGAGCATCGGCGCTTCGAATGTTGGTACCGTCGCCGCCAATCTGACTATTGTCTTGCACAGCGCCAGCCCCAGCCGGTCCGCCAATCCAATGACACGACGTGCAGGAATTGGTTTCTGGGCCGCCGAGTTGGCCCTCGTGAACCTTGCGAAACGGGTCTTCTCGCGTTTGGGCATCGTCGCGCCCAAGGCCATCGGCAAAACTGTACTCGTGCTCAAAGAGCAGGCGTCCCACTTCGTAGAGCTGTTCAAAACACACGTTGCCGCGATCGATCTTGCTTTGGGAAACAATCGCTCGGGTCTCGCGAACGAGATACCCAGGGCGCAGCGCCTCTTGATAGCGAATGTTGCGCTTGGTCTCGGCGTGCATGTACGCAGCTTTCGCCCCGGCCAAATCCAAGCGCGCAAGCGAGAGCGGTTCAAACTCGGGGCACCCAACCCGTGGGGCAATCTCTGGCTTATCGCATGCCACCACTCCCAGCGAAGCCAAGGCCAAGAGAGTGGCCTTGCGCGCCCCCTTGCGCACGATCTTGCGCAAAGGGCGTTTACGGAACGACAAGAGTTGGCTCCCGGTCGAGAGAAAGTAGGAACACGAGCAACGCGTGCTGCTCGTGCTCTTCGAGCCCTGTGTACAAATCGCGAGCCGTTGCGGCATCACCGCCATGCCATACAATGGCATCGTGAACGGTGGGGGCGCGCCCATCATGGAGATAGGGCGCCGTATCCGCCAAGCCCCAAAGTGGCCGCGTGAGAAACGTCGATTTGCTCAGATGGCCCTGTTTGTAGCCGGAGGTGAGCCGCTCTCCCATGTCGTGGCGGCGGAGGTCACTAAAGAGGCGAACTCGGTAGCTTGATCGATCGGCGAACACCGGATCGATTTTGGGATGCTCACCATCCGTTGCAACGTTGATCGCAATGGCACTGCTCTCGGCGTATTGCAGCTCCTTTGGCGCGACCTGAAGCACCGGCTGCCCCAATTCCAGCATCGGCCGATGGCACTCACCGCAGCCTACCTCTTCAAAGAGCAGGCTTCCCTCGCCGAAGAGCGCCAAGAGCCCAGGGTCCTTCGGTGGACGCACAACGGGAATTTCCAGTTGGGAGAGATACCCCACCATCGTTGTGAGCATGCCCGAGCCAAGCTCCAGATGTTGCCCATCTCGGTCTGCATCAAACCAGGGCCCGTCTCCATAGTTAACCGGATCTAAAGCTCCGTCTCGGAGTTGTTCTTGCTCGCGCATCGACAAAACGCCCATGTGAATTCGGAACGACTCCTCGATCATTCCGCGCAGTGTTGCCTGGTGCCCCTTCCAACCGAAGGGTCGAATCACAAGGTCCGGGTCCACCCCGCGAAGGCCGCTCGCATCGACGACGCCATCCGCGCCTATCAGAAGAATTCCGAAGCTCACGCCTTTCGCCTCAAGCGGTACGGGGGTCGCCTCTGCGGTTTCGAGTGCCTTGGCAACTCCGGCGTCGCGTTGCTCCTGAAGTAACGATGTCATCTCAACGGCGAGAGCCGCAATGGGGCCAAGTCCTAGAAGATGGGGAGCGTTGCGCTCATCCGCTGTGCGCGCGTTGTTGCCGTTGCCCCGCAGATAGGCATTTTGCGTATTTGTGCCCGCACCGTCGGGGCCGCCCTTTGCATGACAGGTCGCGCAAGAATACGAGTCTGGCCCACCAAACTCACTCTTGTGCACTCGGCGCATATTGGGCGCCTCTGCAGCTCCTGCGCGTATTCCCGGCCTACCCGACAGGCCATTCCCCAGCCCATTTTCAACGCGAAATGCATACTCGAAGAGTTCATCACCAACAGCAAAGAGCACCTCTGGGCTCGGCGCCTGAATGTCCATCGCCATCTGAGTGAACGTGGCGTGTTCAATTCCTTCGCCCGGATCAACCGCATCGAAGTTGATGTCAAAGTTCGAGGCACGTCGGAATTCTTCTGCCTCGGCGATTTGCTCGAGAAGAACCGCGTCACTCGGAATGTCGGGATTGCTGGCAGCGAATGGCAACGGCTGAGGGGCAACCACTTGCTGCTCGGGCACCTCGACACAGGCGCCCACAAGGCAGGCAGTGGCAGCCACGCCGACACTTGCAAGCTGGAGACACCGGGACAACAACACGTGGCGCCCACCGCGCCTCATGCTACTTGCGGCTCTTTTCGATCGCCGAGTAGGCAGTGGATATCTTTGTCGCTAGCTCGGTCGCGGCTTTCTTCTTGCGCTCATCTTGATGCAAGTCTGGGTGGTACTTGCGCATGAGTTGTCGGTACGCACTCTTGAGTTCCGAGGCATCCGCATCGGGGCTAATGCCAAGAGTCTTGTAGTGCTGCGCCAACTCCTTGTTTCCAAAGATGCCGGCTCCCGGCGAGCGGCTCCGCGAGCGGCTTTGCGACGAGCTGTGGGGACCGGTTCGCGGAGGGGCTTGTGAGGAGTACCCGGGACGCGGCGGCGGCGGCGCACGTCGCGCCTCGTCAGCCATGTTTCGAAATGCTTCGTCTTGCTCTTTCTTCTTGGTCGCAGCTCTTCGCTTGCGCTCGCCATGAATCTTAGCCACGCGCTTTTGCGCGAGTGCCTCTCGCTCTTCTCGGGCTTTGCTACCCGCGCCGGCTAAGCGAGCTCGGGCATTTTCGTGGGCCGGTGGATCGCCGGCCGCTTTCCGCGCCGCAACGCGCTTTGCCAACTCTCGCTCAAGACCGGCCGGATCAACTCCGGTGACTCCTTCGCCATCATTGAGCTTGTCAAAGAGTGAGCTCACCCCATCCACAAAGCGGTCTTTCAAACTCATGCAACGCCGCCTTTAGCCACGAGACGTTCAATAAGCGCCATCGTCTCTTCGGTCATTTCTCGAAACTCCACACCGATGCCTCGGGGTTCCTCTTGGAGCCGCACGATTTCGCCAACCCCTTCAATGACCTCAATCTCATCGGCCAAGATGGTGAAGTTGAGATTCACCTGCATGCCGACCGCGAGTTCTTCGTCGCAGCGAACGAACACGCCCGAGGTCGAGAGATTGCTCACGTACTGGTCAACAAAGTCCTCCGCCGAAGCGAACTCCTGATTGACCGTGATACGCGGCTCTCTCGGCTGTAAGGGCGATGCGATGGGACTGTCCTATTCTGCTGCCTCGGAAGAGGCAACATCGTTTGCTGGTGCATCAGACTTTTTCTTACGAGATCGAGTTCGACGCTTGGTAGAACTAGACTTTGCCTTGCTCTTACCGGGCTCTTCGATTTTCATAATATTGCCTTCGACCTTGTATTGGTTCGGAGGCAGCCCGCGAGTTGCCTTGATGTCCACCAACTTCTGGAAGCGCTTTTCCAGGTGGTCGAGATAGTCTCGCTCGTTCTTGTCGAGCCAGTTGGCGACAATCGGAGAGCACTCCACTTGGATGCGCTCGGCTTCCACCAAGCTGCCAACGCGACGCACTTCGCGCATGACTTCATATGCCAGCGTTGTCGTGGACTTGACCACGCCACGGCCTTCGCAGGTTGGACATGGCTCCGTGAGCAGTTGATGCAGCGACTCGCGAGTTCGCTTGCGCGTCATCTCGACCAATCCCAATTCACTGATCTTGGTTACGTTGCCGCGCGTGGTGTCCTTTGCGAGCTCTTCGTTGAACTTCTCCCAAACCAGCTGGCGGTTTGAGCTCTTGTCCATATCCACGAAGTCGATGACGATGATGCCGCCGAGGTTGCGCAACCGAAGCTGACGAGCAACGGCTTCACATGCCTCAAGGTTGTTTGCGGTGATCGTCGACTCGAGGTCTTGCTTGCCAACGTAGCTGCCAGTGTTGACATCGATTGCGGTGAGAGCCTCGCCCTGATCAATGACAAGCGAACCACCAGACTTTAGGGGCACGCGGCGCGAGAGGGACGCGCGAAGCTGCGCTTCAATTCCGTACGAATCAAAGACGGGGCTTCGTCCCTCGTAGAGCTTCACACGATCGCTGTAGGTAGGCATGAACGCTTCGGTAAAGCGCAGAGCCCGGGCGTGCTGCTCTGGATCATCAATGATGATCTCGGAAACATCTTCGCGAAGCATGTCCCGAACAACTCGCAAGACGAGATCGAGGTCTTGGTAGAGAAGCCCAGGCTTTTTGCTAGCCTTTTCGCGACGCCCAATTTCCTCCCAAAGACGAAGCAGGTAGTCGACATCGTCTTTTAGCTCTTGGTCGGCCGCACCATCGGCAGCGGTGCGAATAATAAAGCCCGCACCTTCGGGACGTGCCTCGTTGACAACGTTGCGAAGACGGCGGCGCTCTTTCTCAGAGCCAATGCGGTGAGAAACACCAACCTTGTCGAGAGTCGGCATGAAGACGCAATGTCGACCGGGTAGCGAGAGGTACCCCGTGATGCGTGCGCCTTTGTCGCCGACCGACTCTTTGACGATCTGCACAAGAATCTCTTGGCCCTCTTTGACCAAGTCTTCAATTTTGCGGCGCGCAGCAGCTTTGCGAAAGCCTCGACGGCCTTTGCCGCTGCTGCTCTTCTTCTTGCCGCCATCGTCGTCGTCGTCGCTCTCATCGTATCCGTCGAAGAGACGCTTCTCATCGCCAGCGCCCAAGATCTCGGCGACGTGCAAGTACGCTTTGCGCTCAACGCCTGGACCGAGGTCGACAAACGCGGCTTGCATGCCGGGAAGAACGCGGCTGATGCGTCCGCGATAGATGTTTCCAGCGACGCCAGCATCACGCTTGCGCTCGAGAAAGTATTCCGCGAGGTTGGAGCCCTCTAGAAGGGCAACGCGGGTCTCTGACCCTTCGGCACTAACGACCAATTTTCGATTCGACATGTCATGAAACTCTTTGAATGGGGCCCTTTGTGGGCCGTTTTAATGGCCTGGCAGTGCACTGGATCTGATTCGCGGTGACCGTCAGGTTGGGAAATCGTTTTCTCGTGGATACCACGTGGTCAGGGCTGACCACAAGCGAGGGGCCTCGCAACCACCTGAAACCAGGCAGAAATCCACAAATCCCCCACAGGGACGTGCAACTTTTTGCACCTATAGCAGTGACTCATGACACGGCTGTCCGGCTCTGGCAACCAGTGATCACTTCACCCTCGGCACTCTACGTCACAAGTTAAGTAACAACAGATAGTTGCAAGATATTCCCAGACTGGCACTGGTGTTGCTCTACCTAACAGCAAGTCCTCGGACTCTTGCCTTTGCTTAACTTAACTACCTTATTTTACTTAGATTAGACTTACTTTACTTGTAGCCTAAACACTACCTGCCCAGCAGCGGCACTTAATAAGAGCCTCCAGTTCCTAACAAGCTGGGGGCTTTCGCCGTTTCGGGGCTTTCGACGTTTCGCCCATCGCCGTTTCGGGGCTTTCGACGTTTCGGCCATCGCCGTTTCAAGGCTTTCGACGTTTCGGCCATCGCCATTTCAAGGCTTTTGCCATTTCAAGGCCATCGCCATTTCAAGGCTTTCGCCGTTTCGAGACTTTCGCCGCGGGATAGCCGGCCCCTATGGTTGTGCTGTGAGTTCTTCGGCCTACCGCATCCACATCAAGCGTGACCGCTACAAGTTCTCCTGCGCGCACATGACGGTCTTTCCCGGTGGCAAGAAAGAGCGCATGCACGGTCACAACTACTACGTCTCGCTCACGATCGAACTTGCGAGCATCGACTTTGAACGCATGGTGGATTTTCAGCCGCTCAAGGAAGCGCTCGGAGACCTGTGTAACGAGTGGAAAGAGCACGTGCTCTTGGCCACGGAAAATCCCTACTACAAACTCGTCGCCTCCTCCGACGAGGAGATCGAGTTTACGCTCTGCGGCAAACGCTATGTATTGCCGCGAGAAGACGTCCTCCTACTGCCAATCGACAACCTCGCGGTAGAGCCACTTTCCAAACTTGCCTGCGATCGCCTTTGTGCCAGCATGCAGGCTCAGCTCGACCCAAAGACGGTGCGGGCGGTAGAAGTTACGATTGAAGAGAACCCGGGCCAGGGCGCGACGACCCGCCATGAATTCTAGCGACGCAAAACAGAAGAGTTCTTAGTGGCAAAAGTACGTCTCGACAAACTCTTAGTGAAGCGCGAATTCGCAAAGACCAAAGCGGATGCCGGGCTCCTTATCTCCAGTGGCCGGGTTTTGGTGGGCGGAATTCCCAATGCAAAACTCGACGCACAGGTGGATCCAGGCGTTGATGTGAAACTCAAGGACGAAGTAGAGGGCTGGGTTTCGCGGGGCGCGCACAAGTTGCTCGGCGCCATCGAAGCCTTCGGGATCGATCCACAAGGCATGGTTGGATTGGACGTAGGAGCCTCCACCGGCGGGTTTACCGACGTCTTGCTCAAACACGGCGCCAAGAGAGTCTACGCGGTTGACGTCGGCTACGGGCAGCTCGCTTGGAAGCTGCGCCAAGATCAGCGTGTGGTGGTCTTGGATCGCGAGAACATTCGAAACCTCGATCCGCAAAAGATTGGAGAGCCCATCGATATCACGGTGATCGATGCAAGTTTCATCTCGCTAACGCTCATCCTCGGCAAGGTCGCCAGCCTGATGGGTGGTAGTGGCAAGCCCATCGTCGCTCTCATCAAACCCCAATTTGAAGCCCGCAAAGATCAGGTGGGCGAAGGCGGGGTTGTGAGAGACGAGGCTGTTCGACAAGAGTGCATTGATACCGTTAGCGAATGGGTATTGGCTCGAGGCTTTAGCATCGATGGCATCGTCGAGTCGCCCATTCAGGGCCCGGCGGGAAACATCGAATACCTTATCTTGCTGCGCACTCCGAGCCCGGGCGCATGACATGGGAGATTCGAGCGCTTTCTCTGGCGGACTTGGAATCATCGCAGCAAGTTCTCTCAGACGCCTGCGACTACGACAATGTCTTAGACCTCGCGGAAGAGAAACTCTTTGCGCCAGGAGCCGGAGACCTCGCCGCTGAACCTCTCGGAGTCTTTGTGGGCCAAACTCTCGTTGGAGTGGCGTGCACATCGAGTACATGGCTTCGCCTTCTCGCGGTTGCACCGGGCCATCGGGGCGTCGGTGTCGGCGGCGCGCTCTTGCACGCTTGCGAGGCGCAGATGGCCGCACATGGCACGCAAGCCCGAACTCTCGACCAGCCGGGCAACTACCTGAGTCCCGGCATTGATGTGCGCAACCACGAGTGCATCGCTTGGCTTGAGAAGCGCGGGTACGCGCCCATCACCCGCGCATGCAATCTGCGAATTCGGGTTGATCAGAATCCCCTGGTTTGCGCATCACGCCTACAGGAACTTCGCGAGCGCTGCGAGCAGCAGGGGTATACGGTTTTGCGACAACCACCGGCGCGTCTGGAGAATGATGCCGCTCTGGTTGAAGAATCGTTTTCCAAAGGATGGGCGTTTGAAATGCGCCGCTCACACTCGCGCAGCAATGGAGTTCACATCGCGATCGAAGCGACGACCGGAGCCCTTGCCGGCTTTGCCGCCCACGATGGCAACAACGCGGGACATGGTTGGTTTGGGCCTACCGGCACGCTACCCGAACACCGCAGTCGCGGACTGGGCGCTGCCCTGCTCATGGCCTGCTTGCTCGATGTTCGCGATGCTGGCCATTCCCACTGTCAAGTCGCTTGGATTGGACCGCGCGCGTTCTATGACAAGATCGCTGGCATCGATAGCGAGCGACACTTCACCGTTTTGCGCAAGGAACTCACATGACTCAAATTGCAAGCGCCATGCTGCTGTGCGCCGGCATGGGCACACGCCTCGGCGACCTCTCCCGCGAATGCCCCAAGCCATTGCTCCCGGTGTGCAACGTGCCAATCCTACGCTACGGCATCACAAACCTTGTCGCACACGGCATCACGAACATCGTGATTAATCTGCACCACCAAGGGGAGCTGATCTCGAACGAGTTGGGGGATGGCAGCGCCCTAGGTGCCACGATTCAGTACTCCCACGAGGAGCAGATTCTTGGAACCGGTGGCGGCTTAAAACACGCCTTGCCACTTCTCGATCCAGAGGGCACCAACGCGCCAATTCTCAGTATGAATGGCAAGCTAATTTTCGACCTCGACATTGCCGGACTCTTGGCGAGTTTTCTAGAGGCGGGCGACACCCTGGGCATGATGGTCGTGCAACCCGCACCGAATGCGATGAAGTGGGGCGCCGTTGATGTGCGTCCCGACGGAGACGGCCTGCGCGTGCACAACATTCTTGGCGAAGGCAGCCACATGTTTTGCGGAGTTCACATGACACGGCCTTCCGTGCTTAAGAACATTCCCGAAGGCGAGGCCTGTACGGTGCGACAAGGTTATCTGCCGTGGATCCAAGACGGTGGTCGCGTTTCCGCCTTTGTGCACAAGCAGGGCTACTTTGCGGAGCACAGCACACCGAAGCGGTACCTACAAAGCAATCTAGACCTACTGCGAGGGGCCGAACTTCGACACCCCCCATCCCCGCTCTCGGGGATCGCCGAGAGCGCAAGCATCGACCCAAGCACCACCATCACCGCCCCCGTCTGCATTGGCGAAAACGTGACCATCGGACCAAACTGCACCATCGGGCCGGATGCCGTGATTGGAGAGAACTCAACGATCGCCCCAGGCAGCTCGGTGCACGAAGCCGTACTCTGGAACTCAGTACAATTCTCAGGGCAAGCGCATCAAGAAATCATCACACCACACACGCGAATCCCCGCGTCTGGGGCAGATGACGTCGATGGGTAGCAGCCCAAACCAAACCCAAAACCAAACCCCAAACACGCAAACCCCAAACCAAACCCGAACACGCAAAGCCCGAACAACCAAGCCTGCACACGCAAAGCCGCGGCCAAGGTTGGGTGCCTTGCTTCAGCGAGATTGCACAGCCGTCGCCTCAGCCCCAAGAACGCACTCATCAAGCGCACGCCACCCAAATTCACCCGGCGAGCACCGACCGCAGCTGGAGCAAGGTACCCGACCGCAGGACAGGCTCGCACCGTCACGCGAAAGTCGCAGCGCAAACAAGCACCAACCAAAAGTCACCAACCAAAAGCCACCAACCAAAAGTCACCAACCAAAAGTCACCAACCAAAAGTCACCAACCAAAAGCCACCAACCAGAAAAAGGGACCAAAAGCCACCAACCAGAAAAAGGGACCAAAAGCCACCAACCAGAAAAAGGCCTAACCGAAACCTAAGCCCGAAGGCCGTGCAACAGCGATTCAATCGCCGCTCGCAAGTCTTGCCGCCGAACCGGCTTTAAAAGCACAGGCTGAGATGTCCCATCCGCAAACGCCTGTGTCTTGTCAGTAAACGTACCCGCCGAGATAAAAATGATTCGCTCTCGCGCTTCGGGGCAAACCTGAGCCAAACGTTCGTAAAGCGCGACCCCACTTAGTCCCGGCATCATGATGTCGCAAAGGATCACGTCGTAGTTACCCTCGACAATCATCTCAAGCGCCAGCTCTCCGCCCGAGCAGACATCGACAAGATACTCGCGCCTCAACATGCGCCCAAGGCTGCGCAAGATGAGCTCCTCATCGTCCACAACAAGCACACTCACCGCCGCGACCTCAGCTTGCTCCGATGATGGAAGTTGAACTTCGATGGTAGCGGAGCACTGGTCGGCACTCGTGGAGACTTCGATGCTGCCCCCATGCGCTACAACAATTTGCTGGCAGAAGATAAGCCCAATCCACTTGCTGCTGCCCTGCACAAAATCGACAGGGATTCCCGCCTGGGGATTCTCCGCTCGGTCGCCTTCCCAAACGCGAATCCGAGCAGCGAGCTCTTCAAAGTATGGGGTTGGTGCACCGAGTTCACAGGTGAATTCCACACAGGTATTTTCACTATCAGCTTTGGTTGAAACCCGCAGTGTATTGCCCGGTGCGTCCTCCACCATGGCCCTGGCGACAAACACGAGGAGCCCGGTCATGAGCTGGATTAGGCGCCCTTTGAGACCGTCGACAAACGGGACTTCTTGCAGCTCCTCAACAATTTCTGCGCGGTGCCGTAGTTCGTTGTGAGCGAGACGAAGTGCATGCCGAACGCATACGTTGACGTCGATGGGATGCGTGTCCTCAGATTCGGTGGACGAGAATGGCGTGAGTTCAGCGGCCACGGTCTCGATTCTCCGCAGGGCCGTCAGCGCATCGGTGACGACCTCTGAGAGTTCTCCCGTAGAGATGTATTCCCCGCGTTCACTCAAGTGCTCCAGACAACTTCGCAGCACCTGCGCAGGATTGTTGATTTCGTGCCCCATCGCCGCTGCGAGTTGCCCCACAACCACCATGCTGCCGGTTGCAACCAAGTGCTCGCTAGCCGTTTTCAGTCGCTCCTGCGTCATCGACAACTCGTCGATCGGAGACTTTAGCGCCACCGCGTACGAGAGCTTGCCATCTTCCAGTACGGGCGTTATCCGCACGAGTTGGCGATAGGTCTCACCATTGCGGTGCCTGCCCTCAAACTCGCCATGCCAGGCATTGCCTTCGCGAAGCGTGTCCCAGATGGCGGTAAAGAGCTCCGAGTTTTGTGCCTCTACTGCGAGAAGCTCGACCGCACTCCGACCCAATGCCTCGTCCGCCGTGTAGCCGGTAAGATTCTGGAAGCTGCGATTTACAAAGCACAGCAGGCCATCAGCATCCATGATTTCCACAGATTCGGAGACTTGGTCAATCGCCTCAGAAAGCGCTCGCAGTTCACATTCGGAGGGTGCGTCAAAATCAATGAACTTTCTCATCGTGAATCCTGCTTACGAATATATCTTAGGACGTATTCCTAGAGAGACGTCTCTAGGGAGTCTTCCGTGGGCACTTGGCGACATCAAGCTTGCCATCCGCCTCAAAGCAGACCGCTGCAATCTTGCGCGCTTCCACCTTTACGGCCTTTTGTTCTGCCACTTCAAGTCCAACGCTAGCGAGCAAATCGAGATTGATCTGCAGAGCCCCCGGACTTGCTTTGGCTAGTTCGCACTGCTGCGAAAGCTCTGGGTGGGCCTCAGCACAGGCGCAAACACGCTCGACGTAGGTGGTGCATGCCTTTTGAGCGCGCTCAACTTCCGCTTTTGGTAGCGGCTCAATCCTGGCGGGGCGATTCTCCTCTTCCGCGGATTTCTTGCTGCAGCCAACCGCAGCAGCCGCGACCAGCAGGACAACCAAAGTTTTGGCGTTGCATGCTCTCATTACTGCGGCTCCCATTACTGCGGCTCCCACTACTGCGGCTCGATGCGCGCAAGCACAACAGAAATGTTGTCGACGCCACCCTGCTCGTTGGCGCTGGCGATGAGGTTCTCAACCGCCTTATCCAAGTCGGGGGTGGAATCCATAATGTGGGCGATCTGCGTATCGTTCAGCATGTCGCAAAGGCCATCGGAGCAAAGAAGGAAGCAATCTCCAACCTTTGGGTGATCCGTGATGATGTCCACCTGGACGCTATCCTTCATGCCAAGCGCGCGAACGATAACGTTCTTGTGAGGCCAGTTTTCCGCCTCTTCCTCGGTGACCCGCTTCATCTTGATGTAATCGTTGATGAGGGAGTGGTCCTCGGTGATCTGCGTGAGCTTGCCTTCTCGAAGCCTGTACACGCGACTATCGCCAACATGCCCAATGATGACAGTGTCATCGAGGAAGTAGGTCGCCACAACCGTCGTTCCCATGCCCTTGCAGTTGGGATCTCGAGCGGCCCGCTCATGCACTTCAAGGTTGGCGAGAAGTACGCCGGTCGTCATGCGATTGATGTCACCACGCAAATCCCGATCGACCTTGTACGGCCACGTAAGTGGCTGCATATCGGCAGTACGCCCGTAGTAGTCGACCATCGTATCAACGGCGAGGGCGCTGGCAACTTCACCGGAAGCGTGCCCTCCCATGCCATCTGCCACGATTGCAAGCCGCACATCGGTGGGTAGGTAGACGGAGTCCTCGTTGTGGTCGCGCTTGCGGCCAACGTCCGTATCACCAGAGAAACGGACGCGCATGTTGTCGAGTGGGAAGGAGGTGCTCATTGTGCTTCTTGGCTTGATGGACGCCCGCGATGTTGTCGCAATATTCGCCGCTCGATATGACTTGTAACTTGGATATCCCGCAGAGCGACCCCTATTATGAGGTCATGCCGTGGGGGAAGAAGCTTAGCGTAGCTTTATGTGTAGGGCTATTGGGCCTGGTCACCTTTTTGGGGGGTCCAGCGGACGCTCAGAATAGCGAGGCCATTAAACCATTTGTCTTGGTGATTTTTGATGTCTCGGGATCCATGGGGGCCGCAACGGGGCAAGGCTCCAGCTCCTGCGGTGCCGCCGATACCCGAATCGATCATGCCAAATGCGCCATTCAGCAGGTGGTGGATGCGCACTCTGACATTCAGTTCGGCATGGGTCGATTTCGCACCACGCCCGACGGCGCAAGCGACTGCTTCTTGTGCGAACAAAACACTGCGATCGACTGCGTCGATTGCAATGAGGGCAACGGAAGCAACTGCTCGGCCGCAATGAGTTCCGCCGACAGATTCCAGTTGCTCGTTCCCTTTGTCGAAGACGCCAACGACTCGATCAAGGAATGGGTCAACTTCAACTGCGGCGCATCCGGCTGTTCACTCGATCCTGCGGATAGCCCAGAGATGCGGGTTCCGTTTGGGAACAGCTTCACACCACTCGGAGGTGCACTTCGCGGTGCGCGTCGCTTCTTCCAAGGCAACGACACCAACATCAATAGTAACGCGGTCGACAACCTCGACAGCATTTACGGCGCAGGCATCGACGATCCCATCGGAACCGATCCACTGCGCGACGATTTCATTGCCGTCGGCCAACAGTGTCGCCCCTACATCGTAGTTCTTCTTACCGACGGCGAAGAGACCTGCGAGCAATTCAATGCAACGGGCGGAACCGTAGACGTCGCCTCAGACCTCCTTGTAACGCCCTTCGGTGGCAACAACTACCGCATCGAGACCAAGCCCATCGGCTTTGGACTCTCGCCAGGCAACGCGCAAATCGAAGCGATGGCACGCGCTGGAGGCAACCCTGGTGATGGCGCAACTGGTGATGGTAATGCCGCTGCTACCGGCAGTCACGAAGGCCTCTACGCCAACACCGAGCAAGAGCTTATCAATGCCTTCAATCAGATTATTTCTGATTCGATTCTCGTCGAGATTTGCGACGGCGAAGACAACGATTGCGACGGACAAGTGGATGAGGGCTTTCAGCTCTTCTGCGATGTCGATGGTGGCAACCCGGCCCAAGACTTGTGCGACGACCCTGGCGATGATTGCGACGGAAACGACGACAACTGCACCCTGGGTACCGCTGACGAGATTGTGAATGCCTGCGGACTTTGCGGCCCTCCGCCTGTTGAAGTCTGCAACCTCAGCGACGACGACTGCGACGGCATCGTCGACGAGAACGGCGACGGCATCGAAGGCAGCCTGTGCAACGGCTGCATTCCGGTCGGCCAAGAGATTTGCAACAACGACGATGAAGATTGCGATGGCAACATCGATGAAGGCATCACACAGCCCTGCGGAACCGATGTTGGCGAGTGCACAGCGGGCGTCGAAACCTGCGTTGCTGGCGACTTCATCAACTGCACCGCCATCGATGGCACCAATGAAACCTGCGACGGCCTCGACAACGACTGCAATGGCGTCGTCGATGGCTTTGTCGAACAGTGCGCGGAGATTCCCGGCAACGTGGATCCCTTCGATGGCGTTTGTCAGCCTGGCTTCAGTGTCTGTGAAGTGCCAGCGATTCCCGGCATGGGCAATAGCTTCGGCCCTTGCCAAGGCGAGATTGGCCCAAGCGATGAGAGCTGCGACTTGCTCGACAACGATTGCGACGCCGACGTCGACGAAGAAACCGGCGGTGCCGACTGCAGTTCTACTTGCGGCGTAGGAACCACCGAGTGTGTTGCTGGTGTTCTTGAATGCAACAACGGCGGCATGATGGGCACGGACGAAATCTGCAACGGACTCGATGATGATTGCGATAACGTCATTGATGAGAACGTTCCGGATCCCATTCCCAATACCTGTGATGAGGGCGGAACGCTCTGCTTGCCCGGCGTGCTCCAGTGCATCGGCGGCGACTTTGTCTGCACCGGCGGAACGGCTCCCGGCATCGAAGTATGCGATTGCCTCGACAACGATTGCGACGATGCGGTTGATGAAGAACCTCCAGCGTTGTGCCCAACTGGTTCAAGCTGCACGGATTGTCAATGTGCATTCCCCTGCCAAGCTGGCGAGTTCCCCTGCCCACAAGGCTTCTTGTGCAGTGCCGATAATTTCTGTCTGGTCGACCCTTGCTTCAACGTCGATTGCACACCCACCGGAGAAGGCAATGCAACAACCTGCGTAGCCGGAGACTGTGTCGAGGTTTGCACCGTCACCAGTTGCAGCCCGGGCACCGCATGTCGCCCAAGCGATGGCACCTGCCAATTCGATGATTGCCGCGGGTTCCCAGAGCTTTGCGGCGACGATGAGTTTTGCGTGATTGACCAGTGTGTCACCGATGCATGTACCGGTGTCGTATGCCCGGGCGACGATGCGTACTGCCTGGACGGTGCCTGCGTTGCCAGTTGTGCCGACGTAAACTGCCCCGATGGACAGAGTTGTCGCCTGGGAGTCTGCGAAGCAACTCCTTGCGGCGGCGCTTGTGAAAGCGGGCAAGTGTGCAGCAGCGACGGAGTTTGCCAAAACAACCCGTGCACCGCACCGTGCCTCGAAGGCCAAATCTGCAACCCGGCTGACGGCGAATGCGTCCAAGATCCGTGTCTTGGCGTTGAGTGTCCCAATGACGGGGTTTGCGACTTCGGAACCTGCTTCGATCCAAGTCACGGCGATGCAGGTCCTCCAGTGGACAACCAATACGTGAGCCCAGGTGGCGGCGGCGGTTGCTCGACAGGGGGCGGAACCGGAGCCTTGTCTGGACTCTTGCTCATGCTGCTTCTCGCTTGGTCACGCAAGCGAGAGGAGGGCCTCTAAGATGCGCATCAATTCACTGCCAGCGACTGCACTTCCAACGAGCTTCGTTCTCGCGATTCTCGGAGTTCTTCTTAGTTCAAGCTCTTGTAGCGTGGATGGATATTGTCTCGACTGCTACGACGCCAATGGCACAGGTGTTGTCTTTGACGGCGGCGGCGATCCCTTTGATGCCGACATTCGCGATGGCGGCGGAGGCGAATTTGATGCCTGCGTGCCATCGGGAATCGAGCAATGCGACGACCTCGACAACGACTGCGATGGCGAAGTCGACGAAGAAGCCAATGGCCTACCCGGAGTTGGCGAATCCTGCGGGACGAGTTCCGGCGAATGCGAAGCGGGCACCACCGTTTGCCAAGACGGCTCGATTATTTGCGGCGATGGAGCGATCAACCCAACCTTCGAGCTGTGCAACAACCTCGATGATGATTGCGATGATTCGGTGGATGAGAACAATCCTGAAGGTGGCCTCGTTTGCGGCACCAACCAAGGCGAATGTGTTGCAGGCGTTCAGCAATGCTCGGGCGGCACTCTCGACTGCGTTGGCGATGTCGGTGGCGGCTCCGAGATCTGCAATGGCCTAGATGATGATTGCGATGGCCAGTTTGACGAGGGCATTACACTCAGCGGCAATTGCGGCCCCACCAGCGATGACGGCGTTTGCACCTTTGGTGTCAACACCTGCGTCGGCGGCAGCGTTCAGTGTGTAGGCGCGGTTTTGCCCGCCCTTGAGCAGTGCGACATGACCGACCACGACTGCGACGGCAACACCCTAAACGGCTTCAACCTCGCGACCGACCCGAACAACTGCACGGCATGCGGCGCTGTGTGCGCAGGCTTTAACGCGTTCTGGACCTGCAACAATGGCTGCGAAGTTGCGGCCTGCGAAACCGACTTTCACGACGTCAACGCCGTGGCTGCCGACGGCTGCGAATTTGGCCCGTGCACGTTTCAAGGCAACGAAATCTGCAACGGCATCGATGATGACTGCGACGGAGTCACCGACGAAGGCGTGAATCTCAGCCCACCACCGATATGCGATCAGGATGGCGAATGCAGCGGCACCGTCGCGGTGTGCGACAGCATGGCCGGGCAGTTTGTGTGCAACTACGGCGCTACTGTGAGCACCGATGTCGCTGGCAACCTCATTCCAGAAGACGATTGCGACGAGCGAGACAACGATTGCGATGGCCAGGTCGACGAGTTCTTTGGCACCAAGGGCAATGTCTGCGATGACGGCGAACTCGGTACCTGCAGGGACACGGGAATCATCGCGTGCAACGTCACCGACGATGGTGTCGAGTGCACCGCGGTTGACGATCCAACGGACGATCCTCCACCAGCAGAAACCTGCAACAACCTCGATGATGACTGCGATGGAAACATCGACGAGGGCGACATCCAAGAGTGGGTGGACATCGGTGGCGGCGTGGAGATCATGAAGTACGAGGCTTCGCGGCCCGACTCTGATGCAACGGAGCAAGGCTTTGTTGTGGATGGCAGCGTTTGCAGTGACGTATCACGAGTGCCGTGGACCAATGTCACCCAACCCGAAGCAGAAGCCGCATGTCTCGGCATCGGAGCTCGCCTCTGTGAGGAGAGCGAATGGCAACTCGCCTGCGAAACCGACAATGCACCCGCGGGAAGCGTGCAGCAGGGCAGCCAAAACCTCATCGTGATTGATGGCGCAGCGGGCGTTGCAAACAACGGCTGGGTCGTCGGAAGCGCAGTTGCGGGCTTCACCGGTGCGGGCTACATGCAGGTTCCCGATGACACGGAAACGGATGTCTTTGACCCGAGCACCCTCAACGCAGCGTCACCGCGCATCGACTACACGATGAACTTCACACAAACCGGGACGCACTTTCTCTGGGTGCGCATGTACACCGATGGCAACTTTGAAGACGACTCTGCGTGGTTCGCCTTTGACGACACCAATGGCGGTCTTGCGGGAAGCACCGGCGCATCCCCCTACCTCGACTTAGATACCAATGAGTCGTGGGACTGGCTTGGGCAGTTCGATAATGAGAGTGGCCGCATTAGCTTTGGCGTCGCCACCACTGGGAATCACACAATCAGCATCTACAACGGGGAGGATGGTGTGATCATCGATAGGCTCATCGTTACGACCGACGCGAACTTCGTGCCGACCAGCGATGGTCCACCAGAAGAATGCCTATTTGCGTACCAAACCGATTGTAAGGTCTACCAACCGGATACCTGCAACGGAGAGGACTTCGACGGAGACTCTGGAACGGCCGGCGACCAAGACCTAATGCTGCCAACCGGAAGCTTGGCTGCGTGTTTCGCGGAGTGGGAAGCGGGCGGCGATGCCTTCGATCTTTCGGGCAATATCAAAGAGTGGACGGCGGAGCGCGCTCCGGGCATCAATCCACTTCGCGGTGGCTCGTTTAACAACACCGCCACAGGAATCAGCTGCCAGTTCGACTTCCTAACCGCGGACGATGCGTTCTTCCTGCCGAATATCGGCTTTCGCTGCTGTCGCTAATCGGAGTTCGACGCAGATGGTGTCGGCTCGGCGGAACTCGGCTCGGCGGTGAGTCGCCGCCGAGTTAGTCCGATGTAGCGCGCGTCCTGGTCGCCAACAATCCACCGCCGGCCAAGCCTTTCGGCAATCGCCGCGGTGGTCCCCGAGCCGCCAAAGGGGTCAACCACGAGATCGCCGGCGTTGCTGCTGGCGGCGATCATGCGGCGTACGAGTTCTTCTGGTTTTTGCGTCGGATGCTCAGTGCGCTCGGCGGTGCCATTGCACAGGACGGGAATCTCTAAAACGTCGCGAGGTTTTGCGCCAAGAGGATGGGGCTGCCACTTGTCGCGACGCTTGCCCTTGCCGCCATACTGCGAAGTCACGGCTTGTACACGCGCTGGATAGCGTTTCGTGTGGGTGTTGTAGGGCACGCGAACATCATCGACGTTGAGCTTTGTCTTGCCAGATTTGCGCAAATGCAAAATCGACTCATGCGAGCGGCCCCAGTCACTGCCCAAGTTCGCCTTGTTCTTGTAAAACCAAACGAGCCAGCGACACGCGGAGAACTTGCTAGAGGAGCGAGCCTTTATCTCTGCGAGTATTTCTGAGAATCCACAGACGTATGCCGACCCCGATGGGCTGAGGATACGGGACACTTCGGCAAGCCAGCGATCGCACCAATCGACGTACTCCTCTTGCGATGGGAAGACATCCCAGGTGTCTTTGCCAATCGAGTACGGTGGGTCGGTTACAACAAGATCAACCGAGGAGTCCTCGATGTCTCCGAGCAGCTCAAAGACATCGGCGCGCCACAGCGATCCCAGTGCGCTCTCAAACGCGAGGGTCTTTGGTGACAGTGGTCCCTCCAAATCGCCGGGTATTGGCAATTTGGTAGCAACCCGTGGTGGACGCTTTGGCATAAGCCACGGCAGGATACTCGGAATGAGCAAAGCCGGCTACTACGTACACCCAAGCGCCGTTGTTGACGAAGGCGCCGTGATTGGCGAAGCGAGCAAAGTCTGGCATTTTGCCCATGTCATGCCCGGCGCTCGCATCGGCGAGGACACAGTGATTGGCCAGGGCTGCTACATCGCCAATGTGAGCATCGGCAGTGGCGTGCGCATTCAAAATAACGTGAGTGTCTACGACTCCGTCACCATTGAGGACGATGTCTTTTGCGGGCCGAGTTGCGTCTTTACCAACGTCATCAACCCTCGTGCTGCTGTGCAACGCAAAGACGAGTACATGCCGACCTTGGTAAAACGCGGAGCGAGCATTGGCGCCAATGCCACCATCGTCTGTGGCGCCACGATTGGCGAGTATGCCTTTATCGGCGCCGGCGCCGTGGTTCGCGGAGACGTTCCGGATCGAGCGCTCATGGTTGGAGTGCCCGCAAAACGCATTGGTTGGATGTGCGACTGCGGTGTTCGGCTCCCCGATCCCGAAGCCAAAGCCACCGGGCTTCGAGCAGAGTGCGGCGCTTGCGATGCCAAGTACTGGGTTCGCGACAAAGGCGCTCAGCGCTTAGAAGAAGGCGAATAGAAACTGCGAAGGCGTGCCAGGAGGTCAAGCGGATCAAAGCCGAGCATGCCAAAGGGATTCGCGCTGCTTTCCTTGAGGCGACTTTGGGCCGCACCAGCAAAATCGCCCGCCATCTTGCGCGCTCCCTTAGGAAGAAAACGAGCCATGCGCTTGGCGCTCGTTGTCGCGGCAGCAAGGGCAGCAGCACCCCCGAGAAGGCCTTGTAGCCACATTGGGGACGGATCGACAATGAGAGTGCCAGCGCGCAGCTCCTTGGCAAGTTGGTCCGGAGGACCTCGCAAAATCCGATCGACGGCATCCTTCTCGATAAAGACCGCGATGCTCGGTTTCGCAAATCGCGATTCCACAGCGCGATTCACTTTCTCGTAGTTTGCGCGCCAGTCTCGACAGAGTTCTTGCTCACTAAGAAGATCCCCAATTCCGGGATGCATCGTCGCAAGTACAATTGCGCCCCGGCGCTTCTCTGCGATGACAGAGCAGTGCACGCGGAGGCCATCGAGCACATAGGCAACAAGCGTGCTCTCGTTGGGAATCAGCAGATCGAACGTCTTTTGCAGAGCATCGGATCGCAAAGGCGGTATTAACTCCAACAGCGGAGGATCGCTCCAAATCCCCTCACAACGGCGCAGCGCCTGCCAAAGCCCAACGCCTTGGGTTGCAAAGTCTTCCTCGATTCGCAGCCCCCGCTCCATGTGCTCAAAGAGGTCGGTGAGCGCACGGCGTTCCAACACCAAGAGCCCATCGACGTTGAGCGCCTTGGAAAGCGCGGCCAACTGCGGCTTGTTTGTTCCCGTAAACGGAATGTCCTCGATGTCGATGGCACCCTCGCCAGAACGAACCGCGTGTATGAGTGCTCCCGAATCGAGAACCAAGAGCGCATAGCGCGAGTCTTTTGAGAGCCCCGGCGGAAGCGCGAGTTGCCACCAGTTGTGCAAGTGTCGCCGGTTGAGCCAAGCCAAGACGGGGTCGTGATCAATCATGCGCTTGCCTCCACTCGAAAGATTCGCGTGGCAAAGGCCGCCAGAGGAACTGCCGCGATTCCCTGCTCTTCGACAACGTCGTCGCCTGTGATGCCATCGCGAAGAACACAGCCGACTTCTACGTTGACATCGGCGGTAATGCGCTCTGGTCCGCGGTTGCGAACAAAGAGGAGTCGCACCTTGTTGTTGTCATCGTAGAAAGGACTGCACGTTGCATCGGGCGTCTGTGGCGCAATCCACAAATCGCTGAGTTCGCCGGCAAGGCCAAGCAAGTCGGCGGCAAGGCCTTCCCTGTCGTCCAACGACTCGGCAGCCAACAGCCCCGCCCCTTGCGGCATGTCGCCCTGTGCACCGAGAGGCGCGCCCAACTCGTCTTCTACGGGTACGTCGGGGCCAAGGACAACGGGCATTCCTGTGATGCCCAACGCGTGAAGTGCACCCCACACGGCCCCGTCAACTCTGCGCAGGGTTGGCGCGACCACCGCTTTGGTCGACGAATCGATTCGGTGTAGCTCTGACTCGTCGAGTAGCAAATACGGTACTTCGACAAAATCGAGCGCCTCGCGCACAGCGTCTAGCCAACGAGGATAGCGCCGTGCCGAGACGTCGAGAGCGAGTTCGGCGTGCCCCGATGGCCCCAGCCCCATCCACTCAGTAACCGCAGGCGTTGCACTGTCGAGAGCGCAACTCACAAGTGCTGCACGCTCTTCCGCGCGACTCGCAATGACAACGATGGGCGTTTGCCGACGAAGCGAGTGGGCACCGACATCGCGAAGCGTGGCAAGCAATGGCGCCATCCACTCGCACGCGCGCGCTTCGCCAGACCAGCGTTCTCTGGCCACTGCCATATAGAGGGTAAACTCGTCTCTTCCGCAAGCCAGAGCCGATAACACCGAGTTTTTCTGATCTTCGTCAGAAACGACAGGGAACCAGGGGGCACCACCAAGATGGAGCCGTTCGCAAGAACCGGAGAGCGTCATGCCGGCCTTGCCCGCCGCCTCTTCGAGCCACTCGATCGCACGAGATTCGTACTCTTCGGCAAAGCGCACCCAGGATAGTGAGCGCGACATCTCGCCTTCTTTGTAGCTTCGAGGCGCGGGCTTCTCGCCGCCAAAGTCCAGCCACCACGCGATGGCATCGTGGTGATAGTCGCCATCAAACGCGGCGACGCGCCCAAGGGCTTTGCGATCACATTGCACGCTTACTGTCGCGTTGGCCTCTTGCAAGTGCTCGCCAAGAGCGGCAAACCACTCGACGACCTCGGTCTGAAATGCGGCGGAAGCGAACGACGGGGCGGGAAACATCTTTGTTGGCCAGGGCAGCCACAACGGCGTTCCTCGGCCACTTACGGCTAGGCACTCTTTGATTCCCAGCACCCGCTCTGGAATGCCAAAGGCTGTGAGTTCGGCGCCAACCGCGGGTCCAAGCCGCAGGTGCACAGCGAGACCGTGCTCGCCGGCAACGCTCACAAAACTCGTTAGGTCCAGGTGCTTGGCAAACGAAAATACCCCTTTGTGACGCTCGTGCACCGACCAGGGAACACAGGTTTCGACTCCCGTGAATCCGAGGGCTGCAAGCTCTGCCAAGAGCGCGGGCCACTCCTCCGGTTCGTGGCGCCAGTAGTGCAACTCTCCAAAGTAGCGCGCGGTACTCACCGGTGAATCCAGCCGTGGTCGGGACTAAGAATAAATCGGGAAGCGCCCCATGCGAGTTTGTGCGTGCCCGGCATGGGGAGCGATGCACCGTTGCCCGCGCTCTCGTACTCAGCGTCCCAAGGAAGCAAGAGTGTGAGCCCCTCGTCGCTTGCGCAAGCCCTTGGCAAGATTGGGTGGGCGTGGGCCGCACCGTCCCGCGCAAACGCCAATATGCCTTCGATTCCCTCTTTGGCGGGCTCTACGAGTTCGTAGCAGGTGCGCAGCTGAGGCGGTGGAAGTGCCAATTCCTTTGCTCGGCCCAGAGCTTCTTCGGGAGTTACCCAAACTTCGTCGACAGTCTCTTTGTTGTCGGGCGAGGCGATCTGATTTTCTGGCATGACCGCGATATAGAACTTGGCGCTGTAGCGACGCTTTTCGACCGAGGGCGTGATCCAGTGGGCGTAGTAGGTGAGAGCTCCAACATCGATCGGTGCCTTGGCCATGACCTCTGCTGGGTCGGCCTTGTCGATGTTTAGCGCCTTGCGCCAAGCCTCGCGTTCGGTTGCATGGGTTTCGGTGCCACTGAGTAGGACGCCGGACTCTTCAAACAACTCACGCCCGGCGACAACCCGATCATCGGTTTCATAGTCTTCGGCAATGCCCCCGGGAAAGACATACGAAGAGGACATGAAGGATGCCTTGCGGTGTCGGCGGAGAAGATAAATCTGCACGCCAGCAGCACTTGGGCGAAGCAATATCACCGAGGCGGCGGCCTTAGGCTCAACATCTTGACTTTCAGCCATAAGTAGACCGTATCATGCGAATCATATGACGACGCGCACCGTACCCTTGGTCGACCTCGGCAAACAGCACGCCGAAATGCGCTCGGAGATCGATGCGGCCATTGCGGGGGTAATCGATTCGGGTTGGTTTATTCTCGGCCCGGAAGTCGCCGCCTTTGAGGACGAGCTGGCCGCCTCATGCGATGCGGGCTTTGCTGTTGGCGTGTCCTCAGGGACGGATGCCCTGCTACTCGCTCTTATGGCTCTGGGCGTTGGTCCGGGCGATGAGGTCGTCACCAGCGCGTTTACGTTTTTTGCCACCGCTGGTGTCATCGCGCGACTTGGAGCCAAGCCTGTCTTTGCCGATATTGAACCGGAGAGTTTCAATTTGGATCCCCAGGCCGCCCTCGATGCGGTCACGCAGAAAACCGCCGCCATCATGCCGGTCAACCTCTACGGACGCCTGGCTCGATTGCCAACGACAGAGATACCGATCATCGAGGATGCCGCGCAAAGCGTCGGATGCGGCTCTCCTCGAGGTTTGGCCGCAGGCTACAGCTTCTTTCCCACGAAGAATGTTGGAGCGCTTGGCGACGCGGGAGCCGTTGCGACCAACGACGAAGCGTTTGCAGACAGACTTCGCCTCTTGCGCACCCATGGCGGTCGTCCCAAGTACTTTCACGCAGCGGTCGGCGGCAACTTTCGCATCGACGCACTACAAGCGGCGGTCTTGCGCGTGAAGCTTCGGCGGCTAGCCAGTTGGAATGCCACACGACGAGCAAACGCCGCGCGCTACTCAGAACTATTCTCATTTGAGAGTATTTCTGACATCGAACTCCCTGCAGACAGCCCGGAGCACATTTACCATCAGTACACCATTCGTGTACCCCGGCGAGATGCTCTGCGTGCCCACCTCAAAGAGCGTGGCATTGCCACCGAGATCTACTACCCGCAGCCCCTTCACCTGCAAGAGTGTTTTGCCGACCTGGGCTACAAGCCGGGCAGCTTGCCCAACACCGAAGCGGCGGCCCAAACGTCGTTGAGTTTGCCGATCCACGCTCACTTGGATGAGGATGACCAGGCCTACGTGGCGAAGGCAATCGCCGAGTTTTACGGTAGGTAGCGGCGGAGCAGCGTGCGAGCGGCCTGCAGGTAGACGCGGGCCGGTGGGCGACGGCGCTGACGGTCCACGCGCCCGAGAATGGACGCCATCAGGGCTCGCCTCGGCCCCGCCCCTGTGGGGGCATCGCCAATGTGAAGAAACCATTTCCGAGAAGGGGCGATCAAAACAATGCGGTGCATGATGTACGCGCCCTCGTTGCCCTCGTAGACCACCACGTCTCCAACACGCAGCTCCTGGCTGGGAATCGCGCGAACCCGAACAGATTGGCCAACGGCGATGGTCGGCTCCATCGAGCCGCTGCTGCAGGTAATCAGCGCTACAGCCGGCGACCCAGCCAACTCTCGCAATAGCGCAGAACGCTCATGATCGGGAATCACTTGACCATTCTCCGCGAGCGCAGTATCTCCGCGCAACCCTTGAAGAGTGCGACCCTAATAGCGACGATTTTGTGCACCGCCAGCTGCGCGTTTGACACCAGTGTTCCCAACACGCCGGGGGATGCGCCCGATGCGGCAGGCGAGAACTTCATCGATGCAAATCCCGCAGCGCCCGACGCGGATGTCACCGACCAGAAGCATCTCCTCCTGAGCGAGGTGAAAACCACGGGGGCCGGCAAGGAGTTTATCGAGATCTACAACCCCGGCGCATCGACGGTCGATCTCTCCGACTATTACCTCGCAGACACGCAGCAATACATGCTCCTGCCCGGAACCTTCGGAGAAGGGCCTGGATCCGACGTTGCCACCAGCGACTTCATTGCGCGCTTCCCGGATGGCGCCGAGATTGAAAGTGGGCAGACGTTGGTGATGGCGGTGCGGCCAACATCCTTCAACCTGCAATTTGGTGTGGACCCGGACTTTCGGATTGGCGGCGAGCCAACGGGAGAGGCGATGCGAGAGGCCCACGCAGATAGCATCAGCCCACTTGCAGCGCTCACCGACAGTGGCGAAGGCATTGCCCTCTTTTATTGGAATGGCAAAAGCGACCTTGTGCAGGACGTTGACCTCATCGACGTAGGCCCAAACACCACCATGCCCAACCGCCTTCCGAACAAGTCTGGTGAGCAAGTCGATGGCCCCGATCCCGATACTGATGCAGATGCGTATCAGACCGATCTTGCGACGATGACAACGCTCGGTGATGCCCTTGAGTTCGGCGAGAGTTTTCACAGGCTCACGTCGGAAGACGGCCACGAAGTTCAAAGCATGAGTGGCAATGGGCTGCACGGGCACGACGAAAGCAGTGAAGACATTGCATCCAGCTGGGGCATCGAAGAAGCCTCGCCTGGAGTCGCTGCGGCAGGTTTGTAGTGTCTGGCGCGGGGGCGTTGCGGCAGCGTTTTGAAGCCCTAGCGGATGATGTTGCACTGCGGCTCAAGGAGAGTGCACTGCCGATTGCGGCGACCGATGCACTAAGAACCTTCCTTAGTTCGAATCGCATCGAGCCAAGCGAGGTTCTCGCGTGGATTGCCCAATCGTCCAAGCTGCCGACGCAAGAAGACTTGATGGCGAGCTTTGGTGAACCCCCAATCACCATCGTCAACCGCCCAGAGTTCTACATCCAGCTACTCTTTTGGGGCGATGGAACCACGCGCGTTCACCAGCATGCCTTCTCAGGCGCGTTTGCGGTGCTCTCCGGAAGCAGCATCCACGTCGAATACACCTTCGAGCCCACCATTGTCTCGAACGAGAGGTTCATGACGGGCCGGCTCTCCCACAAATGCACCGAGTATCTGCGCGTCGGCGATTGCAGAACCATCATCGGTGGTTCGGATTTCATTCACTCGGTATTTCACTTAGATCACCCTACTGTGAGCGTAGTGATTCGGAATCATGGCGATCCGGATGCGACGACTCAATTGGCCTACCGACCAACGGTCGCGCTCGACTTGTTCGACGCATCGCCAAGCGAGATTCGCAAACAACAGATCCTCGAACTCGCCTGTGAGTCTGAGAACCGCGATGCACTGTTGGCCTCGATGATCGAGAGCTCCGATATCGCCGGGGCCTACCTCCTGCTCGAACAGATCACCCGACGGCGCGGGAGCGTTGGTGCAGTCGCCCAGCTCGTGGCACAAGCAGAGAGCGTGCACGGCGCGGCGGTTGGCGCGTTTTCCGAATCACTCTCCGACATGCTTCGCGAAGAGAATATCGTGGAGCGCCGCAAGGCAATCCGAGAGCCGCATCACCGACGCATTCTCGCACTGCTGCTCACCGTCCCCAATCGCGAAAGCATTCTCGCACTGCTGCGCAACATCGAGCCCGAGGGCGATCCTGTAGAGACGCTACTTCGAGGGTTCCGAGAAATGCTCAACCTCGAGGCACCCGCCAACTTTGGTGCAAATGCCCTTGGGCTGGAGCTCGGGCCCTTGGCGCTCACATTTCTCGAAGACGTTTTGCGGGGCGCTTCGATCGATGAGGCAGCAGCGCGATGCGACGATGCAATGCAGGGCCAGATGCTCGCCCTGCAGTTGCCAATGTCGCAGCTTCTTCGGCCGCTCTTTCGATCGAGCTAGGCCAGCTCGCAGCTGAGCTAAGCCAGCACGCGGCAGGCCCTAGAACGCACAGTCGTAGTCCGCAGCCATCGCCTCGAAGGCTTCAAAGTGCGACCGCAGCTCGACAAGCAAGAGAGCCTGGCGGCGCTGATATGCCTGCTCAGCGGCATGAGCGGTGTCGATATCAACCGTGGTTAACATGCCGACTTGATGCGCATGAAGCTCCGCTTGCAGCTCCCCAAGGGCGGCACTGGCGCCAGCGATATCTACGAAGTCCCCTTCGGCATTGCTGCAGGCTTTGAGGTCTTGCAGGGTCGAGCGCATCTCCCAGGCAAGATTCGACGCAGCGCGTGCCCAATCCAGCTCTTCCAGGACCACGTGGCTCACGACATTGCCGTCCATAACAGCGCCAACGTGGGTACTGGTTTGAACATCGAAGCCGGCTCGAATGGATTCGAAGGCCTGCAGCCTAGGCATCATCGATTGGGGTTCTTCTGAGGTGGAAACAGATTCGCCACAGGCGAGGAGCGCCAAAGGAAGCACGACGAGAGCTAAAGTCTTATGCATATTTTCAATCATCCAAGTTCGGGGGCTTGTTGCGGCGAGCCGAGCATCGGCGCTGCTTCCCCTAGATCGGTGATTGATCGAAGAGCTTGAGAGAGGCACAAAAAAAGAAGGCAGCCATTTGGCTGCCTTCTTTGTCGAGTCGAGTCGTGAGCTAGCTATTAGCTCTTAGGGGGAACACCAATGCAGGGGAACCCCACACTTCCACAAGAGAGCGCCAAGGTTTCAAAGACCTTCTCTGAGACGATCATAGGCTTCTCGTAGACCTTGCGGCCCTTTGTTTCGGTGTTCTTATCTTCTTCATTCATAGCCAAAGGCTCCTATCTCTTGAGTAGCACGGTAGCACGGCAGGTGGGCTACTCGTCAAACAACACTTCGAATAGTCCGGTCGCTGTGCCCGTTCCGCCGGCCAACCAATCGGACCAAGCGAGGTCGGGGAGACCATCATTGTTCACGTCGCCAGCCCAGATGGCTGGCATGGTGGGCGGAGAAAACAGCGCGTGAGAGTTTACGAACCCAACCGGCCTTCCAATAACGTGGTCCCGAGTATCGGTCACGACATCGCCGGTCGGAATCGTTCCGCCGTACCAAATGTGTATTCCGCCCGTCGCGCTAACCACAAGGTCCTCAATTCCATCACCATTGATGTCAGGCGTGGTGGTGAGCGCGTTGTTGGCAACACCCGTACCGATTCGCGTGCCTTCGAGAGAGTTGGCTGAGATCTTGGTCAAGTAGTTGGCTGAGTTAGTGATGTCGATTGTGCCAACTGTACTGCCCGAGACAATCCAGACACGCCCTTGGATAGCGCCTTCGAAATTGCCGCCAATCACGATATCTCGGAAGCCATCGCCATTTTGGTCGGAGATGGAGCCCAAGGAGATCCCGAACTCAGGAGTTGTATCGGTTGTCGGATTGTCAATTCGGAGGTCGGTGCCGGCAACAAAGTCGGTGAAGTTCATGCCAGGGACAAGAAGCGTTCGCCCACGGAGAACATAGATGACGTTGTCGCTCGCATCCGCAGCCACATCCGACTGGTAGGTCACAGCAATGTCGCCAACGCCATTTCCTGCGCGGGTATCACCAAGGTACGCGAGGCGCTCACCAAACTGGCTTCCGTTGACAGCATCCTGTGGGTTCTCAAAGATGAGTCCCGCAAGGCCAAGCATGTCGGCAGAGCTCGCATTGTTGCTCAGGGTGATCGTGTCGCCAACATCAAGAGTGCCGCCGTAGATGATGGCAATACCACCGTCGCCGCCTGGGTTGGTGGCAGACTTTCCACCGCCACTACCGCCGGTGGGCACACCGATGATTAGGTCTTCTGGGGTTCCAGCGGCATCAAGTTGCCCACTGGCAAGCTGGGCACCGAGGCCACCACCGGTAAACCAATCGCCACCCGTGCCAGCAATCGTAATCTCAAGGTCACGACTTGTTGCCGGGATAACTCCGGGAACAGAGAGCGTCCCATTGTTGAAGATATAGATCGTATTTGACAGAGGTGCGGCAATCGCCAGTCCGTCACCCGTACCGTCCCAATCAAGTCGGGCCATGCTGAATCCGAAGATCTCAACTGCTGTACCTTCAAGCACAACATCGGGTGTCACGTCGGTGTTGCCTGGAGTCGTGACTCCTTCAGCGCTGCCGTAGTAGATGAATACTCGGCCCTGGAATGTATTGGCTAGCGGCGATGCCACTGCGACATCATCAAAGCCGTCGCTGTTGAAGTCACCAGAGACCAATCGCATGCCGAATCGGTCGCCGTCGGCGCTGCCACCAGCAACCACAGCTCCGGTGCCGTCAAAGTCGGGAATCACAGGACCGATGCTGGCGGGATTGGAGCGGTTACCGACAGCATCCACTGCGATGACTCCGAGATGGTAGGTAGTTCCCGCATCGAGTGGAGTCACAGTCGTGCTCTCGTTAACGACGGCTCCTGGCCAAACTTCACCCTGTGTCTCAAACGTCGCGAGGTCGGCAGAGAACGGCGAGGTATTGATGCGAACGACGTAGGTCGAGTCAACGACCGCGCCCCACGAGAAGTCAATGGTTCGGTGGTCGGTCGCTGTGGCAACCAAGCCAATCGGAGCATCTGGCGCCGTAAGGTCGACATCGACACTAATAGAAGTACTGCCTTGTCGTGTGCCCGGGTCACGGGCAACAGCGTCGAGTGTGTGCGTTCCAGCCGTGAATGCCACAGGAGCATCCGTACAGAATTCGCCACCAGCAAAGGTCGTCGGCAGATCCGCACCACCATCGAGGTTCACAGTCACAGTCACGCCAGGTTCGCTAACCGTCACACAAACCGTTGTCTCAAGAGCGCCTGCACCATTGATCGTTCCCTCGGAAATTCCGAGAAGTCCGTCGCCGACCGGGTCTTCAAAGTCGACATCGATATCTTCGAGTCGGATGGCACAGCCACCGCTGCTTGCCTCATTGCCAATGGCATCGCTCACTCGAGCGCGTACATCGTTGTCACCGGGAAGCAGGTCAACGTTAATTGGTGCGCCAAGATCAGGAGCCGGAACTGTTGTCGTGCCTGCGCTGTTCACAACATCGACATCGCGAGTTGCCGCGAACGGGGCAATCACCGCAACCGTAATTTGAAAGCCATTGCTCAAATCGCCATCAGCATCGTTGGCAACGTTGCGTGCGAGCGTCTCGCCGCAGTCAAGGCTCGCTGGGCTAACGAGAGAAAGTGAAACTCCCGGAGGCTCTGTGTCCCAAGTTACGTCGCGACCATCGCTGGTTTGAAAGTTATCGCTGTTGACGACGCGAGCGGTACAGGTCGCAGCGCCTTCGGAACTTGCGTTGCCATCGAGAGTCACGTTGGAAACCGTTGTAAGTCCGCCTGCAGGAACGACCTCAGAGCTCTCGCCCTGGCCGCAATCCACAAAGACCGTCTCGCCCTCGCAGGCCGTGTCGACAGTAACCGTGAAGTTCGCCTGCATTCCGTTGACAGCATCCCCATCCGAGTCAGCCGTCACAACAGCCGCTGGGCCATCGATAGAGATTGCACAACCATCGAGGATGACCGGAACATTGAAGCCGGCGTTGCAGGCATTGCCCGCGTGATCTTGCGTTACGAAACTCACGGCAAAGGTTCCCGGAGACGTGAACTCTGCGAGCTCTGAGGCGCTCTCGCCATTCTCGTCAATCGGGATTGCATCGAACTCGAGTGCATCGCGGAAGAACGAAGCGTCTTCGCCTTCGGTATCGTTTTCGTCACCATCATCGACACTACCGGTCCAAGTCATCTGGATGCCGTTGCCAATGTCGCCATCGGTGTCGTCATCTGGAGTGACAGTGACTCCATCGGTGGGAACGTTCAATTCGCAAGTGGGAACAACGGTGTCGACGCGAACCGTGTTGGTTGCAGACGCTTCGTTGACGTTGCCGCTCACGCAGGTTGCTCGAATGGCTTGAACCCCTTGTGCAAGGGTTGTTGCAAACGAAGCAGCGCCATCAGCATCCGCTGTTGTTGTGCCAAGGCTGGCCTCGGTACCCGAAGCAACATCGAGAATAAAGACTTCGACCTCAAAGCCGGCGCCACTTGCGATGTTCAAGTTGGCTTGGAAGTTCGGAAGAGCGCCATCGCTATCGTTTGTCGAGTTGAGGACCGGAATCGGTGCGAAGAACTCGTTGTCGATTGGGCCTTCGGCGATCGACAAATCACAAGCGGCATCCGTTACTACGGTGACCACCACTTCGTCGGTTCCGGAGCCACAACCATCATCGGACGTTCCGGTAACAGCCAAGGTGACTTCGCCAGCGGGAAAGGTCACGCCCTCAAACGTCACATCGCCATCGGCGTTTGACGTTGCAGTGATTTGCTCAACGGCATTGTCACTGTTGGTAACGGTGAGCGTAAAGTCGTCGCCGTTGCCCAGGTTGGATCGAACGGTGACGTCGCTCTGAATGCCCGCGCGCGTGGTGTCGCCATCGTTGGCGTTCGAGAGGTTGCCACCCGTAACCGGGTTCTGAAAAACCACGACGATTTCCGATGGGCAGGTCGGGCCATCTCCACAGGCGGAAGCAATTCCGGCCGTTGTGAGCAGCGCCAGCAGCGCTCGTCCATTCGCGAGTGTTTTCAGCATGTCTATCCCCAGTTCTTCCTAATTAGTGTGTCGAAGCTACGATTGGCGCTCGGCGCCCAAATTAGCCCTAAAGTATGTTCAGCGCGGATGAGCGCTTACCGCCTGATGGCAGCCTGTCATGCTGTCCATCGGCCGCAACGCGATTCCATGTAGGTGGAAGTTGTGTTTCGGTAGCGGGAATTTTCCCTCGCTCGCGCAAAGAATCTCGCACTGCCACGGTGTGCCGGCAGGCCTCTAGTGACGGGCCTCGCATTTCACCATGTTCGATGTACGCCATGGCGTGGCAGCGTGTGCAGTACGAGCGCACCGGGCACTTGTTGCATTCTTGAATGGTTGCCCACTTGAGACCGCGAACTTCCGTGAGAACTTCTGATGTTGTCCAGATGCTCGCAAAGGTCTGCTTGCGAAGATCTCCTACGGGCATTGGCAAACTATTGCAGGGCCAAACTTCCCCCTGCGGGTTGATCGCACAAACATCTTTGCCTGCGCGACACGGAGTTTCCTCCAGTGGCCGTAGGTCTTCTTTGTGGGCGTTTGAAAAGCCTTGTTCGATGAACGGAGCCATCGTATCGCCATAGAAATCTGCCATGTCTTCTTGGCTCATTCGAAGTCTCGTTGTCTTGAGATCTCCGTCTTCGATCGCAGTAATTTTTGGATCGAACGTAAATTGAGCACCGAGACTATCGGCCATTTCTGCGATCGCCTTTAGGTCAGCAACATTCGATTGCATGACCGGCGTCTTGAGCACAACGGGAATCTTGCGCTTTACAAGCCGTTGTATTGCGTCTGTACTGCGCTTCCAAGAGCCATCCTGCCGAGTCACGTGTTCGTGAATTGCAGGCTTCGATCCGTAAATTGAAATATCGATTTGCAGCGGGCGAATCGTCGCGAGAAAGTCAGCGCGCTTCTCGGTGATGTGATGGCCTGTGGACAGCACTTTGATCGCGAAGCCGAGATCGTGTGCCTTCTGCAGAATTTGATCGCCATCGCGGCGCATAAAAAACTCGCCGCCCATGAAGGTGAGAAAGAGAACGCCCGCCTCGGCGAGCTGCTCGAGAATGTCGAGAACTTCGTCGGTGGTGAGCTCGTTGTGACCAACGTGCTCTTGGTAGCAATGGGAACAGCTGTAGTTGCACACGTCGGTGACTTGGAACGTCACGTAACTTGGTGCGCCGCTGGCCCTGGCGTGTTCCGCCAGTAAATCCGCTGCTCTTGTTTGCACTTTCATTCTACTTCTTCCTTGACCCAGGGTATCGAGGCACCTGCTTGTTCACAAGTGATACCAAGCACTTCCCCGACACTTGGGTGCTTGGAAAATTCCAGTTCGTAACAGGGCACGGCAGATACGAGATCGGCTACCAGGCCCAAAATCTTTGCGCTTGTCTTTGGTGCTCTCGCGTACGTGACGACATGCCTGCACAATTCGTTCATAGCGGTGGCCGGCGCGATGGGCTTTCGATGATGCTGGGGCGCTTGCACGAGGAAATTCACCGACGCCAGTTCGCGGGATTCGCCATGAGGAAGCCCTTCGCTTCCTTTGAACGGTGCCACCGTGACGTGCCAGCTACCGCCGGATTTGCTGACAAAGAGCAACTCATCCGCCAGCTTTAGCGCGCCACAGTGTTCTGCAAGCATTGTTGAGATCGTCGACTTACCCGCGCCACTCACTCCGGAAAACACCAAGGCACCCTCAGGGCCCGCAACCGACGATGAGTGCAAGATCAGGGTGTCTCGATGCGGCAGGGCCAGCGATGCGGCAATGCGGATGATCGCTTCGAGACCGCTCGGGGCTTGATGGCTTTGAAAGTGCGCATGCAGCAGCCCGTTGTCGGCGATGTCGATGTGCCCCCGAGCACACTTCCGCGACAGCACCAGTTCCGTGTCCGAGAAACGCACCGTCTCAAAGGCCGGATACGTTGGTCCTTCGGGATCGTCTCTGCCAAGTCCTGGAACCACTTCGAGGTCGATACGAACATCAACCGGACCTCCTTGAGAAGGATAGGCTTCGTAGGTTCCAAGCCGCTCCGACTGGGGGCCGGTTACCGCCACCTCGAACTCTACCCCCGCAATATTAAAAGAAAAATCGGCCATTTCGAGCTACGACAACGGTTTCTGCAGGTGGAGAACGCAGTGGTTCCACAGCGCATCGGAGACTCGGGATGGCAACTTTGGATGCACGCGCAGCGCATAGGGATATCGGCGAATGCTCCGAAAGAGCTCGACCTCGTGGACACGTAGACCCGCGCCTCTCGCTGGTCTTGCCAGCTCTTCGGCGTCGAGGAGGACGAAGTCGTCGGCGGGTGGTGCTGGACGCCTGAGAACGTGTTGCCGAACGAGCTGTCGCAAACTGACTCCGCTGCCAAATTGATGGACCGCACAGCGACCTCCAGGCGTTAGGACCCGATGGATTTCGGCGAAGGCCTGCGCTGGATCCATGTACCGAATCACGCCTTGGGCTGCGACCACCGCATCAAACGATTCGCTGGCAAAGGGCAGATGATGCCCATCCGCTCGCAGTACCGAGGGCGACGTTTGGTGGGCCAAACGCAGCATCTCGATCGATAGGTCGAGCCCAACAACGCGCCCCGAATCCTCGCGATTGAGCAGCCGGCCCGTTCCGCAGCCCAGATCTAAGACCCGACCTCGGCTCAGCAGCCCGCGAAGGGATTGCTCAATTACCTTGTACTTACGCTGTGTTGCATGGTGTCCGGCATCATAGCCAGCAGCGCTTTGATCGTACCAGCCAGTTACCGTCTGGATCGAGGGCAGGGGCATGCAGAAGCCTAGCCGTCGGCCTGCATAAGTCCCCGGGCCACAAACGACTCGAGGCACTCCGTCACATCCTGACGGGCCGTTTCCAGGTCGACTTCGTAGGCCGCCATGAGTTCTTCGGCGCCCTTGTCCACGGTGATTCCGTCGGCGCCAAGAGACCAGAGCAACGTGCCCGCTCTATTGAGCGTGTGCATCTTGTTGTCGTCCGCTGTGATGACAAATGCGATGCCATCGAGGACGCGTCCGGCGGTGAGTGGATGCTTGCGATAAATACGGGCCATGGAAGACAAACCTTCAGCAGGTAGTACCCCATCGAGGCAAATGCGTTCAACCGGGATCGGACCGAAGTGCGAATCTGAAGTTCACATACCCTAGAGCTAACGCTTTGGCGGTTGTGAACGATTTCCCTTAGGGATTATCCGGATTGATGAACGTACAAGGGTTTCCGGCCACCAACCCTAAAACCCGCCATTTTCCAAGAGTTGACAGCCATTTAGGTAGCTGGTTACTCTAGAAAGCGATTCCATGCTGAAGCTCCGCAACACACTTTTCCTAGCCGCTCTCGCGTCGCTTGCCCTCGGTGGCAGTCTTCTCCGAGCACAGCCTGCTGGAGACGATGCCCCGGAAGTAACGGCACCGATCGAAACGGCTTCAAAGCTCACGCCCGCAGAGATGCAGGCAGCAGTTGAGAAGAACATCAAAGCGATGCAAGAGACGCTGGTTCGCGTTGTCGAACTGCAGCAAGTCGCTCGCAAGCAAAAAGATGTCATCAAGCTGAACTGCGTGAACGACAAACTCCTACAGGTGAAACAACTTCTCAACATTGCAGAAGCGGGCCGCACCGACTTGATCGAATCGGTTGCGCAAGGTGACGCACCTGCGCAAACGCATCACTACAGCCAAATCACCATTACCAGTGAGAAAACTTCTGGTCTTCGTGACGAGGCCGAAGGCTGCATTGGCGAAGAACTCGTTTTTCTTGGACCGACGGAAGTTACCGTTGATGATCCGGGACTTCCCGATGACCCAACCGGCGACGACGCTTTCGATTGGAGCGATGTCATTGAACCCCCTGGCTACGCGAGCCCCTTTCTATAGACCCACTCTGTAGCTCTTCATCTTCCTAAGAAAAATTCTCAACGGCAACTCCTCCGCGACTCTAATCGTCTAGCCTAAGCTCCGAGCCTACTCATCATGCAATTCTCCCCAACCGCAGCCGTGGTTGCATTCCTCGCCTCCTCGGCGACGCTAGCAATCGGTGGAAGCACAGCTCTCGCGCAAGATGCCATTGTTCAGGGATCTGGTTATCAAGTCAGTGAGAACACTGTGGTGCACCCGTCGATTGGTGCCCAGACTGGCTTCGACTCTAACGTTTTCTTCGAGGACAGCTCTGCGATTGGCGCTGGCACGCTTCGCATTCTCGGCAAACTCGAATTGGCACCTCGAGAGGATGTCTCCGGCAAGGGAGGCACACCACCAGACTTTCAATACTCGGCGGGGGCGCGCTTTGCGTACCAAGAATACCTAAGCGGCAACAACAGCGTTACAGATCAGCGCAACCTAGGCCTCGGTCTGGATGTTCTACTCGGCATTAAACCGGCGAGTACCTTCCCAATTTCGTTCGAGGATCACTTCGTTCGTACAAATCGGCCCACCAACTTTGAATCAAGCTCCACGCTGTCGCGCGATATTAACTCGTTCAAAGCACGCATTGGATACGTGCCCGAAGGTCGCAATCTCTCTGGCCGGCTAAGCTTCACAAATACCATCGATGTCTTTGAGAGTGAGAGTTCGGCATTCGCCAACCGAATGCTTAACAACATTCAACTCGGCGTTGATTGGCAGTTCCTCCCTATCACTCGGTTCTTTGTCGAAGGCAGCTACGGTTTCAACAGCGGGCTCGGAAGCAATTCCGGAAAGGTGAGTTCAACTCCAGTTCGTGGCGTGGCTGGTGTTGCAAGTGCAATCACCGAGAGCATCACGCTGCGGGCTCACGGTGGGTACACATTTGGCTCGTATTCCCAAGGCGCCAGCTACTCGTCGTTCATCTATCATCTCGAGGGTGGCTACCGGTACAGTCCTACAGGGCGTGTTCAGCTAATTTTTGATCGAGGCTTTCGAGACTCCATCAACGCGAACTTCTTCAGTGATTACATGCTCAAGCTTGCGGTAGACCAGCAAGTTCAGCGAGTGCTAGTGCAAGCGAATGTCGCCACCCACCTTCGCTCCTACCAAGGAGTGCCAGCTGTTGTAGGGCCGATTGCTACCCGCGATGACTTCATCTTGAGCGGCGGAGCCAAGGCTAGCTACGAGCTGCGTGATTGGATTGCCCTTGACGCAAGCTACGATTTGCAGCTTGTGCAAACCGACTTCGTGGCTACGGCTGATGGTGAGTCAGACGACCCAAGCTACGTGCGTCATCAAATCATGGCTGGCGCAGTGGCTGCTTTTTAGAAAGCCCAGAGCTGTCAACCTGCCGCGTCACTACGAAGCGATCAGCGCTTCATAGTTCGCGATATCCTGCTCGCAGAGCTCGCGCGCACTGCTCTTCTCCACGTGCGCCTGGTACCAGCTGCTGGTCCACTGCACCGTCGCGTCGAGGTCGAGAAGCGGTGACCAATCTAGCAGTCGTGCGGCTTTGGTCGAGTCGAGATGTAAGACGTGCGCTTCTGGTTTCGCGACCGATACTGCGTCGCGTTCAACCTTCCATTCAGCCTCGCTGCCCCACGATTGACATACGCGAGAGACGACCTGCTCAACCGTAGCCACCCCAGCGGGTCCAAAATTCCACCCGTTAGCGGCAGAAGAAATGCCAGCAAAGAGTGTTTCCGCGAGAGCGAGATAGCCGGCGAGAGGCTCAAGTACATGTTGCCACGGCCTAGTTGCATCGGGGTTGCGCAGCGTCACGGCCTCGGACTTTGCAAACGCGCGGATGGTGTCGGGAACCAACCTGTCATCCGCCCAGTCACCACCGCCAACCACGTTTCCAGCCCGGGCACTCGCCAGCAGCGGCCCTTCCTTAAAGAACGAGCGGCGATACGAACTCGTCACGAGCTCTGCGCAGCCCTTGCTTGCAGAGTATGGGTCGGAGCCCCCCATGGGATCACTCTCGCGATAGCCCCACACCCAGCCCTGATTCTCGTAGCACTTGTCACTGGTAACAACGACAACAGCTTTGACCGTCGGGCACGTTCGAATCGCATCGAGCAAATTTGCCGTACCCATGACGTTCACTTCGAACGTTTCCAACGGAGCATCGTAGCTCTCGCGCACCAATGCCTGCGCTGCAAGATGCAGCACGATTTCTGGTTGGAACTCACCAATCGTCTTCGCCAGAAGAGATCGGTCTCGAATGTCTCCGATGACGCTTTGCATTCCTTCGGCGACTTGGGCCTCCGTAAACAAATCAGGAGTGGTTTGTGGCGCTAACGCATAACCGCAAACGTCCGCGCCCATTCGCTGGAGCCATAGCGACAACCAACTCCCTTTGAAGCCCGTATGACCGGTGAGAAAAACGCGCTTTCCGCGCCAAAACTCCGTCTTCATTGTTTCCAGGTCTTCCAGGGAGCTGTGCCGCTATCCCACAAGCGCTCAAGAACCTTCTTGTCTCTCACCGTGTCGAGCGGATGCCAGAAGCCGTCATGCATATAAGCTCCCAAGCTTCCCTCGCGAGCGAGTCTTTCGAGTGGCCCTTGTTCCCAGACCGTGGAGTCGCCATCGATGTACGCAAGAACTTTTGGGTGCACCACGAAGAAGCCACCATTGATCCAGCCGCCCTCGCCTCGGGGTTTTTCTCTAAAGGCTTTCACATCGGTTCCGTCGAGCTCCAGAGCACCGAATCGCCCATCCGGCAGGGTGGCCGTAAGCGTTACGGGTTTTTCTGAGCTTCGCGCTTGTTCGATGCACGCGGTGATATCGACGTCGCCAACACCATCACCATAGGTTACGCAAAAAAGCTCGTCGGGCTCGAGATACGAGGCGATGCGTTTGATGCGACCACCGGTCATGGTGTCAGGGCCCGTGTCGACGAGCGTGACGCGCCAAGGTTCCGCCTTGCTGCTGTGCACCTCAAGGCTGTTGTTCGACAGGTCGATCGTAACGTCGGAGGTGTGAAGGAAGTAATTCGTGAAGTACTCCTTGATCATGTAGCCCTTGTATCCAAGGCAAACGATAAAATCGTTAATGCCATGGGAGGCGTAAATCTTCATTACATGCCACAGGATCGGCATGCCTCCAATCTCGATCATAGGCTTCGGGCGAATGCCTGTTTCTTCGCTAATCCGAGTTCCTAAACCACCTGCAAGAATGACAGCTTTCATTGTATGTCTCGATGCTCGTTTCGGCGTGTTTGTTCACGCCATCGATGCGATTTGAACCTAACACCATCATCCGATGACTTACCTCTGTGAACAGTCGTCATCTTTGTCTTGGTGATGACCAACCTTCTCTCTTGCGACGGCTTGGGGCTCATCTGATACATAGGGCGTATGCATTTCGTCGAGACACCCATCGCCGGTCCCAAGGTCGTCGAACTGGACATGAAGTCTGATTCCCGGGGGTTTTTCGCCCGTGGATTCTGTGCAAAAGAGATGGCCGAGAATGGACTCGATTCGCAAGTCGTTCAGGCCAACCTCTCCTTTAATAAGGAGCGAGGAACCCTTCGGGGAATGCACTACCAACGCGCGCCACATCAAGAGAGCAAACTTGTCCGGTGCATCCATGGTTCTATTTTTGACGTGGTGGTTGATCTGAGACGCGACTCGCCAACCTATCTAAAGTGGTTTGGCACAACTCTGTCAGCAGAGAATCGGCGAGCGCTATTCGTGCCCAAAGGTTTCGGGCACGGCTATCAGACTCTTGAGGACAACACCGAAGTTCTCTATCTCGTGAGCGAGTACTACGAACCGGGCGCAGGTGGCGGGGCGCGCTACGACGATCCACTCGTTGGTATTGAATGGCCACTGCCCGCCACCAACGTTTCAGAACAAGACCTAAACTGGGCAAGCCTCGAAGCATGAAACGCGTACTGGTTACTGGAGCAACGGGCTTTGTTGGGCGCCACACCCTTGCACACCTGCGTGCACGAGGCTTCGGGGTGCACGCGGTGACGCGCGGAAAACCAATCGAGTCAGACGGCACGACGTGGCATACCTGTGATCTGTTTGACGACGACCAAGTTGCCGACATGCTTGCACGCACCAAGCCCACTCATTTGCTGCACATCGCGTGGTACGTCGCGCATGGTGCCTTTTGGAATGCACCGGAGAACCTCCACTGCGTTCAATCGAGTCTCTCCTTGTTCGAGCACTTCACGCGCAATGGTGGGCAGCGAATAGCGGTTGCAGGCACCTGTTTTGAATACGACCTTGCGCATGGATGGCTTAGTGAGGACTCGACACCAACGGGGCCGCACACCCTCTATGGGACTGCGAAGGACAGCCTGCGCAGGCTTCTCGAATCCTCGTTAAAAGACTCGGAGGTTACGTGGGCCTGGGGACGAATCTTTTTTCCCTACGGCCCTCACGAAGGTCCCAATCGCTTGGTGCCGAGCGTGGTCGGAGCTCTCCTCAAAGGAGAGGCGACCCGATGTTCCCCTGGAACGCAGATTCGAGACTTCATGCACGTCGATGACGTGGCGCTAGCACTCGTGGCCTTGTTAGACAGTTCTTGCTACGGACCGACAAATATTTGCTCCGGAGATCCGGTCGCGATTAAGGATGTTGTTGTCGCAATCGGCGAGGAAGTGGGCTGCCCCGATCTTGTTCGCCTCGGTGACCTTCCGTTGGGAAACCAGCCGCCGTTCCTTGTAGGAGATTCTCGCAAATTGCACGCGGAAACCGACTTTAAGGGCGGAAGGTCGCTTGCGGAGGGAATCGCCGAGACCGTCGATTGGTGGCGAGGGCGCCCCACCTAGGCGAGTTCCGATGCCCGGCGCTATGCCAAGACCGAGGCGAGCACCGAGTCCCACTTTGCCGTGAGACTCGGAATGCCATGCTTGCTTTCCGCGTGCGTTCTTCCCGCAGTTCCCGTTGCTTTCCTGAGAGACTCGCTCTCGATCATTGCCACCAGCGCTTCTTCCCACTCCTGGTCGGTTTCACACGTGATGCCCACACCCGCTTCTTTTGTTGCTCGATTGTAGGCGGCCGTGCTTGCGGCGACCACGGGAAGCCCCATGCGCCAAAACAGCAAAAGCTTGTTCTCGGGTTTCGCCATGGAAATCGGAGAATCTCGCAAGAGGGGAATGATTGCGATGTCACAGGAGCTCGCGATCGAAGAAAACATTAGGTCATTCCACTCGTAGAGATAGGTCCGCAGGTTGGGCAATCGGCGATCCAATAACCACCGTGTCGGAATCAACGGCCCCGGCCCATTTACAACCTTGTAGCCTAAATCGGTAATTAGATGGAGAGCGATATCATGCGTCTTAGCAACGCGCTGTAACACTTCCGAAACGCTGGCAAACGCATCTACGTTGCCTGGAACGCCCTCCCAGACGATGTTCGTAGTTGGCCCAGATGCATAATCCGACTTGACCGCGGTGGCGTCGTTCGAATGATAGTCGAGGATATGATGCACGTTTGTGTTGAACGGCAACAGAGTCTCTCGTTGTTCTGGCGTACTGCAGATAATCGCGTCCGCCCGCTCGCACATTCGAATGATCGAATCGTGATAGCTCACTTCGAGATGTGCATGTTGTCTGAGTAAGAACTTTGCTGTTCCACGCAACCGAGCTCGAAGCTCTTTTCTGTCGATCTGAAGATACGAGTCCACCATGTCGAAGATGATCTTCGGCGTTCCCTCGCGAGGTTGGCGGCTCCACCAGGTTAGGTCAGCGAGCGAAGAAAGCACGACCAGATCGTAGGTCTTGCCAGGTTCGTAAAGCTCAATGGTTAGCCCGCGCTGCTTGCCGTAGAAGCAGAGCCGGCGTCGATCGCCAGGGGCCGTGAATGACTCGGTGTAGGGGACATAGGCGATGCGAAGCGTAGAATCGGGGATTGGTGCTGGGGACTTAGACATACTGCGCTCCGTCGGACTGAAACTGATTCCACTGAAGAAAGACAAGCATGTCCCACAAGTGGACGTTGTTGTCTCTGCGACCATCACGATGGTCGTGCCAACTCTTGAGAACGCTCTCACTGCGAAACATCCCGACAGAGTCGAGAGCGTCTTTGTTGAAGAGTTCGTCGGCCCAGTCTCGGAGGGGACCGCGCAACCAATCGGCCAGCGGAATCCCAAACCCTGACTTCGGCCGATCGACCAATTCCGTCGGCACATACCTGCTAAGAACTTTACGGAGTATTCTCTTACCTTGACCGCTCTTAATCTTGTGGGCGAGCGGCACTCTCCAGGCAAATTCTACAACCCTATGGTCGAGCAAGGGCACCCGAGATTCGAGACTCACTGCCATGCTCGCCCGATCCACCTTGCACAGGATATCGTTGGGCAAGTAGCCCGTCATATCCATCCACATCAGTTGCTCGGCGAACTCTTTCAGTGGTGGCAGCGTTGCCAATTGATCGGTGGGGATTCTATCGAGGAGTACCTCGCTCGGATCGGCATGGTTGTTGGCCAGCGACTGATACATGCCATGGTCGCTGCCACTCGCCATGGCGCTGGCAAGCTTGAAGAGCTTGTCGGCGGGCACGCGGACATCCATGGCACCGAACTTGGGAACGAGCCGTCGGTACGCTTCGTTCACCGTATCGGGGGAAATCGACTTGAGGGCCGACGCCAATCCCGCGCGCACAAGCGAGGGCATGAGCCGGTTTGCGGTTGCCACCCTCGGTGCCCAGAGGTGCCGATTGTAGCCACCAAAGAGCTCGTCGCCGCCATCACCCGAAAGGCTGACAGTAACGTGCTCTCTGGCCAGCCTCGATACCAAGAACGTCGGAATCTGTGAGGAGTCTGCGAATGGCTCGTCGTAGTAAAGGGGCAAGTCGCGAACAACCGCCAGTGCATCATCAGGCGTTGCAATCAACTCATGGTGCTCAGTCCCCAAATGTCGAGCGATCGCTTTCGCATCCGAAGACTCGTCATGGGATGCCTCACGCGTTCCAATTGTGAATGTCTTCACAGGCTGGGCTGAAAGCTTGGCCATGAGTGCTACGACGGTGCTCGAGTCGATGCCGCCCGACAAGAAGGCACCAAGCGGAACATCGGACATCAGTCGAAGGTTCACGGAATCAGTCAGTAGCTCATCGAGTTCGTCGACAAGTTTTTCGAACGTGGCGGAGTGATGACGATGCTTCTCTCCCTCCAGCGCAACGGTCAGCGGATCCCAATACTGCTCAATAGACGGCTCGCTCGTGGGGGATTCGAAACGAACAACCGTTCCCGGCATGACTTTGCGAGCATCCCGGTAAATGCACAGCGGGGCCGGAATACAGCTCGCGCGCAAGTACGCGGCGACGGCACCGGAGTCGAGTGATGGATCAAATTGTGGAACCTGGCGCAAAGCCGACGACTGCGAGCCAAAGAGCAAGGCGTCACCCGCCCGACCATAGAAGAGCGGCTTGATGCCAAGTCGGTCCCGAAGAAGGGAGAGGCTTTGCTCTTCGCGATCCCAGAGAGCCAGCGCGAACATGCCGTTAAAGCGCTTTGCTGCCCCAGCAAGGCCAAATTTCTCGATCACCGCTAGCGCGACCTCGGTGTCGGAGTGCCCTCGAAACGACTCGGCGCTGCGGCCCAGCTCAGCTCGAAGTTCGTCGCGATTGTAGATTTCACCATTGTAGGTGATGACAAAACGGCCACTCTCCGACTTCATTGGTTGTTTGCCGTGAACACTCAGATCGACGATCGAAAGCCGACGGTGCCCGAGCGAGACCGCACCGCGTGGATCCGTCCACAACCCGTGACCATCGGGCCCTCTGCGGTAGAGAACCTCGGTCATTGCCGTGGCGATACGCTCTAGGGACTCCGTGTGTTGTGTCGGGTCCCAGATTCCGGCGATGCCGCACATGCCTAGGAGCGCCCTTGTTCAAGAGGGGCGAGGGCGCCATCTACTTGCTCTCGCTGGAACTCGTACCGTTTCGCGAGCTCTTGCCAGATTCGCTCTTGTGAAAACTCTTTGACAACGCGCTCGCGCGCGTTCTTACCGTGCAGATCTCGGAGTTCTTCTGAAACGAGATAGGCTGTCATCGCGTCCGCCAACTCCGCAGCATTTTCTTTGGATACGAGAGTACCCGTCACTCCATCCAAGACCGCGTCCACACACCCGGCAACCCGCGTAGCAACAACCGGTATCTCCATGGCAGCGGCCTCGAGGAGAACGTTGGGAAATCCTTCGCGGTAGGTGGGTAGAACCAGAAGATCCATGAGCCCATAATATGGAGCGACACTTGGAACCATATCGAGCCACGTGACCTCCGGGTCGGTGTCGAGCACCTCGAGGGTTCTTTCGGGCACAGCATCTGCTGCCTCTCTTGGGCCAATCACCAGCAGGTGCAGTTTTGGAATCGCGCTTCGAATGCTCTCCCACGCCTCGACAAGCTCCCGGATGCCCTTGTCTTGCACCAACCGCCCCACATAGCCAATCACCAGAGCATCGGGAGCGATGCCCAACGCGGCACGCATCTTGTTCAATGACGCCGTGTCTGCGGAGTTGGGGTTGTATGTCGTTAGGCTATCGACGCCATTGCCACTACCGCCCGCCAGCACGCGGATCTTCTCCGCGTCACAGAGTTTTTCCGCCAGCGCTACATCGCGGAGCGAGTGACTTACGCAATAGACCTCGTCGGCAAGGGCGCAGGAGAGTCGCTCGGTCCAGCGCAGCAATTCTCGCTTCTTGCCTTGGGCGCTCATCATCGGCAAGCCTCGAAGGTGATAGCAGCACACGGGGACCCCCGCGAGGCGCGCCGCGCACATGCCGAGAAGCCCGCCTTTTGGGGTATGTGAGTGCACGATCTCGGGATTGAGCCGCCGGATCTTCCGCCAAAGCCGGTACAACGAGACCAGGTCTTTCACAGGCGCAATGCGCCGCTCCATCGAAATCGCGTGCACCCCAACGTGCTCCTCGCGTCCAAAGTTGTCGAGTTCTGGCCCGGGAGACGACGCAATCTCAACCTCAAAGCCCAACTTCTTCATGTAGCCGACCTGGCCGCGCAAAAAGCGCAACGTCATGGGCACGGTGGTGACGTGCAGTAGGTGTCTTGGGCGGAGTGGATTCCTCATGAACGTAATACTTTAGAGAAGAAACACGCTAGCATTGAACATGGCGCAGGTCATTGACGACAAATCCACATTCGCTAGCATTCCCCACCAACGACTCGACTAGTATTTAATGCGCATCATTCAACTCATCGCTCTGTTCACACTTGCCGTGCTCGCCTGCGGAGATCCACCGCCGAGCGTGTATCCGACGCAGGAGACGAACCCGGCTGACGCGACCTTTGGGGCTGGCGATACTTTTGAGGTGCGGGTCTACCGCCAAGAGGATCTGAGCGGCACATACGAGATTTCCAGCGAGGGAACCATCTCATTTCCTCTCATTGGCATCGTCCAGGCGGGCGGCAAGACACCTGCTGAAGTGGAGCGCGAAATTCACGACCGGCTAGCTGATGGTTACCTAAACAATCCCAATATCTCAATCTTGGTCAAAGAAACCAAGTCGAAGAACGTCTCTGTTCTCGGCGAAGTCACCAAACCGGTCACGCTGTCGTTCGCAGAAGGCATGACCATCATCGATGCAATCGCCAAGGCAGGAGGATATACCGCCATGGCACGCAAGAATGCCGTCACCGTGACCAGAAGCGTTGATGGCAATAACAAGCGCTACACAGTCCCTGCTGGCGAGATTGGCGACGGCAAAGCCGACAATTTCTTCATCCGTCCTGGTGACGTAATCAACGTGCCTCGCAGAGTTTGGTAGCGCGGCCAGCCCACGCCACGGACTTGTAGATTTGGGGCAGAACGAGCAGAAAGCGCTAGTTGCGGCGATGGTTGCAATGGCCTTTTCGACGCTCGTGTTGGCCTCGGCGCCGCGGTGGGCGGCGTGTGTTAGCGCCGCCCTTGCGGCCCTTGCCGTGGTGCCACTCGCACAGTCAAAGCGTGAGTTGACAGGGCCACGAGCGTTGCTACTCCTGCTGGCGATTCCCCTCATCGCAACCGCGATTCAACTACTGCCGCTACCAACACTCGTCGTCAAACTCATCGCGCCCGCGAGCTACGATTTGGCAGCTGCGAATGCCAAAGCCTACGGACATTCCGTGGCGGGGCTCATGCCTCTCTCCCAGGATTGGCCGAGCACGCTTGTCGAACTTGCGAAGTTCTGCGGCTACTTCTCGTTTGCCTACGTTTGCACCCGACTCTGCAGCTCAAGACGAGCACGCAGCTACATTCTGACAGTGGTGGCGTGCGTTGGCGCTGCAGTGGCGGTGTGTGCGCTTGGCCATCGTGCAGTTGGTGCCCACAGTTTGTTCGGTTTCTATTCTCCGGAGGTTGGCGAGGCCTACAAACAGAGTTTCTCGCCATTTTTAAATCCCAATCACCTCGCTGGCTACATGTCGTTTATCACGCCGGTTTGCCTGGGACTTGCTGCGCATCGTCGGTCTTGGCTATTTCTCTGCATCGCTCTGGTATGCGCTGCTACCGGGCTTCAGGCGATCTCTCGTGGCGGTGTGGTTTCACTCAGCGTCGGCGTCGTTGTGGCACTGGTACTGATCGCCAGGTCTAGAAGCAACGGTCGTGGACGTGGGACGCGCGGTCGGAGCGGCTACTGGCTTGCCCTCGGGCTTGGCGTTGGCTTTGTCGCCCTCGCGGTTTTTGGAGTCACCTCCGGGCAAGAGCTTCTGCACTTAGATCTACAGCGCGAGCATGATGCAGGCAAGCTCATGGTATGGCGCTCTGGACCAGCGCTTCTGCAAAGCTCTCCGTGGGTTGGGATTGGTCGCGGGGCGTTCGAATTCAGCTTTACGACGGTACAGCCTGCGATCGGCGCGACGTTTTCGCATATTGAAAATGAGTATCTACAGGCGCTGGTCGACTGGGGAGTTTTGGTCTTCTTGGCGCTCATCGGCGCATCCATCCTGATCATTCGGCAGCTGCGGCGGCGTGGAGTACCGGATGCGCTGGCGGCTGGATCGATTGGCGCCTTGGTGGCTGCGGCGACTCATAGCTTCGTAGACTTTGGCCTAGAGCTGCCGGGCATGGCGCTTCCCGTCATAGCGGTGCTTGCCACTCTTCTCGGTGGCAAGTTGCGTGTTATAGAAGACCCAAAGCGGCGACAGCGCGTGCAGCTGGGCCGGCTCATCGGCGTGGTTGCTTCTGTCGCCATTTGCGCGCTGGCAGCCTCGTCGCTTGGGGCGCGCCCAAATGAAGATCTGAAGGCGCAGCAGGACGTGTTTGCCGCAAAACACTCAGGAGACGCCGATGCGGTGGTTGCGAAGGCATCCCGGCTTGCAGCTCGCCATCCGAGCAGTTACCTGGTGCCCGCCAAAGCGGCCCAAGCCTTGTTACATCTGAGAGACGGGAGAGCCTTCGCGGTCCTTGGCCGAGCCCTTGATCTAAGCCCCAATCACTACGGGGTTCACTTGCTAGCCGCTCACATGCTTGAAGCATCTCAAGAGCCCAGGCAAGCACTCGCGGAGTATCGTGCGGCCCTAACGCTTCCGGGAGGGGACAAGCGGAAGATTCTCAACAATCTGGCAGCGCGGTTCCCGGCAACCGATGACATCCTCTTGGCCATTCCCCGTGGCGACAAGGCGGCGGCAACCTATGGTCGACTACTGCTGCAAATGAAGCAGCCAAAGGCCTGCCAAGCGCTGATGGAACGCACGCGGTTGGGCCCGGCTAGCCCGTATGGCCTTTTTGCGATCGCGGTCGAAGCGGGTCTGGGAAACGGAGATCTTTCTGCAGCCGTGGAGATCGGCAAGGCGGCTCATCATCAGTTTGAGACCGGTGAGAGCCTACTTCTCTACGTGGACGCACTTCGCGCCGCCGCCCTGCCATTGATTGCCATCGAGACTCTAGAAACACATATTAAAAACAGCACCTTAGTTGACTTGGCGAACCTTAATGTGTTGTCCCAGCTCCAACTCGACATCCAAGACTTCCCTGCAGCCCGTCGTTCTTCCAACCAGCTGCTCAAGAATCCCGACTCCTCTAGGCCGCACCGCAGGGCTTCCCACCTTCGCCTCGCAATTATAGAAGAACATGAGGGAAATCGGCACCAGGCGACGTGGCACCGCGAGCAGGCGGCCGAGCTACGTGAACGTTGATCAAAGGAATCGACGGTGCTAGCTTGCCGCGCCCTTGGGATATGAACCATTGGCGACGTTCGCGCAACTACACCTAGTACCAGGGTTGCGTCGAGCAAGACCGCAGGAGTTACAAGTATGGAGAATCAAAACGGTGATCAGGAGTCTGATGACGAGTTGGGCGCAAAGAGTCTTAGCGACTACTTGGCGGTTGCTCGCAAGCATTGGTGGATCATTGTTTTGGTCTTTGCGGCCGGAATCGCGGGCTCGGTTCTCTACACGCTGCGCCAGCCGAAGGTCTATCAGGCCTCAGCTTCCATCGTGATTGATCCCCAGCCGCCGCAAGTCTTCGGCAGCCAAGTTCAAGAGGTCATCACTCTGGGAACTGGATCATTTTGGTCCAATCAAGAGTATTACAATACCGAAGTTGAGATCATCAAAGGCTTTGATCTCGCAAAGTTAACGATCGATCACAACGAGCTCTGGAACGAGCGAGGGCTATTGCCAGGACAGACAGAGGGTCTGAGCGACGAGCAAAAGCTCATGCGAGCCACGCAGGTCTTCGCTGGGGGCCTTATCGCATCGCACAACCGCGACAGTCGCATTGTTACCGTGAGTGTCATGCTCGGCGATCCAGATTTGGCCGTGCGGCTCGCCAACATGCACATCAATACCTTCCTCGAATACACCCGCGGCTTGCGAACGGGTGGCACAGGGAAAATCTCCAAGTACCTCTCCACCGAACTCGATCGATCAGAAAAACGCCTACGTGCCTCGGAAGACGCGGTTCTAAATTTCAAGCGCGACAACGATCTGCTCTCGGCCTCCATCGAAGAAGCGCAGAGTATTCTGGCGAGTGAGCTTAGTCGCTACACCACGGCGCTAGGCGATGCACGTATTCGCCGAACAGAGGAAGGCTCTGCATTGCGGCGTGCCAAGGCTCTCCTTGGCGAGGATATTTTGGAGTCGCCAATATTCACTTTGGCTACATCAAGTGGCGTGGACGAACTCAAGTCTCAGCACGCGATCGAGTCACGAAAGCTTCGCGAGTTGAGCGAGCAATACGGGCCAAAGTTCCCCCAGTACATCAAGCAGCAAGAGCAAGTAACGGCGATTCTCGGCAGTCTGAAGCGCGAAGCCAGGAGGACCGTTCGGGAACTCCAAGAGCGCTATCAGGCCACCCTTGCTGTCGAAAACCAATTTGCAGCCGAGGTAAGTCGCCTCAAAGAAGAAGCAATCGCCCTTGAGCCTAAGACTGTTGAATACAACCGATTGAAGCGAAAGCAAGTCGCCGATGCCGAGACCTATGACTCGTTGCGGGCACGACTAAATACCAGCAACATGACGGGTCGCAACGAAGCGATCAACATTCGACCGCATGTTGCCGCACGGCATGCCGTCCTCGTTAGCCCAAGCATGCCTCGCAATGTTGGGGCGGCAGCGGTGCTGGCGCTAATGATTGGTTTTGGCATCGCCTTCCTACTTGATTTGCTCGATCGTACGGTCAAGACAGCCGACCAGGTCGAAGCACTCATCGGTGCTCCTGTTCTTGGTGTTATTCCGATCGTCACAGGCGGAACCCACGACAGGCTAAACCCCGAAGAGACCAAGAACCGCGACTTGCATATTTGGGAGAATCCCAACTCACCTGCTGCCGAGTGCTGTCGAGCGATTCGAACCAACATTCTCTTTGCCGCCACCGACAAGCGCATGAAAACGCTGACGATTTCGAGCCCACGCCCGCGAGAAGGCAAGAGCACAACGACGATCTATCTCGGCACGACCATGGCCCAGAGCGGCCAGCGCGTGTTGATCATCGATGCCGACTTGCGACGCCCACGACTACACAAGGCGATGAACGTCTCCCGTGAAACCGGCCTCACAACCATCTTGCTTGGGCAGGCGACCATCGATGATGCCATCAAGAGCACGGAAGTTCCTGGGCTTTTTGTCCTTCCTGCCGGTCCGCAGCCACCAAATCCCGCAGAGCTCTTGTTAACCGATACGTTCAAGAATCTCTTGCACAAGCTTGAAGAGAAGTTTGATCGCATCCTGCTCGACTCACCACCGCTACTCGCCGTGTCGGATCCGGTGGTGCTCTCACGGCTCTCTGACGGAGTCGTTCTAGTCCTGCAATCCGGCAAGACGCGCATTGATGATGCCATCATTGGCGTTCGTGCCCTGCGCAGCGTCAAAGCACCAATCCTCGGCGCTGTACTCAACGACATCAATCTCGAAGACCGCCGGTACGGGTACGGCTCAAAGTACTACGGCTACGGCGGATATGGCTATGGAGAGGACGCACAGGTCGACGCCTAGGAATCATGTCCAACACCAAGTCACCGCCGGCGCGGATCTATCTGTCGCCACCCGATGTTCGCGGCCGAGAAAGAGAGCTGCTCATGGACGCGCTCGAATCCAATTGGATTGCGCCCCTCGGCCCGCACGTCGACGGGTTTGAGCGAGAAATCTGTGATTACCTTGGCGTAGCCAACGCCGCCGCTCTGTCTTCCGGAACTGCCGCATTGCATTTGGCGCTTGTCCTTCTTGGGGTCTCCGAAGGCGATATCGTCTTGGTCTCCACGTTCACCTTCGTCGCCACTGCCAATGCCATCCGCTACGTCGGCGCAACGCCGGTCTTCGTCGATTCCGACGAAGCCACTTGGAACATGTGCCCCGAGCGATTGGCGCAAGCCCTGGAAGAGTGCGAGAAGGCAGGCACGCAGGCCAAAGCCATTCTCTGTGTCGATCTCTACGGGCAGTGCGCTGACTACGACGCTATCGAAGAGGTCGCTGGACGCTACAAGGTGCCCATCATCGAAGACGCCGCAGAAGCGCTTGGCGCAAGCTATCGCGGACGCAAGGCGGGCCGCTTTGGTGTCATGGGGATTTTCTCGTTCAACGGCAACAAGATCATTACGACCTCTGGTGGCGGGATGCTTGTTTCAGACGACCCAGAACTCACACGCCGCGCACGTCACCTGGCAACGCAAGCACGTATGCCAGTTGCGCACTACGAGCACGAGGAGATTGGCTACAACTATCGCCTAAGTAATCTTCTGGCGGCGGTTGGTCGAGCTCAACTCGAGACGTTGGATGAACGCATCGAGAAGCGCCGTGCTGTGCGCGCACAGTACAAAGCAGCACTCGGCGAGTTGCCCGGCATTTCATTCATGCCGCAGCCGGAGCATAGCGAGTCAAACGCATGGCTCTCTTGCATACTGGTCGACGGCAAGCAGTTTGGTGCCAGTCGAGACCAACTCATCGCGGCTCTCGACAAAGAGAGCATTGAAGCGCGGGCGCTCTGGAAGCCCATGCACCTGCAGCCAGTCTTCGCCGACTACAAATGTGTCGGAGGCGCCGTGGCAGCAAGACTCTTTGACGACGGCATGTGCTTGCCAAGCGGCTCGGACCTCTCGGCGAGCGACGTCGGCCGAGTCATCGACATCATGCTCTCGACCAGGAGCGCATCGTGACGCGTTTCATGAATCGCACAACCCAGGCCGCTCTGGACATGGCGATCCTATCCCTCGCACTTTGGGTGGCCTTCTTCTTGCGTTTCGATGGGCAACCGCCCTTCATCATGCTCAAACGCCTGGTCTTTGTTTGGCCTTGGGTCGTGGGCTTGCAGTTTGGTGTCTTGGCGCTCTTTGGTGTGCCGCGCTTCTCTTGGCGCTTCATCGGGCTTCGTGAAGTCACACGCATTGTTGTCGCGCTGGGGCTAACGTCCGCTCTACTCCTAGTCATGCGCATCGCGTCCGCCAGGCTGTTTCCTGTGTGGGGCTACTTTCAGTACGTGCTGATCCCCTTTGGCGTTATCGCCATGGATTTCACCATCGCGCTTCTTGGCATCGCAGGCATCAGGGCACTTCGACGAATCACCACGGAACGCAAGGCAACCAAGCGCCGCGGAAAAGGGATCGCGAAACAGGAGAACACGATTCTCCTTGGCGCAGGCGCTGCTGGCTTGCTAATCGCCAAAGAGCTGGTCTCCCGACCAGAACTTGGCATGCGTCCGGTGGGATTTCTCGATGCTGACAAGAGCAAGGTCGGCACGATTGTGCACGGTATCCCAGTCCTCGGCACGACCGAGATGATGCAAGAGGTGGCGGAAGAGCACGGGGCAACCCTTGCGCTAATCGCGATCGCAAGTGCTCGAGGAAAAGACATTCGAAGGCTGAGCCAACAGTGCAGCCGACTTGGCATCAAGACCAAAATCATCCCGAGCGTTCACGACATCGTGAGTGGGCACGTCAACATTGGCGAGATTCGAGAACTCAACATCGAGGATCTTTTGCGACGCGAACCTGTGCAGCTGGAAGAGGATGCGATTTCCGAATTCATCGAAGGGCAGGTCGTCGTTGTCACCGGCGCTGGTGGCAGTATCGGCTCGGAGCTCTGTGTGCAAATCTGCAGTTTTGCGCCCAAGTGTCTCGTGATGGTAGAGCGTTCAGAGAATGCCCTCTTCGAGTCGCACCGAGCATTGCTCGCGCAATTTCCGGACATCTCGCTAATCCCCAGCATCGCTGACGTGAGCGATGCGGAGAGAATCCGCTCGATTTTCTTGGAGTACGAGCCTCAGACCGTATTCCACGCAGCCGCCCACAAGCACGTGCCGATGATGGAATCGAATCCTGGCGAAGCCGTCAAGAACAACGTCTTTGGAACCAAGACCCTTGTGGACATCGCACACGAATCGCGAGTCGATGCGTTCGTCATGGTCTCGACAGACAAGGCTGTGAACCCAACGTCGGTCATGGGTGCCACCAAGCGGGTCGCAGAAATCTACGTTCAGGCGCTGGCGGCAAAGAGCAAAACGCGATTTGTCACGGTCCGCTTTGGAAACGTTCTCGGCAGTGCTGGAAGCGTCATACCCATCTTCAAGCAACAGATTGCCAAAGGGGGGCCCGTCACCGTTACGCACCCCGAGATGACGCGATACTTCATGACGATACCCGAGGCATGTCAGCTCATCATGCAGGCGGGAACCATGGGCCGAGGCGGCGAAATTTTTATTCTCGATATGGGTGAGCCCGTAAAGATTGTCGACTTGGCGTCCGACCTCATCACCCTCTCAGGCCTTGAGCCTATGGTCGATATTGAAATCGAGTTCTGCGGAATACGGCCCGGTGAGAAGCTGTACGAAGAGCTTTCCGCTTCGACCGAGAATGCCAAGAAGACCAGCCACCCAAAGATTTTTGTCGGGCAGCACGTGGCCATCGATTCGTTTGTTCTAAAGGAACAGCTAGCCGATCTGCAAGTCGCCGGTGAAATGGGCAAAGACGCCATTACCGAGCGTTTGACGGCGCTGGTACCCACGTTTCCCACCGGCGAAACGCCAAGTTCCGAGGCCGCGCCGGCGCAAGCCACTCCCTCGACGGGTACCGGCCTTCTGCAAACAGCAACATCATGACTCGCGCAAGGCGCCTACCCAATGCATCACAAGCGCCTTGGCGGTGCCTCATGATCGGAAGCGAACAATGCTGGGTCTAGTTCAGTCGCTTGGGCTGCTGCTTGTTGCCTCAATCATATTGGCGCGGCGCATGCGTCAACACGCTCGCTGGGAGCAGCGACTTCTCTGGGCAAGCCTCTTCGCTCACTACGCATCTGCCTTTGCGGTCATCGCGATCACCAAGTACTACTACGGCGACGGCGACATGCTCGGCTATCATCGCTCTGGCGGGGTTATCGCCCAGCACCTTGTCACAGACTTCGACGGCGTTGCACCAAGGCTCGTCGCGTTACTCTTCCAGACGGGTGGCGAGGACCTAGTTTTGTACGGAGGCGGCACAGCAACGGGCTCCATGCATGCGGTCGCCGCCTTCCTCTCCGTACCCTTCAACAACTCTCTTGTCGCCATTTGCACGTTTCTGGGACTCTTAGCGTTCTTCTCAAAGCTCGCTATCTATCGCGTTCTCCGGGCCGAACTAGCACCGCAATACTGGCGCCTTGTTCTCATCGCAACAATGCTGGTGCCTTCCGTCGTATTCTGGTCCAGCGGCCTCATCAAGGAAGCTCTGGCGATCATTTTTCTTGGTCCTATGATTGCTGGCGGATACGGTCTGTTTCGCGGAAATATGCGCGCGTTCTCCTTGGTACTGCTTGGAGTTGGCGTCGTTGGCTGTGGCATCTTCAAAGGCTATCTCTTGGTTCCCTTTGCACTCGGCGGCGCGGTGTTTGTCTACGTCGATCGGTCGAGAAACTCGTCGCGCTCTCTCCTCGGTTCGCCGACCCGCCTGATCCTTGCAGGCGCCGCAGCATTTGCGCTGTTGATCGCGATTGGCTCGGTTCTTCCACGATATGATTTTCGTGAAGCTCAAGACCAATTTGAACATGAGACAGCACAGGCAGAGAACGTATCGGGCGGATCGAACTATGCCGCAATCAGCCAGAACCCAGGTTCAACGCTCAGCCTCGTTGTGAACGCTCCCTGGGCGATAACCACATCACTACTGCGACCTTTCATCTTCGAAGCGCGAAACCCACTGGCATTGGTAAATGGGCTCGAAACCCTGTTCCTGGCCATATTGCTCTTCCGAGTCTTTTCCAGGACTGGTGCTAAGAGAAGCCTAAGCCTTATCACAAACTCAAGGCTGCTCTCGTTCTGCGCGATATTCACACTCATCCTTGCACTTGGTGTGGGCTTCTCGACAAGTAACCTTGGAACGTTATCGAGATATAGAATGCCACTCGTTCCGTTCTTTGTGACCGTACTCGCCGTGTTATCGACCAAGCACAACACCGCCCCGAAAAGGAGTTCGCTTGTCCGCTAGTTTCGTCATCTCATTAGACTTCGAACTCTACTGGGGCGTGTGTGATCAGCTGCCTCTTTCCCAATATCGCGACACGCTTCTGCGGACAAGAAGCGCTATCCCTGCGTTGCTCGATATCTTTGCAGCACGCGAAATCCATGCGACCTGGGCAACTGTCGGCGCCCTGTTTTGCGAGAGCAAGGATGAACTGCAAGGCCTTATTCCTCCACAGGAACATGACCTAGCGGATCCGCTACTTTGCTTTCGCCACTACGCCACCGACGTCGGGGAGTCAGAAGACGATGATCCATTTCATTTCGCACCGAGCCTAATACGACGCATCGCTGATACGCCGCACCAAGAGATCGCGAGCCACACCTTTGGCCACTACTACTGCCTAGAACAGGGCGCTAGCGAGTCAGGACTTCGCAAGGATTTGACAGCAGCAAAGACTGTGGCAGCAGCAAAAGGCTATGAGCTCTCAAGCCTGGTCTTTCCGCGAAACCAATATGACAACTCTGCCCTTCGGGTGGCGAAAAGCCTAGGGTTCACCTCGTATCGGGGAAACCCCGAAAGCTGGTTTTACACGCCGAGTCGATTTTCCTCCGAGGGCATACTTCGGCGCGGAGTCCGCCTTGCCGACGCCTTTGTCGACGTGCAGGGCCGGACCGACGAAGAGTCCAGTGAGGGCGGAGAACTCCCCCGCAACGTAAAGGCAACAGCGCTTCTTAGGCCTCACTCGCCACGGCTCAAACGCCTAGACAAACTTAAACTGCGAAGAATCAAACGGGGCATGCTTGAGGCTGCTCGCAGTGGCCGCACATATCATTTGTGGTGGCATCCACACAATTTTGGCAATCATGAGGCGTCCAACTTCGCGGCATTAACGAATCTTCTCGACTACTACAAAGTCTTAGAAGGAGAATATGGAATGGCCTCGCGCAGCATGAGTGAGATGGTGAAGAATTGACATCTGAGTTCACAATAAGAAGCATGAAGCCGACACACGAGGATGCCCAACTCTTCGCTGATTGCTTCAACCGAAACGGTTCAGAGAAAGAGCTCGCAAACGTGCAATGGCAGCTGCTTGAGAACCCGGTGGACAAGCTGTACGTCGACTTTGCAGAAAGCGACAGTGGCGACTTGGCGGCAATCTATGCCTCCGCACCAAACCGCTTCAAGGTTGCCGAGCAGACCGTCACGGCGGTGCAATCCCTGGACACACTTACCGACGCCGAGTATCGAGGCAAAGGATTGTTCAAGAAGCTGGCAGCATCTGTCTTTGGTCGCTGCGAACAAGAGAGCGTCGATTTCATTTACGGCTTTCCAAACGGAAACTCGGCCCATGGGTTTTTCAATCGGCTGGGGTGGACCTCTCTCGACCCAGTTCCGTTTCTGGTCTGTCCTTTGCGAAGCGGCTACTTTGCCACTCGGGCGCCTGTCCTAAAGAAGATTAGTCGATGGATTCCAGACATTCCGTTGGCCAAGCCAAGAATGCCGGTATTGCCTGAGGGTCACGCGATTCGAGCAGCTCTCTCGTGGGACGAATTCGACATTGAGGGCATATCAGAAGAATTCTCATCGACATATCAAGTGGGAATTGTGCGCGACAAAGCCTACTTAAAGTGGCGCACGTCGAAGCCACAGGAGAACTACAAGACACTTGTCTACTATGTTGGTGATGAGGCGAAGGCTGTGATCGTCTACGCTGTTAAAGAGAAGCACGGAGGCCGGATTGGATACATCCTCGAGCTAATGCATCCAGCAGGCGGTGAGTCAATGGGAACAGCTCTCCTGCGCCACGCCTTGCGAGACATGGTTCGGCAGAAAACAGATGCAGTCTTGGCTTGGTGTTTTTCTCATTCGGCCAACTATTCGAGCTTCCGCCGTTCGGGGTTTTGGACGCTCCCCATGCGACTGCGACCGATTGAGTTGCACATGGGTGTAAAACCCCTTGCCTCAAAAGACTCGGCCAATCTCTTGAAGCGGGAGAACTGGTACGTGAGCTACTGCGACTCGGATACGGTGTAGCCGAGACCTCACCTCAACGGCTCTTGCCGGCTTTGTTCTGCAGGGCTCGTTTGTACACCGAGACATGTCTTGCGGCGATGGCCTGGATCGACTGCTGCTCGCTTGCGAGTTCTCTACACCGGTCACGGATTTGGGGATGCGAAGCAAGCGCAACAAGCTGTTTGAGTGATGCCGAATAGGAATCTTGCGAGAACTCCTGGAGAACAACCCCAGTCTCATGTTCTTCGCACAGTAGATCGAGATCGCCGCAGCCCGGAGTAACCAGGACAGGAAGCCCAGCTGCCCAGTATTCCGCCACTTTGGTCGCACTCGTCCAAATGTTCGAGAGCCCCTGCCTGAGCATGAAGACCCCGGCATCACTCTCAGCGAGAATCGGGCCAATCAGATCTGCGTCGACCTCTCCGTACTCGAGCCGCGAGCGATCAATATTGGCGTTCTCAATCGCCTCTTCGATTTTGCTGGCCTCTGTGCGTGACACGATTCGAATCTGTAGAGATGGCATGAGCTCTTGAGCACACGCAAAAAACTCGAAGAGTTCTTTCTCAAGATATCGACCACCCAAGCCTCCGAGATATACAAGTTTGAAGGGACGCCCTTCACTATAAGGAGCGACCGTGCTTGCGGGAATTCGATTGAAGTCAACAGGAGTTTGAATGACAGTTGTCGACAAGCGTGGGCGTTTCTCGTGAACCGAAGTGAGTGCTCTTCGAGAAAGCACGATGGCCGCGTCAGCCCGGCGATACGTAGCTGCTTGGATCGCATTGCCTAAGCGGTGAGCAAATCCGTTTTGCGTCCAAAGGTTGTTATCGACTTGCTCGTCAGGCCAGGATCCGTCTGTGTGATTGACGAGAACGACATTGGTAACACTGCGAACCAATGCCCCAATGGCTGCGCCAACAAATGTCCTACCATGAACGAGCTTGATACCTCGCCTATGCACCAGCCACAGAGAAACACCAAATCCCACTCCAATATCTATCAGTGACGAAAGGCCGGCCGGCTGCTTGTGATAGGGAAGCGATATCCAGTGAACTCCAGCCTCTCGGAGTTTCTCTGATACCTCCTTCAGTACGGCCTTGTTGGCTACGTCGGCTTCTTTCTCGAACGTTACGTAATAGACTTCGTAGCCCGCCTGCGACAGAGCTATGACCGTTGGCACCGCATTCCCGCGCCCGATGGGCTCCGTGGCGCCCCAATACGTGCAGTACAGGACGCGCTCACGTGCTACGGACTTATCCGGACTACCAATCATCGGGGCAAAAATCGCGCTCGCAACCGACTTAGAGAGGCCAGGGCGTCTCACGATTTGCGCAAGGTGACAACAAGAGTGTCACCGGCTCCACAAGAGGACAGAGCAATGTTTGCGAGTTTCTTTGCTCTGGAGAGCCACTGCGAGGCATTGACGGCCAACCGCACACTTTGGTCAACGGTTGATACGTCCTGCAATTGATCCGAGGGCTCTTTGCTCAGGCTGTTGCTTCTACGTGTACCGAGCCTAGCCCTGAGCCTTGATGCCAAAGGAGCGAGAGAAAAGTTCTTTGCTTCAAAGTTAGTAATGCTTAGCGACGGGCATTGAGATCGGATGGTGCTCCTGAGGCTCTCAGGACTAAAGTAGCAAAGGTGCTCTGGGTGAAACACCGGCCAGTGGGTCCCCGACACTCGCCGTGTCAGGGCATTCAGGTTTGGAGTCGTCAGGTAGAGAATACCGCCGTTGCCGAGCAGCTTTTCTGCGTGGGATAGGAACACACCAGGGGAGGGCACATGCTCGATAAACTCCGACATGAATACGACATCATAACCTTCGTCATCCGGACTGATATCGAAGAAATCTGTGTTGCTACAGGGAATCCCCCGCGCTTGAGCCAGCCCAACCGCGCCCTCCGCCAAGTCGACACCTTGAGCGTCCCAACCAAGTCGGCACGCAGATTCCACAAAGTGGCCGGTACCACAACCTACGTCGAGAAGCCGCCGGCCTGAGACCAACTGCCCCAGCTCCTCCAGAGTCTCAGAGTGCCGCTCTGCGTTGAGACTTGAGTATGCCTCCTGAATCTGTGATTCGGTCCAGGATGCGTAGTAGTCGTAAAGATGTGGTTGAAACCCTGTAGTCCATTCTTGCAGCTGCGCTAACCCGCAATGCTTGCAAGTTTGCATTCTGATTTCGTCCCACATTGATGAGCCTTTGACTGGGCCCTGAGAGAAGTCCATGCGACTACAGTTGATACAATTTCTCATGGTGTGTGGTCCCTGACAGCAGTCTCACAGTCAATGTACAGTACGTCTAGGCGCCTTCGATTCTGTTGTCAATTCTCTGACTGGGTCTAAAGCCAATACCTGAACGCGGAACGTCTGTCATATAGAAACATCGCCTGCATTAGCTGCTGATGGAAGACCCGGCGGAAACTTCCCCCCATACCATTCAACTCAATGGTCATCCTGCCGTCATTGCAACCGGAAGCAACAAGGTTCAGGGTTCTACGTGCGTTGGCTCCTGAACTCCGTTGTACTTGGGCCACCCTGGTTCAGTCAGGGACAATTTTCACTAGACAGTCACAGTCAGATCCGGCACCGTGATCTTTGCATTGGTCGTCCTTCAGCCAGCTACAGTGCTAGGTAGCCATGTTATTCTCAACTCTAAGTCTGAACTTTCCCCATTTCTTTGACACGGAAAATAGGGTCGGTTGATGTCGGCTCTGCAATGTCCAATGTCCTCCAACGTTACCTCGGGTGGTTCATGGTGCGTCACTGGGGTCGGTAGCACCGTTGTAGGGTCTGGCCCCTTCACTGTGAGAAAACAACTACAGAGAATGGGTTTTGGTAAGGTGCTATCCAAACCCATTAGCGTAATACTCGTTCGAGCGCACTCGTCTTGCTAGAGATGTCTTCGCGCTTCGCATTTCAAGGACGACACCCAGCCCGTGCAATACAGACCAGAAATTGACGGACTAAGAGCCTTCGCAGTCCTATCTGTGATTTTCTACCACGCCGGTTTGACCGTCTTTCAAGGCGGATATGTCGGAGTTGATGTGTTCTTCGTGGTGAGTGGATACTTGATCACTACAATTATCTGCGAAGCAAAATCGGAAGGCCGGTTCTCACTGGTTGACTTCTATGAACGGCGGGCAAGAAGAATATTTCCAGCGTTGTTTGCAATTGTTTTGTTCTCGCTGGTTGGTTCATGGTTTCTCATGTTGCCGTACCAGTTCGGAGACCTTCTGCGAGCTACACTGGGAGTTGCTGTCTTTTCGTCCAATATCGTATTCTGGCGCAGGAGCGGGTACTTCGATAACACAGCAGAAACGAATCCACTCCTGCATACGTGGAGCCTTGCTGTTGAAGAACAGTTCTACATTTTCTTCCCGCTACTCATCATGCTCGCGTGGAGGTTGGGGCCCAAGAGACTCGCCGTTCTGTTTCTGATTGCACTGCTCAGCAGCCTCGCACTGACGGAGTGGGGCTGGCGATACCAGCCAGGCGCCAATTTCTTTCTACTGCCAACTCGAGCGTGGGAACTCCTAGTCGGAGCGCTCCTTAGTCTTCACCTTGCGAAGTGCTCAAGGAAACCCAGACACAGGTCCTCTGCCCAGCTAACGCCAATGCTTGGATTAGGCTTGATCGCGACAGCAGTGGTATTCTTCGACGAGACCACACCGTTTCCGAGCTACTGGACTCTTGTACCCGTAGTTGGCACAAGTCTGATTGTACTTTCCCACTCAGGTAGTTACGCGGCGCGGTTCCTGTCTTTACGGCCACTGGTTGGCGTCGGACTCATTAGCTACAGTGCGTACCTCTGGCACCAGCCAATGTTGAGCTTCCTGCGACTTGGCTTTGTGTCAGAACCCAGCACGCCGATCACCTGCACTGTTGCATTCTTTTCCCTGCTTGTTTCGTGGGCGAGTTGGAGGTTCATTGAACAGCCATTTCGCGACAAATCCAAGTATTCGAGAAATCATATATTCGCTATGACGGGCATTGGGACCGCAGTACTCGTAGGTACCGCGATTCTTGGTTTGACAACGTCGACATTCGATCGAACCTATTCACCTCATCTTCGATCCCTAGTCGAGGAGACGAACGTACAACGCAGTGAGTATGTGGTTTCGAGATTCAATGAACTAACGAAGTGGGACAAGGAAGAGGGCCCTCAAGTTCTCATTATCGGAGATAGTTTTGCCCAAGACTTCGTAAATCTGGCGGATGTAGTTGGAGCATTTTCTGATCATAGTGTGAAGACCATTTACATCCCCGCAAAATGCCAGCCCGTAATGACCGGACAGGCAGTGCATGTTGCGGCAAAGGACCGGCCAATGTGTGAGCGGTACAATCTCCATGCGCTGAAGAAGACAATTGCGACTGCCGACACCATATTCCTCGTCGCATCGTGGCGACAGTGGAGTGCGAAGGCACTCCCGGATACTTTGGCACGGCTTCAACTTAGTTCCGACCAGAAAGTATTCGTAATCGGTCGCAAGCGATTTGGTAGATATCAGTTGAGCGGAATGCTGCAGATGCCGAAAGAAGAATTGCTGGCACTTCGTGGAAAGCCCGAGAAAACTCATCTCAGGACCAACCACCTCATGAAGGAGAGTCTCAGTCCCAGTGTCTTTATCGACATGCACTCAATGCTGTGCTCAGACGATGACACATGCGCACTTTTCACCCCCCCCCTGTGTCAGCGTAGTTGCCGCCTCCAAAGTTTGAGTTAACTCAGGGGGCGAGCAAGCGAAATAGCGTTGCGATATTCACCAAAATTCAAAGAGAGAGTCGTTTCGAAGGCCCTAGAGCCAGGA